>JAESGN010000012.1_pt1 | contig 927719 bp, 866 predicted proteins | sample 9269731 | NCBI WGS metagenome assembly JAESGN01 (sample SAMN15720683, study PRJNA650826) | algae metagenome | isolation source: Mojavia pulchra JT2-VF2 and co-occurring heterotrophs from desert soil | place: USA: Cadiz Valley, Joshua Tree National Park, CA | collected 1998-06-08
TCGGCAAGCTCAAGGACTGGCGGCGCATCCATACCCGCTATGACCGATGCGCACACGCCTTCTTCTCAGCCATCTGCATCGCCGCAGCCGTCGCATTCTGGTTGTGATCAATGAGTCCTGAGCCTAGACAGGGAATCCTTACTGCACAGCAGATACTGCGGATGCAGGAGGTCAACCTTGTGGCAGACATCCTCATTGCGATGATAGAAGGCATTAAATCTAAGAAACAGATTAAACGTTATTATGAGACTTATGAGAAGGAATTCAACCACGATGTAGACGAATTAGAAGCGCGGTTTCGTCGAGTGATTGATAAAATCGGTCAGATTTTTCCTGAAGGTCTTTCTAGAACGGAATTCCACCGTAACCACATTTATTACAGCCTATTTACGGCTGTTGATCACTGTCTACATGGCGTTCCAAATCTTCGAGAAAACGGGAATCCGGCGCGGAGAGTTCAATTGGACAGTGAAGCCCTGATACAACGGGCGCGGAACGGGTTGGACAACGTTTCTCTAATTTTTGCCACTGAGCCGGGCGCATTGCAGGGCAGTGCAGCTCAATTCCTGCAAGATAGCCGACGCGCCACGACAGACGGACCAGTTCGCGAGCGTCGGACAATTTACATTCTGAGCCTCATGGATCAATGATCGGTTGAGACATGCCCATCGTTAAATCGCTAGGCGACTTCAACTCAAACTTGACGCAATGTAATCACCTCATTGCAAACGCTCATAGGCAGGATGCAAACGGAAATCACCTTTTCACCCAGCAGGACCGGGAGCAAATAACTGCGGCTGCTTTTCTCAACATGTTCATCGCATGGGAACAATTCTTAGAGTCATCAATTGGCGATTACATGATGGGCGAACCAACACTTAGCGGAGTGCAGCCTATCAAATACGTAAAACCGCCAAATAGACCGCATTCAACCGCTATGGTCATACATATTCAACGCTATTTCGACTTTGCAAACCACGAAAACGTTCGAAAACTGATAAAACTTTATTTCGAGAATGGCTTCCCATTTGAAGGGCCGATCGTGAGTATCAACGCTGAATTGTCTGACATGAAAACGATCCGAAATTCTTGCGCCCATGTCTCTTCTTCGACACAGATGGCGCTTTCGGCTCTGGCGACATGAAAACGATCCGAAATTCTTGCGCCCATGTCTCTTCTTCGACACAGATGGCGCTTTCGGCTCTGGCGACACGAATTTTCGGCGACCCGCAGCCAAGCATTACAGCTTACCAGATGCTCACTGCATTTGACCCCAGAGTGCCAGGTGGCACCACATCTGTGTTTGCAGCTTACCACGATAAGCTAGCTGCGGCTGCGACGCTTATCGCAACTGGCTAAGTTCTGACAACTAATGAACTATTTCTACAACATCTGCAGCTCAGGATGATGAGCGTGGGGCGGACAGGCTGAATTGCTTCGCTGCGCTCGCAATGACGGATACAGCCGTCAAGCCAGCCACCTCACCAGCCATAGGCACAGCCCCGGCAGCATCACCACCAATGCCAGCCGGAAGATGTCGGCGGCGATGAATGGCAGCACGCCGCGATAGGTGGCGGTGATGGGCACATCGCGCGCCAGCGAGTTGATGACGAAGACGTTGAGCCCGATGGGCGGGGCGGTCAGCCCGATGCCGACGACGATCAGCACGAGAACGCCGAACCAGATGGCGACCTCATCCGCCGGCATGCCGAAGTCCAGCCCCTGGATGACGGGGAAGAACACCGGCAGCGTCAGCAGGATCATGGCGAGTTCGTCCATCACGGCGCCGAGCACGATGTAGAAGGCCAGCATGGCGATCAGCACCATGGTGGGCGACAGGCCGGAGCCGCCGACCATCTCGGCCGCGAGAGTGGGCAGGCGCGAGAGCGCGAGGAACGCGCCGAACACCTCCGCGCCAAGCAGGATGATGAAGATCATGCCCGAGGTTTCCGCCGTCTGGCGCAGGGCGGCGAGGATGTCGCTGCCGTTCAGCGTGCGCTGGCCAAGGCCGATCAGCAGCATGGCGACCGCGCCGACCGCCGCGCCCTCGGTCGGCGTGAAGATGCCGCCGTAGATGCCGCCGACCACGATGACGGCGAGCAGGATCGCCGGCATCACCGCCACATCGATGATGGCGACGAGGCCCGCGAGCGCGGCGAACTTCAGCGCGTCATCCCCATCGAGCGCGCCCCTGCCCCACTGGATCGCGGCGGCGGCCAGCACGAGGCCCGAGACCAGCTTTGGCCAAAGCGGCTGGGGCGCACGCTCGATGATCACCGGGCCCGCCATCGGCGCGAGCGACGGGTTGCGCCGCACGCTGATGGCGATGGTGATGCAGTAGAAAGCCGCCGCCATCAGGCCGGGGATCAAGGCTGCCTGGAACAGCTTGGCGATGTTCTGCTCGGTGGTGATGGCGTAGACGACGAGGATCACCGACGGCGGAATCAGGATGCCGAGCGTGCCGCCAACCGCGATGGCGCCGGTGGCGAAGCCGACATCGTAGCCATACTTGCGCAATTCAGGCAGCGCGGCGCGGCCAAAGGTGGCCGTGGTGGCGACCGACGAGCCGCAGATCGCGCCGAACGCGGTGCAGGCCCCGATCACCGCCATGGCCAGCCCGCCTCGGAAGCGCCCGAACAGGCCTTCGGAGGCCTTGAACAGCGACCGCGCGATGCCTGCCCGCTCGGCCAGCGCGCCCATCAGGATGAAGAGCGGGATGACCGACAGCGTGTAGTTGGCGAACTGGTGATACGAATTCGTCTTCATGTAGGAGAAGAAGGCGCTGAAGCTGGTGATCTGGCTGTAGCCGAAAGCCCCTACCAACAGCATCGACAGGCCGATGGGCGCACGCAGGGCGATCAGCGCCAGCATCACGCCGAAGCCGGTCAGCGCCAGCGCAACGCCGCTCATGCCATCCCTCTTTTCTTTGCGCCGATGAGCCGCACGATGGAGCCGCACGTCGTGGCGACCAGCAGCAGGCACAGCGCCGCGCACAGGGCGATGGCGGGCCAGACCGCAAGCTGGAGCTGCATCGTGGTTTCGCCGGTGCGCAGCGCGTCGCGAGCCCCCGTGAACAGGCCCCAGGCGCACAACGCCATGAAGGCTGCATAGGCCAGATCCCAGAAGGCATCGAGCCGGTTGCGCGCGCCCTGCCCCATCCAGCCGGTGAAGGTGTCGACCATGATGTTGCCGCGCCGGGCCTGCGTATAGGGCAGATAGGCGAACACGCCGACCGCGGTGGCCATCTTGACGAACTCGAAATCGCCCTCGACCGGCATCGAGAACAACCAGCGCCCGAGCACGCTGGCCACGACGAGCCCGGCCACCGCCAGCGCCAGCAGGCCGCCGAAGATGGCGACCTGGCCTGTGAGGCGCTCGATCAGCGGGGTCGGGTCGGGGTGTGGCATGTGGTGGGAGGGGTCACAGGCGCGATATGATGCAGGGCTAACGATTCAGTGCTGCGTCATCTCGGAATTGATCCGGGATCACACGGGGAGCTCAAGCGCGCCCGACACCGGATGCGCTCACGGAGCGGCCCCGGATCACGTCCGGGGCGACCCGTTTGTCACGGCGCGAAATGCGAGGGCTCAGCTCGCCGCCTCATACTTCGCGACCAGCGCGCGGGCATCGGCGATCAGCTTGGCGCCGTCGAGGCCGCGGGCCTTGACCTGCTCGATCCAGGCCGCGTGCACGGGCAAGGTGGCGGCGACCCACTTCGCCTTCTCCTCCTCGGAGATGGTGCTGATGGTGTTGCCGGAGCGGGCGCGGACCATGGCCGAAACCGCCGTTGCCTCGTTGTCCCACATCGGCCCTGCCATGCGCGCGAAGGCCTGGCCGGAATTGGCGTCGATCACCGCGCGGGCGTCGGCCGGCATCGCGTCATACTTGGCCTTGTTCATCGCCAGGAAGAAGCTGGCCGTGTAGAGCGTCGGCGAGCCCGGGATTTCGGTATGGAACCTGACCAGTTCCTGCACCTTGACCGCCGGCACCACTTCCCATGGGATGACCGCGCCGTCGATGACGCGTTGGGACAGGCTCTCGGGAACCTGCGGGATCGGCATGCCGACCGAGGTCGCACCCAGCGCCTTGAGCGCTTCGCCAGCCAGCCGCGTCGGGTTGCGCAGCTTCAGCCCCTTGAGGTCGTCCATGGTGCGCACGGCCTTGTTGGCATGGATGACGCCGGCATCATGCGCCCAATAGGCCAGCATCTTCACGTCCTTGACCTCGTCCTTGAGGTGCATGTCGGCAAATTCCTGTGCGGCGCGGGCATTCACGATGCCGCGCTTCGAGGCGATGAACGGCAGTTCGAACACCTCTGTCGACGGGAAGCGGCCCGGCGTGTTGCCCGGCAGCGTCCAGACGATGTCGGCCACGCCATCGCGCGCCTGGTCGAACAGCTGCGGCGGGGTGCCGCCAAGCTGCATCGCCGGGAAGATGTCGATCTTGATCTTGCCCTGGCTTTCGGCCTCGACCTTCCTGGCCCACGGCGCAAGCAGCTTGGCATGGGCGTTGGAAACCGGGGGCAGGAAGTGGTGCAGGCGCAACGTCGTCGTGGCCTGCGCGCGGGCGCTGCCGCCAACAAAGGGCATGGCGACTGGCGCTGTGGCGACGGCAAGGGCGCCGGCGCCAAACTGGCGGCGAGAAATGGTCATGTCGATCCTCCGGTACGCGCCAACCCGGCGCAATCAGGCCTTCGGCGTTGCGGCTTCTTGCGTCCGGCCGCGCGGGAGCGGTGGTTGCAGGCGCAACTTTCCTTGTGACATCGTCATCGCGAAATCTCGCCCGGCGTCAATGCCTTTTGTCCGCCAATTCGCGAGGAAGCGCGAAAACCATGCTCGAGCGCCGCGCAGAACGCTTGCCAAATCGCCGCGCCACCGGCATACACAGCCCGCGCGGAGACGTGGCCGAGCGGCTGAAGGCACTCGTTTGCTAAATGAGCATACCTGGAAACGGGTATCATGGGTTCGAATCCCATCGTCTCCGCCAATTTTCCCCTTTTTGCCGGGGCGCGTGCGCCTCGGCGCTGTTGCAGCCCGGCGTGCGGGCTGCCTCCCCTTCAGATCGCCGACAGCCGCCAGGCGTGGGGGAATTCGCCATAGTCGGTCGTCGTCACGCCGTTGCGGGCGCTGCCGGGATAGGCGTCAAGCGGCGGCACCACCGTGACGCGCAGCACGGCGGATTCGTCGGGCTTCAGCAGCCCTGCATGCACGGCGGCGGCACCGAGGCATGAATCTCGGGTGTAGGTGTCCGTGCCCCAGACCTGGCCTTCCAGCGCGCCCCTGATGCGAAAATAGTAGGTCGCGCCGACCGTGTCGCACAAGCCGTGCATGCCGCTCGGCGCATCGGAGGCGACATGGTTCCGGTCGAGCAACGTCTTGAGCTGCCGGCGCGACAGCTTGCCGCGATGATCAAAATAGGCGACGAGTTCCTGGACGACCTTCATCTCGCGTTCTCCCGCTGCATGGTGATCACCCGCCCGTAAGGCGGTTGGAATGTCGTGGCTTCACCCGGAACAACCCACAGCACGGCATAAGGCACGGCTTCCGCCGGATAGCTGATGTCGCCGTCGGTGATGACGATGGCGGCGCTGATGCGGGCGTCATCCGCCAGGGCCAGAAGCGCGGGCGTGAGGTCGCTGCCGCCATAGCCCTTGATCCTGTAGTCCGCGAGTTCCACCGGCGACAGCATCTCGTCGGAGGTCACGTCGGTGTCGCACTGCACCACGCGGATGTCGTCGATGGCCGCCGCCTCGCAGAAATCCGCAATCGCGCCCAACGCATAGGGGATTTCCGCAGACATGGACCCGCTGGTGTCGAGGATGACATTCAGCATCATCGCGTGGCGCTGGCGGCCCGGCATGACGATGTCGGTCCGCTCGGCTCCCCGGCGCGAGGCGCGCATGAAGGTGCGCTCGCCGGGCGAAGCACCTTCGAGCCAGCGCTGCAGCGCGACCTGCCATGGCGTGGAATGGATGCCGCGCAAGGCCCGCACCTCCTGGCTGCCCCCGCCGCCGACCGTGCCTCGACCGCGCATCAGCCCGAGCGCCCTCGCCATCGCCATGCCTTTCGCCGCAAGCTCGCCCATCGCCTTGGCGCGGGCGGCCTGCTCTTCGGCGCTTTCGGGGAACATCTCGCGTTCGGTGGCGGCATCCAGCACGTCGCCGCTCTTGCCCGATGAGGGCTTGCCTCCCTCGCCAAAGATCTGATCAAGCGTGACCGCCACACCTTCCCAGACCTGTGTCCGGCTGGTGGTCGGCGAGGAATTGCGCCGCATTTCCAGCACGATGTCCTCGGCGGAGCGCTCACGCGCGCCGTGCATGTCGAGCCCGCCGGCAGGGATCTTGTCGAGACCAAGCGCATGCCGAAGCATGTCGTTGATGATGTAGTCATGGGCATAGTTGAACTCGAGCCGCCCGGAGCCGACAGCCCGGTCATGGGTGCGCAGCGCCAGATGCAGCAATTCATGCGCCAGCACGAACAGCAGGTCATCCGCCGACAGCCGGGCGGTGAAGGCGCGGTTGGCCACCAGCCGACCCGAGGCGAAGATGCCCATGGTCGGCACGCTGTCGTCGAGCGCGACGCGCACCGCCGCCGCAAGGCCCGCCAGATGCGGGAACGGCACCGTGACCATGCGCAGGGCCCGCGCGATGCGGTCCAGCGTGGCGGCATCCGCAGTGGCGGCCCGGCCGGTCACGCCGCGACCTTGCGCAGCAATGCGAACATGGCCGGCTCCGCCCCGAGAGCGCCCCAAGTCTCGACCATGTCTGTCAACAGGATGAGTTGATGCTCCGGCGTCAGGCTGCGCAGGAACCTGTTGATCAGGCGCGGCGGCAAATCCGTGGCCCGGCCATCGCGCACGAACTGGCGGATGCAGTCGAGGATGAACCAGCGTGCGGAATCGCCCTTCGGCAGCAGCTCCGGCTCGCGCAGATAGCGCTCGATCGGCTGCACCGGGCCGATGCTCTCCTCCGCCAGCGCGCAGAACACCGCGGCGTCCTCCGGCGACAAGCGGCCATAGGCAAGGGCGCGGCGGGTGTCGGCTGTGAGTTGCCCTGCCCGCTCGGCCAGATCGAAGGCGCGCGACAGCAAGGACCACGAACGCGGCGTCGAAAACGGCGTCGGATCGGCCGGCACGGGCCGCATCAGCGCATCGGGCACGGTCGTGATGAAGCTGCGGATGTCGCGGCGCACGCCGGCGCGCTGGGCCCAGGCCAGCCATTCGTCGACATCATGCCTGATCTGCAGGATCGTGACGCGGTTGACCAGCGCCGAACTCATCGCCCGGACGAGCGCGCGGTCCTGCAGGCGGTTGCCGGCCGCCACCACCCAGGTCCCCGGCGGCAGCGCGTGTTCACCCAGCCGCCGCTCCAGCAGCAGCGAATAGAACGCCTTCTGGACATCGGGCGCGCAGGCCGGCAACTCATCGAGGAAAAGGCAGAACGGCTCCGGGCGCTCGGGCAGAAGCACGCGCGGCGGGCAGAACACCGAGCGCTCGCCGATGATGCGCGGCACGCCGCTGACATCCTCCGGCGCGATCTGCGTGCCGAGCAGCGACCTGCACGGCAAGCCGGCCTCGCGCGCCGCCTCGTAGACCATCTCGGACTTGCCGATGCCCGGCGCGGACAGCAAGAGGAAGCTCTGCTCCTGCGCCATCAGCTTGATCAGGTTCTTGGCCTGGCGAAGGGTCACCACCTCGGTGAAGGCGCTCTGGCTGGCAATCATGGCGATCCCCTGGGGTGGCCGGATTCAGCCGCGGCAACGGAACAAATCGTCCCGAAGGCGGCTTCCACGGATCAGGATCGTCTCGGCCCGATGAACGGAAGCTGCACCAAATGTGACAAGAATGCGGCGGAACTGGACGGCCAACGGGCCATCCCCGCAGGCTGCCGATGTCGACGCAGAGCACACGTGCCGCCGAGACACGCGAACGAGCGCCATCAACAGTCAGCTTGCCGCATATTCAAGGGGAATGTGGTGCCCGAGACCGGAATCGAACCAGTGACACAGCGATTTTCAATCGCTTGCTCTACCAACTGAGCTACTCGGGCGCCGGCCGATGGCTTAGCCATCGGCTGTTGGTGCGCGGGGTATAGTCGCTGGCTTTTCGCCTGTCCAGCCGTTTCGTCGGCTGAAGCGCCTGATGCCTCATTGCGACGGGTCGCGTTCGGGCGGGCGCTCGTCGTCCTCGCCATCCGGCACCGTGTAGCTGCCGTTGAGCCAGCGGCCGAGATCGACATCTGAGCAGCGCTTCGAGCAGAAGGGCTTGAAGGCGGCCTCCGTCGGCTTGCCGCAGATCGGGCATTTGCGCGAGATGGCGCGGACCGGGAACTCCAGCGGCGTGCTCATGGATCGGTCCTTTCCTGGCGGTTGGCCGCATCGAGCGCGCGCAACTCGGTCTTGAGTATCTTGCCGTAGTTGCTTTTCGGGAGCGCGCCAACGAAGACGTAATCCTTGGGGCGCTTGAAGCGGGCGATGCGGGCAAGACAGAGCGCGTCGAGTTCATGGGCGGGCGCCTCGCCGACGATGAACGCGACGACCACTTCGCCCCACTCCGCGTCCCTGCGCCCGATGACCGACACTTCGCGGACGCCGGGATGCTCCAGCAGCACCTCCTCGACCTCGCGCGGATAGATGTTCGAACCGCCCGAGATGATCAGGTCATTGGCGCGGTCCTTCAGCACCAGATAGCCATGGGCATCGAACGCGCCGACATCGCCGGTGAAGAGCCAGCCGCCGCGCAGCGATTTCGCCGTGGCGGCCTCGTTGTTCCAGTAGCCGGACATGACCGGCGAGCCGCGGCAAATCACCTCGCCGGTCTCGCCTTCCGGCAGATGGCGGCCATCGGGACCACCGACGGCCGTCTCGACGCAGGCATACGCACGGCCGGCGCTTCCCAGCCGCTCAAGCCAGAGCGGGTGCGTCCTGTCGGCGATCTCGGCCTTGCACAGCGTGGTGATCGTCATCGGGCTTTCGCCTTGGCCGTAGATCTGGGCCAGACAAGGGCCGAGATGGTCCAGCGCGTTGCGGGTGTCCTCGACATACATCGGCGCGCCGCCCCAGATGATGGTGCGGATCGCGCCAGGCTCGAAGCGTGCACCGCCAGCGACCAGCCGCTTGATCATGGTGGGCGCGGCGAACATCGACATGGCCCGCCAGTGGTTCATGGTGACGGCGATCTCGGCCGGCTCGAAGCCGCCGCTTTCCGGCACAACGTTGACGCCGCCGCGCATGACATGGGCCATGATGTAGAGCCCCGAGCCATGGCTCATCGGCGCGGCATGCAGGATCGGGTCGCCGGGCCGGACATGATCGACCTCCAGCGCATAGGCCTGGCTCATCGCCGCCAGATTGGCATGGCTCAGCATCGCGCCCTTGGGCCGGCCGGTCGTGCCGGAGGTGTAGAACAACCAGGCGAGGTCGGCAGCCTCGCGCGGCATCACCGGCACGGGCGCGGCCCCCGCCAGCGCGCTCCAGTCGGCCGAGCCGAAGACGATGATGCCGGCGAGCGCGGGCGGCGCGTGGGCGCTGACGACCGCCTCTAGGTCAGCGGAGACGAACGCCAGCCGCGCGCCGGAATTGCCCAGCACATAGGCGATCTCGAGCCCGTGCAGCTTGGCGTTGACCGGCACCGCGACCAGCCCGGCATGCCAGATGGCGTAAAGCGCCTCGACATAGCGCGGCGAGTTGCCGGCAACGATCGCCACGCGGTCCCCTGGCTTCAGGCCGTGGCGCGACAGCAGCGCGCCGGCGCGGGCTGCCGTGGTGGTGGCAAGCTCGCCATAGCTGGCGGTGACGGCGAGGCCCTGGCCAAGCGCCGGGCTTGCCGGACTGGCCTTCGCGATGCGTTGCAGCCAAAGCGCGATGTTCATGCGGCGTTATCCAGCGGCCTGCAGCCAGCCCATATGGATCGGAAAGCCCTCGCCGCCGAGCAGCGCCAGCGTCTCGTAAAGCGGCAACCCCACCACGGCGCTGTGTGATCCGACCAGCTTCACGATGAAAGAGCCGGCGATGCCCTGGGCCGCGTAGCCACCGGCCTTGCCGCGCCATTCGCCGCTGGCGAGATAACTCTCGATGTCCTCCGCCGAAAGCCGCTTCATGCGGATGCGCGTCTCGACCAGCCGGTCGCGGAACCCGCCCTTCGGCGTCACCATGGTCACGGCTGTGTAGACGCGGTGGGCCCGGCCCGAGATCAGGCGCAGGCATTCGGCAGCCTCGTCCACGACTTCGGGCTTGGGCAGGACGCGCCGGCCCAATGCCACCACGGTGTCGGCGGCGATGATGTAGGCGCCCGTCAGTTCGGGGCGGTTCCGCGTGGTTGCGAACGCCGCCTGGGCTTTCTCATGCGCGAGGCGGCGGGCAAGATCGCGCGGGCGCTCGTTCTTCTGCGGTGTCTCGTCGATGTCCGTCGGCAGCAGCGAATCGACCGATATGCCCGCCTGCTCCAGCAGCGCGAGGCGGCGCGGACTGGCCGACGCCAGCACGAGCTTCGGGCGCCAACTTTGGCCTTGCTGATCGATGCGTCCAAACACGGTGCGATATTCCTGCTGCTGCGAACGCTGGCTTATGCGATTGGCGCAGAAAAGTGAACGGGATGGGTTCTCGCCGTCGTTGCGAGCGCAGTGACGGCTACGGGGCAGCCTCCGCAGCCGGCGTATCCACATCGGCAGTTTTTTGCGCCGCTTTCGCCGCCGCCTCGCGGTCTGCCTGCTCCAGGGCTCGGAATTTCTGCACGCTGAGCGGAATGGCGGCGAAATAGGCGATCACGATCAGGCTCAGCGCCTCGAACGGGTAGGCCACCACCAGCGCGAAGACGAGCGTGACGCCGAGGAAAATCGGCGCGACCATGTTGCGCGGGACCCTGGTGCCGAGCGTCTTGCCGGCATACATCGGCACGGTGGAGATGGTGAGGAAGGCGCACAGCAGCAGATAGGCGCCGACGATCACGGCACCGTAAGGGACGACCGGAACCCCGAGGAAATACAGGTAAAGCGGCAGCATCGCCGTGACGGCGCCCGCGGGCGCGGGCATACCGGTGAAGAAGTTCTTCTGCCAGTCGGGCCGGTTCGGGTCATCGATCATCACGTTGAAGCGCGCCAGCCTCAGGCACATGGCGATGGCGAAGATGATGCAGATGATCCAGCCGAAGTTCTTCAGTTCCTTGAGCACGAAATGATACAGGATCACGGCTGGAACGACGCCGAAATTGACGAAGTCGGCCAGCGAATCGAGCTGCGCGCCAAAACGCGAGGTGCCCTTCAGAAAGCGCGCCAGCCGCCCGTCGACGCCGTCGAGAGCGGCGGCGATCAGCACGCAGACGACGCCAAGCTCGAGCTTTCCCTCGGTGGCGAGGCGCATGCCGGTCAGACCAAGCGCGAGCCCAAGCAGCGTGATCAGGTTCGGGGCGAGCAGCCTGAATGGAATCGGCTTGAAGCGGCGCTTCTTCGGCTCGTCACGATCAGGCTGGAAGGGGGGGAACAGTTCGCTCAACGGCGTGGCCTCTCATCGTCGCGGCTGGAACCTATGCCAAAAGGGCGCATGGGAACAAGCGCGCGATGTCCGGTCACCCCCGACGCCATCAACTTCGCGTGTAAGGCGAAACGAGTTTGGCCCCTGTCACGTATAGCGGACATGACACATCGTTCCTCGCTTGCCTGCCTTGCCCTCGCCTTTACCGCATTCGCCGCGCCGTCCGGCGCCGGCGAGATCGCCTTCGGCCCCAGCCTGGAGGCGCAGGGCTGGAAGCCGCTCACCTTCCGCTCGCTCACGCCAATGGGCTTTCAGCCGGAAGGCGCCGGACAGCTCAACATCAGCGGGCGCAAGGCCGTCAGCGTGATCTGGCGCGGCATCGACGAAGATTTGTGGCCCCGGCGCGCGGCGCGCTGGCGCTGGCGTGTGGCCAGTGGGCCGCCAGCCACCGATCTTGGCGTCAAGGGCGGCGACGACCGGGCCATCGCGCTGTATTTCGTGTTCGCCAGGGACGATGCTGCCGCGCGCGCGGCCAAGGGCTCGCAAAGCCTTGGTTCCGCGATGTGGTGGGCGTCCGGCGCGGCGCTCGTCTACGTCTGGGGCGGCGACGGTGCGAAGAACGCCATCGTGGGCAGTCCGCACTTGGGATCGAGCGGCAAGCTTGTGCTGCGGCAACCCGGCGCGGCGGCGGATGGCGCATGGCGGCCCGAGCGGGCCGACCTCGCCGCGGATTTCCGTCGCGCGTTCGGGCGCGAGCCCGGCCCGCTGGTCGGCATCGCCGTCTCGGCGGACAGCGACGACACCGGCGCGCAGATCAACGCGGCGATTGCCGGCCTTGCCGTCGAATAGCTCCGCGTCGCACCGACCCGGGCACAGCTGGGCCAGGTGAAACGCAGCTTTGCGTGTCAGTCCTTCATGGTGAGCAGCCTTGCGTCACCGGCGAGCACTTCGATGCGGTAGAATTCGGCGCTGATGCGGCGGCTGGTGATGCCGGTGCCACGGCGCAGCATGAAGGCGATGCGTTCGGTCGGAGCGCGCCTTGCCAGCCAGTCGTGCAGGCTTTCGACCGTATTGAACGCCTGCCCGCCCACGGTTTCGACCTGATCCCACTGGAAGACGCCGCGCCGGGCCGCCTCCTCGCCTTGCTTGACGAACTCGATGCGCAGGCGCGGCTCGTCGCGATAGTCGAGATCAAGCGCGTTGCGCTCCACGATCAGCATGCCGGCAAGGCTCAGCATGCGGCGCGACATGACCGGCTGGCCCGGCACCAGCGGCACTGTGATCGTGCTGGTCGCGCCATCCTTGCGCACGGAGAGCGCAATGTCGCCGCTGCGACCGCGCAGGGCCGTCATCAGATCGGGAAAGCTGGCCACCGGCTTTTCCCCGGCGATGCCAAGCACAAGCCCGCCGACCGGCAGCGCATTGCCCGCAGGCATGCTGGGGAAACTGCGCGCCACGGTCAAGGTTTCGTTGCGGGCGGTCTTGACCCAGTACACCGGCAGTTGCGGCTGCGTCGGGTCCTTGCCGTCGAGGATGAGATTCACGATGGGGCAGACATGGCGGATGGGCGTGGCGAAGCCGAGGCCCGGCATGCCCGGCATGTTGGCGGTGTTGACGCCCACGACCTCCGCCGTCGAGACGTCGAGCAACGGTCCGCCTGAATTCCCGGGGTTCAACTGCGCATCGAGCTGGATGTATTCCTCATAGCCGAAGATGCGCACGCTGGAGATGATTCCGCGCGTGGCGGTGAACGCGAGGCTGGCAGGATGGCCGTAGGCTACGACGCCCGCGCCCTGTCTCGGCGACAATTCACAGCCGAGCCGGGCCTCGGTGGCATCCTCCGGCAACCGGTCCTGCGGCACCTTGAGGATGGCGATGTCGAGCACGTTGTCGATGTAGACCCGCTCGACCTCGACCCATTCCTCATCCGTGAAGGCAACTTCCACGATGCCCGGCGAGCGCCTCGCCACGTGTGCGTTGGTCAGAACCCAGCCGCGCGCCTTGTCGATGATGAAGCCGGTGCCGCGGGCGGTGCCGAAGGTTTCGGGCGGAACCGGCCAGTTCACGGTGGCGCGAATCTTGACGGTGTACTTCTCGGCCACCTGCAGCATGGAGCCGAGATCGGGCGTGGGCTGCGCCTGAGCCGAGGCCTGCGGCATGACCAGCGCGGCCAGAGTGGCGCACGCGAGAACAATACGTCGAAACGGTGGCTGGATCACGCGAGGCTCACGGAGAGAGGGAAGTGCGCGAAGCCTATGCGGCGCTGCGACTGGCCACAAGCGCCGGAAACGTCACAGGGCGGTGAGCGGCCAACTCTCGTGTCATCCCCGGCAGCCCCGCAGGACTGGGAAGGGGATCCATCTCACACATTGGAAGGGTGTATCCGCTCCCCGACGCGTCCCGCGTCGCCGGGGATGACACCATCGGGGTGCGCCATCTACTGCGTACGGAATGCCCTCGCCGCTTCGGCAGAGCTGATGTCGGCGATGATTGATTCGCCCGCCAGCATGGTCTGGCCGACCGACACCAGCGGCTTGACGCCGAGCGGCAGATAGACGTCGACGCGGCTGCCGAAGCGGATCAGGCCGAAACGCTCGCCAGCGGCCAGCACGGCGCCCTCCTTGATGAAGGGCACGATGCGGCGGGCGATCAGGCCCGCGATCTGCACCACCACGATCGGGCCGGCCGCCGTCTCGATGTGCAGGGCGTTGCGCTCGTTGTCGTCGCTCGCCTTGTCGAGTTCGGCGTTGAGGAACAGACCGGGCGTGTAGGCCATCTTCCGGAGCGTGCCAGCCACCGGCGAACGGTTCACATGGCAGTCAAACACGTTCATGAACACGGACACGCGCGTCATCGGCTCGGCCGGCATCTCCAGTTCGGGCGGCGGCACGGCCTCGACGATCATGCTGACGCAGCCATCGGCCGGAGAAATGACCAACCCTTCGCGCTGCGGCGTGACGCGCGCCGGATCGCGGAAGAAGTAGCAGATCCAGATGGTGATGATCAGCCCGATCCAGCCGAAGGGCGACCACAGGTGCCCCAGAACGGCGCTGGCCACCGCGGCGATGGCGATGAACGGATAGCCTTCCTTGTGGATCGGCACAAAGAGCTTCTTGACGGAATCGAACAGGGACATCGGTGTCGGCTTTCAGTGACGGCGCAAGGCAATGGCGCTGATGTAAGCCCGAATGACCGGTTGCGCCATAGCCAAGTGGACGCGGGAGCTTAGCCGGCAGCGCCGCGCCTGCCCTCCTGCACCAGCGCGTCAAGCCTCCAGTAGGCGATGGCCGCGACAATGTCCCCTGCCATGGCGACCCAGAGCGTCGTTGTCTGACCAAGGCCGTCATAAAGGAACGCGAACAGGACGGGCGACGCGGCGAACATGAGGTTGAGCCAGAGCGACAGCTTGCCCAGCGTTCCGGCGTATCCGCCTGATCCGAACAGCTCCAGCGGCAAGGTGGCGCGGCCCGCCGCGATCATCCCGGTGGCGAAGCCGTAGAGCGCCATGCCGATGCCGATCACGGCAATCTGCCACGGCGAGGACGATCCGGAGCCGGGCGTGACCATACCGATGCCGACAATGAGCATCAGGAAGCAGAGCGGCGACAGAAGCGACGCCGCGCTGACAAGCCGCATGCCGCCGACGCGCCCCGCGACGCCAAGATCGACGACCCGCGCCAGCACGGTGAAATAGGCCTGCACCGAAGCGAGGATGATCGCATGGCCGGTTTCAAGCCCCCCGGCGATGAACATCGTGACGAAATAAAGCGGCAGGCCCCAGGACACCAGCCCGCTGACGCCCGAGCCCAGCACGAGAAGCCAGAACGCGGCGCTGCGGTCACGCGGCAGCAGCAACGGTTCAACGACCTGCCTGTCGGCGGGCAGGCTGCGAAGGCGGAATTCCGCGCGCTGAGCCCGCGTCAGCAGGAATTTCAGCGGCAGGCAGACGCCAAGTTGCAAGCCGGCGTAGATCAGGCAGGTCACGCGCCAGCCGAACTGCAGTTCGAGCCAGCCGGTCAGCGGCCAGATGATGCCTGACGACAACCCGCCGAACAGCATCAGTGTGGTGATGCCCGCCCTGCCCCGTTCCGGATAGGCCTGCGCCACGGCGGCGAACGCTGCGATGCTCATGCTGAGCGGCACGGCCAGCCCGAACAGCGCCCAGCCGGCGAGGTAGCTGACCGGCCCCGTGCTGACGCCGACCAGGCACAGGCCGGCCGACAGCAGAAGGCAGCCGGCGAGCATGGTCAGCGAGGTGCCGTTGCGGTCGATGTAGCCGCCGATGCGCGGCCCGATCAGCGCCGCCACCACCAGCATGACGGTGATGCCGCCGAAGATGACCTCGCGCCCGAGGCCAAGATCACGGCCGATCTGGCGCTCCAGGATCGATGGCAGATAGAAGGTCGTGCCCCAGGAAATGATCTGGGTGATCGACAGCCCGGCAATGAACAGCCCGAAAGACGGCTTTGCGGAGCTGGCCGGCAGGGTCATGTGGTCAACGTGATCCTGACGCTCGGTTCCTCGGCTTCGGCCGCGCGCTTCAACGTTTCCTCGGCGAAGGCGACCTCGCGCTGGCGGTTCCACATGGCGGCATAGATGCCGTTCTGCATCAGCAGCATGTCATGGGTGCCGCGCTCGGCGATGAGGCCCTTGTCCAGCACGATGATCTCGTCGGCATTGACCACAGTGGAAAGCCGGTGGGCGATGACCAGCGTGGTACGGCCAACCGAGACCTTGTCGAGCGAACCCTGGATTTCGCGTTCTGTGAAGGTGTCGAGCGCGCTTGTTGCCTCGTCCAGCACCAGCACCGGCGGCGCTTTCAGCAGGGTGCGGGCAATGGCGACGCGCTGCTTCTCGCCACCGGACAGCTTCAGCCCGCGCTCGCCGACCTGGGTCCTGTAGCCTTCGGGCAAGGATGCGATGAACGTGTCGATCTGCGCCATGTCGGCGGCGGCGCGGACGTCATCATCGGAGGCGCCATCGCGGCCGTAGGCGATGTTGTAGCCGATGGTGTCGTTGAACAGCACCGTGTCCTGCGGCACCATGCCGATCGAGGCGCGCAAGCTGGCCTGGGTCACGGAAGCGATGTCCTGCCCGTCGATCAGCACACGGCCCGCGCTCGGCTCGTAGAACCTGAACAGCAGCCGCGAAATCGTGGACTTGCCGGCGCCGGAGGGGCCGACGATCGCGACGGTCTTGCCGGGCAGCACCGTGAAGCTGATGCCCTTCAGGATCTTGCGCTCGGGGATGTAGGCGAAGTGAACATCCTCGAAGCGCACTTCGCCGCTTGTGACCCGGAGTTCGGGCGCGCCTGGTTTGTCGAGAATTTCGGGGTCGCGGTTGAGGAGATTGAACATTTCCTCGATGTTGAGCGTGGCCTGCTTGATCTCGCGGTAAACCGTGCCCATGAAATTGAGCGGCGTGTAGAGCTGGATCAGCAGCGCGTTGATCAGCACGAAATCGCCGATGGTGTTGCGGCCCGAGCGGATGCCGTCGACGCACATCCACATCGCGATGGTCAGCGCCACCGAGAAGATCATCGCCTGGCCGAAATTGAGCACCGCGAGCGACTGGTAGGCCTTGACGCTGTTGCGCTCGTACTTGGCCATCGCCACGTCGTAGCGGGCGGTCTCGCGCTTCTCGGCGCCGAAATACTTCACCGTCTCGAAGTTCAGCAGCGAATCGATCGCCTTGGCGTTGGCGTCGGTGTCGCTGTCGTTCATGTTGCGGCGGATGTTGATGCGCCACTCGGTCGCCTTGATGGTGAAGACCATGTAGGCGACCAGCATTGCGACGAGCAGCGCCACGTAGCGCCAGTCAAACGTCCAGAACAGCACGATGATCATCAGCGTGAGTTCGACGATCACCGGAATGAGCTGGTTGAGGCCGAGCCGCACCATGTCCTCGATGCCGGAACGGCCGCGCTCGAGGATGCGGGTCAGGCCGCCGGTCTTGCGTTCGAGGTGGAAGCGCAGCGACAGGTGGTGCAGGTGGCCGAATGTCTGGTGCGCCAGCTTGCGCACGGCGTGCATGAACACCGGCGCGAACACTGCATCGCGCAACTGGATGAAGGCCGCCGAGCCGACGCGCATCGCGCCGTAGATCGCCACCAGCACCAGCGGGGCGGCGGCAAGCCAGGCCCATTCGAACGTCGGACTGCCCGCCTTCTCGGAGGTCAGCGCGTCGGTCGCGTACTTGAACGCGAAGGGCACGCCGATGAGGATGATGCGGCCTATCACCAGCAGGGCGAACGCGATCAGGACCCGGCGCTGCAGATCGGCGCGGTCCTTTGGCCAGAGATAAGGCCAGAGCGCGCGGAAGGTCGAAACGAAGCCTCCGGATCCGGCGGACACGGTTGGCCTGGCGGATGGCGGCGTGCCGGATGATGGCTTGGGCGAAGCGGCTGGGTCGGCGGTCGAGGTCATGTGCGCAATCTGCAGTTGATCACGCGATATAGGCCATCGGGCGCGGCTAAGCGATGGGCAATCATGGCGAATTGGCACATGGCGGGCCTGCGCTGTGCGTAACCATTGCCGGGCGGGGCCGTCATCGCGGAGTTCTGCCTTGCTCTTGCCTTGGCGGCGGGCTCAACCTAGCGTGACGATGTTCCGAAATTTGTAGGCGTCCCTCGGGACCAACAGGGATTGAGACCCATGAAGATCATTCCATGCTTTGCGGCTGCGGCCGCCTCGGCCGTTCTGGCCCTGCCTGCTTTCGCGCAAGCCCAGCGCGCCCAGCGGCCGCCCGCGGAACTGACCATCATCAACGCCCGCACCGTCGCGATGACGGCGTTCGAGATCGCGACCACGGGCGAGCAGCCACGGCTGGTCGCGAAGCTCAGCGCCCCGCTCGCGCCCGGCAAATCCGCGAAGATCAAGCTCAACAAGCCCACCGGCTGCAGTTTCTACGTGCTGGCGCGCTTCGAGGACGAGAGCGAGAACGACTCCGACGGCGCCAACCTGTGCGGCGAAAAGCAGATCAGGTTGACGGATTGACATAGAGGCAGACGGCAATAGGCAGTCGGGAGCACTGCCTACTGCGTCACTCGCCCTTCACCCCGGCCCGCACGAGCCTGTAGGTGATCGAATCCACAAGCGCCTGGAATGAGGCGTCGATGATGTTGGCGCTGACGCCGACCGTGGTCCAGCGCTCGCTGCCATCGGCGGAATCGATCAGCACGCGCGTCACGGCATCGGTGCCGCCCTGGAAGATGCGGACCTTGTAGTCCACCAGCTTCAGGCCCTTGATGACGTCCTGGTAGCGGCCGAGATCCTTGCGCAGCGCCTTGTCGAGCGCGTTGACCGGCCCGTTGCCCTCAGCCACCGACATGCGCGTCTGGCCGCCGATCTTCACCTTGACGATGGCTTCCGAGAACGTCACCAGTTCGCCGATGGCGTTGTAGCGGCGCTCGACATTGACCTTGAAGCGCTCGACGTCGAAATAGTTCGGAACCTGCCCCATCACCCGTTTGGCGAGCAGGAAGAAGGACGCGTCCGCCCCTTCATAGGCATAGCCCTGCGCCTCCTTGTCCTTGACCTCGCTGAGCACGCGGTTGAGGCGCGGGTCGGCTTTGTCGATGGTGACGCCGATGCGCTCCAGTTCGGCAATCAGGTTGGATTTGCCCGCCTGGTCCGAGACCAGCACGCGCCGCAGGTTGCCGACGGCTTCCGGTCTGACATGCTCGTACGTTTCCGGCTCCTTCAGCACCGCCGAGGCGTGAATGCCCGCCTTGGTGGCGAAGGCCGAAGCGCCGACGAACGGCGCATGCCGGTTGGGCGAACGGTTGAGGATTTCGTCAAGCTGGCGAGAGGCCTTGGTCAGGTCGCCGAGCCTGGCATCATCCACGCCGATGTCGTAGCGCTGCTTGAGGCCTTCCTTCAATTTCAGTGCGCCGATCAGCGTGACGAGATTGGCGTTGCCGCAGCGCTCGCCAAGCCCGTTGAGCGTGCCCTGCACATGGCGCACGCCCGCCTCCACCGCCGCCAGCGAATTGGCCACCGCGCAGCCGCAATCATCATGGGTGTGGATGCCGAGATGGTTGCCCGGGACGACATCCAAGGTGCGCCTGACGATCGCGCCGATCTCGTCCGGCAGCGTGCCGCCATTGGTGTCGCACAGCACGACCCAACGCGCGCCTGCCTCATGCGCGGTGCGGGCGCAGGCCAGCGCATAATCCGGGTTGGCCTTGAAGCCGTCGAAGAAGTGCTCGCAATCGACGATGGCTTCACGCCCCGCATCCACCGCAGCCTTGACGCTGTCGGCGATGCTGGCGAGGTTGTCTTCGTTCGTCGTCTCCAGCGCCACGCGCACGTGATAATCCCAGGTCTTGGCGACAAAGACGATGGCGTCGGCCTTGGCCTGCAGCAGCCCGGCGATGCCGGGATCATTCGAGGCCGAGCGGCCCGGGCGCCGCGTCATGCCGAAGGCGCAGAACTTGGCGTTCGTCGTGGCCTTTTCAGCAAAAAATGCCGTATCCAGCGGATTCGCGCCGGGATACCCGCCCTCCACATAGTCGAGGCCGAGCCCGTCCAGCATCGCCGCGATCGTGCGCTTGTCCGCCAGCGAGAAATCGACACCCGTGGTCTGCGCGCCGTCACGCAGCGTGGTGTCGAACAGGTAGACGCGTTCGCGCGTCATGGCGCATCGTCCGTGTTGGCGGCCAGCGCCTTGTCCATCACCATGCTGGGCAGCCACTCCTCGCCGATGCTCAAGCTGGAGCGGCGGATGGCGACGAAGCCCAGCCGCTCGAAGAAAGGCAGCGCGTTGTCTGTCGCCGCGACGCTGAGCTTCTTCGCGCCGCGCGCCATCGCCAGCCGCTCCAGCGCATCGAGCAACTGCCGGCCCACGCCCATGAAGGCGACATCGGGATGCACATGCACGTTCTCGATGATGGCGTTGTCGCGCATGGCGGCGAAGCCGACCGGCTCGCCGTCTTCCTCCGCGATCAGCACGAGGCAGCCGGCCAGATGCTTGGCCCAGACCTTCTGATCCTCGGCCTTGCCGCCCCACAGCGCGCGCTGCTCATCGGAGTAGGCGTCGGCGGCCAGCTCCTCGATCGAGGCCTGGAACAGGATGGCAAGGTTCTCGAAGTCCGCCGGCAAGGCCGGGCGCAGGGCGTAGCTCATGGTTTCAAACCTTCGTGTTTCCGGCGCCGCCGCGCTTGTCCTTCGGCGCGGCATCCATCGGCCTCCATGTCGAGGAGAACTCGCCCGTGACCGGGTCCTTCGCGTCCATCAAGACCACGCCCTGCGCCACGATCTCGGCGCGCAAGCGGTCGGACTCGGCAAAATCCTTGGCGTTTCGCGCGGCGATCCGCGCCTCGATCAGGGCGTTGACGAGAACGGCGTCGATCATTGCAGGTTTGTCCTTCTTGCCCATCAGCGTGTTCTTTCCTGAAAAATCATCCCCGCCGTATCATTCCAGGGCCGCGCAAGCGGAGCCCGAAACCCATCAGAACAAGGTTGTGGTCCTCGCAGCTCTCGGAAGCGCATCGCATCGGAGAAGTTGGCGCGATGGGTTCCGGGCTCGGCGCAAACGCGCCGCCCCGGAATGACGCAGAGCATGCCTATGTGCAAGACGTGCAGCGCCCTCGTCACCCATGCGCTGTCATCCTTGCCTTGAGCCGGGATCGGGTTGGGCGGGAATCGATCTGTCCGACAAGCGTTTCGGCTCACGGAGCGATCCCGGCTCAAGGCCGGGATGACAACGTGGGTGGAAGCCGGGATGACGATGCCGGGAGTCACCGCTTCACCTCCCACGTCGTGGTCGGGTTGCCCTCTGCGTCCTTGCCGTCCTTGAGCGCGATGCCCATGGCGGCGAGTTCGTCGCGGATGCGGTCGGACTCGGCGAAGTTCTTGGCGCGGCGGGCGGCTAGGCGGGCGGTGATCAAGGTTTCGATTTCAGCTATTTTCCGAGGCTCAACTACAATTCTGAGATCAAACCCAAGGAGCTTGAGGCCAGCATTTAGACTTCCAGCGAACCTAACACGATCTATATCACTGCTAGCGCTTTTTGCCTGAGTGGCTAAGCCACGAAGTGCTGTTATCGCTGCAGCTGTATTTAGATCATCGGCCAGGGCTTCTAGAACCTCGATAGGAGGCGAAAGCATCTCATTGAACGTTGCGCTTCCCGAAAACTCACGGGCTTGGTAGATAATCGCTTCCCAATCAGAGAGAGAAACAGTTGCCTCGTTGAGTTTGCTTTTTGTCCAGTCGATTGATTGAACGTAGTGAGTAAAAAGCATCGCTAGACGTGTCGTATCGCCACGCCACGATGCCAGCACATCCCGAATCGTGACAAAATTCCCGTCCGACTTGCTCATCTTCTTGCCTTCGACCTGCAGGAAGCCGTTGTGCATCCAGACGCTCGCCATCTTGTCGACGCCGAAGGCGCAGCAGCTTTGGGCGATCTCGTTTTCGTGGTGCGGAAAGACGAGGTCGATGCCGCCGCCGTGGATGTCGAACTGTTCGCCGAGCAGCGCGCCGGCCATGGCCGAGCACTCGATGTGCCAGCCGGGGCGGCCAAAACCCCATGGGCTGTCCCAACCCGGCTCGGTTTCAGGGTCTGACGGCTTCCAAAGCACGAAATCCATCGGATCGCGCTTGTAGGGCGCGACGTCGACGCGCGCGCCGGCCAGCATGTCATCGAGGTTGCGCCGCGACAGCGCACCGTAGTTCGGCATGCCGGGCAGCTTATCCATCGCGGTGGGCGAGAACAGCACGTGCCCCTCGGCGGCGTAGGCGACGCCCTTGTCGACTAGCTTCTGGATGATCCGCACCATGTCTGTCGGCTGTTCGCCATTGGCCACGAAATCGGTGGCGCGCGGGGTGTGCGTCGGGGTCAGCACGTTCAGCGCAGCCAGGTCCTTGTTGAACTGCGCCACGGTGCCTTCGGTGAGGTCGCGCATCTCGGCCAGCAGCGGGCGCTTCTTCGTCCAACGCTCGAAGGCGCGCTGGTTGATCTTGTCGTCCACGTCCGTGATGTTGCGGGCGTAGGTGACGTGATCCTCGCCATAGATGTGCCTGAGCAGCCGAAACAACACGTCGAACACGATCATCGGGCGGGCGTTGCCGATATGGGCATAGTCGTAGACAGTCGGGCCGCAGACATACATGCGGACGTTCGACGGATCGAGGGGCTCGAAAACCTCCTTTGTCCGGGTCAACGTGTTGTAGAGTTTCAGCTTCGGTGTCGCGGCATCGTTCGACATGGCATCGGTCCGTCAAGGCGCAATCAGATGAACACAGGTTTCCAGACGTGTTCCGCCCGACCTTGTGGCCGGGGCGCTTGTCATCTTGAAAGATTGCAGAAGACGAGACGGTTCCAGCCAGCGGTCGGGCTAGCTACAAATAAGGATGATCGCGATGTGAGCGCGCTTCGTCATCGCGCTTCAATGCCTTTTGCGAGGCATTCGGTCAAGTGGGGGCATTGCCCTGCCGGTCGCTGTCATCCTTGGACCTGTTCCGAGGATGACGGGAGCGGAGCCTCGGCATTCCTGTTGCAGTTCATGTTTCCTTAACCGCAAAACCGCATGGTTTCCGATCAGGAATCACTTCACACAGGTAAGCCATGCGCCGCGTCATCCTGTCTTTGGGCTGTGCCCTTGTCGCTGCCGGCGCCGTGTCCGTGTCAGTGGTTCCGGCCGCTGCGCCGCGCGCCAAGAGCGAGCAGAGCGTGTTCCTGCTGCCGCCCTCGGATGGCTACGGCATGGTCGAGTGCATCGCGGAAAACCGCGAATGCGGGCGCATCGTCGCCAATGCCTGGTGTGAATCGAAAGGCTACGCCAAGGCCGCTTCATTCTCCGTGGTGTCGCCGACCGAAATCACCGGCTCCGTCGGCAGCCGCGCCGGGGCCGCCGTCGAGCCGCCCGTGATGATAAGCTGCGCCGACTGATCAGCCCTTGACCCATTCGGCGCATTTCGGCGCAGCATCGGCGCCCCACGGCATGATCGGCACGGTCGAGGTCGAATTTTTCGGCGAACCGTCGATCAGCTTGTCTGAATAGACCAGATAAACCAGCACGTTGCGCTTGACGTCGCAGCCGCGCACGATCTGCATGCGCTTCCAGATCAGTGACCTGCGCTCACGGAACACCACGTCGCCCTGGTCGAATTTCTGCTTGAACTTGACCGGGCCGATCTGGCGGCAGGCCAGCGAGATGTCCGAGACCTCCTCCGCCACGCCGAACATGCCGGCCACGCCGCCGCGCTCGGGCGTGGTGTAGTGGCAGGCGACGCCCTCGACCAGCGGATCATCCATGCCGTAGACCGCCAGCTTGTCGTCCGGCGTCAGCATCTTCCAGACCGTCGATTTCCGGAAGATCAGGTCCGGGTCGTCATCGGCTCGCGCAGGCAAGGCCGCAATCGAAGCTGCGGCGACGGCCATCATGGCCGCTGTCGTCGTCAGGAGATGTCGCATCGGTTGATCCTTCGTCGCTGTCCGCAATATGGTTCGTCACCATGCGGTTTGAAAGGGCCGGCGAGCCGGTTGCGCGGATCGCAGCTTGCGCAAAATCGCGGCTTCACCCGCGCCGTTTCGCCCGGTATGCTGTGACTGACGCCTGGGAGGATCATCATGAAACGCCGTGACTTTCTGAAAAGCAGCGGGTTGGCCGTCGCCGCCTCCGGCGTGATCGCCGCGCCAGCCGTCGCGCAAGCGTTGCCGGAGGTGAAATGGCGCCTCACCTCGAGCTTCCCGCGCTCGCTGGACACGATTTTCGGCACCGCGCAAACGCTGTCGAAGCTGGTTGCCGAGGCCACCGACAACCGCTTCCAGATCCAGACCTTTCCGGCCGGCGAGATCGTGCCGGGCCTGCAGGCGCTCGATGCGGTTTCGACCGGCACGGTCGAATGCGCCCACACGCCGACCTATTTCTACGTCGGCAAGGACCCTGTGCTGGGCCTTGGCACCGGCGTTCCGTTCGGGCTCAACTCGCGGCAGCAGCATTCGTGGTGGCATTTCGGCGGCGGCGAAAAGCTGGTCAACGAAGCGCTCGGCAAGTTCAACACGCACTCGATCCCGTGCGGCAATTCGGGCTGCCAGATGGGCGGTTTCTTCCGCAAGGAACTGCTGACGCCGGATGACCTCAAGGGCCTGAAGTTCCGCATCGGCGGCATGGGCGGGCAGGTTTTGGCGCGCCTCGGCGTGGTGCCGCAGCAGATCGCCGCGGGCGACGTCTACCCCGCGCTGGAACGCGGCACCATCGATGCGGCGGAATTCGTCGGCCCCTACGACGACGAAAAGCTCGGCATCAACCGGGTGGCAAAATATTACTACTATCCCGGCTGGTGGGAGGGCGGCGCCATGCTTCACCTCGTGGTCAATCAGGCCGAGTGGAACAAGCTGTCCAAGACCTACCAGGCGATTCTGTCGCAGGCGTGCGAGGCCGCGAACAACTGGATGCTGGCCAAATACGACGCCGTCAACCCGCCTGCCCTGCGCCGGCTGGTGGCCGCCGGGACCGAACTCAGAGCCTTCCCGCAGGGCATCATGGAAGCCTCGCTCAAGGCGGCGAACGAATACTATGCCGAATTGTCCGGCCGCAACGAGAGCTTCAAAAGGGCTTACGATTCGATGGTGGCCTTCCGAGGCGAGACGTTGCTGTGGTGGCAGGTCGGCGAGTTGTCCTATGACAGCTTCATGGCACGGTCGCGCGGCAGGGGCTGAGCGCGGGCGGTCGACAGGTCATGTCCAAGACTGAACGCGCGACCGAACACGCGCCCGGGAGCATTCCCGTCGGCGCGGGTGATCTTCTCAAGCTCGAGCGTTTCCTGCCATACCGGCTCGTGGTGGCGGCCACGTTGGCGAGCCGGGCTCTGGCCCGCATCTATGGCCGCCATTTCGGCATCGGCATCCCCGAGTGGCGCGTCATCGCCATGCTGGGGCAATTCGACCGGCTCACGGCGCGGGATGTCGGCGATCTGTCGCACATGCACAAGACCAAGGTGTCGCGCGCGGTCAACGAACTCGCCGAACGCGGCCTGATCGAGCGCACACCAAACCGTGATGACCGGCGCGAGGCGTTCCTGGCGCTGAGCGCGCCGGGACGCCGAATCTACGATCAGGTCGCGCCGATGGCTCTCACATTCGAGAAACGGCTGATGGATGACATCCCGCAGGCGGAAATGCAGGCCTTCGAGCGCGTGCTCTCGACGCTCACCGAGCGCGTCCGTGTCCTGTCCGCCGGCTTCCCCGCAAGCGATGACTGATTTTTTTGCACAGCGTTGCGGCAACATACTTCCGCTTTCTTTGCCATCTGTTATCGATCAGCCCGCAGACCTCGCCTTGCGGTCAGGTTGGAACAGGTTTATGCGGCCCGCCATGTCTCTACGTTTTCGTCAGCTTGCGGTCGCGCTGGCCACATTGGCCGGATGGCCAGCCCTGGCGCTTGCACAGACGCCGCAATGCGATGCCTGGCGCGGAGAACTCGCGCGTATGGACCGCGGCGGCGGTGGTTCGCCGCGCGCAGCGGCGGCGGCCCAGCAGGTCGCAGCCCAACTCGGGCGCGCGCAGGCCGCCTTCTCGAACCTGCAGTGCGACGGCGCCTGGATCTTCCAGCAGGCGCCGCCGCAGTGCAATGCGCTGCGCGGGCAGATCGGGCAATTGCGGGCGCAGTACGGCTCGCTCCAGCAGCAGGCAGGCGGCGGCGGTGGCAATGACAACCGCAGGCGCGCGCTGATGGCCGCCATCGACGACAATTGCCGCTCCGGCGTCTACCAGACCCAGCCGATCGCGCCGCAACCCCAGCAGCCCCGGACCCTGTTCGAAGCTCTCTTCGGCGTGCCAGACCGCTCGCTGCCGCCGCCGGGAATGCAGGAACTGGACGGCTCGCTGATCGACCCGAACGCGCAGGAGAAGCGTGAGCCGACCTGGGGCGCCGGCCGCCCTGTCTGCGTGCGGACGTGCGATGGCTTCTTCTTCCCGCTGTCGAACAGCCCGGGCGGGCGCGACAATCAGGAAGACATGTGCCGGGCGTTGTGCCCCGCCGCCGAGACCGAAGTTTTCTACATGGCGGGCGATGGCGACATCCAGAACGCCAGCCGGCGCGGCGGCGGCAGCTATGCCGGTCTGCCCAATGCCGGGCGCTACCTGCGCCAGTTCGACGCCTCCTGCTCGTGCAAGAAGCAGGGCCAGAGCTGGGCGCAGGCGTTGTCCGAAGCCGAAGACATGCTGGATCGCAGGCGGGGCGACGTGATCGTCACCGAACAGCGCGCGGCCGAGATGTCACGCGTGCGGCCGACTGCGCAATCGCGCCGCGAGGCGGAACGCCGGGAGCGCCCAACGGAGCAGGCCCCGACCGCACCTGCGGCTGAAGCCGCGGCCGATGCGGCGGCAGTGCGCGCGCTCGAAGCGTCGGGACGGAATGCACCAACCGCCGGCACCGAATCAGCCGGCATCGGCCCCAACGGCCTTGCGACCGGCACCGTTTCGACCGGACAGGGCGAACGCCGGGTGGTGACCAATTCCGCTGGCGAGCAGCGCACCGTGCGCATCGTCGCGCCGGCCTTCACGCCGGCGATCCAGTAACAATCTGCGGCCGTCAACCCGTGCGCGCCGCGATGAGCCGCGCAGCTTTCAGGCCGTTTCGCCTGCAAGGCGCCTGACGATCCGCTCGCGGCCCATCATCGGCAGGAGGGCCGCCAGTTCAGGGCCGTGTTCCTTGCCCGTCAAGGCCAGCCGGAGCGGCATGAACAGCGCCTTGCCTTTGGCGCCCGTCGCGGCCTTCACCGCTTCGGTCCAGAGCTTCCAGGTGCCTGCGTCGACTTCGCCTGCGGGCAGCAGGTTCAGCGCCGTAGCCGCAAAGGCCTTGTCCTCGATCTGCGGCGTGACCGGCCCGGCCACGACGCCCCACCAGGTTTCGACATCGGCGAAGCGGTGCAGGTTGCCACGCACCGCGAGCCAGAACGCCTCGCCGCCGCCAATGAGCAAGCTTTCAAGCCTCGGCCTTGCCGCATCGAAGCTCATTTGATGCAAGGTCCGGGCGTTGAGGTTTTCAAGCTCGGCCTCGTCGAACTTGGCCGGAGCGCGGCTGACATGGGCGAGATCGACGAGGTCGGCGAGGTCCGCCATGCTGTCGATGGGCCTGACCGCGTCTGCCGAGCCGACCAGCGTGGCCAGCGCCGCGACCGCGAGCGGCTCGATGCCGTTCTCGCGCAGGCTCGCCAGCGAGAGATGGCCAAGGCGCTTCGACAGCCCCTCCCCGCTGGCTGTGGTCAGGAGATTGTGGTGCCCGAACACCGGAAGCCGCCCACCCAGCGTCGCGATGATCTGGATCTGCACAGCGGTGTTGGTGACGTGGTCCTCGCCCCGGATGACATGGCTGATGCCCATGTCGATGTCGTCGACCACCGATGGCAGCGTGTAGAGATAGGTGCCATCGGCGCGGATCAGCACCGGATCGGACAGCGATGCGCAGTCGACATGGGCCTGCCCCCGCACCATGTCTTCCCACGCGACCGTCTCGGGTTCGAGCAGGAAGCGCCAATGCGGTTTTCGCCCCTCGGCCTCGAAGGCCGCCCGCTCGTCCGCCGTGAGCTTGAGCGCGGCGCGGTCATAGATCGGCGGCAGGCCGCGTGCGAGTTGGCGCTTGCGCCGGCGGTCAAGCTCGTCCGGCGTCTCGAAGCAGGCATAGAGCCGGCCCATCGCGCGCAGTCTGTCGGCGGCGGCATCGTAAAGCGCGAACCGTTCCGACTGAGCGAAGACGGCGTGCGGCGCGATGCCAAGCCAGGCAAGATCCGCCGCGATGCCGCGCGCAAACTCTTCGGTCGAGCGTTCCTTGTCGGTGTCGTCGTAACGCAGGATGAAACGGCCGTCGTGCTTCAGCACGAACAGCCAGTTGAACAGGGCCGGCCTGGCATTGCCGATGTGAAGGCGGCCCGTGGGCGACGGAGCAAAGCGGACGACAGGTTTCATGCGCCGCTTATGGCGAAGGCCAGGGCGGCGCGCAATCCTTGCGTATGGAGTCGCAATCCGTCTCGATGGAAAGCATCAGCGCCTTTCAGGTGTCATCCCAGGCGAGCCGATCAATGTTTAAGCACGCCCGTCAGCTTCAGGACGGCGGCCACGAGCCAGCCCAGGATGATGCCGGCGAGCGCTCCGCCTGACGCGTGGACAAGCCATGCGACGAACCCTGCAGCGACACCCACCGCCTGGCCAACGCTGGCGGCGAAGGCCAGCAGGCCATACTCGGGCGCCTTCCAGCCCATTTCGGCCAGACCGTGCAGGATGATGCCGCCGCCCACCCACAGCATCGCGGCCGTGCCGACGAGGCTGAGGAGCTTGAGCAGCGGCGGCATGCCGCTGACCAGACCGCGCCCGATGGCCCGCGTGATGGCGAGATGGCCGCGCGCCATCAGCACGCCGAGATCATCGGCTTTCACGATCAGCGCCACCACGCCGTAGACCAGCGCCGTGATGCCAATGCCGACCGCCGCCAGAACCGTCGCCTGCATGGCGAAGGTCTGCTGCGGCATCGTGGCCAGCGTGATGGCCATGATCTCCGCCGACAGGATCAGGTCGGTGCGGATGGCCCCGGCGATCTTGCTGTCCTCGTTTTCCTGCGGATTGGCGGCGAGCAAGTCCTCGGCAGCCGCCTCAGGCGTCTCGTGCGGGCCGGCGACCAACTCCTGGACCTTCTCGTAGCCTTCGAAGCACAGGAACAGCCCCCCTGCCATCAGCAGCGGCGTGATCGCCCATGGCGCCAGAAAACTGAGCGCAAGCGCGCCGGGCAGCAGGATCAGCAGCTTGTTGCGCAGCGACCCCAGCGCGATCTTTCCGATGATCGGCAACTCGCGCGCCGCAGCGAAGCCAACGACATAGCGGGGCGTGACGGCGGCGTCGTCGATCACGATTCCCGCCGCCTTGGCGCCGGCCTTGGTGGCCTGCGCCGCCACATCGTCGAGCGACGCCGCCGCGACCTTGGCGATGGCCGCGACGTCGTCCAGAAGCGCAAGAAGTCCACCGCTCATGACAGGTTCCGATCTCAGAAGTCGACGACGTCAAGCCGCGCCGCGCCTTGCGGCGCCGGCCCCGTTGCGGCAGCCGCGTAAGGCCCGGAACCATCGTCACGAAAGTGGTTGACGATCGGATAGCGGCGGTCGCGGCCAAAGGAACGCCGCGTGACCTTGACGCCGGGCGCCGCCTGCCGGCGCTTGTATTCGGCAAGATAGAGCAGGCGCTCGATCTTCTTCACGACTTCCAGCGCATGGCCGCGCGCCACGATGTCGGCGACGCGCATTTCGTGCTCGACGAGGCAGTTCAGGATATCGTCAAGCACCTCGTAGGGCGGCAGGGAATCCTGATCCTTCTGGTTCTCGCGCAACTCCGCCGTGGGCGCCTTGGTGATGATGTTCTGCGGGATCACGATGCCGTCCGGCCCGAGCGAGCCTTGCGGCTTCCAGCGGTTGCGCAAGGCGCTCAACCGGTAGACCTCCATCTTGTAGAGGTCCTTGATCGGGTTGAAGCCGCCGTTCATGTCGCCGTAGAGCGTGCAATAGCCGACCGACATTTCCGATTTGTTGCCGGTGGTGATGACCATGGGGCCAAACTTGTTGGACACCGACATGAGGATCGTGCCGCGCGCCCGGCTTTGCATGTTTTCCTCGGTGATGTCGGCGTCGCGTCCTTCGAACAGCGGCGCGAGCACGGACTGGAAACCCGCCACGACCGGTTCGATCGGCACGATTTCATAAGATACGCCGAGCGCCCTGGCGCATTCGAACGCATCCTTGAGGCTGTCCTCGGAGGTGTAGCGGTAGGGCATCATCAGGCAGCGGACGCGCGCCGGGCCGAGCGCATCGACCGCCATGGCTGCGCAGATGGCCGAGTCGATGCCGCCCGACAGCCCCAGCACCACGCCCTTGAAGCCGTTCTTGTCGACGTAGTCACGCAGGCCGAGGGTGCAGGCCGCATAGTCAGCCTCGTCGTCCTCCTCGATGACGCCGCGCGGGCCGACCGCGCAATGCCAGCCATCTCGCCCCCGTGTCCACGTCGTCAGCACAACGGCCTCGCGGAAGGCGGGCAACTGGCAGGCGAGCGCGCGGTCCGCGTTCAGCACGAAGGACGCGCCGTCGAACACCAGTTCGTCCTGCCCACCGACCTGATTGAGATAGACCAGCGGCAGGCCGCTCTCGACAACGCGCGGCACGGCCACCGCCATGCGCTCGCCCTGCACGCCACGCCGGTAGGGCGAGCCGTTGGGGGACAGAAGAATTTCGGCGCCCGTCTCTGCCAGGCACTCGACCACCTCATGCTCCCAGATGTCCTCGCAGATCGGCAGGCCGATGCGCACGCCGCGCACGGTGACGGGGCCGGGCAGCGGGCCGGGCTCGAACACGCGTTTTTCGTCGAACACGCCGTAGTTCGGCAGGTCGACCTTGAAGCGCACGGACTGGACGCGGCCGGCGTCGAGCAGGGCATAGGCATTGTAGAGCTTGCCGCCCTCGACCCAGGGCAGGCCGATGAGGATGGCGGGGCCGCCATCCGCCGTCAGCGCGGCCAGGTCATCGCAGGCCCTGCGGCAGGCGTCCTGGAAGGCCGGCTTCAGCACCAGATCCTCGGGCGGATAGGCCGAGAGGAACAGTTCCGGCAGCATGATGACATCGGCCTTCAGGCGGGCCGCCTCGGCGCGGGCGACCGTCGCCTTCATGGCGTTGCCTGCCGGATCGCCGACAATCGGGTTGAGCTGTGCAAGCGCGATGGACAGTTGCTGGGTCATGCACCCGATCTAGCGCCCTATAGGACGATGGGCAACGGGGGTGCCTGGTATGACCGCTTCAGCCTTGACGCAATGACGTCGGCCATTGTCTCGGCAATTCGTCCGGTCGACCTCATCCTGAGCCTGTGGAAGGATGAGGATTGTGAAGTGTTGCCTGCAGAATGCGCACAGACATGCCGCCGATTGAAGATCAATTGCAGACGCGGACGCGGCGCACTTCGTAGGTCCAGCTATCCAGCCAGACCTTCTGGCGGCGGATTTCGCAATATGTCGGCCGTTCGTCGTAGTAGCGCGGCCCTTCAAAATAGACCGGAGCCGGACGATAGCGCGGCGGCGGCGGGGGCAGATAGCCGTAGCCGTAAGCCGGGCGCGAACCGGCCGCGATCGCGCCTCCGGCAATCGCGCCGAGCGCAAGGCCGCCGATCAGGCCGGCCGCGACATCGCCGCCGCGATGGCGATTGCGCCAATCGGCTTGTGCTGAGGTGGAGCCGACGGAAACGCCAGCCGCAACGACGGCAGCGGCGACAAGCCCGAAACGGGTGAAGCGTGTGGTCATGGTGATGTTCCCTTTCGGTTGAACGCGAGCGACAACACAATGGCCACAGCATAGTGGCGGAAAATGTACCCGCCCTGAATGCAATATGGCCGGGATGAGGCAAGACGAGCCGAGGTTAACCTTCTGTTAGGATTACGTTTACCGGGCATTAGGGTTACCAAGCGATAAATGCTCCATCGGCCGAGATGGCTGATTTGTCCGGAGCAACCTCGATGCGTTTTCATCACTCGGCCGTGGCGGCCATTGCCCTCGCCAGCGCGCTCGCAAGCACCGTGGCAAGCACCCTGCCAGCGTCGGCGGCCGACTACCCGGTCCTTCGCGGCACATCGTCGCCGTCGCTGCCCCCGGCTCCGATGATCCACGAAGACGCCTCGCCGTGGGAGGGTTTCTACATCGGCGGATTGGCGGGCATGAACTCGCTGTCCTTCGATCCGAAGACCGGCGCGGCGGACCTGGTGAGGACAGTGCTGCGCAACAGCAGCGTCGAAACCGTCAACAATGCCTCCCGCCTTCTGCAGCCTGCGCCATTCTCGGCGCGCGGCGCCAGCTACGGTGCGTTCCTCGGCTACAACATGCAGTTTCAGGATGTCGTCATCGGCTTCGAAGGCGACTATCAGCGCATCAACAAGGGCGGTTCATCGACGAACGCCATCGCGCGCCAGTTTCCCAACGTCAATAACTTCATCGAGGCGGTCGACCTGACCGGTTCGACCACGGCCCGCCTCGACCATTTCGGCAGCTTGCGCGTGCGCGCCGGCTACGTGATGGGCAACATCATGCCCTACCTCACGGGCGGCATGGCGCTTGGCTATGGCACCGTGACAAACACCGCGCTGGTCAGTGTCGAGGGCGTCGTGCCTGATCCGGTCGGAACGCCGGGCGGCCTGCCCTACAACATCACCTACCCGCCGCTCTCGAGCACCCAGAAGAACGCCTTCATGATCGGCCTCAGCGGCGGCGCGGGCGTGGAAGCCCTGTTCGGCGGCCTGATCCTGCGCGGCGAATATCTGTTCAGCCGCCTGCAGGCCCAAGGCGGCGTGGTGATCGACGTCAACCAGGCCCGCTTCGGCGCCGGCGTGAAGTTCTGATCTTCGGACGCCTGCCGACACCCATTGAAAGCCGCCGGCATCGCCCGGCGGCTTTCTGATTCACGCCCGTCATTGCTTCGCTGCGCCCGCAAGGACGCGTACGATCATCGACCAGCGCGCCAGTCACGCCAGCCGCCCACATGGTGCACGAAGGCCGAGTTGGCCTCTTCTTCGCCCAGCGGCGAAACCGGCCAGTCCCAGGCTGTTTCGGGCGCGCCGAGTTCCACGCCGTGAAGCAGGTCGGTGGTCCCGACCACATCGCCCGACGCGTTCACTTCGCTGTAGCTCATGTCCGTCAGCAGACAGACGCGGGCATTGAATGATGCGAGATCATCGAGATGGGCTTCGATCACCCGGCGAGGCAACAGTTCGTCACGAAGCAGCCCGGCATCGATGGCGCGAACAACCGGCAGCGCCAGTTGCGAGAGCACATTGGCGGAGATCACGAGGTCAATGCGCGGATCGCCGGCGAGGTCAACCAGGGGAGCGCTGCGCGCAGCGTGCGGGCCGCTGCCCAGGCCCGCGAGCACGCCGGTCAGGTCAAGGGTCATGAAGCCGACCTTGCGGCGGAAGGCCTGCGCCAGCCTGACAGGCCAGAGATGCACGGCATCGACCAGCAGGACGCGCTCGAAACGGGACAGCAGCAGAGCCATGGGCACATCGCGCAGCAGCCCGGAGCCGAGCACGACGACAGTCCGGTGCGAGGCCAGGCTCTCGACGCTGGCGCTGACAATCCGGTGGCAGGCTGCGTTGTGCGCAGCCCAGGCCTTGCGCTGCCGCGCGCCCCGCGACCAGAGCCCGACGGCCTCGCGCAGGAGCCCATGGCGGCGCACGGCGCGGGGAACCGGCGTCCCGAGATAGAGCGCCAGTTCGGCCAGCACGAACTACTCCGCGGCTTCGACCTCAGGGCGTCCCTTTGCCTGCCGCTCTTTCTTGATCAGTTCGGCCACCAGGAAGGCCATCTCCAGCGCCTGCTCCGCGTTCAGGCGCGGGTCGCAGGCGGTGTGGTAGCGGTCCGACAGGTCGATGTCCGAAATAGAGCGCGCGCCGCCGGTGCATTCGGTGACGTTCTTGCCGGTCATTTCGAGGTGAATGCCGCCCGCGTGCGTGCCCTCGGCGTTGTGAACGGCGAAAAATGCCTTCACTTCGCTGAGGATCAGGTCAAACGGCCTCGTCTTGTAGCCGGATGGCGACTTGATGGTGTTGCCGTGCATCGGATCGCAGGACCACAGCACATCCCGGCCCTCGCGCTTCACCGCGCGCACCAGCGCAGGGAAGTGATCGAAGACCTTGTCGGCGCCGAAGCGCGCGATCAGCGTGAGCCGGCCAGGTTCGTTGGCCGGATTGAGGATGTCGATCAGCCGGATCAGGTCGTCTGGCTTCAGCGAGGGGCCGCATTTCAGGCCGACCGGGTTCTTGATGCCGCGGCAGAATTCCAGATGCGCATGGTCGTGCTGGCGGGTGCGGTCGCCGATCCAGATCATGTGGCCGGAGGTGTCATACCAGTCGCCGGTGGTGGAATCGACGCGCGTCATCGCCTGCTCGTAGCCGAGCAGAAGCGCCTCGTGGGAGGTGTAGAAATCCGTGGTGCGGGTTTCGGGGTGCCGCTCCGGGTCGATGCCGATGGCGCGCATGAAGTCGAGCGTCTCGGTGATGCGTTCCGCCAGTTCGCGGTATCGGCTGCTCTGGTGGCTGCCTGAGACGAAGCCAAGCATCCAGCGGTGCGCGTTGTCGAGATTGGCATAGCCGCCGGTGGCGAAGGCGCGAATCAGGTTCAGCGTTGCGGCGGACTGGCGATAAGCCATCAACTGCCGGCCCGGATCGGGGATGCGCGCCTCGGGCGTGAAGGCGATGTCGTTGATGATGTCGCCGCGGTAGCTCGGCAGTTCCACGCCGTCGATCGTCTCGGTGTTGGCCGAGCGCGGCTTGGCGAACTGCCCGGCCACGCGGCCAACCTTGACCACAGGCGAGCCGCCGGCAAAGGTCAGCACCACGGCCATCTGCAGGAACATGCGGAAGAAATCGCGGATATTGTCGGCGGAGTGCTCCTCGAAGCTCTCGGCGCAGTCACCGCCCTGCAACAGGAAGGCTTCGCCAGCCGCGACCTTGCCCAACGCCCGTTTGAGCTTGCGCGCCTCGCCTGCAAAAACCAGCGGCGGAAATCCGTTGAGCGTCTTTTCCACCGAGGCGAGCGCCTCTGCGTCCGGATACTGCGGAACCTGCTGGACCGGCTTGTGCCTCCAACTGTCAGGTGTCCAACGCTCTGCCATCACACGCTTCCCTAAAACGACCAATCGCGCGGAAGCCCGCTGCCGGGCTCGCCACGCTTCACATATCGGTTTTTAGCGGGTGTCGGCTGGCCTTGCAATCCGGGCGAATGCGTTCATGCGGCCCGCACGCGGTCGAGAAACACCGAGATCTCATGCCGCAGGCGTTCTGACTGGGTGCTGAGATCGCCCGACGCCGACAGCACCTGGGCGGCAGCGGAGCCGGTCGCGCCCGAGGCCTCGCGGACGCCGGCGATGTTCAGCGAGACTTCCTGTGCGCCATGCGCCGTCTCGCGCACGCTGCCGGCGATCTCGCGGGTGGTGAGGCTCTGTTCCTCGACGGCTGCGGAGATCGCCGCCGTGATCACGTCCATCTCCGAGATGGTGCTTGTCATGCCGTTGACGGCGGCGATCGTTTGCTCGGTGACGGCACGGATGCCGCCGACGATGGCCGCGATCTCGCCGGTGGCCTTGGCGGTCTGCCCGGCCAGCGCCTTGACCTCGGCGGCGACGACCGCGAAGCCCCTGCCCGCCTCGCCGGCGCGTGCGGCTTCAATCGTGGCGTTGAGCGCCAGAAGGTTGGTCTGGCTTGCAAGCCCGTCGATGATCGAGACAACCGAGACGATCCGGTCTCCGGCGGAGGCGAGTTCACGAAGCTGGCTGTCGACAGCGCCCGCTTCCCGGACCGCCGCACTGCCGATCCGCGATGAAGCTGTCACCCGCTCGCTGATTTCCGCGATGGCCGCCGAGAGCCGGTCGCCAGCCTCGGCAAGACCCTGCACGCTGACCGTGGCCTGTTCGGAGGCCGCAGCGACCGAACCCGCCTGGCTTGAAGCCTCCTCGGCGGTGGCTGCCATGGATTGGGCGGCGGCTTCAAGCTCGGTGGCCGACTGGGCAACGGCGAAGACCACGTCCGCCGACGCCTGCTCGAAGCCCGCGATGGCGCCTTCCAGCGCCTGCTGACGCCGGAACCGGGCCCCCTGCTCCTTCTCGCTTTCTGACTTGAGCATGTCGTGCGCGATGGCGTTCTCCTTGAACACCAGCACGGCGCGCGCCATGTCGCCGATTTCGTCGCCGCGTTCGGTGCTGGGAACGGCAAAGTTCCAGTCGGAGCCCGAGAACGCCTGCATGGCGCGGGTGAGGCCGCGCACGGGCGGCACGATGCCCCTGACCAGGACCAGCGCGATCAGGATGCCGCCAAGGACAGCGCCGATGGCAACCGACAGCATCAAAGCGTTGATCCGCGTGGCCGACTGGTCGGCTTCACGGCGAGCCGTTTCCATGCCGCCGCGGGCCGTCACCACCGCCTCGCGACTGGCCTCGTCGACGGCCTTGAGTGCAGGGGTCACGCCCTCGGTCAGCGCCTTCTGCCCCTCATCCACCAGGGGGCCGAGGGACGTGGTCGCCTCAAAGTGGTTGATCATTCGCAGGGCGATCATCTTGGCGGCCGCCCTGGTATCGTCATTCCGCGTCCAGGCGACCAGCCGCTCCGCGTCGCCCTGAACGGCCTCGAAGATCTTCAAGGCATCGCGCTGCAGGCTCGGCGTTGATTCGGCCATGAACGTCGTGAGGCTCTGCATGCCCTGACGATACTGGTCACGCAGCGACGCCAGTTGCAACGCTTCGACGAAGTTGCCTTTCTCGGTCGCGGCTTCGACTGCCTTCGTGAAAACATCCGCCAGCATCCTGTCACTGCGGTTGATTTCGGTGCGGAACAGAAGGTCGCGCATGCCCCGCGCCTCGGCTATCTGCTGCAGCGCCGCGCCATAAGCTGCCAGCGGCGCGCGGTAACGGGGCACGAGAAGGGTGATGGCAGCCTGCTCTCCAAAGGCCAGCAGTTCGTTGACCAAGCCGCCGATGCGCTCGGCGGCCAGCCGCGCCTCGTTGAGCGCCTGCTCGTTGCCTTGCGTGGCATACAGCCGCGTCGCTCCCTCCAGCGTGCTCACCTCAGACTCGATCCTGCCGATCACAGTCAGCTTCATGGCGGCCTTTTCCACCTCGGCGAGGCTTTGAAGGGACTGCCGAAGGCCGGCACTGCCGATCAGGGCCGTGATGACGATCAGAACGATCAGCAACCCGAGGCCGAGGGGAAGCTTGATCGCCACAGGCAGGTGAGAACGGCGCAGAAGCATGGATCGGGACCACTTTTCGTGAATGCCGCAACATTCGTCTGATCCGCTTAAGCGGCGCTTAACGATGGGGCCCGCCCGGCGATATTCCGCTGCCGAAGCTTGCGGCAACCAGGCCCGGATGACGCAGACATCGGAGCGCCATGACCGGTGCGGCCTCGCCCCTCATCCTCGTGTCATCCGTGCGTCGCCTTGCCCTTGCTGAACAGGTGAACGCCGATGAAAACGCCGAGCAGGAGCAGGATTGCGCCCTGCCACTCGTGCGCCAGCGGCCAACGCCCGTCATGCAGAAAGCCGTAGAGCAAGGCGAAGATGGTTTCGGAAACGATGAGTTGCGCCGACAAGGCCAGCGGCAGGCGCTGCGAGGCGAGCGTCCAGAAATACTGCGCGATCCAGGAACCGACGATGCCGGTGAGGAAGGCCCACCACAACAGGCGCATGCCGTCCGCGCCGGCAAAGCCGCGCGCCGGCACCTCGCTCCAGCCCATCACGGGCGCAAGCACAAGAAGTGGCAGCACGCCGGCGGCCGCGCCAAGCCCCTGAAGACCGGTCCACGCCAGCGCGCCGGGAGCATCCGGCGCCCGCAAAGCCCTCGCATTCAGGACGGCATAAACAAACCAGTTTGCCAGCGCGCAAAGCGCGAGCACGAAACCGAGGATGACGTTGCTCTGCTGCAACGGCGTGGCCGCCGCAGCGATGGTCGCGCTGTTGATCAAGACCAGCCCCGCGATGATCAGCGCCAGAGGCAACGCCAGCAGACGCCACGGCACCGTGCCATCCTGATAGTTGCCGTAGATGGCAAGCAGCACCGGCAGCGCGCCGATCACCAACGGCGCGATGGCCGGGCCTGCGAGGCTGACCGAAAACGCCACGAAGATGTAGTAGATCACGTATCCGGACAGCCCGAGCCAGAGCGCCAGCACCATCTGCTTCCGGCTGATCCTGCCCGGCCTGAAGCGCGGGCTCGCAGCCATGAGCGCGACCGACACAAGCCCGAACGCCAGATAACGCAGGATGGCGAGATCGACCTCGCTGTAGGGCTTCACCGCTGTCGGCGCGACAAATGTCAGGCCCCAGAAAGCACCCGCCGCGAGACCAGCCAGCAACCCGATCAACATGCGTCATTCCTGCCGGACAGATGAGACAATCGGTTTTTCGGCCCGGCGCCGGGAGGTTCACCGCGATGTTCCGCCTGAGAAAATAGGCGGGATTTCAGTGCTTTGCCAATCGTCATTCGTGATCTGATTCAATCGGCGCGCACGATGAATCAAGTGCCTTGCAAGCCGATTCAAGCGCCTCATCCCACATGCCAGGAGCAGCGCTGCGGTCAGCCCTTGCGCGGCGTCCGCATGGTGACGAATTCCTCCGCGGCACTTGGGTGGAGCGCGATGGTGCGGTCGAAATCCGCCTTGGTCGCACCCATGGTCACGGCCACGCCGATTGACTGGATGATTTCGCCGGCATCGGGGCCAAGCATGTGCGCGCCGAGCACCTTGTCGCTGGCGGCATCGACCACCAGCTTCATGTAGGTGCGGTCCTCGCGGCCTGTCATGGTCGCGCGCATTGCCCGGAACTGGGTATCGAAAATGCGCACGCTGCGCCCGGCCCTGACCGCATCCTGCTCGCTCAGGCCGATGGTCGCGATCTCGGGCGTGGTGAACACGGCGCTGGCGAAGGGTTGGTGCTGCACGGTCCACGGCTTGCCGCCGAAGATGCTGTCAGCGAAGGCATGCCCCTCGCGGATGGCCACCGGCGTCAGGTTGACGCGGTTCGTCACGTCCCCAACCGCGTGAATTCCCGGCACGTTCGAGGCGGATGCGGCATCGACCCTGATCGAGCCGTCGGCATTGAGCGCGACGCCGACGCTTTCGAGGCCAAGGCCCTTGGTGTTTGCCCGCCGGCCGGTCGCCACCAGCACGGTTTCAGCCTCGATGACCTCGCCATTGGACAGGCTGACAAGGCGCACGCCTCCCGCCGCCTCGTCCATGCGGCTGATCGTGACGCCGAGCTTGATGGTGATGCCGCCATGGGCCAGCGCGTCGCGCAACCTGGTGCGGATATCCTCATCGAAGCCGCGCAGCACGTTGTCGCCGCGATGCACCAGCGTGACGGACACGCCAAGGCGCGCAAAAACGCAGGCGAATTCGAGCGCGATGTAGCCGCCGCCGACCACGAGCATTCGCGGCGGCAGGCTTGGCAGGTGGAAAACCTCATTGGAGGTGATGCCGAGGTGCCCGCCGGGAATGACCGGCTCCAGCACCGGATGGCCGCCGGTGGCGATGAGAACATGCCGTGCGGCGATGCTCTCGCCAGATTTCGCAAGCCGCACGGTGTTCGGCCCGGTGACGACAGCGCGCTCCTCGACGATCTCGACGCCAGCGCTGCCCAGGCCCTTGCGGTAGAGGCCCGACAGGCGCGTGACCTCGGCGGCCACCGCATCGCGCAGCGTAAGCCAGTCGAAACTCGTTTGCCCGACGCTCCAGCCGAAAGCGCGGGCGTCGGCGATGTCATCGGCGAAGCGGCTGGCGTAGACGTAGAGCTTCTTCGGAACGCAACCCCGGATGACGCACGTGCCGCCGATCCGGTCCTCCTCGGCGATCATGACGCGCGCGCCGTGACCCGCCGACATGCGCGCGGCGCGCACCCCGCCCGAGCCTGCGCCGATGACGAACAGATCAACTTCCCGCACTGCGCTCATGTTATGAATGGACCCCGCGCACGGCGCGCATGTTGCGGATCAGCCCTGCGCGCACAGCGCTGGCACTGGTGACGGCCTCAGACCGTGTGGCCCTTCTTGCGCATCTCTTCGCGAAAGCGGTTGAGGAAGAACTCCGAAGTCTGCTGCATCCAAGGCTCCATCGCGGCGAAGATCTGCCGCAAAATTTCGGGCTGGGAGTTCACGTATTTCTTGCCTGTGGTCGACGTGAAGAACGCGAGGACATCCTTGAGTTCCGCCTCGCTGAACAGCCCGCCCATGGAACGCGCGGCGCGCTCCACCATTTCGCCGCGGCGCGTGCGAATCTCGGGCAGCAGCGCCACCAGCGTGTCGTCCATGTCCTTCAGCAGTTCAGGGCGGGAACTGGCGAAGTTCTGGCGGATGCGCAAGGCGATGTCGGGCATGACGCTGTCGAACGAGCGTCCGATCCCCGACGCATCCACAAGCTCGCGCGCCAGACGCATCGTCGCCTCCGGCACGGCCACGGCGGCCGGCGCGCTGGCCGGAGGCGCAGGCGCAGGAGCTTGGGCAAGCACAGGGCCGAGCATCAGCAGCGATGCGGCAAGGGCAAGAACCGGCTTGTGAAACATCATCACGTTTATTCCTTCATGTTGCACCGTCCTTGTCAGACCAGCGCCATATCCGTCAATCGATTATGCCAAGGATGCGCACGCCGTCCTTCGTGGCCAGCACCGCGCCGCCAGCCATGCCGAGGAAAAGGCCATGTTCCATGACACCGGGAATCGCCACTAGGGCCGATGCCAGCGTCGCTGGATCGCCGATTCGGCCCAGATGAGCGTCGAGAATGTAATGTCCCCCGTCGGTGACGAGGATTTCTCCAGCCTTGTCACGGCGAAGCGTGACCAAACCATGGCAGCCGCAACCGGCGATGGCGCGCTCGACGGCGATCGTGGTGCTGGCGAGGCCGAAAGGCGCGACCTCGATCGGCAGCGGAAACCGGCCCAGCGTCTCCACCAGCTTCGTCTCGTCCGCGATCACGACCATGCGGGATGAGGCCGCCGCCACGATCTTCTCGCGCAGCAGGGCTGCGCCGCCGCCCTTGATCAGCCCGAGCGACGGGCCGATCTCGTCCGCGCCGTCAACCGTCAGGTCAAGCTGCGGGGTCTGGTCGAGCGTGGTGAGCGGAACGCCGCACGCGATGGCAAGCTCGCGGGTCTGCTCGGAGGTGGGCACCGCGATCACCTCAAGGCCAGCCCTGACCCGTTCGCCCAGCAATTCGACAAAGTGCTTGGCGGTCGAACCGGTGCCGAGCCCAAGACGCATGCCCGGCTGCACAAGTTGCAGGGCGCGCGCTGCCGCTTCACGCTTCAGGTGTTCGAGATCGGCCATGGTCATCCCCGGTTCATCCGGACCGGGCAATAGTCCGCCGGGTTGCAAAGGTAAACCACCCGCGATCGGCGGGGCCGCGAAACTTGACAGCGGCCCGCGCCCGTGGCGCACTGCGGACAGATGATGACGTTCAGGGCTTGGGGTCTGGTGACAGCAGTGACGTTGGCGCAGCTTTGCGCGGGCGTCCACTCGGCTGTGGCGAACAGCGCCGGGAGCACGCCGCCGGCGCGGCCGGCTTGGTGTCCATCCAAGCATGCCGGCATTGCGGTCGGCGCGCCGCTGCAATTGTCCGCCCTTTCGGCGAAGCTCCGCGATGGAGCAGGCGTCAAGGTCGTCGCCATCGGATCATCCTCGACCGAGGGCAGTGACCTGCCGGACCAACTCCTCGCCTACCCCACGCAGCTTCAGCGGCAGCTTGCGGCCCGCCTCGGCCACGGCCGCGTGAAATTGGTCAACAAGGGCCGCGGCGGCGAAACCATGATCGAGACCGTGGCGCGCTTTTCGACGGACGTCGCGAACGAGAAGCCCGACCTCGTGATCTGGCAGCTTGGCGTCAACGACGTGGTGCGCGGCCAGGAGCCAAGCGTGAGCGAGCGCACCATCGAAGACGGCATGTTGCAGTTAAGGCGCCTCGGCGCTCCGGTCGTGCTGATGGACATGCAGTTGGCGCCGCGCGTGACTGCATCGGCCCAGTTGCCGAACATGAAGAAGCTGCTCAAATCCGCCGCGCAGAAGCATCAGGCCCTGTTGTGGAGCCGGTTTGACCTGATGGACGGCATCGTCAGGAGCGGCAGCGCGCAGTTGGCCGATCTCGTCAAGCCTGACGACCTGCACATGACAGTGGCGATGCATGTCTGCACCGGCGCGGTTTTGGCGGATGTCCTGGCAGAAAGCCTCGCAGCCCAGCCTGCGGGCGACCTCGTGGCCTCAAGGACGCCGTGACGGACTGGCCTTCGGGGCCTCAGTTCACAGTTGGCGGGCTGAAATCGACGATGCGAACCCGGTCGACAGCGCTTTCCGTCAGCCAGACTTGTTCGCCTGTCCGCACCATGGCGCGTGCCTGGCCTCGTTCCGACAGACTGGCTGCCACGCTGCTTGATCCGGTCGCGGCATCGAAGCGAAACAGCTTGTCGCGGCCGACATCGCTCACCAGCACCGCGCCGTCCGCATCGAGCGCAACCGCATAGGGGCGCGCGCCATCGCCGAGCGACCACGCATCCCAGGTGCGGCGGCGCGGATCAAACCGGGCGATCCGGGCCGAACGGAAGGCGCTGACCCAGACGCGGCCGGTCCTGTCGACCACCAATCCTTTCGGGCCTTCGACGCCGGCCGGCATCGCGAAGGCTTCCTGCTTCAGCGAAACGGGATCGACCCGCACGATCTGGTTGGAGGCGTAGGATGCAAACCAGACCGATCCGGACGGCGCCAGCGCGATCTGCGAAGGGCCGCGGCCTGTCGGTGCCTCGCTCAGCGAGATCTGGCCGGACGCAGTGTCGAGCCTGCCGATGACGCCGTTGTATCCGGTGAAGATGACGTGGTTGGACGCGGTGCAGACGGCGCCCGCCAGATCGGCGATCTGCCCACCAGGCATCGGGTGGCGCGTCACCTCCTCGGTCGCGGGCGCAACCTCATGGATCACGTTGAGAGCCGGATCGAGCGCATAGAGCTTGCCGTTCGCGCAGCGCGTGATGCCGCGCGGCTTGGCCCCATGGCCAAGCCCGATATAGCCGATGGCGCGGGATGCGACATCGATCTCGCCGATCGCGCTGCGCTGCGCCGCGCTGAACCAGACCGTGGCCTCGGGGCCATCCGACGCGGTGATGCCTTGCGGCAAGGCAGCGCCATCAAGCGCGATCACCACCGAAATCGGAGTCGAAACCGGCTTGGCCGGCTCGGCGGCAGAAGCCGGGCCTCCGGCAAGCGCGAAGCCGAGCATCGTCAAGAACGTGATCCGCCGGGAAGCCTTCATGAAAGACAGCATGGCAGTTTCCCTCACTTTGTCGAGGGTTCGGCGACAACTTTCGCCAAAGCCACGCCAGACCCGCGAACCATGTCCGGCTCGCGGGCGGGAGCGGCGCGGGCCGCAGCGTCCTTCTTCGCGTGGACTGTCTGCCAGTCCAGCAGCGCCGCGAAAACAATCATCAGCGCGACGCCGGCAAGCGTGACGACCGACTGCGCCCACATCGCATAGCCCGCTTCCTTGATCAGCACGGTCGCGATGGTGGAGAGCACCAGTCCCAAAACGAAAACCGGCAGCGAATGACGGCCTGCAAGCGCAAGCAACCTGCCGCCCGCGTTGCCGAGCCAGGCTGCGCTGCGGGAAACCAGCACCGCGATCAGCCAGAACTTGGCCAGCGCATCGACGAGGCGCAGCGGCGACAGGTTGGTCTTGTCCGCCACGGGAAGCAGCGTGGCGTCGAGCGCTTCGACATTGGCCAGCACGCCAAACTGCCGCCAGGGCGCGGCGGCGAGGAACGTGAACGCGACCACCGCCACGGCCAGAGCCGTGACCATGCCGACCAGCGCCGTGCGATCAAAGATCGCGGCCAGACGGCCGGCAGCCCCGAGATGCGACACGGTGAGGCCGAGAACGAACAGCAGTTGCCAGGCGAACGGATTGAAGAACCAGACGCTCGAGGCATTGATGTTGGGCAGGTTCAGGCCGGTGGCCTGCGCGCAGGCGTACATCGCCACCGAGAGCGTGAGCGGCAACAGCGCGTGCACGCGAAATGCGAGCACGACAAACGGCATCGCCGCCAAAAGCAGGATATACAGCGGCAGGATGTCGAGGAAATGCGGCAGGAATGTCAGGCTGACAATGCCGAGGACCGCTTCCGCCGGTGCGTTCAACAGGATGTCGAGACCGCCCGATTCGAGATATTCAGGGTCGCCGAACCGCCTCGCCGCGTAGGCGAGGATGCCGGTGATGAGGATGACCAGCGCCACGTGCGTGATGTAAAGCTGCCAGACGCGCGTGAAGATCGGCATCGACCCGCGCGCCACGGTGGACATCCGCAACGGTGACGACAGGAACGGGCGCGCAAAGGCGAAATAGGCGGACAGGCCCGCCAGAAGCACGAATGCCTCGGCGGCATCGGCAAAACCGAAAGCGCGCGGGGTCAACCCGGCGAAGGCAAGGCCCGGAATGTGCGTGATGAAGATGATCAGCAGCGCAAGGCCCCTGAACACGTCCAGCCTCACATCTCTGCCGAGGGCGGGGGACCCCATCGCATTCGCTCCGCTTTGCCTGTCTGAACAGATATTCATGTTTGGTGGCAAAATCACGACACGCTTGCGTGATCTACGTAATTTCCACAATGCGCTGACGCACCAATGATCTGGTGCCACGTGTTGGTTAACGTATTGCCAAGCGGTTCGTGCAGCCGTGCCGCATCCTGCGATTTACCGGAAGCTTCGGCCCGGCCTCATTCAGCCGGCAGATCCTTCCGCATCAGAATCCAGTCGCCCTCCGGATCGGAGCCGGGGAACGGGTTGAAGCGACGGCGCTCCCACTCGGCAAATCCGCAGCGGCGATAAAGGCGCTGCGCGCCGTCATTGAAGCTGCCGACCATCAAGGTGACGCGGCTCAGGCCATTCTGGGCGGCAACCCTTTCGGCTTTTGCAAGAATTGCCTCGCCAACTCCCCGGTTGCGGAACTCGGGGAACACCGACGCCGCCGAGATATACCAGGTTCCGGCCGCAACGGCCTTCAACTCATTCAGCGGATGAAGCAGGGGCGGCCCGGGAACGGGCGCAAGATCGTCGCATGGCGGCAGGACATAGCCGTTGAGCGCGCCTGCAGTCCGGCCTGCGATTTCGGCGATATGCCAGTTCGCATGGTGACTGAAGTGCGCGGTGTTGGACCGGATGGCCTCCCGGCCGACCTCGAAGCGCGACTGCCCCGTCTGCGCGGCGAGGCCCCAGAAATGCGAGACCAGGCCCCGCGTCGCAGCATCGCTCAGGATGGCAAGATCGGAGCAATCGCCCTCTCCCGCCGGGCGAAAGCTGATGTCAGGCAGTGTCGACCTGATCCGTCCAAAATCCGCGTCGGGCATGCCTGCAGTGCCGCTCACCCGCCGAGGCCGCCCAGCAGCACGTACTTGATCTCGGTGAACTCATCCATGCCGTGGCGGGAGCCTTCGCGGCCGAGGCCTGATTCCTTCACCCCGCCGAAGGGAACTTCGGCCGCGCCGAGCAGCGCGGTGTTGACGCCGACCATGCCGTATTCCAGCGCCTCCGACACCCGGAAGACGCGGCCGAGATCGCGGGCATAGAAATACGAGGCGAGGCCATACTGGGTGGCATTGGCCTGCTCGATCACGTCGGCCTCGTCCTTGAAGCGGAAGATCGGCGCCATCGGCCCGAACGTCTCGTCGCGGGCGACCACCATCTTCGTGGTGACGTGGGCAAGCACGGTGGGCTGGAAGAAGGTGCCGCCGAGCGCGTGGCGTTTTCCCCCGACCACGATCTTCGCGCCAAGCGCGACCGCATCCTTGATGTGGCTTTCGACCTTCTCGACCGCTTCCATGGTGATCAGCGGGCCTTGCATGACGCCGACCTCGAGCCCGTTGCCGACCTTCAGATCCATGACCTTCCTGGCGAACTTCTCGACGAAAACATCGTAGATTGCATCCTGCACATAGATGCGGTTGGCGCAGACGCAGGTCTGCCCCATGTTGCGGTATTTCGAGATCATCGCGCCTTCGACAGCGGCAGCAAGATCGGCGTCGTCAAACACGATGAACGGCGCGTTGCCGCCAAGCTCAAGGCCGACCTTCTTCACGGTGCCGGCGGCCTGGCGCATCAGCAGCTTGCCGACCTCGGTGGAGCCGGTGAAGCCGATGGCGCGCACGGTCGGCGATTCGCACCAGACCTCGCCGATGGCCGGCGCATCCCCGGTCAGCACGTTGAGAACGCCGGCAGGGATGCCGGCGCGGTGGGCGAGTTCGGCCATGGCCAGCGCCGTCAGCGGGGTTTCCGGCGCGGGCTTGATCACGGCGGTGCAGCCTGCAGCCAGAGCTGGCGAGACCTTGCGGGTGATCATCGCGGCGGGGAAGTTCCACGGCGTGATCGCCGCGATGACGCCGACCGGCTGGCGCGTGATCATCACGCGCGCATTCGGGAACGGCGACGGAATCGTCTCGCCATAGATGCGCTTGGCTTCCTCGGCGTAGTATTCGACGAAGGAGGCGGCATAGACCACCTCGCCCTTGGCTTCGTAAAGCGGCTTGCCCTGCTCGGAGGTCATGATCGTGGCGAGATCATCGGCATTGGCGACGATAAGTTCGAACCACTTTTTCAGGATCGAGCAGCGCTCCTTGGCCAGCTTCTTCGACCAGAGCTTGAAGGCGGCGCCCGCCGCGTCGACGGCATCCTGCGCTTCCTTCGCGCCGTGGTGCGGGACGTTGCCGATCAGGTCGCCGGTGGCGGGATTGCGGACAGGATCGACGCCCTCGCCGACCCATTGGCCGTTGATGTAGGACTGTGACTTGAGGAGTGTCGGGTCATTGAGCTTCATGGAGTCCTCGGGCGTTGGCGGTTTTGCGGGCGCTCGCTTCGTCAGCGTTGATAACAGCTTGTCAGCGGCTGTTTAAGCGGAGAAGCGGATGACCTGCCATGCGTCGACGAGGGGGCGTGACCTTGCCGTCACTTCACCTCGACGCCCTTCCAGAAGGCGATGCGGCCCTTGATAGCGTTGGCTGCGTTCTTGGGGTCGGGGTAGTACCACGCGGCATCGATGTTCTCCGCCCCGCCGACCACGACCGACTGGTAGTGCGCCGTGCCCTTCCAGCCGCAGACGCTGGTGGTGGCGCTGGGCTTGAAGAACTCGCGCTTCACGGCGTCCGGCGGGAAATAATGGTTGTTCTCGATCACGACCGTATCGTTGGAATCCGCGATCACGGTTCCCTTCCAGATGGCCTGCACCATGACGCGTCTCCTGTGGGGATTGTTGTTCTTGCAGCGGGGCCGGTGGCGCGGCCTTCAGGTGACATATAGGGCGCGGCTCGCTAATCTGCACCCATCGGCAACGGGTGTTCGGGGAAACGCCGTGATCCACTGGCTTTTCGAGCATCTGGTGATGGTCCACATCGTGGTCGGGGCCTTCGGGCTGGCGGCTTTCTGGGTGCCCGTCATCGGCCGCAAGGGCGGCGTCCATCACAGGCGCTGGGGCCGCTGGTTCGCCTGGGCGATGCTGGTCAACGGCGTGCTGGCCGCCGGCATGGCAGCCTGCACGTTGGCTGACCCGCTCGGCACGCACCCGAAACTCACCGACGCTGAACTGGTGCGCGGCATCTTCGGCTGGATGATGCTCTATCTCGGCATCCTCACCGCCAGCCTTGCCTGGCACGCGCTCACGGTGGTCAGGAACAAGCTGAACCACGCCGCCAATCGCGCCCCGCTGCACCTGGGCATGCAGTTCGTCACCGTGGCCAGCGCGCTGAATTGCCTTGTGATTGGCCTTATGCTCGGCCAGCCGCTGATGATCGCCATGCCGTTCATCGGCTTCGCCTCGGCAGGCACGAACCTGTGGTTCATCTTCAAGCCTGCGCCGCCGCGCATGGATTATCAGATCGAACATCTCAAAGCCGGCGTCGGCGCAGGCATCTCCTGCTACACCGCCTTCCTGGCGTTCGGCGCCGTCCGCTTCTCGCCGCAGAACGCGCTCAATCCGCTCTACTGGTCGATCCCCTGCATCATCGGCCTCGCCATCATCTTCTGGCAGGCGGGGAAGCGGGATTACTTTGCGCGGTTTGGGTGGAGACGGGTGTGAGGGTGAGGCCAATGAGGTGGCGCGACCGAAATCAGTAGTCAAGCTTTGGCCGCACGCACAACCTCGCCCCCACTCATGCCCCCCAGATCGCTACACCGGCCTCAAGCGCCGCAGCCCGCAAAGCTGCATCATTCGTCGCCAGCGGCAGGCCTCGGCTCAGTGCCAGTTCGAGATAGGATGCATCATAGACCGTGAGGCGGTGACGCTGCGCGAGCGGCAGGACCTCGCGCAGGCTCTGCGACAGCCGTGCGGGCTCGATGGTGATCGGAAAGCGGATCAAGGCCTCGCTCAGCCGCGCAATATCGGCTGGCAGAATACGTGCCCGGCGTGCTGCGACGCCGAGCGCATTGGCAACCTCTGACGCCCAGACGGCTGGAACGACTGCGCCGTGTGCGCTGACAAATTCGGCAAGCCGTTCCGACGCTGGCGTGACTTTATCAGCGAACAGCCAGGGCAGCGTTGCCGAAGCATCGATGACGACGCTCGATAATTGGCTCAATATTTGCGGCCTTCATCGATGATTTCGCGAATGCACAGGCCGCCGAGATGCACGGTCTTGCGCGCTTCCCGCAGTTCAGTGAGTGCGTCCATTCCGCGCTCGGCATCTGAGCGGGCGGGCACAAGGCGCGCCACTTGCCTGCCACGCCGGGTGATGACGATCTCTTCACCCTGCTGCACCTTGTCGAGCAATTGCGACAGATGCGTCTTGGCTTCGAACGCCCCGATGGTGATCATGGAAAATTCCTTTCAACCAGTTTGATAAACCAGTTGTCACGGATGCTCAAGGTGCTCAGTCCACGCGCCTCCATCCGCTCCAGTGTGATGCAATGCTCTGCGTCATGGCCCGCTTGACCCGGCCACCCACTTTTGAACAGCGCAAAACCTGGATACGCGTGTCGATCCACGGATCAAGTCCGAGGACGAGCATGACGGCGCGGAATTGAATTGCTCTGACGTGCGCCCCTCACCTCCGCCGTCTCACCCGCATCATGATCTCGCGGGCGGGCCTTGTCGTCAGCCGCGCCACGGGTTTGACCTCGCCGGGCGCAATGGCCTCGAAGTCGTAGCGGCGCACCAGCCGTGCCAGCATCAGCCCGCTCTCGATGGTGGCGAAGGCGGCGCCGACGCAGATGCGGGGGCCGAGGCCGAAGGGCATGTAGCTGCCGGGGATGATCTCGTCGCGGGTGAAGCGGTCCGGATCGAAGCGGTCGGGATTGGGCCAGAGCGCATGGTGGCGGTGGGTCGTCCATGGCGCGATCATGATCATGGCGCCCTTTTTGGCGCGATGCCTGCCGACAGCCACGTCCTCGGCGGCGACGCGCGGGATGAAGGTGATCGGCGGATAAAGGCGCAGCGCCTCACGGAAGACATCCCGGGTGAACTCGAGCTTCTTGACATGCTGAAGCTCGACCTCGCCCGAGCCCACCACCGCATCGATCTCGGCGCGCATGCGCTCCGCGACGTCAGGCCGCTGCGACAGGATGAAGACAGCCCAGGTCATCACGCTGGCGGTGGTCTCGTGGCCGGCAAGGAAGAACACGCCGATCTGGTCGATCAGTTCCTTGCGGGTGAAGCCCTCGCCGGTGGCGGCGTCCCGCGCCGCGACAAGGTCGCTGACAATGTCGCCTCCGGCTTCGCTGACAATGTCGCCTCCTGATGCCCCCGCCGCAAGCGCCGGGGCGAGCAGCGCGTCGATGTGGGCGCGGATGCGCTCGCAGGCGGCGAGCACGCGGGCGGGCTGGCGCACCTTGCCCCAGGGCTTGCCGAGGATGAGCTGATAAAGATCGACGCTGGCCACCGAGCGTTCAAACTCGGCAAACGAGGTGAACACCTCGCGCGCCGTGCCAAGCTCCAGCGATGCTGAGAAGATGGTGCGGCAGATGATGTCTGCCGTGAGGTGGCTCATGGCGGCATCGAGCGAGAAGGCGTCGCCGCGCGCAGCCACATCGTCGAGGTGGCGTTCGTAGTCATCCACCGCCTCACGCATCCAGCGGAAGGCGCGGGCGATGCCCATGTGGCTGAAGGCGGGCTCCACCATCGCGCGCTGCCGCCGCCAGGCTGCGCCATCGGAGACGAAGATCGATTCGCCGACCAGCGGTTCCAGTGCGCCGACCATCAAGTCGTTCTTGGGGAACTGCGCGAGCGGGTTGGTCAGGATCGTGCGTGTGAGATCGGGGTCGTTGACCAGCAGGATGCCACGGCGCGAGTAGCCCAGCGGCGTCACCATCTCGGTGTAGGCCTCTTTCGGCACGAGGCTGAGCAGACTGCGTGGCTGCATCGCCAGCACGCGCAGCAGCGACATGGTCGGCGACATCGGCACGGGCGCGGGCGGGCGGTAAAGCGTGGTGTCGGCGATCATCGGGCTTGTCCGGCCCGCATGTCAGGGCGCGTGCATCCCTTGAACACTTCGGGGCGTATTCGTGCAAGCCTCGCAGCTTGCTGCGCGGGCTTCCCGGCCCGGCGAGACGCCATGCCAGGATGGGAAACTGCCAAGACCTGCATATGCGCCGGAAGGAAACTGACTTGCCGCTTCTCACCTTCGCCGTCACCGCCGCCATCGTCTTGTGCGCGGCCGATGCACTGGTCATCCCGCTTGTGATGCAGCCGCTGTTCAAGGCCGCGCTCGGCGCCCAAATGCTGGAACAGCTTCGGCTCTGGCCTGCGGCGATGTTCTATCTCGTCCACATCGGCGGGCTGGCGTGGTTTGCCGGCAGGCCGGTGACAGCCGGCGGCGCTCCAAGCCGGGCGCTGCTGGACGGCGCTCTTCTGGGTTTCGTCAGCTATTCCTGCTACGAAATGACAAGCTGGACCATCATGCGCGATTGGACGCCCGCGCTCGTGGTGATCGACCTTGCCTGGGGCACGGTCATTTCCGGCGCGGCCGCCTTCGTCGGGGCCATTGCGGCCAGCAGGTTGCGCGCTGCCAGACGACGCGCCGCCGGACAGCAAGCCACGCTGTAGAGCACGGCCTCAGAAAGCGGTGATCCGCACGCCATTGGCATCGAACAGGCTCGACGGCTTTTCGCGAAAGACCAGTTCGTGCGGTTCCGGGCGGAAGCGCGCGCCGGTCATGAACCGGTCCAGGGTGGTGAGTTCGGCGGCGTTCGGGCCCTGGACGAGGAAATCATCAAGCGCGAAGCACTCGTCTCGGCGCTCTTTGAGATAGGCCTTGAAGCTGCCGGCGCGGATGCCGGCGCCTTTCTCGAAGTTGAACGCCAGCAGGCGCCGGAAAAGCTTCGGCATCAGCACAGGCCCGACATCCGCCGCAGCGTCAATGGCTGCGCCCTCGTCGCGATAGACGAGGTCAGGATCAAACTTGCGCGTGTCGCGGTTATAGTTGGCCCAGACGCGACCCTTCGCCTTTCCCTTCGCCATGGCGTCCAGAAAAAGCTGAATTTCCGCGTCGTCCATTGACGAGTAGAAGGTCGGGTAGACCCAGCCCTGCTCCGTGAGCCACAGGTTCAGATCGGTCTGGAAGCCCTGCCCGACCATGATGTTGCCGACAAAACGGCCATAGGTGTCGATGGCGTCGCCCGGCTTGTCGACGAACGAGAAAAACTGGCACGGAACACTGCCCTGCCCGATGCTCGCAAGGAATTCCGCCAGCGCCACCGTCGCCGTTTCGCCGAGGAACTGGCGGCGCTCGTGCTTGTTGAGCCGGTTGAATTCGGCGCGTTCGGCGGCGCTGATGTCCGGCGACTGCTTGAGGGCACCGGCGCGATAGTGCAGTTCCGGCGCGTCGATGCCCTGCAGGCGCACCGTGACTTTCCGGGCCGCGCTGATGACCTTTTTGCGCCCCGTCCCGCGTGCTTCGGCCCCTTCGAACGCATCGGTGCGGCGGAAGCCCGCGCCATCGAAGTCGAAGGAAAAGGCGCCTGGCTCGACCGAAAGCTGGATCTTGGTGGTGTCGGCATCTGATGAGCCGCCCGGCCAGAACTGAACGGTCTCGATCCTGCCCTCGATCTTCAGCAGCCGTGCCATGTTCGAATGCCTTTCCAACCACGCGATCCGAGTGGCCAGAATGGAATGACGTTACGTCATAATTGTGGCCATCAGGCCTCGAAATCGAACGGGCTCACCCCGCGCACGCTTTCGTCGATCTGCAATGTCCGCATCATCGGCGGGACGGCGCGCTGGGAGCAGTTCTGCCGTTCGCACAGGCGGCAGTTGATGCCGATGGGGGTTGGCTCGAAGGTTTTCAGGTCCAGCCCGCGCGAGTAGACAAGGCGGCCGGCGTATTTCGCTTCGCAGCCGAGGCCGATGACGAACTGGGCTTCCGGCTCGCCCCAGGGGGAGGCCGTGCGGCGCACGGTGCGAGCCACCGAGAACCAGCGCGCGCCGTCGTTCAGTTCGACGATCTGGGTGACAACGCGGCCCGGCGAGCGGAAGGTCTGATGGATGTTCCAGCGCGGGCAGGTGCCGCCGAAGCGCGAAAACGGAAACGAGCCCGATGAAAAGCGCTTCGAGACATTGCCCGCATTGTCGACCCGCACGAGGAAAAACGGGATGCCGCGGGCGGTCGGCCGCGCCAGCGTCGTCAGCCGGTGCGCCACCTGCTCGAAGCTGGCGTTGAAGCGGGCGCTCAGCACCTCGACGTCGTAGTCCAGCGCCTCCGCAGCCTGCAGGAACCGCGCATAGGGCATCATCAGCGCAGCGGCGAAATAATTGCCGAGCGTGATGCGGAGCAGGCGGCGCGTCGGGCCTTGCGTCGCGTCGAGGCGCAGGGCGATCGCGTCGATCACGTCATTGGCCTCGATGAAGCCAAGCTGATGCGCCGCCTGGAATGTGCGGCCCGACGGCTCGACCAGTTCCGAGATCATGATGCGCCGGCGATGGCGATCAAAGCGGCGCAACGCCTGGCTCATCACATCGACCGGGAGCACCTGGACGCGCATGTTGTGCTTCTCGCGCAGCCGCTCGCTGAGCGCGAAGAACAGTTCATGGCCGGATGCCGTCAGTTCGCCCGCCAGGCGCTCGGCAATGTCCTCGATCTCCGGGAAATGATTGTTGGCGGCGTGCAGGAAATCGCGCACACGCTCCACGGGGTTGTCGCGGCCGGCAACACCGCCGGCCGCTGCCCCTTCGGCGCGGTCATTGTCCGCGAAGGCGCCCTCGCCGCTTTCGCGGGTTTCGAGATAGGCGCGGTAGAGCCTCTGGATGGCGCTGACAAGCGACGGCGCGATGTCGGCTGCCTCGCGCAGTTCGACCTTCGGCACCGGCATGCTGCGGAAGAGCGGATCGGCAAAAACCTCCTCCAGTTCACTGGCGGCGCGGATTTCCTCCTCGCGGGCGAAGGAGCGCGGATCGACATCGTAGACTTCCGCCAGCCGGATAAGCACCTGCGCCGTCACCGGCCGCTGGTTGCGCTCCATCAGGTTGAGGTACGACACCGAAATGCCAAGCTCCAGCGCCATCGCGGTCTGCGACAGCGCCAGTTCGCGGCGCAGGCGGCGCAGACGCGCGCCAGCGAGAATCTTGCGGCCGGTTTCATCGGACACGGGTGGCCTCCTGTGACGTTCAATCCGGCCGCTGCACGAACATCCTCATCCGGAGCCTGCCGAAGGAGGAGTTCCATACGCGGGCCAACTGGAGTTCATCCTTCGACGCGCTCAGGATGAGGAGCGTTGCTCTGACTGGCGGACAACAGTTCCTTCTCGCCCAGATCGACGCAACGCACACAAAATTTACATATCTACAATTTTACAAAAGTAAAATACATTCATGTGGACCTTCGTCGTCAAAAGTCTGACTTGTTTCGAATATCGCAGTGCAGCAAACAGAAATGGCAGCAACGGAACGGAAAAGCCCCAACAGCAAGGCGCTTGTCCGAAAGTTGTAAAACCTCTGTATGAGACACGCAAGGATACCGAACCATGAGCACGATGACGTTCAGGGACCTCGTCCCTTCCGCCCCGGCAGGGCGCTATGACGGCATCCGCCGGCCTTACGCGCCAGAGGACGTGGCCAAGCTGCGGGGCTCATTCCCGATTGCCCACACCCTCGCCGAACGCGGCGCCAACAAGCTCTGGCAACTCCTGCATGATGAACCCTTCGTCAACACGCTGGGCGCGATGACCGGCAACCAGGCCATGCAGCAGGTGCGCGCGGGCCTCAAGGCGATCTACCTTTCCGGCTGGCAGGTCGCGGCGGATTCGAACACCGCGTCGGCGATGTACCCCGACCAGTCGCTCTACCCCGCCAATGCCGCGCCGGAGCTGTGCTGCCGCATCAACCGCACCTTGCAGCGTGCCGACCAGATCGAGCATGCCGAAGGCGGCGCCAGCCGCGACTGGTTCGCGCCGATCATTGCCGACGCGGAAGCCGGGTTCGGCGGCCCGCTCAACGCCTTCGAGATCATGAAGGCGTTCATCGAGGCTGGAGCGGCGGGCGTCCACTTCGAGGACCAACTCGCGTCCGAAAAGAAGTGCGGCCATCTTGGCGGCAAGGTGCTGATCCCGACCGCTGCGCATGAGCGCAACCTGACGGCAGCCCGCCTCGCTGCCGACGTGATGGGCACGCCGACCCTTGTGATCGCCCGCACGGATGCCGAGAGCGCCCGCCTGATCACATCGGACGTTGACGAGCGCGACCGCGAATTCATCGAGGCCGACAGCCGCACGCCGGAGGGTTTCTATCGGCTCAAGGAGGGCACGGGCCTTGATCATTGCATCAAGCGCGGCCTCGCATTCGCCGAAGTCGCCGACCTGCTGTGGTGGGAAACCTCGCATCCGGACCTTGAAGATGCCCGCAGGTTCGCCGAGGCCATCCACAAGACGCATCCCGGCAAGCTTCTGGCCTACAACTGCTCGCCGTCGTTCAACTGGCGCAAAAAGCTGGACGAAGCCACCATCGCCAAGTTCCAGCGCGAGTTGGGGGCCATGGGCTACAAGTTCCAGTTCGTGACGCTCGCGGGCTTCCACTCGCTGAACCTGTCCATGTTCGATCTGGCGGACGGCTACCGCGACCGCGGCATGGCGGCTTATTCCGAGATGCAGCAGCGGGAATTCGCGGCCGAAGCCCGCGGCTTCACCGCCACCCGCCACCAGCGCGAAGTCGGCACCGGCTACTTCGACCAGGTCGCCGTCACGATCTCGGCCGGGCAGTCTTCGACGACGGCGATGAAGGAATCGACCGAGACTGACCAGTTCAAGACCGGAAAACCGAAGCTGCAGGCGGCTGAGTAGCATGTGACGCAAAGAATGTCCTCATCCTGAGCCAGTCGAAGGATGAGGACTGTTTATTCCACCCCCCGGACCGCGGCCCCCATACCCGCGCAGAGAGGACAACGACAATGACAAAGGCGAACGTGAAGGAACGTGCCGAGAGCTTTGCCTCGAGCATGAACGAAGAGCAGAAGATGGCGATCCGAATGCTGGCGAACGACCTTCACCGGCTCAACGCCTCGGTGATGAAGGCGGTCGATGCCGGCCTGTCGGTCGAACTGCAACGCTCGGCGCGGCATCATCACGATGGCGGCTTCTGGGGTGACCTGCTGACCCCCATCGTCGTGAAACAGAAGTAACACTCCACAGCGCCGCACAAGACGGCGAACGGCTTCGAGGAAACCCCAGGTGACTAGCCGCATCGCAGGCCCCGCTGCCCACACCGGCAGCGGGGCCTCGTGCATGCGTGCGCGAGACACCATGGACATGAGCCTGCCGAAAAATTGAGCCGGCGCAATGCCGTGCGGGAATAGCACGCGATCAGGCACGTTCTCCCAACCAGAAGCGACCGTGACGGTCGCGGTCAGAGGAGATACGCACATGTTGGATGTCCTGCAGCGCGCCGAAGCCTTCGCTTCGAGCATGAACGCCGAACAGAAGGCCGCCATCCGCGCGCTTGCGCACAATCTTGACAGGCTGAACAGCGCCGTGATGGCTGCGGTCGAGGCTGGCCTGTCCGTGGAATTGCAGCGCAGCGCGCGCCACCACCACACCGCCGGCTATTGGGGCGACCTGATGACGCCACTCGTCGTGAAGCAGAAGTGAGAACGGCGCTCGACTGCATTCGAACTGCGGCGCCCAGGCAGGCCCGTCATGTGCCAAGCATGACGGGCCTGCCGCTACGCTTCGAAACGTGTGGTTGACGATACGGGCTCGATGCCGGCGTGACGCGCAGGTTTGGGACAACTTGACTTTGATATTGATCCGCAAAGGCAAACGCGGCAAAGCCGGGACATGCTTGCATCATCGCCTCCCACCATCGTGTTCGATCTCGACGGCACACTCGCCGAGACGGCCCCTGACATCATCGGCACGCTGAATGTCGTGCTCGACCGGGAGGGTCTTGCGCCACTGCCTGTGTCGAAGGCCCGCGACCTTGTCGGCGCAGGCGCGAGGGCACTGATCGAGCGCGGCTTTTCGCTGTATGGCCGACCGCTTTCAGCAGAGAAGCTGGAGGAGCTTTTTCAGACTTTTCTCGAGATTTATGCCGGGCGCGTGGCGGACCAGTCGCATCTGTATGACGGCGTGCTTGGCGCCCTCGATGCGCTGGCGGCCAGCGGCCACAAGCTGGCGGTCTGCACCAACAAGCCGGAGCGCCACTCGCTGCTGCTGATCGAGGCGCTGGGCGTGACCGCGCGCTTTGCCGCGATCGCGGGCCGGGACACCTACCCGTTCTTCAAGCCGGACGCGCGGCACCTGACGCTGACCATTGAGGCCGCAGGCGGCGATGTGCGGCGCGCCATCATGATCGGAGATTCGCGGACCGACATCCAGACCGCGCGCAACGCGGGGCTGCCGGTGATCTGCGTGCCGTTCGGCTACACCGACGTGCCGATCGAGACGCTGGAGCCGGACATGGTGATCCAGCACTTCGATGAACTCGTCGATGCGGTGGCCCGCACGACCGGGGCCTTCGCCTGATCAGGCGGCCTTTTCATCCTTCGCGGCAGTGGCCGCCTGGGGTTCAGCAATGTTTTCCTGGGCAAAGGCGATCCAGCGGTCGAGCTTGACGAGATTGCCGACAGCCCCGAGGCGCGCGCGGAGCTCCTCGACCCGCGCCCCTGCGACGTCATCGAGCGTGCGGTAGCCGGACTGCTCGAGCCTCCAGATCAGGCCTGGTCCGATCCCTGGCAACAGCGACACCGATGGCGCGACACGCGGCGGAACCGTTTTGGCAGCGCGGGCGCGCGACTTCGCGACTGGGGCGCCTCTGGCAGGCACGGCGGCATCCGACTGCGGGATTTCAGCCGGCTGCATCCGTGGCAGTTCCTCGAGGTCGCCGATCGGTTCAATCTCCGGATCAAGCCTCGGGGCTTCGACGGCCTTGGCAGGCTTGCGCTTGGGCCGGGCCGGAAGTCCGGCTTTGGCCACAACCGGCTTCAAGGCCGGACTCTCGACGACGACAGGGGCCGTGGCGGGTTTCTTTTCATCCAGCGCTGAGGCCATGGCCGGCTTCTGCTTCGCGGGTTTCGGCCGTGCGGCTTTGGCGACGTCTGCGGGGACGGCAACGGGCATCGCCACGACCGGCTTTGCAGCAACAGACTTGCTCACGACCGGTTTGGCGACAGCCTTGCGGGTCGCGGCTTTCGGGGCCGCCTTGGCAGCGGGCGCCGCCGGCAGGGCCGCCAGCGGCGCGCCGCCGGTCCAGGCTTCGATGTCGGCTTTCGTCGGTGCAGGCGGCGCGGCGACCGCAGCGGGCTTCGCCGCAAATCGGCTCTTGGCGAGGCGCTCGGCACGCAGGCGCTCGATCAGCGACCTGGCTTCAGCCCGGATATCCTGAACCCGGTTGCGGTAGCTGTCGTGATCGCGGCTCATGGGCGGCTCCGGTCGAAATGCGCGGGGCGGACGTGAATCAACACGCGGACCGGGCGACTGGCGACCGATCCGCGCGTAAGACCTGCCGATGGCCATCAGGCCATCAGGCGGTGTTCTTCAGGCGACGGTCAGGCGGCCTGCGGCTGCGACGACACGAGGCCAACGGCTTCGGCGTACTTCAGCCAGGTCTCGACCGACGCGATGACGATGCGGGCTTCGACGGCGAGCAGTTCGATGCCGACGAGTGCGACGCGCACGAATGCGTCGATCACGACGCCCTTGTCGAGGACGCGGTCAACAACTTCGGCAATGCTGGACGATGCGATGGACTTTTCGATGGCCATGATCCTGGTCCCTCTTGGAGCTTGAGTTTTTGGTCGGGGATCGGCCGACAACGGATGCTGCAGCCGACGAAACCGATTTGCCCGCCAGGAGAATGACTGCAGTCACGAGGGACCAGAGAGATTCGGACACCTGGGGGAAAGCGTGCCTCTGCAATCGAATGTGCCGCGCAAATCTTAATTTCAGACTAAGGCGAACTACTTAGTCGCGATTTGTCTTGAAACTTCCGTCAGATGCGGATCAGGCCACGTTGTTCGAGCAAGGTTTCGACATCGTTGGCGGCGCCGGGCGACGCATGAAGCCAGGCATCCAGAAACGACGCCTCGACCATCTCAGCATCGAGAAAGCAGGCGCCGAAGCCATGGTCTTCGGTCAGCACGAATTGCACGCCCGCCATCGCGCTGCGCTCGATGTAGAAGGCGGGATCGATGCGGCAGAATTGCGCGGCGGCAAGCCCGGCGGCCTCCGCTTCCTCGATCGCCCTGGCTGGAAAAACGTCACGTTCCTGCATGCCGCCACAATGGCGCGGGCGAGCAGGCGCGGAAAGCACAAGGTTAAGAGAAGGTTAACGGGCGACGGGCCGGGCCTTCAGGCGGGGCCTGCCTGCCCTATCAGCGCTGCCATGGCCACGATGTCGCGCGACAGCGGGCGGTCGTCGACAAGCGGCGCGGCCACGGACCGTATTTGCGCAAGCAGCGCCTGCCCTGCATCCGAAACCGGGCGGCCAAGCTCGCAAGCCCGCAGCTCCGTCGCCTGCGCCAGCACAAGGGCCTGGATGGCGAGGATGCGATTGAGATCGGCGAAGAGGTTTCGCGTCTTGCGAGCAGCGATGGTGCCCATGCTGACCACGTCCTGATTGTTGCCGTTGGTCGGGATCGACTGGCATGACGCCGGGATGAGATTGGTGCGCAATTCGGCCAGCAGGGCCGACGCGGTGACCTGCGCGCCCATGAAGCCGCTCTGCAGCCCGGTCTGGCGCGGCTGGAGGAACGCGGGGAGCCCAAGGCTGAGCTTCTCGTCGGTGACGCGGGCGATCTGGCGCTCGGCAAGCACGGCCAGCTTGACCAGAGCGGGCGCCAGCGCGTCGCTGGCGAACGCGACATGCTGCCCGTAGAAATTGCCGCCATGCAGCGCGTGAGGCGCGTCATCCGCAAAGATCGGGTTGTCGGTTGCGGCGTTGAGCTCGGTATCGACGATCTGGTCGTGGAAGCGCAGCACATCAAGCACCGCCCCGATGATCTGGGGTGCGCAGCGGATGGTGTATGGGTCCTGGGGCGGCAATTCATGGGTGATGATGTTGCCAGTGTCGTCGGCGCGCCGCGTCGCCGCGTGCGTGCTGTCCACCCATGTGCTGCCGGCGATGCGGGCGCCAAGCCGGAGCAGTGCCTCTTTCTGGCCGGGATGCGGGCGGGCTTCGCCGAAGGCAGGCGCCCAGGCTTCCATGTGGCCGCGCATCACTTCGGCATGCAGCCCGGTCAAGGCGATGACCCACGCGATGGCGCGGGCGGCACGGGTCGAGGTCAGGCCCGCCACCGCCGTCATAGCGGACGTGCCGTTGACCAGCGCCAGCCCGTCACGGTCATCGAGCCGGTGCGGGGCATGGCCGATATGGGCCAGCGCAAGATGGGCGGGCATGCGCTGGCCGGAGCCGGTCATGAACTCGCCCTCCCCCATGAGCGCCAGCGCCATGTGCGCACAGGGCGTCAGGTCGCCGCTGGCGCCGACCGTGCCCTTTTCCGGGATGACCGGGGCAAGGTCGGAATTGATCACGGCCGCCATCAGGTCGATCATCGCGGACGATGCGCCTGACCAGCCCTGCAGGTTCGACATCAGCCGCGCAAGCAGGATGCCACGGGCCTCCGCCCAGGGGTGGGGATCACCCACGCCAGTCGCCAGATGATAGATCAGGTTGCGCTGGAGCGTGACGACCGAAGCGGCGCTGATCTCGCGGTTGGCGAGCGGGCCGAAGCCGGTGGTGATGCCATAAACGACGGCGTTGCGCTCGATGCAGTCCTTCAGGCGGACACGCGCCGTCTCGAGCCGGTGGAAAGCTGCGGGATCGAGCACGAATTCGAGGTGGCCTTCGCACAGGCCGGCAAATTCGGCGAGCGTGACAGCGCGATCGACAACAAGGCGCGACCGCGCGTTGCTGACGTGCTCCACGCGCCGGACGGGGGACAAGGCGGTTTGAATCATCCTGAAAGCTCCGTCACGACATCAGCCCGGTTATGGTTAATGAAGGGTCAACACCGGCGGCCTGTGGACGGCCTTTCGGCGCATGGAGGGCACGGTGCGGCAGTCGGCCCACGTCGAGGTTAAGACGCCCGTAGGTATTTTCCGCTACTGTCGCAGTTGAAATGCAGGCGAGTTTCGCCCGCATCGCGGAACAGCACCATGACCAAGCAAGCACTTTCGGCCGCTTCACGCCGGACCGGCCGTGACCTCAAGACCGCCATCAAGATCGTGGCGGCCCAGCTCAACCAGGCCGACAAGCAGAAGAATGCCGGCAAGTCCAAGCCCGCCTTCAAGAAAATGGACACATCGATCATGGACGCCATCGCCAAGCCCGCAGGGGCGCGGAAGAGCAAGCCCGCAGCCCCGCTTCAGGCCATGCATGACGAACTGAACAAGGCCTTCGGGCCGCGCCACAAGGTGCTGAAGCGCAGCGGCATGCGCCCGCTGGCCTTTGACGGCACGCTGATCGCGGAAGCCAGCAGCCACACCGCCGGCACGAGGATGTGGTATGAAATCAACCTTTTCCGCAGCGATGCGGGCGGCTACGTCGCCGAGGTCAAGCTCTTCCTCAAGCCCATCGAGCAGAAGGACGTTTTCCGCGCCGAAGCCTTCACGGATCTGGCGACGATGACGGCCTGGCTTGAAGCCCATGACCCCGCCCACGACGCCGTGGTCGACTGTGAAACCGCAGATGGCCAGGTGCCGCTCGTGGTGGCTGCGCTCGGGGCCGTGAAGATGCGGCAGGCCATGGACGAAGCGCGCCGCGAGTATCGCTATCTGGTCGGCGAACTTCTCTACGCGCTCGGCGTCACCGCCGGTTGACCTGACCGGCCGCCTGCAGGTCTGATTGACATATCCATGGACAGGCTCACCAATCGGTGAGTTTGCCCATGTCGTTGCGCGGCAGTGCCGGTCCCGCCTGCCAGATGGTCGGCCGCTCCAGCGGCTGAAGCAGCCCGGCGACATGGCCTTCGACCGCTTTCAGAACCTCGTCATGGGCGATCGACAGGTCCTTGGGGACCACGAACGCCTTCAGGCGCGTGCGGGCTGCGTCACCGCCAAGTTCGGCCACGCGCACGGCGCATTCCGCCACCAGTTCATGGCTGTTGATGATCTCGGCCACGCGCGCGGGGAAAACATTGACGCCGCCGACCTGCACCGCGCCGTCGCGCCGCCCGACCACACGGAAACTGCGCTCGGCGGACCATTCGAGCAGGTCCGCAAGCGGCGCCGGCTCCGCGACGCCGCCCCCGGGCAGCGAGCGCACAAGGCTATCGCCGGCGCGCGTCCAGTGGGGGAACAGCTCGAAATGGCTGTCGCTAAAGCCGCGCGCGCCGATCCCGGCGGTTTCGGACGAGCCGTAAACCTCCAGAAGCCGTGACAGGCCGCGCGAGCGCAGGTCGGCCTTCAGAGCGTCAGGCATCGGTGCTGTCGAGGTCACGCCAGTGACGCCCGACGCGAAGCCCGGCAACGAGCGCACCAGATAGCTCCACAGGTGCGGCGAGGCGATCAGCGCATCGCCATCGCCAAGTTCGCGGGCCAGGCGCGACGGCCCCCAGGCGCGGGCATCGACCACGTCCGCGCCCATCTGCAACGGCAACAGCACGGTGAACAAGCAGCCGTAGATATGGTGTGGCGGCACCAGAGACACGATGCGCCGCGTTCTCGGCAGCAGCGCCGCCAGATGCCGCGCCTCTTCCAGCAGCAGCGCGATTTCATGGGTGCAGGGCTTGGGCAATCCGCTTGAGCCGGATGTCTGGAAGGTCAGCCGCTCGGCCTTCAGCTTCTGCGCGGCGGCGATGACGTCGACCAGGCCGCCAAGCGTTTTCTGGGTCAGGAGGTAATCCTCGACACCCGTCTCGTGCAGGTGGAAGAAATTGTTCAGACGTCCCGAAACATCGATGCGCGCGAGGCTGTCGAACGCAAGCGACCCGCTTTCGGACGCCTCGTCATCCAGTCGGGTCTGTTCCGACCAGGCCAACTGGGTGGCCGTCTCGATCGGACGCGCGCGCTGGACACCGAGTTCGTCGGCCACAAGGCCGGCCACCAGGCGAAAGAGATCTGCGCGCTGAAGCATGACGGGACTCACGGACCTTGGAACAGGGCCGTTATGCACAGGCTCGCCCACGGCCCGTCAAGGCCGTTGGCGCCATCTCAGCGTGCTTCGATCTGGCTCAGCACTTCGCCGATCAGATCGTTGAACTGGCTGCGGGCTTCTTCGATCCGGAGTCGGAGGCGCGCCGCTTCCAGCGCGATCTCGACAGGGGCCACATCACCATCGAAGAACGGATCGACCGCGATGTCGCGCAGCGGATCGTAAGACTTCAGGGCTTCCAGCGCCATATCGAAGCTCGATGCCTCGAACACGGTGAACTTGTCCTTGAAGGCATCCGATTTCTGATACAGGCGGACATCGGCGAAGAACCGGTCATCCGCAGCCCGGAAGACATTCAGCTCGTACCAGAACGGCGGGCCGGAGCGGTGGCTCGACGCGCAGCAGATCTCGTAGCCGCGAAAGCGGACCGGGCGCTCGCCCGACCGTTTCAGGGTGATGATCTGCGCATCGAGGGCCACCGGCTCGACCCGCATGTCAGCGGAGCCGAATTCCTCGACGTTGTCATAGCTTGTGCGGGCATGAACGCTCACTGCAGCCATGTTTGATCTCCATCACAGAGTGCAGCAAGACGCGCTATTGCGTCGCTGACATCGACATTTAAAACATCAGATAGTCGCACCAGGGCAGCGCGGGCCGCCTCGATGCGGGACTGAAGCTCGCGCAGCACGTCGTGCGCGCCGGCCTCGTCCGAAACATTGACATCGATCAGCCGCAGCGGATCCATCCGCCCCAGTTCTGCCGCCAGTCCATCGGCATCCGCCACGCGGAAAACGCGCCGGCTGCACTGCCCCCGGGAGGGGTAAAGATCGAAAAGGCAGACAAGGTCCAACTCGTCGGTCTCGTAGACCTTCAACTCGCCATGCGCGCCGCCACCGTCGATCAGCAACTGACCCTGGAAAACCAGCGGCGGCCTGCCGGACCGAACGATCGACACCTCCCGCCAGCCAGCGTGGCCATGGCTCCCTCCGCCTGACGGCGACGCCAGCACCGGGCTGACCACGGAGGCGGTCAGTTGGGCGAAGGCAGGGGAAAACATGATGTGGTTCATGGCTTTGACGGCACAGAAGAGGTGAAAGGCACGCGGCTCAGAGGCGCTTGATGAACATCCAGCACTGCTGGCCATCAGGCGTCGACTTCATGTGAATGCGCACGCGGGTGGCCTTCATCTTGTAGTCGAACTCGTAGTCCAGCATGACGTTGATCTGACCGGAGCGGGCGAAGCGCAGGAACTCCGAATGCATGCGCTTGCCCTTTGAGCAAGGCGCAACGTCATTGAAGAAGTTCTTGGCCATCGTATCGCTGGCAGACCGGCCGACGATCAGGCCTTCGGCTGCATTATACTTGAGGATGACGCCGTTGCGATCCAGAAGAATGGCGCCAAACGGCAGAAATTCTGCACGGTTTGGTTCCTTCTGAAGGATGTTGTCGATATCCTTGGCGCCGAACGGGATGATTTCCATGGGAGGCTCCCAGTCCTTTTACTGTCGGGGGTCGAAATGTGAGGATCAGGGCTGGTAAGCCAGCCAGTCATTGCTGCGGAGGAGCGACGCGTCGTGAAGACGTTCGATCATCTGATGTCCGCGCAGGGCGCGGCCGTCTTTCGCAACCCAGCGGTAGTCAGCGTTTCCCATCTGCACGATGCATTGGGGAACGGTGTTGAACCGCTCGGCGTTCTCTTGCTTCAGCGCCAGGATTTCCATCTCGGAGATCTCTTCGGCGTTGAACTCCTTGAGCATTTCCATCTCTTCGATGGTGCCTTCGGAGCGTGTCTTGTCGATCTGGCCCACAACTTCGGCGCCGGCCTCGAGCACCCACTCGGCGTGGGGGCCACGGACGATGACGCCGTAGTCTGGATAGACGAGTTCGAAGCGGTTCCCGTCTTTGTAAAGATGTGCGATTGGCTCTCGCGTCACCTTGCTTCTCCTTTACGCTCCAGCTTCATACTTGCCGAATAGTTTCTTCGACGGAGTAAAAAACCTAGAACTCGTTGATAGAATGCTAGTCTTAAGATTAGGTGAAACACGTAGTCGATTTCACTTGCGTGTCAGCGTTTTTTACGTCCGAAAAGTCCGCCCATGCCGCTTGAAGCTGCGGCCTTGCGTGGCGGCTCGGCATCGGTCGTGTCGTCGAGGTCGCGCGAGATGGCCGCGCCCACCGCGATGAATTCGCTGGTCTCCCGGCGCATCTGAACGGCGAGTTCCGTGAGCTGTCCGATGCGCTGGTCCAGGGCTTTCTGAAGCTTCGGGTCGGCCACGTTGCGGGCGTCGGACAGGTTCTCCGACAGATCATTGATCGTGCCGTCGACCTCGTCGATCCAGCGGTCGACCCGGTCGGTCACCTCGGTGATCCGCGCCGCCGGATGGCCCTGGGTCGCAGGAACCAGGGCTGCTGCCGCCGGGCTGGCCGGCGCTTCGGCCAGGGCCTTCTTCACGTCGCGCAGCAACACGGCGCACTCCTTCGCCGTGTCGATCATCAGATGAACCGGCTCGGCAAGGCGCTGCTCCAGCGAGGCCAGCGATTCCGCCACGGCATGGCCGATGTTGTCCGCGGCTGCGTTGATGGGCGACGCCATCCGAGCCTCGAGATCGCCCATCAGGGCTGCAAGCGACGCGTTGAGGGCCTGCATCTGATGGTCGACGCGCGCGACGACAGCAGCTCCTGGCTCGTGGCCGGCAGACATCCCATCCGGCATGACCGAGAGCGCGCCGCGCAGTTTGTCGGCCTCCTGGCCAAGATCGCGCATCAGCAGGCGAAAGCCGACAAGGACCCGTTCGAAGCCGGCTTGCTGGGCGTCGAACATGTGCGAGCCTGCGGCCGATCGCCCTGCCTGAGGCGCGCCGTCGCGCACGCGCTCGCCAAGCTGGACCACCATCTCGCCCATCGCGCCAAGCATTGTCTCGAGCCGATCCGAGTGCGGCGCGGCCATGCTGTCCACGCGGCCGGCGACGCCCTCGCTGTCATGGGCGATCTTCGAGACGCTGGCCTGCAGCCGCTCGCTCTCGGTGGAAATGTTGCGCATCAGGATGCGGAAGCCGGCCAGAAGGCGCTGGAAGCTCTGCTGCTCCGGTCCGAAATCCTGTGTTGGCGGCAGGACTTCGCCGTGATGCGTGCGCATCCCGGCAGCGCCCGACGCCGCGAGGTCGGCGAGCTTGCCGTCAAGCAGGTCGAAGCGCCGCAGGACTTCGGCGCCGAGCCCGGCTCCGGGGCCTGTGGCTTCCGGGACTGCCGGAACCTCGAAGGCGGCCACCTTGGTTTTGAGGGCCTCGACCTGTTCGCCCAGCGAGCGGGTGATGATCCGAAAGCCGACAAGCAGCTTCTGGGCCTGGTCGATCCCAGGCTGAACGGCCTGCATCGCGCTGGCGTCATGGGCCACCGGCGCGCCCTTTGCGGTGCGATCCATGTCCGCTGTCACGCGCTCGAGGCCGGCAAGGGTCTCCACCGTGCGGTCCAGCGCAAGCTTGACCTCCTCGACCATCGGCACGACCGCGCCTTGCATGGAGCCAATGTCCACGCTGACGCGCTCCAGTGCAGCCAGCGCCTCGACCGAGCGGTCGAGCGTTTCCTGCACATCCGTGACGACCGGAACAAAGGACTGGCGCAGGTCGCCGACATCCGCGCGCATCAGGTCGAAAGCAGCCTGGAATTCGACGATGCTGGCCGTGTTGGCCGCGATGATCTCCTTGAACAGTTCGGCGCTGTGCGACAGATCGTTGAGCACGGACTGCTGGCCTTCGGCTGGTTCAACCGGCGCGGGCGCGATCGCGGCCAACCTGTCCTCGATGGACTGACGGCTGTCGTTGACGGAGGTTTCGATGGATTCGATGCCGCTGCTGAGAAGCCGGGCCGCTTCAGGCAGCGAGCGGCCGACAAGCTGCACGCCATGGAGCGTTTCGTCGAGCTTCGGCCCGAGCGCCTCGATGGACGCCCTCAGCGTGCCGGCGTCACCGAGCGTGGCGCCGACGCGCTCGTCGACACGGCGCAGCACGTCATCGAGCCGCGTCGCCGCCAGCGTGGCGGTCTCGATGGTCTGCACGAACGAGGCCCGGCGGTCGGCGATGTCAACGAGCGCGCCCCGCACGTCGTGGCCGTCCGGGCCGAGCGCCTCGACATGGGTTTCAAGCAGCCGCGTGGCGGCATTGAGATCATGCGTCACGGTTTCGACGCCCGCCGCCATCAAGGCGCGCTGTGCGGCGATCGCGGATGTCTCGCGCTGCAGATGGTCGGCGGCGGCCGCCAGATCGGCGCGCACCGAGCCGAACAGATCGAGGCCGCGCTCCGCATCGCGGGCGGCGCGGGCATAGACGTCGGAGATGTCGGCCTGGCCATTGCTGACGGTGCGGCGCAGCGCCTCCAGTTCGTCGGCAGTGCCGACCAGACCCTGTGCGATCTGCGTCTGCCCCTGCTTCAGCAGATCCGCCGTCCTGGCGAGATCGCGCGCGAAACCCTGCGCCTCGCGCACGCCGCGGGCGATGCCTTCCACGTGGTCATGCTTCTCGAGCAACGCCACTGAGGCACGCGCGACCTCGCCCACCGCATCGGGCCGCTCCGCCATCTTCACGATCGCGTTCGCCGTCTCGGGCGTCAACACCATCATGCCGTGCGACAGTGCTGAAAGCGGCTGGCGAACCGATCTGTCGAGCAGCATGGGGGTCATGACCGCGCCCGCGAGCAGCACGCATAAGGCCCCGAGCGAGCCCGCGACCGCGAGCGCCGGCGAGGCCATCAGCGCGCCTGCCATGCCGACAGCCACGAGCAGGCCGGCGCCGGCGAACAGCGCGCCCAGTTTCAGCGGCAGCGAACCGAGGCTCGCCGTCTGGGCGATATTGGCGGAGATGACGGGCGTGATCTTTTTCATCGGTTCAACACAGACGGCCAAGCGGGCCGAGATCGAGGTTAAGATCTGACGGCTTCAGGCCGAAGCCGTCCGCCAGTTCGAGGAGACGTTCGCGCGCGAGCATCAGCGTGGTGCCGATGCGCTCTTCTTCATCTGCCGTCAGGCTGCCGGCCTCCATGCGCCGGATGGCCTGCAGTTCGAGCAGGCGGCGCAGGAACTCGACCAGCGCCAGGACGAGCCGCGCAAGATCATGCTGCACGCGCTCCGGATCGAGCTTCAGCCCGTTCGATGCGACATGGCCAAGCTGGCTGAACGCTGCGGTGACGGCCGCGTCGACCTCGCTGGCCGAGAGCGACAGCGGCGCGCTGGCCGGGGAAGGCTGCACATGGGCGTTCATGCGGCGCAGGCCTCCCTGCCGACGGGCGCTTCGAGCGCGGCGAAGTGATAGGGCGGCCACGGCCCGTCGACGCGGATCACCCCTTCAGGCAACGCCGCCCTTGCCAGCGCTTCGACATCCAGGGCCAGGCGATGCCCCTCGGAACGCTCGACGAGAAAGGCGGTCAACTGCTCGATCCGCTCGGGACCACGGCTGGCATGCCGGCTGATGGAGCGGACCCTGAAGCGGACGCTGCGCTCGATAAGCTCGGCGGCGCGCGACAGCCGGCCATCGGCCTCGGCCTCCGCCGCCAGTTCCGATTGCCGGTGGCGGAGGTAACTTGTGCCGAGAGCGCTGACGAACACGACCCTTGCCGGCGCCTCAAGCGTCATCTGCAGAGTCAGTTCGATGCAGCCTTCGACCAGGGCAAGCCGGGACATGATCGTGGACTGGACATCGGCAGCGGCGATGGAAGCCTCGGCATCGGCGCTCCAGACCTGACCTGCACGAGCCGGCAGCAACGGCCCCCGGCGGCAGGCGGCGAGCACTTGCCGATGGTGGCCGGAAGCGCCGGAACCGTCATGCGATGACAGCACGATGGCGGCATCGCCGACATGGCGCACTTCGAGGCTGGCATGCGTCACGCCGCGCCAGTCCGCCATCCTGCCCATGCCGACGAGATGTTGCACAGCCCCTCTCATGCCGCGCTCTCGAGGCGTTCGTCACGGCGTATGCCGAGGCGATAGCGCTCGGCGGTGTCGACCGAGCAGACCAGAAGCTTGAGGCCGATGTAGACCAGGTCCACATCCGCCACCGAAATGCGGATGTCGCCCGAAAGCACGAGGCCGCGGTCGAGCAGCCGATCCAGCAAATTGACCAGCGCTGATTCTTCGCCTGCGGCTGGATCGAGGAAGTCGGCGGCGCTGTCATAGGCCATGGCTCAGGCTTCCTTCGCGACGAACGAATAGGCAGGCCACGGGCCGGCCAGCGTCAGGCCGAGGCGCAGGGCGTCGCCTCTGCGGCGCAGCCCAGCGAGCACGGTCTCGACCTCGGCGATGCCATCGCGGCGCACCAGCATGGACAGGTCCAGCCAGCGACGAGGCTGGCCAGGCGGCACTTTGGCCTGCGATGTGCGGGTCTGCGCAGCAACGGCCTTCAGCATTTCGGCGGCATCGCGGGCGAAGCTGGCGGCAAGCGCGTCGTGATCACGCGCGGCGCTGGCGACAGCGCTGCGCGCGCGCAGGTAGTCACGGCCCGATGCCGGCGCAGCGCTGGCCGCCTGCGGCGCACCCGCTCCGGCGGAGACGATGCGCACCGCGATTTCGACCATGCCGGACACGTTGGCGAGCGCTTCGCCAAGCTGCCCGGCCTCCGCAGACAGCATCTCGCGCACGGACGCTTCGCCTGCGCGCAATGCCCCAAGACGCACCGGCGCGATGTCGCAGCCGCCGGCGATCTCGGCAAGGACGCGGTGATGTTCGAGCGCCGCCGCGCGCGTGCGCTCGACATCGCCAAACAGGTCGGAGGCCGCCGTGCCGCACGGCAGGTGTTCGGGCAGGCGCGTCGTCAGCGCCGCCAGATCCTGCTCGATCACCAGCGTCAGCTCGCCGCCGGCGATCGCTGCGGCAAGTCCGTGCGGCGGGAGCGTGGCTCCTGCCCGCATCACGCCATGAACCAGATGAAGCGCGCTCAGGCTGCCCACCGCTCGCCTCCGGCGTCGACGAGGTCAACGAGCAGCGGCCTCGCGCGGTCTCCGCCAGCGGCCGTGGCTTCATCGAACTTCTGCAGCAGGCGGAAGGCCTTGGCGATCGCTGCCGCCTTGGTCTTGTCACCGCCCGCCATGTCGGGATGTGCCTGCTTCATGGCGTTGCGGTAAGCGGCCTTCAGCGCGTCCGCCTCGACCGCGTCGATGTTCAGCGCCAGCTTCGCCCTGGCGATGTCCTGCAGCTTGGGGCGCTCGATGGTGAGGCTGGCAAACGACACGGGCGGCAGCGGCCCAAGCTGCTTGATCGCCAGATCGGGGAAGGACGCGTCGACATCCTCCAGCGCGGCATCGAACGCGGCTTCCTTCGCGGTCTCGACCAGAACCACCACATTGAGGATCATGGTCTCGGAGCCGAGCGGCTCCTGCAACAACTGGCTCGATGCGGCACGCAGCTTGCCGATGGCGGCAGCGCCAAGCCTGGCGCGCGCGCCTTCCATCAACGCCTTGATGGCAGCGCCGCGCGAGGCCGCATCTTCGCCAGCCTGGGTCAGCGCAACCTTGAAGTCGTCTTGCGTGGCGCAATGGGCGATCGCGATGGCCGGGTTCCAGGACACGGTGATCTGATATTGCTTCACCCCTGCGAACATCTCCAGCGCCTGGCTGAGGCGGGCGTGGCCGACCGCCATGACGCGCAGCGCCTCGGTGTCATCGAGCAACGGATTGGCGAAGGCGGCCGGCACGACAGGGCCTGCGACCTGCGCCGCCTCGAGCTGGCGCTGGAACAGCAACACCTGCTCGAGCGCGGCCTTCCGGGTGGTGAAGATGCCGGTTTTCTCGGCCTTGACCTGAAGCGCTGCGAGGCCGGGATAGCGCGTGACATGCAGCGGCGCTCCAGCCAGCGCGGCCCCGGCGGCGTTGAGCTTGTCGGCGGCTTGCGGCGTGGTGATTCCGATCAGGCGATATGTGCTCATGACGATGCTCCTGTGTGCAAAGAGCCCTTGGTGGCGTTGAGGCTGCGCTTCAGCTCGATGAGCGCGGCTGCGATGTCGGTCATGGTGACACATTCGGCATTGCCGCCGGCAGCGTGGCGGCGCAGGGCCTGCAACCCCGCAGCCTGCGCCAGACCTGCCAGCGATGCGCCGACGAAGCCGTCGGTCTCGGCAGCGATGGCGCTGATGTCGACATCATCGGCCAGCGGCATCCGGCCCATGTGAATGGCGAGGATGGCGGCGCGGGCCGCCGCATCGGGAACCGGCATGGTGAAGGTGAGATCAAAGCGGCCGGGCCGGAGCAGCGCCGGATCGACCCGGTCGACGCGGTTGGTGGCGGCCAGCAGGAACACGTTCTTCATGTCCTCGATGCCATCAAGCTCGGTCAGGAACTGGGCGACCACGCGCTCCAGCACCGCGCCATCCGCGCCGCCGCGCACGGGGGCGAGCGCCTCGATCTCGTCGAAGAACATGATCGTCGGCGCGACCTGCCGCGCCTTGGCGAAGATGGCCCGCACCGCCCGTTCGCTCTCGCCGACATACTGGTTGAGCAGTTGCGGGCCGCGCACGGAGATGAAGTTGACCTTGGCTTCGGTCGCCAGCGCCTTGGCCAGCAGCGTCTTGCCGGTGCCGGGCGCGCCCGTCAGCATCACGCCCTTGCGCGGCTTGATGCCGAAGATCTCGTAAAGGCCGGGCCTGGTCAGCGGCCAGACCACGGCCTCGATCAGCGCATCGCGCACGGCATCGACGCCAGCCACGTCGGCCCACTTGACGTCCGGCACGTCGGTGTAGACCTCGCGCACGGCGGAGGGGCGGATTTCGGCGAAAGCTGCCTCGAAATCACCGCGCATCACGCGGATGTCGCCAAGCTCGACCATGAGGTTGGCTGCGGACAGATCGAGCGAACGGCGCAGCGCGGCCATCCCGGCCTCGCGGCAGAGCGCGGCAAGGTCAGCGCCGACATAGCCGTGGGTCATGCCGGCCAGCGCGTCGAGTTCGACGTCATCGCCAAGCGGCATGCCGCGCAGGTGCACCTGCAGGATTTCACGCCGCCCTGCCCGGTCGGGCACGCCGATGATGATCTCGCGGTCGAAGCGGCCCGGGCGGCGCAGGGCAGGATCGAGCGAATCGGGGATATTGGTCGCTGCGATGACGATGATGTTGCCGCGCGAGGACAGGCCATCGAGCAGCGTCAGCAGTTGCGCCACGATGCGGCGCTCGACCTGCCGGTCACCGGAGAGATTTTCGCGCTTGGGAGCGATGGCATCGATCTCGTCGATGAAAACGATCGCAGGGGCCTTCGCTTCGGCGCGCTTGAAGATGTCGCGGAGCAGCTGCTCGCTCTCGCCATAGTGCTTGCCGATGATCTCGGGGCCATTGATCTGGAAGAAGGCGGCGTTGGTCTCCTCGGCCACCGCGCGCGCGATCAGCGTCTTGCCGGTGCCGGGCGGGCCGGAAAGCAGCAGGCCTTTGGGCGCCTCGATGCCGAGATGGGCGAAGATGTCCGGGCGGCGCAGCGGCAGCTCGATCATCTCGCGGACACGGGCAAGCTCGCGGCGAAGGCCGCCGAGGTCCTCGTAGGATATGCTGCGGCCGGGGCCGGCATCCTTGGCGGCGGCGGCGAAGGCGATCGCCGTCGTTTCGTCGACCAGAACCGGACCTTCCGGTCTCGTGGCTTCGACAGTCGCGCTGAGTTCGCGGCCACCGATCAGCCGCAGCTTGACGACCGAACCGGTCGCCAGCGGCATGCCGTCGAGCGCGCGCCGGACCTGCTGGACGAAGGCGCTGTTGGCCGCGACGCCAGCGCCGTTCTGGGTCAGGGTGATGGCTTCGGCGGGCCTCGCCTCCGCGCCGGACAGGCGCACCTCGTCGCCCACGCTGGCGCCGGCGCTGGCCCGCAGGCTGCCATCGATGAGGATGCGCTCATGGCCGCGGTGCTCGCCCTGCACCGGCAAGGCCCGGGCATAGGCGGCGCGCTGGCCATGAATGCCGATCAGGTCGCCGATGGAGATGCCGAGCGCCTTCAGGTCCGACGGATCGACGCGCACGATTCCGCGCCCGGCATCGCCGGGGGCTGCTTCGTGAACCTTGCGCATCAGGATGGTCATCGCTGCGCTACTCCTGGCGCATCATGCTGGCCGCGGTTTTCAGCCGCTGGATCAGTTCATCCTCCAGCGCCTCGAATTCGGCCTCGGCGATCTCGCCGGCGTCGAGCTTCGCCTCGAGCGCGATCAGCTTGCGGCGGATTTCAGCCGGATCGTTCAACTGCGCCAGCGCGGTCTCGTGGATTTTCTCGCCGATCCAGGCGACCCCGGCGAGCGGGGCCGAAATCGGCAGTGCAAGCAGCTTGAACAGCATCACGCAGCTCCTTTGAGTGGTTCGGCGGTGCTGACATCCAGCTTCAGGATCGCGAAATTGTAGGGCGGCACCGGCGACACGACCTTGATGCGCAGGCGCTCGCCATTCTCGCGCTCGATGGCCTCGACCTCGTTCATGAAGCTGCGCTCCCTGGCGCGGTCGAGCAGCAGCGCGGCGTTGAGCACCACCATGTCTTCGCCCGGCTTGTGCGAAACCTTGCGGATGGCATGGGCCGCCAGGCGGTCGAGAATCTGCACGGCTTCACGGTCACGCTTGGCCTTCAGCGCGGCATTGGTGGCGCGGCCAAGCTCGATGCGGTCATAATAGGTCTCGGCTTCGGATTTGCCCTTGAGCTTTTCGCCGAGCTTCTTCAACGTCGGCGTTTCCGCCACCACCTCGCGGATCAGCGTCGCCTCGTCCCAGGTCATGCGGACCCCAGCCTCGATGCGGTCATCGATGTCGTCGAGCATGCCGAGGATGCGGCTGATCTGCGGACGCAGGCCGCGGATGACATGGCCCTCGCTGGCCGCGACCATGCCGAAGCGCATCGGCAGGATGGTCCGGTCCTGCATCGCCACTTCCAGCGCGCGGGTGTGGGTCATCATGTTGCGGCGGTTGGCGGTGATGTCATCGGTCGGCACGGTCGAGACCAGCGCGGCCACCTCGCCCGCCACGACAAAGCGCAATGGCGCATCGAGGTTGACCACGGCGGGCGAAATCACCGGCCGGATCTCGCTGCTGCGCACGATGCCGTAGATGTAGGTCCACTCAATCATGCGACGGCTCCGGTCTTGGCCACACGCACTTCGAGAATCCCGTTGCGCATGGCGCGGGTCAGCGTGCCCTCGTCGACGGCAGCCGGCAGCGCCCGCACCGCGCGGAACCTGCGCTGGCCGCTGGTGGCGATGATGACGGACCCGTCCTCGATGGTGACGGTCACCTCATCGGGCTTCACGCCCGGCAGTTCGGCCACGATCATGATCTCGGTCGCCTCGTCGAACACGTCGACAAGCGGCTCACGCGCATCGTCGACCTCGGCGGCGGCAGGCTTCTTCTTCATCTCGTGCTGGGACGCATTGCGTGACGCGCTGGCGCCGCCCGCAGCGCCGACACGGTCAGCGACGGACCCGACGCGGAAGCTCGTCATGCCCTTGAGCGGCCCGGCGGGCGTCTCGATGGTGAACTCGCGGGCGTTTTCGCCGTCCTGCGACCTGGCGGCGTCGGCCTGCTCGAACGCGGTCTTGACCTCGCCCATCAGGGCGCCGAGGCGCTGGGTGATTTCGGAGAGGGCTTCGCGCCCGGTCGGTCCGGTCGGACGGCGCATGGTCAGGCCCCCACTTCGGCGACGCGCCGTTCCATGATGGCGAGGCGGCCACGCAGGCGGCGGTTCTCGTCCTCGAGGCCGGCGGCGCGGCTCGACAGCATCGGGTCGGTTTCCCACCAGTTGATGCCAAGCTCCATGGCCTTGTCGACCGTGGTGACGAGCAGGCGCACCTTGATGGTGAGCAGTTCGATGCCGACCAGCGAGATCGAGATGTCGCCGGCCACGACGATGCCCTTGTCGAGCACCCTCTCGAGGATGTCGGCGAGGCCGTCCGCGCGCATCGATGTCTGCATGGCTGGTTGCATCTGCTTTGCCTTCAGGCCGCCGTCGCCGCGCCCATCTGGACGCGGTAAGCTCGGGCCACACGTTGGTATCCGGTGATTTCGCCCTTGGCGTCGTAGAGCAGCTCATAGGTCGAGATCAGGTCGTTCTCGCCGGCGCGGGCCTTCGCTTCGACCATGTCGACCAGCGCCGACCAGCCGGCCTCGCGGGCCTCGACCTTGGACACGACATCGACCTTGAGCCCTGTCAGCAGGGCGGCGTCGTCACGCGCCTTTGCGGCGATTTCGATCATGCGCATGTGGCACCTTTGCAGTGGAAGCGGTGGGCTGGACCGAGAGTGTCGAGCCGTTGATCTGGAGTGTGAGGGTGGCGGGCTGGACCTCGCCTTCGCGCGGCGCGATGCCGAGCAGCTCATGCAGGGAGCGCACACGGCTCTCGACGCCGTCGCGCCGAACCTCGGCCCGGCGCACGCGCTCGAGCAGGTCCTTGACCTCATTCAGCAGGCGCTCGCGCTCGTATTCGAGCCGCACCAGTTCGGCCGCCGCATCGGTGCGGTTCTGCGAGGTGCGGCGCAGGTGCGGCGCGCTCGTGGGGCTGAAGCGGCGGGCGCGCGGGATCATCTGCGGGTTCCTGTGCGGCGGACTGGCGGCATTTCGGCGACGCCTGCGTCGGCTGCCGGGGCTGCGCTCATGAACTTGGCGAACTGGCGGATGAAGATGGCTCGGCTCTCCGCCTCGCGCGGCATCAGCACATCCTGGCAAAGCTGCAGGAAGCGCGGGTCGGCGGCCGTGGCGGCGATGCCCTCGGCCGCGCAGACCTTGGCGATCATGATCGCGCCGCGCATCGAGGCGGTGGAGCGCAGCGCGCCGGAGGCCCTGAGCGAGCGCACCAGATCGACGATCGGAGCGGCGGCCTCTGGGCCGAGACCACTGCGCATCGCGACGATGCCGATCTCGGTTTCGCGGCCGAAGCCGTCGAGATCGAACGAAACCATGCGGTCGAGCAGCGCATCCTGCGCCTTGTTCACGGCAGCATAGTCCTCGGGGTTCGACGTGAAGATAGCCCGGAATTCGGGATGGGCCGCGACATTGCGGGCGCGGTTGGGGCCGGATGGCAGCACGAGCATGCGCTCTTCCAGCGCCATCAACAGCGGGTTGTTCGCAGCCGGCGGCGAGCGCGTGAACTCGTCATAGACCAGCGTGCAGCCGGTCGCGACAGCTTCGGTCAGGGCCTCATCGGTCCAAATCGCGCTGGTCGAGGCATCGAGCTTCTGGACGGAATGCACGTAGCGGTCGAGCACCTGCCTGGTCTTCGAGCCGGTTTCCTTGCCCAGCAGGTTGGCGGATGTGAACCAGTTGTCGCCGGCGATCAGGATCACCGGGCGGCCAAGCCGGGCGGCGATCTCGATGGCGAGCGTGGTCTTGCCGGTGCCGGCCATGCCGCGCAGATGCACGTGCAGCCCGGCCTTCATGTACGCGATGGCCCGGTTCTGGACCGCTCGCAGCGCCTGATCCTCGAACAGGTCATCGCGCGGGGTCAGGTTGACGCCAAGCGTCGGGCCGTTCGATTCCATCGCCTGCGCCACGGACTGTGCCACAGGTGCAACGTTGACTGGCGCGGACGCCTTCGAAGATGTATATGCCACTGGCCCCAGACCCACAAAAAAGTAAGGCCCCGTCCCTGTCAGGCCGCCCGAAAAGGCGCTTTTCCTGTCTCTGCAGCAGGCCGGACACCGCGCATCCTTTTGCAGGATGATCCGCAGGCCCGGGCCTGTTTCCCCCGAAACAGAGCCAACCAGACATTCACGAGGATGGTTCGTTTCGATCCGTGAGGGGCAATCCCCCGAATGCTGTCATCACGGACACCAACGCAGATAGGCCACGTCGGCGCACCCTGAACGCTAGGTCGGTATGGTTAACGACTGGTAAATGATTGACATGCCGCAGTTAAAAAGCGTGCCGGAATGGAACGATCAGGCCTTCGAGCCGACGCTCGGGGCGGGCCATGCCCATGAGGCCTCGGTGCGGCGCTTCAGGCGATGGTCCGCGATGGCCGCCATGTGGCGCAAGGTGAGATCGATGTCGTCCCAGCCGTTGAGCAATTGCAGGCGGCGGACCGGATCGACGATGAAGCCGATCGTTTGTGCGCCGGCAGTGATGGCAAGCGCGTCAAGATCGACAGTGAGTTTGCCTCCCCCCGACAAGCCCGCCAGCAACGCTTCCGCATCGGCCTCGCTGACCTGCGCTGGCAGCAGGCCGTTCTTGACCGCGTTGGAGGCGAAGATATCGCCGAACGACGGCGCAATCACGCAACGGATGCCGTAGTCCCACAAGGCATAAACCGCCGCCTCGCGCGACGAGCCTGTGCCGAAATTGCGGCGCGCCACGAGGATGGCCGCACCGGCATGGGTTGGCTGGTTGAGAGCGAAGCCGGGAATGGCCGCGCCATCGGCGCCGAAGCGCAGGTCATGCAGCAGGACGCCGCCGTAGCCGTCCGCGCGCGAGCGTTTCATGAAGCGCGCCGGGATGAGTTGATCGGTGTCGACATTGGCGAGGCCGAGCGGGCAGGCCCGCGCCGTCAGCGTGGCAAAGCGTTCCATCGTCAGCCTCCGGATGGCGGCAGGTCGCGCACGTCGGTGAGGCGACCGGTTACAGCGGCGGCGGCGACCATGGCGGGGGACATCAGGTGCGTGCGTGCGCCCTGCCCTTGTCGGCCACGGAAGTTGCGGTTGGTCGTGGAGGCGCAGCGCTCGCCGGAGGCGACAAGGTCGCCATTCATGCCGACGCACATCGAGCAACCGGACTCAGCCCAGGTCAGCCCGGCTTCGATGAAGATCCGGTCCAGCCCCTCAGCCTCGGCCGCACGCTTCACGGCGCTCGAGCCGGGCGAAATCAGCCCCGGCACGACCGCCTTGCGCCCGTTGAGCACCGCAGCGGCGGCGCGCAAATCCTCCAGCCGCGCATTGGTGCATGAGCCGATGAAGACGCGGTCGATCCGGACCTCGCTGAGCTTCTGGCCGGGCATTATGGCCATGTAGTCGAGTGCGTCACGGATATAAGCCAGCCGTTCAGCGCTTTCGCCCTCAAGCCCTGGCGCAAAAGCGCTCACCGGCAGCGCATCTTCCGGGCTGACGCCCCAGGTGACCGTTGGTGCGACCGCGCTGCCGTCGATGCTGACCTCACGGTCGAACGACGCGCCCTCATCGGTGGCGAGATCACGCCAGGCAGCGATGGCGTCATCCAGAGCCTCACCCTTCGGCGCGTGCGGCCTGCCGCGCACCCAGGCGAAGGTCGTCTCGTCCGGGCCGACCATGGCGCAGCGCGCGCCGGCTTCGATCGACATGTTGCAAAGGGTCAGCCGCCCTTCCATCGACAGCGCCGAAATCACCGGGCCTGCATATTCAAGCGCATGACCCTGGGCCCCGTTTGCACCGATGCTCGCGATGATGTTCAGCGCCAGATCCTTGGCAGTGACATGCGGGCCGAGCGCACCCGTGACCGTGATGCGCATGCGCTTTGGCTTCCGCTGCCACAGCGTCTGCGTCATCAGCACATGCGCCACCTCCGACGCGCCGATGCCGAAGGCCCAGGCCCCGAACGCGCCATGGGTCGATGTATGGCTGTCACCGCAGACAATCAGCAGGCCCGGAAGCGTCAGCCCCTGTTCTGGCCCGACCACATGCACTATGCCCTGCGCCGGGTCATCGAGGCCGAACAGCCTGAAGCCGTGCTTGTCGGCATTGGCGGACAGCCGCTCGACCATGCCGGCCACTTCGGGATCGGCGATGAAAGGCCGCCCATGCGTCGGCACGTAGTGGTCGGCGACGCCGAAGGTCAGCCCCGGCTCGGCCACCAGCGCGCCGCGCTTGTCGAGCTGGCGGAAGGCGTGGTGCGAGCCTTCATGGACGAAGTGACGATCGACCCAGAGCAGCGCCTCGCCATCCTCGCGCATCACGACGACGTGGGCATCCCACAACTTGTCGAACAGGGTTTGGAGCAAGGGGGCCGGGCTGTTCATGCCGCCTCCACTTCGGCCAGCATCTCGGCAATGCTGGCGACGCGCCCGACCGGGCGCAGGGCGTTGATGGCGGTGTCGTGGACCTGGGCTGAGAACGCCGCGCAGCCATCCTCCAGCACGATTGTCTCGATGTCACGGACATGGGCATCGCGCACGGTCGAGGCGACGCCGCCATTGGTGACGATGCCGCAAGCCAGCAGCCGGGTCACGCCCAGCTTGCGGATGATCCACTCAAGCCGCGTCATGTAAAAGGCGGAATAAGCCACCTTCTCGACCGCGACATCGACGGGCTGCAGCGCATCGACCGTGGCATTGCCCCAGGAGCCGGGCGCGAAATCGCCAGCTTTCAGAAACGGACGCAACTGCTTCAGATGCGGCGAGATCAGCGGCTCACCGCCGCGCCCAGGCACCAGCGTGAACTGCGTCGCGATGACCAGCCCGCCCTTGGCCCTGAGCGCGTCCATCAGCGGCCTGATGCGGCCCGGCAGCGCCGCAATCTCCGACGCGGACTGCCCGCCGCGTGCATAGGCCCCGTCCGGGTGGATGAAATCGTTCTGCAGGTCGCAGATGAGGAGGGCGGTTGTGGCGGGGGTGAGGGCAGAATGGGTCATGCTCGCACACCTTCAAATCCCCCACGGATGTCATCCCGGCCTTGAGCCGGGATCACAAGGAGCGCTACGCGAAATGTCCGGCCTATGAGGTGCACCGAGTGATCCCGGGTCAAGCCCGGGATGACGGCGCTGAATGTGGCAAGACTTGCGATAGGGGTCATCACACCCGCTCCACGATCAAATTCCCGAACCCATCGACCCGCGCGCTCAGCCCCGGATCGATCACGGTCGTTGCGTCGGGCTGCTCGAGGATGGCTGGGCCTTCGATCACCGCGCCGACCGGCAGCGCCAGTCTGTCCCAGATGCTGGCCTGATGCCAGCCGCCATCGAACCAGACGGGCCGATGTCCTGCATGAGCTGCCTCGAAGTTTGAGTCCGCAAACGGGGCCAAGGCCTTGAGATCAAAGGCCGGACGCCGCCCGATGGCTGCGGTGCGCAGGTTGACGATGCGGACCGGGATGCCCGGCAGCAGCCGCGAGAAGGCCCGCGCATAGGCAGCCTCGAACGCGGCTTTGACGATGGCCTCGGAGATGCCGGTGCCCGCTTCGGCCAACGTCACCGGCAACGGCACGGAGACGGTGTGCGTCTGCCCCTGGTAGTGCATGTCGAGTTCATAGGTGATGTCGATGCGCTCCACGTTGAGGCCAGAAGCGGCCACCACCGCATGCGCCTGCCTGCCAGCCTCGACCATGCGGGCATCGAGCGCGGCAACATCCAGCCCGTCCAGCATGACATTCAGCGTCATCACCTGATCGTGGCGGATATCGGCGATGATGCAGCCGAGCGCCGAGGTGATGCCCGGATAGCGCGGCACCAGCGCCGATTTCAGGCCCACATCCTTGATCAGCGCGCCGACATGCAGCGCCCCGCCGCCACCGAACGGCAGGGCCGTGAAGCGGGCCGGATCGTGGCCGCGCTCGACCGAGACAAGGCGGATCGCGCCCGCCATCTTGGCGTTGGCAATGCGGATGACGGCCTCGGCCGCCTGCTCCGCTCCAAGGCCAAGCGGCGTGCCGATGTGTGCAAGGATCGCCGCCCGCGCCGCCTCGACATCAAGGCGCTTGAGCTTGCCTCCGATGGGCTTGTCGGCGTTGATGCGACCGAGCACGATGTTGGCGTCGGTCAGCGTGGGCCGCGTGTTGCCCTGAGCGTAGGCGACCGGGCCGGGCCGCGAGCCTGCGCTTTCGGGACCAACGGCGAGCATGCCGCCGGCATCGACATGGGCGATGGAGCCGCCGCCCGCGCCGATGGTGGTGATCTCGATCATCGGAGTTCTGATCACCATGCCGAAATCGATGGTGGTCTGGGCGCTGAGCGAGGCTTCGCCCCCGGCCACCAGCGACACATCGAACGAGGTGCCGCCAAGGTCGGCCGTGACGACATCGGCATAGCCTGCCGCGCGCGCGATGGCCGCCGCCGCAATCACGCCCGCAGCCGGGCCGGAGAGCGCGGTGCGCACCGGGAACTTCGCAGCGATGGCCGTCGACATCACCCCGCCATTGGACTGCACGATGTGGAACGAGCCGGGGAAACACTCGGCCTTGAGACCCGCTTCGAGCTTGCCTAGATAGCTCGCGACGACCGGCTGCAGATAGGCATTCAACGCCGTGGTCGACGTGCGCTCGAACTCGCGGATCTCCGGCAGTATCTGCGCCGAATGGGCCACATGCGCGTTGGGCCAGATCGCTTTCGCAGCCTCATAGGCCGCGCGCTCGTTGGCCGGGTTGGCGTAGGCGTTGATGAAGATGATCGCCAGCGCCTCGGCCCCGTCCGCCAGCAGGGCGCGGCAGGCGGCCTCGACGGCGGCGACATCGACAGCGGTGCGGATCGTGCCGTCAGCCAGCGTGCGCTCCGGCACCTCGCGGCGCATGTCACGCGGGCAGATGGGCTCGAAATCGCCCCACAGCCCCCAGGTGTTGGGCCGGTCGCGGCGGCGCATTTCCAGCACATCGCGGAAGCCCGGCGTGGTGATGATGCCGATCTTCGCGCCCTTGCGCTCCAGCAGCGCGTTGGTGCCCACGGTCGTGCCATGAATGATGGCGCCGAGGCCGGCAATGGGCCCAAGCCGCGCCAGCCCCTCGATGAAGCCGACCGCCTCGTCGCCGCGATTCGACGGAGCTTTGGCCGTGCGGAATTCGCCCGTGCCCTCATTAAAGAACGCAAGATCGGTGAAGGTGCCGCCAACATCGACGCCGACGAGGGTGCGGGGGAGCTTCACGGTGTCATTCCCGGCTGGAGCGGCGAAGCCGCGCAAGGGAAGGGAATCCAGATGGGGATTCGGCTCATGTATGGATCCCCTTCCCGGCGCTGCGCGCCGCCGGGGATGACACCAGTTCTTGTTTCATATCCCGCGCCACAGCGTCCGCGCTGCGCCCTGCCGGATCGCCCCAGCCGCCGCCGCCGGGTGTCTCCAGCCTCAGGCGCTGGCCCTGGCTCAGCTTCACGCCGGTGACCTTCGAGGCCATCGGCGCGGTTTTCTGGCCGTCATCGCTGTCCCAGGTGAAGGTGTTGAGCGCGCCTGACATGCCGCCATTGACGCCGAACGGGGCATAACGGCCGCGCTCGCCGAGCAGCGAGACATCCGCGCCGCCCGCAGCCAGAACCTCGATTTCGTAGATTGCGCCAAACCCGCCGCGATGGGCGCCTGCGCCGGCGCTGTCCGGCCTCAAGGCCCACTGCGTGAACATCACGGGGTACGATGCCTCCATGATTTCGGCCGGCGGGATCGTCGCCGTCGAAATCGGGTTGTTGGCATGGTTGAGGCCGTCCGATTGCGGATTGCCGCCAAGCCCGCCGCCGAAGAACGAGAACATCACCCAGCGCTCGCCATTGGCGCGGTGGCCGGCGATCGACAGCGCGTTGATGGTGCCGAACGGCGCGGCAGTCGCCCTTGCCGGATCGGCCTTGGCCAGCGCGCCGAAGACCACGCCGATCATGCGCAGGATGGTTTCGGTGTAGCCCGCCACCGGGCGCGGCGCGCTGACACCTAGAAAGCTGGTGTCCGGAATGTCGAAGCTGATCGGCTTCAGGCACCCGGCATTGGCGGGCACCGCGGTGAAGACATGCTTCAGCGCCACATAGCAGGCGGCCACGGCAGTGGAGCGGGCAATGTTGACCGGCCCCTTGCAGGGCGGCGAGGAGCGCGAGAAATCAAGCTTCATCGTCTCGCCAGAAATTGTCAGGTCAAGCGCGATGGTCAGCCGCTGGTCGACGATGCCGTCATTGTCGAGATAATCCTCGAAGCTGTAGGCGCCATCCGGCAGCGCTGCGATGCTTGCCCGCATCAGCGCTTCGGCGCGGGCGGAGGCGGCTTCCAGCGCGGCGTTGACGACGTCATCGCCATACTCGTCGATCAGCGCAGAGAAGCGCCTTTCGCCAAGGTCAAGCGCGTTGAGTTGCCCGTTGAGATCGCCCCAGTTGGAGCGCGGCACCCGCGTGTTGGCCTGCAGGATATCGACGATGTCCTGCTGCAGCACGTGCCTGCGGAACAGCTTCACAGGCGGGATCAGCACGCCTTCCTGGAAGCTCTCGGTGGCTTGCGGGTTGTAGCCGCCCGGCACGTTGCCGCCGATGTCGAGCCAGTGGCCGACCGAGGCCAGCCACGCGAACACCTTGCCCCCCCGCATCAAGGGGCGCACGAGGCGAAAGTCGTTGAGATGCGTGCCGCCCGCGTAAGGATCGTTGAAGATGAAGGTATCGCCTGCTTCAAGTCCGCCTTGCTCGTTTGACTTGTCGATCACGGCCTTGACTGCAAAGGCCATGGCCCCGACGAAGATGGGCAGGCCCTTGGCCCCCTGCACCATCGTGGCGCCCGTGGTGGCGTGATAAAGCCCATGACAGGCATCGCGCGCCTCGGCGATGATGGGGTTGAAGGCCGAGCGGTAGAGCGTCGCGTCCATCTCGTCAGCGATCTGCTCGAGACGGCCTGTGAGGATGGCGAAGGTGACGGGGTCGAGCGTGGTCATGACCTGTCGCCCTCATAAGTCTTGCCAAGCGCGATCAACTCCGGCGTGCCGATCACGGCGTTGAGCGCATCGAAGTCGAACATGCGCCCCCGGAAGGCATCCGACGTGCCGTCGCGCAGCAGCGTGGCGTAGAAGTCCTGCGCCGTGCGGGCGATGGCGCGGACGATGCCGCCGGGGAATATGACCAGCGAGAAGCCCAGGGCCTCCAGTTCGGCCGCCGGCAGGATCGGCGTCCTGCCGCCCTCCACCATGTTGGCCATCAGCGGCAAGCCCTGGCCCAGCGCCTTGGCCACCTCTGCCAGTTCCGTGCGTGAACCCGGCGCTTCGACGAACAGCGCATCCGCGCCGGCTTCGGCATAGGCCCGTGCCCGCTCGATGGCGGCATCAAACCCCTCCACAGCCACCGCATCGGTGCGCGCGATGATCAGCGTCTCGGACGAGGCGCGCGCATCGACGGCGGCCTTCACCTTGCCGACCATTTCCGAGGTTGAAACCAACCGTTTTTCGCTGAGATGGCCGCAGCGCTTGGGGTAGCTCTGATCCTCGATCTGCAGGGCATTGGCCCCGGCCCGCTCGAACATGCGCACGGTGCGCTGCATGTTGAGCGCGTTGCCATAGCCATTGTCGGCATCGACGATCAGCGGCGTCGGCGCCCGATCGCGGATCAGCGCGATCGTCTCGGCGATCTCGCTCATCGAGACGAGCCCGATGTCGGGCCGCCCAAGCCGCGTGTAGGCCAGCGCCGCGCCGGACAGATAAAGCGCCTCGGCGCCGGCATCGCTGGCAAGTGCGGCGGTCAGCGGATCAAAGATGCCCGGCGCAAGCAGGATCGGCTTTCGGGCCAGGCGGGCTTTCAGGGACATGGTCGTCACACTACATCCCCAGATAGGTTTTCATCAGACGCGGATCGCGCTTCAGGTCTTCGGCGCTGCCGGCCATCGCCACCGCCCCGTTTTCCAGCACGTAGGCGCGGGCCGCAAGCTCCAGCGACTGCACCACGTTCTGCTCGACCAGCATGACGGCCAGTCCCTCGGCGGCAATGGTTGCGATCAGCGCGAACATCTCCTCGACCAGAAGCGGCGACAGGCCAAGCGACGGCTCGTCCATGATGATCAGCCTCGGCTCGGCCATCAGCCCGCGCCCGATGGCGAGCATCTGCTGCTCGCCGCCCGAGAGCGTGCCGGCAAGCTGGCCGGTGCGTTCGCGCAGACGCGGGAAGATGCCGAAGGCGCGTTCGAGATTGGCGGCGCGGTTGGCGCGTGCGCGGCGATAGGAACCGAGTTCGAGGTTCTCGCGCACGCTCATGTTGGGGAAGATCTTGCGGCCTTCCGGCACATGGATCAGCCCTGCCGCGACGATGTCGGGCGCGGACAGGCCGCTGATCGGCGCGCCATCGAAGCGGGCGGAGCCCGACGTGGTGCGGATCAGGCCGGAAATCGCGCGGTTGAGCGTGGTCTTGCCGACGCCGTTGGCGCCGAGCACGGCCACGATCTCGCCAGGCTGCACATCGAGCGACAGCCCGCGCAGGATCGGCACGCCGCCATAGCCTGCCACAAGGTCGCGCACCTCAAGCATCCGCGCCACCTGCTCCCTGCGCCTGCATGCGCGCGGCCGCGCCATGGCCGAGATAGGCCTCGATCACCTTCGGATCGCGCGCCACCTCGCCGGGCGATCCTGCCGCGATGTTGCGGCCCTGGGCGATGACGTAGACCGTGTCGCACAGGCTCATCACCGCCTGCATGACATGCTCGACGATGAGGATGGTGACGCCGCCCGTTCGGATGGCCTGCACCACCGGCATCATGTCGCGGATCTCGGACGGATTGAGCCCGGCCAGCACCTCGTCGAGCAACAGAAGCTTCGGCCCCGTCGCCAGCGCGCGGGCCAGTTCAAGCCGCTTGCGGCCTGCCACGGTGAGCTGGCTCGCGGATTGGTCGAGCAGCGGGCCGAGACCGACCTGATGGCCGACGGCATCGGCTTTCGCCAGCGCATCGGCGCGTGCCTTGTGGCGCAGGAAAGCGCCGACGGCGATGTTCTCGCGCACGCTCAGGCCAGCAAAGGGCTGCACGATCTGGAAGGTGCGGGCGATGCCGGCAGACGCGCGCTGGTGCGCCGGCAAGGCCGTGATGTCGCGGCCCTCGAACATCACGGTTCCGGACGTGGCCGCCTCGAAGCCGGCGATGACCGTGAACAGCGTGGTCTTGCCCGCGCCGTTGGGGCCGATCAGCCCGGTGATCGAGCCGGCGGCAACGTCCAGCGATGCAGCGTCCACGGCAACGAGGCCGCCGAAGCGCTTGGTGACGGCGTTGACGGCGAGAAGCGCGCTCATGCGGATGCCTTCCGCCGGAACCAGCCCTGCACGAGTCCGAGCACGCCGCGCGGCGCATAGGCGACGCAGAGGATCAGCAGCACGCCAAAGACGACGAGATCGACGCCTGGCACCGAGCCGCCCATCAGGTTGGCGAACACGGTCTTGGTGACTTCGCCCAATCCCAGCAGCATCACGGCCCCGACCAGCGGGCCGAACACCGTGCCGACCCCGCCGATGATCGGGGCCAGCAGCGCCTCGACGGAGATCCACGGGCCATAGGCCAAGGTCGCATCGAGATAGAGAAATTTCTGCGTGTAGAGACAGCCGGCAGCCGCCGTAACAGCGCCGGACAGCGTGATGGCTTTCAGCTTGACCGCCAGCGCATCGACGCCGAGCGCGCGCGCCGCCTCCTCGTTTTCGCGCACGGCGACAAGCTGCGCGCCGAAACGCGAGCGTGTGATGGCAAGGGTCAGCATCAGCACCGCCGCCACAAAGGCGAGCGCCAGCCAGTACGTGATGCGCTTGTCGGCAAACTGCATGTTGGCCGCGTCGAGCCTGAGCGGAACCAGCACGCCAGCAGCCCCGCCGGTGAAACCCCACGCATTGGCGCTGATGCGGAACACTTCGGCGAAGGCGAGCGTGACGAGCGCGAAGTATGACCCGCGCAAACGCGCCCTGAAGCTGAGAAAGCCGATGGCAAAGCCGACTGCTGCGCCCAGCGCCATGGCCAGCGGCAACGCCAGCCACGGATTGATGCCGAAGCGCACCTGCAGGAGCGCCATGGCATAAGCGCCCGTGCCGAAGAACACCGCGTGGCCGAAGGAAAACTGCCCGCCATAGCCGCCAAGGATGTTCCAGCCCTGCGCCGCCAGCGTGATGACCATGGCGAAGCTCAGGAAGTTCAACACCGTGTTGGAACTGAGGCCAAGCGGCAGCAGCGCCAGCGCGGCCACAACGATCACGATCGGCAGAAAGGGCTTCACGCTTTCGCTCCGAACAGCCCGGTTGGCCGGAACAGCAGCACGAGAATGAAGATCAGGAAGATGCCGATCTGGCCGAGGCTTTCGCCGAAATAGAGCCCTGACAGGCTCTCGACCACGCCGATGATCAGCCCGCCCAGGAGCGCACCGGCGATCGAGCCCATGCCGCCGAGCACGACGATGGTGAAGGCCACAAGCACGAAGGCGTTGCCGATGCGCGGATTGACGAGAAACGTCGGCATCAGCAGGCAGGCGGCGATCGCGAGGCAGGCCGCGCCGAGCCCGAAGGTGACGGCATAGATGTGGTCGACATTGATGCCCGACAGCGCCGCGCCGGTTTTCTCCCTGGCAACCGCGCGGATCGCCTTGCCGGTGTCCGTGCGCGCCAGAACCAGCCAGAGCAGGCCAGCCACCACGAACGAGGCGAAGAAGGCGACGACCTTCGGCGTTGACAGGAACAGGTTGCCGATCTCGATCACCGAAAACCCGTAGGGCACGTCGATCGAGCGCGTATCCGAACGAAAGCCTGCCAGAAGCGCATTCTCGATGATGATCGAGAGGCCAAGGGTGACCAGAAGGATGTTGCTGTCATCGCCGTGGCTCGCCGGGTTGATGACGAAACGCTGCACTGCATAGCCGAGGGCGAAGAACAGCGGCGTAAGGATCAGGATCGCGATGTAGGGATCGATACCGAAGACCCCATGCGCCACGAAGACCGCGAACATCGCCGCCGTCAGCGTCGCGCCATGGGCGAAGTTGATGATGTGCAGCACGCCGTAGACCAGCGTCAGCCCCAGCGCGACAAGCGCGTAGACCGCCCCCGTCATGAGGCCGTTGGCAAGGGCGGAAAGGAAGATGTCGAGCTTGAGCATGGTTTGGTGTCATCCCCGGCGGCCCATCGGGCCGGGAAGGGGATCCATCTGCACGTGAAGGTGGATCCCCTTCCCGACGCAAGATGCGTCGCCGGGGATGACACCGTGGATGGATTATCGCCGTCATGATCGGGTCAAGCCCGACCATGACGGTGTGGAACTTCAAACCGCCGGGAACACCGGCTTCGCATCGGCGAACGCGTCGGGGAAGATCACCTTGATGTCGCCGTTCTGCACCTGTGTGTTGACCGGCGCCGCGCCCGTGTTCTGGCCGTTCTCGAACTTCGTCGGGCCATAGGGCATGATGTGGTCGGCGAAGGTCGAGGCGGCCAGCGCTTCGGTGATCTTGCCGCGATCCGCAGAGCCAGCCCGCTCGATGGCGTCGGCCAGCAGGCGCACGCACGAATAGTTGAGCGGCGTGTTGTAGAGCCAGAAGCGGCCGCCAGCTTCAGCCAACGCCTTGACCTGGGCGGTCTTCGGCTTGCGCGGATCGGCCCAGTGATTGCAGTCCATCACCAGGTTGGCCGCGTCGCCGAATTCGCGCACGAAGCGGAAGTTCGAGGCGGCGCCGTTGAGGATCGCATAGACGCCCTTTGGCCGGATGCGCTGCTGCTGCATGGTGCGCGACAGCAGCACGAACTCGGCATAGTAGCTCGACGGGATCACCAGGTCCGGGTTGAGCGCACGGATGCGAAGCGCCACGTTCGACATGTCGCGCGAAGGTGTGGGATGGGCGATGGTTTCGAGAACTTCGAAGCCGCGCGTGGGCAACTGGGTCTGGAGCAGCTTGGCCATGCCGGCGCCGAACAGGCCATCCTCATGCACGATCACGACCGTCTTCGCGGGCTTGCCGGCTGCATCGTTCAGCTTCGACAGGTTTTCCATTGCGGTCGACGTCACCTTGCCGAAGCCGGGGCCGAAGCGGAACGTGTTCTTGAGGCCGCGCGCAACGATCTGGTCGGACACGCCGACGTCGCAGATGTAGGGAATGTCATAGCGCGAGGCCGCCTGCGACGAGGCCAGCACGATCGGCGAGGCGAAGCCGCCGACGATGGCCGCGACGCCCTCGCCCTGCATGCGTTCGACCTCGGAGGTGCCTCCTTCGGGGTTCGAGCGCGCGTCGCCGAACACCATCTGAAGCCGCGCGCCGCCCATCGACTTGATGCCGCCGCCGTTGTTGATCTCGTTGAGCGCGATCTCGGCCCCGAGGCGACCATATTCGCCATCCTGCGCCAGCGCGCCGGTGACGGGCTGGAGAATGCCGACCTTGATGGCGGGAGCCTGGGCGCGGACAAGGCCGGGCGCGGCGATCACGGCGCCGGTTGCGGCGGCCCCGGTCAGAACAGTGCGGCGATTGAGGGTCATGGGGAAATCCTTGATTGTGCGCTTGTGGTGGCCCGCTCGGCTTGCCAGCCTGCATTAGGTCTTGCACAAGACGCCAACGTCAAGGCCAGCGGACATGATTTCGACATGACAATGCCCAACGAGCGGCCATCGACGCAACGCATGGCGGACGCTGTGGCCTTCGACGTGATCGTGGACGTTCTGGTGATCGGCGCGGGCGCGGCCGGCCTCGTCGCCGCCCTCAGCGCCACCGAAGCTGGCGCATCGGTGCTGGTGCTGGAGCGCGACGCGGTTCCGCGCGGCTCGACGGCGCTGTCGGCCGGGCTCGTTCCGGCGGCGGGCACGCGCTTTCAACGTGCGGCGGGGATCAGCGACAGCGAAGCGACTTTCGCGGCGGACATCATGGGCAAGGCTGGTGGCGAGCCGGACCCGGCTGCGGTGGCGCGCGTGGTGTCGCTCGTCGGTCCGGCGCTTGAATGGCTGGCTGACGCGCATGCCGTGCCGTTCTCGGTGATCGGCAACTTCAGCTATCCGGGCCACTCGGCCTTCCGCATGCATGGCCTGCCGAGCCGCTCTGGCGCGGAGTTGATGGACCGGCTGCGCAGCGCGGCTGAGCATGCCGGCGTCGACATCGTGACCGAGGCGCGCGCCACCACGCTGATGCACGATGATGCGGGGCGGGTGCACGGCGTGCGCTTTGTGCGGCCAGATGGCCAGGAGGACAGCGTGGGCTGCAAGGCGCTGATCCTGGCCTGCAACGGCTATGGCGGCAACAGCGCGCTGGTGACGGCCCACCTGCCGCAGATGGCCAATGCACTGTATTTCGGCCATCCGGGCAATCAGGGCGAGGCGCTGCTGTGGGGCGAGGCGCTGGGCGCGCGGACGCGTCACCTGCCCGGCCATCAGGGTCACGGCTCGGTCGCGCACCCGCACGGCATCCTGATCACCTGGGCCACCATCACCGAAGGCGGATTTCAGGTGAACCTCGCCGGCGAGCGCTTCGCCAACGAGGCACGCGGCTATTCGGAGGCTGCGGCGGCGGTCCTTGCCCAGCCGGACGGGATTGCCTGGACGATCTTCGACAGCCGGATTGCGGCCATTGCCCGGCAGTTCGAGGATTTCCGTCTTGCCGAGGCCGCCTGGGCAATCGTGACGGCGGACAGCATCGCTGATCTGGCGCTGATCGCTAAGCTGCCGCAGTCATCGCTTGTGGACACGGCGTCGGACGTGGACGGCTTCAAGACGCAGGCGGCCCGCGATGGCTTTGGCCGACAATGGGCAGGCTTGCCACCGCTCGCCGCGCCGTTCCACGCCGTGCGGGTGACAGGCGCGCTGTTTCACACCCAGGGCGGGCTCGTTGTCGATGCCGATGGCCGCGTCCTGCATGCGTCGGGCGAGGCGATGCCGAACCTGTTCGCGGCAGGCGGTGCGGCCTGCGGCGTCTCCGGCGCCAGCGCTGCGGGCTATCTGTCCGGCAATGGCCTGCTGACCGCCATTGCCTACGGCTACGCCGCCGGTGCGGCTGCCGCCCGATGCGCAGGCTGAACGTCGATGTCCGGGAGGAAACATGGTGGGCGCGACAGGGATTGAACCTGTGACCCCTCCCGTGTGAAGGGAGTGCTCTGCCGCTGAGCTACGCGCCCGACCGGCGTTTCGGATAAGCGGATCGCCGCGGCGCGTCAAGCTTGGCCTGCGTCGCATGTAGCCGACCGGGAAAACACGTGTGGCACGAAAGCAACGCTGCAGATTCAGCCGCGCTCACGTTTGCGTGAATCGACTGCAGCGCATTGCCTTTGCGGCGAAAATCAGACAATTCCTGTGATCAAGAGCCTTTCGCACCGTCTTCCGTCAATCGAGGTCCAAATGCGCCGTTTAGCTTCCGTGGCCGCCGCTCTGGCAATGAGCGTCGCAGTTGCAACCCCCGCTTTTTCCGAGATTGATCCGCTGACCCGGCAGCCTCTTCTCGTCAGCCCCGAAAGCTTCAAGCCGCAGGCGACCGCAATTCCGCGCGAAACCGTGACCTATAATTCGCGCTATGCGCCCGGCACGGTGCTGGTCGACACACGCGAACGCCGCCTTTATTTCGTGATTTCCAGCACCCAGGCAGTGCGCTACGGCGTGGGCGTCGGCCGTCCGGGCTTCGAATGGTCCGGCACCAAGAACGTGACGCGGAAGGCGGAGTGGCCGTCCTGGACGCCACCGTCGCAGATGCTGAAGCGCCGCCCCGATCTGCCTCGCTTCATGCCCGGCGGCCCGGAAAATCCGATGGGCGCCCGCGCGCTCTATCTGGGTTCGTCGCTCTACCGCATCCATGGCTCGAACGAGCCCGAGACCATCGGCCAGGCCGTCTCGTCGGGTTGCATCCGCATGGTCAATGAGGACGTGATCGATCTTTATGAGCGTGTCCGGGTCGGTTCCCGCGTGGTCGTGCTGCGCTGAACGCCCAGCATCTGCCTGAAGCCTGAAAGCCGGCGAAAGCCGGCTTTTTTCATGCTCAGAAAGCTTCGGTCGCGTCGTTCACGCCGCGCATGCGGCCGATCACGTTGCGCAGGCTGATCCCGTCCTGCTTGTTGACCGCCTTCGTGCCGCTGTGGGCGGCCGATGGCAGTTCATGCGGCTTCTGGGGCCGGAAGGTGATGCGCATCGGCGTCGCGACGCCCTCACCGAAGGCAATCGCCTCACGGTTGCCGATCGATGACAGGAAGCTGATGGTCGAGGCAGACGAATCCGAGATCGCGGCGCGGATGATGTCCTGGTCGCGCGTGTTGCCGAGCCGCATGGCGAACACGGTCGAGCACTGCGACAGGATGGTCGGGTCCAATTCGCCAGGCCGCTGCGTGATGATGCCGACATAGGCCCCGTACTTGCGGCCTTCCTTGGCGATTCGGGCGATCGAGGCGCGCGTCGGCGCAAACCCCAGCGTGCGGTCCTGCGGCACGTAGCGGTGCGCTTCCTCGCAGAGCAGCAGCACCTCGAAGCCGCCGCCGCTCCACGATGCGATGTCGAACGAAAGCCGCGCCAGCACCGAGACGACCGCATTGACGACTTCTGACGGAATCCCGGCAAGCTGGAGGATGGAGATCGGCTTGTCATCGTGCGGAATGCGGAAGATCGTGCTGATCACGCGATCAAGGCTGTCCTCCACCGTCGAGCGGTTGAACATGAACTTGTAGCGCTGGTCGGTGAAGAGGCTTTCGAGACGGCTCTTGAGCGACCGCAGGTGAAAGCGTGGGAAGCGCGGCTCGAGTTGGCCGAGATACTCGTCGATGATCTTGTAGAGATCGGAGAACCGATACGGCACCGGTGTGTCGGCGGAATAGTTCGAGATGTCCAGCGGCTTGCGGATGATGCTCGAGGCCGCCGCGACTTCGGTGGAAACGCGGAAGCGGCCCTTGGCCAGCGAGATCGTCTCGCGCAGGATGTCGATTTCCTCCTGCACCGCGTCGCGGCCACGGAAGATGACATCCGTCATCTCCTCGAAATTGAACATCCAGTACGGCAGTTCCAGCGTGGTCGAGTCGAGCGTCGTCGAAATGCCGTGGAACGCATGGGCGTATTCGTTGTGCGGATCGAGGACGAGGACGCGCAGGTTGGGCTTCTTGAGCACCGACTCGCGCAGCAGCAGCGCCACCGCGCTCGATTTGCCGACGCCGGTCGTGCCGACCACGGCGAAGTGGCAGCGCAGCATGTCATCGACGCAGATCGTCGCGGGGATGGTCGAGTCCTGCGACAACCAACCCACCTCGATCGACGAGCGGTCGCCCAGATCATGCACAGCCAGCAGGTCGGCGACGCGGATGCGGTGCGCCACCGCGCCAAGATAGGGATAGTTGCTGATGCCGCGGCGGAATTCGAGGCGGCCGTCCGGCCGATCGACGATTTCGCCGACCAATTCGATCTTGACCTGGATCTGGTTCTGCAACCCTTCGTCCCAGACGCTGGCGCTGGCGGACATCTCGCAAACCAGCCCGACAACGCGGGTCGTGCCCATGCTGATCGAGATCAGCCGGCCAATCGACCAGAAATCCGTCTGCGTGCCGACAAGCGAGGTCGCGGAGGCGGCAATCGTGGCGCGCGACCCGTCGCAGGCCACCACGCGGCCGATCATGCGCTCGCTCGGCTGACGCCCCTCGCGGCGATCCGATGCTTCCAGTTCAAGCGGATGGTCCATGACCCGCGCTTGCATGACTGTCACCCCTGGCTCTTAGATCAGCCTGAAGTGTGCCGGGTGAGAATTAAGATCGGGTAACAGTTGCCCGATGAACCAAGATACATCGTTAATCAATCGCAAGTCTTGGCTTCAGGAATTGATTCATCAGGATCATTAAAGTTGGCGATTACTGATTCATATTCGAACAATATTTCGTACAATTTCGCTCTCGCGTCATTTTCCCCGATTCTGACTCCGTTCGCGGCTCAATCCTGCAAGCGCCAGATTGTCGAGATAGGTTTGCCATCTGGCGGCACGGTTGCGGCCCATCTCCGCAAGCGTGTCCCAGCCATAGATGCCGGTGTCATGCATGTCGTCGAAGACCAGCTTGACCGCATAGTGGCCGACCGGGACGACAGACAGGATTTCCACGTCGATCTTGCCGGCAATGGTCTTCTTCTCGTTCGGACCATGCCCCTGCACCTCGGCTGACGGGCTTTCGACCCTGAGATACTCGGCGGGAAGATCATGGGCGGTGCCGTCCTCGAAGCTGATGCTGAGGGTCCGGCGATCCTTCGACAGGCGGATTTCCGTCGGCCACGAGGGCTGACCGGGCGGCGGCTGGTTTGACATGGCGTGGGCTCCCGATAAAACAACGATGTTGCGGCATGGCGTCCGCGGCTGCGCCCTTGTCTGCCCACCCGTTGGACACCAGATCACGGGAGCGGCGTCAAGTTCGCAAGGCTATCCAACCCAAGCGCCCCTTGGTCGCAGGATCAAGGGCGCGGACACGGCCAGATTTCACGAGGCGATGACAACATGAGCGGCCCGGCAGTTCCCGCACTCCCGCAACTGGTCGACCCGTTCGGACGCAGCATCGAGTATATCCGCATTTCGGTGACGGATCGCTGCGATTTCCGTTGTGTCTACTGCATGTCGGAGGACATGAACTTCCTGCCGAAGCGTGACCTGCTGACGCTCGAGGAACTCGACCGCATCGGGTCCGCCTTCATCGCGCGCGGCACCCGCAAGATCAGGATCACCGGCGGCGAGCCGCTCGTCAGGCGCGACATCATGAGCCTTTTCCGGTCGCTGTCGCGTCATCTTGGCGACGGACTGGAGGAGTTGACCGTCACCACCAACGGCTCGCAACTGGCGAAGCATGCGCGCGAACTTGCGGATTGCGGCGTGAAGCGCGTCAATGTCTCGCTGGACACGCTCGATCCGGACAAGTTCCGCGCCATCACGCGCTGGGGCGACCTTGGCAAGGTGCAGGAAGGCCTGGTTGCCGCGAGAGCGGCGGGCCTGCGCATCAAGATCAACGCGGTCGCGCTCAAGGGCGTCAACGAGGGCGAGATCGAGGAGTTGATCCGGTGGGCCCATGGCGACGGCATGGACATCACCTTCATCGAAGTGATGCCGCTCGGCGACATCGAGCCGGCGCGGATCGACCAGTTCCTGCCGCTGTCGGTCGTGAGGGCGCGGCTGGCGGACCGCTTCACCATGACCGAGGACCCCTATCGCACCGGCGGCCCCGCACGGTACGCACGCGTCGCGGAAACCGGCGGGCTGATCGGCTTCATCACGCCGATGACGCACAATTTCTGCGAAAGCTGCAACCGGGTCCGGCTGACCTGCACAGGCACGCTCTACATGTGCCTGGGCCAGGAGGATGCGGCCGACCTGCGCTCGGTCATCCGCGCCAGCGAGAGCGACGAGCCGCTTCAGCGCGCCATCGAGGCTGCCATCGCGCGCAAGCCGAAAGGCCATGACTTCGTGATCGGGCGCAACGGGACGCGGCCCGCCGTGGGCCGCCACATGAGCGTCACGGGCGGCTGAAAGGCGATCGGCCGAAGCCGCGACATCGTTGCGGATTCGATCCAAGACCACTCGAACCGGCACGCTGCGCGCTTTTGTCATGCTGGCATGCCGCCGCGCCGGTGGACCGCCAAGACCGCCTGACCTAATGCAGAACAGGCGGGAGGCGCTGACAATGGCTGAACAGAATTATGACGTGATCGTAGCTGGCGTGGGCGGCATGGGCTCCGCCGCCTGTTGGCAACTCGCCGCGCGCGGCCAGCGCGTGCTCGGGCTCGAGCGCTTCGACATCGGCCATGGCATGGGCTCCTCGCACGGCATGACCCGGATCATCCGGCTGGCCTATTTCGAAGGCTCGCAATATGTGCCGATGGTCAAGCGCGCACATGAGTTGTGGAGCGAGACCGGAAAGCTGGCCGACACGCAGTTGCTCTACGTGACAGGCTCCGTCGATCTTGCGCCCGAGGGCGCCGGGTTCGTCGAAAGTTCGCGCCAGTCCTGCCTCGACCACGGGCTGCCGCATGAAAGCTTGACGCGGGCCGAAGTGATGAAGCGCTTCCCCGCCTTCAACCTTCCGGAAGGCCAGGTCGGCCTATGGCAGCCGGGCGGCGGTTTCGTCGCCTCCGAGCGGGCGATCTACACCCATGTCGGCCTTGCCCAATCCAAGGGCGCGACGATCCGGGCCAACGAGCCGGTGCTGGAGTGGAGCACCACAGCGCATGGCGGCGTCAAGGTCGTCACGCCGCGCGGAACCTACACCGCCGGGCGGCTGGTGCTGACATCCGGCGCGTGGATGGACACGCTCAACCCGGCGCTGGCTCCGCACATAAAGACCGTGAAGCAGGCCATCGGCTGGTACACGGTGAAAAATCCCGACCGCTTCAGGATCGGCAACTTCCCGGTCTTCATCCTGACCGTCGAAGAAGGCAATTTCTATGGCTTCCCGCTCTGGGAGCATCCCGGCTTCAAGCTGGGCGGGCCGCATTTCGGGCGCGAGCCCATCGATCCGTCCGATCCGGACCGGACGCCGTCGCCGAGGCAGGCCAAGCTGATCGCCGATGCCATCAGCCGCTACTTCCCCGATGCCTCGCCCGAGCCGCTGGGACTCAAGGGCTGCATCTACACCGTCACGCCGGACGAGCATTTCGTCATCGACACCATGCCCGGCGCCGAGCAGGTCGCGTTTGCATCCTGCTGTTCGGGCCATGGCTACAAGTTCGCCAGCGTGATCGGCGAAATCCTCGCCGACATCAGCACCACCGGCACGACCCGCTTCGACCTGACGCCCTTCAAGCTCGACCGCTTTGCCAGGGCGGCCTGAGCATGTCCGCGTGATGCACGCCGCCGGCATGGCCAGCAACAGGCGCGGCGTGCTGGCGATGGTCGCGGCGCAGGGCACATTCGTGATCAACGACGCCTTCGTGAAGCTGGCGACAGCGGCCTATCCGACCGGGCAGGTGCTGGCGATCAGGGGGCTGTTCGCAGCGCTGGCGGCGTTGGCGCTGGTCAGGCTGCTCGGGCGGTTCAGCGACCTGAAAGCCATGGCCAGCCCGCTGGTGATCGCGCGGGGCGTGCTCGAGGCGCTGATCGCCTTCACGTTCATCACCGCGCTGGCGAAGCTGCCGCTGGCCAACATCACCGCGATCCTGCAGGCGGCGACGCTGATCGTTGTCGTGATGGCGGCAGCGCTCCGCATAGAGCGCATCGGCTGGCGGCGCTGGCTCGCGATCTGCGTCGGGTTTGCAGGCGTGCTGATCATCGTCCGCCCGGCGGCTGACGGTTTCAACATCTATTCTCTGGTGGCGTTGGCCAGCGCGGTGATGGTCGGCGCGCGCGATCTGCTGACGCGCCACATCGGTTCGCACGTGCCGTCGACGGTGATCACCTTCACCACCACGGCGGTGGTCTGCGTGATCGGCTGGATCATCGGCCTTGCGGAAACCTGGCCGCCGCTGCAGCCGAGGGAGACGCTCTACCTGGTCGCCGCCGCCCTGTTCGTCGCAGCCGGCAACTACAGCATCATCGTGGCCTACCGCGACGCCGACGTGTCGCTCGTCTCGGGCTTCCGCTACACGGTCTTGGTTTTCGCGATCCTGCTTGGCGTGCTGATCTGGGGCGAATGGCCGGACCTTCCGGCGGTCACGGGGTCCATGCTGATCGTCGCCAGCGGCCTTTACACGCTGCACCGCCAGCGCATCCGGGGGCAGTTGCCCGCAAAAGAACAGGCGATGCCGTGAGCGCACCAACCGTGGCCGCCCGAACCCGCCCATCCCTCGCGATCCTTGTGGCCTGCACTGCCGTGCAGCCGTTCGCGCTGAACGTGCTGGCGCCGGCGACCCCGGCCATCGCAAATGCGCTCGGCACCGACTACGGCACGATCCAGCTCACGCTGACGCTGTATCTGGTGGCCGTGGCGCTGTCGCAATTGCTGGTCGGGCCGCTCTCGGACCGGATCGGGCGCAGGCCGTGCATCGTGGCGGGCCTCGGCCTGTTCACCCTCGGCTCGCTCGCCGGGCTTTATTCGGACAGTCTGGCGAGCCTGCTGGCGGCCCGCATGCTGCAGGCGGTCGGGGCCGGCACCGCCTTCGCGCTGACCCGGGCAATCGCCCGCGACACGGCCGAAAAGGACGAGGCGGCCAGCATCATCGGCTACATGACCATGGCCATGCTGATTGCGCCGATGACCGCGCCGCTGGTTGGCGGCCTCGTCGAGCGCACCCATGGCTGGCGCATGATCTTCGGCCTGATGGCGTTGATCGGGCTGGTCGCCACGCTGCTCGCCTTCGCAAGGCTGCCGGAAACATTGCGGCCCGGAAGCCGCGCCGGCGGCTGGCTCGACACGTTCGCGGCCTTCCCCGTGCTGTTCCGCGAGCGCGCGTTCGTCGCCCACACGCTCAGCCTCGGCATGACGTCCGCGGTCTTCTTCGCCTTCATCGCCGGCGCGCCTTATGCCGTGGTGGATCACATGAAGGCCGGATCGCAGGTCTACGGCGTGATGTTCATCACCCTGTCCGGCAGCTACATGCTCGGCAACTTCCTGACCGGCAGGCTCAGCCGGCGCGTCGGGGCCGAACGGCTGGCGGGCATCGGCAACATCCTGTCGTTCGCGGGTGTCGCGGCGGCGGTCCTGATCGCACTGCTCGTGCCGGTGTGGACACCGGTCCTGCTGTTCGCGCCCATGATGCTCAACGGCGTGGGCAACGGGTTGACCATCCCGACCCTCACGGCCGCCGCGCTCTCGGTCAGGCCGGATCTGGCGGGCGCCGCTTCGGGCCTGACGGGCTTCACCCAGCTCAGCCTCGGCGCTGCGGCAGCCTACATCTCGGGGCTTGTCACGCCCAACTGGCCGCCGGGCTTTCTCTTGCTGATGCTGGCCGCCACGTCGCTGGCGATGCTGCTGGGCAGGCTCATTCGTCACAAGTGAAACTAACTTGCGGGCCGGATGACTGCGGCTGAATCGGTCCTGACCGGGACGCATCGGGCGGCTGGATTGATTTCGATCAGCCCAGGCCCGGACATCAGCCCCGGGCGCGGGCGCGGATCATGAAGGTGTCCATGTTGTATTCGGCGATCTGCCACCAGAGGTACTGATCGTTGCGGAACGGCAACATGGCGTCGTAGACCTTCTTGAAGTCTGCATTCTTGGCCGATGTCTCTGCGTAGACCTCGTTGGCGGCCTTGAGCGAGGCCTCGAGGATTTCGGGCGCAAACGGGCGAAGCTGCGCGCCGGCGCCGACGAGGCGCTTCAGCGCGCCCGGATTGCGGGCGTCATACTTGGCCTGCATGTCGACGTTGGCGAGCGCCGAGGCTGACGCAAGGATCGACTTGTAGCTGGCAGGCAGGGCGTCATGCTTGGCCTGGTTGATGAAGAAGTGCAGCGCAGCTCCACCTTCCCACCAGCCGGGATAATAGTAGAACGGCGCGACCTTGTTGAAGCCGAGCTTCTCGTCATCGTAGGGGCCGACCCACTCTGCGGCATCGATGGTGCCTTTTTCGAGTGCGGGATAGATGTCCCCGCCGGCAACCTGCTGCGGCACGACACCGAGCTTCTGCATGACCTGGCCGGCAAAGCCCCCGATGCGCATCTTGACGCCCTGCAGATCGGCGACCGTCTTGATCTCCTTGCGGAACCAGCCGCCCATCTGGCAGCCGGTATTGCCGCCTGGAAGCGCGAAGATGTTGTATTTCTTGTAGAATTCATTCATCAACGCCATGCCGCCGCCGTGATAGAACCACGCGTTCTGCTGGCGCGCGTTGAGGCCGAACGGAACGGCCGTGCCAAAGGCGAAGGTCGGATCCTTGCCGACATAGTAATAAGAGGCGGTGTGCGCCATCTCGACCGTGCCGTTGGTCACCGCGTCGGCGGCCTGCAGGCCAGGAACGATCTCGCCGGCCGCGAACACCTGGATCTGGAACTTGTTGTCCGTCGCTTCGGCGACGGCCTTGGCCATCACTTCGGACGCGCCATAGATGGTGTCCAGCGATTTCGGGAAACTGGAGGTCACACGCCACTTCACCTCTGGCATGGATTGCGCGATCGCAGGGCTCGCGATTGCGCCGGCGGCTGCGCCAACTGCTGCGGTCTTGAGAAACTGGCGACGCTTCATGGTCATCTCTCCCCGGAAAATCCCGCGCCCGGCCATTTGCGGCGAGCCTTGACAGGTTGCGCAATCAATACGGCCTTGACCCATCGGCGCAACAGAAAATACATGCGCACACTGTAAGTATATTTACGCATATTTAGTCGTCAATTGCCAATGAAACCAATGACTTGAACAGCTTGAAATTTCGAGGCGCAGGTTGGGCCGGCCGTTTCAAGGTTGCCATCTTGCCATTGCACGGGCCATGTTCGCGCGAGCCAGGCATGGCGCCACCGGGACCAGGTGATGGACAGACAGAAACTTGCACGGCTGCAGGAGCGCTTCGGATCGGCGCAGGGCGGCGACATCTTCGATCCGGCGTTTGCGCGAATTGCCGCCGGGCAGTTCAAGGGAGCGCAGCGCAAATGGCCGTTCGCCGATGTGGCCACCTTCTGCGGCGCGCCCTACCGGCCGGATGCTCCCGGCCTGCCGGATTTCGGCAGTCTCGACATCGCCATCTGCGGTGTGCCGATGGACCTTGGCGTGACCAACCGGGCAGGCGCGCGGCTCGGCCCGCGCGCCGTGCGCGCCATCGAACGGATCGGCCCGATGGACCATGTGATGGGGACCGCGCCCTTCGTCGAGCTTGCCATTGCCGACATCGGCGATGTGCCGTTCCGCTCGCGCTATTCGCTGGAGCAATGCCACGAGGACATCGAGGCGCATTTCGCCCGCATCCATGCCGCCGGGGTTGTCCCGCTCGCGGTCGGCGGCGACCATTCGATCTCGCTGCCGATCCTGAAGGCGCTCGGCAGGGAGCGGCCCGTCGGCATGTTGCACATCGATGCCCATGCCGACACGTCCGGGCCTTATGAGGGCACGAAGTTCCACCATGGCGGACCCTTCCGCCAGGCCGTGCTGGAGGGCGTGCTCGATCCTGACCGCACCATCCAGATCGGCATCCGTGGCGGCGCGGAATATCTGTGGGAGTTCTCGACCGAGAGCGGCATGACCATGATCCACGCGAACGAGGTCGACGCGATGGGCCTCGATGCCGTCATCGCCAGGGCACGCGCCGTGACCGGCGACGGGCCGACCTACATCAGCTTCGATGTCGACGCGCTCGATCCGGCGCATGCACCCGGCACGGGCACGCCGGAGGTCGGCGGACTGACCCCGCGCGAAGCGCTCGCGATCCTGCGCGGCATGCGCGGCGCCAACATCATCGGCGGCGACGTCGTCGAGGTCGCGCCGCAATATGACGGCACCAGCAACACCGCCCATTGCGCGGCGCAGATGCTGTTCACGATCCTTTGCCTCGCGGCGGAAACACGGATGAAGGGAAAATCCAGAGACTGATATCTCCGCCATCCGTCATCCTCGCGCTTGCTGCGGTCACAGGGCATGACAACAGCGTTCCTGCCCAATATTCGAGCACCTGTGTGGTCCCCCTCCCCTTGCAGGTGAAATCCTCAGGCGCGATGATTTGGGCGGGAACTTCTGATCATCCGCATGCTTGACCGGCCAGACCGTCATGAGCTGACAACGCAAACGGCGGCAGCCGAGCTGCCGGCTTTCGTGCGGGCGCATGGCGGCGTCGAGGTTCGTTTCGGGCGCGCCGGCGCGCGCACCGTACGTCTCGACGTCAGCGAGAGGGGCGGCTACCGGGCACGCTTTCCCACCACATTCGACGACACCTGCGAGGCCGTGCTGATCAACACCGGCGGCGGCATGACGGGCGGGGACCGCTTCGAAGCGCGCATCGTTGTCGATCCGGATGCGCAGGCCATCGTGACAACCCAGGCAGCGGAGAAAATCTACCGCAGCCAGGGGCCAGCGACGCATGTGTCGACGCAAATCTCGGTAGGCGCCGGCGCTCGCCTGCACTGGCTGCCGCAGGAGGCGATCCTGTTCGACCGCGCCAACCTCGAGCGCACGCTGGAGGCTGACATTGCCCCTGACGCCACGCTGATCGCCTGCGAAAGTCTTTATTTCGGACGCTTCGCCATGGGTGAAGTCCTCGAGCACGCCAGCCTGCGCGACCGCTGGCGCATCCGGCGCGGCGGGCGGCTGATCTTTGCCGAAGACGTGAAACTTCGCGGGCCGATCAACCTTGCGCTGCAACGCAGGGCAGTGGCGGCGGGCGCCCGCGCCATGGCCACGGTGCTGATGGTCGCACCAGGCGCGCCGGCGCAGGTCGAAGCCGCACGCGGGGCACTGGCCGTGGCAACGTCCGAGTGCGGCGTGACTGGCCTGGACGGCATGCTGGTCACGCGCCTGCTCTCGGCCGACGCAGCAGCCTTGCGGGCCGATCTCGCCCGTTTCATGATGCACCTGACCGGCTCGGCGCTGCCGCGAAGCTGGCAGACCTGAAGGACCACGACCATGATGCTGAGCCCCCGCGAGAAGGACAAGCTGCTGGTGTCGATGGCCGCCATGGTGGCGCGGCGCAGGCTGGAGCGCGGCGTCAAGCTGAACTATCCCGAGGCGGTGGCGCTGATCACCGATTTCGTCATCGAAGGTGCGCGTGACGGCCGCTCCGTGTCCGATCTCATGCAGGCCGGAGCGCATGTGCTGACGGCAGACCAGGTGATGGACGGCATCGCCGAGATGATCCACGACGTGCAGGTCGAGGCGACCTTTCCGGACGGCACCAAGCTCGTCACCGTGCATGAGCCGATCCGTGCCGCGAGCCGTGCGCTGGAGCCTGGCAAGGTGACGACGCTGCCGGGCGAACTGGTGCTGAACGCCGGCCGTGCAACGGTGACGCTGACCGTCTCGAACACTGGCGACAGGCCGATCCAGGTCGGCAGCCATTACCATTTCTTCGAAACGAACGAGGGGCTCCGGTTCGATCGTGCAAAGGCACGCGGCTACAGGCTCGACATCGCCGCCGGCACCGCCGTCCGCTTCGAGCCGGGCCAGACGCGGGACGTCACGCTGGTTGAGATGGGCGGGAAGCGTGAGGTCTATGGGTTCCAGCAAAAAGTGATGGGGAAGGTGTGATGGTGAATACCATGGACACACACGCGCTGCGTCATCCCGGACTTGATCCGGGACCTGCCGATGCAGGCGGCAAGCGATCCCGGGTCAAGTCCGGGATGACGCGCAGGGGCGTGGTGCACGCAAGTCTGTCCACCATCTTGCTCGCCACGCCCGCCCTCGCCCACCCGCCGTCGATCCTGTCGCCACAGGGGCAGGCGGGCGTCACCGACGAGATCGTGGCCTATTACAAAGCGCTCGCGGCAGCCGTCGAGACGAAGGACGCAGCCAAGCTGCGCGAGCTTTATGCCGAGACATTCACCCACACCCACACCTCCGCCAAGGTCGATGGCCGCGATGCACGCATCGTGTCGCTGCTGACGGGCGAGGCGACGGTGGAGATGCTGCCCTTCAGCGAACGCGGCATCACCATCCACGCCGGCGGCTGGGCGGCGGCGGTGCGCGGCAGCACGCCGATCAAGGCCAATGACGGCAAGATCTACATGATTCACTGGCTGCAGATGCTGTCACGCCGTGGCGACGACGCCTGGCAACTCGTTGCGAGCCAAGCCACGCGCGGGCGCGAGCTTGTGTCGTGACGATTGTGATCTTTCGTCAGTCCGGCGCCGCACAGCGGAGCCTGGAAGCCATCAGACATATCTCACCACATGGGTTCCGGACCCGGCTTGCGCCGCCCCGGAATGACGATGAACTTTGCACGAACACAGGACCACGACCATGAAACACCTCATCACCATCGCCGCCGCGCTCCTCGCGGCAACGCCCGCCGTCGCCCATCCCGGCCATGGCGCGGGCTTTGCGGGCGGGTTTGCTCATCCGTTGACGGGGCTGGACCATGTGCTGGCCATGCTCGCCGTTGGCCTGTGGGCAGCGCTCAGCGGCAAGCGGGCGATGCTGGCGTGGCCGACTGCCTTCGTCGCAGCCATGGCCGCAGGCTTCGGGCTCACGCAAATGGGCGTGGTGGCGCCGCAGGTCGAGCCGATGATCCTTGGCTCGGTGATCGCGCTCGGCAGCGCCATCGCGCTCCGGCTTGACGCCCCGGTCTGGCTTGGCGCTGCCGCCATCGCCGCCTTCGGCATCGCGCACGGCGCTGCGCATGGCATGGAGTTGCACGGCACGGCCCTAACCTTCGCCGGCGGCTTCATGCTGGCCAGCCTGCTGCTGCACGCGGCAGGCATCGGGCTCGCCGCCTTGTTCAGCCGGATCACGGCGCGCTGGCCGGCTCGCCTTACGGGCGCGGGCATGGTTGCGGCCGGCATCGCACTTGCCTTCAGCGCCACCTGAGACGTCATCCGGAGCCGAAGCCATGCCCGCCACCATTGCCCGCAATGCCTATGCCGCCATGTTCGGCCCGACCACGGGCGACAAGGTGCGCCTCGCCGACACCGACCTCACCATCGAGGTGGAGCGCGACTTCACCAGCTATGGCGAGGAGGTCAAGTTCGGCGGCGGCAAGGTCATCCGCGATGGCATGGGCCAGGGCCAGATGACCAATGCCGAAGGCGCGGCCGACACCGTGATCACCAACGCGCTGATCCTCGACCATTGGGGCATCGTAAAGGCCGATATCGGCATCCGGAACGGGCGCATCAGCGGCATCGGCAAGGCGGGCAACCCGGACATCCAGGCCGGGTTCGGCAATCTCGACCCGCATGAGACGATCATCATCGGCCCCGGCACCGACGTGATCGCGGGCGAGGGCAAGATCGTCACCGCGGGCGGCTTCGACAGCCACATCCACTTCATCTGCCCGCAGCAGATCGAGGACGCGCTGATGAGCGGGCTGACCACCATGCTCGGCGGCGGCACCGGCCCCTCGGCCGGCACATCCGCCACCACCTGCACGCCCGGCCCCTGGCACATGGCGCAGATGCTGCGCGCGGCGGATTCGTTTCCCATGAACCTCGCGTTCTCAGGCAAGGGCAACGCCGCGACGCCGGCAGCGCTTGTCGAAATGATCGAGGCGGGCGCCTGCGCCATGAAGCTGCATGAGGACTGGGGCACGACGCCAGCCGCGATCGACAACTGCCTGTCCGTCGCCGATGACCATGACGTGCAGGTCATGCTGCATTCGGACACGCTGAACGAGAGCGGCTATGTCGATGACACGATTGCCGCCTTCAAGGGCCGCACGATCCACGCTTTCCACACCGAGGGCGCTGGCGGCGGGCACGCGCCCGACATCATGAAGGTGGCGGGGCTTCACAACGTGCTGCCCTCCTCCACCAATCCGACGCGGCCCTTCACCGTCAACACGCTCGACGAGCACCTCGACATGCTGATGGTCTGCCACCATCTCGACCCGTCGATCCCGGAAGACCTGGCCTTCGCCGAAAGCCGCATCCGGAAGGAAACCATCGCCGCCGAGGACATCCTGCATGATCTCGGCGCGCTCTCGATGATGAGTTCGGACAGCCAGGCCATGGGCCGCATCGGCGAGGTGATCACCCGCACCTGGCAGACCGCGCACAAGATGAAGGTGCAGCGCGGCGCGCTTCCTGAAGATGCCGGCCGCGGCAACGACAACTTCCGCGCCAAGCGATATGTGGCGAAGTACACCATCAACCCCGCCATCGCTCACGGCGTGTCCCAGCACATCGGCTCGGTCGCCGTCGGCAAGCTGGCCGACCTCGTGCTGTTCGACCCGGCCTTCTTCGGCGTGAAGCCATCCATGGTGATCAAGGGCGGCAGCATCGCTGCCGTGCCGATGGGAGACCCCAACGCGTCGATCCCCACCCCGCAGCCGGTGCACTACCGGCCCATGTTCGGTGCCTTCGGCAAGGCGATGACGGCCACCTCGCTGACCTTCGTGAGCCAGGCCTTCATGGCGCGGGATGGGGCCAAGCACCTTGGCCTGTCGAAGCAATGCGTGGCCGTCAGCAATGTGCGCGGCGGCATCTCAAAGAAAAGCATGATCCACAACGACGCGACCCCGAACATCGAGATCGACGCCGAGACATATGCCGTGCGGGCGGACGGGGAATTGCTGGTGTGCGAGCCGATGGCGACGCTGCCGATGGCGCAACGGTATTTCCTCTATTGAAGGGGCCTCCAGCCCTCTCTTCGGCTTGGCCGGATTGATCCGGGCACTCACTCCCGCTCAAGCAACGACCTCAGGCGCGGGTCCTCGCGGCAACCGTGAGAATGACGGCGCGAAGATGATGTCCAAATAGAAAGGGGCAGCTCGCGCCGCCCCTTCCCGATCTCGTTAGGCATTGTCGAACGCAAGTCCGATCAGACGCCGAGCCTCTGCGCAGAGAGGACCCAGCCCTGTTGAGACCGCGAATGATGACAATGAGACACTGGATCACCTCCTTTCTGAATGAAGCCGGCGACATTGCCGACGCCTTCAAACTGCAATGAGTCGGGTTAACAGCCAATGACAATTTGCAGTTCGTGATTGGCAAAACCCAACATGTTGCGTTACGGCGACACATGTCCGCACGGGCTATGGTCAAGCAATCCTGAATTCACGAAAGTGCATCGTCATGAAAGTCGCGTTCTTGGGCCTTGGCGTCATGGGCTATCCGATGGCGGGCCATCTTCGGAACAAGGGCGGCCACGAGGTCACGGTCTATAACCGCACCTTTGCCAAGGCGGAGGCGTGGGTGGCCGAGCATGGCGGCAAGGCCGCGAGAACGCCCGCCGAGGCCGCGAAGGGGCAGGACATCGTCTTCGCCTGCGTCGGCAACGACGACGATCTGCGTGCCGTGACCACCGGCAAGGATGGCGCGTTTGGCGCGATGGCCAAAGGCACGGTCTTCGTCGATCACACCACCGCTTCGGCGGATGTGGCGCGTGAACTTCATGCTGCAGCCTCGGCGCTTGGCTTCGATTTCATCGATGCGCCGGTCTCGGGCGGGCAGGCAGGCGCGCAGAATGGCGTGCTGACCGTGATGTGCGGCGGCGATGCCACGCCTTACGCCAAGGCCGAGCCCGTGATCGCCAGCTTCGCGCGCATGTGCAAGCTTTTGGGGCCATCCGGCGCAGGCCAACTCACCAAGATGATCAACCAGATCTGCATCGCTGGCCTCGTGCAGGGCCTGTCGGAGGGGCTGCATTTCGGCCAGAAGGCCGGGCTCGACATCGAGGCCGTGGTCGACGTCATCTCGAAGGGTGCAGCCGGATCATGGCAGATGGAAAACCGCCACAAGACCATGAACAAGGGTGAGTTCCAGTTTGGCTTCGCCGTGGACTGGATGCGGAAGGATCTCGGCATCGTGCTCAGCGAAGCCCGCCGCAACGGCGCGAATCTGCCCGTCACCGCGCTTGTCGACCAGTTCTATGCCGAAGTGCAGGGCATGGGCGGCGCGAGATGGGACACGTCGAGCCTCATGGCGAGATTGAACAGGTGAGGATCAGGGCGCAAAACACCGCAAACCGTACGAGCCTGAAGCGGAAAGGAGGGCCTTGTCTGTCGTCAACAGAGTTGCGTCGTAGGTGAGTGCAACGGCTGCGTGAAGTGCATCGCCAGCGCGCAGCTTAAGGCTCAGCTTCTCGCAGAGTTGTGCTGCCAAATGAAAGTGCGCGCGAGACACGTCAATCACCTGAAAGTCGCGGCTTCTTGCCCGGTATGCGTCCATCACAGCTGCGTGGCTGGTTGCTGTCAGAAGCCCGGTGCGTGTTTTCAGCATCATTGCAGACGCGAATTCGACTGAGGTCCAGTCGTTTATCGCGAGCGGCATCGCCTTGTTGACGGTCAACCAGTCGAGCACTCGCGTCGTGTGCGTATCAGGCGAGAACGCGCTGATCAGAATGCAAGTATCGAGCAACACCATCAGAAGCGCTGTTCGCTGTCCCAACGCGCCATGAATTCATCGGCATCGGCAATGGGCGCCCCGTCTTTCGTCAGATGCGCAATGTGTTGCCGCAGGGCATCGACATCGATGTCACGTCTAATCCCAACAATCAGTGCTTCAGCAGGTACGATCTTGGCAACGGGTTTTCCGCGCCGCGTGATCATCTGGGTTTTTCCGCCCTCGGCAGCCGCCACAATTTCGCTGAACCTGGCTTTTGCTTCTGCAATGCTGACATCTGCCATCGCTGCCTCCTGACCCTTTGCATGACCATATAGATGACCATCGTAGCGAAGTCGAGGCGCAGCGCTCACCGCCCCCTGAACACCGGCGGGCGCTTCATGCCGAATGCCATGATCGCCTCCTGGAAATCGTCGCTCTTGCCAGCCTTGTTCTGCAGGTCCGCCTCGAGTTGAAGCTGCGTTGCGAAGTCGTTGTCCAGCGATTTCGCCAGCGCCTGCTTGATCAGGCTGTAGGCTCCCGCTGGCCCTTGCGCGAACGGCGCAACGAAGGCGGCGACGTCGGCGGCAAAGCTCTCGTCCTCGAACACCTTGTAGATCAGCCCCATGCGTTGCCCCTCTTCGGCCGAAACGCGGTCGCCGGTCAGCGCCAGCGCCAGAGCCAGCTTCGAGCCGACAATGCGCGGCAGCAGCCAGGTGCCGCCGGCATCGGGGATCAGCGCAATTTTGGCGAAGGCCTGCTGAAAGTAGGAGGAGCGCGCTGCGACCACGAGGTCGCAGGCAAGCACCAGATTGGCCGCCGCGCCAACCGCTGGACCGTTGATGGCCGCCACCGTGATCTTCGGATAGCTCATCAGGCGCAGCGCCAACGGGTTATAGTCGCGCTCCAGCGGCGGACCGAGATTGATCCGTCCGTTCTCGTCGGTCGGCAGCTTTTCGGTGAGGTCCTGCCCGGACGAAAACGCGCGGCCCTGGCCGGTGAAGATCACGACGCGCACGGCGGCGTCCTTCTCCGCCTGGTCGAGCCCGAAGCGGATGGCCTCGAACATGCCTGCCGAAAAGGCATTGAGCTTCTCCGGCCGGTTCAGCGTGATCGTGGCGACGCCGTGGCCGGATGTGTAGAGCGCTGGCAGATGCGTGGGCGTTGTCATGGGCGGGTCCGTTCGTTCAGATGTGAACTATGCCTCAGCGCAAAACGCTTTCCAAGGACAAACACCGCGCGCAGCGCGGCAATCACGCTGCTGGCGGGCCGTCCTTCGCGCGCCGCTTGCGCCCTTCCGCCAGCGCATGAACCGCGCCGCGCAGGGTGCGGCAGTCCTGTTCGCTCATCGCCAGCCGATGCAGGATGTCACGCAGGTTGCGCGCCATGATCTCGCGCTTGTCCGGCGGGAAGAAGCCGCCCCGTTCAAGCTCATCCTCCAGATAATCGAACAGCGACACCACCATCTCGCGCGGTGCTGGCCCTTGCGCCTCCGCCGTGAAAGGCTTGATGTCGCCCTGCGCCGCACGAAACCACTCATATCCCATCAGCAGCACGGCCTGCGCCAGATTGAGCGAGGCGAATTGCGGATTGACCGGAAACGTCACGATGGCGTCGGCAAGGCTGATCTCCTCGTTCTCGAGGCCCGTGCGCTCGCGCCCGAACAGGATGCCCACGCCCTGGCCGCCGGCCACGCGCGCCGCCACCTCCGGCATCATCTCGGCAGGCGTGAAGACGCGCTTCATCTGGCCGCGATTGCGCGCCGTGGTGGCGAAGACCATGTTGAGATCCGCCACTGCCGTGCGCGCGTCCGGAAAGAGCTTTGCGTCCTGCAGAATGCCGACCGCGCCGGAGGCTGCCTGATGCGCGCCCTTGGGCAACCCGCCTCCGGTCGGCCAGCCGTCGCGCGGCTTCACCAGCCTCAGGTCCGACAGCCCGAAATTCGCCATGGCCCGTGCCACCATGCCGATGTTCTCGGCCAGTTGCGGCTGGACCAGGATGATGGCGGGGCCGAAGCCAGCCACGCCGGGCGAAGTGTGATCAGTGCCTGAACCCGTCATGGCCGGGCATTAGCCGATGTTGCGGCAGTTGACGAGGCATCATCTTGACCATGCGCTGACAATCCGCGCTGTCTGTAACGCCGCGCCGAAAGCCGTGCTTGCCGCAAGCCGCCGGCCCGCGCTAGAGAGCAGGCCAACAGGTTCGTGATCAGCGGAAGCGGGCCTTGCATCACTCCCCGCGGAAGGTCGCTCCCATGCAGAAGATCAAGGTTGAAGGCACCGTCGTCGAGATGGACGGCGACGAGATGACACGCATCATCTGGCAATACATCAAGGACAAGCTGATCCATCCCTATCTCGATCTCAAGCTCGAATATTACGATCTCGGCATCGAGGAGCGTGACCGCACGAAAGATCAGATCACCATCGACTCGGCCCTCGCCACGAAGAAGCACGGCGTGGCCGTGAAATGCGCCACCATCACGCCAGATGAAGCCCGCGTGAAGGAATTCAATCTGAGGGAGATGTGGAAGTCGCCCAACGGCACGATCCGCAACATCCTTGGCGGCGTGATCTTCCGCGAGCCGATCATCTGCAAGAATGTCCCTCGCCTCGTGCCGGGCTGGACACAGCCGATCATCGTCGGTCGCCATGCTTTCGGCGACCAGTACCGCGCAACCGATTTCCGCTTTCCCGGCAAGGGCACGCTGACCATCAAGTTCGTCGGCGAGGATGGCGCGGTCATCGAGCGCGAGGTTTTCAAGTCCCCCGGCGCCGGCGTCGCCATGGCGATGTACAACCTCGATGACTCCATCCGCGATTTTGCCCGCGCGTCCCTGAACTATGGCCTGATGCGCAAGCTGCCGGTCTACATGTCGACCAAGAACACGATCCTCAAGGCCTATGACGGCCGCTTCAAGGACATCTTCGAGGAGGTCTTCGAGGCGGAATTCAAGGCCAAGTTCGAGGCGTTGAAGCTCACCTACGAACACCGCCTGATCGACGACATGGTGGCATCGGCGCTGAAATGGTCGGGCGGCTATGTCTGGGCCACGAAGAACTACGACGGCGACGTGCAGTCCGACATCGTGGCGCAAGGCTTCGGGTCGCTTGGACTGATGACCTCGGTGCTGATGACGCCGGATGGCAAGATCGTCGAATCCGAAGCTGCGCACGGCACGGTGACGCGCCACTACCGCGAGCACCAGAAGGGCAAGGAGACCTCCACGAACTCGATCGCCTCGATCTATGCCTGGACCGGCGGGCTCAAGCATCGCGCAAAGCTCGACAACAACCTGGCGCTGGCGAAGTTTGCCGACACGCTCGAGAAAGTCTGCGTGGACACGGTCGAGGCTGGCTACATGACCAAGGATCTGGCGCTGCTGGTCGGCGCCGACCAGCGCTGGCTCTCGACCACAGGCTTTCTCGACAAGATCAGCGAAAACCTGACCAAAGCCATGACGGTTTGACAGCGCCGCCCGCGCGCGGGCCAGGCCATCACATGACAAGACAGAAAGGCCGACGTCATGTCGGCCTTTTGTCGTTGGTCACGCCGCCAGCCCGCCTTCAATGGCTGCCAGCGCATCGCTGGCCTTCGCGCCATCCGGCCCGCCCGCCTGCGCCATGTCGCGCCGGCCGCCGCCACCCTTGCCGCCAAGCGCTTCGGCCGCCGCGCGCACCAGCGCCACCGCATCGAAACGCGCCGTCAGATCATCGGTGACGCCGACCACGACACCGGCCTTGCCGTCCTCCGCGATCCCTATGATGGCGACCACGCCCGACGTGACCTGCTTCTTGGCATCGTCGGCCAGGCTCTTCAGGTCCTTCATCTCGACGCCGGAAACGGCGCGCCCGATGAACCTGACGCCGCCAATGTCCTTGACAGGCTCCGGCGCGCCGGCCCCGCCACCCATGGCGAGTTTCTTTCGCGCCTCGGTCAGGTCCCGTTCGAGCTTTCGCCGTTCCTCGATCAGCGCAGCGAGCCTTTCGCCGGCCTCGGCGGGCGTTGTCCGCATCAGGCCTGCCAGGTGTTGAAGCCGCCGGTTCTGCTCCGCGAGATGCCGGCGCGCTGCATCGCCCGTCATCGCCTCGATGCGCCTCACGCCGGCCGAAACCGCGCCCTCGCCGACAATCGTGATCAGCCCGATGTCACCTGTTGCCGCAGCATGCGTGCCGCCGCACAGTTCGACAGAAAACGCCCGTCCCGCAGCGTCGCTCGAACGATGGCTGCCCATCGCCACCACCCGGACTTCGTCGCCGTACTTCTCGCCGAACAGCGCCCTTGCGCCGGATTTGATGGCGTCATCCACACCCATCAGGCGCGTGGTGATCGGCTCGTTCTGCAGCACGACGCGGTTCGCGATGGCCTCGATGTCGGCAATGTCGTTTTCGGAAATGCCCTTGGGATGGCTGAAATCGAACCGCAGCCGCTCGCCGGAGACCATCGAGCCCTTCTGGGCGACATGGTCGCCAAGCGTGAGCCTGAGCGCCTCGTGCAAGAGGTGCGTAGCCGAATGATTGGCGCGGATCGCGCTGCGGCGCGCGCCATCGACCACAAGCTCTGCTGCCATGCCGACCGAGAGCTCACCGGACAAGACCTCGACTTCGTGCGCGAAGACGTCCCCGACCTTCTTCTGCGTGTCGGTCACGCGCGCCGTGAAACCCTCGCCGCTGATCAGCCCGGTGTCGCCGACCTGGCCGCCCGATTCGGCGTAGAAGGGCGTCTGGTTGACCAGCGCGAGGCCCTTGGCCCCTGCGCCAAGCCGCGCGACCTCCAGCCCGCCGCTGACCAGCGCGGTGACGACGCCTTCGGCAATTTCCGAGGCATAACCGAGGAACTCGGTCGGGCCGACCTTGTCGCGCAGCCCGAACCAGACCGTGTCCGTCGCGGCCTCGCCTGAGCCGGCCCAGGCGGCCCGTGCCTTCGCCTTCTGCTCAGCCATTGCCGCATCGAAGCCGTCGGTGTCGACCGTGATGTCCCGCGCCCTGAGCGCATCCTCGGTCAGGTCAAGCGGGAAGCCGAAGGTGTCGTAAAGCGTGAAGGCAACCGAGCCCTTCAGCTTGTCGCCGGCCTTCAAGCTTGCCGATTCCGCATCGAGAATTGTCAGCCCGCGAGCCAGCGTGGTGCGGAAGCGCGTCTCCTCGAGCTGCATCGTTTCCGAGATCAGGGCTTCGGCGCGCGCCAGCTCCGGGTAGGCCTGGCCCATTTCGCGCACAAGGGTCGGCAGCAGCTTGTAAAGCAGCGGGTCCCGCGCGCCGAGCAATTGCGCGTGCCGCATGCCGCGCCGCATGATCCGGCGCAGCACATAGCCGCGACCCTCGTTCGACGGCAACACGCCATCTGCAATCAGAAAGGCGGAGCAGCGCAGATGGTCGGCGATGACGCGGTGGCTCGCCTTCTGCGGACCTTCCGAATCGACATTGGTGAGTTCGGAGACACGCCCGATCAGCGCCCGGAACAAATCGATGTTGTAGTTGTCATGGGTGCCTTGCAACACGGCCGCGATGCGTTCCAGCCCCATGCCGGTGTCGATCGACGGGCGCGGCAGGCTGAGGCGCCGGCCGTCCGCCGTCTCCTCGTACTGCATGAAGACGAGATTCCAGATCTCGATGAAGCGGTCGCCGTCCTGGCCGGCCGAGCCCGGCGGTCCACCTTCGACATGATCGCCGTGATCATAGAAAATCTCGGAACAGGGGCCGCAAGGACCGACATCACCCATTCGCCAGAAATTATCCGACGTCGGGATGCGGATGATCTTGTCATCCGTCAGCCCGGCAATCTTCTTCCAGAGCGCGTGCGCCTCGTCGTCTTCCGAATAGACGGTGACGGTGAGCTTGTCCTTCGGCAGGCCATATTCCCTGGTGACCAGCGTCCAGGCATGCTCGATCGCCACATCCTTGAAATAATCGCCGAACGAGAAATTGCCGAGCATCTCGAAGAAGGTGTGGTGGCGCGCAGTGTAGCCGACATTGTCGAGGTCGTTGTGCTTGCCGCCGGCGCGAACGCTCTTCTGGGCCGAGGCGGCGCGCGTGTATGGACGTCTTTCGGCGCCGGTGAACACATTCTTGAACTGCACCATGCCGGAATTGGCGAACATCAAGGTCGGGTCGTTGCGCGGCACGAGCGGACTCGATGCCACGATTTCATGTCCCTGTCCCTTGAAGTAGTTCAGGAATGTCGACCGGATTTCATTGACGCCACTCATGGCCATGCCACCTGATGCTGGAAACGCTATCGCGGACCGCGCCGCGCCTTGAGTTTCTCTAGTGTCGGGTTTGGCCCATGTCCACAAGCGCGAACGCGTGACAGCGGCCTGGCGCGCCGTCACGCACAGCCGCTCACACCGGCTCGCTGTCGTCCAGATCGTCGGCCGTCGGCGTGGCGTTGTCGAGAATCTTCTCGGCAACGGTGGCCTGGTTCTGGCGGATCATCATCTCGATCTTGGACGCCACGTCCGGATTGGTCTTGAGGAACGTCTTGGCGTTCTCGCGGCCCTGGCCCAGGCGCTGGCTGTCGAAGGAGAACCATGCGCCGGATTTTTCGACAATGCCGGCCTTCACGCCAAGATCGACAAGCTCGCCGACCTTGGAGATGCCCTCGCCATACATGATGTCGAACTCCACCTGCTTGAAGGGCGGGGCGACCTTGTTCTTGACGACCTTGACGCGGGTCTGGTTGCCGACGGCTTCGTCGCGCTCCTTGATGGTGGAGGTGCGGCGGATGTCGAGGCGCACGGAGGCGTAGAACTTCAGCGCATTGCCGCCGGTGGTGGTCTCGGGCGAGCCATACATCACGCCGATCTTCATGCGGATCTGGTTGATGAAGATGACCATGGTGTTGGAGCGCGAAATCGAGCCGGTGAGCTTGCGCAAGGCCTGGCTCATCAGGCGCGCCTGCTGTCCCGGCTGCACTTCGCCCATCTCGCCCTCGATTTCCGAACGCGGCACCAGCGCGGCGACCGAATCGATCACCAGCACGTCCAGCGCGCCGGAACGCACCAGCGTGTCGGTGATCTCGAGCGCCTGCTCGCCCGTGTCCGGCTGCGAAATCAACAGGTCATCAAGCTTCACGCCAAGCTTGCGGGCATAGATCGGGTCAAGCGCATGTTCCGCGTCGATGAAGCCGCAGACGCCGCCCTTCTTCTGGGCTTCGGCGATGGTGTGCAGCGCCAGCGTGGTCTTGCCGGAGGATTCAGGCCCGTAAATCTCGATGACGCGGCCCTTCGGCAGCCCGCCGACGCCCAGCGCGATGTCAAGGCCGAGCGAGCCGGTAGAGATCGTCTCGATCTCGACAGCCTGCTGGTTCTTGCCCATCCGCATGATGGAACCCTTGCCGAAGGCGCGCTCGATCTGCGAGAGCGCGGCGTCCAGAGCCTTCGTCTTGTCCATGGAAGAGCCTTCAACCAGTGAGAGTTTAGCTTGAGCCATCGTCGGCGTCCTTATGGCACGGGGTGGGGAAGGCACAAAGCTCGTGCACCTCAGTTATCCCCAATGTACCGTATTTGTTCCTCTTCGCAAGTTCTTTTTTTGTTCCCGCGCATGCCGGCGTCTGTCAGCGTGGCAAGCAGCGTGTCATGCGCCGTCTCGACCATCCTCATCCGGAGCCCGTGGAAGGTTGTTTTCCAGCGGGTGCGTATCCGAAGTTCATCACTCGGCGGGCTCACGATGAGTTAGCTGGAAGCGGAAGCGGCATGGCTGCCACAGCGTCAGCAATTGTTGTTGCGCTTTCAACCATTGGCCTTACGTTGCTGGAACTGCGATGCTTGTGTGGCCATGCAGGGGGATGGGCTGGCGCTAGCGTTTTCATCAGGCCTGCCCGTTTCCGCTCTTATCATCGATCACAATGATGCGCGGTGAAACGCGCGCTTTTATGACACATCCGACGGGCCATTTCGGCCCTGGCTTGGGGGCACGGACCAAATGGCGACGTGGACAGGGTCGGTCAACAGCAACTGGTCGAATGCGGGAAACTGGTCCGGCGGCATCCTGCCGTCCGCCACGGAGGGCGCGTCGATATCGGCTGCCAATGTCACGGTCGACGCGACCGGGCTGACGGCGTCGCTTGTCTCGGTTTTCATCAACAGGACGGTCACCGTTGGTTTTGGCGGCGGCCTGACTGTTGGCGGCGCCTTCGAGGTGTTTTCGGGCAGCAGCCTCGTGGTCCGCGAAGGCGGATCGGTGTCGGCCGGTTCCTACAGCATCGCCGGCAATCTGGTCATTGGCGGGACAGGGGCGGCCACGACCGGCGGCACTGTCACCGGCGCGGTCAACCTGAGCGCGGCGGGCGGCAAGCTCACCTTCAACACGACCGGCACTTTCGTATTCTCCAACGTGATCAGCGGCTCCGGGTCGGTCGAGCAGAAGGGCTCGCTCACCGTCACGCTATCGGGCGCGAACACCTACACCGGCGCAACGACAGTCAGCGCCGGCACGCTGGAGCTCAGCGGCGGCAGCGCCATCGCCAATGCGGGCGCGGTGCTGGTGAACGGGAGCGGCACCCTCAGGGTCCTGGCGTCGGAAACCATCGGCTCGCTGGCCGGCAGTGGCAGCGTCATTCTCAGCAATGGCGTCACGCTCACGGTCGGCGACAGCACGAACGCGACATTTTCAGGTGTGTTGTCGTCAAGCAATGGCGGACTTGCCAAGATCGGCGACGGGAAACTGACGCTCTCTGGAGCCAACAGCTTTTTCGGCAACACGACCGTCAACGCGGGCGTGCTGGCGATCTCAAACGCCACCGCGTTGGGCGACACCACGCGTGGCGCAAGGGTCGAGGCGGGCGCGGCGCTGGAAATATCCGGTGGGATCACGGTCGGTTCGGAAGCACTCGAGCTTATTGGCTCTGGCATCACCAGTGGCGGCGCGCTCAGGAATGTGTCCGGAACCAACGGCTGGAACGGCGCCATTTCGACGACTGGCGCCGAAACGCGGATCAATTCGGATGCGGGCCAGTTGACGCTGGCTGGCGGCATCAGCGGCTTTGGCACGCTCACCCTCGGCGGCAGTGGCAACATCACCGTGTCATCGGCCATCACGGTCAGCGGTGGACTAACCAAGGACGGCAACGGGACGGTCCGCCTGTCTGGCGCCAACACCTATACCGGCGTCACGACCGTCAACAGCGGCACGCTGGAACTCGCGGGCGCCAACATCATCCCTGATCTCGGCGAGGTGGTGGTGAACGCAAACGGGATACTGCGGCTCTTCATTCCGGAAACCATCGGCTCGCTGGGCGGGCAAGGCGCTGTGTTCCTGGATACCTTGGGCAAGCTCACGGTCGGCGGCGACAATACAAACAAGACATTCTCGGGGGTGATCTCTGGAGGCTTTGGCTCCGGCTCCCTCACCAAGACCGGCACAGGCTCATTGGAGTTGTCCGGGGTCAACATCTATGGCGGCGAGACCGTTGTCAGCGCGGGCGTGCTTGCCATCTCGAACGCCGCCGCGCTCGGCTCAACCGCAGCCAATAGCTTCACCACGGTCGAGGCGGGCGCTGCGCTGCAGCTCAATGGCAGCATTTTGTTCAACGCTGAATTTCTGACGCTGAAAGGCACAGGCATTGCCAATGGCGGCGCGCTCCAGAGTTTTTCCGGGAACAACACGTGGAGCGGCGCCATCACGCTCGGCTCCGAAGCGCGGATCAACGCGCAGCAGGGCAGCTTGACACTGACGGGCGGCATCACCGGCAACAACCACAACCTCATTCTCGGCGTCATTACCGATGCAACTCCGGGTACGTTGACCGTGGACAGCGCCATCAACCTCGGCACAGGTTCGCTCACCAAGGATGGCAGCGGCACTGCCATCCTGAGCGGCGCCAACGCCTTCACTGGCGCGACAACGGTCAACGCGGGCCTTCTGCGGCTGACTGCCTCCAATTCCATCGGCAATGCTAGCGCCGTCGTCGTGCAGGCACCCGGCACTCTGGAAATGCTGGCGGACAAAACCATCGGCTCGCTGGCAGGGAGCGGCAACGTCGTCCTGTTGAATGGCAGCGATCTGACGACGGGTGGCGACAACTTCACCCCATTGAACACAGTGTTTTCGGGCGTGATATCCGCTGATTCCGGCAACAGCAGACTGGAAAAGACCGGCATCGGCACTTTCACGCTCGGAGGCATCAACACCTACACTGACGTGACCTTCATCAGCGGGGGCACGCTGGCGCTGTCCGGCGTCGGATCAATCGCCCTCTCGAGCGAACTGATCTTCTCGGGATTTTTTGGTGGAAGGACGTTCGACATCAGCGGTTTGAGCGCCGCCAGCACCGTCATCAGAGATGTCAACTTCCAGTCGACTGGCACGATCATTCTAGGTGGCAAGACGCTCGACGTCACAAATGCCCTCGGAACCATTGGCACGGGCACAATCAGGGGCGGCGCCGGTGTTGATGGGCTCAACTTCACCATGGCCGCCACCGGGACGGTCATCAATCTGAGCGGGCTCACCTTCGACACCTGGGCGGGCAGCACCGACAAGGTCCGGATCAGCGGCAACGCGCTGGACAACATCATCGTCAGCTCGTCCCAGAATGACATCATCGATGGCGGCGCCGGGACCGATGGTGTCATCTACAGCGGGTCCTACAAGATCCTGGCCGGGAGCACGGCGTCCGACCTGACGATCTCGACCTCCTCCGGCATCGACCGGCTGATCAATGTCGAAAACGTCAGCATCAACAACACCCTCATTCCGACTGCGACCCTCGTCCAGCAGGCCGTGCCGCTGACCTTCGGGGGCCCGATCACCGGCATCGCCTCGTTCGGCCGCGACCTTTCCGCTGGCGGCTGGTCGAGCGACACGCGCTTCCATCGCGAGTTGGCCGATGTGAATGGCGACGGACGGGCCGACATCATCGGCTTCGGCGGGGCTGCGACTTTTGTTTCGCTGGCCAACAGCGATGGCAGCGGGACGTTCGGCAACCCGTTCTCCGGCATAAATTCCTTCGGGTTCGATCTCTCCGCCGGGGGCTGGTCAGACAATGACAGTTTCCCGCGCACGCTTGGCGATGTGAACGGCGACGGGCGGGCTGACATCATTGGCTTCGGCGGGGCTGCGACCTTCGTTGCGCTGGCGAAAAGCGACGGCAGCGGCACCTTCAACAACCCGATCGTGGGCATCAACTCCTTCGGGCGGGACCTCTCCGCCGGCGGCTGGTCGAGCGACAACATCTTCCACCGCGAGTTGGCCGACGTGAACGGCGATGGCCGCGAGGACATCGTCGGCTTCGGCGGGGCTGCAACCTTCGTCGCGCTGGCCAAGAGCGATGGCAGCGGCGCCTTCAACAACCCGATCGTCGGCATCGCCTCGTTCGGCTTCGATCTCTCGGCAGGCGGCTGGACCAACAATGACCGCTTTCCGCGCACGCTGGCCGATGTCAACGGCGATGGCAAAGCCGACATCATCGGCTTTGGCGGGGCGGGCGTGTTCGTCGCGCTGGCCAAAGCGGACGGCAGCGGCACGTTCAACAGCCCGATCGTCGGCGTCAACTCCTTCGGGTTCGACCTCAGCGCAGGCGGCTGGAGCAGCGACAACATCTTCCACCGCGAGGTAGTCGACGTGAACGGCGACGGGCGGGCCGACATCATCGGTTTCGGCGGCGCGGGCACGTTCATGGCCTTGGCCAAGGCCGACAACAGCGGCACATTCTCGCCAGCCTTCCTCGCGGTCAATGCCTTTGGAAACGATCCCGCCGCGGGCGGCTGGGTCAACAATGACCTGTTCCCGCGCACGGTCGCCGACGTCACCGGCGAAGGCTTTGCCGACATCGTCGGCTTTGGCGGCGCAGGCACCTTCGTCAGCGCCAGCAACTGGTTCGCGCTGTAAAGGCAGGCCACGTCCCCAAAGGCAAACGCCTCCCCGGCATGGCCGGAGAGGCGTGCTGATGTCTGGCGTGGGGTGATCAGATCATGTCGACCGGCGCTGGCTTGATCACCTGCAACTGGTCCGCCGTGATCTCGTAGACGCCCGACAGGAACACCGAGGTCTCGCCGTGCGTGAACAAGGTGCCGTCGCGTCCGTCGGCGGCCTCATGGTAGCGGGCCTGCGCGGCCAGTTCGGTGGCCGACATGTCGCTTTCGAACAGGCGCAGCACGTCGGTTGCCTTGAAGCCGTTGACCACGTCGAAACCGTCTGACTTGCCCATGGCCACGACATTGAAGCCGCTGCCAAGGTTGATGGTGTCGTTGCCCATGCCGCCTTCGAAGTAGTTGGTGCGGTCTCCGCCGGTGATGATGTCATCGCCAGCCGCGCCATAGAGTTCGTTGAGGCCCGAGCCGCCCGTCAGCGTGTCGTTTCCGGCGCCGCCGTCGAAGATGATGTCGGCTGAACCGCCCTTCATCCAGTCATCCTGCGCCGTGCCGCGCACAATGCCGATGTTGCTCAGGCTGTCGATGGTGCCGTAGGTGTCCTCGACGATGCCGGTCTCCATGTTGACGGAGATGGCGCGCGAGCCGCCCTCGAGGTTGTAATCGACGAGGTTGTAGGCATCCTCGCCGCCATCGAGTTTGTCGTCGCCATGGCCGCCGACGAGCGTGTCGCGCCCTCCCCCGCCCATGATGACGTCGTTGCCGGCGCCGCCGAACAGCGTGTCGTTGCCGTCGCGGCCTTCGATGTGGTCATCGCCGCCCGCGCCGTCGATCACCGAACCGGCAACGGCTGCGAAGAGCTTGTCGGCGTAGTCGGAGCCCAGCACTCTTTCGACGAAGACGAAGCTGTCGACATTGCCGAACGTATTCTCGGCATGGCCTTTTTCCATGTCGACATAGACGCCGCGCTCGCCGCCCTGATCCTGGTACGACAAGGTGTCATAGCCCTCGCCGCCATCGACGCTGGCGCCGTTGGCGCTGGAGACGATGAAGTCATTGCCGTCGCCTGCCAGGATCTTGGTGACGCCCTTGGCGGCCCAGATTTCGTCGGCGCCCTTGGTGCCTTCGGCCGTCTGCGCAGCGGTGTCGGCGGCCTGTGCTGCAGCCAGTTTTTCCGTCGCTGCAGCCTGTTCCGCAGCCAGCTTGTCCGCCTCAGCCTTGTCCGCCGCGATCTTCTCGGCAGCCGCAGCCTCCGCGGCCTGCTTCTCGGCGGCGACCTTGGCAGCGGCTTCGTCGGCCAGCGCGACCTTCAGCGCGCTTGCTGCGTCCGCGATTGCCTTGTTGGTTGCGGCCTCGGCCAGTCTTGCGGCTTTCAGCGCATCCTGTGCCGCAATGAGGTCCGCCTTTTCCTGTGCAACTGCGGCCGCTTTTTCAGCAGCAACCGCGTCGGCGGCTGCCTTTGCGGCGGCAGCGCTGTCGGCGGCGGCCTTCTTCGCCTGCGCCGCAGCGGCGGCGGCGTCGGCGGCGAGGCTGCGTTCAGCCAGAAGCTTTTCCGCCGAGGCTGCCTTGTCCGTGGCCGTGTCGAGTGCCTTGCGCGCACCTTCGACGCGCCCTTCGGCCTTGTCCAGCGCCTTTTCGGCCGTGTTGAGCTGTGCGGCTGCGGACTTCTCGCTGCCGGCGGCCTGCTTTGCGGCCTTTGCGCTCTCCGAAGCCGCCTTGCTGGCTGCGTTCAATTCCGCGCTCTTCTCTGCGACGAGCTTCTTCAGTTCGGCGCGCTCGTCAGCGGTCTTGGCGGCCTTGAGCGCAGCATCGGCCGCGGTCTTGGCAGCCTTGGCCTCGGCCAGCACGGCGGCAGCCTTGGCGGCGCTGTCCTGTGCGGCGGCACTCCTGGCTTCCGTTTCGGCAAAGCTCTTCGCGGCCGCATCGCGCACGGCGGCGGCCTTTTCCGCAGCCTGGCTGTCGGCATCGAGCTTCGCCTTGGCTTTCTCGGCCTGGGCGATCGCGCTCTTGAGTGCAGCCTCGGCCTTGGCTTCTGAGGAGTTTGCAGCCTTTTCCGCGTTGTTGGCGGCCTTGAGTTCCTTGTTGGCCTGCTTCAGCACGCCCGAGGCGGCCTTCTGCACCTTCACGGCTTCACCTTGCTCTGCCCTGGCGGCGTTGAACTCGGCCTTCTCGGCGGCAACGTTCTGCCGGGATGCGGAAATGCCGACCTTCAAGTCCGCCAGTTCGGTTTTCAGGCCCGCGACTTTCGCCGCTGCTGCCTGCGCTGTCGTCAGTGTCATCGTTCTGTTCCCAATAGGCGCGTTTCGTTCTGATACGCGCAGCCCGGCACAAGGAACTAAGTTCAAGGTCTTGCGGGCAGCCTATGGAATTGGCTCAAATTTTAGTCGAATGTCGATTTTCGGCAAGATCACGCAGGCCTGAACCGCGCAGGGCTCAGGCGATCAAGCGCGCGACCTCCCTGCGCACGAAGGGCAGCAACTCCCGTTCGAACCATGGGTTCGCCTTCAGCCAGGCGTTGTTGCGCCAGGATGGGTGCGGCAGCGGGATTATGCGCGGCTTGCCGCTTCTGGCATGTATCGCTTCCCAGTTCTGCACCATTTCCGTCAGTCCGCCGCCGCCGCCGCGACGGCCAAGGTGATATTCCTGCGCATATTGGCCGATGGCGAGCACGAGGCCGATCTCCGGCATGCCTTCGAACACGCGTCCACGCCAGAGCGGCGCGCACTCCTTGCGCGGCGGCAGATCGCCGCCCTTGGCGTCCTGCCCGGGGAAGCAGTGCCCCATCGGCACGATGGCGACCTTCGACGCGTCATAGAACTGCGCTTCGCCGAGGCCCAGCCATTCGCGCAGGCGCACGCCCGACGGGTCCATGAAGGGCTTGCCGGAGGCGTGCGCCAGCGTGCCGGGCGCCTGGCTGGCGATGCACAGCCGCGCGGTGGCGGAAGCCTGGATGATGGGCCGCGGCTCATGGGCCAGCGGCGCGGCCTTGCGCGGCATGTCCCTGCACACGCGGCAGGCGCGAAGCTCCGCCACGAGTTCATCGAGCGGGACGGTCAGCGTTTCGTCGGATCGGATCTTGCGGGGCATCGTGTGTCAATCGGCCATTGATTGCGGCGTTGCAAGTGCCGGCTCGCCACACGCGGTGTCATCCCCTGCCCTTTGGGACGCCGAGGATGACACGCGTGCGAACCGCCTAAGCCGCCCAACTTGGCCGCGCCGTCAAACGTGCATGCCAGGCGGCGAGATGACCAAGCTCCGGCGGCGGCGCAATCTTCGGCACGCGGGCGAAATCGAGCGAGATGCCGCCGGTGATGTCGGCGATGCTGAGGCTCTCGCCGCAGATGAATGGCCGCCCGTCGGCGAGGTGCCCGTCGATCAGCCGCATCTGCTCCAGCGCCCGCGCCCGGTTGGCCTCGCCCCATTCCGCCACTTGCGGCACCTCCCGGTGGGCCATGTGCGGGTTGGTGTGGCGGAAGGTCTGGGCGATGCTGGCATAGAGCCCCATTTCCAGCCGCCGGTTCCACATCTCGACCTCGGCCCGCTGTATCGCACCTGTGCCAAAAAGCGGCGGGGCGGGGTGCAATTCCTCGAAATAGCGGCAGATCGCGACGCTTTCGGCGATCACCGTGCCGTCGTCCAGCACCAGCGTCGGCGTGCCCATCCACGGATTGAGCGCGGCAAACTCAGGCCGCCGGTGCTCCAGCCCGGCCAGATCGAGCTGGACCAGCTCCGGCATGGGCAGGCCCTTTTCCGAGATGAAGATGCGGGCGCGGCGCGGATTGGGCGCGCGGGTCACGTCATGGAGTTTCATGTCTGCAGCCTTGTGTGAGTGCCATCAGGGGACCAGCAAACCCCGGCGCGGTCAACTCGGTCTTAGGTGACCAAAAAAAGAATGTCAGATTCTTTTTCGGCTCCTGTCGATTGACGTGAGGCCCGTTCGTCATGGCAGAGAAGGCGCGTTGCCTTTGCTGGAAAATGGAGAGTACGATGTTGACGGAAGCCTTGATGGTCGGTGGTATCGGTGGTGCGGCGGCGATTGCATTGTCCTTTGTCTTGCCGTCTGCAGTTCAGTTCGAGCGCACGCGCACCGTCGCCGCTTCGCCATCCAGCATTCTGGCACTTCTCGATGGAGGCGCGGGCTTCCAGCAGATCAACCCCTACAAGGATGCTGATCCGAAGCTGCAGATCACGCAGTTCGGGCCGGAGCGTGGCGTCGGCTCCGGTTTCGCCTTCAAGGGCAAGGACGGAAAAGGCACCCAGACCATCATCGCGATGGAGCCCGGCCGGTCGGTGACGATGCTGATCGACATGGGCGCCATGGGCAAGTCGACCCACACGTGGCTGCTGGCGCCCGCAGCAGGCGGCACATCGGTGACCTGGCGCCTCGATGCCGGTTTCGGCATGAATCCGATCGGCCGCGTCTTCGGCCTGTTCCTCGAGCGCATGCTGGGCCCCACCATGGAGCGCGGCCTCGCCAACATCGATCGCGTCGTGACAAACGCCGCCTGATCGTTTCAATATCCCCAAACAAAAGGAACAGACTGATGCGTTACAATCTCTTTCTCTACAGCGAAGAAGCCATGTGGGCGACGTTGACCCCCGAACAGCGAGAAGGTTCCCTTGCGGCATTCGGAGCCTACATCGGCGCTCTCAAGCAGTCTGGCGCGCTCGTCGCGATGGACTGGCTGAAGCCGACCGCCACCGCCACCACCATCACCTTGCGCGGTGGCCGCCGCATCCAGGACGGCCCCTATGCCGACACCAAGGAGCAGCTTGGCGGCTTCTTCCTGATCGATGTGCCCGATCTCGACGCCGCCATCGCCTGGGCCGAGCGCTGCCCCGTGTCGCAATATGGCTTCATCGAAATTCGCCCATCCAACATGCCGAGTGCCAACGCATCAGCCTGATTTCGCCCAGGACCACCCGTGATGCCACCGATGTGCGGGTCGCCGAGGCGGTCCGCACGTCCTACGGGCGGCTTGTCGCCATCATCGCCAGCCGAAGCGGCGACATTGCAGCCGCGGAGGATCATCTGGGAGAGGCGTTCCGTCGCGCGCTCGAAACATGGCCCGCAGCCGGCATTCCCGCCAACCCCGACGCTTGGCTGCTGACGGTCGCGCGCAACCTGGCGCGTGACGCCGCGCGGTCCGCCGCGTCACGCCTCACGACGCCACTTGATCTTGACGAGTTGGACCCCGCCGCCATGTCAACCGACCCGATGGCCATCCCGGACGAGCGGCTGAAGTTGATGTTCGCCTGCGCCCACCCGGCCATCGACGAGGCCATCCGCACCCCATTGATCCTGCAGACGGTGATCGGGCTTGAAGCTTCCGAGATCGCCGCAGCCTTCCTCGTGCCCGGCCCGACCATGGCGCAGCGACTGGTGCGCGCCAAGCACAAGATCAAGGCTGCCGGCATTCCCTTCGTCGTGCCCGATGTATCCGACATGCCGGCGCGGATCGAAGCCGTGCTGGATGCAATTTACGGCGTCTTCGCGATCCACTGGATCGACGGCGCCGATGCCGCACGCGATCTCAACACCGAGGCGCTGTTCCTCGCCAGCCTCGTGGCGGACCTGCTGCCGGGAGAGCCCGAAGCGCTGGGTCTGGCGGCGCTGATTGGCCTTTCGGAAGCGCGGCGGCCCGCCCGGCGCGATGGACAGGGGCGCTATGTGCCGCTGGCCGAGCAGGATTTCACGCGCTGGAACACGGCCATGCTGCTGCGCGCCGAGCGCCTTCTGGCCACGGCGCAGCGGCATGGCCGGATCGGCCCGTTCCAGATCGAGGCGGCGATCCAGTCCGTGCATGCCGCGCGCCGCGTCACCGGTCGCACGGATTGGCCTGCCGTGGTTTCGCTCTATGAAGGGTTGCTGCGGATTGCGCCGAGTGTCGGCGGGGCTGTCGGGCTGGCGGCTGCGCTGGGACAGGCCTCGCGACCTGCCGAAGGGCTGGCGGTGCTCGATCTCTTTGCCGGGCAGATCGGCGAGGACTTCCAGCCTTATTGGGCAACGCGGGCGAGGCTGCATGGTGCTTGCAGCAACCCCGAGGCTGCGAGGGCAAACTACGACCGCGCGATCATGCTGACAAACGACGAGAACGTGCTGGCCTACCTGCTTGGTGAAAAGGCAAAACTCACCTGAACCTCAACGCCGTCATCCCGGCCCTGATCCGGGATCACGCAGGGTGCTGCGAACAGCCCGTCATTGCTGCGCGCGATGTGATCCCGGCTCAAGGCCGGGATGACACCGATTGGCGGGACAACTCAGGCGTTCTCCCCGCGCGCAAACGGCAGCACGTGCATGCGCCGCTTGGTCGCTGCGAAAACGGCGTTCGCCACTGCAGGACCGATCGGGGGCACGCCCGGCTCGCCGACGCCCGACGGCTTGTCGGTGGAGGGCATGATATGCACCTCGACCACCGGCATCTCGTCGAAGCGCAGAACCTCGTGGCTGTCGAAGTTGGCTTCGACGACACGGCCCTTGTCGAGCGTGGTCTGCGACTTCATCACCGCGCCAAGCCCGAAGCCGATGCCGCCTTCCATCTGGGCGCGCACGTTGTCCGGGTTGACCGCCACACCGCAATTGACGGCACAGACCACCCGCTCGACCTTGAACGAGCCGTTCGGGCGCATCGAAATCTCGACCACCTGCGCCACTTCGGTGTCGAAGCTCTCCGCCATCGCAATGCCGCGGAAGCGGCCTGCAGGCAGGGCCGTGCCCCAACCGGCCTTTTCGGCGGCCAGCTTCAGCACGGCGGCGTGCTTGGAGGCCGGATCGAGCAGCGACATGCGGTATTCATACGGGTCCTTGCCTGCCATGGCCGCAACCTCGTCGAGGAAGACCTCCACGGCATAGGCGGTGTGCGTCGAACCGACCGCCCGCCACCACAGCACAGGCACGCCGGTCTGCGTCGTGGTCAGGTCGACCTTCTGCGACGCGAACCTGTAGGGCAGGTTGTTGGCGCCTTCCACCGACGTCATGTCGACGCCGTTCTTGACCAACCCCGCGGCAAACGGCGTGCCCGCGACGATCGACTGGCCGACGATGTGGTTGTACCAGCCGGTGATCCTGCCATCCGCGTCGATGCCCGCCTTCAGCCTGTGGACGTAGGCCGGGCGATAACGGCCGGCGCGCATGTCGTCCTCGCGCGTCCACTGCATCTTGACGGGCGCGCGGAAGCCGATGGCTTTGGCCACAGACACCGCCTCGACGATCACGTCGGCGTCGATCACGGCGCGCCGGCCGAAGCCGCCGCCGGTCTTCATCACATGCATCCTGATCTGCCCGGGCGGAACGCCGGCGATGGCCGCCGCCGTGCCTTGGTAGATGTCAGGCATCTGGTGCCCGCCCCAGATCTCGATGGTGCCGTCGGCATTGCGGCTGACCACGGCATTCAGCGGTTCGAGCGCAGCGTGGGCGATATAGGGAAACTCGAACGTCGCCTCGATGGTGCGCGCGGCGCCGGCAATCGCGGCTTCTGCATTGCCGTCGTTGCGCGCGGTGGCGGCGCCGGGCTTCAGCGACAGGGCGCGATATTCCGCAGCGAGGTCGGCGCTGGAGCGCTTCTCGGCCTTGCTCTCGTCCCAGACGGCCGTGACAGCCTCGCGGCCCTTGATCGCCGACCACATGTCGACAGCCACAACCGCCAGCCCGCGCGGGTGCTGCACGACGTCGACCACGCCCTTGATCGCCTTTGCCTTCGAGGCGTCGAACGATGTCAATGTCGCGCCGAACAGCGGCGGATGGATCGGCACGGCAGTCAGCATGCCGGGCAGTTTCACGTCGATCGTGTAGTCCATCTTGCCGCTGGACTTCGCCATCGAGTCGAGGCGGCGAAGCTTGTCATTGCCGATCAATGTCCAGTCCTTCCGCTCCTTCAGCGTGACGTTGGCGGGGGCCGGCTGGGCGGCGGCTTTTGCGCCGAGTTCCCCGAAGCGGGCGCTGCGGCCCGAGGGATGGCTGACAACGCCGTTGGCGACGCGGATTTCGCCGGCCGGCACGCGCCAGTCCTGCGCGGCGGCAGCGACCAGCATCTGGCGCGCCGCAGCGCCTGCAATCCGATAACGCTCCCATGACGAGGGCGTGCCGGTGGAGCCGCCCGTGCCCTGGATTGCCCCGCCCCATGCGACGTTTCCGAATGCCTTCGGGTTGCCTGCGCCGCCCATGACGCGCATCTGCGACCAGTCGGCGTTCAATTCCTCGGCGACCAGCGTGGCGATGCCGTCATAGATGCCCTGGCCCATGTCCATGTGAGCCGACATCACGGTCACGGTGTTGTCCGGCGAAATGCGCACGTAGGCATCGAATGGCGTGACGCCGCCCGTGGCCGCGCTCGCGGCTTCGGCGGGGCGGAAACCCACCGCAAAGCCACCGGCGACGGCGGCGGACCCCACGAGGAACAAACGGCGGGAGGGCGCTGCGTCCTCAAGACGCCTCATCATGTTGGCAAGCATGTCGTGTTCCTCCCTCAGGCCAGCGCGTTGGCGGCTGTGTGAACGGCGGTGCGGATGCGGGCGTAGGTGGCGCACCGGCACAGGTTGCCGGCCAGCGCGGCGTCGATGTCGGCGTCGCTCGGCTTCCTGTTGGTCTCGAGCAGCGCGATCGTGGCCATCACCTGGCCGGACTGGCAATAGCCGCATTGCGGCACGTCGAGCGCTGTCCACGCTGCCTGCACGGCTTTGGCGACAGGCCCTTCCGCCGCCTCTATGGTGGTGATCTTCTGCCCCGCGACGGCCGAAACCGGCATCGAGCAGGAGCGGACGGGCTGACCGTCGACATGCACGGTGCAGGCCCCGCACTGGGCGATGCCGCAACCGAACTTCGTGCCGGTCAAACCGACATGGTCGCGGATGGCCCAGAGCAGCGGCATGTCCGGGTCGATGTCGAGCAGCCGCACGGCACCATTGATGTTCATCTCGATCATGGGTTTCTCCCTCGTGGACAATCGCGCAAACTGGAATTGACCTTATCTGTGTGCATTGCGGCAAAATGACAAACGCCTGCGCCTCACCATGTCGTGAACTGACATCAGCCCTGTCGGTGCGCTGGCGCGGTCGCCCGCCTCAACTGCGCGGGTTCGAGGCCCGATGCTCAGAAGGCAGCATGAACTTGCCGCCCCAAAGGCCGCTCTGCTGTCGCCGGGCCTGCGCCTGCTCCGATGGATATTCGCCATAGTCCACCGCGATGCCTTCGCGCACCATGGCCGCATTCAACGGGATGTCGCCACGTGCGCAGACGCCCAGAAGCCGGCCGTAGCGGTCGGCGCCTTCGATCCGGCAGGTGACGGCGCCGCGCTGCAGATGGCTCCTCAGCCATTTCTTCGCCTCGACCCCGCAAGCATATTCGCGCCCGACCTTGTTCTGGCACCACTGGCCGATTTCGGGCGCATCGATGCCCTTGAGGCGGATTTCCTGACCGGCGACCTTGAGCGAATCGCCGTCGATGGCCTCGCCGAAGCCTGCCACGATCTCCGGCGCCGACCAGCGCTGCTCGATGTAGCGCGCGCCCATCACCAACAGCACCAGCGCCCCCGCACCCGCCAGCCAGTCGCTGAGGCGTCGACCCTGAAACCGTGGTCGGGAAGAGTGAAAACTGCGTGATCGCATCAGCACGACGTTAACGATTCCCGTGCACGGTGGAAGTCCCATCGTGCGTAGAGTTTGCGTGAAAGTGTTCTGATCCGAGCATGTCCGGGCGTTTGACCAGAGAAACCGTGCAGATCGCGCCAGTTGCCGGCCCGCAGGCCCGTGGCAACGACGAGGATCGCATCGGACAGCGCCGCATGCAGGTGCGCGACCTGCAGACGGTCCGCGAACGCCTGACCTCCGCAACCGGGCTTGAACGCTCCTTCGAGAATGAGCTTTTGCGGCAGTTGGCTGCCAAGCTGGTCGGCCCATCCGGCATGATCATGCTCGTGCTCACGGTCGCTGTATCACTGATCACGTCGCTGTGGATTTCGGCGGGGCTCGGCCTGCTCTGGAGTGCGGTCGCGCTCCTGTCGTTCGCGAGCCTCGTCATGCTGGCCAGGCGCACGCTGGCTTCAGGCGAGGACACGTTTCTGGCCAGCCGCAAGGGCCTTGTCGTCGCGATGGCGCTGCAGGCGCTGATCTGGGCCGGGCTGGTGGTCATCTTCCTCGGCATCGACGATCCCGTCGCCCGGATCTTCGTCGTTGCCGTGCTGATGTTCTATGGCACCGTGGCCGTGATGACGGCCTCGACCGTGCCGCCGGCCATCTACGCCACCCTCGCGCCGTTGACGCTGGCAGTCGCGAGTTTCCTTGTTCTCGATCGCGAGATCGGCTCGTTGACCATCTCCACGGTCGGGCTGGTCGGCCAGTCCTTCCTGCTTTTCCTCGGCAACCGGCTCTATTCCCAGGCGGTGGCGACGCTGGAGTTCCGGGCCGAGAAGGACATCCTCATCGCGCAACTCGAAACCGCGACGATCAACTCCGAGGATGCCCGTCGCAAGGCCGAGGATTCGAACCTCGCGAAGTCGAAGTTCCTCGCCACCATGAGCCACGAGTTGCGCACGCCGCTGAACGCCATTCTCGGGTTTTCGGAGGTCATGAAGAACGAGGTGTTCGGCCCGCACGCCTCCCCGTCCTATCGCGAGTACGCCAACGACATCCACTCCAGCGGCCAGCATCTGCTCAATCTCATCAACGAGATCCTCGATCTCTCGCGCATCGAGGCCGGGCGCTACGAGTTGAAGGAAGAGGCCATCAACCTCGCCCATATCGCCGATGAATGCCTGCACATGCTGACCCTGCGCGCCAGGGGCAAGGCGCAGACCATTCGCCAGGCCGTCGAGCCCGACCTGCCGAAAATCTGGGGCGACGAACGCGCCATCCGGCAGATCATCCTCAACCTGCTCTCCAATGCCGTGAAGTTCACGCCGCAGGGCGGCGACATCGCGCTCAAGGTCGGCTGGACCGCAAATGGCGGACAATACGTGTCGATCACGGACAACGGCCCGGGGATTCCCGAAAAGGAACTGAACACCGTGCTGTCCAGCTTCGGGCGCGGTTCGCAGGCGATCAAGACGGCGGAAGAAGGCTCCGGCCTCGGGCTGCCCATCGTCAAGGGCCTTGTCGACCTGCATGGCGGCAGCTTCAACCTCAAGTCCAAGCTCCGCGTCGGCACCGAGGTGATGGTCTCCATTCCCGCTTCACGCGTGATGGACACGCTGCCCGCCATCCACGAGGGCACGCAGCGCCGCAGCGCCTGAGCCTGCCCATCGCCTCGGTAGCGCGAGGCAGCGGTCGCAATGCCAGGCTGCAGCCAGCTTTCCGGCCTCTGAGCATCTGCCCAATACCATGCTCACGTGTCCGTGATCAAAGGCAGTGTAACGGCTGTCATCACTTGCGCCGAATTGTGCTGTAGTACGCTCGCAAGAAGGCATCCGCACATGTCCACACAGGCACTCCCTGCTTCGTCGCTCGCGCTGCCTGGATTGCGCACCGTCTGGCATCTTGTTCTGGGCGGCGCTGCCGGTTTCGGCATCTGGGAGGTGTTCGCCGCCACCTTCACGGCGTGGGCCGCGGGTTTTCCGCTTGAACCGCCGGAACTGGTCAAGTCCCTGTTCGAGCATCAGTTCGGGTTGACGATCAGCCGTCCGCTGGCGGAATTGCTGCATGGGTTCACCGGGCTGGTCGGCTATCCGGTGGCATATTTCATGCTGTCGCGGATGCTGCGGCAGATCGGCATGCCGATGATCGGCTGGATCTGGGGCGTGATCACCTATTTCATCGCGCTTGGCTTTTTCGCGCCGCTGGCAGGCCAGCCGTTCCTGCTTCACAGCTTTCCGGTCCTGTCGTTCATGAGCCTCGTCGGCCATGCCATCTATGGCTACGTGGCGGCGCTGGTGTTCGAGGCGTTCGAACGCAGGGCCAGCTAGCCATGGCCGCGTCGTCCGCCGCCCACGCCGCCGCGCAATCCCGCCAGAGGGACTTGCGCCTCGATCTGGCGCGCGGGCTGACGATGCTGATCATCTTTGTCGCCCATGTTCCAGCCAACCCGTGGGCGGAGTTCATCCCGGCGCGCATGGGCTTCTCGTCGGGCGCCGAGGCGTTCGTGCTTTGCTCCGGGCTGGCTTCCGGCGTGGCGTTCGGCGGGGTCTTCAGGCGTCAGGGCTGGCAAGCCGGCAGCGCCCGGATCGGCCGCCGCATCGGCCAGCTCTGGCTGATCCAGATCGCTGCCTTCGCCGCCTTCGCAGCGCTCATGCTGGCGGTCGACGCCGCATTTGGCGGCGACCTTTACCAGAGCCGCTACAGCCTTCAGGACATGGTCGCACGTCCTCTCGAGACCATGCTGGCGATCGCTGTCCTTGGCCGGATACCGTTGTTCTTCGACATTCTGCCGCTCTACATCGTGCTGCTGGCGGCAACGCCGCTGCTGATGGCGTTGGCGGGATGGTCGCATCGCCTCGTGCTTGCGATGTCGGCGGCGCTGTGGCTGGCGGTCCAGTTGTCATCGCTTGGCGGTCCGGCGCAGGCGGCGCTCGATGTCGGTTGGTATTTCAACCCGCTCGCCTGGCAGTTCCTGTTCTTCATCGGATATGGCGTCACCTCCGGCTGGTTCACCGTTCCGCCCCCGACACGCGCCAACCTCGGCATTGCGTCCGGCATCGTGCTGGGCAGCTTCCTGTTGACATTCTGGGGGGTGCACGCCGTCTGGCCGGTTCTCCACGATGTCTACGTGGCGATTTATCCGGACCATGCGCTCACCATGCTGCATCCGCTCCGGCTGGCGCACGTGCTGGCGCTCGGCTGGCTGTTCGCCATGCTGCTGCGGGACCATGGCGACGCCCTTGCGCGGCCCGCGATGAAGCCGCTGATCGCGGTCGGCCAGCAGGCGCTGCCAACCTTCATCGCCGGCATCTTCCTGTCCGCGCTCGGCGGGGTGACGCTCGATCAGGCTGGCCGCGCGCCGTCACTGGTTGCGGCCGTCAACGTCGCCGGCATGCTGGCGCTGGTGTTCGTCGCTTACGCCGCGCGCAGGGCGAAATCGGCTCCGGCACGGATCGCGGCGCGGCCGAATGCCGTGCAGCACACTCCGGTGCAACCTGGTCCGTTGCAGTCACCATCTTTTTCCACCGCCAACCCGAAGGAGTCCATGCCATGTCTGGATCGAATCTGACACGCCGCCGCACGCTTCTGGGTGCGATGGCTTTCACGATGGCCGTCGTCGCCATGCCTGTCGCCGCGATGCAGCCCATCACCCTGATCGTGCCGTTCGCAGCAGGCGGGCCGACCGACATCGTGGCCCGGCTGGCCGCCGAGGGCATGTCGCAGCGCATGGGCCGGCCCATCGTGGTCGAGAACGTGGCCGGCGCCGGCGGCGCGACCGGCACGCTGCGCGCAGCCCGGGCCAAACCCGATGGCAACACCATGGTGCTTGGCCAGATGGCGACGCACGCGCTGACGCCGATCCTTAACCAGCAGAGCGGCTATGATCCATCAACGGACTTCGAACCCATCGGCCTGATCGCCAGCGCCCCCATGGTGCTGGTGGCAAAGGCCGGCACGCCTGCCGACACGCTGCCGGCTTTCCGCGAACATGTGGCGCAGAATGGCGGGCGCCTGTCGTTCGGCCATGCCGGCCTCGGCGCGACCAGCCAGGTGGCCTGCGTGCTGTTCAACCTCACGGCCCAGGCCATGCCTGCATCGGTTGCCTATCGCGGCACGGCGCCGGCGCTGACGGACCTGATCGCCGGGCAGATCGACTATGCCTGCGACCAGATCACTTCGGTCGCGCCGTTCATCCGCGCCGGCCAGGTCAAGGGCATCACGCTGATGTCCGACATGCGCTCCCCGGTTCTGCCAGATCTCGCCACCAGCGCCGAACAGGGCATGCCCGATCTCAAGGTCGAGGTCTGGAACGGCCTGCTCTTCCCGAAAGGCACCCCGCGCGACCTCGTGCTGGCCGCCAACCGCGCGCTGAACGAGGCGCTCGGTTCGCCCGAACTCGCCAAGCGCCTCGAAGACCTCGGAGCGCGCGCGCCGCAGCCCGCCGCCAACACGCCGGACAGCTTCGGCGAGTTGATCGTCACCGAGAACAAGCGCTGGGTCGGAGTCTTGAGGGGACTGCAGTAGGGCCCTGGGGCGCTGGGTGGTTGACGCCAGCCCGGCCCGGCATCAGGACCGATGACGCCTTATGTCTATTCTCAAATCATTTAGTGCACTGTCAACGTAAGTCCAAATTATACCGTGTCACCGTAAATATCATTGTATTTCGAGTTTGACCAAGGCAAAGTGGTATTAGACGAAATGTCGTTTTCTGCTGGGAGGCTATATGTCTAGGCGCATTATGCTGATTGCGAAAGGTATATGGAATTGGTTTCGTAAGCGTTCAATTTTCGTCCAACTAGTTCTGGTTATTCCGATTGTATGTGCTATCTTTCTTACAGTTTTGGTCGGCAATATGGGCTTAGCCTTGATGGGAACGGCGGTTGCGCTTTCCGCGCCACTGGTTGGTTGGATTGGTGGACTTACAGCGCTTGTTTTGGTGAAGCTTGGTATAGTCATTGCCAAGGTTGATAGAAAATCATGATGAAATGCCGTTAATCTAAAAATTACAGACAATTAAATCGAAAATTATTCAAATTGTATAAATTATAGTAACAGTTTACTTAATTATCCTCTTAGGCCAGACTCTGCGCTGATGTATCCACCGTCATCGGAACCGATAACACCGCATGTCTACTGAAAAGACCTTTGGTACACTGTCACCTGAGTAAAATAATAGCAATAGAGTACGTAGTATTCGCGCAATTCGTAATGCTACTTCTCAGCTCTTGAATAGGCCTCGGCATAACCAACACCGTCATGGTCGGGCTTGACCCGACCATCCACATTTGCCCCCTCTCCGCCTAAGTAGTGGATGTATGACAGGCCTAACCATAACGGCGGGGCATGCAGATGCGAGGCGTTGGCCTGACCTCTTCATCTTGGGTCTCTTCATATCAGTCTGGGCATTTGCTATCGTCCAATGAAACGCCCGAAGCCGCCTTGATTTGTCTCAGGATCTGGATGCCGAGATGAACACGATCGACTATTATTACTCGACCCGTTCGAACTTCACGCTTCTGGGCGCGGCGCGGCTCAACGATCTGGCCCGAAAGTACAATCGCCGGATTGTGCATCGGCCCATTCTGCTGGCCGTGGTCATGCCGCCGATCGGCGGGCAACCGTTTGGCGAGAGGCCGCCACTGCGCACGCACTACAGCATGATCGACGCCCTGCGCTGCGCCGAACATCTCGGCATTCCGCTGCTGCGCGAGCCTGTGCATCACAATGGCCCGGTCGAGTTGCCGTCCGGCATCGTCATTGCCGCCCAGCGTGCGGCGTCTCGCGGCGAAGCCGGCAATGTCGATGCCCTCAGCCTCGCTGTCCTGTCCGCCCTCTGGATCGATGATCTCGACATCGCCGACCGGTCCGTGATCGGCCCGCTCTGTGCGGCTGCCGGGTTCGCAGATGCGGAAGCGCTGATGGATGAAGCGCTCGGCATGTCGGTGCAGGCTGAACTGGCGCGCAACTGCCGCGAGGCGATCATCAGGGGAGTCCTCGGCGCGCCAACCTATTTCGTCGACGACGAACCCTTCTACGGCCAGGACCGCCTTGATTACCTTGAGCGGAAGTTGGGCAAGCAGGGTGTGAGGTAGGGGGTTGTTCGCAGTCGCCTGAATGGGGCCACCTGCGCGCGTTCAAGACACTCGGAAGAAGACGTGGGTGCTTGAGACAAGCCCGAGCATGACGCCCGTCCTCACCGCACCACCACGTGCCGCGTCAGCCGCTTTTCCATCACGTCCCACAGCCGGCGGATGATCTCGACCATCGCGAGGTAGATCAGCGCGGCGTAGAGATAGATGCTGAGGTCGAACGAGCGCGAGAAGGCGAGCCGCGTCGAACCCATGAGGTCGAACAGCGTGACGAGCGACGCCACCGACGAGGACTTGATCATCACGATCAGTTCGTTGCCGAGCGGGCGCAGCGCCACGATCATGGCCTGCGGCAGGACGACATGGCGCAACGTCTGGGCGCGGTGCAGGCCAAGCGCCTGCGCGCCCTCGAACTGGCCCTTGCCGATCGACTGGATGGCGCCGCGGAAGACCTCGCACTGATATGCGGCGGTGTTGATCGTGAAGGTGAACAGCGCGCAGAAATACGGCTCGCGGAAGAACCACCACAGCCCGACATCCTGCCAGAACGGCCGAAGCTGGCCGAGGCCGTAATAGACGAGGAAAAGCTGGCAGAGCAGCGGCGTGCCACGAAAGAACGTGGTGTAGCCGCCGACTGCCGCGCCGACTGAGCGCGGGCCATAGAGCCTTGCCAGCGCGAGCGCGAGCCCGATGACGCAACCGAGCGTCACCGAGATCACGACAAGCTGGATGGTGATGCCAAGCCCTGTCGCCATGCGGCAGCCGTAGTTCTGCAGGACTTCCGATCCGAGCCAGTAGCCGGGTTGCTCGCACCAGGTCATCGCGGCGCACTCACCGTGTCTGCCCCCCGAAAGCGGCAAAGCCGCGATTGGAGCGCCGTTCAAGCCGCTCGAAGAACCACCATGAGACCAGCGAGAACACCAGGTAGATCATGGCCGCCGTGGTGAAGAACAGCAGCGGCTCCTTGGTGTTGGACGAGCCGCGCTGGGCGATGAACATGATGTCCTGCAGAGTGATCACCGAAACCAGCGAGGTTTCCTTGAGCAGCACCATCCAGTTGTTGCCGAGGCCCGGCAACGCCACCCGGATCAACTGCGGAAAGACGACCAGCCGGAAGATCTGCGCCTTGGACAGGCCGAGCGCCGCCCCCGCCTCGCGCTGGCCCTTCTGGATGGAATTGAGCGCGCCGACCCAGACTTCCGACGAGAAAGCCGCCAGCACGATGCCGAGCGCGACCATGCCGGCGACGAACGGCGGGATCGAGAAGCCCTTGATGCCGACGCCTTCCAGCAGTCCCTGAATGAGAATCTGGATGCCGAAATAGATGATGTAGAGCGTCAGCAATTCCGGCACGCCGCGAAACACCGTGGTGTAGACCGTGGCGATCCAGCGCGCGACAATGCTGTGCGAGCGCGCCATCAGCGCGATGACCAGGCCTAGGGCCAGCCCGAAAGGCAACGTCGCCAGCGCGATGGTGATCGTGACCCACGCGCCTTGCAGCAGCGCCCAGCCCCAGCCGCCATCCCCGAAACCGATGTGATGGAGGTTTTCGAACATGGGGCGTGAAATTCACCTCGGTGGTGGATGCCTAGGTCTTGCGGAGCGCACCTTGCCTCCGACGCCCTTATCCTGAGCCTGTCGAAGGATGAGGGTCCAGATTGCACCCAGATGGGGGTCATCCTTCGACGGTTTCAGGATGAGGACTCTGGGAACGGCCCGATATCATTCCGGAATTTCGGACCAATGAGCTTGGGAGAATGGTGTCATGCCCGGCCGCAGCACAGCGAAGGGGAAGGTAAACCAGAACATGAAGCCAAGAACCGGATTCCGGGCTCACGCCTTGCGGCGCGCCCCGGAATGACAACCGTGCAGCCCCTCACATGATCGGGAACTTGAACCATTTGGCGGCGATGCGGGCGTGGGTGCCGTCGGCCATCGACTCGGCAATGGCCTTGTCCAGCATCGCCTTGATCGCGCCGTCCTCCTTGCGGACGGCCATGCCGACGCCGGGACCGTGGATGACCGGATCGCGCGCCACGTCGCCGACCAGGCGGCAGCAATCCTTGCCCTTGGCGTTGAGGAAATCCTCCAGCGCGAGGCGGTCGGCAACGATGTAGTCGAGGCGACCGTTGAGCAGGTCGAGGTTGGCGTCCTCCTGCTTCGGGTAGAGCCGGATGTTGCTGTCCTTGTAGTGCTTCTCCAGCCAGTTGGCATGGATCGTGGAGCCTTGCGCGCCGATGGCCTTGCCCTTGAGCGCGGCAGGCGTGAGGTCATTGGAGGTGGTCGCCTTGGCCGAAATCATCGAAATCGGCGTCTTGGTGTAGACGGCCGAGAAATCGACGCGCTTGGCGCGTTCCTCGGTGGCGTTCATCCCGGCAATGATGACGTCATACTTCTTGGCCAGCAGCGCTGGAATGATCCCGTCCCAGTCCTGCACGACCCAGGTGCACTTGACCTTCATCTTCTCGCACAAGGCATTGCCGTAGTCGATTTCGAAGCCGACCAGTTCCTTGTTGGCGTTGAGTGCGTTGAACGGCGGATAGTCGCCTTCGGTGCCGAGCTTGAGCTCGGTGATGGCCTGTGCCTGCGCGCCGGCAATGCCTGCGAACACGAAGGCGGTCGCAACCGCGAATTTCGTGAGTGTCTTCATCTGGATACCTCCACATTAACGCCCTGTCCCGCAGTTCACCCAGCGTTGTTCGCGTGGACCCGGCAGGCTCTGAGTGCAGCTTGCGCGAGACAATCGTAGGCTGCAAGGGGGCAAGTCGCCATGGTTGGTGAATTTGTGGGCAGGCGATTGTCATTGCTTCGCTACGCTCGCAATGAAGACGTCGCACCGGGAACGCGCGAAAATGCCTGCTCTGCCATAATGCCAAGCAGTTGCGCCGCCACGCTGGCGGCAATCACCGCAGGCTCCTTGCCCGCGATGCCCGGCAGGCCGATCGGGCAGGCCAGGGCCGCGATGCGTGTTTCATCCAGCCCCAACTCACGCAAGCGACGCTCGAAGCGGGCGCGTTTGGTGGCCGAGCCGATCAGGCCGACAAAAGGCAGGTCATCGCGCTGAAGCGCAGCGGCGGCGATGGCCAGATCAAGCGCGTGATCGTGAGTGAGGATCAGGACGAAGCTGCCGGGCTCGGCGCGAGCGATTTCGGATGGCGGGTCGGCGCTGGCCACGGCCTCCGCATTGGCCGGCACGCGTGCGGGGAAGGCGTCGGTGCGCCCGTCGATCCAGCGCAGGCGGAAGGGCAGCGGCGCCAGCGCCAGCGCCAGCGCGCGGCCGACATGGCCCGCGCCGAAAAGCAGCAGTTGCTGGCGCGTATCGACGGCGGCATCGGCCAGGGCGGCAAGTTCGCCGCGCTCCGCACACGTGAACACGCGAATATCGAGGACGACCCGCCCGCCGCAGCACTGGCCGAGGTCCGGACCGAGCGCGCGGTCGATGCGGCGGGTGACCGCTTCACCCTTTGCCGCAAGCTGCCGCGCCAGCACCAGCGCCTCCCATTCCAGCGCGCCGCCGCCGATGGTGCCGAGGATATCTCCGCCGCGCGTGACAACCATCATCGCGCCGACCTCGCGCGGGGCAGAGCCTTTGGTGTCCGCCACGGTGACCAGCGTGGCCGCGCCATCACGCCCGACGACATCGGCGAGGCGGAGGAAGAAGACGGCAGCCGGGGTCATGAGCAAGTCCTCACCTCTCGCCTCCCATCGCTCGGCCCTGCACCGCTTCGCAAGCGCGCAGAATGGCTTCCGGCGTGGCGGGCGCGTCAAGCGGCACGCGGGCTCCGGGCCTCAACGACTGAACGGCATCGGCCAGGGCGCAGAACACAGCGTTTGCCAGCATCACCGGCGGCTCGCCCACGGCTTTGCTGGCATAGACCACGTCGGCACGGTTGGCATTCGGATAGAGGGCCACACGGAAATCGGCCGGCAGGTCGCTGGCGACCGGGATCTTGTAGGTGGCCGGCGCGTGGGTCAGCAGCTTGCCCTTCGCATCGAACACCAGTTCCTCGGTGGTCAGCCAGCCCATGCCCTGGACGAAGCCGCCTTCGATCTGCCCGATGTCGATGGCCGGATTCAACGACTTGCCGACATCATGCAGGATATCGACGCGGGTGACGCGGTTCTCGCCCGTCAATGTGTCGATCTCGACCTCGGCGCAGGCGGCCCCGAACGAGAAATACAGGAACGGGTTGCCGTGCTTCCGAGCCCGGTCCCAGGTGATGCCGGGAGTGGCATAAAAGCCGGTGGCGGACAACTGCACGCGGTCGAGATGGGCTTTTCGGGCGAGATCGCCGAAGCCGAGGCTGTCATTGCCGTGAAAGACCCGGTCATCACGAAAACTAACGGCCATGGCGGGGCAGTTCCACAGCGTAGCCGCATAGTCGGCCATCCGGCCCTTGATCGCCCGGGCTGCGTTCACTGCCGCGCGGGCGTTGAGATCGGTGCCGGAGGACGCCGCTGTCGGGCCGGTGTTGGGCACCTTCTCGGTGGTGGTGGCGGTGATGCGCACGCGGGCCATGTCGACGCCGAACTCCTCGGCGACGACCTGGGCCACCTTCTGGTAGAGCCCCTGCCCCATCTCGGTGCCGCCATGGTTGAGCTGGATCGAACCGTCCTGATAGACATGCACCAGCGCGCCGGCCTGATTGAGTTGCTTCAGCGTGAACGAGATGCCGAATTTCACAGGCGTCAGCGCCAGACCGCGCTTGATGAAGCGCGAGCGGGCGTTGAAGGCGGTGATGTCCTCGCGCCGCCGGCGATAGTCCGACGTTGCTTCCAGCGTCGCCAGAACGCCGCGCATGGTGTCGAGTTCGCTGACCTTCTGGCCATAGGGCGTGATGTCCGCGCCTTCGCGGTAAAGGTTCGCATGGCGCACATCGAGCGGATCGCGGCCCAGCGCCCAGGCGATCTCGTCGATCATGCGCTCGGCCATCAGCATGCCTTGCGGTCCGCCAAAGCCGCGGAAGGCGGTGTTGCTGACTGTGTTGGTGAGCAGCCGCCGCGTGTTGATGCGAGTCACCGGCAGCCAGTAGGACGAATCCGAATGGAACATGGCGCGGTCGATGACGCCTTGCGACAGATCCGCTGAATAGCCGCAGCGGGCGAGATAGTCGACATCGTAGGCGTGGATGCGGCCCGTCTCGTCAAAGCCGATGCGGTAGTCGGCCCGCATGTCGTGGCGCTTGCCGGTCGTGGCGAAATCGTCGTCGCGGTCCAGCCTGATCTTGCACGGGCGCTTGAGCTTGTGGGCGGCGAGCGCGGCAATCGCGGCCCACTGCGTCGCCTGGCTTTCCTTGCCGCCAAAGCCGCCGCCCATGCGGCGAACCTCGCAGATGACGAAGGCATCCGGCAGACCCAGAACCCTGGCAACCACGTGCTGCACCTCGGTGGGATGCTGGGTGCTCGAGTGCACGAGCAACTCGCCATCCTCCTTCGGGATAGCCAGAGCCGCCTGCCCTTCAAGATAGAAATGCTCCTGCCCGCCAATGCGGAACGTGCCTTCGACCTGGCGCGGGCTTGACGCCAATGCCGCCTCGATGTCGCCGCGCTCGAACGCGTAATCCGGCAGCACGGTCTCCTGGCGCTCCAGCGCCTGCTCGACCGTGACGCTCGGTGTTTCTGGCTCGATCTCGACCGTGGCCAGCCTCGCCGCGCGCCGGGCCGCATCGCGCGTCGTCGCGGCGACTGCAAACAGCACCTGGCTGTGAAACAGCACGCGCTGCTCGACGAACATCGGATCGCCACCGATCGAGGGCGAGACGTCGTTGCTGCCCGGCACATCTGCGGCGGTGAAGACCGCGACGACGCCCGGGCAACCGCGAACGGCATCGAGATTCATCGACCGCAAGGTTCCGCGTGCCGCCGGCGACAGCCCGCAGGCGATGTGCAGCGTGCCCTCTGGCTCGCGAAGATCATCGATGTAGGCTGCCGCGCCCTGCACATGCCGGGTTGCGCTGTCATGCGGCAGCGGCTGGTGCACATGGCGGAGCGGATCAGGAGGTGAGCCGTGGATAGGGCGAATGTTCATCTGGTACAAACCTCCGTCTTTCCGGGGCCATGCCGCTTGCTTGCCATCAGATAGACGTAGCCACCTTTCGTCATAGGCCACCATTGATGGGTTCCGGGCTCCGCTCTGCGGCCCCGGAATGACGATGGGCGTCGCTTGCCCGCTCGATCAGCCGCGTCTCGCCGGTGCTCACGCCGGCGATTTCGATCAACGCCTTGGCGAGGAGATTGCGCGCCACGGTGCTGCGGTATGCGGCGGTGGCGCGCTGGTCCGTCATCGGCTGGTAATCGGCCGCGATGGCCGCGAGCGCGGCGCTCCAGCTTGACACCTCGGTCATCGAAGCGCCGATGAGGGCGGCCTCGGCAGCGGCTGCGCGCTTCGGCGTGCCGGCCATGCCGCCGAAGGCGATGCGGGCTGATGCGATCATGCTGCCGTCCAGCGTCAGCCTGACGGCTCCCATCACGGCGGAAATGTCCTCGTCGAAACGTTTTGACACCTTGAAGGCGCGGAAGTGCTGGCCGTCCGCCAGACCGGGCACCGTCACGGCGTTCACAAACTCGGATGCCCTGCGGTCCTGCTTGCGGTAGGCGAGGAAAAAATCCTCCAGCGCAAGCGTGCGCGTCTGTTCCCCGCACCTGAGTTCCACCGTGCCGCCCAGGGCGATGAGGCAGGGCGCGAGATCGCCGATGGGCGAGCCGTTGGCGATGTTGCCGCCCACGGTGCCCGAGGCGCGCACCTGCGCCGAGCCGAAGCGGCGCACGACCTCGCCAAGGTCGGGATCGATGCCGGCAAGATGACGATGCGCGTCGGCATGGCTGGCGCCGGCGCCGATGCGGACGCCGTCTGCAACGGGCTCGATGGCGCCAAACCCGTCGACACGGCCGAGCCAGATGAACTTGCCGATGTCCATCAGGCCCTTGGTCAGCCACAGGCCGACGTCGGTTCCGCCCGCGAGCAGGGTCGCATCGGGATGGTCAAGGCAAAGCCTCGCCAGCGCATCGACGCTGCGCGGGATGGCGAAGAAGCTGTCTCGATCGCCGACCAGCACGTCATCCGGCGTTTCCAGCGCGGCAAGCGTGGCCTCTGCGCCGGCGCGCGCCGCGATGAAACGATCCGCCGCCGCGCCGGCGCAGGCATCCATGGCCGCGTCGATGATCGGGCGGTAGCCGGTGCAGCGGCAGAGGTTGCCCGCCAGCGCATCACAGACCTGGGTCCGCGTCACCGGCCGCGCGCCTTCGTGGTAAAGCGCGAACAGGCTCATCACGATGCCGGGCGTGCAGAAACCGCATTGCGAGCCATGATGCGCCACCATCGCTGCCTGCACGGGATGCAGCACGCCATCGTGGGCGAGATCATCCACCGTGATCAGTTCCGCGCCGTCGAGTTGGCCCAGCAGCAGGATGCAGGTGTTGACCGGCTCATAAACCAACCGCCCGCCCTTGAGGCGGCCCACCACCGCCGTGCAGGCCCCGCAATCGCCCTCGGCGCAGCCTTCCTTGCTGCCGGTCAGGCGCATGTCCTCGCGCAGCCAGTCGAGCACGGTGCGGCGCGGACTGAAGGCATCAAGCGTGACGACGTTGCCGCGATGCAGGAAACGAATGGCTTTCCGGACGGGCTCAGGCATGTTCAAATCAGACATCCAAAGATCATGCCGTGAGGCGCGGCGGAACGGAAGGGGGCTTGGCCCGTGTCCAATAGAAGCAACAGTTGGCGCGTTTCCGGGGCCGTTCCGCTGACGCAGCACGGCCCCTCAAACGCGCGGAGATCATACCCATGATCTCCCCCGCCACCCTCGCCGCCCGCATTGCAGCCGGAACCGGCGATGCACCAGCCGATCTCGTCATCAGCAATGCGCGGCTGTATTGCCTCGTCACGGGCGCGCTGATCGAGACGGACATCGCCATTGTCGGCGACGCGATCGTGGGCACGCATGGCCGCTACGAGGGCCACCGGACCATCGACGCCGGGGGCCGCATTGCCGTGCCGGGCTTCATCGACACGCATTGCCATGTCGAATCATCACTGATCACGCCGTTCGAGTTCGAGCGTTGCGTGCTGCCCCATGGCGTGACCACGGCGATCTGCGACCCGCACGAAATCACCAACGTGCTGGGGACCGAGGGCATCCGCTATTTCCTGACCGCGGCGGAGCGCATGGTGATGAGCCTGTTCGTGCAGCTTTCGAGCTGCGTGCCGGCCACGCATCTGGAGACGGCGGGGGCCGATCTGTCGGCAGCGGACCTCGTGGAGTTCATGCACCATCCCAAGGTCATCGGACTGGCCGAGTTCATGAACTTTCCCGGCGTGATCCATCGCGATCCCGGCTGCCTCGACAAGCTCAGCGCCTTTTCGGAGAGGCACATCGACGGCCACGCGCCGCTGCTGCGCGGGCTGCCGCTGAACGGCTACCTCGCCGCCGGCATCCGCACCGACCACGAGACGACGACGGCGGACGAAGCGCGCGAGAAGCTGGCCAAGGGCATGCACATCCTGATCCGCGAGGGCTCGGTGTCGAAGGACCTGCACGCCCTGATGGAGTTGATCGACAGGGACACCTCTCCCTTCCTCGCCTTCTGCACCGATGACCGCAACCCGCTCGACATCGCAGAGGAAGGCCATCTCGACTTCATGATCCGCACCGCGATTGCCCATGGCCGCGATCCGCTGGCGGTCTACCGCACGGCGACGATCTCGGCGGCGCGGGCCTTTGGGCTGACCGATCGCGGCTTCATCGGGCCGGGCAAGCGGGCCGACCTCCTGCTGCTCGATGATCTGGCGGAGTGCCGGGTCAGCCTGACGCTGGCTGGCGGGCGGCTTGGCGATGCCGCCGCTTTCGCAGCACGCGAACCTGTCGCTGCGGTCGGGCGCAGCAGCGTGAAGTCCCGCACGTTGCAGCCGGCGGATTTCGCGGTGGCGGCGGCGGGCGAGACCTCCGTCATCGGCGTGGTGCCGGGCAAGATCATCACCGAGCATCTGAAGCGCATGCTGCCGACCAGCGGTGTCGTCCCCGGCGCGCGCAGCGCGGGAGGGGGATCCATCGGCGCAGGGCAGATGGATCCCCTTCCCCTCCGCTCCGCTCCGGCCGGGGATGACATCGGAGGAGCGAAAACTAGTCAGGCCTCTCTTTTCGCCGCCATCGATCTCGCCCAGGACATCGTCAAGGTCAGCGTCATCGAGCGGCATGGGCGGAACAACGGCATTGCCACGGGCTTCGTGCACGGCTTCGGCATGAAGCGCGGCGCGATCGCATCGTCGGTCGGGCATGACAGCCACAACCTGTGCGTGGTTGGAGTGGATGAGGCCTCGATGGCGGAGGCGGCGAACCGGCTCGTGGCCATCGGCGGCGGCTTTTGCGTCGCGGACAAGGGCGAGGTGCTGGCCGAACTGGCGCTGCCGATTGCCGGGCTGATGAGCGAAGGCAGCTTCGAAGAGGTTCACGACAGGCTGATTCCGCTCCGGGCAGCCGCCAAGGGCCTTGGCGTGACGCTGGCCGAGCCGTTCCTGCAGGTGGCGTTCCTGACGCTGCCGGTGATTCCGCACCTGAAGATCACCGACAAGGGGCTGGTCGATGTCGACCGCTTCGCACTGATCTAGTTGGGCTTGCCAGCGTGCTGGCCGAGCAGGCTGGCGACGCGCCTGGCGTCGGCCACCTGCAGCTTCGTGAAGTCGGTCTCCGCGCGCTGCAGGCGAGGCGTGACCTGTCCAGCCTCGTAGCGCTTCATCAGGAAGCGCAGCGTCGTGTCCCATGTCAGCGGCACGGCCTTGGCGTAGGCGAGGAAGCCGCCATGGACATCGAGCGCGAAAGCCTTGGCCACCGCTGCGGCGGGCACGGCGACCTGCCGCGCCAGCAGGGCGAGCGCGGCGTCGACCTGGTTGTCATGGAGCATGGCGCTGACCTGCTGGTCGATGTCGCGCGCGCTCTCGACCTGCGGCTGCGGCGGCAAGGGCGTGGCTGCGGGCAAAGCTGCGGGTGCAGGCGGTGTGGCGGCTGCCGCAGGCCCGTTGCCGTCCAGTTCGATCAACTGGCCGGCAATGTCCGTGCGGACCATGACGCGGTCATACAGGCCACCATCGTCCAGCGCTGCATTGGCCAGCTTGTCCTTGCCGCGCTCGGAGAACACGGCGCCGCTGTTGTTGACCAGCGCGATCATGATCTCGCCATTGGCCCGCGACAGGATCAGGTCTGTGATGCCCGGGCTCAGGGCCGCGCGTTCGCAGATGGCGAGCAGATGATCCGGGCCCTTGACCATGGCCAGCGCCATCAGATGATCATCGAGCAGCAGCGGCGACAGGCGTATCACCGGCCGCGCCACCAGAATCGAATCGTCGAAGGCCAGATGGCGGACAGCTTTGGCAGGCGCGCGCGGATTGGCTGCAATCGCGGCTGACAGATGGACCTTGGCGTCGTCGGAGCAGGCCGGGATCAGCGATACGAAGATCGAATCGAAGGTGTCGACCCCGTTTCCGTCGAGCAGATGCGAGACGCCCTCGAACAGATCCGTGATCTTGACGAGCATGTCGTCGCGGCGCGCCTGCCCGGCCTTGGCCAGACTTCTCGCCAGATCACCAACTATGGCCGCATTCTGCGTCATCGTGCCCGTTCTTTCGGGGACCCATGTTGACCGGCCGCGATGCCGCGCCGCGCCAACAGAAGAACCCAACCCAGCCCAGTCCATCTATGGTGCCGAAATGCTGAACAAAGTGCAAAGGCCTTCGCGCAGCAATGTCAGAACTGCGGCAAAAACAGGCCGTTAGCTGCCACTTTGTGTCGCTCCTTCATGCGCCTCGCGCCGGGCAACCTGGCTCCGGGCTGCGCCTCGATGGCGGCCGCCAGCACGGTCATGCGTGCCGCAAATCCGTCGCCGCCCATCGCAGCCGGGTCGATCGCGAGGATGATCTGGCCGGTTTTCGGCGGCCCGCCTGCCCCGTCGATGAAGGACGATGCCTCGAAGGCGAAATGCGCGCCGACCAGCGCCGCTGCGAGAATCTCCACCATCATGGCGAGCGTCGCGCCCTTCGCGTCGCCAAGCGGCGTCATCGTCCCGGCCAGCGCTCTGGCGGCGTCGGTGGTCGGATTGCCGTCGACATCGAGCGCCCAGCCCTCCGGAATCGCCTCGCCCTTCTGCTTCGCCGCAACGATGGGGCCGCGCGCCACCTTCGACAGCGCCATGTCGATGACGACCGGCGCCCTGCCTTCGAGCGGCGCCGCAAACGCGATGGGATTGGTGCCGAACACCGGCTTGCTGCCGCCCCAGGGCGCCATCGCTGCCGGCGTGTTGGCGAACAGCAGCGCCACCAGCCCGGCCTCGGCCAGTTTCTCGACATGCAGGCCGGCCGCGCCGCAATGGTTGGAATTGCTGATCGTGGCCAGCGCGATGCCCTGCGCGCGGGCGATGGCCGGAAGCTCCGCGATGGCCAGATCGATGGCGGCATAGGCAAAACCGTCACGTGCATCGATGGCCAGCACGCTGGGCTTCGGGCGGGTCGCGACGGGCGTCGCCTGGCCGTCGATCTTGCCGCTTTTCACCATGGTGAGATAGGTCGGCACGCGGCTCAGGCCATGGCCCTTGAGCCCATCGGCCTCGGCAGCGACCAGCGCCGTGGCGACCGAGTGGGCGGTTGCCGACAGAACACCCGCTTCGCGGAACAGGGCCGCAATATGCGCAATGGCGTCGGGAATCGTGTGAGTGCTGGTCATGCTGTTTCGCTTTCCGGTGTCATCCCCGGCGATGCCGCAGGCATCGGGAAGGGGATCCATTGACTGGTGACAGGTGGATCCCCTTCCCGCGCGTGCCGCGCGCCGGGGATGACACCAAACAAAGTGGCTAAACAGACAGCGCCTTCTTCACGTTCTCGACCGTCACCCAACTGACGCGCACGTTGGATTCCTCGGTCACGCCTGCGATGTGGGGGGTGAGGATCAAGTTCGGGCAACCGGCGAACAGGGTCGCATCCGGCCCCTTCAGCGGTTCATTGTCGAAGACATCGAGCGCAGCGCCGGCGATCTCGCCAGCCTTCAGCGCCATTGCCAACGCACCCTCGTCGACAACGCCGCCGCGCGCGGCATTGATCAGGATCGCATCCTTGCGCATGGCCGTCAGCGCCCTGGCATTGATCAGGTTGCGCGTTGCCTCGGTCAGCGGCACATGCAGGCTGACGACATGGGCGCTGGCCAGAAGCTGTTCGAGCGACGCGGGCTTTGCGCCGAGTTCGGCCCAGACAGGGTTGTCCGCCTTGACGAACGGATCATGGGCGATGACCTCCATGCCCATGGCGCGGGCGCGCCTGGCAGTCTCGCGCGCGATGGCGCCGAAGCCGACAAGGCCGAGCGTCTTGCCGGACATCTCGCCACCCATCAGGTCATTGCGCGGCCACTCGCCCCTGGCGACGCGGTCGGTGGCGAACCAGGCGCGGCGAAGGAGCACCAGCGCTGCGGTGATGACATATTCCGCCACCGACACATCGTTCGCGCCGGAAGCCGGAAAGACCGCCACCGAACGGGCGGCGCACGCCACGAGGTCGATGTTGTCGAGGCCGACGCCAAGCCTGCCCACCACCTTCAGCTTCGGCGCCGAGGCCAGCAGGGCTGCGCGGACCTGCGTGCGGTTGCGCACGATGATGGCGCGGGCATTGGCCAGCAGCTTGCCCAGTTCCTCGGGCTTGTCGACGAGCTTTGGATCATAGACCACGTCGTGTCCCTTGAGGCCGTTGGTGATCGCGGCTTCGTCCATGAACTCGGTGATGACGATATCGGGCATGGGGTTTCCTCAGCCGACGACCTTGAGGCCGATGATGATCAGGAACAGGATGACGAAGGTCGCGCCCATGAACACCGCCATGTGCCGCCAGCCGATCGTCAGGATGGATCGAAGCGAGGTGCCGAGCCCGAGTGCGGCGATGGCGATCAGCAGGCCCCATTTCGAGGCTTCGCCCAGCAGCGCCTTGATCGCCGGATAACCCACGGATGACGCGAGCGCGGGGCTGGCGACCATCAGGCTGTTGACGAGGCACAGGCCAAGGAAGACCAGCGCGAAGACCGGCACCGGCACTTTCGCTTCGCCCGCCTGCTCGCCCTGCCGCACGAAGTACCAGCCGATGGCCAGCACCATCGGCAGCAGCAGGAAGACGCGGAACAGCTTGACGATCACCGCCGTGTTGCCGACGCTGTCCGACACGGCATAGCCCGCGCCGACCACCTGCGCCATGTCATGGATGGTGGCCCCCAGCATGATGCCGGTGGTGCGCGCGTCATAGCCCAGCCAGATGCACAGCGGCGGGTAGGCCAGCATCACGATCGTGGAGATCGCATTGGCCATCACCACCGTGAAGGCGATGTCGGCGCTCTTGCGCTTGTAGTCAGGCACCACGGTTGCGGCGGCCAGCGTCGCGGACGCGCCACAGACGGCATTGGCCGCGCCCGCCAGCGCGCCGAAACCCACGTCACGATCCAGCAGCTTCGCCAGCCAGATCGCCGCGAGAACCGTAATGATCATCGACGCGATGACCAGCAGCGCCACGCCAAGGCCAAGGCCGATGATGTCGCCCAGCGCGATGCGCAGGCCGAGCAGGCCGATGGCCCAGCGCAGCAGCTTCTTGACGCAGAACGTCATGCCCGGTTCGAAACGCGGCGTCATCACGACGGAGTGGAGCGCAATGCCGATGATCAGCGCGATCACCATGTCTGGCAGCGCGAGACGCCCGCCGGTCAGTGATTTCAGCAGCGGGGCTGCGAGATAGGAGGCAATGGCCACGGCAAGCGACAGTAGAATGCCGGGGGCCAGCTTCTGGATCGTGGCTGAGGTGGGCAGGGAAATGGCGGTCATGGACTGCAAGTTCCGAATGCCCCGCCCTTTACCTCCCCGCATGGCGGGGAGGGAGACGGCAGGCAATGGCGGGCGCTGATCCAACCCATTCGCTGCAATGCCGTCTGCTTCCCTCCACGCCATGCGGGGAGGGTGCGGGTGAGGCTTTCTGAAACGCCCCGGCGCGGCTCCGACACATCTGAAAATGGGATCATGCGCCAAGTCCTATCCTGTAGCGCAGCTTCGACGCCCCGCCGTATTCCATGGAGACAAACTCTTCGACAAAACGGCCACCAACCCCTTCAATGACGCGAATGGACGCAAGATTGGCGGGGTCGGTTGTCAGTTCGACGGATCTAAGTCCAACGTTGCGCGCTTCCAACAACATCTCCGCCAGCGCTTGCCTCGCATATCCATGGCCACGCTTCCATGGCACAACCGCATAGCCGATGTGCCCAAGCACGTGGGGCGGCAGATCATCGCTCCCCGGCTGCCAGCGCAGGCTGATCGTGCCCGCGTAAGCGCCGTCCCAAATCCAGCGCAAAATCTGCGGCAAGCGTTGCCGCACCGAGCCATCGGGCAGCGTGACAGTCCCGTCCAATGCCACAAGGTCGCGGAGGAACATGTCGGGGTTGGCCTCGATCTCGGCCAATTGCTCCGCTGCAACATTGCGGACGTTGTTTGGCGACCAGCCCGTCCTGAGCGCAGCCGCGTAGGACCAAAGATGAGAATGATCCGGAGTGACGAGTTGGGGTTTCTCAGCCATCACCCACCCGCGTCATGCTCGGCTTAGTGCCGAGCATCCACGCCTGCGGATGCTGCACGAAGACGTGGATGGTCGGGTCAAGCCCGACCATGACGACGTTGTGCGCGGACACAGAACCATCACGCGCTGCGGTACAGCTTGGTCATCGAGAACTCGCGATGGCCGAGCGCTTCGGCGGCGGTGAGGCGGCCGTTCGAGGTGCGCACGATGTTGGCGATCAGGGCGTCGCCGGCTTCCGGGATGGTCATGTCGCGGCGCAGGATGCCCGAAACGTCGACGTCGATGTGCTCCGGCATGGTGCGCATGGTCTGCGGGTTGCCGGTGATCTTGATCACGGGGACGATCGGGTTGCCGATGACATTGCCCTGCCCGGTCGGGAAGGTGTGCACGACATAGCCTCCCGCCGCCATCAGGGTCACGCATTCGGCCGCGGCCGACGAAGTGTCCATGAAGTATAGGCCCGCGCCCTTGGTCGGCGCCTCGGCCGGCTGGAGGATGTCGATGAACTTCGAATCGCGCCCGATCTTCTCGAGGTTTCCCAGCGCCTTCTCCTCGATGGTGGACAGGCCGCCCTTGATGTTGCCCTTGGTCGGCTGGCTGTCCGAGAGATCGTCGGTCTTGAACTGCTCGATCACGTCGGTCTGATAGGCCTTCCACATCTTGTACCAGCGTTCGCCAAGTTCCGGCGTGGCCGCGCGCGCCTTGCACAGGTGCTCTGCGCCGGTGATCTCGGAGGTTTCGCCGAAGACGCCATGAATGCCCTTGGGCAGGAGCTTGTCATACATGTTGCCCACGGTGGGGCAGGATGACAGGCCGGTGGTGGTGTCGCTTTCGCCGCACTTGGTGGAAACCCAGAGTTCGCCGATGTCGCACTTCTCGCGGGTCAGTTCGGAGGCCCACTGCACGAACTCCTTGGCGACGTAGGACGCCTTGGCAATGGTGCCGATGTCGCCGACGCCTTCGATGCCGAAGCCGACCACTGGCTTGCCGGTCTTGGCGATGCCGTCGACGACGATCTTGGTCCAGCCGTCCTCGATGCCGACGACCACGACCGCAGCCACGTTCGGGTTCGCGCCCGCGCCGATCAGGGTGCGGAAATGGATGTCCAGGTCCTCGCCGAACTGCAGCCGGCCATAGGCGTGCGGCACGGCCATCGTGCCCTTGATGTTGTTGGCGACAGCTTCGCAGACACTGTTCGACAGATCATCGAGAGGCAGGATCAGCACGTGGTTGCGCACGCCGACGCGGCCGTTCTCGCGCCGCCAGCCCATGAAGTTGTCATTTTTGGCCGAGGAGCGGCGCTTAAGCACCGGCGCCTTGAAGGCAGGCACGTCGATCTTGCGGCCCTTGATGCTGGCCAGCTTGTTCAGATTCAGGTCGAAATTGGCGACGATGGTCATGGGCTTGATCCTTTCAACTCCCGGGTGTCATTCCCGGCCGGAGCGAAGCGAAGGGGAAGGGAATCCAGAGTCGGCCGCTTGGTGGATCCCCTTCCCGGCCCGTCGGGCCGCCGGGGATGACACCGGCGCGAGCCGGCTCACCAGCGCTTGGTCTTGAGATTGTGCACGTGGACGTAGTCGCCGACCTTGGCGGGGCCAACCATCTTGCCGATGTCCTGGCCATACTTGATCGCGGTGTCTCCGGTCTTCAAGTTCTTCAAAGCCACCTTGTGGCCGATCGGCACGTCGGCGTTGGCGGTGAGTTCGAAAGACGAGTTGTCATGGGTGACGACGCAGAGCATCTTTGTGCCAGCCTTCAGGCCTTCGACCACGACAACGCCGACGTTGTCCTCGCGCTCATGAACGAGCAGGTGCGGTGCAGACATCAGATCACTCCCTTTTCGGTGTTTCCGGCAGGCGGGCTCGATGCCCCCTCGACGGCTTCATCTTTTTAGTCTTATATAAGACATATGACTTCTGACAAGATCAAAACTGACTCGAATTTGCCGCCACCGCCGGCCCAGCCTGTCGGGTTCCGGCCGCTGTATCGGCAGGTCAAGGACGAGTTCGTCAAGCGCATGGTCGACGGCGTCTGGCCGGCGGGCTTCCTGCTGCCGAGCGAAAGCCAGCTTGCCGCAGATGTCGGCGTCAGCCAGGGCACCGTGCGCAAGGCGCTGGATGAGCTTTCGGCGGAAAACCTGTTGGTCAGGCAGCAGGGCCGCGGCACTTTCGTGGCGCAACACGACGAAAAGCGCATCCTCTTCCAGTTCTTCAAGCTCGTGCCGGATGACGGCATCGCGCGCTTTCCCGAAAGCGTCGTATTGGAAGCGGCGGTGTTCACCGCGACCGACATCGAACGCGAGCAACTGGGGCTCGAGCCGCAAGCGAAGGTGGCGCGGGTGCGCCGGATGCGGGCCATCGACGATGTGCCGATGATCGTCGAGACGCTGTCGCTGCCCGACGCGATGTTTCCCGGCATCACCGACGCACCCGTTCCGAACAGCCTCTATGCGTTCTACGCAGAGCGCTACGGCGTGACCATCGCCCATGCGCGCGAAAAGCTGAAAGCCATCCAGCTCGATGCCTTAGATGCCGGGATTCTGGGCAAGCAGGCGGGGCATCCGGCCTTGATGGTGCAGCGGCTGGCGCTGTCGCTGGACGCGAGGCCGGTCGAATGGCGCGTGAGCCTGTGCCTGACCGACGATGCGCACTATCTGTCATTCATGCGTTGAGTTTACCCCCGTCCGCAGAGACGGGATCGAATACGAACCGACCTTGGGAGGGTCCACATGCCATCGTTCATCAAGCCGCTTTTCATTGCCGCAGCAGGTGCGCTCGCCTTCGGCAGCGCAGCCGTCGCTCAGGGGTTCCCGTCGAAACCGATCACGCTGATCGTTCCGTTCGCTGCGGGCGGCCCCAGCGACGTGATCGGCCGGCTCGTCGGAGAGCACATGAGCCGCACGCTCGGCCAGCAGGTCATCGTCGAGAACGTCGCCGGCGCAGGCGGCACGGCGGGCGCTTCGCGGCTCGTGGCCTCCGCGCCGGATGGGCACACGGTGCTGATCCATCACCTCGCGCTGAAAGCCGCGCCCGCGCTCTACAACAACCTGCGCTACGACACGCAAACCGCCTTCGAACCGCTCGGCATGATCAACACCGGGCCGATGGTGATCACGGGAAAGCTGGCGCTCGCTCCCCAGAATGCGAAAGACTTCTTCGCCTACGTCAAGGCGCAAGGCGACAAGCTGACCATGGCGCATGCCGGGGTCGGCTCGAATTCGCATCTGTGCATCATCCTGATGAGCCAGGCCGTCGGCGCAAAGCCGACGCAGGTCGCCTATCGCGGCACCGGACCGGCGATGAACGATCTCGTCGGCGGGCAGGTCGAAGCGCTGTGCGACCAGTCCACCACTGCGGTGCCGCAGGTGCAGGGCGGCAAGATCCGGGCCTACGCCGTGACGTCGGCGGAGCGTCTGTCGGTGATCAAGGACGTGCCGACGACGCGGGAATCCGGCACGCCGGTCGACATGACGATCTGGCACGGTCTGTACGCGCCCAAGGGCACGCCGGCCGAGGCGATCGGCAAGCTCAGCTCAGCCTTGCAGGCGGCGATGAAGGACGAGGCCATCAATACCCGCTTCGCCTCTTTCGGCACGACATCCTTCCCCGAAGCGCAACGCACGCCCGCGGCGCACAAGGCAGCGTTCGAAGCTGAAGTGGCGAAATGGGGAAAAGCGCTGAAGGAAGCCGGAGTGGCTGCGGGCGCGGTGAACTGACAACGGCCTGCGCCGGCAGCGCCGCCGCCCCGGCCCGATCTTTGCGTCAACCTGGCGTCAATCGTGGCGTGACGCTGAGTTGATGCCCGTCATGCGAGTTGCCTCCTGAGATGTCCGGATTTTGCGGGCCAGGAGGTTTCGACATGGCGAGCTGGCTGATCGACAGCGTGGGGTTTCTTGCGGCGGGCGCCACGGCCGTCACGTTCTACTGCAAGCGCATGGGCCATCTAAGGGCCTTCGCGATCGGCGCCAACCTGCTGTTCATCACCTACGGCGCTGCGATGGGCCTGCTGCCGATCCTGCTGCTGCATTGCCTGCTGCTGCCGCTGAACGCCATAAGGTTGCGGGAAGCGATGCTGCGCACGCGCCAAGAACCGCAAACCGCCGCGCCTAACCCAGCGGTTCCTGTCAAGCGGGGCCGTATCGCAGGATAGCGCGCGCGGCGCCAGCGCTGCGTCACCAGGTGACCTGGCGAACCCTGCACAGTTTAGGAACCAGGATCTGGGCGGTCTCCGGCCTTGGAACGCCGATGCCGTTGCTGAAGAAGATCGGCTGCCGCTGCAGCGAGCCGCCCGTCGGCGTGAAGGCGGCGAAGAGAACGGCGCTGGGCCAGCGCGAGAATGCGACCTTGCCATGAATGAGGTTGGTCGAGGCGCCCAACGCGGAAGAAGCGCCCGGCAGCAGGCTCGACTCTTCCGCGCCGACATGGATCGCATAGTCCGCCACAGTGAGCTTCGGGATCACGAAGCCATTCTGGATGCGGACGGTCGCCTTCCATGTCAGCGACGGCGTCGCGGACGTCGCCAGTTTCCTGATCGCCTGCTCTAGCGGAAAGCGCGCCACCGGCGGCAGTCCCGGCAGCTTTGCGGTGAGCGCAGCCGCCGCAGCGGCCGGAACCGGATCAAGCACCTGACCGCTGAGCTTCACCTCATACCAATCGTCGTCGGCAACGTACTCGACGGTCGCCGCGGCGCGCACAAGGGTCGCGGTCAGGCTGAAGGTCACCTTGCCGCCGGCCGAACGGCGGTCGCTCAGGCAGGTCGTGAGTCCCGGAACAGTTGAGTTGCGCGACGCGGACGGCGGATCGCCCCACTTGCCGATCGAGAACGAAAGGTTCTGCGCGGCGCGGAATGTCTGCATCGGCGGCTTTATGCTTGCCGGCGTTGGTCCGGGCATCGTGAAGTTGTCGCCGCCGAAAAACGGATCCGCCATGCCGGACGGAAGCAGGCTCGTGATGAAATGCGGCAGCACCGACAAGGGGTTGTCCACCTCCGATTGTGGAATCCAGCCGATCAGGTCGAACTCGAAGTCTCCCGTCATCACTGTGACGCTTGGCTTTGGGGGCGTCGGCGGCGGCGGCGGATCATCCTTCTTGCGCGGCTGCACGAGGATCACCACGGCCCTGCGGTTCGGGTCCTCGGCAGCGCCCGTCAACGACATCGCCTCCCCGACCGCCTCGAGCTGCATCTGGCTGTCGGGAATGCCGCGGGCCCGCAGGACCGCGGCGACATTGTTCACCCGTCGCCGGGACAGCGCAGCGTTGTGGGCATCGCTGCCTGTGCGGCTCGCCGATCCCTGCATCCAGATGTTGCCCGCGCCATTGGCCAGCAGCGGCAGGATGGTCTTCACAAGGAAATCGAGGTGCTCCTGCTTCGGCGCATCCCCGTCGATGTCGAAGTTGCTGAGCGACGCCTTGGTCTGCCCTGCGGCGGACCCGGAGCTGTCGACGTCCACTTTTCCCCGGCCGGTCGGTTTCGCCATGTCGTGTCCTCAAGCAAGGGCGCTGCAGTCAATCCCCATGGAAGCCTTCAGCCATTCCGGCGATTTGCCGCGAACGCCCAGGGATGCCGGAAGTTAACGTAGCGGCATGTTTGATTTGACGCAAGGTTAGTTTACGTGCGTTTGCTTTCTGCCCGCGCGCGGCTTTGTGCGTGATGCGCACCGCACCCAGCCGGCACCGTCAGAGCGCGACCGCCCGCCCCTCGCGGATCGACTGCTCGGCGGCGAGACCAATGCGCACGGCTTTGAGCCCGTCTTCCAGCGTGACATCGACCGCGCCGCCTTGGCGGACCACGCGGTTGAAGCCCATGTGCTGGTAGTAGGTCGAGCCGTGATGGTCGCCGGCCTTCAGGATCGCCTCGTCGACATGAACCTTGCGGCGCGCCGGGTTTTGCGGGCTGCGCAAAGAGACGACGATTTCGCTCTCCCGCTCGGCTCCGCCGGGCCAGAAACGGGACGGGCCGGGCACGAAGGCCTCGACCTTGCCGGTTGAGCCGGTGGCCGCAAGCTCCTCCTGCCAGTAGGAGCCTTCGGCGAACATGCACAGGTCGAGCAGCGCGCGGATGCCTGACCTGAAATCGACGATCACGAAGGCGTTGTCGATGATGTCCGGCACGCGCCCGTCATAGCGCTCCTGCCGGTGGTTCACGTCTGCGGCACCCGAGGCGTAGACGCGCACGGGCTCATCCTGCGTGACCAGCCGCATCAGATCAAAGAAATGGCAGCATTTCTCGACCAGCGTGCCGCCTGTCCGCTCTGAAAAGCGGTTCCAGTCACCGACCTTTTTCAGGAACGGGAAACGGTGCTCGCGGATGGCGAACATCTTCAACTCGCCGATGTTGCCTGCCCGGACCTCGCCGATCAGCTCCGCCACCGGCGGCATGTAGCGATATTCCATCGCGACCCAGATCGGGGCCGCATGCGCAACGCCGGCTTTTGCCAGCAGGTCGCAATCGGCAGCGGTGGTGCAGACCGGCTTTTCGACCAGCACAGGCAAGGCTCGGGGCGCGGAGAAGATGTCGTCGAGGATCGCCTTGTGGGTGTCGTTGGGGCTCGCAATCACCAGCGCATCGACGATTCCGGAAGCCAGCAAGTCCTGATGGCGTGCGAACGCCGCTGCACCGCCTGCCGCTGCCGACGAAAGGGCGCGCTGTTCGGCATCGGTATCGGACACTGCCGTGACGATGGCGCCCGGCACGAGCGCCAGGTTGCGGATATGCTCGCGCCCCATCATGCCGGCCCCGATCAGGCCATAGCGGACGGTCTCCGGCTTTGCCGCGTTCTGCATCAGGCCAACTCCACCACGCGCAGACCCATCTCCTCGCCCAGCGCGCGCAAGACGCCGCGATGCTCGCCGTAGACCAGCGCGACGTGGTGTTCGAGGCCGAATTCCAGCATCGCCTCCATCACGTCGCCAGCGGCGCGGTCGAAACGGATGACGCCGGAGGTGCCGGTGAAGCTCATCGGCGCGCGCACCATCTCGCCACCGGCGATGATCATCGTGGTCTGCCCGCGCGCCTGGCTGATGCGGGCAATGCTGACGCGTCCGGGCTTGAGCGTGAATTCCTGCAAAAGCGGCATCTTGCGGTTGGAGTGCAGTTGCGCGCGGGGCTGGAACTGGTCATCGGCCATGGACAACGGGGCCGAGCCGCAATGCCAGAACACGCCCGTGTCGCCAGCAGCATCGATGTCGACGATGTCGACCAGCCATGATGGCGCGCCGGCCACTTCCTGAAGGAGCATGCCGGTCAATGCGCCATAGACGTCGGCCTCGCAGGCGCAGGGGGTTTTCGCCTCGGTCAGCATGCCCATCGGGCCGCAGGCGGCGCAGCCGTATTCGGTGAACATCTCTGGCCAGCAGCGCACCGCGAGAGCCGAGCAGCCCTTCGCCGCGCTCAGCCCGGCCAGCGCGTGGTAGACTCCGAGGCTCTTGTCGAGTTGGCCCTGATCCACGTCATCAAGGCCACTCAGCTTGCCCGCGACATCGGCGCGCGTGGCGGCGATGCGGTCGGCGCCCACAGCACTGGCGCTCTCGAAAACCTCGGGCAACGCGATGCGCTTGACTTCCACGCCCGCCAGCGCGCCGAGTTTCGCCGGATCATAGGCGCAGGTGTCAAAACCGACGGGATGCTCGCCGACGAGCCCGATGCTGCGGCCCTTGAGGCTGGCCAGAACCCGCCTGGCCTGCTCGCGCTCGACGAGGCCTGGCTTCGGCCCCTGCGGAAAGGCCGGATCGCGCTCGTCGCCGATCACCAGCCCGCCGATGGCATCATGGATCATTGGGGCATCGGGCGCGGCATGAAGCCAGCGCAGCGGGATGCCGGCCAGGCCCAGCGCGTGCGCCGCAAGATTGAGCCCACAGAACGAATTGAGCCGCAGCCTCCCGCCCGCGCGTGGCTCCGGCACGGACCAGATGGCAAGCGGAGCGAGATTTTCGCGCGCGATCCTGACGGTCATGGAAGCGTCGGTGAAGGTGACCTGCAGGACGAGAAGAAGGTCGATCCTGCTGCCTTTCAGCGCCGCCAGCGCCGATTCCGTGGCCGGGCCGTCGAACAGCAGCGTGCGGGCGCCGACAATGCGGTGGCCGGTGGCCTCCAGCGCCGTGAAGCAGGCCGCCGCCATCTCCTCGGCATAGGGCACGTCGAAGGTCGGGCGGGCCAATGGCAGGACACCGATCACGGGCATGGTGTCATTCCTCTCAGGCGATGCATGGCAATGTCATTCCGAGGCCGCGCAGCGGAGCCCGGAACCCATCAACACGACAAGAAGCTGCATTCGCGATGTTGCATCCGCAGACATGGGCTTCATCTTTGACGACCGTGGCTTCCGGGCTGCGCCGCGCGCCCCCGGAATGACGATGAGCAGCACACCCCATCAGACCACGCCATACCTGTGCCGGAAGCTTGCATCCGGGTGTTCGACGCTGGCCTTGCCGCCGTAGAGCGGGTGGTCGAACCACGGCAGGCCCACCTCGTCCGTCATGGCGTTGAGCTCGGCCATGTAGGGCACGCTCCTGCCGCGCAGGCCAGCGCGGATCGCCTCCCAATCGGGGAAGGCCTTGAACGGGTCGGCCCAGATGGCCCGCCCTGCGAGGTAGCCAGACGCGCCGGCAGCGTAGGCATGGTCCAACACCGTCCTGAACTCGGCCATCGAGGCGCCCGCCGACAGCATGACCCACGGCCGGCCGCAGAGCGCGCCCATCTCGTTGAACAGCTTTTGCGTGACAAGCCGGTCAGCCTCGCCGATGCCCTTGGCCGGCACGGGACTTTCGAGCTTGAAGACATCGATGCCGTATTCGGGCTTGGCAAACTCGCGGACGCTGTCGAGCACGTGATGGGCATGCTTGCCCTGCATCTCGACATAATCAGTGGTCTGATGTGCATCCGCCGCCAACGGATAGACCAGAAGCTCGAACAGGAACGGGATGTCATGGCGGGCGCAGGCGTCGCCGATGCGGCGGGTGAAATCCTGTTGCGCCAGGTTGACCGAAAGGTCAGCGTCGGGCCGATACCAGGCCAGCACCTTCACCGCATCAGCGCCGCAACGCTTGATCTTCTCCACCGACCAGTCGTCGATCTCGGACGACAGCCGCCCGCCCGGCGTCTCGCGGAAAATCGAATCTTCCAGCGTCACGATCAGCCCCTTGGCGGGCGACAGGATCGACAGGCCCTGCGGCAAGGCGAAATGCGGATCGAGCAGCATCGCGGAGGCATCGGCCTGCAGTTCACGAACCAGCATGAGCTTGAAGCCGGCGACGTCATCGTAAGGCGCTTCGGCAAGCCCGCGCGCCGCCTTGATCGGGTTCTTGATCGGCGGCCGCTGGTCCACGGCCACCATCTTGAAGCGGCCATTGGCATCCGCCATGCGGCGCATGCCCCACAACTTGCCCGGGGAAAGTGTCGTCATGTGCGTTCCCTCAAGAATTGCTCGACTTCGGCGCGGAGCGGAGCGCCCTTGCGGCCCCCGAAGCGCGTGCATTTGATGGCGGCGGCGGCATTGGCGAAGCGCACCGCCTCAAGCTCGGGCTGATGCTCGGCGAGCGCCAGCGCGAAGGCGCCGTGCCAGACATCCCCGGCCCCGAGCGTGTCGACGACGTCAACCTCGAACGCCGGGACATGCAGGAGCGCGCCCTGCGCCAGCATCCAGACGCCGCGCGCCCCGGTCGTGACAGCCAACCAGGGGTGCGGCGCAAAACTGTGGAGGGCCATGCCGGGGTCGGCAATGCCCGTCTGCTCGGCAAGGCCGACCTCGCTGAAGGCGACATGCGTTGCAGCCGCCAGCAGGAGAGGATCGGCAGGCCTGCGGTCGGCATCGAGGACAGCCGGAACGCCCGCCGCGCGAGCCGCGTCGAACAGGCAACGCGCCCCCTGCTCCCAGCGGGTGTCGCCGAGCACGGCGTCCACGCCTTCCGGCAGGGCACCCGGCAGCCACCCCGGCCGGACGGCCATATCCGGGTCGGAATACGACACGATCATCCGTTCGCCGGCAGGATCCACCATGATGGCCGACACCGGCGAGCGCGCGCCCGCCATTGCCTCGCACCCGCGCAAGTCGACCCGCTCGACCTCGAGTTCATTGCGGATCACGTCGCCGGTGACGTCATCGCCCAACCGCGTCAGCAACGACGCCTTGCCACCCAGCCGTGCGATGGCCACCGCCGCATTGGCTGCGATGCCGCCGCCGACCACCTCCAGCGCAGAGGCACGGTACTTCGCGCCCTCGACCGGAAGCGCCGGCACCGCATAGATGTAATCCAGCGTCGCAATCCCGACGCAGAGCACGCTCGCCATGACGATCCTTGCCCGGATCACCGACAATCCTGATCCGGGGACGATCGCGACCCTAGACGCCGCAACCGCAAACCTCAAGGGTCTTATGTCTTATATAAGAGTTGAAAACATTGCTCTCGTCCGGGCAGCATCACGCGAACCGATACTCCGTCACCTGGCCATAGACACCGCCGGGCCTGAGCACCGTCGACGGGAAATGAGGCAGGTTCGGGCTGTCGGGCACGTGTTGCGGCTCGATGCAGATGCCGGATGACGCGCCATAGGGCTTGCCGTCCAGCCCGTTGACCGGCGTCGCCAGCTTGACGCCGTCATAGATCTGGCAGGCCGGCTCGGTCGTCCAGACCTGCAGGCAAAGGTTGTTCCGGAGCGAACGCAAGGTCGCCGCCAGCGCGAGTTCCGGCCCCGGCATGTGCGAAGTTTCGCGCCGGTCGCGGCGCAGGATGAAGTTGTGGTCATACCAATGGCGGGTGCCATCCGTGCCAAGATGGCGGATCGGGCGGCTCTTGCGGAAGTCGAAGGCGGTGTCCCTGACCGAGACGATTTCGCCGGTGGGGATCAGGTCGTCATCCACGGGCGTCATCAGGTTGGCGCGCACCTCAAGCTCGTGGTCGAGGATGTCTGCGGAGCCGTCGAGGTTGAAATAGGAATGGTGGCACAGGTTGATGATCGTGGCGGCATCCGTCGTCGCCGTCAGTTCAACCCGCAATGTCGCAGGTTCGGCCAGCGTGTAGCGGCAGGTGACGGCAAGATTGCCTGGATAGCCGTGGTCGCCATCGGGCGAGAGCAGCGCCAGCGTCACGGATGACGCGTCGTGATGCAGGATCGTCCACGGGCGCTTGCCAAAGCCGTCGCCGCCCCCGTGCAGCGAATGCTTTCCAGCCTGATTGAGCGGCAACTGATGGGATTTGCCATCGAGATGGAACCTGCCGCCCGCGATGCGGTTGGCAAAACGCCCCGCGATCGCGCCGAAATGCGGCGAATGCCTGAGATAGCTCTCCAGGGCATCGAAGCCGAGCACGACGCGCTGCAGCTTGCCGTTCACAGGCACCGTCATGTCGCGCACGACCGCGCCCCATTCCATGATGGTGGCGGTTGCGCCAGCCGCCGATCGAAGGCTGACCTCGCGGATAGGCGATCCGCTGGGCAGGTGGCCGAAAACGGCCAAGCGGGTGTCTGTGGTTGGCATCATGTCGCTGGTCTCGCTGAGGGGTAAATCCGGCCAAGGCTGTCTAGCATGCTTGTGCGAACTGTCACGGAGATGACATCAGCCACGCATACCGAGGTGGCCCCGCCAGAGATAGACATGTCGACGTCCCCGCGCATCACAGCCTCAGCCGTCTTCGCCGGGCTCAACGACCGCACCATCCTGGCTCTCGGGCTGACCCAGACCATCGGCTACGGCACGCTCTACTACGCCTACGGTGTCCTGGCACCGGCGATTGCGCGCGAGTTCAGTGTCGGGCTCGACTGGTTTTTCGGAGCTTTCACCATCGGGCTTCTGCTCGGCGGGCTGGTTGCGCCGCTGGTCGGGCGTGAACTGGACAGGCGCGGGGCGAGGTTTTTGATGAGCATCGGCTCTGTCCTTGCCGCAATCGGGCTGGTTGCCTGCGCGCTTGCGCCCAACATGTGGGCATTCTCTGCAGCCGTGATCTTCACCGAGGCTGCGACGTGCCTCGTGCTCTATGAAGCAGCCTTCGCAGGGTTAACACAAATCTACCGCCACGAGGCCCGTCGCGGCATCACGCTCATCACCTTGATTGCCGGTTTTGCCTCGACGATTTTCTGGCCCATGACACAGTGGATGCTGGTGGCCATCGACTGGCGTTGGACGCTGCTGGCCTTCGCTACCGTCCATCTGCTTGTCTGCGCGCCGCTTCATTTCGCCGTGTTGCGCCACGCAGTGCCGACCGACAAGCAGGCCACCGACGCGAAGTCCGAGGCCCCGGAGCCGCCGTCTTTGATGGGCGCGGAGCGGAGGCGAGCCCTGATTTTCTTCGCACTCGCGATCATCGTGTCCGGCATCGTGACGTCGGCCTTTCCGGTCCACATGCTCAGGATCATTGAGAACGAGGGGTTTAGCGCCGATGCCGCTGCCCTGATCGCGATGGTCATGGGGCCGGCGCAGGTGCTGGCCCGATTCATCGAGGTCATCGGTGGACACCGCTTCGATCCATTGGTGACCGGGCGCGTGGCGTTCGGCGCGCTCGCGGCGTCCGTGGCCATCCTGCTGGCAATGCCGGCTTCACTGGGCGCCGCAGTCGCATTCGCGGCGCTTTATGGCGCAGCCCAAGGTCTGGTCACCATCGCACGAGCGACTGTCCCGCTTCAGCTATTCGGGGTGGCAGGTTACGGGACGCTGATGGGCCGCATCACGGGCTTGCGATTTCTGGCAAATGCGGCCAGCCCTTTCTTGTTTGCTTCCGCCATGACCCACCTGGGCATTGACACCGCTCTCTGGATCAGTGGGATCATTGCCGTGGGTGCGCTGGCACTGTTCCTGGTGCTGCGGGCACCCTCAAGCCACTGATATCATCCACCAAAGCGCATGCCATCTACATCGGTGTGGATGAAGTCGTCGCCCTTGTAGGCGAGTTTCAGCGCCTCGGTGCGGGCCGAGGCATAGGCGAAGCAATCGCCCATGTTGAGCCGAGCGGGGTGCCCGGTGATGTGGTGATAGCGCGCTGCGCACGCATGGGCGGCACGCATGACGGCGGCGTCAACGGCCACCACTTCAACGCCTGCGCCAATCAGCCAGTCATCGATGATTTTCCATGCGAGGGCGAAGTCGCGATTGTTGAGTGTTGCCAGACGCGAAAAGGCCTCGAAAACCGCTACCGGAGATGTGACCAACTGCAGTTCACCCTTGATCGCAACCGTAATGGCAAGAGCCTCCGGTTCCTTGGCCAGAAGTGCGACAATCACCGAAGCATCAAGAAACATCAGATGTCGCCGTATTCGCGGTCAAAGAATTCCTTGTGCGTCAGGCCATCATCTGTTTTCGGCAACGCGGCAAACCTCTCTTGAGCTTTTCGCGTGGCGGCATCGATGCGCTCGGCCCGCGCGGCCTGATCAGCCAGTTGGGCGGCAACTGCCCGGCCAATCGCTTCCTGCAGCGTGCAGTTCCACTGGCTGGCCAGCAGCCGGATGTGCTGATCGATCACAGGATCACGAACGAGAATGGACATGGGAAACCCACTTATGCGATCTGATATCTTAATCTGATATCAGATCACGCGCCGCCATGCCAGCCTCACCAGCTTCCGGTGTTTGGCATGCTGGCCCACGGTTCGCTCTTCTGCAGGGCCTCGCCCTTCTGCAGCAACTCGATCGAGATGCCGTCGGGCGAGCGCACGAAGGCCATGTAACCGTCGCGCGGAGGGCGATTGATGGTGACGCCGGCCTTCATCAGCCGGTCGCAGGTCTGGTAGATGTCATCGACGCGGTAGGCGAGATGGCCGAAATTGCGGCCGCCGGCATATTCGTGCTCGTCCCAATTATAAGTGAGTTCGACCAGCGGGGCCTTGGTTTCCGCGGCACGTTCGGCATCGCCGGGAGCGGCAAGGAAGACAAGCGTGTACTTGCCCTCCGGTCGGTCGATGCGGCGCACTTCGACGAGCCCGAGCTTGTTGACGTAGAAATCCAGCGCCGTTTCGAGATTGCCGACGCGCACCATCGTGTGCAGAAATTCCATCTCGTCCGCTCCTGACATGATCCAGTGGTTGATCTTGTCCTCTAGATCAGGGCACAGGTGGCGCGATTTCAAGCCCAAGCCTTGCGCCAATCGCGCACGGACAACGCCACGTGGTGCATGACCAAGCCGATTGACAGCGAGACAGCGCATGCACGCGTGGCCCGGCTCAAGGAGCGGGCGGCGATCGTTTCGGTGATTGCAAGCATCGTTCTGACGCTGGGCAAGGCGCTGGCGGCATACCTGTCCGGCTCGCTGGCGCTGTTTTCAGAAGCGGCGCATGGGCTGATCGACATTGCGGCGACCCTGACGACCTGGTTCGCCATCCGCGCCGCCGACAAGCCGGCTGACGACGAGCACCACTATGGCCACGGCAAGATCGAGTCGGTGGCGGCGCTGGCGGAATGCGCTCTGCTCTTTGCCCTTGCGGGCGCGGTGGCGTGGGAAGCCGGCACGCGGCTGTGGAGCGGCGTGCATCCCGCCATCGAGGTGACGCCGCTGGTCATCGCCGTTCTGGTGATCGCGATCCTGATCGACGCGACGCGCTGGCGGGCGCTGCACATCATCGCCAAGGCGACCTTCTCCGAGGCGCTGGCCGCCGATGCGCTGCATTTTGCCTCGGACCTCGTGTCGACGGTGCTGACCCTCTTCGGGCTGGCGATGGTGCTGGCGGGGTTCAGGCATGGCGACACGGTGGCGGCGCTCGGCGTCTCGCTGTTCATCATCAGCGCGGCCACCAAGCTTGCGCTGCGCACCATCGGCACGCTGGTGGACACGGCGCCGAAGGGCATGCGCGAACGGCTGGAGGAAGCGGCGCTGAAGGTGCCGGGGGTGGCATCGGTCGAATGGCTGAAGCTGAGGCCCGGCGGCGGACGCACCCATGGCGAGATCGGCGTGAAAGTCTCGCGCACCTTGCCGCTGGAGCAGGTGGTTGAGATCAAGCAGGTGCTGGCCGGCGCGCTCGCCGTGGCCGCGCCGCAGGCCGAGATCACCATCACAGCCAACCCGGTGCAGACCGATGACGAGAACGCCCTCGAACGGGTGATGATGATCGCGGCCCGGCTGCGGGTGCCGATCCATCACTTCACCTTGCAGCATGTCGGCGGCCGCGCCTGCATCAGCCTCGACATGGAGGTCGATGCCGGCATGGCCCTTCGCGCCGCGCATGAGTTGGCGACACGGCTCGAAGCGGACATCCGTGCCGATTTCGGGCCGGGGACGGAAGTCGAGACCCATGTCGAACCGCTGGTGATGGCCGCGCGCGACGGGCATGATGCCGACACGTCGACCGTCACCGACATCGCGCGCACGCTCGGGTTGGCAGCGGCCGAGGGCCGCCTGATCCGGGACGTCCACAATGTGCGGGTTCGCCGGACGCAGGCCGGATTGATCGTCAACTTTCACTGCCGCGCCGACGGCAGCCTCGATGTCGCGGCTGTCCACGCTGCTGTCGACGACATTGAAAGGCGCCTGCGCCTGAGCCGCGACGACATCGCACGGGTGGCGGGGCATGCCGAGCCGGTGGGAACCATGCACTGATCGCCCCCGCGGCAGGCTTCCCGCGCTCCGAATGTTCAATTCGTGATGAGAGAATGCGCGAAGACGCATCTGCGGGAACGCACCCCGCGCCGGGGTCAGGGGCGAGGAATTTCGGGGCGAGAGGGCTGGGTTTTGGCCGCACGGCCTCGAAAAGCAGCGCAGCTTCCGCGACAACTGGCCACATCATCAGCCTTACACAAACCTGTGTGAAGGCTTGACCGGTGCTTGTAACCGCCCGGGTGAACGTCAATGTCTCGCGTCATGCGCACCGACGACACGCCCATGATCCGGCTCGAAGACTATCGGCCGTCCGACTACCTGATCGACACGGTCCATCTCGACATCAGGCTCGACCCGGTGAACACCGTGGTTCGGGCGCTGTTGTCCATGAGGCCGAACCCGCAGGGTCAGGATGGCGCGGCGCTGGCGCTCGATGGCGACGAGTTGTCGCTCGGCTCGATCCTGCTCAATGGAACCGAACTCGAGAGCGCCGCCTACACCGTATCCCCTCAGGGGCTTGTGCTGCACAAGCCGCCGGGCAAGCCTTTCACGCTGACCATCGAGACGCGTGTGAACCCGACGGCCAACACCAAGCTGATGGGGCTTTATCGCTCGGGCGGGGTCTACTGCACGCAATGCGAAGCGGATGGCTTCAGGCGGATCGCCTATTTTCTCGATCGTCCGGACGTGCTGTCGGTCTACACCGTCCGGCTCGAAGGCCCGAAGGCCGAAGCTCCGGTCCTGCTGTCGAACGGCAACCGGCTGGCCTCGGGAGACGTGCCCGGCACAGACCGGCATTTCGCGGTCTGGCACGATCCGTGGCCAAAACCCGCTTACCTGTTCGCACTCGTCGGCGGCGATCTCGGCGTGGTGCTTCACAGCTTCACCACCATGAGCGGGCGCGAGGTCGAACTCGGCGTCTATGTCGAGAAGGGCAAGGAAGCGCGTGCCGCCTACGCCATGGATGCGATCAAGCGCTCGATGCTGTGGGACGAGAAGGCGTTCGGGCGCGAGTATGATCTCGATGTCTTCAACGTCGTGGCCGTGTCCGATTTCAACATGGGCGCGATGGAGAACAAGGGCCTCAACATCTTCAACGACAAGTATGTGCTGGCCAGCCCCGACAGCGCCACCGATGGCGACTACGCCAACATTGAAGGCATCATCGCGCACGAGTATTTCCATAACTGGACCGGCAACCGCATCACCTGCCGCGACTGGTTCCAGCTTTGCCTCAAGGAAGGGCTGACGGTCTACCGTGACCAGGAGTTCACCGCCGACGAGCGTTCACGGCCGGTCAAGCGCATCGCAGATGTGGTTCGCCTCAGGCTGACCCAGTTCGTCGAGGATGCCGGCCCGCTGGCTCACAACGTGCGGCCACGGGCCTACAAGGAGATCAACAACTTCTACACGGCGACCGTGTACGAGAAGGGCGCGGAACTGATCCGCATGCTGAAGGTGCTGGTTGGCGACGAGGCGTTCGCGCGCGGCATGGCGCTCTACTTCGACCAGCACGATGGCTCGGCCGCCACGATCGAGGATTTCATCGAGTGCTTCGCCGAGGCATCGGGCCAGGATCTTGGCCACTTCGCCCAATGGTATGATCAGGCAGGCACGCCGAGCGTGGTCGCCGCCGGGCGGCACAATGCCGAGGCACGCACCTACACGCTCGACGTGGCGCAATCGACCCCGGCCACGCCGGGGCAGGACAAGAAGCAGCCGATGCTGATCCCGATCCGTCTGGGCCTCGTGGGCGCATCCGGCGATCTGCCGCTGAAACCGCAGGGCGACGTGCGGATCGACGGCGACCTGCTCATTCTCGACAAGCCGGCCGCAACCGTCATCTTTCACGATGTGGCGGAAGCGCCGGCCTTGTCGCTGCTGCGCGGGTTCTCGGCGCCTGTCAGGCTCGATGCGCAGCTGGGCACGCCGGAACTCGTGCGGCTTGCCCGGCTCGACAGCGACCCGTTCAATCGCTGGCAGGCGCTGCGGACGGTGATGACGCAGGAACTGACAACTGCGGTGGCAGCGCTCCGGAAAGGCAAGCCCGCGCATTTCGACCCGGCGCTTGTCGCGGCCATTGGCGCGGCGCTGTCCGGCGCCGACGAGCCGGCCTACACAGCGCAACTCATCGGCCTTCCCACCGCCAGCGACATTGCGCGCGAGATTGCATCGGATGTCGATCCGGATGCAATTCTGAAGGCACTGCGGACGTTGGCGACGAGCATTGGCCTGACCTTGGCGGACGAACTCGGGGCGGCACATGATCGGCTTGCCAGCACCACGCCTTACAGCCCCGACTCGGCCGCCGCCGGCGCGCGCGCCCTGCGCAACGCCTGCCTGTCCTATCTCTGTCATGGCCTGGGCGCGGAGGGAGCCCGCCGGGCCTTCGTGCAGTTCGAGACGGCTGGCAACATGACGGACCGGCTAGCGGCGCTGAGCGCACTGACGCACGCACCCGGCGCCGAACTCGATGCCGCGCTCGACGCCTTCGAGGCCCGCTTCCGTGACGACGCGCTCGCGCTCGACAAATGGTTTGCGCTCCAGGCGACCATCGCAGGCCGGCCGACGCTCGACCGCGTGCGGCGGCTGCTCACGCATGACAGGTTTTCGCTGCGCACGCCGAACCGCGTCTATGCGCTGCTGTCATCGTTCGCCCATGGCAATCCAAGCGAATTTCACCGGCCGGACGGCGCGGGTTACGACTTTGTCGCCGATCTCGTGGTCGCCATTGACGGGATCAACCCGCAGGTGGCCGCGAGGCTTCTGTCGGCTTTCCGGACATGGAAAACCCTCGAGCCACGCCGGCGCGAGCTCGCGCACACGTCGCTGCAGCGGGTGGCCGACATGCCGGGCCTTTCACGCGACATCACCGACATCGCCGAACGCGCTCTTGCCTGATGTGCCGGCCTGACCAGCCTGCGAGGAAAAGACCTCGCGGCGTCCTGACCAAAATCGGCCATCTTTAGGCCGCTAAATTGATTTGATTGCAAAAGTTAACGAAATCTTGCGCGCATAGGATTCGGGCGGAATCCCGTTGCAACCTATGGCTGCAAAAAGGCGACCAGACTCACTTAAGGTCTAGACAGCGGGATTCCTCCGGATTCATAGTGAACGTGATTCGGGGGATGCGGCACGTCTTCCCGGCAAGATGATACAGAGAACCGACAAGGGGGCCTGCCATGGCGCGTGCAAACGCAGCCCGTGGTCCTGCACGTGTGAGCACCATAATGGGCGTGGCCCGGTCGGTGTCGCACCCGCTGCAGGCAGCACTGGACCGATCCGAGCCATGGCTGAAACTGGCCATTCCGGTTCTGGTGGCCATTTTCGCCGTGCTGCTCGGGCTAGCCGGCGCGCTGTTTCTTTCGGCGAAGCAACGGGATGCGCTGGAAGACGCCAGCAACGACATGGACGTGATCGCCAGCCTCGTCGCACGTGAAATCGCAGCCAACCCCGACACCGTGCGTGGCACACGGCACGCGGTCCAGATCACCGGCCTGCACGCGATGACGTTCGCGCTCGGTCGGCAGGTCATCGTCACCAATGCCGCCGGCACCATCATCGCCAGCGAGCCACCGGTCCGGCCGGGGCAGACCACGCTCATCGATGTCCTCGGTCCGGGCCAGCCGCTCACGACGTTTGCCGACAAGGCCGGCGTGATCATGCTGCCCCTCGCCAGCGGCGCGGCGCTGGCGACCGTCCGCAATCTCGCGGCGCCGCTCGGGCAGATGGCGATCGTGCAGCCGACAGGCGCTGCGCTCCAGACCAGCCAGGCCCGCGGACGCCTGATCGTGATGCTGCTCGGGGCATCAGTGCTCGTGCTGGGCGTTCTCACGATGGCGTTCCTGATCCAGACCGGACGCGCGCGCTCCGCCGACATCGATTGCGACCGCGTGCGGCAACGCATCGACGCGGCCCTGAACAGTGGTCGCTGCGGCTTGTGGGACTGGGATCTGGCCCGCGGGACCATCTATTGGTCAGATTCGATGTATGCCCTGCTCGGCTACATTCGGAACGGAGAATTCCTTTCGTTTGGCGAAGTGAACGCACTGGTCCATCCCGAGGACGCCGACCTCTACGAGATCGCCAACCTGCTCTCGTCCGGAAGCAGGACGGACATCGCCCACGACTTCCGGATCAAGGACGCCGAGGGCAACTGGCTCTGGATGCGCGCGCGCGCCGAACTTGTGCTCGACAGCAGCACGGCAAGCCGCCACCTTGTCGGGATTGCCGTCGACATCACCGAGGAACGGCGCATCGCCGAGCAATCCGCAACCGCCGACATGCGGTTGTGGGACGCCATCGAGACGATTCCCGAGGCCTTCGTGCTGTGGGACTCCCGGCAGCGTCTGGTGACATGCAATTCGCGCTTCCAGAAACTGCACCAACTCCCGGAAAATGCGATCCACAGCGGGACGCACTATGACGACGTGATGGCGCAGGCCACGCCGCCGGTCATCGCCGAAGACATCATGCATCACCAGGATCCCGCGAGCCGGTCGCGTCTCAGCGAGGTCAAGCTGGAGGATGGACGCTGGCTCCAGATCAGCGAGCGCCGGACCAAGGATGGCGGCTCGGTTTCGGTCGGCACAGACATCACCCAGATCAAGGAGCACGAGCACAAGCTGATGGACAGCGAGCGCCGGCTGCTCGCCACCATCACGGACCTGAAGGCCTCGCGGCGCCAGATGGAAGCCCAGGCCCAGCAACTGACCGACCTCGCCGAACGCTATCTCGAGCAGAAGGCCGACGCCGAGATCGCCAGCCAGGTCAAGACCGAGTTCCTCGCCAACATGAGCCATGACCTGCGCACGCCGCTGAACGCGATCATCGGCTTCTCCGACGTGATGCAGAGCGGCATGTTCGGCTCGCTGGGTTGCGAGCGGCACGAAACCTATTGCCGCGACATCAAGACCAGCGGCGAGCACCTTCTCTCGATCGTCGACGACATCCTCGACATGTCGCGCATCGAGACCGGCAAGGTCCGCATCATCCCGCAGCGCATTGCCCTGAGCCCTCTGGTGGCAGACGAAGTGGCCGGCACGAAACCGTCCTTCGAGGACAAGCACATCGCGCTCGACATCGACATTCCCGATGACATGGCTGCGCTCGCCGACGTGTCCGCACTGGCCCAGGTGATCGGCAACGTCCTGCAGAATGCCGCGAAGTTCACGCCCGAGAATGGCGAGGTGTCGCTCAGGGCGCGGCCCTGCCGCGACATGCTGCACATCTACATCGCCGACAACGGCATCGGCATCCCGCGCGAGCGCATCGGCCGCATCGGCCGCCCTTTCGAGCAGGTCGAGGGCGGCGAAACGGCCCGCTCGCACAAGGGCTCGGGCCTCGGCCTCGCCATCGCCCGCTCGCTGTGCGAGCTGCACACCGGCTCGCTCAAGATACGGTCGCAGGTGGGGGTGGGCACGGTCGTGATGATCCGCGTGCCGATGGCGGCGGCGGAGAGCCTGCTCATCAGTTGAGCAGGGTCAGGCCACGATCCGCAGGAATGCAGCCCGCACCTGCGCACGCGTTTCCGCCAGCATCGACCGGAGCACCTTCTCGTCTGGCGCGTTGGCGGCGCGCGCGATCAGGCGCATGACGGGGGCCGGCACCGTGGCGGCATCGAATGCGCCATCGATGGTCAAGCGCTGCCAGTGAATGACGTCGTTCATCAGGCGATGGGCGGCGCGCAGCGTCTCCGCATCGGCCGGCGTCAGCAATCCGCGGGACGCTGCGGCGGCAAGGACGGCAGACACATCGCCGTTCATCAACTCCGGATGATCGGCGGCATGGGCAAGCGTCAGCGCCTCGGCGGCAAAGTCGATGTCGGTCAGGCCGCCGGCCGCGAGCTTCAAATCCCAAAACTGGCTGTCGCCCTTCGCCTCGGCGATCAGGCCGCGCATGGCCTTGACCTCCCTGGCCACAAACCCCGGCTCGCGGCGGCGTGACAGGACCTGCCGCACGATCGCCATCGCTTCTTCGCCAAGCGCCGCATCGCCCGCGGCAACGCGCGCCTTGGTCAGCACCATGTGCTCCCAGAGCTCCGCCTCTCCGGTCTGGTAGTCGCGGAAGCTGGACAGGCGGACCGCCAGCGGCCCCTTGCCGCCAGAGGGCCTGAGCCGGAGATCGACCTCGTAGAGCGTGCCGCGCCGCGTCGGCGCCGTCAGCGTGGTGACGAGGCGCTGGGCGAGGCGCTGGGCCCAGGTGACGGCATCGAGCGGGCGGGCGCCATCGCTGCGTGCCTCCAGGTCGGGCGCATCATAGATGACCACGAGATCAAGATCGGACGACGCCGTCAGATCGCGCGTGCCAAGGCGGCCAAGCCCCAGAACCGTTACGGCAAGCGCGGAAATATCGCCATGTGCCATCACCAGATCGCGCCGGGCGGCATGAAGCGCGACCTCGATCACGCCATCGGCGATTTTCGCATAGGCGAGCCCTGCCCGCTCCGGCGCGTAGATGCCGGACAGCAGGCGCGCGCCGACCAGGAAGTTTTCCTGCCGGGCCGCGTCGCGCAACCGGTCGAGCGCGTCTTCGAGTGCCGGGGGCTCGCCGACCACCGACCGGATGCGGGCATGGATGGCCACCTTGTCGATTTCGGCGTTGATGAAGGCCGGATCGATCACGCCGTCGAAGACATGCGGGTTGGTGGAGATGATGCGGGCCAGCCGCGGCGCACTGCCGAGGATCGTGGCGAAGAGCGCCAGCAGCGCTTCATGGCTGATCAGGATCGAGAGCAGTTCGACCGCTGCGGGCAATCTCGCGAACGCATTGTCGAGGGCGTTGAGGGCTGCGTCCGGATCGCCGGAGCGGCCGAACGCCACGAGCAGGGCGGGGGTGAGTTCCGTCAGCGCCTCGCGGGCGCGGGCGCTGGTGACGGCAGAGCGGCGGCCAAAATGCCAGCCGCGCACGATCTCTGCGGCCTGGGCGGGATCGCGGAAGCCGAGCCGCTGCAAGGTTTCGAGCGTCTCCGGGTCAGCTTCCGCCCCGGTGAAACTGAGCGTGCCAGCCTCCGCCGCCAGCGAGGGCCCATCTTCGAAAAGCAGCGCGTAATGCGCCTCCACCAGCTTCGCGTGGGCGGTGAACGCGCCTGAAAAGCGAGCCGTGCCGGCATGTCCGGCGAAGCGCGAGAACGCCGCGAGATCGGCCTCGTCGACCGGCAGCCGCTGGGTCTGCTCGTCATGGCGCATCTGCAACCGGTGCTCGACCGTGCGCAGGAAGCGGTAGGCTGCGCTCAGTTCCTGGCGGGCCGTGTCGGTGATCCAGCCTTCGTCTGTCAACGCCTGCAGCATGTCGAGCGTCCTGCGCCCGCGCAGCGAGGGCCGCCGTCCGCCGAACACAAGCTGTTGGGTCTGCACGAAGAACTCGATCTCGCGGATGCCGCCACGGCCGAGCTTGACGTCATGGCCGGCCACCGCGATTGCCTCGTGACCCTTCACCGCCTGGATCTGCCGCTTCATGGCATGGATGTCGGCGATGGCGGCGAAGTCGAAATACTTGCGCCAGATGAAGGGTTTGAGTTCGTCGAGAAAGCTCTCGCCGCGCGCGATGTCGCCCGCGATGGGCCGCGCCTTGATCATGGCGGCCCGCTCCCAGTTCTGGCCGACGCTCTCGTAGTAGGCATACGCGGCATGCGTCGAGACGGCAGCCTGGGTCGATGCCGGATCGGGCCGAAGCCGAAGGTCGACCCGGAAGACATAACCCTCCGCCGTGCGCTCCTGCAGGATGCGGGTCAGGTCGCGCGCTAGCCGGACATGGAAGCTCGACGGCTCAGAGATGCCGGCAGCCTCGGAGATGCCGGGGTCGTAGAACAGCACGATGTCGATGTCCGACGAATAGTTGAGTTCGCCGGCGCCGTGCTTGCCAAGCGCCAGCACGATCAGACCAGACCCAATGCCGGGCTCGGCGGGGTTGCTTGGAGCATAGGCCCCGCGTTCAGCCGCCTTGCGCAAGATGAAATCGATGGTCGCCTGAACGGCGACGTCCGCCACGAGCGTGATCGCGGCGACGGCCTCATCAACGGCCCAGACGCCGCCGCAATCCGCAAGAGCAATGAGGAGCGCCGCCTGCCGCTTCAGAAGGCGCAATGCGCTCATCACGTCGTCGGATGATGTGGAAGCTGCGCAGGTCTGGCGCGCTGCCTCAAGCCAGCGTGCAAGTTGCGCCTGCGGGTCATGGGCCAACGCGTCGCGCAGGACCATGGGATCGCGGCGAATGACGGCGGCAAGGAAGGGCGAGTGGCTGAGCAGGCCCGCGACCAAGGCCCGGGCGGGCGAATGGTTCAGCCATGGCGCAAGTGAAGCGCGGGCCTCGCCATCCAGATCGGCGAGCAAATCGCCGGCCAGAAGCTTCGCTGCGTCCTGTTGTGGCAACAGCAGCGGCGCCGCCGTCAGCCGAGCGGCAAGGCTCGCAGGATCAAGGGCGGATGCTTCAAGCTGGCGCGGCATGGCCCTGATCCATCTTTCCGGCCGGCACCGTCAGCACAACCGACAATCCCGGCGCATTGTCCTTGAGCTCCAGGGTGCCGTCATGGATGTTGGCGACCGCCTTCGCGAGGCTGAGGCCAAGCCCGAAGCCCGGCTGCGAGCGGCTGGCGTCGAGCCTGCCGAAGCGCTCCAGCGCCTTGGCCCGCTGGTCTTCGGGAATGCCCGGCCCTCGGTCCGAGACCGTGAAGACGATCATGCCCGCGTCCTGCCTCGCGGCGAGTTCGACCTGTGGCGCCGAGCCGTCACGCGGGCGGCCGTATTTCAGCGCGTTGTCGACCATGTTCGCCAACGCCTGTCCGACCAGTTCGCGGTTGCCATGGGCGTTGAGGTCCGGCGCGACCTGCACGTTCAACACCGCGCCCGCCTCCTCCGCGACGGCTTCGTAGAGCTCCGCCACCGCACTGGCGGCTGCGCTGGCATCGAACGGCGCCATGGTTTCGCGGGCCTGGCCGGCCTCCAGCCGCGCGATCATCAGGAGGGCGTTGAAGACGCGGATGAGGTTGTCGGCATCGTCGGTGACGCCTTCCAGCGCGAGGCGCATCTCCTGCGCCGTTGCAGAAGGGCGCAGGGCCTCGTCAGCCCGATTGCGCAGGCGGGTGAGCGGGGTTTTCAGGTCATGGGCGATGTTGTCGGAAACCTGCCGAAGGCCGCCCATCAGCACCGTGATCCGGTCGAGCATGGTGTTGAGGTTGATCGCCAACCGGTCGAGTTCGTCGCCATTGCCCTTGACCGGCAGCCGGTCCTTGAGGTCGCTGGTCATGATCGACAGCGTGGTCTCGCTCATGCCGTCGACGCGCTTGAGGATGCGGCGGGCGATGACGAAGCCGCCGAGCACGCCAAGCACGAGCACCACGCCCAGCGCCCAGCCGCCGGCGCGGCGCACCACGAGGCGGAGCCGGTCGCGCTCGCCGGCATCGCGCCCGACGAGCACGCGAAAGCCCGCAGGCAGCACATAGACCCTGACGATGGCGACGGCATTGCGCGCGCCGGGCTGGTCTTCGGCGCTGCGCGAATAGGGTATCTCGCTCTCGCCCGCCCGATCCAGCAGCCCCATCGGCACCTGCTCGACATTGCCGGCAAGCCGCTCGCCGAGCGGCGACGTCACCAGATAGAGCGAGGCGCCGGGGCCGCGCGCGCGCTGCTCGATGACCACGATCAGGCGACGGATGCCGCCTTGCCGGAACTGTTCGGACAAGCCGATGATTTCCGCATCGATGACCTGGCGAATCTGGTCCTCGATCAGTCGCCGGGCATTCCAGGCGACGTAGCCCAGCGCCGCGGTGGCGAAGATCGCGAACACGCCCATGTAGAGCAGGGTCAGCCGGAACGCCGTCGAGCGGAACAGCCGGGAGCGCGACAGGTTTGCGGCGGGTTTGGCGGCGCCGGTCACGCGGGCGACTTCGCCTCGGCCCTGAGCGAGTAGCCAGCCCCGCGCGCGGTCTGCAGCAGCGGCACGGCCTGGCCCTTGTCGATCTTGGCCCGGAGGCGCGAAATGTGCACGTCGATGACATTCGTCTGCGGGTCGAAGTGATAGTCCCAGACATTCTCCAGCAGCATCGTGCGCGTCACCACCTGCCCGGCGTGCTTCATCAGATATTCGAGCAGGCGGAACTCACGCGGCTGAAGCACGATGTCCTCGCCGGCGCGGGTGACGCGGCGGCTCAGGCGGTCCAGTTCGAGGTCGGCCACGCGGTAGCTGGTCGCTTCCGCCGTAGCCGCGGCCGCACGACGCCGCGACAGCACCTCTGTGCGGGCCAGCAGTTCGGAGAAGGCGTAGGGCTTGGGGAGATAGTCGTCGCCACCGGCGCGCAGGCCCTTGACCCGGTCATCGACCTGGCCGAGCGCGGACAGGATCAGCACCGGCGTCGCGTCGTTCTGTTCGCGCAGCGAGCGGATCAGGGACAGCCCGTCCATGCGCGGCAGCATGCGGTCCACGACCAGAACGTCATAACCGCCGCCTTCCGCCATCGCATAGCCGGTGAGGCCGTCGGCGGCATGGTCGGCGACATGCCCTTCCTCGCGAAACGCCTTCACGAGATACGCGGCGGAGTCAGAATCATCTTCGACGATGAGCAGGCGCATGCGGCAGAGCTAACATGAAACGCTGGAGGCCGCATCCGTGGCGGGTGACGGCGGATGGCGTCATCACCGGCATACGTCCAGTGGCGACATGGGGCGACAGACGAGACGCGAGGCCAGGTGGGCGCTGGGGCAACGGATGCGCTGGGAACCGTGGCCTCGCGTCCGCTGGTCAGGCCGCCGGCTGGCGGCCAACCTCGATGGCGACGGAGCGCTCGCGACCGTCGCGCCACACCGTGACCTTGATCTGTTCACCCGGCTTGACCTCGGCGATGCGGCGCGAAAGGTCGCGCGCATCCTTGACGGCGGCGCCGTCGATCGCCGTGATCATGTCGCCCCGGCGCAGGCCGGCCCGAGCGGCCGGGCCAGCAGGCGTCGCATCCGCGACAAGTGCGCCGGCCGCGCCCCTCAGCCCGATCGCGTCAGCGATTTCGGCCGTGACGGGCTGGATCTGAACGCCGATGAAGCCGCGCGAGACGCTGCCCTTCTCTTTGAGGTCCGTCACCACTTTCGCCACCGTCGACGCAGGCACGGCAAAGGCGATGCCGACATTGCCGCCAGAGGGTGAGACGATCGCAGTGTTGACGCCGATCACGTCGCCGGCGGCGTTGAATGTCGGTCCGCCGGAATTGCCGCGATTCACCGCGGCGTCGATCTGGAGATAATCGTCATAAGGGCCCGAGCCGATGTCGCGGTTGCGGGCCGAGACGATGCCCGCCGTCACCGTGCCGCCAAGGCCGAACGGATTGCCGACCGCCAGCACCCAATCACCGATGCGTGGATTGGCTGGCGACAGCTTCACGAACGGAAAATTGCCCTCATCCGTGACCTTGAGAAGAGCGAGGTCCGTGCGCGGATCGGCGCCGACCACCCTGGCGTTCAGCGTCTTGCCGTCATCGGTGACAAGCTGAACCTCGACGGCGTTCTGGACCACGTGATTGTTGGTCACGACATAACCGTCAGCCGAGATGAAGAAGCCGGAGCCCTGCGACATCTGGATCGGACGCTCGCCGCGGCTGCGGCCGCGCAGGCCGGGCGCGCCTTCGCCATTCTCGCCAAACTGGCGGAAAAAGCGCTCGAGCGGATGGCCCGGGGGAATGTCGCCCATGGACGGGCCGCCACGCTCGGACATGGCTTCGGCACGGGCCTTGACGCGGACGGAAACCACCGAAGCCCTGACCTGCTCGACTGTGTCGGCAAATGAGGGCGGACCGGCAAACTGCACGGCCGATTGAGCGATAGCATGGTTTGCGCCCGTCGAAATGCCGGCCCCGAGACCAGCGACAAGGCCAACGGAAAGAGCTGCGGCGCCGGCCAGAAGGGCCGCGCGGCGCAGGACGGGACGGGGAGCAACTTCAGACATCATCGATCTCCGGAACATCTGGCACGAGGATCGCCAGAATTGAACCGCAGGATGAAGCGTGGCGGCTTACACCGCGGTGGGGAAGAGGTGAATTGTTGGTAAGGTTGGGGGGTGCCGAGGCACAAACACTGCTCCGCGACAAGCGCGAGCATGACTCAACCGCGCAAAACAGGCGGCTACCGCTTTTCCAGAATCCGCGCCAGTTCCGCCTGCTCGCCCGCATCGAGCGCTTCGCCGACGCCCGCGCCGGCAGCCTTGCGGCGCATGCGCCAGACGCCGAACGCGCCGGCCAGAAAAATCAGGCCCGGCCCCAGCCAGAGCAGTGCCGTGTGCAGACCGAAAGGCGGCTTGAGGAGCACGTATTCGCCATAGCGCGCCACCACGAAATCAATCACCTGGGCGTTGCTGTCGCCGGCCTTGATGCGGTCGCGCACCAGCACGCGCAGATCTTTCGCCAGTGGCGCTTCGGAATCGTCGATCGACTGGTTCTGGCAAACTAAGCAGCGCAGGCCCGCGGAAACGTCACGGGCGCGGCTCTCCAGCGCCTGGTCGGCAAGCTGCTCCTGCGGAGTGACAGCCGACGCCGGGAGCGCCAGCAGAGTGAACAGCAAGGCGACCAGCAGGCGCATCACCGCGTTCACTCCGCCGGTTGGGGATGGGCGGAGCCCTCCCCGGCTTTGGGTTTGCGCGCCTTGGCCGGTGCGCCGACGCGAAAGCGGCGATCCGTCATCGAGATCGCGCCGCCAAGCGCCATGATGACAGAGCCAATCCAGATCAGCAGCATGAACGGCTTGATGTACATGCGAACGCCGATCGAGCCGTCGGGCTGGACCTCGCCAAGGCTGACATAGACCTGGCTGACGCCGAAGGTGCGGATGCCGGCCTCGGTGGTCTGCATGTTGTTGCGGGTGATGAAGGTGCGCTTGGTCGAATCGATCGCGCCGCGATCCTTGCCGCTGACCTCGACCGTGAAACGGCCGACAAGTTCGCGATAATTCGGACCGGTGCGGGGGAAAGTCTGCTGCATGATGATGGCCGTGTTGCCATTGGCGAGCCTGTCGCCGGGCTTCATCACGGCGATGTCCTCGGTCGCCCAGGCGGTCGCCGCGATGCCGATGACGGTGACGCCGACGCCGGCATGTGCCAGCGCCGTGCCATAGGCCGAGCGCGGCAGGCCGACGGCGCGGGACCAGATCGCCCTGGCGCCGGACGCACGGGCAATGATGCGTTCACCCAGATCCCAGACAGCGCTTGCGATCAGGAACACGCCAAGGCCGATGCCCAGCGGAGCCGCCACCGGACCGCCGTAGGTAAAGGCGAAAATCAGGACGGTCGTGACGATGCCGATGATGATGGCCGTCGCCAGGCGCTGCGCGGTGCCAAGAAAATCACCCCGCTTCCAGGCCATCGACTGGCCAAACGGCAGCAGCAGCAGCAGCGGCACCAGAAGCGGCAGGAAAGTTGCGTTGAAGAACGGCGGCCCAACCGAAATCTTGGCGCCCGTGAGGCCCTCCAGCGCCAGCGGATACAAAGTGCCGATGAACACGGCGGCGCAGGCAGCGGCGAGGAACAGATTGTTGATGACCAGCGCGCCTTCCCGGCTGACAGGCGCGAACAGGCCGCCCTGCCTGAGCAATGGCGCGCGCCAGGCGAACAAGGCGAGCGAGCCACCGATGAAGACCATCAGGATGATCAGGATGAACAGCCCGCGCGAGGGGTCGGTCGCGAAGGTGTGCACCGAGGTCAGCACACCCGAGCGCACCAGGAAGGTGCCGAGCAACGACAGCGAGAAGGCAAGGATCGCCAGCAGGATGGTCCAGACCTTGAGCGAGTCACGCTTTTCCATGACGATGGTCGAATGGATCAGCGCGGTGCCGGCGAGCCACGGCATCAGCGAGGCATTCTCCACCGGGTCCCAGAACCACCAGCCGCCCCAGCCAAGTTCATAATAGGCCCAATACGAGCCCATCGAAATGCCGAGCGTGAGGAACAGCCACGCCGCCAGCGTCCACGGCCGCACGGCGCGGGCCCAGACGGCGTCGATGCGCCCGTCGATCAGCGCCGCGATCGCGAAGGCGTAGGTGATCGAAAATCCGACATAACCCACGTAGAGCAACGGCGGATGGATCGCGAGGCCGAGATCCTGCAGGATCGGGTTGAGGTCATTGCCCTCCGGAGGGGCCGGATCGAGCCTGTTGAACGGGTTCGACGTGAACAGGATGAAGAGCAGAAATGCGACCGTCACCGAAGCCTGCGCCGCCAGCGTGCCCGCCCGTAGCCGGTCGGGCACGGACTTTCGCGCCAGCGCCACCAGTGCGCCGAACAACGACATGATCAGCACCCAGAGCAGCATCGAGCCTTCGTGATTGCCCCAGGTTCCGGTCAGCTTGTAGATCATCGGCTTGGCGGAATGGGAGTTCTCGGCAACGTTCTGGACCGAGAAATCCGACACCGCATAGGCATGCATCAGCACGCCGAAGCAGAACAGCATCAGCACGAACACCACGACAGCAGCGGGTTCGCCGACACGCGCCAGCGACATGTCGTTCTGCCGCACGCCCCACACGGGGATCGCCATCTGCACCAGCGAAAGAGCGAGTGCGATGACCAGAGCAAAATGGGCGATTTCCACAAGCATCCGTATCGCCTCAGGATTGCGGTTTGGCTGGAGCTTGTTGCCAGACGCCCTGCTTCTTCAGGGCATCGGCCACTTCGCGCGGCATGTAGTTCTCGTCATGGCGGGCCAGGACGCTGTCGGCCTTGAACAGCCCGCCTGCCTGCAGCACCCCTTCCGTCACCACGCCCTGCCCCTCGCGGAACAGATCGGGCAGGATGCCGGTGAATGTCACGGGCACATCCTTGTTCTTGTCGGTGACTGCGAAGGTGATGGTCTGGCCCTCGCGGACCACGGAGCCCTCCTTGACGAGGCCGCCGAGGCGAAAGCGCGTGCCCGTCTGGATGGATTTTTCGACCACGTCCGTCGGGCCGTGAAAAAACACGATGGTGTCGCGCATGGCGAAAAGCACCAGTGCGGCCGCGACCGACAGCACCAGACCGCAGGCTCCGATGATGGTGAGCCGCCTTTGCTTGCGGGTCATGGCTGCTTCTCCAGGCCGCTTTCGCGCGCCAGCGCATCGATCCCGGCCAAAGCGGCGGCGTCAGCGGCCAACGCCTTGCGGGCCCTTGCCAGCGTTTCGCGCGCCAGCGGTTCCTCGCCAAGCACCACGCGGGCGCGTATCAGGCGCATCCACTCCTCGGCACTGCCGCCTTGCGCATCGAGGCGGGCGGCAAGCCCCTCGACCATGCCTTTGATGACCGCAGACCGCTCCTGCGGGGCCAGCGCTGCAATCGCCTCGCCACCCTGCGGAATGGCAGGCGCGCCGCCTTCGATGCGGGCCAGGCGCTCGGCCACGACAGGCGCCCAATCGGACCCGGGTGACGCGGTAGCCAGCAGCGCCTTCAGATCGGCAATGGCACCGGCCTTGTCGCCGTCCTGCTCGCGCGCGATCGCCAGATAGAACAATCCCTTGGGATTGAGTGGCGCGCGCCTGCGGGCCTCTTCGAAAGCTGCACGGGCATCCGACGTGACGACACCGGAGGCCGCCAGCACGCGCGCTTCGCCGACGTCCACGAGGCGCTCCATGGTCGGCCCCAGATGGATGGCGGCGTTGGCGTAGGCACGGGCAGCGTCGTCATAGCGGCCGGTGCGCAGATAGATCGGGGCGAGGATTTCCCAGCCCCGGCCATCTTCTGGGTTGAGTTGGAGATGGTTCTCGACACGGGTCAGAGCCACGGCAAGGTCCATCCGGGCCGGGTCGGTCGACATGCGCGACGCCAATGGCAACCCCGGCAACTTCGGCGACCCCTTGGCGCCGTAGAGCGTCAGCGCCACCAGCGGGATGGTTGTCAGGATGATGGCGGAGGCCGCGCGGCGACGCCGGTAGGTCGCCTCGCTCACCGCATCGCTGTCGCCCTCGACATCCTTCGAGGCGCGGATCAACCGGCGCGCGATCTCTGCGCGGGCCAGATCGGCATCGGCCGGTGCGATCACGCCCCGGTCCAGGTCGCGCGCGACGTCCCCCATCTGGGCGTCGTACATTGCGCGCGCATCGGCGCCGGCGAGCGGCCGCGCCGTCTTGCGGGTCAGCGGCATGAGCACAGCCAGCGTGGCGACGCCGATGATGAACGCGAAAATGATCCAGATCAGCATGGCGATTGTCTACAGCCAAACGCGTCAGGCTTCATCAGCCGAGGCGGCGACAAACCGTCACGCGCGACGATTGCAACTGTCATCGGCTCAACTCACCACATCCCAGGCGCCGGCGGCATTTCTGCAGGCCGCGCCTGTTCCGCGCTGGGCCCGGCCGTCGATGTAGATGGTGTGGCTGAAGGGCCTGCAGGTTCCGCCGGCCCCGACGCCTTCGGCGCCCGGCTCGACAACGCCGAAATTGCCCCTCGCGCTGCGCCACGAAGCCCTGCGGCCAGTCTCCGCAGCAGAAATCTGGGCCGCGAAGGCGCGCTCCTGATCGGCCGGATCAAGCTGCTGGCCCACGGGCCCGGCCAGCCATCCGGTGATCGGACGCGGCCCTTCCTGCCCCGAAGCCACCGTGACGGCAGGTGCAGACGCAGTCGAAACGCATCCAGCCAGCGCCAGCGACGCGACAAGCATGACGGCAACCCCGGACGTCTGCATCTTGTGTGGCTCGTTCGTGATCATGCTCGGCCTGCACCTTTGCACGGCTGCAAGAGGTTTTCAAACAGCCGGGAGGACCAGAATGGCGCGCAACCCGCCGCTATCGGCTTCTTCGAGCGTCAGGCTGCCCGTGTACAGCTTCGCAAGATCGACGACGATCGACAGGCCAAGTCCCGAACCCGGCTTAGATTCATCCAGCCTGCGCCCCCGGCGCAGCATCTCCGTGCGCTGGTCGGCCGGAAGGCCGGGTCCGTTATCCTCGATGGTGAAGCGCAGCAAGGCGCGCCCCTCCTGTTCGAAACGCTCGACCGCGACCATGACCTCATCATTGGTCCATTTGAACGCGTTGTCGAAAAGATTGCCCAGCATCTCTTCGAGATCCTGCTTCTCGCCCCGGAAGCGCAGTCCTTCCGGCAGCCTGAGTTCGGTGCAGATGTCCTTGCTGCGATAGATCTTCTCGAACGTGCGGGTCAGCGCTTCGAGCGGCGGGCCGACGTCGCAGTCACCGCCTAGCGCGCCCGACACCGCTGCCGCCCTTGCCCTGTCCAGGTAGTAGTTGACCTGATGGCGCATCAGCAGGGCCTGCTCGTTGACCTTGGCGGCAAGCGCGCCGGGGTTTGAATCGGCTTCGTTGACAATGACGCTGAGCGGAGTTTTGAGCGCGTGCGCAAGATTGCCGACGTGCGTGCGGGCACGGTCCAGAATCTCGCGATTGGTGTCGATGAGCTGGTTGAGTTCGCCGGCCAGCGGGCGCAGATCGGGCGGATAGATGCCGTCGATGCGGCTTGCCGCCCCGACGCGCACATCGCCGACCGACTGGCGCAGTCGTGCAAGCGGTGCAAGGCCGAGCCGCACCTGCAGAAGCGTCGAGACAATGAGGGCGAGAAACAGAAGCCCGAAGGTGACGCTGAGCGCAAAACGGAAATCACGGATGTCATCGAGGATTTCGTCGGCAGGAGCGGACACCGCCACGATGTAGCGGCCATCCTCGCCAGCGTCGATGCGGCGCTCGAACTGCCGCAGACGCCGGTCGTCAGGTCCGATGATATAGCCCTTGCGGGCCCCGCGCGTCTCGTCGGCGCCAAGATCCTCCAGCTTTGGCAACTGGCCGCCGATCAGCGAGCGGGACGCCCGGATGACGGGCTTCTCGGCGTCGACCCGCATCACCTGCCAGTACCAGCCGGACATCGGCAGGTCGAAGCGCGGCTCGCCCAGGTCGCTGATCTGCTGACGGTCGGCGTCGGTCGGCGCGGCAAGGTCGGCCACGATTTCCTTGACGTAGACACCCAGGCGCTCATCGAAGCCGCGTTCGGTCACCTGCTGCTGCAAGGTGTAGAGGATCAGGCCCGCCACCACGAGGATGATGAACGACCACAGCGCCGCCAGGATGATCAATCGCCCTGACAGCGACGGCTGGGTCAGGCTTTGCGGCAGGCGCATCCGCCACATCCTTCCTGATCGCTATCGGGTGCCTGGCGCGGCAAGCACGTAGCCCAGTCCGCGGATGGTCTGGATGATCTCGACGCCGAGCTTCTTGCGCAGGCGCCCGACGAACACTTCGATTGTGTTGGAATCACGGTCAAAATCCTGGTCGTACAGATGCTCGACCAATTCGCCGCGTGAGACGACGCGGCCCTGATGATGCATCAGATACGCAAGCAGGCGATACTCGTGCGAGGTCAGCTTGACTGGCTGGCCGTCGACCAGCACGCGGCTCGCGCGTGTGTCCACGCGAACCGGGCCGCAGGCGATTTCGCTGGTGGCGTGGCCGGCAGCCCGGCGCAGCAGCGCCCGCAGGCGCGCCAGCAGTTCCTCGACGTGGAACGGCTTGACCACGTAGTCGTCAGCGCCGGCGTCGAAGGCGGCAACCTTGTCGCTCCAGCGGTCACGGGCCGTCAGGATCAGCACGGGCATCGTCTTGCCGGCCCGGCGCCATTGCTGAAGCACCGTAACGCCATCCACCATCGGCAAGCCAAGATCGAGCACGACGGCGTCATAGGGTTCCGTCTCGCCGAGATAGCCGCCATCCTCGCCGTCAAAGGCGTGGTCGACAGCGTAGCCCGCCTGCTCAAGCGCGCTCACGATCTGCCGGTTCAGATCCTTGTCGTCCTCAACAACCAGAAGTCGCAAGCTGGCAGTCCTCCGAATGCGCGTAGAATCGCGTGGCGCTCAACGCACCTCTGCAACCTTGCCTGAACTGCCCTCGATCGTCACGTGGCCGACGCGGCCATCTCGATGAAGCATCGTGACGCGATAGAACATGCGCTCCTGGTGATGGCAAAGGCGGACACGCACCACCTCGCCCGCGCTGGCTTCGCGGGCGGCGCGCGTCGCGGCGTGGGCCGACACCGCATGGCCGGCCAGCACCGCTTCGCGCATCTGTTCGCTTGACAGGCACGCGTTCGACGGCGTCGCATTCTGCGCCGCAAGCGGCGCAGAACCGACAGTCAACAGCGCCGCCACAGCGCCAATCCGAACAGACCTCGCAACCATGGGTATCGGGTAGGTCCGTGAGGCTGAACCGGTCATGAATAGGACGCCACTTGTGGGTTCGCGCGACTTCACGTCATCGCGATGCGCTTGCTCGCCGTGATCCTGAATACGCTGGATGCGATGAAGCTCAGGCCCGCCACGACCTCGGGGATGGCCTGCGACAAGCCGGCATGATCGACGCCGGACGGATCAAGGCCGAAGATCGACAGCACGACGGCGCCGAGGCCGACGAGGTTGGACCACAGGGTTTTCGACGTGAGAAGGGTTTTGGTGTCTGTCACGGGGGTGATGTCCTTGCGCCGGCTGGTTTCAGGTGAAGCGCGCCTTGGGCCGGCCAATGCCAGGGCTGCGTTTTCGGTTTCGCGCACGCGGCGGTCCCAGCCGCAGCCAAACGTGCGCCATGTGCCGAGCCGCTGGAGAAATCCGAGGCGCTGACGGCTGAAATCGGCGATCAACCTGCGTGCTGCGACCTGCCGGGCGGCCGCGAGCGTGACTGGCCCGACGACGCCGTCTGGCCGAAGACCGAGCGCCATCTGCAGCCAGCGCACCGCGCGCCCAGGCCCGGAGTTCACAGCGGCATCGAACACGGCAAGGTCCACGCCGGCGGGCAGTTCGTCAGCACGCACCGCGTTCCAGTAGAGCTTGCGATAGATGTCGCCGGCCTCTGCCGCTCCAAGCGCCATCACCTCGGCTTTCGAGACCGGTCGGCCGCGATATCCCGCAAGCGTGGCGCGGGTGACGCCGCGGTTGGTTGCGCCGCCCGGATCAAGCGGGTGATCGACGTACCCGCCTTCATGCTTGAGAACGAGACGGAGTGCTGCCGCAAAACTGGCCTGTGCCATGGAACGTCTCCTGCAATGTCGGGGGATGGGGATCGGGCGATCAATTCACGGCGACAACGCTGCGCCGGATGATGCCCGGACCGACGCTGCCGCTGATCTGCGCCACAGCAATGTCGAGCGCAGCTTGCGGGCCGCCCAGGTCGGCGGTCTCCATTGCCGCGGTGTAGAGGAAGGCCGGCGTCGCCACCTCCACCTGCCGCCTCAACATGGCGCCGTCATAAATCTGGAGCTTGTAGCGCTCCGCAGCTTCCCAAAGGGGAACCTCGGCCTGCTGCCAGTTGTCGCCATCGATGCGCGTGCGCCTGATCCAGGTGACGTTGACGCCGGACCCATCGCGGCGCGCCCGCAGATGCACAGGCGAAAGCGGCCGAAGCGCCAGACCGGCCGGGCTTGAGTCAAGCGTCACGACCGATGGATCGGCAGCATCCACCCCGGCTGGCACGATGCGCAGTTTGACGCTGCGCCCCAGATCGGCGAGGCCGTTGCCAAGCGGCGCCAGCGCCTCGTCGACACCGACGATCAGCGCCCCGCTGGCCACGGGCCGCAACGCAGCGGGTTCGGATCCGCCAAGCCCGCGCAGCAGATGCGACAAGCGATAGCGGCGCGGGCCGACCAGCGTGATCGAAGCCGCAGCGACGATCTCCCAGAACCCGTCGGGGCCAAGCACGGCGAAGGCGTTGGCGCCGCCCAGCACTGCGGCGTCGCTGACGCTCTGCAATGCGCCGGCCTCGATCTCGATGTCGAAGCCGGCAGCCCGGTCCCAGCGCCAGAGCGGGCCTGCCGCCAGCCCGCTGACCAGACGCCCGACCAGCGCTGGCTGAAGCACGCTCGCGAACGGATCGAACGTGGCGCCATCGGTTGAGCGAAGCACGTCGAGCGAGCCCGGCCAGGGCGCGGCATGCGCCGCGAGGAACTGCAGCACAGGTTCGCTCCCGCGCTGCACCGGCAATTCCATCAGAACCGCGAACGGCTTGCCGGCGAGGGCGGGGGCAGGCGCCGCGCGCGAAACAATCTCGGGCACCACCCGGGTGCTGGCCGGATGACGCTCGCTGCTCACCGCCGTGACGCGGCGCACGTCGCCATCTGCGATCTGGGTGATGCGAAACAAGCGTGGCTTGCCATCCAATGGCACTGTGCAGACATCGCCAGGCTCAAGCGCCAGGTCGCGCGGGGACAGCCGGAACGTCAGGGTCTCGCGGCCGACCCAAGCCTCCTTCAAGCGCTGCTCGGCCAACCGGTCGGCTTCGGCGCGGCTGGTGACGATGGCGGCATCGATCGCGACCTCGCGGCGCGCTGCGCCTGCGAGGCGGCGCGAGCGGCTGGCGGCGCTGCGATAGTCCCAGTTCCCATCGACAAAACCGACCCTGAGTTCGCGCGGAAGCTCAGTCTCCTGGGCCCGGCGCAGCTCGAAAGGCTTGCCATCTCGCTCAGGCACGAACTGGTCGAGGCTGATGGCGACGGGCGCGCGCCCGCTCTGCCCACGCAGAACGAAGCGGCCCTCGTTGAAGCTTGCATCAAGGCCGAACATCCGGGCCAGCGGCTCCAGTGCGGCGCGGGCCGACATCGGGCGATCAATGACGTAACCGTCGACAATCTGATCGATGTCGAGCTGGAATGCCCCCTGCAGGCCGAAATCTGCGAGGATCGCACTCACGAGGCGATCAAGCGGCGCCGCTTCCAGCCGCCCGTTGAGCCAATGCCCGGTGCTCCAGTTGCCGCCGTCGCTCCAGACGCTGGCGAGCATCGGAAAAGCGGGGAAAGGGCGCGCATCCCAGGCCCAGACGGCCACTTCGGACGGTGCGATCATGCGCGCCGTGCCGGTCCCATTCAGCGGGTTGGCCGTTGCCTGGAACAGCGGCGACGCGGGATCGAACACGCCAAGCTGGGCTTCGAGCGCCCGCAACTGCGCCAGATCATCCCGCTCGCCGGACGAAAAGAACGGCAGCGCGTTCTCGGAAGATTTTGGATCGGGAAACACGTTCGGGGCATTCGCGCCCTTGTCGACCGCAGGACAGCCCACTTCAGTCAGCCAGATCGGCTTTGAACCGGGCACCCAGACGGTGTCTGCGCCAAGCTCGGCACCGGCGACGCGCTCGCGGTGCGGGTTCAGCCACCAGTTCGCCATGTCCTTGGCGCGGAACATCCAGGGCTTGCCGAAGGCTCCGTCCGTGATCGGCGTGCGCGTCTGGGCTCGTCGCGCGGCCTCGCTGGCATAGAACCAGTCGAAAGCCTCGCCGCCGGTCTGGCGCGCGGCAAGATAGTCCGCGTCGTGATGCGAGCGGGCGACGCCTGCGTCGAGATGATCGACCCCGTCGCGCCAGTCGCTGATCGGCGCATAGTAGTCGATGCCGACCGCGCTGATGGCGCTGGATGCCCAGAGCGGATCGAGCGGAAAGCGCACCTCCTGCCCGCCCGCCAGCACATGCGCGCCATACTCGGTCCAATCCGCCGCATAGGTGATGCGGACGCCGGGCCCAAGCATGGCGCGCGCATCAACCGCGATCGCCTGCAAGGCAGACACGAAGGGATAAACGCCGGAGGCGGAGCGCACGCGGCTGAGGCCCACCATCTCCGACCCGATGATGAAGCCGTCGACGCCGCCGGCCGCCTCCGCAAGCCTCGCATAGTGCAGGATGTGGCGGCGGAAACTCCATTCGTCCGGCTTGGCGCAGATGACCTGCCCATCGGCGAGGCTGATGTCGGCGGGCGTGACCGTGCCGACGAAGGCGCTGATCTGCGTGGCGGCGGCTTCGGTGGCGTCGACCGTGCCGGGTTGGCCCGGAGCCGGCGCCGAGGTGATGCGTCCGCGCCACGGCAAGGCCGGCTGACCGGCGCCGCCTTGCGGGTTCGGCAGCACGTTTGAGGGGCCGATGTCCATCATGATGAACGGATACAGCACCACTTTCAGCCCGCGCCGCCTGATCTCGGCGATGAGCGCCAGAAGGCTCGCGTCGCTGGGCGTGCCGCCAAAGATCGCCCGGCCGTCGACCTCGGTGACCAGTCGTGCGGTGGTTCGCGTCAGGCCGGCGACGCCCCAGGTTGCGCCATCGGTGACCTTGGACGCGTTGTCGACGCGCGGCGCGATGGTGCAGTTGCCAGCCCTCAGATCATCGCCGAACCAGCTTGCGATGATCTGGATCGTGCCGATATCGGGGCAGAGCGCCTGAAGTTGATCCAGCGAAGCCATCACGTCGCTCGGCGCCTGCAACTGGTGGCGGTTCTCCGGCGCGGTGTTGCCAAGGCCGAAAGGCCGCGTCACGAGGCCGGTCTCGTAGGCGAACTCGCTCGAACCGGGGATGAGATTGACCGAGCGAACCTGATCGGCGAGGCCGGCCAGGGCGCGCACGACCTCGAAAGCGAGTTGCGGCACGCGGTTGCCATAGTCGGCAAGCGGCAGCCGCTCGAACACGACATAGGCCGTGCCACGATAGGCCGGGGCGTTGGCAGCTCCTTCCTTGGCGACGATGAGCGCATCCGGCATCTGGGCGTCGTCGCCGCGATGAACGCGCATGGTCACTTTGGTCAGGTCGATCTCGCGGCCATCGGCCCAGACCCGGCGCACGAAGCTGATCGGCCCTTCGCAAAGCCCAATCGCGAGGTTTGCGTAGTAGCTGTAGGTGGTCTCGCGGGTTTTCTGCCCGGAAAGGCCCTTGCCGCCGCCAGCCTTGCGGGTCGACGTGACGGTCTGCTCTTCGAAGCGGGTTGCCCAGATCAACTGGCCGCCAAGCCTCGCCCTGCCATAGAGCCTCGGAACGGCGGCCCCTTCGCTGGAGGCGAGGCCGTCCATTTCCTTCAGGCGCGGCCCTTCGACCATCTGGCGCTTGCCGGCAAACAGCGCGCCGTCGATGACGGACCCCGCCAGCGCGCCGGCCGCGCGCCCGACGATGGCCCCGATCGGCCCGCCCACGAAAGAGCCGATGGCGGAGCCTGCGGCCTGCAGAACCAGTGTCGTCATGGGATGATCTCCGGAAAGCGGAACACGGCGGCGAGATGGCGCAGCCACCAGCCGGACAGCGCGGCCTCGGCCACCACGGCCCCGTCATGGGCATGGATCATCCAGCCGGGCGCGCTGACGATGGCGAGGTGCTTGGCGGGCAGATGCGCCCGCCAGCGAAACAGCAGCACGTCGCCGGGCTGCATGGCTGAGGCCTCGACCAGAACGAGATGCCGGCGCGCCGCGTCGAGCAACGGCTCGTGGCGCATGCCGGACGGCGCGCCGCTCTCGGCCCAGTCCGGCGCATAGGGCGGCGCGAGTTCAGGCTCGTCGCCCCTCGTCTCGCGCCAGACACCGCGGAGCAAGCCGAGGCAATCGCAGCCGACGTGGCGAAGCGAAGCCTGATGCTGGTAAGGGGTGCCAAGCCAGCCGCGCGCCGCCGCGACGATGTCGCCGCACCCACTCATTGGAAAAGGCTCCCGCCATCGAAGCGCTGCGCATTGCTCCCGCCCGCCACCTGCAGCAGGAAATCGGTGCCCGGAATGTGCGGAAAGCCCTGGAAGTTGACGGCATTGGCGAATTTCGCGCCGCAGGTGCCGAAGCTCTTGTCGCAGCCCGGCGTCACCTCGACACTGTCTCCGAGCGCAACCGGCTGCGGCGCATCGAGCCACAGATCGATCACCGCGGCGCCGCCATCAAGCTGGTGGCTGCGGACCTCGACCGCGTGGCCCGCATTGCCGCCGCTTGTGAACATCAGCCGGCCGCCGGTGAACCAGCCTTCGGCAAAGGCCGCGAGACCGGACAGCCGGACCTCGCCCTGGCCGGAAGAGCCGACGACCAGCCCGGTTGCCGCACTGATCATCTTCCTGCAGCGCGCGTCGCCCAGATCAGCGCCGCAGCGGGCCGTGTAGAGCCTGCCGCGTTCCTCGTCGAACCGGTGCGCGGCGCTGCGCAGTTCGGCCACGAAGGCCGCGTCCGCGCGCCGGATTTCGCCGATGACCATCACATCGAGGCGCTGGCGATTGGCCGGATCGCTCCAATCGACCAGATGGACCGCGACTTCCGCGCCATCATAGAGCCCGCGTCCGATGTCGGCCTCGGTGATGCCGGCTGAATGCAGCACCCCGGCGGCATCGACGTTGCCGACCGAGAAGCCGAGTTCGCTTTCAGCCTCGGAGGCTTCGAGCCCCGAACGGGCCAGGTAAGTCACGCCGCCAAAAACGACGTCGCCGTCATGGTCGGTGAAGCCCATGACGATGCCGTCGCGCCGCGTCAGTCGCCAGCAGCGGGCAAGCGTCGTCACACCGCCGGCCAGGTGGGCCGCCAGTCCTGCCTGAATGGTTTTCATGGGTTCACACGATGAGTTCGAGAAGGGGAATGCGCGGGATTTCGCCAGCCTCGAAGGCGCTGAGTTCGACCTCGAGTTCATCGATGTCGAAGCGCACGGGCACATCGAATTCAAAGCCGGCCGTGATCGCAAGGCCACTGCCCGGCGCGGTGGCGAGCGTCACCAATCCGGTCGTGGCATCGACGCTGAATGCGGTGGAGGCCAGTTCGGCCTCATCCACCGCGATCCTGACGGTTCCGGCGACAGGCTTCCTGATCGGCCGGGAATAGGGCGCGTTTTGCCCGCCATAGCTCTTCGCAAGCTGGAAACGTGTCACCGTGCCGTCGCCGGTGCCGATCGCCTGATCGAAAGGCGTCGGAACGGCGCCGGCGGCGCCGCTCGTCCAGTCGAGCCTGTCACGCCAGCGAAAGCCGATCAGCCGCCCGCGCCGCTCCTCGAAGAAGGCGATGACGGATGAGAGGCCGGCCAGCGTCTTGACCCCGTAGCCGGCATCGAACCTGCGGCGCGAATGTGCCCAGCGTGCGTTGCGATGCTCGCGGCCCGAGGCGAGCGTGACAATGTCGGTCCTGCGCACCGGGCCGCCGCGCGCGCCGCGCGAAATATCGGTGGGAAAGCGCACTTCGTGGAAGTCGGCGAATGACATGATGTTTCCTCACAGGCTGCGGCGGCCGCGCGCCACGGCGCGGGCGATGGTGGCCGACATCTGGCCCTCCGAGCGCCGGAAGCTTTCGGCATCCGGCGTCGAGATGTTGAACGTGACGTTGACGGGTTGCCCGCCCTGCCCGCCCGCGTTGACCCCAAGCTTGCCGTCGCTTCCACGCGCCAGCGGCAGGATCGCTTCCGCGCCCGCCTCGCCCATCAAGCCAAGATTGCGGCCCATGCCGAAGTAGGTTGGCTGTCCAACGATGCCGCCATCGGCGAAGGCCTGCACGGAGCTCGGCAACTGAGCCGACGCGCCGCCGAAGATCGCGCTGCCAAGGGATTTGACGCCTTCGCTGAGAAGGCTGGAAACACCGCTCTCGAGCGGCTTGAAGGCGGACTTGAGCAGCGTCTCGGACAATCGGAGCCCGACAGACCGCAGAATATCCTCGAAACGCCTGCCTTCGATCACGCCGCTGGAAAACGCTCTTGTCAGCGAGCGGCCAAACGTGGTCGCCGTCGTGTTCAGGTCGCGCAGCAACCGTGCCTGTGTCGCCAGGCCCTCGGTCGACATCGGCAGGTCGTCGGCAGCTTCATCCATGGACTGGTTCCTTGTGACAGTGACAATCTTGCGGCCGAACGAATCTCAACCGCCGTCATCCGGAAAGCGGCGCATCAGTTCGGCGAGGGCGTCCGGCTTGAGCGCCTCCGTGCCGCGCCCGCCGCCGCCCGCCATGAGCAGCAGTTCCTTCGGCGTCAGCGACCAGAAGACATCCGGGGTGAGCCGCAACCGGCCCAGGCCGAGAGCCATCGCATCCGCCCATGGAAACCGGCGGAAGGATGGATGCACGGCCGGGCCGGTCACGGCTGCGGAGGGTGCACCGGTTGCGCCTCTTCCGGATCGCCGAAGGTCTCGGCAAACAGCGCGGCGATGGCGCTGACCAGCGGTCCCAACCCGCCGTGCGCCGACCACGACCTGATTTCAGCCTCGGGCACATTGTGGCCGGCGCCCTTGAGCCCGATGCGCACGATGCCGATCAGATCACGGGCCGACAGCCGTCCTGATCCCAGCCTCTCGCCGAGACCCACAAGGTCACCGGCGGCAAACGCGTCCTCGAGTTCGGCGAGGCTTCCGAGAGTGAGTTTGAGCGACAGGCGCCTGCCTGCGACCTCGAACGGGATTTCACCGCGATGCCTGTTGACCATGGCAAACCTCAGATCGCGGTGAAGGTGAGCGGGCCAGCGGATTCGAGACTAAGCTCGAAGGTGACTTCGGCGGCATGCTCGCCGCGATACTCCAGCGTCGAAAGCTGGAAGAGCCCCTGCACGCGCCCGAAATCTGGGATCACGATCTGCCACTGGCGAATGTCGCCATCGAAGAAGATCTGCCGGACCAGCGCGTGCGAGGCCTCGTCGCGAAAGACGCCGCCGCCCGACATCGAGGCTCGCCTGATGCCGGCGCCGGCAAGCAGTTCGCGCCAGCGGCCCGCCGACTCGGTGTGGGTGATGTCCACCGCCTCGGCATTGAAGGAAATCTGGCGGGCCCGCAGGCCGGCCACGGTGGTGAAGGCGTTGGCGGCGCCTTCGAGGCGCAGCAAGAGTTCACGGCCACGTTGAGCGGTCATGGGAGGCTCCAGGGTTCAAGTTGAGGATGGGGTCAGATCTGGTCGGTGACGCAGCGCAGCCGGACGACAGCGCGCGACAGTCCGGTTCTCGCGTCCCGGCGCACATCGAGCCCGGTCTGGCGGATCTGCACGAGACGATGGCCCACTGGCACCAGCGGAGCGTCGTGAAGCACAAGGCCGATGCGGCCTGCGATTGTCAGCGCAACGGACGTCTCGGCGCCGCGTGGAGCCCAGACGACGAGTTCGATGGTCTGCTCGCAGCCGAGTTCGGTGCTGCTCGACCAGTCACGGGCCTCGACATCGCCGTAGACCACGTAAGGGCCAGTGGCGGCGCGTGGCGGCTCATCGTGAACGCGCGGGCCTCCCAGCAGCGCGAGGAGAGCGGCATCTGCAACCAGCCGCGCCTGGATGGCGCGGCGCACGGCGATCACGGCATCCATCATGGCGAAATCTCCTCGCAGCGGCAGACAAGCCGGGTTCCGTTGCCGTCAGGCTCACCCACCGACATGATGCCGAAGATGCGTCCAGCGCCGCTGAAGCGCATGCCGGCATCGACACCGGTGCGCCAGCGGATGGTGATGTCATGGAGCCCGGCCTGCTCAGGCCGGTCGGCGCGCCAGCGCTCGTCGCCTGACACCCAGGCGATTTCCGCCCAAAGGCTGACGACCGTGACGAAGGTTGTAGTGCCACCACCCGCATCGTCGGGGGCAAGGATGGGCGCCTGGAGAGCCAGACGGCGTCGCATCGTTCCGATTGCGGAGTTGCGCCTGGCCATGCTCAGATCCTCACCCGGCGATAGGGCGCGATCAGCGCCATCACATCGGCGGGCAGCCGCGCGTCCCCGCGCTGGGCCGCATCGCCACGGTGCTCGAACCAGCGGGCAACCAGCATCATGATCGCCTGGCGGAACGGCTCGGGCACCGCTGCGGGCGTTGCGCCATAACCGGCCAGAACGTCGATCTCGATGCCCGCCATCGCGCGCGCCGGGCCGGGAACCGCAGCCTGCAGCCAGACTGCCGGCGGATCGGCTCCGGTCTCGAGCGACAGGGCGCCAGCCGCCAGCGGAATGGGTGCGCCGCCGGCATCGAACACACGCGCAGCAACGATCTGCGAGACGGGCGACAGCGGCAACAGCGCGCCGCCGCGCGCCGGCCAGGCGTCCAGCACCAGCCGCCATGTCTGATGAATGAGCAGTCTGCCGCCGGCGGCCTCGATCAGCAGACGCGAGGCCGTGATCAGGGTCCGGATCAGATCGTCCTCGTCAGCGCTGTCCGACCTGAGGTAAAGCTTGACGTCCGCGAGCGTCACCGGTTCGGCGGCAGGAGAGGTCAGCAGGATGGGGCGCATGGGCGTATCCTTCGGGTTCAGGCAAATCTGCGTGATGCTGGCCATGGCGCCGGCTCCGGCACGGGCCATCGTGGGCGGACAGGTCGGCGGGCCGCTGGAGGCCTCGGCCGTGATGGTTCTGCATGACCGCGGCGGGGTCTGCACCGGCAGCGTGATCGCGCCGGAGGTGATCCTGACAGCGGCGCATTGCGTGCCGCCAGGCACACAGGTCCGGGTGCACTTCCGCGAGCAGGGCCAGCCCGTGCTGCTGGAGCCGCAAAGCATCGTGCGGCATCCGGAATACCGCGCCGATGCCGTCCGGGAGCGCACGCGCTCGATCGACATGGCGCTGATCCGGCTCAATGCAGCATTGCCGACGCGCTTCGAGCCAGCCATGCTCGCCGACAGCCCGGCAGGCGGGGCAATCACCGTGGCCGGCTTCGGCCTCGCCCGCGAAGGCGACGCGGCCACGACCGGAACCTGGCGCTCGGCCAGGCTGCAGGTGACCGAACCTTACGGGCCGAGCCGCATCCTGCTTTGGGCCAAGGCCGAACCCGGCATCGGCGCGTGCCAGGGCGATTCAGGCGGCCCGATCATCGGCACGGGCGGCGCCGTGGTGGCGGTGACGAGTTGGTCCACCGGCCGGAGCGCCGGTCGCTGCGGCGACCTCACGCAGGGCGTGCTGGTCGGCGCACAACGGCGATGGATCGACGCCACGCTCGGGCAGTGGCGACGCCAGGCAGAATGGCGCTGATTCATGCGTCCGCGCCCTGTCAAAATTCACCAGATCGTCGCAGGCTACTGGACGGCACGCGGCGATTGAACCATCCTCAGGGAATGTTCCAGATGCCATGGCCATCATTGCGGCCCGCGAAGACACTGTCGATGCTGTCCGGCGTGTTGCTTGCAGCGATGTTCTGCATTGCCGCGTCGCCAGCCAACGCCGTGGTCGGCGGCGCTGTGGTGCGCGCCTCGGATCAGGCGCGGCGCTGGACCGTGAAGATCGAGAGCAGCAAGGGCGAGCTGTGTTCCGGCGTCGTGATCCAGCCGCGGCTGGTGTTGACGGCCGCGCATTGCGTGCTTGGCGGCGGGCGCTTGAGCGTCACCTATCTCGATGACCAGTTGCGCCGCAGGAATGTCCGCGCGGCCAATGTCGTGGCGCATGAAAGCTTTCTGGCGGGCCGCACGCCGAGCACGCAGCCCGGCATTGACCTCGCCATGATCAGGCTGGCCGAGCCGCTTCCCGCCACGATCCAGCCCGTCACCTTGGGCGGATCGCTCGGCGCAGGCGAGCGCGTCAGCATCGCAGGTTTCGGCCTTGGCCAGGAAGGCCGACGCCAGAGCGCCCGAACGTTGAGGCAGAGCGATCTGACATCGGCGGGGTCGTACACCTCCGGCAACAGCGTCGTGGTCGCCGTGGACAGCCGAAACCTCGGACAGGCACCCGGCGCGGGAGCCTGCAAGGGCGATTCAGGCGGGCCGATCATGCGTGGCGGCGCGACGTCAACCGAACTTGTCGGCATCGTCAGTTGGTCGAGCGGGCCGGCCAGCCAGCGGGTCCGCAGCGTTTGCGGCGGCTTCACGGCCATCACGCCCGTGGCGGACCATAGTTGGTGGATCAGCCGGACAGCCAGCGCGCTGGCCTCGATGCCCGAGGAGAATACCCAGCCCCGCCGCCGCGGCGCACGCGCCGAGCGCGCGCCGCAAGCCCCAGCCGCCGCTGCCGAACCGTGGATGCGGCCCGACAGCGCCAACTGAGCGGCGATCGGTCAGGCCGCGAAGCGCAGGCCCTTGATCGCGGCGAAGTCCTGGATGCCGCCGCCCACGCGCTTGGTGGTGTAGAACAGCACGTAGGGCTTGGCGGAATACGGATCGCGCAGGATGCGCACCCCGGCCCGGTCGACGATCAGATAGCCGCGCCTGAAGTCGCCGAATAGCACCGAGATGGAATTCGCCGCGATGTTGGGCATGGCTTCGGCTTCCGCCACCGGGAAATTCATCAGCGTCGCAGGCTGGCCGACCCCGGCCGGCGGCATCCAGATGTAGTTTCCGGCGCTGTCCTTGAAGCGGCGGATGGCGCTCTGCAAGCGCCGGTTCATCAGGAAAGCGCCGTTCTGGCGGTAGCCCGCGCGCAGCGAATAGACGAGGTCGATCAGCACGTCGGAGGGGCTGGTCGCCGCGAAAGCGCCTGCTGCGCCGGTGTTCAGCACGCCGATGTTGCCCCAGGTCCAGCTCGCGTCCGCCACGACCGGCGCGCTCAAGACCCCACGTGGTTGCGTGACGCCGTTGCCGGAGATGAAGGCCGTGCTTTCCTGCTCCGCGAACACCGTTTCAACCTCCTCCGCCACCCAGCGGTCCACATCGACAAGCGCGTCATCGAGGATTGTCTGCGTGGCGGACGGCATGGCGTAGAGTTCCATGGCCGGAAAGACGAGTTCGGACAGGACCGGCGACGTCGTTTCGGGGCGCGCAGCGGTTTCGCCAACCCAGCCCGAAGCCGGGCCGGCTGACGAGAAGGCCGCGCGGTAGGTGCCTGCCGAGATGGTGCGCACCGTGGCGAGCCCGCGCATCGGCGAGATGCTGGCGAGGCGCTGCAGGATGTCGCGCTCCACCTCGTGCGGCGCCACAAAGCCGCCATCCTGGCCAACGCCGGCAGACAGCGCCTTGCCTTCGAGCGGATTGAGCCCGCTCATGTCGCCGCGCCTGATGTAGGCATCGAAGCCTGCCTTGCGCTCGGCAGCCGAAGGGTCGACATGCGCCGGCTGCCCGAGAGCCGGACGACGGCTTCCGAGCGCGATGCGGTCGACGCGACGCTTCTGCTCGTCCAGCGCAAGGTCGATGCGGGCCAGCTTTTCGTCGAGCAGCACGTCGGAGGTGGCACGCTGTTCGACCTCGCTGATCCTCTGGTCATTGGTTTCGCGGAAAGCCTCGAAGGTGCTGCGCAGTTCGCGATAGGCGTCGCTGGCGTCGCCAAGATGCGCCTTGGCTTCGGGCGCGGAAGTGCCGTGAGACGTGATGTCCATGTGGTCATGTTCCTTGGGTTGGGTGGGGAAAAGGTTCAGAAGCGGTCAAGCGACCGGCTGGCGCGAAGCGAACCAGCGCGGCCCGCCGCTCTTCACCGCCGACACGCGCGCCTGCGGCAGAAGCGGGAAGGTCACGATCGACACCTCCCACAGGTCGATTTCGATCAGCCGGCGGTGGCCGCTGCGCGGATCGGTGCGGGCCTTCACCGTGCGAAAGCCGATGGAAAGCCCATCGACCGCGCCGTCGCGCAACAGGCTGAGCACCTCGCGCGCCCTTGCGACGCCGAGGGACAGCCGCCCGCGCACGAACAGGCCGCGCCCGTCCTCGCGCAATGCCAGCCACTGGCCAATGGGCTCGGCCGGATCATGCTGCCAGAGCAGCTTGATGCCGCGCGGACCGCGCCGCGCCAACGACGAGGCAAAGGCGCCGGGCTCGACCACATCCTTGCCAAGGTCGGGTAAGTTGAACAGGCTGGCATAGCCTTCGAACTGGCCTGCGGTGTCGACGCGCGTCAGCGCCTCGCCTGCCAACTTGGATTCGGGCGCCAGCAAGGGCGACGGTGCAGGCCTCATCGCGTTTTCTCCCGTTTCAGGCGCGGGGCGTTGGGCCTTGACGCCGCGGGCCGGTGCGCCTCGCGGTCGAGCCGCTCCAGCACGCTGACGAAATGGCGGATCGCATCGCGCGCCTCTGCCTGTGTCTCGGATGGCTCACCCGTCGGGGCTTCTGGCCGTGGCGCCTGCAAACGAAAAAGCCCGCCAAGCGGCGGGCGATACTGGCTCATGGAAGGGCTCCTTCTGGGGGATGTCTGACCAATTTGGTGTCATCCCCGGCGATGCGGGACGCATCGGGAAGGGGATCCATCTCTTGACCGGCATGGATCCCCTTCCCGGCCTTGCAGGCCGCCGGGGATGACACCGCGAAAAACCTAGGGCTCCAGATCGCGGTGGCGCTGGTTGAAGCGAGCCAACTCGCGCACGAACTCGTCAAAGCGCCGGTTCGCGGCAGCCAGTTCATTCAACGTGCGGCTGAGCAGCGCGGACACGGCCAGCGCCCAGAACAGAAGCCCGATATGGCCGACATCGCTGCCGGCGGCGAAACGCTCGAGGATGACATCCATAATGCTTCACGCTCCGGACGGCGGCGCTTTTTCGGCGGGATAGCCCAGCGCTTCGCGTTTCTCCGCGTCGGTCAGCAGATCGCCTGCGGCCAGCACGCGGCTCCACAGCTTTTCGCGGTCCTCGGCCAGTTCCTCGATGGCGTCCAGATCGGGCTCGATGGCCAGATCGGCCTCGAACGCCGCCTCCAGCCAGCCGGCCATCGAGCCCAGCGTGCGGCGCACAAGCGGAATCACGGTCTGGCGCCAGAGCGCGCGGTTGGCCTCGGCATAGTTGGCGTGTGTCGAGTCGCCCGGCAGGCCGAGCAGCAGCGGCGGCACACCGAACGCCAGCGCGATTTCGCGGGCGGCGGCGGCTTTCGCTTCGATGAAATCCATGTCCTTGGGGCTCAGCGACAACGGCTTCCAGTCCAGCCCGCCTTCGAGCAGCAGCGGCCGGCCGGCATTGCGCGAACCCTGGAAGCTTTCCTCAAGCTCGGTCTTCAGCCGTTCGAACTGGCTGTCGGTCAGGCTCGCCCCTTCCGGACCGGCATAGACCAGCGCGCCGGATGGCCGCGCCGCGTTGTCCAGCAACGCCTTGTTCCAGGCCCCGGCCGCGTTGTGAATATCCAGCGCCCGCGCCGCGGCCTCGATCGGCGGCATGCCGTAGTGGTCATCAAGCGGATGGAACATCGACAGGTGCAGGATCGGTGGAAGAGGCTGGTCCTCGACGTCCTGCCGGAAGCGCACGCTCGTCCCCCCGACCGTGAAGTCATAGGCTTCCGCCCAGCCATCACGTCCCGGCACCACGCGCATCCGGTCGGGGCGCAGGGCGTGCAACTCGCGCAGCTCGCTGTTCAGCGTCACAGCCTCGATGTAAGCGTTCCCCGCAACAAGCAGGTGACCGTAGACGGTTTCGAGGAACGCGCCCGCCGCCTGCCGCGCGTTGGGCCGGGCCAGAAGCGCGTTGAGCGGATGGTCCGGCATCTCGCGCCCGCCGATCCTGACCGAAACCCCCACCTGCGCCGCGCTCTCGGCGACCAGCCTGACGCAGCGATGCACGATGGCGTTGGTCTGGTAGCCCTCGCGCGCCAGCGCCGCATAATCCCGCGGCGTCCACACAGCCCGCCCCGCATTGTGCCACGCAATCAGCGGCGCGGTGCGCGAGCGTTTGGTTTCAGGCACAGATGAGCGCGCCGGCGCGAGCCAGCGGGAGAAGATGTTGGGCATGTCGGGTGTCCTTGTGAATAAAAAGCCCACCGGTGGGGCGGGCTAGTTAATTAGCGATGGTGCTTAAGCAATTCAGATCAAATCAAGTTCGCGCATACGTATCTCGGCAACCGCTTCGGAGACGTCAAACTTCCTGGAAAGATCACGCGCTGTGTTACAGCCAGTGTCATAGGCTTCGCGAACAAGCCTGTGAGGCATCAGGATTGCTGCGGCATATCGATTTGCTTCACGTTCCTCTGAGTCGAAGCTTGCCAGGCTGCGATATCGACCGTCATCGGTGATTCCATCACCAATCTTTTCGCGATGAAGAACAAAGTGCGCAATTTCATGGGCGAGCGTAAAACGCTGTCTTTTTAACGAGTGTTTTCCGTTAATTGTCACAACACAAGGGCCGTCGATCTGACATTCAATCTTGCCAGATATATTGTCGCCCCAGTGATGGGCTGTGTGGACATGCAAACCAAGCGACCGAGCCAAGGATTCTAGATCGACCGGTGCCTGCTGCATGTGCTTACCCACTATTTCGACAGGTAAGAGTTCATTTTGCATCATTTTCGTCCTTGGAAGCAGCCGCTCCATAGTCCCCTGATTCGGTAGATTTTTGACTAATTAGCGCTGTTGCCACTCTTGTGGCGACATCATTCGCTTCTGCTTTTGCAATTGGCTCCGCTGTTTTCCTTGCTGCTTTACTTGCCGCCGCGACAGCTTGATCCCTGATCTGATTAAAGCCCCAGATCGCCAAAACAGCGAAAAGTGCCGCCAAGATTGCTATCATCACACCAAGCGCGGTCAGAATAATGGCAATCAGATCTTTATATTCAAGTGTGCCTATCGGTTGTGGGTTCGAAAGACCGACACGCCACAATGCCCATCCGCATAAAATGAGAGTTGCAAGATGCACGCAAAACGCGAACGCTTTTGCTGCGTTGAGGAACTTGTTTCGCATGAACATAACCTAATGGGCACCACACCACATATAACTTACTGCAATGAGTCAAACCAACCTCACAACCCCCGCACCCTTGGGCTCGCCGCCCGCCCCAGCGCCAGATGCGTCACGGCCCAGACCAGCGCGTCCAGCCTGTCCGGCGAGCGGCCTGAGCTGAGCCCGCCGGGGCCGAAATCGCACATTTCGTCTTCCAGTTCTGGCAGCGCGCCGACATGATTGACGCGGCCCCTCGCATAGAGCGCGGCCACAGGTTCGGCGCGCAAATACTTGCCGCGAGTGGCGCGGACGGCCACCACCGGCAGCGCATCATCGATCTGGTGCAGCACCGATGTCGCCATCTCGCCGCCCTGGTTGACCTCGACCACGATGCAGTCGGCCTGCCAGCGCTGATAGAGTTGCGCCGCCCGCGCCGCCCATTCGGCGGGCCTGACGCGGGCGAGCGTGGCATCTTCCAGCACATGCACGATTCCATCCTCGGTGACGCCGGCCACCACCAGCCCGCAGCCGTCGGCATGGCGGCCAGACGTGGCCGGCGGATCGATGGCGACACAGATGCGGGCCAGAGGCGGCGCTTTGCGGATGCGCCCGGCTTCCAGCATGGCGCGGCTCCAGAGCGCGTCTGCGCGCTCGCTGATCATCTCGCCGTCCAGTTCCTGCCGCCCGAGCCGCGTGCCGCCATAGGCCTTGGCCATGGCGCTGAGAAACGCCGGGGCCAGATTGAAGGCATTGTCCCGGGTGCGGGCGCGGCTGATGGCCGTGTCAGGATCGCTCAGGAGCGCCCGCAAAAGCGGCGTCGGACGCGGCGTCGTGGTGGCAAGGCAGCGCGGGTGTGCGCCCAACCTCAGGCCGAATTGCAGCATGTCCCAGGTCTCGCGGGCATGGCGCCATTTGCCAATCTCGTCGCACCAGGCGGCCTCGAACTGCGGTCCACGCAGGCTCTCGGGGTCTTCCGCCGAGAATACCTGCGCGATCGTGCCGTTCGGCCAGGTCAGCCTGCGGTTGGTCGGCTTCCACGCTGGGCGCTCGTGCCTCGCATGCACCGACAACAGGCCCGAGACCCCCTCGACCATGACATCGCGGACATCGGCAAAGGTTTCGCCGACCAGTGCGATCCGGCCGGCCGCCGGCGCGCCCAGCGCCAGCGCTTTCACCCATTCGGCTCCCGCCCGGGTCTTTCCGGCGCCACGCCCGCCGATCATCAGCCAGGTGTGCCAATCACCGGCAGGCGGCAACTGGTCAGGCCGGGCCCAGAACAGCCAGTCAGCCAGCAGCGACTTGAGTTCGCCACGTGTCAGGCTCGCCAGAAAGCTCTGCCGCCGCTACGAGTTCGATCCCCTCCAGGCGTCGCTGAAGCTCTGCGCGGAGGCTGGCGAGATCGGCGAGGGCAGTGCCTGGTTCAAGCTCATGGGGGTTGTCCACATCCTCCAGCGCGCGGTCCACTTCGATCGCCGCGGTGTCCATCTCGATCAGTTCCTTGATGGTGCGGGCCAGGGTTGCCAGCGACTTGGCCTGCGCCTCGCTGCCGGCATCGCCGGAGCCGAGGCCCTTGAGCCGCGCTTCGTGCGCCCTCACCTGCGCTTCGGCTGCAGCCCAGAGCCGTTCCACAAGTTCAACGCGGCTGGCGCGCGAAACCACGCTGTTGCCTGCGACTTCCACACCATGCTTCATGACTTACCTCACCAAACCAAAAGGCTGGCGCATGTCCGGCTGAAGAGGCCGTTCGCCGGCTCCGAGCCCATGCCCCAGAACGCCGAAAGCCGCCCACGCTTGCTCGGCGCTGGCGGCTCTCAGTCACAATTCGTGAGCGTGCCGTGTTGATAGCCGATCAGCGTTGCACTGTCAAGGAAATTATTCCTAAAACCTTAACGGGCTTCAAATTGCATCAACATGCTGGACCATTCATGCAAGCCATTCAGCTCTGCGCGACTTCGATCCACTTCGGCGTGGCGGTCGGCACATAGGCCATGATCTTGTCGAGCAACGCGCCGGGCCGCGTGTCCATCAACGCCATGTGCCGGTGCTGGTCGCGCACGAAGCCCTCGGTGGTGGCCTTGTCGAGGAAGTGCAGCAACTCGGCGTAAAAGCCATCGACATCGTAGAAAGCGAGCGGCTTGTGGTGGATGCCAAGCTGGGCCCATGTCCAGATCTCGAAGATTTCCTCATAGGTGCCGATGCCGCCCGGCATGGCGATGAAGGCATCGGACAGCGCCTCCATGCGCGCCTTGCGTTCATGCATCGAGCCGACGACATCCTTGCGGGTCAGACCCTTGTGGCCGACCTCTTTCGCTTCCAGCGACTGGGGTATCACGCCATGCACGGCGCCGCCTGCTTCCAGCGCTGCATCGGCGATGATGCCCATCAGGCCGACGCTGCCGCCGCCATAGACCAGCGTCAGGCCACGGTGGGCGATCTCGCGGCCCAGCGCGCGCGCGCCATCCGCGTAGCTGTCCTTCGAGCCGATGCTGGAGCCGCAGAAGACACAAACGGATTTGATCATGGCGCGGGGTTTCCCAGTGCTGCAAGCATGCGTGCCCAGGAGCGCGCGCCCTTCTGGAAGGACGACAGGTCATACTTCTCGTTGGGCGAGTGCACGCGGTCATCGTCGAGGCCGAAGCCGACCAGGAGCGTGTCCATGCAGAGCGTGCGCTTGAAATCGCCGACCACCGGGATCGAACCGCCCGAGCCGATGATCGCGGCAGGCTTGCCCCATTCCGCCGTCAGGGCCTTTTCGGCCTTGCCGAGTGCGGGCATGTCCCAGTCCAGGCTGATGGCGCGGCTGCCCTTGTAGCGGATGAACTCGGCCTTGCAGTCAGCCGGGATGCGCGCGCGGACATAGCCTTCGAAAGCCTCCATGATGGCCTTCGGGTCCTGGTCGCCGACGAGCCGGAAGGAGACCTTGGCGGTCGCCTCGGATGCGATCACCGTCTTGGTGCCCTCGCCCTGATAGCCGCCCCAGATGCCGTTGACGTCGCAGGTCGGCCGCGATTGCACCATCTCGATCAGCAGCCGGTCGCGTTCTCCTGATGGCACGCCAAGCCCGACCTGGCCGAGGAAATCCTCCGCCGTCAGGCCAAGGCCGGCCCACGCCGCCTTCATCTGTGCGGGCAGCTCATGCACGCCGTCATAGAAGCCCGGCAGCGTCACCTTGCCGTTGTCGTCGTGCAGGCCGGCCAGCACCTTCGACAGCACGCGGATCGGGTTTGCCGCGGCCCCGCCGAACAGGCCGGAATGCAGATCGCGGTCGGCTGCGATGATCTTCACCTCCATGTAGACCAGCCCGCGCAGCGCCGCCGTGATGGCCGGGGTCTCGCGGTCCCACATGCCGGTGTCGCAGACCAGCGCCACGTCAGCCTTCAATTCCGCCGCGTTGGCCTCGATGAAGGGCGGCAGGTTCGGCGATCCCGACTCCTCCTCTCCCTCGACCAGCATCGTCACGCCGACCGGCAGGTCGCCCGTCTCGGCCAGCCAGGCGCGGCAGGCCTCGATGAAGGTCATCACCTGGCCCTTGTCGTCGGACGCGCCGCGACCTATGATGACATGACGCCCCGGCGACAATTCGGCCAGGCGCGGCTCGAACGGCGGCGTCTCCCACAGGTTCAGCGGATCGACGGGCTGCACATCATAGTGGCCGTAGAACAGCACATGCGGCGCGCCCTTCTTCGCCCTGTGCCCGACCACGATCGGGTGCCCGGCAGTCGGGCGGGACGAGGCCTTGAAGCCAAGCTCGTTGAGATCGCTCACCAGCCAGTCGGCGGCGCGGGCGCAATCGGCTTTCCAGGCGCTGTCGGTCGAGATCGACGGAATCCGGACCCATTCGAACAGGCGCGCGACAGCCGCATCACGGTCGGCATCGAGGCGGGAAAGGACGGCAGGCAAGGCTGACATGGGACACCGATGGGTGATTCAAGTTCAGGCAATGTGACAGGGAGTGGGTCGCGGGGGAATGGGGTTTTTGTCGAGGCGGATGGATGGTTGATCTTCAAACCACGCAACACAGGTGTCATCCCCGGCGACGCGACACGCGTCGGGAAAGGTATCCACCAGGCAACACATATGAATCCCCTTCCCGGTCCTGCGGACCGCCGGGGATGACACCATGCCGTTGGCGCCTACCTCCGCCCGCCCAGCAAGCTGCCCAGCACGCCGCGGATGATCGCAGTGCCGATCTGCCGGCCGACTGACGACGCCACCGAGCGCGCGGCGCTGGTGACGATCTTCTCGGACATCGACTGGGTGGTGCGGCCCTTGCCGGCCGGCTTGGCAGCGCCGCCGCCGAACAGGCCTTCCAGCATGCCGCCGATGCCGCCCGCGCTGGCCTGCTGGGCCGGGGCGGATGGGTTGGCAGGGTCGAGGCCCTTCCGCTTCATCAGCACCTCGTAGGCGCTTTCCCCATCGACCGGCTGGTCATACTTGCCGCGGAAGCCGGAGGCGGCCATGGCCTGCTGACGCACGGCGGCGCTCACCGGCCCGACCTGCGCCATCGGCGGGGCGATCAGCGCGCGCTCGACCACGGCCGGCACGCCCTTGCCCTCGAGCATCGAGATCAGCGCCTCCCCGACCGCAAGCTCGGTGATCGCCGTTTCGGTCTTGAACTTGGGGTTCTGGCGGAAGGTTTCGGCGGCGGCCTTCACCGCCTTCTGGTCGCGCGGGGTGAAGGCGCGCAAGGCGTGCTGCACGCGGTTGCCAAGCTGGGCCAGCACCGTGTCCGGAATGTCGAGCGGGTTCTGCGTGACGAAGTAGACGCCGACGCCCTTCGAGCGGATCAGCCGCACCACGGTCTCGACGGCCTCCAGCAGCACCTTCGGCGCGCCGTTGAACAGCAGGTGCGCCTCGTCGAAGAAGAACACCAGCTTGGGCTTGTCGAGATCGCCCACCTCGGGCAGTTCCTCGAACAGTTCCGACAGCAGCCACAACAGGAAGGTCGCATACAGGCGCGGGTTGGCCATCAGCTTGTCGGCGGCAAGGATGTTGACGATGCCGCGCCCGTCGCGGTCGCAGCGGATCAGGTCCTGTATGTCGAGCGCCGGCTCGCCAAAGAAGAAATTGCCCTTCTGGTTCTCGATAACGAGCAACTGGCGCTGGATGGTGCCGACCGTCTGGGCCGACACGTTGCCATATTGCACCGTCAGCTCGGCGGCGTTCTCGGCGATGTTGCTCAGGATGGCGCGCAGGTCCTTGAGGTCGAGCAGCAGCAGCTTCTGCTCATCCGCGATGCGGAAGGCGATGTTGAGCACGCCTTCCTGCACCTCGTTCAGGTCCAGCAGGCGGGCGAGCAGCAGCGGGCCCATCTCGGAAATGGTGGCGCGGATCGGATGGCCCTGCTCGCCGAAGATGTCCCAGAACACGGTGGTGAACTGTTCGGACTCATATGTCACCCCAAGCTCGTCGGCGCGCCTGACGAACGGCGGCTTGGCATCCCCGGGCGCGCCGATGCCTGAGAGGTCGCCCTTGATGTCGGCTGCGAACACGGGGACGCCCGCCCGCGCGAAGCCCTCGGCCATCACCTGCAGCGTCACCGTCTTGCCGGTGCCCGTCGCGCCGGTGACGAGGCCGTGGCGGTTGGCCAGCTTCAGCGTGCACAGTTCAGGCTTGTGGCTCTTGCCGACGAGAAACGTGCCATCGGGAATGATCAATTTTTTGGCCATCGGGGCGGTCCTGCTGTGCTGATCTGCAGCGCTTTATCAGGTGTTTCCTGTCATTGCGAGCGCAGCGAAGCAATCGGGTCTTTGGGCGATACACAACCGTCATGGTCGGGCTTGACCCGACCATCCACGTTTCCCCGGCCCGCTGCATAAGACGTGGATGGTCGGGTCAAGCCCGACCATGACGGATTGGTTGCGCTCGTGGCACCGCACAACGTTGACTGTGCAACCAGCCCGCGCCACGACTGAACCGAAAGGAGCGCTGAATCACATGCCGCCAAAGACCGTTGATCGCAACACGCTGTTTTATGGCGACAACCTGACCATCCTGCGTGAGCACATCGCGGATCAGAGCGTTGATCTCGTCTATCTCGACCCGCCGTTCAATTCGAACGCGAATTACAACGTGCTGTTCAAGGCCCCCGGCGGCGAGCAGAGCGCGGCGCAGATCGAGGCTTTCGAGGACACCTAGCACTGGAACGAGAGCGCCGAGCGCGCCTTCGACGAGGTGGTGCATTCGGGCAATTCCGACGCCGCGACGATGCTGATCGCCATGCGCAGCTTCCTCAAGGAAAACGACATGATGGCGTATCTCGCCATGATGGCGGTGCGTCTGATCGAACTGCACCGGGTGCTGAAGCCGACGGGCAGCCTCTACCTGCACTGCGACCCGACCGCGAGCCATTATCTGAAGATTTTGCTGGATGCAGTGTTTGGGCCTACGAATTACATCAATGAAATTAGCTGGAGACGAACCACGGCGAAAGCAGATTATCAACAGGGGGCAAGGCACTTTCCACGAGTGCGGGACATTATTTTTCGATACTCGAAAGACATAAAGTCGAGGTATATATTTTTTCAGCCATTCCAATCGTATGGTGCAGAGTACTTGTCTTCAAAGTATAAATATATCGACTCAGAAGGTCGTCGATACCGCTTAGATAATTTAACCGGACCCGGAGGAGCGTCAAAAGGAAACGCTTTTTATGAGGTAATGGGTATTTCTCGTCATTGGCGTTATTCGAAAGAGAATATGGATGAACTGATAAAAAAAGGACGCATAATTCAAACCAAACCCGGGACAGTGCCTCAATACAAAAGGCTGTTGGAAGAAATGCCCGGATCGCCAGTAGGTGACGATTGGGACGATGTAAGACCCATCAACTCTCAAGCCCAAGAGCGCCTCGGATACCCCACCCAGAAACCCCTCGCCCTGCTCGAACGCATCCTTGCTGCCTCGTCCAACGAAGGCGATGTGGTGCTCGACCCGTTCTGCGGCTGCGGCACCACGGTGCATGCGGCGCAGAAGATGGGGCGGCGCTGGATCGGCATCGACATCACCCATCTCGCCATCGGCCTGATCAAGCGGCGGCTGGTCGACGCCTTCCCGCAGGCGCAGTTCGAGGTGCTGGGCGTGCCGAAGGACATCGGCAGCGCGCGCGAGCTAGCCAAGGCCGACAAGTACCAGTTCCAGTTCTGGGCGCTGTCGATGGTCGAGGCGCAGCCATTCAAGGGCGGCAGGAAGGGCGCCGACGGCGGCGTCGATGGCTACATCTACTTCAAGCCCGACGGCAAGACGACCGAGAAGGCCGTGATCTCCGTCAAGGGCGGCGGCAATGTCGGGGTCGGCATGATCCGTGACCTGATCGCCACCATCGAGCGCGAGCGGGCGAAAGTCGGCGTTCTGCTGAGCCTCGAAGATCCGACCACCACGATGCGCAAGGAAGCCGCCGCGGCAGGCTTCTACAAGACCGAGATGCTGGGCGATTTCCCGCGCATCCAGATCATCACCATCGAAGACCTGTTCGACGGCAGGAAGCCGCACCTGCCCTGGGTGGACAGCTCCGTGTTCCGCAAGGCCAAGCGCGAGGTGACGGTGAAGCAGGACGAGCTTGATTTGTGAGCGGCGGCGTGGCCTTGGTTGCGTTGCCTGAGCCAGTAGCGCTGCCTTGTGCATGAGGGGTTCACGACCCTCCGGATGCGGTTTTTCATGCGCCGGAGGCTGACTAAGCGGCGAAGCTGGATTGCTTCGCTGCGCTCGCAATGACCAAAGATCTCAATTCCGGCCGTCATGGCGAGGAACGAAGCCATCCAGCGCTCCGGCTCTTGATTTCGCCGCGCGCGAAGGCGACAAGGGCGGCGAGATGCGGGCATGCCGCCCGCCGCAAGGACAACTCCCATGGAAGAACTGATTGGCCGCATCACCGCCGCTGCCGGCATCGACGCCGGCCTTGCCCAGAAGGCTGTCGGCATGATCCTGAATTTCCTCAAGAAGGAAGGCCCGGCTGCCGAGGTCGGCCAACTGGTCGAGGCCCTGCCCGGCGCGGAAGCGCTGATGGCGGCGAACACCGGCGGCGGCGGCCTGATGGGCGGCCTGGCCGGCATGATGCCGGGCGGCGGCGGCGTGATGGGCCTTGGCGCATCGCTGATGGGCGCCGGCCTGTCGATGGGCCAGGTGCAGAGCGTCTCCAAGGAAATGTTCGCCTTCGGCCGCGAGAAGGCCGGCGAGGACGCAATGGGCGCCATCGTCGGCGCGATCCCGGGCCTTGGCCAGTTCGTCTGATCGGACCGGCCCAGCGATGGGCGGCGCATCTTGCTCACCACGCAACCCGTCATCCCGGACTTGATCCGGGATCAGGCTGAGCGCCTCGCGGCAGCGGGGAGCGCGGCTCAAAGGCCAGCGTGACGGCTGTGTGTCGCGCATTCCTGCATCAGACCAACGGGCTATTTGCCTGACCTGCGGCACATGGCATGAAACATCGACGCCATCACGCCCAGGAATGTTGCCCGTGTCCGACACAGACCTGACCAACCCGTTTCCCGCCGCAGACGAAGCGCAATGGCGGGCTGCCGCACAGAAGGCGCTGAAGGGCGGGGATTTCGAGAAGAAACTGGTCAGCCACACGGCGGACGGCATCGCGGTTCAGCCGCTCCATCAACGCAGCCCTCATGCGCTGCTCGTGGCCGGCGCCGGTGCCGGCGCGCGCTGGCGGATCGCGCAACGTGTCGATCATCCGCACCCGGACGATGCGTCCTCGCTTGCGCTGGCGGATCTCGCGGGCGGGGCCGACAGCCTTGCGCTGGTGTTCCATGGCTCGGCCAGCGCGCGGGGCTTCGGCCTGCCGACGACCGATTCGGCCACGCTGCATGCGGCGCTGGCGGGTGTCGACCTTGACCTCATCCACACCCGGCTGGAGCCATCGCCGCAGGCCCGGATCACGGCGCGGCTGTTTGCCGAGGTGGTCCGGCTGCGCAGGCTTTCCGCCGCCGACCTCCGGGTCGAGTTCGGCATCGATCCGATCGGCCTGCTCGCCCGCAGCGGGGTCTGGATGGCTCCCTGGCGTGACATCGCCGCCCGCATCGCCGACATGCGCCGCGAGTTTTCCGGGCAAGGGTTCAAGGGCCCGTTCTTCGTCTGCGATGGCCGCATCGTGCATGAGGCCGGCGGCTCGGAAGGGCAGGAACTGGCCTATGCGTTGGCGACTGCAACCGCCCATGTGCGTGCGCTTGAGGCTGGCGGCGTGGCGCTTGACACGGCATTCGCCTCGCTGTCGTTCATGCTCGCCATCGATGCCGACCAGTTCATCTCCATCGCCAAGCTGCGCGCGCTGCGCCTTCTGATGGCGCGCGTTCAGCAGGCCTGCAAGCTCGATGCACAGCCGATCGCGCTGCATGCCGAAACGGCCTGGCGCATGCTGACGCGCACCGACACGCCCGTGAACATGCTGAGGAACGCCATCGCCGCCTTCTCGGCCGGCGTCGGTGGGGCGGACAGCGTGAGCGTGTTGCCGCACACGGCGGCGCACGGGCTGGCGGACGGCTTTGCCCGCCGCATCGCCCGCAACACCCAGTCCGTGCTGCTGGAGGAAAGCCACCTTTGGCGCGTGATCGACCCTGCCGCCGGAGCGGGCGGCTTCGAGGCGCTGACGGATGGGCTGTGCGAAAAAGCCTGGGCCGAGTTTCAAGCGATCGAGCGCGAGGGCGGCATCGTCGCGTCCTTGCAGGCTGGCGCGCTTCAGGCCCGCGTCGCGGTCGCCAAGGCACGGCGCGACCGCGACATCGCCACGGGCAAGACCCCGCTGACAGGCACCAGCGCCTTTGCCCACCCCGGCGAGCGCGCGGAGGCGGTGCTGCCCGTGGCGCCTGTTGCACCGCGCCAGGTGGCGGCAGGCACGGTCAGCATCGAACCGCTGAGGCCTCACCGGCTGTCTGAAGGCTTCGAGGCGTTGCGTGCGCGCGCCGATGCGCTGCGCGAGGCCGGCCAGCCGCCGCGCCTGTTCGTGGCGCTGCTTGGCCTCCCGGCAGACATCGCCGCCCGCATCAGCTTCACGCGCGGCGTCTTCGAAGCCGGGGGCATCGAGGTGATCGTGCCCGAGGGGTTTGCCGAGGCGGATGGCTCGACCGACCTTGTCGCCCTGACCGATGCCTTCAAGGCCAGCGGCGCACAACTCGCATGCCTGTGCGGAACAGACGACAGCTATGCGGCGGACGGCGCTGATGCCGCCATGGCGCTCGTGGCCAGCGGCGCGACGGCGTTGTGGCTGGCGGGCAAGCCGGGCGCGTTGGAAGGCGCGCTGCGAGGTGCCGGGGTTGGCGGGTTCGTGTTCGCGGGACGTGATATGCTGGCGGTGTTGACGGAGGCTTACAATGTCATCTCTGCCTGATTTCACCAAGGTGTCATTCCCGGCGGCGCGAAGCGCCGGGAAGGGAACCCACGAGGCCGATGGGATGGGTGGATCCCCTTCCCTCGCTCCGCTCGCCGGGGATGACACCGCCCTCTGGCTCACCCCCGAGGGCATTGCCGTCAAGACCGCCTATTCCGAAGCCGATCTCGCTGGCCTCGATTTCCTCGACACCTGGCCTGGCCTCGCGCCTTTCCTGCGCGGGCCCTATCCGACCATGTATGTCAATCAGCCATGGACGATCCGGCAATATGCCGGCTTCTCCACGGCGAAGGATTCGAACGCGTTCTACCGGCGCAATCTTGCGGCCGGGCAGAAGGGGCTGTCCGTCGCCTTCGACCTCGCCACCCACCGGGGTTATGATTCCGACCATCCGCGCGTCTCGGGCGATGTCGGCATGGCGGGCGTCGCCATCGATTCAATCCTCGACATGCGGCAACTGTTCGACGGCATACCGCTCGACCAGATGAGCGTCTCGATGACCATGAACGGCGCGGTGCTGCCTGTGCTGGCGCTCTACATCGTCGCCGCCGAGGAGCAGGGCGTGCCCCAGGCCAAGCTCAGCGGCACGATCCAGAACGACATCCTCAAGGAGTTCATGGTCCGCAACACCTACATCTACCCGCCCGCGCACTCGATGCGGATCATCGGCGACATCTTCGCGCACACGTCGCGGCACATGCCCAAGTACAACTCGATCTCGATTTCCGGCTACCATATGCAGGAAGCCGGCGCGACGCAGGACCTGGAACTGGCCTACACGCTGGCGGACGGCATGGAATACATGCGCGCCGGGCTGGCGGCAGGGCTCGACATCGACGCGTTCGCACCGCGCCTCAGCTTCTTCTGGGCCATCGGCACCAACTTCTTCATGGAAGTGGCCAAGCTGCGCGCCGCCCGCCTGATCTGGGCCAGTCTGGTCAAGGATTTCGGCGCGAAAAGCGACAAGTCCCTGCCGCTGCGCACCCATTGCCAGACGTCGGGCTGGTCGTTGACGGCGCAGGACGTGTTCAACAACGTGACACGGACGATGGTCGAGGCGATGGCGGCGACGCAAGGCGGCACGCAATCGCTGCACACCAACAGCCTCGATGAGGCGCTGGCGCTGCCGACTGATTTCTCTGCCCGCATCGCACGCAACACGCAGATCGTGCTGCAGCAGGAAAGCGGCACCACGCGCATCATCGATCCGTGGGGCGGCTCGTTCTATGTCGAGAAACTGACGCATGACCTCGCGCAGCGCGCCTGGGGCCACATTCAGGAGGTCGAGGCGCTGGGCGGCATGGCCAAGGCGATCGAACAGGGCATTCCCAAGCTCCGCATTGAGGAAGCGGCGGCCAAGACGCAGGCCCGCATCGACGAGGGCCTGCAGAAGATCATCGGCGTCAACATCTTCAAGCCGGAGAACGAGGCGACGATCGACGTGCTCAAGGTAGACAATGCTGCCGTCCGCGCCGAACAGGTCGCCAAGCTTGAAGCCTTGCGGGCTGCCCGCGACAGCGCCGCCTGCCAGGCTGCGCTGGACGCGCTGACCGAAGGCGCGCGCGGGACCGGCAACCTGCTGGCGCTGTCGATCGAGGCCGCCCGCGCAGGCGCGACGGTCGGCGAAATCTCGGCGGCGATGGAGACGGTTTTCGGCCGCCACCGGGCCGAGATCAAGGCGAACAAGGGTGTTTACAAGCGCGAGGCGGGCGAGCAGTCCTTCGCCGTCATCCGCGTGCAGGGCATGGCGCAGGCCTTTGCCGAAAATGACGGCCGCGCGCCCAAAATCCTCGTCGCCAAGATGGGGCAGGATGGGCACGACCGGGGCCAGAAGGTGATTTCGTCCGCCTTCGCCGACCTCGGCTTCGATGTCGAGATCGGCGCGCTGTTCGCCACGCCGGAGGAAGCCGCGAGGCAGGCGGCGGAGGGCAATGTCCACATCATCGGCGTCTCCTCGCTCGCCGCTGGCCACCTTTCGCTGGTGCCGGCGCTGAAAGCCGCACTGGAACAGGCCGGCCGCCCCGACATCATGATCGTCGTCGGCGGCGTCATCCCGCCGCAGGATTTCGAAGCGCTTTATGCCGCGGGAGCCTCAGCCATCTTCCCGCCCGGAACCGTGATTCCGGACGCGGCGGCGAAGCTGCTGGAAGAGCTGAATTTCAGGCTGGGCTATGCGCAGCGGAGCGCGGCGGAGTGAGGGCGGGACCAAATGAACCATATAGAAATTGATTATTTGGTGCTTCTTGTAGCCATCATAGTTGCCGCGTATTTTATCACGCGCATATCCATGAAAAATCCTACAAATTAAACAAAAGAGTCGCAAATAAAATTCAGTCTCTTTTTAATTCATTCTATTATAGTATATTGGGTATATCAGTCGGAGTTGATTTTGTATTTTTCCGGTCGTTTTTTGGATAAGGATAAATTTTTAATTTACTAATTTTTATGCTGATCAGACACAACACTTACCTCACCCAATTCTCCAACCTAACCCCCTCCACCCGCGGAGACTCGCACCCATTGTCCGTCACCAGCACGGCGTCCAGCGCCAGCGAATGCGCCGCGATCAGCATGTCGTTCTGCCCGATCGGGCTGCCGGATTGTTCCAGCGCGTGGCGGATGGCGGCATCGTGCGCATCGGCGGGCGGCTCCCGTGCGCGGATGCCGAGCCGCGCCCGCATTGCGCTCCCGGTGTCATCCCCGGCGATGCCGCAGGCATCGGGAAGGGGATCCATGGCGCCGTATCCGGTCGTGGATCCCCTTCCCGGCCCTGCGGGCCGCCGGGGATGACACCAAAGTTGGGTCGCTTCGCCATGCTCGCGATGACGTGAGGCGGCGATTTGGTTTCGGTGCCCTTGTCCCGGCCTTGCATGGCATGGCAAGGCATTGAGCACCGTACACCGTGCCCGATCCAGCCTCAGCGAGCCCCCATGACCTCCCCGCTTTCCCTGCGCTATGGCGACACCAATGCGCCATCGCCCGCGCTGAACTCGCCCGCCATCGACCTGATGCTGAACCACCGCTCAGTGCGCGGCTACAAGCCTGATCCGCTGCCGGAAGGCGCGCTTGAGGCCATCATCGCGGCGGCGCAGTCGGCGGCGACATCGTCAAACCTGCAGACCTGGAGCGTGGTGCATGTGACGGATCACGCGGCCAAGGCAGCCTGCGCCGCCATGGCCGGCGGACAGAAGCACATCGAGGAAGCGCCGTGCTTCCTGCTGTTCATCGCCGATCTCGCGCGCAGCAACAGGATCGCGGGGCGGGCCGGGCTTGCCAGCGTGGGCAATGACACGTTCGAGATGTTTCTGGTCGCCGCCATCGATGCGGCGCTGGCGGCGCAGAATGCGGTGATCGCGGCTGAGAGCCTCGGCCTGTCCACCGTCTACATCGGCGGCATGCGCAACAAGCCCGAAGAACTGGCGAAACTAATCGGCTTGCCGAAAGGCGCGGCGGTCGTCTTCGGCCTGTGCATCGGCCAAGCCGCCGAGGGCAAGGGCGGCGCGGTGAAGCCCCGCCTGCCGCAGGAGGCCGTGCTGCATCATGGCCGCTACGAGCTTGAGAAGCAGGACGCGGCCATCGAGCGTTACAATGCCGCGATGGCTGCCTTCAACGCAGCCGAGCACGCCAGCAGCACCACGCCCTGGACGATCCAGGCGTCTCGCCGCGTTGCGGGGCCTGAGAGCCTGTCCGGACGCCATGTGCTGATGCAGGCGCTGCGCCGCATGGGGTTCTTCAAGGCCGAGTGAGGCCGACGGCGCCCTGGTCAGGGCCTGTGCGGCGTCCGCCTGACCTACCTGCTGCGCTCGATGGCGCGCGCGATCACCTGGCGCACATCATTGTCGCTGAGGAAGAGGTCATGCCGAATGACCTGGAGACGGCTGCCGAAATCCGACGCATCCGCCACCCGCACGCCAAGCGCGTTGAGCCGTTCGCGCTCCGCCGAACCGGCGCGCGCAATGCCGCCGGCAAGACGGGCCGACACAGCCAATGCCCGGTCGTTGGTGGCGGAGATCACGGTGATGCGCGAGGCCACCGGTCCCAGCCTGCGCACGGTCTGCTCGAACTGGTCGATGTCGATGTCGGGCGATGCCAGCACCACCGCGCCGATCCTGTTGATCGCCTCCTCGCCGGCTTCACTGCGGAGCTGGCGCAGCGTTTCCAGTGTCAGCAAGGTGCCCATGGAATGCGCGACGATGTGAACGCGGCCGATGGTCGGGTTGCCGGCCAGGCCCTTCAGCGCTTCCTCGAAGCCGTCCCGCGACCACATCGCGCTTTCGCGGTCATATTGGTAGGCGATCAGACGCCCGCCTGACGGCCATGAGAACAGCGCCGTGCGGCCCTTCCAGCCGACGCCGTCCGCCAACTGGGCCGCGCTTGCCACTGCCGTTTCGAAGGTTTCGTTGAAGCCGTGGACATAGAGCAGGACATCCCGGCCGTTGGCGGCCTGCGCCAGCGCCTTCCCGGCGGCTGACGTGGTCGCGCCGCCAAGGGCGGCGACGCTCCACGGCGACGTGACCGCCGAGGTGATGGAGCCGGTGATCGAGCGGTCGGGCGGATTGAGGCGCGCCTCCGCAAACGTCAGTCCGCTGCCGCGATCAGCATTGAAGAACGGGCTTTTCGCCATGCCGAAGGCAGGCTTGCGGGTTGTCGCGACCAGCACGACAGGGTCTTCCTGGATCGGCGTGAGCCCTTCGCGCGCCACCGAATAAGGCGAGTTCAAGCCGCGTTCGTTGAACAGGCAGCCGCCGAGCCCGAGCGACAGCGTCCCAAGCATTGCGGCGCGGATGGACAGTGAGATGAGGCGCATGCGCGGCACGGCAAAACCAGTCGACGATGTGTGGGTTGCACAGGACGATGCCCGCGATGACGTCAATGCGCCCTTAACGCCGGATCACAAAGGCGCTTTTGTGGCAAAGGCAGCCCGCTGCATCAGCGCAAGGGCGCTGCGGTCTGCTCCGGACCTTCGCTATCCCTGCCGATGGTCAACGGCGCCGTCAGCACCCTCCCCACCGCACCGAGCGTGCCTTGGGTGAGCAGAGCCGCGCCGTCGCCGAAGCTGCCGGCCTCGCTGCTGAGGCGCTGGCCGCCGGCGAGCCGACCGCCGATCGCGCGCACCACTTCGGGGCTTTGCGCGAACTTGCCGTGCCTGGTGCGGTCCATACTCTCGATGTCCGTCAGGTCGATCACCTCGACGCCGAAACGGGCAAGATTGGTCTTGTAGAGCTCCTGGCCCGGATCGATGGCGCCCAGCCGGTCGCGGCTGCCCCAGATGAAGTTGGAAAACCGCAGGGCGTTGTCATCCCTCGACACGAAAAGCGTGATCCGCGGCCGCTTGTCGCCAAGGCCGCGCGCCTGCTCCTGCGCCACGTCGACGTCGATGTCGGGCGCGGCCAGCATCAGGTTCCTGATTTTCGGGCTGACCTGCCTGTTGCGGATCGCCATCTGGCGCAGCGATTCCATGGCCAGCCAGCCACCCATCGAATGGGCCAGCACCGAAACTTCGCTGACAGTCGAATCGCGGGCAAGGTCCGCCAGCAGGCTTTCAAGCCCATCACGCGCGATCGACGCGCTGGTGCGGTCATACGGATAGGCCGCAAGTGAACCCCATGAGGCCCAACTGTAAAGCACAGGGGTCACCGGGGAGTTCGAATCGTTGATGATCTGCGCAAACCGGAATGCAGCCTCGTCGAGCCTGGTGTTGTAGCCGTGCACGAACACCAGCACATGCGAGCGCCCGGTGGACCTGATGTTCCGGCGCAAGGCCGCGCTGAAGGCCTGCGGCTCCAGCACGTCTGCCCGTGTCGTGGCAAAGCTGACACGCGGATCTGCGGGCGTCGCTGCCGACCACGCTACGTCGCCGACCTTGTGGCCGGGCGGGATGCTGATCGTCAGGCTGGCGAAGCGCGGCGTCAGCGTGCGGTCGCCGCCGAAGAGCACGGCGGGATCGGAACTCGGCCGCCGCGTGGTGCTGACCAGCAGGTCGATGGTGCGCGTTCCAGGCACGGACGCAACCGGGCCAAGCGCGGCAGGCGGGCGCGACGAGCAGGCCGCGAGCATTGACACAGCCAGCGCGACAGCCGCAAGGGGCAGGCACCTGATCGCTGGCCGGATCGCTGAGATGTGCATGGGACCGGCTTTGACCTCTCGGGACAAGACGTGGAACACTCATTGCCATGTCGACTGTCCGTGAACAAGGCGCAACCATGATGACGCCGGCGCAAACCCCGTCCATCCGCATCCTGGTGACAGGCTTTGGCCGCTATCCGGGCGTGCGCGTCAATCCGACGGCGGCTCTGATGCGCAGGGTCGTGGCGCGGCTCAACCGCAGCGGGCGGGCGGGCATGGCCCGTGGCGGCGAACTGACCGTGAGCTATGCCAGGGCGCGGCATGAACTGGACGCCTTGCTGACGGCCTGGACGCCTGACGCGATGTTGCTGCTCGGCCTTGCCGCCCGCGCCCGCTGCGTCCGGATCGAGCGCCATGGCCGAAGGCTCGACAGCCGGCTGCATCCGGACAGCGCGGGCGCGGCAGGGCAGGCCCATGCGGCACGGAGCGACATCCCGCTAAACGCGACGGGCCTGATCCAGCCGGCCCTGCACGCGGCGCTGAGGCGCGGCATCCGGGCACGCCTGTCGCCCAGCGCCGGCCGCTATCTGTGCAATGCGGTCTATGCGTCCGCGCTGGAGAAGGCGGCAGGCCGGCCCGTGCTGTTCGTGCATGTGCCCTTTCCGCGTGGATGGCAGGGCAGCAGGCGGCGTCGCCCCGGCATCGACTGGCGACCGTCCATGCTTCAACTCGAGCGCGCGCTGGCGGACATCGCGACCGGGCTGGCCCTGCAGGCACGGCGTTCCAGAATGGCACGACACGGGATGGCATGAGGCTTGACACTCCGGACGCGAACCGGAGACCAGAGCCATGCTCGCACGCCGCAGATTTCTCTCGCTGGCCCTGATTGGCACAGTTGCGTCGCTGGAGAGCGCCGAGGCGCAGGTCGGCGCGCTGGCCGCGCCGCGCACGCCGGCGGCCGGCCCGCTCGGGTCGCTGGGGCTGGATGCTTCGCAGCTTGGCGTGCGCGCCGGCTCCGCCGACGACCAGTCGCGCCGGCTGCAGGAAGCGCTGGTGGAAGCGGCGAAGCGCAATGCGCCCCTGCTGCTGCCGCCCGGCCGCTACCGGATCAGCAATGTCGTCATCCCCGAAGGCATGCGCCTGATCGGCGTGCCGGGCGCGACCATCCTGGCCGCCGCGCAGGCCGGGCCGATGCTCGTTGCGCGCCGCACAAAGCGCGCGGCCCTGAGCGGGGTCGTGCTGGACGGACTGTCTCTGCGCAGCGCCGACCGCAGCGGACTTCTGCAAACCGAGGACGTGGCCGAGCTTGGCGTCGAGGACTGCGAGTTCCGCAATGCCGGCGCAAATGGCCTGACCCTGACCCGCACCGGCGGTCGGATCGACACATCGCGCATTTCGGGCGCGCGCGACCACGGCCTGTTCAGCCTCGATTCACGCGGGCTGATGATCGACCGCAACATCATCGAGGACATCGGCAACAATGCGCTGGCGCTGTGGCGCAGCCAGCCGGGCGACGACAATTCCCGCATCGCGGGCAACCGGATCAGCCGTGTGCGCAACGACGCGGGCGGCGACGGGCCCAACGGCAACGGCGTGGTGCTGTTCAAGGCCGGCGGCGTGATCGTGGAGGGCAATTCCTTCCGCGATTGCGCCCTGACCTTCATCCGCAACAACTCCGGCGCGTCGGTGCAGATGCTCGGCAACAATGGCCGCCGCTGCGGCGAAGTGGCTTACTATTCGGAGTTTGCGTTCGAAGGCGCGATCATGTCGCACAATCTGGCCGAGGACTGCGCGCAAGGCTTCAACATCACGAATCTCGACCACGGCGGCAGGCTGGCCATCTGCTCGGGCAACATCATCAGGCACGCGAAACGCGGGCTTGCGCCAAAGGGCAAGGACCTGATCGGCGGCTCCGGCATCCATGTGGAAGCCGAGGCGGTGGTGAGCGGCAACGTGATCGAGGATGCCTCCGATGTCGGCATCTCGCTCGGCTGGAGCTGGGGCATGCGCAACCTCAACGCCACGGGCAACATCATCCGCGACTGCAAGGTCGGGATCGGCGTCAGCCTCGTTCCCAGGGAGCGCAACGTCGTGGTGGCCAACAACGTGATTTCCGGCGCGAAAGGCGGCGCGGTGATCGGCACCGAATACGGCAAGGCGGTGACGGGCGACCTGACCCGCGGCGTCGACAAGCGCGCCGCCGGCGTGCGCGTGGAAGGCAACGCGGTGGGGTAGATCCGCAAGCCTGACAATCAGCTTGCGGGTCAAGCGCTAATTTACGTATAGTCATTGATGGCAGAAGCCAGTTGATCGCCTGTTCGCTCGATCGTTCTTCTGCATGTGCAGGCGAGGAGCAGGCAAAATGACGTTTCAATGCGGGCGGTTTTCTTCCAACGCCGACATGGTCAGGGCCAGCCAGAACATGCCTCCCTTCCGGCAAGGCTCGAAGGGAGAGGGAGTGCGCGTGCTGCAGATGGCCTTCATCGATCTCGGCTTCGCCATGCCGCGCTCCACCAATGGCGGGCACTCCCTGCCCGACGGCATCTTCGGCAGTGAAACCGTGCAGGTGACCATCGCCTTCCAGAAGGCCAACCTGCTGAAAGGCGACGGGATCGTCGGCACGCAGACCCTGGCGAGGCTCGATGCGCTGATGGCGCTGAAGAGCGAAGCGGAGTTCCGGATGGATGCCCTGAGGCGCCGGAAAGCGAAGGGGGACTGAAGCGATGGCGCTGATCGTCAAGGCCGAAACCGCCACGATGGCATGGAAGACCCGCGGCGCGGCGGCCGCCGTCCACGTCGGACAACGCTATGCCCTGATGCACTGCACGAGCGGGGTCAACCTCGGCGCCGGGGACACCGACCCTGCCGGCGAAATCGTTGCGTCGGAACCGGTCGAGATTGTCGCCAGCGTGTTCGTCGAAGCGACGGACAAGGAAACCGACCTTGGCAAACGGCAATTCGGGCTTGTGCAGGTCACAGGGCTGCACAGCTACGAATTCCTCTATGTCGGCCGGCTTGAATCAGAGGGATCGACCGTCATCAACATGAAGAGCGGCTTTCCGCCAGACGGGTCGCTGGATTCGAAAAAGGGCGCCCTGACGATCGACCAGCGCATTTTCGGCAAGCACAACGTCGACATCATCCCGAGCAAGTCCGGGCCGAAGGGCTTCACCGTGCAGGTCAGCACCACGGATCATCCCAACAATGCGGTACCGCTGCAGTTCGAGAACCGCGTGGCCAAGGTCCAGAACTTTCTGGCGCGCCTGCAGCGCAACCAGCACTTCGTCGTGTACCTCGTAACGCGCGAGACGGAATCCTCGCCGATCACCATTCTCGGCCGCCTGGGTTGGGCGGTCCAGTGGGATGCGGAGTTCAACTGGGTGACAAAGACCACCAGGCCGCTGAAGCCTGTCATCCGCGCCTCGAATCTGTTTCCCGGCAGGTTCCTGATCGGCGCGCCCGGCGCATCAGACCCGTGGGCGACCATCGCGCTGAACCGGACGGAACCGACGACCAACGCCCTCGACATCGCAGCAGCCAGCGCCGCATGGGATCTGAGGAAGTCACCCATCTGTGAGCAATCCAAAACGCGTCCGGACGGCTTCAGGGCCAACTTCTTCACCTGAGGCATCCGCGCCCGGGGCCAACCGCCCGGCTTCGGCAACCGGGCCTGTCAGTGCCCTACTTGGTCAAGCGCATCTGCGTCATCTGGCTGCCGATGTCCTTGAGGGCGGCCTGCAACTGCGCCGCATTCGCAGCGTCGAAGAACTCGCCGCCATTCAGCGTGGAGCACTGCTTCAGCAACTCCTTCACGGCCGGATTGCTGACCTCGAAGGCGATCGTGTGGAGCTTGATCGCGCTGCCCTTGTCGGCCGCCATGTTCTGGCAGATGGCCAGCGTCGTGGCGTTCGCAACCGCCGTGCTGGTGCCGTCATGCTTGGGAAACGAGGCTGACTTGGTGTTCTGGCCGTCAGTCACCAGGATCATGTAGCGTTTGACGGGCAAGGCCGCCGTGGCGCTGCGGCCGGAAAATGGAACCTGCGTGGAAAGCATGCGCCAGCCCCAGATCAAGCCGGACGGGAGGTAGGTTTCGCCTGCGGTGGCGAGGCCGCCGATCATGGTGCGCGCACTGGCGAGATTGTCGGTCCAGTCCAGCACGGGCGAGCCGCAGGTCGTGTTCATCAGGCCCGGAATGCGCTCGGCATAGTTGCCGTCGATGGTGTGGTTGGGCGCGTTGCGCGAGCCGACGCAGCCCGTCCAGCGAAACCACTGCCCGCCGGAGCGGCTGCACTGCTTGACGATGTTCGGCCCGCGCACCGTGTCGCACTGCTCCGTCTGGCGGGCGGGAACTGCAGCGCGCGGGCATGGACGCTGAACGCCGTCAACCGTGCACATGCGGTTCGGATCGGCGAGCACTGCGGGGATCGTCACCTTTCGGCAGTTGATCTTGCGCGTCTCGAGCACATCGGAACATTTGTCGACGACAGGGGTCTGATAGTCGTCCGAAACATCGAGCCAGTTCTCCTTGCGCCGCGACATGCCGATGTTGACATATTGCGCGAAGGGCACGACGGCCACGCGGATCTGCTGTGGATTGCCTCGGCGGGCCTCGAAGTCGGCGAGAACAGACGTTGTGGACGATTTCAGGGTGGCGAGACGATTGCCCTGCATGGAGTCCGTCGTGTCCAGCACGAACACCACGTCGGTCAGTTCAAGAGCGCCGGTCGTCGCCTCGGCATGCGCGGCAAATCCCAGCATCGGCACGCCGATGAGGCCCGTGATTGCAGCCTTGATATGACCGCTCACGGTGACCTTCACGCCGATCTCGGCATTGTCCTTCATGATCTGAGTGATCACAAACGTGTAGTCCATGTCCGGGTCTGGCATGGGCATGTTGGCGCGCAGCGTGCTCTCGCCGATCTGCCGTCGCTGCTCGAACGTGCCCTTGGCTTTGACCGTCGCAAGCGCTGCAGCGTCGGCGGCCGCCGTCGCCTTGTGGCGCGCGGTCGAGGCGCGGCTGTAGTCGATGGACGCGCCGGTCATGCCCATCAACGGCAGCAGCGCCAGGCCGAAGATCAACGCAACGGCGCCGCCGTCATCACGTCGGAAACACACCAGAAATCTGTACAACCGCGACAGCATCGCAATGACTCCACCACTCTCGATGCGCCTTCTGGTAATGCAGAAGCATTTATACAACTTTAAGTTGATCTGCAGCGCAGGTGCGATTGATCTGAATTTCCGCTGGCGTCCCAATCCTCAGGCTGAGCCTGTCGACGCAGGCGCTCCAGTGACCCCTCCAGGCTGGAGTTCATCCTTCGACGGGCTCAGGATGAGGATGCAGGGTGGGGATGGTGGAGAAATTGCAAGAAGGCTGCAGGCCTGTGTTCATCCAAGTATCTGTGATGATTCATTTTTCCATGCCGGTCCGGGCACGACGTCAATGCCGCTTGATCCCGCGTGCCGCTGTGCGCACGCCCAAGCTTCGCCACGCTTTGGCGCTACGTTGCAGACTGCGGGACCAGTCATCCCGGCTGCTCCTCGCATAGCCCAGGAGAATGAGACCATGTGTGACTATTCCTTGCACAATGTTGCTTCCACTCCGGCAAAGGTCGGAGACAAACTCGTGACCACCTCTTTCGCGATGTCCGGAACCCGCGGCTTTGCTGCCGAAGGACATCCCGATGTCGTGGTGTGCGTTCCGCCCGGCGCGGAACTGGCGTTCGAGAAGAACATCGCCGTCGACCGGGCGCTTGGTTTGCTGCCGTCGCGCAAGCTTTCGGCGCGCGTCGCCCGCTTCCGCCAGACGAACATGGACCTGCCATATGCTCACCATGACGCGCTGGAGTTTCCGGACGGCGTGATCGTTCACCTCACCAATCTCGCCGTGGGCCAGAAAGCGGTCGTGCTGCAGCTTCCTGCCATGCCGAAGGCCGATGAGGCCGGACAGGAGCCCGCCTCTGCCGAAGCGACGGCTCCGGCCGAGCTTGCCAAACGTCGCGAAATCGTCTGACGCAAGCCACTGGACACCATCGAGCGGCGCGCGGCAGCAGACCGCGCGCCGATTTCGTTTCAGGTTGTCCGCTTCCCGGCAGAACAGCGGGACTCCTCCACCGCACAGCCGCTTGACGCCGCATTCAAAGCAGGCGACTTGCGTTGCAACGATCGCGGGTCGGCGTGGCCGATCAAGCGATGGCTTTGGGGGACATGACGATGGCCAAGAGCAACCTGTCTGCCGACCTGCGCTCAGGCGCGCTGGTCTATCACCAGAGCCCGCGTCCCGGAAAACTCGAAATCCAGGCCACCAAGCCGCTCGGCAACCAGCGCGACCTGGCGTTGGCCTATTCGCCCGGCGTCGCCGCCGCCTGCGAAGCGATCGTCGACGACCCGGCCAACGCCGCCGAGATGACCATTCGCCAGAACCTCGTCGGCGTGATCACCAACGGCACCGCCGTGCTGGGCCTCGGCGACATCGGCCCGCTGGCCTCCAAGCCGGTGATGGAGGGCAAGGCGGTCCTGTTCAAGAAGTTCGCAGGCATCGACGTGTTCGACATCGAGGTGGAACAGAAGGACGTCGACAAATTCGTCGACGTGGTGGCGGCGCTGGAACCAACCTTCGGCGGCATCAACCTCGAAGACATCAAGGGCCCGGAATGCTTCGACATCGAAGAGAAGCTGAAGGCCCGAATGGGCATCCCGGTGTTTCACGACGACCAGCACGGCACCGCGATCATCGTGGCAGCCGCCGTGACCAACGGGCTCGAGCTTGCGGGCAAGAACCTCGCCGACGTCAAGATCGTTGCCTCCGGCGCTGGCGCGGCGGCTCTGGCCTGCCTCAACCTCCTCGTCAGGCTCGGCGCGTCTGTCGGCAACATCTGGGTCACCGACCTCGAAGGGCTGGTCTACAAGGGCCGCCCGGTGCTGATGGACCGCTGGAAGGATGTCTACGCCCAGGACACGCCGCTGCGCACGCTAGCTCAGGCCATCGAAGGCGCTGACATCTTCCTCGGTCTCTCCGCCGCCAATGTGCTGAAGCCGGAGATGGCCAAGGCGATGGCGCGGCGGCCGCTGATCATGGCTCTGGCGAACCCCAACCCCGAGATCATGCCGGAGGAGGCGCTGAAGGTGCGCCCCGATGCGATGATCTGCACCGGGCGCTCGGACTATCCCAACCAGGTCAACAACGTCCTGTGCTTTCCCTACATCTTCCGCGGCGCGCTCGATTGCGGGGCCACCACCATCAACGAGGAGATGAAGGCCGCTGCGGTGCGCGCCATCGCCACGCTTGCGCGCGAGGCGCCGTCCGACATCGCGGCGCGTGCCTATGGCGGCGAGCAGCGCACTTTCGGCGATGCGTCGCTGATCCCCAACCCGTTTGATCCGCGCCTGATCATGCGCATCGCTCCCGCCGTGGCCGAAGCGGCGATGGCGACCGGCGTGGCGAAGAAGCCGATCGCCGACATGGATGCCTATCGCGAACAACTGTCGCGCTTCGTCTTCCGCTCGGGCTTCATCATGAAGCCGCTGTTCACGCAGGCAAAGGCCGACCCCAAGCGCGTGATCTATTCCGACGGCGAGGATGAGCGCGTGCTGCGCGCCGCCCAGGTCGTGCTTGAAGAGGGCATGGCGGTGCCGGTCCTGATCGGGCGGCCTTCCGTGGTCGAGGCGCGCATCAAGCGCTTCGGCCTCGGCATCAAGGCGGGACGCGATTTCGAACTGGTGAACCCCGAGGACGATCCGCGCTACCGCGACTACGTCACGAGCTATCTCGACATCGCCGGCAGGCGCGGGGTGACGCCCGACGCGGCCCGCAGCCTGGTGCGCACCAACAGCACCGTGATCGCTGCGCTTGCCGTGGCGCGCGGCGACGCGGACGCGATGATCACCGGGCTTGAAGGCCGCTTCATGAGCCGCCTGCGCCACATCCGCGACATCATCGGCACGGCGCCGGGCGTGCGCGACCTGTCCGCCATGACCCTGATCGTCACCAGCAAGGGGGCATACTTTCTCACGGACACGCACCTGAAGGCCGACCCCACGGCCGAGGAACTGGCAGACGCGACGCTGCTGGCCGCAGAGCACGTGGCCCGCTTCGGCATGCAGCCGAAGGTGGCGCTGCTCTCGCATTCCGATTTCGGAGCGTCCGACACGCCCTCCTCCCTCAAGATGCGCAAGGCCACCGCGCTGATCAACGAGCGCGCGCCAACGCTGGAATGCGACGGCGAGATGGAGGCGGACACCGCCCTTTCCGCCATGATCCGCGAGCGGTTGCTGCCAACCTCGCGCCTCAAGGGCGAAGCGAACCTGCTGGTCTTTCCCAATCTCGATGCCGCCAACATCGCCTACCAGTTCGCCAAGATGCTGAGCGACGCGCTGCCGGTCGGGCCGATCCTGCTCGGTTCCGCCAAGCCGGCGCATATCCTGACCGGCTCCGCCACCTCCCGCGGTGTCGTCAACATGACAGCGGTCGCGGTGGTGGAGGCGCAGGACCTGGCGCGAGCGCGGGGTTGACGAGACCGTGAAGCGGCGGACAGTGTGAGGCTATTGAAGCACGGGGGCATGCCGCCATCTTTTGAATGCATGCCTGCCGGATATTGGCCGGCGCCATTGTCCACAGGAGCGCTCCCAATGACCCTCACCCGCCGCGCCATGGTCGCCACTGCCTTTCTCGCCGCCCCGGCCGCTGCCCTCGCCCACCATGGCTGGGGTGGTTTCGACACCTCAAAGCCGCTTGATCACACAGGCTCGATCGTCCGCTCCACCTACGCCAACCCGCATGGCACATTGTTCATGGCCAGGGACGGGCGCGAGATCGTCGTCGAACTGGCCCCCGTCAACCGGATGGACGCACGCGGGCTGAAGGCGGACGATGTTGCGCCGGGAAAATCCCTCCGAGTCTATGCCTACCAGAATGTCGGCAACCCAAGCGTCTACAGGGCCGAATGGGTTGAGGTCGCAGGCAAGCGCATCGAACTGAGATAGGTTCCTGGCCGACCTGAACCACACAAATCCTCATCCAGAACCTGTAAATGCCTCATCCTGAGCCCGTCGAAGGATGAACGCCGGATAGGTACGGCCCGGAACCCCCGCCCTTCGACAGGCTCAGGGCGAGGGCCTTGAGCAGGGCCACCTGAACCGGCTCAGGCGAATGCGATCCAGCGCCCCAGCAGCAGGGCGCCGAGCCACAGGATCAGCGAGGCTGCGCCGATGAGCGGTGCGCGCATGCCTGACAGCGCGGCGGCAAGCGACGTGCGGCGCACGCTCCACTCGAACGACAGCGCATTTGCAAGGCCGGCGGCAATCACCAGCAGCTTGACCTGCATGGCCGCGTTGGCAGCGTATTCGAGCGGCTTTGCGCTGAACAGCACCACTCCTGTCACCAGCAGCAGCACAACACCCTGCATTGCGGCACGGCGCAGGATGGCGACTGCAGCCAGATCAAGCCCGCGCAACAGGCCAAGCAGCCTCAGGTCGACCAGCGCGATCGGCCCCAGCAGCAGCGCGATTCCGAGCACATGCGACGCGGAGACCAGCGCGTAGACGACCGAGGAACGCGCGACGCCAGTGGCAAGGCCAAGGGCGGCAAGACTTTGCAGCAACGCCTCGATCATCGGCCATCAATGCCGTGAAAACGGCATTGGCGCAACTTTCGGCGGGCTGGCCAGATTCGGTTCACATCTCAACCATCAGCCCCCTTTGCATGGCGGGCATGCCGCGCCATAGTGGCGCTTCAAACAACTCAGGCCGGGCCTGCCGGCGTCGTGGAGGGTGTCATGTCAAACCGAAATTTTGTGAAAGCGGCCGTTGCCGGCCTCATGCTTGCCACAACGGCGCTCGCCTCCCTGCCGGCCTTTGCCCAGGTGGTCTACAACCGCGGGCAGGAAGCCGACCCGGAGACGCTGGACCCGCAGAAGATTTCGACCTCCACCGAATTCCACATCATGCGGGACCTCTATGAGGGCCTCATCATCCACAACGGCCAGGGCAAGGTTTCGCCCGGCGTTGCCGAAAGCTGGAGCAATTCGGATGACGGCCTGACATATACCTTCAAGCTGCGCGCCAACGCGAGATGGTCCAACGGCGACCCGGTGAAGGCCAGCGATTTCGTGTTTGCCTGGAGGCGTGCCGCCGCGCCCGAAACCGGCGCGAAGTACACCAACGTGCTCTACCCCGTGAAGGGCATGGAGGCCGCCCACAAGGGCACCGCAGGGGCCAAGCCCGAGGATATCGGCATCAAGGCTGTCGATGACCGCACGCTGCAGGTCACGCTGTCCGGACCCACGCCGTATTTCGTCGAATTGATGACGCTGCCGGTTGCCGGCCCGCTGCATCCGGCCTCTGTCACGCAGCATGGCAGCAACTTCGTCAAGCCCGAGAACAAGGTGTCGAACGGAGCCTTCCGCCTGCGCGATTTCACGCCGGGAGCGCAGGCCACGCTGGTCAAGAATCCGAACTTCCATGACGCCGCGAACGTCAAGATCGATCAGGTCAACTTCATTCCGCTGGCAGATTCAGCCGCTGCCGCGCGCCGTTTTCAGGCCGGCGAAGTGCTTTCAACCGTCAACATCCCGGCCAACCAGATCAAGGCGCTGCGGGCACAGCTTGGCGCTCAGGTCTCGGTCACGCCCCAACTCGGCACCTGGTATCTCACCTTCAACAATGACAAGCCGCCCTTCAATGATCCGCGCGTGCGCCGCGCCCTGTCGATGGCGCTTGACCGCGAGTTCATCGCCGAACAGGTCTGGAGCGGCTCGATGTTGCCCGGCTACTCGTTCGTCCCGCCCGGCACCAACAACTACGGCCCGCAGATCGAACTCAGCTTCAAGAACCAGTCCGTGATCGACCGCGAGGATGCCGCCAGGAAGCTGCTGGCGGAGGCCGGCTTCGGGCCGGGCAAGCCGCTCAAGGTCGAATACCGCTTCAACATGAGCCCTGAAAATCAGGCGACGTTCGTCGCGATTGCCGACCAGTGGAAGGCCATCGGGGTCGAAACCTCGCCGATCTCCACCGACGGGCGCACCCACTTCGCCTTCCTGCGTGACCGCGGCGCCTATGACGTCGCCCGTGCAGGCTGGATTGCCGATTACAATGACCCGCAGAACTTCCTGTTCCTGCTCGAATCCGCCGCGATTCCAGGCCTCAACTATGCGCGCTGGTCCAGCCCGGCCTATGACGGGCTGATGAAGCAGGCCGCAGCCGAAATCGACCTCGCCAAGCGCGCCGCGCTTCTGGGGCAGGCCGAAAAGATCCTTCTCGATGAAGCGCCCTACACGCCGGTGCTGTTCTTCACCAACCGCAACCTGATTTCGCCCAAGCTCGAAGGCTTCACGCCGAACCCGCGTGCCAGCAACCCGACACGGTTCATGTCGATCAAGGGGTGATTGCTTCAGCACCCAACCCACCATGCTGCGCATTCTCAGTCTGCCTCATCCTGAGCCTGTCGAAGGGCGAGGCAGCCGCACGGCACTCTGGAGTTTCTCCTTCGGCGGGTTCAGGATGAGGATGGGTGTGGCGGCAAGGCTATGGGTGGGGCTCTTCGCATGCTGAGCTACATCCTGCGTCGCCTTCTCTCCGCGCTGCCCACGCTTTTCGTGGTGGTGACGCTGTCGTTCTTTCTGATCCGGTTGGCTCCCGGCGGGCCGTTCGATCTGGAACAGCCGCTCGAAGCCAAGGTGATGGAGAACCTCAACCGCATCTACAAGCTCGACCGGCCGCTGATCGAGCAGTACTGGCTCTATCTCAGCCATCTTGCGACCGGCGATTTCGGCCCCTCCTTCTATGCGCGAGATTTCACCGTGGCCGAACTGCTGGCGCGCGGACTGCCTGTCTCGATCACCATCGGCGGCCTGGCCCTGCTGCTGGCGCTGGCGATCGGGATCGTGCTCGGCACAGTCGCCGCTTTCCGGCAGAACCATGCAGCCGATTATTCGGTGATGGTTTTCGCCACGTTCGGCATCACCATCCCCAACTTCGTGGTGGCGCCCGTGCTGCAGATCATCTTCGGGCTGATGCTGGCCTGGCTGCCGGTCGGCGGCTGGAATGACGGTGCGGTGCGGCATCTGGTGCTGCCCGTGGTGGCGCTGGCACTGCCGCAGGTCGCGGTGGTGGCGCGCATGATCCGCGCTTCGATGATCGAGGCGCTGCGCTCCAACCATATCCGCACACTGCGCAGCCAGGGCCTGCCGCGCACAACCATCGCCATCCACGCGCTGCGCGGGGCGATGCTGCCGGTGGTGTCCTACATGGGACCTGCCGCTGCAGCCCTGCTCACCGGCTCTGTGGTGATCGAGACGATCTTCGGGCTGCCCGGCGTCGGGCGCTACTTCGTTGAGGGCGCGCTCAACCGCGACTACACGCTCGTCATGGGCACGGTGGTGATGGTCGCGATGTTCGTGCTGGCCTTCAACCTGATCGTCGACATCCTCTATGCGCTGCTCGATCCCCGCGTGAGGTACGACACATGACCGAGGCCGCCACACCGCTGGCCATCGAGCCGCCCGTCACCGTCAGCCGCTCGCTCTGGGCCGACGCCCGCATGCGGCTGTTCCGCAACAAGGCCTCCGTCACCAGCCTGTTCTTCCTGATCTTCATGGGGCTTCTGGCGATCTTCGGGCCGATGTTCTCGCCCCACCAATATGAGCGCGTCTACACCGAATATGTGCGCGTGCCGGCGAGCCTGAGCGCCTACCCGAAGCCTGATCAGGTGGCGCCGGCGGTCGAGCGCATCGCGGCGCGCATCAGGGCGCAGATCGAGAGCCAGGACATCGTCGGCGGCTCGGTCAGGGTGACGCTGACCAGCCCGCGCGCCATCGACGAGCGCAACCTCGCCTTCTTTGGCCGCTCCGACCTGTTCCAGGGCGCGAACGTGATCGAGCGCGCCGATGAGGGCAAGAAACTGGTCATCGATGCCCCTATCCGCTGGCGCACCTTCCTGTTCGGCACGGATGGCAATGGCCGTGACCTGTTCACGCGCACGCTCGTGGCGGGCCGCGTCTCGCTCGCCATCGGCTTGCTGGCCACCGGCGTGGCGCTGCTGATCGGGGTGATCTATGGGGCGACGGCGGGCTATCTCGGCGGGCGGATCGACACGGTGATGATGCGGATCGTCGATATTCTCTACGCCCTGCCGTTCATCTTCTTCGTGATCATGCTGGTGGTGTTCTTCGGGCGGAACTTCATCCTCATGTTCCTTGCGGTCGGCGCCATCGAGTGGCTCGACATGGCGCGGATCGTGCGCGGTCAGACATTGTCGATCAAGCGGCAGGAATATGTGCAGGCGGCAGAAGCGCTCGGCGTCACCTCGGGCGGCATCCTGAAGCGCCACATCATCCCCAACACGCTTGGCCCGGTCGTGGTCTACATGACGCTGCTTGTGCCGAAGGTGATCCTGCTCGAGAGCTTCCTGTCCTTCCTCGGCCTTGGCGTGCAGGAGCCGATGACAAGCTGGGGGGTGCTGATCGCCGACGGCGCGCGCAACATCCAGAATGCCGAGTGGCTGCTGCTCTTCCCGGCCCTGTTCCTCGTCTCGACGCTGTTCGCGCTGAACTTCCTCGGCGACGGCCTGCGCGATGCGCTCGATCCGAAGGACCGATGATGGGGGATTCCAGCAACGCCAAGAGCCCCATCCTCACCTTCCGCGATGTCGCCATCCGCTTTCGCACCAATGACGGCATGGTCGAAGCTGTCAAAGGCTCGAACATCGACGTCCACCCCGGCGAGTTCGTGGCCATTGTGGGCGAATCCGGCTCGGGCAAGAGCCAGAGCGTGATGGCCGCGATGGGCCTGCTCGCGCAGAACGGGGAAGTGACCGGCTCGATCCGTTATCGCGGGCAAGAAATCGTCGGCATGGGCACGACGGATCTCAACAAGTTGCGTGGCGCAAAGTTGTCGATGATCTTTCAGGAGCCGATGACGTCGCTTGATCCGCTGTTCAGGATCGGGGCGCAGATTGGCGCTACGCTGCGCCAGCACCAGGGCCTGTCGCGAGCCGCAGCGCGGGCGCGGGCGTTGGAACTGCTGAAACTGGTCAGCATTCCCAAGCCCGAACAGCGTCTCGATTCGTATCCGCACGAGCTTTCCGGCGGCCAGCGCCAACGCGTGATGATCGCCATGGCGCTGGCAAACGACCCGGACATCCTGATCGCCGACGAGCCGACCACGGCGCTCGATGTCACCATAGAAGCCGAAATCCTGGCGCTGATCGCCGAACTTCGCCAGCGGCTCGGGATGGCCGTGGTGCTGATCACGCATGATCTGGGAATCGTCGGCACCTACGCGGACCGTGTCTACGTCATGCGCACCGGCGACATCGTCGAGCACGGAGAGGCCAGGGCGATCTTCGCGGCACCGAAGCACCCTTACACGCGGATGCTGCTGGCGGCCGAACCGGAAGGGCGCAAGCAGCCACCGCCTGCGGACGCGCCGATCATGATCGACGCGCAGGATGTGCGCGTGACCTATCGCATGACGCGCGGTTTCTTCGGGCGCGGCTCGTCCGATGTCCGCGCCGTCGATGGGGTCAGCCTGAGGCTGCGGAAGGGTCAGACCATCGGCATCGTGGGCGAATCGGGCTCGGGCAAGTCGACGCTCGGCAAGTCGATCCTCAAGCTTGCGCCCGCCGCCGGGTCGATCACCTTCGAGGACCGGGCGCTCCTGCCGCTCGGTGCCAGGGAGATGCGGCCGCTGCGCAAACAATTGCAGGTGGTGTTCCAGGACCCGTTCGGCTCGCTTTCGCCGCGCATGAGCGTTGGCGACATCATCACCGAGGGGCTTCTGGTGCACGAGCCCGCCCTCACCCGCAAGCAGCGCGATGCCAGGGCTGCTCAAGCGCTGACCGAAGTGCAACTCGATCCGGCATCACGCAACCGATACCCGCACGAATTCTCCGGCGGCCAGCGCCAGCGCATTGCCATCGCCCGCGCCATGATCCTGAAGCCGCATGTGGTCATCCTCGACGAGCCGACCTCGGCGCTCGACCGCACTGTGCAGAAGGCGATCGTGCTGCTGTTGAAGGAATTTCAGGACAAGCACGGCCTGTCCTACCTCTTCATCAGCCATGATCTGGCGGTGGTGCGCGCCATGTCAGACCAAGTGATGGTGATGAAGGACGGCAAGGTGGTCGAGGCAGGCCCCGCCGACGCAATCTTCGATGCTCCGCGCGAAGCGTACACGCGAAAGCTGATCGCGGCGGCACGGAAGGGGTAGCATTTTCACAGGGCGCCATGCCCGGCGCGAAATGCATCGTCAGCCCTTGACCGAACGCCCCAATCCCGCAACGCTTGCGCGGATTACACACAAGGTTTCCAATGTCCCGCATCGTCTACGTCAACGGCAGCTACCTTCCGGAAGAACAGGCCACGATCTCGATCTTCGACCGCGGCTTCATCTTTGCCGACGGGATCTATGAAGTGTCTGCCGTGATCAACGGCAAGCTGATCGATGTCGAGGCGCACATGGCACGGCTGGAGCGCTCCTGCTCCGAAATCCAGCTTGCGCTGCCTGCATCACGTGCCGAGATCATCTCCATCCACCACGAACTGATGACGCGCAACAACCTGACCTCCGGCGGGGTCTATCTTCAGGTCACGCGCGGCGCAGCCGACCGAAGCTTCACCTTTCCCACTGATGCCAAGCCGTCGCTGGTGATGTTCACGCAGGCGCGGGCGATGAACCGCGATGTCTCAAAGGGCTACAAGCTGCTCAGCATGCCCGACCTGCGCTGGAAGCGGCGCGACATCAAGAGCGTCGGACTGCTGGCGCAGGTGATGGCCAAGCAGGCTGCCGCCGAGGCCGGCTGCGACGAAGCGCTGATGATCGAGGACGGCGTGATCACCGAAGGCGGGTCGTCCACCGCATGGATCGTCAAGGGCAGGACGCTGATCTCGCGCCCGCTCTCGCAGGCGGTTCTGGCCGGCATCACCCGCAAGGCAATGCTGACCTATGTGGCTGAAAGCGGCTTTGCCTTCGAGGAGCGAGCCTTCACCCTGGAAGAGGCACTGGAGGCTGACGAGGTCATCATCACGGCGGCGACGGCGCTGGTGATGCCCGCAACCGAGATCGATGGCCAACCTATCGGCGGCGGCCAGCCCGGACCGGTGGCGCGCCGCCTGCGCGACATCTACTTCGATTTGGCTGAAGCAGGCGGAGCGCTCGGCTGAAGCGGGGCTCCGGTTACCGGCGACGGCGGGCTGTCTGCCCGGCGCCGGATGGATTGAGCGTGACGAACACATCCGTGTCGCCCAGCGCGTTGATCGCCGAGGCCGGGATGACGATGCCCGGCTCGACATGCGCCCAGGCGGCCTGCGCCTGCCCGGATGGCACGGTGGCCCCAACCCTGACGCTGCGGGTCGACAGGACCTGATCGCCCCGCCGCACGTCGATGCGCATGGTCGCCCCGAGCGCTCCGGCCGAACCCGCGGGTCCGACCAGCACGCGGCCCTCCGCGCCGACGCGCATGGTCACGCCGCCGCCGGGCGCACGGGCGCACTCGCGCGCCACATCCGTGATGGTGATCTGTGAACGGACGCCCTCGCTGCTGCCGCCGGCGCCGATGCGCAGGGCGGCCCCTCCGGGCGCGATCGAGACCACCGGGCATTCCAGTTCTTCTTCGGGAACTTCCAGCACAGGCGGCGGTGTCGCCGTGCCGAAACGCATCAGATTGCCGAGCGCCGAGCCGCTCGTGCCGGATGGATTGCTTGCGACCGACGACCCGCCGTCAAACAGACCTCCGCCGCAGCCGCCCAGCATGAGAGCGAGGGCAAGCGCGGGCAAAACCCTGCCTGACGCGGACAATGGGGACTGAACAGGATACGAACTCACGGCAGTTTCTCCAGACCTTCACCAAAACCATTGAGCGACACCGGAATGCCGACGCCTTCTTCCGGGGTCTGGAACACGATGAAGGTGGCGTTCTGTCCGGACTTCAAATTCGCGACGAGGGCGTCATCCATCACGACTTCGGCGATGCAGCCGGTATTCAGACAGCGCACGAAACCGGCGCGGCCGATGTCCTTGTCGTCGATCTTGAGCCCGAGCCCCGCAGGCAGCAGCACGCCGAGCGGCGCCACAATCCGCAACAGGCGGCTCTGGTTGTCGGCAGTTTTCAGCGCAATCACCAGCAGCGTCAGGTTCGGCCGGTCTTCCGCCGCGACATTCTGCACCAGCGCGCACTGCTCGGCCTTGGCGCCGGGCGGCGTCTCGCAGCGCATCTGCCAGTCGCCATGGCTGGACCTGACAACGCCCTGCGCCTGCGAGGGCGACGCCGCAACAACGGCGCCAAGCGCCATGACGAGGGCAAGGACGTGTCGCAGCCAAGTGGTGTTCCGTGTCACGAACATGCCTTCATCCGATTCGCGCGCCTGCAAGAAACGCCGTCGACGATGCCGTGTTCGCATCATGCGCCGCGATGTCTGTCAAGCCACGCGGGCATTTGCTGCCTGCTGGCCAAGCCGGTGATCGCAGCGAGGCGTGCCGCGATCCGTCTGTGTGTGCCTATGTCGCATAATCACGGGCGATCTGACAATTGAAACACTGGCGTGCTTGTGTTCTTTGAATTAGAGCAAATTCCGAATGCCACCCGTGGATTGCGGGCGGCGCTGCCTGTTCGGCCTTGTCAGGCCGGCACGCGGGAGACGGATGTCGTCAAGGAGCCAAGAAAACCATGCGTGGAAGCCAAAACCGCGTCGCCAGCCGAGGGTCCGTCAGCATGAGCCGCCTTCTCGGCGGCATCACGACCGGCCTGTTATGCGGGATCACGCTGCCCGGCCTTGCCATGGCTGCGCCAAACGGCCAGCCGCAGCCGGGCCAGCTCAACCTGTCCGCGCCGGCAACAACCAAGATGGCGGACATCGTCTGGTTCCATAACTGGCTTCTGGTGCTGATCACCGCCATCTCGGTCTTCGTGCTGGCGCTGCTGGTCTATGTCTGCTGGCGCTTTTCGGCGAAAAAGAATCCAGTTCCGTCGCGTCTCACGCACCACACCGGCCTCGAAGTGGCCTGGACGATCATCCCCGTGCTGATCCTGGTGGTCGTGGCGATCCCATCCTTCCGCATCCTGCGCGACCAACTCGTCATCCCGCCCGCCGACATCACGCTGAAGATCACCGGCAAGCAGTGGTACTGGAGCTGGGAATATCCGAAGGACAACGGTGGGTTCGGCTTCGACCAGTTGATGCTGGACGACAAGGCGCGGCTCGACCTGATCAATTCGGGCAAGGCAAAGGCCGATGAAGTGCCGCGCCTGCTCGGCGTTGACAACGAAGCCGTGGTTCCGGTCGGCAAGACGGTGCGCCTTCAGGTCACGGCCGCAGACGTCATCCATAAGTTCGCGATGCCAGCCTTCGGCCTCAAGATCGATGCCATTCCCGGCCGCCTGAACGAAACCTGGTTCAAGGCTGAGCAGGAAGGCCTGTTCTTCGGGCAGTGTTCGTTCATCTGCGGGCAGAATCACGCTTACATGCCGATCGCGATCCGTGTCGTCAGCCAGGAGCGCTACGCCGCCTGGCTCGCAGAATCGCAAAAGAAATTCGCTGCAGTTGATGGCGCGCCGACCCGTGTCGCCGCCGTCACCGCACAGTAAGTCACAAGGACAGGACAGCTCACCATGGCCTACGGTTCCGCCGCACATGCAACTGATGACCACGCACACGCCAACCCGACCGGCTGGACGCGCTGGATGTATTCGACCAACCACAAGGATATCGGCACGCTCTACCTGATCTTCGCGATCTGCGCGGGTCTGGTCGGCACGTTCCTGTCGATCGCCATGCGGCTCGAACTGCAAGAGCCTGGCATGCAGTATTTCGCCTCCGGCCAGTCCTACAACGTGTTCGTCACCGGCCATGGCCTGATCATGATCTTCTTCATGGTGATGCCGGCGCTGATCGGCGGCTTCGGGAACTGGTTCGTGCCGCTGATGATCGGCGCTCCAGACATGGCCTTCCCGCGCATGAACAACATCTCGTTCTGGCTCACGGTCGCGGCCTTCGCACTGCTGGTGACGTCGATGTTCGTCGAAGGCGCGCCCGGCACAAACGGCGTCGGCACCGGCTGGACCATCTATCCGCCCTTCGCCTCGACCACCGGCCACCCCGGCCCTGCGGTCGATTTCGGCATCTTCGCCCTGCATCTGGCCGGCGCGGCATCAATTCTCGGTGCGATCAACTTCATCACCACCATCCTCAACATGCGTGCGCCTGGCATGACGCTGCACAAGATGCCGCTGTTCGCCTGGTCGATGCTGATCACCGCGTTCCTGCTGCTGCTCGCCTTGCCGGTGCTGGCAGGCGCGATCACCATGCTGCTGACGGACCGGAATTTCGGCACCACATTCTTCGATCCCGCAGGCGGCGGCGATCCGGTGCTCTACCAGCACCTGTTCTGGTTCTTCGGGCATCCTGAAGTCTACATCATGATCCTGCCGGCCTTCGGCATCGTCAGCCACATTGTCTCGACCTTCTCGAAGAAGCCAATCTTCGGCTATCTCGGCATGGCCTACGCCATGGTCTCCATCGGCGTGGTCGGCTTCATCGTTTGGGCGCACCACATGTATACGGTGGGCCTGTCGCTCAACACGCAGCGCTATTTCGTCTTCGCCACCATGGTGATCGCTGTGCCGACGGGCGTGAAGATCTTCTCATGGATCGCGACGATGTGGGGCGGCTCGATCCGCTTTACGTCAGCGATGGTCTGGGCCATCGGCTTCATCTTCCTGTTCACGGTCGGCGGGGTCACCGGCGTGGTGCTGGCGAATGCCGGCGTCGACCGCTCGCTGCACGCGACCTACTACGTGGTCGCACACTTCCATTACGTGCTGTCGCTGGGAGCCGTGTTCGGCATCTTTGCGGCCTGGTATTACTGGTTCCCCAAGATGAGCGGCTACGTGATCCCGGATTGGATGGGTCATGTCCATTTCTGGGTCGCCTTTGTCGGCGCGAACGTGCTGTTCTTCCCGCAGCACTTCCTCGGCCTTGCCGGCATGCCGCGCCACTACGTCGATTATCCGGATGCGTTCGCCTACTGGCATTGGTGGTCGTCGGTCGGCTCATACATTTTCCTCGCCAGCCTGTTCTGGTTCTTCGGGACCGTGGCCTACGCCTTCGTCCGCAAGGAACAGGCCGCCGACAATCCGTGGGGCGAGGGCGCAACCACGCTGGAATGGACGCTGCCATCGCCGCCGCCATTCCACCAGTTCGAGACCTTGCCGCGCATTTCGGCGAAGGATCACTGAGGGGTTTGTGACCATACCCACCGGCCCGGCCCTGTGCCATGCCGGTGGGCTTCCTGCCTGCCTCCGTCCCGCAGAGCCTCGACAGGCTTTCCGGCAAGGTTGAAGGCCATCGTGAAGTCCCGTCCGCTCGTGGCCGGGCAGCATTCCGGATACTTGAAAGCCCATGTCAGCCGCGTTCGACAAAGCCCAGGAGGCCATGTCCGCCACATTGCCGGCAACCCTGCCTGTTGCCTCGCCCGTGGCCGCAGGCGGTGACGTGAGCGACTATTTCCAGTTGCTCAAGCCGCGCGTCATGTCGCTGGTGGTGTTCACGGCGCTGGTGGGCATCGTGGTTGCGCCAGGCCTTGTCCATCCGGTGATCGCGGCCGCTTCGCTGCTGGCCATCGCTGTCGGGGCCGGCGCATCAGGCGCGCTGAACATGTGGTATGACGCCGACATCGACGCGATCATGTCGCGCACCGCCAAGCGCCCGATTCCAGCCGGTCGGATCACGCCGCCTGAAGCGTTTTCCTTCGGCATGGCGCTGTCCGCAGCCTCCGTCCTGATGCTGGGCGTCGTCGCCAACTGGCTTGCCGCAGGCCTTCTCGCTTTCACCATCTTCTTCTACGCCGTGGTCTATTCGATGTGGCTGAAGCGCTGGACGGCGCAGAACATCGTCATCGGCGGCGCAGCAGGGGCCTTCCCCCCGGTGATCGGCGAGGCTGTCGTCACCGGGCAGATCGGCTGGGCCGGGATCATCCTGTTCACGATCATCTTTCTGTGGACGCCTCCGCATTTCTGGGCGCTGGCAATGGCGAAGGCCAAGGATTACGAGCGCGCGGGCGTGCCGATGATGCCCAATGTTGCCGGCGACGCCTCCACCCGCCGGCAGATCATGGCCTACACCATCGCCTTGGTTCTGTTCGCCTTCGTGCCGACCCTGACGGGCATGGGCGGCGTCGCCTACACCGTCATCACCGCGCTCGGAGGCATCGGCATGGCCGGCATTGCCTGGCGCATCCTCAAGGCGCCTGATGTGGAAGCGAGCCACAAGGCCGGCATGCAGATGTTCGGCTTCTCGATCCTGTACCTGTTCGCGCTGTTTTCCGCCCTGCTTGCCGAACACAGCCTAGGCCTGATGCGGGCCATGCCGAAGGCGTGGTGAACATGACGGAGCAATTTCCCACCCCGCCGAAGCTGACCCCTGACGAGGAGCGCGTCCGCCGCCGCCGTTCGATCGCCATCGCGATGGCTCTCGCCGTGCTGGCCGTGATCTTCTATTCGGTCTCGATGGTGAAGACGATCCGATGATGCCCGAACCGGTCCATGGCAGCGACGTTCAGCGCCTGAGAGCGACGCGCACCGCGCTGTGGTGCGGCGCGCTCGTGCTGTCGATGACAGCGCTCGCCTTTGCCTCGGTGCCGCTCTACGACCTGTTCTGCCGCATGACCGGCTTCGGCGGCACCCCGATCGTGCGCAGCGAAGCCGCGTCCGGAACCTCCAGCCGCGTCATCCAGGTGCGCTTCGACGCAAATGTCGCGCCTGGCCTCGGCTGGCGCTTCGAAGCCGAGAAGAGCGTCGTCGACGCCCGTGTCGGCGAGACCATGACGGTGTTCTACAAGGTCACGAACCGCAGCGACGTGGCCACCACCGGCATCGCCGCCTTCAACGTGCAGCCCTCGCATGCCGGGGCGCATTTCGTGAAGATGCAGTGCTTCTGCTTCACCGAGCACACGCTTCAGCCCGGCGAAAGCATGGAAGCGCCCGTCGTGTTCTACATCGATCCGGACATCGAAACGAACCGTGACATGCGCAATGTCGGCGCGATGACGTTGTCCTACACCTATTTTCCATCGAAGAACGGGCAGGCCATCGGCTCGCTCGCCGATGCCAAAGTCGGTGGGGACAAGCCGAAGCTGTAAAGCTATAACCAGACGCATTCGACGACCAAGAAGAGGGCTGAAAATGGCCAGCGGGATGACCAAGAACCACGACTATCACCTCGTCGACCCAAGCCCGTGGCCGCTGATCGGCGCGCTCAGCGCCTTCGTGATGGCCTGCGGCATGGTGCTGACCATGAAGGGCATGCCCGTTGCCGGCATGAAGATCGGCCCGCTGGTTCTCGGCGCAGGCGTGCTTGGCGTTCTTTACACGATGTTCGCCTGGTGGGTGGACGTGACGCGCGAAGCCACCCATGAGGGCCATCACACCCGCGTGGTGCAGATCCATCACCGCTACGGCATGATCATGTTCATCGCGTCGGAGGTGATGTTCTTCGTGGCCTGGTTCTGGGCCTATTTCGATGTGGCGCTGTTCGCCGCCGAGCCTGCGCAGTATGCGCGCGCCGAATTCACCGGCGGCGTCTGGCCGCCAAAGGGCATCCAGACCTTCGATCCGTGGCATCTGCCGCTCCTCAATACGCTGATCCTGCTGACCTCGGGCACGACGGTAACCTGGGCGCACCACGCGCTGCTGCATGATGACCGCAAGGGCCTGAAGCAGGCGCTGTGGCTGACCGTGATCCTCGGCGTGCTGTTCACCATCTGTCAGGTCTACGAGTATTCGCACGCCGCCTTCAGCTTCAAGGGGCACGTTTACGGCTCGACCTTCTACATGGCGACGGGCTTTCACGGCTTCCATGTGGTGATCGGCACGATCTTTCTCGCCGTCTGCCTGTATCGGGCCTATATCGGCCACTTCACGTCAAAGCAGCATCTCGGCTTCGAGTTCGCTGCCTGGTACTGGCACTTCGTTGACGTGGTCTGGCTGTTCCTGTTCGCCGCGATCTATGTCTGGGGCGCTGGGGCGCATGCCGGCGCGCATTGAGGCTGGCGCTGCGCTCGACTGCGAAGGCGGCCCACGAGGCCGCCTTTTGTCTTTGGAGCGCCTCATCATGCCGTCATCCGGGTTCAAGCCGGGATGCCATCCAATGAAAACGCAAGATCGCCCATGACAGCCCCCTCGCCCTACTCCGCCGGTCTGGCCTGCCGCTGCCCACGCTGCGGCGAGGGCAAGCTGTTTGACGGGTTCCTCACCCTAAAGCCGCGCTGCGTGGCCTGCGGGCTGGATTTTGCCTTTGCCGACTCGGCGGACGGGCCAGCGGTGATCATCATGTTCATCGCAGGCTTTGCCATCGTCGGCGGCGTTCTGGCGTTGGAAATCGCCTATGAGCCGCCCTTCTGGGTCCACATGATCATCTGGCTGCCTTTGACGGTCATCCTGTGCCTTGGCCTGCTCAGGCCGATGAAGGGGCTCGCGATCGCATTGCAATATGCCCGCGATGCGGGCGAAGGCCGGCTGGAGAAGTGAGCATGGCCAAGGCTGCCCGCGGGAAACAGGCGCAGGGGCCGGCGCGCGAGAAGCCCGTTCGAGCCGGCTCGCTCGTGTTGCTCACGGTGCTGGCAGCGATCGGCATCGTCATCTTGTGCTGGCTCGGCTTCTGGCAACTGCAGCGCATGTCCGAGAAAGCGGCCTTCCTCGCGCGGCTCGACGCGCAGCGAAGCGTGAGCCCCGCCGCCTTGCCGGCAGAGGCCGAATGGCCGCGACTTGACCTGAACGCCGCCGACCTCACCCGCGTGAAGGTGTCCGGCGTCTGGCTGCCGCAGGCCAGCGCCACGGTGCGGGTCGTAATGCCGGACGCCAAGCCTGGCGAGCGCAGACCGGCAGGTTTCGGCCGCTACATGGTGACGGCCGTGAGGCTCGATGGCGGCGGCATCGTCCTCGTCAATCGCGGCTTTGCACCGGAGGCCGATCACGCGGCGCTGCCGGCCCCGACGGGGCGGGCCGAACTGGTCGGCATTCTGCGCAAGCCGGAAACGCCGAACAGCTTCACTCCTGCGCCGGATGTGCCGCGCCGTGACTTCCACATGCGCGATCCGGCCAGCATCGCGGCGGCGCTGAACCTCGCCAGTGCGCCGTTCATGATCGAGGCAGAGCGCGCGCCAGCACAGGCCGCGCTGCCGATGGGCACGGAGATTTCCGAATTGATCGCCCGCATCCCCAACAATCACCTGCAATATGCCTTCACATGGTTCGGGCTTGCCGCGACGCTTGCAGGGGTGTTCATCGTGTTCGTCAGGGGTGGGCGGCGAAAGGCATAAGCGCGCGCCGCGCTGGGCATCGTCTGGGCTCCGGGTATCTTGCGCGGACAAGCCGCCCTTCGCCACCACTGGCGCAATCGCATGTTCGGCCCTATAGCAGCCCGAACCGATGCACCTTCGCACCAGGACCATTCAGTGCTGCATGTCTCCACCAGGGGCGAGGCCCCTGCCCTGTCATTCTCCGATGCGCTGCTGGCAGGGCTCGCCCGTGATGGCGGGCTCTACGTGCCTACGAGCTATCCGCGCCTGACAACGGAAACCATCGCCGGTTTTGCCGGCATGCCCTATGCCGAGGTGGCGAAGACCGTGATCGGTGCGCTGGCGGACGGCGCGTTCGAGGCGAAAGTCCTCGGACGGATGATCGACGCGTCCTATGCCGGCTTCCGCCATCCTGCCGTCTGCCCGCTGGTGCAGATCGGCGACAACATGTTCGTGCAGGAGCTGTTCCACGGCCCAACGCTGGCGTTCAAGGACGTCGCCATGCAGTTGCTCGGCCGCATGATGGACCATGTGCTGACCGAGCGCGGGCAGCGCGCCACCATCGTCGGCGCAACGTCGGGAGACACGGGCAGCGCGGCCATCGAAGCCTTTCGCGGCCTGAGCCAGGTCGACATGTTCATCCTTTATCCGCATGGCCGGGTGTCGGATGTGCAGCGCCGCCAGATGACGACGGTGGACGCGCCAAACGTGCATGCGCTGGCCATCGACGGCGACTTCGATGACTGCCAGGCGCTGGTGAAGGCGATGTTCAACCATCACGCCTTCCGCGACGAGCTTGGCCTGTCGGGGGTCAACTCGATCAACTGGGGCCGGATCGCGGCGCAGGTGGTATATTATTTCACTGCAGCGGCTTCGCTGGGAGGACCGCTGAGGCCGGTGTCGTTCTCGGTGCCGACCGGCAATTTCGGCGATGTGCTGGCGGGCTGGGTTGCCAAGCAGATGGGCCTTCCGATCGAGCGGCTGATCGTCGCCACCAACGTCAACGACATTCTGGTGCGCACGGTGCAGTCCGGCAGCCATCACGCCACTGGCGTCACACCGACAACCTCGCCGTCGATGGACATTCAGGTCTCGTCGAATTTCGAGCGGCTGCTGTTCGAGGCCTATGGCCGCGATGGAGCCGAGGTGCGCCGCCTGATGGGCAGTCTTGGGCAGTCGAAGCGCTTCGAGGTCGATGCCGGCCCGCTGGCACGCATCCGTGCCGAGTTCGATGCGGTGGCGGTCAGCGAAACCGCGACCGCGCGCGAGATCGGCGAGGTGTGGCGCAACGCGGGATACCTGCTTGACCCCCACACCGCCATCGGCGTCGATGCCGCGCGACATGCGCTCAAGGAGACGCCAGGGACGCCGGTTGTCGTGCTCGGCACCGCTCATCCGGCCAAGTTCCCGGCGGCCGTGATGGCCGCATCCGGCGTGCACCCGCCCTTGCCTGCGCATCTTGCCGATCTTCACGAGCGCAAGGAGTTGTTCACCCGCCTGCCGAATGCGCAAGGCGAGGTTGAGCGCTTCATCAGAACCAATGCTCGCGCGCATCGAGGAGCGGCAGCATGAACGTCATCGCACCCTCCCGCCTGATCATGCCCGGCGACGACGCAGTCCGCATCACCACCCTGCCAAGCGGCCTGCGCATCGTCTCCGAACGCATGAACCACGCGTCGACGGTGTCGCTCGGGGTGTGGATCAGCGCAGGCTCGCGTGACGAGGCGCCAGACCAGCACGGGCTCGCACATCTGCTCGAGCACATGGCCTTCAAGGGCACGGCGCGCCGCTCGGCCCGGCAGATCGCCGAGGAGATCGAGGCCGTGGGCGGCGACATCAATGCCGCGACCAGCATCGAATACACCTGCTACACCGCGCGGACGCTGGAGGAAGACCTGCCGCTGGCCGTCGACATCCTCGCCGACATCCTGATGAATTCGAGCTTCGCCGACGACGAACTGGCGCGTGAGAAGGGCGTCATCCTGCAGGAAATCGCGGCGGTCGAGGATACGCCGGACGACCTGGTCTATGACATGTTCATGGCGCGCGTCTTTGCCGAGCAGCCGCTCGGCCGCCCGATCCTGGGCACGCCCGAGACCGTGTCCGCTTTCGATGCGACAGCAATCCGGGCCTATCTCGCAGCGCACTACACCGCCAGCCGCATGGTGGTGTCCGCGGCAGGAGCCGTTGATCACGACACGCTGGTCGATCTGGTCAGCGCGGCGTTCGCGGACCTGCCCGGAGCGTCGAGGGACGACCGGGTCGCGGCACCCCCCGCCCACTACACCGGCGGCGAAACCCGGCGGGTGGCGCGCACCGACCAGAGCCATCTCGTGATCGGCTTTCGCGGCCAGTCCTTCACCGGGGCCGCGCACTATCCCTTGCAGGTCCTCGCCACAGTGATGGGCGGCGGCCTGTCCTCGCGACTGTTCCAGGAGGTGCGCGAGATGCGCGGCCTCGCCTATGCGATCGATGCCTTTCACTGGGCCTTCACCGACACAGGCGTGTTCGCCATCGGAGCCGGCACGTCGCCCAAGGACATTCCGGAACTGGTGCGCGTGTGCATGAACTGCCTGCGCGATGCCGGCCAGACCATCACCGAGACAGAGGTGGCCCGTGCCCGGGCGCAGATGAAGGTGGGACTTCTGGGCGCGCTCGAAGTGCCGGGAGGCCGCGTGGAACAACTCGCGCGGCAGATGCTCACCTTTGGCCGCGTCATTCCGCGCAGCGAGATCGCGGCGCGCATCGACGGCGTCACCGCAGAGGCCGTTCGTGCCGAGGCCATCGCCCTTCTGGCGTCGCCGCCGACGCTGGCCATGGTCGGCCCCAAGATCAAGGCCGGCGATTTGAAGCTTGCCGATCTGACGGCATCCGGCGCACATTGAGGCCAAGACAGGAATCCGCAGCGCTTCATGGCCTTGTTCCGCTTCACTGCCGACACCACGCCGCGCACCGTCATCAAGGGCGACGGCGTGATGCTGCGCCAGCCGATGATGGACGATTTCGAGGAATGGGCCGCGCTGCGCCAGCGCAGCCGGGCCTTTCTCGAGCCATGGGAGCCGCTGTGGAGCGACGACGACCTGACGCGCCGCGCCTTCCGCCAGCGCATCAAGCGCGCCGTGCTGGAGAGCGACGCCGACGAGGCCTACGCCTTCCTGATCTTCCGGATGCAGGACCAGGCCATGGTCGGCGGCATCACGCTCGGGCTGGTCAGGCGCGGCGTGGCGCAGGCGTGCACGATGGGATACTGGCTCGGCGAACCCCATGCGGGCCAGGGCTACATGACCCGCGCGGTCAAGGCAGTGTCGCGCCACGCGTTCGAGGACCTGCACCTGCGCCGGATCGAGGCGGCCTGCCTGCCGTCGAACCAGCGGTCGCGCGCCCTGCTCGAGCGCGTCGGCTTCCAGCGCGAGGGCTTCGCGCGGCAATACCTGTGCATCGCCGGCCGGTGGGAAGATCACCTGCTTTACGCCACGCTGTCCTCTGACCCGAGGCGGTGACGACAATCAACCGGCAAAGCGCGATCGTGCCTTGCCCTTGCCTTGCGCGCTGATTACCAGTTGAAGCAGACAACACGACAGAACCCGTCTCGCAGGGCAGCAGGTCTCGGAAGAAACGTGCCTCTTTTCAGGATCATCCAGCGTTGTCTGATCAGCCTGATGGCGCTGGTGGCCTTCACCCATGCCGTTGCGGCGGTCGAAGCCGTGCGCGTGCCGATCGACGTGCCGGCGCTCGACCTGACCAACATCGTCACGCGCAACCGCTCGGACGGTGACGTCATCCAGATTTCGACGGCGCCCGGCGCGGACGGCATCGTGCGCCGCATCGCGGTCAGGGCGCGCGAAGCGGGCTCACGGCCGGACTGGATCGTGTTCGCCCTCAAGAATGATTCCGACGAGCAGATCGACCGGCTTCTGGTCGCCCCGTTCCACCGGTTGATCGGGTCGGGCGTGATCTGGCCCGATCTTGGCTCTTCGCGCGTCGAGGCGGTGACCGCAAGCCAGGGCCTGCGTCCGGAGCGGGAGGACAGCAATGAGGCGGACGTCTTCCTGATCACGCTCGATCCGGGCGCGACCATCACCTTCGTCGCCGAATTGAGTTCGGCGAAGCTGCCGCAACTCTACCTTTGGGAGCCAGATGCCTACCGCCAGAAACTGAACGGCCTGACGCTCTACAAAGGCATCATCATCGGCATCGCCGGCCTCGTCGCCCTGTTCCTCACCATCACGTTCGTGGTCAAGGGCGCGGTCGTGTTCCCGGCCTCGGCGGCGCTGGCCTGGGCGGTGCTGGCCTATGCCGGCCTCGATTTCGGCTTCTTCCAACGGATTTTCCCGCTTTCGCCTGCAGCCGAGCGAATTTACCGGGCGGGTGCGGAAGCCGTGCTGGCGGCGACGCTGCTGGTCTTCCTGTTCGCCTATCTCAATCTGGCGCGCTGGCATGTGCGCTATGGCCACGTCACGGCGGCGTGGCTGATCGGGCTGGGCGGCCTTGTCGCGCTCGCGGTGTTCGATCCGCCGATGGCGTCGGGGGTCGCCCGCATGTCGATCGCGGCCGTCGCGGCTGTCGGTTTCGTGCTGGTGCTGCACCTGGCCAGCCACGGCTATGACCGGGCCATCATGTTGATCCCGACATGGTTCCTGCTCAGCGTCTGGGTCACGGCGGCGGGCTTCACCATCTCCGGCCAGTTGACGCGCGACCTCGTGCCGCCGGCGCTGATCGGCGGGCTGGTGCTGATCGTGATCCTGATCGGCTTCACAGTCCTGCAGCAGGCCATCGCAGGCGGCGGCATGGCATCGGGCGTGATCACCGACACCGAGCGCAAGGCGCTGGCGCTGACCGGCTCGGGCGATGTCGTGTTCGACTGGGACGTGGTCTCCGACAAGGTGCATGTCTCGCCGGAACTGGAGACTTCGCTGGGCCTTTCGCGCGGCGCGCTCGAGGGGCAGGCCGCGCGCTGGCTTGACCATCTTCATCCGGCCGACCGCGACTCCTGGCGCATGACCCTCGCCGGGCTGATCGAGCACAGGCGCGGCAAGATCAACCTCGACCTGCGCCTGCGCGCGGCCAGCGGCCCTTACCATTGGCACCACGTCAAGGCCCGCCCGATCAACGGCAATGACGGCGAGGTCATCCGCGTCGTCGGCACGGTCAGCGATGTCACTGACGAACGCATGGCCCAGGAGCGGCTGATGCACGACGCGGTGCATGACAACCTCACCGGGCTGCCGAACCGCCAGTTGTTCCGTGACCGGCTCGACGCCGCGCTCTCGCTGGCGCGGCTCGACGAAGGCATCCGCCCGACGGTGATCACCATCGACATCGACCGCTTCAAGGAGGTCAACGAATCGGTCGGCATTTCGGCGGGCGATTCGATCCTGCTGACCATCGCGCGGCGGCTGGCGCGCATCCTCCGGCCGCAGGATACGCTTGGCCGGCTCGCCAGCGACGAATTCGCCATGATCATCCTGTCGGAGCGCGAGCAGGACCGCCTCGTGCAACTGACCGAACTCATCCGCCGGGCCATCAACACGCCGATCACCTATGCCGAGCGCGAGATCTTCCTGACCGCGTCGATCGGGATGACGCTCTATGATGCGACCACCAGCCTCAAGCGCGACGACATCCTCAAGAATTCGGAACTCGCCATGGTGCATGCCAAACGCCAGGGCGGTGACCGCATCGAGGTGTTCCGGCCTGCCATGCGCACGGACCGCAACGACAGGCTGGCGCTCGAAAGCGACCTGCGCCGTGCCATCGAACGCGGCGAGATGAAGGTCTATTTCCAGCCGATCGTCCGGCTGGAGGATCGCACGATCGCCGGGTTCGAAGCGCTGCTGCGCTGGGACCACCCCAGGGAAGGCCGCATCGGCCCTCAGGTGTTCATTCCGGTGGCCGAAGAGAGCGGGCTGATCGTGGAACTCGGCGCTTTCGTGCTGGAACGAACGGCGCGCGAACTGTCGGCGTGGCAGGCGGCGCTCGATGTCGAGCCGCCGATCTTCGCGTCGGTCAACATTTCCAGCCGCCAGCTTCTGCGGCATGACCTCCTGCACGACGTGAAGACCGCGCTCGGCCGCAACCGCGTCCTGCCGCAGACCCTCAAGCTCGAACTGACCGAGGGGCTGGTGATGGAGAATCCGGAATACGCCGCGCAGATTCTGACGCGCATCAGGGCGCTCGGCGCCGGATTGTCGCTCGACGATTTCGGCACGGGCTATTCGTCACTCGCGTATCTCGAGCGGTTTCCGTTCGACACGATCAAGATCGACCAGAGCTTCGTGCGCCAGATGTCCAAGGGCAAGCCGCCCGTGATCCTGCGCTCGATCCTGTCGCTGGCGGCGGACCTTGGCATGGACGTGGTCGCGGAAGGCGTCGAGTCCGAGTCGGACGCGATCGAGCTCTACCAACTCGGCGCGCAATACGCGCAAGGCTTCGCCTTTGGCGAGGCGATGAGCGCAGGTGAAGCCCGCAAGCTGGTCGGCGTGATCGAAAAGGCGGCTTGAGGGCGACCCGGCTTTGCAGGCTGCGGCATGCCCCGCACTTCAGCCATGCCCGGCCGTGCTGGACAACTGGCCCGGATCGACCCCGAGCTTCGACAGTGCCATCTGATACTTGGCTTCGAGATCGGCGCCGAACAGCAGGTCGGCATCGGCCTCGCAGTGCAGCCATCCGTTGGATTGCAGTTCGTTCTCGAGCTGGCCCGCGCCCCAGCCGGCATAGCCAAGCGCAAGCACCGCCTGGCGCGGGCCGTCACCGGTGGCGATCGCCCTCAGGATGTCGACCGTGTGGGTCAGGCAAATGCTGTCGTCGATGGGCAGCGTCGACGCGTCGGCGAAATAGTCGGAGCTGTGCAGCACGAAGCCGCGCCCTGTCTCGACCGGCCCGCCACGCAGGACCTGCATGGCGTCATCCGTGGTCTCGATCCGGATCGGGTTGGCTGCGTCGACGATGCCGAGCTGGATCAGCAGTTCGGGCAACCTGAGATCGGGCGCCGGGCGGTTGATCACCAATCCCATCGCGCCCTCATCGGAATGCGCGCACATGTAGACCACCGTGCGCTGGAACCGCTGGTCGCGCATTCCCGGCATGGCGATCAGGCACTGGCCGTCAAGGTAGCTGCGGCCTTTTGATTTCGGGCCCGTCTTGATCCTCATTGCGGCATGCTAGATCATCCGGCATCAGGATGGAAACCGTCTGAGTGCAGAAAAAGCGTGATCGTCATTCGGAGCACGGGCGCTGGCTGAACCAGCGCTCTCTTTTTGGGCGCAATGCCCACCCAGATTGCTGCGAGAAGACGGTGTCTGTCAGCGGACAGCGCAGGATCTGTCGGGACTTTTGCCAGTGGTCATCAACTCGTCGTGGCTTCGGCCGATAGCATCTCGCCTTTGGACGCGACTGGAGTTAAACGAAGTGCCGATGTTGTTCAGATCGCTTGCGATGGTTGCCGGAATTGTCCTTGCCCTGCCTGCCGCAGCGCAGACGGAGGATGTTGCGTCGGTCTGGTCGCAGTCGAGTCATTCCGCCGTCCGGCTGATCGCGGGTGGCCGCAACAGCGACGGCGCCTACCGCATCGGGGTCGAGATCCGGATGAAGGAGGGCTTCAAGACCTATTGGCGCATGCCGGGCGATGCGGGCGTGCCGCCGGTGTTCGACTGGACGGGCTCAGAGAACCTCGGCTCGGTGTCGGTGCGCTGGCCGGCGCCCCGGCGGTACATGGATGGTGGCGTCACCACGATCGGTTACAAGGATCGGATCGTGTTTCCAACAGTGATCCGGGCCGCGGAAGCGGGCAAGCCGATCACGACCACGCTCAAACTCGATTATGCCGTGTGTGACCGCATCTGCATTCCCGCCAAGGCCGAAGTGGCGCTCAAGCTGCCTGCGGCGCCGGAAACCACCCACACGCCCGACATCGACATCTTCAGGGCTCTGGTGCCGCGCAACAAGGAACCTGGCAAGCTCGACGACAAGCTGGGGCTGATTTCAGCCGCGCTCGGGCCCGACACGGGCCGGAAAGCTGTCGATGTGACCATTTCGGTGCCGCAAGGCGCGACGCTTGGCGAGGCATTCCTCGAAGGCCCCGATGGCTGGCTGTTCGGGACGCCCGCCCTGCTCCAGTCCGAAAGCGACAAGGTCACCTTGCGTGTCCCGATCGAGGACCGGCCCAAGAATGTGGTCGGCCTCGTGCCAGTGGTCCTGACGCTTTCCGGCACGCCGCAATCGAGCGAGATCCGGTTCGATATCGACATCGCGCCGGCAAAGCCTTAACGCTGCCCGAACCGATTTCGAGTCACGCGGCATCGGCATGACCCGGCGCAGCATGAGCTTGCACACGCCTTGAAGGAGCATTTCCATGACAATCAAAGTTGGCGACCGGCTGCCGCAGAGCACGTTCCGCATCATGACGGCTGACGGCCCTGCGGCCAAGACGACCGAAGAACTGTTCAACGGGCGCAATGTCGTCCTGTTTGCAGTTCCAGGCGCCTTCACGCCGACCTGCCACCGCAACCACCTGCCGGGCTTTCTCGCCAAGACCGACGAGATCAAGGCGATGGGCATCGACGCCATCGCCGTTGTCGCGGTCAACGACGTGTTCGTGATGAACGCCTGGTCGAAGGACTCGGGCGGCGCCGACAAGATCGAGTTCCTGTCCGACGGCAACGCTGACTTTGCCAAGGCCCTCGGCCTCACGATGGATGGGTCGGGCTTTGGATTGGGCACGCGCTTCCAGCGTTTCTCGATGGTCGTGCGCGACGGCGTCGTGGCATCGCTCAATGTGGAAGATGCGCCCGGCAAGGCCGAAATTTCGGGCGCCGAGGCGCTGATGAAGGATCTGGCCGGAGCCTGATGTCATGCTGGCAGCGTCGGCATGACGCCGAAGCGGTCGTGGATCGCAGATCGCCGCGGCGTTTTCAGGACAGCGGCCTCTGCGACATCCGGTGCTGACGTTCGACCATTGACTGAACTTTACACGCCAATACGTGCCCGGTTGCAGGAGCGCTTGCATGACGACACAGATCAGGCCGCTGTCCAGCGTGGATTTCGCGGCGTGGAGCCCGCTCTGGCAAGGCTACCTCGCGTTCTACAAGTCGGTCGTGAGCGATGATGTCACGGCCGCCAGCTTTGCGCGCCTCACCGGCGACCACCCTGCGATGGGTGGTTTTCTTGCCTGGCAGGACGGCAAGGCCATCGGCATGGTCAACTGGATCATGCACCCAAGCACATGGACATCGGGCGATTACTGCTATCTGCAGGACCTTTTCGTCAGTCCGGAACTGCGCGGCGGCGGCGCCGGCAAGCACCTGATCGAAGCGGTCTATGGCGCTGCGCAAGCACGCGGATGCGGCCGTGTCTACTGGCTCACCCACGAAACCAACACCGACGCGATGAAGCTCTATGACAAGGTTGCGGCGCGCAGCGGCTTCGTGCAGTATCGCAAGATGCTCTGAGGTCGGGCGCGCAGTCGTCCCGCACGGCTGGTTTCGGTCGGCGGATTAACGCTCCTGCTGCTTGAAGCTAGGATTCCGGTGGCTCCCGTCGTATTTTCCGTGTCGCGGACATGATGCTGGCCGCACCCGGCGACAGGATCAGCTCCACCCATGACATGGCAGGCCGCCTCCCCTGACATCAGCGCCGGCATCGCCCAGCGCACGCGAAGGGCTGGGGAGGTATTCCGCGAGGCGCTGTTTGTCCTGATCATCCTGGCCGCCTGGGTCACGACGCGCCCATTCGAGGCGGCGCCGGCCGCAGTCACCGGCGAGGCCACCTCCGACATCGTCAACCAGTTGACCTTCTCGGGGCTCGCCGTCGCCAGCGTGCTGGCTCTGGCCAGCGGCAACGGGCGCATGCTCAGGCCACTGCTGCAGGTTTCCTATGGTTTGATGCTGGCCTGGCTGGTCGTCGGCGTCACCATGGCGTCGATTCCGGCCAGCGCCTTCCGCGCGCTCGCTTTCACGCTGATCGTGATGTTCCTCGCTGCCTCGCTCTATGGCTTGCCGCGCGACTACGAGCGCTTCAAGACGCTGCTGTTCGGCGCGGCTGCCGCGACGCTGGCCATCGCGTGGATCGGGATCTTCGTGTTTCCCGATTTCGCCATTCACTCGGATGTCGACACGTTCGAGCCGGAGCATGCAGGCTCGTGGCGTGGACACCTCATCCACAAGAACATCACCGGCGCGATGATGGCCGTCCTCGCCATCCTTGGCGTGTTCGCCCTGCGCAGCGGGCGGCGGATGACCGGGCTCTGGCTGGCGATCGGGGCTGCGGTGTTCCTGTATTTCACCCGCTCCAAGACCTCGCTTGGCCTGTTGCCGGTCGCGCTGGCGCTGGCATTCGTGGCGGAGAAGGTGCCGAGCCTGTTCGTGCGGGCGGTGGTGTGCCTTGGACCCATCGCGGCGCTGAACGTGCTGACGCTGGGCTCGGCGCTGCACCCCGGCATCGCCGCCTTCAACAAGGATTACCTGAAAGACCCCAGTTTCACCGGGCGGCTCGACATCTGGCGCTTCGGCTTCGAGAAGATCGTCGAACATCCCTGGACGGGGTTCGGCTTCGAGAGCTTCTGGCTCAGCCCGGCCATCATGCGCTCGGAGTCGAAACTGGAGCTGAACTGGGAGGTCCAGAACATCATCCACGGCCATAACGGCTATCTGGACATGCTGCTGACGCTTGGGCTTCCGGGGCTGCTGCTGGTCATATACGTGTTCGTGCTCAAGCCCGTGTGGGATTATCACAGGCACAAGCGGACCAGCGCCAACCGGCAACTGGCCACGGCCTGCCTCACGATCTGGCTGTTCGTGTCGCTGTGCATGTGCCTGGAGGTGTTCTACTTCCGCCGCGCCGACCCGATCTGGTTCGCGCTCCTGGTCGCCGTGTTCGGCCTCAGGATGGCAGCGAGCTATCCGCTGGCGGAGGCGAAGCGCATGTCCGGGGCGGGCAGCCGCTAACGGCGGACGGAACCCCGAACATCCGGACTTGGGCAGGCCTACCCGCCCTTGAGCCCGGCCCGCGCCAACACGTCGGCGCGCTCGTTCATCTCGTGGCCGGCATGGCCCTTGACCCAGCGCCAGTCCACCTGGTGGATGGCCAGCGCCTGATCCAGACGCTTCCAGAGATCCTCGTTCTTCACCGGCTTCTTGTCCGCCGTGCGCCAGCCATTGCGTTTCCAGTTGTGAATCCAACTGGTGATGCCGTTCTTGACGTACTGGCTGTCGGTGTGAAGCTCGATGCGTGACGGGCGTTTCATGGCTTCCAGCGCGCTGATCGCCGCCATCAGTTCCATGCGGTTGTTGGTGGTGAGCGGCTCGCCGCCCTTGAGTTCCTTCTCCACGCCGCGGCAGGTCAGGATCGCGCCCCAGCCGCCTGGGCCGGGATTGCCCGAGCAGGCCCCATCGGTGAAGACCACCACCTTGTCGTCAATCGTCCGGCCGTCGCTCATCGGATCAATCCATACTCGGAGGCGTTTGCAATTTTGCGGTGGAACGACAGCCGCCTGTCATAGGGGATCGGGTCATGCGGCTTGACGAGCGCGCCCTGCGGCACATCGAGCAGGTCGAGCGTGCGCGTCAGCAGGAAGCGCAGCGCCGCTCCGCGCGCCAGATGCGGCAGGGCCGTAACCTCGCATGCCTCGAGCGGCCTCACAGCCTCATAGCCCATCAGCAATGATTGGCCCTTGGTGAGGTTGAACGACGCATCCGGCTCGAAGCACCAGGCATTCAGCGCGATCGCGAGGTCGTAGGCGTAGGCGTCGTTGGCGGCGAAATAGAAGTCGATCACGCCGGAACAGGCCGGGCCGATGAAGAAGACATTGTCGGCGAAGAAATCGGCATGGATGACGCCGCCGGGCAGGCCTTGCGGCCACTGCGCCTCATGCAAGGCCAACTCGTCCGCGATGCGGGCGCTGAGGCCGGGCGAGATGCGCTCCGCCCGCACGCCGCTGGCTTCCGCGAGCGGGCGCCAGCCGCCGACCGAGAGCGGATTCGGCCGCGTCATGGCAAAGCCTTCGCCGGCACGGTGCAACTCCGCCAGCGCCCGCCCGGCGGCAAGGCAGTGAGCGGCAGTCGGCTTCTTGACCGAGATGCCGTCGAGATAGCTCACCAGCGCCGCCGGCTTGCCGGCGATGTCCGTCAGCGCCCCGCCATCCCACATGCGGACGGGCCTCGGGCAGGCGAAGCCATGGCCGGCCAGATGGTCCATCAGGCCGATGAAGAACGGCAGGTCTTCGCGCGGCGCGCGCGCCTCGTAGACCGTCAGGATGTAGCGGTCCTTCGTGGTCTGCAGAAAGAAGTTCGAGTTCGACACGCCCTCCGCGATGCCCTTGAAGGCGATCGGCTCGCCGATGTCGTAGCGCGCCACGAAACTGGCGAGATCATCATCGGAAACATCGGTGTAGACGGCCATGGCTCAAGCGGCCGGGGCGGGGCGCAACTCGCGCGGCAGCGGGAAGAACACGCTCTCGTCGGCCGTTGACACCGTCTCGACCTCGATCGCGTAGCGCTCGGCAAACGCGTCGATGATCTCTTCGACCAGCACCTCCGGCGCCGAGGCGCCTGCCGTGATCGCCAGCGACGAGATCGCGCCGAATTCGGCCCAGTCGATGTCCTCCGCGCGCAGCACCAGCCGCGCCAGCGCGCAGCCGGCGCGCTCGCCGACCTCGCGCAGGCGCTGCGAATTGGACGAATTGGGCGAGCCGACCACGATCATGGCGTCAACCTGGGGCGCGACATGCTTCACAGCCTCCTGCCGGTTGGTGGTGGCGTAGCAGATGTCTTCCTTGTGGGGGGCGACCATGGCTGGAAAACGCGCCTGCAGCGCCGCCACGATCCCGGCGGTGTCATCCACCGACAGCGTGGTCTGCGTGACGAAGGCCAGCGCGGCCGGATCGGCAGGCTGCAGTGCCGCCACGTCGGCCACTGTCTCCACCAACGTGATCGCGCCGGGCGGCAACTGGCCCATCGTGCCGACCACTTCGGGGTGCCCGGCATGGCCGACCATGATGATGTGGCGGCCACGCCTGTGGTGGATTTCAGCCTCGCGGTGGACCTTCGTCACCAGCGGACACGTGGCGTCGATGGCGAACAGCTTGCGGCTGGCGGCGTCCGCCGGCACCGACTTCGGCACGCCATGGGCCGAGAAGATCACGGGCCGCGTGACGTCCTCGACCTCGTGAAGCTCCTTGACGAAGATCGCGCCCTTTTTCCTGAGTCCGTCGACCACGTATTTGTTGTGCACGATCTCATGCCGCACATAGACCGGCGCGCCATGCAGCTTCAGCGCCTGCTCGACGGCGTCGATGGCGCGCACCACGCCCGCGCAGAATCCGCGCGGGGCACAGAGCAGGATGCGGAGAGACGGCTTGGCGGACATGCCCTCTTCTGTCGGGGCAACGGCTGCGTTGTCAAGAATGCGGACGCCTGCGGTGAAGATAACGCCGAACCCTTGCCTTTCGCGCCGCGCAAAGCGACACAGGCGCATGCGCCCTCCCCGCCTTGTGCTGTTCGACATGGATGATGTGCTCTGCGCCTATGACTGGCACGGGCGCGTGGGCGAACTGGCGCGTCTCAGCGGCAAAAGCAGCCAGGAACTGGCCATGTCGATCTGGAACTCGGGCTTCGAGGACAGCGCCGATGCCGGCGCGATCAGCGCCGAAGCCTATCTTGCGGGATTTGCGCAGCGGCTCGGGCAGCCCTTCACACGCGCCCAATGGGTTGCGAACCGCCGCGCCGCCATGACGCCCTGGCCCGACATGCTGGCGCTGGCGCAAGCGATCTCGCGGCGTTGCACCATCGCCGTGCTGACCAACAACGGCCATCTCACGGCCGAAACCATCGATGAGCTGTTCCCCGAACTGAGGCCGATCTTCGGAGAACGCATCCTGTTTTCGGCCATGTTCGGCACGCAGAAGCCCGATGCTTCCGTCTATCGGCGCTGCCTCGCACGTCTCGGCTTCGAGCCGCATGAAACCCTGTTCACCGATGACAAGCCGGAGAACGTGGACGGCGCAGTGTCCGCCGGCCTCCACGGCCATGTCCATGCCGGCCCCGCAGCGCTGCGAGCCCGCCTCGCGGAATTGGGAGCGCCAGATTTGGCGTGAAAGACTCGCGCAATCGCGCTATCGGGCTTATGTCCGGTCCGCGTGCTGCAGCCCGTCAGCCCCGCCGCCCTCTCCAAGCGAGCTTTTGCCATGGCTGATGCGTCACATGCCAGTTTTCTGCCGCCGATCCTGACCTTCTGCGCGGGCGCCGTCGTGGCCGTGCCGTTGTTCCGCCGCTTCGGGCTGTCCGCCGTGCTGGGTTACCTCGCGGCCGGGGTTGTCATCGGCCCATCGGTGCTGGGGGTCATCACGGATGCCGTATCGATCCGGGGCATTGCCGAAATCGGGGTGGTGCTGCTGCTGTTCATCGTCGGGCTCGAATTGCAGCCGTCCCGACTGATCGCGATGCGCAAGGACATCTTTGGCGCAGGCAGTGCCCAACTCGGGCTGACCGCGCTGCTGGTCGGCGGCCTTGCCTTCGCCATGGGGCTGAGTTGGCAGGGTGCGGTTGCGGTCGGCATCGCCATGGCGCTGTCGGCAACGGCGATCGCGTTGCAACTGCTCGAGGAACGCGGCGACCAGGACGAGCACTACGGCCGCCGGACCTTCTCGATTCTGCTGCTCCAGGACATGGCCATCGCGCCGATCCTCGCGCTGCTGCCGCTGGCCGCCACAACGGGCGCTGGCGGCGACGCGGGCAAGGCCGCGCTCGGCGTAGGGCTGGCGGTGGCGGCGATCGCGGCGGTCGTTCTGGCTGGCAAGTACGTGCTCAACCCCGTGTTCCGCCTGCTTGCCAAGGCCGGCGCGCGCGAGGTGATGACGGCGGCGGCCCTGCTTGTCGTGCTCGGCAGCGCGGTGCTGATGGAACAGGTCGGGCTGTCGATGGCGCTCGGCGCCTTCCTCGCGGGCGTGCTGCTGGCCGAGTCCAATTTCCGGCATGAACTGGAGGCGGACATCGAACCGTTTCGCGGCGTGCTGCTCGGGCTGTTCTTCATGGCGGTCGGCATGTCGATCGACCTGAAGCTGGTGGCCGCCAACTGGCTGTTCCTCGCCCTCGCAGCGCCCGCGCTGGTGCTGCTGAAGATCGCGGTCGCTGCCGGCATCCTGCGCGCCTCGTGCTCCTCCACCGCCGAGGCCGTGCGCGCCGGCGCGCTGCTGTCGCCCGCCGGAGAGTTTGCCTTCGTGCTCCTGCCGCTGGCCGGATCGCTGGCGCTGCTGACGCCCGACCAGGCGGCGATCGCGACGGCGCTGGCCGCGCTCTCGATGCTGATCGGCCCGATCGTGGCCAAGCTGATCGACGCCCAATTGGCGAAGCACCCGGTGGTGGCCGAAACGATGGACGAGGACTTCAACGGCGCCGGCGGCTCCGTCGTGATCGTCGGCTTCGGCCGTTTCGGGCAGGTGGTGACGCAGACAATGCTGACCCAGAAAATCGACGTGACGGTGATCGACAAGGATGTCGAGCGCATCCGCTCGGCGGCTCGCTTCGGCTTCAAGATCTACTTCGGCGACGGCACGCGGCTTGACGTGCTGCGCGCCGCCGGCGCTGGCAAGGCCAGGCTCATCGCCGTCTGCGTCGATGACCGGGAGGCTGCCAAGCGGATCACCGAGATCGTCAAGGAGAACTTCCCGCAGGCACGCGTGCATGTGCGCGCTTTCGACCGCGTGCACGCCATCGAACTGATGGGCGTGGGCGTCGACCGCTTCGTGCGCGAGACCTTCGAAAGCGCGCTGTATTTCGGGCGCATCACCCTCGAAGTCCTGGGCCTATCGCCGGACGAGGCGGGAGACATCGTGGCCGATGTGCGCAAGCGCGACCTGGCGCGACTGGAAGCGCAGGCGACCGACGGCATCCTGGCGCGGCCCGACCTGCTGCGCGCCGATGGCATCAGGTTGACGCCCGAACCGCTGGTTAAACCAGCGAAAGCCGGTGTCGCGCTCAATGATGAAACCCGCGCTGCGGTCGGCGAGCCGATGCCGGAACCGGCAGGAGCGCCGTCTTGACCTTGCCAGCTTCGGAGAATGCGCTCGTTCACCCGGCGGCGGCCGCAACGGTCGAGGCGAAGCGGCCGCCGGCGGTCTTCGTCACCGGCTCGACCATGCGCCATGTCATCGTGATGACCGCGACCGGTTCGATCGGACTGATGGCGATCTTCCTCGTCGACTTCCTGTCGCTGCTCTATGTCTCGTGGCTCGGCAGCCCTGCCGCCACAGCGGGCGTCGGCTTCGCGACATTGGTGCTTTTTCTCTCCACCTCCGTCAACATCGGCTTCCTGATTGCCGTGAGCGCACTGGCCTCCAGGGAAATCGGGGCTGGCAACCGCGCCCGCGCCCGCGAGATGGCAGGCTCGACCATCACGCTCATGATGCTCACCGCCGTGGTCGTCACCGCGCTCCTGCTGGTGGGCATGCCGTGGCTCTTGCAGCGGCTCGGCGCCAACGGCGAAGCCTACGCCGTCGCCGAACGCTTCCTGTGGATCGCGCTGCCGTCCAACGTCCTGATGGCGCTCGGCATGGGCTATTCGGGCGCGCTGCGCGCCGTAGGCGACGCCAGGAAGGCGATGTACGTGACCTTGTCGGGCGGCATCATCACGGCCGGGCTCGACCCGCTGCTGATCTTCTGGGCCGGGCTCGGCACCGATGGCGCGGCCTGGGCCACGGTGGTCTCGCGGCTGTGCTTCGTGGTGGTGGGCTACTGGGGCGCGGTGATGGTGCACGACATCGTGGCGAAGCCAAAAGCGGGCCACCTGCTCACCGACATGCGGCTTGCCATGGTGATCGCGGTGCCGGCGGTGCTGACCAACCTCGCCACGCCGGTCGCCAACATCTTCGTCGCCTCGGTGATGTCACGCTTCGGCGACAAGGCCGTGGCGGCGTTCGCCATCATCGACCGGATCGTGCCGCTCGCGTTCGGCGTGCTGTTCGCGCTGTCCGGCGCGGTGGGGCCGATCCTCGGGCAGAACTGGGGCGCACGGCGCTTCGACCGGATGAAGCAGGCGCTGACGGACGCCACGATCTTCTGCGCAGCCTACGTCGTGCCCGTCTGGCTGCTGCTGATGCTCGGACAGAACCAGCTCGTCGACCTGTTCCACGTCACGGGGCTGACGGCCGACCTGATCAGGTTGTTCACGATCGTGTCCGGCCCGATGTGGCTGACGCTCGGCGGGCTCTTTGTCGCCAACGCCGCGTTCAACAACCTCGGCTATCCGCTGTATTCCACCGCCTTCAACTGGGGCCGCGCCACCATCGGCACCTTGCCGCTGGTCTGGCTCGGCGCGCATGTCGGCGGGGCCGAAGGCGCATTGATCGGTCTGGCGGCAGGCGGCGCGATCTTCGGGCTGGCGGCGCTGGCTGTCGCATTCCGCACGCTGGCCAAGCTGGAGGCAAAGACCCCCAACCCTGCCCGGCAACCGTGAAAGGGCCAGGATCGAGAAGGCCACGATCGCGTCATTGAGCGTTTGGGCAAACTCGCCTATGATTTTGGTCAAGCTGCCACCAACGACAGCGGGGCCGAAAAGCCAATGGTGAGGATGACTCAGATGATGAACCTTTTCGAGATCATGCAGGCCGCGCAAGGCGGCAACGCCGTCGGCAACCTCTCCAACCAGTTCGGACTGTCGCCGCAGCAGACGCAGAGTGCGCTCGAAGCCGTCCTGCCGGCGTTCTCCATGGGCTTGCAGAACCAGACCCAGTCGCCCGACATGCTGTCCCAGTTCGCCGGCATGATGTTGAACGGTCAGGCCAGCCAGCAGGCCTTCGAAGACGCCAACAATGACGGCATTCCGGATCATCTCCAGCAGGAGGGCAATCAGGTCCTGAACCAGCTCTTCGGCTCCAAGGATGTCAGCCGCCAGGTCGCCAGCCAGGCATCGGCCATGAGCGGCGTGTCGTCGGCGGTGATCAAGGCGATGCTGCCGGTCGTGGCCTCGATGATCGTTGGCGGCCTGTTCAAGGGCGCCACCAATCAGGGCATGGGCGGGCTGCTCGGCCAACTCGCGCAGGGCATGATGCCGGGAGCGGGAGGCGGCTCAGGCGCCGGCTTCGGCGGGCAGCAGGCCAACAACCCGCTTGGCGGGCTGCTCGGCGGGCTGTTTGGCGGAGGCCAGCAAGGCGGCGGCATGCCCGGCGGCGCGGGTGCTGGCGGCATGGGCGCGGGCGGTATGGGCGGCCTGCTTGGCGGGTTGCTCGGCGGCATGATGGGCGGCGCCCAGCAGGCGCAGCCCCAGACCCAGCAGGCCGGGTTCGATCCCGCCGCCATGGGCCTCGAGGCGCTGACCAGCATGTTCAGCACGGGGCGGCAGGTGCAGGATACGCATCAGAACAACCTGCAGAGCATTTTCGACGCGCTGCTGAAGAAATGACGCGATGCGCTGCGCCTGACATGCGCCGTCATCCCGGCTTGCCGCCGGGACGACTCAGGTGTTGAGCCCTATCAGGCCTCCTTCGGCAAGGCCTTGATCATCACGACCCGTCGAACCCCAGGGCTTGCCGCCAGCGCGGCCTGACCATGGCTGGCGCCGGCGATGTCGCACAGCACGCTCGATGGGTCATCCAGCAAGGACACGGCCAACGCGCCATGCACGTCGGTGCGGGTCAGTCCCAGGTCTTTCAACTGATGCTCGTCGAGGTCCGCCAGTCGCATGATGTCGCGGCGGTTGCGGAGCGCGCGCAACACAGACCCGGCAGGCTTCGCGACCAGCATCGCAGTGCGGCGCAGGGCGCGCAGGGCAGCGGATGCGGCGGGAAGAACGGCTGAAAGCAAGATCATGGCAGCCTCCTGTGGCAGGCACTCTGCCGAACAAACCGGCAGCGCTCTTGATCTACGCCCGGCACTTGAATCAGAAAAGCGAATAGATATGATGCGTTCATTCACTCAGATTGATGGGATGTCCCATGGCTCACGTGCTCGATTCAGATCAGCTCCGCACCTTCGTCGCCATTGTCGACGCGGGGTCATTCACGCGAGCGGCAGATGTGGTCCACAAGACGCAATCCGCCGTTTCGATGCAGATCAAGCGGCTTGAGGAGCGCATCGGTCGGCCGCTGTTCGAGCGCGACGGGCGCAACGCCAAGCTGACGGAGGACGGCGAGCGCGTGCTCGACTATGCGAGGCGCATCGTGCGCCTCAATCTCGAATGCGTCAGCAGCTTCACCGATGCCGACCTCAAGGGCCGCGTCAGGCTTGGCGTTCCAGATGACTACGCCGACCGCTACCTGCCCGAGATACTGGCGCGTTTCTCCCGATCGAATCCGCAGGCCGAGGTCACGGTCGTGTGCGAGCCGACGCCGAACCTGGCGGACTGCCTTGCGGCGGGCGATCTCGACCTGGCCATCATCACGCATGTCGACAGGCGCGGGCCTGCCGAGATCGTTCGCGTCGAGCAACTGCTCTGGGTCACGTCCGCGCGGCACCGCGTGCATGAGGAGGCCGTGGTGCCGCTGGCGCTTGGCCGGCCCACCTGCAACTGGCGGCAATCAGCCATCGAGGCGCTGGAGCGCAGCGGGCGGGCCAGCCGCGTGCTCTACGCGAGCTGGAACTCGACCGCCGTCGGCGCGGCGGTGATGGCGGGTTTGGCGGTGTCGGTGCTGCCCGAAAGCGCGGTCCGGACCGGCATGCGCATCCTTGGGCAATCGGACGGTTTTCCGCCGCTGCCGACCTGCCGGATCGGGCTTCTCAGGGCAACCGGGGAGGTTTCGCCGCTGGTCGACGCGCTGGCGGACCACATCATCCAGAGCCTCGACAACCTCGCCAGCCTGCGGCCGGCGATCGCGGCGGAATGAGCGCGCGCCCTATTTCAGGCCGGCGATGATGCCGCTGAAATTGAGGTTGGTGCTGTTGCCGATGCTGGTGATCACGGCCACCCCAACGATGGAGATGAACACGGCGATCATGCCGTATTCGACCGGAACGCTGGCGCGCTCGTCACGGATGAAACGACGGAGGATGGGCTGTGGCTTGTCCATGGCAAAACATTGCCAGCGACCCGTTGGCAAGACGTTAACGCGCCAAGGCCGGAGCCGACTGAAAATGGACGTGCTTTTCAGAAGCTGAACGCCCGCAGCGCAATTTTCTAAAGTTTGTAGGCTTCGAACACCGGGTCGACCGAGCCCTTCCATTCGCCGTGAAACTTGGCGATCAGCTCGTCGGCCACCGTGCGTCCGCTGGACACGATCTGGTCGAGCGGATCGAGGAAGCGGGTTTCGTCGAAGCCGAAAGGATCGGCATGGGCCCGCCGCGTCAGGCCAAGGCGCGCAAGCTTGAGCACGTCCGCCGCGATGTCGCGCACGCTCCGGCCCGCGATCATGGCGCTCAGCCCCTCGGCCGGCACATCGTCGCGCAGCTTCTGCCGTTCGCCCGCAGTCCAGCCCTTGACGATCTGCCACGCCTGATCGAGCGCGCCCTGGTCATAGAGCAGGCCGACCCAGAAGGCCGGCAGCGCGACCAGCATCGAGGCCGGCCCGGCATCGGCGCCGCGCATCTCGAGGTAGCGCTTGAGCCGCACTTCGGGAAAGAGCGTTCCCATATGATTGGCCCAGTCCGCAATGGTGGCATCTTCCCCGGGCGCGGCGGCCAGACGGCCCGCCATCAGGTCACGAAACGAGCCGCCCGTGACATCATGATAGGTCGGTCCGCGCTTGACGAAGTACATCGGCACGTCGAGCGCCCAGTCGACATAGCGCTCATAGCCCATGCCATCCTCGAAGGCGAAGGCGAGCATGCCGGAGCGGTTGTTGTCGGTGTCGCGCCAGATTTCGGAGCGCATGGACCTCGCGCCATTGAGCTTGCCCTCGGTGAACGGCGAGGCGGCGAAAAGCGCGGTGGCAATCGGCTGCAAGGCGAGGCTGACACGCAGCTTCTGCACCATGTCGCGCTCGCTCTCGAAGTCGAGGTTGACCTGAACGGTGCAGGTGCGGAACATCATGTCGCGCCCGCGGCTGCCGACTTTCGGCATGTAGTCGCGCATGATCTGGTAACGGGACTTCGGCATCATGGGCGTATCGGCCAACGTCCATTTCGGGCTGTGCCCAAGGCCGAGGAAGCCGATGCCGAGCGGCTCGGCCAATTGCCTGACCTGCGCCAGATGGGCGTTCAACTCGTCGCGGGTCTGGTGCAATGTCTCGACCGGCGCACCTGAAAGCTCGAACTGGCCGCCGGGTTCCAGCGAGATCGCGCCGCCGCCGGTGACGTCGGCAAGACCGATCGGGTGATCACCTTCCATGATCGGCTCCCAGCCCAGCAGCCACGACATGCCGTCAAGCAGCCGGCGGATGCCGCCACGCGGGCCATCATACGGAACCGGGCCGAGATCGGCGATGTGGAACGGAAATTTCTCGTGCTCCGTCCCGAGCCGGAAGCGGCTTCGCGGCTTCTCGCCTGCGGCGATCCAGCCAATCAGTTCATCGCGGGAGCCAAGGGGTGTCGGATCGGACTGGTCGCGCGCCATTGAGGTCTCAGACTTGAGGATTTGCCGGCGCCGCCTTCCGCACGATCATCAACGGATGACACCGGATCAAGGCTCCTGTTATGGCTCCGACATATGGGGGCGCTGGCGACAATGCAATGACATCCGCCAGAAATTCGCCCGATCTTCTTGCAGATACGCAAGATGCTGCTGATGTCGGGAGGATCGACAGCCCGACTTAAGAACGGTCGCCCGGGCCTCGTTGCGACCCAATCGGCACAAGCCGCGGTCCGGGCGCGGCAATCCATGCCTGTCAGTCCGGTGATGACCCGCAGCAACCGATTTGGCGCGGACGCAAGCGGGCCATCATGTCAGTGCAGCACAACCTCGCGAATTGTCGAGCGGTGCGGCGCTCTGGCATGCTGGGAGCGGGTTTCGCTGGCGAGCCAATCCACGACGACGCCGAGCGCCATGTCGGAATGGCGCAGGCGGTTGCGCGCTTCCTCGAAGACGGCAAGCTGGGCGTCCGCGCTGGTGCCGCGCACCATGATGTCGCGCAGGGAGTGGACTTCCTCCAGACAGCCGAGCTCGCGCGCATCGTTCTCAACCAGATCGATCACCGCTTCGAGGACTTCGGCGATCGGGCGCATGCTGGCCGTGCTCTCGTCGACCAGTCCGGCATGGATGCCATAGCGCTGCGCCCGCCAGATGTTCTCCGCCGTGATGGCGCGTGAGGACGCGCTCATGTCGGCGTTGAAGGTGGGGTCGAGGTCGAGGCGCCTCACGAGGCAGCGGTAGAGCGACGCGATGCCGAGCGTGTCCTCAAGGCGCGTGCAACTGTCGGCAACGCGCAGCTCGAGCGTCGGATGCTGACGCGACGGCCGGATCGCCCACCAGACGAAGCCCGAGTTCTCGATGGCGCGGGCCTGCACCATGATGTCGAGATAGCGCCGGTAGTCGGCGGCGCTGTCGAACACCTCCGGCAGGCCGGTGCGCGGCAGTTCGCGATAGGCCGCAAGCCGATAGCCCATCAGCCCGGTGCGGTGCCCTTGCCAGAACGGCGAGGACGTGGACAGCGCCAGCAGCAGCGGCAGGAACGGCAGGATCCGTCCCATGATGCTGATCCGGCGGTCCTCGTCCAGCACCTCGACATGGACATGCAGGCCACAGACCTGGTTGCGCGAGCCGAGCATCTGCAGGTCGCGCATGATCCGGTCATAGCGGGCGGCTGCGGTTACACGCTGGCGCAGCCAGGTCGCGCTCGGATGGGTGCCCGACGCCATCAGAAGCAAGCCATGCTCGCCCGCGATCGATGACAAACCCTGCCTAAGTCCTCTCAGGGACTGACGCGCGACGTCGACATCCGTGCACGGCGCAATGGCGACTTCCAACTGACACTGCAGCATTTCGCGCTGCACTTCGGCAGGATATTCCGCGCGAACAGCAGTGATGAACTTGGGAGAAATGTTGCTGACTGCCGATCGGGTCAAAGCATCTGAAAGAAAATATTCTTCCTCGATGCCAAATTGATAACGACTGGTCTTGTTCATGTGAATAACCTTGTTCGAACGGGGTTGTCTGCAACGCAAGACACCGCCTCAGCGCGCCCCCTAGACTGGCGTTGAACAAGGCTCAATTACGGCTTTCGATCACTTTTCTCAAACGTTTGATATTGATCAGCTTTTGCCAGCAGTCGCATCAACGGTCCGAACCCCAGTCACCCAATGTGGACTGAACGATGGCAAGGGCGGCGACGGCGGCGGTGTCGGCCCTGAGAATGCGCGGCCCGAGCGAAAGCCGCAGCACATTGGAGCGACTCAGAAGCAGTTTTCGCTCGCTGTCGTCAAAACCGCCTTCAGGGCCGATGAGCAGCGCGAGCGGGCCGCGCGGCACGCCCGCGAGGGCAGCCACGGGATTGGAGACCGGCGCTTCCTCGTCGCAGATGATCAGCAGACGGTCCGGTTCAAGGCCCGCCAGCGCGCGGTCCAGTTTCTGCTCTTCCGCGACTTGCGGCACGGCTAGGATGCCACACTGTTCGGCAGCCTCGATGGCATTGGCGCGAAGGCGCGCGATGTTGAGGCGCGACACCTGCGTGCGCCGGGTGAGCACCGGCGCCAGGCGGCTGGCCCCCATCTCGACGGCCTTCTGGGCCATGTAGTCGAGCCGCGCCGATTTCAGCGGCGCGAACAGGTAGTGCAGGTCGCCCGGCCGAGGCTGCGCGCGCAACTGGCGCACAGGCATCAGCGCAACGTCCTTGCGGCCTGCCGGCGTGATGTCGCAGAGCCATTCGCCGTCCCGGCCGTTGAAGCACACGACATGCGCGCCCGTGCCCAACCGCAGCACGTTGACGAGATAGTTCGATTGTCCGCGCTCCAGCGCGACGGGAGATGCCTCCGCCAGGCCGGTTTCCACAAACAGCCGGGGGCCATCCGCCGTGTCACGCGCGCCCATCAACGAGGCTCCTTCGAGGTCAGCACAATCACGTTGCAGGCAGAAAGGGCCGTTGCCCGCCTTGCCTGCTTGCCTTGCGATGACAGCCTTGCCACATCTGCGAAGCAATTTGAATGGAATGCGGGGGTGTGGAACGCTGGATTGTGGAAAGCGGCTCACGCGGCGGGTGGCGGCTTTGTCCGGTCGTGCTATACAAGCGCAATGGTGGAACAGGCATAGCCGATGGCTGCTCGCGGCCAGTGCGGCAAGTTCAAGAGGTCATGACAATGTTGAAACAGATTGCCCTTGCCGGTGCGCTTGGCGTTGCGCTGGTCATTTCGGTCGATGTCGCGCCCGCCCAGGCGCAATCGGGCGTGTGCGAGCGCCTCGGCACCCTGCTAAAGCAGCGTGAAGGCATCATGAAGCGGATCAACGGCATGGGCCGCAAGAACGTCAACCCGAACACGGCCTGCTCGCTGTTCGGCAGCCTTGCCTCCAATGGCAGCCAGACGCTGGCTTTCGCCACCGAGAACAAGGACTGGTGCCAGATACCGGACGAGTTCATCAACGGCCTGCAACAGGGCAACCGCCAGGTGAGCGCCGTGCGCGGCAAGGCCTGCACCGCAGCCAAGCAGCAGGCCACCCTGGCCAATCGCGCGCGGCAACAGCAGCAGGCCCAGCAGCAGGGGGCCGGCACCTTCGGCGGCGTCGACGGCTTTTCAGGCGGCGCCTGGCGCATCCCGCAAGGGGCCCTGTGAGCGAAAGCCCGAGCCCCGCCACCCAGGCGGCGGCGCCCGTCCTGCCGGACGCAAGACGCGGAAACTGGGTCGATGCGGTCGCGCCGGGGCTGACGCGGCCCTATCTGAAACTTGCGCGGCTCGACCGGCCCATCGGATCCTGGCTGTTGCTGCTGCCCTGCTGGTGGGCTGCCTCGCTGGCCGCCATTGCCGCAGATGCCTGGCCGAACCTCTGGCACATGCTGCTATTTGCCCTTGGCGCAGTGGCGATGAGGGGCGCGGGCTGCACCTTCAACGACATCATCGACCGCGATCTCGACCGGCACGTGGCGCGAACCCGCGGACGGCCGCTGCCGGCGGGCGACGTCACGGTGTTCGGCGCGGTCTGCTGGCTCGGCGTTCTGTGCCTGACGGGCCTCGTCGTCTTGCTCCAGTTCAACTGGTTCACGGTCGCCCTTGGGGCGTGCTCTCTGCTGGTCGTCGCGATCTATCCCTTCATGAAGCGCATCACCGGCATGCCGCAAGCGGTGCTGGGGCTCGCGTTCTCATGGGGCGCGCTGGTGGGCTGGAGCGCGGTGTTCGGCTCGCTTTCGCTTGCGCCGCTGCTGCTCTATGCCGCCGCCGTGTTCTGGACCATCGGCTACGACACGATCTACGCGCTGCAGGACATCGAGGATGATGCGGTTGTCGGCATCCGTTCCTCGGCGCGCACGTTTGGCGCCCATGCGCAATTGGCCATCGGCCTGTGTTACGCGCTGGCAGCAGGGCTTGCACTCATGGCCATTATGCTGGCCGGCGGCGGCGTTCTGGCGCTGCTTGCTGTCGTGCAGTTCGCCATCCTGCTGGCGCGGCAGGTCCGGCAGGTCCCCGGCATCGATCCGCCCCAGGCGCTGGCCTTGTTCAGGTCGAACAGGGACGCTGGATTGGTGTTGGCGGTGGGGCTGTTTCTGGATGCAGCGATTGCGATGCAATTCCCGTGATCGCGTCATGCAGCCTGGGTGCAGGGTTATCTGACCTGCCCGCGTGACATTTCCGCGCCGCGCACCGCGACCCTCTCGAGGCCAGGCCGTGCAACCTTGCGGCGCATCAGAAAGCGCGGGCGGCGGTGCCGCAGGAACGAGTGCTGGCGCCGGAAGTGGAACTGGCCGAGCGCCACCGAGCCGAGTTGCGGATAGGGCCAGGAGGCCGTGCCGTCGGCCGCTTCCAGCAGCAGGGGCAATTGCATCGACTGGCCGGCGCTGCGCCATGTGGCAACCGCATCATCCTCGTCCTGAAGCGCGACGACGAGAATCCGTCCACCGCCCGCCGTCAGGAACACCTCGAAAAGGCTGGAGGCCGGGTCATGGCTGTGTAGCCGAAGGCCGACCGCCTGCCAGGCCGTGCCGCGGCTGACAATGCGCGCGCCTTCGATCCTGACGATGGGTGCGGAGAGGCTGATGCAGCCATCTGGCATGACAGCCACGGGATCACCCGCGCCACCGGCAGAGGCTGGTCCGATCTGGGCGATCGGGTCTGGCCGCCTGTTGTGGCCAGACCCGTATGCCGGCGCGTTGTTCGCCATGTTTGAAGCCTCGTTTTCCCTGCAGGCGGACCGCTTTTTGTGTGGTGCGGCCTTGCTCTGACCCGTAGACGATGCCCGATGCGCGTGCCGATCGCCTTAAGGCACGGGGTTAAGGCAAGGTTTCGAGGTTGCTTTTGGCCCACATGCTTGATGGAAGCTTATGAAGGCCGATCAAATGCGACGACCTTGCCGAGAAACCGGTTCCCACCACTTCGCGACTTGGCCTAAGACTGGCCGATGACCGAATCCCTGAGCTTGAGACTGGCAGACCTCGTGGCATCCGTGCGCAGTGCGGCGATCGCGGCGGGTGACATGGCGCTCGATGATTTCCGGCCTGGAGCCCAGACATCGGCCCGAATCTGGAGCAAGCAGGGCGGCTCGCCGGTGACCGAGGCCGACATCAAGGTCGATGCCTTCCTGAAGGCGAGTTGCGCCGGACTGCTCGGCGAGGCGGCCTGGCTTTCGGAGGAGACGATCGACGATCCCGTGCGCCTGCAGCGGAAACTCGTCTGGGTCGTCGATCCGATCGACGGCACGCGCGCGTTCATGGCCGGGGTGCCGGACTGGTGCGTCTGCGTTGCGCTGCTCGCGGACAATCAGCCGGTGCTCGGCGTGGTCCATGCGCCGGCGCTCGGCATCACCTATGAAGCGGTGGCCGGCAAGGGCGCGCTCGGCAACGGCGTGCGTCTCAAGGTCAGCGGCCGGTTGGAGAATGCGCGCGTCGCCGGTCCCAAGCCGATGCTCGATGCGCTGACGCGGCATCTTGCCTTTTCGCCGCAGCCCAAGGTGCCGTCGCTGGCGCTGCGGCTGGTCCGCATTGCCGACGCCTCGCTCGACGGCGGGCTGGTGTCGCCGGACAGCCGCGACTGGGATCTGGCGGCGGCGGACCTCATCCTGCGCGAGGCTGGCGGGCGCGTGACGAACCTCGACAACGCCGCCCTCGCCTACAATCGCGAGCGGCCGGTGCATGCGACGCTCGTGGCCGCCGGCGAGGCGCTGCACCCGGCGCTTCTGGCGGCGGCCCAGCAGATGCGCGCGCAAAGTTTCGCCAAAGGCTGACGAACGGAACCGGCGCTCAAATTGTCTCGCTACACCCCGTGCGATAAGCTAGATCATCAAGAATTGCAGCGTGGGGCGCCAACGGAACAGGTGGCTGGCCCTGTGCGCGGGGCGCTATCGCAACTCGGGATTTTTGGGGAAAACGGAGGCAAGATGGCGGACGCGAACACTGGAAAGCAACTGCCGCATCTGGTCTTCGGAGGCGAACTGACCCACCTTGGCGGCGTCGAGTTCAAGGATCTCTCCAAGCTCGACATCGTCGGCATCTATCCCAATTATGCCAGCGCCCAGGCGGCGTGGAAGTCGAAGGCGCAGGCCACTGTCGACAACGCCCACATGCGCTATTTCGTGGTGCACCTGCACCGCCTGCTCGACCCGTCCCAGCCAAGCGGCTGAGGCGCGGAACCTGCGATGGCCCTTGCTGTCTTCAAGAAGCCCATGGTGCAGGAGGCGATCGGACGCTTTCTTGCCGGCTATCTGAAGCTTGTCAGGCGCACCAACCGCATGATCATCGAGCCTGAGGGCGTCTATGAGACCACGATCCGCCCCGACCTGCCCGTCATCGTCGCCATGTGGCATGGCCAGCATCTGATGGTGCCGTTCGGACGGCCGGATTGGATGAAGGCCAGCTCGCTGGTGTCGCGCCACGGCGATGGCGAGTTCAACGCGATAGCCCTGCGCGAGCTTGGCATCGGCGCAATTCGGGGATCGGGCGCGCATGGGCGGAAGGTTCGCGAAAAAGGCGGCGCGGGCGCGTTCTTCGCCATGGTCAAGGCGATCGCGGGCGGCAACACCATGGTGTTGACCGCCGACGTGCCGAAAGTGGCGCGCGTCGCGGGCACGGGCATCGTCAAGCTGGCGCAGGTGACAGGGCGGCCGATCCACGCGGTCGCGGTCGTCACCAGCCGCCGCTATTCGGCAAGGAACTGGGACGCCACCACGATCGGCCTGCCCTTCGGGCGCTGCGGCATCGTTGTGGGCGAGGCGATCCGTGTGGCGCGCGATGCCGACGAGGCGGGCGTCGAGGCGGCGAGGCGCGCGGTCGAAGCCAGCCTCGATGCCGTACACGCGCGCGCCTTCGCGATTGTCGGGCGTGATGATCCCGCCGCGCACATGATCGGGCCGAACCGGGCGCAGGCGCGCGCAAAGGCTGGGGCGGCATGATCAAGTCACCGTGGCAGCTCAAGGCCTACCGGATGGCGACGCGCCTTGCGCAGCCTGCCGCAGGCCTGATCCTCCGTCACCGCCTGAAAGAGGGCAAGGAGGACAAGGCGCGCCTTGGCGAGCGCCAGGGGCAGCCGGGCAAGCCAAGGCCGGGCGGCCGGCTGGTGTGGATCCATGGCGCGAGCGTGGGCGAAACCGTGTCGATGACCCCGATTGTCGAGCGCCTGATGGCGCGCGGCTTCACCGTGCTCGTCACTTCCGGCACGGTGACTTCGGCGCTGGTTATGGCGGAACGGCTGCCTGCGGCGGCCATCCACCAGTTCATCCCGCTCGACACGCCAGGCTTCATGCGGGCGTTCCTGAGGCATTGGCAGCCTGATGTGGGGCTGATCGCCGAGTCCGAGCTTTGGCCCAACATGCTGATCGAGGCGGGCAAGGCGGATGTGCCGCTGATGCTGCTCAACGGGCGCATGTCCGAAAAATCCTATGCGCGCTGGACCCGGCAGCCGGCCATGGCGTCGGCCTTGCTCAGCCGCTTTGATGTGGTTATGGCGCAGTCCCGGCTCGACGGCGACCGCTATGCCAGGCTTGGCGCGCCAAGGATCGCGCTTGGCGGCAACCTCAAATACGACGTGACGCCGCCGCCCGCCGACCCCGCCGCGCTGGCGCTGCTCGAAGGCGCGACAGCGGGCCGCCCGGTTTGGATTGCCGCCAGCACGCACCCCGGCGAAGACGAAATGGTGATCGATGCCCACCGGCGCGTGGCGGAAAGGCTGCCGAGGCTGCTGACCATCATCGCGCCCCGGCATCCCGGACGGGGCGAGGATGTGGCGTCTTTGAGCCGGGCCATGGCAGTGGCCACCGGGCGGCGCAGCGCTGGCGACCTGCCGGATGGCGCGGTCGACATCTATGTCGCCGACACGGTCGGGGAACTGGGGCTGTTCTACCGCCTTGCGCCGGTCGCCTATCTTGGCGGCTCGCTGGTGCCGCATGGCGGGCAGAACCCGATCGAGCCAGCCAAGCTAGGCGCTGCGATCGTGCATGGCCGGCACGTGCAGAACTTCACTGATGTCTATGCCTCGCTCGATGCCGATGGCGGAGCGGTCAATGTGCCCGACACCGGCGCGCTGGCCGGGCAGGTGCTGCACTGGCTGAGCCACGCGAGCGCCGCCCGCGAGGCAGGCCGGCGGGCGATGGCCGTGGTGTCGAACCTGTCGGGCGCAGCCGACCGCGTCATGCAGGCGCTCGATCCGCTGCTGGCGCGTGCGGAACTCAAGCGCGCGGAAGTCAGGCGCGGACTGGCCGAGCGGTGATGCGCGCACCCGCCTTCTGGTGGCGGAACCCGCCCACGCTGGCGGCACGGACATTGTGGCCCCTCGGTGCAGCCTATGGCTGGCTGACGCTGCGCCGCATGGCCCGCGAGGGCGCGCGCGCCGATTGCCCGGTGATCTGCATCGGCAACTTCACCACCGGTGGATCGGGCAAGACCCCGGTGGCGATCCATCTGGCCGCGCAGTTGGTGGCGCGCGGGCACAAGCCGTTTTTCCTGTCCCGCGGCTATGGCGGCCGGATGGCATCGGCGACGCGGGTCGATCCGGCGCGCCACACCGCATGGGATGTCGGCGACGAGCCTCTGCTGCTGGCCCGCACCGCGCCCGTCATCGTTTCGGCGGACCGCGTTGCGGGCGCGAAGATGGCGGTCGCTGCCGGCGCGAGCGTGATCGTGATGGATGACGGCATGCAGAACCCGGATCTGGCGAAGGATCTCACCATCGCCGTGATCGACGCGGCCTCCGGCTTCGGCAACGGGTTGGTGTTTCCTGCCGGGCCTCTGCGCGCGCCGGTTGAGGGCCAGTTGCCGTTTGCGCAGGCGGTCATTGTCGTCGGCGATGGCCCGATGGCTGACAGTGCGGCAGCACAGCTTGGCGATCTGCCGCTGGTGAGCGCCAGACTGTCCGTGCCCGCCGACATTGCGGCACGCCTTGATGGCCAACCGGTGATCGCCATGGCCGGGATTGGCCTGCCGGCCAAGTTCGACGCGACCTTGCGCGACGCGGGCGCGCGCATCGTGGGCCGGCACGTCAAGGCCGATCACGAGGCTTATGCCGCCGATGAACTTGCCATGCTGGCGGCACGCGCCGAGGCGCTTGGCGCGATGGTCGCCACGACCGAGAAGGACGCCGTGCGCATCGGGGCCATGATGCCGCCAGAACTTGGCGCGCGCCTGCTGATCGTGCCTGTGAGCCTGACCATCGGTGACGGCGGCGCGTTGCTTGCAGCGCTGCTGGACGCGGCCCTGCTGCGGGCCACGCGTGCCTGAAAGCTTTCAGCGCCGGGCCGGGCGCCTCAGTCTCTCGATCACGGCCTGCGGCGAAGCGTAAGGCTCGTTCAGATCAACCGACCAGTAGCGCAGTTCTTCCAGCGGGATGCGCACGCCGGTCACGGCGCAGCGCACGAACGTGCCCTGCTTGAGAATGACGAATTCCCCGTCGCCATAGTCGAGCACGGCCTCCTGACCGCCCAGAAACGACGCCTCATGCCGGTTCATCGCCTCGATCCTCATCCAACGCGCATCATTCGCGAGTTGTCAGCTAGCATCCCTGATGGCAGTCTGCAAAGAGATCGAGAATGCGAGTTTTTCCGTGACGCTGCCCTACCCTTGTGATGCCATGTGCACGGCGCGGGCGCCTTTACCCAGCCTGCGCCTGCCGATGCACCGCACTATTTGCCGCATCATGGGCCTGCTTGGCGGCATGTTGATGGCTTTCGGCCTCATGGTCGCTGATGGCAAGGCGCAAGCCGCTCCCGAAATCGTGCGCGTCCCGGCGGAAGATGTGGAGCTGACGGCGGCGCTTTATCGGCCGTCAGGCCCCGGCCCGCACCCAGCGGTGATCGCGCTGCATGGCTGCGCCGGACTGTTCAACACCCAGATGCAGCCGACGGCACGGCACGCCGACTGGGGCGCCAGGCTGGCGGCAGCGGGTTTTCTGGTGATCATGCCGGACAGTTTCCGCTCGCGCGGGCTTGGCTCGCAATGCGGCACCGTCAACCGGGCCGTGCGCCCGGGCCGCGAGCGGGTGGGTGACGTGCTGGCGACAAAGACGTGGCTGCAGGGCCGGAGCGACGTGAAGGCCACGGCCATCTCGCTGCTTGGCTGGTCGAATGGCGGCTCCACCGTGCTGGCGGCCATCCGGCGCGACCGCAAGCCAGCCGACAGGGCGCCCGACATCGCCCGCGCCGTCGCATTCTATCCCGGGTGCCGGGTGCAGACCGAATCCAACAGTTTCCGTGCCCGCATGCCGCTGCTGATCCTGATCGGCGAAGCGGATGACTGGACGCCCGCAGCCCCTTGCGAGGCGCTGGTGAAGGACGCGCTTGGCCGTGGCGAAGCGCTAGAGATCAAGCTCTACAAGGATGCGTTCCATGATTTCGACCATCCGAACAGCCCGCTGAGGCAACGCAACAACCTGGCTTTCACCGCCGGGGGCAGCGGAACGGCCACGCAAGGGACCAATCCGGAAGCACGGCAGGACGCGCTGCTGAGGGTGCCTGCCTTTCTGGCGAGGTGAAGATCAGCGCCGCTCCTTGAAGAAATCCTTCAGCAGCGCTGCTGCTTCTCGCTCACCGATGCCGCCATAAACCTCCGGCGCATGGTGGCAGGCCGGCGAGGCATAGAGCCTGACACCGCTCTCGACGGCGCCGCCCTTGGCGTCGCTTGCGCCGAAGTAGAGCCGCCTGATCCGCGCGAACGAGATCGCGCCGGCGCACATCGGGCACGGCTCCAGCGTGACGTGAAGGTCGCAGCCCGTGAGGCGCTCGTCGCCGATCACGCTGCATGCGGCGCGGATCACCAGCATTTCAGCGTGGGCGGTCGGGTCGTTCAGTTCGCGCGTGCGGTTGCCGGCGCTCGCGATCACGATGCCGTCACGCACCACAACGGCGCCCACCGGCACTTCGCCGCGCAAGGCGGCGGCGCGTGCCTCGTCAAGGGCCAGCAGCATGGGCCTTGGATTGCCGGGATCGGGCATGGATGGAATTTGTCTCGCTCACAACACCAATCCCTGTTACCACGCGGCCCTTCGGGTGCGAAGCGCGTGAGCCCTCCGCCAAACCCCAAAAGGACGACACGCCATGAGCGATGATGAGATGAGGCGCGGCCCAAAGGGTCCGCGCGGACCACGCAAACCAGGTGGTTTCGGCGGCAAAGCCGGCGGCGGCGATCAGCGCGGAGGCGGCGGCGAGCGTCCGGCGCGTGATGGATTCAAATCTGCTGGATTCAAGCCGGGCGGCTTCAAATCGGCGGGATCATCCCGTCCCGGCGCATTCCGCGACGCCCCGCCTGCAGGCGAGCGCAGCGAGCGGCCGCGCACCGAGCGCCCTGAAGGGCGTGCCGGCGGCGACAGACCCTTCAAGCCACGGTTCAACCGCGATGGCGACGCGCCGAGGAGCGCAGGAACCGGCGGTGAAAGAGCCGGCGGCGAGCGCGGAAACTATCGGGCCGAGCGACCATCCGGCGACGGCTTCCGGCCGCGCGGGCCGCGCCGCGACGGCGACAGCGAAAGACCACCCCGCCGCTTCAGCGAAGGTGACAGGCCGCAGCGCGACGCATCCGATGCGCCGCGCTCCTCCTCGCGGCCGGAGCGGAGGCCTTTCCTGCCACGTGGCGGCAACCCCGAGCGGCTTGCCTCGCCCGAGAAGGATGGCGGCGCGATGCGGATCGCCAAGGTGATCGCCAGGGCCGGCGCCGCTTCTCGCCGTGAAGCCGAGGAGATGATTGAGCAGGGCCGGGTCACCGTCGATGGCGCGTTGATCGCTTCGCCTGCGCTCGATGTGCTGCCGTCAGCCCGGATCACGGTTGACGGCGAGGCCCTGCCGGCGCGCGAGCGCACCCGGCTCTGGCTGTATCACAAACCGTCGGGGCTGGTGTCCACCAACCACGACCCCGAAGGACGCACCACCCTGTTCGAAGCCCTGCCGGAAGATCTGCCGCGCGTCATCACCATCGGGCGGCTCGACATCAACACCGAGGGGCTCTTGCTGCTGACCAATGATGGCGGGCTGGCACGCGTGCTCGGCCATCCGGAAACTGGCTGGCTGCGGCGTTACCGCGCCCGTGCCTATGGCGAAATCACGCAGGACAAGCTGGACGCGGTGCGCGGCGGCGTCACCATCGACGGCGAGAATTTCGGGCCGGTGATCGCCACCCGCGACCGGCAGGTGGGCGACAACACCTGGCTGACGGTGGACCTGCGCGAGGGCAAGAACCGCGAGGTCAAGCGCGTGCTCGAGCATCTTGGCCTCACCGTGAACCGGCTGATCAGGATTTCGTTCGGGCCGTTCCAGCTTGGCGAACTCGGCGAAGGCGAGGTCGAGGAGGTGCGCACCCGCGTGCTGCGCGACCAGCTCGGCGAGCAACTGGCAAGCATCGCCGGCGTCGATTTCGAAGCGTCGATGCGCCATGAGAACCGGATTGACCGCCCCCACGAGGATGAGAAGCCGACGCGGGCCTCACTGCGCGGGACGCCACGTGGCCCGGGCCGTGACGGACCCCGCGATGAGCGGCGCGGCGAACGCCCGCGCTCGGCCGAACGCGGGCCTCGCCGGGAGTTCGGCCGCGATGGGCCGGAGACCGAAAAGCCAGCGCGCCGCCCGCGTGAAGGCGCCTATCACCGCGCCCGCGAGGAGGCCGGCGATGCGCCGCGCGACATCCTGCTGCGGGCAGAGGAAGGGCGCGGCGCGATCTGGCGCGACGAGGAAACCAGCGGCATGAAGCCCAGGCGCGCCGGCCCGCGCCGGGGTGCTGACCCGCGCGACGAACGCGCCTCCCGCGAGGCTGCCGGTGGCCGCGAGCGCGTGCGCGCCAAGCCGATCGAGGACCCCAAGGGCCGCCGCGTCACGGTGGAGCGGGTCACCGGCGCCTCGCCGGACCTGCCGCGCAAGCCACGCTACACCCGCGCCGATTTCGCGCCGACAACGGCGCAGGAGCGCCCGTCCCGGCGACCGTCATCACGCCCGCGCGAGGATGGCGAAAGGCCATTCAAGCCGCGCGGTCCCCGCAGTGATGCAGGTCCTCGCAATGATGCACGTCCGCGCAGCGACGCAGGGCCGCGCCGTGACTTTGCCGACAGGCCGCCGAGGAAAGATTTCGGTGATCGCCCGCCGCGCGCCGACGGAGAGCGCAGCTTCCGGCCAAGGAAGGACAGAGGCCCGCGCGAGGACCGCGCTCCCAGGCAGGACCGGCCCCCGAGGCAGGACCGGGCACCCCGTGAAGGCGGCGACCGCCCTGCCCGCGCCTTCCGTGACCGGGACGACGCCGCGCCACGCGGCGAAGGCCGCGGCGGCTTCGGCGGCAGGCCGCCGGGCAGAACCGGCCCCGGCGGCGACAGACCTGGCCGCAGCGGCCCTGCGCGCAGCCCCGACAGGGGCGGCGGTGACAAGCCGCGCGGGCCGCGCAAACCGAAATTCTGAGCGCGCAACCTGTGCGGATCGTTGGCGGCACCTTGCGTGGGCGGGCACTGATCGGGCCGAAGCCCGGAGACATGGGCATCCGCCCGACCTCGGATCGCTTGCGCGAAAGCCTGCTCAACATCGTGGCCCATGGTGCCGACGTGGAACTGGACGGCGCGCGCGTGCTCGACCTGTTTGCAGGAACCGGGGCGCTCTCGTTCGAGGCCATCTCGCGCGGCGCGAGCTTCGCGCTGCTTGTCGATGACGGCATGGAGGCGCGCGGGCTGATCCGCGCCAACCAGGACGCGCTGGGGCTTGGCGGCGCGACCCGCGTCTACCGGCGGGACGCCACGAAGCTTGGAGCCATCTCCGGCATGGAACCGTTCGATCTCGTGTTCTGCGACCCGCCCTACGGCAAGGGGCTGGGCGAACTGGCCCTTGCCTCGGCGCGTGACGGTGGCTGGCTCAAGCCTGGCGCGCTGGTGATCTGGGAAGAAGCGGCGACAGCGGAACTTGAAATTCCGGCAGGATTCACCGACATGGACAGGCGTGGCTACGGCGAGACGCAGGCGTGTTTTCTCAAAGCCGACTGACCGGCTCCCAAAGGACAAGCCCTGCATGCTGACCCAGTTTCTCGATGTTCTCGCCTTGATCAGCGCGCTTGGCGCTTCCTATCTTTGGTGGAAAGCGAGTTGCAACCACGTCCGGCGCATCAGCCTGACAGAGGAGTTGGACGCGCAGGACTTCAATCGCATCGTCATCGCGATGAACCGCTCGCAGTTGCTCAATCGTCGCGCCGCGATCGCCACGGCGGTGTCGGCGCTCTCGATCGCCATGAAGTTCGGCCATGATCTGGTGAGAAGCATGTGACAGGCGCGCCGTCAGGCCGGGCTTGAGCCGAGCGTGAACGGGGCACTGCGGGCGATGGCCAGATGCGCAGCGCAGCGCGATCCCGGCGAGGCGGCCGCTGTGACGGTTTGACCTGCCACTCAACTCCTCCCGAACAGCCGTTCGATGTCGCTGAGCTTCAGCTCGACATAGGTCGGGCGGCCATGGTTGCACTGACCGGAGAACGGGGTCGCCTCCATGTCCCGCAGCAGCGCGTCCATCTCGTCGGGCCGCAGGCGGCGGCCGGCACGGACCGAATGGTGGCAGGCCATGGTCGCCAACACCTTGTCCAGACGGTTGCCGACCGCGCCGCTGTCGCCGTCGGCTGCCAGCGCATCGGCCACATCAAGAACGAGTTGGCGGATGTTGCCGTCGGCGAGTTCGCCCGGCACCTCCCGCACCAGAATGGCGCCCGGGCCGAATGGCTCGATGGCAAGGCCGAGGCCTTCCAGGTCCGGTGCTGCCGCGCCAAGCCTGTCGGCGTCGACGGGGTCGAGTTCGACAACCTCCGGAATCAGCAGCATCTGCCGGGCGATGCCCCTGCCCGCGCGCGCCGCCTTCATGCGCTCGTAGACCAGCCTCTCATGCGCGGCGTGCTGATCGACGATGACGACGCCGTCAGTGGTCTGGGTGATGATGTAGGTCTCGTGCAGTTGCGCCCTAGCCGCACCCAGCGGGCGTGACATTGCGCCAGGCGACGTGGCGTCGCGGATATCGGCGGACGGAAAGGCCATGTTGCCCAGGCTAGGTTGAGGGCTTTCGCCAAAGCCCGTGCCGACGGGAATCGGGGCTGCGGCCTGCTGGAGGCCATTCCAGCCGAAGCTGGGCGCATGCGGCCGCTGGCTGTGCAGAAGGCCGCGCATGGCCGCGAGCGTGCGCTCGCCGCCGGCAGTGGTGGCGCGATGGCCGGCGCGCGCCAGCGCCTCGCGGAGAGCATTGACCACCAGAGCGCGCACCAGCGTGCCATCCCTGAAGCGAACCTCGCTCTTGGCCGGGTGGACGTTGACATCGACCAGCCGTGGCTCGCAATCGACGTGGAGCGTGATTGCAGGATAACGGTCGCCCGAGAGCACGTCAGCATAGGCCCCGCGCACCGCGCCCATCAGCAGGCGATCCTTGACCGGGCGGCCGTTGACCGCCAGGTGAATGGCGCCCGCATTGCCGCGATTGTGCGTCGGCAGGCCGGCATGACCATGCACATGCACGCCGTCGCGGGCCGCGTCGACAGCAACGGCGTTGTCCGGAAAATCACGCCCGAGAATGCGTGCTGCCCGCGCCAGCGCATCTCGCTCGGCGGGAAAGGTGAACGGCGTGAAGCCGTCGCCGCTCAGGGCGAAGCGCACGTTCGGGTGGACGAGCGCCAGGCGCCGCACCATCTCGGCCACGGCCAGAGCTTCGGAGCGATCCGATTTGAGGAATTTGAGCCTGGCCGGAGTGGCATGGAACAGGTCCGTGACCTCGATCCGCGTGCCCTTGGCCGCGGCGCTGGGGCGAACCTCACCCTTCTCGCCGCCATTGACCGTGAGGGCGGAGCCGTGTTCCGCTCCTGCCTGCCGGGTGACGATGTCGAGCCGGGCAACCGAACCGATCGAGGGCAAGGCCTCGCCGCGAAAGCCCAGCGTGGCGATGGCGAACAGGTCGCCGTCCGGAAGCTTCGAGGTGGCGTGGCGCTCCACGCACAGCGCCAGATCCTGCGGCGACATGCCCGCGCCGTCGTCAACCACGCGGATGAGCCGGCGGCCGCCGGCTTCGATGGTGATCTCGATCGATGTCGCGCCCGCGTCGAGCGCATTCTCGACCAGTTCCTTGACTGCCGCAGCGGGCCGCTCGATCACCTCGCCGGCGGCGATCTGGTCGACCAGAACCGGCTCCAGGCGGCGGACCGGCATGGCTCAGCCCAGCCCGACAGGGCGGCCCACGGCAACCACAAGCTGCTTGTCTGCCCCGTAAAGCCGTTCGGCGACGCGGCGCGCATCGGCCATGGTGACGGCCCGGAACAGGTCATTGCGCTGCGCGACATAGTCGATGCCAAGCCCCATCACCGCGAACGAAAGCAACTGGCTGGCGATCTTAGACGAGGTGTCGAAACGCAGCGGGAATGAACCAATGAGATAATCCTTCGCCTCCGAAAGCTCGCTTTCGGTCGGGCCGTGGGTCGCCAGCGAGCGCATTTCGCCGCGCATCACGTCGAGCGATTCGGCGACCCGGTCATTCTTGGTCGCAGTGACGCCGATATGCATTGCGGCGCGGCGCATGCTGACAAGGCCGCTGGAGACGCCATAGGCGAGGCCGCGCTTCTCGCGCACCTCCATGAACAGGCGCGAGGTGAAGGCGGAGCCGCCAAGCACGTGGTTGACGATCTCGGCGGCGATATAGTCCGGGTCGTCGCGCAACAGGCCGGGCGCGCCATAGCGCAAGGCGGTCTGCGGCACGTCCATCTCGATGATCTTGACCTCGCCGAGGCCCTGCACCCGGGTTTCGGGCACGGCCACAAGGGCGCTGCGTTTCGCCAGCGGTCCGAATGCCTCGTCGATGGCGGCGGCAAGCTCGGCAGCGCCGATGTCGCCGACCGCCACCACGCGCAGGTTTGCGGGGTCGAAGACCATCGCGGTCAGCGCCTTCAGATCGGCCACGGTCGTGGCCTCGACACTGTCGAGCGTGCCGCGCGGCTGCGGGGCATAGGGGTGTCCGGCAAAGGCGCGCTCGGAAAAAGCGCGGCGCGCGATGGAATCGGGATCCTGCAACTCGCGACGCAGGCCAGCGCTCACCTGCGCCTTGACGCGGCCGACCGCATCGTCGTCGAAGCGCGGCTTCTGGACGGCAAGGGCGAGCAGGCCGAATGCCTCCCTGGCATGGCTGCTGAGCGTCTTCAGCGAGCCACGGAAATCGTCGCGGTCCGCGGAAAAGGACAGCTCGATGGCATGGTCGGCCAACGCGTTCTGGAAGGCCTCAGCGTCCATGTCGCCAGCGCCTTCATCGAGCAGGCCCGAGACGAGGTTGAGCGCGCCTGCCTTGCCGGCTGGGTCATGGCATGTGCCATTGAGGAAGGCGAAATCGAGCGCGATCAGCGGCAGATTGCGATCCTCGACCAGCCAGGCCGTGACGCCGCAAGCGGAGGTGACGGCCTGGATGCGGGGGCCGGTGGCGGGCAGTGCAGAGGCCTGGGCTATGTTCATCGAACGGTCCTGAAATGACGTTGCCGCGACAACTCGCGGCGCGAAGACGGCAGCGGGCGACAGCGCCTTGAAGGGTGCGGTCAGGCGCCGACCAGCCGGCCGGTGACGCCGCGGGTGAGGTCCATGTGCTTGCGGGCCGCTTCCAGCACCGTTTCGCCGCTGACCGCGGACAACCGCTCGGGCCAGCGCTCGATGGCCTCGATGGTGTCGCCAACGGCGAGCGACGAGCCATAGAGCCGCGCCAGGCTCGACTGGCTGTCGCGCTGGTAGATCGTGTCAGCCACCAGCCGGGTGCGGCTGCGCTTCAGTTCGGCCTCGGTCGGGCCGCTCTCGAGGAAGCGCTCGACGGCGCCCTTGACCTCGCTTTCGAGGTCGTCGAGCGAAACGCCTTCGACAGGAGCAGCGCTCAGCGAGATGCGGCCTGAATCAAGCATCGAGCCCCAGTATGACCCGCTCATGTGCGAGGCGACCTCACGTTCGACAACGAGGTCGCGGTAGAGACGCGAGGTTGCGCCGCCGCCCATGATGTCCAGCGCGAGGTCCAGCGCGAAGGCGTCCTCGCCGCTGGCGTTGCCATAGCTCGGGGCGACGAACTGGCGGTAGAGAACCGGCTGGCGCACGCGCGCATCGGACACCGTCACGCTGCGGGCGGCGCGTGCCGGCGGTTCGGACAGGCGGCTGCGCATCGGGTTGGCCCCGGTGGGCGCAACCGGGCCATAGTGCGTCTCGGCGAGGGCGCGCACCTCCGCATCGTCGGCGTCGCCAGCGACCACCAGGATGGCGTTGTCGGGCGTGTAGAAACGGCGATAGTAGTTGAACGCGTCGGCGTGTTCGAGCCCGGCGATCTCGTGCTCCCAGCCGATGATCGGCAGGCCATAGGGATGGTGCATGAACAGCGCCGCGGTCATCTCCTCGGAAAGCTGCGCGCCCGGATCGGCGTCGACCCGCATGCGCCGCTCTTCCAGAACCACGTCGCGTTCGGGGGCAACCACCGCCTCGTCGAACGAAAGGCCGGTCATCCGGTCGGCCTCATAGGCCATCACCGCGCCGAGATGCTCGCGCGCCACGCGCTGGAAATAGGCTGTGTAGTCATAGGAGGTGAAGGCGTTCTCCTGGCCGCCGAGGGCCGCGAGCTGCTTCGAGAACGCGCCGGCCGGATAGGTCGCCGTGCCCTTGAACATCAGGTGCTCGAGAAAATGCGCAATGCCGGATTTCCCCGCCGGATCGTCGGCGGAGCCGTTGCGATACCACACCATGTGGGTGACGACAGGCGCGCGCCGGTCCGGAATGACCACGACCTGAAGGCCGTTTTCGAGGTGAAACATGCCGACAGGGGCGGATGGTGACAGCTTCATCGTGATGAACGCCTGCAAAAAGGTGGATGACACCGACAGCACGCTCGACGCTGCCACGGCTCGACATACCTATGCAAACATCACGTCAATGTCAGCATGCGATCAGCGAAACAACGCCTTCGTGACTGCAACGCCGTCCCCGCTCACTGCGGGAGCGGCTGGCCGGTCACGAACTCGCGCTGCCCGGTGCTTTCGCTCCGGATCACCGGGGCCTGCGGGCCTGGCGCGATTCGCTGCGTCGTTGTGCGCATGCCTGTCGGCGGCTCGAACAGATAGCGCCGCGGTGGTTCCTGGCCGAGCGGAACCTCGTTGTCCTTCGCGCGTGCTGCATTCCGCGCATCGGCTTCGCGCATCTGCCGCATCGGCGCGTAGAGCAATTCATCAGGATCATTGTCCGATGGCGACGCGATGCGCACGCGCGTGTTCGCGCCGCCACGGCCGCGGGCCAGATCCTCGTTGGACAAGCGCCCGTTCTGGTTCAGGCGATACTTCTCCCGCTCGGTGGCCGGCGTCAGCGCGTCGGCGGTGTTGGTGCGGCGGCGCTGCAGATCAGGATCATTGGGCCAGTTGGTGCGGGCGCGCGCCGCCTGCTCCTGCGGCGACGGCAGGCTGGAGCGCGGCGGCACGACCAGCGGCGGACGCTCGCGGTAGTCGATGGACGGCGATTCCGGCGCGGTGATGCCCAGCAGGCTCAGCACGCCGCTGGTGAGCGACGGCTCCTGCGCCAGGACCGGCGTGGCGGCGCTTGAACACAGCGCGAGGGCGGCAATGGCAACATGAAGACGGCGCATGTCTGACAATCTCTTTCCCGAACGAACGATCAATCGCAGTATCAGCAGTCTCGGCACGGAGGCAGGTGCATGGCCAACATGGCGGCCAATTGCGGCATCATGCTGTCAACCGCCCTGACTGGCCGGTTTCGACCGGCCCTCCACCACGGCGTCATACAACAACACGATGACGCCGACAACAATGGCCGCGTCGGCAATGTTGAAGACATACCAGCTCAGTTCGCCCCAGTGCAGATGGACGAAATCCGCCACTGCGCCATAGGCGACACGGTCGACCACGTTGCCGAGCGCGCCGCCAATGATCAACCCGAGCGCCAGCGCCTCCATCTTCCGGGCCGAACGCCGCAGCCAGAACCCGAGCCAGACCGACGCGGCAATGGACAAGGCCACCAGCGCCCAGCGCCCGAGATCGCTGGATTGCTGGAACAGGCCGTAGGATATGCCCCGGTTCCAGACCATGACGAACTCCAGGAACGGCAGAAGCTGCCACGGCCCCGTGTCTTCGAGCCGGACAACGAACAGAATCCAGAGCTTAGAAAGCTGATCAGCCACGAACACGCCCAGCGCCGTGAACGCGCCAAGGCGCGTCACGCCGGCCGGCGCCGCCATGTCGCCCTGTGCCATCACGCCGCTTTGCCCTCCAACTCGCGCAACGCCTGCGCGTCGCGCAGGGTGATGTCGGGGTAAGCCGGGTCGGCGGTGGCGGGGTCGAAGTATTTCCACGAGCGGGCGCACTTGATGCCCCTGGCCGGCTCGACCACGACCGCCACGCCCCTGACATCGCCAAGGCGAAAGGCATCGGCCGGACCCGCGCCGACAGCCAGCGTGATGCCCGACGTGATGCTGATCTCCGCCATGTCGACCGCACGCAGGATGGCGAGATCGGCCTCGTCAAGGTGCAGCCAGAGCACGGGGCTAGCCTCCAGCGAGGAGCCGATTCGCTTTTGCGCGCGCTCGATCTCGATCGCCCCCGTGACCACCCGGCGCACGTCGCGCACCAGCTTCCAGCGCGTGGCCAAGCCGTCGTCACGCCAATGGGACGGCACGTTGGGGAAGGTTTCGAGATGAACCGAGCCGCCACTGTCCCCGAGCGCGGGATAGCGCTCCAGCCAGGCCTCGTCCGCCGTGAACACGAGCACCGGCGCCAGCCAGACCGTGATGCAACGGAAGATGTGCTCCACCGTCGTCAGCGCCGAGCGCCGGACGATGCTGGACGACGGATCGCAATAGAGCGCGTCCTTGCGCACGTCGAAATAGAAAGCCGACAGGTCGGCGGTCATGAATTGCGACAGGAGCGCGATCACCTTCTTGTAGTCATAGGCCGCGTAGGCGGCGCGCACGGCTGCGTCCAGTTCCGCCAGCCGGTGCAGCATCAGCCGCTCGAGTTCCGGCATCGCGCCTGCATCCGCCACGCGGTCCGCTTCGTCGAAATGCGCCAGCGTGCCAAGCATCCAGCGGATGGTGTTGCGCAGCTTGCGGTAGGTTTCCTGCATGTTCTTGAGGATTTCGGGCCCGATCCGCTGATCATCGGCATAATCCACCGACGCCACCCACAGGCGCAGGATGTCGGCGCCGGACTGTTCGATGACCTTCTGCGGAGCCACGACGTTGCCGAGCGATTTCGACATCTTCTGGCCCTTCTCGTCCATGGTGAAGCCATGGGTGAGCACCACGTCATAAGGCGGGCGGCCGCGCGTGCCGCAGCTTTCGATCAGCGACGAATGGAACCAGCCGCGATGCTGGTCCGAGCCTTCAAGATACATCACGGTGTCGCGCCCGCCGTCGACCTTCCGCCGCGTGCCGGCGAGCGCCGGGAAATGCCTGGCATCGTCGAGAACGTAGGCATGGGTCGAGCCTGAATCGAACCAGACGTCGAGCACGTCGTCGACCTTCTCGAAATCGGCGGCGTCATAGCCGAAGGGCTCAAGGAAACGAGCGCCGTTGGCAGAGGCGAACCACGCATCGCCGCCCTGGGCCTCGAAAGCCGCCGCGATGGCATCGTTGACACGGGCGTCACGCAGGACATCGCCCTGCTTGAGCGCGAAGGCGCCAAGATCGCGCTTCGCCACGAAGACGGTGATCGGCACGCCCCAGGCGCGCTGGCGCGACACCACCCAATCGGGCTTGGCCTCGATCATGCCGCGGATGCGGTTTTCGCCGGAGGCCGGCACCCACTCAGTCGCCTTGATGCCGGCAAGGGAGACCTCGCGGAGGGTGGCCTCATTCATGAACGGCTTGTCCATGGCGATGAACCATTGCGGCGTGTTGCGGAAGATCACCGGCTTCTTCGAGCGCCACGAGTGCGGATACTGGTGCTTGAGCCGCCCGCGCGCGAACAGGTTGCCCGCCTCGATCAGGGCCTTGATCACGGCCTCGTTGGCGTCGCCCTTGTCGCCCTTGTCGGTGATCACGGTGCGGCCTTCGAAGCCGGGCGCATCCTTGGTGTAGGCGCCGTCTGCGCCGACGGTGTAGGGGATCGCGATCTCGATGCGCTTGGCGCGCAGCATCTGCTGCGTGTCCGCCCGCATCCAGATGTCGAAATCCTCGCGGCCATGGCCGGGGGCAGTGTGGACGAAGCCGGTGCCCGCGTCATCGGTGACGTGGTCGCCGTCGAGCAGGGGCACGTCGAAGTCGTAGCCGTGGCCGGCGAGAGGGTGGGCGCAGGTGATGCCCGCGAGCATCTCGGCCGTCACGTGCATCAGCCGTGTCGCCAGCGCCTTCGCCTTGCCAAAGACCTCTTCGGCCAGCTTGTCGGCCACGATGTAGCGCCTGCCGAGCGTCGCGAAGCTGCCGTCGAGCAGGCTGGTCAACTCATAGAGGCCATAACTGATCTTGTTGTTGAACGAGATCGCGCGGTTTCCGGGGATGGTCCACGGAGTTGTGGTCCAGATGAGGATGCTCACAGCACCGTCATGCTCGGGCTTGTCCCGAGCACCCTCGCCTTGATCAGCAGGGCTAGACGTGGATGGTCGGGACAAGCCCGACCATGACGCGGGTGGGTTCTTCACCCCGAACGCCACCCACACCATGTCGCTCTGATAATCGTGATACTCAATCTCGGCCTCGGCCAGCGCGGTGCGTTCGACCACGCTCCACATCACGGGCTTGGAGCCGCGATACAGCAGCCCGTTCATCGAGAACTTCATCAATTCGCGCGCGATCTGGGCTTCGGCCGGATAGGTCATGGTGAGGTAGGGCTTGTCCCAGTCACCTTCGACGCCGAGGCGCTTGAACTGCTCGCGCTGCACGCCCACCCAATGCTCGGCGAAGGCGCGGCATTCCTTGCGGAATTCGATCAGCGGCACGTCGTCCTTGTTCCGGCCCTTGGCGCGATACTGTTCCTCGATCTTCCATTCGATCGGCAGGCCGTGGCAGTCCCAGCCCGGCACGTAGTTGCTGTCATAGCCGGCCATCTGCGCGCCGCGCACCACCAGGTCCTTCAGGATCTTGTTGAGCGCATGGCCGATGTGGATGTCGCCGTTGGCGTAGGGCGGGCCATCATGCAGCACGAAGCGGTCGCGGCCCTTCGAGGCCTTGCGCGACTGGCCGTAGAGATCGATCCCGGCCCAGCGCGCGAGCATCTTCGGCTCCATGGCCGGCAGGCCGGCGCGCATCGGGAAATCGGTGCGGGGCAGGTTCAGCGTGGCGGAATAGTCGCGCTCGCCTGTGCTGGAATGGTTTGTCGCATCTGTCATGGGTCATCGCAGTTCGTGAGAAGCGGCGCTGCCGGGGACAGCGAATTTCGGCCCGTTCTGGGCCATCGCCGGCAAACTGGCAAGGCTGCAATGTGGGGGGATGGGGAGCGAAAACGGCAATTCCCGGCCCGTCAGCGCCCTGTCAAAGGGCGCGAGGGACCGGGCCTGTAATTCGCAAGGCGGGGCGCTGAACCATCATGGCCGGTGTCTAGCACCGTCCCGCCTGCAGCGAAAGAGCCCTGCCCGGCTCAAGCCGCCTTGATGCTGGAGATGTGTTCGGCCACGGCCTGGCGCAGGGTTTCGGCGGTCTGCATCACGGAATCGGCCGCTGTTTCGAGATCGCTCGCCGCCGTCGAGGTCTTGTTCGAGGCCTGGTCGACCGCCATGATCGCATTGGTCACGTCCATGCTGGAACCGGCTGCCTCCGAGATCGAGCGGGCGATTTCCTGCGTGGCGGCGCCTTGCTGCTCGACTGCGCCGGCGATCGAGAGCGTGATCCGGTCGATTGTCGCGATGGTTTCGCCGATGCCGCCGATGGCGCTGACGGCCTGCCGCGTGGCGGACTGCATCTCGTCGACCTGGCGGCTGATTTCGTCGGTGGCGCGCGCCGTCTGGCTGGCGAGCTGCTTCACCTCCTGCGCGACGACGGCGAAGCCGCGCCCCGCCTCGCCCGCACGCGCGGCTTCGATGGTGGCGTTGAGGGCCAGAAGGTTGGTCTGCTCGGCGATGCTGGTGATCAGCGTCACGACTTCGCCGATGCGGCCCGACGACGTCGCCAGCACGCCCACCAGTTCGCGCGTGGTGTCCATCGCCGTCACAGCTTCGGCGGTGACGGTCGAGCCTTGCGAGATCTGCTGCGAGATGTCGGCGATCACCGAGTTCAGTTCCTCGGCTGCGGCAGCGGCCATGCGGACGCTGTCGGATGAGCCGGACGAGGCGGTGCTGGCTGCGCCAAGCTGCCAGGCGGTGAGTTCGGCGGCCTGCCGCAGTTCCTCGGCATTGCTGCGCAGCGACTGGGTGGTGTGCAGCACGCTCGCAACCGAATCCTCGACGGCCGTGTTGAGGTGGCGCGCGGCATCGGCCAAAAGATCGGCGCGGTGCATCTGCGCTTCGGCCTCGCGCGCCTCCATGTCGGTCATCTGGGCTTTCTCGACCAGCGCCACGCGCAGTTGCTCCATCGCCCGCGCGGCGGCACCGAATTCGTTCCGGAGCGCGACATCCGGGACTTCCATGGACAGTTTGCCGGCGGCCATCGCCTGCATGGTCGCCTGCATCCGCTGCAAGGGCTTGAGGCCGTTCCTGATCAGCAGCAGGGCGAGAAGCAGGCTCAGCGCCGTGCCGAGGGCCGCGCCAATGATCACGCCGCTGGCGATCGTCGAGGCGACGGCATCGACCTCAGCCTTGCGCTTGCCGACATAAAGGATGCCGCCGACCGAGCCGTCGGCGACCGTGATCGGCACATACTCGGTGAAATAGGGCTGGCCAAGGATGATGGCTTCGCCACTGTAGACACGTCCCGCGCGGATGGCGGCAAAGACCGGGTTGGACTGGCCAAGGGTAGTGCCCACGGCGCGGGTGCCGTCGTCGCGCTTGACCGAGGTGGTGATGCGGACATAGTCGCCCTTGGCGTTGTCCCAGCGAAACACCGTGGCGGTGCCGCCAACGATCCGGGTCACCGTGTCGACGATCTGATGGTCCGGCATGTCCGGGATCGACGGCATCTGGACCCGGTCGATGCCGCCGGACCTGCTGAACACTTCGGCGCCGGACTGCGATGCGCGCACGAGATGCGCGGCCAGTTTCATCGCGCTCGCCTGTTCCGACAGGGCCTTCGCGGTCATGGTGCGTTCCACGACCATGTGGGACCAGATGGCGACGCTGCACGCGCTGGTCAGCATGAGGACGCCAAGGCCTATGGCCATTTTCGCCGCAAGGGACATGCGGCTCAAGAACGGCAACATGAGATATCCTGTGTCACGGTGCGAGGATTACACCGTGTTGTGCAACGGTCGTGGTTAACCGAGTGCAAACAAACCAGCCGAACTTTCGGCTTCAGCGGAATTCAGGACGCAGGTCGCGCAAGATATTGCGGGCCATCTGGCTGTCAGCGTCCATTTGCACGATCAATTCGGCCATGGTGTCGAACTTCTGCTCTGCCCTGATCCAGTCGACAAACTCGACTTCGAGGCTTTGCCCGTAGATGTCGCCGCCGAAGTCGAAGATGAAGCTCTCCAGCCTCGGCGCGCCGTCGTCGAAGGTCGGACGGCGCCCGAAACTCGCGATGGCGGGCAGCCAGGCGCCGCCGATCCTGACCCTCACGGCATAGATGCCGTGCCTGAGCCGGTTGTCCGGCGCCAGCAGCATGTTCGCGGTGGGATAGCCCAGAAGGCGGCCGCGCTTGTCGCCGTGGACAACCTCTGCCTCCACGCGCCAGCGATAGCCGAGAAGGCTGTTGGCGAGCCTGATGTCGCCCAGAGCCAGAGCTTCACGGATGCGGGACGACGACACGACCTCGCCACCGGCATCGAGCACGGGCGCGACGACCGCGACGGAGCGCGACAGGCGCTCAAAGGCGCTGCGCAGGCTGGCCGCGTTGCCGGCCCGGCCGCGCCCGTAGGCGAAGTCGTCGCCGACGACGATGCCGGCTGCGTCGAGCACGCCAAGCAGAAGATCATCCACGAAGTTGTCGGCCGTGCGGCTGGCAAATTCGCGGTCGAACGCCAGTTCGGCAACCGCTTGGCAGCCCAGTTCCGCCAGCAGCCGACGCCTGACTGGCGACGGGGTCAGCCGGAACACCGGATTGTCAGGGCGGAAGACCGTGCGCGGATGCGGCTCGAACGTGACGAGGCCAGCGGGGCAGCGAAGGCCGTCAGCCATGGCCGCAGCCTTTGCCAGCAGAGCGCGATGGCCGAGATGCACGCCGTCGAAATTGCCGATCGCCCAGACCGCGCAGCGCAAGCCGGGCGGCACGACGCCGCTTCCGTTCCAGAGCGTGATCTGTCGAGCGGCGGAATTTGCGTTTTCAGCAGTCACAAATCACTCGTTCCAAGGTTCAATGCCGCGTGACCTGACGCGATCGCTTGCAGCCGTCAAGTCAAAGGCCGGATTGGTCGGCGGCACTTAACCCGTTATCAACTCCCATCGATTACACATCTGCGAATGTTCCGTCCCCATGGGCGGGTGCGGATCGCCGACTTGCTTCAGGTCGGCCCAGTGATTCACGGAGTATTTTTGATGGCGCTCGACACGTCCATGCCGATCCTCGTGGTCGACGACTATCAGACCATGGTGCGGATCATCAAGAACCTGCTCAAGCAGCTCGGCTTCGAAGATGTCGACGACGCTGCCGACGGCACCGCCGCCTTGGGCAAGCTGAAGGCCAAGAAATACGGCCTCGTCATCTCGGATTGGAACATGGAGCCGATGACCGGCTTCGAGCTCCTGCGCCACGTGCGTGCCGATGACGGCCTGCGGAGCACGCCCTTCATCATGGTGACGGCGGAGTCCAAGACCGAGAACGTCATCGCCGCCAAGAAGGCCGGCGTGAACAACTACATCGTGAAGCCCTTCAACGCGCAGACGCTCAAGACCAAGATCGAAGCTGTCTGCGGCGCCTGAACGATCTCTTTTCCCCCAGAGCATCGTCACATGGCCACACAGCTCCAAAGCGCGCCGGACCAGATCGCAGCCAGCGACTACCAGGCGCTCGCCCGCGAGGTCGACATGGTCGCCCTCTACATCACCGACCTGCGCTCGGCCATCAACGGTCTTGGCGTGCTCGACATCACGGACAGGAAACTCAACGCCGTCCAGGCCGACATCAACGAAGTCATCCTGCACACGCGCTCCGCCACCGACACGGTGCTCGAAACTGCGGAAAGCCTGATGGCCGCCAACGAGACGGGCGGGGCGTATCGTGAACTCGTCGAAGAGCGCATGATGCGCCTGATGGAAGCCTGCAGCTTCCAGGACTTGACGGGCCAACGCCTCTCGCGGGTCTCCGAGACGCTGAACGCGATGGAAGAGCGGCTGAAGCGCTTCGCGGCCCTCGTCAAGCCGAAGGGTCACGCCGAGATCGCGGGAAGCGAAGAGAGGCATCGCGACGATTGGCGCCAGCGCAACCTCGTCAACGGCCCGGGCGGGGCCAACGCGATGGACCAGGAGATGGTCGATTTCCTGTTGGCGAACTGCGCCTGACGCCTGATGGCTCTGGAACGCCCCTACCAGACCAGCCTGGTCATCACGTAGGTCGGCTGCACGGGCTGCTGGGACAGCCAGGCCCCGAACCGCTCCTGCCAGTGCTCGCGGCCGACATCGCCCCAGTGAATGCCGTCGAGCAGCAGGATCGAGCGGACACCGAGCGCGTGGGCGCCGGCAATGTCGGTGCGGATGGCATCGCCGACCGCCGCCACCCGCGAAAGGTCGGTCGCCGCGCCGCGCACCTCGGCCGCAAGGCCGAGCGCCTGCTGGTAGACGGCGGGATAGGGCTTGCCGGCGTAGATCGTCTTGCCGCCCAGCTTTTCATAGGCAAGCGCCATAGCGCCCGCGCAGGGGATCAGCTTGTGCCCGCGCTCGACGATCAGGTCGGGATTGGCGCAGATCATGGGAAGTCCGCGCCTCGCCATGACTGCGAGCGGCCCGGCATAGTCGTCCGGCGTCTCGGTTTCGTCGTCGGCAAAGCCGGTGCAGATGCAGTAGTCCGCCGCATCGGGCGGGGCGTGCCGCACATCGAGGCCCGCAAACAGGGTGTGGTCACGGTCAGGGCCCAGATGCGCGACGCTCTGGCCGGGCCGATCGGCGATCATCTGCCTTGTGAGGTCGCCCGACGTGATGATGCGGTCGAAAGCGCTGGTCGAGACGCCATAGCCGACAAGCTGCGGGATGACGTCGACAGACGGCCGCGGCGAATTCGACACCATGATGACGGTGCTGCCGGAAGCGCGCAGCATCTCGAGCGCGGCCACCGCGGCCAGATGCGCTTTCTGGCCATTGTGGACCACGCCCCAGACGTCGCAGATCAGGACGTCGATCGAGCCTGACAGGCTGCTGAAGCCCGTCACAAGGCGGTCTTCGGCAGGCAACGCGATGTCGGGGGCTTTCATGATGTCTCCGCAAGATCACTGTTGGCGGCTGAGTGACGGAGGGCGCGGCCCGCGTCAAGCGCGCCGCCAGCGGAACCTGCTCACGCCCGGCGCAGCACGGCGCGGAACGGCACCCTCACCTCCGCCGGCGCGGCGACGTTCTGCACGGCGGACCTTGCAGGCACGGGAAGGCTGTCCACCAACGCGTCGGGATCAGCCGACGACGGGCTGCCGTCCGCCGCCGCCTGCTTCTGGTCCTGCGGAAGGAACACCTCGGGCTTGATCGGACGCGGCTGCGAGATCGCGAAGCCCTGCGCCAGGCGGATGTCCAGATCGATCAGGTCGGCGACCAGCCGGTCTGTTTCCGCCCGTTCGCCGATCAGTTCGATGCCGGCCCGGCGCAGCAACTGCGACACATCGCCCGCCGCGATGTCGAGCCCCGATGACTGCTCCCCAAGGCCCGCCAGCATCAGCGCGGGAACCTTCAGGAAGCGCACGCCGCGATCCGCCAGCGCCACCGGATCGACCCGCAGATCGGAGACCTGATCGATGGCGAAGCGCACGCCATTGGCCGCCATGCCGCCGACAATGCCGAGGCGGGCCGGATCGAGCGTCCGCCAGACGCGTTGCGGTATCTCGATCACCAGACGGGTGGCCTGGGCACGATAGGCCTCGAGCACCCTGGCGATGGAGCCGAGGGCCCGCGCCTCCCCCCATGTGCCGCCCGACAGGTTGAGCGACACGAACTGGTCCTGCGCCCTGGCGTTGAGATGGCTGCAGATCGCCAGCACCTGGGTCAGCACCTGCGCATCCAGCCCGGCGCCATGGCCGGCCCGCTCGAGCGCCATGACGAATTCGGACGGCAGAAGCAGCGAGCCGTCGGCAAGCCGCAGCCGGGCCAGAGCCTCGTAGCCAACGGTGCGCCGCTGGGGCAAGGCCGCGACCGGCTGGAGGTGAACCTCGATGCCGCCATTGGCGAACGCCGACACGACCGCGGCAAGACGTTCCTCGTCGCGCCGCTTGAGGCTGGCGTCGACACGTTGATCGGGCTGCGCAACGAGGGCGATGGCGTCTGCTGCGGGGAGGACAACTCCTCCACGCACCGAACCGCCAGATGCAGACGCCGATCCTGCCGAGCCGGGCGCTGCGCCCGGTTGCGGCGCGGCGTCGGCCAGCGGTTGCGCCCTCGCAAGCTTCTCCTCATGCTCCGACACGGCATTGGCCACATCGCGCAGCACACCGCCGAGCAGCCCGACTTCGGCCGTCAACTCCGCCAGCGATGACCGCGTCGGCGCGATGTCGGCCTCGCGCAGCGGCTCCGAATCGATCCGCGACCGCAGCCCGTCGAGCTTGATCCGGGTCGCGCCCAGGCGGACGTTGAGTTCGCCGACATTGCGTGCGACCGCGTCGAGATCACGCCGCCGCTGCGCGTCGAGCGACATCAGCGCCGAGAGCGACGCGAGGCCCATCACGCCGACGGCAAAAGGCAGCGCCAGCACCGGCGGCAGGACAATGGCCAGCCCGACCGCCGCAAGAATGCCCGCAAGGGCGCTGGCCAGCGGCACCCGCAAGGCAGGCTCGATCGTCGAGATCAAGCGACGCCGCCGGTTGGGGCGGCTTGGCGCGGACTGCGGCACGTCGGTCATGCTTCGACCTCAAAAACAGCGGAATGCGCAACGCGCCTGAAATTCCGAATCACTGCAGGCGAGATTACGACAGCCGGTGCTTTCCTCACAGCGCGCGACGCCGCCATTCAAGGGCCTGCGGCGGGTTCAGCCACTATCGATGTCGCCGAGGCCGCCGCGAACCAGCGCATCGAGCAACATGGCGCGAACGTCGCTCGCGAAGAAGGCTCGGTCGAGAAAGTCTCCGGCATTCGCGCCGAACACCGGCGACAGCTTCGCCAGCTTGCGCATGGCCGCCATGGATTGCTCGCGCGCGCCCTTGTCCGATGCCGCGATGGCCTGCGCCAGCAACGCCAGCGGCGCTTCGGCCAGTTCGAGCGCCTTGATGGCCGAGCGCGCGCCGTCCGCGTCGCCGACCTCGCGCGCCGACAGATACAGATAGAACTCGTGCCAGACAGGGCGGGCACGGTTGACCTCCGCCGCACGCAACAACAGCGGGCGGCCCTCGCGGGCGCGGCCGGCCTGGGTCAGGCGTGCACCCAGATCGGCCAGGATGTCGGTGTCGAACGGGTTGCGGCGGACGGCCTCGAAGCCGACCTTGAGCGCTTCGGCCGTCTCGCCGCTGACGATGAGCACCGCCATCAGGCTTTGCAGGGCCCGGGCACTTTCAGGCGCCAGCGCCACGGCGTGCTGCGACGCCCGCCGCGCCCGGTCAAGCGCCGAACCGGGTCTGGGGTTGTAGCCGATCCGAAATTCGTCAAGGTGGATCATGGCCAAAAGTGCCCAGGCCGGATGGTAGTTGGGGTCCGCCTTGACCGTTGCCTCGAGGCATTGGCGCACCTGCTCGTGGCGTTCCGCCGACGGACCGGCCCAGTAATCGTATGTCCTGACGACGCATTGCACCGGCGTGCCGCCGGCGCCGTTCAGCCGCAGATCCGAGTGGATGCGGCCATAGGGCTGGGCAATGCGGACGGCATTGACCCGCGCCACTTCGCGAACCTGGTCGAGGTTGGTCAGCGCCGATCGCGGAAATTCGTTCCCGCCGGAAAAGACCACGCGTCCGTTGGCCACGTCATAGAGCCGGATGGCCGTGCTGAGAGTCTCGTCACCTTCCGGCTGGGCGCTGAATTCGATGCGGTAGGTCGGCTGGATCGGAACAGACGTGGCTGTCGTCGCCTTCAACACGGTGAAGTCGTCGAAACGGGACAACGCATCGGAAAGTTGCTGATCATAGAGGCGCGCGGCCTGGTTGATCATCTCGTCGGCGCCGGGCATGAAAACGATCTGGATCGTGGGTTGCCGCCGCGCGACGGAGGTCAGGGGCTCCAGACTGGCAAGGCTGTCCAGCGGCGCATTCGCCGCTTCTCGCCGCCAGACGTGGCCGACAAGTCCCGCGCCTATGGCGATCGCGACAGCGGCAGCCGCCAGCCAACCGGCCCGCAGGCGACGCGCCGGTCTGGCGGATGGCGGCGCGGCAACGACGGCTGGGGCTGAGGCGGCATCGCCAACCGAGGCCGTTTCCAGAGCCTGCCAATGCGCCACGACCGGCGCGGTGGCCACCACAATCGCCTCGTCAGCCTTCTCGATCGCCGCAGGTAACGTCACGGCCGGAATGTCGGTCACGCCGGACGCCTCGACGGCCACGCGCTCGAAGCGGGGCACGTAGGAGCCACGCTCGACCACGATCCTGACCGGGTCGCCAGCGCCTTCGCCGGCGTAGTAAGTATCCATTGCCCGGCGCAGGCGGCCCGCCTCGACGCGCACGATCGGATCAGCCACGGGGTCGAAATCATCCGGCCGCCCGAGGGCCTCGACGGCAATGGTGTAACCCTTGATCTCGTGCTGCCTGCCAAGAAGGGTTGCGTTGACGATGTAGCGCATGAAAGCTGCAAGCTGCGGCGCGGAGCGAAATGCCGCGCTGGCGACAATCCTGTCCCGCGCAGCAATTGCGTCCTGCTCGGTCACACCGCCAGGCGCCAGGCCGGTTTCGGACTTGCCGCGATCGCTCACATCGATGTCTTTCGTTGGCCCGAGACTGATCCGGGATTTTCGACACAGGGCCTGCGGAGTGCCCGGCAAATGCCGGCGACCAAAAAACTCAATGCATTGAAAGAACTATGCGTGGAGTCATAGCCATCTGTCAGGCGTTTGCAAAGCCACCCGATGTCGCGGTTTGTCCCGAGCGCCAGCCATGGCGGCAATGCCTTTTGCAGCAGTTTACTTGGACGGCAAGGCTGATACCGTGCGATCAGAGATTTTCGTCCGCCGCGCCACGCATCCCCAGGAGCTTCAGATGTCGCCATCCGCCTCGCGCCCCGCCGAGCAGCCCAACGACCTTGACTCGTTCTGGATGCCCTACACCGCCAACCGCGCCTTCAAGAAGGCGCCGCGCATGATCAGCCGCGCCGAGGGCATGCACTACTACACCACCGACGGAAAGCCGATCATGGACGGCACGGCGGGCCTTTGGTGCTGCAATGCCGGGCATGCGCGCAAGCCGATCATCCGCGCCATCCAGGCGCAGGCCGAAGAGCTCGATTATGCGCCGGCCTTCCAGTTCGGACATCCCAAGGTTTTCGCCGCCGCCGCCCGCGTGGCGGCGCTGGCGCCCGGCGATCTCGACCATGTCTTTTTCACGGGCTCAGGCTCGGAAGCGGTCGACACGGCACTGAAGGTCGCCATTGCCTACTGGAACGTCACGGGCAAGGGCGCGAAGACCCGGCTGATCGGGCGCGAGCGCGGTTATCACGGCGTCGGCTTCGGCGGCATCTCGGTCGGCGGCATCGTCAACAACCGGAAGTTCTTCGGCTCGCTGCTGGCCGGCGTCGACCACATGCCGACGACCTACAACCGCGAGAAGCAGGCCTTCTCCAAGGGTGAGCCGGAATGGGGCGGGCACCTTGCCGACGAACTCGAGCGCATCGTCACGCTGCACGACGCCTCGACCGTGGCCGCCGTGATCGTCGAGCCGATGGCAGGTTCGACCGGGGTGCTGCCGCCGCCTGTGGGCTATCTCAAGAAGCTGCGCGAGATCTGCACCAAGCACAACATCCTGCTGATCTTCGACGAGGTCATTTCCGGCTTCGGCCGCCTCGGCCACGCTTTCGCCGCCGAGCGCTATGGCGTCATTCCGGACATGATCTGCTTCGCCAAGGGCGTCACCTCAGGCGCGGTGCCGATGGGCGGGGTGCTGGTGAGAAAAGGCATCTACGACGCCTTCATGAACGGGCCGGACCATGCCATCGAACTGTTCCATGGCTACACCTATTCCGGCCATCCGCTGGCCGCCGCAGCCTCGCTGGCCGCGCTCGACATCTACCGCGAGGAGGGCCTGTTCGAGAACGCCAAGCGGCTCGAGCCGATCTGGGCCGAGGCGATCATGAGCCTGAAGGAAGAGCCGCATGTGGTCGACATCCGCACGCTCGGGCTGGTGGCGGGCATCGACCTCAATCCGCACGCCGACGGGCCGACGGTTCGAGGTTTCAGGGCGATGGACCACGCCTTCCACAACGAGGGCCTGATGCTGCGCTACACCGGCGACACGCTGGCGCTCACCCCGCCGCTGATCATCACTGAGAGCCAGATCGACGAGTTGGTCGAGAAGGTGCGGCGGACGATCAGGGCTGTGGCTTGAGGGGCTGGCAGAGCAATAGCGCTGTAGCCTGATCCTTCGCCCGTGTTTCGCACCTGACTTCTGCACCGGGAAAGCGCCGCGATCTCAAGTGCGGGGTCGTGCTGCACAATTCGTGAGTTATGCGACGTGGGCACGTTCTAGGGGTAAGTTGCGCATACCATCGTGCGAAGTTTATATTTTGATATGCCATACGCCCGAAAAATCATCCTACATGCACCGTCATGGGACTCGCCTTTGTTGGAAGGCTTCGTCCAAAAGTGTCTTTGTGACAACGTTGGTCTCGTTTGCGTAGTTGGCGACGACTGCGAACGGGTTCATGATGTTATCGATGAAATCGTCGTTGGGGACGGCTCTGCAACCAGCAAATACCTTACCACAACGTGGCACGCGGATGAAACCTTAGCCGATGTCCAAGCCTTTGCCGAAGCATGGACGGTAGAAGGCGACGAACATGCCAAGGTAGAGGAAGTGGCTTTGGTCCTTGGCAAACTCGTGCACAAATATTGATTTATTCGTTGGGCCGTCATGAACCCGAAACGTCCACAGCTCCAACACCCGGTCGCCGCTCAATAATGAAACCGGCACTGCGCCACTTCGAGCGTCTCACAAACCACGCGCTTGCACAGTTCGGCAAAGCGCCGGGTGTCAGCGGTCTGCATCTCGTTACCAAGCACTGTGGTGTCATCCCCGGCGGTCCGCAGGACCGGGAAGGGGATCCATGATGCCGCCATGTGGATCCCCTTCCCGGCGCGTGTCGCGCCGCCGGGGATGACAGCGCTGATGTGCGCGGCCATGTGCCGTCCACGCAAGCAAAACCGGTTTCCACTTTTCCCCGACATGCTCTAAACAGCGCCCAACCCGGAGCCCGCCCCCCCATGTCCCAACCCATGAAACTCGTCGTTGTCGGTGCTGGCGGGCGCATGGGGCGGACTTTGGTGCGGGCGATCTCCGAGAACCCGGATGTGGTGCTGCACGCGGCGCTGGAGCATGCCGGCTCACCGCTGTTGGGGCAGGATGCGGGCAGCGTGGCCGAGATCAAGCCTAATGGCGTGATGATCAGCGCAGATCCGCTGGCGGCGATCGTCGAGGCGCACGGCATTCTCGATTTCACCGTGCCGGACGTGTCCTGCGGCATGGCGGCGTTTGCAGCGCAGGCGCGGATTGTCCACGTGATCGGCACCACCGGCTTCGAGGACAAGCATGTCGAACGGCTAAAGGCCGCAGCGCGCCATGCCACCATCGTCAAGTCGGGCAACATGAGCCTTGGCGTCAACCTGCTCGCGGGGCTGGTGCGCAAGGCAGCGGCGGCGCTGGGCGATGACTGGGACATCGAGGTGCTGGAAATGCACCACCGCATGAAGATCGACGCGCCATCGGGCACTGCGCTGCTGCTCGGCAACGCCGCTGCCGAGGGACGCAAGGTTTCGCTGGCTGACAGGAAGGTGGCCGTGCGTGATGGCGTGACGGGCGCGCGCGAGCCAGGCACCATCGGCTTTGCCACGCTGCGCGGCGGCACCGTCATCGGCGAGCACAGCGTGATCTTTGCCGGGCAAGGTGAGCGCATCGAAATCGGCCACCGCGCCGAGGATCGCGGCCTGTTCGGGCGCGGCGCGATCCGCGCTGCGCTGTGGGCGCGTGGGCAGAAGCCGGGGCTTTACGACATGGATGACGTGCTGGGGTTGAAAGAATGAATAACCACCCCATGACGGAAGATGCTGCGCCGGAGAAAAAGGCCCTGAACCGGCTGGTTCTGCCATTTCTTATGGCTGGCCTGCTCGCTGGGTTCTTTTTCGGGATCGACAATGTGCTGGGGCAGCTTGTGCTGCTCGGAACGCTTGCGATTGGCTGCATCCACGTTCTCGCCAGCCTGTTCGGCTCCAATGCCGCTCTCGTGTTCGCGGCTTTCATGGCTGGGGCGGCAACCTGGAACAGTTTCAGCGCCTACGGTTGGAGCATAAGGGTCGGCATGATGGCTTTTGTTTCCATCGGCTTGAGTATTTTCGCTCTGGCGTCACTGTTCGGCAAACCATCGTCGATGAAGCCACCCACGCGATAAGGATGAGCGCAACGCGCTTTTTCATGACCGGGCTTGACCCGGTCACCACGTTTTGCACTTGCAGCGAACGATCCGTCTATGGCCGGATCAAGTTCGGGCATGACGACGTAGACGACATCTAAATTACAGGAACCTCGACATGGACCGCCTTCTCGTGCTTTGCCGCCACGGCCAGAGCGAATGGAACCTCAAGAACCTGTTCACCGGTTGGAAGGACCCGGACCTGACGCCGCTGGGCGTGCAGGAAGCCAAGGATGGCGGCAAGCGGCTGAAGGCAAAGGGGCTCGGCTTCGATGTGGCCTATACATCCGACCTCAGCCGCGCGCAGAAGACGTGCCAGTTGATCCTCGACGAGCTTGGCCAGCCGAATCTCAACACGATCCGCAACGTGGCGCTGAACGAGCGCGACTATGGTGACCTGTCGGGCCTCAATAAGGCGGAGACGGCGGCGAAATACGGCGAGGCGCAGGTGCACATCTGGCGGCGCAGCTATGACGTGCAGCCTCCGGGCGGCGAGTCGCTCAAGGACACCGTGGCGCGCACCCTGCCCTATTTCGTCACCGACATCCTGCCCGACGTCATGAGCGGCAAGCGCGTGCTCGTTTCGGCGCACGGCAACAGCTTGCGCGCGCTGATCATGGTGCTGGACAGGCTGACGCCCGAGCAGATCGTGCATGTCGAACTGGCCACGGGCGAGCCGATCGTCTACCGGCTGAACCCGGACACGTCCGTGGCGTCGAAGGAAATCTTGAAGGGGTGAGCGCGGGCAGGCAGAGCCACTTGGCCGCCGTCACCCTCGGGCTTGTCCCGAGGGCCCACGCCTCACCCAACCAAAAAAGACATGGATGGTCGGGACAAGCACGACCATGACGAAAAGTATGTCAGTATCGCCCGATGACCACACGCATCGAGATCGCGCCCGGCGTCATCCACCATCCCGGCTGGCTCGACCGGCCTGCGCAGGAGGCGCTGGTCGGCGCGCTGCGTGACATCGCCAGGGTCGCGCCATTCTTCGTGCCGCGCATGCCGAAGACCGGCACGCCGTTTTCGGTGAAGATGACCAATTGCGGCGTGCTGGGCTGGGTCTCCGACCTCAAGGGCTATCGCTACCAGCCTCATCACCCGGAAACAGGCGAGCCATGGCCGCAGATGCCGGACGCGTTGATCGAGGCATGGCAGGCGCTGGCCGACTATCCGCACCCGCCAGAGGCTTGCCTGATCAACTTCTATGAGAGTGCCGCGAAAATGGGCCTGCATCAGGATCGCGACGAGGCGGATTTAGATGCGCCGGTTTTGTCACTGTCTTTGGGTGACACCGGCGTCTTTCGCGTGGGCGGGATCACCCGTGGCGGGCCAACGCGTTCGGTGAAGCTGCAATCGGGCGACGCGCTCAGTTTCGGCGGCCCGGCGCGGCTGGCCTTCCACGGCATCGACCGGATCATGCCGGGCACGTCCAGCCTGCTGCCGCAAGGCGGGCGCATCAACCTGACGATGCGGCGCGTCACGAAGGCCGGCTGAGCTATCGCCGCAGCTTGTCCTCGACGGGTTTCGTAGCAAGCCGCGCGCGCAAGGCTGCCGCGCGTGCTTCGGTGATCTTGGTGGCGCAGAAGCCGTGATTGGGCTCACGCGCGAAATCACGGCAGATCTGCTCGCGCTCGGACGAGAAGCTTGCCTGCTCGCGTGCGACAGCCCGGCGCTCGTCGGCGGAGCCGCGCGCGCTCAATTGCCGGAAGCCGTCACGCACCTGCGCCTCCGCCCGGCCGCGTTCCCGTTCAAGCTCCCGCGCCAGCGCCACAAGCCCGCGCGCATCCGGAGCCCACAGCCCGCGCGGCGAGATGCGGCACTGCGCCGCCTCGATCACGCAGGGCGTTTGCGGCTCGATCACCAGCAGCGCATTGTTGAGCACGTCGAAGACAATGGGGCAGACCGAGGACTGCAGCCTGAAACGCGCCAGCCCCTCGGGCCGCCCGAGGCTTTCCAGCGGCACGGCCTGGTCCCCGAACGACACCGCGCAGGGTTCGAGCAGGTTGCCGGTCTGGAAGCCGTCGACCGCGAACTTCAGCCCGTAGCCGGCGCGCATCCGCTCCATCACGAAACGCCCGCTGCGGCCCTCATGCGTGAGCCCCTGCCCGACCACGGCGTCTTCGGCGATCACCCTGGCGGGAGGCGGCGCGGCCGGCCTGGCGCTTCCCGCCGCGGGGGCGCCCGGTGCAGCAGCGGGCGGAGCCACGGGCGTGCCGACGGGCGTGGAGCCCGCCGCGCCGGGCAGTTGCATCGGCTGCGCCCGAAGCGGGCCCGCACAGGCCAGCGCCGCCAGGCCGAGCATTGCGGCGGCAAGAACTGGCGTGCAGGAGCGGAACAATGGCCGTGGATGAACGCGCTTCATGGCAAGTCGCAATTCAGGGCGTGGACTGATCTGGCGTGACAGATGAACATCGTTGTTCAGTCGCGTCTTTGCGGGCTGGCGTCAATTCTCAATCCACAACAGAAGCCGCGCCGCAGGACAACTGCTTTCACCGGTCGCGCCCGAGCGCCAGGGCGACACGTCCGGGCCGGGCCGCAGCAAGGCTGCCGACAGATTGTCCGGGAGATTTTTCCGTGCGCTTTGTTTGCCGATTGTCTTGCGTTGCAAATGAGTTCCCCCCATATCCGGATCACCGCGCGCAGGGGCACTGGGGCGAACCGGTCTGCAGACATCAGGTCTGCGATCCCGCCGCAACCGCTCGGCCGCATCGTTGAAACACACTTGGCAACACCATCAGGCCGGATGCTTCGGGTCCGGCCGGGATCATGCTTCGAAAGGGATCATCCCATGGCAAAAGTTATCGGCATCGACCTTGGCACCACCAATTCCTGCGTCGCCGTCATGGAGGGCTCCACGCCCAAGGTGATCGAGAACGCGGAAGGCGCCCGCACCACCCCTTCCATCGTGGCCTTCACCGATGACGGCGAGCGCCTTGTCGGGCAGCCCGCCAAGCGCCAGGGCGTGACCAACCCGGAGCGCACCTTCTTCGCGATCAAGCGCCTCATCGGCCGCACCTTCGATGATCCGATGACCCAGAAGGATTTGAAGCTCGTCCCTTACAAGATCAAGAAAGCCGGCAATGGCGACGCCTGGGTGCAGGCCGACAATCAGGATTACTCGCCCTCGCAGATTTCCGCCTTCACGCTCATCAAGATGAAGGAAACCGCCGAGGCCTATCTTGGCCAGTCGGTGACGCAGGCCGTGATCACCGTGCCGGCCTATTTCAACGACGCCCAGCGCCAGGCCACCAAGGATGCAGGCCGCATCGCCGGCCTTGAAGTGCTGCGCATCATCAACGAGCCGACCGCGGCCGCGCTCGCCTATGGCCTCGACAAGAAGTCAGCCGGCACGATTGCCGTCTATGACCTTGGCGGCGGCACGTTCGACGTCTCGATCCTCGAAATCGGCGATGGCGTGTTCGAGGTGAAGTCGACCAATGGCGACACCTTCCTCGGCGGCGAGGACTTCGACATGCGCCTCGTCGAATATCTCGTCGACGAGTTCAAGAAGGAACAGGGCATCGACCTGAAGAAGGACAAGCTCGCGCTGCAGCGGCTCAAGGAAGCTGCCGAAAAGGCCAAGATCGAGCTGTCGTCCACGGCGCAGACCGAAATCAACCTTCCCTACATCACTGCCGACGCCTCCGGGCCGAAGCACATGACCATGAAGCTCAGCCGCGCCAAGTTCGAGAACCTGGTCGACGATCTCATCCAGCGCACCGTGGAGCCGTGCAAGAAGGCGCTCAAGGATGCGGGCCTTTCGGCTGGCGACATCGATGAAGTCGTGCTGGTCGGCGGCATGACCCGCATGCCGAAGGTGCAGGAGATCGTGAAGAACTTCTTCGGCAAGGAGCCCCACAAGGGCGTCAACCCCGATGAGGTCGTCGCCATCGGCGCGGCGGTCCAGGCCGGCGTGCTGCAGGGCGACGTCAAGGACGTGCTGCTGCTCGACGTGACCCCGCTCTCGCTCGGCATCGAGACGCTCGGCGGCGTGTTCACGCGGCTCATCGACCGCAACACCACGATCCCGACCAAGAAGAGCCAGGTCTTCTCCACCGCCGAGGACAACCAGAACGCGGTCACCATCCGCGTGTTCCAGGGCGAGCGCGAGATGGCGGCCGACAACAAGCTGCTGGGCCAGTTCGACCTTGTCGGCATCCCGCCCGCCCCGCGCGGCGTGCCGCAGGTGGAAGTGACCTTCGACATCGACGCCAACGGCATCGTCAGCGTCACCGCAAAGGACAAGGCCACCGCCAAGGAGCACCAGATCCGCATCCAGGCCTCTGGTGGCCTGTCCGACGCCGACATCCAGAAGATGGTCAAGGAGGCGGAAGAGAACGCCGCCGCCGACAAGCAGCGACGCGAACTGGTGGAAGCCAAGAACTCCGGCGAAGCTTTGGTGCACTCCACCGAGAAGTCGCTGAAGGACTACGGCGACAAGGTTTCGGCCGCCGACAAGACCGGCATCGAGACCGCGCTCGATGCAGCCAAGGCAGCGCTCGCCGGCGAGGACCTCGAGGTCATCAAGAGCCGCACCACCGACCTGATGCAGGCTTCGATGAAGCTCGGCGAAGCCATGTATGCCGCCCAGGCTGCAGCCGACGCTGCCACCGACGGCGCGGACGGCGACGAGGCGAAGAAGAAGGAAGACGTCGTCGACGCCGAGTTCAAGGACGTCACCGACGACAAGGGCGACCAGAAGAAGAGCGCTTGATCACATCCACCATGGCAACATTGTCATCACCGCCCTCGTGGCGGTGATCTCGTTGAGAAGGGTGCGCTCTTCGGGACCGAGATGACCGGCACAAGGCCGGTCATGACGCTGGAAAAGGGGCTGACGTTTCCAGATGTCCAAACGTGACTACTACGAAATCCTCGGTGTGCCGAAGGATGCCGACGATGCGACGTTGAAGTCGGCTTTTCGCAAGGCCGCGATGCAGCATCATCCGGACAAGAACCCCGGCAACAAGGAGGCCGAGGTCAAGTTCAAGGAGTTGAACGAGGCCTATCAGGTGCTGTCGGACCCGAACAAGCGCGCGGCCTACAACCAGTATGGACACCGCGCCTTCGAGAATGGCGGCGGGGGAAACGGCCAGGGTCCCGAGTTCGGCGACTTCATGTCGGACATCTTCGACCAGTTCTTCGGTCAGGGCGGCACCGGCGGCAGACAACGGGCGCAGGGCGGGCGCGAACGTGGCGCGGACATGCGCTACAATCTCGAGATCAGCCTCGAAGACGCCTTCCAGGGCAAGGCGGCTCAAATCCGCGTGCCGACCGCCGTGACGTGCGAGGCCTGCACCGGCACCGGCGCGAAGCCCGGTTCCAAGCCCCGGCAATGCGCCACCTGCGGCGGCTATGGCCGGGTGCGCGCCTCACAGGGGTTCTTCTCGATCGAACGCACCTGCCCGACCTGCAACGGCCGCGGCGAGACCATCGATGACCCGTGCAAGGCCTGCAGCGGCGCGGGCCGGGTGATGCGCGAGCGCACGCTCTCGGTCAACGTGCCGGCGGGCGTCGAGGATGGCACGCGCATCAGGCTGGCCGGAGAAGGCGAAGGCGGGGCCAAGGGCGGGCCGTCGGGCGACCTTTATATCTTCCTGTCGGTCAAGCCGCACAGCATTTTCCAGCGCGACGGCTCTGATCTGTTCTGCCGCGTGCCGATCTCGATGACCAAGGCGGCACTCGGCGGCGAGGTCGAGGTGGTGACGCTCGATGGCGCCAAGGCCATGGTCAAGATTCCTGAAGGCACGCAGACTGCCAAGCAGTTCCGCCTGCGCCGCAAGGGCATGCCGGTGCTGCGCTCATCGGATGTGGGCGATCTCTACATCCAGGTGCAGGTGGAAACCCCGATGAACCTGACGCGCCGGCAGCGCGAGTTGCTGGCCGAGTTCGAGAAGGAGTCATCGGGCGAGACCCATCCTGAAACGGCCGGGTTCTTCGACCGCATGAAGGGTTTCTTCGACGGATTTGCCTCGCCCGGCCCGAAGCCCTGACCATTTCCGGAGATCGACGGGGCCTTTGAAGGGCCTGCCGTCCTGCCGCTGCCATCCTTGCGCCAGCTTGACGCACGCTCCAGAGGGAGTATGGCTACGGCTCGGACAACCTCTTATGCGGCGTACCATTCGTGTTCGAACCAACTCGGCATAATCTTGATCGCAAGCCGGTACGCAAGAAGCGCGTTGCCGACGATGAGACGAGGTTCCTCAAATCCTGGCTTGAACGCCCGCTGCTGACCGGCGCCGTCATGCCGTCGGGCAAGTTCCTGGCAAAGGCAATGGCAGCCGGGGTCGATCTGCAGGAGCCCGGCCCGATCGTCGAGATCGGTCCTGGCACCGGCCCTGTCACCGAAGCGTTGATCGCGCGCGGCGTGGCCCAGGAGCGCCTTGTGCTGGTCGAGTTCAATCCCGATTTCATCGAGCTGTTGAAGAAGCGTTTCCCGCGGGCAACCGTGATCCAGGGCGATGCCTACCGGATTGCGGAACTGCTCAAGGACAAGCTGCCGGAACCTGCCGCCGCCGTCGTCTCCAGTCTGCCGCTGTTCACCAAGCCGCCCGAGGTGCGGCGCAACTTCCTGCATCAGGCGTTTTCGCTGATGAGCAAGCGCGCACCCTTCATCCAGTTCACATACGCCGTGGTGCCGCCGATTGCCGAGCGGGGTCCGGGCTATACATCCAAGGCCTCGAACTGGATTCTGCTCAACATCCCGCCGGCGCGCGTCTGGGTGTACCGCAAGACGTAGATCAGGCTTTGACCGGGCAGGCGTTGCGCCGGTTCGCTTCGGGCCGGTCGAAACTCCCCGGCCTGCCGTCCCAAACTTGCATTGCTGCAAACCCGAGTTGCCATCTCGCGCTGATGAAAACCTGCGCGCCGTGACATACATCGCCTGCATCGGCGCTCAATCCTGAATGGAATTTCCCCACATGACCAAGATTCTCGTTTTCTCCGGCTCGTCGCGCGCGGGCTCGATGAACCACAAACTGGCCGAACTCGCCGCACGGAAGATCAACGCGGCAGGCGCGTCCGCGACGCTGATCTCGCTGGCGGATTTCCCGCTGCCGCTGGTCGACGCAACCGGCTTCGGCAATGCGCCGGAAGCCGCCACCAGGCTGCGCGACCTGATCGACGCCCACAAGGGTCTTTTCCTCACCTCGCCAGAGTACAATGCTGGCTATGCGCCCGCGCTGAAGAACGCCCTGGACTGGGCCACCGTCGCCAAGCCCGGCGCGCCTGGCACGGGCCTTGCCGGCAAGGTCGTCGCCATCGCTGCGGCATCTCCCGGGCTGCTCGGCGGCTATCGCGGCATGACCCAGTTGCGCACGGTGCTCGAACTCGGCATGGGCGCACTGGTGATTCCGGAAATGGCGGCGGTCGGCAACTACGCCACTGCCTTCACCGAGGCCGGCGAACTGGCTGACGAAAAGTCCGCTGCCTATTTCGACGCAAGCGTTGCCCGCCTGATCGCGGAAGCCGCCAAGGCCTGAGGTCAGCCTCGCTTCGCCAAGTCCGACATCACGCCCGTCGACCTTCGATCCCGAATCGTGCAGCACGGTTCGGGATCTTTTCGTGGAGACGGGGCGCTGCATGGGACACACCAACGATCTGCGGGACAAGGTGATCGTGGCGCTCGACGTCGGCACGGTGCGCGAGGCCTACGGGCTGATCACACGGCTCGACGACGCGGCGACCTTCTACAAGATCGGCTATCGGCTGGCTTTCGCTGGCGGGTTGGCCCTGGCGGATGAACTGGCGCGCGAGGGCAAGAAGGTCTTCCTGGACCTCAAGCTGCACGATATCGGCAATACGGTGCAGGAGGGCGTGCAGTCGCTCACCCGGATGAACCTGACCTTTCTCACGGTGCATGCCTACCCGCAGACCATGCGCGGCGCGGCGGACGGGCGCGGCCGCAGCACGCTCGGCCTGCTCGCGGTCACCGCCCTCACCTCGTATGACGATGGCGACCTCATGGATGCCGGCTACCGGCTTGCCGTGCGTGACCTGGTCAAGCTGCGCTCGCAGCAGGCGCGCACCGCCGGCATGGACGGCATCGTCTGCTCGGCTGCGGAGGCGGACATCGTGCGCGAGGCGGTCGGCGAGCGGATGGTGATCGTGACGCCAGGCATCAGGCCCGACGGCAGCGCCAGCGGCGACCAGAAGCGCACACTGACGCCCGCCGAGGCGATCAGCGCCGGCGTCGACCACATGGTGATCGGCCGTCCCATCATCCGTGCGGCAGACCCGCGCGCGGCGGCGCGCGCCATCATGGACGACATCGCCCGCGTCTCGTAAGACAGCGGCTTGAGGAAGATCCAACTTCGGAGGTCAACATGCCCAAAGGCTACGTCATCGCGCGCGCCGTCGTCACCAATGCCAGCCAGTGGGCGCTCTATGCCGCCGAGGCGACCAAGGCGATCCAGCAGTATGGCGGCAAGCCGCTGGTTCGCGGCGGGCAGATGAGCGTTGCCGAGGGCGAAGGCCGGGCCCGCAACGTGGTGATCGAGTTCGACAGCCTCGACGCAGCCAAGGCCTATGCCTATTCGCCGGAGTATGCAGCCGCCCGCAAGCTGCGCGAAGGCGCGGGCCACATCGACATCGTCTGCGTAGAGGGAGCCTGAGCCATGGCCAAAGGTTACTGGATCGCGCGGCTGAATGTCGATGATCAGGCCGCCTACGCGGCCTACCGCTCACTGAACGCGATCGCCTTCGCCAGGTTCGGCGGGCGCTTCATCGTGCGCGGCGGCCCCTACACGCTGGCCAAGGGCGAGGGCCGCGAGCACAACGTGGTCATCGAATTCCCGAGCGGTGATGCCGCCCGCGCCTGCTTCGCGTCGCCGGAATATCAGGCGGCACTGAAGCATCTGGCCGGGGTCGGGCCGACCGACCTCGTCATCATCGACGGTTATGACGGGCCACAGCCGGGCGACGCCTGAGCGCCGAGGCGCAGCGACATTCACGCGGCCCGGCGTTAACCAAGCCTTGAGGCACTTGCCCCAAGATGACCCTATTGCCTGCCACAGCCGCGTTCGGCCACGAAGCGGTCACACTCGCGCCGTGTCGCGGCCCGTTTCTGCGGGCAGTTTCGGAACACGTCAGGTCGACGTGGCAACAGAGGACTTGTGGACAAAATGCCAAGCGACGTTCAACGCCGCGAAATGCGCGCAAGCGCAAATTTTCACGATCATACGGCCCGCGACATCTATGTCCGTCATTACCGCGCCATCGGCATAGCAGCGGTGGCGGCCGGGGCCTTGCAGCGCAAGGCCGTTCGTTCCACACCTGCCGCAGCCGACATTCCCGCCATCCTTCGCTTCGGGCCCGAGGCTGACTGACGACTTTTCGACAGCAAACTGGATTCGAGACCCATGACTGTCACCCGGCGCTCGATCATCAAGGTCGGCGCCGGTTTTTTATTGGCTGGCGCCTCCAGCGGCGCCTATGCGCGCTATGTCGAGCCGGGCGGCTCGCTGGCGTTGACCCGCTACAAGCTCACGCCGGCAGGCTGGACGCCGGGCCTCAAGCTCAGGATCGCCGTGCTCAGCGACCTGCATTGCGGAAGCGCGCACATGTCCCTGCCGCGCATCGAGGAAATCGTGGAGGCAACCCACGCGCTCGAGCCGGACGTGATCGCCCTGCTCGGCGACTACGTCACGCCGGACCGCTCGAACGTGCATGGCACCGGACCGAAGCAGTGGTCGCGCGCGCTGAGCCGCCTCAAGGCCCCGCTCGGGGTGCAGGCCATCCTGGGCAATCATGAATTCTGGGACGACCTCGCCGTGCAGCGGCGCGGGTTCGGCGATCCGTTCGCCAAGCTTGCGCTGCTCGATGCCGGGCTGCCGGTCCTCGAGAACAAGGCCGTGCGGCTGTCCAAGGACGGCCATCCGTTCTGGCTGGCGGGACTGGCTGACCAACTGGCCTTCAAGATCGGCTACCAGTCCGGGCGCGGCGGCCTGTTCCGGGGACTGCATGACCTGCCGGGGACCATGCGGCAGGTCACCGACGATGCGCCTGTCGTCCTGCTGGCGCATGAACCTGACATTTTCGCGCAGATGTCGCAGAGGACCGACAAGGCCAACATTGCCGTGACGCTGTCGGGGCATACCCATGGCGGACAGATCAGGTTTCTGGGCTGGTCGCCTTACATTCCATCGGAATTCGGCAACCGCTTCGCCTATGGCCATATTGTCGAGAACGGACGAAACCTGATCGTGTCCGCCGGGCTTGGCACCAGCGGCCCGCCGATCCGTTTCGGCGTTCCGCCCGAGATCGTGGTGGTGGACCTCGGCTGAGGTGATCAGGCCGTCACTTCACGACGACCTTGGCGCCGATGGCCACGCGGTTGAACAGATCGATCGCATCGATGTTGCGCATGCGGATGCAGCCGGAGGATGATGCGCGCCCGATTGATTCCGGCTCGTTCGTGCCATGGATCCGGTAAAGCGTGTCGCGGCCATCCTGATAGAGGTAGAGCGCGCGCGCGCCGAGCGGATTTTCCGGCCCGCCCGCCATTCCGCCGGCACGATTGCGCAGGTGCGGCCAGCGCAGCAGCATCTCGGCAGGTGGCGTCCAGCTTGGCCACTCGGCCTTGCGGGCGACATCGGCGGCGCCCTTCCAGCCGAAGGCTTCGTTGCCGACGCCGACGCCGTAACGAATTGCCTTGCCATCCGGCTTGACGAAGTAGAGCAGCCGTTCCGCCGTGTAGACCACGACCGTGCCCGGCTTCTCGGATGTGCGGTAGTCGACCTCGTAGCGCTCGAATTGCGGATCGAGCGCGAAACTCGGCACAAGCGCCATGTACTGGCCGTCCCGGGCGCTGAACGACGGATCGGGCACGCCGCGAAAGCAGCCGCCCGACAACAGGGCCACCAGCGAAAGCGCCACGGCGCCGCGAATCGGCAAATGATGTATCATTGAGGCAGGTTGCATGATTCATGGTTAACCAAGTCTTTGCGCGAGCGCGAAGGCAAAACGCCTGAGCCGCCTTTTCTGCAGACAGGCGTTGCAGATGCGCAACGTGGAGATCACCCCCTTTGGCCACGCTTTACCTGACCCATACCGATTGCCTCGCACACGAGACGCCGCCCGGTCACCCCGAGCGCGCCGACAGGCTGCGGGCGGTCGACACGGCGCTGGGCGACGGACGCTTCGCCAGCCTCGTCCGGTCCGACGCGCCGCTTGGCGCGGATGGCGCCATCCTGCGCTGCCATCCCGCGTCGCACCTGGCCGCGGTCCGCAAGGCTGCGCCGGCGCAGGGTCACTCCGCCATCGACGCGGACACCGTGATGTCGCCAGGCACACTCGATGCGGCGCTGCGCGGCGTGGGCGGGGCGGTCGCCGCCGTCGATGCCGTCATGGCCGGGACCGCGCGCAACGCTTTCGTGGCGACGCGCCCTCCGGGCCATCACGCCGAGCGCAGCCGCGCCATGGGCTTCTGCTTCTTCAACCATGCCGCGATCGCGGCGCGACAGGCGCAGGCGGTGCACGGCGCGGAGCGCGTCGCCATTTTCGACTGGGACGTGCACCACGGCAACGGCACGCAGGACATCTTCTGGGCAGACTCCAGCGTGCTCTACATCTCGAGCCACGAGATGCCGCTCTATCCCGGCAGCGGCTCGCCATCGGAGCGCGGCGAACATGACAACATCCTGAATGTGGCGATGGACGCCGGCGATGGCGGCGAGGCTTTCCAGGAGGCCATGACCGCTCTGATCCTGCCGCGCCTCAATGCCTTCAAGCCCGACCTGATCATCATTTCGGCGGGCTTCGACGCGCACTGGCGCGACCCGCTGGCCAACCTGAACCTCACCGAACAGGACTTTGCCCTCGCCACCCGCGAGGTGATGGACATCGCGGACCGCCACTGCGAAGGCCGCATCGTCTCGGTGCTGGAAGGCGGCTACGACCTCAAGGGGCTGGCCGGATCAGTCGCTGCCCATGTGGGCGAGTTAGTGGGTGGGTGAGTGCTCTCGCATCATCAGCCAAACTCCTCATCCTGAGCCCGTCGAAGGACGAAGGCTGCAGAGAGGAGCCACCTGGCACTCATCCTTCGACGGGCTCAGGATGAGGATCGTGGGTGGAGTTTGGCGTCACCCGCTCACCCGCTCGACCTGCGCGCCACAGCGCGACAGCTTGATTTCCAGCGCCTCGAAGCCGCGGTCGAGGTGGTAGACGCGGTTGATCGTGGTTTCGCCCTCCGCCGCCAACGCGCCGATGACCAGCGAGACCGAGGCGCGCAGGTCGGTCGCCATCACGGGCGCGCCGGTCAGCTTGTCGACGCCGTCGACATAGGCCGTGTCGCCATCCAGCCGGACCTTCGCGCCGAGGCGGGCGAGTTCCTGCACATGCATGAAACGGTTCTCGAAGATCGTCTCGCGGATGCGCGAGGTGCCACTGGCCATGCTCATCAGGCCCATGAGTTGAGCCTGCAGATCCGTCGGAAAGCCCGGGAACGGCTCGGTGGTGACGTCGACCGGCATCAGCGCGTGGCCATTCCGCCGGATGCGGACGCCGGTGTTCTCGTTGACGACGTCGACGCCCGCCTGTTCCAGCACCGTGAGCGCGGCCTGCAGGTCAGCCGCCTGCGCGCCTTCGAGCAGCACGTCGCCGCCCGTCATCGCCACCGCCATGGCATACGTGCCGGTCTCGATGCGGTCCGGCACTACGGAATGACGCGCGCCATTGAGGCGGCTGACCCCTTCGACATGCAGCACAGACGTGCCGATGCCCTCGATCTTGGCGCCCATCTTGACCAGGCAACGGGCCAGATCGACCACCTCGGGCTCGCGTGCCGCGTTCTCGATCACGCTCGCGCCATGGGCCAGAACGGCGGCCATCAAGGCCGTGTGCGTGCCGCCGACCGTGACTTTCGGGAACACGATGCGCCCGCCCTGAAGGCCCTTCGGAGCGGTGACGATGGCATAACCGGCCTCGATCCTGATGACGGCGCCGAGATTCTCGAGCGCCATCAGCAGAAAATCGACCGGGCGCGTGCCGATGGCGCAGCCGCCGGGCAGCGAGACCTTGGCCTCGCCCATGCGGGCGAGCAGCGGCGAGATCACCCAGAACGAGGCGCGCATGGTCGAGACAAGCTCGTAGGGCGCGCAGGTGTCGACGATGGTCCGGGCGCAGAGCGACAGCGTCTGCCCGGTTTCAACCGTCTGCCCGACGCGCTTGCCGGGCACCGTGCGGTCGACGCCATGGTTCGACAGGATGCGCGACAGGTTCGACACGTCCGACAGGCGCGGCACATTCTCAAGCGTCAGCGTGTCATCGGTGAGCAGGCTGGCGATCATCAGCGGAAGCGCTGCGTTCTTGGCGCCCGAAATCGGGATGGAGCCATTCAGCCGGTTGCCACCGGTGATGCGGATGCGGTCCATGTCAGTCCTTCAATTCTGTCGGGGCTTGCGCGGTGGTAACCCGCGAGGCAGGGTTGTCAGTGTCGATGGCGTCGGGCTCCGGGGCGTCTCCGGCTTTCCGTCCCCTGGCTTGCGCCTTGCGGCGCTTGAGGTTCTCGCGCAGCGCCGCCGCCAGCCGTTCAGCCTTTACATCCCTGTTCATCTCGCCGCCACCAGAACCCTCAAACCGGCTGAATTGTGGCCGACAGCCGCCGATGAAACGTTTGCAACAGCGAATTCAGGCAAGCCAATACGGTTTGCGGACCGTGTGTTCAAGTCTTGTCGTCACGTGCCACGCTCCGACCAATACCTTCATCCTGAACCTGTCGAAGGGTGAGTTCCGGCGATGAGCCAGTTCTACATCCCTGGCCAAGGTCAGAGTGAGGATGGCACAAGGCGCAACCGGCTTGCGTGGCAGCACCATGCCATCACTACCTCGCCATCGGCGGCGCGTGAAAGCCGCCGGTGATGGCCTCCAGCACGCGCGCCACCTGAATGACGCCGAGATCGCCGCCGTGCGGGCCGATGATCTGCACGCCGAGCGGCAACCCGGCGCGGGAGAGCATCACCGGCGCGCTCAGCGCGGGCAGGTCGGCCCCCGTAGCGAGCGCCGCCCAGATCAGGAAATCGAGATAGGGCCTGGCGTCACCGTTCACCTGAAGCGTGCGCTGGTGCACGTCGGGGATGTGATCGTGCGCGAGATGGGCCACAGGCGCGGGCGGGCATAGCACCACGTCGAAGCGCTCGAAAAAGCGCGCCCATTGCTTCTTCACCGCGAGGCGCCAGGAACTGATCTGCTGGTGGAAGCCCGGGGTCATCCGCGCGCCACGGGCCTGCAAGGCACGGTGCGAGATGTCGGTGGGTGAAAAACCTGCCGCCATGGACTGGATTCTGGCGCGCACCTTCGGCGGCAGGCCATAGGCCACGATGGCATGGTTGATCAGGGCGTAGACCTCGAACGCCTCTTCGAAGGTGAAGCCGGGCCGGGCTGTCTCATCGATCACCGCGCCTTGCGCTTCGAGCAGCCGTGCCGCCTTCATCACGCCTTCGCGCACCAGACTGTCGGCCTTCGCAAAGGGGTCATCAAACCAGACGCAGACGCGCAGGCCGTCGGCGGCGAGCCTGCGCGGCGGCTCCAGCGTCACGGGCGGCGGCGAACCGGGTTCGCGTCCGCCGGCGATCACCCGAAGCACAAGTTCAAGATCATCCGGGCTGCGCGCGATCGGGCCGGCGACCACGAGGTCGGCATTGCGCGCGGTGCGCCGCTCGGGCGGCGGCGGCACCATGCCCCAGCACGAGACGAGGTTCCAGGTGGTCTTGAGGCCATAGACGCCGGTGGCGGCCGCCGGCCAGCGGATCGAGGAGCCGAGATCGGAGCCAAGCTCGAAGGCGCTCATTCCGGTGGCGACGGCGGCGCAGGCGCCGCCGGATGAGCCGCCAGGGCTGAGCGACGCATCCCACGGATTGTTGGTGACGCCATAGACAGGATTGAAGGTCTGGAAATCGCCGGAGAACACCGGAACGTTGCTCTTGCCGATGATGACCGCGCCCGCTGCGCGCAGCCGCGCCACGGCGGCGGCATCCTCGTCCGGCACGCGCTCGCGATAGGCGTTGGCCCCGGCCGTGGAGACGAAACCCGCCACATCGAAGGCATCCTTGATGGTGATCGGCAGGCCGTCGAGCGGCAGGGCCGTCCCTGCAGCGCGCCGCGCATCGGACGCGGCGGCAGCGGCGCGCGCCTGCGTCTCATCCAGCCCGACCACGGCATTCAGCGCCGGGTTGAGCCTCGCAATGCGGGCGAGATGCAACTCCAGCAGTTCGGTGGCCGAAATGGAGCCGGCCTTCAGTCGCGAAAGCTGGCTGGTGGCACTCTCAAGCGTGAGATCAGTCATGACGGCAGCTCCATAAGCTTGTTCAGCGATACCGCCCGCTCGTGGCAGTGGCAAATGGATGATGGATCACACACCGTCGTCCCGGACATGAGCCGAACTCCATTCACCCTTCCGGCCAAAAAGCGTCGCATCGTGCCGTCGGCGCTGCTAGGACACGCGAACAGGCAGTTCGAGGATGATGACATGCTGGCCGGCGCGGCTGACGAGACCATGGCCAGAGCGGTGCTGGATGTTTTCCAGCGCCATGGCTATGCGCGCGCGGAACCGGACATCCTGCAACCTGCCGAGATTTTCCTCGATGTCTCGGGCGAGGACATGCGCAAGCGCATGTTCATGACCGAGGATGGCGATGGACGCGGCTGGTGCCTGCGCCCGGAATTCACCATTCCCGTCTGCCGCGCGCACCTTGCTTCCGTGCAGGTGCGCGAGATCGGCGCATATGGCTATCTCGGTCCGGTTTTCCGGATGCGTGCGGGGGAACGCGGCGAGTTCCTGCAGTCGGGCATCGAATCGATCGGCCGCAGCGACGCGGAGGCGGCGGATGCCGAGGTGATCGCGCTGACCGTGGAAGCCGTGGCGGCTGCCGGACTGGCCAACCCGGAGATCAGGCTTGGCGATGTCGCCCTTCTGCGCGGTGTGCTGCGTGGGCTCAACCTGCCGGCTGCGGCGCAGCGGCGGCTGATGCGCGCCATCGGCGCCGGCGAAGGCGCGAAGGCGGTCGAGCGGCTTGACGCGCCGGCGGCAGGGCACGGCAGCCGGCATGCCGGACTCGTGGCGGCGCTGGCCGGACAGGACCCGATGGCTGCCCGCAGCTTCGTCGAGGATGTGCTGTCGATCGCGGGCATTTCCAGCGTCGGCGGGCGCACGGCGGGAGACATTGCCAGCCGCTTCCTCGCCCGGGCCAGCGAGCGCGAACTTGTGGTCGCGCCGGAGGCGCGCGACATCATTGCGCGGGCACTGGCGATTTCCGGCGATCCCGACCGGGCCGCCACGGCGCTGCGGGCGCTGGCCGACGATGCCGGGCTGGACCTGGCAGCCGAACTCGACGCGATGGAGGCCCGCACCGGCTTCATCGCGGCGCGCGGCCTCGATGTCGCCGCGATGCGCTTCGATGCCGGGTTTGCGCGCAACCTCGATTACTACACCAGCTTCATCTTCGAACTGCATGATCCTGCCCCCGGCGCGCCGAAGCCAGTGGCGGGCGGCGGGCGCTATGACACGCTTCTCGGCAAGCTTGGCTCACCCGAGGCAATCCCCGCGGTCGGGGCCTCGATCTGGTTGGACCGGCTTGTCCGGAGGGCTGCATGAACGACCAGTCCAACCCGCCGCTGGTTCTGGCCGTGCCGTCGAAGGGCCGCCTGCAGGAGAATGCTTCGGCCTTCTTCGCGCGGGCCGGCCTCGCCTTCGCGCAAGGACGCGGCGAGCGCGCCTATCGCGGCACGATCAGCGACCTTGGCGATGTCGAAGTGGCGTTCCTGTCGGCTTCGGAAATCGTGACGCATCTGGCGTCCGGCGCGGCCCACATGGGCATCACCGGCGAGGACCTCGTGCGTGAACAGATCGCCGATGTGGATGGCGCCATCGAGATGCTGACGCCGCTGGGCTTCGGCCATGCCAACGTCGTCGTGGCAGTGCCTGAAGCGTGGATCGACGTGTCGGGCATGAGCGACCTTGACGACATTGCCGAAGGCATGCGCAGCAGCCATGGCCGCAAGCTCAGGGTCGCCACCAAGTACATCAATCTGACGCGCCGGTTCTTCGCGGCGCATGGGGTCAGCGACTATCGCATCGTCGAAAGCCTGGGAGCGACCGAAGGCGCGCCCGCAGCGGGAACCGCGGAAATCGTCGTCGACATCACCACCACAGGCGCGACGCTGGCGGCCAACGCGCTGAAGGTGCTCGACGACGGCGTGATCCTGTCATCCGAAGCGAACCTGGTGGCCTCGCTGAAAGCGAACTGGGGCCCGCGCGCGAGGCTAGCCGCCCGCGCCATCCTGACCCGGATAGCGGCCGAGGAGGACGGCCGCAACCTGCGCGAAGTGCGGGCGCGGCTGACCCTGGACGATCCGCGCTTCGAAGCTGCCATCGAGGCCCGCCACGGCGCACGCCTGCCGTTCGGCCGTGTGCCAAGCGCCGATGACGCCGGCATGATCGTGACCATCCACTGTCCGCGCGGCGCCGTGTTCGCGCTGGTCGACGACCTGTCAGCCGCCGGGGCGACGGATGTGACCGTGCGCGCGCTCGACTATGTCTTCCGGCAGGACAACCCGCTGCTGGAAAAGCTGCTGCGCCGGATCTGAAAAAAAGAGGCCACCCCGGGGGATGAGGTGGCCTCGCAGGAAACAGCCTGTCCGGGGGAGGAGGAGGCTGTTGTTGGGGAAGGAAGTCCAGAAGAACTTCACTGGTAGTTACGTGGATTCCCTGATGGCGGATCACTGGACGCATCGCGATTTGCGCTGCCGTGCCTGCCCGCGTTGAAGCCGGGCACGAAGCGAAACGCCAGCGGCACGGCACCCGCCCTCAAGCCACGGCCAAAGTCCGGCCGGATTGCCCCGCATCGGCCCGGACGCCGCCCCGTTGCGAAAAGCTGATCGATCACAAACATTTAGAGCATTGCAGACACACAAGGCCAAGGCCCACTTTTGTGCGCAACGCGCCAACTCGGCAGTTGAACAACGCTGCGCATGTTTCTATGGTCCGCCTTCGTTTTCTGATCTCAGCGGATTGATCCATGTTGCGCCGTCGTCTTGCCGTTCTGGCCGTTGCCGCTTTGGGCGGGCTGTTAGGTTCCCTTGGCGCGAATGCCCAGAATTCCAGCGGCTCGAACCGCCCGAGCGCGCAGCCGGACAATCAGGTGCCGCAGCCGAGGCCTGAAAAGCAGTTCCCGCTGGGAACGGCGTGGTCGGCCGTCAGCATCAGCGGCCGGCCCGTGGGCGGCGAACGCCCTACATTGATGGTCGATGACCAGCTTCGCGCCAAAGGCTTCGCCGGCTGCAACACCTTTTCCGCCACCGGCTTTCCGCTGCGCGAACAAGGCTTCGCGGTGGGTCCGGTCGCCGTGACGCGCAAGGCCTGCGACGGCGGAGCCGCCGCCAACGAGCGCGCATTCCTGGTCGCGTTGCGCGGCGCGCGCAAGTGGGACGTCGTCAACGGTCAGCTTGTCATCCAGGGCGTGGCGGGCGAACTCAGGTTCGAACGGGCGCTGTAGCGCTTCGTCGCCTCAATCCGCATTCCTGGCCCAGCCTCCGTCACACCGGCTGGAACAGCCGCCCGCCCTCCCCGACCGGAGTCATCTCGATGATGCGGTCATGCATTGCCTTCAACGTCGAGCGGTGGCCGATCGAGACGACCGTTGTGTCCGGCAGTTCGCTGCGCAGAACGTCGTAGATCGCCAGTTCCATCGGCTCATCCATCGCTGACGTCGCCTCGTCGAGAAAGAGCCAGTCAGGCTTCGCCAGAAGCACGCGCGCGATCGCCACGCGCTGCTGCTCGCCGAGCGACAGCACCTGCACCCAGAAGGCTTCCTCGTCGAGCCGCTCGGTCAGATGCGGCAGGCGCGCCGCGATCAGCGCCGCCTTGATTGCCTCGTCGGCATATGCGCCAGCCACGCCCGGATAGCTTACCGCGTCGCGCAGCGTGCCGAGCGGCAGATAGGGTCGCTGCGGCAGGAGAAGCACGGAGGTGTCCTGGGGCGCGGCGATCTGGCCCTCGCCAAACGGCCAGATGCCGGCGATGGCACGGAACAGCGTCGACTTGCCGGAGCCGGACGGGCCGATCAGCAAGGTGCGCTCGCCTGCCTTCATGGTGAGGTCGTCGACCTTCACGATGGGCTGGCGATCCGGCAGCGCCAGCGTCAGGTCTGAAACCTGCAGATCGCCGCCCTTTGTCTCGGTCAAGGCGATCTTGCTGTCGGCCTTCACGGCTTCGGCCTTCGCCAGCGACGTATCGAAGCTGGAGAGACGGTCGACCACGGCCTTGAAATCGGCCAGCAGCGTGTAGCGGTCAATGAAGAACGACAGCGCTCCATCTACGCGCGCAAACGCGCCGCTGGTTTGCTGAAGCACGCCAAGCGTGATCTGGCCGGCAAAATAGAACGGCGCGGTGATCACATACGGGACCACGGAATTCGACGAGCCATACAACTGGATGAACGCCGACAGCCATTTCTGCACGCGCACGATGCCGAAGAAGTTGCTGATGACCTCGCCGAATTTCTGGCTCAGCCGTTTGTTCTCGGCCGTCTCGCCGCCGAGAAGCGCGATCGGCTCGCCATACTCCCTCAAACGGGCGAGGCCGAAGCGAAAATCGGCCTCGTAGACTTCCTGCCGGAAGTTGAGCCTGATCAGCCTCTTGCCGATCAGGTGCGTGACCATGGTGCCGACGGCAGCATAGAGCAACGCGATCCAGAACAGCAGACCGGGAATCTTCGTGTCGAACCCCGGCAAGGTGAGATTCGCCGAAAGGCCCCACAGGATGACCGAAAACGAGACCAGCCCGGAGATCTGCTGGATCATCGAGATCGTCAGCGAATAGGTGGTTTCCGTGTACTTGCGGATGTCCTCCGCGATGCGCTGGTCCGGGTTGTCGATGCGGGCATCGCCGAACTGCAGGCGGTAGTGCGTGCCGTCCTCCAGCCAGCGGCCGAAGAGTTTCTCCGTCAGCCACGAGCGCCACCTGATCTTGAAGGCGGAGACAATCAGGAACTCGATGAAATTGGAGGCGATCAACACGGCGACCAGCGGCACCCAGACCTGATAGAGCAGGCGCCAGAACTCGGGGCCATTCTTGGCCTGGATCGCGTCGAACCAGTCACGACCCCAGAAGGACAGGCTGACGGAGATCCAGACCTGGCCAAGGTTGATCAGGATGATGAGGCCAAGCAGGCCCATGGCCATCCACTTCACCGGGAAGGTGAACGGCCTGCCAAAGCCCATGTCATAGGTGGCGCGCTCGTCCGTGGCGAAATACTTGTCGGTTATGCCGACGATCTGCTGCATCACGGGCACGCGGCTCATGCCGAAGGCGAGCAGCGCGAAGGCGGCGGCGGTGAAGGCGGTGAGCGGCGGCGGGGCATAGCCGGCCAATGCCGCAGGGAGCAAAGGCTGCACGGCGATCAGACCGATCAGCCCGACGTACCCCATGGCGTAGAACACGATGAAGAAGCGCAGGAACGGCCCGACGCCGCGGCTCATGACCAGCGCAGCCGTCATCAACACGCCCGCGATGCCGACATACAGCGGAATGCCGGAGAACCAGCCTGCGCCCAGCCCCCCAGCCAATCCGATGGCGGACGCGAGGCCAGACAACACAATCAACAGGTTCATGGGATTCGGATCCGAGCGGTTCATGGGCGGAGTTAGAGCGCGGAATTGGGGTTTTGTGAACTGATGTTTGTGTTGGCCATTGCGGCGGCGTGGTCACGTTGTGTGGAGATGACGGTGACGGGCAGGATGAGAGGCAAGAAAGTGCCCCACCCTACCCTCCCCGTGGGATGGGGACGGAACGAGCCAGATTTTGTGTTGCTGACATTAAGGCAGGGTTTGATGCTTTCGCACGCATCTGCTTATTCCCTCCCCGCCTCATGGGAAGGGCAAGGGTGGGGCCTATTCTACTCGACTTCCGCCTCGCTCCGCATCTTCAACATCGGGAACATGGGCGCCAGCATCGCCTCGTATTTGGACAGGTAGTCCTTGTAGGACGTGCCGCCTGTGCCGATCTCCACGCCGACCCTCGTGAGTTGGACCACGGCGAGTTGCAGATGGGCACGATGGAAGGCCAGTTGCGCGCGGTCGTAAGCGCCAAGCAGGCGCGTGAGCGGCCCGGCGCTGGCGTGCTCATCGAGCCAGCCGGCAGGATCGGGCGCGCCGGATTTGCCTGCGATGGCGAGAAGCTGCTCGGCATAGTGGCGCAGGCTGTGCGTGCGATGTTCCTCGATCCAGCCCTTGACCTCACCGCCAAAATGCCGGTCGAACTCGCTTTCGGCGACGTGGACCTTGCCAGTCTCATCAGCCGTGCCGCCTTGCCAGTAGCGTTGGGTGACGCCGCTCATGATCTCGATGCGGCGGAACTGCCACGACTGGAAGCCCGAGGTCGGCCCCAGGGCGGTGCGGAATTCGGCGAAGCCGCGCATGCCGGACAGGATCGGCATGGTGGCGTTGACCGTGCGCCAGAACTGCACGACGCGTGTGAGGAAATAGCTGGCCTCGGCAAGGTCGCCGATGGCGCCGGCCCCGGCATCGATATTCGTCCGCATGATCTCGAGCGCGCGCTGCATGTCGATGATCATCTGGTGGAATGCCAATTCACAGACCTGATGCACCGCGATGAACAGGTCTTCGTCCTGCGATGCCGTCACCGGCTTCTTGCAGGCCAGCAGCACAGGCAGGTTGTGATACGTCCAATAGTGGTTGTTGGTGACATCGACGGTCGGGTCCATCGGCGGCATCGGTCTGGCGACGTAATTCATCGGGGGCCTGCAAACTGGCTTCGGGTCTGTAGGTCCATGCTAATCCCGTGCCGCGGATCGCACAACGTGGTCGCGACACGCCACCGCAGGGGGCGTTTATTTGCCTGAAACAAAAAAGCCCGGCCGAAGGGCCAGGCTTGCTTGTTCCGTCGCGGGATCAGGCGCTCACTTCGGCGCCAGCACCATGACCACCTGCCGGCCCTCGAAGGACGGTTCCGCCTCGACCTTCACGAAGGCGGCGGTTTCGGCCTTGACGCGATTGAGCACATCCATGCCCAGATGCTGGTGGGCCATCTCGCGGCCGCGGAAGCGCAGCGTGATCTTGACCTTGTCGCCTTCCTCGATGAAGCCCTTGAGCGAGCGCATCTTGACTTCGTAATCGTGCTTGTCGATGCCGGGGCGCAGCTTCAGTTCCTTGATCTCGATGATCTTCTGGTTTTTGCGCGCTTCGGCGGCCTTCTTCTGCTCGGCGAAGCGGAAGCGGCCATAATCGAGGATCTTGCAGACGGGCGGGTTCGAGTTGGGTGAAATCTCCACGAGATCGAGGCCTGCATCCTCAGCCATCTTCAGCGCATCAGGCGTCTGCACGACGCCCTTGTTCTCGCCGGTCTGATCAATCAACTGCACTTCGCGAACGCGAATGTCGCGGTTGATCCGGGGGCCATCTTTCTGCGGGATGGGAAGGGCGCGAAATGGTCTGCGAATTGGAGTCTCTCCTGTGTGCTCGCGCAAAGCGCTCTGGCACGCACAAATTGCACAATCTCTCTAGAAGTCAACGTTTGCCTGCTGCGAAGGCTGCAATTCTGCGCCGTCAGCGGCCGAGCAGGGCCTGGTAGACGTCGAGCGTCTCGCCGACCATGTGTTCCAGCGAGAAATGCGCCTCGACATGGCGGCGCGCCCTCAGCGCCAGCGCGTCGCGTGCGCTCGGCCTCAGGGTCAACGCCTCATGGATCGCGGCGGCGAGCATCGCGGGGTCGGCAGCCGTGACGCGCCAGCCTGTGCGTTCATTGGGCTGGCACTGCGGTGGAGCCAGCACGGTTTCGGGCACGGCGCCCAGATCGGACACCACGACCGGCGTGCCCATGGCCTGCGCCTCGACGGCCGAACGCCCGAACGCCTCCGGCTCGGTCGATGGCACGGTGACCACCGACGACGCAAGGAAGGCAGCGGGCATGTCGCTGCAATGGCCCACGCGCCTGACCACGCCATCGAGCCCGGCGGCGGCAACGAGGCGGTCGAGTTCCGCCACATAGTCGGTGCGGCCCTGGGCATCGCCGGCGAAAATGATCGCGACATCGTCGAGCCGGCCGGCGGCCTTCAACTGCGCCGCCGCTTCGATCAGCACGCGCTGCCCTTTCCAGCCGGTCAGCCGCGCCGCCAGCAGGACGATGCGCTGGTCCGGCTCGACGCCCCACTGCGCCCGCAGGGCCGCGACCCGCTCCGGCGAGACGCCTGCAGGCTGATAGGCGCTGAAATCCGTGCCGCGGTGGATCACACGCGTCCTGGCGCGCGCGAACGGGTGCATGCGCGCGATCAGATCCGCCGTGTAGTGCGAGTTGGCGATCACGACGTCGCCGCGCGCCATCACTGAATTGTAGAGCACCTTGACCGTAGAGGAGCCGCCGTAGGATCCGTGATAGGTCGTGACGAACGGCAGCTTCATGGCCCTTGCCGCCGCCAGCGCCACCCAGGCAGGGGCGCGAGAGCGGGCGTGGATCAGATCGACCTTCTCCGCCGCGCACAGGCGCGAGAGCTTGCGGATGTTGCCGAACATCCTGATCGGGTTCTTCTCGGCAGCGGGAAAAGGCAGCCAGATGCCGCCCTTGGCCTGCAACTCGGCCACCAGCCGCCCGCCCGCCGTGGCGACGAGCGCGCGCGCGCCAGCCAGCGCGAGCGCCTCGGCGATGTCGACGGCGGTTCGCTCCGCGCCGCCGGTCTGAAGCTCGGGCACGATCTGCAGCACAGTTCGCCCGGCGAGCGGATGGGCGGCCCGGTCGGCAAAAGGCTTGCTATCGTCAGGCTGCAAGGTCACGAGGATCGCTTGATCAAGAGGTCAGGCCAGGATTCCGCCACCATGGCACGAATCGGATGATCGGCAGCACAGGAGAGATAGGGTGAACGGCCCCAACCCACAATTTCTTGCGCGCCCACAGTTTCTGGTGCGCCACGATCTGCCGCAGACGCGCAAGCTGGCGTTCTTGAAACAGCAGGGGCTCGGCCCCGCCATCGTCTGGCTGGGCGGCTTCCGCTCGGACATGACGGCCACCAAGGCCGACGCGCTGTCGGCCTGGGCCGAGCGCGAGACGCGGGCGATGCTGCGTTTCGACTACACTGCCCACGGCATGAGCGAGGGCAGGTTCGAGGATGCGACGATCTCGCTCTGGCTGGCTGACACGCTGGCGATGATCGGGGCTGAAGCCGGGCCGGCTCCTGTCCTGGTTGGCTCTTCGATGGGCGGTTGGCTTGCCCTGCTTGCAGCGCGAGCGCTGAAAACCGCCGGCGCGCCGATCTCGGGACTTGTCCTGATCGCGCCGGCCGTCGACTTCACCGAAGAACTGATGTGGGCCTCGATGAGTGACGAAGTCCGCCGCGAAATCATGGAAACGGGGCAGTGGCTGAGGCCGTCGGCCTACGCGCCCGAGCCGTACCCCATCACCCGCGCCCTGATCGAGGATGGCCGCAGGCATCTGATGTTCGGCAAGCCCATCGAGCCGGGATGCCCCGTGACGATCCTGCAAGGCATGGCCGACCCGGATGTGCCCTGGCAGCATGCCATGAGGCTCGTCGAGCATCTGCCAGCCGACGACGTGACGCTGACCCTGATCAAGGACGGCGATCACCGCCTGTCCCGCCCGGGCGACATCGACCTGCTGATCACGGCAGTGGCTGCGATGGCGCGCGAAACTAGTGGACGCTGACCGTCACCAACTGGTTTTCGCTGGCGTTGATCCTCAGTTACTCGACCGAGTCGGTGATCATGATCGGCGTGCCGTCAGCGCCCAGAAGCGCGAACAGGTCGACGCCAAGCGGAATGTGCTCCGCCTGCGGGACGAGTTTGCGCACCTCGTCGGCGCGCATGGTGCGCACATAGGCGACCTCGCCGCTGCCAAGCGCGGCCAGATCATCGAGGCTGAAAGACGGGGTCTGGTTTGTGGTCGTCATCGCGCCCTCCTTGAGCAGTGCGATCATGCGGACCGAGCCGCGGAAATGATTGAGCAAGATCGATGCCGGTTGGCCCATCCGCCGCTCAGTCGCGCGCCAGGATGTCGATCTTGCGGATGATGCGTTCGGGCTCCGGCCTCGCCAGATCGACCGAAAGCAGGCCGTTGGCCAGATCCGCGCCGAGCACTTCCATGCCATCGGCCAGAAGAAACGTGCGCTGAAACTGGCGGGCCGCGATGCCGCGGTGGATGTAGGCCCGGGTGTTTTCGTCAAGCTGGCGCCCGCGAATGATCAACTGGTTCTCTTCCAGCGTGATTTCGAGTTGCGCGCGTGTGAAACCCGCCACGGCAAGGGTGATGCGAAGCCGTTCCGGCTCGGCCTCGGTCTTGTTCAGCTTCTCGATGTTATAGGGCGGATAGCCGTCGTTCGTGGCTTTCGCCACACGGTCCAGAGCCCGCTCGATCTCGTCGAACCCGAGGAGAAACGGGTGCGACAGCGAAGGATATCGTGTCATTCGCGAAGCCCTGTCAGGCACTTCGTTGCAAGGCGCGCGGCCCGCCTCATGCAGCACCGACGGCAAGCCCTCCGGCCCGCATTGTTGATATGGGTACGCAAGATCGCCGCGCAAGGGCGACGGTTGCACGGTCACAGGTTGCAGGACGGGGGCGCGGGCCAGAGCCCATGACGGATCGCGAATGGCAAACCGCGGAAAATTGGTACCGCCACCCCGGCTTGAACGGGGGACCTCTAGATCCACAATCTAGCGCTCTAACCAACTGAGCTATGGCGGCACAATGGAGCGGACGGCACAAAAACGGCCCTCACGCATCGGCGAAACCTCTAGGCCGATGATCTCGCAATTGCAAGACCATCGCGGCAGTTTGCGCCAGATTGCCGAGGTCAGCGCTTCGTGTAGGTGCTGCCCGCCTTGGCCGAAACCACCTTGATGGTGTCGGTCAGCGCGTCGGCGCTGCGACGCAGGGCGCGCGCCTGGATCACCACCAGTTCCGATGGCGTCTTCGAGCGGGCGCATTCCTCAAGTTCGCTCATGCCGGCCTTCAATTGCGCGACGCCATGGTCGAGCAGAACGGCCTGCACCTCACCAAGCGTGCGGACTGCGCTCACCATCTGACCCGCCATGGACGCCAGCATGTCGGCGCCGACGGATGGCAGCTTGAGGTCGGCAGAGGGAAAAACCGGCATGGCGAACGATGGCATGACCGCCTTCGGGGCGAAAAGGCCGGCGAAAGCGGCAACCGGGTTTGCGCTGGCGGGACTTGGCGCCGCGGCAGGCTTTGCCACGGCAGGCTTGGCGACGACTGGTTTTGCGACGACTGGTTTTGCGGCAGCAGGTTTCGCGACGGACGGCTTGGCGGCAACCGACCTGGTTGCAACTGGCCTGGCGGCAGCAGCGGATTTCGGAGCACCGGCTTTCGGCGCTTCCACAACGGCCGCGGGCGGCGAAACACCAGTGGACTGGCGCGCAACTGGCGATTTCGTGACTGATGGCTTGCTGACGGCAGTCTTGGCGACGGAAGGCTTGGCGACGGCAGGCTTGGCGACGGCAGGCTTGGCAGCCTTTGGCGACACCGGCGCTGCATCGACGGCAGCACGAACTTGGGAAGGAGCGGCGGGCAAGGGCTTTGGTGCAGTTGCGGCAGCGCTGGCCTTTGGCTTATCGACCTCAGGCGGCACGACGACGGCGGCGGCGGGCATCTTGATCGGCTCTGGCGCGACGACCGGGGCCGTGTTGGCAATCACATGAGCCTTGGATGCGGGCGCCTCTGCCTGCGGATTGGCCGGAGCGACGGGCTTGACCTGCATTTCGGCGGCGGCCACGGGCTCGTGGATCTTGACGGAGATGGGAGCGGCAGCCGGCACATCAGCGACCGGGTTGGCGACCGGGTTTGCCAGCGACCTGACGGGGGCGAGGGAAACGGGCTTGGAGGTCTTGGTCATGGTGGCTGATCCGGTCATGTTACCTGGTGGCGTGCGTGGTGCGGCAACGATGAAACCCTCACGGTTCCACCGTCGCCGAAACCAGCGATCACTTCATCTTGGTGGCGTTGGCGGCAACTTTCTGCACGGCTGCGCCAACTTCGCTCATCTGCTTCTGGAAGGACGCCATCTGCGCCTTCATGAATTCAGCCTGATGCTGGAGCATTTCCGCGGGGTCCTTGGCGCGAACCATCTTCTGGGCCAAATCGAAAGCGGCAGACACATTCTGCTCGGCGTAGGCCATCGCCTTCTGGGCGGACTGTTCGGCGTGCGCGCGGGCGGACTCGGTGGAGCCGCTGACGGTCTCGACCGCCTTCTGGGCAGCGCCGATGAAGCCGTCGAAAGCCTTCTTGGCCTGGTCGACGCTCTTTTCGGCAAATTCACGCATTTCGGGCGGCACGTCGTATGGGGTCTTGGGGGTGGCCATCGGGGCTTCCTTCCTTGGCAGGGTTGCAACTTCACGGGAGCGGCTGCTCCCGGGATCCCGGCTTCGCGCCAACAACTTGCCGCGCACCAGATTATTGTGCAGTGCAATATCATGTTGCGATGCACAAATCAAGGGCATGCGCGCCGGGGACCCGTGCGCCGAAGTTCCTGTGCGTCCTGAGGTCTGCGTCGGGTCGCGGTGCAGGTCCTCGAGCCGGTTAACCCTCATGCCAACGAGGCGGTGCGGTGGCGGATTCATGAATGGATTCTGGCGTCGGGGACGGTATATTAACGGTCCATTAAGCAAACCCGAGCCGCCGTGACCTCCTCGATGTCGTCCGAAACGATCTGGCCAGACCTGCTCGAACGCCTCAGGCGCGATCCGGGCATGTCGGCCTTCGTGCGGGACGGAGCAGCCGTGCTGGTGCTGCCTCCCGGTGGCGGCATGATGCACGCAAACGTCGAAGGACAGGGGCTTGCGGCCGGCGGCATCCCTGCTCCAACCATGCAACGCCTCAAGGCGCTCGCTGACGGGCTTGCACCCAGGGCCGGCGTGCGGCTGGAACGACTGCTGTTCGCCACGCCAGCGGGTGAACGGCAGTTCACGGCTGCCTGCCAGCGCCTCGGCGACCCGCAGCACAGCGGCTGGCTGCTGATCGCGATCCCCGATGCCGGGGTTGCGCCAGCGCCGCCGGCGATCAAGACGCAGGCCGCGCCAGCGTCGGAGGCCGCGCAAGCCTCAGAGCCAACTGCAGAGCCATTGCCAGCCAAGGTCCGCTTTTTGTGGGAACTCACGCCAGATGGCCTGATCGGCAGCGTTTCGCCCGAAGCGGCCGTCGTTTTCGGGCAGCAGCGCGTGGAGGCAATCGTCGGCCGGCACTGGAGCGCGTTGTGCGGCCCGGTGGTGCATGACCCTGATGGCCAGGTGGCAGCAGCGCTTGCGGGCCGGAACACATGGAGCGGCAAGTCGAGCCTGTGGCGCGAGGGTGATTCCGACAAGGCTTTCCGGGTGACGCTCTCGGGCCTTCCGCTCATCGACCGGCCAAGCATTTCGGACAATCAGCGCATCCTGACCGGCTGGCGCGGCTTCGGCGTGGTCGACACCACCACGCGTCACGACTTTCCGGCGCTGCAGAGCGCAGAACCGGCGTTGGCAGAGAACGTGTCGGAAAACGTGGCGGAGAACCTCTCGCCACGGACGCCACAGGAACCCGAACCGGCGGCGGACGGCCGACCGCCCCTGCACGAGGCGCAGGACGATGCGCCCGCCCCGGCGCCGCGCCCCGTGCCGCCAAGCAACGTCGTCGCGATCCGGCCTCACGATGCAGCGCCGAAGCTGACAACCAGCGAGCGCAACGCTTTCCGGGAGATCGCCAAGGCACTTGGCGCACGCGTCGACAACGAAGTCGTGCACACTGCCGAGACGCCTGAAGAAACGGTCCCGCCTGTTCTGACAGCGGCGTCAGTTCCAGACGCCGCGCCGCCGGAGACCACCTCGACGATCCACCGCATCGTCACGGCCATGCCGCCGCAGGCGCCGGGCGAAGACATGTTTGCGTCATTGCTCGACAAGCTGCCGATCGGCGTGCTCGTGCTCAAGGCGGAGCGCATGGTCTACGCCAACAGGACCTTGCTCGACCTGCTCGATCACGACAGCCTCGACGACCTGCTGGATGTCGGCACGGGCCGGCTTTTCCGCGGCGCGGCCCCCAGCGAAGGCGGCGGCGTCTTCACGCTGATGCGGCGTGACGGCAGCCTTGAGCCTGTCGACGCCCGCCTTTCGGCGATCGCGTGGAATGGGGAACCGGCCACGCTGATGTCATTCCGGCGGGCGCTCGAACAGGTTGATGCCCAGCGGCTCGAAGCCATGAAGCTCGATGTCGCCAAAGCCAGGGGCGAGGCGCGCGAACTCAGCGCCATTCTCGACACCGCGACTGACGGCGTGGCGACGCTGGACGAACGGGGCCGCATCCTGTCGCTCAACAAATCCGCCGAGGCTCTGTTCGGCTACGACCAGCGCGAGGTGGCGGGCGAGAACTTCACGCTTCTGCTGGCCCCTGAAAGCCACATCACCGCGCTCGACTATCTCGAGGGCCTCAAGGGCGGCGGGGTGGCGGCGCTGCTCAATGACGGCCGCGAAGTGCAGGGCCGCGTTCGCCAGGGCGGCCGCATCCCGCTCTACATGACCATGGGCCGCGTGGCCGACGAGCCGGAGCGCAAGTATTCGGCCGTGCTGCGCGACCTGACCGCCTGGAAAAAGGCCGAGGCCGACCTCGTCGATGCCAGGAAGCTTGCCGAGCAGGCGAGCGCCCAGAAATCGGACGTGCTGGCCAAGATCAGCCACGAAATCCGCACGCCGCTCAATGCCATCATCGGCTTCACCGAGGTGATGAGCGAGGAGCGCTTCGGGCCGATCGCCAACGAGCGCTACAAGGAATATCTGGGGGACATCCACCAGTCCGGCGCCTACCTGATCAGCCTGATCAACGACCTTCTCGATCTTGCCAAGATCGAAGCCGGGAAGATGGACCTGACCTTCACCGGCGTGAACCTCAACGACATCGCCGGCGCGGCGGTGGCGCTGCTGCAGCCGGAAGCCAACCGCCAGCGCGTCGTGCTGCGCACTGGCCTGCAGGCCAGGCTGCCGTCGGTGGTGGCGGACGAGCGCAGCTTGCGCCAGATCATCATCAACGTGCTGTCGAACGCGGTGAAGTTCACCGATGCGGGCGGCCAGGTCATTCTCTCCACGGCGCTGGGCGACCGGGGCGAAGTCATCATCCGCGTGCGCGACACCGGCATCGGCATGACCGAGAAGGAACTGGCACTGGCAATGGAGCCGTTCCGCCAGATTTCGGCGACGCGTCGCCCCAGCAGCGGCGCGACCGGCGGCACTGGTCTTGGCCTGCCGATCACCAAGGCGCTCGTGGAGGCCAACAAGGGCGCGATCCAGATCACCAGCGCCAAGAACGAAGGCACGCTGGTGGAGATCATGTTCCCGCCGCAAAGGGTTCTGGCCAGTTGATCCGCGCCTTCCGGCATCGCATTGGATCAACGAAACCCAGCGACACGAACTGCTTTTTCCAAGTGCAGCGCTTGGGCATTCAATTATTTATTTTGAGATTCGGTGGCGACTGCCATACATTCCGTAGCGTCGAAACCAATCCTGACGGAGATGCGCGTTGCCGGGCGACCACCAGATGCGTCTGTCCACACCGACGCCGACGCAGGCCCTGATCGCCCAGGCCATCGCAGCGCTGCCGCTCGAACTGTTCGCCATTCTCGATGGCGGCCTTCATGATGACGTCGCGCGACAGATCATGCAGCACGAACTGCGGGCACGCGCGATCTTCCTCGAGGCCGGCAACGCTGCGGCGGTCGCCTCCGGCCCGTTTCTCGTCCCGCTCGACGCGCCGGCCCAGATCGAAGGGGTGATCGCCATCAGCGGTCACGGGCGCACGCCTGTGGTCTGGTCATGGCCGAACGGCGAGCAGGAACTCTACCGGCACCTGCGCAGGCAGAACATGGCCGAGATTCCGGCGGCGGCGGCTGAGATCGATGCGGACGAGCCCGCGGAGCCAACCTACGACAACGTGATCTTCCGCCATTGGGACCCCTATGTGCTGGCCCTGACGCTGCCGGTGCTCACCCCTGAGCAGACCTCGCGCCTCATGGGCCCAGCGACAGGGCTGGGTTTTGCCGCTGAAGGCGACGGGCCACGCCTGCTGCCGGCATCTGCGCCGCTTGCCGCACCGCCGCGACCGCTGCGCTTTTCAGCGGAGCAACTCACTGCGATGGAACGCGCGCGCGGCGATGCCATCAACCGCAACATTGCGCAGTATCTGCGCCGTAGCGAGCCGGAAGCTGTCGCTGCCCTGGACGAGGCCGGGTTGCTGGCGTTCGTGCGCCGGGCCGCCGCACGCGGTGTCGAACTGGGAATGTCGAGCGAACATGCCCTCGGCCTCTGGGCCTGGCTCATGCTGTGCACCGGCGGCGCGGCGGCGACGAGCCGCGAGATCGCGCTCTGCTTTTCAAGGTCGGACGTGTCGCCGAACCTGACCATGGCACGACTTATCGACCAGATGGTCGACATCGAGCAAGCTGGCGGAAGAGCAGGCTGATGGTGGCTCCTGCAGTTGCGGCTGTCTATTGGGGATGGAACGCCTATCGCGCCTGGCGGGCGGCGCAGGCCCTCGGACAAGCCGCCGGAGCGGTGATGACGGCCCAAAGGACCGTGCTGGCGGCCCGAACGCTGGCCCAGGCGCTGGCTCAGTCGCGGACCAGCGACTGCAAGGAAGGGTGCGACGAGCCGGACTGCAACCAGACGGAACACGCCACCGGCGACGCGTTGATGAACAGGCTGTGCCGCATGGCCTGCGAGTGCATGAAGAATCGCGGCGGCGCGTCCAGCAACCAGAAGTGCGTCGAAAACAAGCTGAGACAGGAGCAAGGCGGCAATCCCAGCCGCAACCCCCAGACCGACGGAGCCCATCCGGAAGTCAGCCATAGACCGGACGGACAGGGCGGCTATGATCCCGTGATGAGCCGTTCCGATCCGGGGCGCTTCTCGAATTCGCCAGTGGTGTCGGGCGCGCCAAGGCCGGATGTCTCGGTGTATGAGGGGGGAAAGCTCGTGAAGATCGTCGAGATGAAGTTTCCGACCGCATCGGGCGGAGTCGATGGTCAGACGCCGATGCAGGCGCGTGGCGACTACGGGGACATAGCGCGCGCAAATGGACTGAACCCAAGGACCGATGTTGTGCAAATGGACGTCGGCAAAGATTGCATGGTGCCATGATGGGACAGGTTTCGGCTGCACCAATCCTCAAAACCGAGCCACCGCTCTCGCCGGACGATATCGTTTCCAATGGGCATATCGTCCATCCTCGATATCGCGAGATCTATTCGAGAATCGGCTTCGGTGTATCGCTGTATTTCTTTGACGGCTGGACACCGGCCAAGCGGGAGGCACTGCAATCAATTCGATCGGATTATCTTGCTGTTTTCCCGGGTGGCCTGACGCACGTGCACACCACGGGCAAGACACGGGTGCCCATCACGCCGAAAAGACTCGAACAGGCCGCCGCCAATTTCGAGTCCATGGACGAGAACACGCTGTTTTATTTTTGCCTTCAGCAGATTGACCTTCAAGCGGAGAATGATCCACGCGAATGCTTCCTGCTTGCGTTTGGAAACGAAAAGAACTCACCCACGCGAAAGATGTCCGGCATCCGGATACACCTGCCTGTGCAGTTCGCGCTCTCCGACCCGCAGCGCACGGGCAGATTGGTTGCAGACTGGGCTGGACGTTTGGGTGCCGCGCATGGAACGGCGGGTCTGGCCGCATTGCTGGCGGGCGGGGTAACGACCGGCGGTGACGCACTGCATTTCGAGGCACTGCGACAGTACCCCTGTCTCGATTTTGACGCCATGGGTTCATACTGGTCAGAACTCAACTTCGCACCCGGCCCCAACAAGGGCTACGACAAGCTCCGCGCCTCGAACTGGCTCACCTTCGTGGGTGACATGTTCGTGGCGAAACTCGGCGGTGCAGGTGCGTTGCGTGCGAAGCTTTCGCCCGACATTCCGGTTCTGCCGTATGCCGGCGGATTGTGCCTGCAGGCCGGCCCGGCACCTGAGCTTGGTGACGCCAAGCGCGGCTACATCCCGGAGGCTTACCGAACCGTCGCGCGTGCCATCAGGCCTGTCCGGTTCGAAGACTACAAGTATGGCGTTTTCGATGTTCCGGAGGGCATCGACGACCACGCCGTGATGCTCGCATGGCTCAAACGGTTCGATTGAGGCGGCTGGAAGACCAGAGGCCGCACAGGGAAATCGGCTGTCCTGGGCGCGCGAATGCCCTGCCAGGGCGTTGGCCCATGGCACGTGCAGAACAGGCAGCTTTGGCCTATGGTGTCGGCTGGGAGACATGACATGAACTGGATCTATCCGTCGCTGGGCGGCGTCCCGAACTTTCTGCTGTATGGCGCAATCGGGCTCGTTCTCACCTTCGTCTTCGCAGTGATCTATTCGCGAATCACCGGGCATGACGAGATTGCCCTGATCAGGGCGCACAACGCCTCGGCGGCGCTCGCCTTCGGCAGTTCGCTGATCGGGTTTGCGCTGCCCCTGTCCAAGGCCATCGCGCAGGCATCGAGCGTGCCGGACTGCATCCTGTGGGGTGGCATGGCGCTTGTCGTGCAGTTGTCGGCCTATGCGATCACGCGTGTGCTGTTGCCGGGCCTGTCCGCCAACATCCAGAACAACGCGATGGCTTCGGCGATCGTGCTGGCCGCCATCGCGATTGCGGCGGGGATGCTGAACGCCGCGTCGATGACGTATTATCCGACCATCGGAGGGGTCATTGAAGCGCTCTGAATACATCGCCATCGGTGCTGTGGGCCTGTTGGCTGTGGCAGCTTTCTGGCCGCGCAACGTGACGAGCGTCGGCGGCGGCGCGGACGAGGCCATCGCCCCCGACGCACAGGCTTTCGCGACGCTGGAGGAGTGCCGGTCGGCAGCGGGCATGACGCCCGATGCCTGCGAGCGCGCCTTCGCCGGCGCGCAGCAAGCCGCAGCCGCCACTGCGCCGCGCTTCGACAACCAGAGCACGTGCGAGGCGCAGTATGGCGCCGGCCAGTGCCGCACCTCGACCTGGAACGGCGCGTCGGTGTTCGTGCCGGCGCTGGTCGGCATGCTCGTGGCCCGCTCGCTCGCCAATGCGGCGCAGCCGCAAGTCCAGCCGCTCTATCCGCCGCGCACCGGCCCGGCGAATTGCCCGCAAGGGGCCACGACCCAGAACCGGCCGGAATGCGCCACACAGACCCGCAGCGGCGGTGTCGCGGCAGCCGGCAGAAGCTACTCGACCGGCCGCGGCACGACGATCACCCGCACATCCGGCGCTGATTCACGGGTGCGGGTCGATGCGCGGCCGCGCAGCAGCGCCTCATCGGGCAGCAGCACCATGTCGCGCAGCGGCTTCGGCTCGACCGGAAGCTCGATCTCCAGCGGCACCTGAGCCATGCAACGCCGCCAGATGCTGGAGCGGGCGGATTGGCGCCAGAAAGCCGAGGCCTACGGCTTTCCGTTCCACACGGCAGGAGGAAGCGTCTACTGGGACGAGACCGTCGCCTGGTCGTTCACGCTCGCCGAGATCGAGGACGGCATCGAGGCGCCCACAGCCGACATCGAGCAACTCTGCCTCGGCTTCGTCGAGGAGGCGCTGAAAAGCACGGCAACCATGTCGAGGCTTGGCGTGCCGGAGGCGTTCCACGACTTCATCCGCACGAGTTGGACCCGGGGCGACCGCAATCTCTATGGCCGCCTCGATCTCGCCTATGACGGCACTGGCCCGGCCAAGCTGCTGGAATACAATGCCGACACGCCGACCTCGCTGTTCGAGGCGGCCGTGTTTCAGTGGGCATGGCTGGAAGACCAGATCGCGGCGGGTCTGCTCGCCAAGGATGCGGACCAGTTCAATTCGCTGCATGAGCGACTGGTGCAGGCCTTCGGGCAAATCCGCGACGGCGAGCGCTTCGTGCTGCACTGCGCCGCCGTGGAGGACAGCATCGAGGATCGCGCCACCGTGGCCTATCTGGCCGATTGCGCACGTCAGGCCGGGCATGAGACGCGCGAGCTTGGCGTCAGCCAGATCGGCGTGACGGCAGACGGCCAGTTCACCGGCATGGATGACGAGCCGATCGACGCGCTCTTCAAGCTCTACCCATGGGAGTGGCTGTTCAAGGAGCGGTTTGCGCAGCACCTGCCACAGTCGCGCACCCGGTTCATCGAGCCGCCATGGAAGGCGCTGCTGTCAACCAAGGCGCTTTTGCCGCTGTTGTGGGAAATGGCGCCCAACCACCCCAACCTGCTGGCGTCCTATTTCGCCGATGATCCGCGCGCGGCGAAGCTTGGCGACCGGGTGGAAAAGCCGGTCCATTCGCGTGAGGGCGCCAATATTCGCGTGATCCGCGACGGCGAAGAAGTGCAGGCGACGGGCGGCGACTATGCCGGGCGGGGCATCGTGCAGGCGCTGGCGCAAACGGCCGGGTTTGACGGCGGCCATGCCGTCATCGGCTCATGGCTTGTGGCCAGCCAGCCCGCAGGCATCGGCATCCGCGAGGATCAGGGCATGGTGACGCGCGACAGCGCGCGTTTCGTGCCGCACGTGATCGAGGGTTGAGGCGGCTGTCACAGCTCCACCTCCCACGTCTCGCTGACCATGGAGTGCCCAAACTGGTGAACCGGCTCGGAGGCTGTCAGCGCCCAGCCGCGCGCCGCATAGAGCTTTCGCGCGGCGGTAAGGATGTCATTCGTCCACAGCGTCATGCGCCGGTAGCCGGCAGCCTTGGCAAAGGCCATGCAGGCGTCGACCAGCAGCCCGCCTGCGCCGTGGCCACGCGCTTTCTCGTCAACGATCAGCATGCGCAGCTTGGCGGTGTTGCGATCCTTGGCGGTGCAGAAGATCGAACCGACCGGCTCCCCGCCGAGGTCTGCAATCCAGCAGCGTTCGCGCGCCGGGTCCTGGCTCTTGACGAAATCGGCGACAAGGCCGGCCACAAGGCCCTCGAACGAGATGTCCCAGCCGTATTCCTCGGCATAGACCGCGCCATGACGGGCGATGATCCAGCCATAGTCACCGGGCTTTGGTGCGCGCAGAATGATGCCGCTGGACATGATTTCGGCAGATGTCATGACGGACATCATTCATTGACGGCGCAAGCTTGCGCAAGTGGGCTGCGGCACCTCGAGCGTTGCCGATTTGCTGCGCGCGGTCCAATGTGGGCCCAGCAACGAGGCCGCGATGAACTTTTCACTGACCGACGAAGAAATCATGATCCGTGATGCCGCCCGCAAGCTGGCGGCGGACAGGCTGGCGCCCTTTGCCGAGACGCTGGACCGTGGAGAGGGCCGCGCCGACCTTCTGGCGAACCTCAAGCTTCTCGCCGAGAACGGATTTGCCGCGCTCAACGTCAGGGCCGAATACGGCGGGACCGAAGCGGGCACCATGGCGTTCGCGTTGGCCATCGAGGAACTGGGCTATGCCTGCGCCTCGACTGCCGTGACCGTGTCGGTGTCCAACATGGTCGGCGAGGTGATCCAGGCCTGCGGCAGCGAGGCGCAGAAGCAAGAACACCTGCCGAAGCTGGCTGACGGCGCCTACCCAGCGGGCGCGTTCTGCCTGACCGAAAGCGGCGCGGGCTCCGACCCTGCGGGCATGCGGATGCGGGCGCGCAAGGATGGTGACAGCTATGTGCTCGACGGCACGAAGATCTACATCACCAGCGCCGAATACGCCGGCATCTTCGTGGTCTGGGCCGTGACCAATCCGGACGCGCCGAAGGGCAAGGGCATCTCGGTGTTCCTGGTGCCAGCCAACACGCCGGGCCTCGTCATCGGCAAGGCAGAGCACAAGATGGGCCAGCATGGCTCGGCCACCAACACGCTGCATTTCGACGGCTGCCGGGTGCCTGCCAGCGCGCTGATGGGGCGCGAGAATGACGGCTTCCGCATTGCGGTGGGCGAACTTGCGGGCGGGCGCATCGGCGTCGCCGCGCTCTCGCTCGGCATCGCGCGCGCGGCGATGAACGCGGCCAAGGCCTACGCCAGGGAGCGCCGCCAGTTCGGCCAGGCCATCGCCGACTTTCAGGGCCTGCAATGGATGATCGCCGACCGCGAGGTCGACCTGCAGGCCTCGCGCCTGATGATCATGGATGCCGCTGCACGGAAGGACCGTGGCGAGCCCTTCGCCAAGGAAGCCTCGATGGCCAAGCTCTTCGCCTCGGAAGCGGCGCACCGCGCCACAGATACCGCCATCCAGATTTTCGGCGGGGCCGGCTACTGCCGCGACTATACCGTCGAGCGCTTTGCCCGCGACGCCCGCATCACGCGCATCTACGAGGGAACATCCGAAGTCCAGCGCCTGATCATCGCGCGCGAGACCTTGCGCCAGGTGGGGTGACGCGCGACAAAGGTGCGCAATGTCAAGGAACTGATCATGACCGTCACCGTCTATGGCGTCTTTCGCTCCCGCGCCTCACGCAACATCTGGCTGCTCAACGAGATCGGCATGCCGTATCGCCATGTGCCGGTGACCCAGGCCTACCGCCCGGGACCGCCCGGCATGTTGACCACGCAAAGCCCCGAATTCCTCGCCATCAACCCAAATGGCATGATCCCGTGCGTCAAGGACGGGCGGCTGGTGCTGAATGAATCGCTTGCCATCAACCTTTACCTCGCCCGCAAGTATGGCGGCTCCCTCGGTCCGAAGAGCTGGTCGGAAGATGGGTTGGCGGTGCAATGGACCCTGTGGGCTGCGACCGTGGCCGAGCCACACACGATCCAGATCCTGTATCACCGTCTCGGCAATCCGAAGGGACCGAAGGACGAGGCGCAAGCGCTGGCCGCCATCGAGGGGCTGCGCAAACCCTTCGCCGTTCTCGACAAGCATCTGTCGCAGACCGGCTTCATCGTCGGCAAGCGCTTCACGGTGGCCGACGTCAACGTGGCCGAGGTGATCCGCTACGCAAGGCCGGCGCCTGAACTGTTCAAGGACGCACCTCATGTCGAGAAGTGGCTGACAGCATGCCACGCCCGGCCCGCCTTCATGGAAATGATGGCGGAGCGCGACCGGGAACCGGCGTAAATCCCCTCACCCCGCAGAAATCCCTGTCTCCCAGCCAAGGATGGCGCGCTTGCGGGTCAGGCCCCAATGGTAGCCGGTGAGTCCGCCGGTGGAGCCGAGCACGCGGTGGCAGGGCACCACGAACGACAGCGGATTGCGGCCGACCGCCGCGCCCACGGGCCGCGCCGCCTTGGGCTTGCCGATGCGGGCGGCAATCGCGCCGTAGGTCGTCGCCTTGCCGACCGGGATGTGCAGCAACTGCTCCCAGACGCGGACTTCGAAATCCGAGCCGATCATCACCACGCGCAGCGGCTGATCCTCAAGCCATTGCGCCGGATCGAAGATGCGCGCCGCCAGCGCCGCGGTGCCGCGCTCGTCCTCGACATACGTGGCGTTGGGCCAGCGCCGAACCATGTCGGCCAGGGCCCCTGCCCTGCCGCCGGCGGGCTTGCCGGTGTCGGAGGCCTTGCCGGCGGCGTCCTTCTGGTCGACCCAGCCAAGGCCGGCCAGGCCGCGCGCCGTCGCCACGATCAGCGCCTCGCCGAACGGCGACGGGTGATAGCCGTAGCGCAATGACAGGCCCTTGCCGCCGGTCTTCCACTCGCCCGGCGACATGGCCTCGTGGGTGACGAACAGGTCATGCAGGCGGCCCGGACCCGACAGGCCGAGGTCGAGCGCGGCATCGAGCAGGTTTGCATCCTGCCTGAGCAGCCGCTTGGCCTGGTCGAGCGTCACCGCCTGCAGAAAGGCTTTCGGCGTCAACCCGCACCAGCGGCGGAAAACCAGATGCGTTTCATCGGTGGTGAGACCCGCCTTATCGGCAATGGCTTCGACGCCGGGCTGGTCACGCCAGCCTTCGGTGATCATGGCAAGGATGCGCCGCACGATCTCGTAGTCGCCCTGCGCTGTGGTGAGGGAGGCGACAGGAAGCGGGGCGGTGAGGTTCATTGCAGGCAAAGCGGTCATCGGCGTGATCCCTGGCTGGCAGGATCAGGTTCTAGGCCATTCCAGGCACAGGCGACACCCGATTTCCGGAAAGGTCATCCCACGATGCTCACCCACCCTTCGCCTTCATCAGCGCGCCGGACATGGCATCGTGAAAGCTTTCGCGTTCGCCCGGTGAGAGCTGGCTTGCGATGTTGACGGATTGCCCGCGCGAGACCACATCAAGCCGCATCAGGCCATAATCCTCGTCGTCCTGCCGCTCGAGCTTGGTGAAGATCGTGTCGAAGCGCCATTCGGCGCGCTCGCCCTTCGGCGTCACCTTGGCCAGCATGACCTTGACCGGCGAGACCGCGACCTCCTCGAAGGCGTTGGCATCGCGGAAATTGATCCGGAACGCGATGTAGAGCGCCACCACATCAAGCCCGAAGAACGTGGCGACGGGCCATGCGCCGGCGATGATGAACGGCACCGACGAGACCACGCTGGCCAGGCAGACCAGCGTCATCACCAGCCGGAAGCCCTGCTGGCCGAGCGAGCGGTGCGGCGTGATGCGCGCTGCGAATATCGGCGCATCGGCGCTGTGCATCGTCGCGGGATTCGGGTGGCGCTGATCCATTGCCTGACTATAACAGAGCGATGCCAGCCCGCCAGCCTCCGAAAACCGCCAAGCCCGCGACAAAAAACGCCAAGACCCCGATCAGGACAGTCCGCAGAAAGCCTGGCCCGAAGCCGCGCAGCGCTGCAGAAATCCGTGCTCTGTTCGAGCGCTTCAGGGCGCATAATCCGGAGCCGAAAGGCGAGCTTGAATCAGTCAATGCCTATACGCTGCTTGTGGCGGTGGTGCTGTCGGCACAGGCCACAGATGTCGGCGTGAACAAGGCGACGCGGCCGCTGTTCGCCATCGCCGACACGCCCGCCAAGATGGTGGCGCTGGGCGAAGATGTCGTGCGCGACTACGTCAAGTCCATCGGTCTGTTCCGCACAAAGGCGAAGAACGTCATCGCGCTTTCGGAACAACTGATCGCCGATCATGGCGGCGAGGTTCCGCCAAGCCGCGAGGCGCTGGAGAAACTGCCCGGCGTGGGCCGCAAGACCGCCAACGTGGTGCTCAATATGGCCTTCGGCCAGATCACACATGCGGTCGACACCCATGTGTTTCGCATTTCCAACCGCCTGCGCATCGCGCCCGGCAAGAACGTGCTGGCGGTGGAATTGGGGCTCGAGAAAGCCGTGCCCGACGAATTCGGCCATCATGCCCATCACTGGCTGATCCTGCATGGGCGCTACACCTGCAAGGCGGTCAAGCCGATGTGCGGCGCCTGCGTGGTGGCGGACCTGTGCGACAGCCAAGACAAGCGATGATTTGCAAGCGCGCTATTTGACGACAATCGGCCCGCGTCCTAAACGCGTTTCATGTCGCACAACTCCTTCGGCCACCTGTTCCGCTTCACCACCTTTGGCGAAAGCCACGGGACAGCCATCGGCTGCGTGGTCGATGGCTGCCCGCCGCTGATCCCGATCACCGAGGCCGACATCCAGCGCGATCTTGACCGCCGCCGCCCGGGCCAGAGCAAGTACACGACCCAGCGCCAGGAGGCCGACCAGGTGAAGATCCTGTCCGGCGTGTTCACGGACGAGCGCACGGGCAACCAAGTCACCACCGGCACATCCATCGGCCTCCTGATCGAGAACACCGACCAGCGCTCCAAGGACTACGGCGAGATCAAGGACAGCTACCGCCCCGGCCATGCGGACTACACCTATGACGTGAAGTACGGCATCCGCGACTATCGCGGCGGCGGTCGCTCTTCGGCGCGCGAAACCGCGATGCGGGTCGCCGCCGGCGCCATCGCCCGCAAGGTGGTGCCCGACCTGAGGGTGCGCGGCGCGCTGGTGCAGATGGGCCCGCACAAGATCAATCGCGCCAAGTGGGACTGGGCCGAGGTCGACCGAAACCCGTTTTTCTGCCCCGACGTCGAGGCTGCTGCCCTGTGGGCCGAGTATCTCGACGGCATCCGCAAGTCGGGATCGTCCGTTGGCGCGGTGATCGAGATCGTGGCAGAGGGCGTGCCGCCCGGCCTTGGCGCGCCGATCTACGGCAAGCTCGATGCCGATCTCGCCAGCGCCATGATGAGCATCAACGCGGTCAAGGGCGTCGAGATCGGTGACGGCTTCGAGGCGGCGACGCTGTCCGGCGAGCAGAATGCAGATGAGATGCGCAGCGGCAACGACGGCGCACCAACCTTCCTCAGCAACCACGCGGGCGGCATCCTCGGCGGCATCTCCACCGGCCAGCCGGTGATCTGCCGGTTCGCGGTCAAGCCGACCTCGTCGATCCTGTCGAACCGCGCTTCGGTGACGCGCTATGGCGCCGAGACCGACCTGCGCACCAAGGGCCGCCACGACCCGTGCGTGGGCATCCGCGCCGTGCCTGTGGGCGAGGCGATGATGGCGATCGTGCTGGCCGACCACTACCTGCGTCATCGCGGGCAGGTGGGTCAGGCTGCAAAATGGCCGTTCACTGCTTGAGACGCATGAGTCACCGTCATGGTCGGGCTTGACCTGACCATCCACGTCTTTCTTGGTGATGGCTGTGGGAAAACGTGGATGGTCGGGTCAAGCCCGACCATGACGACGTCTATTCAGTATCACTGAATTTAATCGACATATTCATTGTCACCGCACGCCCTGTCTGCTATAGTTTTCCCATGAAACTCGAGACCTGGCTCGCCCGCGAATCCATTTCCCGCGCGGCCTTTGCCAAGCTGGTGGCGATGTCGCCGGCCAGCATCACGGCGCTGTGCAATGACGACACGGCGTGGCTTTCGCGCGACTCGGCCGAGCGCATCGCGCGGGCCACCGGCGGCGCTGTCAGCCCCAATGATTTCCTGCACTTCTCATTCCCGAAGGAGGCACCTGTGCCCCATGCCGTCTCCGAAGCCATCGAAGCGTTTGCACGCGGCGAGATCGTCGTCGTCACCGATGACGATGACCGCGAGAACGAGGGCGACCTGATCGTCGCCGCCTCGCTGTGCACGCCGGAGAAGATGGCCTTCATCATCCGCCATTGCTGCGGCATCGTCTGCACGCCGCTGCCGCTCGAGGAAGCGAGGCGTCTGCGCCTGGACCCGATGGTGTCGTCCAACGACAGCGCCCACACCACCGCCTTCACCGTCACCATCGACTACAAGCACGGCACCACCACCGGCATTTCGGCAGACGACCGAACTGCAACCGTGCGCGGCCTCGCCAACCCGAACGCGGGCGCGGCGGACTTCTCACGGCCCGGCCACATCTTCCCGCTGATCGCGCGCGATGGCGGGGTTTTGATGCGCTCGGGCCACACCGAGGCCGCCGTCGACCTGTGCAAGCTCGCGGGACTGCCGCCCGTCGGCGTCATCTGCGAACTCGTCAACGATGACGGCTCGGTGATGAAGGGCCCGCAGATCAACGCCTTTTCGACGAAGCACGGCTTGAAGCAGATCACGGTCGCGGACCTGATTGCCTGGCGGCAGGCCCGCGAGAAGCTGGTCGAGCGCGTCGCCACCTTCGCGGTCAAGACCGAGTTCGGCGAGCTCACCGGCCATGCCTATGTCACGCCGTTCGACAGCGTGCAGCACTTCGCCTTCGTCATGGGCAAGCTCGGCGAAGGCCGCGACGTGCCCGCCCGCCTGCACCGCGCCGATGTGGTGGGCGACATCTTCGGCGGCGGCAAATCCATCAACGCGGCGTTGAAGCGCTTCGCAAGGGATGGGCGCGGCGTGCTGATCTACCTGCGCGATGGCACTGCCGGCGTGCCGACCAACCGTCCCGTCGATGATGCGCTCGAAAGCGAGCACAGGCGCACCGAGGCCTGGCGCGAGGTCGGGCTTGGCGCGCAGATCCTCAAGGACCTCGGCGTCACCTCGATCACCAATCTCTCATCATCGGCCCGCGCCTTCGTCGGGCTATCGGGCTTCGGCATCGAGATTTCCGGGACCGAACCGCTGGAGATCTAGCAAGAGCCCCACCCTGCCCTCCCCACAGGGTGGGGAGGGAACACGCGTATGCGGCGGAAATGGCAGGTGACTTGTCAGACTACTGAAGGCACCAATCCCGCGAGTTTCCTCCCCGTCTGACGCGGAGGGCAGGGTGGGGTTCTTCCTTCCCCCTACCCTCTCAGGCTCGCGCCATAACGCTTCGCCATCTCGGCCACGATCTTGCCGCTCACGGCCTCGATCTCGGCCTCGGTCAGCGTCTTTTCGGTCGGCTGCAAGGTGATGGCGAGCGCCACTGACTTCTTGCCAGGCTCGATCTTGTCGCCCTCGTAGACGTCGAACACCGACACGTCGGCAATCAGCGCGCGATCAGCGCCCGATGCCGTCTTGACCATGTCGCCGGCGGCGGTCCTTGCATCGACCACGAAGGCGAAGTCGCGGGTCACGGGCGGCAAGTCGCTGAGTTTCAGCTTCGGCTTCATCTTCGTCGGCTTGGCCTTGGGCAGCGGCAAGCCATCGAGATGGATTTCGAAGGCCACGAGCGGGCCCTTCACATCAAGCAGCTTCAGCGTGCGCGGATGAACCTCACCGAAGGCGCCGACGATGCCCTTTGGGCCGAACTGCAGCGTGGCGGAGCGGCCCGGATGCATCCAGTCCGGCTCGCCGGGCACGATCTGCAAGCCGCCGGTGGCGACGCCGAGCGAGGCCAGCAGCGCCAGCACGTCCTCCTTGGCGTCGAGCGCGTTCACGTCACGCGCGGCGCCATCCCAATGGCGGCCCGTGCCGTTGGCCCGCGCCGTGCCGCGCCGGATCGCGGCGGCGGCCATGCGCTGATCGTCCTCGCCGTCACCGAGGAAAACCTGGCCGACCTCGAACAGCGCCACATCATCGAAGCTGCGGTCGGCGTTGCGCCCGGCAGCCCTGATCAGGCCTGGCAGCAATGATGGCCGCATGTCGGACAGGTCCGCTGCGATCGGGTTGGCGAGCGCGAGTTCAGGCTTGCCGCCGCCGAAATGCACCGCCTCGGCCCTGGCGATGAACGACCAGGTCACGGCTTCCACCAGCCCGCGCGCCGCAAGCGTGCGCTTGGCGGCTCGTGTGCGTTTCTGCAGCACGGTCAGCACCGGCTTCGGCACCTCGTCCGCCAGGCGCGGGAATGGCACGGCATCGACCCGGTCAAGCCCGGCGATGCGCACGATTTCCTCGACGAGGTCAGCCTTGCCCTCGATGTCGCCGCGCCAACTCGGCGGTGAGACGCGCACCCGGTCACCCGTGCCCGAGACATGAAAACCGAGCGATGTCAGCGCCAGTTTCATTTCCGGCACCGGCAAGATGACGCCGGTGAGGCGCTTTACCTCGCTCCACGGGAAATCGATGAAGCGGCTGGTGTCGGGCGGCTCTCCCGCGATGACCATCTGCGACGGCTCGCCGCCGCACAATTCCATGATCATGGCTGTCGCGAGTTCAAGCCCATCAAGGCAGAAGGCCGGATCGACGCCGCGCTCGAAGCGATAGCGCGCATCCGAATTGATGCCCAGCGCCCGGCCGGTGCGGGCGATGTTGAGCGGGTCCCACAGCGCGCTTTCGACCAGAACGTCAGTGGTTGCTTCCGAACAGCCGGACGCCTCGCCGCCCATGATGCCGGCAAGCGACTCGACGCCGTTGTCATCGCAGATGACGACGTGATCCTCGGTGAACCCGTAGCTCTTGCCGTCAAGCGCGACCATTGTCTCGCCGGCATGGGCGCGGCGCACCACGAGATTTCCATGCACCTTGGCGGCATCGAAGACATGCAGCGGCCGGTTCATGGCGAAGGTCATGAAGTTGGTCACGTCGACCAGCGCGTTGATGGGCCGCAGCCCGATGCCCTTGAGCCTTTCCTGCATCCATTGCGGGGACGGCCCGTTCCTGACGCCGCGAACCAGGCGCAGCGCAAAGGCCGGGCAGAGATGCCTGTCGTGATCGCCGAAATCCAGCGTGACGGCCACCGGGCAGGGAAAGTCCGACCTGACAGGCTTGACGTGCACATTCTTCAGGTCGCCAAGGCCTGCGGCAGCCAGATCGCGTGCGATGCCGTGGATGCCAAGCGCGTCGGCCCGGTTCGGCGTCACGGCGATTTCGATCACCGGATCGCCAAGCCCGGCCCAGGCAGCGTAGGGCATGCCCACAGGCGCATCCTCGGGCAACTCGATGATGCCGTCGCTGTCGTCCGACAGCTCAAGTTCTGCCGCCGAACACAGCATGCCGTTGGATTCGACGCCCCGGATGACGCCCTTGCCCAGCGTGATGTCCTTGCCGGGAATATATGTGCCCGGCGGAGAGAAAACGCTCTTCATGCCGGTGCGGGCATTGGGTGCGCCGCAGACCACCTGCACCGGCTCCCCTGCCCCGGTGTCGACCTGGCAGACGCGCAGGCGGTCGGCGTTCGGGTGCTGCTTCGCCTCGATGACGTAGCCAATGGTGAAGGCCGCCAGCGCCTTCGCCTTGTCCTCGACGCCTTCGACCTCGAGGCCGACCTTGTTGAGCGCATCGCAGATCTGCTCGACCGTGGCGGTGGTGTCGAGATGGTTCTTCAGCCAGGAGAGGGTGAATTTCATCAGCTCAGACCCTGGTCTTAATCAGCAGAAGTACCGCAAGGTCACGCTTTGCATCGGCTGGTAGCCCATCAACGTCCGCAATGGCAGTTTCAGCCAAAATAACGAAGGCCTCAGCATCAGCTCGTCGCGTCAGTATTGTTCTGGGGTCGTAGTCCGCACTGTGCCGGGCCTCTTGAAGCTGGGAAAACACCTTACCGATCCCTTTCACTGCAATATGCAAAGCATAAGCCTTGTCTGTCGCGAGTACAGTTTTCGCGTGCGCATGGTCTAAGCCGCGATAAACGCGCCGCCATGAATCCGTGTTTCGCTTGCTCGCCCCAATCAGTGCGTCCGCCAACAGTTCCGCCAATGCATGGAAAAGCGCATAATAAGCGTCACTCACGCTCCGGCGCAGATATGCAGAGAGCGGTCGTTTCGTTCCGACAAGTCCAGATCGCGCTCGTTTGATGAGATTGCGCTTCACGAACGGCTCGACTTTTTTTGGCGATTGGGGCGAGCAATTTCATCCTCAGCAGGTTCGCCGTCGGCGTAAATCGGTTGGATCAAGATATCGCGCTCATCTCCCTCGGCCCTCAACGCCGCTTCCGCTTCCAGGATCGCATCGAGGAGGTTGCGACCGTCAGGCTTGATTGCTCTCATTTTGAAGTGCAGTTTTGCTCGAAGCACTGGCAAAGCGTTATGATCCAAATCTTCTCCGAGAATTACGGTCGAAAGACCATAAGGTGCCAAAAAACGCATGAAAACTGGTGAAACCAAATCACCCGCCTGAAGTAGACTGAGCATCGTCGTCCTCCTCATGAACTTAACCCGCCCGCCAGCGTCGGGAAATCGAGCGGCCTGAAGCCGTAGTGTTGCAGCCAACGCACATCCGCCTCGAAGAACGGGCGCAGGTCGGTCATGCCGTATTTCAGCATCGCGATGCGGTCGATGCCCATGCCCCAGGCGAAGCCCTGGTAGACATCCGGATCGATGCCGACATTGCGCAGCACATTGGGGTGAACCATGCCGCAACCGAGGATTTCGAGCCAGTCCTCGCCCTCGCCGAAGCGGATTTCGCCGCCCTTGCGCGAACACTGGATGTCGACCTCGACGCTCGGCTCGGTGAACGGGAAGAACGACGGGCGGAAGCGCATCTTCACGTCGGGCACCTCGAAGAAGGCCTTGCAGAATTCCTGCAGTATCCATTTCAGGTGGCCCATGTGCGAGCCTTTGTCGATGACGAGGCCCTCGACCTGGTGGAACATCGGCGTGTGGGTCTGGTCGGAGTCGCAGCGATAGGTGCGGCCCGGACAGATCACGCGGATCGGCGGCTGCTGGCTCAGCATGGTGCGCACCTGCACGGGCGACGTGTGCGTGCGCAGCAATTTGCGTTGTCCATCCTTGCCCGGCGCAAAGAAGAACGTGTCGTGCATCTCCCGCGCCGGGTGGCCTTCGGGGAAGTTCAGCCGCGTGAAGTTGAGATCATCGGTCTCGACATCCGGCCCTTCGGCGATCGAAAAGCCCATGTCGCCGAAAATCACGGTGATCTCATCAATGACCTGGCTGATCGGGTGCAGGCGGCCGCGCTGCTCGGCGCTGTCGCGGACCGGCAGCGACACATCGATGCGTTCGGAGGCGAGGCGCGCATTGAGCGCGGCGTCTGCAAGCGTTTCCCTGGCGGCGGCGAGCGCGGAACTCACGGTGTCGCGCAGGCCGTTGATCAGGGGCCCGCGCTCCTTGCGCTCGTCAGGCGTCATGGCGCCAAGCGTCTTCAGCAGCGCCGAAATGGTGCCCGTCTTGCCCAGCGCGGCGATCCGCACCGCTTCAAGCGCTGCCTCGTCGGTCGCGGCAGCAATGGCGGCGAGCGTCTCGCGCTCAAGTGCGGGAAGATCTGTCATGGGTTTGGCCGGAACAATCAGGTGGAAGTGATCAGCGCCTCATAGCGGCACCCGAACGGGAACGCTACCCCAGGCGCGTCGCCCCGGACTTGATCCGGGGCCCTTCGCCGTCAGAGAATGTTCTGAATTTGTGGTTTGCCAGAGCGATCCCGGATCAAGTCTGGGATGACGGCGTTGGGAGACCACAAACACAAACGGCGGGCCTTGCGACCCGCCGTGTGAAGCTTGAACTGGAATGGCAGCTCAGGCGGCGGCGGGCAGGTGTGCCTTGGCCTGCTCGACGATGGCTGCGAACGCAACCGGCTCGTTCATGGCGATGTCCGCCATGGCCTTGCGGTCGATCTCGATGCCGGCGCTGATCAAGGCGCCCATGAACTTCGAGTATGTGAGGCCATGCTCGCGCACGGCGGCGTTGAGCCGCTGGATCCAGAGGGCGCGGAACTCGCGCTTCTTGTTCTTGCGGTCGCGGGTGGCGTACTGCATGGCGCGATCGACAGCCGCCTTGGCGGTGCGGATCGTGTTCTTGCGGCGGCCGTAGAAGCCCTTGGCGGCTTTCAGCGTTTTCTTGTGCTTGGCGTGCGAAGTGACGCCACGTTTGACGCGGGACATTGTGAAACTCCTTCAAAAACGGACGATGGCAGGTTGAACTGTGGTCGGGACAGTTCAGCCGTTGGGCAGACGGTACTTGATGATGTTGTCACCATCGGTCTTGAACAGCACATTGGTGCCGCGCAGGTTCCGGATCTGCTTGGTCGTCCGCTTGATCATGCCGTGGCGTTTGCCGGCCTGGGCATACTTGATCGCGCCATTGGCGGTGATCTTGAAGCGTTTCTTTGAACCCGAGTGGGTTTTCAGCTTGGGCATTTCAGCTCCTGTCGCGGTCTTGCGACCGTCATTAGGGTATTGGCGAGCCAACAAAAGAACCGCCACGGCAGCCCTGAATGAGCCGGGCGGTTCAACGAAGCGCGGTCTATGGCAGAAAGGGCGGCGCGAGGCAAGGGTGAGCATCTGGGCATGCCGCCGACCGGGCGACCGGCAGCGCGAATCCCGCACGCACCCATCTCGCCGCATGACAGAATGCCACGGTTCGGATGACGGGCCTGCTGTTCTAGACAAACGCCGGAGATTGGTTCTCCCGGGGCAAGATCAATGAGCGAGCGGAATGATGCGTTGCGACTGCAGGTGCTGAGCATCGGAAAATGGGCCTTATGCCTGCCAGCCCTCGCCTTCTGGCCGTTCGTGTCGATCATGCCGGCGTTCACCCTGGTTGGTGAAACCCGCCTCGGCGTGATTCTGCCGAATGCAGCGTTTGCATTGTCCGGGTTCTGGGCAGTTCTCGTCGCCGTGGTCGTTTATGTGCTTGCGACCGGCCGCATGCGGGCTGCTGGCAGGCCCATCCGGCAGCGGTTCACCGGCCTGTCCATGGGCGCCTATGCGACGCTCTGGATGCTTGCCTATGGAGCCTACAAGCTGCTGTGAGGGCCGTCGCCGGCGAGGCGCGTAGCACAAGCCGGGTTTTGAAGCGAACTGGCGCAGACGCAAAGCCGCCATGTGGCTAAGTCGGTGCGTTCACGCATCCGATGCGCTAGGATCGTCATTGTTGTTGTTCAGATTTGGCGCTCCGCATGTACCAGACCTATGATCTCATCCTGCGTGGCGGAATCGTGGTCAATCATGACGGGCAGGACCTGCGCGACATCGGCGTCACCGGAGGCCGGATCGCAGGCATCGGAGACCTGACCCGCGCCTCTGCCGGCAAGGTGGTCGATTGCCGGGGCCTGCATGTGCTGCCCGGCGTGGTCGACACGCAGGTTCATTTTCGCGAGCCGGGCCTGACCCACAAGGAAGATCTCGAAAGCGGCTCGCGCGCTGCCGTCATGGGCGGGGTCACCGGCGTTTTCGAGATGCCGAACACCAACCCGCTGACCACGACGCCCGAGGCGCTGGCGGACAAGGTCAAGGCCGCGCACCACCGCATGCATTGCGATTTCGCGTTCTATGTCGGCGGCACGCACGAGAACGCGAAGCACGTTGCCGAACTGGAGCGCCTGCCGGCCGCTGTCGGCATCAAGGTGTTCATGGGCTCGTCCACCGGTGCGCTGCTGGTCGAGGACGATGCGGGCGTGACCGAAATCCTGCGCCGCACCTCGCGCCGCGCCGCCTTTCATTCCGAAGACGAGATGATGCTGCGCGAGCGCATGCACCTCAGGGTGCCGGGCCATCCGTCCTCGCACCCGGTGTGGCGCTCGGCCGAAGTGGCGCTCAACTGCACGCAGCGGCTGGTGCGCATCGCGCGCGCCTGCGGGGCGCGCATCCATGTGCTGCACATCTCGACGGCCGACGAGATGGAGTTCCTGAAGGACCACAAGGACGTGGCGTCCGTCGAGGTCACGCCGCACCACCTGACGCTGAGCGCGCCCGACTGCTACGAGCGGCTGGGGGCCTATGCCCAGATGAACCCGCCCGTGCGCGACGAGGCGCACCGCAAGGGCATCTGGAAGGGCGTCGTCACCGGCGTGGCCGACATTTTGGGCTCCGACCACGCGCCGCACACGCGCGACGAGAAAGAGCAACAGTACCCCGCCACGCATTCCGGGATGACGGGCGTGCAAACGCTGGTGCCGACCATGCTGACGCACGTCAACAACGGCATGATGAGCCTGGAACGCTTCGTCGACATGACCAGCCATGGCCCCAACCGGCTGTTCGGCATGGCCCGCAAGGGCCGCATCGCGGTGGGCTACGACGCCGATTTCACCGTCGTCGACCTGAAGCGCCAGCGCATCATCAGCAATGACTGGATCGCCTCGAAATGCGGCTGGACGCCCTATGACGGCATGACCGTGACCGGTTGGCCGATCGGCACCTTCGTGCGCGGCCATCAGGTGATGTGGGAGGACGACCTCGTCACGCCATCCATGGGCGAAGCGATCCAGTTCCAGGAGACGCTGGCGCGGGATGCTGGGTGAACAAAAGTTTTTTGTGCGAAATTCATCCCGGAATAAGCCGGATTGACCGCGCTCACGCAGCGACCAGCAGATGAGCACTCTTTGCGATCCCGGCTTAAGGCCGGGATGACGGCACCTCTGTTTGAATCAAATCAAAAGTTCACCGAACTTCGCCATGAACCGTGCCTGCGCCTCACCCGCGCTCACGGGCTCCAGCATTGCCAGCACCTCGCGCGGCAGCGGTTCGGGCTTGCCGAAGAACCGGAGCGCTTCGGCGCGGTCGAAACCCGCCAGCGTCGTGGCTTCAAAGAAGGCGGCGACCTGATCGGCGCGCTTCACCTTCTTGTGCAGCAACGCGGGCTGCTCGGCCGGCAGGCCGAAACGGATGTGGATCGCCGCGAGAAGCCTCAGTTCCACAGTCTTGTAGCTGGCGCCGACCGCCGCCTTGAACGGCGAGATGATGTCGCCGACCACGTATTCCGGCGCGTCATGCAGCAGCGCCATCAGCTGCCAACGGGCGCTCATGGCCGGTTCGAGATGGGCGTTGATGGCTTCGACCAGCAGCGAGTGCTGCGCCACCGAAAAGATGTGCCCGCCCTTGGTCTGGCCGTTCCAGCGCGCCACACGGGCGAGGCCATGGGCGATGTCCTCGATCTCGACGTCGAGCGGCGACGGATCGAGGATGTCCAGCCTGCGGCCCGACAGCATGCGCTGCCACGCACGCGGAGCGGCGGCCTTCACCACCGGATGTTGCGGCCAAGCTCCGCGCATTCGGGGTGGCGCCAGCAGTCCGCCAGATGGTCATTGACCATGCCCACGGCCTGCATGAAGGCGTAGACGATGGTCGGGCCGACGAAGGTGAAGCCGCGCGCCTTCAGATCCTTCGACATGGCCTCGGCCGCCTTCGTCTGCGTCGGCACCTGCTCATGGGTGCGAAAGCGGCCCTGAACCGGCGAGCCATCGACAAAGCCCCAGAGGTGCTTTGCAAACGAGCCGCGCTCCATCATCTCCAGCCAGATGCGGGCGCTGCGGATCGTGCCCTCGATCTTGGCGCGGTTGCGGACGATGCCGGCATCGCCCATCAGCGCCTCGACCTTCTCCGGGCCATAGTGCACGATCCTCGCCGGGTCGAAGCCGTCGAAAGCGGCGCGGAAGTTCTCGCGCTTGCGCAGGATCGTGATCCACGACAATCCGGCCTGGAAGCCATCGAGGATCAGCTTCTCGAACAGCGCCCGGTCGTCGAGTTCCGGCACGCCCCAGTCGGTGTCGTGATAGGCGACGTAGAACGGGTCGGTGCCCGGCCACGGGCAGCGCAGCTTGCCGTCCGGATGCAGGATCGCGCCGCGCTCCTGCCTTGCATCATGACTGGTCTCATTCATGTGGGGCCTGTCCGAAGCCTGCCTCGCCGGGAAACGGGAAGCTGATGAAGGGCGGCTTCTCCAGCCTGATCTCGAGCCCGCCGGCGAGAATCGGCTCACCTGCAGCAAGTGCATCCGCCACCTTGTCGAGCCGGAGCATGGCGATGCCGCGGCCTCTGGCGGTGGAACCGATCGCACCGATGACGCGCTCTCCGGCTTTCACCTCCACTCCCCAGTCGGAGCGAAAGCCGCCCGTGAACACCACGGGCACGGCACGGGTGCGGGCGCTGGAGCGATGCTGCATGCGCGACACCACCTCCTGTCCGACGTAGCAGCCCTTGGAGAAGGAGACGCCGCCAAGCTGGTCGAACAGCGCCTCGTGCGGAAAGCTGCCCGTGCCGCCGTAGGCGAAATCCTTGCCGCCATCGGGAAGGCCCAGCACGATGCGGCGCTCGTGATAGTCATCCTGCGTCGCACTCGCGAGATCGCCGATGTCGGCGCTGTCGACCACGGCGCGGTCACCCATGGCATCATAGCGCGGATCGGCGAAGACGACGCCGCAATCGGGCGGCAGCAACCCGCCATCGGTGGCGGCAATCACGGCAGCGGTCCCGTCGAGGTCCTCGATGGTCACCTTGGCGCGCAGCTTGTAGAGCCCTAGCCGCCTGATCAGGTCCGGGGCCATCGCGGCGGGCGCATCGATCAGGAAGCCGCCGCCATCTTCGGCATCGAGCGCCACCACGAAGAAATCGGTGATGATCTTGCCTTGCGGCGTCAGCAGGCCGCCATAGCCGGCGCGCTCGGCCGTCACCTGCGCCATGTCGTTGGTCACAAGCCCGTCGAGGAACTTCCGCGCATCGTCGCCGCCAATCCGGATCACGCGGCGTTCGGTCAGATGGGCGATGCTCATGATCTCGGGACTCGCGGGCTGTCGTGTGGCGCTCTCATCCGCTAGTTATGCTCAAGCCACCCGGTCCTCAACCCGTTTCATCGAAAGACCCTCATGTCCGCGCCTTCCATCCCGCCTTTCGAAGTGTTCAGCGTCGCCGGCTTCAGGACGGAATGCGGCGTGGTCCTGCCTGAGGCGCGGCTGGCCTTCCGCCAGCGCGGGCGCATCGGCGAGGGCGAGCCGGTGCTGATGTGCACGGCTTTCGCGTCCAATCCGCTTGGCCTTGGGTATCTCGGCAGCGATGACGGGCCGTTGGCTGAGGAGCGGCGCTGGCTGATCGATGTCGAGTTGATGGGCAATGGCCGATCGTCCTCGCCTTCGAACACGCGGCATCCGCATGGCGGCGCGGATTTCCCCAGGCTGTCGATCCGCGACAATGTCACCTTGCAGAAGGCGCTGCTCGATCACCTTGGCATCAGCCGCGTGGCCGCCGTGATCGGGGCCAGCATGGGCGGCCAGCAGGCGGTGCAATGGGCCGTCAGCCACCCCGGCATGATCGGCCGCGCCATCTGCATCGCCGGCAACGCGCGCACCACGCTCTATGGCCAGATGTTCCTCAATGTCGTGGCTTCGGCGCTGAAAAGCGACCCCGATTTCAAGGATGGCCGCTACACCAGCCAGCCGACCCTCGGGCTTTCGCGCCTGTCGGAAGCCTGGGCACCATTTGCGCTGTCGCCGCGCTTCTTCTCGGAGGGGCGGCACCAGGCCCATGCCGACATGGCGGCCGATGATCTGGCGGGTTTCCTCGCCAAATGGCGCACGCGCTACCACGCCAAGGACGCCAACGACCTTCTCAGCCATCTCGCGATGTGGGCAGCGAACGACATTGCGGCCACGCCCGGCTGTGACGGCTCGTTCGCCGCCGCGGCGTCCCGCGCCGCGCTGCCCGTCCTGTTCGCGCCGATCTCGACCGACATCTACTTTCATCCGCGCGATGCGGCCGATCAGGCGGTGTTCTTCCCGCAGGCCAGCGTGGAGGTCGTGCAAAGCCTGTCCGGCCATGCCGCCGCCTTCGGGCGGGAGCCGGAAGACCGCGAGGCGATCAGGTCGCTTGTCGGCCGCTTTCTGGTGGATTGAGGCGCGATGCAACGCCGACGTGCCGACATGCTGTTGCTGCACCGCGGGCTGTTCGAGAGCCGTGCTCGCGCACAGGCCGCCATAGCGGCGGGGCTGGTCACATCAGATGGCGAGGTGGTGGCCAAGGCCTCGCAGCTTCTGCCGGAGACGGCCCACATCAGCGCAGACCAGCCGCACCCGTACGTGTCGCGCGGCGGCGTCAAGCTGGCGGGGGCTCTCGACCATTTCGGCTTGTCGCCCATGGGGCTGGCCTGCCTCGATTGCGGCGCATCGACCGGCGGCTTCACCGATGTGCTGCTGCGCCGGGGCGCGGCGTCGGTGATCGCGGTCGACACGGGGCGTGCGCAGTTTCATGCCAGCCTGCGCGGCGACGCCCGCATCACGCTGATGGAAGGCACGGACATCCGCACGCTCGAACCTGCCGCGCTTCCATCCCCGGCCGCGTTCATCACATGCGATGTGAGCTTCATTTCGCTGACGCTGGTGCTGCCGGCGCTCAGCCGCCTTGCCGCGCCTCGCGCGGCGATGGTGGCGCTGGTGAAGCCGCAGTTCGAGGTCGGGCGCGCCGCCATCGGCAAGGGCGGCATCGTGAAGGATCAGGCCGCGATTGCCGAGGCGCTGGAGCGGACCAACGGTGCCGTCAGCGGACTTGGCTGGCGCATCCTCGGCCGCATCGACAGCCCGATCGACGGCGGCGACGGCAATGCGGAGTTCCTGCTGGCGGCGGTTCGGGAGACTGGGCCAGCCCAAGATCCTCACGTTGAGCGCGCCGAGAGATGAACTCCGGAAACGCAGACGCTGGAGCCTTCGTCCTTCGACAGGCTCAGGGGATCGTTGATGAGAGCAGCAACTTCAACGCCGCCTTTGTCGCAGTCTTCGGCACGATGGCGCCACGGTGCTGGATCACGGCGCCGGCCATCGCGTGGCCGGTCAGCGCGGCCTGCCGAGGCGAGGCTCCGGCGAGCCGCGCCGCCAGATAGCCGCCGTTGAAGCTGTCGCCCGCCGCCGTGGTGTCGACCGGCGTCACGTGGCGCGGCACGGGCACAGCCTGCACGTCGCCGCCGGACGACAGCATGATGCCGTCCGAGCCCATCTTGACGCCGACTTCGCCGACGCCTGACGCTCCCAGGCGCGCGAAAGTCTCTGAAGGCAACTTGTCGCCCCACAAGGCCTGCTCATCGTCGAACGTCGGCAGCGCGATGTCGCAATGGGCGAGAAACCGGCGGAAAACCGTCCGGGCGCGCTCGACGTCATGCCCCCAGCCACGTGGCCGGAAATTGCCGTCGAACGCGACCTTCGCGCCCGCGCGCCGCGCCGCAGCCAGCGCAGCCTCGAAGCTGTCGAGCCCGGCCGCGCTGTAGAGCGAGAGGGTGATGCCGGAGAAATAGACCAGCTTCGCCGCCGCCATCGCCGCCGCCACGTCCACCGCGCCGGGCAATTCGAACAACTCGCGCGCCGGTGAGCGGTCGCGCCAGTAGTGGAAGCTGCGCTCGCCGGCGGCGTCTGTCTCGATGATGTAGAGGCCGGGATTGCGGCCCTTGAGCCTTGGGATCAGGCTGCCGTCAACCTTCTCGGAGGCAATGAGCGCTGCGATGGCGTCACTGTAGGGGTCATCGCCAAGAGCGGTCGCATACGCCACCTTCGCTCCGGCGCGGGCCATGTAGGCGGCGGTGTTGAACGTGTCGCCGCCATATCCCAGCCCGTAGCGCGCGCCGCGACGGCTGAGTTCGACCATGCATTCGCCAATGCAGACAGCTTGGCCGTGCTTCACCGCGCGCGCGCCCGGCTGGGCGCCGTGATGTCGAAGCTGGCCCTGACACGCCCGCCGGCGACGCGTTGCACATTCGTCAGCCCCGGCACGATGGCCCTGGGCTGCGCCTGCCGTGATCCTTGCCTCGAACGCCCGTAGACGCGGCCCTCCGGCCCATCTGCCTGGGGTTGATTGCTAACATTGCGCTGGCCCCGGCGCGGCCCGAAAGAGGCGAGGCAGGTGTTGTAGGCGTGCCAGTCCTTGATCTTCTCGCAATCGTCGAGCGTGCGGGCCGATGTGGGCGGCGCGGCCAGCATCCCGGCGATCAGGCCGGCAAGGAGAAGGTATCCACGCATGGCTGGAAGCACGCTCCGGAATGACGTCGAATCGATGGCATTTGCCGTTGATCTGCCCGGCTCGTCAAGATGAGCATGACACCTCCAGTTCGCGCATGTCTCCCTCCGGCGGCGCGGCAAATTTCCGGTCTGCCTCGCCGTGGCCTGCGAATGGTTCGGTCATGAGCCTGAAGATGCGGTGGAGCGTGGCGACATCGCCATCGTCTTCGACCGCGCGGATCGCCGTTTCGGCCACCCAGTTGCGCAGCACGAACCTGGGGTTCACGGCATTCATGTCTGCACGCACCCTGGTGAAATCGTGCGCTGCGACCCGGCCCTGCCAGCGGTCCAGCCAGGCAAAGGCCGCAGGGCGCGTGCCATCGTCGAACAGCGCGGTCCAGGCGGCGCGACCGGCGTTGTCATCCGTTGCCGACAGGAGCCGGAAGCTGAGCGTGTAGTCCGCGCCGCCTTGCCGCATCAGGTCGAGAAGATCGGTGACAAGGTCGTCATCCGCCTCGCCCGTGCCGGCGCCAAGGCCGATCTTCGCTCGCATCAACGCGCCATGGCGTGCGGCGAAGCGTGGCGCGAACTGCTGCAGGCTGACGCTTGCCTCGTCCCAGGACATGACCGTGCTCAACGCCACCGCGAGAGCCTTCAGGTTCCACAGCGCGACGCCGGGCTGCCGGTCGTAGGCATAGCGTCCGGAGTGATCGGAGTGATTGCAGATGAACCCCGGATCGAAGGCATCGAGAAAACCGAACGGCCCATAGTCGATGGTGTCGCCGACGATCGACATGTTGTCGGTGTTCATCACGCCGTGGCAGAAGCCGAGCGCCTGCCAATGCGCCATCAGATGCGCGGTGCGGGTCACGACCTCGTCGAACCAGAGCGCGTGTCGGCCGGCGTCATCCGCCAACTCCGGATGGTAGGTTTCGATCACGAAATCAGCCAGTTCGCGCACCTCCGCCGGCCTGCCGCCATGATGGAAGTGCTCGAAATGCCCGAAGCGGATGTTCGAACGCAGCAGCCGCGTGACGACGGCGCCCGGCTCGACGCTCTCGCGCAGGACGCGGGCGCGCGTCGCCACCAGCGCCAGAGCCCGCGTGGTCGGCACGCCAAGCGCCGCCATCGCCTCGCTGCACAGATATTCCCTGATCGAGGAGCGCAGCACCGCACGCCCATCGCCGAACCGTGAATAGGGCGTCCGCCCGGCGCCCTTGAGCTGGATGTCCCACAAGGCGCCGGCATCATTCCTGACCTGGCCGATGGTGAGCGCGCGCCCGTCGCCGAGTTGCCCTGCCCATTGGCCGAACTGATGGCCTGAATAGACCATCGCCAGCGGCTCATAACCCGGCAATGGCTCCATGCCGCTGAAGATCGCGGCGAACGACGGATGGGCGAAGAGCGCGGGCTCCAGCCCGATCAGCCTCGCCGCGCTGGCGCTGGCATGGATCGCGACCGGATTGCCGGCAACTTTCTCCGGCGGCATCAGCGTGTAGAAACCGCTGCCCAGGCGACGGTAGGCGGCCTCCTGTCTCAGGCTGAAGTGTTCGGCGGCAGGCGCGTCAGACGCCGCATCGGGAAAGCTGTCCATGTCCCATCATGTGGCGTCGCCGGCCACGCTTGCAACAGGGGCACCGTTTCACGCCCCCTGCCCCATCGCGAAAAGCGCCGCAAGACCTTCGCGATAGGTCGGATGGCGCGGTTGATAGCCGAGGTCCTTGCTCAATCTCAGGTTCGAGATGCGGCGCGAGTCCATGTAGAACGAGCGCGCCATCGGCGACATTGCCGCACGCTCGAAGGGCTCTTCGGGCGGCGGCGGCAATCCAAGCAATCCGGCTGCGTAGGCGATCACATCCTGCGGCGCGGCAGGCTCGTTGTCCGCCACATTGTAGATTGCGCCAGGCACAGGGGCCTTCAGCGAGGCAAGGCAGGCGCCGGCAATGTCATCCACATGGATGCGGCTGAACATCTGACCCGCCTTGATGATGCGACGGGCGGTGCCCGCGCGGATGGCCTCCAGTTGATTGCGGCCCGGCCCGTAGATGCCCGCCAGCCGGAAAACCTGCACGGCCTTGCCCGACGCCTGCCCAAGCTGAAGCCAGCCGCGCTCGGCGGCGATGCGGTTCACCCCGCGCCGGCTTGTGGCGCGCAGTTCCGAAGCTTCCGTCACCCATGCGCCCTGATGGTCGCCATAAACGCCGACGGTCGAGAGATAACCGATCCAGCCAAGGTGCGGGGCGGTGGCGAGGGCATCGCCGAGCCATGGCAGCACCGGATCGCCGCCATCCTCCGCCGGGATCGACATGAGCAGCGCATCCGCCCTGGCGATGGCGGCGATAAGGCCCGGCGGCGGCCCGGCGGCTGTCAGCACATGCGCATCGATGCCGCCCGATCGCAGCAAGGCCGCCTTGTCCGCGCTGCGCACGCTGGCCGCGATGCTGCCGAACAGGCCCCGCCCCGCAGCGACGAAGGCCGTCGAGGAATAGCCCATGCCGAGCACGACAAGGTTCATGACAGGCAGCCCATGTCGGCGGCACGCCATTCCGCCAGCACGTTGTCATCGGCCTCGCGCGCCATGTGCGCACCAGCCAACTCGCCGGCCCGCCCGGCATCCAGCCGCGACAAGGCCCAGACCGCCATGGCCCTGACCAGTGGCGAAACATCTGAGAGCGCAGCCTCTGCGACCGCGGCAAGGCTGGCCATGCCGGAATTGCCGATGGCGATCATGACATTGCGCGCGAAGCGGTCCCGCCCCGTCCGCTTGATCGGCGTGCCGGAAAACAGCTTGCGGAAGGCCGCGTCGTCCAGCGCCGCAAGCTCCTCCAACGGCAGGTCGAGCAGATCCTCGCGCAGCGCCAGCCGGGTCTCGCGAGCCTCGCCGGCGAACTTGTTCCACGGGCAGACGGCGAGGCAATCATCGCAGCCGAAGACGCGGTTGCCGATGCCGCCGCGGAGGTCGCGGTCGATGTGCCCGGCATGCTCGATGGTGAGATAGGCGATGCAGCGGCGGGCATCGAGCACATAGGCTTGCGGAAAGGCCTTCGTCGGGCAGATGTCGAGGCAGCGGGTGCAGGTGCCGCAATGGTCGGTTTCGGGAGCGTCCACAGGCAGCGCCGCGGTGGTGAAGATGGCGCCGAGAAACAGCCATGAGCCATGCGTGCGCGAGACCAGCACCGTGTGCTTGCCCTGCCAGCCCAGGCCGGCGGCCTCTGCCAGCGCTTTTTCCATCACCGGGGCAGTGTCGACGAAGACCTTCACGGCGGCATCCGCAGCCACGAGCAAGCCGGCAATGGTCTTGAGCTTGCCCTTGATCACATCGTGGTAGTCGCGCCTTGCGGCATAGACCGAAAGCGCGGCCTGCGAGCGCCGTGTCGTCGCCTCGAGCGGATCATGACCGGGCGCGTAGGACAGGCCGAGCATGATCACCGAGCGGGCTTCGGGCCAGAGCCGAGCCGGATCGCCGCGCCACTCGGCGCGGTCCGCCATCCAGCCCATGTCGCCATGGTTGCCGGCGGCGAGCCAATCCGCAAGCCGTTTGGACGCAGCGGGGATGGCGGCAGGGGTGGTGATCCGCATCACCTCGAAGCCCTCCGCAGCGGCGCGGGCCTGAAGGGCCGCTTTCAGCCCGCTGGCGCTGGGCTGGCCCGTCGTCAAAAATCGAGGTTTTCGTATGTAGCGGACGGAGCCATTCCCGCCACGCGCTCGGCCAGAAGAGCACGGAAGCTGGGGCGCGACTTCATCTTGCCGTACCACAGGCGCGCGCCCTCGCTCTCGTTCCAGGCGACGTCGCCGAGATAGTCGGCGCAGGACAGGTGCGCGGCTGCCGCAAGATCGGCATAGCTCATGCTGTCGCCCGCCAGCCAGTTGCGGCGCGCCATCAGCCAGCCGATGTAGTGGAGGTGATAGCGCACGTTGGTGCGCGCGGCGCGGATCGAGACCGTGTCCGGAGGACCGCCGCCCTCCTCGTTGCGCATGAAGCGCTTGTCGATCTTTTCGAGCGTCAATGGGCCGGAGACCTCGGCGAAGAACTTGTGATTGAACCAGTGCGTGAGCCGCCTGACCTCGACCCGCTCGGCCGGCGGATCAGGCAGCAGCCTGCGCTCGGCCATGGCAAGCCCGCGCGTCTCGTCGAGATATTCGGCGATGATGTCGGCGCCGGGCACCACGAGCGCGCCCTCCTCGACCAGCACCGGCGTGGCGCCGGCCGGGTTCATGGCCAGAAACTCATGCCGGCGCTCCCACACCCGTTCTTCGGCAAACTCCGCCTCCATGCCCATTTCAGCCATGACGAGACGGATGAAACGCGAGTGGGGACAAAACGGGGCGTGGATCAGACGGGGCATGAGACCATGGGTGCAAGGACGACGGGGCGGCGCATGTAGCGCCGGTCATGAGTGGCGTATAGAACCCAAGCGTGTGGCCCACAACCCGATTCGGGCGAAGCCGCGCGCATGCCAGCCTTGATCGAAGGCTGGCTGGCGAGATGAAGCGGCTCAGGGAAACGGTTTGCCATGGATTACCTGAAGGCGCTCATCCTCGGCATTGTCGAAGGCCTGACCGAGTTCATTCCCGTCTCCTCCACCGGCCATCTGCTGCTGCTCGACCACTTCCTCGGCATCGGCGACGGCGACTTCGGCAAGACCTTTGCGGTCCTGATCCAGCTTGGCGCCATCCTCGCCATCCTGTCGGTGTATTTTGCAAAGCTCTGGAAGGTGGCCGTCACATTGCCCTCCAGCGCCGACTCGCGCCGCTTCGTGGCCGGGGTGCTGCTCGCTTTCCTTCCGGCCGCGCTGATCGGCGCGGTGCTCCACGGCTTCATCAAGGGCGTGCTGTTCAACCCGTTCGTGGTCTGCTGCACGCTGATCGCCGGCGGGCTGATCCTGCTTGTGGTCGACGATCTCGACCTCGAGGTGCGCCATGACGACGCGATGCAGTTTCCGATCCCGATGTATGTCAAGATCGGGCTTATCCAGTGCCTCGCCATGGTGCCGGGCGTGTCGCGCTCGGGCTCGTCCATTGTCGGCGCGATGCTGCTGGGAGCCTCGAAGCGCGCAGCCGCCGAATTCTCGTTCTTCCTCGCCATGCCGACGATGGCGGGCGCGTTCGCCTTCGACCTGCTCAAGAACTACAAGCAACTCAGCGTCGACAACGTGGTGCTGATCGCCATCGGCTTCGTGGCGGCCTTCCTCGCTGGCCTCGTCGTGGTCAAGAAGCTGCTCGACATCGTCTCGAACTATGGCTTCAAACCTTTCGCCTACTGGCGCATCATCGTTGGCTCGGTCGGGCTGGCCCTGCTGATCGCGATGGGGTAGGTCCCCCGTCCGCCACCTATGCGGCTACCTTTTCAACCTGCTTTGCATGCGCGATGTAAGGCACCGCCGGCGCGCCCTGCCACATCGTGTGCGCCGGGATCTGTTCGCCCTTCATCACCAACGTCAGCGGCTCGATGCGGGCGAAATCGCCGATCCTGGTGTCGTAGAGAATGGTGCAGCCCGAGCCGATGGTGGCGCCGCGCCCGATCTCGATGCGGCCCACCTTCATGACGCGGTCTTCGTAAAGGTGCGTCTGCGGGCATGAGTGGGCGTTGATGACGCAGAAATCGCCAAGCGTGATGCAGTCGAATTCGGTGACGTCAGTCCAGTCCATCAGCACGCCCTTGCCGACCTTCGTGCCGAAGAGCTTGAGCGCCCAGGGCAGGAACGGAGTGCCGCGCATGTATTCGAGCGACGCTTTGCCGACGAGGCCGCCATAGAGCACCGCGCAGGCTTCCGTGCGCATGGCCCACCATGACCACATCGGCTTCATCACCGGCCTGTAGACGCCCATCATGATCCACTTGAAGGCCACAGAGACGCAGATCAAGGCAATCGCAATGACGACCCCGGCGGCAAGGAAGATTCCGAATGCGGCCAGGTAGTTGCCGTTCTCGATCGGGCCTTCGATCGTGCTCGCCGTGATGTAGCCCATCATGATGAACATCGCCGTGGGCAGCGAGGTGTGCATCGCCTCGAAGGTGGCGCGCCAGAGCCGCATGCGGAAGGGCGGTTCGTAGGTCGCCGACGCGCCGAGATTGACCCGCTGGCGCACCGGAAGCTTGATCGCGGGCGAACCGAACCAGGTCTCGTCCTTCCTGACGTGCAGGCTGTCGGGCATCTTCGACTTGACGCCGATCAGCGCGCCATCCTCGATCACCGAGCCTGCGGGCACGATGGCGGCATTGCCGAAGAAGACGCGGTCGCCGGTCTTGACCGTGCCGAGGGTCATGAAGCCGCCGCGGACCTCCTCGTCGCCGAAGATGGCTTCATCGCCGATGAAGTTGCCCGCGCCGATGTCGACGAGGTCGTAGCGGCCGGCAAGGTTGGTCGAGATTTCGGAGCCCTTGCCGATCTTGGCCCCCATCATGCGGTACCAATAGCGCATGTAGACCGTGGCGAAGAGCGAGTTCAGCGTTTCCAGCACCACCTCGGTGCACAACGCCAGGCACCACTTGCGGAAGTAGAACACCGAATAGATCGAATACGTGCCGACCCTGACGCGCGGCAGGATCAGCCAGCGCATGGCGATGACGATGGCCATGGACACCGCGATCAGGCTCAGCGCCGTCGGCCAGGTGAAGAGCAGCAGTTGCTCATAGGGGATGAGGTAGTCAGGCTCGATGCTGCCATCGAAGAAGGCATCGAGGTTGTAGAGCACATAGAAGGCCGGGAAGATCGGCACGAGCCCGATCATCAGCAGCAGCGTGTAAGCCACGAAATAGCCGCAGCCGAGCAGGAAGCGCTGCCAGCGCGGCACGTCGGGGTGCTCGGGAAGGCTGGCGCGATCGACCATGCCGACCTTGCGCGGGGGCGAGCCGTCCCAGACCTCCCAGGCCGGCACGACCTGATCGGGCAACACGCAGGTGAGGTCCCGCAGCTCCACGCCCTCCTTGACGACGCATCCGCCGGACAGCACCACCGCATTGCCGATGTAGGCGTGGTCGCCGATCTCGACCGGAGCGATGATCATCTCGTTGCCGGTGTACTCGACATTGGCGAGCTTGACCTTGGAGCCGGTTGAGACCCGTTCGCCGATGGTGACGAGGTCCCAGGCCCCGGCCTCGAACTCGGCGATCACCGAGTCCTTGCCGACCTTGCCCCCGAGCGCCCTGATCCAGACGCGCATCAGCGGCGACATCTGCAGGAATTTTGGCGTGGTGGTCTGGATCAGCCGAGAAACCAGCCAGACGCGGTAGTAGTAGACACCCCAGAGCGGGTAGACGCCCGGCCTGGTGCGCCCGATGATGAGCCATTTCAGCGCGACGATGGTGCATTTCACGGCGAGGTTGAGCGTCACGTAGATGCCGCACAGGATCGCCATTTCCTGCCAGATCGAGGTGCCGCTCTTGATCAGGAAGATCGATGACAGGAACAGGCCGAGCCACTGCACGGTGACGAGGCCAAGGATGAAGGGCATGGCCGCGGCCTGTGCCGCACCGCACCAGAAACGGCGCCAGAATGGCGGCGGCTCGAAGGACAGGTCTTTCGGCCCGCCGCCGCCCGACGCGGCGATGCGCTCGTCGAGCGCCGCCCCCATCGAGCGCAGCGTGCGCAGGTTGTAGACATCCTGCAGGGTGATCATGGCGTGGTTCGGCGACTGGCGCACCGCCGAGATGAACTGCGCCGCAATCAGCGAATGGCCGCCCATCTCGGTGAAGAAATCGACGTCGAAGGCAATGTTCTGGCCCTTGAACAGCGGCTTTGCAGCCTCCAGCAGCACGGCCTCGGTCGCTGTCTCGGGCTCGGCCTGCACGGTCGAGGCAGGCGTCACCGTCAGCGGGGCCGCCTTCAGCACCTTGCGGTCGATCTTGCCGGACGCCGCGAGCCGCGGCAGTTCGATCACCTGTTCCCAGTGGCCGGGGATCATGTAGGGCGGCAGCTTGGCGCGCAGGGCGCCGCGCAGGGCATTCCGGTCGATCGTGGCGCCGGGCTCCGCCACCAGGAACGCCACCAGCTTGTCGATGCCGTCATCCTGGCGCATCACCACCGCGGCCTGCGACACGCCGGGCTCGTCCGCCAGTTTCGCTTCGATCTCGCCAAGCTCGACGCGGAAGCCGCGTATCTTGATCTGATCGTCGATGCGGCCGTGGAAGGCGATGTTGCCGTTCGCATCGAGGCTGACCGCATCACCCGAGCGATACAGCCGTTCGTCGCCAAGGCTGGCGAAACTGTTGGGCACGAACTTCTCATCGGTAAGGTCGGGCCGCGCCAGGTAGCCGACCGCGACGCCGGGGCCGCCGATCCAGAGTTCGCCCTGCTCCCCCGGCCGGCATAGCTCCCCGGCCTCGGACACGACATAGCACGTGTAGTTCGGGATCGGCTTGCCGATGGTGACGGCCTCGCCGGCCACCACTTCCGCCACCGTTGCGACCACAGTCGCCTCGGTCGGTCCGTAGGTGTTGAACAGGCGGCGGCCGGGCTTCGCCCATTTCTGCACGATGGCGGGCGGCAAGGCTTCGCCGCCGAGAATGATGATGCGCAGCGAGGGCACCTCGCGCGGGAGCACGCCGAGCAGCGTGGGCACGGTGTCGATGACGGTGACGCCGGCCTGCTCCAGCACATCGGGCAGGTTCTCGATGTCGCCCATGACCTGCGGGGTCGCGACATAGAGCGTCGCGCCGGCGAGGTATGGCACCCAGATTTCTTCCATCGAGAGGTCGAAGGCGACGGATGCGCCCTGAAACACCACGTCTGACCCGGTGAAACCGTAGACCTCGTTGGCCGATCGCAGGAAATGACAGATGTTGCGATGGCTGATGACAATGCCCTTCGGCTTGCCCGTCGAGCCGGAGGTGTAGATCATGTAGGCGGGATGATCCGGCGTCAGGCCCGCCGCGCGCGGCGCGAGGGCGGCCTGATCGTCGTCGGCCTTGAGCGACGCGGGCGACCAGATGGCGACGCCGGCAGCCGCCGCCTTCGCGACATCGGCGGCGCTTGTGACAAGGCCGACCGCCGCGCAATCGTGAAGGCAGGTGGCGACGCGGTCGACAGGCGCATCGGCGTCGAACGGCAGCCACGCCGCGCCAGACAGGGTGATGGCGATCTGCGTCACGAGCAAGTCGATGCCGCGCGGCATCCACAGGCCGACCACCGCGCCCGGACCCACGCCCTTGGCGACCAGTCCGCGCGCGATGGCGTTGGCCTCGGCCCAGACTTCGGCATAGGTCAGCGAGCGGTCGGCGTCGCGCATGGCGACATGGGACGGCCGCGCGCTGACGGTGCCGGCGAAAAGCTCGGCCAGAACCTCGTCACGCAGATGATCGGGCCGCGCCGCGCCGCGCAGCATCGCGCCGTCGACGTCGACCGCTGACGTCAGCGGGATTTTCACCACTTCATTCATGCCGTTTCAGGGCCGGTTTGGCCGCAGACCGAGGTTCAGCACCTGCCCGCAGCAGCCGCCGGCTGCTCTCCCGATCTTTGCCCCGCACGCAGGACGCCCCGTCCGCCGAGCCTCGGCAAACACAGGATCACGCACGCCAGAATGCTTGCTCTTTCACATTCTGATAACAATAAATTTACTGAACCGCCAGTGAATGCGACGCGAAGAGTTCGGATCAGCCTTAATGGCGCGACATGTCGCCACGGCCGCTTTCGGCACCGCCGATTGTGAGCGCCGGCCGGATGTCAGCGCCAGATGTATTGCCCCTCCGCCAGCACGAGCACCCTGCCCTGGTGAACATCGAGGCTCTCGGCCTTGCCGGTCCGCTCCAGCCCGAAGCCTGCAAGCGCGGCGCGCATCACGCCGCCATGGCTGACCACGACCGTGTCGCGGCGCAGCGATTGAAAGACCGGCATGACGCGGGCCAGAAGCATTTCGTAGCTCTCGCCCGCTGGCGGCACGAAATGCCACTTGTTGTCCTCACGCGCCTTTGCCCGGGCGGCGTCCTGCTTGCGCACCTCGCGCCAGGTCAGCCCCTCCCACGAGCCGAAGGTAATTTCGCGCAGGCGCTCGTCCAGCTTGTAGTAGGGCGGATGCAGCCCCATCGCGGCGCGCATGATTTCCATTGTCTCGCGGGTGCGCGTCATCGGCGAGCACAGGTAGTCGAGATCCTCGGCGTTCGGATCAAGCTCGCGCAGGCGGCGTCCGACCTCCTCGGCCTGCTCGCGCCCGAAATCGTTGAGCGGAATGTCCTTGCCGCCCTGAAGCCGCCCCTCGGCGTTCCAGTCGGTCTCGCCATGGCGGATCAGATACAGGGTCAGGCCGGCCGGCAGGTTGAAACGGGGCGTCGTGTGCATGGCGGCTTTCATGACACCGCATGAGGGTCATCCGCAAGACCGGCAAGTCGCCGCGACCCTGCCCATGGACTGCATGATGGATGCCGGCCCGCCCAAGGCAGCGCCGTCACTCGCCCTTGTCGAGGTTCATGTCCGGAGCGTCCGGGTTCTTCATGCCGACGATGTGGTAGCCGGAGTCGACATGCAGGATCTCGCCGGTCATGCCGCGCGACCAGTCGGACACCAGATAGGCGCAGGTCTCGCCGACTTCCTCGATGGTGACGGTGCGGCGCAGGGGCGCGTTGTACTCGTTCCAGCGCAGGATGTAGCGGAAATCGCCAATGCCGGAGGCTGCCAGCGTCTTGATCGGCCCGGCCGAGATCGCATTGACGCGAATGTTCTTGGGGCCGAGATCGGCCGCCAGATAGCGCACGGAAGCCTCGAGTGCAGCCTTGGCGACGCCCATGATGTTGTAGTGCGGCATCCACTTTTCGGCGCCGTAGTAGGTCAGCGTCACCATCGAGCCGCCGTCGCTCATCAGCTTCTCGGCGCGCTGCGCAACCGCCGTGAACGAATAGCACGAGATCAGCAGCGACTGGCTGAAATTGGCGGCCGAGGTGTCGACATAGCGGCCGGTGAGTTCGCTCTTGTCGGCAAATGCGATGCAATGCACGACGAAATCGAGCTTGCCCCAGACCCGCGTGACCTCGGCGAAGACAGCGTCGATGCTGTCTTCATCGGTGACGTCGCAATGGCCGACGACGATCGCCGACAGTTCCGCCGCAAGCGGCTCCACGCGCTTCTTGAGCGCGTCGCCCTGGTAGGTGAACGCCAGTTCCGCGCCCTGATCGGCGCAGGCCTTGGCAATGCCCCAGGCGATCGAGCGGTTGTTGGCCACGCCCATCACAAGCCCGCGCTTGCCCTTCAAGAGACCTGTACCGACCGTCATGGCGCCGTGTCCGTTGGTTTAGGTATAAACAATCTGTCTGATCTGGCTCTTACTCAAGCGGAGCGCAAGCGACAAGCCCAGATCGCCGAGTTGGCCACAGGTCGGGTTAAGAAAGCAGAAACCGTTGCCGCTGCCGGGCACCCCTTGCCGGGGCTGTCGCCGCATCGGCCACGTCCTTCGCCGGTTTCTGGTCGACCTTTTCTCAGTCTTTTCTCCGGCGCATCAGCGCGGTCAGGTCAGCATCGCTCTCCGGCAGCACGATCTCCGTCACCGCGTAAAGGTCGCCGTCCGGCTGGCTGCCATCACCCGGCAGGCCCTTGCCGCGCAGGCGGAAGGAGCGGCCGGAACTGGTCATCGGCGGCAGGTTCATCTCGACCTCGCCATGCAGGGTGGGCACGCGGATAGGCCCGCCAAGCACCGCGTCAGCCAGCGCGATGGCGATGCGGGTGCGCAGATCCCGGCCCTCGACCGCGAAACGCGGATCAACGGCGATCTTCAGCGTCAGAAGCACATCGCCCGGCTCCCCGGCATAGGCGCTGGGATGGCCAAGGCCCTTGAGCCGGATGACCTTGCCGTCCGTCACGGATTTCGGGACGCCGACCTCGACCTCGCGGCCGGTCGGCAGTTTGAGCCTCTTGGTGGCGCGGGTCGCGATGTCGGCAAGGGTGACCACGAGTTGGGCCTCGATGTCGTGGCCCTTGGGATGGGCGCGCGCGCCTGCTGCCGCCCCCGCGCCGCCCCCGCGCCGCATGGCGTCGGCGAAAAGGTCGCCAAAGACGCTGGATGGATCGAAGCCGCCGCGTCCGCCGAAAGGATCGGCTCCGCCCGCCTCGAAGCCGCCGCGACGCCCGCCGGCGCCAAAGCCCTCGAAGCCCTGGAATTTCGGCTTGCCGTCCGCCCCGATCTCGCCCCGGTCGAACCGGGCGCGCTTGGCTGCGTCGCCGACGATCTCGTAGGCGCTGTTCAGCTCAGAGAACTTCTCCTTGGCGCGCGGGTCATCGGCATTGCGGTCAGGGTGATGCTCCTTGGCCAGACGGCGGAACGCCTTCTTGACCTCGGCTTCGCTGGCCGATTTGGACACGCCAAGCACTGTGTATGGATCGCGCATGGGCGCTGGGTCACTCCGGACGGGTCGGCTTCACCATTGTCAAATGGGGCGAGCCGCCGGCAAACGCAACACTCTTGATCGTGCGCGGCCTTATTGCGCGCGGTAGCGTGGCCGTCGTCTCAGCCTGGCTGCCTGAACGGCTTCAATTCACGGATGCCCCACTCGCCGCCGGAAGGCCGGCAAGCGGTGCCCTGCAGCGCGTGCTTGTCCAGCGGCGTGCTGATCTGCGCCTGGAAGGCACGGCAGACCTCGTCATCCTTTAGGAATGGCCCGCCCAGCGGCGTGAAGCGCCCGGCCGACCTGCTCTCGCCGTTGTCCCAGTTCACGGGCGCGCCGTTTCCCTGCGGATCGAGCGCCAGCGCCATGGCGCCGCTGGCGCGGCGGATGTCCTCGGGTCCGAGATGGTCGGACAGCAATGGCTGGCTGCGCTGTGGCGACGCCGGGCCGACGGCGGGAACGGATGCGGTGGTCATGGCGACGTCATCCGTCGTCGCGACAGCCGGCGAAAACAGCGGCAACGTTATCGAGCAGGCGCCTGCGCCAAGGCCGAGCCCAAGAATAATGGCGAAACGCGTGGCGAGGCGTGTGCAAACCTGCACGGACCATCTATATCCAACGCCATGGTTCTGGCTCGACACGTCAGCACTCAACCCGCAACAATCCCCAACCGGATGACAGTAGACAGTGGAAGCGTTAATGACGGGTGACTTCACCGAAGCGACCGAGCCGTTCGGGCTCTTTGCCGCATGGATGGCGGACGCCGAGAAATCCGAGAGCAACGACCCCAATGCCATGGCGCTGGCCAGCAGCGACGCGGATGGCCTGCCGAATGTGCGGATGGTGCTGCTGAAGGGCATCGATGAGCGCGGGTTCGTGTTCTACACCAACACTGAAAGCCAGAAGGGCGGCGAACTGCTCGGCTCGATGAAGGCGGCGCTGCTGTTTCACTGGAAATCGCTGCGCCGGCAGGTGCGCGTGCGCGGGCCGGTGGAGATGGTGTCGGACGCGGAAGCCGACGCGTATTTCCAGTCCCGCCCGCGTGACAGCCGCATCGGCGCCTGGGCCAGCCAGCAGTCGCGCCCGCTGGAAAGCCGTGTCGCGCTGGAGAAGGCGGCCGCGTTCTATGCCGCCAAGCATGCCATCGGCGAGGTGCCGCGCCCGCCGCACTGGACAGGCTTCAGGGTCAGGCCGACCTATCTCGAATTCTGGAAGGATGGCGCCTTCCGGCTGCATGACCGCGTGGTGTTCCGGCGCCCCGAGCCTGCCGGAGACTGGACGCGCCAGCGTTTGTATCCATAACCTTCCCGCTCCGACCGATTTCACCAAAGAGGTGGCAATCAGCCTCATGCGACAGGTTCCTGCCATGGCGATGCCGAAATTCGACTTTCCCAAGACCGAGCCGGGCAAACGGCCGGTGATGCTGCTGACCGGCGCGTCACGCGGCATCGGGCACGCGACCGTGATGCAGTTCGCCATGGCGGGCTGGCGAATCCTGTCGTGCTCCCGGCAGGCATTTTCGGACAAGTGCCCGTGGCCATCCGGTGCGGACGACCATGTCCAGATCGATCTTGCCGATCCGGTCGACACCGAGCGCGGCATCGGCGAAATCCGCCGCCGCCTCGAGAAGGAGGGCGGCAAGCTCAACGCGCTGGTCAACAACGCCGGCATTTCACCCAAAGGCGCCGGCGGCTCGCGTCTGGGGGCGGCCGACACCTCGTTCAATGACTGGAGCCGGGTGTTCCAGGTCAACTTCTTCGCCCCGATCATGCTCGCCCGCGGGCTGTTCAGCGAACTGAAGGCCGGCGGCGGCGCCATCGTCAATGTCACCTCGATCGCGGGCACGCAGGTGCACCCGTTCGCCGGCGCGGCCTACGCCACCTCGAAAGCGGCGCTGGCGTCGCTGACCCGCGAGATGGCGTCGGATTTCGGGCCGCACGGCATCCGCGTCAACTCGATCTCGCCGGGAGAAATAGACACCTCGATCCTGTCGCCCGGCACCAACAAGATCGTCGAAAAGCTGCCGATGCGCCGGCTTGGCACCACCGACGAAGTGGCCAAGGCGATCTATTTCCTGTGCACCGACGCGTCGTCCTACGTCACGGGGGCGGAACTGCACATCAACGGCGGCCAGCACGTCTGATGGAGGCGCGCCGACATGGCTGACGGCCGGACGCCAGAAGGGCTGCGCCTGCTGCAGTTTCCGGCGGCTGCGAAGGCTGCGGCGCGCCCCGTGCTGGCAGCCTCCATCGCGGTGTTTCGGGCTGACGGGCGCGTCATCCTCGCCACCCGCACAAGCCCGCCGGCAGCCGATGTCTGGTCGTTGCCGGGCGGCAAGGTCGAGGCCGGCGAGACGCTGGAACAGGCCGCCTTGCGCGAGTTGTCCGAAGAAGTCGGGGTCAGCGCCCGCATCGTCGGCTTCAACCGGCATGTCGAGATCATCCACCGCGACGCCGAGGAGCGCGTCAGCCACCACTTCGTCGTGGCCTCCTTCGTTGGCGACTGGCTTGGCGGCGAGCCGCAGACGGGGCCGGAGGCGGGGGCCGTGATGTGGGCCGACCCGTTCGATCTTGGCGGCCTGCCCACCACGCGCCAACTCCGCGAAGTGCTGCGCGCCGCCCACCGCATCTGGGAGCAAGGGCGGTGACCTGCCGCTGGGCAGCGGCGCTGCTCCTGCTCGCGGCCGCGTCGCAGGCTTTGGCCCAGCAAGGCCCGCAAAGGCCCGGGGCAACCCGGCCGCCCGCTGCCCAGCCTGCGCCCGCGCCGTTGCCTGAGCCGCCGCCGCCGGCCTATGAGCCGGACATGCTGAAACTGGCCGAAGTGATCGGTTCGCTCGCCTTCCTGCGCCAGCTCTGCGGCGGGCCGGAAGCACCGCAGTGGCGCGCGCGGATGGCGGAACTGCTGGACACCGAGGGCCTGACCGCTGGCCGCAAGGAGCGGCTCGCCGGCGCCTACAATCGCGGCTTCAAGGGCTTCGCGCTGACCTACCGGACCTGCACCGCTGCCGCGGAAGAAGCATCGGCCCGCCTGTCGCAGGATGGCGAGCGCCTGTCGCGCAGCCTCGCCGGGCGCTTCGGGGGGTGACGGCCGCAAACTGTCCACAGTTTAAGCGATCACGTTAACCTTCCTTAAAGGGTTCGCTGGCCTGGCCACCGGCTGCATCGTAAACCACCGGGACTGGTTTGGAACACAAGCATGTCGAACGTCTCGAACGAAAAGCCGGAGCCCGTCCGCGCCGATGACGACGCCGCCGATCTCAGGCGCATCGCCGTCACATACGTGGACGAAGCCTTCGCCACCGGGCGGCATGAGGGGCTGGATGGCGATTGCCTAGCGCACGCAGCGCTGTTCGCCGCATTCCGGGACCTTGTGAGCACCTACGGCGAGGATGCGACCGCCGTCTTTGCCGAGAGCCTGCCAGCCAAGATCAAGAGCGGGGCTTATTCGGTCTGCACGCGGCATTGAGCCCGGCAGCGCACGAAAGCCGCCTCAGACGTGCCGCACGACCGGGTCGATCGCGAGCCGGGTGTTGAGCGCCAGCATCTGCTCCAGCGCCAGCGCCGCCGCCAGCAGGCGTCCTTCGTCGCGGGGGCGCGCCACGATCTGCACGCCGATGGGGCGGCCATCCCTGGTGTAGCCCGCAGGCAGCGACAGCGCCGGGCAACCAACCAGCGTGAAGGCATAGGCGATCGCCAGCCACTCGACATAGTTGCCGAACTTGACGCCGTTGCACTCGGCCACGAAACGGTTCTCGACCGGATAGGCCGCGACGATGGTGGCCGGCGTGCAGATCAGGTCGAAGGTCTCGAAGAAGCGCAACGTGCGCCGATACATGGCCGCGCGGGCATGCTCGGCGCGAAGGATGTCGGCGCAGGTGAGCTTCAGCCCCTGCTCGATGTTCCAGATCACCTCGGGCTTGAGCTGATCGCGCCTGGTGTCGAGCAGGTCCTTCTTGCCGATGGCGAAGCCTCGGGCACGCAGGACCTGGAAGGTGTCATGCGCTTCCGAGAAGTCCGGGTGCGCTTCCTCGACGATGGCGCCGAGTTCGCCGAAGCGCAACGCCGCCCGTCTGGTGATCTCGGCGACCTCGGGATCGACAGGCGTGATGCCAAGGTCTGCCGACCACGCCACCCGGGCGGGCTTCCAGCCGGAGCGGGCCTGAGTCAGAAACGGCACCGCAGGTTTCGCCAGCGACATCGGATCGCGCAGATCCTCGCCGGTGAGCGCATCGAAGAACAGCGCAAGATCCTCGACCGTGCGCGCCATCGGCCCTTCGACGCCGAAGCGACCGGTGATTTCCTGGCCGGGGTCGGTGGCGACGCGCCCAGGCGATGGCCGCATGCCGACAATGCCGTTGAAGCTGGCCGGATTGCGCAGCGAGCCGCCAAGGTCAGAGCCATGCGCCAGCCAGGCCGTGCCGGTCTTGAGCGCCACCGCCGCGCCGCCTGACGAGCCGGCGGCCGAGAGCCGCGTGTCGTGCGGGTTGCGGGTTGCGCCGAAAACCTCGTTGAAGGTGTTGGCGCCGGCGCCGAACTCGGGCGTGTTCGATTTGGCGTAGATGATGCCGCCCTCCGCCTCCAGCCGCTCGACCAGGGGGTCGGACGCCTCAGGCACGAAATCGCGGAAGATCGGCGAGCCATACGTGGTGCGCACGCCCGCGACCTCGGTCAGGTCCTTGATCGCGACCGGCATGCCGCAGAGCAGGCCGCGCTCCTGCCAGGGTCGCGCCGTCAGGTCATCGGCAGCCTTGCGGGCCCGCTCGAAAGCCAGCGTCGGCAGCGCGTTGACGGCGCCGTCCACCTCCGCAATGCGGGCTTCCAGCGCATCGAGAAGATCGCGCGGGGTGATCGCCCCCAGTTTCAGCAACTCCACCAGATCGGTGGCGGACTGGTTGATCAGCGTCATGTCGGCAGGCATCGGCATTCCATCTCGCAGGCGAACCGGACAAAGGCTAAGGTCGAAAGCGGCAAACCGCCAGCGGTTTTCGGCCGTGGCGGACACCGCTTGCCGCAACGACAGCGCAAAACACGGGCTTGCCGCGCAGCTTTATGCAAGTGGCTACGCGTTTTGCGGGGTTGTGCTCGGCGCGGGTTGCGCTCCACAATGCGCGAAACAAGGGGAGTTTGTCATGCTGACGAACGCGCAAGTCCGCGACATCGAAACACTGGTGCATCCTTACACGAACCTCAACCTCCATCGCGAGATCGGCCCGCTGGTGCTGGAACGCGGAGAAGGCGTCCGCGTCTTCGACAGCACCGGCCGCGACTACATCGAAGGCATGGCAGGGCTGTGGTGCACGTCGCTCGGGTATTCGAACCACGAACTGGTGGAGGCGGCACGCGAGCAGATGGCCAAGCTGCCGTTCGCGCACCTGTTTTCGGGCCGCAGCCATGATCCGGCGATCGAACTGGCCGAAAAGCTGAAGGAGATCGCGCCGATGCCGGTCTCGAAGATCTACTATGGCTCGTCCGGCTCGGATGCCAACGACACGCAGATCAAGATGGTCTGGTACATGAACAACGCGCTTGGCCGGCCGAAGAAGAAGAAGTTCATCGCCCGGCTGAAGGGCTACCATGGCGTGACGGTGGCCTCAGCTTCGCTCACCGGCCTGCCCTACAACCACATCGATTTCGACCTGCCGATCGCCGGCATCCTGCACACGTCCTGCCCGCATCACTATCGATTCGGGCTTGAAGGCGAGACGGAAGAGGCTTTCTCGGCCCGCATGGCGGCGGAACTGGAAGAGATGATCCTGCGCGAGGGGCCTGATACCGTCGCCGCCTTCATCGCCGAGCCGGTCATGGGCGCTGGCGGGGCCATCCTGCCGCCGGCGGGCTACTTTCCGGCGATCCAGGCTGTGCTTGACAGATATGACGTGCTGATGATCGCCGACGAGGTGATCACGGGATTTGGCCGCACCGGCGAATGGTTCGGCGCGACGGCGGTGGGAATGAAGCCGGACACCCTGTCCTGCGCCAAGGCGCTGACCTCGGCATATTTCCCGCTCAGCGCCATCTTCATCCCCGAAGACATGAACGACGTGCTGGTCGACCAGAGCAAGAAGATCGGCACCTTTGGCCACGGCAACACCTATTCCGGCCATCCCGTCGGCTGCGCGGTCGCGCTCAAGACACTGGAAATCTACAAGCGCGACAGGATCATCGAGCATGTGCGCAAGGTGGGTCCGCGCTTCGAAGCGCGTCTGGCGCGCCTGATGGAACATCCGATGATCGGCGATGCGCGCGGGCTCGGCCTGATCGGCGGCATCGAATTTGTCAAGAACAAGGCCACCCGCGAGCAGTTCGAGGTGAAGAAGGGCGTGGCTGCGAAATCCTGCACCTTCGCCCAGGAGGAAGGGCTGATCGTCCGCCCGCTGGCCGGCGACCGCGTCGCCTTCTGCCCGCCGCTGATCATCAAGGACGAGGAAATCGACGACCTGTTCGACCGCTACGAACGCGCGCTGGTCAAGACGCAAAGCTGGGCCAGGGCCGAAGGGATGCTGGGGTGAACGCCGGGGTGGTCGGGCCTGACCCGACCACCCCGGCTTCCAGAAAGATCACGTGGCTGGAATTCTCGGGTAAGACCCGAGAATGATGTTCAGTCACCCAGCCCGGCGGTTGCCGCCGCCTGAGCGGGGTGGACGCGAGCCTTGCGGGCGTGCAGCACCATCGCTCTTGTTGTCGAGGAAGCGCGGCAGGAAATCGGCACGTTCGCCGCGCGGGGCGCGGGGCTCGTCACGAAAACCCGAGGCATCGCCGGGGCGAACCGGTTGTGCGGCACGCGGGCGTTCATCACGGCGCGGAGCCTCGCTGCGCGGCCTGTCATCACGGCGCGGCGAATGATCGTCACGCGGCGGACGTGGTGCATTCGGGCGGTCGCCCCGCGGGCGCTGCTCGCGACGCGGCTCTGCAGCAGCAGCGGGCTGGTTGCTCCACGGTGCGTCATAGCTGGTGATGCGCTCGGCAGGATCAGCGCTGCGCGTGTCACGACGCGGTGCGCGATCATCACGGAAACGATCATCCTGGCGCGGGGCGCGAGCCGGACCGTCAATGCGGGCTGCCGAAGAACGGTCGGATCCCGGGCGGTCAGAAGCATTGCGATCAGACGCAGCTCGATCGGACCTTGGCGCTGGCGCGCCGCGCTCCTCGCCACGGCGACCGACGCCACGCGCTTCCTCGCGGCGGCCGCCGCTGCGGCCACGGCGAGCGCCGCGCTCTTCGCGTTCCTCGGAAATGCGCTGGCCGCCTGCCGCTGCCTTGGCCAGATCGAGACCTTCGATGACCATCACGGGAATGGCGCGCCTGATCAGCTTTTCGACGGCCTTGAGCTTGTCGCGCTCGTCAGGCGAGCACAGCGTGATGGAAACGCCGACCTTGCCGGCGCGGGCGGTGCGGCCGATGCGGTGCACATACGCCTCGGGCTCGTCCGGCAACTCGGCGTTGATGACGTGGCTGACATCGGCGACATCGATGCCGCGCGCAGCGATATCGGTGGCGACGAGAATCTTCGATTCGCCGGACTTGAACTGGGCCAGCGCCTTCTGGCGCGCGCCCTGGCTCTTGTTGCCGTGGATGACCACCGCATCGAGGCCATACTGCTCGAGATAGTCCGACAGCCGGTTGGCGCCGTGCTTGGTCCGGGCGAAAACCATGGCGCGGGTCACGTCACGGGCGGAGAGCAGCTTCAGCAGCGCGTCCTTCTTGGCCTGCATCGGCAGGTGCACCAGATGCTGCGCGATGCGCTCCATCGGCACAGCCTCGGGCCGGACCTCGACCGTGATCGGATCCTTCAGCAGCTTGCTGGCGATGTCGCCGATGGTTTCCGGCATGGTGGCCGAAAACAGCATCGACTGGCGCTTTGTGGGCAGCAGCGCGAGAATGCGCCTGATATCGCGGATGAAGCCCATGTCGAGCATGCGGTCCGCCTCATCCAGCACGAAATACTGCACGGACGAGAGCTTGCACTGCTTCTGCTGGATCAGGTCGACGAGGCGACCGGGCGTGGCGATGAGAATGTCGAGACCGCGGCGCAATACCTCGATCTGCGGGTTGATGCTGACGCCGCCGAAGACGCAGGCATGGGCAAAATGCTGGCCCTTGGCGAGAATCGCCACCGATTCGTGAATCTGGATCGCCAGTTCACGGGTTGGCGCAAGGATGAGCGCGCGGGTGGTGTGCGCCTCGGGCTTGGAGCCGGCCGAACGCAGCGCCTGCAGGATGGGCAGCACGAAGGCCGCAGTCTTGCCGGTGCCGGTCTGGGCCAGGCCCAGCATGTCGCGGCCCTGGATGAGGTGCGGGATGGCCTGTGCCTGAATCGGCGTGGGGGTATGAAAACCGGCGAATTCGAGCGCGCGGTTGAGCGGAGCGGCCAAGCCGAAATCCGCGAAGGTAGCTGTCATGTGGGATAGTGCTTTCGTGTCGGCCAGTTCAGATCATGTCTGCTGGCGGGGGGCGGATCAGACGGTCACGCCCCGGGAAACTCGCATCTTGAGCGTCTTCATGGGAGAAGCGCCGGGCGTCTGAGTGCGAGCCAAGGCCACGCGACAACCGCGCGGCGTGACATGCATATGGGTGTTTTGCTGCACCGCGTCAAGATTTATCGAGCCGCACAACCTTGCCGTAAGGGCAACTCAATCGACCGCCGTCATGCTTGCGCTCGGCAGAAGGCGTGGGTCCTCGGAACACGTCCGAAGATGACGGTTTTGCGGACAGGGCCGAGAATAATCCTGTGAAGTGAATTTCCTGGCCCCGTAGTGATGAAGGGCGTTGGTGAGTTACACCGACGTCGTCAGGTTGATCAGCCAGTCGGGCATGACGCCGGTGATGCCGCGCTCGATCACCTTGTCATAGCCGGTCAGGGTGGCGACGCCCAGTGCGATGAAGATGGCGCCGGCAATCGGCTTTGCAGCGGTGGCGAAGTTCATCAATCGGGCGCGGTTGGCCGTAACGGCAGCGCGCGAGCCGTAGGCGATGAGGGCCAGGATCGTGCCCGCGCCGAGCCCGAAGAAGGCCATGCGGATCGCCGCGTCATCCAGCCCGCCAGCCTGTGCGGCGAGACCGATGGCGGCCCCGAGCGCAGGGCCGGAACAGGGCGACCAGACCACGCCGAGCAGCAGGCCGATGCCGAACTGCCCGAAAACCGAGCCGGTATTGGCCCCCATCGACAGATTGTTGGCGCGATCGGCCAATGGCTGCATCAGGCCCGCCATGCCGTCCTGCAGGCGCTTGAAGATGAAGAGGCAGCCGGCCAGGATGAACATCACGGCCGCGACCATCCGCAACACGGATGGATCGAGCCCGAGAAAGGCCCCGGTGGCAGCCACCACCAGCGCGATCGTGGTGAAGCCGATCGACAGCCCCGCCGCCAATGCCAGCGGGCCGAAACGGCCGCCATTGAACGCCGTCGCCATCACGATGGGGAGCACGGGCAACACGCACGGGTTGAGCGTGGTCAGCATTCCGGCGGCGTAGGATGAGAGAATTGCGAGCATGGGAACCTGGGTGATTCAAGTGGCGTCATCCCGGCCTTGAGCCGGGATCGCTGCGGGAGCCACGCTGCCAGATGTCTGTCAGCGAGAATGCGGATGCCGATCCCGGCTCAAGGCCGGGATGACATCGCAGTGCGGAGACGTCAGCGAACCTGGGCGACCAGGCCGCCAATGGCCGCAGTGTCCGTCGCGCCGACCGAACGGGCCACTTCCTTGCCGCCCTTGTAGACGATCAGCGTCGACTGGCCGCCAACCTTGTTGGCTTGCTTGAACGCGGCTTCCTTGTCGAAATCAACGGTGATGGCCTTGACCTTGGCGTTGGCGGGGTCGTTCAGCATCGGGCCAAGCACGGTGAGCTGGCGCTTGCAGGTCGGGCACCAGTCGGCATGGACATGCACCAGAACGGGCTGGCCCGAGGCCACGAGCTTGTCGAAATCCGCCTTGTTGTAGGGCTGGAAGGAGCCTGCGAAAGCAGGAGCCACCATCATCAGGGCGGCGACGGGGGCGGCGAACAGGAACTTCATGTGATCCTCCGGGGTTGATCAATTTGGTCAGTCAAACACGGCCAGTTGCTGGTCCGTCAGGGCTCATTCGAACGCCGCACGTGCGTCGTTACACCTCTCACGGGCTCGTGATGTCGATCGATCTATTCCGGAATCGAAATACTGCTCTGACATTATCGCCACTTTTGAACATAGTTGATCTGCATCATAAGGCGCGCTTCGCAACAGAATGTTCGTTTGCGTCGTCAATCAGATCGCTTGAGGAGATCGCCCATGTCCGCCGCCAGCACCGCTCCCGCTGCCGCCACCTTGCCAAAGGGCGTCACCGTTTCCGGCACGATGAACCCGCGCTTCGACGAGATCCTGACGAGCGACGCCCTCGCCTTCGTCGCAGACCTGCATCGCCGCTTCGACGGCACGCGCAGGCGGCTTCTGACCCTGCGCGCAGAACGCCAGAAGCGCTTCGACGCCGGCGAGACCCCGGATTTCCTGGCCGAGACCAAGCATGTGCGCGACGGCAACTGGAAGGTGGCGCCCATTCCTGCCGACCTGCTCGACCGGCGTGTCGAGATCACCGGCCCCACCGACCGCAAGATGGTGGTGAATGCGCTCAACTGCGGCGCGAAGGTCTTCATGACCGACTTCGAGGACGCCAACTCGCCGACGTGGAGCAACTGCATCGATGGCCAGATCAACCTCAAGGATCGTTGGGATGGCAAGCTCGACTTCACCGACGCCGTCTCCGGCAAGGCCTACAAGCTGTCCGCCAATCCGGCCGTGCTGATCGTCAGGCCACGCGGCTGGCATCTGATGGAAGCGCATGTTCAGGTCGATGGTGACGAGATCAGCGGGTCGCTGTTCGATTTCGGCATGTATCTGTTTCACAACGCGAAGAAGACGCTCGCCGCGGGTTCCGGGCCGTATTTCTATCTGCCGAAGATGGAAAGCCATCTCGAAGCGCGGCTGTGGAACGACGTGATGGTCGAAGCGCAGGCCGCGCTGGGCCTCAAGACCGGCACCATCAAGACCACCGTCCTGATCGAGACCCTGCCGGCAGCCTTCGAGATGGACGAAATCCTGTTCGAACTGAAAGACCACATGGCCGGCCTGAATTGCGGGCGCTGGGACTACATCTTCTCGTACATCAAGAAACTGGCCAAGAACGCCAACTATGTGCTGCCGGACCGCAGCCAGGTGGTGATGAGCAAGGCTTTCCTGCAGGCTTATTCGCTGCTGCTGATCAAGACGTGCCACAAGCGCGGCGCTTTCGCGATGGGCGGCATGGCGGCGCAGATCCCGATCAAGAACAACCCCGATGCCAACGCCGCCGCCTTCGCCAAGGTCAAGGCCGACAAGGAGCGTGAGGCCGGCAACGGCCATGACGGCACCTGGGTGGCGCACCCCGACCTCGTGCCCGTCGCCATGGAGGTGTTCAACCGCCTGATGCCGACGCCGAACCAGCTTGGGAAGCTGCGCGAGGATGTGAACATCACACGCGCCGATCTGTTCCAGCCGCACGAGGGCTCGCGCACCGAGGCGGGCTTCCGCGAAAACATCCGCGTCGGCGTCCAGTACATGGAAGCCTGGCTGCGCGGCCGCGGCGCCGTGCCGATCTACAACATGATGGAAGATGCGGCCACGGCGGAAATCTCCCGCGCGCAGATCTGGCAGTTCATCAAATATGGCGTGTCGCTCGACAACGGCACGAAGGTGACGCCCGCGTGGTTCGAGGCGGTCTATGCCGAGGAAATGGACAAGGTGCAGGCGGAAGTCGGCGAGGCCGCCTTCAAGGGCGGGCGCTTCCCTGAGGCGACCAAACTGTTCAAGGACATGTCGCTGGCACCGGACTTCGCCGATTTCCTGACGCTGCCGGCCTACCAGATGATCAAGGGCTGATCATCCGCCTGGTCATCCCGGCCTTGAGCCGGGATGACAGCGCGGAAACGGCGTGATTCGATGCCATCGTTCATCTTCGCGCAACCACGTGCCGCAAAAGCTGCCTGCGGTTTGCGAAGCTGAAACCATGGGAGCCGCACCATCCGGGTTGTCGCATGCAACCTTGGGGTGATCGCCGGTGTCCAGCACGGTGCTTCTTGTCGGTCTTTGCGTGGTTCTGGCGGTTGCCGCCAGCATCGCCACCATGGCTGCGTGGGCGCTGACAAAAGACCACAAGCGCCTCGAGGCGCACGCGGTCGAACTGGCCGAGGCGACCGAGAAACTGAATGACCGGCTTTTCGCCGTCGCGGAAAGCGAGGAGCGTCACCGCAGCCTGATCGAGGCGCAGGGCGACCTCATCGTCAGGCGCACCCGAGACGGCCGCATCGTCTATGCGAACGCCGCTTACGGCGCCCTTCTTGGCGCAGCCGCCGAAACGCTGATCGGCTCGCTCCAGCGACCGGAGCCGCTGACCACGCACAATCTGGAAGTCCGCGCCGACGGCACGCGCCTGTTCGACGAGCGTCTGATGGTGGTGCCCGGCGACGAAGCTGGCAACGTCAACGGCGAGCGCTGGATCTCCTGGGCCGAGACTGTCGTGCCGATGCCGGACGGGACGCAGGTGATCCAGCGCGTGGGGCGCGACGTCACCATCCGCGTCGCCTCGGAGCAGGAACTGGACGTGGCGCTGAGTCATGCCCGCAGCGCCAACGAGGCGAAATCCCGGTTTCTGGCCACGGTCAGCCACGAGTTCCGCACACCGCTCAACGGCATCATCGGCATGGCGGATCTGCTGGCCGACACACGGCTCGACGCCGAGCAGACAACGTATGTCCGCGCCTTGCGCACCTCCGGGCAGGCGCTTCTGTCGCTGATCGAGGACATTCTCGACTATGCCAAGGTCGAGGCCGGGCGGACGACGCTGAGCGAAGAGCCGTTCGACCTCATCGGGCTGAGCGAGGGCGTGGTGGAGCTGCTGGCGCCCAAGGCCCATGACAAGGGCCTCTCGCTCGCCATGCGGGCCGACCCTGCGCTGCCGGCGCGGCTGATCGGCGATCCGGACCGCGTCCGCCAGATCCTGATCAATCTGATCGGCAACGCCGTGAAGTTCACCGAAACTGGCGGCGTCGGACTCCGGCTGCACTGGAACGATGGCGCCGTGACCATCGTCGTGGAAGACACCGGCCCCGGCATCGCGCCGGACCGTCTCAACGCCATCTTCGAGGAGTTCGAACAGGCCGACGAGACCACCGCCCGGACCCATGGCGGATCAGGCCTTGGCCTTGCCATCGTCAAGCGCCTCGTGCCGCTGATGAACGGCTCGATCGCCGTGGACAGCACGCCGGGCGCAGGCTCGGTGTTCACGGTCGAGTTGTCGCTGAAGCCGTTCGGCGACAACGAAGCCTCTCTGGCCAGGGATGCGAAACCATTGGATGTGCTTCTGGTGTCCGGCGCGCAGTTCGAGGCGGATTATCTGGAAGCGTCCGTGCAGACGGCCGGCGCCAGCGTGGTTCGGACGGCAGATGCGGCGGCGGCGCAGGAGTTGATCCTTCGCGGCCCGTTCGACGTGCTTCTGGTCGACCTTGCCATCGGTGCGGAGCGGGCGCGCGAACTTGCCATTCTTGCCCGCGCGGCCGGGGTCGGGCGGCGCATCATCGTGTTGTCGCCGGCCGAGCGGCGCAGCTTCGGCGCGCCGGCAGCGTCGGGGTTCGACGCGTTCCTGGTCAAGCCGGTGCGGGGGCGCTCCCTGCTGGCCCAACTCAAGGGTCCCGGAGCGCGGATCGATGCGCTGGCGCTGCCGGCCCGGTTCTCCGACGAGACATCGGCCCCTGACCGCCCGCGCGTGCTGCTGGCCGAGGACAACGAGATCAACGCGCTGCTGGCGCGCAGGACACTGGAAAAGCTCGGGGCTGACCCGATCTGGGTGCCCAATGGGCGTGAAGCGGTCGACCTGATGCTGTCGGCGCTGGCCGGCACAATTCCGCCCTTCGCGCTCGGCGTGTTCGATGTGCGCATGCCGACGCTCGACGGGCTGAAGGCCGCGCGGTTGATCCGCGACGAGGAAAGCGCGCTCGGGCTGATGCAGCGCCTGCCGCTGATCGCGGTGACCGCCAATGTCTCCGCGGAAGACCGCGAGGCCGCCATGGCTGCAGGCTTCGACGATTGCCTGCCCAAGCCTCTGGTCCGCGACCAGCTCGCGCTCTGGCTCAAGATCGCGCTGGACCCGGCGCAGGATACCGCAGCCTGAATCTGCCACGAACGGCCCTCGATCCGGGCGTCACAGCAACGTCACGGCTTTGTCACAGGCTCGTATCCGCCCTATGTCGATACCATATCAATTGCGACCGCAGCGCGGGAATCACCCTGCCTGCACGCAACGGCAGACGGACTGACAGACCATGTTCAACGATGCCTTGCCGGATGCCTCGCGCTTCGGCCTGACGCCAGCGCGCCATGTCCAGCCAGCCATGGCGTTCCTGTCTAGCCTGCCGCCGCAGATCGTGCCGTTTCCAGCCCGCCAGTTTCCCAACCGGGGGTTGCCCAAGGCGCTGGGGCGCAGCGGCGTCCTGCAGATCAGGCTTGCGAAGAACAGCCGTGATGTGCGGCGGGCGCAGCGCTTGCGCTATCAGGTGTTCTATGAGGAAATGGCGGCCGCGCCGAACGCGCGCGCGAGGTTCCTGCGCCGCGACATCGATGCCTATGACGCCGTCTGCGACCATCTCCTGGTGGTCGACACATCCCGCATGGACATGCGTCCTGGCCGCAAGCCAAGGCCGATGGTGGTGGGAACCTACCGCCTGCTCAGGCAGGACCAGGCCGGGCCGCTCGGCTTCTACACCCAGAGCGAATTCGATATTGCGCCTCTGATCGCGCGCCATCCGGGGAAGCGCTTTCTGGAGCTGGGCCGTTCCTGCGTGCTTGCCGAGTACCGCACGAAAAGAACCGTGGAGCTGCTCTGGCACGGCATCTGGGCCTATGTCAGGCATCACCGCATCGACGTGATGTTCGGCTGTGCATCGCTTGAAGGCACCGATGCGGCAGCGCTCGCTGAGCCCCTCGGCTTCCTGCATCACCACGCCCGCGCCGATGCCGAATGGCAGGCCAGCGCGCACCACACCCATCGCGTGGCCATGGACCGCGCCGCCGCCTCCGACATTGATGCGAAGGCTGCACTCAAGGCGCTGCCTCCGCTGCTGAAGGGCTATTTGCGGATTGGCGCACGCTTCGGTGATGGCGCCGTCGTCGACCGGCAGTTCGGCACGACCGACGTGCTCGTCGTCCTGCCGGTGTCGCAGATCGACCCGCGCTATGTCGACTATTACGGCGCTGCCGGCGAGCGCTACGCCGCCTGACGGCGCGAGGCTCGAACCCGTGACGTGGGGCTGACAACGCCAGCCGCTGCGTTCCCTCGCCGCTCCGCGCGGAGGGAAAAAACACGCCCCTGTGCATCAACCCGCCTTCAGTGCGCCGCATCGGCATAAACCCGATTGCCAAACTCACGGGCATGTGATCTTTGAGCCTTGCTTTCGGTGCCGACCCGCAAGGGAAGGTGAAACGGGAATGCGGTGAGGCCTCCCCAGGGCCAATGCCGCAACTGCCCCCGCAACTGTAAGCGGCGAGCGTCACTTCATTTGCACCACTGGCCAGCACGCAATGTGCAGCCGGGAAGGCGAGGATGACGCGTTGACCCGCGAGTCAGGAGACCGGCCGGACGCTTGTGCAACCTCAACCTGGCGGTGGGCCGGGGCTTGGAGACATGATGTCGTTCGTTCGTCTGCAGGCTGCGCTGTGCGCGGCAGCCTTTTCACATCTTCTTTCCGTTCAATCAGCGATTGCCCAGACAGCGCCTCCCGATGCGGGAGGACTGCCGCTTGATGTGGTGGTGACAGCCTTCCGGCAGCCGCAGTCGATCCAGCGGGCCGGCTCGGCCATCAGCGTGATCAGCGCCGAGGACATCGCGAAATCCGCGCCCGGTTCGGTTTCCGATCTGCTGCGCGGCCAACCTGGCCTCTCGATCGTCGAGAATGGCGGGCCGGGCAAGACAGCCAATGTCCAGCTTCGCGGTGCGGAAAGCCGTCACACGCTGGTGCTGATCGACGGCATCCGCGTCAATGATCCGTCCGGGCCAGCCAGCGAGTTCGACTTCGCCAATCTTGCATTGGCCGACGTCGAGCGCATCGAAATCCTGCGCGGGCCGCAATCGGCGCTGTACGGCTCGGACGCGATCGGCGGGGTGATCAACATCATCACGCGCAAGGGCCGAGGCGCGCCACGCGCGAGCTTCACGCTGGAAGGCGGCAGCCATGGCGCATTGGCTTCGCGACTCGGCGTGTCTGGCGGCACGCGCGATTTCTCCTATTCGCTGGGGTTGCTCGGCGCCCGCGCCGACGGCTTTTCCGCCTATGGCCACCGCATTCCGCGCCTTGCGCAGTTCGGCCCGTTCGACAAGGACGGGTTCGACCGCCTGGCCGGCAATGCCCGCTTCGTCTGGCGTGTCGCCGACGGCGTCGAGATCGAGGCCGGGCTTTACGCCGGGCGCACCCATACGGGCTACGACGCCGCCTTCGCCGGTTTTGGCTACCTGCCGGACACGCCCTCGCGGTCGAAGTCCGAGTTGATCAACGGCTATGTCCGGGCCGTCATCGACCCGGTGGGGTCGGCGCTGCGTCACCAACTGACGCTGTTCGGCAACCAGACGCGGCGTCGCCTCGACGACGTGCAGCGCTATGATTTCGGCTTCGGCCTGACGCGCGAGGACAACCGCTACACCTATCTCGGCCAACGCCACGGCGCCGAATACCAGGGCCTGCTGCGCATGGGCTCGCTGGGCTCGCTGACCTTCGGCGGCGGCATCGAGAGCGAAACCCTCCGATCGGTCACGACGCCGGGCCTCAACTCGTTCAATCTGGCCGAGCGCGCTTCCTACCGGCGCGCAGCCTGGAACCTGTTCGCGCTGCACCAGATCACGCTTGGCGAACGGCTCGATCTGTCCTTCGGCGGGCGGCTGGACCATGTCGAGGGCGTCAAGACCTTCCTGACCGGCCGCGCCACCGCTGCATACCGCATCCCCGAGAGCGGCACCAAGCTGCGCGCCTCGCTCGGGAGCGGCGCGAAGGCACCGTCGCTGTATCAGAACTTCTCCATCTACGGGCCGCTTCGCGCCGGCGACCCGGCGTTGAAACCGGAGGAATCCATCGGCTTCGATGCGGGCATCGACCAGCAATTGTGGAATGGGCGTCTGACATTGTCGGCGACGGTGTTCCAGAACCGCATCAGGAACCTGATCGATTTCGACTTCACGCGCGGCGTGGCGGGTAATTTCGGGCCGGTCGGGCAATACGTCAACGTGGCCCGCGCTCGCACGCAAGGCGTCGAAATCGCTGCCGATGCAGTGATCTGGGAGGGCATCGTCAGCGCGCGCGCCAGCTATGCCTACATCGACGCCATCGATGAGACGACGAAGCTGCGGCTTGCCCGCCGCCCGATGCACCAGGGCAAGCTCAGCTTCATCATCACGCCGCTGCCGAACCTCAGCATCGAGCCGACCATCCACATCGTCGGGGAGCGCTTTTCCAGCCGCAACGAGAAACTCAGGCTCGCCCCCTATGCCCGGCTCGATACCCGCATCAGCTACCGTGTGAACGACAATCTCAGCGTCTACGTTCGCGCAGAGAACCTGACTGACGCCCGCTATCAGGAGGTGAAGGACTACGGCACGACAGGCCGCGCCTTCTATGCCGGGCTGAACGCGACCTGGTGAGGGCTCATCAGGATCGATGCGACAACCACGATGCCGATCGCGCAGCCGATGAGCGCACCGGCATCATCAAGGCGGATGGCGTGATCGGTCTGCAGACCGTGGCTGGCACCGTCGATCAGAACAGCGGCGGGGCCAACCGGCGCGTGCAGCACGCAGACGCCGCCTGACAGCGAGACTTCTCCACCGGCTCTCAGCACCTCAAGCCTGATCGTCGCACGCTGGCGATCCGCGATCAGGTTGACCACCTCGACAGGGCCGCTCTCCAACCGGCTCGAAATCGGCGCTTCGCCGGGGTAGCGAGCGGGCGCGAAGGCCTGCCGGAGATCGACTTCGCCCTGCGGGGTGTCGAGCACCAGCCCCGCGCCACCGATCACCACCTGACAACGGTCGAAGCCCGCCAGGTCGGAGAACGGTGCGGGCACACTGATCGTCGTTCGTCCCAGCCGCCAGATCAATCCGTCCCAACTGCCCGGAGCCGAACCGGGCAGCCTTTCCTCGGCCATGTCGACGGTGAAGCCGCCGCCGTTCTTCCACGGAGAGCTTGTGTAGCTGGACGGGGCGAGATGGGTGATGCGCATATCTGAGTGTAACCGCCAGCGTGATCCCATGTCACGCCCTCGAAAACCGCCCTGCCCTGCGGCGCGGTTGGGAGGCACTGGCGAGGTTCGTTTGGCTTGGCGGCAGGCGAAACACGCGCTACCTCAGCAGCATGCTACCGCCTTCCCTCAGCATCAGCGGCTCCCGCGTCAGCCTTGATCCGCGCGACCGCGTTTTCGTGCAGAACCCGTATCCGGCTTATGGGGCGGTGCGCGCCGCCGGGCCAGCCTTCTTCTGGGAACAGTATGGCCACTGGTGCGTCGCCAGCCATGACGCCGTCAGCGCGCTGCTCAAGGACCGCCGCTTCGGCCGCCAGATCCTGCATGTCACGAGCCGCGCCGCGCTGGGCTGGCCCGAGCCGGCTGAACATCTTGCGCCCTTCCACGCCGTCGAGCGCCATTCGCTGCTGGAACTGGAACCGCCAGACCACACACGGCTGCGCGGGCTCGTCAACCGTGCCTTCGTCTCGCGGCAGGTTGAACGCTTGCGGCCCCGAATCGCCGGATTGGCGCACCGGCTGATTGACGGCTTTCAGGATAAGCGCGAAGTCGACCTGCTCGAAGCCTACGCCACGCCGATACCGGTCATCGTCATCGCCGAGTTGCTCGGCGTGCCGGCCAGCCACGCGCCCGAACTGCTGCGCTGGTCGCATGCGATGGTGGCGATGTACCAGTTCCGCCGCTCGCGGCAGATCGAGGACGAAGCAGTGACGGCAACCGCGGACTTTGTCGCCTTTCTGCGCGGCTTCATCAGCGAGAAGCGCCAGAACCCGGCCGATGACCTTATCAGCACGCTGATTGCAGCAACCGAAGCCGGCGACCGCATGAGCGAGGACGAGTTGATCTCCACCTGCATCCTTGTGCTCAACGCCGGCCACGAGGCCACGGTCCATGCCATCGGGAACGGTGTGAAGGCGCTGCTCGAAAGCGACATCGGCATCGGAGCCGCGCCGCTTGACGGGCTGATCGAGGAGATTCTGCGCTTCGATGCGCCGCTGCACATGTTCACGCGCCATGCGCTGGAGGATTGCGAAGCGTTGGGGGCGACGTTCCGGCAAGGCGCCGTCATGGGTCTGCTGCTTGGCGCGGCCAACCGCGATCCTGCGCGTTTCACGGACCCGCATCGCTTCGATGCCACCCGCACCCGAAACGGCCATGTCAGCTTTGGCGCGGGCATCCATTTCTGCGTCGGGGCCTCGCTGGCACGCCTGGAACTGGAAGTGGCGCTGCCGATCCTGTTCCAGCGGCTGCCGGGACTGAGGCTGGCGTCAGTGCCGGTCTATCGCGACACGTATCATTTTCATGGGCTGGAGGGGCTGGACGTCGCGTGGTGAAACAAGAGCCCCACCCTCCCCATGGGATGGGGAGGGTGGGGCTCGCGCCGCTGCTCACAAGCCCGGCAGGTTCAGGCCCTTTTCCCGCGCGCAGTCGATCGCGATGTCGTAGCCAGCATCGGCGTGGCGCATGACGCCCGTCGCCGGGTCGTTCCACAAGACGCGCTCCAGCCTGCGCGCGGCGTCCGGCGTGCCATCGGCGAGGATGACCACGCCCGAGTGCTGTGAATAGCCCATGCCAACGCCGCCGCCGTGGTGCAGCGACACCCAGGTCGCGCCGGACGCGGTGTTGAGCAGCGCGTTGAGCAGCGGCCAGTCCGAGACGGCATCGGAACCATCCTTCATGGCCTCGGTCTCACGGTTGGGCGATGCGACAGAGCCCGAATCGAGATGGTCGCGCCCGATCACCACCGGGCCTATCTCGCCGCGCGCCACCATCTCGTTGAAGGCGAGGCCAAGGCGGTGACGGTCGCCCAAGCCCACCCAGCAGATGCGGGCGGGCAGGCCCTGGAAAGCGATGCGCTCCTTCGCCATGTCGAGCCAGTTGTGCAGGTGCGCGTCGTGCGGCATCAACTCCTTCACCTTGGCGTCTGTCCTGTGGATGTCCTCCGGATCGCCCGACAATGCCGCCCAGCGAAACGGGCCGATGCCGCGGCAGAACAGCGGGCGTATGTAGGCCGGCACGAAACCGGGAAAATCGAAGGCGTCGGCCACGCCCATGTCCTTCGCCATCTGGCGGATGTTGTTGCCGTAATCGAGCGTCGGCACGCCCATGCGGTGGAAATCCAGCATGGCGCGCACATGGGTGGCCATCGAGGCCTTGGCTGCTTTGGTCACGCCATCAGGGTCTGAAAGCTTGCGTTCATCCCACTCTTCCAGCGTCCAGCCAGCCGGCAGGTAGCCATTGAGCGGGTCATGGGCAGAGGTCTGGTCGGTGACGACGTCGGGCCTGATGCCGCGCCTGACCATGTCCGGGAAGACATCGGCCGCATTGCCGAGCACGCCAACGGACACGGCCTTGCCAGCCTTGTGATGCCGGTCGATGATCTCCAGCGCCTCGTCGATGCTGCCAGCCTTGGTGTCGAGATAGCGGGTGCGCAGCCGGAACTCGATCGACGACGGCTTGCACTCGACCGCGATCATCGAGGCGCCCGCCATTGTCGCGGCCAACGGCTGCGCGCCGCCCATGCCGCCAAGCCCGCCTGTCAGAATCCACTTGCCCGTGAGCGAGCCGCCGAAATGCTGGCGACCGACCTCCACGAACGTCTCGTAGGTGCCCTGCACGATGCCCTGCGTGCCGATGTAGATCCACGAGCCCGCCGTCATCTGGCCGTACATCATCAGCCCGAGCTTATCGAGATGATGGAAGTGCTCCCAGTTGGCGTAGGCGGGCACGAGGTTGGAGTTGGCGATCAAGACGCGCGGGGCGTCCGCATGGGTGCGGAACACGCCGACCGGCTTGCCCGACTGCACCAGCAGCGTTTCGTCGCTTTCGAGGTTCTTCAGCGCGTGCACGATGCGGTCGAAGCTTTCCCAGTCGCGCGCGGCCCGGCCGATGCCGCCATAGACCACCAGTTCCTCGGGCTTTTCCGCCACCTCGGGATCGAGGTTGTTCATCAGCATGCGCAGGGGCGCTTCCGTGGCCCAGCTCTTGGCATTGAGGCCAAGGCCGCGCGGCGAGCGGATGATGCGGGAGTTGTCGAGACGGGTCATGGATAAGTCCCTGTTTTCAGATCGGTTCGGACGCCTTAGGCGAGCATATTGTCTGGATTCCGGGTTCTCTTGCGCTGCGCTGGAGAGCCCCGGAAATGCGCCCAATCATTTCACATTTCCGGGGCCGTGCAGCGCAGCGGAACGGAACCCGGAATCCAGACCATGTGTTCGCCGAAGGCGGCGTCACGCTTCACGTTTGCTTCAAATGCCCACATCACGCCACCAGCAATCCATCCAGCACATCGCCATGGGGGCTGCTGAACTGCCCTGCCCTGACCAGTGCGGCGCACGCTTCCATCTCGCCCGAGATGATCCGGTCGCGGTCGAGCGTCGGCGAGACGGTGCGGATCAGGGCCAACACCGCCTGCAGGCGCGGGCTTGTCTGGAGGGGGCTGCGCATCTCGACGCCTTGCGCCGCCATCAACGCCTCGATGCCGATGATGCGCGAAAGATTGTCGGCCATCGGCCCGAGCCGCCGCGCGCCATGGGTCGCCATCGAGACATGGTCCTCCTGGTTGGCGGAGGTCGGGATCGTGTCGATCACCGCGGGCGCGGCTTTCTGGCGGTTCTCGGACGCCAGCGCAGCGCTTGCCACTTCCGCGATCATGAAGCCGGAGTTGAGGCCTGGCTCCTTGACCAGAAACGCCGGCAGGCCTGACAGAACAGGATCGACCAGCATGGCGCAGCGGCGCTGGGCGATGTTGCCGATCTCGGTCGCTGCCAGCGCCAGCATGTCGGCGGCGAAGGCCACAGGCTCGGCGTGGAAATTGCCCCCGGACAGGATTTCGCCGGTCTCCAGCAGCACCAGCGGGTTGTCGGTGACGGCGTTGGCCTCGTCGCGCAGCATGGTCGCTGCGTTGCGCACCACGTCAAGCGCGGCCCCCATCACCTGCGGCTGGCAGCGGATCGAATACGGGTCCTGCACGCGCGGATCGTCGGCAAGATGCGAACGGCGGATGACGCTGTCGGCCATCATCTCGCGCAGCGCTGCCGCCACCATGATCTGACCCGGCTGACGGCGCAGGCGGTGGATGCCCTCGTGAAAGGGCGTGTCCGACCCCATGATCGCATCCGTCGAGAGCGCCCCGATGACGATGCTGGCTTTCAGGCAGCGTTCCAGCGCAAACAGGCCGTCCAGCGCCAGCGCTGTCGAAACCTGCGTGCCGTTGAGCAGCGCCAGCCCTTCCTTCGGGCCAAGCTCCACCGGCGCGAGACCAGCCTTGTCGAGCGCGGCGCCGCCATCCATCCGGACGCCATCCAGCATCGCCTCGCCCTCGCCGATCAGCACAGCGGCAAGGTGGGCCAGCGGGGCAAGATCACCGGACGCGCCAACGGAGCCTTGCGCCGGAATAACCGGCAGGACGCCGCGTTTCAGCATGGCGACCAGCAGCCGCACCGTGGCCGGCTGCACCCCGGACGCGCCCTGCGCGAGGCTCGCGAGCTTGAGGCCGAGCACAAGGCGCACGACTGGCCCGGGCAACGGCTCACCCACGCCGGCGCAGTGGGAGCGCACGATGTTGACCTGCAGTTCCTTGAGCTTCTCCACCGGAATGCGGATCGAGGCGAGTTTGCCGAAGCCGGTGTTGACGCCGTAGACGGCATCGTTGCCGCGCGCCGCGCGCAGCAGGATCGCGTGGCCCTGTTCGATCAGCGGCCAGAATGTCGGATCGAGTTCAAGGGCTTCGCCGGCATGGACCGCGCGCCAGAGGGCGAGATCGGATGCGCCCGGAGTGAGGGTTATCATAGGCACACTCTTCGGGTGTCATCCCCGGCGCGCCAGAGGCGCGGGAAGGGGATCCACCTTGGTTCAGGTGCTGTGTAGATCCCCTTCCCGGTCCTGCGGACCGCCGGGGATGGCACCATTCCACACATAGCCATCAAATCCCCCTCCAAATCCGGCTCCAAAGCGGATTGAAGCCTATCTTGTAGCTCAGTTCGGCGGGGCGCTCGATGTCCCAGATGGCGAGATCGCACCATTTGCCGGCTTCGAGCGTGCCAGTGTCAGCACCGAGGCCAAGCGCGTGAGCGGCATTGCGGGTCACGCCGAGCAGCGCCTCTTCCGGTGTCAGGCGGAACAGCGTGCAGGCCATGTTCAGGCTGAGCAGCAACGAGGTCATCGGCGAGGAGCCTGGATTGCAGTCGGTCGCGATGGCGATCTTCGCGCCGGCCTTGCGCAGCAAATCGACCGGCGGCAGTTTCGTCTCGCGGATGAAATAGAACGCGCCCGGCAGAAGCACGGCGACCGTGCCGGCCTTCGCAAGGGCGTTGGCGCCGGCTTCGTCGAGATACTCGAGATGATCGGCGGAAAGCGCGCCGTACCCTGCCGCAAGCTGAGCGCCATGCAGATTGGAAAGCTGCTCTGCGTGTATCTTGACGGGCAGGCCGAACCTTTTGGCCGCCTCAAAAACACGCTTCGTCTGCGTGATCGAAAAGCCTATCCCTTCGCAGAACACATCCACCGCGTCAGCAAGTTCCGCTAAGACCAATCGCGCCATCACGGAATCGCTGGCGATTTCATCGATGTAGTCGTCAGCTCGACCCGTATATTCCAGTGGGACCGCGTGCGCGCCCAAATAGGTTTTTCGGATTGTAACGCGACGCTCCATCCCAAGGCGTTTGGCAACGGCGAGTTGCCTGACCTCATGTTCAAACGCCAAACCGTAGCCTGACTTGATCTCGATGGTCGTGACGCCCTCGGCCATCAACGCCGCGAGCCGCCGGTCTGCGCTGGCGAACAATTCGGCATCGCTGGCGGCGCGGGTGGCCTTGACCGTGGAGATGATGCCGCCGCCGGCACGCGCCACCTCCTCGTAGGTGGCGCCGCCAAGCCGCATTTCGAACTCGGCGGCGCGGTCGCCGCCGAACACCAGATGGGTATGGCAATCGATCAGTCCTGGCGTGATCCAGCGCCGTTCGCAATCGATCGCATCCGCCAGGAGACCGGGCGGCAAGCCCGCCTCCGGCCCGGCGTAGGCGATGCGGCCATCGGCGTCTGCCGCCACCGCACCGGGCTCGATTGCGCCAAGTCCTGGAAGGTGCGCCGCCATGGTGGCCAGCCGCGCGTTTCGCCACACTTTGCCAACCGCCACGCCGCTCAAACCCTGTTCCACATGCTCGCCATCTCGCAACGATATGCTATCGCGACAGGCGTGCAAGGTGCAGGCTGCAACTCAAGACGGAAACGCATGACCATTCTTCATCTCGAACAGGCCCTGATCGGCTCGGACATCGCCAGCAATGTGGCTGTCGGCGTCAAGGCAGGGTTGATCGTCTCGGTTGCGGCTGATGCGCCCGCTCAGCCCCGCGCGATCCGCATCGCCGGGCTGACGCTGCCGGGCATGCCCAACCTGCATAGCCACGCCTTCCAGCGCGGCATGGCAGGCCTGAGCGAGAGGCGCGGCGCGTCAAGCGCCAACGGCGGTGATTCGGAGGATTCGTTCTGGACCTGGCGCGAGGTGATGTACCGTTTCCTCGACAAGCTCTCGCCGGAGGATGTCGCGGCCATCGCGGCGCAGGCCTACGCGGAAATGCTCGAGACGGGATTCACCTCCGTGACCGAGTTTCACTACCTGCACCATGATGTCGACGGCAGCCCCTACCGCGAAATTGCGGTCATGGCGGCAGCCATCGCGCAAGGCGCGACGGAAACCGGCATCGGGCTGACGCTGCTGCCGGTGTTCTACAGGTTCGGCGGGTTCGGCGGCCTTGCGCCGGGTCATGGCCAGCGCCGCTTCATCAATGATCCTGACGGGTTCGCCGCACTGGTGGCCGCTACGCGCAAGGCGGTCGCCGGGGTCGAGAACGCGGTCGTCGGACTGGCGCCGCATTCGCTGCGTGCTGTCGCAGAGGCCGATCTTGCCCTGGTCAGGGAGATGGCGGGCGGCGCGCCGATCCACATCCACATCGCCGAACAGGAAAAGGAAGTTGCCGACTGCGTGGCATGGTCGGGGCAGCGGCCGGTCGAATGGCTGCTGTCGCATGCCGGGGTCGATGCGCAGTGGTGCCTGATCCATGCCACCCACCTGACGCCGGCCGAGCGCGACGCGGTGGCCGCCAGCGAAGCCGTGGCGGGCCTGTGCCCGGTCACCGAAGCCAGCCTCGGCGACGGCATCTTCGACGGCGTCGCTTATGTCGAGGCCGGCGGCAGCTTCGGGGTCGGCACCGACTCGAACATCCAGATCGGGGTGGCCTCGGAGTTGCGCCAACTCGAATACTCGCAGCGCCTGCGCGACCGCCGGCGGGCGCGGTTTGCGCCTGCCGGTGCCCATGTCGGCCTGTCGCTCTATGCTGCGGCGCTGCAGGGCGGGGCGCGCGCCAGCGGCCGCCGCATCGGCGCAATCGCGCCGGGCATGCGGGCCGACCTGGTCACGCTCGATCTCGACCATCCCGCGCTGGTGGCGCGCGATGGCGCGGCGCTGGTCGACAGCGCCGTCTTCGCCGCCAGCGAAATGCCGGTGCGCGAGGTTCGCGTCGGCGGCAGGTTGATGGTCGAGGCGGGGCGGCACGTGCACGGTGAGGTCATCCGCCAGCGCTTCAGTTCCGTGATGCGGCGGGTGCTCGGCTGATCACAGGAAGCTGGCGATCTCGCCAAGCGGCTTGCGCGTGATGGCCGGCACGGCGGCGTTTTCGGCAGGATAGCCCACCACGAGCAGGATCAGCGCCTTTTCGTTGTCCGGCCGCCCGCAAATTTCGTTGAGGAAGTTCATCGGTGCGGGCGTGTGCGTCAGCGTCGCCAGCCCTGCCTGGTGCAGGCTGGCGATGAGCAGGCCCGTGGCGATGCCGACGGATTCGGGCACGTAGTAGTGCTTGATCTTCTTGCCGTTTTCGTCATGCCCCCAGCGCTGGGCGAAAATTACGATCAGCCAGGGTGCCGCCTCCAGAAAGGGCTTCCGGTCATCGGTGCCAAGATGCGCCAGCGCGCCGAGCCACTCGTCTCCAGCGCGCCCGGCGTAGAAGGCGCGCTCTTCTTCTTCGGCGCCCTCGCGGATGCGGGCCTTGAGGGCTTGCGTGCTGATGCAGGCGAACGTCCAGGGCTGCTGGTTCGCGCCGGAAGGGGCGGTGCCCGCCGTCATCACGGCCATCTCGATCAGTTCGCGGGGCACGGGCCTGTCGGAAAAATCACGCACGCTGCGCCGCCGCTGCATGATGCCGCGGAAGGCTTCGGCCTTGGCCAGCATGTCGGCGGCGGGCAGTTCGCTGAAATTCAGCGGGATCGTGGCGTGGGGTTTGGGCATGGGTCAGGTCCGGTTGATCTTTGCCAAGGTGGGTCATGGCTCGCGCCGAGGCAAGCGGCGGTCCTGGACGTTCAAGCGATCAGAGCAGTCATGGCGGATCAGGTCCGGGACGACATCTGTGATGGTTTGGCAACAAGTCGCCCGTGGACCGGCGTTGCCCCGCGCTCTATGGTCATACGATGACTGACACAGCAGCTTCCATCTCGCCCGATGACCACCTCGTCCTTGTCGACGGCTCGGGCTACATTTTCCGCGCCTATCATGCGCTGCCGCCGCTGACGCGAAAATCGGACGGCCTGCCGGTGGGCGCGGTCGCGGGCTTCTGCAACATGCTGTGGCGGCTGATGCGCGACAAGATCGACGGCGAGAAGGCGACGCACATCGCCGTCATCTTCGACGCGTCCTCCGACACATTCCGCAACCAGATCTATGATCAATACAAGGCCAACCGCACCGCGCCGCCGGAGGATCTGCGCCCGCAGTTCCAGTTGATCCGCGCCGCGACGCGCGCCTTCGATCTGCCGTCGGTCGAGATGCACGGCTATGAGGCCGATGACCTGATCGCCACCTATGCCCGCATCGCCGCGGAGGCAGGCGCGAACGTCACCATCATATCCTCCGACAAGGATCTGATGCAGTTGATCAACGACCGCGTCACCATGTTCGACACGATGAAGGACAAGCGCATCGACGCGCCGGAGGTGATCGAGAAATTCGGCGTGACACCCGACAAGGTGGTCGAGGTGCAGTCGCTCTCGGGCGATTCGGTCGACAACGTGCCCGGCGTGCCCGGCATCGGCATCAAGACGGCGGCGCAGCTTGTGGCTGAGTACGGCGATCTCGAAGGCATTCTCGCCGCTGCCGCTGCAGGCCAGATCAGCCAGACGAAGCGGCGCGAGTCCCTGATCGAACATGCCGAGAAGGCGCGCATCTCGCGGAAGCTGGTGCTGCTCGACGCCAACGTGCCGCTGGAAGTGCCAGTCGGCGACCTGCGCGTGGCGACGCCCGACCCTCGCAACCTGATCGCGTTCCTGAAAGCGATGGAGTTCAACACCGTCACCCGCCGCGTGGCTGAGGCCTACGAGGCGGATGCGGGCGCGATCGATGCGGACCCGACTTATGCAATGCGTGGAGCGGGCACCGGCTGGGGCGATGATGGCGATGCGCCGGCCGGGGGCGACCTGCCGGCCACCCTCTCGGAGCGTGCCGCGCCGAAGCCGCCATCCGCCAAAGCCGACCCGTCCGGCTCGAGCGCCAAGCGCCACGCCGAACTTGTGGCCGAGGGCATAAAAGCGCTGCCTGTCCGGCGCGACGCCTACGAGACCGTGCGCAGCACCGCGCGCCTTGGCGAATGGGTGGCCATGGCCCGCGAGGCCGGCGTGGTCGCGGTCGATACCGAAACCACCTCGCTCGACGCGATGGTGGCTGAGCTGGTCGGCGTCTCGCTCGCGGTCGCGCCGAACGTGGCCTGCTACGTGCCGCTGCTGCACCGCGGCGGCACGGACCTGTTCGGCTCGGGGCTGGAGCCGGACCAGATTGCGACGAGGGACGCCCTGGCGATCCTCAAGCCGCTGCTCGAAGACCCGGCCGTGCTCAAGGTCGGGCAGAACCTGAAATACGACTGGCTGGTGCTGTCGCGCCACGACATCGCCATCGCGCCGGCCGACGACACCATGCTGATGAGCTACGTGCTCGATGCGGGCATCAACAGCCACGGCATGGACAAGCTTTCGGAGGTGCATCTCGGCCACGCCACGATTCCGTTTTCGGAGGTTGCGGGCTCGGGCAAATCGCTGGTCACGTTTGATCGCGTCGCCATCGACAAGGCGTCCACCTACGCCGCGGAAGATGCCGACATCACGCTCCGGCTCTGGCGCATCTTCAAGGCGCGGCTTGCCGCGAGCGGGCGGCAATCCGTCTATGAGACGCTCGAACGCCCGCTCGTGCCGGTGCTCGCCCGCATGGAGCGGCGCGGCGTCGCCATCGACCGGCAGATCCTGTCGCGCCTGTCCGGCGATTTCGCGCAGAAGGCGGCAGCGCTCGAAGACGAGATCCAGGAGATCGTCGGCGAGAAGTTCAACGTCGGCAGCCCCAAGCAGCTTGGCGACATCCTGTTCGGCAAGCTTGGCCTGCCCGGCGGCAAGAAGACCGCGACCGGCCAATGGGCCACGGGCGCAGGCGCGCTGGAAGACCTCGCCGAACAGGGCCACGCCCTGCCCGCCCGCATCCTCGACTGGCGGCAGCTGACCAAGCTGAAATCGACCTACACCGATGCGCTGCCGACCTATCTCAATGCCGAAACCGGGCGCATCCACACCTCGTTCGCGCTGGCGGCGACGACAACCGGGCGCCTGTCCTCGTCCGACCCCAACCTGCAGAACATCCCGGTGCGCAACGCGGAAGGCCGGCAGATCCGCACCGCCTTCATCCCCGAGAAGGGCATGAAGCTGGTCTCCGCTGACTACAGCCAGATCGAGTTGCGCCTGCTGGCCCACATCGCCGACATTCCGCAACTGAGGCAGGCTTTCGCCGACGGCATCGACATCCACGCCATGACGGCATCCGAAATGTTCGGCGTGCCGGTCAAGGACATGCCGGCGGAGGTCCGCCGGCGCGCCAAGGCCATCAATTTCGGCATCATCTACGGCATCTCGGCCTTCGGGCTCGCCAACCAGCTTGGCATCGGGCGCGAAGAGGCCGGGGCCTACATCAAGAAGTATTTCGAGCGCTTCCCCGGCATCCGCGCCTACATGGACGAGACCAAGGCCTTCGTGCGCGCCAACGGCTTCGTCACCACCATCTTCGGCCGTGTCTGCCACTATCCCGACGCCGCGTCCTCCAACCCGCAGATGCGCGCCTTCGTCGAGCGGCAGGCGATCAATGCACCCATCCAGGGGTCGGCCTCCGACATCATCAGGCGCGCCATGAACCGCATGGAGGCTGCGCTTGGCGGCGCGCGCCTCAATGTCAGGATGCTGCTGCAGGTGCATGACGAACTGGTGTTCGAGGCGCCAGAAAGCGAGGTCGACGCCGCCCTGCCGATCATCAGGAAGGTGATGATCGACGCTCCGCTGCCGGCGCTGGCCCTGAAAGTGCCACTGCAGGTGGATGCAAGGGCCGCAGGGAATTGGGACGAGGCGCATTGAGTTTTTGGCATGAGCAGCGAAAGCGATCCATCATTTTTGAAAATTGGGATTCTATTTCCAGCTATTGTACTTTTCTATCCGGTAACTTGGATTTTCCATTTTATCATGACATTGATATTTTTGCTTATTGGCTATGCTTTCGAGATCATATACGGAATTGATCATTTAATCATTATATCATTATCAGCATCTTTGATTTTTATATTAATTTTCAACATATTTTGCTTTAATTTCGAACAAATTGAATCTAAAGAATACAAATTTCACAATATAAAGTATCGCGATGCAATTGTATCTTTTGTTTTTTTAGCGATTATCACTGCAATGATCTTTTCTGGATACCAACCCAAAAATGGAACGTTTTTTGGTTATTTCTCGGCCTGGGTGGGCCTGTGGCTGTGGGCTGGCGTGACACAAATCCAGTGGGCGCTCCAAAAACTTCTCGGCAAAAAGTAACGTTGGCGCTCGAGGTGAACCCACTTGCTGCCACAAACTGGGACGTGGCGCAGTGGATTTTTGGCAGTTTCCTTACTTGCCAACGATCATCGAACCTTCAGCCGTCATGCCCGGCCTTGAGCCGGGCATCCACGTTTTCGTCTCGTGCCAAAACGTAGGTGGCCGTGTCGCGCACGGCCATGACGATTGCTGGCGTCGTCACCCCGCGCTCGCATGCCAGACTGGCTGAAACCCGCCGTGCAAGGCCGCCAGCGACGTCGGCGGGGTGAGCACTTCGGCCATGCCCGGCGGAATGGCGATGCGTGCGCCATAGCCTGCCTGCCACCATGCCAGCAGCAGTCCAGCCCGCAAGGCGAACGCCTGTCCGTCATGCCAGACCATCGCGCCATCGGGCAATTCTGAGAACGGCAGGCGATGCACGCGCTTGGCGCGCCCGTCACGCCGCTCGCCGTCGAGTTGCGCATCCAGCGCCGGGCATGACACCAGCGCAGGGAAGGCGCCACCCGCCACCGCCGCCAGCCGATAGCGCATCGCATCGGCACGTCGGCACTCCATGCAGGGGCGGTGCCCGGCAGCCAGCGCCGTGACTTCGTCGCAGAAGAACAGTTCGGTGAAGCGCCGGCCATCCCAGACACTGCGGCCAAGGGCCTTCCGCATTTCGCGGCGGCACTTGAAGTCGTTGAGGCAGACGATCCACTGCCGTGACGCCCAGGGCCGCCCGGTCACGCTCATGGTCGCCGCATCGTGGAAGCGGCCACCGCGATTGCCGAAGAACAGGCCGCGCGCCGCGTGGCGTTCCAGATCGCCGCAAGGGTTGACGCGGTTGGGCAAGGTCATGGCGGCAGACTAGCTCCATCCGCCGCCGGCAGATAGCCGCCAGGTTGACGCCGCTCGCCGCGCTGCGCCACCATCTCGTCATGCGATGGCTCGACACATTCACCAAGGCTGATTCGCTGCCTGCCGCCTGGTTGATCGCCTCTGGTGATGCCCCGCGCACGCGCGCCGAGCGCAGCGCTTTGCGCCACGCCACCACGCGCACGGTCCTGGCCACGCAGCTTGGCATCTTTCCCGACGAAATCGAGTTGGCCAATGACGCCAGGGGTCGGCTCCTCGCGCTCGGGCCAGGCGATGCCGTGCTGCATGTCTCGCACGCCACCCGTGACGGGCTTGTGCTGGTGGCCATGGGCGATGGCCGCGTCGGCGCCGATGTGGAACGGGTCGGCGCAGGCGCGATCCCGTTCGCGGCGTTGCACAGGGCCGAGCAGCTCTGGCTGCATCAGATCCCGCAGGAAGGGCAGGAGCTTGCCTTCGCGCAACTCTGGGCCGTGAAGGAAGCACACGGCAAATGGGCCGGAACCGGCCTGACTGAAGCCGAAATCCACCCCGCCCTGCCCGCTGCCGACGGCAGTTGGCAGATCGCCGGCAGCGCGCGCGTGACCGTGTGGACACGCGTGGCGACGGTGCACGGCCAGCGCTATGCGCTGGCCATCGCGTGCGGCTGACCTCAAGCGGCGGCGCGCTTGCCCTTGAAGTAGTAGCCTGCCGCAATCACCAGTGCCGCGCCGAGCGCCGCAGCGCCATAGTGGGGCACCGCCGACGGACCCAGGCCAATCGGATTGACGGTGACGGGCACGCTCATGACCCAGGCCGGGATCGCGGTCGTGAACCACTTCAGGACGGCGACATCGCTGACGATCATCTCCCCGGCAATCCAGCCGAGCAAGGCAGCGCCGAGCCAGATCAGAATCGGATACTTCGTCAGCAGGTCCATGATGATCTGCGAACCATAGATGATCAGCGGGATCGAGAGCAGCAGGCCGAAGATGAACAGTTCGGGATGCCCGCGCGACGCAGCAGCGATGGCGATGACGTTGTCGAGGCTCATCACCGCATCGGCGATGGCGATGGTGCGCACGGCACGCCACAGGCTATCCGAGTCTTCGACGTTGCCATGGCTTTCTTCTTCGCCGACCACCAGCTTGATGGCGATCCAGAACAGCAGGACGCCGCCGATGACCTTCAGGAACGGCAGGCCCATCAGATAGGACACCACCAGCGCGAAGATGATTCGCAGGAAGATTGCTGCGCCCGCGCCGAGCCAGATGCCGATCTTGCGCTGCTTTTCAGGCAGTGACCGGCAGGCCAGCGCGATGACCACGGCATTGTCGCCGGAGAGCAGCAAATCGATCCAGACGATCTGCAGAACCGAAAGCCAGAACTGGCCGGAGGTGAAGTCCATGATGAACCGCTTCTTGTCCAGATTTCACAATGTCGCGCTGATAATTATCGCTCTTATGGGTCGGGCCGCTCGCCCGCGTCAAGCGCGGGGCATGGCTTTACCCCAAGGTTGCCTCGATGGCCTTGCCGGCAGTGACTGTGTTGGCGCTGCCGCCGAGATCGCGGGTGCGGGTGCGGGCGTCCGAGAGGCCGCGCTCGCAGGCGGCCACGATGGCGGCGGCGGCTTCGGTCTCGCCAAGATGGTCGAGCATCATCGCGGCGGACCAGATCTGGCCGACCGGGTTGGCGATGCCCATGCCGGCAATGTCGGGCGCGGAGCCATGCACCGGCTCGAACAGCGAGGGGAAATCACCCGACGGGTTGATGTTGCCGGATGGCGCGATGCCGATGGTGCCGGTGCAGGCAGGCCCGAGATCGGACAGGATGTCGCCGAACAGGTTGGACGCGACCACGACGTCGAAGAAATCAGGCTTCAGCACGAAGTGGGCCGTCAGGATGTCGATGTGGAACTGGTCGGTGCGGATGTCGGGATATTTCCTGGCCATCTCGGCGACACGCTCGTCCCAGTATGGCATGGTGATCGAGATGCCGTTGGACTTCGTGGCGCTGGTCAGGTGCTTCTTCGGCCTCGTCTGCGCAAGATCGTAGGCGTATTTCAGGATGCGGTCGACGCCGACGCGGGTCATCACCGTTTCCTGGATCACCGTCTCGCGCTCCGTTCCGGCGAAGATGCGCCCGCCGATCGAGGAATACTCGCCCTCGGTGTTTTCGCGCACCACCCAGAAATCGATGTCGCCAGGCTTTCGGCCTGCCAGTGGCGAGGGCACACCCGGCATCAGGCGCACGGGACGCAGGTTCACGTACTGGTCGAAGGCGCGGCGAAACTGGATCAGCGAACCCCAGAGCGAGATGTGATCCGGAATCTTGGCCGGCAGTCCGACTGCCCCGAAGAAGATCGCATCATGCTTGCCGATCTTGTCCTGCCAGTCATCCGGCATCATCTGGCCGTGCTTGGCATAGTAGTCGTAGGACGCGAAATCGAACTGCTCGAGATTGAGCTTGAAGCCGAACAGCTTGGCGGCCTTCTCCAGCACGCGCACGCCCTCGGGCATGACCTCCTGGCCGATGCCGTCGCCGGCGATCACGGCGATGTTGTAGACGCGGTTGGTGCGGGTCATGATTTTTCTCCAGCAAAGAACGACAGAAATTCGGCGGCAACCATCTCGGGCAGTTCTTCCGCCAGATAGTGCCCCCCGGGAAGCGTATGGCCCCGCACGTCCCAGGCGCGCTCGCGCCAGAGGGCGAGGACGTCGAAGCATCGGTTGACTGCGCCATGCTCGCCCCACAAGGCCAGCAAGGGCTGCTCCAGCTTGCGTTCGCCATCGGCGTCGTCATGGGCGACGTCGATCGTGGCGGCGGCGCGGTAGTCCTCGCAGGACGCGTGGATGGTGGCCGGATCGCGGAAGCAGCGCAGATATTCGGCCAGGGCGGCGGGCGCAAATGGCATCATGCCCGCAGAGCCCGAACCGCACTTCTTCAGCCAGTAGGCATCCGGATCAGCGCCGATCATCTTTTCGGGAAAGGGCGCGGGCTGGATCAGGAAGAACCAGTGCCAGTAGGCGCGGGCGAAGGCGTCGGTCGTTCGCGCGTACATTTCCCGCGTCGGCGCGATGTCGAGCGTCGCCAGCTTGAGGACCCGCTCCGGATGATCGAGCGCCATGCGATGGGCGACGCGTGCGCCGCGGTCATGGCTGCCGACGAGCCAGCGCTCATGGCCCAGCGCCAGCATCGCAGCGACCAGATCATTTGCCATTGCGCGCTTGGCATAGCTTGAATGGTCGCCGCCGCCGGCAGGCTTGGCGCTGTCGCCGTAGCCGCGCAGATCGGCGGCGACGATGGTGAATTGCGGGGCCAACAGCGCCGCAACCTTGTGCCAGAGCACGTGGGTCTGCGGATAGCCGTGCAGCAGGAGCAGCGGCGGTCCCTTGCCGCCGGTGCGCAGCCGCACGCACGAGCCCGGCACGACCACATCCAGCAGCCGGAAGCCGGGAAAGAGATCGTCAGCGACGGGCAACTCGGTGATCATGGCAGGCGGGATCTCGCGATGGACGGCCCATCAATAACGTCGTTTGCGTGTGAATTTGACAACGGAGTAATTCATAATCGGAATGCAATGATCGCATCTGCTTCCGCACGACATCGTCAGCCAAAGCCCTTCGACAGGCTGAGGGTGAGGATCGTGGGTCGCGCCTGCCGCAGCGGCCAAACGCAGCGCCGCCCATCCGCACAAACCCGCACGTCCACAATCCGGCTTCACAGATTATTGCTCCGGGATTATGAATTGAAGCGCGATGGACATCGGCAGCGATTACTCGCTATTCCACAGAATAATGATGCCAATAAATTGGCGCGTTCGGGGCGAAGCGATCCATGGATGTCAAGCACCTGCGATGCTTCATCGCCGTGGCGGAGGAGCTGCATTTCGGCAAGGCGGCCGAGCGGCTCGGCCTTGCTCCGCCCGCCCTGTCGCGCATCATCAAGGCGCTTGAGGACGAACTTGGCGTGCCGCTGCTCCAGCGCACCACGCGGCAGGTGATGCTGACGCGGGCCGGCCTCTCGCTTCTCGACGAATCCCGCCAGATCATCAGCCGGCTGGAGGGCGCGACACGCACAGTGCGCGACGCGGCGGCCTCCACCTCGCGGACACTCCGCATCGGCGCCATCGACGCGGCCTCCGCCAGCTTCCTGCCCGATGCGCTGGTGCGGTTCCGGGACGAGAACGCCAAGATCGCCGTGCATTTCGTCGAGGCGATGACCGCGCCGCTGATGCAGATGCTGGAGACGGGGCGTCTGGACATGTGCCTGACGCGTCCGCCGCGGAAGCTCGGAGATTCGACCTTCGAAGTGCTCAGGGTCGAGCGTCCGCTCGTGCTGCTGCCGGCGGCGCATCCGCTGGCGCACGCTTCGACGATCACCATGCGCGATCTCGTCAGCGAGCCATTCGTGATTCCCTCGAAGCGCGGACGGCCCTACGCGCATGATCTGGTGATGACCTATTTCGAGCAGGCCGGCACCGTGCCGAACGTCGTCATCGAAGCCACCGAGAAGCCCGCGGTGCTGTCCTGCGTGGCGGCCGGCCTCGGGCTGGCCCTCGCGCCTGACTGGGTGTCGCGGCTGACTTATCCCGGCGTCGTCATGCGCCGCCTGTCGGGCGCGCTATTCGATCCGCCGCCGGCAGGGGCGCTGGTGGGCGTCGCCTGGCGTCCTCACCAGAAATTGACCGCCCGCGATGCCTTCCTGAGCATCCTGCGTGACACAGTTACGTTGATGGACGACAAGCAGGTCGTGCCGTTCGCGCTTCCATTTCCGGCGCAGGCGAGCCCAGCGCCAAGACTGCAACGCCGAGGGAGATAGCCTGATGAGCAACGGACAACCCGGAGGCGGGCGAAAACTGGGGATTGCCTCGCAGCAGGATTTCGCTGCCGCGCTGTTCCTGATCGCCATCGGCGCGGGAGCATACTGGGCGGCCTCCAACCTCAACATGGGCACCTTGCGCGCCATGGGCCCTGGCATGCTGCCCAAATCGCTGGCGGTCATGGTTGTCGGGCTTGGCCTCATCCTGATGCTGACCTCGCTCAAGATCGAGGGACCACAGCTGGAGCGCTGGTCGATCAGGGGGCTGTTCTTCGTCATTCTCGGGGCCTGCGCCTTCGCGCTGACCATTCGCGGCTCGGATCTGCCCGGACCGATCGACCTGCCCGCCATCGGCCTGATCGCCGCCGGGCCTCTGGTCGCTGTCATTTCGGCCTTCGCCTCGCCTGAGACGAAGTGGAGCGAAGTGCTGATCTTCGCTGCCGTGATGACCGCTTTCTGCGCCGGCATCTTCAAATATGCGCTGGGTCTGCCGATCCCGCTCGCCCCCTGGCTGCTGGGATACTGACGCATGGACCTGTTTTCAAACCTCGCGCTTGGTTTCGGCGTCGCGTTGTCGCTCAAGAACCTCGCCCTGTGCTTCACGGGCTGCTTCATCGGCACGCTGATCGGCGTGCTGCCCGGCGTCGGGCCGATCGCCACCATCGCGATGCTGCTGCCGATCACCTTCGGGATCGATCCGGTCGGCGCGCTGATCATGCTGGCGGGCATCTACTACGGCGCCCAGTATGGCGGCTCGACCACGGCCATCCTCGTCAACATCCCGGGCGAGGCGACATCGGTCGTGACCACGCTCGACGGCCACCAGATGGCGAAGCAGGGCCGCGCCGGCGTTGCGCTCGGCATCTCGGCCATCGGCTCGTTCATTGCCGGCAGCTTCGCCACGATCCTGATCGCGGCGCTTGGCGCGCCGCTGACCAGGCTGGCGCTGCTGTTCGGGCCGGCGGAGTATTTCTCGCTGATGCTGATGGGCCTTTGCTTCGCGGTCGTGCTGGCGCGCGGCTCGATCCTGAAAGCCATCGCCATGATCGTCATGGGCCTGCTGTTCTCGACCATCGGCACCGATCTAGAGACCGGGCAGGAACGCATGACCTTCGGCTTCGCGCCGTTGTCCGACGGGCTTGACTTCGCTGTCCTCGCCATGGGCATCTTCGGCTTCGCCGAGGTGATCAAGAACCTCGAAAGCCCCGAAACCCGCGACGTCGTGCGCCAGAAGGTCGGAAGGCTCCTGCCCAGCGGCGAGGAGATGAGGCAGTCGGCCAAGCCGATCATGCGCGGCACCGTGCTCGGCTCGATCCTCGGCATCCTGCCCGGCAACGGCGCGGTGCTTGGGCCGTTCGCCAGCTACACGCTGGAGAAGAAGCTGGCCAAGGACCCGTCGCGCTTCGGGCGCGGCGCCATCGAAGGCGTGGCCGGGCCGGAGAGCGCCAACAATGCCGGCGCGCAGACGTCGTTCATCCCGCTGCTCACGCTCGGCATCCCGCCCAATGCGGTGATGGCGCTGATGGTGGGCGCGATGACCATCCACGGCGTCATTCCCGGGCCGCAGGTGATGACGAAGAACCCGCAGCTGTTCTGGGGCATGATCGCCTCGATGTGGATCGGCAATCTGATGCTGCTGATCATCAACCTGCCGCTGATCGGGCTGTGGGTGAAGCTGCTCAAGGTGCCCTATCGCCTGATGTTCCCGGCCATCCTGCTGTTCTGCTGCATCGGCATCTACTCCATCAACAATTCGCCGGTCGATGTGGCGATGACGGCGTTCTTCGGCCTGTTCGGTTATGCGCTGGTCAAGTTCGGCTTCGAGCCCGCGCCGCTGCTGCTGGGCTACGTGCTCGGCAAGCTCCTGGAGGAGAAGATGCGGCAGGCGCTGATCATCTCCAGGGGCTCGTTCATGACCTTCATCGAGCGGCCGATCTCGGCCGGCCTGCTGCTGGTCGCGACCGTCATCCTGGTGGTGGCGCTGCTGCCCTCGATCTCGAAGAAGCGCGAGGTGGTCTTCACCGAAAACAGCTAGCCCGCCGCCCGCGAAAGACCGCATCCCGGCCTTGAACGAAAATCGTGGCCGGGCTGACGAGAAAGACGAGCTTCGCCAGACGTTTTCCCTATTTGTGGCGAAGCGACAGCCGTTGTAAGTCACTGCAAAGACCACGTTCCAAGACCAAGTTTACCCCAACACACCACTCCCGGAGGAGCCCCCATGATGTCCATGACCCGTCGCGCGATGCTTGGCGCAGTTGCCGTCAGCGCCAGCCTTGGCCTTGCCGGCGCCGCCCACGCGCAAGCCTATCCGACCAAGCCGATCACCATGCTGGTGGCTTTCGCGGCAGGCGGCCCGACCGACGTGATCGCACGCATCGTGTCTGAGCATATGTCGAAGACGCTTGGCCAGCAGATCATCATCGAGAACGTGGCCGGGGCCGGCGGGACCACAACGACCGCGCGCGTCGCCGCCGCCACGCCGGATGGCTACACGCTGATCATGGGCCAGATGGGCACGCACGCGGCCGCGCCCGCGCTGTATCCGAACCTCAAGTACAATCCGATCACGGATTTCACGCCGATCGGCATCGCCGGCATCACGCCCATCGTGATCGTCACCAAGAAGGACTTTCCGGCCAACAACCTGAAAGAATTCGTGGCTTACCTGAAAGCCAATCCGGACAAGGTGAACCAGGCCCATGCCGGCGTCGGCTCGACGGCGTTCACCACCTGCGTGCTGCTGAAGGCGCAGATCGGCGTGCCGAAGCTGAACGCCGTGGCCTATCGCGGAACCGGCCCAGCGCTCAACGACCTCGTCGGCGGCCAGGTCGACTTCATGTGCGACCAGGTGACGAACCTGACGCCGCAGATCAACGCCGGCAACATCAAGGCCATGGCCATCGCCACCCCGGCGCGCCTGCCCGTGCTGCCGAACGTGCCGACCACGACCGAAGCCGGGCTGCCCGAATATCAGATCAGCGGGTGGAACGGCATCTTCGGCCCCAAGGCCCTGCCGAAGGACATCCAGGACAAGCTGGTCGATGCGCTCAACAAGGCGCTGGAAGATCCGACCACCAACAAGCGCCTGGCCGAACTCGGCACCGTGATCCCCAACAAGGACGAACGTGCCCCGGCAGGCATGGCCGCCGTCCTCGCCCGGGACATCAAGGTGCTGGACAAGCCGCTGCGCGATTCGGGCGCTGTCGGTCAGTAAGGGTCGCCGCTACGTCATGGTCGGGTCAGGCCCGACCATGACGGTTCACATGTCACTTCGTGCCGAACATCCGATCTCCGGCGTCGCCAAGGCCCGGAACGATGTAGCCGTGGTCGTTGAGGTGGCTGTCGATGGCCGCCGTCCAGATGCGGACATCGGGATGCGCGGCCTGCATCTTGGCGATGCCTTCGGGCGCCGCCAGCAGGCAGACGAAGCGCAGGTCCTTGACGCCGCGCTGCTTGAGGCGGTCCACCGCCGCGATGGCCGAATTGCCGGTTGCCAGCATCGGGTCCATCACGATCACCATGCGATCGGCGATGTCCGACGGCGCCTTGAAATAGTATTCAACCGCGGCAAGCGTCTCAGGGTCGCGGTAAAGCCCGATATGGGCTACGCGGGCGGCCGGCACCATCTCCAGCATGCCATCGAGAAAGCCGACCCCGGCGCGCAGGATCGGCGCGAAGACCAGTTTCTTGCCCGCGATGATCGGGGCCTGCATCTTCTGCAGCGGTGTCTCGATCTCGGTCGTCACGATCGGCAGATCACGCGTGATTTCGTAGCAGAGCAACATGCCGATCTCGTTGAGCAACTGGCGGAAGCTCTTGGTCGAGCGCTCCTTGTCGCGCATCAAGGTCAGCTTGTGCTGGACCAGCGGGTGGTCGACCACGGTGACGCTGGCAGATGATGGGGCCATGTTCGGTGCCTCGATGCCGGAATGTGCGCCGCAGCATACAGACTTGGCCGGCGGGATCGAGTGCGATGCCCGGCCGTCCACCTGTTTTTGCATCCGCCTGCAAAGACAGGCGCCGCGCCGGATGTTCCGCCTCGACGACGAAAGACAGGCGTCGTAGACAATGGGCATGACACAGCCCCTGTTCGCCCTCGACCCGCGCCTTGCGGCAGACACCGCGCCAGTTGCGGAATGGCCCTTGTGCCAGATTCTGCTGATCCGCGATGCGCGCTTTGTCTGGCTGGTGCTGGTGCCGAAGCGGGCTGGAGCCAGCGAGATCCTTGATCTGTCGCCCGGGGACAGGACAGCGCTCAGCGCCGAGATCGACCGTGCGGCTGCAGGCCTGCGCCGGGCCGCGCCGTGCGACAAGCTCAACATCGCGGCCCTCGGCAATGTGGTGGCGCAGCTTCATGTCCACGTGATCGCGCGCCGCAAGACCGATGCGGCCTGGCCGAAGCCCGTGTGGGGCCTGCCGAACCCCGAAGCCTATGATGACGCGGAACTCGGCGATCTGATCCGCCGGCTCAATGCCGCTTTTCCGTCCTGATGGATGCAGCGCCGTGAATGACATGACACCAACGATAGCGCGGGCTGAATTGTCGGCCCGCACCGGCTTTGCCGTGAACCTGCCCGACCGTGCAGCCGAGTTGCGCGACGATCCCGCCGCGCAGGCCGTCCTGCGGGCCGCGCCTGACGCACGCTTCGCCGTCGTCGCCGGGGAGCGGCCGGTGCTCAGGCGCAAGGATGGCGGCTTCACGGTCTGGCATGACGGGGCACAACTGGCGGCGCTAGGCGCGGTCGACCACGAGATCATGCTCGGCCGAGACGCAGGCGCGGGCCGCTTCGGCGTGCGCATCGCGGCCGAAAATGGCGAGGCGCTGAAGGACGATGCCGCGGTGCTGGTGCTGGACCTGCGCTCGCTTGCGGTTCAAGGCCTGCTGCCGGCGGCCGAACTCGGGGCCATCGGCGAGACCAAGGCGATGACCGACTGGCATGCGCGCCACCGGTTCTGCGCCAATTGCGGCGCCGCGACATCAGCCGCGCCCGGCGGCTGGAAGCGCGAATGCAGCGCGTGCGGCGCGCAGCACTTCCCGCGCACGGACCCGGTCACCATCATGCTGGTGACGCGTGACGACAGGTGCCTGCTGGCCCGGCAAGCGCGTTTTCCGCCCGGCATGCATTCGGCCATTGCGGGCTTTGTCGAGCCGGGTGAGACGATCGAGGATGCGGTCCGGCGCGAAACGCTGGAGGAGACCGGGCTGCTGGTGGGCAAAGTCACCTACCTTGCCTCCCAGCCATGGCCCTTCCCGTCGTCGCTGATGATCGGCTGCCTGGCCGAGGCCGTCAACGACGAGATCGTGCTTGACCGGACCGAACTGGAGGCCGGGCGCTGGTTCAGCCGCGAGGAGGCAACGCTGATGCTGGCGGGCCAGCATCCGGACGGATTGACCGCCCCTGTCCACATCGCCATCGCCAACACGCTGCTGAAGGCTTGGCTGGAGAGCTGAGATTGCCGTTCTCCCTTGGTGTGCGGCCCGTCCGCAACCATATGAGGCACGACGGGAAGCGGAAGGCGGCAGCGTGAAGGCGGACGATCTCAAGGGCTGGATCGACAGGACGCGCGGCCATCTCGGCAGCAGCGTCGGCAAAGCCGTGTCCGATGCGTCGTCGAGAATATGGCCGCAGGTCTGGCAGGCGGTGATGGCGCCCAAGCCCGACACCGCCCTGGATGCCGCCATAGCCGAGAAGGCCGCCGCCAGCGCACCAGTCGTCTGGCTGATCGGCAAGGTGCAGTCCGGCAAAAGCTCGATCGTGCGCACGCTGACCGGGGCAAGCGCTGCGGAGATCGGCACCGGTTTCAAGGCCTGCACACGCACCGCGTTGGTGTTCGACTTCCCGGCTGAAGCGCCCGTGATCCGCTTTCTCGACACGCGCGGTCTTGGCGAGGCGGCCTATGATGCCAGTGAGGACATCGCCTTTGGCGAGGGGCAGGCGCACCTGATCCTGGCCGTGATGCGCGCGCTCGATCCCGACCAGAGCGCGGTGCTCGAAGCCGTGAGCGCGGCGCGCCGACGTCATCCGGGCTGGCCGGTCGTGGTGGCGCAAACCTGCCTGCACGATGGCTACCGGGCCGGCAAGGGCCACAAGCTGCCCTACCCTTTCGGCGCTGATCTCGCCGATGTGTCTGCCGCCGATGCGCCGCCCGATCTGCTGCGCAGCCTGAAGCACCAACGCGGACTGTTCGGCGACATCCCCGGAGACGGGCCGTTGTTGTTCGCGGCCATCGACTTCACGCTGCAGGGCGATGGCCTCGAGCCTGCCGACTACGGCCGCGAGGCGCTGGTGAGTGCGCTGGAAACGGCTGCTCCTGCAGGCTTTGCGGCCGCCCTTGCAGGCCCGGAAACCGCGCGCGAACAGCGGAGCGAGCCGCATATCATGGGCTATGCCACGGCTGCGGCCGCAGCCGACATCGTGCCGCTGGCGGGCGCCGTGGCGGTGCCCGCCATACAGGCCAAGATGCTGCACAGCCTCGCGCTCATCCACGATGTGGCGTGGGACCGGCAGATCCTCGGTGAATTCAGCGCCTGCCTCGGCGCAGGCACCGCCACCCGCATCGCGGCCAGCCTTGGCCTCCGGCAACTGGCCAAGCTCATCCCCGTCTATGGCCAGACGGTCGGCGCGGCGGCGGCGGCGGCCACCAGTTTCGCCACCACGGTCGCGCTCGGCAAGGCGGCGGTGCATTTCCTCAAGCGGCGGCGGGCGGGCATCAGCGACCCGGACGGCGTCGCGCGAGCCTATCGCGAGGCGCTCCGGGAGGCTTTCCGGGCCAGGACCGCCGGCAACGCGGCAGATGCGCCATGAACACGCACGCCATGACCACGCACGCCATGACCACGCACGCCATGACCACGCACGCCATGACAGGCAGCCGATGACGGACAAGCGCAAAGCCCGCTCCGGCACGAGCGTCCTGCTGATCGGACTCGGCCTGATCCTGCCGTCCCTGAGCCTCATTCCGCTTGGCGGCATCTGGCTGTTCCAGAACGGCTATGCGCTTTACTGGGCAGGCGTGGCCTGTCTGTTCACGTTTGGCGTTTTTGGACTGCAGCGCTGGCTGCTGAGGCCCGCGCCAAAGCAGATCGATGTCCGGCCACGTGAGCTGAACGTCGGCGATTCGACGCCTGACCCGGCCTGGACCCCCGCCGAAAACGCGGCATGGGCCAGCGTCGCGACCATCGCCGACGCGGTGAAGCCTGCGGAACTCACCAGCCGCGAGGCCTTCGTGGCGCTATCGCTGAACACGATCGAGGCGACGGCGCGCGAACTGCATCCCGAACAGAAAGATCCGCTCTGGCAATTCACCGTGCCAGAGGCGCTGGCGCTGATCGAGCAGGTCAGCGGGCGCCTTCGGGCAGGCGTGGCCGATTCCGTGCCGCTCGGCGACAGGCTGACCGTGGCGCAGGTGCTGAAGCTCTATCGCTGGCGCTCGGCCATCGATGTGGCCGAGAAGGCCTACGACCTTTGGCGCCTCGTGAGGATGATCAATCCGCTCAGCGCCGCAACCCAGGAACTGCGCGAGCAGGTCAGCAAGCGCGTCTACGAATGGGGCCGCGAGGAAATGGGCCAGCGGCTGGCCCGCAAGTTCGTGTTCGAGATCGGGCGCGGGGCAATCGATCTGTATGGCGGGCGGCTGCGCGTCACCGGCGAGGTTCTGGCAGCGCATGTGTCGGCCAGGAGCCGGCGCGACCTTGCCAGCGCTGCCGGCAATCTGGCCGAGCCGCTGCGCATGGTGGTGGCTGGCCAGATCAGCGCCGGCAAGTCGAGCCTGATCAACGCGCTGCTCAGCGAGGTCAAGGCCGCAGTCGACGTGCTGCCCGCCACGCCCGGCATGACGGCCTATGCGCTGGAGCGCGAAGGCCAGCCGCCGACGCTGCTCATCGACACAGCGGGGCTTGCCGGTGACGCCGCCAACCTCAAGCTGCTGCTGGCCGAGGTCGTGGACATCGATTGCATGATCTGGGTGGCCAACGCGGCCCGCGCCGATCGTGAGGCGGACCGCGTGGCGCTCGCCGCGCTGCGCGCCGCCTTCGCCAGCCGCCGCGACCGCCGCAGCCCTCCGGTCCTGCTGGTGCTGACGCATGTCGACCGCCTGCGTCCGTTCGCCGAATGGGCTCCACCCTACGATCTCGACAAAGCGGCCACGCCCAAGGCCGCGTCGATCAAGGCTGCGATCGAAGCGGCCGGCGGTGACCTTGGCTTTTCGGGCGAGGACATCGTGCCGGTTTGTCTCGACGAGGAACTGGGGACCTACAACGTCGACGCCGTCTGGGCCGCCATCGCTGGGAAACTGCCCGACGCCCGGCGGGCGCAACTCGTGCGCACGCTCGGGGATCAGGCCGGCAAGGTCGACTGGAGCCGCATCTGGAACCAGACGCTGAATGCCGGCAAGGTGCTGACGAAGCTCACCAGAAGATAGGCTCGCGGACATGAACGCGACACGCGCGACAGATGTGCTGATCAGCGAATGCGGGCCGCGCGACGGCCTGCAGAACATCAGCCGGATCATGCCGACGGCCGACAAGACGCGCTGGATCACGGCACTTCACGCGGCCGGCCTCCGCGAAATCGAGGTGTGCTCATTCGTGCCGGCGCGGTTGATGCCGCAGATGGCGGACGCGGCGGACGTGGTGAGGCATGCCACGACCCTGCCGGGCCTGACCGTGCTCGCGCTTGTGCCGAACCTGCGCGGGGCAGAGGCGGCTGTCGCGGCGGGCGCGCACAAGCTGACCATTCCTGTCTCCGGCAGCGAGGAGCACTCGCTGGCCAACGTGCGCCGCACGCGGGCCGAGATGGTCGCGGAGGTGGGGCGGATCGTCGCCATGCGCAACGCGATCGCGCCGCACGTGCAGATCGAAGCGAACATCTCGGTGGCTTTCGGCTGCACCATCGCGGGGCACGTGCCGGAGGACGAGGTGCTACGGCTTTGCGTTGCGCTGGTCGAGGCGGGCGCGGACGATTCCGGACTGTCCGACACCACAGGGATGGCCAACCCCCGGCAGGTCAGTCGCATGTTCACCCGGCTGAGGTCGGAAATTGGCGACAGGTGCGGCGCCGCGCACATGCACAACACGCGCGGGCTCGGGCTCGCCAACACCCTCGCCGCCTACGAGGCAGGCGTGCGCATCTTCGACGCGTCGCTGTGCGGGCTTGGCGGCTGCCCGCACGCGCCGGGCGCTTCGGGCAATGTTGCGACCGAGGATCTGGCTTTCATGTTCGAGGCGATGGGCATCTCGACAGGCATCAACCTTGCCAGGCTGATCGCGGCGCGTGAGGTGGTGGCGCAAAGCCTGCCGGACGTGCCGCTTTACGGGATGCTCGCGCCCGCAGGGCTGCCGAAGAATTTTCCGTATCGGCATGGGGATGGTTTGCCTCCGCCACCCCAGCCTTGACCGCAAGCCCTTTTCGCCCGATCCACCAGTGATGGAGGCGAACATGAACCGTCTGATTCTTGCCGCGATGCTTGCAGCGCCGCTCGCTCTTGCCGCATGCACGTCGAGCGGGCCTCCGCCGGCCCCCTCGCCGCAGAACGCGCCCACAGGCGTGACGCCCAACACCTTCGTTCTGCCGTCAGGCAGCGGCTGCGCGGGCGAGGTGTCGCGCTTCCAGGCGGTGATGGACAATGACCTGGCCACCGGGCACACCACCCAGGGCGTCCACAGCCGCGTCTCCAGCGAGATCGCAACCGCGCGCGCCACCTGCGCATCGGGCAATGAAAGCGGCGCGCTGGCGCAGATCAACGGCACCAAGTCGCGCTTCGGTTACCGCTGATCCATCAGCGCGTCCGGGGCGGTTGATCAACAATCTTGTCTGGCTGCATGAACGCGCATGGTTTAGCCATGGTGGCGGGGGATGCCGTCGAGGAACGCCACATGACCAGCCGCCGCTTTTTCACGCTCGATGTCTTCACCGAAACGGCGTTGGCGGGCAACCCGCTGGCGGTCGTGCTCGACAGCGACGGGCTGAACGACCACGCGATGCAGGCCATCGCCCGCGAGTTCAACCTGTCCGAGACGGTGTTCGTCTGCCCGCCGGCGGACATCAAGTCGCGCGCGAGCCTGCGCATCTTCACGCCGGGCCGCGAGTTGCCGTTCGCCGGGCATCCGACCGTCGGCACCGCCGTCCTGCTGGCGATCCGCGATCATGGCGGCCGGCATGGGCAGGTCTCGCACGGTCACGTGGCCTTCGATCTCGAGGAAAAGGTCGGGCTGGTGCCCTGCTCCGTTGAAATCATCAGCGGCGCCAAGGGCAAGGCGGTGTTCTCGCTGCCAAAGCTGCCGAAGCCCGTGCAGGACGCGGCGCATGATCTGGCGCTGGCGCACGCATTGTCGCTGAAACCCGGCGACATTGGCTATGGCCGGCATCGCGCCACGGTCTATTCGGCCGGTGTGGAATTCACCTTCATTCCTGTCAGCGGGCGCGATGCCCTGGCCGCTATCAGGCCAGATCTCAATCATTGGCATGCCCTGAGCACCGGCGACCGGGCCAACGTCTTCGCCTACACGAACGACGTTTCGGAAACCGGCCACCACTATCGCGCCCGCATGTTCGCACCTGGCATGGGCCTTGGCGAAGATCCGGCGACGGGCGGCGCGGCGGCGGCTTTCATCGGCGTGGTCATGGAGTTCGATCCACCCGAGGATGGCCAGCACAAGCTCACCGTCGAGCAGGGCTACGAGATGGGCCGCCCAAGCCAGATCGACCTGCATCTGACCGTGCAGGATGGCGTGCTGGTCAAAGCCGCCATTGGAGGGTCGGCGGTGGTCGTCAGCGAAGGGCAGCTTCACCTGTGAGCGAACAGGCCGAACGGCTGTTGTCAGTCCGGCGGATCAGCGCGCGTCTGGTTTCCCATGACTGGTCGTTCGTGGCCAGGCATGCGGCGGACATCGCGGGCTATTGGCGACAGCGCACCGCAGAGAAGCCGGCCATGTTCAATGGCAAGGTGCTGATGCAATGCAACGGGCATGTTGCCGGCGACAGCTTTCACGCCGAGTACTTCCAGCTTGACTACGCCAGCATGGTGGCGTGGCATGCCATGGGCTGCCCCCAGACCGACGGCTTTCAGATCCGGAATGGATTTGCGCTAGGGGCCTTGCGAAGCCGCGACGGGGCGCACCTGATGGGCGTGATGGGACAGCACACGCACAATGCGGGCAAGGTCTATTTTCCTGGCGGCACGCCTGACGACAGCGACGTCAAACCCGATGGCACTGTCGATCTGGCGGGCTCTGTCCTGCGCGAACTCGAAGAAGAAACCGGCCTGTCGCCGCACGAAGTTGGCGTTGGCGACACATGGCAGGTCGCCCCAGCGCGCGAACGCGTGGCCTTCCTGCGCGACATCTTCATCGATCTGCCGGCCGTGGAAGCGCGGGCGCTGATCCGTGACCGGTTGTCACGGCAGGCCGAGCCGGAATTCGATGATATCGTGATCGTGCGTTCTGCTGCCGACATCGATGCAGCCAGAATGCCGCTGTTCATGCAGATATTCCTCGCGCAAGCGTTCACGACCTGATTTGCAAGACCTGATCGGAAAGATGCCATCCATGACCGCACTTGCCGCCGACAATCCTTTCGCCACGGCCTGGACCACGCCGTTCGGCCTGCCGCCCTTCGCCGCGATCAAGCCTGAGCATCTGTCACCAGCGCTGCATGCGGCGCTGGCGGCGCACGCCGCCGAGATCGAGGCCATCGCCGCTGACGTTTCGCCCGTGACCTATGCCAACGTGATCGACGCGCTCGAGCGGGCGGGCGACGACCTCAGCCGCGCGGCCGGAGTGTTCTACAATCTCTCGGGGGCCGACACGAACGACGCGCTGCAGGCGATCGAGCGCGAAATGGCGCCGGTGATGAGCCGCCACTGGTCGGCCATCGGCATGAACCCGAAGCTGTTCGCACGCGTCGATGCGCTGCACGGCCAGCGTGCGACGCTGCCCATGACGCCCGAACAGGCGCGCGTGCTAGACCTGACCCACAAGAGCTTCGTGCGTTCCGGTGCCATGCTTGGCGAAGCCGACAAGACACGTCTGAAAGCGATCAACGAGCGGCTCTCCACGCTCGGCACCACGTTCTCGCAGAACGTGCTGAAAGACGAGGCGAGCTATGCCCTGATCCTCGAAGACGAGGCCGACCTCGAAGGTCTTCCGGGCTTCCTCAAGGCCGCGATGGCCAAGGCGGCGGAAGACCGTGGCCACAAGGGCAAGCACGCGGTGACGCTGCCGCGCTCGGTGATCGAGCCGTTCCTGACATTTTCAAGCCGCCGCGACCTGCGCGAGAAGGCCCGAAAGGCGTGGGATGCGCGCGGGGCCAATGGCGGAGAGACCGACAACCGCGCCGTCGTCGCCGAGATGGTCGCCCTGCGCGCCGAAAAGGCCAGGCTGCTGGGCTATGCCAGTTTTGCCGCCTTCAAGCTCGATGACACCATGGCCAAGACACCGGCAGCCGTGCGCGGGCTGCTGGAACTCGTCTGGGCTCCGGCCCGCAGGCGCGCGGCAGAGGAGGCGGCAGACCTTGCCGCGCTCGCACGAACCGTGGGCCAGACCGATCCGATCGCGGTTTGGGACTGGCACTACTATGCCGAGAAGGTGCGCAGCCAACGCTTCGCCCTCGATGAAGGCACGCTGAAGCCCTACCTGCAGCTCGACCGCATCATCCAGGCCTCGTTCGATTGCGCGACGAAGCTGTTCGGCCTTGTCTTCACGCCGCGGCCCGATCTTGAGGGCTACCACACGGATGTCCGCATCTGGGAGGTGAGCGAAGCCGGCGGGCGGCATATCGGCCTGTTCCTTGGCGACTATTTCGCACGGCCCTCCAAGCGCTCGGGCGCATGGATGAGCGCCTACCGCCGGCAGGACAAGCTCGATGGCGAGGTTCGCCCGATCATCGTCAACGTCTGCAATTTCGCCAAGCCCGTCGAGGGGCGGCCTGCATTGCTGTCGCTCGATGATGCACGCACGCTGTTCCACGAGTTCGGCCACGCGCTGCACGGGCTGCTGTCGGATGTGACCTATCCATCGGTGGCCGGCACCTCCGTCAGCCGTGATTTCGTCGAGTTGCCGTCGCAGCTTTACGAGCACTGGTTCGGCACGCCCGAGGTGATGGGCGCCTATTGCGTGCATGCCGAGACCGGCGAGCCGATGCCCCAGGACCTGATGGACAAGGTCAAGGCCGCACAGACCTTCAACCAGGGTTTCGCCACCATCGAATACACCTCGTCGGCGCTGGTCGATCTGGCGTTTCATGAACTGGATGGCACGCAAACCATCGATCCGCTCGCCTTTCAGGCGGCGGAGCTTGACCGCATCGGCATGCCGTCCGAGATCGGCATGCGCCACAAGACGCCGCATTTCACCCATGTGTTCTCCGGCGACGGCTATTCGGCAGGCTATTATTCCTATCTGTGGAGCGAAGTGATGGACGCCGACGCCTTCGACGCCTTCCGCGACACCGGTGACGTTTTCGATGCCGCCACCGCCGAAAAGCTGAAGCGCCACATCTACGCGGCCGGCAACAGCCGCGATCCGGCGGAGCTTTACACAGCCTTCAGGGGCCGGATGCCGACGCCGGAGGCGCTGCTGGCAAAGCGCGGGCTGGCGGGGGTTTGAAGCCAACGCGTTGTCGTCCCGGTCCCTGAGCCGGGACCGGGTCGTGTGTCGAGATCATGCTCAAACCGTCGCGGCTCGGCGAACGGTCCCGGATCAAGTCCGGGACGACGCCACCGCTCAGAACACCCGGTGCTTGAGATAGGCTTCCTGCGGGTCGACACCCGCGCGGATCGCGGCCATCATGCCGCCCTCGGCCGCCATCTTGGCTTCGGCGGCGGTGATGACCTCCTCGATCTCGGCGCCGGGGATGAGCACGATGCCGTCGCGGTCGGCGAGCACGTAATCGGTCGGGCGCACCACGCTTGCGCCGAAGATGATGTCCTCGTCGAAGGCGTCGGCGCGCCAGTTGCCGACGATGTCGATCGGCGAAAAGAAGCGGCAGAACACCGGGAACGCCTGATCGACCACATCCTGCGCGTCGCGGCAGCCACCATCGACGATGTAGCCACGCGCGCCCCTGATTTTCAGCGCCTCGGCAGACAGCCCGCCCATCAGCGCGCGGACGTCATCCTGCGGCTGGCACACCAGCACGTGCCCGGGCTTTGCCTTGGACAGCACCCCTGCCCACGCAAGCAGCGAGTCGTGCTGGCTCAGCGTCGGGTCCGGCCGCCCGCGCACCGTCATCACCGGCCCGGCGCACTTCATGGAAGGATCGATGCCGCGGACATGCCGCGGCAATACGCGCGGCGGAAGCTCACGATTGCGCATGACGTCGTAGATCACGCTGGAATGGCAGCGGTGCAGGCGGTCGGCGAGTGTGGTCATGGTGGCGCTCTCCATCGTCAATAGGGCAAGCCGACATAGTTTTCGGCCAGCGCGGTCTGCGCGGCCTCTGATGAGAACAGATAGTCCAGTTCCGCAATCTGCATGCGCTGGCCGAATGCGCCATCCTGCGGAAAGCGATGCATGATCGAGGTCATCCACCACGAGAAACGCTCTGCTTTCCAGATGCGCGCCAGCGCCGTGGCGGAATAGGCGTCGATGCCCGCATCCGAGTTTTCGCCGTAGCGCGCGATCAGTGCGGTGGCGAGATAATGCACGTCGCCCACGGCGAGGTTGAGCCCTTTCGCGCCGGTCGGCGGCACGATGTGCGCAGCGTCGCCGACCAGGAAGAGCCGCCCGAAGCGGAGCGGCTCGGCCACGAAGCTGCGCAGCGGCGCGACGGATTTCTCGATCGACGGGCCGGTCACGAGCGCCTCGGCGGCAGCCGGATCAAGCCGCAGCCGCAACTCGTCCCAGAAGCGCTCGTCTGACCAGGCCGCGGCCTTGTCGTCGATGTCGCATTGCACATAGTAGCGGCTGCGCGTCGCCGAACGCATGGAGCACAGCGCAAAGCCGCGGGCATGGTTGGCATAGATCAACTCATGGCTGACGGGCGGCACATCGGCGAGAATCCCGAGCCAGCCGAAGGGGTAGACCTTTTCGAAAGTCTGGATGGCGGACACCGGAACCGACGCACGCGAAACGCCATGATAGCCGTCGCAGCCTGCGATGAAATCGCAGCCGAGTTCGTGAGCGACGCCGCCCTTGGCCCAGGTCACGCGAGGCCGCGCGCCATCGAAATCGTGGATGGCGACCTCGTCGGCTTCGTAGACCGTTGTTAGCCCGGCGGAAGCGCGCGCCTCCATCAGGTCGCGCGTCACCTCGGTCTGGCCGTAGACGGTGACATGGCGGCCGGCGAGCAGCCGGCTCAAGTCAATGCGGTGCGACGTGCCCTGCCACGCCAGCGCAAAACCGTCATGCACAAGCCCTTCGGCCTTGAGCCTGCCGCCGACGCCCGCCCGCGTCAGGACATCGACCGTGCCCTGCTCGAGCACGCCGGCCCGGATGCGCGAGAGCACGTAATCGGCGCTCTTGCGCTCGATGATAACGGCGTCGATGCCGGCCAGATGCAGCAACTGGCCGAGCAGCAGGCCGGATGGTCCCGCGCCGATGATGGCGACCTGGGTGCGTTTCATGGGATCAGTTTCATGAGATCAGTTTTCTTGGGATCAATTTCTTGGGATCAATTTCTTGGGATCCTTCGGTTCATCGCCACTGCGTCGCCGCGCTCGCAGTGAAGGATGGCAGGCAGCTTCGCAAGCCGCTCAAAGCCTGCCGGCGCAGCGGATGTCCACCAGCGAGGCTGCGGTAGCATTGATCAAGCGAGGGGATGGCGGCAGATTTGGGGCGGGGGCAGACGGCATCGAGGTGGACGGCACAGGCACGACCGCATACGTGGCTTCCGCCACCACACCGGCCACCATGCGCTGCTGGCGAGGGCCTTCGCGCACGATGCCGACAAGGCGCCCTTGCCCGTCGATGACGGGCGCACCGCCAGGTCCGACCTGCAATGCCGATGTGACGCGGGTTTGAACCCCATCTTCGGTCCAGCGACCCGGTGCAACCATCACGGAACGCTGCGCGGCATCTTCCAGCGACAGCGTGAATACAGCTTGCGGAACGGGGCCGCTGGCTTGCGCAATCCCGGGTTGATTGAGGCCGGGCACGGTCAATATGACAGCATCACCCGTGCCGCTTGCGCCACGTGCATCCAGCGCGCGGCCCGCGATCGAAGGACCGGCACAGGAGGCCAGGGCCGCCTTGCTCGTCATGACCCGGCTTTCCCCCAACGCAACGCCGGAGATGGCGAAACGCGCCGGCGTTGCGCTCAGAACCGGCTGGACCAGCGGCGGGGCGTCGGCTGGTGTTGTCGCCGGAGCCGCCACCCGCGACGGATTGGCCGCAATGTCGGTGCCCGGAAACGGCTCGAACGTGTTGGCGATGGCGATCATGATGCGGTCGAGCGTGGCGGCTTCGGCGACGGGATAGCGGAAGGTGTAGCCGCGGATGCCATCCGGCCCCTGCGCCAGCCGGGTATAAAACTTGCGCCCGCCCTCCTCGCCCGACACCACGAACCAGTCGGGGCGCGACAGGCGATAGGTCACCTTCCGGCCCGGCGCGTCCTGCCGGAGTTGATCGAACATTTCGGTGAGGGTTTGCGCCGCCGGCAACCGGCTCAGTTGCAGCGAAGCCGCGCCGTCGGCCCTGCGCCAGACGATGCCGTTGGCGACGGCGACGCGCTGGGTCAGCACGGCTGCTGGCAAGCCGATGCGGATGCCGGTCGCCGGATCGGTGATCTCGCCGAAGCGCAGCACGGCGCGGGCGGCATCGGCGTCGCGCTTCAGGGCAGCGCGCTCCGGAGGCGTCAGGATGCCGTCAGGAGTTCCCTGGCCGCGGCGCTCGAACGCGAGCATGCCGTCATAGGTGCGCCGACCGAACTCGCCGCCGGCAACGCCGTTGAAATCGCCTGTCCAGATCAGGTCGTTCTGAATCGCCTTGCGCTCGAGCTCGGCCAGCCGCTCATAAGCTGCCTTCGACGCGGCCTGAGCCGGATCGAGGGCAGGTGCAGCGGGCGCTGCGGGCGCCGGGCGGGGAGCCTGCGCGACCGCAAGGCCGGGCAGCATAAGGGACAACAGCAATGCAGCAGGTCTGAACATGACGGCTCCTTGCCTCGTCGGCACGCGCCAAACCTTGCAGCGTTGGATCATATTGTCGAGGGGTGTTGGCTGCGACGTCCGGCTGCGCGCGCCGAACCAAACCGGCACTCCCCAAAGGCTGTGATGACCGCCGGTGGAAAGGACCGCGCCAGAATGCCCGCCGCAGCGTGACGTCGCCTTGCGCCGACACGGCGCAATGCTAAGCTGCCGACGAGGCCGGAGAAGCCTCGGGGAGAACAGCCATGGCCTGCCGCGTGTTTGCTGCACTGATGTGCGGCCTTGTCCTGCTTTTCTCCAGCCAAGAGGCCAGCGCGCAGAAGACGCTGGTGCGCGACGACCTGCGCAACGAGGCAGTCAGGCTCGAGACCGAGTTCCGCAAGCTGGCAACAAACGCGGGCACCAGACCGGCGCAAACCTGGCGCGCGGACGCAGCCGCAGCGCTGCGCGGCGGCAATTCGCGCGGCGCCATCGCTGCCGCGGCAGCGGCCGTGCTGGCCGAACCGCGCGACGGCGCCAACTGGCTGACCTTTGCCCAGACCGCCCTCGGCGTGGCAGACGCGACGCAGGACTGGAGCGAGCGCTACACCAATCGCGACCGCGCCACCGCCGCAGCCTATGCCGCCTATGAGCGCGCCCGCACGCCTGCGGACGAAGCGACCGCGCTTGCCATGCTCGGCCGCGCCTACCAGGCGCGCGAGATGTGGCGGCCGGCGCTCGACACCTATCGCCTCAGCCTCGCGGCAGGCGACAACCCGCGCCTGCGCGCCACCTATGCCGAACTGCGCGAAAAATACGGCTTTCGCATTCGAGACTACAAGGTCGACAATGACGCCGCGACGCCGCGCGCCTGCTTCACCTTCTCCGATCCATTGGCCCGTGGCCGCGTCGATTTCGCACCTTTCGTGGTGGTCCAGGGCGCGCAGAACCCAGCGATCACGGCGGAAGGCCAGCAGCTTTGCGTCGATGGCCTCAAGCATGGCGAACGCTACAAGATCGTTCTCAGGCAAGGGCTTCCGTCGAGCGTCGAGGAGCAACTGCTCAAGACCGCCGACTACGACATCTATGTGCGAGACCGGTCTCCGGTGGTGCGCTTCACGGGCCGCAACTATGTCCTGCCGAAGACCGGGCAGGAGGGCATTCCGGTCGTCAGCGTCAACACAGACAAGGTCGAGATCGACGTCTTTCGCATCGGCGACCGCTCGCTCGGTCCCACCGTCCGCTCGGACGATTTCATGAAGCAACTCAGCGAGTTCTCCGCCCGCGAGATCGAAAGGCAGAAGGGCGTGAAGCTGTGGAGCGGCCAGCTTGCCACCCGCAACGAGTTGAACCGCGACGTGATCACCGCCTTCCCCGTGGCCGAGGCGGTGCCGAAGCTGGAACCCGGCGTGCATGTGATGACGGCCCGCGTGCGTCGCCCGGCCATCACTGGCAGCGAGGAGGAAGGCACCTACGGCGAAGACCTTGTCACGCAATGGTTCGTTGTCTCGGACATGGGGCTGACCGCTTTCACCGGCGCTGACGGGCTGCATGTGCTTGCCCGCTCGCTGGCGACCGCGATGCCTGTCAGCGGGGTGGAACTGCGCCTGATTGCCCGCAACAATGAGGTGCTGGCCACTATCCGCACAGACAGCGCGGGCTACGCGCGTTTCGATGGCGGGCTGGCACGCGGGACCGACGGCATGGCGCCGGCGCTGGTCGCGGCCAGCGACGGCAAGGGCGACCACGGCTTTCTCGATGTGGCGGCGTCCGCTTTCGATCTGGCGGACCGCGGCGTCAAGGGGCGCATCGCGCCCGTCGGTCTCGATGCCTTCATCACCGCCGAGCGCGGCGTCTACCGCCCCGGCGAGACAATCAACATCACCACGCTGCTGCGCGACGCTGCCGGCAGGGTCGTGCCGAACCTGCCGCTGACTTTGGTCTACAAGCGGCCGGATGGGGTGGAGCATCGACGCGCCGTCGTTGCCGATCAGGGCGCCGGCGGGCGGACACATGCGCTGGCGCTGTTCTCGGGAGCGGCGCGCGGCACATGGCGCGTCGAGGCCTACGCCGACGCGAAGGGCAAACCCATCGGCGACATGAAGTTCCTCGTCGAGGACTATGTGCCGGACAGGCTCGACGTGACGGCGACCTCCAGCGCCGCCATGATCGCGAAAGGGTCCGCCGCGAGCATCGACGTCAGCGCGCGCTACCTCTACGGCGCGCCGGGGGCCGAACTGGCTGTCAGCGGCGAGGTCTCGCTTGCGCCGGCGGCGCGGACGCCGCTGAAGGGCTTCGAGGACTATCTCGTCGGCCTCACCGACGAGAAGGTCGAGCCGGTGACGAAGGAAATCGAGGAGGCGGGCTCCACCGATGCGCAGGGCAAGGCGACCGTTGCCGTGACCTTGCCGGAGAGCGAGGCGCAGCGGCCGCTGGAAGCCACCATCAAGCTGCGCGTCGGCGAAGCGGGCGGGCGCGCCGTCGAGCGCACGCTGAGGCTGCCCGTGGCGCTCGGCGGCCCGGTCGTGGCCGTCAAGAAGCTGTTCGAGGATGGCGGGCTCAGCGCGGGGGCGGTTGCCAGCTTCGCCGTGATCGCAGCCAATCCGGACGGCTCGCGGCTGAGCCGCAACGGCCTGACCTGGACGGTGAGCCGCGTCGACCGCACCTGGCAATGGTATCTGGCCGATGGCCGCTGGAACTATGAAGCCACCCGCACCAGCCGCCGGATTGCCGATGGCCGGATCGATGTCGGCACCGGCGATCCAGCCCGTCTGTCCATCCCTGCCGACTGGGGCACATACCGGCTCGACATCAGCATGGGCGCGGCGCAGACGTCGGTGACGTATTCGGTCGGGTATTCCGGCGAGCTGACCGCCGACGCGCCTGATGTGCTCGATGTGGCGCTCGACAAGGCCGCTTATGCCGGCGGCGAGGCGATGGTGCTCAACATCAAGCCGCGCTTTGCCGGCCGCGCCACCGTCGCCATCATCGGCGACAAGGCGCAAAGCTGGCGCGAGATCGACCTTCCGGCGGGCGGCGCCGAACTGCGCCTCGCCGCAGACGGCGACTGGGGTGCGGGCGCATATGCCGTGGTGCTTGCGCACCGCCCGCTCGATCAGGCCGCCAGGCGCATGCCGGGCCGGGCCATGGGCGTCGCCTGGTTCTCGGTCGACCGGGCGGCGAAGACGCTGCCAGTGGCGCTCGACCTGCCGGCTCGGATCAAGCCGCGCACGGCGCTCGACATTCCGGTCACGCTGGCGGGGCTGCAAGCCGGCGAGGAGGCCTTCATCACCGTCTCGGCAGTCGATGTCGGCATCCTCAACCTGACCCGGCACGAGCCGCCGAAGCCGGGCGAGCACTTCTTCGGCCAGCGGCAGTTGGGCGGGGAGATGCGCGACCTCTACGGCTTCCTGATCGACGGCATGCAAGGGGTGCGCGGTGCGATCAGATCGGGCGGCGACGCGGGTGTCGACACGTCCATCTCGCCGCCGCGCGAGGCTCCGCTGGCGCGCCATTCCGGCGTGGTGAAGGTGGGCGCCGATGGCAAGGCGCGGATTTCGTTCGACATTCCCGCATTCGATGGCGCGGTGCGCGTCGATGTCATGGCCTGGACCGCCACCAAGGTCGGAGCGGCTTCGCAGGAGGTGATCATCCGCGACGCGCTGGTGGCCCAGGCCACTTTGCCACGGTTCCTCAGCCTCGGTGACCGCTCGCGCTTTCATGTCCGCATCGACAATGTCGAAGGACCGGCGGGAGAATACGGCGTCGAGATCGAACCGTCAGGCCCGCTGCTGATGCCTGCCGACGCGCTGACGCGCCGCCTGACGCTGGCGGCGGGGCAGGCCGCAAACCTGACCATCCCGGTCACGGCCGCAGGCGTCGGCGACGCCAACGTCACCATCAGGCTTGCCGGCCCGAACGGCGCAGGCGTGCAGCGCAGCCTGCCGATCCGTGTCTCGCCGGGCTCGGACGCGATCCTGCGCCGCGTGGTGCGCCGCATCGCGCCAGGCGAAAGCCTGACCGTGTCGTCGGACCTGGCGCAGGACCTGCTGCCGGGCTCGGGCAGCATCTCGACCTCGGTGTCGCTGCATGGCGGCATCGACGTGCCGGCGCTGCTGGCGTCGCTCGACCGCTATCCCTATGGCTGCACGGAGCAGATCGTCAGCCGCGCCATGCCGCTGCTCTATGTCAACCAGCTCGCTTCGCGTGAGCGGCTCGGCCTCGACGACAAGCTTGACGAGCGCATCCGCGACGCGGTCGACCGGGTGCTGGCGCGGCAGGATTCCTCCGGTTCGTTCGGCGTCTGGTCGGTTGGCGGCGATGACCTCTGGCTCGACGCCTTCGCGCTCGATTTTCTGACGCGCGCCCGCGAAAAGGGCGTGACCGTGCCGCAGCGCGCGCTCGACATCGGGCTCGACCGCCTGCGCAACCAGATCGTCAACCAGCCGGAATTCACGGCCGAGGGAGGCGAGAAGATCACCTATGCGCTCTATGTGCTCGCCCGCAACGGCCGGCCGATGATGAGCGACCTGCGCTACATCCTCGACACCAAGCTCAGCGAAGCGCCGACGCCGTTGGCGCGGGCGCAGATCGCCGCGGCGCTTGGCCTGCTTGGCGACCGGGCAAGGGCGGAGCGCGGCTTCCGGGACGCCATCGGCGCGCTGACGGCGTGGCGCGATGATCCGACCGATGCGCGCCGCGACTATGGCTCGCGGCTGCGTGACGCCGCCGCCATCATGACGCTGGCGGCGGAGGGCAACGCCGGCGGCGCCGAACTCATCCAGACCGCAGCCATCGTCAGCGAGGCCCGAACAGCCAGCCATTATACCTCGACCCAGGAAAACGCCTGGCTGGTGATGGCAGCGCAGGCGAGCCTGAGGGATGCCGCCGCGATCAATCTGAGTGTCGATGGCGCGCTGCACACAGGCGCGCTGCATCGCTCGGACCGCGCCGCAGCGCTCGAGGGCAAGCCGCTGGTGATCGCCAATCGCGGTGCCGCGCCGGTTGACGCCGTGCTCAGCGTCAGCGGCAACCCGGCCGAACCGCAGCCAGCCGCCAGCCAGGGCTATCAGGTCGAGCGCGCCTATTACCGCCTCAACGGCACGAAGGTCGATGCCGGAACCGTGGCGCAGAATGACCGGCTGGTGGTGGTTCTGACCGTGACGGAGCGCGAGAAGCGGCAAGGCTCGCTCATGCTCGTCGACCATCTGCCCGCCGGGCTCGAGATCGACAATCCGAACCTCATTGATTCAGGCAAGGTCGAGGCGTTGGGCTGGCTGAAGCGCGAGGTCGAGCCCGTCACGACCGAATACCGCGACGACCGCTTCGTCGCCGTGTTCGACCGCTGGGATGACAAGCAGGCGATCTATTCCGTCGCCTACATGGTGCGCGCCGTCTCCCCCGGCCGCTACATCCATCCGCCCGCAGTGATCGAGGACATGTACCGGCCCGAGAAGTTCGGGCGCACGGCCTATGGCCAGATCGAGGTGACGGGGCGGTGAAAACGCTCGCGTTCGCTCCGCTCACAGGCATCACGCTGGGTTCCGGGTTCCTTCGATGGCTTGGCCATTCCAGGCCCCGGAAACGCGCTGAAGGATTTGCGGATTTCCGGAGCCGTGCAGCGACATCGGAACGGAATCCGGAAGCCAGCGCATGCGTTCGCCGCAGGCGTCAGTCATGAACCCGTTCCGCCCCCTCGCAGGCGTAGCGCTCGCCGTGATGCTCGTCATCGGCGGTGGCATCACCGCGATGTGGCGCAGCCTGCCGCCGCTTGATCTTGACGAGGCGCGCGAGCAGTCCGTCACCGTATCCGACCGCCATGGCCGTCTCCTGCGCGCCTTCACCACCGATGAGGGGCGGTGGCGGCTGCCGTTGGCGGTGCAGGAGGTGGACCCACGCTTCGTTGCACTGCTGAAAATCTACGAGGACCGCCGTTTCGACAGCCATGCCGGTGTCGACCCTGCCGCGTTGGCGCGCGCCGGCTGGCAGATGCTGCGCCATGGCCGGGTCATCTCGGGCGGTTCCACGCTGAGCATGCAGGCGGCACGACTGCTGGAGCCGCGCGCAGAACGCTCGCTGGGCCACAAGCTTCGGCAAGCGCTGCGCGCCATCGAACTGGAGCGACGCTTCAGCAAGCGCGAAATCCTCGACATCTATCTCGCGCTTGCGCCCTATGGCGGCAATCTCGAAGGCCTGCGAGCGGCAACCTGGTCGTATTTCGGCAAGGAACCGCGCCGCCTCAGCCTCGCGGAGCGGGCCTTGCTGGTGGCGCTGCCGCAAAGCCCGGAGACGAGGCGGCCCGACAGGCACGCGGCCAACCTGACACGCGCGCGTGATGGCGTGATCGCGCGAGCGCTCCGCGCAGGTCTCGTCACGCAGGAGGAGGCCGCGCAGGCGCGCAGCGAGCCTGTGCCGACCGCGCGCCAGCTCTTTCCCATGCTGGCAGCCCATGCGGCGGAGCGCGCCGTTGCCGAAGCGCCCGCCGCGCGCCAGCATCGGCTCAGCATCGATGCAGGCTGGCAGGCCTCGCTCGAGCACCTGGCGCGCGACCGTGTCGAGCCGCTGGGGCCGAAGCTGGGAGCCGCCATCCTCGTGGTCGAGCATGCCAGCGGCAAGGTCCGCGCCCACGTGGGCGGGCTCGGCCTGACGAGCCGCGAGCGCGCCGGTGCGCTCGATCTGGCGCAGGCGGTGCGCTCCCCGGGTTCGGCGCTGAAACCATTCATCTACGCGCTGGCCTTCGAGCAGGGCATCGCCCATCCCGAAACCATGCTGGAAGACAGGCCCAACCGCTATGGAGCCTACGCGCCGGAGAATTTCGACCTCGGCTTCCAGGGCAATGTCAGCGCGCGCGCCGCCTTGCAGCAATCGCTCAACCTGCCGGCCATCGAATTGCTGGCGGAGGTCGGCCCACAGCGGCTGCTCAGCCGCCTGAACAGCGCGGGTGCAGCGATGGTGGTGCCGAAAGATGGCCAGCCGGGCCTTGCCATCGGCCTTGGCGGTGTCGGCATCCGGTTGACGGACCTGGCGAAGCTCTATGCTGGCCTGGCGCGCGGCGGCGAGACTGCGGCGCTGAACTGGCGCGAGGACGCGGCAGCGGAGCAGGACGAGCGCCGCCTCAGCGACTTGCTGGCAGCGTGGTATGTCGGCGATGTGCTGCGCGGCGCGCCCGCGCCCGCCAATGCCCTGGGCGGCCGCATCGCCTACAAGACCGGCACGTCCTACGGCTACCGCGACGCCTGGGCCATCGGCTATGACAAGCGCCACACCATCGCGGTCTGGGTCGGCAGGCCCGACAACGCCTCGGTGCCGGGGCTGGTGGCGAGGGCCGTGGCGGCGCCCATCCTGTTCGATGCCTTCGCCCGCATCGGCATGGAGCCGGACACGGCTCCGCCGCCGCGCGACGCCATCGCCGCCCGCAACTCGGCCCTGCCTGCACCGCTCAGGCACCTCAGGCGCGACATCGCCAAGACCGAAAGCACGTCAACGCGCCCTGCCCTGCGCATCGCCTTTCCGCCCGATGGCGCGGTGGTCGATCTGGACGTCGCCGACCGCATGCTCAGCGTCAAGGCGCTTGGCGGCACGGCGCCGCTGACGTGGCTGATCGACGGCGCACCGGTGGCGCAAGGGCTCAGCCGCCGCGATGCGACGCTGCCTGCATCCGGCGCAGGCTTCGCCCGCGTCTCGGTGATCGACGCCAGCGGGGCGAGCGACAGCGTGATGGTGAGGTTGCAGTAGAAGAAAGCGGCCGTCTTCGGCGAACACAATCGCTGGATTCCGGGGCCATGCAGCGGCAGCGGAATGGAACCCGGAACCCAGACATCGTCTGGTGAGCGTAGCGGACGCCGTTCTTCTCAATGCGCGCCCACGACCTCCACGCGGATTTCCTCGACCAGCCGCTCCTTCAGCGCCACGAAAGCTGCTGAGGTCTTGATGGTATAGGGGCGCGGGTGCGGCAGGTCGACCGCGATATCGGCCTTGATGCGGCCGGGACGAGCGCTCATCACGACGACGCGCGACGCCATGAAGATGGCCTCCTCGACATCATGCGTGACGAACATCACGGTTTTCTGTTCACGTTCCCAGATGCCGAGCAGCATTTCCTGCATCAGAGCGCGGGTCTGGTTGTCGAGCGCGCCGAACGGCTCGTCGAGCAGCAGGATCTTCGGATCATTGGCCAGCGCGCGGGCAATCGCGGTGCGCTGCTGCATGCCGCCGGAGAGTTGCTTGGGGAAGTGGTTTTCGAAGCCCTTGAGGCCGACGCGGCTTGCCCACTTGCGGGCAATATCCAGCCGCTCGCGCTCGGAAGCACCGCGCTCACGCAGGCCGAAGGCGATGTTCTCCGCAATCGTGAGCCAGGGAAACAGCGTGTAGCTCTGGAAGACCATGCCACGGTCCGCGCCCGGCCCGGTGACAGGCTGGCCATCGAGCAGCACCCTGCCCTGCGACGCGGTCTCCAGCCCTGCCACGATGCGCAGCAGCGTCGACTTTCCGCAGCCGGAAGGGCCGAGGATCGTGATGAAATCATTGTCGGCGATGCTGAGCGTGGTCGGCGTCAGGGCTTGGGTCGGTTCGGCTGCGCCACGCGCCGGGAAGAGCTTGCCGACACCTTCGATGGAAAGCTTGCTCACGTCGCCGCCCACGGAAACAGCCGCATGTTGGACCACTTGAAGGCAAAATCCGAGACAAGCCCGATCAGGCCGATGACGATGATGCCGAAGATGATCTGGCCGGTGTTGAGCAGCGCCTGGCTGTCGGTGATCATGTGGCCGATGCCCGAGGACGAGCCGATCAGTTCGGCGACAATCACGTAGGTCCAGGCCCAGCCCAGCACCATGCGCAGGATTTCGGCAATCTCCGGGGCTGCATTGGGCAGCAGCACGCGGGCAACCACCGAGCAGTCAGAGGCTCCCAGCGTGTACGCCGCATCGACCAGATCGCGCCGGACGCCACCAACCGCGACCGCGATCATCAGCACGAGTTGGAAGAACGAGCCGATGAAGATCACCAACAGCTTCTGCGTCTCGCCGATGCCGGCCCACAGGATCAGCAACGGAATGAAGGCCGAGGCCGGCAGGTAGCGCGCGAATGAGACGAACGGCTCGAAAAAGGCCTCGATGGGCTTGTAAGCGCCCATCATGATGCCAAGTGGCAACGCAAGCGCAGCCGCCAGCACGAAGCCGCCGACGACGCGCCAGATGGTGATGCCGATGTCGAAGGCGAAGCCATGCACCGTCATCAACTTCCAGCCTTCCTCGACCATGGTGATGGGCGACGCGAGGAAGAGCTTCGGCACGAAACCGCCCAATGTCGCCACAGCCCAGGCAGCGACGAACAGCACGAAGAAGCCGATGCCGTAGGTGGCGCGCGCCTGGGTGGTTACAGGTTGGAGAGGTTTCATAGCGAAGTCCAAACAGTGTAATTCCCGGCCGGAGCGAAGCCGAGGGGAAGGGAATCCAACGCACGCATGAATGGATCCCCTTCCCGGCCCTGCGGGCCGCCGGGGATGACACCCGTCAATCAACTCCCGCCGCCCATCACGAAGCGTGTATCCACAAGGCTGGCGATGTCGGGCTTTTGCTTGATCAGGCCGATTTCCAGCAGGAGATCAGCCGCCTTGCCTGAGAACTCCTGCCATGGCCCGGAGAAGAAGGCGCGATTTTCGGTTGGGCCTTGCCAGCGCAGGTATTTGGCCGATGCGCCGAACTGCTCGGCGCTCTGCTTCACGTCAGCGCCCATGATGCCGAAGGCTTTGGCCTCATCAGCCTTGATCATGTCGAGCGCCTCGTAATAGCTCTTCACGAGTGCGCGCACGGCGGCCTCGTTGCCGTTGATGAAGGCCGGCGTGCAGCCGAAGGTGTCCATCACCATCGGATAATCCAGCGTGGTGGCGATGATCTTGCCGGCCTGCGGGGCCGCGCGCACGGCGGAAAGGAACGGCTCGTAGGTCATGGCGGCATCGTTCTGGCCTGCGACGAAAGCCTGCGCCGCGGGGCCGGGCTCCATGTTGACGATGTTGACGTCCTTCAGGGTCATGCCGTTTTCCTTGAGGAACCAGGCCAGCGTGAAGTAGGGCGCGGTGCCAGGAGACGACGCGGCAACGGTCTTGCCCTTGAGATCCTTGATCGACGCCGTGCCATTGCGCACGACCATGCCGTCGGCGCCATAGCTCTTGTCGAGCTGGAAAAGCTGCTTGGTCTGCACGCCCGCACCGTTCCAGACGATCCAGGTTTCGACCGTGGTTGCCGCGCACTGGATCGCGCCAGACGCGATGGCGAGATGGCGGGAGGCCTGCGGAATTTTCTGGATGGTGACGTCAAGACCATTCTTCGCGAAGATGCCTGCTTCCTTGGCGAGGGTCAGCGGGGCAAAGCCTGTCCAGCCGGAAATGCCGATCGCCACCTTCGTCTGGGCCTCGGCCGCACTCGTCATGCCAAGGCTCGCCATGCCGCATCCGGCAGCGATGGCCACTGCCCACAGAGCCGTCTTCTTCATGATGAACTTCCTTCCCGTTGAACATGCGACGCGCGTCCACGCGGCCCCGTCATGCAATCCCCAAGCCAGCAGCTTATCGGCGTGGACCGCGTGGTCAAGCAAAGCCGCCATCCACTGACAAATGGCGGCGTGGCCTTGCGCCGTTCCGCTGCGCTTCTAGCTATGGTGCGACCGGAATTGCGGAAGACACCATGCCCACCGATATCGAGATAGCCCGCGCGGCACGCCTCAAGCCGATCCAGAGCATCGCCGACAAGCTCGCCATTCCCGCCGAGGCGCTGAGCCCGCATGGCAGGCACATCGCCAAGATCGACATGGACTGGATCGAAGCCCAGGCGCCGCGGCCCGGAAGCAAGCTCATCCTCGTCACGGCGATCAACCCGACGCCTGCGGGCGAAGGCAAGACCACCACCACGGTCGGGCTTGGCGACGGCCTCAACCGCATCGGCAAGTCCGCCATGATCTGCCTGCGCGAGCCGTCGCTCGGGCCCTGCTTCGGCGTGAAGGGCGGTGCGGCTGGCGGCGGGCATGCCCAGATCGTGCCGATGGAGCAGATCAACCTGCACTTCACCGGTGACTTCCACGCCATCACGTCTGCGCACAACCTGCTCTCGGCGCTGATCGACAACCACATCTACTGGGGGAACGCGCTCGGCCTTGACCAGCGTCGCGTCTCGTGGCGGCGGGCGCTCGACATGAACGACCGTTCGCTGCGCGCCATCGTCTCTTCGCTTGGCGGGGCGAAGAACGGCTTCCCGCGCGAGGACGGCTTCGACATCACGGTCGCGTCGGAGGTGATGGCGGTGTTCTGCCTCGCCGAGAACCTCGCCGATCTCGAAGAGCGCCTGGGCCGGATGGTGATCGGCCAGCGCCACGACAAATCGAGCGTCACGGCGGCAGACCTGAAGGCGCCCGGCGCGATGGCGGTGCTGCTGAAGGATGCAATCCAGCCCAACCTCGTGCAGACCCTGGAAGGCAACCCCGCCTTCGTGCATGGCGGCCCGTTCGCCAACATCGCCCATGGCTGCAATTCAGTGATCGCGACGAAGGCCGCGATGAAGCTCGCCGACTATGTGGTCACTGAAGCGGGCTTCGGCGCTGATCTCGGCGCGGAGAAGTTCTTCGACATCAAGTGCCGCAAGGCCGGGCTTGAACCCGCCGCCGCCGTGATCGTCGCGACGGTTCGGGCGCTGAAGATGCATGGCGGCGCCGCGAAGGAAAGCCTCGGTGCGGAGGACCTCGGCGCGCTGGAGGCTGGCCTCGTCAACCTGGAGCGGCACGTGCGCAATGTGCAGGGCTTCGGCGTGCCGGTGGTCGTGGCCGTCAACAACTTCACGTCCGACACCGCTGCCGAACACAGGCTGATCACCGACTTCTGCAAGGACAAGCTTGAGGTCGAGGCCATCATCTGCAGCCACTGGGCCGATGGCTCGGCTGGGACCGAAGCGCTGGCGCGGCATGTGGTCGGCCTTGCCGAGGGGCCAGGCGCCGGCTTCAAGACACTGTATCCGGACGAGATGGGCCTCACGGACAAGATCCGCACCATCGCGACCCGCATCTATGGCGCGGCGGACATCGCCCTGGACAAGCGCGCCGCCGACAGGATCGGCGAACTGGAGGCCGCCGGCTTCGGCCATCTGCCGATCTGCGTCGCCAAGACGCAAATGTCGTTTTCGGCGGACCCGGCCCTGCGTGGCGCCCCATCCGGCCACATCGTGCCGGTGCGCGACATCTCTCTCTCGGCGGGAGCGGGCTTCGTGGTGGCACTGTGCGGCGACATCATGCGCATGCCAGGCCTGCCGCGCGTGCCGGCAGCCGAACGGATCCACATCGATGCCAAGGGCCGGATCGAGGGACTGTTCTAAATGACGCCAGGGTGAACACCCGTCACAACATGATCGTGACATTGCCGCAAAGCGCACCTAGCGTTTTGCGTTCACCGGAGCCGCAGCGGCGGAGAAGAGCATGAGCCAGCAGACAGCGATCAGCATCGCGATCTATTCCGACATCATCTGCCCGTGGTGCTACCTCGGCAAGCGACGGCTGGAGGACGGCCTGAGGCAGGCCGGCATCGACGAAACGGACATCGCCTGGCTGCCTTACGAGCTCAACCCAACGATGCCGAGCGAAGGAATGGACCGGGCTGCATACATCGAGGCCAAATTCGGGACCGGCAAGCGTGCCGAAATCGAGGCCCGCTTGTCGGCCGCCGCGCGCGAGGATGGCATCGCCTTCAATTGGCATCAGGTGAAGCGGACGCCGAACACACGAAAGGCCCACATCCTGACGGCACTGGCGGCCGGACAGGGCAAGGGTCATCTGGCCACGGGCGCATTGATGAAAGCGTATTTCGAGCAGGGCCGCGACATCGGCGAGAACGAAGTGCTGATCGACATCGGCATCGGCCTTGGCCTGGGCGCCGCCGAGATGCAGGCTGCCTTCCTCGATGCCTCGCTCAATGGCGAGATCGAACGACTTGAGTCGCAAGCCGCCGGAATTGGCGTCGAGGGCGTGCCGTTCTTCATCGTCAACAACCGCTACGGCGTCTCGGGCGCGCAGCCCGCCGCGATGTGGGCCGAGGCCCTGCCCAAGATGCTGGCGGAACCGGCTTGAACCCAATCCCTCGACAAAACATTGCGCTGCGTGACGGCGTGTCCTAGGTCGTGGGCATTGGCCTTGTCCGGAGACGCCCCCATGTTCCGCCTCGTCGCATGTCTCGGGCTGGCCAGCCTTCTCTGGAACGTGCCAGCCGCCGCCCAGCAGCGCGTCGTCCAGGAGCGCGTCGTTAACGTCTACAACTGGACCGACTACGTCGACCCACGTGTGCTGGAGGACTTCACCCGCGAGACGGGCATCAAGGTCGTCTACGACATGTATGACAACAACGAGATCGTCGAGACCAAGATTCTGGCCGGCAAATCGGGCTACGACATCGTGGTGCCATCGGGGCCATTCCTGTCGCGGCTCGTCAAGGCCGGCCTTTTTCTCAAGCTTGACCCCGCGAAGCTGAGCAATGCCGGCAACATCTGGCCGGATGTGGCGCAGCGCCTGTCGGCCCACGATCCTGGCAACCGGCACGCCGTCAACTACATGTGGGGCACCATCGGCATCGGCATCAACGTGAAGAAGGTGCAGGAGCGGCTTGGCGCGGGCGTGCCGCTGAATTCATGGGATCTGCTGATGAAGCCCGAGTTGTCCGGCAAGCTCAAGGATTGCGGCATCCATATGCTGGAGGCACCGGAAGAGATCATGCCGCTTACGCTTCGCTATCTCGGGATCAACCCCGATTCCAAAGCCGAGGCCGACCTGCGCAAGGCCGCTGATGCACTCGTCCGCATTCGCGGCAACATCCGCAAGTTTCATTCGTCCGAATACATCAACGCGCTGGCCAATGGCGACATCTGCATGGCGATCGGCTATTCCGGCGACATCCTGCAGGCCAGAAAGCGCGCCGAAGAGGCGAAGAACGGCAACGACATCGCATACGTGATCCCCAAGGAAGGCACGCTGATGTGGTTCGATTCCTTCGCCATTCCCGCCGATGCCGTCAACCCGGACGAGGCCCATGCCTTCATCGACTTCATGCTGAGGCCCGAGATCGCGGCGCGCAACACCAACTTCGTGGCGTTCGCCACCGGCAACCTTGCCGCAAGGGCGCTGGTCAGCCCGGAGATCAGGAGCAATCCGGGTGTCTATCCGGACGAGGCGACCTTCAAACGGCTGTTCACCAACACAGCCTACGACGACCGGACCCAGCGCGTCGTCTCACGCCTCTGGACGCGGGTCAAAACCGGACGCTGAATGTGCCGACGAGAGTATGCCGCGAAAAAGTGGCAACGGTTTTTCGCAGAAGGCATTCTCTTAGTTGTTGTTATCGATCACGTTGTCCGAGTTTTGACGATTCCGTCAAAACTCGGCGTGATCTGCCCTGCGCCTCACACGCGCATCGGCATCAGCACATACAGCGCGCTTGCGCCCTCGCGGTCCTGGATGACCGTCGGCGAGCCTGGGTCGGCCAGCCTGAACAGGGCCGTGTCGCTGTCAAGCTGGGCCGTGATGTCCAGCAGGTATCGGGCATTGAAGCCGATATCGAGCGGGGCGGCCTCGTAGTCGACCTCGATTTCCTCGGTGGCAGAGCCTGAGTCGGGGTTGGTGACGGCAAGCGTCATGCGTCCATCCGCCATCGACAGCTTGACGGCACGGCCGCGTTCCGACGAGATGGTCGACACGCGATCGACCGAGGTCGCAAACTCGGCGCGGTTGACCGTCAGGCGCTTGTCGTTGCCCGAGGGGATCACGCGCCCGTAGTCCGGGAAGGTGCCGTCGATCAACTTCGATGTGAGCACCACATCGCCGATGCTGACCTTGATCTTGCTGGCGGAGAGTTGCACCTCGACCTCGGCCTCGCCGCCTTCGAGAAGCTTCTGGATCTCCGCAACCGCCTTGCGCGGCACGATCACGCCCGGCATGCCGGCCGAGCCTGCGGGCGCGGGCGTTTCGACACGGGCCAACCTGTGGCCGTCGGTGGCGACGGCGCGCAGCAGCGCCTGGCCCTCGACTTCGAGCGTGTGGAAATAGATGCCGTTCAGATAGTAACGCGTCTCCTCGGTCGAGACCGCGAACTGGGTCTTGTCGATCAGGCGTTTCAGGTCGGTGGACGCGAGCGTGAAGACATGCGGCATCTCGCCCGAGGTGATGTCCGGAAAATCCGTCTCCGGCAGCGTCTGCAGCATGAAGCGCGAGCGGCCCGAGCGCAGCGTCATCTGCCCGGTCTCGCCGGTGGTTTCGAGCGAAACCTGCGAGCCGTCGGGCAGCTTGCGCACGATGTCGTAAATCACATGCGCCGGCACGGTGATCGCGCCCTGCACGCCGACATCGGCGGAAATGGTTTCCACGACCTCGATGTCCAGATCGGTGGCTTTCAGCTTCAAGCCCATCACGCTGGCGCTCATCAGCACGTTCGACAGGATCGGAATCGTGTTCCGGCGCTCGACGACACGATGGACATGGCCGAGGGCTTTGAGGAGCTGCGACCGTTCGACGGTAACCTTCATGACCAACCTGGGCTTGGAATCGCGGGGGATGGAATGATCGCGCGCACCTGCGAAAGCTGCCCGGACCAATTTCATCGACCATGCCCAAGCTCACCGGCCGGTGCAAGTCTCAGGGCCGCAAAGACTTCTCGCGCTTCGGCGCCATCAACAGGATTGGCAGCATTGCCGGCCGCATCAGTCCATCAGCATGCGCTTGAGCAGTTCGACCTCCTCGGTCAGCGTGCGGTCATCGCCGAGAGCCTTCTCGATCTTACGGACCGCGTGCAGCACCGTGGTGTGGTCACGTCCGCCAAAACGCCGCCCGATTTCCGGCAGGGAGCGCAATGTCAGCGACTTCGACAGGAACATGGCGATCTGCCGCGGCTTGACCACCGCCGCCGTGCGCCGCTCCGACAGGATGTCGGCGCGGCTGACATTGTAACGGGCCGCCACCAGCTTCTGGATGTCCTCGATGCGCACGCGCTTGGGCTCGCGCAGGCGGACCAGATCACGGATCGCGGCCTCTGCCGTCTCAACCGTCAGGGATGCGCCTGACAAGGTGGAGTGGGCCAGCAGCCGATTGGCCGCGCCGTCGAGGTCGCGCCCGTTGGTGACGACGGCGTGGGCGACGTAGGCCGCGACCTCTGGCGTGACCTGAAAGGACGGATGCAGCAGCGACAGGGCATTGAGCCGCGCCGACAGGATCTTGAGACGCAGATCCTCGTCCAGCGATCCGATCTCAACCACCAGGCCACCCGCCAGGCGCGAACGCACGCGTTCATCGAGGCTTTCGAGTTCGCTCGGCATCCGGTCCGCCGCCACCACGACCTGCTTGCCTGCATCGATCAAGGCATTGATGGTGTGGCCGAATTCCTGCTGGACCGAACGGCCCTGGATGAACTGGGCGTCGTCGATGACAAGAAGATCGATGCCGCGCAACTGCTCCTTGAAAGTCAGCGCTGTCTGGGATTTCAGAGCCGAGACAAAGCCATACATGAATTTGTCGGCGGTGAAGTAGGCGACCTTCTTGCCAAGCCTGATCGCTTCCTGGGCGACGGCCTGGACCAGGTGCGTCTTGCCGAGACCGACGCCGGCATGAAGATAGAGCGGGTTGTAAGGCGAGGGCTGGCCCACCAGCGCTGCGATCCGCTCGGCGGAAGCGAAGGCCAGCGCATTGGAACGGCCAACCACGAACGAGGTGAGGCTCAGGCGCCGGTCAAGCGGCGAGCCGAGATGATCCGTCAGCATCGCCGACATTGCCGGTTGCGGCATCGCGGCGCGGGGGGAGGACGCCGGCGATGACGACGCCGGCCGAACAGCGGCAACAGGGCGCGCCAGATCGCGATTGACGGCGCGGACCTCGACGGCGAAGCCACCCTCGACGCCAAGCTCGCTCAGGATCAGCATGCGCAGCCGTTCGACATAATGCGTCTCGATCCAGCTTTTCAGGAAACGGGTCGGCACGGAGACATGGGCCATGTCGGCCTCGATGCGCTCCAGCTCCATGCGCGCGAACCAGCTTGAAAAGACATCCTCGCCAAGCTCTGCCCGCAGGCGCTGCCTCAGCTTGTCCCAGGCGGTGGCGCTCTCCGAGAAATCCATCGCAAGGCGACCTTTGGCCGTGTTGCCGGAGCGTTCGTTGTCTAGAAACATGGGTTGTCCTCTTCGCGTGGCTCCGCCGGCCGCGCGTGTTGTCTTGTCTGCGACGAATGGTTTGTCTGGCGTCCTCAACCCGTGCCAGCGGGTCAGGCAATCACGCGAACTCGACCTGAAGCCGGGCCGACCCGAAGACGATCCGCATGCGGTGCAACCGCGCGCGGAACCTCATCGACATCGACTGCATCGGCGCAACAGTTCTCACCTCCCGCCCCCACAGGATCGCGCGACCACAGTTCGTCTGGTTGTTGATGAGCGGCCCCGGGTGAAGCCCGGAACCATTAACCGAGTCTTAACGGGTCGTTTCGAGAGAGGGCAAGGGGGGGGCTTGCAGCCAGCCGGGCCGCGCACCGTCACCCGGCTCAGGGATCGTCGAAGGACGCCGACGAAATGCGTGGAAAGCCTCGAAGAAGCCACGTGCTTGAAACGATTTAAGAGCCGAAATTTTATTTTTCTGAATCATGCCATGCACGGAGCTGCAGGTCGCCTGCCATGCGCCATCGCCCTTGTCCCGCAAGCCTTTTGATCCAAATATCTGACAAGGCGAGGTTTTTTTTGAGCGGTCGATTATCGTTAGCAGGCTTCGAATGGCTTTGTTCAGCGACGCCGAGAGTCAAGCGCAAAGATGGACGACGCCCGATGGAAATTCACCGGCTTACGGTAATGCGCGTGCCCTGCCGCCTTGACAAAGCAGCTTCCAACCTGGCGCGCTCGCGTGCTGCGGTCTGTCCGAACGGCCGATGCGCGCGGACTGCCAGGTTACGACAGCCGATGGTGGCGGGTTCGCCTTTCAGGATATGTCCGCAGACTGTCCGACATTGCCGGCCACACCCCGAAGGCAACAAAAAACCCGCCCTTGTCAGGGGCGGGATCATGCTCCTCACGCGAGAGGAAGCTGGTCAGACAGCCAGTGCCTTGACGCGCTTTGCGAGCCGGGACACCTTGCGCGAAGCAGTGTTCTTGTGGGCGACGCCCTTCTGCACGGCGCGCATCATGATCGGCTCCGCGGCCTTCAGCGCTGCGGCGGCGGCAACCTTGTCGCCGGCATCGAGGGCTTCCTCGACCTTGCGGACGTAGGTGCGCATCTGGCTGCGGCGCGACTTGTTGACTTCGGTGCGGCGCACGGTCTGCCGGGCGGCCTTCTTCGCGGATTTGGTGTTCGCCATCGGCGTCCTCGTTTCTCGTCCGGTGTGCACGCCGATCTTCCGGATGAAGCTCATCCGCATGCAAACGGCATCATGACATGGATTCGTTCGTCGGAGCCTTCCGGCCCCGGACGTTGGCTGGCGTATAATCCGAACCAAGGCCATCGTCAACGCGAAACAGCCCTGCGATCACCGCCATCTCGCCGCGCGTGCGGTCACCTCACGGCGCGATCATCGTCAGGGTGCGATCATCCGGGCGAAGCCGGCAAGATCGGTGTTGCCGCCGGAGATGATGATGCCGACGCGCTTGCCCTTGACGGGCAGCTTCGCCGTCATAGCGGCCGCCATCCCCAGCGCTCCGCTGGGCTCGACAACCATTTTCATGCGGCCGGCGGCGAAGCGCATCGCGTCGATCAATTCCGCGTCCGACACCGTCACGATGTCGGCCACGTCGCGGCGGATGATGGCGAAAGTCAATTCGCCGAGCGCCTGCGTCTGGGTGCCGTCGGCGATGGTCCTCGGCACATCGATCTTGATGATGCGGCCGGCACGCAGCGACTGGCGCCCGTCATCGCCAGACTCCGGCTCGACGCCGATCACCTTGATGCCGGGTGACAGGGCGTGGGCGGCCAGCGCGCAGCCCGCCAGCAGCCCGCCGCCGCCGAGGCAGACAAACAGCATGTCGAGATGGCCCGCCTCCTCGATCAGTTCGGTGGTGCAGGTGCCCTGCCCGGCTATCACGGCCGGATGGTTGAAGGGCGGAATGATGGCCGAGCCGCGCTCCGCGGCAACCTCTCTCGTCAACAACTCACGATCCTGCGTGTAGCGGTCGAAGGTGATGACCTCCGCGCCATAGCCGCGCGTTGCGGCAATCTTGGCAGCCGGAGCATCAGACGGCATCAGGATGGTGACGGCGACGCCGAGCAACTGCCCGGCAAGCGCCATGCCCTGCGCGTGGTTGCCCGACGAGAAGGCCAGCACGCCGCGGGCCTGTTCGGCAGCGCTCAGGCTGGCGATGGCATTGTAGGCGCCGCGGAACTTGAACGCCCCCATGCGCTGGAAATTCTCGCACTTGAAGAACAGTTCCGCGCCGGTCATCGCGTTGGCGGTCCGTGATGTCAGCACCGGCGTGCGGTGCGCCACGCCATCGATGCGGCGCGTTGCGGCCTCCACATCGGCGTAGGTCGGCAAGGCGGACTCGATCGCGGACATCACGTTCATCTCTCACCACATCGCATGCACCAGAACATGCCCCACGTTTTCACCATGCCGACGCATTGTCACATGATGATTCGTGATCGGGATGATCACCTGTGCTTGAAATCGGCTTTGCGCTTTTCGAGGAAGGCCGCCATGCCTTCCTTCTGGTCGGCCATGCCGAACATGGCGCTGAACAGCTTCCGCTCGAAACGCAAGCCTTCCGCGAGCGTGGTTTCGAAGGCGCGGTTCAGCGTTTCCTTGGTCATCACCGTGACCGGCAGGGATTTGGCGGCGATCGTCTCAGCCGCCTTCATCGTCTCGGTCATCAGGTCCGCCAGCGGCACCACGCGCGAGACGAGGCCCGAGCGCTCGGCTTCTGCGGCATCCATGAAGCGCCCCGTCAGGCACAGGTCCATGGCCTTGGCCTTGCCGATGGCCTTGGTGAGGCGCTGCGTGCCGCCTGCGCCCGGCATGACGCCGAGGTTGATCTCGGGCTGGCCAAATTTCGCATTGTCCGCCGCGATGACGAAATCGCACATCAGCGCCAGCTCGCAGCCGCCGCCGAGCGCGAAGCCCGCCACCGCCGCGATGATCGGCTTCTTGCGCTGGCCGATGCGGTCCCACTCCTCGAAGGTGTCGTTCATGTAGGTGCCGGGAAAGCGGCGCTTCTGCATCTCGGTGATGTCGGCCCCGGCGGCGAACGCCTTGTCCGAGCCGGTGATGACGATGCAGCGGATGTCCCTTGATTTCTCGAATGCGTCGAGCGCCTTGTTGGTCTCGGCGATCAGCTTCGTGTTGAGCGCGTTCAGCGCCTTGGGCCGGTTGAGCGTGATGACGCCGACAGCGCCCTTCACGTCGACAAGAATGGTTTCATAAGCCATGGCGTGCTCCCGGATATGTCTGCCAGATCGCTAGCGCAGGCATGACGTCCGGTCCATCTGCAAAGATGCACGGGAAGTCGGGATTTGCGCATCCTTCCCCTTGACCCGGACGCGAACTGGTTCGACACCGCAAGTCATGCCGGCCATTGCCCACCTCGCGCTGCGCGACTTCCGTTCCTACGCGGACCTGTCCCTGGCGGTGGACGCGCCGATCGTTGCTCTGGCGGGCGAGAATGGCGCAGGCAAGACCAATGTGCTGGAGGCAATCTCGCTGCTGTCGCCGGGGCGCGGCCTGCGCCGGGCTGAGTTCGCCGAGATGGCGCGCTGCACGGGCGATGGCGGATTTGTCGTCTCGGTCAGGCTCGATGACGACACGCAGATCGGGCTCGGGCTGTCCGAAGCTGACGACGCCGGCAAGCGGATGCGGCGGCAGCGCATCAACGGCGCGCCCTCCCCGACGATGACGAGCGTGGCCGAACATGCGCGCGTGGTCTGGCTGACACCGGAGCAGGACGGGCTGTTTCGTGGCTCGGCCGGGGACCGGCGGCGCTTTCTCGACCGGCTGGTGCTCGCCATCGATGCCGCCCATGGCGCGCGCGTCACTGGCCTCGAGCGCGCCTTGCGCGACCGCAACCGCATTCTTGAGGAGCGCGCCCACGACACATCCTGGCTTGATGCGGTGGAGCGACAGGCGGCGGAACTTGGTGTGGCAGTGGCCGCCGCCCGCGCCGAGACTGTGGCGCGGCTGAACGCGCTGATCACCGAAACCCGCAGCGAGGCATCGGCCTTTCCCTGGGCGGCGCTGTCGCTCGAGGGGGAGATCGACGACCTCGTCGCGAGCCATGCCGCCGTCGATGCCGAAGATGCCTACCGCGCCCTGCTGGCCAAGGGCCGTGCCCGTGACCGTGCCGCCGGACGCACGCTGATCGGCCCGCAGGCGTCAGACCTGAAGGCCCGCCATGGCCCGAAGGACATCGCCGCCGAGCAAGGCTCGACCGGAGAGCAGAAGGCGCTGCTGGTCGGGCTGGTGCTGGCCCATGCCAGGCTTGTGCACGCCATGAGCGGCATCGCGCCCATCGTGCTGATGGACGAGGTCGCAGCCCATTTCGACCCGCGCCGGAGGGCGGCGCTTTATGATGCGCTTGGCGAACTTGGTGCCCAAGTGTGGATGACCGGGGCGGACGAGGCGCTGTTTGCTGATCTGCCCGCGGGTGCCATGCGACTCAAGGTGACGCCCGGCCGGGTGGAGCAGATGGCCTGAAAACTGATCTCCGCTGTCATCCCGGACTTGATCCGGGATGACAAGAGGCCGGAATGGTGCCTAGCTGAGCGAGGTAAGGAGCCACATTGCCATGGACATCAGCGCCCTTGCCATCTTCGCCGGCGTCTACTTCGTCGCCGTGGCCTCGCCCGGCCCCGGCATGGCGGCGGTTGTGGCGCGCGGGCTCGGGCAAGGCATGGCGGCGGCACCTGCCTTCGTCGCCGGCTTCGTGGTGGGTGACCTGATCTGGTTCACGGTGGCGGCGACCGGCCTTGCGGTGATTGCCCGGACATTCGAAGTGCTGTTCCTCGCCATCAAATACGCTGGCTGCGCCTACCTGCTTTACATGGCATGGAAGATCTGGACCGCGCCTGTGAAGGCCGCAGACGTCGCTGCCGCTGCCGCGAAAGTGCGCTCCTGGCCATCTTTCCTCGGCTCATTGTCACTCACGCTCGGCAACCCGAAGGTGATCGTTTTCTTCCTGTCGATCATGCCGTTGGTGGTTGATCTCAAAGCGGTCACAGCGCTGATTTTCGTCGAGATGGCCGTTGTCATCTTGCTGGTGATAACGCCGGTGATGTTCACTGCGCTATGGCTCGCCGACAGGGCGCGGCGGGTGTTCACCTCCGAACGCGCCTTGCGCAACATCAACCGCGGCACGGCTGGCGTGATGGCGGGTGCAGCAGCGGTGATCGCCACACGGGGGTAATGCACCTGCACGGGCTCCAGGTGTTATCCCCGGCGATCCAAAGGATCGGGAAAGGGGATCCACCGGGGGGCATGTCGATGCGAATGGATCCCCTTCCCAGCCCTCCGGGCTGCCGGGGATGACACCAACGATCTGGTCATTGTCGCAATCCTTAACCACCCAAAACCTTGCGCCGACCGTGGCCATCCCTAAACCAGTGGCATGTCCGATTCGCTTCTCGCTGCCCGCAGCACGCTGAAAACCACCTTCGGCTATGATGACTTCCGCTCGGGCCAGGGCGAGGTGATCGAGGCCGTGCTGGCCGGGCGCGACGTTCTCGCCGTGATGCCGACCGGGTCTGGCAAATCGATGTGCTACCAGTTGCCGGCGCTGGTCGAGGGCGGGCTGACCGTGGTGGTCTCGCCGCTGATCGCGCTGATGCGCGACCAGGTCAAGCAGATGGCTGCCGCCGGCGTTGGCGCGGTGACGCTCAACTCGCAGAATTCCGACGAAGAAGCCGCCGCCGCATGGCGTTCTCTGCGCCGTGGCGACACCCACCTGATCTACGTTTCGCCGGAACGGCTGGCCGTCGACGGGCTGGCCTCGAAGCTGGCGGAGATGGGCGTGTCGCGCCTTGCCATCGACGAGGCGCATTGCGTCAGCCAGTGGGGCCACGATTTCCGGCCGGAATACCGCGAACTCAGACGCCTGCGCAAAGCGCTCGGCTCGCCGCCGGTGCTGGCGCTGACGGCGACGGCGGACGCGAACACCAGGGGCGACATCATCGCCCAGATCTTCGATGCCGACCCGGCCGTGTTCGTGCACGGCTTCGACCGGCCCAACATCTCGCTGCGATTCGAGGCGAAAGAGCAGCCAAGACGGCAGATCGAGGCCTTCCTCGCCAACCGCCGGGGCCAGTCAGGCATCATCTATTGCTCGTCGAGGAAGCGCACCGAAGCGCTGGCGGAGTGGCTGAGCGGCAAGGGCTGGCGGGCCGTCAGCTACCATGCGGGCATGGAGCAGGAGAGCCGCAACCGCAATCAGGACATCTTCCAGCAGGAGGACGGCGTCATTGTCTGTGCCACCATCGCCTTCGGCATGGGCGTCAACAAGCCCGATGTGCGCTTCGTCATCCACGCCGACATGCCAGGCTCGATCGAGAGCTACTATCAGGAAATCGGCCGTGCAGGCCGCGACGGGCTGCCCGCCGCGACGCTGACGCTCTATGGCATGGACGACATGGCGCTGCGTCGTCGCCAGATCGACGAGAAGGAGATGGCCGATGACCGCAAGCGGATCGAGCAGCGCAAGCTTGATGCGCTGCTGGCCCTGTGCGAGGCATCGACCTGCCGACGGGGCGCGCTGCTGAGCTACTTCGGCGAAAGCACGGTCAACTGCCAGGGCTGCGACCTGTGCGGCGCGCGCGGCGCCTCGCTCTATGACGGGCTGGTCGATGCGCAGAAGGCGCTCTCGGCCATGCTGCGCACCGGCCAGCGCTTTGGCGCATCCCACATCGCGGACGTGCTGGTGGGAAAGCGCACCGACGTGGTGACCAAGCAGAAGCATGACGAGATCAAGACCTTCGGGGTGGGCAAGGACAAGGCGCCCAAAAGCTGGATGAGCATCATCCGCCAGCTCTTTGCTGCAGGCGCCGTGGCGCATCGCGACGAATTCGGCGGGCTGGTGGTCACCGAAAAGGGCGAGAACCTGCTTCGCGGGCAGGACGGCATCCGCCTGCGCGCCGAGACCGCGACCGAGCGGCTGGCCCGCATCAGGAGCCCGAGCGGGGCCTATGCCAGCGAACTCGACGGCGATGACGAAGCCGTTTTCCAGCGGTTGAGGGCGCTCAGGCTTGAAATCTCGCGCGACGAAGGCATCGCTGCCTACATGGTCTTCCCGGACCGCACCCTGATCGACATGGCGCGCGAGAAGCCATCCGACCTCGACGCCCTCGCCAGGATCAACGGCGTTGGCTCACGCAAGCTGGAAGCCTATGGCGAGGCTTTCCTCGAGGTGTTGCGGGCAGCCTGAAGGCCAGTGCCGGCGGCGTTGCGGTTGCTTCATCGCGGAAACCGCTCCTTCGAGAAGCCCAGCACGACAATCACGCGTCTACGTCGTGCGCTGTCATCCCGGCCTCGAGCCGGGATCACGGCGGGTGCTGCACGTCTTTCCGCGAGTGCGGCGAAGCAGCGAGCGATCCCGGCTCGGGGCCGGGATGACGGCGCTCATGCACAGGCTTGGACCGTCATCCACAAACAATATCTAACCATCTGATATCAATTCGATTTCATCGGGACCCAGGGGATGAAATCGTCGCTCCTTGCCACTATGTTGTGAACTCGAATCACTGCACTGAACCAGCCGAGTTTGACCCATGGCCGAAACCAACCCGCCGATTGACCCTGCCGATGACTATGGCGCGGATTCCATCAAGGTCCTCAAGGGGTTGGACGCCGTGCGCAAGCGCCCCGGCATGTACATCGGCGACACCGACGACGGCTCGGGCCTGCATCACATGGTCTACGAGGTGGTCGACAACGCGATCGACGAGGCGCTGGCCGGCCACGCCAACCTCGTCACCGTCACGCTGAACGCGGAAGGCTCGGTGACGGTCTCCGACAATGGGCGCGGCATCCCGACCGACATTCACACGGAGGAGGGCATTTCCGCCGCCGAAGTGATCATGACCCAGCTTCATGCCGGCGGAAAGTTCGACCAGAATTCCTACAAGGTTTCGGGCGGCCTGCACGGCGTCGGTGTCTCGGTCGTCAACGCGCTGTCTGTCTCGCTCAAGCTGCGCATCTGGCGCGGCGGCTTCGAGCATTTCATGGAGTTTGCCCATGGCAATGCGGTTGCGCCGCTGGTGCAGGTCGGCCCGGCCGGCGACAGGCGCGGCACGGAGGTGACCTTCACGCCGTCGCAGGACACCTTCACGATGATCGAGTTCGACTACAAGACGCTCGAACACCGCCTGCGCGAACTGGCGTTTCTCAATTCCGGCGTGCGGATTGTCCTCACCGACGCGCGGCATGCCGAAATCGTGCGTGAGGAACTGAAATATGACGGCGGGGTCGAAGCGTTCGTGCGCTATCTCGACCGCGCGAAATCCCCGATCGGCCCTGGCCCGATCATGCTCAAGGCCGACAAGGATGGCATTGGCGTCGAAATCGCGCTCGAATGGAACGACAGCTACCACGAGAACGTGCTGTGCTTCACCAACAACATCCCGCAGCGCGACGGCGGCACCCATCTGGCTGGCTTCCGCGCTTCGCTGACGCGCCAACTCACCGGCTATGCCGAAAGCTCGGGCATCACCAAGAAGGAAAAGGTCGCCATCACCGGTGATGACTGCCGCGAAGGGCTGACGGCAGTGGTTTCCGTCAAGGTGCCGGACCCGAAATTCTCGTCGCAGACCAAGGACAAGCTCGTCTCGTCCGAGGTGCGGCCCGTGGTCGAGAACGTCTGCAACGAGACGCTCGGTCGCTGGCTGGAGGAACACCCCGGCGAGGCGAAGGCCATCATGGCCAAGGTGGTGGAAGCCGCGGCCGCGCGCGAGGCCGCCCGCAAGGCGCGCGAACTGACCCGCCGCAAGGGCGCGCTCGACATCGCCTCCCTGCCCGGCAAGCTTGCCGACTGCCAGGAGCGCGACCCGGCGAAATCGGAACTGTTCATCGTCGAGGGGGACTCGGCCGGCGGCAGCGCCAAGCAGGGCCGCAACCGCGAGTTTCAGGCCATCCTGCCGCTGCGCGGCAAGATCCTCAACGTCGAGCGGGCGCGCTTCGACAAGATGCTGTCCTCAGACCAGATCGGCACGCTGATCACGGCGCTTGGCGCAGGCATCGGGCGCGAGGAGTTCAACATCGAGAAGCTTCGCTACCACAAGATCATCATCATGACCGACGCGGACGTGGACGGATCGCATATCCGCACGCTGCTGCTGACTTTCTTCTTCCGCCAGATGCCGGAGTTGATCGACCGGGGCTATCTCTACATCGCCCAGCCGCCGCTCTACAAAGCGCAGCGCGGCAAGAGCCAGACCTACCTCAAGGACGAGCGCGCCTTCGAGGACTACCTGATCGACGCCGGCCTCGACGGCTCGCTCTACCGCATGGGCTCCGGCGAGGAACGGGCGGGCGCTGACCTGAAGGCGCTTGTCGATGAGGCCCGCAGCGTGCGCGCGCTGATCAACTCGATGCACTCGCGCTATGACCGGCCCGTGGTCGAGCAGGCCGCCATCAGCGGCGCGCTGCGCCCGCTGGTTGCCGAGACCGATGCCGAAGCCAGCGCCAAGGCGACCGAAATCGCACGGCGGCTTGACGCCATCTCCGACGAGATCGAGCGCGGCTGGGAGGGCGTCGCCAAGGATGGCGGCTACACCTTCACGCGCTCACTTCGCGGCGTGAAGACCGTCTCCGTGCTTGACCCGAACCTGCTGGCCTCAGCCGAAGCCCGCAAGATCGATGAGCGCGCCATCTCCCTGCACGAGGCGTATGCCCAGCCCGGCATGCTCAGCCGCAAGGGCGAAGAGGTGCTGGTGGCTGGCCCGTCAACCCTGTTCAACGCCGTCACCGCCATCGGCCGCAAGGGCGTGCAGATGCAGCGCTACAAGGGCCTTGGCGAGATGAACGCCGACCAGCTCTGGGAAACCACGCTCGACCGCAACGCCCGCACGCTGCTGCAGGTCCGCATCAAGGAAGTGGATGAGGCCGACGACCTGTTCGTCAAGCTGATGGGCGATGTGGTGGAGCCGCGCAAAGAGTTCATCCAGACCAATGCGCTGAATGCGACAGTGGACGTGTGAGGAGAGTATCGACCTTCGCTCACGCAAGGGTGTTCAACATTAATATTTTTTGTTGAACACACTTGCGCGGATTGCGGAATGCGGGCATGTTCAACAATGGAGAATATTGTTGAACATGCCATGATCCCGAACCGCCATTCCACGATCGCGCATGCTGCCTATCTCGATCTGCTGCAGTCCTTGCGCGACGAGGCGGTTGCCGCCATCAGAGGCACGCCGACACGGGTCATGCGTGGAACCCGCAGCTACTGGTACGACAGCTATCGGGTCGGCAGCGAAGTTCGCAGGACGTATATCGGCGACGATACCCCTGAATTGGCAGCACGGCTGAAGATCCATGCCGACCTCAAAGGTGCCGCGGAGGAACGAAAGCGACACCGCGCGCGCCTGACGCGTATCCTGAGGGCAGAAGGTTTTGTCGGTGTCGACGCCGGAACGGGAAGCATGCTGTCAGCCCTGGCCACAGCAGGCGTGTTTCGACTTGGCGGAACGGTTGTCGGCACGGTGGCCTTCAAGTTGTATGAGGGCGAACTGGGGCTGCGCTACGGTTTCGATGATCTGGCGCAGACAAACGACATCGACATCGCCAGCTTCGAGCGCCTGTCACTTGCGCTGGGCGATGCCGTTTCAGAGCCGCTGACCAATGTCCTCGGAGATTTCAGGTTCGAGCCTGCGCCAAGCCTGGAGCCCAACAAGACCTGGCGCTGGCGGCAGACGCGCAACGACCTTCTGGTGGAGTTTCTGACGGCCTCATTCGACGAAACCGAGAACCTGAAGCCGCTGCCAACACTCGGCGTTCATGCGCAATCGCTGCATTTCCTGAATTATGTGCTGGCCGAACCCATCCAGGCCGCCATCCCGTACCGCAACGGCGTTCTCGTTCAGATACCGCGGCCCGAACGCTTCGCCATCCACAAGTTGATCGTTGCCGACCGCCGTCGTGAAGGCCCAAACAGCCTGAAAGCCGAAAAGGACAGGCGACAGGCACGTTTTCTGATCGGTGCGTTGATCATCGACCGCCCCGACGACTTGCGCGAGGCAGTGCAAGACGCGCAGGCGCGCGGTCCACAATGGAGAAAGCGTCTTGAAGCGACCCTGGCGCGCATGCCAGACATTCGGGCCTGTTTCGACGCGCTCGGTGTCAACGGACGCTAGAGCATGCCGCCAAAATGTGGCAACGGCTTTTCGCAGAATGCATGCTCTAAGTTGTTGTTATCGATCATGTTGTCCGTGTTTTGACAATTCCGTCAAAACACGGCGTGATCTAATTGGTCTGTAGCTGCCCGGGCTGACGGCGATGTGGTCAAACCACTCAAGAAATCCATCCAGACAAACGCGCTGAACGCGACGGTGCATGTGTGGGGGGCATCACCCCGCCACCGCCCGCCCCTCCAGCGGATAGGCCGGGTCGTTGTAGCCCGGCGTGGACGGGTGGCCGGGGGCAACCAGCGCGTCGATGAAGGCTTCATCGCCCGTGTTCCAGCTGTGCTTCAGCGCGCCGAGATAGTCGGTCCACTGCTCCATGGTGCGTGGGCCGGCGATCACCGAGCTCACGAACGGGTTGGCCAGCACCCACAGGAAAGCAAACTGGCCAGCCGTCATGCCGCGCTTTTCCGCCCGCGCCTTGACTTTCTGGGCGAGGCGCAGGGATTCCGGCCGCCATTCGGTCTGCAGCACGCGCTTGTCGCCGCGGCCCACGCGTGAGCCTTCGGGCGCGGCGGCACCGGGCGGGTATTTGCCGGTGAGGATGCCGCGCGCCAGCGGCGAATAGGGCACCACGCCGAGGCCATAAAAGCCGCAGGCCGGAAGGTGCTCGACCTCGGGCATGCGGTTGAAGGCGTTGTAATACGGCTGGCTGACCACGGGCCGGTCGATGCCCAGCCGGTCGCAGATGTGGCAGATTTCCGCCACGCGCCAGGCGCGGTGGTTTGAGACGCCAAAATAGCGAATCTTGCCGGCGCGCACGAGGTCGGCCATGGCGCTGACGGTCTCGGCCAGCGGCGTCGAATGGTCCTCCTTGTGCAGGTACAGAATGTCGATGTAATCGGTGCCGAGGCGCTTGAGGCTCGCGTCCGCCGCGTGCATCAGCCACTTGCGCGACAGGCCGCGCTCGTTGGGCCCCTCCCCCATGGCGTTGGCCGCCTTGGTGGCCAGCACCCAGCGATCCCTGTCGCGGGCGATGGCGCGGCCGGTGATCTCCTCCGAGCGCCCCTCGTTGTAGACATCCGCCGTGTCGATGAAATTGACGCCGGCCTCGCGCGCGCTGCCGATGATGCGCACAGACGTCGCCTCATCGGTCGCCCCGCCAAACATCATGGTGCCGAGCGTGATGGGCGAGACCTTGAGGCCGGAACGACCGAGGGAGCGGGTTTGCATGGGGGACCCTTGGGGTGTGGTGTCGTGGTTCCTCGGTTGCCATGTTGTCGCTGTCTAGCCAACTTTACCAGCCAGATATCCGCCTCGTTCCTCATTTGGTGTCATCCCCGGCGCGCCTTGGGCGCGGGAAGGGGATCCATCTTCATCACTGCAATGAGATGGATCCCCTTCCCGACCAAACGGCCGCCGGGGATGACACCGTGGACGAGGTCACGCAGCCCTCATGACGGGATGAGACAATGCGCGTGCTGCATAAATCGCCACTGCGCGCACATCCAATTCGCTTAGTTCGGGATAGTCACCGATAATCTCAGGCACAGTCATGCCTGACCCAAGCATCTCCAAAACGTTCGACACCCTGATCCGCGTTCCGCGCACCGTCGGACGCCCGCCACAGATGCGGTGGTCGGTGGCGATGCGTTCAAGCAGTTTGCTGTCATCAGTCATGTGCGCCTCATTGGTGGCAGGATAGCCCAGAACGGCATGATGTCATAACGAGATGACGATCGCGCTCTGAGCCTCTGGCCGCCGCCCGGCGCGGCAGCTTTCCCAACCTTAAGCCCTCGACAGAATCGATCTCGCTGCGCGTGCCGGTCGGCCTGCTCAACCGGATCAAGATCGAGGCCAACAAGCGCGATGTGCCTTATCAATCACCGATCAAGGTCTGGATGGCGGAGAAGGTGGCGTGAGGCCTTCGTCTGCGCAGCAGATTGAAGGGTCCGGTGGACATTTCAAAGGGGCCATACGCCCGCGCGCAAGCGGGGGCCGTGATCGCCTTCCTGAGACCGGCATCATTACGCAGGTGAAATGTAATATTATGTTTTTACAATTCGTATGCGCTGATCACTATATATATAAAATAACGCTTTTGCAGATGACTAAAATCTCACTTTGATTACAAATTCATTTTGAATTTTTTGAATTTGTTTGACGAACGACGCTGCATCGCTGTTCGACATTTTTTCGTCTGCTCGACTGTTACCCTTAAACTTTTTATGAGCCTCTGAAATTGAGTTTGCGATATTAGCGTCTATGTAATATTTATCTGATTTATCTTTGTAATATAGTGCTGTGGAACCAATAGACCTCTTATCAACAATAATTCCAATATTTTCAAATTTTTGAGCAAATAGATCTGCAAAACTAGACCATGCACTTTTTACGTTTTCAGCGACTTTTTCTGCGGCCGACCCCAGAACTAGCTCATTCGATTCATTACTCTCTTTAGTTTGAATGTCTTGGGCCTGTTTAGTAAGATCAACAGTATCCTTAATTTTAAGTATTTTTTCCTCTAATTGCTGAATTGATTTCCGAAATTCATCATATTTTTCCGTGAGCTTTGAAATAGTATTTATATGCTCTATAAATTTTCCTGAACTCAAATCTTTCAACGCAGTAGAAATGTTGAGTAAATTGTCTACGATACTTTTGACTATGCCACGCAACATAAAAAGTCCAACTAACGCGGCCAAAGGCCACGCAATATGTTGTATATTATTTTCGAACATGATGTCCTCGTAGTTGTTATCCGTATTTATCTCATGAACTTCTTGTAAGCAATTCGCTTCGGCATCACGGAATCAATCCCCAATCTCCGCTTCTTGTCTTCCTCGTAGTCCTGGAAGTTGCCTTCGAACCATTCCACGTGGCTGTCGCCTTCGAAGGCAAGGATGTGGGTGGCGATGCGGTCGAGGAAGCGGCGATCGTGGCTGATGATGACGGCGCATCCGGCGTAGTCTTCCAGCGCCTCTTCCAGCGCGCGGAGCGTGTCGAGGTCAAGATCGTTGGTGGGCTCGTCGAGCAGCAGCAGGTTCGCGCCGCTTTTCAGCATCTTGGCGAGGTGCACGCGGTTGCGTTCGCCGCCGGAGAGCGAGCCGACCTTCTTTTGCTGGTCGCCGCCCTTGAAGTTGAAGGTCGAGCAATAGCCGCGTGAGTTCACCTCGCGCTTGCCGAGATAGATGATGTCGTTGCCGCCGGAGATTTCCTCCCAGACGTTCTTGGTGTCATCGAGGCTGTCGCGGCTCTGGTCGACATAGCCGAGCTTGACCGTCTCGCCGACGGCGATGGTGCCGCTGTCGGGCTTTTCAGCCCCCGTGATCATGCGGAACAGCGTGGTCTTGCCCGCGCCGTTCGGCCCAATGACGCCGACAATGCCGCCGGGCGGCAGCTTGAAGGTGAGATCATCGATCAGCAGCTTGTCGCTGAAGGCCTTCGACAGATCGGTGAAATCGACCACGTTGTTGCCCAGCCGCTCGGCGATGGGGATGACGATCTGGGCGGTGTCCGGACCCTTGTTGGCGGCTTGCTTGACCAGTTCGTCATAGCGCTGGATGCGCGCCTTGCTCTTGGCCTGGCGCGCCTTGGGGCTTGCCAGCACCCAATCCTGCTCGGCCGTGATGGCCTTCTGGCGCGAGGCATCCTCGCGGCCTTCCTGCGCCAGGCGCTTCTGCTTCTGGCCAAGCCATGAGGTGTAATTGCCCTCGTAGGGGATGCCCTGGCCGCGGTCCAGCTCCAGAATCCAGCTCGTCACGTTGTCGAGGAAATAGCGATCATGGGTCACGATCAGGATCGCGCCGGGGTAGTTACGCAGGTGGTTCTCGAGCCAGCCGGTGGTCTCGGCATCAAGGTGGTTGGTCGGCTCGTCGAGCAGCAAGAGTTCGGGCTGCCAGAGCAGAAGTTTGCACAGCGCCACCCGGCGCTTTTCACCGCCAGAGAGCTTGTCGACGGCCCAGTCATCGGGCGGGCAGCGCAGCGCGTCCATGGCCTGATCGACCTTGCTGTCGAGATCCCAAAGGCCCTTGGCCTCGATCTCGTCCTGCAGCTTGGTCATCTCATCGGCGGTCTCGTCCGAATAGTTCATGGCGAGATCGTTGTAGCGGTCAAGCACGGCCTGCTGGGCGGCGACGCCTTCCATGACGTTCTGGCGGACGGTCTTGGTCTCATCGAGCTTGGGCTCCTGCGGCAGGTAGCCGACGCGCGCGCCCTCGGCCACCCAGGCCTCGCCGGTCCACTCCTTGTCCATGCCGGCCATGATCTTGAGCAGCGTGGACTTTCCCGCGCCGTTGACGCCGAGCACGCCGATCTTGGCATCAGGATAGAACTGCAGATGCACATTGTTGAGGATCTGCTTGCCGCCCGTGTAGGTCTTGGACAGGCCGCGCATGTGATAGATGAATTGACGGGCCATGATGATGGATGCTCCGGAAGCGGGATTTGCAAAGGTTGCACCGCAGGTAGCAAGGCGGGGACGCTGGTTCAAGGAGATTGCGTGGGTGGGGCCGATTTGCCCATGTCGCCGTCATCCCGGACTTGATCCGGGATCGCTTCGTGAGCACGGCTGACGCCCGGTTTGCTCAGCACACCGTGTGATCCCGGATCAAGTCCGGGATGACGGCGCTACTACCCTTGCACGAACCGAAACGCGCCATCCTTGCGCTCGACCCACCCCATGCCCGGCCAAGGCAGATGCGTGCCAATAAACGGCATTGGGTCAGTGCTCAGAATATCCAGCATGCGACGACGAATGACTGACGCTTTGGCGGGATCCATGTCTGCACCCCAGCGCCACTCAGGGCGTGCAAACGAGACGAGGCTCTGGTTTGCGACATCTCCCCCAATCAGGAGAGTTTGGCCTTTGCTTTCCAGGAGAACAGCCACGTGCCCGGGTGTGTGGCCAGATGTATCGAGCAGGGCAACGCCGGGAGCGATCTTGTTGCCGGGCGCAGCTGTCTTCAAATGCGCATCGATGAGTTTCAACCGCCTTTGAGTGCCAGCTGCCATTGCCAAAAACGTCTCAGGCACCTTGGAGGTCGAGTCTGGCGAACGCCAGAAGTCGAGCTCTGCAGCGCTGACGATGTATTCAGCGTTTACGTACCGGGCTGTCTCGAACTCGTCGATCGCGCCCCAAAAATGATCAGCGTGAAGGTGTGTAAAGACAACCTTGGTGACCTTGTCAGCTTCAATGCCTGCCGCTTTCAGTGCGTCCGGGAATTTGCCAAGTCCGGTCATGAAATCAGTGCCCGCGCCCGCATCGATCAGGATCAGGTCGGATGGTGTCTTAACCACAATGACGTTGACCTGGCTTTGCAGCTTGTTGGCATCAAGGCCGTTTGCAGCAAACAGCGCATCGATCTCGGCGGGCGGCGTGCTGGGCAGCACGAAGCTGATGGGCAGCGACAGCGCGCCATCACTGACCACTGTTACCTCGAAATCACCAAGCTTGAACGCGTGGTGCCGCGCGAGCGCCGGCATAGGCAGGCACGCGGCGGCAAGCCCCGCCGCGCCTGCCAGCGCCTCACGCCGCGTGATCATGTGAAGATGTCGGCGATGATGCCGGCATACCAGCCCATGTTCTCGCCTTGCGTCTGCCTGCGCAGGTCGGCGCTTTCGCGCGGCTGGGAGACGAAGGGCACGGTCGAGGTGATCTTGTCCGGGCGCGGCTCGAATTGGCCGCCGACCTTCACCGCGTCATCGTCATTCAGCAGGCTCCAGCAGGTGTTGGTGTAGCGCGCCGGAAACATGCGCGAGCCGGTGAGTTCGCCGCGCACGGTCATGGCGGCAACCTTGGCCTGGCTGTTGGCCGAGAAGGCCGATTTCGGCATGTCGCCCGCGATGCTGGCATCCCCCACGATGAAGATGCTGGCATCCACCATGGAGCGCATGCTGGCCGGATCGATCGGGCAATAGCCCGACGCGTTGGCAAGTCCGGCGCTGCGGACAATCTCGCCGGCGAACTGGGCCGGGATGACGTTGACCAGCGCCGCGTCCTTGTAGGTCTCGAAGCCGGTGACCACGGTGTTCGTCTTCGGGTCGACCGACTTCACGCCCTCGTGGATCTTGGGGCCGAGCCACTCGACCATGCCGGGATAGTGCTTGTCCCAGCCCTCCTGGAAGAGGGCCTGCTTGGAAAAGTTCTCCTTGGGGTCGATGACGACGATCCTGCAGTTGGTCTTGCCGGCCTTCTTCAGCACGTGCGCCATCATCGAGATGCGTTCGTAGGGGCCAGGCGGGCAGCGATAGGGGTTGGGCGGCGCGATCATCACGATCATGCCGCCATTCGGCACCGCGTTCAGCCGGCTGACCAGCAGGGCGGTCTGCGGGCCGGCCTTCCACGCATGCGGCATCGCGGTTTCGTGCTCGCGGCCCCAGCCGGGCACGCTGTCGTATTTCAGGTCGATGCCTGGCGACACGACGAGCCGGTCATAAGGCAGGGACTGCCCGCCCGCCAGCATCACGACCTTGCGGTCCCGGTCGATGCGGCTGGCCATGTCATGGGCCATGGTGATGCCGTTGGCGCGCGCCATCGCCTCATAGCTGTGGGTGATCTCGGCCAGTTGCTTGTAGCCGCCGACCACGAGATTCGAGTGCCAGCAGGTGACGAACTGCCGGCTTGGCTCGACCAGCGTGACGTCCAGCGCGCCGGCGCTGTCCTTGGCGATGTAGCGCGCGGCCGTCCCGCCCCCTGCCCCGCCACCGATGACGACGACGCGCGGTTTGGCCTGGCCGATGACCGCTGGACTGCCGAGCGCGAGCACGCCTGCGCTGGCGCCAAGGCCGGTGAGAAGGCTGCGCCGATCAAGCGGAAACGAAGCTGACATTGTATTCCTCCGGGGTGTGGCAGGCGTCTGGTGCGCCTGTTGTGATGGGCTGAGTGTGACGCCGACGGCGCATGATTCAAGTCAAAACGTATGTTTGTGGTGTCATCCCCGACGAGCGAAGCGAGGGACGGGCATCCATTGGTTTCTGGCAGGAGGCTGGATCCCCTTCCCGGCCCTGCAGGCCGCCGGGGATGACACCTGCAATCACTGCGGCTTCAGACCTCCAAAGTAGGCGGCCAGCGCCGCCAACTCATCATCCTTGAACTTGGCGGCGACCGTCTGCATCACTGCGTTGTCGCGCTCCTTGCTGGCATAGGACCGCATCATGGCGATGAAGGCATCTTCGGGCAGCGCCACGATGGCCGGGATGGCGCCGACCTGTCTGCCGCTTGGCAGATGGCAGGCCACGCACTCTCCGGCGAGATATTCGCCGAATGCCCTGTCGCCGCCGGTGGCGACAGCCGGCCGATCGGCAATCACAAGCAGCGCGGCGAACCCGCCGGCGCGGAGCAACGAACGCAAAGCCATGTTCATTCCACGCGCGGCCGGTTGGCGCTGTCTGGCGTCACGTCGAGCACGGAAGCGCGGCCGGTGACCCTGGCTGGTTCTGCGGCGCAGTCCTTCATGCAGACCTTGCGGTTCCAGAACTGCTTTTCGGCGACCTCCCGGTCATCATCGTAAAACCCGCCTGCGTTCGGCAATTGGACCTGCGCGAAATTCCTTTCGTTCAGCTCCTTCTCGGGATCCTTGACCACGTCGTTCATGTGCAGGATGTAGGCCGAGATGGCATAGACCTCGTCGGGCGTCAGCGACTGGGCGTTGCCATAGGGCATCGCGCGGTTGATGTAGTCGAACAGCGTCGACGTTGCGGGCCAGAACGAACCGATGGTCTTCTCCGGCCTGTCATTCTTCAATGTGCCAAGCCCGCCAGCCAGAACCGGCCAGCGGCCGACGCCCTCCCCGAATTCGCCATGGCAGGCGGCGCAGTTCTGGATGTAGAGCGCCTCGCCATCCTTGGCATTGCCCTTGCCGACGGGCAGGCCGCGCCCATCCGGCAGCACGTCGATGTCCCACGCTTTGACCTCTTCGGCGAGCGCGGGGCGGCCGAGGCCGAGGGGCTTGGCTTTGGCCGCGGTGGCGGTTGTCGCAGGTTTGGGGGCCTGCTGGGCGATGGCGACGGGCGCGACCAGCGGAGCAACAACGAGCGCAACCATGCAACCCACGATCCTCATCCTGAGTCCGTCGAAGGATGTGGGCGAGAGTGGCGCTTTCTGGAACTCATCCTTCGACGGGCTCAGGATGAGGATCGTTGAGGTGGCAAGAAACTCACGCAATCTCGACATTTTCCGTCTCGCCGTTGGAGCGCACCAGCCAGGTCTGGATGCCGTTGTTGTGGTAGATGTTGTTGACGCCGCGCACCTTGCGCAGCTCATCCTTGGTGGGCTGCACGTAGCCGGTGGAATCATGGGCGCGGGACTGGATCATCATCTCGCGGCCATCCCAGTTGAAATCGACGTAAAAGCGCGTCAGCGACTGGTTCAGCACCGGCCCGTCGATGCGGGCCTCCTGCCAGTTGCGCCCACCATCCAGCGTGACGTCGACGCGGGCAATCGTGCCGCGTCCCGACCAGGCAAGCCCGGAGATCACGTTCTGCCCGCGCGCCAGCATCGGCGCCTGTGGCGAGGGATTGGTGACGACGGACTTCGCATCCATGACGAAGGTGAAACGGCGCGAGCGGCCGTCGCCCATCAGATCGGTATATTTCGAGGTTTCCTCGCGGGCGAGATGGGCCATGTCCGTCACTTCGAGGCGGCGCAGCCATTTGACCCACATGTTGCCTTCCCAGCCCGGAACCACCAGCCGGGCCGGATAGCCCTGCTCGGGCCGCAGCATCTCGCCGTTCATGCGGAAGGCGACAATGCAGTCTTCCAGCGCCTTGGCCATGGGGATCGAGCGGTTCATGCCTGACGAATCCGCACCTTCGGCCATCACCCACTTCGCATTCGTCCTGACGCCGGCCTCGTTCAGCAGGTGTTTGAGCTGCACGCCGGTGTACATCACATTGTGGACCATGCCGTGGGTGAACTGGCAGCCGTTGAGCTGGGAGCCGCGCCACTCCATGCCGGAATTGGCGGCACACTCGAGGAAATGCACCCGGTTGACGCGCGGAAAGCGCTTCAGGTCCTCGATGTTGAAGACCAGTTCCTTGTCGACCAGCCCGTTGATCATCAGCCGGTATTGTTTCGGATCGATTTCGGCGACGCCGCCATGATGACGCTCGAAGCACAGGCCCGACGGCGTGATGATGCCGTCAAGCTCATGCAGCGGCGTGAAGTTGACTGACGACTGGCGGCTGGCTGTCAGCCATTCGACATCGCGCCGCACCACATGCGCCTCGAATTTCGACGGTTTGCCATAGGGCCGGTCGGCGACGCCATCGCCGAGCGTGCGGCTCCAGTCAGGCAGTTCGGTGATGGCCTTGTCGGGCGCGGCTTTGGCACTCGTTGCTGCAACCACGCCACCAGCGGCAGCGGCCAGCAAGGCGCGGCGGGAGGGGGAAGTTCGGGTCTCGTTGGTCGTCATCAACCGCTCCATCAACTCGGTGTCATCCCCGGCGCGCCGCAGGCGCGGGAAGGGAATTCATGTGTCCAGTGGTGGACCCCCTTCCCGGCGCTGGCGCGCCGCCGAGGATGGCACCTCTCCTTAAATCCCCACCACCTTGACTGCATCGAGCGGCCTTGGCTCGATCACTTTCTTTGCCGTGATGAACTTCTCCACCACCTCCCAGATGGGCGGCCCTTGCGTGTTCTCGTTGATCGAGGCCCAGCCCGCCACGGTGTAGCTGCGGCCAGCCTCGATGGCTTGCCCGGTCTTGAGATACGTCATGTTCGAGATGCGGCTGCCGATGGATTTGCCCGGGTCGATGGTGAAGCCCATGCCGCCGACGCGAACCATGTCGCCACCACCTTGAAAATACGGGTCGGGGTTGAAGATGTTGTCGGCCACATCCTCGATCACCTCCTTGAGGCGAGCGCCCGTCATCTGCATGCGGTAGCAGTTCGGGTAGCTCATGGCGCAGGCGTTGGTGACATCCTCGAAGGCGATGTCCTGCCCCGGCAACAGGCTCGCGCCCCAGCGCACGCCCGGCGACAGCGAAATCTCCGCGTCGCGCTCCTGCAGCATCGCATCGGTGAAGACGTCATCGAGCGAACCCTGGAAGTTGCCCCGGCGGTAAAGCACGCCCGTTGTCTTGCCGAGCACGCGGCTGAGGTCCTTGGCATACGGCGCGCGGTGTTTCGCGATCAGCGCCGCGACCTCGGCATCGGGGCGGATCGTGTCGGAAAACACCGGGATCAGGCGATACTGGAAGCTGCGGATTTCCTTGCCCTGCACATCGAGATCGAGGCGGCTGACGAACTTGCCGTGCGAACCGGTGGCGATCAGCAGCGTCCTGCCGACCTGAAGCGCCTCCGGCAGCGCATCGTGGGTGTGGGCTGTCAGGATCACGTCGATCCCGCGCACCCGGCCTGCCATCTTGCGGTCCATGTCGAAGCCGTTGTGGCTGAGCAGCACGACCAGCCCGGCGCCTTCGGCGCGTGCTTCGTCGACCTGCTTCTGCACGTCGTCCTCGCGGATGCCAAACGTCCACTTGGGGAACATCCAGCGCGGGTTGGCGATTGGCGTGTAGGGGTAAGCCTGCCCGATCACGGCGATCTTGACGCCGCCGCGCTCGAACATCCGGCGCGGCTCGAAGACCTTCTCCTCGAAATCCATGTCACGCACATTCTGGGCGAGGAAGGGGAAGGGCAGCGCCTTGACGATCTCCTCGACGCGATCGGCTCCGAGCGTGAACTCCCAGTGCCCGGTCATGGCGTCGGGCTTCAGCGCGTTCATCACCTCGACGATGTCGGCGGCCCTTGTCTGCAGCGAGGTCCAGGAGTTGGTCCAGGTGTCACCGCCATCGAGCAACAGAACACGGTCGCCGCGCTCGGCCCGGATGGCCTTGATCACGGTGGCGATGCGGTCCAGTCCGCCCATCCGGCCATGGGATTTTGCCATTTCCGCAAAGTCCTGATCGGTCAGCGCGTAGGCTTCCGGCGATTTCGGCGCAATCTTGAAGTGCTCGAGAAACGTCGTGCCGGTCAGATGCGGCGGCAGACCTTTCGCCTCGCCAACGCCGAGGTTCCAGGTTGGTTCGCGGTAGTGCAGCGGCATGAACTGGGCGTGCAGGTCGGTGAGATGCACAAGCGTGACGTTGCCGGTGGCCGGAAAGCGCAGGATGTCGGCCTCCGACAGACGCCCCTGCGCTGCGGCGCGGCCCAGCATGCCGCCCGTCAGGCCCGTGGCCATCGCGGTGGCGGCTGTCGCCTGGATGAAGTCACGACGGGAAATCATTGATCCAACATGTCCTTGTCATCTGGTTGGCTCGAGCGACAGCGTCCGCCATCCCGGACCCGATCCGGGATGGCACGCTCTAGGCACAGCCGTTCACGTTATGTCAGTCTTTGCGCGCGCCAGACGCGCGCGTTTTCGCGTCAGGTCACGGTGATCTTGTTCTTCGACGCGTAGATGGAGCCGTCATCGTCGGTCCAGGTGAACTCGAACTCGCCACTTTCCGACGCTTTCACGAAAAAGGCCTGATACGGATTGGCCGACACCGCCGGATGCCAGGCGGCACGGAAGACCTCCTTGCCGTTGAAGGTGGCGCGGAAGCTGTTGATGATCCGGCGCGGAATGACCTGACCTTGCGCATCGCGGCGCTGGCCGCTCTCCATCTCGTGGGAGATCAACGACTTGATCTCGATCAGATCGCCGGCCTTGGCCGTGGCCGGCAGGCGAACGCGGGGGGTGGGGCGAGTGCTCATTGTGTGTTCTCCCGATGGCCTGGTCTCAACCGCCGCATCCGCCGATGGTCACCTTCACCTCCTGGCGGACAGTGAAAAGCTTGCCATCGGACATCTCGGCAACGGCAATGATGTTCTGGGTCTGCGCCAGCCGCATGCGGATCGAGGCAGCCGCCTTGCCGCAAGCCGGCGTGAAGAAGAACGACACCACCCCGGGCTGCGGATTGCCATCGGCCCAGACATGCACCGACTTGACGTGATCGGTTTCGGTCATCGGGCTTTCGACATCGATGCCGAGCGGCACGACCAGCCCGTTCTCCGCAATCGCCGGAAGGTCCAGCTTGATCCGGCCTTCGACGGGCTTTTTGTCCGCGAACAGCTTGGCCAGTTCGGCCTCGACATCCGCCGGTTTGGCGAAGGCCAGGCGCGGCGCGATGGCGGCGACGACAAGCGCCATCGTGCCCGCCGTGATGGCAGCCCTGCGGGTTGGCTCCAGCAGCGTCCGATTGATCATGGTTTCCTCGTCACTTGCGCCCATTGTCTGCGTGGTCCAGGCAAATATCCGGTCAGAGAGCCTGTAGCGCGCACTGGGCTATTGATATTCCAGAATCTGAATGTAATGCTCCGTCTTGCAGCCTGTCGAGAAAATTCGTCGCTGCACCGCACAATGAGACCCGGCGTGCAAGACCGGGTCCGATGGAGGGAATGATGAGGCTAGAACGTCCAGTATCCGGGGCATCGGCCATGGCTGCCGTCGCCCTCGCCGTCATGCTGTCGGCCGCGACATACATGGCCAGCGGACCTGCCCAGGGCCAGCAACCCGCAGCCGATCTCAGCGAGAAGGAGATCGAACGCTACCGGGCGATGATCTCCGATCCGATGTCCAATCCGGGCTATCTCAATGTCGACCGCGGCGAACAGCTCTGGGCGCTCAGGCGCGGCGCCAGGAACGTCTCGCTGGAGACGTGCGATCTGGGTCTGGGGGCTGGCAAGCTGGAAGGTGCCTATGCCCAGATGCCGCGCCACTTCGCAGACGCAGGTCGCGTCATGGACCTCGAGCAGCGTCTGCTCTGGTGCATGGACAAGGTCCAGGAACTCGACACCAAGGACGTGGTCGCACGCAGGTTCTCGGGGCCAGGCCGCACTTCCGACATGGAAGACCTCGTCGGCTTCATCGCCAACAAGTCGAACGGCATGAAATACCAGGCACAGGTCTCACACCCCAAGGAGCGCGAGATGCTGGCGGTTGGCGAGGCGATGTTCTACCGGCGCGCCGGCACCATGGATTTCTCCTGCGCCACCTGCCATGCGGCGGAGGGCAAGCGCATCCGCCTGCAGGGCCTGCCGGACTTCTCGAAGCCGGGCAAGGCCGCGCAGGAAACCATGGGCACCTGGCCGACCTACCGCGTCAGCCAGAGCCAGATGCGGACCATGCAGCACCGCCTTTGGGACTGCTATCGGCAGATGCGGATGCCTGCGCCCGACTATGCCTCCGACGGGTTGACGGCGCTGACCGTCTTCATGGTCAAACAGGCCGAGGGCGGCGACATCCAAGTTCCCTCGATCAAGCGCTGAGGACAGCACGATGAACCTGATCAAGATCACGCTCCTCGCTGCCGCCGCGACGCTCGCGACCGGCTTCGCGCAGGCGCAGACCTCGCCACCCGGCATCGACCCCGCCATTGTGGAAGCCTATGTGGCCGGCACGTGGAAGAGCACCAGCGGGGCCTGGCGCGCGCGCGTCGTGCAGGACGACACCCAGAAGGTGTGCACCGCCGCCAACAACGAACCGGCCGGCGCAGCCTTCGACCAGATTCGCGAGCGCGAGAAGGCCACGGTGGTCTTTCCCGCCGACGGCAAGGTGATCGGCGACTGGAAGCGCGGCGCGCAGGTGGCGCAGCGCGGCACCGGCGGCCAGTTCACCGACAATGACCAGACGGTTCGCGGCGGCAACTGCTATGCCTGCCACCAGATGTCGAAGGGCGAAGTCTCGTATGGCACTCTCGGCCCGCCGCTGACCGGCTATGGCAAGGACCGCAAGTTCGATCCGGCCGAGGCGCGCAACGCCTATGCGAAGGTGTTCAACGCCATGTCGGTGCTGCCCTGCTCGCAGATGCCACGCTTCGGCTTCCACAAATTCCTCTCCGAAGAGCAGATCAAGGATGTGGTGGCCTACCTCTTCGATCCGGAAAGCCCGGTGAACAAGTAGCGGCTGCGGCGGCCTGCGTTCCACCCGGCCGTGATTGCGTGATACATTCCATCAGGGCTATATGATGTTGCGCACCGCTTTTGGGCGGCGGTGCAGGGCATCATGATGACCCCGAGGAGATGTGGGTGAGACGCGGATTGAATGTGGCGAGGCGCCTTCTGGCCCTGCTGGCCATCCTGCCGGTTTTCTGCGGCGGATTTGGCACGCCGTCATCCGCCGCCGAGTTGCTGATGTTCGAGGCCCGCGGCTGCCCGTGGTGCGTGCGCTGGAAGCAGGAGGTCGGGGTGGGCTACCCCAGGACGCCGGAGGGCCGGCGTGCGCCAGTCCGCAGCGTCGAACTGACCGCAGGCACGCCAGCCGGCGTCACGCTGGACAAGCCCGTGCAGTTTTCGCCGACGTTCGTCCTGGTCGGTGACGACGGCCGCGAGGTCGGGCGCATCACCGGGTATCCTGGCGCAGACTTTTTCTGGGGCCTTTTCGGCGAATTGACCCGCAAGCTGCCACCTGAGTTGCCATCCGACCTGCCGGCAAAGCCTGCGGGGTGAGGCAATGAACCAGCAAAAGCCCCCGATGCCTGGCAGCGCGCCCGAGAGCCTGCAAGCCTCACCCGACATGCAGCGCATGATGCAGGCTGCCTGCGAAGCCTCGGACTATCTGAAAGCGCTGGCGCACGAAAACCGGCTGCTGCTGCTGTGTCTGCTGGCCGAACGCGAACGCTCCGTGACCGAACTCGAGGGGCTGCTGGCGCTGCGCCAACCCACCGTGTCGCAACAACTGGCGCGGCTCAGAGCCGACGGGCTGGTCAGCACCCGGCGCGAGGGGAAGGCCATTCACTACCGCCTCGCCGACGAGCGCACGCGTGATTTCATCCATTTGATCCACGCCACGTTCTGCCCGCGATGAGTTGACCTCGGCCCTGCTCCATTGACATGCGTCATTGACCGCACGGGATGATTGCTCCATCGGGGGTTGTCGCAAGCAGGTTTTGCGGCAACGTTGGATTGATCGCCATGTCGCACATGCCGCCCGTCGTGACCTCACGCATGATCGGCAGCGTCCGGGTGATCGAGGTCGACAATCCCCCCGTCAATGCCATCTCGCAGGCGGTGCGTGCCGGGCTGACGGAGGCGATCAGCGCAGCGCAAGACGATGCGGCGACGCAGGCCGTCGTCGTCGCCTGCAAGGGCCGCACCTTCATTGCCGGCGCCGACATCAAGGAGTTTGGCAAGCCGCCGCTTGCGCCGTCCCTGCCCGATCTGTGCAACCTGATCGAAGCCAGCATCAAGCCAGTTGTCGCAGCCATCCATGGCACGGCGCTGGGAGGCGGCGCAGAGATCGCGATGGCCTGCCATGGCCGGATCGCAGCTAAATCCGCACAGCTTGGCCTGCCCGAAGTCAAGCTCGGCATCCTGCCCGGCGCCGGCGGCACGCAGCGCCTGCCGCGCCTTGTCGGCATGGAAGCGGCCATCGACATGGCGTCGTCGGGCCGCATGGTCGGAGCAGCCGAGGCCACGCGACTTGCTCTGGTGGACCGGATCGCGGATGGCGACCTGGTCATGGAGGCCGTTGCGTTTGCCGCATCGCTGGCCGGAAATCCCTTGAAGCGCACCTCGGCGCTGGTCATCGCCTCTTTCGATGCCGCTTCGGCGGAGCGCCAGGTGGCCGCGATCGAGCGCAAGGCGCGTGGCCAGCTTTCGCCTGGCAGGGCGGCGCGCACCGTGCTCGCGGCGGCGAGCCTGCCTTTTGCCGAGGGCATGGCGCTCGAGCGCGCCGCCTTCCTCGAACTCGTGGCAACGGAGCAGTCGGCGGCGCTGCGCCATGTTTTCTTCGCCGAGCGCGAGGCCGCGAAGTTTCCGGGACTGGATGGTGCCGCTGCGCGCACGCTCTCCACCATCGGCGTGGCGGGTGCAGGCACGATGGGCAGCGGCATCGCCGTGGCGCTGGCCGATGCCGGCCTCTCGGTGATCGTGGTTGAGCGCGACACGCAATCTGCCGTGGCCGGCCGCGCCCGCATCGAAGCCATCCACAGGCGCAATCGTGAGGCCGGCCGGATTGATGCCGACGCCTTCGAGGCGCGGATGGCGGCCACAACCGTCGTTGCTGATTTCGCGGCCTTTGCCGGCTGCGAGGTGGTGATCGAGGCGGTGTTCGACGATCTTGCCGTCAAGCGGGAGCTGTTTGCCACGCTTTCGAGCATCGTGCGGCCCGATGCGATCCTGGCCACCAACACGAGCTATCTCGACCCCAACGCCATCACCGAAGCCGCCAGCCATCCGGAGCGCGTGATCGGGATGCATTTCTTCTCGCCGGCCAACCTGATGCGGCTGACCGAGATCGTGCCCATCGCCGCCACCTCGCCCGAGACGCTGGCGACGGCGCTGGCGCTGGCGAAACGGCTTAGGAAGCTCGCCGTCTGGGCCGGTCCTTGCGAGGGCTTCATCGGCAACCGCATCTTCTCGGCCTACCGCAAGCAGTGCGAATACATGCTGGAGGATGGCGCCCTGCCGCATGAGGTCGACGCGGCGATGGAGGCTTTCGGTTTGCCGATGGGGCCGTTTGCCGTGTTCGACCTTGCCGGGCTCGACATCGCCTGGGCGCGGCGCAAGCGCCTTGCCGCCAGCCGCGACCCTGCCGAACGCTATGTGCGCATCGCCGACCAGCTTTGCGAATTTGGCCGCTTCGGCCAGAAGACGGGCGCCGGCTGGTATGCCTACGAGGAAGGCAAGCGCCGTTCCGACCCCGGCGTAACCGCAATCATCGAGGCTGAAGCCCGGCGCAGCGGCATCACCCGCACGCCGATCACGCCGGATGACATCCGCGCCCGCATCATCGCTGCGATGGTCAACGAAGGTGCGAAAATCCTCGACGAAGGCATGGCGCAACGGGCCAGCGACATCGATCTGGTCTTCATCAACGGCTATGGCTGGCCGGCCTGGCGCGGCGGCCCGATGTTCCAGGCCGACCGCATCGGGCCTGGCGCGATCCTCGACGAGGTCAAGCGCATGCAGATGCGCGACGGCGCAGGCTGGGAGCCGGCCCGGCTTCTGGTCGAGATGGCGCAGGCGGGACGACGCTTCGGGGCGTGACTACCCCAGCGCCACGGCGATCTCTGCGGCCAGCCTGGCATTGTTGCGGATCAGCGCGATGTTGGTCCTGAGGCTGCGCCCATCGGTCAAATCAAGCATGCGCGACAGCAGATAGGGCGTCACCGCCTTGGCGGTGACGCCGCCGGCCCTGGCGTCGGCCAGCGCCCTGTCCACGAAAACAGCCACTTCGCCGGCGGGGATTTCATCTTCCAGCGGCACGGGGTTGCAGACCAGCACGCCGCCTTCAAGCCCGAGCGCGCGGCGGGTTGCGAGCATGGCGGCGATCTCGGCGGCGCTGTCGAGCCTGATCGGTGACGGGATGCCGCCATCACGGCTCCAGAAGGCGGGCAGGTTGTCCGTGCCATGGCCGATCACCGGCACGCCCAGCGTCTCCAGCATCTCGAAGGTCTTGGGCAGATCAAGGATCGCTTTCGCCCCTGCGCACACCACCGTGACGGGCGTGCGCGCCAATTCCTGCAAATCGGCGGACACATCGAAGGTGCTCTCGGCCTCGCGGTGGACCCCGCCGATGCCGCCTGTGGCGAAGACGGCGATCCCGGCAAGATCGGCTGCGATCATGGTGGCGGCCACCGTGGTCGAGCCGGGCCGCCGCGATGACAGCGCGTAGGCGAGATCGGCGCGAGAGAGCTTGAGCACGCCGGTTGCCTTCGCCAGCCAATCCATCTCGGCCTGATCGAGCCCGACACGGATGCGCCCGTCAAACACGGCGATGGTTGCTGGCGTCGCACCCCTGGCGCGCACCTCGGCCTCGACGGCGCGGGCCGTCTCGACGTTGGCCGGGAACGGCATGCCATGGGTGATGATGGTCGATTCGAGCGCGACGATTGGCTTGCCCGCCGCCCTTGCCGCCGCGACCTCGGACGAGAACGCGCACATGGCATGGGCCTGTGGGGAGAGCTTGTGCATCGTCATGTCGCCTGACCCATCTCGGTTTGCAGCCTTGCGATAACCTGATCCGCCAGCGCTGGCGAGAGGTCGGGATCGACGCTGAGCGGCGAGGCGACCGTCCGCGCCGCGACATGGCTGCCGAGGCGGGCGGCAGCGGACAGATCAAGGCCACGACCGAGCCCGAGCAGGGTGCCTGCGATCATGGCGTCGCCTGCGCCCGTGACGTCAACGACCTTTGTGGCTTCGACGGGCAGGTGACGGACCTGGACGCCATCGTGCAACAGAGCGCCATCGGCACCCATCGTCAGCACGACCATGCCCGCGCCGCGCGCCACAAGCTGCCCTGCCATGGCCTTAACGTCACTCGTGTGGCTGCCGAGCACCGCGCGCGCCTCGTTGAGGTTGAGAAAGAGGCAGCCGACGCCGCGCAGATCATCAGGCAGACGGCGGGCCTTCGGCGTGGAAATCACATCGATGGCGAGCCTGAGGCCAGTGGTTCGGGCATGGACGATGATCCGGGCCAGGACATCGGTGGGCGCATTGCAGTCAGCGAACATCCAGTCGGCTGTGCTCGCCGCCGCCAGCGTGTCCGTCACGAGCGGCCCATAGATGTTGTCCAGAACGGCCATGTCGGCCGCGGCCACATGCAGCGTGCCATCGGGTTCGATCAGCGCGATGTATTCGGCGGTGGACGCACCCGCGATGACCCTGACGCCGCTGGCATCGACGCCGAGCGCAGCCAGATGGCCGACCAGAGCGTGACCCGACGGATCATCGCCGACGCAGGACACCAGACCGACCCGCCCGCCAAGCCTTGCCAGATTCTCGGCCACATTGCGGGCGACGCCACCGAAATTGATCGCGCCGTGCGCAGGATTGGACGTTGCGGCACGAAATGGCTCGAGCGCCCTCAGTTTCCGGTCGATGACCGCGCCGCCGAGGCAGAGGAAGCGCGGCGCCATTCAGCCGCCCTCGGCCACGGTATGCTGCATGACGTGACGCGCGATGTCCGCGTGGGTTCCGAACCAGACCGCGCCCTTGCCCGAAACCCTGCCCTTCGCCTTGATGTGACGGATCAGTTCTTCAAGTATGAAGATGCGAGAACGGTAGGTGATCACATGCGGGTGCATGGTGAGCAGGAACAGCCCGCCCTCGTCATAGGCGCGGTCGAACTCGCGGATGAAGATGTCGAGCACTGCCGGTGGCGGGGTGTAGGGGCGAAGGGCCTGGTGCCGGTTCATGTTGAAGTAGGGCGCGTCATCCCTGATCCACTCCACCGGCAATTCGACGATGCCGGTCGGCTTACCGTTTTCGAGCAGCTCATACGGATCGTCGTCAGCCATCAGGGACGAATCGTAGATCAGCCCAAGCTGGCGCTGGATCTTCAGCGTAGATGGCGAAAAGTCCCACGACGGCGTGCGCATGCCGACGGGGCGGATGCCGGTGATCGCCTCCAGCGCGTCGGCGCTGCGAAAGTGCAGGTCACGCTCGATCTCTTCGGGCAGCACGGAATTGAGCTCGTGAATCCAACCGTGCAGGCCGATCTCGTGACCTTCGGCGATGACGCGGCGCTGCTCGTCCGGATAGAGTTTTGCGGCCACGGCCGGCACGAAGAAGCTGGCCTGGATGTCCTCGCCGCGCAGGATGTCGAGAATGCGCGGCACGCCGACGCGGGCGCCATACTGCCCCCAGCTCATGCGTCCGATGGAGTTGCCGCCATCGCGCAACTCGTTGGTGTCATGGTCGCTGTCGAACGAGAGCGCCACCGCGCAGCGCGCCCCGCCCGGCCACGCTGACGGCTTCAGCGAACGCCCGGCGCGGACCTGGGCCACGCGCCGCTGCCATTCCTGATCCGGCCATTGCCAAGGTTCCATTGCCTGCTCCAGTCATGAATCGGCGCAAGGTTCACGCCAGCGGATAGTGGCAGGAGACCGATTGCGCCAGGCCGTCAAGCTGCGGCGCATCGGTCGTGCAGCGCGCCTGTGCCCTAGGGCAGCGCAGGTGGAAATGACAACCGGGCGGCGGCGAAAGCGGCGACGGCAGTTCGCCCTGGATCGGCTTGAAGCTGACCAGTTCATCAGAACCCGTCACCAGCTTGGGCACGGAATCGAGCAAGGCGCGCGTGTAGGGATGGCGCGGGTTGGCAAAAATCGCGGCGCTCGGTCCGATCTCGACGATGCGGCCGAGATACATGATGGCAACGCGGTCGGAGATGTGCCTGACCACGCCGAGATCATGGCTGATGAACAGCATGGTGACGCCAAGCTCGCGGCGAAGCTTGAGGAACAGGTTGATGATCTGCGCCTGGATCGAGACATCCAGAGACGCGACCGGCTCGTCGCAGACCAGCACGTCGGGCTGCATGGCGAGCGCGCGGGCGATGGCGACGCGCTGGCGCTGGCCGCCGGAAAACTGGTGCGGAAAGCGCTGCGCGGCTTCGGGCGGCAGGCCGACTGCCTTCAACCAGCGCAGGGCATAGGCCTGCGCCTCATCCTTGCTGACCAGCCCGTGGGCCAGCGGGCCTTCGAGGATCGTCTCGCCGATGCGCACGCGCGGATCGAGCGAGGCGAACGGGTCCTGGAACACCATCTGGATGCGGGTCGTGGTCTTCAACGGCCGTGCGCCCTCGCCCATCACGGCCGTGCCACCGATCAGCGCGTGGCCACTGGTTGGCGGATGCACGCCCGCGATGACGCGGCCAAGCGTGGACTTGCCGCAGCCGGACTCGCCGACAAGGCCCAGCACCTCGCCCTTGACGATGTCGAACGAGACGTTGTCGACCGCATGGACGGTGCGGGTTTCGATCGGGCTGCCAAGCCACGCGGCGATGCGCTCGCCAAAGCTGACGGACGGCGTGAAGCGCTTCGAGACCGCCTCGACGCGGACAAGCGCCTGGGATCTGGCCATGTCCGCGCTCATGGCGCAGCCCTGCCGAGGGGGTGATGGCAGCGCACCGCGCGCGCGCCATCCGCCACCAGCGCAGGCATCGACACGCAGGCCATGGTGGAGTGGTCGCAACGTGTGCTGAAGGCGCAGCCCTGGGGCAGGTTGATCAGCGAGGGCATGGCGCCCGGAATCTGGATCAGGTCCTCGCCCGGGGTGGCGATGCCCGGCAGCGAATTCAGCAGCCCTTGCGTATAGGGATGGCGCGGCTGGCGCAGCACCTCGGCGACAGGGCCAGCCTCTATCAGGCGGCCGGCATACATCACCAGGATGCGCGAGGCGACCGACGAGACCGTGGCAAGGTCGTGGCTGATCCAGATCATCGCCGTGCCGAGGCGTGCCGCAAGCGACTTCATCTCAGTGAGGATCTGCGCCTGGATGGACACATCGAGCGCCGTGGTCGGCTCGTCGCAGATGATCAGCTTCGGCCGGTTGAGCAGGGCGATTGCGATGGCCACGCGCTGGCGCATGCCGCCGGAAAACTGGTGCGGATAAGCCTCGATGCGGCGCGCCGCATCAGGAATGCCGACGATCGTCAGCGCCTCGACGCAGCGTGCGTTCGACGCAGCCTCACCGAGGTTCTCATGCGCCGCGATGGCGAGCCGCATCTGCGTGCCGATCGTCAGCACCGGATTGAGCGTGGCGGACGGGTCCTGAAACACCATGGCGATCTCACGCCCGCGCATCGAACGGAGTTCGCCGTGGCTGAGGCCGACAAGTTCGCGGCCGTTCAGCCGGACCGAGCCGGACACGATGCGGCCCGGCGGGTCGACCAGCCCGAGGATCGAGAAGCCCGTGACGCTCTTGCCGGAACCCGACTCGCCGACAAGCCCGACGATTTCGCCCTCGGCCACCGTGAACGAGACATCCTCGACCGCGTTGAGAGAACCCGCGCGGGTGTCGAAGCGCGTGGTCAGACCAGAGACCTCCAGCAGCGCACTCATCGTTTCAGCCTCGGGTTGAGCTGGTCGCGGACCTGATCGCCGACAAGGTTGATGGCGACGATCAGCACGATCAGCGCGACGCCCGGATAGATCGAGATCCAGTAGCGGCCCGAGAGCATGTACTGAAAGCCGTTGGAAATCAGCATGCCTAGCGATGGCTCGGTGACCGGCAGGCCAAGCCCGAGGAAGGAGAGCGTCGCTTCCAGCGCAATCGAATTCGCCACTTGCACGGTCGCGACCACGATCAACGGCGGCAGGCAATTGGGCAGGATGTGGCGGAAGACCACGCGGCTGGCTTTGAGCGGGGTCGAGAGTGCCGCATCGACATAGTCCTTCGAGCGCTCGGTGGAGGCTGCGCCATGGGCGGTGCGGGCAAAATAGGCGTATTGCGCCGTGACCAAAGCGGTGATCAGCGGCCATTTGCCTTGGCCCAGCAAGGCCGCCAGGACCAAGGCCAGCAGGATCGCCGGGAAAGAGAGCTGCAAATCAATGATGCGCATGATCAGCGCCTCGATGCGCCCGCCGAAGTAAGCGGCGAAAGCGCCCAGGGTCGCTCCAAGCGAAAAGGCGATGGCTCCGGCGATCAGCCCGATCTGGATCGAGATGCGCAGGCCGTAAAGGATGGCCGAAAGCAAATCGCGCCCCTGCGCGTCGGTGCCGAGCCAGTGGGTGAAGCCCTTCGAGCCGACGAAGCCGGGCGGGCGGCGCGCGTCCATCAGGACGAGATTGGCAAGGTCGTAGGGGTTCTGCGGCGAGATCAGCGGCGCCGCGATGGCGAGCGCGCTGATGAGAGCGACAACTCCAAGCGCGACGACAGCCACGCGGCTGGTCTTGAACTCGTCCCAGAAGCGGGAGACGGGCGAGGACGCGTCCATCAGGAGCCCCTCGCTGTGCGCAGGCGCGGATCGAGCGCCGCATAGGCGATGTCGACGCTTAGATTGATCATGATGAAGAAGAACGCCACCAGCATCAGGTAGGCCACCATCACCGGCCGGTCGAGCGTCGAGATGCTGTCGATGATCAGCTTGCCGACGCCGGGCCACGAGAAAATCGTCTCGGTGACGACAGCGAAAGCGAGCGTCGAGCCAAGCTCCAGCCCGAACACGGTGACGATCGGGATGGCGATCAGCCGCAGGACGTGGCGCGTCAGGATCGTGCCTTCGCCGATGCCGGCGGCGCGGGCGAACTTGACCGTGTCCGTCAGCATGATCTCGCGGGTGCCGGCGCGCGCCAGCCGGACCATCATGGCGAACTTGAACAGCGACAGGTTGAGCGCCGGCAGGAACAGGTGCGTCAGGCCGTTCCACGTGATGAAGCTCCACTCGACGCCGAACAGCATGGCGGTTTCGCCCCGGTTGCCCGCAGGCAGCCAGCCCAGCGTGACAGCGAAGGTGAAGATCAGCACCAGCCCGATCCAGAAGGTCGGCACGGAAAAGCCGAGAATGGAAACGGCCATGATGGCTTTCGAAACGACACTGTCAGGGCGATATCCGGCATACATGCCAAGCGGCACGCCCAGAAATGTCGCGCCCAGCACGGCCGCCAACGTCAGCTCGATGGTGGCGGGCAGGCGTGAGAAGATCAGTTGCAGCACGGGCATGTTGTAGACGAACGAACGCCCGAAATCGCCGCTGAGCAGACGCCCGAGGAAATCGGCATATTGCTTCCACAAGGGTTGGTCGAAACCATAGGCCTTGATCGTCTGTTCGCGGATCAACTGCGTCGCGTCCGGCGAGATCAGCACGTCGATGGGATTGCCGACCGCATAGACGCCGGTGAACACCAGCGCCGAAATCACCAGCATGACAACCGCTGCCTGCAGCACGCGCTGAATGATGAAGCCTAGCATGGGGATGCGATCGCCGTGTTTCCGGACCTTAGCGCGGCGAAGAGCCCGGAACCAATCACGTGGGCTGGGTGGCAGAAAGGCGGCTTGACCATCACGTCGCCCTGCACGCACGCACGCTGATGGGTTCCGGGCTCGGCTGTGCCGCTCCGGAAAGACGCAGGTGCGGCGCCAATGCGCTCACGCCCAGCCCTCGGTGATCACGGCGCGCGTTTCCGCCACCGCTGTCTGCCAGATCGCGAGCATGTCCGCGTCGGAACGCTGGTAGACCCCGCCGTAGTTGCCGTCGCCGAGCATGACCTTCTTCGCGCCAGGGTCGAGTTGCTGGAAACGGGACAGATCGAGCATCGGCTTCTGGTCAGCGGGCATGGCGATGTCGGGGAGGCGTGTCCACGGGAAATTCTCCATCCACGAGGCGTGGCTCGCCACCGGATCGATGCGCTGCACATGCGCCATGGTCCGGGGCGCGCTCCACCAATTGTGCCACTTCACCTGAACGCCACGGTTGCGGTCCAGCCATTCCAGCACCGCGCCATGGGCGGGCGAATTGCCGCCATGGCCGTTGACGATCGTGATCTTGCCGAAGCCCGACCTGACCATGCCGTCGAGCACGTCGGTGATGACGGCGCAAAACGTCGACAGCTTGAGCGTCACCGTGCCCGGATAATCGACGAAGCTCGGCGTGAGCCCGTAGTTGATGACAGGAAAAACCGGGATCGAAAGACCCTCGACGGCATCGAGCGCCACCTTCTCCGCCAGGATCGCATCGACGCAGAGGCTGAGAAAGGCATGTTGTTCAGTCGATCCCACCGGCAGCACGGCGCGGCTGTCCTGCTTCGCTCGGGCCTCGACCTGCATCCAGTTCATTGTGGAGATGCGCATGGCTCAGTTCTCGCGAGACGGGGTTTTGGGCGATGTCGCCGGCGCGCTGTCCGGTCCTTCCGCCTCGAACATGGCCAGCACCACCTTCGCCATCAGCGCCGAGAGGGTCTCGCGCTCGACGAGGCTGAGCGGCGTCAGCATTTCGGCCTCCAGCGCCACGAAACGCGGCAGCGCTTCCTCATAGATCGCCCGTCCGGCCCTCGTCAGCGACAGAAATTGCTGGCGTCGATCTCCCGCATCGGTGCGGCGCATGACAAGTCCCAGCTTGATCAGCCGATTGACGGCGCGGCTCAGCGTGTTCTTCGGGAAGGCGGTGGAAGCTGAAATCTCGCTTGCGGTGATGCCGTCCTGCAGGCCCAGAGAGTAGATCACCACGAACTCCACGCGCGCCAGACCGAAGCGCTCCTCGACCCAGCCGTAAAGCGGCTGGTTGTAGCGCAGCGCCAGATAGTTGAAGCGCGCTGCAAAACCGCACGGGTTCTTCCACAGGCGCGCATGGGTGAAGGCGTCAAGCCGCTGGCGGGCCAGCAGGTCCGCGCCCGTGCCTTCGGGCAGCGAGTCGCGCCCGGCATGCTCGATATGGTCTGGCGAAGTTGGTGCCATCATGAACCTTTCCATCTTGGTGATGGACTATATCTGCAAAAATTAGTTCCACAAGGAATTGACTGTGACGAAACTTGGGCCTTGAATGCGGTTCCAACCCTGTGCCGCGATGGTGGCAGGTCAGCTTTTCGGGAGGTTCAGATGCGCATCTCTACCGGTTTTTCACGACGCTCGCTTGCCCTGACGCTGGCCGCAGCCAGCGCGCTCGCCGGCCCTCTGGCCATCTCCCTCGCCAGCACGGCCGCAGCGCAGACGCTGACCATCGGCGTGCGTGGCGGGCCGGATTCGATCGATCCGCATTTCACCGCGAGCGGCACCCATGCCGAGGCGCTCAAGCATGTCTTCGACACGCTGACATGGTCCGGCGACGGACTTGAGGTCGAGCCGCGCCTGGCCGAAAGCTGGAAGCTGATCAACGACACGACCTGGGAGTTCAAGCTGCGCCGGGGCGTGAAGTTCCATGACGGTTCGGACTTCACCGCCGACGACGTCAAGTTCTCGATCGAGCGCATTCCCATCGTGTCAGGCCCGAACCCGACCACGATCTACGTGCGCCGCGTCAAGGAGACCAAGGTCATCGACAGCCACACGCTGCACATCGTCACCGACGGGCCGGCGCCGATCCTGCCCTATGACTTCATCCGCCTGTTCATCGTCTCGTCCAAGGCCGCCGCAGGCCTGACCAAGGAAAGCGCCAACGAGGCGTTCAACAGCGGCAAGGCCGCCATCGGCACAGGGCCTTACCGCTATGTCTCATGGCAGCCGAAAGGCGATCTCGTGCTCGACCGGTTCGACGGTTACTGGGGCGCAAAGGAGCCCTGGGCCCGGCATGTGCGCAAGGAAATCGCCAACGACGCCGCACGCGTGGCGCAACTCAAGGCGGGCCAGCTTGACCTGATCACCCGCGTGCCTGCCACGGACGTCGCAGCGCTGAAGCGCGATCCGAAGCTCTCGGTTTCGACCGTCGACACCGTCTATGTCTTCAACGTCGAGCTGGACATGCGCGAGAAGGCGCTCAACACCACGGCAAAGGACGGCTCGGCCCTGCCGAACAACCCGTTCCGTGACCTCAAGGTGCGGCAGGCCATCGACCTCGCCATCGACCGAAAGGCGCTGGCCGAGGTGGCGATGGAAGGCCTCGGCGTGCCGGTGAACCAGATGGTGACGCCGTCCATCTTCGGCTTCAACAAGGCCTTGCCGCCACGCCCGCATGACATGGCGGCGGCCCGCAAGCTGCTTGCGGAAGCCGGCTACCCGAACGGCTTCAAGACGCAGTTCTCGTTCACGCAGGATCGGCTGCCAGGCGACCGGCAGGTCGGCACCGGCATCGCGCAGATGCTGGCGGGCATCGGCATCGAGGTGCAGGCCAACGCGCAGCCGGCGGCCGTGTTCTTCCCGGCGCGCACGCGCGGCGAGTTCTCCTTCTCGATGTCGGGTTGGGGCACTCTGACGGGCGAATCGCACTACACGCTGTCGTCGCTGGCGCATTCCAACGACCGCGAGCGGCGCATGGGAGCCTTCAACGTGCTGGGCTACAACAACCCGGTCATGGACAAGCTGCTGCAGGATGCCGCCGTCGAGCTCGACGAGGGCAAGCGCCGCAAGCTGCTGGAAGACGCCAACGCACTGCTCGATGTCGACAAGCAGCGCCTGCCCATCGTCGCGGTCGGTTCGGCCTGGGCGATGCAGAAGGACAAGGTGACGATCAAGGCGCGCGTCGACGAGGACACGCTGGCCATGAACATCAAGCCGGCACGCTGAGACGATGCAGCAGCCTCCCGCGATCCTGATCTGGGGGGCTGGCGCCATCGGCGGCACGCTCGGCGCATACTGGGCGCGGGCCGGCCTGCCGGTGCTGATGGTCGACATCGTGGCCGAGCACGCCGAAGCGTGTTCGGTGCGGGGCCTCGACATCACAGGCCCAGTGGAGCAGTTCCGCCAGGTGGCGCAGTGCGTGACGCCTCGCGACGTCACCGGGCAGTTCGACGTGATCGTGCTGGCGGTCAAGGCGCAGGCGACGGAAGCGGCACTCGCTCAGCTTGCGCCGCATCTGTCGCCGGATGGCTACGTGCTGTCGGCGCAGAACGGGCTGAACGAGATCGCGATTTCGCGGGCTGTCGGCCACCGGCGCACCATGGGCTGCTTCGTGAATTTCGGCGCCGATTGGCTGGGGCCGGGCGACATCCTGTTCGGAAACCGCGCCGCCGTCGTGGTCGGCGAGATCGACGGCGAGGTGCGTGAGCGCACACGGCAGATGCATGCCTGGCTGCGGATCTTCGAGCCGGATGCCGTGCTGACAGGCAATATCTGGGGCTATCTGTGGGGCAAGCTCGCCTATGGCGCGATGCTCTTCGCCACAGCGCTGACCACCGATTCGATGACCGCGAATTTCGAGGACGCGCGCCGTTTTGCGGTGTTCGACCGCCTTGCCCGCGAGGTCATGGCAGTGGCGGCGGCGCGCGGGGTGACGCCGGTGGGCTTCAACGGCTTCGACCCCGCCTGCTTCGCGCCCGGTGCGCCGGAGGCCGGCGCGCGGGCCTCGGTCGCCGCGCTGGCGGAGTTCAATCGCCATGGCGCCAAGACCCATTCGGGCATCTACCGCGACCTTGCCGTGCGCAAGCGCAAGACCGAAATCGACCAGCAGATCGGCATCATCGGGGAGCTTGGGGCCGAAGCAGGCGTGCATACGCCAGCCATCCGGCATCTGGTGGCGCTGATCCACGCAATCGAGGACGGCATCGAGCCGATGTCCATCGCCACCTTCGGCAAGCTGATCGCGACCGCGGAGGCGGCAAACCGTGCACATCCGCTTTGACGATCAGGTGGCGCTGGTCACGGGCGCGGCCCAGGGCATCGGGCAGGCGGTCGCGCTCGCACTGAAGGCGGCGGGCGCCAGCGTGATCGCGCTCGACATCGACGCCACGCGGCTCGACAGCTTCGCCAGCACGCATGATCTTGTCGCCATCGCGTGTGACATCGGCGAGCGCAGCGAATGCCAACTCGCCGTGGCCGACATCATGGCGCGCGCAGGGCGGCTCGACATCCTCGTCAACGCGGCGGGCGGCGTGCGCGGACAGACCGGCGGGCCGGTGTCGGCCGTGACGCCCGAGACCTGGCGCGCCATCTTCGAGGCCAATGTCGATGGGGCGTTCTGGCTTTCGCAGGCCGCCGCCGCGCCGATGCAGGAGGCGCGATTCGGGCGCATCGTCAACATCGCCTCGGGCGCGGGCCTCAGGCCAAGCCTGACCGGCATCCAGGCCTACACTGCAGCCAAGCATGCGCTGGTGGGGCTGACCAGGCAACTCAGCCAGGACCTCGGCCCGTTCGGCATCACCTGCAATGCGGTCGCTCCGGGCTTCGTGCGTTCGAACCCGGCAACCGAGCGGCAGTGGCAATCCTACGGCGACGAAGGCCAGGCGCGGCTCGTGGCCGGCATTCACACGCGCAGGCTCGGGACAGCCGACGACATCGCCAACGCGGTGCTGTTTCTGGCCAGCCAACAGGCAGGCTGGATCAGCGGACAAATCCTGTCAGTCGATGGCGGACGATCCTGACCGCACGCGAGACAGCCACCCGCCGCCATGCCAGACTGACCGACACCCAACGAGGAACCCGACTGATGCCCGCCACCGTCACACGCCCGTCGACTGCCGACAACCAGAAGCAGATCACGTTTCTCTACTACCGCGACCTGCCGGAAGCGATGCGCTTTTACGAGGACATCCTCGGCTTGAAGCTCGCCATCGACCAGGGCTGGAGCAAGATCTACGAGATCACCAGCAACGGCTATGTCGGCCTCGTCGACGAGACGCGCGGCAGTCACCGGGCCAACCCGATCAAGCCGGTCCAGCTCTGCATCCGCGTGGCCGATGTGGATGCCTGGCATGCCTGGGTGGTGAGCCAGGGCATCACGATCGAAAAAGGCCCGAAAGACTCGCCAGCCCTGAAAATCCGCGTCTTCGTGATGAACGATCCCGAAGGCTACCAGATCGAGATCCAGTCGACGATCGATTGAGCACGGACGCGCACGGCTCCGCCGGAACGCGGCAGCCGCCACGCCGGCCTTGCGCCCTCAGCCTTCCTTGAAGCTGTCGCGGAATGGGTGCGCCGGATAGACGCCGAGGATCGTGACCTCGCGGGAGAAGTATTCCAGTTCCTCAAGCGCGCGCTTGAGCGCCGGATCATCCGGGTGGCCGTCGACGTCGACATAGAACATCGTGGCGTAGAAATGCCCGTCCAGCATGTAGCTTTCCAGCTTGGTCAGGTTGACGCCGTTGGTGGCGAAGCCGCCCATCGCCTTGTAGAGCGCGGCGGGAATGTTGCGCACGCGGAAGACGAAGGTCGTGATGGTCGGGCCGCTGCCGACGCGGGCGAATTCCGGATACTTCGACAGGATGACGAAGCGCGTGGTGTTGTGCTTCTCGTCCTCCACATCGCTGGCGAGCACATCGAGCCCGTAGATGTCTGCCGCAAGGGCCGAGGCCAATGCGCCGCGCGTCGGGTCCCTGGCCTCTGCAATGACGCGGGCGGAGCCTGCGGTGTCGCTGGCCACCACGGGACTGAGCTTGTGCTTCCTGATGATGCCCATGTTCTGGCCAAGCGCAACGACGTGGCTCTCGGCGGTCTTCAGGCCTTCCAGCGTCGCGCCCTTCACGGCCATGAGCTGAAAATGGATCGGCAGGAAGAACTCGCCGATGATGTGCAGGCCGGACTTGGGCAAGAGCTGATAGATGTCGCCGACCCGGCCCACGGTCGAGTTCTCGATCGGGATCATGCCATATCGCGCCGTGCCGTCCTGCACGGCGGCCAGCGCGTCCTGGAAGGTCGGGCAGGCCAGCGGCGTGCAGTTGGGGAAGACTTCGAGCGCGGCGGCCTGGCTGTAGGCGCCGGGTTCGCCCTGGTAGCAGACAACAGTCATGGCAAGCTCCTCAGTGGCGCGCGAGCGCTGCTCGGGCGCGCGCAAGATCATCTGGTGTGTCGACCCCGCGCGGCACATGGCCGATGATGCGGGCATCGATGCGCATGCCGTCCTCCAGCGCCCGCAGTTGCTCCAGCTTCTCGCGCAGTTCCAGCGGCGATGGCGGCAGCGCCACGAAGCGCGCCAGCGCGCGGCGACGGTAGGCGTAGACGCCGACATGGTGATAGAGCGGGCCATCTCCCGTGGGCGCCGTGGCACGCGTGAAATACAGCGCCCGCATGCGGCCAGGGCTCAGCATGGTGCCGATCAGCTTGACCACGCTGGGCGCGGTCTTCTCGTCCTCGTCGATGATCTCCGCCGCAAGCGTCGCGATCTGCACGGCCGGATCAGCCAGCGGCTCGATCGAGATGGCGATGGCGGCAGGATCGATGGTCGGAAAATCACCCTGCAAATTGACGATCACGTCATGGCGGCCTTCGGGATCTATAACGTCCGCAGCCTCCTTGACGCGGTCCGAGCCGGATTGGTGATCCGCGCGGGTCATCACGGCGCGCCCGCCCGCAGCCTCGACCGCGCGCACGATCTCGGCCGAATCGGTCGCCACGGCCACGGGGCCGATCCCCGCAGCGATCGCCCGGCGCCAGACCTGCACGATCATCGGCTCCCCGGCCAGATCCGCCAGCGGCTTGTTGGGCAGGCGCGTGGCCGCGAGGCGCGCCGGGATCAGGATCAGGGGATCGGACATGCGGGAATGGCTCTGGTCGGTTGGCACATGGCGCGGCGTCAAATGGTCTCAAACGCCGAGGTGCTTATAGGAGTTGCAAACTCCCGCGCAAAGCGGCTAATCAGCATCCATGAATGGGCGACATTTCGCCCTGATCTCAATCGGTCCGCCGCAACGCGGCCCTGGGGGACGAGACGGACGATGGACTCGTTTGAGCTGAACAAGATCGCAGGCGCGGTGCTGGGCGTCGCCTTGCTGGTGATGGGCCTCAACATGCTTGACGGAATCGTGGGAGCCCCGGCCAGGCCCACAGTCCCCGGATATGAGCTGCCCGGCGGCGAAGTGGCGGCAGCGCCGGCGGCAGCGCCGGCGGAGGCTGACACGCCGATCGACGAGCGCATGAAGGTGGCTGATGTCGGGCGCGGCGAACGCGCCGTCGCATCCTGCAAGGCCTGCCATTCATTCGACAATGGTGGGGCCAACAAGGTCGGCCCGAACCTGTGGAAGGTCGTGGACGGGCCAAAGGCCCATATCGACAGCTTCGGCTATTCGGCGGCGCTCAAGGAGCGCAAGGCCAAGGGCGAGAAATGGGGCACGGCCGAACTTGACGGCTTCCTGAAGAACCCGAGAGGCTATCTGCAAGGCACGTCGATGAGCTTTGCAGGCGTTGCAAGGCCGGACCAGCGCGCCGACATCATCGCGTATCTCGCCTCGCTCAAGTGAGCGCGAGCCGGCATCGCGCGCGATCGTGATCCGAACAAGCCGGGCGGCGAGCCCGGCTTTGTTGTTTGCTGCATCATGAACGCTGGCAACCTGCGCCAATCGCGACATATTGTTCCGGCGAATCGACTTTGACCCGACATGGATCATGACAGGAGGCGCTGCATGGCAAGATGGACACGGCGCGAGGCGCTGAAGGGGGCCGCCGCGACGCTGGTCGTGCCGGCTGTTTCAGCCACGCAACTGGTCAACCCCGCTTTTGCCGAGACCGGCTGGACCGAAACCCACGGGCTGTCGACCTTTGGCGAACTCGGACTTCCGCGCGATTTCAAGCACTTCTCGTTCGTCAATCCGGCAGCGCCCAAGGGCGGCTTTGTCAACATCCAGCTCAAATCGGGCGGCGGCAACCAGAGCTTCGACACCTTCAACACGTTGAATTCCTTCGTCGACAAGGGCGATGGCGTCGGCGGCACGGAATTGATCTTTGACAGCCTCGTGACCAGCCACGCGGACGAGCCGCTGACCGCCTATGGCCTGCTGGCCAGGTCGATCCTGATCTCGCCCGACAAGCTGACCTATCGCTTCAAGCTGCGCGAGGAAGCCCGCTTCCATGACGGCTCGCCGCTGACGGCGGACGATGTCGCCTTCTCGATGAACATGATCAAGACCAGGGGCCACTCCTCCTACCGGTTGCTGCTGCGCGAACTGGAGAGCGTCAGCGCCGACGACAGGCACACCGTCACGATCAAGCTGGCCCCGAAAAAAAGCCGCGACCTGCATCTGCTGGTCGCCTCGCTCAATGTGTTTTCGAAGAAGTTCTGGGAGGGGCGCGATTTCGAGGCGGCAATCCTCGAACCCATCCTGGGGTCTGGCGCCTACCGCATGGGCCGCTTCGAACAGGGCCGCTTCATGGAATACGAGCGCGTGGCGGACTATTGGGGCAAGGATTTGCCCGTCAATGTCGGCCTGAACAATTTCGACCGCATCCGCTACGATTATTTTCGCGATCGCAATGTCGCCTTCGAGGCCTTCAAGGCCGGGACCATCACCTTCGAGGAAGAGTACACCGCGCGGCAATGGGCGACCGGCTACGATTTTCCGGCGATGCGCGACGGCCGCGTCAAGCGCGAGGAACTGCCGCGCACGGCTGTGACCGCGAGCCAGGGCTGGTATTTCAACACGCGCCGCGAGATGTTCAAGGACAAGCGCGTGCGCGAGGCCATCGCGCTCTGCTTCGATTTCGAGTGGACCAACAAGAACATCATGTTCGGCCTGCGCGCCCGCACAACCTCCTTCTTCGAGAAGTCCGACAAGAAGGCGGAAGGCCCTCCGTCGCCGGAGGAGCTGGCGCTGCTGGAGCCATTCCGGGCCACGCTCGACCCGGAGGTGTTCGGCCAGCCCTGGACGCCGCCCGTCTCGGACGGCTCGGGCAATGACCGGGCGCTGCTGCGCCGTGCCAATGAGCTGCTGCTGGCCGCCGGCTGCAAGCGCGATGGCGCGGTGATGAAGCTGCCGGACGGCAAGCCGTTCGAGATCGAGTTCCTCGATTCCAACCCTGCGCTGCACCCCCACACCCAGCCCTTCATCGCCAACCTGAAGCGGCTCGGCATCGAGGGGCGCCTGCGCACCGTCGATCCGGCGCAATACCAGAACCGCACCAACGGCTTCGAGTTCGACATGGTCAGCCTCGCGCTCGGCGGCTCGCAGATCCCCGGCGACACGATGCGGATCGTGATGGGCTCGGAGGCGGCGAAGACGCCCGGCTCGCGCAACTATGCGGGGATTTCAGACCCGGCCATCGATTCGCTCCTCGACGTCATCGCCAACGCAACATCCTACATGCAGGTGGTGGTGGCCTGCCGGGCACTCGACCGGGTCTTTCGCGCCGGGCGGTACTGGATTCCGATGTGGCATGCGCCGACTGTCTGGCTGGCCTACTGGGACATGTACGAGCGACCGGACGTGCAGCCGAAATTCGGCGAGGGGGCCCCCGCGACATGGTGGTTCAACCCGGACAAGGCCCGCCGGATCGGGAGAGCCTGAGGCGATGCTCGCCTATATCGCCCGCCGCGTGCTGCTGATGATCCCGACGCTGTTCGGCATCATGCTGATCTCGTTCGTGCTCGTGCAGTTTGCACCGGGCGGGCCTGTCGAGCGCATGATCGCGCAGCTGCAGGGCCAGGATGCGGGCACATCCAGTCGGCTCGGCGGAGGCGGCGGCGATGTGGCCGGCGGCGCGCCCGGCGGCGGGGCCGGCACTGCGGGCGATGTCACCTCGGCCTATCGCGGCGCGCAGGGGCTCGATCCGCAGTTCATCAAGGAGCTTGAAAAGCAGTTCGGCTTCGACAAGCCGGCCCATGAGCGCTTCTTCAAGATGCTGGTGGATTATTCCACCTTCAACTTCGGCAAGAGCTATTTCCGCGATGCGCCGGTGCTGCAGTTGATCAAGGAGAAGCTGCCCGTCTCGATTTCGCTGGGGCTGTGGATTCTGATCATCGGCTATGCCGTGTCGATCCCGCTCGGCATCAGGAAAGCGGTGTCGGACGGCTCGAAGTTTGACGTGTGGACCTCCGGCCTCGTCATCCTCGGCTATGCCATTCCCGGCTTTCTGTTCGCCATCCTGCTGATCGTGCTGTTCGCCGGCGGCTCGTTCTTCCAGGTCTTTCCGCTGCGCGGGCTGACCTCCGACGGCTGGCGGGACATGCCCTGGCACCGGCAAATCCTCGACTATCTGTGGCATATCACCCTGCCCGTGACTGCAATGGCGCTGGGCATCTTCGCCACCAAGACGCTGCTGACCAAGAATTCCTTCCTCGATGAAATCCGCAAGCAGTATGTCCTGACGGCGCGCATGAAGGGCCTCAGCGAGAACGGCGTGCTCTACGGCCATGTCTTCCGCAACGCGATGATGATCATCGTGGCGGGCTTTCCCGGCGCGTTCGTCGGGGCGCTGTTCACAGGCTCGTTGCTGATCGAGACGATCTTCTCGCTGGACGGCCTTGGCCTCTTGTCCTTCGAGGCCATCGTCAACCGCGATTATCCGGTGGTGTTCGCCACCTTGTTCATCTTCTCGCTCGTCGGCCTCGTCGTGCATCTGATCTCGGACCTGATGTACACCTGGATCGATCCGCGCATCGATTTCGAAACGCGGGAGACATGACGATGGACGCCGTCGTCGACACGGCGCGGGTCGCTCCCCCGCCCCCGCCCCAGCGGCCGTTCCTGACGCCGATCAACCAGCGCAGGCTCGCCAATTTCACCGCCAACAAACGCGGTTACTGGTCGTTCCTGATTTTCATGGTGCTTTTCGTCATCTGTCTTTTCGCTGAACTGATCGCCAATGACCGACCGATATTCGTCAAGTACAAGGGCGAGTTCCTGGTTCCGATCGCCATCGACTATCCCGAAGAGAAGTTCGGCGGCTTTCTTGCCCGTACCGACTACCGCGACCCGGTGATCAGCAAGGAAATCGCGGAGAACGGCTTTGCCGTATGGCCCCTGGTCCGCTTCAGCTACTCGACCCACAACCTGGACCTGCCGGTGCCAGCCCCTGCCCCGCCGACCTGGTTGCTGAAGGACCATCAATGCAAGGCGCAGGCGGAGAAAACCGGCGGCAGCACCTGCCGGGACATCGAGTGGAACTGGCTCGGCACCGATGACCAGGGCCGCGATGTGGTGGCGCGCCTGATCTACGGCTTCAGGCTGTCCGTGCTGTTCGGCCTGACGCTGGCGATCATCTCGTCCGCCATCGGCATCGCGGCAGGCGCGGTGCAAGGTTATTTCGGCGGCTGGACGGACCTCATCTTCCAACGCGTGATCGAAATCTGGACATCGATCCCGTCGCTCTACCTGCTGATCATCATCTCGTCCGTGATCACGCCAAGTTTCTGGGTGCTGCTTGGCATCCTCCTGCTGTTTTCATGGGTCGCGCTGGTCGGCGTGGTCAGGGCCGAGTTCCTGCGCGCGCGCAATTTCGAGTATGTCCGCGCCGCCCGCGCGCTGGGGCTTTCGAGCGCGAAGATCATGGTCAAGCACCTCCTGCCGAACGCCATGGTGGCGACGCTGACGTTCCTTCCCTTCGTGCTCAATGGCTCGATCACGACGCTGACATCGCTCGACTTCCTCGGCTTCGGCCTGCCGCCCGGCTCGCCCTCGCTTGGCGAATTGCTGGCGCAGGGCAAGAACAACCTGCAGGCTCCATGGCTTGGCCTTTCCGGCTTCCTCGTGATCTCGCTGATGCTGTCCCTGCTGGTCTTCATCGGCGAAGCGGTGCGCGATGCGTTCGATCCGAGAAAGACGTTTGCGTGAGGCTGTGGTAGGGTTGGATCATGAACAAGATTGTCCTTGAACATTATCCGGTCGAGAAGCTGCCGGACGATGTCCGCGCAGTTGTGGGGGACGTGCGCGCGGTGACGTTCGTGATCGAGCCCGAGGCATCTGACGACAGACAGACCGGCGAGATGGCTTACCAGCGCGTGACGGCTGAGATGGCAACCTGGACCCTCGATACGGGTGAGCGCGATTCCGTCGAGCGCGTACGCGCGCTTCGGGATGAATGGGACGATTGACGCTGCTGATGCGTACGTTTTACCTCGATGCCTGCGGCATCATCGATCTGCATGAAAAGGCGAACGGTGCGAATGGGCTTGGTCGTGCTCCCGGATTGCTGCGGGAGTTGTTTGGCTGGGCAACACGAGGGTGGTGCAAGGTGATCACCAGCGAATTGTCGCTTGCGGAATGCCTGGTCGAACCGCTTCGCGCGGGAGCCATCCAGCCGGCCGCCAATGAGGACGCACAGCGCCGAGCCACCTGGTATAGCAATTCGATCTCCCTTCATGGATCAATCCCGGCAATGCCGATCAGCCGTGACGTCCTTCAACGAGCTGCCGAGTTGCGCGCGCGTCAGAGAAGCATCAAGCTGCCTGATGCGATTCATCTGGCCAGCGCCGAAGCATCCCGGGCCGAGACATTCGTGACCCGCGACAACACGCTGACGAGGCTGTTTGATCCGGATCGATCACCTATCGTGAGCGGGATCAGTCTCGCGCCTGCGTCGGAGCAGTGGCTTGAACACACCCTCTCGGACCTGCGGCCGCGATGACCACTCCCCTCCTATCCGTCGAAAATCTCTCCGTCGCTTTCTCTCAAGGTGGGAAGACCACGCTCGCGGTCGATGACGTGTCGTTTTCGCTACAGCCTGGCGAGACGCTGGCGCTGGTGGGCGAGTCCGGCTCGGGCAAATCCGTCTCCGCGCTTTCGATCCTGAAGCTGCTGCAATATCCGCCGGCCTCGCATCCGGCTGGCCGCATCATGTTCATGGGCAAGGATTTGCTCAGTGCCTCCGAAGACGAATTGCGGCAGGTGCGAGGCAACGACATCACGATGGTTTTTCAGGAGCCGATGACCTCGCTCAACCCGCTGCACACCATCGAAAAGCAGATCGGCGAGATTCTGGCGCTGCACAAGGGCCTCAGCGGCGAAGCCGCCCGCACCCGCACGCTTGAATTGCTGGAACTTGTCGGCATCAGGAACGCGGCCGAGCGGCTGGACGCCTATCCGCATCAACTCTCCGGCGGGCAGCGCCAGCGCGTGATGATCGCCATGGCGCTGGCCAACGAACCCAGGCTGCTGATCGCGGACGAGCCGACCACAGCCCTCGATGTGACGGTGCAGGCGCAGATCCTGAAACTGCTCAAGGAGCTTCAGCAGCGGCTTGGCATGGCCATGCTGTTCATCACCCACGACCTTGGCATCGTGCGCCGCATCGCCAGCCGCGTCTGCGTCATGTTCAAGGGCAAGATCGTGGAGGAAGGCAACGTTGCCGACGTGTTCGGGGCGCCGCAGCATGCCTACACGCAGCGCCTGCTTGCTGCCGAACCCAAAGGCAAGCCACGGCCGATCCCCGCCGGCGCTAAAACCATCCTTGAGGCCGGCCCGCTCAAGATCTGGTTTCCGATCAAGCGCGGTTTCCTGCGTTCCACCGTCGGGCACGTGAAGGCGGTCGACGGTGTTTCGATCACCATCCGGGAAGGCGAGACGGTGGGTGTCGTCGGCGAGTCTGGCTCCGGCAAGACCACGCTTGGCCTCGCCATCCTGCGCCTGATCTCCTCGGAAGGGCCGATCGTGTTTCTCGGGGAAGGCATCCACGGTCTCAAGACGGCTGCGATGCGCCCGAAACGCCGCGCCATGCAGGTGGTGTTCCAGGACCCTTACGGCTCGCTGTCCCCCCGCCTGTCTGTCGCCGGCATCGTCGAGGAAGGGCTTCTGGTGCAGGACAGGGGCCTCAGCTATGACGAGCGCCGCGCCGTGGTCGCCGCGGCTCTCGGCGACGTCGGGCTGGACCCGGCCGCCATGGACCGCTACCCGCACGAGTTCTCAGGCGGCCAGCGCCAGCGCATCGCCATTGCACGCGCCATGGTGCTGAACCCATCCTTCGTGGTGCTCGATGAGCCGACGTCGGCGCTCGACATGTCGGTGCAGGCGCAGATCGTCGATCTTCTGCGCGACCTGCAGGACAAGCGCGGACTGGCCTACATGTTCATCAGCCATGACCTGAAAGTCGTGCGTGCCCTCTCTCACCGCGTGCTGGTGATGCAGAACGGCAAGGTCGTGGAGCAGGGCGAGGGCGAGGCCATCTTCGCGGCGCCGCAAACCGACTACACCAAGGCGCTGTTTGCCGCCGCCTTCAACCTTGACGCGCACCCCGCCGCGCTCACGGTGCGGGAATAGACAGATGCCACGCGCCATGATCATCGTGCTCGACTCGGTCGGCTGCGGTGCTTCCGCCGATGCGGCCGACTATGGAGACGCGGGCGCCGACACGCTGGGCCACATTGCCGAACACTGCGCCAACGGCCGCGCCGACAGGGCTGGGCTGCGCGCCGGCCCGCTTCACGTGCCTCACATGGCGTCGCTCGGGCTCAGCGGCGCGCATCTGGCCTCCACCGGCCAGCTTCTGGCGGGCGTGCCGATGCCAGCCGACCCACAGGGCGAATTTGGCTGCGCCATCGAGATCAGCCAGGGCAAGGACACGCCCTCCGGTCATTGGGAGATCGCCGGCTGCCCGGTGCCGTTCAAGTGGGGTTACTTCCGCGACAAGGAGCAGTCGTTCCCGCCGGAGTTGGTGGCGGCCATCATCCGCGAAGGCAACATTCCCGGCATTCTCGGCAATTGTCACGCCTCCGGCACCGCGGTGATCGACGATTTCGGGCCTGAGCACATGCGTTATGGCAAGCCCATCTGCTACACGTCGGTCGACAGCGTGCTGCAGATCGCGGCGCATGAGGAGGTCTTCGGCCTTGTACGCCTCTACGAGCTGTGCAGGACCGTCCGCAGGCTCGTCGATCCGCTCAACATCGGACGTGTGATCGCGCGGCCGTTTGTCGGCACGCCGTCGAAAGGCTTTTCCCGGACGCCGAACCGCAAGGATTTCGCCGTGCCCCCGCCGAACGCCACGATCCTCGACCGGGCGCGCGAAGCGAGCCGCGCCATCGTCACGATCGGCAAGATCGGCGACATCTTCGCCCATCGCAACACCCAGACGGAACTGAAGGGCGTCAGCAACGACACCCATTTCACCATGGCGATCGAGACGATGCGCGACCTGCCCGAAGGCGGCTTCGCCTTCGTCAACCTCGTCGACTTCGACACCGAATATGGCCACCGCCGCGACGTGCCCGGCTATGCCGCCGCGCTGGAGGCCTTCGACGTGCGGCTGCCGGAACTGCAGGCGACGCTAAAGGCTGGCGATCTCGTCATCATCACCGCCGACCACGGCAATGATCCGAGTTGGCCGGGCACCGACCACACCCGCGAGCATGTGCCGGTTCTGGGCTTCGGGCCCGGCATTGCAGGCCGCAGCATCGGCAAGCGCGCGAGTTTCGCCGACATCGGCCAAAGCATCGCCACACATCTTGGCCTCGCGCCGCTGCCGGCGGGGACAAGCTGGAGATGATGGGTTGATTTGGCCGCCCCCATCGTCTATCCAGCCGCTGCTGAAGGTTGTTCACGCGCTCCATGCTCATGATCATCCTGTACGGCGCTGCGGTAGCTCAGTGGTAGAGCACACCATTGGTAATGGTGAGGTCGAGAGTTCAATCCTCTCTCGCAGCACCATCTGGTTTCACGATCCTGCAGGATTGCGGTGGGCCGGGTGGGTTGGTGATGCTGCTCCATCCCCGAATTGATTGAAGCGCGGCGCAGCAGGATTGCTGCCCGGTCCTGCTTGACGCATGTTGCGCCCATGACACAGGGAATCGCGATCCGTGCGCTCGTCGGGAGCTTCCAGTCGCGCAGCCCGGTCCGGACCTGGTCGCTCATCGTCACGGTTTTCGGCGTTGTGGCGCTGCCCGGACGCCGAGCCCTGAGGCTGGCGGAACTGCAGGACTGGCTGGCCCGCGCCGGCGTCGAACCCGGCCTCGTGCGCACGGCCCTGTCGCGGCTGGTGGCGGCGGGAACATTGCTGCGCGAGCGCGACGGCAAGACAGCGCACTACAGGTTGAGCGCGGCGGCAGAAGCGGAATTCCGGACGGCGGCGGGCCTGATCCACGGCCCCGCGCGGCCTGAGCCGACTGGCTGGATCGAGCTTGCCGTGGTCGAGAACGGCCACGCCAGGAAGGATGTTCGCGCTGCGCTGGAGGGGCAGAGGTTCACGGCGCTGACCGGCGGCGCCATGCTGCGCGCCGAACATGCCGGGCGGCCGGCGCCGGACTTCAAGGGCGTCGTGATGTTGCGCGCCGAAGCCGGCGCCGGCGTTGCCGCACGCGCCGAGGCCCTGTGGCGCCTGTCCGAGCTGGCGCACGGCTACCTGTCCATCAACCACCACGCCGAAGCGGTGCTTGCCGAAGCTGACCGGATGAATGCGCAGGACAAGCTGCTGGCCCGCATCCTCCTGGTGCATGAATTCCGCCGCGTGATCCTGCGTGATCCGTTCCTGCCGGACAGCCTCCTGCCGCAGGGTTGGCCCGGACATGCCGCACGCGCCAGGTTTGACGCGGCAGCGGCGGGGCTTACGACGCACGAAGCCATCGCCGCCACGGCCGACGTGTCGATCGCCCATCTGTAACGTAATTGTTGACTTCTAGAATTTCTGTAACATACTTGAAACACCGCTCAATCAAAGGGGTTCGAGATGTATGCGCAGGCGCTGAACGTCACGGAGGCCGCCGGAGCGGATGACCCTCATAAGCGCGCGCGCTTCCAGGCCCGGGTCGATGCCGAGGACAAGATCGAGCCGAACGACTGGATGCCGGATGGCTACCGCAAGACACTGGTGCGCCAGATCTCGCAACATGCCCATTCCGAGATCGTCGGCATGCTGCCGGAGGGCAACTGGATCACCCGCGCGCCGTCGCTGAAGCGCAAGGCGGCGCTGCTGGCCAAGGTGCAGGACGAGGGCGGTCACGGGCTCTATCTCTATTCCGCCGCCGAGACGCTCGGCGTCAGCCGCGAGGAACTGGTCGGCCAGCTTCATTCCGGCCGGGCGAAGTATTCCTCGATCTTCAACTACCCCACACCCTCGTGGGCCGACATCGGCATGATCGGCTGGCTCGTGGATGGCGCGGCGATCATGAACCAGATCCCGCTTTGCCGCTGCTCGTACGGGCCGTATGCCCGCGCCATGATCCGGATTTGCCGGGAGGAAAGCTTCCACCAGCGTCAGGGCTACGAGATTGTCATGACGCTGGCGCGCGGCGCCGAGGCGCAGAGGAAGATGGCGCAGGACGCGCTGAACCGCTGGTGGTGGCCGGCGCTGATGATGTTCGGCCCATCCGACAAGGACAGCCAGCACTCCGATCAGAACATGGCATGGAAGATCAAGCGTTTCTCCAATGACGACCTGCGCCAGAAATTCATCGACGCCACCGTGCCGCAGGGCCAACACCTTGGCCTGACCTTCCCCGATCCGGACATGCGCTTCGATGAGGCGACCGGCCACTGGGTGCACGGGCCGATCGACTGGGCGGAGTTCACCCGAGTGGTGAAGGGCGAAGGGCCGTGCAACCGCGAGCGGTTGAAAGCCCGCGTGGCGGCGCACGAGGATGGCGCGTGGGTCCGCGAAGCGGCGCTGGCCCATGCCGACAAGCGCGCGGCCCGGCGCGAAGCTGCGAAGATCGCGGCGGAGTGAACGCCATGACCGAGAAAAAGATGCCCCTCTGGGAGGTTTTCATCCGCGCCCGCAGCGGCCTCTCGCATCGCCATTGCGGCTCGCTGCATGCGCCCGATGCCGAAATGGCGCTGCAGAACGCACGCGATGTCTACACACGGCGCGGCGAAGGCCTGTCGATCTGGGTGGTGCCTTCGGAGGCGATCACCGCGTCCGACCCGTCGGACAAGGACACGCTGTTCGAGCCCACGGCTTCGAAGATCTATCGTCATCCGACCTTCTACGAGGTGCCCGACGACGTGGGGCACATGTGATGCCGTCGCTTCCGAACGGGCCGCTGCACACCTACACGCTCAGGCTGGCCGACAATGCGCTGGTGCTGGGGCACAGGCTCTCCGAGTGGTGCGGGCGCGGCCCGATGCTGGAGGAAGATCTTGCGCTGGCCAACATGGCGCTGGACCTCATCGGCCAGGCCCGCAACCTCTACACCTATGCCGGCGAGATCGAGGGCCGGGGCACCGGCAAGGCCCGCAGCGAGGACGACATCGCCTATTTCCGCGACTGTCCCGACTGGTGCAACATCCTGATGGTGGAACGCCCGCGCGGGGATTTCGCCTTCACGATCCTCAGGCAGTTTCTCTACGCCGCCTTCATGCACCCTTATCTTGAGCGGCTGGCATCGTCGAAGGACGACACGCTGGCCGCCATCGCGGCTAAGTCAGTTAAGGAAATGGCCTATCATCTGCGCCATTCGGCCGAGTGGGTGATCAGGCTCGGCGATGGCACCGCAGACAGCGCGGCGCGGTTGGCCGAAGCGCTGGCTGATCTCTGGCCTTTCACCGGCGAGATGTTCGAGGTCGACGACACGGAGCGTGCGCTGATCGAGGCCGGCATCGCGGTCGATCCTGCGCCCCTGCGCGAGGTCTGGCTTGCCACCGTCGATCGCGTTTTCAGGGATGCGCTGCTGGCCCGCCCTGCGGACGGCTGGATGCAGACAGGTGGGCGTCGCGGCGAACATTCCGGGCATCTGGGGCATCTCCTCGCCGAATTGCAGTTCATGCAGCGCACGTATCCGGGGGCGACGTGGTGAGCGCGAAAGGGGCAGTTTCGCACCCCGCCAGCGGCAGCACCGATCCAAGGCTTGTGGCGGCCTATGCTGCGGCGGCCAGCGTCTGCGATCCCGAAGTGCCGGTGCTGACAATCGCCGATCTCGGCGTGCTGCGCGAGGTGAGGTTTTCAGGCGAGGCGGTCGAGGTCGTCATCACACCGACCTACTCCGGTTGCCCAGCGATGGACATGATCGCGGTTCATGTCGACCTGGCCCTTGAGCACGCCGGATTTGCGACGCGCAAGGTCACGCTGTCGCTGTCTCCGGCCTGGACGACCGACTGGATGAGCGAAGCGGGCAAGACCAAGCTCAGCGCGTACGGCATTGCCCCGCCCATCGGCAAGGCAGGCGGGCGCGGGGCCTTGTTCGGCGTCGACGACGTGCCCTGCCCGCATTGCGGCTCGGCCCGCACATCGCGCGTCTCGGAGTTCGGATCGACGGCCTGCAAGGCGCTGTGGCGCTGCCTGGCCTGCAGCGAGCCGTTCGATTACTTCAAGTGCATCTGAGAGCAGCCCCATGTCCAGTCCGCGCTTTCATGCCCTGACCGTGCGCGACATCAGGCGCGAAACGCCAGAGGCGGTTTCGATCGCCTTCGATGTGCCGGAGGCGTTGCGTGAGGCCTTCCGCTTCGCCGAAGGGCAATATCTGACCTTGCGCACCATGCTGGACGGCGAGGAAGTGCGGCGCTCCTACTCGCTGTGCGCCGGAGTTCACGACGATGAGTTGCGCGTGGCGGTGAAGGAAGTGCCGGGCGGCGCCTTCTCGACCTACGCCAATCGTCACCTCAGGCCCGGCGCGGCGCTTGATGTGATGACGCCGATGGGGCGGTTTGGCGCAATGGCCCGTGAGCGTCGCGGTGGCCACGCGGTGTTCTTCGCGGCAGGGTCAGGCATCACGCCGATCCTGTCGATCATCCGGACACGGCTCGAGGCCGATCCGTCGATGCAGATCACGCTGTTCTATGGCAACCGGAACACCCGCTCGATCCTGTTCCGCGAGGCGCTGGATGACCTGAAGGACCGCCATCTCGGCCGTTTCGCGCTGCACCATGTGCTCAGCCGCGAGACGCAGGACATCGACCTGCTCAATGGCCGCCTCGACCCCGACAAGGTCGGCCTGCTGGTGCGCACGCTTGGCGGCATCGCGGCCGTCGACGACATCTACTTGTGCGGTCCGGAGGATATGACCGGCGGCGCGCGCGCCACGCTCGAAGCCATGGGAGCCGAGCATAGCCGCATCCACGTGGAATTGTTCACGACCGGGCCTGCTACCTCACGCGCCCCGCGCGCCGTGGTCGATCAGCCAGCCGGAAGCGGCCTTCCCCTCACCATCGTGCATGATGGGCAGAGCCGCGAGATCAGCATCGAAGCGGGCGAAACCGTGCTGGAGGCCGCCGAACGCGCCGGGCTGGATGTGCCGTATTCCTGCAGGGGCGGAATGTGCTGCACCTGCCGCGCGAAGATCACCGAAGGCGTGGCGACCATGGATGCCAACTTCTCGCTGGAGCCGTGGGAAGTCGAGGCCGGCTACGTGCTGACCTGTCAGTGCCGCCCCGCCGGCGATAGGCTGGGCGTGGATTTCGACCAGGTCTAGTTGGGCACCCAACTGCGCAATTCCGGGGCCTGAGGCCGCTGGCGGCGTAAGGCACCCGGAACCCAGCATATGTTTTCGCCGGAGGCGACACTCTGCGCTGGCTTCCGGGTTCCGTCCGCAGACAAGCCGCTCCCGGTCCCGGAAAAGCGCAGCCGCTCACACCCTTTTGAGCGCCAATGCAATCCCCTGCCCCACACCGATGCACATCGTGGCAAGGGCACGCTTGCCGCCGCGGTCCTTGAGTTCGATCGCGGCTGTCAACGCCAGACGCGTGCCGGACATGCCAAGCGGATGGCCGAGGGCAATGGCGCCGCCATTGGGGTTGATGTGCCCGGCGTCATCGGGCAGGCCCAACAGCCTCAGGGAGGCAAGGCCCTGCGCGGCGAAGGCCTCATTGAGTTCGATCACGTCGAAATCCGATGGCGTGATGCCCAACCGCCCGCAGAGCTTCAACGTGGCGGGCGCGGGGCCGATGCCCATGATGCGCGGCGGCACGCCAGCGGTGGCGAGCCCGGTGATTTCCGCCAGTGGATCGAGGCCAAAGCGCTTCACAGCGGCTTCGGATGCCACCAGAACGGCCGCAGCCCCGTCATTGACGCCCGAAGCGTTGCCCGCCGTCACCGTGCCGCCCTTGCGGAACGGGGTGCCGAGGCTGGCGAGTTTCTCCAGCGTGGTGGCGCGCGGGTGCTCGTCCAGCGCCACGATGACAGGCTCGCCCTTTCTCTGCGCGACGCTGACTGGCGTGATCTCGCGCGCGAGGCGGCCATTGGCTTGCGCGGCTGATGCGCGTGTCTGCGAGCGCAGGGCGAAACGGTCCTGATCCTCGCGGCTGACGCCATACTCCTCGGCCACGTTCTCGGCGGTTTCGGGCATCGAGTCGATGCCGTATTGCGCCTTCATCAGCGGGTTGACGAACCTCCAGCCGATGGTGCTGTCGAACACCTCGGCCGAACGCTGGAAAGCCTCGAGCGCCTTGCCCATCACCAGCGGGGCGCGGGTCATGCTCTCGACGCCGCCCGCGATGATCAGGTCAGCCTCACCCGTCTTGATGGCGCGGGCCGCAAGGCCCACAGCTTCCAGCCCGGAGCCGCAGAGGCGGTTGACCGTCGTGCCGGGAACCTCGACCGGCAGGCCCGCGAGCAGGCCCGCCATGCGCCCGACATTGCGGTTGTCATCTCCTGCCTGGTTGGCGCAGCCCAGAATGACCTCGTCGAGCGCCTCCGCCAGCGCCGACGGGTATCGCTCCATCACGGCACGGATGACATGCGCGGCCATGTCATCGGCGCGCACGGATGCCAGCGCTCCGCCATAGCGGCCGATAGGCGTGCGGGTTCCATCGACGAGATAGGCGCGGGTCATGGGTGTTCCTTGCTCGTGGTCACGCGGCGCTTTGCCCCGCATGATGACCATACGCGTTCATGGTCAGAAGTTCATAGGTGGCGGCGATGTCGCCGGCGCCGGTGCTGATTTCGACATCCCAGCGCACCTCGCCATAGGCGTCATTGCGCGGCGACTTCGATTTCACCGTGAGCCTGACGCGGATCGCCTCGCCTGGCGTCACGGGTTTGAGAAAGCGCAGGTTGTCGAGGCCGTAGTTCGCCAGCACCGGCCCGCGCGCCGGCTCGACGAACAGGCCGGCCGCAAAGGCGAGCAGAAGGTAGCCATGCGCCACGCGGCCGGGGAAGAACGGGTGGCCCTTCACTGCCTCCGCGTCCATATGGGCATAGAAATTGTCGCCGGTGAAATCGGCAAAATGCTCGATGTCGGCCAGCGTGACGATGCGCTCGGCTGAATGGAAGCTTTGGCCCGGCTCAAGATCGGCAAACACCAGCCGGAAGGGATGAACCGGCGTCGCGGGCTCCGGCGCGCCCTTCACATAGGAACGCGTCAGCGCCGTCAGCATGGCAGGCGAGCCCTGGATGGCGACGCGCTGCATGTGATGCAGGACAGCGCGGATGCCGCCCAGTTCCTCGCCTCCGCCGGCCCGCCCTGGCCCGCCATGCACCAGATGGGGCATGGGCGAGCCGTGCCCGGTGGACTCCGCCGCGCAATCGCTGTTCAGCACCAGCAGGCGACCATGATGGGCGCCCGCGCCAAATACCACGTGCCTTGCCACATCGGCGCTGGCCGTCACCAGCGAGCCGACGAGGCTGCCCTCGCCCTTGCGCGCGATCGCCACCGCATCGTCGAGATCGCGATAGGCCAGCATTGTCGCCACCGGCCCAAAGGCTTCGGTGTCATGCGGGCTGCGGGCTGTCGCCGGATCGCGCGCGCACAACAGAACCGGCGAGAGGAAAGCCCCGCGCACGGCATCCGCGCCATTGACGGTCACGTGGTCCGGGTCGCCGAAGACCGCATCGCACTCACTTGCCAGCCTGCCGATCCGCGCCCGCACATCGCTGCGCTGCGCCTCAGAGACGAGCGGGCCCATGCGGGTCGTCTCAAGCCGCGGATCGCCGATGGTGACGCTGGCCAGCCGCTTCGCCAGCGCCGCCTTGACGGCATCCTGCCGATTGTCCGGAACGATGATCCGGCGGATGGCCGTGCATTTCTGGCCGGCCTTCACCGTCATCTCGCGCGAAACCTCCTTGATGAAGAGGTCGAAATCGGGCGTGCCCGGCTCGGCGTCCGGCCCGAGGATCGAGCAGTTGAGACTGTCGCGCTCGGCCGTGACAGGCACGGCGTTGGCAACGATCACCGGATGGCTGATGATCTTGAGCGACGTTTCCAGCGAGCCGGTGAAGCCGACCGTGTCCTGCCCCGTCAGGTGGTCAAACAGGCCCCCCACTGATCCGGCGATGAACTGGAACGCGCCTTTCGGAAGCACGCCGCTTTCGACGATGATGCGGGCGGCGCGCTCCGCCACATAGGCCGTCGCCGTCGCAGGCTTGGCGACCACCGGCATGCCGCCGAGGATTGCCGGGGCGAGCTTTTCCAGCATGCCCCAGACAGGGAAGTTGAAGGCATTGACCTGCACTGCCGCGCCCTCGCGGGGCACGTGGATGTGCTGGCCGACGAAACTGCCGGACTTCGACAAGCCCTCCACCGCGCCGTCGATCAGAAAGGTCTCGTTGGGCAGTTCGCGCTTGCCCTTGGAGGCATAGACGAACAGCGTGCCGATGCCGCCGTCGATGTCGATCCAGCCGTCGGACCGGGTCGCTCCGGTCAGCGAGGACAAGGCGTAAAGCTCCTCCTTGCGGGCCGTGAGCGCCTGCGCAAGCGCTTTCAGCAAGTTGGCGCGCTGGTGAAAGGTCAGCCTGCGCAGCGCCGGACCGCCGCTTTCGCGGGCGAAACGCAACACTGCGGCCATGTCGAGCCCGCCGCTGGTGGTCTCGGCCACCACCTCCCCGTCGATGGCCGAGGCGATCACGACCGGGTTGCCCTCGCCGTCGTGCCAGTGTCCTTCGGCATGGGATTGCAAACGTATGGCGGTCATGGCCCGCTCCTTTCAAATCCCGAGATAGGCTTCGCGCAGCTTCGGATCGCCGAACAGGTCTTGCGACGCCCCGGAATGCGAGATGTGGCCGGTCTCGATGACATAGCCAAAATCCGCCTTGGCCAAGGCGGCGGCCGCGTTCTGCTCGACCAGCAGGATGGTGATGCCGCCGTCGCGCAGGGTCTCGATCACGCCGAACACCTGCTCGACCAGCACAGGGGCCAGCCCCATGCTCGGCTCGTCGAGCAGCAGCAGGCGCGGGCGGCTCATCAGTGCGCGGCCAATGGCCAGCATCTGCTGTTGCCCACCGGACAGCCCGCCCGCCTGCAAGTTGCGCTTCTCGCCGAGGATCGGGAACATCTCGTAGATGCGGGCGCGCTCGGGCACGGTGCCACCGCCATGCAGCCAGCCGCCGAGATTGAGATTGTCCTCGACCGTGAGGCCGCCAAATATCTGCCGGCCCTCAGGCACCTGCGCGATGCCGCGCTTGACCCGCGCTTCTGCGCTCAGACGCGTGATGTCATCCCCCTCGAACAGCACCTGCCCGGCGCTGACCGGCTGCACGCCCGAGATGGCCCGCAGCAACGTCGTCTTGCCGGCGCCATTGCCGCCGATCAGGCAGACGATGGCGCCCTTCCCGACCGCAAGATCGATGCCGTGCAGCACCTCGATCCGGCCATAGGACGAGCGCAAGGCCTTCACCTCAAGCACGCAGTTCTCAGCCACGCGCCGCCTCCTCCGCGCCGAAAGTCCCGAGATAAGCGGTGATGACACGTGGGTCGCGCCGCACGTCCTCCGGCCTGCCTGACACCAGCAGGCGGCCCCGGTCCAGCACCGTCACTTCATCAGAGATGCGCATGACAAGGCGCATGTCATGTTCGACCAGCAGCACCCCGACGCCAAGTCTTGCGACATCGTGGATGACGCGGTCGACCTCTTCGGTCTCGACCGGATTGCAGCCGGCGGCAGGCTCGTCCAGCAGCAGGATGCGCGGCTCGGTGGCGAGCGCGCGCGCGATCTCGAGGCGCTTCAGCGCGCCGTAGGACATTTGCCCCGCCTCGCGCCCGGCCAGATCCGCGAGACCGACAACCTCGAGCAACCTCATCGCCTCCGACCGCGACGCCTCGTTCTCGCGGCGGGCAACCGGCAGCGCGAGGAGGTGGCTCAGCAGGCCCGTGCGCTCATGGCGGTGACGGCCGACCATGACATTCTCGGCCGCGCTCATGCGGAAGAAAATCTGCAGGTTCTGGAAGGAGCGCGAAAGGCCGCGCCGGGCCAGTTTTTCCGGCGCCAGCCCGGTGATGTCCTCGCCAGCCAGCGTCACGCGCCCTGCGGTGGGCACGTATTGGCCGGCGATCAGGTTGAAGAGCGTGGTCTTGCCGGCACCATTTGGGCCGATGACTGAATGGATCGTACCGGCGCGAACCTGGAGCGAGACATCGTCGACAGCCTTGAGGCCGCCGAAGGCAATCGACAGGCCCTTCACCTCAAGCAACGGCGCGCTCATGACGACCTCCGCCTCAGAAGCGCGGCGAGGCTCGGGATCACGCCGCGCGGCAGGAAGATCATCGAGGCCATGATGATCAGGCCGAGCATCAGGTGCTCGTAGTCGTGGAACACCGTGAGCGCCTGCGGCAGGATCACCAGCATGGCTGCGCCGGCGATGGCGCCGAACACGGAGCCGAGGCCGCCGAGCACCACCATGGTGACGAGTTCGACCGAGCGCAGGAAACCCGCCGTGCCGTCCGGCGTGACGTGGCCGTTGAGCAGCGCCAGGAGCGAGCCTGCAAACGAGGTGTAGACAGCCGACACCACGAAAATCCGCAGCTTGCAGGCTGCGACATCGACGCCGGCGACCCGCGCCGCGATCTCGCTGTCATGGATGGCGCGCATCGCCCTGCCCGTGGGGCTCTCGATCAGGTTCAGCGCGAGGACGACCCCGATCAGCAGCGCGCCTGCCGTGATCATGTACCAGATGTCGGGGCTGCGCAGGCGAACCGAGAACAGTTCGAGACGCGGCACGGCCATGCCATCCGGGCCGCCGGTCCAGCCTGCCTCGTTGCTCAGGACCATCGAGACGAGGAGGCCGAAGCCGAGCGTGGCAACGGCGAGGTAGTGTCCCTTGAGCCGGAGGATGGGCCTGCCCACCACAAAGGCGACAAGGCCGGCAAGAACCGCGCCCAGCAGCATGGCGATGATCCCGTGCAGCTTGAAGTGCGACGCACCGATGGCGACAGCATAGGCCCCGATCCCCAAGAAGCCGGCATGGCCGAGGCTGACCTGTCCCGCATAGCCCATCAGCAGGTTCAGGCCCACCGCCGCAAGCGCGAAGATGTTCACCAGCGCCGCGACGCGGAAATAGTAGTTTGATGGGAAGACGAGCGGCAGCAGCGCGAGAACCGCCGCGAGGGCGAGCACCTGGGTCCAGCGTGAGGCCAGAAACCCCTTGACCGCCGCCGTCGCCATCAGACGCGCTCCGCACTGCGCTTGCCGAAGAGGCCCTGCGGCCTGACAAACAGCGTGCCCAGGATGATGACGAAGGCGATGGCGTCCTTGTATTTCGACGAGATCAGCCCCGCGCCGAAGCTCTCGGCCAGCCCCAGCAGGATGCCGCCGATGATTGCGCCCGGCGCGCTGCCCATGCCGCCGAGCATCGCGGCGGCGAACCCCTTCAACGCCAGCAACGTGCCGACATCGTAGCTGGTGAGCGTGATCGGCGTGACGAGGATGCCCGCAATGGCCCCGATCGCCGCCGACAAAGCGAACGACAACGCCACCATGCGGCGCACGGGGATGCCGACCAGCCGTGCCGCCAGCCGGTTGGCAGACGTGGCGAGAATGGCGCGGCCGAGAATGGTGCGGTCGATGATCACGAAGATCAGCGCCACGATCAGCGCCGCACCCGCCAGCACGACAAGGCTCTGCGGCAGGATCGCCGCGCCGCCGATGCGGACCGGATCGGCGCCGAACCAGTGCGGCAGCGCGTGGAAGCGCTTGTCGAACACGACCTGCGCGACCCCGCGCAGGAAGATCGACGCGCCGATGGTGATGATGATGACGGTGACCGCGCCCTGCCCGCGCGCCGGATCGATGGCGAGCGCGTAGAGCGCGAGCCCGACCGCGGAGGTGATCAGCACGGCCAGCACAGCGGCGATCGGCAGCGGCACGCCGGCCAGGGCCAGGAAAACCGAAATCATGCCGCCGAGCATGACAAACTCGCCCTGAGCGAAATTCACCACGTCTGACGCGTTGTAGATCAGCGTGAACCCGAGCGCGACGAGGGCATAGACCGCGCCGACCGTCAGGCCCGAGAAGGCGAATTGCAGGAGTTCGGGCATGGCGTGTCCGATGCGTGGTGCCTGTTGTCAGACGCTGACAACGGAAAAACGTAAGCCGTCATTGCGAGCCTGGCGAAGCAATCCCGCCCTTTGCGCACCGCTGGATTGCCTCGTCGCTTTGTTCGCCGCAATGACGGGGGCAAGTCCCGGGCGGTTTACTGCACGATCGTCCAGTCACCGTTCCTGATTTCGAGCATCTTGAACGCCGAAAGGTCGAGGCCCAGATGATCGGTCGGCGACATGTTGACGACGCCGCCCGTGCCGATGAAGCCTTTGGTCTTCTCGATCTCGTCACGAACGGTCGCTGCGCGGTCTGTCTTGGCGCGCTCGACCGCTTCCTTCCAGATGTTGAAGCCGTCATAGGCATGGCCGCCGAAGGTCGAGACCGCCTGCCCGGTGCGCTTGGTGTAAGCGGCGGTGTAGTCGACCACGATCTTCTTCTGCGGGTCGCTGTCGGGCAATTTGTCGGCCACCAGCAAAGCTGCGGCGGGCAGGCGCACGCCCTCTGCTGCGGGGCCTGCCAATTCGATGAACTGCTTCGACGCGACGCCATGGCTCTGGTAGAGCGGCACGGTGATGCCAAGCTGGCGATAGTTGCGGGTGACGATGGCAGGGCCCTGGCCGAAGCCTGGGTTGATCACCGCCTGCACGCCGGGCTTGTTCCTGATGTTGGTCAGTTGCGGCGTCATGTCGGTGTCGCGCGGGCCGTAGCTCTCCTCATGCAGGATCTCGACCGTGTATTTCGGCGCGACCTTGACGCACTCGTCGCGCATGGACTTGCCGAAGCCATCCGTGCCCGAGATCATGCCTATCTTCGTCGTGCCGCGCTTCTTCATGTCCTCGAAGATCTTCTCGCAGGCCATGGTGTCGGTGTGGGGGGTCTTGAACACCCACCTCTTCACGGGCTGCACGATCTGCACCGCGCCGGCCAGACTGATGAACGGCACCTGCGCATCCTCGAAGGCAGGAATCATCGCCATTGTCGTGCCGGTGGTCGAGCCACCCACCATCGCCGTCACCTTGTCTTCTTCCAGAAGCCTGGTGGCGAAGGTGCGGGCATTGTTGGGGTCGCCCGCGTCATCATAGACGATCAGGCGCACGCGGCGGCCCATGACGCCGCCCTTGGCGTTGACCTCTTCCACCGCCATTTCCAGCGTCTTCTTTTCCGGATCACCCAGGAATGACGCAGGGCCGGTGACGGACAGCACCGCACCCAGCCGAATTTCGTTCTGTGCAACGGCGGGTGCTGCCAAAAGCAGGGCCGCGCCTGCCAGGCCCGCCATCACCGCGCGGCGGGATACATCATGGATAGGTGCCATCTGTTTCGCTCCCTGTCAGGCCGAGCGCCGCCTTCGCGGGCGATACGGCCGGTTTCCTCGAACGTCCACCGGTTGATCCGGCGGGAATGTCTTGCGGCTTTCAAAAGCCGATTTCGCGTGTTGACAACATCGCGCTTGTGCCAAGATAATTATCCGACCGGTCAGTTAGTCAAGAGGGGCGCGGATTTTTTCGCAACCCGCCGCTTCAAGAAGCCCCTGCGCAAGGGCTCGACCCGACAACCTGCCGGCAGGAGGCAAGCCACGAGGAGGCGACCATGGATGGCGCAGCGCCAGTCATCGTCGAGAGACATGACGCGGTCACGGTCATCACGCTCAACCGGCCCGAGCGGCTGAATGCGTTCAACGAGGCGCAGCATCGCGCGCTTGCCGCTGCCGTCAAGGAGGCGTCGGCCGCGACGTCCTGCCGTGCGGTGCTGCTGACCGGAGCAGGCCGTGCCTTCTCGGCCGGGCAGGATCTTTCCGACCGGGTGCGGGCAGAGGGCGATCCACCGCCCGACCTCGGCACCACGCTCGATGTGTTCTACAATCCGCTGATCCGTGCCTTGCGCGCTTGTCCAAAGCCGGTGATCGCGGCGGTGAACGGCGTCGCAGCCGGAGCCGGCGCGAACATCGCGCTGGCCTGCGACCTTGTGCTGGCGGCGAAAAGCGCGAGGTTCATCCAGTCCTTCGCACGGATCGGCCTCGCGCCGGATTGCGGCGGCACCTGGATGCTGCCGAGGCTTGTGGGCGAGGCGCGGGCCAAGGCGATGACATTGCTGGGCCTGCCGGTAAGCGCCGACGAGGCGGCGCAGATGGGCATGATCCACCGCGCCGTCGACGATGCTGCGCTGATGGACGAGGCGCTGGCGCTCGCCAGGCAACTTGCCGCAGCGCCGACGCGCGGGCTGGCGGAGATCAAGCGCCTGATCCAGGCAGCGCCGGACGCCACGCTCGATGCGCAGCTCGACGCGGAGCGTGACGCCCAGCGCGCGCTCGGACGCTCGAACGACTATGCCGAGGGCGTGCGCGCCTTCACCCAGAAGCGGGAGGCCCGGTTTGCCGGAACATGAAACATGACTGAGACAATCATGAACGCGCCGCAGATGGCTGAGGCCTGCGCCAAGGTGATGTGGGACGGTGACAACGCGTCCTCGGGGCTCGGCATGACCCTCGTGTCGGTCGCGCCGGGGCAATCGACCGTGAGCATGCCGATCACCGCAGCGATGGTGAACGGGCATGGCACCTGCCATGGCGGCTACATCTTCACGCTGGCAGACTCGGCCTTCGCCTTCGCCTGCAACAGCCGCAACCAGCGCGCCGTGGCGCAGCATTGCTCGATCACCTATCTGGCGCCGGGCCGTCTTGGCGACATGCTGACGGCGCGCGCCACGGAGTTGTCGCGCGCGGGCCGAAGCGGCATCTACGACATCATGATCGACAACCAGGACGGCATGGCCATTGCCATGTTCCGTGGGCATTGCCGCACCATCAAGGGCGAGCTTCTGCCCGGCGTCATTGTCAGGGACTGAGGGCGGACGATGTTCTCGATTTCCACCTACAAGCCGCTGACCGAGCCTATCGAAACCGCCTCGCGCGACGAGATCGCGGCGCTCCAGCTCAAGCGCCTGAAATGGTCGCTGGCCCACGCCTACGCCAACGTGCCCGCCTATCGCGCCAGGTTCGATGCGGCAGGCGTGCGCCCCGACGACCTTGCGACGCTAGCCGACCTGGCGAAGTTCCCGTTCACCGCCAAGGCCGACCTGCGCGATAATTACCCGTTCGGCATGCTGGCCGTGCCGCGCGACCAGGTCTCGCGCATCCATGCCTCGTCCGGCACCACGGGCAAGCCGACCGTGGTTGGCTACACCGCCGCCGACATCGCCATGTGGGCCGACGTGATGGCCCGCTCGATGCGGGCGGCGGGCGCGCGGCCCGGCATGATGGTGCATCTGGCCTATGGCTACGGGCTGTTCACCGGCGGGCTCGGGGCCCATTACGGCGCCGAGAAACTTGGCTGCACGGTGGTGCCGATCTCGGGCGGCATGACAGAGCGACAGGTGCAGTTGATCACGGATTTCCAGCCCGACATCATCATGGTGACGCCGAGCTACATGCTGGCCATTCTCGACGAGTTCCGGAAAGCCGGGCTCGATCCGCGCGCCGCCTCACTGAAGCTCGGCATCTTCGGGGCGGAGCCCTGGACGAACGCCATGCGCGGCGAAATCGAGCAATCCTTCGACATGCACGCCGTCGACATCTACGGGCTGTCGGAAGTGATCGGTCCCGGCGTCGCCAACGAGTGCGTCGAGACCAAGGATGGGCTGCACATCTGGGAGGATCATTTCTACCCCGAGATCATCGATCCAGACACGGGCGAGGTGCTGCCTGACGGCGCGAAGGGCGAACTGGTATTCACCTCGCTGACCAAGGAGGCGATGCCGATCATCCGCTACCGCACGCGCGACCTGACGCGGCTGCTGCCGGGCACTGCCCGCTCGATGCGGCGCATGGAGAAGGTCACGGGCCGCTCGGACGACATGATGATCGTGCGCGGCGTCAACGTCTTTCCAACGCAGATCGAGGAGATGCTGCTTCAGTTCGAGGCGCTCTCCGCGCACTACCAGATCGTGCTGACCCGAAACGGGCGCATGGACGAGATGGAAGTGATCGTCGAGGCGCGCAGGAACGCTGCGCCCGCAGCGGAAGCGGCGGGCCAGGCGCTGGCCGCGCGAATCAAGGACAGGATCGGCATCAGCGCGAAGATCAGCGTGCGGCCACCCGACGGCATCGAGCGCTCGGCCGGCAAGGCCCGCCGCATCATCGACAACCGGCCCAAAACCTGAGCACCAAGACTTGAGCCCAGAAACTGCGCTCGAGAACTGAACAGGACACATTCGACAATGGCTCGCCCGATTGCAGCAGACCATGACGCCAAGCGCCGCGCCATCCTGAAGGCTGCGGCCCGGCTGTTCGCGAGCCTGGGCTTCGACAGGGCGTCGATGGCCGAGATCGCCGCCGCGTGCGGGGTCTCGAAGGCGCTGCTGTATCACTACTACGCCAACAAGGACCACCTGCTGTTCGACATCATCCGCTCGCACCTCGATGATCTGGTGGGCGCTGTGGAAGGTGTCGACGTGGCGTTGCCGCCAAGGGAGCGCCTCGCCGGCATGATCACGGAACTGCTGGACGCGTATCGCCACGCCGACGAGGAACACCAGATCCAGATCAGCGACATGAAGCGGCTGCCGGAAGCGACAAGGATCGAGCTGGTCGCGCGCGAACGGCTTCTGGTGCAGCGGTTTTCAACGGCGATCGCGGCGGCGCATCCGCCGCTGGCCGGCCGCAAGGACTTGCTGACCCCGATCACGATGAACCTGTTCGGCATGATGAACTGGAAATTCATGTGGTTCCGTGAGAACGGCCCTGTCAGCCATGACGCTTTCTCAAAGCTGGTGATGACCATGATCGAGGCCGGCGCCGCGGCAGTTGTCACAGCAAGCCCGTTGCCCGCGACGCCAAGGGCAGCAGCCGGATCGCATTGAGCCGGCGGGGAGAGGGACCGGCATGCCGCAAGGCACCCGTTCCCATTCTTGTCCGCAGCACGCGATCAACTGCCGTGACCCTTGCGTCATGGCGGTGATTGGTGCGAGAACCTCGTGCCGTTCCATGACTTGCGAGTGCAAACCAAGATGAATTTCCAGTCCGAGCGCCGACATGTTCGCCCCACAATGCTCGGGTTCGCCGCCGTGCTGACGCTTTCGGTCACCTTCCAGGTGGCGGCGCAGACAAGGCCGCAGCAGCCACCACCGCCCGCCGCTGCGCCATCCGCTGCACCTGCCCCTGCGCCTGCCGCGCCGCCGCAGGTCGCCAACGAGCCGCAGTCCACCACCGCCGCGTTCGGCGACTGGGTGATGCGCTGTGCACGCCAGGGCGAGGGCGCCGCCGTCGTTCGCATCTGCGAGGTTTCGCAAACCATACAGGTCCAGGGGCAGCAACGTCCGCTGGCGCAGGTCGCATTCGGCAGGGTCCAGCGCACTGATCCGATGAAGCTGACCGCCGTCCTGCCAAGCAACGTCTCTTTCCCGTCGGTGGTTCGCGTGACCGTCGAAGACAAGGACCCGCAGCCGTTCGATCTGGTGTGGCGGCGCTGCATCCCCGGCGCCTGCATCGCTGACGCCGAACCCAATGCAGGCACGCTTCAGCGTTTCCGTGCGCGGACCGAGCCTGCCAGCCTGACCTTCAAGGATGCGGGCGGGCGCGATGTCGCCATCCCCTTGTCCATGCGCGGCCTCGCCCAGGCCCTCGACGCGCTGGCCAAGGAAGCGATCTGAGATCACGGCGCGCTGGGACTTGCGCCGCTGAGCGCAGACTGCACAAGGCTTGGGTCAGGGCTTGAGAAAAGAGATCGGCGTGAACTCTGACCGATATTTGTCCCATAGGCCTTTCGGGAACAGCGTCATCGCCTTTTGAGATTCATCACCATCATGAAAGCCGGTCAGCGTAATCCCTGCTTCAGGAAAAACGATGAACCCAAGCATCTCATAACAATTTCCAAAATTCCTTTCGATTGTCCGAAGCACGAGAAAGCTTTCGGTTGCGAAGATATCTGTGGAACTCAACATCAACCCTTTGGCTCTCCGCGTCGCGCCGATCTGGAAGAGCTTGGAGTTTTGATCGAAGAAACAGTTCATATGGTTGTCATAATATAATTCGACATCGCCATCGGATCGACTTTCGGACGTGGGCTGCCCGAGCACGGCCGCAACATCGGCAGGCGACATTCCGAACTGGATGGACCCTAGCCCGACCAGCGGGACAATGTTCATTTCGGCTGGCATCTCAATCCCACTTGCCCATCTTGTCATGTTTCTGTCGGCATTCCGCGTATTTCTTCATTTCTTCTATCGCTTCGTCGTATTTTTTCGGATCACCGCTCTCCCTTGCGATCCTCTTGACGTCGTCGATCTCTCTCTTGAGGGCTTCCTCGAATTTGCCGTTGTTGATCAAGTCGCGCTGCTGCCGCCTGAATTCGATGCCTTTCAAGCCCTTGTTGCCGTTACTCATTGTCTTCGCGTGATCGGCTGGCTCCATCTGGATGGCCGGAAGATCATCGATGTTGCCCTTGTATTGATCTTTCGATGGCATGTGATGGGAATCAAGGCCATCGTTGCGCGGGCCTTTCGTGTTGCCGTGAGCACCGCCCCTATACTTGCCCTTTCCATCGCCCTGCCTCAAGTGCTTGCAGGGGTCCTCATCACAGTCCTTGCATTCCTTTTCCCTGGCGTTTGCGGCTTCCAGCGCCTTGGCTGCAGCAGCGGCCTTTCTCAGGCGTTCCGCAGCTTGGAGCGCCTTGAGCGCGCGATAGGCTTTGTATGTCCTGTAGGCCCATATTCCACCACCGATGACGGCCGGAACTGCCATGTTCAGCCCCTGCCGCCGGCTTCACGTTCGAACTCGGCAATCATCACGTCGTAGAGATCATCCAGGGTCTCGTGCGGAGGCGCATTGCTTTGCTGGAAAGCTTCGCGCACCGGGTCGCCAGCCGAGATCGCGCCTCCAGTTGCGAGATGAAGATAAGTCCACTTGCCGAGCGATTGCTCGCTGACGAGCCCCAAAGCACGCCCGCTGCGGTCCGCCTGATCGATCTGGGCGAGCAGCGACGGTTCGTCAAACCGATCAACGAGTTCCGGGTCGATGTGTCTGAGGTAGGCTTTAATGCGCCGATAGGACAGATCGACACGAAACCGCGACATCGCCGCGAGCTGCTCCGCCGAGAAAACGAGCATGCCGCCCGGGCGGGTGGTGTCGTTCGCGGGATGCGCGGCGATGCTAGCATCCGCATCATGACGCGATTGGAACGCGAGGCTTGTCGCAAGTCCGAAGAAGCGGGGTCTCTGTTCATCAGTGAACTGCGGCAGCATCAGGGCCAGCACATTCGGATCCCAGTGCCGGAAGATGACTGCCATCATCGGGGTCGGTGTCTTAACCGGCGTGGAGGCATCCGGTGGATCATCATCCGCGACCGTTCTTGGGATCTGCGCCATGTTCAGCGTGCGCAAGTGCCGATAAAGCGACGGCTCGCCAGCGGGCCATGACCAGATCACGGGCGCACGTCCATTGCCCACAAGGGCGATCACTGCGGTGACCTGGCCTGCTGAGTCGAGCGGGATGAGAAACGGCCCCGAGGCCACCGCGTCCGCATCGCCGGCCTCCAGAAACAATGGCCTTCCCCTTATCTCGTAGTTGGCCAACAGGCGGGCCATGTCGTCGAAGAGCGCGCCATCGAGCAGCGCGAACAGTTCGGGCTGCATCTTCGAGCGGGCTTCGGCGATCAGCCTGGCCGTGACGGTCATCCCCGTTGCGGGCCGCGGATCATCCGGGCTCAAGTCATCGGAAAAGAGACCGGCCATCTTCAGACCGCTCTCAAGGCTTCACGAATGGCGAACTGTTGGTGGCCGCGCCCTTCATGCATGGTTTGCCAGGTGGTGGCAGGGAGCCGCCCGGACCCATGTTGCCGCCGCCGCCCGCATCGCCGATCAACACGGTCGGCATGCCCGTGACGATCACGCCGCCATGCGTGGTCTGGTCGCCAATGCGGGCCGCCGGCAGATTGTTGACGAGAACCGAGGCGGAGCCCTTGATGATCGCGTCCAGCGGACCGACGCAAAAACACTTGTCTGTCACGCGCGCCTGCGGAAGGTTGCCGGTCAGCACATTAAGCGAACACGTCGGGAGGATAGGCCCGCCGACATGCGGGATTGGCGGCGTTCCAGGCGTCACCAACGGGCATGTATGCAGGTCGGTCACGCGCGCAGCAGGCTGGCCCATCTCGCATGACCTTTCGTAATAAAAAGCTTATTTCACCTATTTCGAGAATAGTCAGGTCGGTTCAACTGGTCAAGCAACGGCACAGCGCATGCCGCCTGATGCCGGGCCGTACGTTACATCGTCAGGTTGATCGATGGACGGGGCGCGGATGGGGCAGGAGTGGCAGGGGCAGGCGTCGCACGCGGCGTTGCGGCGGGCTGGCGCTGTGGCGTCTCGGCGCGCTGGCGTGGCGGCTGGCGCTGCTGGCGGCGCGGGGCAGGCTCGTCATCCTCCTCGACGGCCCGCGCACGCCGCGTCGGCTGGGTTGGCTGAACGGCCGCAATGCACGTCGTCGCCTGCTTGACCTGGCCTGGCCCGCAGCCGATGCGGCCCGTGCAGACGGGCGCCTTGCGGGCCTTCAGGAATTCGAGCACCTCGCTGGTCAACGGGCGCAAGCTTCTGCTGTCGTCTCCCAGGCTCCGCTCGGCGGTTTCGAGGCCGACGCTCAGGTCTTGCGATAGGCGTCCATTTGTTGGCCCGACGAAGCAGCCGAGGCGCTTGAGTTCCGCCTGCGCCGCGCGGATCTGATCCCGCGAGGTCAGTTCCGGAAGCAGTGGCAGCGCCGCAGGCGGCGGGTCGGCGAGGCGTGCAAGCTGCGTGTCTCCAGCCGGCATCCCGACCGGCTTGTCGTCCGGCAGGCTTTCCTCATCGAGCAAACCGGAGCGCCTGTTCTCACGCTCTATGCGTTGCTGCGCGATGCGGCGCTGATCGCTCGTGAACCGGCTGACCTCGTCGGCGACAAGGCCGCTGAAGCCTTGCGCAGCCCCGGCCGGAACCGCAGGGGCCAGCACCGATGCGGCCCCACCGGCAGCGGTGGGCGGGGCGGCAAGCGCAAGGCGGCTCTGGGCGGCGCGGGCTTCGGCGGCAAGTCTTTCGTCTTCATCGCGCTTGCGCTGGGCGGCGGCATCCGCCAAGCGCTGCTTCTCCGCCTCAGCGGCACGCGCGGCGTCTTCCTTCTGGCGCAGTTCGGCAAGGCGGCGCTCCTCACGCGCCCGGGCCTCGGCCTCGCGTTTTTCGTCGTCTGCACGCTGGGCGGCCTGTCGCCGCTCGTCCTCATCACGCCGGCGCTGCGCGGCGACTTCCGCCAAGCGCTGCTTCTCGGCCTCCGCCGCACGCGCAGCTTCTTCCTTCTGGCGAGCCTCGGCCAAGCGGCGCTCCTCGCGAGCCCGGGCCTCTGCGACGCGCTTTTCCTCCTCGGCGCGCTGGGCGGCCTGTCGGCGCTCGTCCTCATCGCGCCGGCGCTGGGCGGCGACTTCCGCAAGCCGCTGCTTCTCGGCCTCTGCCGCACGCGCGGCTTCGTCCTTCTGGCGGGCCTCGGCCACACGCCGCTCCTCACGGGCGCGCGTTTCCGCCACGCGCCGCTCCTCCTCGGCCTGCTGGGCGGCAAGCCGGCGCTCATCCTCCTCGCGCTTGCGCTGGGCAGCGGCATCGGCGGCGCGTTCGGCCTCTTCCCTCTGCCGAAGTTCGGCAACACGCCGCTCCTCCAGCGCGCGGGCTTCGGCAACCCGCCTTTCCTCGTCGGCACGCTGGGCCGCAAGCCTGCGTTCGTCATCCTCGCGCTTGCTCTGGGCCGCTGCTTCGGCGAGGCGCTGCCGCTCCGCCTCGGCGGCACGTTCGGCCTCTTCCTTCTGGCGAAGCTCTGCGAGACGTCGTTCCTCCCGCACCCATGCTTCGGCCTGGCGCCTGTCCTCCTCGGCGCGCTGGGCCGCCAACTGGCGCTGTTCTTCCTGTCTCTTGAGCTCCGCCTCGCGCTCGGCCTGACGGACGCGTTCCGCGGCGATCTGCGCCGCGCGGGCGGTCATCTGGCCTTCGATCGCGCGCAATTCGCTTGCGGTCTGGGCCTGCCGATCGAACTGCTCGCGCTGAAACCGGGCCTCGACAGCCTGCTGGCGCGCAATCGTCGACTTGCGCCGACGCTCAAGCCGCCAATCCTCCATGGATGGAGAGACAGCCTGCGTGCCGGATTGCTGCGCAGCAGGCGAAGAGGGACTGCTCTGCACCTTGTGCAGGAGCATGTCCGGCTCTGCCGAGGAACCGTGCCGGAAAGGAGCGACAGCGACCGCTGTCCAAGGCACAAATGCGCCGACAGGTGAACACGCCATGCCCACCAGCAATGCCAGACATGCCGTGGATGCCTGCCAACCGCGCACGCGCGAACCCCTGACCCTGTTGCCTGCTTGTTATCTTACCTACAGTCTGGCCTGACCGCAATTGTCGTGCATGCTGCCGCCGCGCACGGGTCGCTGCAAAGCAAAACGGTCCGCCATGCGCTGGCAGACCGTGTTGTTTCTCGTCATGACGTGGGCCGGACTAGAAGCCGTTGCCGACCGTCATCCAGAAAAGCGGCTGGCGCTTCACGGTCGGCGCTGCCGCTGCGACACGCAGCACGGGTTGCTGAACAGCGACTGCTGCGGGGCGAGCGGACCGGGGGGCCACGTTTGCAAATGTCTTTGGACGGCGCGGGGGCAAGGCCGCCGTGGTCAGCACAGGCACCGAATGATCCTGCTCGAGCACGGCATCAAGGGCTTGCGACACCAAGGTTGCGCGGCCGTTCCAGCCGCCATCCAGCAATGGCTCATCTGCACGCGCTGGCGCGGCTGAGGCCAAGGCGAGCGATCCGGCGATGCAAAGGCAATTCAGAAAGGTCATGTTCATGGCGCTTCTCCTGACATCCTTGTAGCACGGGCAGGCATTCACTCCAAACACGATACGCATAAACGGTAACCGCTCCGTTGCCGGAACACCGCAAATCCGATCCTTGCGGTCACGAATGACAACAGCGGAACTTGCCACCTGCAGCGTCTGACGGTCGTCCGATTGCGGCGGCGTCAATGGACGCGCGCCGCTGAAGATCATCAGAACTGAAGGCGCAGCCCGGCGTTTAATGCCTTGCCCTCGATCTTGTCGCCAAACCGCATGTCTGCCCGCAGAAAGCCGAGAAGCGGCGTATTGAGGACGCGGAACTGGACGCCTGCGCCGACCTGCCCGAAGGTGCCCACGCGATCTGTCTGGATGTCGAACGCCAGACCCTGGCTCGTGAAGATCGCACGTGCCTTCGTCGGCTTGGCGAACTCATGCCAGACAGCCGCGCTGACAAAGGGCACGACCACCAGGGAATCGCTCAGCGGCACAGCGATCCCTGCATTGAAGCCAATGCGGCCAAGCAGGCTGTCGGCTGCCGAGAAATTCATGAAGTCGCCGGCAGCGCCAGTGGCGAACTGCAGGTTGTCGAAGCGCGTGGTGCCCTTCGACAGACCGATCTGCGGTTCGAAATAGGCGTTCTCCAGGATGGAAAAGCGATAGGACATCGAGCCGTTGTAGCTGAGGCCGTCGCCCTTCAGACGCTGGCTCGGGCCGACGAAATAGGCCCCCACGCCATCGGGATCAAACGCGCCGACCTTGGCATTGTAGTAATCCTTGCGCACGTTGAACTCGGCGGTGAATGGCCCGTTGGTTGCGAACATGTAGCCGCCGATGAAGGGCACCTCCATGCTGACCTGGGTTGTCGTGCGCAATGGTGCAAGCCCGGCCCCGCCAGGATTGGGGGTCGATGAATTGCCGGACGCCTTCGTCTGGACAAAGCCGCCCATGATGCCGGCATGGAGATTCCAGCCGGTATTGTTGACGTTGCAGATGCCGAGGTCGACGCCGCCCTGCCCGCCCGAGAAGCGCGATTCGGATTTCGTCGAGCCCGAGAAGGTTGCCCCGTTGCCGCCACCGGCACTGTTGCTGCGCACAGTGGTCTCGCCTGCGTTGAGGCGAATGAACGGACCGCCCATCAACTGGTTCGGCTGGCAATTGTCAGGACGCGAGATGATGGCGGAGGCGGGTTGGTGGAAGCCGGCCTGCAGTGAGTTGACCACACCCGCGATGCCGGCCGCCACGCCGCTGACAGGCCCGGAATTGAACTGCGAGATCACCTGGAAGCTGTTCGGGTTGGCCGGGTTCTGACGCAGGAAGTAATCAAAGAAACCGCCGGCGCCGATCCGGCCGAGGTTCGTGACATTCAGCGATGTGCCCGCCCCTGCGGTCACGACGTCGACCGGCGTGGCGAATGCGAACCGGTTGACCCCGAGGAGCGTCACGTCGATCCTGCTGGACCCTGTGGCAGCGCCGTTGATGTTGAGACGGTCGGCGGTGCCTGCGTCGGTGTTCACTTCGAGCGACACCCTCGAACCCGCCGCGCCCGCGTAGGTTCCTGTCATGGTCAGGACATCGCTGGCGACGCCGTTGACCAGGGACACATTGCCGGTTGCCGCGTTGTTGAACGCCCCCGCGCCAAGCGTCCGCGTTCCGGTGCTGTTGACGACGCCGCTGTTGTTGAATGTGCCGATGCCGGTGAAATTCCCGCCAGCGAGATTGAACGTGCCGGCGGCAGCGTTGTTGAAGGTCGTCGTCGCGCCGCCAAGGTTGCCCGTCACGTTGAACACGCCGGCGTTGCTCGCCGCGGCGCTGTTCAGCGTGCCCGCGCCATTGAATGTGCCGTTGTTGGTGAACGCGGCGGCAGCGGCCAGCGTGCCGGTGCTCGAGAGCGTCGCCCCGGCAGCGTTGGAGAAGGTCGGGGCCGTCACCGTGCCGGCGTTGGTGAACCTTCCCGCATTGTTGGCGATGGCTGCGGCGGCGATGCTGCCGCCCGCACCGACCGCCACGGCGGTTGCAGAAGAACTGTTGTTCGTCAGGGTGCTCACGCCCGACAGCGCGAAAGCGCCGATCGAAACCGTGCCGACGCCATTGTTGTTGAGCGCGCCGCCATTGTTGTTGAGCGCTCCGCCCAGCGAGAACGCGCCGGTGTTCGTGATGCCGCCGCTGATGTTGCCCGATGCAATGGTGGTGGCCGAGTTTGTCAGGCCGCCATTGATCGTCCCGCTGGTGTTCAGCGTGCCGCCGGTGACATTGGCTCCGCCGGCGAGCGTGCCGGTATTGGCGAGCGTTCCAGCCTGGATTGTCGTGAGGCCTGCGTAGGTGTTGACGCCTGAGAGCGTGAAGACACCTGTGCCAACCTTGGTCAACCCGCCTGTGCCGGAGATGATGCCGGCGAACGCCGTGTTGGTGTTGTCGCCGCCCGTGGTCAGGGTGCCTGCGCCAAGCGTCACGAAAGAGCCTGCCACACCTGCCAGTGAGCCGATGGCCTGGCTGTTGCCAGCCAGATCGAGCGTTCCGCCGGCGCCGACCGAAACCGCTGTGTTGGCCGGCAGGGCATTGGCCACGCCGACCCTGAGCGTGCCGCCATTGATGGCGGTGGCGCCGGCATAGGTGTTGACGCCGCCGAGCGTGAAGACGCCAGCGCCGGCCTTGGCCAGCCCGCCTGCGCCGGAGATGACGCCCGCGAAAGCCGTGTTGCTGTTGTCGCCGCCTGTGGTCAGCGTGCCTGCGCCAAGCGTGACGAAGGACCCTGCGCCGCCCGCCAGCGAACCGATGGCCTGGTTGTTGCCGGCCAGATCGAGGGTACCGCCCGCAGCGATCGTGACGGCTGTGTTGGCCGGCAAGGCATTGGCCACGCCGACCCTGAGCGTGCCGGCATTGATGGCGGTGGCGCCGGCATAGGTGTTGACGCCGGACAGTGTGAACACGCCCGTGCCGGCCTTGACCAGCCCGCCCGCACCGGAGATGATGCCGGCGAAAGTTGTCGAGGCATTGTTGCCGCCCATGGTCAAGGTGCCGGCACCCAGCGTCACGCTGCCGATGCCGCCAACCGCGCTGGCGAGCGAGCCGATGGTCTGGTTGTTGCCGGCCAGATCGAACGTCGCGCCGGTGCTGACCGTCACGGCGGTGTTGGTCGGCAGCGCATTGGCGACCGTTGTCCGCAACGTGCCGGCATTGATGTCGGTCGCGCCGGCATATGTGCTGACGCCGCCAAGCGAGAGGATGCCCGCACCGATCTTGGTGAGGCCGCCCGCGCCGGTGATCGGCACGTTGATCGCAGCGTCGACGGCGGTGTTGATGATGCTGAAGCCGCCCGTGGTGGCAAGGCTGCCCGCGCCGCCGAGCACATAGCCCGCCGTTGTGAAATTGAGCTGCTGGAACGCCTGCGTGCCCACGACCGTGACCGCGCCGCCCGCAGCGCCCGCGAACGTGCCGTTGACGCTCTGCCAGTTGGTGTTGAAATCGCCGCCGGGCGAGTTGGTCCAGTTGGTGTCGGCCGCGTTCCAGGTGCCTGCGCCGCCGTTGATCACGCCGTTGCCGACGAGGCCCGCCCCATCCCAGAACTGTTCGGTGACTGCGCCGACCTGCAGGTTGACCTGGCCGTTGACGTTGGTGAGCACAACGACCGGCGTGCCGGCCGCCGTGAAGCCGGCAGGCAACGTGCCGATGTCGAGCGTGTTGTTGGTCAGCGCGCCGCCATAGTTATAAAGACGGTAGAAGCCGTTCGAGAAGCCCGGCGCGACCGAGGTGATGTTCAGCGTGCCGTCGAGCGTGAGCGCGCCGCCGACATTGACCAGATCGTTGTTGGCCCCGCCGACCACATTGGCCTGGCCGAGTTCAAAGGCGGATACGGACGCGCCGTTGAGCACGAGGTTGCCCGCGATGGTGAGCGTGCCCGGGCTCTGGCCTGCGGCCAGGGTCCCGCCGAGCACGTTGACGTTGCCGCCGACCGTGCCGATGCCCTGCAGCGTGCCGCCTGGGTTGACGTTGAGCGTCGACGCCGCGGAGCCCAGCGTGCCATTCACGCGCAGAATGCCGGCGTTGACGTTCGTGATGCCGGCGAAAGCCCCGCTTGCGCCGGTGAGGATGGTGGCGCCCGTGCCGGCCTGATTGATCGTGCCGTTGCCCGATATGGCGTTTGCGACCGTCGCAATGTCGGTGCGGTTGAAGGTCAGCGTGGCGTTGTTGACGACGTTGCCAGTGCCAAGGGTTCCGGCAGCGCCGCCAGCCCCGACCTGCAGCGTGCCGGAAGTGATCGTGGTTGTTCCAGCATAAGTGTTGTTGCTGTCGAACGTGACCAGCCCGGTGCCGATCTGGTTGAACGCCCCTGTGCCCGAAATGACGCCGCTCAGCGAAACGGTGTTCGAGGAGTTGATGGTCAGCGTGCCGTTGTTCACGAAACCGCTGGTATTGGGGCTCCCGCCGATGAGGGCCCCGCCATTTCCGATCTGCAGAGTGCCTGCGCTGATCGTGGTCGCGCCAGTGTAGGTGTTGGCATTGGTGAAGATGAGAGTGCCGGCGCCGATCTTCTCGAGCGGGCGCGCTCCTCCAAGCTCGCTGATGTTGCCCGACTGGGTCGCCACATCCGCAGCCAGAACTTCAAGCTGGGTCGTGTTGGAGTTGAGGATGAGCTGCGATGCCTCGTTCACGCCATTGGCGTAGCTGATCACCGAGCCGGTGGTGGTGATCGTGCCGCTGATGGCGTTGGAATTGGTGATCCGAAGAGTGCCAGCGCCATCCACGGACACATCGCCGGCGATCGTGCCGCTGACAGTCGTGGTCCCGGTCTGGATCGTAGTGGCGCCCGCGCCGGTCAGCGTGCCCGAAATGGTGCCGCCTTCCAGCGTTTTGGCGCCGGCGGACGAAACCGTGCCGGCCAGATCACCACCAGTCTGCGTGAAGGTCGCCGCGGTGAGCGTGGCCGCACCCGCAATCGTGCCCCCTTGCAGTGACACGCCGCCGACCGTCTCGGCGGCATTCACGTTGACCGTGCCGCCGGTGACCGTGAGAAGCTGGCCATCGGCAAGGTTGGTGCCTGCGTTGAGGCTGAGCGCCCCGCCGGACACGCTGGTTGCGCCCGTCACCACGCCGGTATTGGTGAAATCGCCGTCCGAGACGCTCAGCGCACCCGTGATCGTGCCGGCATTGTTGCTGGTCCCGTTTGAGCCATAAGCCAGACTGCCCACCAATTGACCGCCGTTGTTGATGACGATCCTGCCTGAACTGCTGAGAGTCACGGGCGACGTCAGTGTCCCGCTGATCGTCAGCCCACCCGTCGAGATGTTGGTTTGCGCGACGGTGAACGCGTCACCTCCGGAGATGAGCGGCTGAAAGGCAAGCAAGCCATTGTTGACGATGACTGTCCCGCCAGCAGCCGGCAGCGCATCGCCGTCCCAGTTCGTAGCGGTGCCCCAGTTGGTGCTCGTCTGGCCGTCCCACGTCTGCGCCTCGGACGCCAACGGCTGAAACACCAGCATCGCGGCGATGACGCCGCCGATCAGCGCGGTGCTGGCCGAAAGAGTGGCGCGGCGAGGTGCGGCAGGTTCACGGCGGGCGGCGATCAGGCTCAGGACTGATGATGTCGTCACGGAAACCTCGAGAACAAAAGCAAGCACGCCAAAAAATGGCAAAATTCGAATCCAGTTAACATCCGTTAGCAAATGGCTGCAGGTCAAGCAATGACGGAGCGGCAGATTCCGGTACGTCATGGTAAACGGCCGCCGCCTGTGCAGCACAAGGCAGGCATCGAATTCAAGTCATGATTACAATGACTTGCGCCCATACGCCCGTGATGCTCGGCTGAACCTCCAACCTGCGCGCCAAGAGAATCCTAAACTGTGGCGCTGAGGCCACAGCGGATGCGCCCTGATGTGCGGCATCGGCACGGATGCCACGTTCCCGCCGCAAGGCGGCCGCATCGGGGGCGGGCCGCTATGCCGGCGGGTCATCCTCGGCGATGAAGAGCGTGCCCCACTCGGCGGGCCACAACTCCTGCGGGTCGAGCACCACAATCGCCGCCTTCATGTCGTTCGCGAGCTTCACCGCAGCGCGGATGGCGTCCTTGCCCGGCATGGCTTCGCTCTTGTAGTTCTTCGGCAGCCGCCCGCCACTGGCGCTGGCGGGGCAGTGCACCACGCCGAACTGCACGCCATCCTGCGCGACCAACTCCAGCGTGATCGCGTCAGTCTGGACGGCGTCGACCTTCTCGAATTCGTTCTTTCGCGGCGTGCCGCCGAGCTTGGCGCTGATTTCCATTGTTGCCTCCTGTGGTTCAGCGGCGTTGCGCCGCTCCGGTCGAGTTCACGTTCCTCAGCCCCGCTTCGAAATCTGGTCGCGCATGGCCTTGATGATGAAGGGCATGCCGTGGCCGCCCTTTCCGATGACAAACTCCGACCCGAGATGCCTCGACAGCGGCTTGGTGTAGTCCGTCACCACTTCGTTGACCAAATCACCACTGGTCTTGAGATGCACGATGGCATCTTCGAGCGACAAACCGCCGGGCGCAAACCCGATGCCGGCGGAATTGAAGACAATGGCCCGCACGCCGTGCTTCTGCGCGGCATACTGCGCCAGACCGCCGCCGAGCGAGTGCCCGGTCAGATAAATGCCTTTATGACCATACTTCGCAATGGCCGCGCGCGCGACAAGATCGGCAACGTCATACTGCGTTGACGGCGCATTGCGCGGATTGAGGATCTTCGAGAAGATCCCGAACGGCATCACGGCTTCCGCCGCATTCAGGACGCTCAAGGTCGCGGGCAGATTTGTCATCAGCCAATCCTGGATGATGGCGATTGTCTCGGCGCGGCTGCGCGGAACACGCAGTTCGGCGCTGCCCTCGAAGCACAGCACATGGGCATTGTCGAAGCGCGATGACAGCCGATAGATCGCCGCGTTCAAGCCGAAAAGCTTGCCAAGGAGGACGTGAAGCTTGGCGTTGCGTGCGCCGGCGCCGTCCTCGCGCCCGTTCAGCATGACATCGGTCCAGCTTTCGCCAAAGGTCGCGCCAAGCAGATCGTAGCATTTTTCATCGCGGGAGTAGACGTCCTGGGCCATGTAGGCGAAGGGCAAGGCTCGTTCGAACGCCGCAATTGAGAGGGTTTTGCCAGGCTTCGCGCCGGGTTGGGGCTCGAGCCACATCACTTGACCTCATATGCGAACTCGCCGTCCGCCAGGCTGACCACCGCCTCGGTGACCGGCTCGCGCGCGATCTGGCGACTGAGGATGCCGCGTGAGAGGGCGGGCAGGATCGAGTTGGTGACGATATTGTCGATCATGCGCCCGCCCGAGGCCGGGTCGTTGCAGAGCGAGACGATCTTCTCGACCACGGCGTCGTCATAGGTGAAGGCCGCCTTGTGGTTGTCGCGCAGGCGGCGGCCGATGCGGCTGAGGTTGAGCCTGACGATGCCGCCCAGCATCTCGGGCGAAAGCGGCAGATAGGGGATGGTGACGATGCGGCCCAGCAGCGCCGGCGGGAACACCTTGAGCAGGTCGGGCTTCAACGCCGCTGCCAGCGCCTCGCCGTCGCTGGCGTAGGACGGGTCCTGCGCCAGCATCATGATCGTGTCGGTGCCGACATTCGAGGTCAGCACGATCAGCGTGTTCTTGAAGTCGATGCGGCGGCCAGTGCCATCCTCCATCATGCCCTTGTCGAAGACCTGGAAGAACAGTTCATGCACGTCAGGGTGGGCTTTCTCGACCTCATCGAGCAGCACGACCGAGTAGGGCTTGCGGCGCACGGCCTCCGTGAGACGCCCGCCCTCGCCATAGCCGACATAGCCCGGAGGCGCGCCCTTCAGCGTCGAGACGGTGTGCGCCTCCTGGAACTCGCTCATGTTGATGGTGATGACGTTCTGCTCGCCGCCATAGAGCGCCTCGGCCAGGGTCAGCGCGGTTTCGGTCTTGCCGACGCCAGATGGGCCGCACAGCATGAACACGCCGATGGGCTTGTTGGGGTTGTCGAGCTTGGCGCGGTTGGTCTCGATGCGCTTGGAGATCATCTGAAGGCCATGCGACTGGCCGACAACGCGCTGGTTGAGGATTGCGGGCAGATTGAGGATGTTCTGGATCTCGTCGGCGACCATGCGTCCAACCGGGATGCCGGTCCAGTCGGAGACGACCGACGCCACGGCCTGATCGTCGACATAGGGGTAGATCGTGCGCTTGTCGGCCTCGAAGCCGTCGAGTTCGCCGATCTTGGCCTTGAGTTCACCGCGCCTGGCCTCGGCATCGTCACCGGCGTCCGCCAGCGAGGCGCGCAGGTCCAGCACCTCCGTCACGATCGCCGCTTCGCGCTGCCATTCCGCATCGAGACCGGCGAGCCTCGCGCCGTGCTTTTCAGTTTCGGCTTCGATTTCCGCGATGCGGTCCGAACTGTCAGCGCCGAGATCGCGGTCGGAGGTCAACGCATCGCGCTCGGCCTCCAGCGAGGCGATTGTCGCGCGGGTGTCTTCGATCGAGGCTGGCGTCGTGGTCTGGCTGATGGCGACGCGGGCGCAGGCGGTGTCGAGCAGGCTCACCGCCTTGTCGGGCAGTTGCCGCGCCGGGATGTAGCGCATCGACATGGCGACGGCGGCGACCACGGCGCTGTCGGCGATCTTGACCTTGTGGTGCTTCTCCATGGGCCCGATCAGGCCGCGCAGCATGTCGCAGGCGCGTCTCAGGTCCGGCTCATCGACGTTGATGGGCTGGAAGCGCCGCGTCAGCGCCGGGTCCTTCTCGATGTACTGCCGGTATTCGGACCAGGTCGTCGCCGCGATGGTGCGCAGCGTGCCGCGCGCCAGCGCGGGCTTGAGCAGGTTGGCGGCGTCGCCGGTGCCTGCCGCGCCCCCTGCCCCGATCAGGGTGTGCGCCTCGTCGATGAACAGGATGATCGGAGTCGGCGAGGATTGCACCTCGTCGATCACGGCGCGCAGGCGCTGCTCGAACTCGCCCTTCATCGAAGCGCCGGCCTGCATCAGGCCGACATCGAGCACGCAGAGCCGGACGCCCTGCAATGGCGGCGGCACCTGGCCGGAGGCGATGCGCTGGGCGAAGCCCTCGACCACGGCCGTCTTGCCGACGCCGGCCTCGCCAGTCAGGATCGGATTGTTCTGCCGCCGCCGCATCAGCACGTCGATCAACTGGCGGATTTCGTCATCCCGGCCAAGGATCGGATCCATCTCGCCGGATGCGGCCTTGGCGGTCAGGTCCTGCGAAAAACGGTCGAGCGCGGTGTTGCCCTTGGGGCCGGCAGCGGCCCCATCTGCGGCTGGCGAGGACAAGCCCGAGCCGTCCATCGGCCGGAGATTTTCCTCGTCCGATCCGGCCCACATCCTGCGATGCTCTGCCGCGAGCGTATCGACGTTGATCTTGGAGAACTCCTGCGACACCGACATGAAGGCGCGCCGCAGATCCTGCGTCTTGAACGCCGCCAGCAGCAGATGACCGGTCCTGATCTGGGTCTCGCCGAAGAACAGCGTGGCGTAGTGCCAGCCGCGGTCCAGCATGTCGACCATGGCATTGGAGACGCCGGGCATCTCCGTCTCGTTTTTGCGCAGGCCGTCAACGGCACGGGCGATGTCCGAGGCGATGCGCGCCCGGTCAATCTTGAAGGCGTCAAGCGTGCGCGCCAGGTCATTGCGCTCGGACTGGATCACCTGCCCGAGCCAGTGGGCCAATTCCAGATTGCGGTTCCCCGCCATCTTGGCCTGGCGGAGTGCCTGGATGAAGCCGTCATATCCGACGCGGTTGAGTTTTCCTGCAACTGTTTCAAGGCTGATGTCGGCCATGTCGTTCCCCAGTTCCCATTTTCCAGTGCAGGCGTGGTCGGTTCAGGCAATCAGTTCGGGGGTTTCGCCCCTTTTGCCGGCTGCTTCTGGCGAATGCCGGGCGGAAACCGGCGCGCCAGATCGAAACGGGCATCGGCCCGATACTGCTCTTTCTCGACGGTCCAGTTGGGCGACAGCCAGCTTGTCCAGCCAAGACGGCCCGACTTGCCGAGCGTCATGCCCCTGACCTCGCTGGCCGGAAGGCAAAGCTCGACGTCCCATTGCAGTTCGAGGCCGAGGTAGAAGTGAACCATGTCGGCAAATGCCAATGCGCGCGGTCCGACCGGCAGCAATGCCTCGAACCCGGGAAGCGTGTCGGCGAAGATGCGGATGCGGATCTTGTCCTGGACGGAATAGGCAGCAGACCCGACGAGGATGTCGCGGCCCAGCGTGGCGAAGCGCTCGCCGATGCGCGAACACTGCTCGGGCTCGAACATCAGCCTTATCCCGACGAACTCCTCGATCTCGATGCGGCTGCCGAACAACGCCGAAAGAGCTTGCGACAGGCGCGAGGCACTCTTCGCCTTCGGGCCGAGCAGCCCGGCAAAGCTGATCTTGGCCATGTCATCAACTGAATCGAGGCCCCTGTGCACATCGGAGGCAAGACCGATCGACGAACCCAGAAATGCGCTGAATCGATCATCTGCCAGCGGTCGGTCACGGTGGGTGATCGGCCGTGCATCGGCCCAGGCGCGGTAGAACAACTGGATGAAGCGGTTGTTGAAGACGTCCATGAAGCGCGCCAGCGCGTCATCATTGTCGCGCATGAACTGGAAGGCTTCGTCGGTCATCGACAACGGCATGGCCCCTTGCGGGCCGAGCAGGCCGAGGAAGCGGACATAGACCGCAACGGCGCCATCGGTCTCGTGCCTGGCGCGGTTGAGGTTCGTGCCAGCGAACGCAAAGTACGGGTCCTGGCCGAACCTGAGAAATTCCTCCCGGCGCGTGGCGCTGTCACCAATGCGCGGCTGCCGGGACGCAGCATGCTCCAACTGGCGGCAAGCCTCGAAGAAATCGAAGCGGGACGCATCCGCCACCAGCGCGTCGCGGGTCGTCACAGGTGCGTCCTCGAGCCGCTGCGGGGCGGCCAGCGGGCAATCACGCCGCGTTCGGCGGTCTCCACCACGGTCTGCACGAAGTGGTTGAGGCTGACATATTCGGCAAAGAAGCGCTCCATCACCGCTCCGAGCAGGAAAGCGCCGCTGCCCTCGAAGGCCTTGTCTTCGAGGATGAGGCGCACCTCGATGCCGCGAGCCGCGCCCACGCCCGTGCGCTGCGGCAAGCGCCTGACGACGTCGCGCAACACCACGCCCTTCACCCCCCTGATGCGGCGCTCCATCACCGGATCGGACAGGTCCGCGAACAACGACAGGATTTCACGCAAGGCCCGCCCGTCGCTTTCGCCAAGGCCGAGATGGTTGAGGCCGAGCAGGTTGATCACCTGCCACGCCATGCGCCCGACGCTGGACTGCTGCGGCATCTCATGCCGCCACATCATGGGCGCTTCGCGCGGCGAAGTGGGCGGCACAACCGCCATGACATCGAGGGCCGTGTTGTCGCGCAGCCGGAAATCGGTCCCGCCGCGCCCGACGGGCAGGAACTCGGCGAGATGGCGATTGGAACAATAGGCCAGTGCCGAAATCTCCGGCTTGCTGTCGCGCGCTTCCCCGCCGCCCGGCGGGCTGATCGAAATGTAAAGATCAGCGCCCGCATACCGGCCCGCGCCCTCGCCCCGGCGCTCCTGGCTCGTGCGCTTGCGCTCCAGCCGGCGGGTCGAGAAAAAGACCTTGCCGGGCGCTGCGGCCGGCTCGAGCGTCGAGCGATAGATCGGCTGGACCCGCTGCTTCTGCTTCTGCCCGGCATGATGCAGAAAGACATCGACGAGCCGATGCGGCTCATAGCTCAGATATTGGGTGCGATCCGGAATGACCTGATATTCGTGCTGGTTCGGCTTGATCGGAATGCGATCGGTCGTCTTCTTGAAGAGATTGACCGCCGGCACGGCATAAAGCGCGAACATGCCCGCATTGACGGCGGCGGCCAGACGCGGCACCGACTGATCGAAGGTCATCACGAGGTCGACGACGCGCCCATGCGTCTGCGCCATCGCGCGGCGCAGCCCCTTGACGCGGAAGCCGATGAATTTGCGCGGAAACGCAACGTATTCCTGCAGAAGCTCGAAACCGCGGAACAGCCGCTCCTCGTAGGGCAGGATGCGTTCATCCGGCGCAAAGCCGATCTGTTCGATCTGGTCGCGGTGCATGCTGACGGTCTTGACGTCGCCAAAGCTGTCCAGATAGCGCAGTTGCAACCCGTTGAGATGGGCGAAAATCTGTTCGTAGAGACTGATGGCGTCGGCCTCGGCACCGACAAGGTGGATCGTCAGCGCATCGATCGTGCTGCTGGAGACATGGGTGGCCTGGTCGTCGAGACCTGCCGTTTCCGGAGGCTCGTCCTCGGCCTTTGGCATCAGGCGCAGGCGCAGGCTCAACCTGAGGCCGGCAGCGTCATCGCCGCTGGCATTGACGCCAAGCCCCTGCATCTGCGCCACCGACGGCAGATACTCCGCCTTCGTGATGTCAAAAGGTCCGTAGATCACGTCATCGCACAAGGTGAAGGTGCAGGCGATGTTGCGGTCCTTGTCGCGATAGACCGCATCGAGAATGCCGCCCTTGGCGATCTTGCGGCCGGAGCGCAGGTCCGGATCGCCATGGACCGGCCTGATCTGCGCCAGCATGACCGACGGCGTGGGCGCCATGTAGTTGGGCACCAACTGGTCGAGCAGGCTGAAGGTGAACTCGGAGAACTCGCTCTTCAACTTGAGCTGGACGCGGGCCGCCAGAAGTGCGGCGCCTTCCAGCAGGCCGCTGACCATCGGATCGCCGCGCTCGCGGGTCAAGCCGCCAAGACGATCGGCGATGCCCGGATATTCCTCGGCGAACGCGGCTGCGTACTCGTAGAGAATGGACAGCTCGCGCTTGTAGTGTTCAACAAGCTCACGGTCCATCGCAGAGCCTAACGCTTCCTGATCGAGAGTTTGCTGGTTCCGACTTCAAGGTCGGCGATGAACTGCACAGGCACCGCGACCGGATCGCAGCTCATTTCACCGGTCACGTTGAACCGGATCGCCAGCACGCCAGGATCGGCATTTCGGTCGCGCGCGACCTTCAGGCTGGAGCCAATCAGACGCGGCTCGAATGCAAGGATCGCCATTTGGATTTCATCGACGATGGTTTCGACCCGATTCTCGTCAATTGTGCGGTTGACGATGTCCGGCAGACCGAAATTGATGATCGAACGCTGCACCTCGGGCTGCTCGGACAGATCGATCGTGGAGCCCATGTTGGTGGTGTTCATCAGCATGTCGAGGTCGCGGGTCAACTCGGCCCGCAGTTGCGCCTCGCTGATGCCGATGCGGACGGACTTGCGTGCGGACAGCACTTCCTTGCCGGCCGCATTGCTCTGACCGACCGCGACGCGCGCATCTTTCGCGCGGTTTGCGTCGCGAAAAGCGAACATCAAAGGCGGGCTGAGGCGTGTCTTGTGCCGGGCGTCAGCCATGTCACTCTTTCGTCGAGCAATCCGTGATCAGGCCCGAACCGGGTGCAATCCGGCATGGCCAAAAGAAACGTCGCGGCAAGTGCCGAAGAACACTTGCCGCGAAACCAGCCTGAAGGTCCATCCCGCCGAGCAGGATCAGACTTTCTGGTTCTTCTTCGTATCCCAACCGGCAATGCCACCGCTCTTGACGATGCCCTTGGCGTCCTGAATTTTGGTTTCCATCTTGATCTTCGTGAAGTTGAACGAAATCTGATCCATCGGCAGCGTGCCCGAACCGTCCGAACCGCCGGTCTGGTAGCTGGAGACCACGATGTCGTTGAACGTGACGACCAGATAAGGAACCTGCCCGCCATCCTTGCCGGTCGGCTTCCGACACGTCAGAATTGCTTCCCCGATGTGTTCACCGCTGGCGCACGCGAGAAACAGGTTGGCCGAGGCCTTGCTGTTCTGCACGACGAAATGGAAATCCTGCAAGCTGACCTTGCCAGTGCCCATGCCGCCGCCGATCCCGCTCGAGCCGGCATTGGTCGCGCCGAAGCTCCACGATGAAATCTGGAGTTCCTTCGGGTTGGACTTGTCGTCCGACTCGCCTTCGATCCCGTCGATCTTAAGGAAGTAATCTGCCTGTGCCATGGTGCATCTCCATTTGGGTTAGCCGGCAAAACCGCTTTTGTCCGGCGGGTGGTGTTGGACATACAGGCCTGAGCCCTGGACAAAACCAGACCCGGGCGCAAGGTTAGCTCATAAACTTCCGTAGCGGAAGCTCTTTTCTCGATTATCCCTTCGGAGCCGGAAGGCGCGAGACGAGACTCATGCCGACATCCATGCCCTCGAGCTGGTAATGGGGACGCAGAAAGAAGCGGGCATTGTAGTAACCTGGATTTTCCTCGTTCGGCGTGACTTCCACCCGGCCATCGGCAAGAGGCTTGAGGGCCTTGGTGGTTTCCGAAGAGTTCTTCGGATCGCCGTCAACATAGAGATTGAGCCAGTTGGTGAGCCAGCGCTCCAACTGCTCCTTCTCCATGTTCGAGCCGATCTTGTCGCGCACCATGCACTTGAGATAGTGCGCAAAGCGCGACACCGCGAAGATATACGGAAGGCGCGCAGACAGGTTGTCGGCGGCCGTGGCCTCCTCGGTCCGGCCGGTCGCCTTGTCCATCTTCTTCTTCGGCGCGTAGACCGACTGCGCGCCGATGAAGGCCGCCTTGTCGGTGTTCTTGCGGTGAATCAGCGGCATCAGGCCCGACTTGGACAATTCCGCTTCGCGGCGATCGGTGATGGCGATCTCGGTCGGACACTTGAGGTCGACCCCGCCATCATCGGTCGGGAAGGTATGGACCGGCAGGTTGATGACCTCGCCGCCGGACTGCACGCCCCTGATGCGGGTGCACCAGCCGAACTCCTTGAAGGCGCGCGTGATGTTCACGCCCATGGCATAGGCCGCGTTCATCCAGCCGTAGTTCTTGCCATCGTGGCCGTCGGTGTCTTCCTCGAAGGAAAACTCGTCGACCGGGTCCGATTTCGAGCCGTATGGCAGCCGCGACAGCACCCTCGGCATGCACAAGCCGAGATAGCGCGCGTCCTCGGAGTCCCGCAGCGACTTCCAGGCCGCGTAGTCGGGCGTGTCGAAAAGCTTGCTGAGATCACGCGGGTTCATCAACTCGGTCCACGAATCCATGCCGAGCAGGTTCGGGTGCGCGCCCGTGATCAGGGGCGCGTGGGCCGACGCGGCCACCTTGGTCAGAGCCCGCATCAGGGTGACGTCGAGGGGTGCATGGCTGAAGTGGAAATCGGCCACCAGCGCGCCGAATGGCTGACCGCCGAGCTGGCCGAACTCCTGCTCGTAAACCTTCTTGAACAGCGGGCTCTGATCCCAGCGCGCGCCGGGGAACATGCGCAGATTGTCGAGCAATTCCTTCTTGCCCGTGTTCATCACGCGGATCTTGAGCTGGGCGTCCGTCTCCGAATTGGTGACCAGATAGTGCAAGCCGCGCCAGGCGCTTTCGATCTGCTGGAATTCCGGCGCATGCAGAATCTCGTTCATCTGCTCGGTGAGCTTGCGGTCGATCGCCGCGATCATCTCGTCGAGCGTGTCGAGCACGTCACCCTTGATCAGCGACGAATCGGACAGCGCCTGCGTCACCAACGTCGAGATGGCGCTGTCGACGGCCTTGGCCGCATCGTCGTTGCGCGGCCGAAAACTCTGCTTCAACACCTGACTGAAATCGTCGACCCGGGTCTCGGTCTGCAGACCGCCGGTGTCTTTCTGCAATTCTGTCGACATGCGACTTTACCTCAGCTTTCTGGCTCGCTCTTGTTCATGCGCTGGCGAAGCGCCTCCATCAGAGCCGGATCGTTCAACAACTCGCGAAGCTTGGCCTCGGCATCTGTCTTGCCGTCCATATAAAGCTGCAGGTTCTTGAGCTGCTCGCGCGCTTCCAGCAGCTTGGCGAGGGCCGGAACCTGCCGGGCAACCTGAGCGGGCTTGAAGTCGTCCATCTTGTTGAACTTCAAATCGACGGAAAGCTTCGCGCTGCCGTCGCCGGACAAGGTGTTGGCGACGTTGAATTTCATGCCAGGCTGGATGCCGCCGACGCGGTTGCCGTCCGCATCCACCGTGCCACCCATGCGGGAATCGAAATTGTCCATGTCGAAGTCGACAAAATCGCGCGTGGCCATGTCGTTCTTTTCAGCGCCGGCATTGTTGCCGGAGAGATCCGCCATGACGCCCATGACGAAGGGCAACTCGACGAGAACGTCCGCGTCGTAGGGATCCTCGTAGGTGATGTGGACGCGGGGAGCACGGTTGCGCTTGATGAACTTCTGGCCACTGTCGGACACGTTGAGCTCCTTGTCGGTAAAACCGTGCGCGCTTCGGAGGCCGCCATGCCGCCGGTCAAGGCGATGATGCAGCCCGCTTACGTAGAGGATGCCTCACTTCTTCACTCTTCGTCAACACTCAACACATTCGCCGGCAAAAGGTCTCGCAGCAAGGTCACGAAGTCACGGCCGGCGAGCGATTTGACGTGATCGAGAATAAACGGAATCGGGCTCGACGGCTCGGTCTGGCGCAGGAAAGCGGCCACATTGTCCAGCAGGAGAAGCGCCTCCCTGCGGTTTCTCGCGATGATCAGCGGCGCGGCAGCCGCACCATGGGAAACGGACCCTGGCGGCCCGCCGGCCCCGGAACGCCCATCGGCGGCCATCGCAGCTTCGCCCGGGCCGGTGTCGTCTTCCGCCGCATCTTCGGCGTCGTCGCCACCACCGGCTTGCGCGTTGTCGGTCTCATCATCCGAGACAGGCTCCTCGGCCGCTTCGTCCGTGCCCCAACTGTCGTTCGCGTCACCGTCTTCGCTCGCCTCTTCCGGCTCCGGCAGCAGTTGCGCAAGCCGCTCCAGTGGAAAGGTCAGGGCCAGGCCCCGCGCCGGGCGGATATTGGCATGGCCGGCCATCTCGGGCGCAAGCACCGACAGCGCTTCGAAGAAACCCTTGCCGATCAGCGCCTCCGCCTGCACGAGCAGCAGCCTCACCGGACTGGATGGCTCGTGCCGCGCGAAATATGCCGCAGAAGCCCTCAGCGCATCGGTCATGGCGCGGGTGGAGGTCACCGCCCCGGCATCGCCCGCAGCGACGCCCCCGGCATCCGGGTCGGTTCCCTCGTCGTCCTGAACGGCATCGGCGTCAGCGACGACGGCGAGACTGGGGTCCTTGATCGCCGCCGCCTTATTGACCGCCTGGACAAGTTGCCTGATGGTTGCGCGGAGCGCTTCGAGGCGGAACGCGCCAGGCTCGCCGGACTGCGCGTCGACGGCGGCTTCCATGGCGTCGACAGCCTCGGCGAGTTGATTGGCATGGCCGCGCATGGCCATGATGTCGGCGATGTCCACGTCCCTGATCGAGCCGGTCAGTTCGGCGGCGGTCGGCACACGCTCGGCATTGTCGTCGTCGTCGAAACCGCTGCGCGGCTGCACCGCACCTTCGGCGAGGAGATAGGATCGCAACGAAATCGCGCCGAGGCGACGGGACTTGAACAGCGGCGCCGATTGCAACGGCAGCACGGTGTGCGGGTTGTCGTCGAGCGAGCGCAGTTCGATCAGCCGCAACACCGGATCGCTGTCGATCAGCGACGGATACAGCCCCGGCCATTGCTCGGTGACCCACCGTGCTATGCCAGCGAGGCAAACGGAGAAGCCATGCAGGTCGCCGTCCAGGATCGCCAGCTTGGCAAGGGCGCAGGCCGTCCTCAGATCGGCAGATCGCTTCAGCAGCGCGCTGGCTTTCGCGATGTGTCCGCCGAGAGCGGCTTCCTTTCGGTCAAAGCTTAGAAAACTGACGGGCAGTATGCCTTCGATCTGCGCCTGGAAACGCATGAACTCAGCGTCACCTTCCATTTCGAGATCGACGCCGCAAGGATTATCTGGTGAAATCGGGACAAAGAGCGCTTCAAAGTTATGTCCAGCCATTGTCCGCCGCCAAAATTCCCGAACGTCACCTTGCAACCAGTCATGTGTTGACCTAGCGTGCGTTTGCTCTCGACGATCCTCATTTTTTTGAGTACCGTCAAGTCGCGTTTTGCACTTTGCCGGAGCTTCCGACAGACATGAACACGAGCGCCACCCAGCGGCATCGCCTTGCAGAGCTCAAGACTCCACTTGGACCTGACAAGTTGTTGCTTAACTCGTTCACCGTGCATGAAGGCATCAGTGAGCTTTTCGCGATCGAAATCGATTGCGTCAGTGAAAAGGCCGACATTGATTTTGCCCAGATCATCGGAAAGCAATGCAGCATACGCTTCGAAACTGTCTCGGCCAAGCAACGGCATTTCTCCGGTGTTCTTGTCGAGGCGTCGTGGGCGGGCGACAACAATGATCTGCCGGCCTTCCGGTTGATCCTTCGCCCCTGGCTGTGGCTCCTGACCCAGACAAGCGATTGCCGCATCTTCCAGAACGAGAGCGTGACCGACATCATCAAGAAAGTCTTCGATGACCTCGGCTTCACGGACTATGAGTTGCAGACCCAGGACAACTATCCGGTGCTTGAATACTGCGTGCAGTACCGGGAATCTTGCTTCCAGTTTGTTTCCCGGCTCATGGAAAAGTTCGGGATCTACTATCATTTCAAGCATGAGAGCGATCGGCATGTGCTGGTGCTCTGCGATGCGCGCGGGTCCCATGACGCGGTGCCCAACCTTCCGGAATGCCGTTTCATAGGCATGGGCGAGCGCACGCGCGACGATGAGGAATACCTCTCGACGTGGCTGGTCGCGCGCACCCTCCAGACCGGCAAGTTCACGCTGAACGGCTACGATTTCAATGCGCCGAAGGCGAAGATGATCCATCAGCAGTCCGCTCCGGGCGGATACGCTCACGACAACCTGGAAGTCTATGACTATCCGGAGAAGTACAAGTTGCCGGACAAGGACGATCTCGGCAAGAAATTCGCCCAGGCTCGTCTGTTCGCCTCGCAGTCGAAGGACCAGCGCAGGCAGGCCACTGGCAATGCACCGAGCCTGTTTCCCGGTGGCCTGACGCGCCTCACGAAGCATCACGTGGCAGCCGAGAATACGGAGTTTCTGGTCGTTTCCGCCACGCACACCTTCCGCGGCGAGGATTTTCGGGCGGGCGGCAGCGGCGCAGCGGAGGCTTACACCGGCAGCTATCTGCTCCAGCCGACGACACGCCCCTTCAAGGCCAGTGCCGTCACGCCTCAACCGCTGATCGCCGGGCCACAGACCGCCGTGGTCGTCGGCGCTGCGGGCGAGGAAGTCCACACCGACAAGTTCGGCCGCATCAAGGTCAAGTTCCACTGGGACCGGAGCGACAAGCAGGATGACACCGCTTCGCGCTGGGTGCGCGTGGCGCAGACCTGGTCGAGCAAGGCCTGGGGCGGCATCATCATCCCGCGCGTGGGCATGGAGGTCGTGGTCGAATTCATCGAAGGCGACCCGGACAGGCCGCTGGTGGTCGGCACCGTCTACAATGGCGAGAACGGCGTGCCGTTTGCCCTGCCGGCCAACAAGACGCAGAGCGGTTTCAAGACACGGTCCTCGAAGAAGGGCACCGACAGCCACTACAACGAGCTTGTTTTCGAGGACAAGAAGGACGCGGAATTTGTCCGCTTCCATGCCGAGAAGGACCTCGACTCCACCATCGAGGATGGCGAGACGCGGCTCATCAAGGGCAAGAACAAGGCTGACGCGGGTGAAACCACCCGCGACACAAAGATCGAGAAGGGCGACGATGTGCTCTATGTCAAGGGCGACCACATCTCGACCATCGACCGCCATCAGGTCCTGAAGGTCAAGGAAAACCGGACGGTGACCGTCGGCGGCGACGAGGGCATCACCGTTGACGGCGATCAGAAGATCTACGTGGCCAAGACCATCACGATCGAGGCCGGAACAAGCATCACGCTGATCGTCGGCCAGAGCAAGATCACGATGACCGGCACCGCCATCGAGATCAAGACCCCGTCCCTGTCGACCAAATCTACCTTCACCGAGATCGAGGCCAGCGCCACGATCATCGAGAAGGCAGGCGTGATCAAGCTGAATTGAGGCCGGCATGTCTGGTTTGCGCTTTCAATCCGCCGCTCAGGTGTTCGACCTGTTCCCTGGCCTGCAATCGGACATGGTGGCGCGGGCAGCCGACATGGAGCCCATGGCGTTCGTGGCGGCGCTTGAGAACAGCGCGACCCCGGAGGACGCGATCACCTTCTGCGCGCATGTGCTGGATCGCCGCCGCGCCGTGTGGTGGGCGCTGGAATGCAGCCGCCAACTCGGGCCGGCACGCAATCGCGAGGACGAAATCGCAATCAGAACGGCGGAAACCTGGGTGCGCGAGCCGGAGGAACACCGCCGCCTGGCCGCGCTTAACATCGGGCTGAACGGCAGCCGCGACCTGGTCGGAACATGGATCGCGCTGGCTGCGGGCAGCTCAGGCGGCACCATGAAAACCGGCGACCTGCCCGGCCCGCCCGTTCCGCCGCAGCTTTGCGCATCTGCGGTCCGCACGGCCGTTCTCGTCGCATTGTCGGCGCTTCCGGCCCGCGACCGTCAGGCCCTATTGACGAAGTGCATCGAGGCCTTCAGGACTCTGGTCAAGGGCGAGTGATGGCGGAGTTCTGCAACTGCCCGCATTGGCCAGCGTCCCGGCACTCCTGACCAGATTCCAGCGGAATTCACACGTTCATGGCTCTGCATCTCAAAATCGAGAATGAAAGCTCACTGCCGGATGGCGGCCCGATCTCGATAACCGTGACCGGCCGCCGCGGGCTTGACATCGGGCGCGACCAATATCTCGACTGGGTGCTGCCGGACCCAACCCGCTTCATCTCGGGCAAGCATTGCGAAGTGCGCTACCGCGACGGTCACTACTGGCTGACTGACGTGTCGACCAACGGCACCTTCCTGAATGGCAGCGAGTTCAGGGTCGACGGCACGCACGCCCTCAAGTCAGGAGACCGGATCGAGATCGGGCGCTACGTGATCGCGGTCATGGTCGAGCCCGAAGCCGGAGAGACGGCGCAGGAGGCCATGTCAGGGGCCGGCACGGCTGGCACTGGCGCCCTGTGGGACATCCAGCAGCCTTCGGCCCCGGCGATCAATCCGCAAGCGCTGCGCCAACCCAGCATTTCAGCAGGACTTGGATCGCTTGACCCGCTGGACTGGATGACCGACCTCCCGTCGGCATATCCGCCTGCCGTGCCTGCCGCCTACACGCCGCCGCCCGCACCGGTTGCCGCACCCGCGCCGGTCTTCCCGCCGTCTGCAGGCCCAATGGGCGCAGCAGACAGCCCTGATGCGGCCTTCGAGCCGGCACGGGCGCAGCCGGTCAGTTCAGGCCCGCCTCCTGCAGCGTTCACCGAATGGGCCCAGTCCGAGACTATCGGGACGCCGCAACCGTCACCTGGCGTGCAGGCCGCTCCGGAGCGTGCTCCGCCGCAGCCGTTCCAGCGCGATGATGCGACGGCAGCCCTTGCCGGGCATCAGCAACCTGGCAATGCTGCGCCACCACACAATGCCGCAAATCTGGCGCAGCCGATGCCTCAGGCCATCCCGGAGCCGGCAATGCCGCAGGCCGCGGCCTTCCCTGCGATGATGCCGCAGTTAGCCGAGGCGCGCATGATGCCCGGTCCGGAAGCGGGACCGGGCGCTGTTTCGGCGGCCGCGCCTGCCCGAACGGTCCCTGCCCCGTTGGCGGAGGCAAGGGCTCCCGCCAGCGGCGCGGGCGCGTTCCGTGCAGCGTTCGCCCGTGGCGCGGGCGTCGACGCGAGCATCATCGCGGATCAGGACGAACAGGCGCTGGCCGAAGTCCTCGGCGCTTTCGTGCGGCTCACGGCCGACAACCTCAGGCAGTTGCACATGGCGAGGGCGCAATCCAAGGGCGCGATGCGCAGTTCCAACATGACGATGATCCAGGCCATCGACAACAATCCACTGCGCTTCTCGCCCACCACGGAAGACGCGCTGCGGATCCTTTTCGGCCCGCCGACGACCAGCTACCTGTCACCCCAGAAAGCGCTGGAGAGCAGTTTCCACGACCTGAAAAAACATCAGGTTGCCGTGTTCGCGGCGATGCAGACGGCGCTGAGGTCTCTCATCGACGATCTCGATCCCGGCAAGATCGACGCCGCCGTCGAACAGGACAAGGGCGTGTCCTCGCTGCTGCGCTCGCGCCAGGCCCGTCTCTGGGAGCGCTATGAAACGGCCTGGAAGGCACGGGCCGGCAAGTCCGACCACGGCATGCTGGACGTCTTCATGCGTCTGTTCTCGGAGGCCTATGACAAGAACCCGTGATGCACCGAGTTTTGTCATGATTGACTTTTGGGCAGCTTCAACACGATGATGCCAACTGTTCAGCATTGATGACCGCATGCCGCAGGAAACAGGGATTGGGACATGCCTCTGGCTCGGCCATGGACCGGATACGATGACCTGCACAGGCAGTGTTGCCTGATGTTGCAAGCATTGCGGGCAAAAGCCGGGTTCGGTTTTGCGCAGGTGAAATTCGCGGGCATGATGACCTCCACAGGTCGCTGATTTCAGGACAAGGCTGGTTTCCGAGGCTGTATTTGGATGTCGACAAGACAGCGCAACAGAAACAGACCGGCTGAGCCGGCGGCGGCGCCGCAGGAGGTGCCGCGCCGCCGCGCTCGAATCGCGCCGGAGGCATCGAGCAAGCCCGCCAAGGCAGCGCGGACGCTTGTCGTGGGACTTGGGTCGATCGTCAGCGTGCTGGTCCTGTTGGGCCTGCTTGGTGTCTGGGGCGCGGGGATGACTTTCATCCTGCTGTTCGGCGACCGCATGTCGGAGAAATTGCTGGTCCAGAACAGCGAGATGCAGGACACTTACGAGCAGCGTCTGCAGGCCTACCGCGCCGAGATCGCACGGCTCAGCCTCGAAATCGAACAATCGCGCTTTGATCAGACCTCGGTCGAAGGCCGCGTCGTGGAGATGGGCCGCCGCCAGCGCCAGATCGATGCGCGGCTCGTGGCCCTGAAACGACTGGCCGACCTCGTCGGTTCGGCTCCGACGACCGGCGCGCCGACCCTGACGCCGGCACAGGGCACGGTGCAGCCGCACCGCATCTCGTTCGACGCTCCGCAAGAAACCCCGCAAACCGTCTCACCGGAATCCCGGCCGTGGGCCGAGACGCCGTCCGCGCCGATCTGGCGCGACGCAGGATCGTGGCAGGCCGACGCAGCACCCCAGATCGTGCAGGTCCAGTTGGGTGCGCCGCCGGTGGTCGAGCAGGCCCCGACGCCCGCTTCAGGCGAGATCGACCTGTTCCTCGCGCGCATGGACCGGGTCCTGCTCAGCGCCGAGCAGAGCCAGATGCAGATCCTCAGTGCGCTTGGCCGCTCCTTCGATGGCCGCATCGAGCGGACACGGTCGGCCATGTCGATGATCGGGCTGTCGGCGGAGGCAGTGATCCAGTGGCGCGGACGCAATGAGGCAATCCTGCCCAATATCGTGCTGCCGCTGTCCGAGCAGCAAACCCCCTTCGGCCAGCAGGTGGCGCGCGTCAGGCAGAATTTCGCGATCCTCTACGGTTTCAAGCCGATCATCGAAACCTTGCCCGTGACCAGGCCAACGTCGACCGACGTGCGATACTCGAGCGGTTTCGGCTACCGGATCCACCCGCTGCTGGGAACAAGGCGGCTGCATGGCGGCATCGACATGGCGGCGCCGATCGGCACGCCTGTCCGCGCTGCCGGTTCCGGCACGGTGCAGAGCGCCGGCTGGGGCGGCGGCTATGGCAATCTGGTGCAGATCGATCATGGAAACGGCCTGGTCACGCGCTACGCGCACCTGTCGCAGATCGGTGTTTCGCAGCGGCAGACCGTGGGGCGCGGCGAGGTGATCGGCCTGATGGGTTCGACCGGAGCTTCGACCGGCTCGCACCTGCACTTCGAAACACGCATCCACGGCACGCCTGTCAATCCGGCCTGCTTCATTCTGGCCGGCGACCGGATTCTTGGCGCGCAAAGCATTCCTTACAATTGCGAGCAGCCGCCCGTCTGGAACATCCGCCGCGCCGACGAGGAAGAAGACGATGACAGCTAAGCGGCGCGCAAGGCGGCCGGCAAAGCCTGCCCAAGCCAGGACGCATGACGTCAAGCTGTCCCTCGATCAGGCGCTGACATATGCGACCAGTTTGCTCAGCAGCGGACGCGGGGCGGAAGCGCTGAAAATCTATGGGCAACTGGCCGAACTGACCCCGGACCAGCCGGACAGGCTGCATTTCCATGGCATCGCCCTGCATCAGACAGCCTCTTCGTCGAAGGGTCTCGCCATGATCGAGCGCTCGCTGGCGCTGATGCCCAGGCATGCCGGCTGGTGGAACAACCACGGCAATGTCCTGCGCGAGATCGGACGCCTCGATGACGCCATCGACAGCTTCCAACGCGCCATCGAAATCGACCCCGTTTTCGCGCAGCCCTACAACAATCTCGGCATTGTCCAGCGCGAGAAGCGCAACCTCACCATTGCGGAAATGTGCTTCAAGCGGGCGATCGAGCTTGATCCGGAATTTGCCGAAGCCTATTTCAACCATGGCAATCTGCTCATGTCCCGCAACAGGGCAGCAGAGGGCATCTACTTCTTGTTGAAGGCTGTGACCCTTCGGCCAGGCAGCAGGCCTTCGAGGCGCTACCTTGCGCTGGCCTATGGCCAGATCGGCGAGTTCGACAAGGCAAGGCAGGTCTATGAGGACTGGCTGCGCGAGGAACCCGGCAACCCGATTGCCTGCCATCACCTGGCTGCGGTCAGCGGCCAGATGAACGACAGGTGCAGCGACCAGTATGTGCGCGAGGTCTTCGATGAGTTCGCGCCGAGTTTCGACAGCAAGCTCAGCCATCTCGACTACCGAGCCCCGGAACTGGTCAACGCCGCCGTGCGGGCTGCCACCGCAGCGCTCGGCCGGCCGCTTCACATTGTCGATGCCGGCTGCGGGACCGGGCTTTGCGGGCCCGGCTTGCGGGACATGTCCGCCCGGCTCATCGGCGTCGATCTGTCGAACGTCATGCTTGCGAAGGCGCGTGAGCGCGGCTGCTACGACCAACTGCACGAAGCCGAACTCACGGCCTTCCTGTCGCGCCTCGGCGCCACCGTCGACGCGGTCGTTTCAGCCGACACGCTGTGCTATTTCGGCGACCTGTCCGGGGCCTTCGCGGCAGCGGCCAGCAGCCTGACACCGGGCGGCGTGCTCGTGTTCACGGTCGAAGCGCTGGGCGCAGGCGAGCGCGAGATCGCACTCAATCACCATGGACGCTATGCCCACACCAGGGCTTATGTCGAGCGCGCGCTGCCGGAAGCCGGCTTTACCGTTCGCAGCATTGCCCATGAGGTGCTGCGGGTCGAGAACGCCGTTGATGTCGACGGCCTGGTGGTTGTCGCCACGCGGTTGCCGGCTTCAATCTGAAACGATCGGCCATCGGCTTTCAGCGCGACGGCGGCAACATCAGCCGGGCTCGAAACTCACCAGTTGCGGCACCACCACGATCTCGGCGCCGCGCGCGCGAATGTCCTGCGCGATTGCGCCAAGGCCCGCGGCGGCTGCGGCGTTCGGCAACCCGGCCAGCGGCTGGGCGGTGACCAACGTGATAAGCAGCTTCAACGTCGGCCGGGCCTGCCCTGCTTCGTCGAGGCGCGCATCGAGCAGCATGTCAGGGCCGGACTGGCGCACAGCCGAACTGAGATTTCGCCAGGACCCATCCTCATCGACGACCAGAACCGCCACGGAGCGGCCGGCCACGCCCGAGATGGTGAGGGCCGCCCTGTCGCCGGGCTTCAGCCTCGGCCGGGCCAGGCTCACGCCGACAGAAGGATCATGACGCGCGTCGATCTGGTGCAGGAAGCCGACGGCCGCGCATTGCTGCGGCAGCATCCGGATGGTGCTGATGACCGGATCGAAGCCGTTGACGGCGCCGAAATCATCCTGGAATGCCTTCACCGCATCCGGCGAGCGCGCCAGCGCCACCAGCGTCGCCGAGCGGTCCGTCACGTCGACGGGGCGCAGGTAAAGGCACGGATCGCCGTCATAGTAACGCACATAGTTGATGATGCGCTCGGCCTGATCGGCGGCGCTCATGCTCATGCCGGGCGTCAACGACTGGAAGCCGCCAGTTGGCGGGGCAGTTGCGGGGGCAGTCACGGGAGCAGGCGGCGGCAGCAGCGCGACGGCAGCGGGCGGCGGGTCGGTTCTTGGCGGCGGCGCGGAGGGGCCCATCATCATGAACGCCCCGATGCCGCCAGCCACCAGCACCGCGGCGCCGGCGGCAATGGCAGCCATCGGCAGCTTGCCGCCACCCTCGCCCGATGCATCAGTCGAGGCCCTGGAGGTCTTTTCCCTGGCTGTTTTTTCCCTGGCTGTCTTTTCCTTGAGCGTCTGGTCTTTGGCCACCCAATCGGCCACCTCGGTCATGGAGGCCGGGCGATCCTTCGGGTCCGGAGCAAGCATATGCTCCAGCAGCGGACGCAACTGCTTGTCGATGCCCGACAGATCCGGGACCGTGCGGCGCTTTTCGATCACGTCGGCCATCGTGCCGCCCATGTCGATGGCCTTGCCCAGCAACGCGGCCGACAGCATCAGCCCAAGGCTGTAGATGTCAGAGCGTGCCGTGACATCGCCGCCAAACATGCCGGCCTGCTCGGGCGACACGTAGTTATACTTACCTGCAAAGCCGTCGCCGATCACCGTGGCCTGGCCGGGCTTGGTCGAACGGGCGATCCCGAAATCGATGATCTTGGCCTTCCGCACATCCTCGTCGGGCAGGATGATGTTGTCGGGCGAGATGTCGCGATGGATGATGCCGTTGTCGTGGGCGACCTGGAGACCGGCCGCGAGCCTGCGCCTGAGTTCGTTGGCCTCGGACGAACTCAGCGCGCGGCGGGCGATCAGGTCGGACAGGGCGCTGCCTTCGACGAACTCCATCGCGAGATAGGTGCGGTTGATCGATCGGTCGGTGCCGAAGATGTAGTAGCGCACGATGCTCTCGTGCTGCAGCCGGTTGAGCGCCGACGCCTCGCGGTGAAACAGCGCCATGACGGATTCGTCGCCGGCGAACTCGGGCTTGATCATCTTGATCGCGACCGGATCGCCGGTGGCGATCTGGTGGCCGCGATAGATTTCGCCCATGCCCCCTTGTGCGATCTGCTCACCAACCTCGTAGAGGTCATTGAGCAGCGTTCCGGGCGGAACGGCAGCGCGGGCCTGGCCCCGAAGCTGGACGACTGTCTTGTTCACGTCGGTGTCTGCGCCGAAACGCCGGTCGCAGCGACAGGAAAGAAGTTGGTGGTTTCGGCCCTGTGGCAGCGGATGACGATGACCGACACGTTGTCGCTGGCGCCGCGCTCGAGCGTGTGCTCGATCAGCAGGTCGCAGGCCTCCTGCGAGCGTCTGCCGTCGACCACATCGACGATCTCGTCGTCGCTCATATGTCCGGTCAGTCCGTCGCTGCAGATCACGAACACGTCGCCCGCCTCGATCTCGCCCTTGCGCATCTCGAGCCCAGGATCGTCGAAGATGCCGACGGCGCGGGTGATGACATTGCGCCTCGGATAGCTCGCAGCCTGCTCGGCGGTCAGCAGGCCCTGATCGAGCAACTCCTGCACTTCGCTGTGATCGCGCGAAATCTGCGTCATCTGCCCTTGCCTGATCAGGTAGGCCCTGCTGTCGCCGGCCCAGATGCACGAGAAGGTGCGTTTGAAGACAAGCACCGCCACCACGGTGGAGCCCATGGGGCCGCTGTCGCGTTCGGCGGAAATCTGGTGGATGCGGTCGTTCGCCGCCAGGATGCGCGCATGGAAACGGGCGACCTGATCGGGCTGGGACACAGCCGGCCCGATCGATTCCAGCATGGCCGTGACCGTGCTGCTCGCAAGCTGCCCGGCCTCATAGCCGCCGACGCCGTCCGCGACGGCCCAGATGCCGATTTCAGGCTGGGCCATGAAGCTGTCCTCATTGCCCTTGCGGACGCGGCCGACATGCGTGGCCGCGCCTGTCTCGAACTTGAGTGAAAATCCACGCGCTCTGGTTTCCATGCCCTTGCCCTCAGCTTGCCGCGCCCGGATTTGCGCCTGTCAGCATCACGGTCATGAGTTGCGGATCAGGCAACCCTTCTGCCGCCATCGCCATGGCGGGCAGATCATGTCCGCCGATCGTCCACCAGTATGTCCGGCGCACGTCGGCCATCCGCGTTTCCACTTGCCGCAAGGCTGCGAAGCCGAAAATCTGAGGCTGCACCTGCGCCAACGCATCTTCCTGCAGCGCCACGGCAACTGCAACCTCATCTGCGGGGACCATCGGCGCAGCATCGACGTGCGTGACGGCGTCCGTGGCCGGCGCCTGATCATCCACCGCTGGATCAGGTGCGGGGGATTCGGCGGCTCCGCCCGTGGCGGACTGATTCATCATGACAATGTCGGGTTGTTCGCCCACTGATTCCGACATGGCCTCGGCTGTCTGCGCTTGCTGCGGGGACATGGCGATGATCGCGCCATGGCGCATGACGCAGGCTTCCGAATGCACAGGAACGGCGGCATGACCATCGGCCAGCGCGCCGAACCGGGCCAGCACCGTTTCATAGTCCTCGCCTGCATCGATCGTGAAGAGCAGGAAGTTTTCCGCAGCCTCGTACCAGGTCTGCTCGAACCCGTCGCAGGGAGGATCGAAAACCATCCCTGCCGCCGGAAAGGTGAACACGGTCAAGGGAAAATGCCGGCCGACCCCATCCATGGACGACATGAAGACGCCCATCACAGGCAGGCCGCACACTTCCGCGCCAAGCCAGAAGCGCCAGAGCGGAGCCTGAAGATAGGCCTTCAGCCATTGCCCCAGCAGTTCGTTCTTGCTGCTCGACAAACTGGCCTGCAACCAGCCCTCCCACGCAAGCAGCAGGTCGCGCGGCGTATTGACCGAAATGAAATCCCGTTTGCCGATCAGCTTGCCGAACAGGGCGCAGGGCATGACCAGACCCCCTATCGCGCCACGGGGCACGCGAAGCTGCGCAAAGCGGCGAGGGTGAAGGGGTTGGGCAAGGTGACCGCATTGATCCGGTATTGCACCTCGCGCCCGCCAACGCTCATGCGGGCTGTCATTTCCGCCCCCTGGGTGGTGACGTTGACCGCATCCATCAAGCGAAAGACGCCCCACGGCCCGGGCCGCGTCAGCGTATTCGCGCGTCCTGCCATTTCCGGCAGGACCGTCAACGACGCGCCGCCGAGGTTGATCGGCCCCGGCCACTGGAACGTGACCACCGCAGCCGGGGCGGGCGCGGCCGCAGCCGCAGGCGGCGGCGAACCGAAGATCGAGAACGCCGGGGCCGGCGGGGCCTTCGGCCGTTCGCTCACCAACTGCCCGCTGTTGATCTCGAGACGCGCCAGATCGACGCCCTCGGCCAGCGCCAGATTGCGGACGGCGAAGGCGAAGCCGGGCGCGCCGCCAGGGAAGAAGGCCTGGCGGATGTCCGTTGCCTGCTGGAAGCTTTGCAGCATGGCCGGCGAGAGTTGCCGCGCCACCGGGCTCGCCTGGTTCCAGCTCCAGCTCCGCCCAGCCGTGTTGGCATACTGCGCCAGATTGGCCTGGAAGAAGCGGTCGAGAATGCCATTGGGCCCAAACAGCCGCTGGAACTCCGCCACCGGGATGTCCTTTGTGCTTGTCCGGACGAAAGGATAGGTCCCGGCCACGATCTGCTGGCAGGTGCCGGTGATCTGTTCGCTCACAGCCTGGTTGAGACGCGCGATGGTCGTCCCGGCAGCATCGCTGTCGAACGAGGAGGCCGCCGTCTGCAGCATGCTCTTGAACGGATCGGGGAAGCGGCTCGTGGTCACCTCCAGCGTGCGCAGACTGTCGGCAAACTGCTGGCGGCCCTGGGCGGTGCGCACCGGGTCGTTGAGCATCGTCAGGGCGGTGTAGACGTCGTTCAGAACCTTGTTCAGTTCATCGACCGGACGCCGGCTGCGGTCGCCCTCGACAAGCAGCGCATAGCCGCGGAAAGCGGCCTCGACGGAGGCGCCGGGCGCTTCGCCACCGGGGAGGATGATCCTTGCCGGGGCCGCCGGGCTGCCCGGCTGCTGCGTCTGTCCGGCCGGAACGGGGCGTTCCCTGGTCAGGGCGGTTTCCTCGCGGATCGACTCGATGAGTTGCGCGATCGGCGATGTCGGCGAGGCCGCTGCCTGCAGCGCCAGATAGCGCGGCTTGTCGGCCGTGAGCGGCTTGATCCGCAGCTTGCGCAGTTCGGATTGCCAGGTTGCAATGAACTCCCGGCTGTAACGCTCGAGCAACGCCTGCGGCAATTGTTCATACTGGCTGAGCAGCGCCGCCTGGTTGCCGACATCGCCGAGGACCCGCCGCTCCTGCCGGACCTGATCGGCAACGCCGCCGATCCGCGCGAGGAAAGCCTCGTGGAAACCCGCGTAGGTGAAGAAGAACGGAACCCTGACCGTATCGAGACTGGCATTGTTCGCGCCCTCGAACACGAGCGCCACGTCCTGGCCGCCCTTGCGCAGCGCGACCCAATCACGCGCGGCGTCGGTGCGCGATCCGCCGCGCAGGATTTCGAAAGCCCGGTCGGCAACCGTCAGGCGTCCGATGGCGCTCTGGGCTTCCTGGACCACATTGCTGTCGATATCGATTGCGGCAGGCCCTTGCGGTGTGTCGAGCTGCACCAGACGCGCGAGATGCTCGTTGAGAGCCTGGCGCCCGTCCGCGTTGCCCGCACCGGGAAACAGCGTTTCGAAGTCCTGCCGCATCCAGTCCTGCACCACGCGCTGGTCCATCGGCTCCCGGCCGGCGATCATCAGATAGATCTTCAGCGGCTCGCTGAGATAGCCTGCGCGCGTGATGTTGCTGCGCATCAGTTCCTCGAGCCGGAACATCAGGCGCGGCCGCATGAGGCGCTGCAGGCCCTCTTCATAGGCCGCTTCGGTGGCGCTGTTGATGCGGGGGCGCTGGTCAAGGCCGATCGTGCCGGTGAACGGCGTCGCTTCGGCCCGCTGGGCGTAGCCCGCCGGCATGTTGCGCAGGTGGTGCAGCGCCGGCAGGATGCGCGCAAAATCATGGTCCGCGATCATCGTCTCGTCACGGAGCGGGCCGGAGATGGTCTTGTATTGGGTGACGCCGGCGTAGGACTTCGCGACGGCATCCGAATTGTGCGTGTAGCTCAGCCACATCAACGCGCCGCTGATGCAGACCGCCGCCGCGAGAGCGGCGTAGCCGATGCCCTTGAAGATGGCCGAGCGACGCACGGCCTTGATGTTTGTCGAGACCCAGCCGGCTTCCTCGAACACCACTTTCTGCAACAGATTGGTCAGGAAATAGCTCTTGCCGAGCCCGGAATACTGCACCGATCCGACTGTCTGCGCCCCGAAGCTGCGCGCCAGCGCCCCGACCAACTGGTCGATGGGCGTGCCTTCCTGCGTGCCGGAGGTGAAGTAAAAACCGCGCAGGGTGGCGCTGGAATGGTAACGCGTCGGCTCGAAAATACGGTTCAGAAACTCGAAAACCGGTTTCTTGAGCGCCGACATCTGGCTTGGGAAGCCGAAGATCTGCACCTTGCCCTGCGGCGTGGGCTCGTCCTGCACCTTGTCGACGACCTCGTGGTTGAGGCGCTCGATGAGGAGATCGAACTCGTCAGGCACCTGCGCCACCATGTTGGCGGTCTTGTCGTTGGTCTGGAAGGTGACGCCCCACACCGCGCGGCGCTCTTCCTCGGTGAGCGGGCCGAAGAACTCCATGAAGCCCGAGATCAGGTCAGCCTTGGTGAACAGCGCATAGACCGGAAAATCGACCTTGAGCTGGTCATGCAATTCGACGAGGCGGTTGCGGATGGCGTCGGAATGCGCCCTGAGCTGCGCTTCCGGCAGCCTGAGCAGATCCTCGATGCTGATGCAGACGAAGACGCCGTTGATCGGTTGCTTTGGCCGGTTCCTGCGCAGCAGATCGAGGAAGGAGAACCAACTGCTCTTGTCGGCAGCGCTGTCGGAATCCTGCGTGGTGTAGCGCCCTGCCGTGTCGATCAGCACGGCGTCTTCCGTGAACCACCAATCGCAATAGCGCGTGCCGCCCTCGCCTGCGATGGCCGCTGGCGTGGCGCCGGAGCGGGTCAGCGGGAATTTGAGACCTGAATTGACCAGCGCCGTCGTCTTGCCCGAGCCCGGAGGTCCGATGATGACATACCAGGGCAGGTCATAGAGGAAGTCACCCTTCGCGCCGGTCGTCTTCTTCAGCGTCAGCAATGCGTCCGACATCCGGGTCTTCAGGGTGTCGCTGTCATCGTCCGGCTTCTGCGGCTCGGCGCTTGCGCTGCCGCTGCCGCCAAACTGGCCAAGGCCTTTGGCCAGCGCCGCCGTCTGCTTGCCGCGGGAGATGACGTCGTGGATGACGTAGCCGACCGCAGCGACAGAGGCGAGCACGACGAACACGACCCGCACCCAGATGTTGTCCATCGGGCGCGCCTCGCCGACCTTGACCAGCGGGCCGGCAAACCAGACGAGCGCTCCGATCGCGATCAGGCCGATCACGATGCTGACAATCTTCAACCAGGCCATCTTGCCCATGACAGCTATCCCCGACCTGCGCTCATCTTGCGGCGGTCTTCAGTGTTTCTTCACGCGGGATCGAGATGTCGACGCGCCGGTTGCGCCCTCTGCCCTCCGGCGTCTGGTTCGATGCCAGCGGAGCTGCATCGCCCTTGCCTTCGGTCTTGAGACGGTCCGGCCGGGAAATCTTGCCTTTGAGCAAATTCGACACCGCGTTGGCGCGCTCCAGCGACAGCTCGAAATTGGAAGGGAACCGCGCCGTCGCAATCCGCACGTTGTCGGAGTGGCCGGTGATGCGGATATCGCCCGGCTCGGCCTCAAGCGCCTCGGCGATCTTCTGCGCGATCGGCTCGAAATCCGGCTTCACTGTTGCCTGTCCGGATTCGAACAGCGCGAAGGCCCCGACACGGATGATGATCGACTGCCCGCTTTCAACCGGGTCGACCTTGTTGAGGTCGATTTCCGCCTTCAGCCGGGTCCGGATGCGTTCAAGCTGCGTGGACGCCTTCACCGGGATCGGCGGAGCCGGCACGGCGACGGCGGCCCGCTCGATGCCAAGCTGCGTGTCGGGGAACATCCGCCCCATCTCGGCCGTCACGATCTCGGTGTTGCCCGACAGCAGGATGCGCAGCGTGACAAAGACGCCGAACAGGGCAGCGGCGGCCACGGCGCACAGCGCCCAGAACGGAATGCGGAAGGTCGCGCCCGATTGCGGCAGGGCCTGGCCGCGCCAATGCGGCGACAGATCCTCGCGCGAGCGCGGCCTGGCGCGTCTCAGCAGTTCATAGGTGTTGCGGTGAATGCCCTGCAAGGTGGCCGCCCCGCCGGCGGTCGTGCGGTGGATGCCCTGAAAGCCGATCGCCAGACAGGCGTAGATCAACTCGAGGAGGTCATAGTTCGTCAGCGGATCCTGCTTGGCCTTGTCCAGCTTCTCGAAGAAGCGCACGCCGCCAGTGCGCTCGCCGAAGAAGCGGCTCAGCATGCTGTACTGCGCCCAGACATGGCGCTGCTCGCTCGGGATGTTCTGCACGATGTCGTCGCAGGTCGCGCACAGGACGTATTTCGCCTCGTCGGCGACTGCGGACGGCACACTCTCCGCGCGCATGGTCTTGTCGAATTCCTCGACCGCATCGGCCACCTGCTCCATCAGGTTGGCGAAGTTGGCGCTCATCAGCGAGGTGCGCAGCCGCCCGAGCAGCAGCAGCAACGGCCCCGCCGCTTCAAGCAACAGGTTGGCGTTGGCGGCGACGGGCACGTCGCGCTTGAGGATCAGCGCCCCGCCGGTTCCGGCGCTGGGCGGGGGCGGCGCGGGCGGAGGGGTGAACCAGGCGTCATTCTGTCCGGTCGGCTGCGCCGGCGGCGGAGCCGGATAGCCGCCGCCGCTGTAGGAGCCGGGCGCCGGGCCGGGCGTGAATGCCGGCGGCGGGGGCCAGCCCGCCTGCGGAGGCGGGGCCTGCGGCGGCGGTGGCTGATAGGGCGGGGGCTGATAAGGCGGCGCGGCGGCAGGCGGGGCAGCCACAGGGTTTGGCGCAGCGGGCGCAGGACGCCTGCCGCCAGGGTTCAGCCGCAGCACCGTCTTGTTGTTGCGCTCGAACGGGTCACCCTGATCACTCATCGGCGGTCTCCAAGCACGGCCCAGAGTTCGAGGCTCAGGTTAGGCCAGTCATCGGAGAAATGCATCCCGATGGCGGCCGCCGAGCTGAACTCGGGCCACAGCGGCGAGTTCCGGTCAAGCAGGAAGTAGACGTGATCCGCGATGGCCCTGATCTGCGGCGGCGGCGTCGGCAGGTGCACCAGCCCGATGCCGGGCAGATGCGCATGCACGATCTCGTTCATCTTGGTGTTCGGGCCGATCTTGAACAGGTTCGGAAACTGGCTCTGGATTTCGGTGAGCGGCCGCCGCGCCGCAACTTCAAGGATCAGATTGGCCGTGGAGAACAGCGAGCGATCCTTGATGGTCGAGACATAGGCGTTCGGCGCGCGCTGAATGAGTTCAAGGCGCAACGCACGGCGGCCGAAGCTGACCGACAGCAGCATCTGGATGTCGCGCAGGACCGGCGCAAAGGTCTCCTCCAGATTGTCGTGATCATAGGCCGCGTATTCGTTGGCCTTGCGCTCCGGCGAGGCAAAGGTGGCGAGTTCACCAACAAACTTGAGCAACTCGACGTAGAGCCGCTCCGGGTGCAGGTAACGTGAGCGGCGGAAATGCTTCAGCGGCGGCGAATAGCGGTTGAGCAGCTGCAGGACGAAGTAATCCGCGCTTTGCAGGCCGCCTCCAGCGGAGGGATCGGCGGCATAGCGGGCCAGTTCGCCAACCTTGTTGTCGATCCAGCCGATGACCCGGTCCATCCAGCCATCGATGACCGCATGCGCCGAGCACAGCAGGACAGGCGGCGCGTACTGGTCGTCAAGGATGATCGAGCGGTCTCGTATCTCCAGGATGCGGGCGATGCCGATGCAGACGAAGCCCGGCTTTGGCGTCTTGCGCAGTTCAAGCGTCAACCTCGGGTAGGCAATGTCGATCTCTTCCTCGATGCGCAATGCGGCGGTCGAATCGACGAAGGTCTCGACCGTGCCGAGATAGCGGCTGGCCCCCTCCTCACCGATTTCAGAGACCTCGCGGGCATTGGGCGTCGCCATCGGCATGCACAGCCAGACAAGCTGCTTGCTGGCGTTCTCCGGGATCTCGATCGGAGCCGGCAGGGGCGCGTCCGTCGGCAGATCGAACGGCGTGCCGTCCTGCAGCAGGCCGCTGGCGCGACGCAAGCCGAACTTGCCCTGCGCCGCGAGGTCCCGGTCGATGACCAGTGCGGAAAACCCCCAGGGATAGGGGGTGACGGCCTTCGTCCGCGCATCGAGCATATGTTCGTGATAGCGATCATTCTGCTGGAGATGGTGCGGCCGGAGAAACAGCCCCTCTTTCCAGTGTACTTTATTATGCCACGGCATGGGTGCTGATACTGCCTGTTGACGTTACGGCCCCATCATGCCCCAAACTTCATCAACAGCAAGCGCAAAGGTGCATGCAACCCGCTGCGTCATACCGTGATCTGCCGTTTGGTCAGGGCCGCTGCCGGAACCTGGCGCACATCACCTGAACAGCGCTGGAAGCCAGAGCGAAAAAGCCGGCACGTAGGTGACCAGCATCAGAACCGCGACGCTTGCGCCGTAGAACGGCCAGATCGTGCGCATGCTCTCGGAGATCGAAACCTTGCCGATGGCGCAGGCCACGAACTGCACCGAGCCCACTGGCGGGGTGTTGAGCCCGATGCCGGCGTTGAGGATCAGCACGACGCCGAAATGCACCGGATCCATGCCGATGGCCTTGATCAGCGGCAGGAAGATCGGCGTGCAGATGATGATCATCGGGGCCATGTCCATGAAAGTGCCAAGCACGATGAGGATCAGGTTGATCAGCAGGAGCACGATCAGCGGATTGGTCGAGATCGAGTTCATCAGGTCGACGGTGGCCTTCGGCACCTGGAGGAAGGCCATGAGCCAACCGAAGCTGGAGGCCGCGCCGATCACCAGCAACACCATCGCGGTGGTGCGGACAGCGCCCAGCGTCGCCATGATGAAGCCGTGGAAATCCAGTTCGCGGTAGACGAAAACGGTCACCAGCAAGGCATACAACACCGCGATGCAGGATGATTCGGTCGCCGTGAAGACACCCGACCGCACGCCGCCGAAGATGATGCCGATCAGCAGCAATCCCGGCAGCGCCGCCACCAGGAAGCGCAGCACCTTGGTCAGGCCCGGGAACGGCTCGGACGGGTAGCCGCGCCGCACGGCGACGATCCAGGCAGCGACCATCAGCGCGACGCACAGCATCAGCCCGGGGATGACCCCGGCGGTGAACAGGTCGGCGATCGAGATCGTGCCGCCCGCCGCCAGCGAATAGATGATCATGTTGTGGGAGGGCGGGATCAGCAGCGCGATGATGGCGGCATTGGCGGTGACGTTCACGGCGTAGTCAGGCGCATAGCCGCGCTTCACCATCTGCGGGATCATGATGCCGCCGACCGCCGACGCATCCGCCACGGCCGAGCCGGAGATGCCGCCGAACAGCGTGCAGGTGATGACGTTGACCTGCCCGAGGCCGCCGCGCATATGCCCGACGAGGCTCGCGGCGAACTGGATCAGCCGGTCGGCAATGCCGCCCCGGATCATCAGGTCACCGGAATAGATGAAGAACGGGATCGCCAGCATGGCGAAGGCGTTCATGCCGGTCGACATCTGCTGGAAGACCACGACAGGCGGGATGCCCATGTAAAGCACGGTCGTCAGCGAGGCGAGGCCAAGGCAGAACGCGACGGGCACGCCCATCAGCAGGAGCGCCGAGAAACTGACGAAGAGCACGGCCATTTCCATGGGCTCAGGCCGCCCCGCCAAGATGGTCGCTGCCCAGGTGGCCACCGCCGAACAGGGGCATCGGTTCCCGGCGCTGACCAGTGAACTGCAGCATCAGCTTTTCAAGGGAAAACAGCGCGATGAGCATGCCGCCCGCCACCAGCGGGATGTAGTCCCAGCCCTTCGAGATGCCGATCATCGGCAGGCGGTCGCTCCAGACCTTCGCGGCCAGTTCCGTTCCATACCAGACCATCGCGCAGCCGAAGAATGTCACGAGCGCCTCGTTGGCGAAGACCAGCAGGCGTTTCGCGCGGCCCCGGGCATAGTGCAGGCCGATGTCGAAACCCATGTGGTCCATCTCGCGCACGCCGACCGCGCCGCCGAGCAGGATGAACCACAGCATCAGAAACAGCGAGACGGGCTCGCCCCATGTGGGGGTCGCATTGAGAACATAGCGCCCGAACACAGTCCATGCGACGATTGCCGTCATCGCCACCAGCCCCGCGCCGGCCAGAAGCAGCGCGCAAAGACTGAGGCGCGCCGCAAACTGCGACATGAACCTGGCAAAGCCGGCCATGATGTCCGCTCCTGACGAAATGAGGGATCGGCGGCAGCGTGTCATGCCGGCGCTGTGAGCCCGGCATGCCGCTCCGACGAGTTCAGGTGGACTATTTCACGGCCTGGATCTTCGCGACGAGATCCTTCAGGGCCGCATCGGTGACGAAGCGCTCATAGACCGGCTTCATGGCATCGATGAAGGGCTGCTTCTCGACCACGTTGACCACCGCGCCGCCGGCCTTGACCTTGGCCTCGGATGCTTTTTCGCGCGCATCCCAGAGACCGCGCATGACAGAGACGGACTCCTTCGCTGCGGCCTTGATGATGTCCTGATCCTCTTTCGAGAGCTTGTCGAAGCTGCGCTTCGACATGACCAGAACTTCCGGCGACAGCGAGTGCTCGGTGAGCGAGTAGAACTTCGACACCTCGAAATGCTTGGTCGATTCAAACGACGGCCAATTGTTCTCGGCCCCGTCGATGACGCCGGTCTGCAGCGCGGAATAGACTTCGCCAAAGGCCATCGGCGTCGCGTTTGCGCCGAGCGCCGAAACCAGCGCCACGAACATGTCGGATTGCTGCACTCGGATCTTCAAGCCGCGCATGTCGGCGGGCGCATTGATCGGGCGCTTGGAGTTGTAGAACGAGCGCGATCCGGAGTCATAGAACGCCAGACCGACGAGGTCGTGCTTTTCAAACTCCTTGAGGATGCTGTCGCCGATCGGGCCATCCATCACCGTGCGCATGTGCGCCACCGAGCGGAAGATGAAGGGCAATGACGGGACGTTGGTCGCCGGGATCAGGTTGTTGAACGGCGCCATGTTGATGCGGTTGAGGTCGATCACGCCAAAGCGCGTCTGTTCGATCGTGTCTTTCTCGGTGCCAAGCTGGCCCGAATGGAAGACGTTGATCTTGAGGCGGCCCCTGGTGCGTTCCTCGAGCAGCTTGCCGATGTGCCGCACGGCCTCGACGGTCGGATAGTCGGTCGGGTGAATGTCCGTGGACCGAAGCGTGGTCTGCGCCATGGCCGGCATGGCAAGGCCCGCGATCATGGCCAGCCCCGTCATGCCGCGCATGAGCGTTCTGCGAGTCGTCATCTGCCTGGTTCCTCCGAAATGGCCCCTGCTTCTTGCCGGGGTCCTGAATTGAACGATGCGTGAGCGTGTCACGACGCAACGACATTGATGCAGCCATCGCGGAAGAAGTCCACAACGACCTTCTGCCCACGCCTCACGATGTGGATGCCGGTCGCCGCTCCGGTCGACACCACATCTCCAACCTTCAGGCCGAGCCCGCGCCGCTGCAGATGAAAGATGAGAAAAGCCACGGCCGCCATCGGGCCGCCGGGCACGCTGGCGGCGCTGCCGTTGCCTGCCTCGGCACCATCGATGCTGACGCGCGCCATCAGGCTTTCGAGGCTGCGGGTGCGCCAGTCGGCGATGGCAGGCCCGAGGACGACCCCGTCATTGTTGCCGCAATCCGCCACGACAGCCATCGGACCCAACTCGTTGATGGAGCCAAGCGGGCTGCCCGCCATCTCGATGCCGATGTGCAGGGACGCGACATGGCGCGCGGCCTCCTCGGCGCCTGGCATGTGGTCATAGTGCCGTGGCGCTTCACCCATGACAGCGACGAATTCCGCTTCCACCGCAGCAAAACCTCCGTCGAAAATGTCGATCCTGACCGAACCGCTGGCATCGACCGTGAACAGCCTGGGCATGAACACCGGCCCGGCCAGCCGTTCCTCTCCGAATGCCTCGCGAAAGGCCGGTGCGGTTTTGGCCACTTTCCATCCCACGACAGGCGAACCTGACAGGGCGATCTGCCCGTCCTGGACGGCATAGGCTTCGGCGCGCGAAGAAGGCAACTGGCCCGGAAAGGAGCCGAGCGGGCGGCGTTGCCTGCGCGCGTCCGAGAACGCCTGAGCGATGGCGGATGACGTCTGGCTGATGTCGGGCGCTGTCATGTCGGCGGGTTGTCTTTCGCAATTCTTGTATGGTAGTATGCAGTCAAATGGCAGGCAAGCGGCTTTTTTGCACGATGTTTGCGGGCTGGATTCTGGACGGATGATGAATTTCCACATTGCACCGGAGACCGGCAGCGCCGCGCGGCAGATCGAGCGGCAGTTGCGGGCGTCGATCGTGTCAATGGAACTGGCGCCCGGAAGCCGGATTTCGGAGCAGGAGCTGGCCGAGAAGTTCGGCGTATCGCGCCAGCCGGTGCGTGAGGCGTTGATCGCGCTGGCCAAGGCTCAGCTTGTCGCCATCCTGCCGCAGCGCGGCACCGTGGTGGCCGGCATCTCGGCTGACCGCATGATGCAGGCCCGTTTCATCCGCGAGCAGATTGAGGCCGGCGTGGCCCGCAAGGCGTGTGACAGGCCCATCGGCGAGCTTCAAAGGCAGGCGTTGCAGGAACTGATCCGTCAGCAGCAGGCGGCCCTCGCCGCCAACGACATCGACGCTTTCAAGATCGCCGACGAGCGCTTCCATCATGGGCTGGCCCGGGCCGCCGGGCTGGAACTGGCCTGGCAGACCATCGCCGACATCAAGTCCCATCTCGACCGCGTCTGCCACCTGACGCTGACGGATGCAGCAGCGATGACGCCGCTGGTCGGGCAGCATCAGGCAATTCTCGATGCAGTCCTCGCAGGAAACGCCGATGCCGCAGAAGCCGCGATGCGCCTGCACCTGACGGCAATCCTGCAGGCCCTGCCCGCAGTGATGGCCGCGCGCGGTGACCTGTTCGAATAGAACGCCCCAAACCTGCCATTCCCTCAACGCCAGCCGTGGAGCCCGAACCGTGCCATCCCCGATCAGCATCCGCCACTCGATCCATCCTTCACAGGCCGGGACCCTCGGCACTGAAGGCTTGCGCAGCCATTTCATGATCGACGACGTCTTCACCACGGATGGCGTGTCCTGCACCTACCTGCACGATGACCGGATGATGGTGATGGGATGCAGTCCTATTGCCGGTGAGGTTGGGTTCGGTGCCGACATCGCAGCCATGCTGCGCGCGGCCTTCGTGCTGGAGCGACGAGAACTGGGCGTCTTCAACATCGGCGGCGCAGGCGATGTGACGGTCGATGGCACGACCTTCCGGCTCGATCGGCTCGATGGCCTCTATGTCGGGCGCGGTGCGGCGGATGTGCGGTTCCGCAGTGCCGATCCGGCCAATCCCGCCAAATTCTACATGAATTCCGCCCCGGCCCATACCGCTCATCCGCACCTGCTGCTGAAAGCGGCAAACCTGACAGGTGACGAGCTTGGCACGCAGGAAACGGCCAATCGCCGGGTGCTGACCAAATACATTCATCCCGGCAACGGGCCGAGCTGCCAGTTGGTGATGGGCATCACCAAGCTGCATGCGGGCAGCATCTGGAACACCATGCCGGCCCACCTGCATGATCGGCGCATGGAAACCTATCTTTATTTCGACATCGCCGACGATGCGGCCGTGATGCACTTCATGGGCAAGCCGGAGGAGACCAGGCACCTCGTGATGCGCAACGAGCAGGTTGTCATTTCGCCGCCATGGTCGATCCATTCGGGCGCAGGCACGCGGGCTTACTCGTTCATCTGGTCGATGGCCGGTGAAAACCAGGCCTTCACCGACATGGACCCCGTCCCGGTCGCGACGTTGGCCTGAGGCGCGGCACGCGTCCGGACGCCGGCGCAAGGCGCGTGCGGCGGATCGTGGCGCGCGACATCGGCGGCGTTCAGCGCAGGGCGGCGATCACCACGTCGGTTGTCGTGACCAGAGCCACGTTCTGCATGGCGTAGTCGATCGAGGCGCGATGCCAGTCGGCGTTCATGGTCGAGCAGCCGTCCTCCGGGATGATCATCACGTAGCCCTTGTCCGCCCCGGTGCGGGCGGTGTGCTCGATCGACATGTTGGTCCAGGCGCCGGTCTCGATGATCATGTCGCGGCCGTTTGCCTTCAGGATGGTTTCGAGGTTGGTGCCCTCCCAGGCGCTCATCCGGTTCTTGCGGATGATGTGGTCCGACGGCTGCGCCTCGAGGCCCGGCACGGGTTCCGCGCCCCAGGTTCCGTCGATGAGCGCATTGGCATCCGCCGCGCCCTCAAACAACGGCGCGTTGAGCGTCATGTCGCGCCCGTCGCCGCGCCGGCAGAACCAGACATGGATGACCGGCACGCCAACATGGCGGCAGTGCTCGGCAAGGCGGCGCACGTTCTCAATGGCGTTCTGCTCCCGGCAATGCGCCGGAGAGCCGGATGACGCGAACGCGCCGCCGTCCATCACGACGTCGTTCTGCATGTCCTGGATGATAAGGGCGCAGCGCTGGGCATCAAGCTGCAGATCACCATGAGCGGGCAAGACGAGCGCCGGCCGGGATGCGGCAGCGGCGGCTGCCGGCCTGGCGGCAGCACGGGCACGCATGAAGGGCTCGTTGCGCGGACCGATCTTGACGTCGACCGCATACACCGAGGTGGTGGCGCAGACATAGAGCGTGCGCCAGTCCGGCCCGCCCCAATGCAGGTTGGCGGCAAGTTCGGGGATCGAGACCTTGCCGATATGGCGGCCATCGGGCGCATAGACCCAAAGCCCGCCCGGCGCGGTGACCCAGACATTGCCGTCCGTGTCGCATTTCATGCCGTCCGGCACGCCGGGCTTCAGCATGTCGCTGATGCCGCTGGCAAACACGCGGCCATTGCCGAGACCGCCGTCGGCTTTCAGGTCGAAAACGCGGATGTTGGCCTGCTCGGTGTCGTTGACATAGAGCCGCGTCTCATCCGGCGAGAAACACAGGCCGTTCGGCTGCGAAAACAAGTATCGGTCAACCAGAAGCTGTGGCGCGCCACCGGCCGGCGGCACGCGGAAAACGCCCTGCCAGCCAAGATCGCGGGCGCGCTCCACTCCGTAGACCGGCATGCGGCCATACCAGGGGTCAGAGAAATAGATCGAGCCGTCGGAGCGAATGCACAGATCGTTCGGGCTGTTCAGTTCGCGCCCGTCGAAATGGCTGGCCAGCACCTCGCGCCTGCCATCGGGCCGGATGCGCACGAGCGACGAGGTGGCGTGCTCGCAGGCAATCAGGTTGAGATCGGCATCGTAGGTCAGCCCGTTGGCCTTGTTCGACGGGCGCATCACCTCACGCACGCCGGAGCGGTCGAGCCTGCGGCGCACATCGGCCGGCATGTCCGAGAACAGCAGATACTGGTCCACCGGATGCCAGATCGGTCCCTCGGTGAAGGTGAAGCCGGCGCCGACCTGGCGCACGGGTGCATGTTCGTCGATCAGACGCCGAAAGCTTGCATCGAGCGCGTCATGGGCCATGAAATGGGTCCTCCGAGGTCACATCGCAAACCAGTCGCGGCGCTGCACGGTCTGGCCGATCGGGCCTGGCACCACCATGTCCATGCGTGCGATCACCTGGCCACGCTCTATCTTCGCCGGCTTGTCATGCACCGGCAGCAGGAACTTCGACGAGTTGAGCAGCTTCTTGATCGCCGCCTTTTCGGAGCGCTTGGAGCCCGCGTGGTTGCCGGTGACCTGCACTTCGTGGGAGTAGATCACATGGTACGGATCGATGATCTGGTCCTGGAAGTCGTAGATCACGTCGCCGCAGATGGTGGCGCGGCCCTCGGCGGTTTCGACATGGACGTTCATCGAGCCTTCGGTGTGCGCGTTCGCCGCTTCCAGCACCACGCCGGGAATCAGCTCGATCGGGCCGGACAGTTCCAGATCCTCGAGCCGGAGTGCCTGCGGCGTATGCAGCCGCTCGATCAGGTGCTGGATGTCGGGTTTGGGATATTGCGGATGCATCAGCCCTGAAACCGAGCACTCGAGTTCGCGCCGGTTCATCACCACAGTGGTGTTCATAGAGAAGTGGTCGTCCTTGCCGGCATGGTCGATGTGCGCGTGGGTGTGGCAGACGTAACGCACGTCGCCCATCCTGACGCCGTGGCGGGCCAACTGGTTCTCGATCATGTTCTCGTGGAACTGCAGCCCGCGCATGCCGAGCGTCTCCATGATGGCGTTGTCCCGGTAGCCGGTGTCGACCACGATCGGGTGCTGCCCGCCGAGGATCAGGAAGCCGTAGGTATGCACGCGGCGCACCCGCCCGCAGCCCCGGCCGAGCACGAGGAAGCTCGATTCAAGCTCGATGTCGCCAAAGTCGAGAACCCTGATTTCAAGTGCCATGGTGATGCCCTCTGTTGATGTTACCTGGCCATCAATCCACCGGCGTCATGGCCGGGCTTGGCCCGAGCATGACCGCACTGATTGAATGGCTCTCTCCTGTCATCACAACCGGTAGACCCGGGCTGCCGTGTCGTGAAAAATCGCGCGTTGATGGGCCTCACCGAGACTGCCAGCGCCCTGAAGATGTGCGCCGATCAGCGCGCCATAACCGGTCCAGAGCTTTTCGATCGGGAAGTTCGAGCCGTAAAGGCAGCGGTCTGCGCCGAACATCCGCACAGTCTCACCAATAAGCCAGCGGATATGCGCCGGGTCGTTGCGCTGGATGAACGTGCCGAAGCCGGACAGCTTGGCGACGACGTTCGGCTCGCCCGCCAGTGCGGCCATGGCTTGCGACCACTGAACGCGCCCGGCCTCCGTCGTGTCTTCCAGCATGCCGGCATGCTGCAGGATGAAGGTCACATCCGGACAGGCGCGCGCAAGTTCAGCCGCGCCGCCCATCTGCGCGGCGAAGACCTGCAGATCGAAGGCCCAGCCATAGTCGGCGAGCCGCGCCACGTTGCGCTGCACGACCGGCTCGCGGCAAAGATCGGGCCTGCTGGCGAAGCGATACAGCGGGTTCTCGTGCCAGTGGAATTGCTGGCGAACGCCGCGCATGCGGGGATAGCGCGCCAGCCGGTCGAGCGCGGGGCGCACGTCCGGCGCCGTCATGTCGGCATAGCCGACGATGGCATGCGGCCAGCCGGTTTCGAGCGCCACGCTCTCAACCCAGGCAACCTCCGCCTCGGCGCGGTCAACCGGCCAGTTCGCCTGCACATAGACCGAACGCTCGACCCCCGTTCCCGCCACATCCGCAAGGTATTCGGCCATAGGGTAGTCGCGGCGGATCGGCTCGTACGGCCCGAAAATGCGCGGCTGCATCGGCCCGCTCAGCCAGGGCAGATCGGCTTGCCGCCAGATGTGGAAATGGGCGTCGACGATCCTCATGCGCGGGCCTGCCGGGGCACACGCTGGCCCTTGGCGAAGCCGAGGACCTCGGCAGCGATCGCCTGGGGGCTTGCGCCATCGCCCAATCGGTCGATCATCGGCAGGATCGCCAGAAGCGCTCCCGTCTCCGCGCGGTAGGCGCGGTCAGCCGCGAGCGGGGTCAGCCACAGCACCGACCACGCAAGGCCGTGGAGGCGCGCCATCGCAGCCGTCAGCGCCTCTGGCCCGCCGCGTTCCAGCCCGTCCGACAGCACCACCACCAGCGCTCCGCGTGCGAAACCGGCGAAGCGCGGCACGGACAGGAACACCTGCAGTGCTTCGCCCAGCCGCGTGCCGCCATCCCAGTCCGAGACCAGCCCGGACGCAAGCGCCAGCGCCTGATCGCGGTTGCGGCGATGCAGGGCGCGGGTGACGCGCGTGAGCCGCGTTCCGAGCGTGAACACCTCGACCCGCTCCCCTGCCTGAACCAGCGCATGAGCCAACCGAAGCGCGCCGTCCGTCCCCGCCTTCATGGAGCCTGAGACGTCGACCAGAAGCAGCACGCGGCGCTGGCGCATCCGGCGGATTCGGCGCGGCAGGTTTGTGATCTCGCCATCCTTGCGCAGCATCTCGCGGAAGGCGCGGCGTGGATCGGCAATGCGCCCCGTGCCGCTGGCCATGCGGCGCGCGCGGCGGCGCGGCAGGGCTGCCGGCAGAGCGCGGGCGAAAGCACGCAGGGCCTCGTTTTCGTCAGCCTCGAAACGGCGGACGAACAGCCGTTCGGCAAGGGAAGCGTCTGCGCCGGACGGATCGTCCTCGCCCGCATCGGGCATCATCTCGACGTCGCCGGCGTCATACGCGGCTGGCATGTCCTCCGGCTCACCGAAGGCTTCGGCCGTCAGCATCCGACCGAGAAAAATCTCGTCGAACAGCGCGTCGAACTCCTCCCGCCTTTCGGGAGGCGGGCCAAGCGTGGCATGGGCAGCGCGGCGGATGTCGGTGAGGCTCTTCGGGCCGAGCAGGCCCACGGCGGCGATCAGCGCGCGCGTCTGCTCAGGCGCGACCATGAAGCCAGCCATGCGCAAAGCCTGCGAAAAGGCCATGAACGGCGCGAGCGGGCGCGGCAGGATGGCGGTTGCGCTCATGCGGCGGTCCCCATCAGGATCGCGTCGAGGCGCGGCGCGATGAAGGCGAGATCGTCCTGGTCCTTGAGCACGACGCCGATGGCGCGAGCGAAGGCGCGCGGCCAGGCAACGCCCTGCTCGTTGAGCACTGTCGCGGCTTCGGCCCACTCGACCGTTTCGGCCACGCCCGGCGGCTTGGCCAGCGGCTGGGCGCGCAGCTTGCCGACGGCGGCGACGACGCGGTGCGCGGTGTCCTGCGCCACAATGCTGGCCCGCATCATCACGATCTGGGCTTCCAGCGCCGGGTCGGGATAGCCGATCCAGTGATAGACACAGCGGCGGCGCAGGGCCTCGTGCAGCTCGCGCGTGCGGTTGGAGGTCAGGATCACCACGGGCCGCTCGGACGCACGAATGGTGCCGCGCTCGGGGATGGAGATGGTGAAATCGGAAAGGAATTCGAGCAGGAAAGCCTCGAATTCATGATCCGAGCGGTCGATCTCGTCGATCAGCAGCACCTTGTCGCGCGGGGCCTGCAAGGCCTGCAGCATGGGCCGCGCCACCAAATACTCATCAGCATAGAGGTTGACATACGCCTCGCCCGCCTGACGGATCGCCAGCATCTGGCGCGGGAAATTCCACTCGTACATGGCCGCAGACGCATCGATGCCCTCGTAGCATTGCAGCCGGACCAGTTCACGCCCCAGCACGGAGGCGAGCGCCTTGGCAGCTTCCGTCTTGCCGACGCCGGGAGCGCCTTCCAGCAGCAACGGTTTGCCGAGCGCCAGCGCCAGGTAGGCCGCTGTCGCCAGTCCCTCATCGGCAATGTACTGCGCATCGCGCAGCGACCGGGCCAGCGGCTCCGGCCCATCAATGCCGAGAATGGAGCGGCGAACGGCCATGGATCAGCGCGTCCTCACCAAACGCATCTTGGGCTTGGCCCCGCCGTTGGCGCGAAGGCCGCGCAGGATCTTTTCCGGCGTGATCGGCAGATCGTCGATGCGTACGCCGACCGCGTCGTAGACCGCGTTGGCAACGGCCGGCAGCACCGGATTTGCGCACATCTCGCCCGGCCCCTTGCCGCCGAACGGGCCGTCCGGAGCAGGCCTCTCCAGCACCGAGATATGGTGCGGGGCAAGGTCGCCCGGACCGGGCATCAGATAGTGGTTGAAGTCGACGGGACCGTGGCTGCGGTCGGGATAATACGGTTCGGTGGTTTCCCACAGCGCGTGGCTCATGCCCATCCACGCCCCGCCGATGAGTTGCTGCTCGACCAGCTTGGGGTTCAACGCGCGGCCGACCTCGTAGGCGGACTGCATGTCCAGAACGGCGACATCTCCGGTCTCGTCGTCGACTTCGACCTCGACCAGCATGGCGGCGTGGGCAAAGCACGAAACCGGCGTCATCTCGCCGGTTTCCGGATCGACTTCCGACAGCGGGATCAGGAAGATGCCGCGCCCCGAGACGGTGCGGCCCTGCTTGAACTGCGCCGCCTGACAGGCCGCCATCGTGGTGATGCTGCGCGACGGCGCGCCCTTGACGTGGATGTTGCCGAGCCCGTCGGTGACGAGATCGGCCGCGTCCACCTCCAGCTCCTCCGCCGCCGCCTCCAGCATGACGGCGCGTGCTTCCTGGGCGGCCTGGATCACGGCATTGCCGACACGGTGCGTGCCCCTTGAAGCGAACGAGCCCATGCAATGCGGGCCGGTGTCGCTGTCGGCGGTGTCGACATAGACGTCCGCCACGGGGATGCCGAGCGTTTCCGCTGCGATCTGCCGCGTCACCGATTTCATGCCCTGGCCAAGATCGATCGAGGACAAAGCCACCGTGAACTTGCCGTCAGGGTTGGAATGGACCAGCGCCTGCGACGGGTCGCCGCCGAGGTTCATGCCGATGGGATAGTTGATCGACGCGAAGCCGCGCCCGCGATGCATGGCCATCAGCGCCTCCTGAAGCCGGACAAGGACGAGAATCGTAGCGCGCCATGCCGTGCCGTGTCGGCAGCAGGTGCTGGCGGCGCTGCGGGCGCAGGCGGCATCGGCGCGGGACTCGCAGGATTGCCGGCCGGAGCGGGAGTGCGCTGCGGGACGAACGCCGCAATGGCCGGCACCGGCTGCGCGCCTGAGGCGCCTCCGCCCTTCTTCGCATAGTTGCCGCCCCTGAAGCCGCTCACAGCGCCGTTCCGGTCAGTCGCCGTGCGCGCCGGCAAACGTCCGCGTTCACCGCCGCCATCGTTCAGCGAGGTGGCCTGACGCGAGGCAGGCGAGAGCGCGACGCCGCTTTTTTCCGCCACGACCTGGCAGCACTCCACCAGCGCGCAGTTCTTGGCGACACGCCGGTGCGCCTTCATGTCGCCGTCGCGGTAGGAGTTGAGGATGCGGAAGTCGATCGGGTTGAGCCCGGCGATTTCCGCGCCCTTGTCCATGTGCGCCTCGATGGCGAAATCGACGCCGGTGATGCCGAAGCCGCGCATGGCGGTGGCTGGCGTGCGGTTGGTGTAGACGCAGAACACATCGGCGTAGACGTTCGGGATGGTGTACGGTCCCGGCAGGTGCCCGACGCCCTTGATGATCGCGTAGGACGACAGGCGGGTGTAGGCGCCGCTGTCGAAATAGCCGGTGAACTTGCGCGCCAGGATGCGGCCATCGCGGGCGATCCCGTCCTTGATGTACCAGCGCTCCGCCCCGCGCGGGGCGCCGACCTGCATCTCCTCCTCGCGGTCCCAGGCATACTTGCAGGGCCGGCCTGTCAGCATCGCGCCGAGGATCGCGAGCGGCTCGTGCAGGCTGTCAACCTTGCCGCCGAAGCCGCCGCCGACCGTGCCGCCGACGAAGTGCAGGCGGCTGGATGGCATGGTCAGAAGCTTCGCCGCCGTGCCAAGCGAGAAGAACAGTCCTTGCGTGGAGGTGAAGCAGACATAGCGGTCATTGACTTCCGGAGCCGCGATGGCGCCGCAGGTTTCCATCGGGGCCTGCTCGATCGGCGACATCTGGTAGCGGCCTTCAACGACGTGATCAGCCCGATTGAATGCCTCCTCGACATCGCCGTAGCGCAGCTTCTGGTGGTCGAACTTGCCGTGGTAGACGAACTTGTTGCCGGGATAGACATCGCAGACGGTCGGTGCGCCGGGCTTCACCGCATCCTCGACATCGAGCACGTGCGGCAGCACTTCCCACTCGACCTTGACCAGCGCCACTGCCGCGCGGGCCTCGGCCTCGCTCTCGGCGATGATCGCGGCCACCGGCTCACCCTTGTAGGCGACCTTGGTTTCCGACAGCACCGGCTCGTCGTCGAGGCCGAAATCGAGCAGGCTGAGCAGCGTGTTGAGGTTCAGCGGAACATCGCGGCCGAGCAGCACCCGCACAACGCCTGGCATCTTCTCGGCAGCGGAAATGTCGATGCGGCGGATGCGGGCATGATGATGCGGGCTGCGCACGCAGCGGATGTGCAGCAGGCCTTCGAACAGATGATCATCGAAGAACGGCGAGCGGCCGGTGACGTGGCCAAGAATGTCCTGGCGGCGTGTCGGCTTGCCGATTTCCTTGAGATTGTCGTCGCGCTCGTCCGCGAAGAACTCCTTGCGGAACTCGATCATGCGAGCCTCCTTGTGCCGGCGGTTGCCATGATGGCGTCGATGATCGGCTCGTAGCCGGTGCAGCGGCACAGGTTGCCTGAAATGGCCTCGATCACGTCGGCCCGCGTGGGAGACGGGTTGCGGTCAAGCAACGCCTTGGCGGACATCAGCATGCCGGGCGTGCAGTAGCCGCACTGGGCCGCGAAGTGCTCCATGAAGGCCTCCTGCAGCGGATGCACCCTGCCAGTGGCAAGCCCCGATGCCGTCTCGACCTTGCGGCCCTGCACGGCGTCGGCCATCGTCAGGCACGACAGGTGCGTCTCGCCGTCGATGATCACGGTGCAGGCCCCGCAGGCGCCCTGCCCGCAGCCATATTTGGGGCTGAGATCGCCCACGCCCCGGCGCAGGAACTCGAGCAGGTTGAGCCCTTCCTCGGCAAAGGCGGCACGTTCGGAGCCGTTTAGCGTGAAAGTGACGGGTTTCTTGGCCATCAGCCGCGCTCCATCTTCTCAAGCATGCGTTTGAGATGCGTGCCGGCCACTTCCCGCCGATACCAGGCGCTGGCCAATGCATCGGTGGGCGGATCGAGCCCGTCGCAGGCCAACTGGGCGGTGCGGGCGATGGTTGCGGCATCCAGGCTCTGGCCATCGAGCACACGTTCGACGGCAGAGGCGCGCAGCGGGGTCGGACCCATGGCGCCAAAAGCCACACGCGCGCCACGGATGCGCCCGCCCTCACGCGGCAGATGCGCCGCAATCGACATCACCGAAACGCCCTTGGGCTTGACGCGGCTGACCTTGACGAACCCGAAGGCGCGCGGATCGCGCGGACGCGGCACGTCGATGGCGGCGATGATCTGGCTTGTCGCTCCGCCACGTCCACGCTCGCGCAACACGTCATCCAGCGGCTTGGCCCCACCCTGCCCCGCCAAGACGACGCGCGCGCCGAGCGCCAGAAGTGCCACGGCAAAATCGCCATAGGGGTGTTGGGCGAAGATGTTGCCGCCGACGGTGGCCATGTTGCGCACCTGTGGTCCGCCCACTGAGCGGGCAACGGAGGCCAGGAAGGCCAGATCGCGATGGGCGATGACCTGCGCCATCGTGACGCCCGCCCCAAGGCTGAAGCCATCGCCGGTGGCGCGGATCTCGGTCAGCGCCGGGTCGGCGCTGCGCACGATGCGGCTGGCGGAGGCCCCCGCGTTGACATCGCGCATCACCAGCGTGCCGCCAGCCATGAACACCGCATCCGGCCCCATGGCGCGGGCAGCTTCCGCAAGGGTGGAGTAGCTTTCGACCCGCATGCTCAACTCCTCAGGCCCATGTGCGCGCGGATGGCGTCGAAGCCGCCCTGGTAGATGTTCTCGGCCACCATCATCTTGAGTTCCGCCTCACGGCCGGGCGGCGTGTCGAACCGGCTCTCCCAATGCCAGAAGGTGCGGTCGCCGTCGGTGACGGGCGCGAGCCGGACATGGGCGACGTAGTTGAGCAGCGGCACCGGCGTCTCATGGAGGCAATACGAGAACGCCATGTCGGCGTCCGACATGGTCAGCAAAAGTTCACGCAGTTCGGAGCCGTCGGCGAGATGAAACCTGCGCACGCAGCCGACCTTGTCGGACGGTTGGCCGCGCTCGATGATGCTGTCCGCCACCGCCGGGTGCCACTGGTCATGCCCGTTGAAATCGCGCAGCACCGCCCAGACCGCCTCGACCGGCGCATTCAGGACCGTGCTTTTCACGACCTTGACCATGATCAGCCCACCATCTGGCGTTTGAGCGAGTCGAAGCCCGCCTGAAAAACGTTGGTTCCGATGCCGGTGACCAGATCTGCGGCCAGTTCCGGCGCGCACTCGAACTCGGCCGTCCATTCGGCGAAGGTCTTGTCGCCATCCGTCACCGGGGTGAGCCGCAAGGTGGCGATGTAGTCGGTGAGCGGCATCGGCGATTCGAGGATCGAATAGGTGCAGAACATGTCGTAATCCGACAGCCCGAGCAGGCGCTCGCGCAGATGGTCGCCGTTCTGCAGGTGGAAATCGCGCACGCAGCCAACCTTGTCGGCTGGCTCGCCATTCTCGATGCGGCTTTCGCGCACCGCCGGCACCCAGCGCGGCAGCGCGTTGAAATCCCGCACCTTGGCCCAGACCTTCGCGACGGGAGCGTCGATGATCGAGGAGACGTAGACGCGTGCCATTTACTTCTTGCCCTCTGAATCGACCTTCGGAGCCGCCGACTTCTTGGCGTCCGCCGCCACGCGCTGCATGTCGGATGCCTCGCGGATCAAGCCGCCCTGCTTGGCGAGATTGGAGCCGTCGATGCCGATGTCCGACAGCAGGCTGTCGATCAGCGGAGCCTGCACGCGGTAGCGCAGCGCCGAGTTGATCACCTCGTCGGTCGGACTGCCGCGCCCCTCCCCGCCACCGCCGCCGATCCCGTCCATCTGCACGATGCGGATGTCGTTGATCTTCTCCAGCGGCTTGACCGACGCCGCCACGATGCCCTCGACATGTTCGAGCAGCTTGCGCCGGAACAGCGACATGCGGGCCGGATCGGTCAGCACGTTCTCGGCCTCGTTGAGCAGGCGCTGGGCTTCGGCCTCGACGGCGCTGCGCACCTTCTCGGCGCCGGACGCGATGGTCTGTTCCTCGGCGGATTTCTGCGCCATCAGCACGTCGATGGCCTTGCGGCGCTTCGCCGTTTCGGTTTCGCGCACGGTCTTGACCTGTTCCTCGGCGGTCATCGCATCGGCCTTGGCCTTGTCGGAGGCAGCGCGCGCGCCCGACTCTTCAAGTGATTTCTTGTAGAGCGCGATGGCCTTCTCCATCTGGGCGGTCTCGACCGTCTTCTCGCGCTCCACTTCGAGCCTGCGGCGCTCGGTCTCGTGGCTGATGCGGATTTCGTCCAGCCCACGCTCCGAGGCGATGCGGGTGCGCTCGACATCCTCGCGGCTTTCGATCTCGGCCTCGCGCAGGGCCTGCACGCGGGCGATCTCGAGTTGCTCCAGCGACTGGCGTCGTTCCACTTTCGCGGCCTCGACCGCGCGGTCACGCTCGACCTCGGCGGTTTCGACCGAAGCCTGTGCGGCGAGCTGCACCTTGCGCACGTCCGCCTCGGCGTTGGCGCGGGCGGATTTCTTGGAAGCCAGTTCGACCACACGGGTTTCCTCGGCGGCCTCGACCTCGCGCTTCCTGTTGATGTCGGAGACCTCGCGCGCCTGCTGGCTGGCGATGCGTTCCTGTTCAAGCGCCAATTCGGCGGCGATGCGCGCCTTCTCGGTGGTCTCGCGGCGAACGATCTCGGCCTCCTCCAGCACCTTGTCGCGGGTGATGGTCTGGGTGCGGATGGTCTGGTCAGCTGCGATCTCCGCCGCCTCGATGGTCTGCTGGCGCTCGATTTCGAGGTTGCGGATGCGCAGATCTTCGGAAATGCGCTGCTCGGAAACGTTCGAGGCCTGGGCGATGCGCAGCTTCTCGGTGGTCTCGCGCGCCGCGATCTCGGCTTCGTCGAGGCCCTGCTGGCGGGCGATCTCGCGGCGGCGGATGTCTTCCTCGCCCTTGATGCGCGTTTGAGTCAGGATCAGGGTCTGGGCCATGCGGGCTTTTTCTGTCGCTTCGCGCGCGGCGATTTCGGCCTGGTCGGTGCTGCGCTGGCGCTCGATCTCGAGGCCTTGCGTGTCCTTGTCCCTGGCGATCCGTGCTTCGGCGATGGCCTTTTCCTGCGCGATGCGGGCGCGCTCGGTCGCTTCGCGGGCGGCGATCTCGGCGGCCTCCAGGGTGCGGGTGCGCTCGATCTCGCGGGCGGATGTCTCCTGTTCGTTGACGATGCGTGCTTCCTTCAGCGCCCGTTCCTGCAGGATGCGGGCGGTCTGGATTTGCTCCTGCGCGGCGATTTCCTCGCCCTCGATCGCCTTCGACTTGGCGATCTCGCGGCTGCGAATGTCGCCTTCGGAGGCAATGCGGGCTTCAGCGATGCCCCGATCGTTGGAAATGCGGGCCTTCTCGATGGTTTCGCGCGCGGTGATCTGCGCCGATTCAGCCTCGGTTTCGCGTGTCGCACGTTCGCGCGCCAATTCGGCGCGCTGCTGGGCACGGCGGAACTCGATGTCGCGTTCCTGTTCGAGCCTCGCCTCCTCGCTGGCGCGGTCGATTTCGAGAGACTGCTTCTCGGCTTCGAGGTTGCGCGTCCTGATCTGGATCATCGCATCCTGCTCGATGTCGTTGCGCAGCTTGCGGCGGGCCTCGATGTCCTTGATCAGGACGGTCAGGCCCTCGGCGTCGAAGCGGTTGGAGGGGTTGAAGAATTCGAGGCTGGTCTGGTCGATGTCGAGGATCGCGACCGATTCCAGTTCCAGCCCGTTGCGCGAGAGATCTTCCTGGACAGCCCCGCGCACGCGCTCGACATAGCTCGAGCGGTTCTCGTGCATGCCGCTCATGTCCATCTCGGCGGCGACGGCGCGCATGGCGCTCTCGAACTTGCCGGCGAGCAGCGCGTGCAGGCTTTCAGGCTCCAGCGTCTTGCGGCCGAGCGTGGACGCGGCCATGGCGACGGCGCGGCGCTCGGGCTGCACCCGCACATAGAATTCCGCCTCGACATCAACCCGCATGCGGTCCTTGGTGATCAGCGCCTCGGTCCTGGTGCGCGAGACCTTGAGCGGCAGCGTGTTCATGTTCACGGGCGTGATGTCGTGGACGATGGGCCAGACGAAGGCGCCGCCGTCGATCACCACCTTCTCGCCGAGAAAACCGGTGCGCACGAAGGCGATTTCCTTGGTGGAGCGCCGGTAGAGCCACTGCATCACCCAGTAGATGATGGCGATGGCCACCACAGCCACGATGAGCCACAGGATCAGTTGGCCGATCATTTGCCCTGTCATGTGTTGTCCCTCCTCAAGAGCCCGCGTGAGCGGTTCTCATTTTCCTGCGATGCGCTTGAAGGCGCGGGTCTGTTCGGTCAGCGCAGCTTCGGTCGGCAGCCGCTCCATCGAGGATGCGCCATAGAAGCCGTGGCAGTTGCCGGTGTTCCTGAGAATGAATTCGGCATCGTCCGGCATTGCCACCGGCCCGCCATGAACCAGCACGATCGCCTTCGGATTGACGCGCAAGGCGGCCTCGGCCCAGGCGTCCACGAGCGCGGGGCAATCCGCGAGCTTGAGCGCGGTGGACGCGCCGATGCTGCCGCCGGTGGTGAGGCCCAGATGGCAGACGATGATGTCGGCACCGGCCTTCGCCATGGCGGCCGCGTCATCGGTGTTGAAGACATAGGGCGTGGTCAGCATGTCCTTGGACCGCGCCTTGGCGATCATGTCGACCTCAAGCCCATAGGACATGCCGGTCTCTTCAAGATTAGCGCGGAAATTGCCATCGATCAGGCCCACCGTCGGGAAGTTCTGCACCCCCGAGAAACCGATGCGCTTCAGATCATCAAGGAACACGTCCATGTTGCGGAACGGATCGGTGGCGTTGACGCCGGCCAGCACGGGCGTGTGCTTCACAACCGGCAACACTTCACGGGCCATGTCGACCACGATCTGGTTGGCGTCGCCATAGGCGAGAAGACCCGCGAGCGAGCCGCGCCCCGCCATGCGGTAGCGGCCCGAATTGTAGATCACGATCAGGTCGATGCCGCCCGCTTCCTCGCATTTGGCGGACAGCCCCGTGCCTGCGCCACCGCCGATGATGGGCACGCCCCTGGCCATCATGTCGCGGAAACGGTCGAGGATTTTCTGACGTGGGATCATCTGTTTGCTGCTTTGCTGCGATTGGGGCGGGTGGTGCCGTGAAGTGAGTGGAATGACGTGACCAGCGCCGCCGCGAACTCGGGCGCGTTGATGTGGTGCGGCAGGCGGATGACCTGACGGGACACCGTCTGGCGCACGCTCTGCTCGATGGCCGTGAACAGGGCGGCGCGCGCGGTGAGGTCATGGAACGGCTTGCCCGGCGCATCGAGCGCGGAGACGCCGCCCTCCGGCAGGTAAAAGCGCACCTGACCCTCCATCTGGTTCAGGCGCTGGCCGATCCACCCGCCCATGCGGGCGCATTCCTCCGGCGTGGTGCGCATCAGCGTCACCTGCGGGTTGTGGGGATAGAACGTGCGCCCCCTGTAACGCTCCGGCACGGTTTCGGGCGGACCGAAATTGACCATGTCGAGGGCGCCGACCGAGCCGACATAGGGCATCCGCGTGCGAATGATCGCGCCGAAACGATCCTCCGTCGCAGGGAAGACCCCGCCCATCATCATGTCGCAGATTTCAGTCGTGCTGACATCGATGACGCCGATCAGCTTGCCGGCGTCGACCAGTTTTTCCATTGCCTGCCCGCCAATGCCGGTGGCGTGGAAGACGAGGCAATCATAAGCGTCCTGCAGCGGCTTGACGACCTGCTGCACGCATGGCGTCGTGACGCCGAACATGGTGAGCCCCACCGCCGGCTTGCCGACGCGCTTGCCGCGCCGGGCGCGCCGGGCCGCGACCATGCCGATCATGGCCTGGGCCGCATTGCCGAGCACCTCCTCGGTGATCGCGTTGAGGCCCTGCACGTCGGCCACCGAGGGCATCAGCATGATGTCGGAGGCCCCGACATACTGGCTGACCTCGCCGGACGCGACGGTCGAGACTATCAGTTTCGGCACGCCGACCGGCAGCGCGCGCATGGCCGGCGCAACCATGGCCGTGCCGCCCGAACCGCCGGCGGACAGCACGCCCGCAACGCCATTTTGGCGCGCCATCCAGCGCTGGAAGGCCTCTGTCATGCCCGCGACCGACTGGCCGCGGTCGCCGGTGAAAACGCCTGACGCCCCACGCGGATGGAACGCCGCAATCTGGTGCGCGGGGATTTCCGCGCCCGAATGGCCGCCCGAGGTCGACAGGTCCACCATCCGGACTGGAAGGCCAGCGCTGCGGATGAGGTCGTGCATGTAGCGCAGTTCCTCGCCCTTGGTGTCCATCGTGCCCACAACCAGCACCACGTTCTCGCCCGGCGCGGACAGCGGGCGGATGTCAGGGCTCGCCGCCGTGGCCGTCAACGGGCGGGTGGTGACCACCTTGGCGAGTTGCTCAAGCCTTGCGACCGGCACAGGCTGTGACCAGCGTGTCGGCGGGACGGGGTTGGAGTTGTAGACCTTCACGGCCGGTTGGACGGCGCCTGCCTCGGATGCGGCCGCAGCGACCGCAGTTGCTGGCGCCGCACCCGCATCTTCATGGCCGTGGCGGCCGACGCCGAGCAGACGCTGCTGCAACTCGCGGTCGGCGGCCAGATCGCGCGCTGGCGCGATGCGGTTGACACGCCCGTTGACCATGATGGCGACATTGTCGGCTATCATGCAGGCGACGCCGATGTTCTGCTCGATGACGAGAACGTCCATCTCGCCTTCCTCGCCGAGGCGGACCAGCATCTCCTCGACCTGCGCCACGATGACGGGCGCGAGCCCCTCCGTCGGCTCGTCCATGACAAGCAGTTTCGGGTTGGCCAGCAGCGCGCGCGAGATCGCCAGCATCTGCTGCTCCCCGCCTGAAAGCTGCGCGCCGCCGTTCGACTTGCGTTCGGCAAGGCGCGGGAAGGTGGCGTACACGCGGTCTATGGTCCAGGCGCCCTTGCGGCGGCCAGCGACCATGCGAAGGTGCTCGTCCACGGTCAGCGAGCGCCACAGGCGTCGACCCTGGGGCACATAGCCGATGCCGAGCTGCGCGACATCGGCAGGCGACAGGCCCACCAGCGATTGGCCGCCAAAGCTGATGGAGCCGGACGAAACCGGCACCAGCCCCATGATGGCCTTGCACAACGTGGTCTTGCCCATGCCATTGCGCCCGACGACCGAGAGCACGCCATGGTCGAGCCTGAGATCGACGCCCTGCAGCGCATGCGATGCGCCATAGTAGACGTTGAGGCCGCGCACTTCGAGCGCCGGCGCGGAGGTGCGGGTTGCGGAGCGGTCAGCCATGCCCGCCCCCGAGATAAAGCTCCTGCACCTCGGCGTCGTTCTCGATCTCCTCCGGCGTGCCTTCCTTGAAGACGCGGCCGTTGTGCATCATCGTCACGCTTTCCGCGACACGCAGCGCGACATCCATGTCATGCTCGATGATGATGAAGCCGATATGGGCCGGAAGGCCCGTGAGGATCGAGACCAGTTCGGACCGCTCGGTCGGCGAAAGGCCCGCAGCAGGCTCGTCGAACAGGATGAAGCGCGGCGCGCCCGCCAGCGCCAGAGCGATCTCGAGCTGGCGCTGCTGGCCATAGGACAGGTTGGCGACCAGCGTGTCCCTGGCCGGCGTCAGGTGGACAGCCTCGACCAGCTCGGTGGCGCGGGCGACCAGAACATCATTGGCGCGTGGCCTGAGCAACGAAAAGCGCCCGCGCGAGACGCCGCGGCAGGCCAGATAGACATTGTCGGCCACGCTGAGGCCGCCGAACAGCAGCGAAATCTGATAGGTGCGGCGCAGGCCGCGCCGGATGCGCTCGTGCGCCGGAAAGCTGGTGACATCCTCGCCGAACAGGCGGATGGCGCCGGAGGTCGGCAGGAAGTCGCCAGTCACGCAGTTGAACAGCGTGGTCTTGCCAGCGCCGTTCGAGCCGAGCACGGCGCGCCGCTCGCCGGGACGGACCGTCAGCGTCACGTCGGAGATGGCGGCCAGCGCGCCGAACAGCTTGGTGACGCCGCGCAATTCCAGCGCATTGCCGGAACTGACGGAACCGAGGCGTTCGGCAGTGCTGCGGATGCCGGCGCCGCGGCTGGCGGCCGGGCGGGCTTCTGTCAGGGTCATGGCCGCCCCCCGCGCAATGGATCAGTGTTCTTCCCGCGCCGGGCCTGGTATTTTTCCCACAGCCCGAGCACGCCATCAGGCGAGAAGAACACGATGACGAGGAAGCCGAGCCCGATCAGCAGCTTGAAGCGTTCGCCGGACAGGCCGAAGGCGAGCAGGACATCGGGCGAATAGACGCGCAGCAGCACATAGATGAGCGCGCCGATGAAAGGGCCGATCGGTCGCCTGATGCCGCCCACCACCGCGATCACGAGGATGTCGATGACCTGCGGGATGCCGGCCGTGCCAGGCGAGACCTGCGAGTTCTGCCAGACCAGCAGAATGCCGCCGACGGCCGCGATCACGCTTGCAAAGGTGTAGGCGAGGATGCGGTGCGCGGTGACGGAGAAACCGAGCGCGCCCATGCGGCGCGGATTGTCGCGCACACCCTGCAAGGCCAGCCCGAACGGCGAGCGCGCGACATAGACCACGGCAAAGTAGGACAGCGCCGCGCAGGTCAGCGTCAGATAGTAGAACGGCGTCGCCTGCCGCCAGTCTATCCCGAACAGGTCGGGCGGGATCACGCGGTTGAAGCCGGTGTAGCCGTTGAACAGGCCATAGTTCTGGCGGGTGAAGTAGAAGAAGGCCGAGGCGATCGCGAGCGTGATCATGATCGTGTAGATGCCCTCGGTCCGCACCGCGAGCGCGCCGACCAGCGTGCCGAACAGCGCGGCCACGGCGATCGCCACCGGTATGTGGAGCCACCACGGCCAGCCGAGGCTGAGCGTCGGCACCCCGCTGACGCCAAGGATGGCCACCATGTAACCTGCAAGCGCGGCGACCGTCATCTGGATCAGGCTGACCATGCCGCCGTAACCCGCCAGGAACATCAGCGACAGCGCGATCATGCCCAGGATGAAGGTCCAGCCGAAGATCTGGAACAGCACGAAATTGCTGGCGAACAGCGGCATGGCCAGCAGCAGCAGCGCGACCGCCCACCACACCGCCGGGACTTTTTCCAGCAGCGTCGGCTGGCTGGGCGCGGAGGTGCGGACAGCGTAGGTCATCTAGCGGCCCGCCCCCAGCAAACCCTGCGGGCGGAAGGCCAGCACCACGGCCATGATCAGGAAGGTGAACACCACGGAATAGGTCGGCGCATAGACGAGGCCGATCTGTTCGGCGAGGCCGATGACGAGCGCACCGATGGCCGCGCCGGGGATCGAGCCCATGCCGCCGACGATCACCACCACCAGCGAGGCGAGCAGGAACCGCGTGTCCTCGCCAGGCGTCAGCGACTGGAAGGTGCCGCCGACGATTCCGGCCATGCCAGCCATGCCCGCCCCGAAGGCGAAGACGGCGAGGAAGACGTATTGGATGCGCACGCCGGAGGCCGCGAGCATGTCGCGGTCATCAACGCCGGCGCGGATCAGCATGCCGAGCCGTGAGCGATTCAGCACCAGCCACATGGCCAGGCCAATGACGATGGCGGCGAACAGGATGACGATGCGGACCTGCGGATAGGTGAGATAGACCGGCTCGCCATTGGAGCGCAGCGACGAGACCAGCGGCAGCGTCATCGGCCCGCTCAGCCAGTCTGGCGAGAGCACCTGATAGCTCTGCCCGCCCCAGATCCAGAGCATGATGTCGGCCAGCACCACCGAGATGCCGATGGTCACGAGCGTCTGGCGAAGTTCCTCGCCCTCCATCCGGCGAAAGACCTGGTGCTGCAGCACAAGCCCCAACGCGCCGACCAGCACGAAGACAACGGGGAAAGCAAGCAGCCACATGCCGGTCGCGTTGGCGACTTCGTAACCGAGATAGCCGCCCAGCAGATACAGCGAGCCATGCGCCAGATTGACGTTGCGCATCAGCCCGAACACCAGCGTGAACCCGCTGGCCACAAGAAAATACAGCGCGCCAAGCGTGATGCCGGACAGGACGGCATTCAGGAAGATGCGCTTCCTGCCCATCACCTCCTCGAGGCCGGGTGGCCATGGCGTCGCCACAAGCCACAGGAAACCCGCGACCAGGACCAGCACGATCACCGACCAGACAGGATGGCGCTTGTAGAAACTTGGCATGTGTCCTGTCTGCACCTTTTGGTATGCGACCGGGATGGAACCCGCCCGCCGGCATCTCGCAACGCTAGTCCGCCCCCGCTACAAAAGGCGTACCCGACAGTCTTTTCCTTGTGCCCCCGGTCGCAAGATGTGGCCGCGCCACCGGGTTCGCGCAGCTTTCCGCCTGTCAGCAGACCGATGCGATGTGGACGCTGCGGCGGTAGGTGCTGGGCGGGACGACGCCGTTGGCGATGAAAAAACGCGAAAAACTGGCCTGGCTGGAGAAGCCAAGATCGAGGCCGATGTCGGCCACCGCATCGTGCGAACCGGTGAGCCGGTCGATGGCGCGCTCCATGCGCAGCGAGTTGAGATAGATGTTGGGCGTGACGCCAACCTGCTGGCGGAACAGCTTGTAGAAATGCGGCCGCGACAGACCGACCTCGCGGGCCACGTCGTCGAGATCGAGCGGCTCGCACAACCGCTCCATCAGCACGCGCAGCGCATTGCGCACCCGGTAGTCGCGCATGGGGACGGACTGGCCGATGAAGCCGCTGCCGTGCTCCGTCCATTGCCAGGACTGGTCGAAACAGCCTTCGGTCAGCGCGCACAGCCTGTCTTCGAGCATCGGATCATCGAGTTCAGGGTCCAGCATGGCATGGGCATTGCCATAGACCAGACGCGCCAGATGATCCGTGACCTCGACGCCGACGCGCCCGAACCTGAGCGACGATGTCGAGCAGCGGCTTGCATCGAGGAACCACGCGGGCCTGATGTAGAGCACGAGGGCAAGCGTCGGCGTGGACTGCTGCAGCGCCCGATAGTAGTGCGCCTGCCACGGGCTGATCGCCACGGCCTGACCGGCGGACAGCGGATAAGGCCTGCCATCGACCACGACCTCGCCTGCCGGCCCCTGGACATGGAACAGCAGATGGCCTTCGCGGTGAGCATGCGGAACCATCGTCCGGTCCATGGCATAAAGACAGACGCGCCCGAAAGCTCCGTGAAACACGGCGACTGCTGAACTCATGTTCCTCCCTCCTGCACTCTGGCGGCGCAGTCTGCGGATGAGTTTAGGGTATGGGCGGGTGCTGGCAAGATGTCAGTTCCCGCGCCCGTGTCCACCAGTTCTAGCGCGTCAACAGGCATGTTCAAGCATCGAGACATAATCGGCAGTGGTGGCGTGCCTCGGGTTGGTGCGGGTGGCCGGGTGTTCGCAGGCACGGCGGGCGACGCGGGCACGCCCGGCCGCACCGAGTTGCAGCGCGCCAAGGTTCAGCGGCAGGCGTATGCGCGCACCGAGGGCGGACAGCCTCGATGCCACGTCCCCCTCCTGCGACACGTGCGGCAACTCCCGCAACGCTGCACCCAGCGCGGACATGCGCCCGTTGATCGCCGGAGCGTTGAACGCGAGCACTACAGGCAGAAGCGCCGCATGCAGATGACCATGGATCGTCCCGACGCCGGCCTCTTCCTCCAGAGCGTGCGACAGCGCCTCCACTGCGCCCAGGCCCTTCTGTGCCGCCAGCCCGGCATCGAGCGCCGCAGCCATCAATTCGCGCCGCGCATCGAGATCGCTGCCGTGGCTGACCGCGCGATCGAGATTGGCGCTGGCGCGCCGGACGCCGTCGAGCGCCATGCCATCCGCCGGAGGGTTCCAGGTCGTGCCGAGAAAAGCCTCGATGCAGTGGCTCAGCGCATCCATGCCTGCAGCCGCCGTTGCGTCAGGCTTCAAGCCGAGCGTCAGCGTCGGGTCGCACAGCACCACATCCGGCAGCATGGCGCTGTCGCTCGGATTTCCACGCCGCGCGCCGCGGGCAGGATCGACCAGTATCGGCTGGACGCCGACACAGGCGCTCGATGTCGGGATCGCGATCATGCGTGGCCGACCCGTCTCGCCGGGGGCGACACGCTTCGCAGGCATGCGTCCGCTGAACCCGCGCACATCGTGGGCCGCGCGCCGGGCCAGCGTCAGCGCGACCTCGCTGCCCAGACCGAGATACCCATCGCATTGGTCTTCGAGAAAAGCAGCATGGATGTCTGTCGCAGCCTTGTCGGCGGAAAGGCCGGGCCGCAGGAACAGCACCGATGCCCGGCAGCCTTGCGGCAGAGCGTCGGTCAACCGGGCCAACGGCTCATCGGTGGCGCCCGCACAGTCAGTGACGATCAGGGGGCGCTTGATGCCCAACAGCCGGATCTGCTCGGCCAGCGCATCTTCAAGGACGCGGTCGGCGAAATGGATCCGGGTCAGATAGTTGATGAGAGCCATAGCCTGCCCCGGCAGGTTGGAGCCGTCCGTTCACGGAATTCCGTTCATGCCATGGCGTCTGCCAGAGGCGCGTGCGCCACTGCCGGAAGACGCCGCTCCGGGCCTGCTGGATGCGGCCCGGAGCATTGCTCGGTCTTTGTCTCGATCAGCCGCGGAGGGCCTTGCAATCCGGCACGGTGCGAGAGGGCAGGCCCATGGCCCGGAAGGCGGCAGGCGTCATGCCGAGCGTCTGGGTGACGCCGTCGACCTTGCCGACGTTCTTGATGGCCAGATTGCCGCCGGGACCTTCGACGACTTCGTTGATGAAGACGGTGCCCGAAGCCTGACGGTTCTCGTTGAGCGTGACCTCGCCGAGCGGGGTCTTGAGCTTCAGCGCCGACAGCGCCGCATGGAACTTGGCCTGATCGCCGCTGAGGTCGCCATTGACGGCGTTGAGGCCGGCGATCATGGCCAGCGTCGCGTTGTAGTAGCCGACGCCGAACAGCGACGGCGTCGGGAAGCGGCGGTCGGCCGGGAAGGCGTCCTGGTAGGCCTTCACGTAGCCCGTCCATTCCGGCGCGGTGTTGTCATTGGCGATCGGCCCGGAGATCGGCGTGCCGACGAGGGCTTCCTTGGCCTTGCCGCGCGAGGTCAGCACCGTCTGGTCGGCCATGATGGTGCCGCCGATCAGATTGATCTTGGTTCCGGCCTGCTGGTACTGATTGAGGAAGTTGATCGCGTCGGTGCCGCCGAGGCCAAGATAGATCGCATCGACATTGTCCGGCAGCTTAGCGATCACGCCGGCGAAGTCCGACGAGCCGAGCGGAACCCAGAGGCGCTCGACGATGTCGCCGCCCGACCTGCAGAAATCCGCCGCGAAGCCAAGGAAATTGGTGTAGCCGAAGGAATAGTCGGCCGTCACCGTGGCGACGCGTTTCCAGCCCTTGGTCTTGACGACGTAGGTGCCGAGGCCCGCGCCCCATTGCGCGCCATCGAGGTTGAAGCGAAAGAAGTTCTTGGCGGGATCGACCCATGTGGTCTCGAGAGCGCCGGAAATGCCATTGATCACCGTCTTGCCCGGGACCGTCTTGGCATAGTCGCGCATGGCGATGCCCTCGGAACCCGAGAGCGGCCCGATGATGATGTCGACCTTGTCCTGCTCGATCAGCTTGCGGGCTTGGCGGATCGCCGTGTCGACCGTGGTGTCCGTCGGGGCCACCACGGTCTCGATCTTCTTGCCGCCAGCCATGTTGTTGACCTGCTTGAGGGCAAGCTCGACATTGCGCACTCCATCGGCGCCGCCGGCCGCGAACGCCCCTTCGAGCGCCACCAGAATGCCGACCTTGATGGTCTCCTGGGCCATGGCGGCCCCCGGCAGCAGCAGCGCGAGCGCGGATACCGTTCCGATAAGTAGTCGCTTCATGTTGATCCTCCCGAGGATGGCCTGATGTCCGGGTGTTTTCACCCTGTTTCCACACGCAACCGCAGGCTGCGCACGTCTTGTCAAAGCTCCGGCAGGCGATCTTTCATCGTTCTGCCTCACGTGGGGCAGTCTCGGCTGTCCTTCGCGCAGAGCAATATCCGAGCGTCTGATTTTCTGGCCGGAGTCGATGCGGCTGCCCGATTTCAGGCGCTTGCCGACTTGGCAAGGATGCGCTCGATCAACTCCTGCGTGAGGACCGCCTCGCCGCCAGGTATGGCCGGCTGGCGGCCGTGGCGGATGGCGTCGCCGAAATCGGCGATCACCGACCGGTGCGCGTCATGGGCGAAATCCATGATGCCGGCGCCGCTGCCGCTCTTGCCCTCGGCAGCCAGATGTTCTGTCCGGCCATCGAGCCACGTGACCATCAGCGCGCCGCCGATCAGGCTTGCGCTGCCCAGCGCGCCGAAAAGCTCAATGCGTTCCGGCGCGCCGGGAAAAGCCGCCGTGCTGGCGATGATCACGCCCGGCGCGCCATTGCCGAGCCGCACCAGCGCATGGACGTGGTCCTCGGTTTCCATGCGGTGAAGCAGGGTGGTGCGCGCCTGCGCCGCCTCCACCGTCATCGCGCCGACAAGGTGGCGGAACAGGTCGAGCGTGTGGATGGCCTGGGTCAGCAGCACGCCGCCGCCGTCGCGCGCCAGCGTGCCGCGGCCCGGCTCGTCATAGTAGGCTTGGGGACGCCACCAGTTGATGATCGCGGAGGCGGACACGATGTCGCCGAGCCCGCCCTCCCGGAGCACATGCGCCAGCCGGCGCGCGCCGGGACGCATGCGGTGCTGGAGCATCACGCCAAGCCTGAGGTTCGCCGACGCCGCCAGATCGACCATGGCGCGGCCGCGCGCCGATGTCAGCTCGATCGGCTTTTCGACCAGAACATGCTTGCCGGCCTTGAGGCACATCGAAGCGATATCCAGATGTGTGTTAGGCGGTGTAATCACGATCACAGCCTCGACGCCGGGATCGGTGAGGACAGCGTCTACATCGGTTGTTACCGGGAAGGGCAGCTCAGCCCTGCGGGCCTCCGCGCGGGCAGCGCTCGGCGTCGCGGCGATCCTGACGGGCATGACATCCGCCAGATCAGCCAGGCTCCTGAGATGCGGCTCCGCTCCCGCCCCAAGCCCGATGATGCCGATGCCGACGGGGCGCGGGCTCATAGTTCTCCACCCTGTCCGAAAGCATACGGCAGTGCTTCCCAACCGCCATAACGCGGATGCCCAGGCGCAAGCGGGAGGTCCACCCGCTGGCCTGTGACTGCCGAATGATAGATCGCGGAGATCAGCTCGAGCGAGGCGCGGGCGTCAGCCAATGTGACGGGCAGGTCGCCGCCGGTCATCAAGGCTGCGTGCAGGCGCACGAACTGGCTTTCGAAGAACTCTTCGGTGGGCGCATAGCTCTCGATGACCGCGTCGATGGCATCCTGCGCCTCTGCTTTCACCGCCTTGAAGGTCCAGGGATCGCGCGAAGGGCGATACGGATCGAGATTGCTCTCTGCCGTGAGGTTCCGGAACACGAAGCGCAACCGCGAGATCTGCTCTGCGGACCCTAAAGTGGCGGACAATGTCGCGACCGAGCCATCCATCATCTCGACGGAGATGGCCGCGCAATCCTCGACCTCAATGTCATTGACCCGTGTGCGTAAGTTGGCGAACACGCTGAAGACCGGGCCGTTGATGTAGCTCAGCATGTCATGGGCATGGATCGCCTGCGTCAGGCAAACCCCGCCAAGCTCGGTCGCCCATTTGCCGCGCCATGGTATGGCATAATAATCGGCCCCGCGCAGCCAGCTCGTCTCGATCGTGGTCAGCAGCGCGTCGCCCGTCAGGCCCGCTTCGACCAGCCGTTTCAGCCGCTGCAAGCCGTTGCCGAAACGGTATTGGAAAATCGGGATGATGTGCTTGCCGCTCGCCGCCTCCGCCTTCTCCAGCCGGTCCACATCGGCGAGCGAGCCGACCAGTGGCTTTTCGCATACCACGTGCGCGCCGGCGGCAAGACCCTGTGTGATCAGATCGTAGTGGGTGTTTGGCGGCGTGCAGATGTTGACGACGTCAGGCTTCGCCTCCGCCAGCATCTGCCCGTAGCTGGCGAACTGTGACTTTATCCCATGCTTTTCGGCGATCTTCGCCATGCGCGCCGGGTCAAGGTCACACAGCGCCACGATCTCGAAAAGCTCGGGCCGGGCCGCATAGGCGTCGACATGCTGCTCGCCGACGCCCAGGCCAACGACGGCAACGCGCAGACGCGCCGTCATGCGCTTGCGCCGACGCGCACGGCCTGCGCTTCCGCCTTCAGCGCAAGTTCGGTGGCGAGGAAGCAATGTGCCTGCGTCATCGCGGTCTCGGTCCGGTCGAGCACATCGGCGATGAGCTGCGCGCCATAAGGCAGCGGCGTCCGGCTGCAGTCGATGCGGTGCGTGCCTTTGGAATCGACCATGAGCAGGTGATCGATGCCCGGCGCGCCGGCGATGTCGACATACTTGCGCAACTCCATGTAGCCCTCGGTGCCGAGGATGGTCAGCCGGCCGTCGCCCCATGTGCCGAGGCCCTTGGGGGTGAACCAGTCGACCCGGACATAGCCTGTACCGCCGTTGCCGCGCAGCAGCACCTCGCCGAAATCCTCAAGCTCAGGCCGGTCCTGATTGGCGTGATTGGCGATGTGGGAGGCGACGACTTCGGCGCTGGTCGAGCCGGTGAAATGCAGGAACTGGTCGCATTGGTGGGCGGCGATGTCGGTCAGGATGCCGCCGTAGCGCCGCCGTTCGAAAAACCATTCCGGGCGCGGGTTGTTGTAGAGCGCGTGCGGCCCAAGACCAACCGTCTGCACCACCTTGCCGATCGCGCCCGCAGCCACCAGTTCGCTGGCCTTGACGGTCGAGCGCGTCTCGAAGCGCTCCGAATAGCAGACCGACCAGATGCGCGCCGTCTCGGCCTGCACCCGGCGCAGCAGGGCAAGCTCGTCGAGCGAGATCGCGCCCGGCTTGTCGTTCATCACGTCCTTGCCGTGACGCATCGCCTTGACGGCCACGGCCACGCGCTCGTCGGGAATCGCGGCGGTGACGATCATCTGGATCGACGGGTCCTCGTAGATGGCCGCAGCGTCCGCCACGCGCCTCGCCTGAGGATGCTTCGCGCCATAGGCCGCCGCCAGATCATCCTCGACAGCGTGAAAACTGACGAGTTCCGCGCCCGCCTCGATCAGGCACTTCGTCTGTCCGTAGATGTGATTGTGGTTGAGGCCGATGGCCGCAAACCGGATTGAACGCTGGCTCATCCCTTCAATCCCGACATGGCGACACCTTCGATGATCAGACGTTGAAACAGCAGGAAAAACAGAAAGATGGGCGCAATCGCCAGCGTCGACATGGCGAAGAGCTGGCCCCAGGCGCTCTGGCCCGTGCTGTCGACAAAGGCCCGCAGGGCCAGCGGCACTGTGTAGTTGGCGATGTCGTTGAGGTAGATCAGCGGGCCGAAGAAGTCATTCCACGTCCACAGGAACGAGAAGATCGCGGCCGTCGCCAGCACCGGCTTCGAGAGCGGCAGGATGATGGTGAGAAACAGCCGCCATGGCCCGCAGCCATCCATCATCGCCGCTTCGTCCAGCTCGCGCGGCAGCCCCCGGAAGAACTGCACCATCAGGAAAATGAAGAAGGCATCGACCGCGAGGAACTTCGGCACCACCAGCGGCAGGATCGTGTCGACCCAGCCGATGTTGAGAAACAGCACATATTGCGGGATCAACGTGACATGATACGGCAGCATCAAGGTCATCATCATCATGGCGAAGAACACTCTCTTGCCGCGGAATTCCAGCCTGGCAAAAGCAAACGCCGCCATCGCGCAGGATATCACGTTGCCGACAACCACCAGCACCGCGATCACGAACGAGTTCCAGTAAAAGCGCGAGAAACTGACCTCCAGCGCCGTCCAGCCATCGATGAAATTGCGCGGGTTGAATGATGGCGGCCAGATCGAGAGGTCGGTGAAGATGCTCGATTCAGGCTTGAACGCGCTCGCCGCCATCCACAGCAGCGGATAGAGCATGATGAACGACGCCGCGATCAGCACTGCGTGCCGCATCAGCCCGAACAGCACGGACCGCAGCAGCCCCTCGCGCGCCGGCGCGGCAATTGCCGGCAGAGCTTCAGCGGCGATCGTCGTCATAATGCACCCAATACCGGGCCGAGGCGAAGCTCAGCGCCGTGAAGAAGCCGATGATGACCAGCAGCACCCAGGCCAGCGCGGACGCGTAGCCCATGCGGAAATTGGCGAACGCCTCCTGGTAGAGATACAACGTATAGAACAGCGTGGAATCGACCGGGCCGCCTGTGCCGCCGCTGACGATGAAGGCCGGCGTGAAGGCCTTGAAGCCCTCGATGGTCTGCAAAACCAGATTGAAGAAGATAACGGGGCCGAGCAGCGGCAGCGTGATCGAACGGAACTGCCTGAGCTTGCCCGCGCCGTCGATCTCGGCCGCTTCATAAAGGTCCTTCGGGATCTGCCTGAGGCCGGCGAGGAAGATGATCATCGGCGAGCCGAACTGCCAGATGGCGAGGATGACGAGCGTGTAGACCGCCGTATCCGGATTTGAGATCCAGCTTGGCCCCTGGATGCCAGTCAGCGCGAAAATGATCCGGTTGACCGTGCCGTCGCCCTGAAACAGTTGCCGCCACAGCACCGCGATCGCGACCGAGCCGCCGAGCAGCGACGGGACGTAGAAGATCGCGCGGTAGAGGTTGCCGGCGCGCACGCTGCGGTCGAGCGCGACAGCCACCAGAAGCGCGAAAGCCAGCTTCAGCGGCACCTCGAAGATCAGGTAGATGAAGGTGACCGACAAGGCCGCCCGGAAGCGGCGGTCCTGCGTGAACATGAAGACGTAATTGTCGAGGCCCGCCCAACGCGGCGGGCTGAGCAGGTCGAATTTGGTGAACGACAGATACAGCGAGACCAGAGTCGGGCCGAGCGTGAAGATCACCAGTCCCGCGAACCACGGCAGCAGGAAAAGATAGCCGTGGATGCCCTCGCGCCAGAAGCGCGAGGGTTGTTTGTCAGGCTTCGCCAAGATGCTGGTCACGTCAGCCGCGGGCCAGCACGCTCACCGCTTCCTGATGGAACTGCGCCGCACCATCCTTGACCGAAGCCTTTCCGAAGGCCACGGAATCAGCCACGCGGCGAAGCAGCACCTCGATTTCGCCGGCGCCTTTGGGCGGCGGCGGAGGGATCGGCACCGCGACCTTGGCGGTTTCGGCGACATAGGCAACCTGCGCCCTGCCCAGATCATCGAGATCGGGAGCCAGCGCTGCCTGCGCGGCTGCCGCGCCCGGCACGCCGCGCTCGATGCCGAGAAGCTTCACGCCCTCGGCCTCGTTGACCATGAAGTTGACCAGCCTGGCCGCCTCCTCCTGCGAACGGGAGCGAGAGGACACGCTCATCAACATGGCCGGCTTGATGTAGTGGCCCGACGCCATGCCCTTGGACTGCGGGAACATGCTCATCCCGAGTTTCGATTTGACGATGGCCTGGAAGGCCACGATCTGGTTCGAGTTGGCATAGCTCATGGCCGCCGTGCCGCGGCTGATTTCGTACTGGTCGATGCTGCCGGTGTTGAGCGCCGCCACCTCGGCCGGCGCGCAGGCCCCGGACTTGCGCAGCTTGTCCCACAGGTCGAACCAGGCGTTGACGTCATCGGCGCTGAAGGCCGCCTTGCCGTCGGCGGTATACATCAGCTTGCCGCGCTGGTTGAGCCAGTGCTCGAAGCCCTGTTCCCAGCGGCTGTTGTCGCCGGTTCCCCAGTATTTGCCGGGGTTGACCTTGGAGATTTCCGCGGCGATCCGGGCCATCTCTTCCCAGGTGAAGCTGGCATCGAGCTTGCTCACGCCGACCTTCTCGAACATCGCCGTGTCGTAGACCATGGCCTTGGAGTTGGTGCCCATCGTCACGCCGTAGAGCTTGCCATCGACCATTCCCGCATCACGCGCGCCGGCCGAGAAACCGGCGAGGCTGAGCACCTTCGACTGGCTCTCCAGCGCCAGCAGCGTGCCGCGGCGGGCGTATTCATAGATGTAGCGATAATCCATCTGGATCAGGTCAGGCGGGTTGCCGCCGGCTGTCTGGGTGGCGAGTTTGGTCCAGTAATCGCCCCAGCCGACCGATTCCGAACTGACCTGCACGCCTGCGCTGCGGGCCTGGTAGGCATCCAGCGCGGCGCGCGTGCGCCTGTCGCGCTCGGGGTTGCCCCACCAGTAGGCCCTCAGCCGCGTGCCGGCCTGGGCCATGGCGGATGTGCCACCGCTGACGAGCGCAGCCGCGCCGACCGCGCCCTTGAGCACACTTCTCCTGTCAATCGAAAACATGCTTTCTCTCCCTGTGCGGCAGCGCAACTTGCGTGCGCCTTGACTGCCTCGCATTGCAGTCCACAATCACAGCGCTTGCAAGCGCAAACTGGGAGCAACCTCAAGCTGGCTCCCGCATGGGCAGAACGCCGCATCATCGGCCTGCAGGTCAAGGTGGCGGCGGCGCCGAACTTTCGTCGTCCGGATCGCTGATGGCCCGCCAGGCCGCCCCGTCAAGGTCCTCGAACTGGCCGGAGCGCATGGCCCAGAGAAAGCCCGCAAGGCCGAGGCCGCCGAGCCCTAAGGCGAGCGGCATCAGGTAGACCAGGACGTTCATGCCCCCTGCCCTCCGGTGCGCGCCCTCAGCGCGTTCAGCATCACGATCAACGACGAGCCGGACATGGCAAGCGCGGCGACAAGCGGTGTGGCATGGCCCGAGATCGCCACAGGCACCGCGACGCAGTTGTAGATCACGGAAAACCACAGGTTCTGCATCATCAGCGCCCTCGCCTTGCGCGCGATCAGAACGGCGTCTGCGGCCGGGCCCAGCCGCTGGCCGAGCAGCAGGAAATCGGCCTGCGCCTGCGCCAGATGGGTGGCCGAGACTGGCGACATCGAGACATGGGCCGCGGCGAGCGCAGGCGCGTCGTTGATGCCGTCGCCAATCATCAGGACGTGGCTGCCCTCGGCCTTGAGTTCGTCGAGCCGCCTGACCTTGTCGGCAGGGGTGGCGCCGGCTTGCCAATCGCGCAGGCCGAGTTGCCGTGCGGCGGCCTCGACGGGCAACGGGCGATCCCCTGAGACAATCTCGGCCGCAAGCCCGGCAGCGCCAAGGCGAGCGACCGCCTCGGCGGCATCAGCGCGCAAGGGCTGCCGGATGGCGAACACCGCATGCGCCTCGCCATCGGAGAAGGCCACGAAGGACGCATCAGGGTAGATGGCTGCCAGCGCAATCGCCTCTGGTTCCGCGCCGCAGAATGCCGGGCTTCCGAGCTTCAGAACCTCGCCCTGGTCAGAGGCGACGACGCCTTCGCCGGGCCGTTCCCGCACGGTTGGAAAGGGCGCTGCGCCCTTCGCAAGCGCTGCGACCGGACTTGCAAGCGGATGCCGGCTGGCAAGCGCGAGCCGCGCCGCGCTCTCATTCATCCTGGCATCGAGCATGTCGAGATTGGCGATTTCGCTCGACGGCAACGTCAGAGTGCCGGTCTTGTCGAGGACCACGGCATCGACCACCGCAAGCCTCTCCAGCGCGTCGCCGGAATTGACCAGCACGCCGGCACGGAACAGAGCGCCGGCCGCCACCACCTGAACGGCCGGAATTGCAAGGCCAAGCGCGCATGGGCAAGTGATGATCAGGACCGTGATCGCGATCACCAGCGCCTCCGACCATGGCAGGCCGAAAGCAAGCCAGCCGAGGAACGTCAGCAAGGCGGCGGCGTGCACGAACGGCGCGTAAAGTTGCGCCGCGCGGTCGGCCAGCCTGACATATGCGCCGCGCGCCTCGGTGGCTTTGGCCAGCAGGCGCTCGACATCCGCCAGCAAGGTGCCGGTGTAGGGCTTCAGCACGCGGACGGCGAGCAAGCCGCTGAGGTTGAGCGTGCCGGCGTAGACCTTGTCGCCCGTCCTGACCGACTGATGCGCGGTTTCGCCGGTCACGAGGCTCTGGTCGAGATCGGACGAACCCTGCTCGATGACGCCATCCAGCCCGATCCGCATGCCGGGCTGAACCATGATGACATCGCCCGGGTGCACCATGTCGACAGCCATTTCGCGCAGGCTGCCGTCGGGCAGGCGCTTGGTGACGCTTTCCGCGCGCAGGGCCGCGACGTTGGCAGCCACCGCACGGGTGCGGCGCTGCATGGCCTGATCAAGCGTGCGGCCGATCAGCAGGAAGAAGATCAGCATCACCGCGCCGTCAAAGTAGGCGTGCTCACCGTGGTTCAGCGTCTCGACCACCGACATCCCGAGCGCCAGCATGATGCCAAGCGAGATCGGCACGTCCATGTTGACGCGGCCGCGCTTCAACGCCGCGATGGCGCTGTCGAAGAACACTCGGCCGGCGTAGGCTGCGGTAGGCAGCGCAATCAGCGCCGATACCCAATGGAAGAAATCACGCGAGGTCGCATCGAGGCCCGTTTCGTGGCCGGCCCAGACCACGACGGACAGCAGCATGATGTTCATGGCGGCGAAGCCCGCGACGCCGAGCGCGCGCAGCAGGCGGCGCTGCTCCAGATCGGCCGCATCATCCTTGCGGATTGGCGAGAACGGATGGGCAGTGAAGCCCAGATCGGACAAGCGCCCGACCACGCCGGATGGGTTGGCCTCCGCCGCGCGGAAGGCGATCCGCAGGCGCTTGTCGGTGAAGTTGAGGCGGGCCTGAACCACGCCGGGAAACGAGGCCATCTCGCGCTCGATGGTGGCGATGCAGCCGGCGCAATGGATGCCGGCGACGGCCAGTTCGATTTCCGTGGTGGCCGGATCCAACGGCTTGAGAAAGCCTTCGAGGCGATCCCGGCTTGCGAGCGCTGTGCCCGTCATGGCTCAGCCTTCCACCATGATGCGGTTGCGCGAGACAAAGGCCGGGCGCTGGCCCGCCGTCGCTGGGCTGCCATGCTCGACCCGCAGCACCAAGGTCCACGCACCCGCTGGCAACCCGGCGGCGACGCCCTCGTAGTGCCCTGCACCGGTTTCCGCCAGCGTGAACGTGCGGTCGAGCTGCCGCGTGGCCGGATGCTGAAGCGTGGCCAGCACGGTCGCGCCGGCAAGCGGCGCCGTGCCCGCAAGCGAGATGTCCGCCGAGACCAGCGTGCCCTCGGGCCGCCGTTCGATGCCGGCGCGAATGTTCCAGGCCCGCTCCGACTGCGCGGCAGCGGCCTTTAGCTCCGCATTGTAAGCCTGGCTGACATCGTAGCCGTTGCGGGCGTCAAGCCCGGGCATGGTCCGGATGGCCAGCGTCATCATCAGCCCGTTGACGCCCGCGACAACGGCGAAGAACAGCACCATGCCGAGCAGCACGTGCCCTCCGCCAAGGACAAAGGGCTTGCGCTCCGGCGCCGCGCGCAACTCCGTCCGGTTCGGCTCAAAGGGCATGATCATACCTCCACAGCAGCACATTGGGCGCGTTCCACCGTCTGGTCAGGGTGCAAAGAAGTTCTCCCTGGCCACCGCAACCTCGCCGAAGGCCAGATCGGATGCCTTGATCTGGATCACTTGCGAGGGGCTGGCGGCGGCGCTGCGCGGCAATGCGACGAACAGCCTGACCTCGATGGTCGCGTCGGCCGGCACTTCGATGATCGGGCGCCAGTCGCTGGTCGGGACTGCGCCGGCCACTTCGACAATGGCACCTGATGGGCCGCCGACCGTGATGGCCACAGGCCGGGCCTCGCTGCGCTTGTTGGCGATGCGCAAGGTGTAGCTGTTGCGGATCGAGCCGTCGCGCAGCGTCGTGAACAATGGCGTTCGCTGGTGGGTGGCGCTGAGTTCAAGCAGCCGGCGCGTGGCAAGTTGATGCAGCATCGCGCCGCCAACCAGCGCGATGATCGCGGCATAGAGGATGGTGCGCGGCCTGATAAGCCTCGGACGCGGCGCAGGCAGCTTCGCGGCACGGGCGATGACCGCCGCCTCGGTATCGTAGCCGATCAGCCCCGTGGGCCGCCTGATCTTGGTCATCACGTCGTCGCACGCGTCGATGCAGAGCCCGCACTGGATGCAGCCAAGCTGCGCGCCATGGCGGATGTCGACGCCGGTCGGGCAGACGGCCACGCACTGGTGGCAATCGATGCAGTCGCCCGCCGGCTGGCCCGCATCGCGCAGCCTGGCTGCCTGCTTGACCGAAACGCGCGGCTCGCCACGATCATGACGATAGGTGACATTGAACGCGTCCGCGTCGGTCAGCGCCGCCTGGATGCGCGGCCACGGGCACATGTAGAGGCAGACCTGCTCGCGCATGTAGCCCGCCAGCACGTAGGTGGTCAGCGTCAGGATGCCGATCCACAGATAGGCCGTCATCGGGGCACGCAAGGTGGCGAGATCGGCGACAAGCGTGGGCGCGTCCGCGAAGTAGAGCACCCAGGCCCCGCCGGTCCACCACGCGATCAGCAGCCAGCTCGCATGGGTCGCCGCCTTGCGCCACAGCTTGTCGAGCGACCACGGCGCTTCGTCCAGCCTGACGCGCTCGCGGCGGTCACCCTGGAAGACGCGCTCCACTGTCATGAAAAGGTCGGTCCAGACCGTCTGCGGGCAGAGGTAGCCGCACCAGATGCGGCCGGCAACGGCGTTCATCAGGAACAGGACGATGGCGGCGAGGATCAGCAGACCCGTCAGATAGTAGACCTCCTGCGGCCACAACTCGATGAAGAAGAAGTAGAAGCGCATGCGCTCGAGGTCGACCAGCACAGCCTGATCCGGCAGGCTTGGGCCCCTGTTCCAGCGCACAAAGGGCAAGAGGTAGTAGATTCCAAGACAGAAGATCAGCAGCGCCCACTTGATGTTGCGGAAGCCGCCCCGAACGCTTTGCGGATAGACCTTGGGCGCAGGCGCATACAACGGGATGTCGTCACGCGGATCGACATCCGCGTCTGCCAGCCGCTTGCCCGCCATGTCTGTCATTGGCCGCCGCCGAGCGCATGAACGTAGACGGTGAGCGCCTTGATCGTCACCGGATCAAGGCGGTTGCCCCAGCTTGGCATGATGCCGCCGCGGCCATTGACGAGGCCCTCGGTCATGGCGGCGCGCGACGAACCATACAGCCAGATCGCATCCGTGAGATCGGGCGCGCCAAGCTCCTGGTTGCCCTTGCCAGCGTCCCCGTGGCAACTGGCGCAGTTGGCGGCAAACACCTCCTTGCCCTTGGCCAGGCTGGCTGTCTTGTCGACATCGAGCCCGGCCATGAAGCGGGTGTATTCAACCGCTCCCGCGATCTCGTCGCGTTTGAGCATGCCGGTGCGGCCAAAGGCGGGCATGTTGCCGACACGGGTTTCGCTGGCCTGTTCCCAGCGGATGCCGTGCAGGATTGTCTTCTCGATGTCTTCGAGCTTGCCGCCCCAGAGCCATTCGTCGTCGATCAGGTTGGGATAGCCGGCCGCGCCCACTGCCGCGCTGCCGTGGCAGGCGGCGCAATTGTCACCGAACGCGGCCCTGCCCCGCGCCACGGCGATGCGCTGGAGATTGGGATTGGCGCGGATTTCGGCCAGCGAGGCCCTGGCGAGACCAGCCGCCTGGGTGTCGCGCAGGGCTGCCAGCTTCGCCAGTTCGTCGCCGACATCGGCGCGGCTGGAATAGTTGATCATGCCGGTGGTGTGCGAGGTGATCAGCGGCCATGCCGGGTAGACCACCCAATAGCCGACCGACCAGACGATCGTCAGATACAGGGTCCAGAGCCACCAGCGCGGCAACGGCGTGTTCAGTTCCTGGATGCCGTCCCACTCATGGCCCGTCGTGGCTGTGCCCGTGACGGCGTCGACCGCCGGCTTGTCATGTTCCTGCGCCATGGTTCAATCCTCGTTCAGCGGCGTGCGGGCGGCGCGCTCGAAGCGCGGGCGGTTGCCTGGCCAGAGCGCGTAGGCAACCACACCAAGAAACATCGCCACGAAGTAGAGAAGGCCGACCGACTGGGCGACGCCCGCGAGATAGGCATACATGTTGGCCATCGGGCTCACCTCAGGTTGGCCTTGTTGTCGTAGAGTTTGAAATCCACCAGCGTGCCGAGCATCTGCAGGTATGCGATCAGGGCATCGGCTTCGGTGATCTCGCGGGACTCGCCGTTGAACTTGCGGATTTCGGCCTTTGGGTAGCGCCGCGCGAAGGCGCTGGCGGCCGGGCTTTCCGGATCGACCTGGGCGCGCAGATCGCCCATCGCACTGGCGATCATCTCGTCGGTATAGGGCACGCCCGAAGCGCGGTTGGCCTTCAATTCGGAGGCGATGTCGTCGAACTTCAGCGCCGTCCGCGCCAGGAACGGGTAGCCTGGCATGATCGATTGCGGCACCAGCGAGCGAGGGTCGACGAGATGACGCAGTTGCCAGTCGTCGGAATACTTGCCGCCGACGCGGGCAAGGTCGGGGCCGGTGCGCTTGGAGCCCCACTGGAAAGGCTTGTCGTACATGCTTTCCGCCGCCAGCGAGAAATGGCCGTAGCGCTCGACCTCGTCACGCAGAGGCCTGATCATCTGGCTATGGCAATTGTAGCAGCCCTCGCGGACATAGATCGCGCGGCCGGCCAGTTCGAGCGGCGTGTAGGGCCGCATGCCGGTGACTTTCTCGATGGTCGACTGCAGGTAGAACAGCGGCGCGATCTCGACGAGGCCGCCGATCGACACCACGATCAGGATGCCGATGACGAGGATGATCGAGTTGGTCTCGAAAATCTTGTGCCGTGCCCAGAGCGAAGTGCGCGGCTTGGGGGGCGGTGTGACGGCGGTCATGATTGTCGCCTCATTCTGCAGGAACGACGGAGGGTGAAGCGGCAGGCAGCTCTTCGAGACGCTGGTGGCCGCGCACGGTCATCCAGAGATTGAAGGCCATGATCAGCGCGCCGGCGAGGAAGAGGCCGCCGCCCATGGCGCGGATCACGTAATAGGGGTGCATCGCCGCACTGGTCTCGACGAAGGAGTATTCGAGGAAGCCGAGCGTGGTGTAGGCGCGCCACATCAGGCCCTGCATGATGCCCGAGACCCACATCGCGCTGATGTAGAGCACGATGCCGATGGTCGAGACCCAGAAGTGCCACTCGACCATCTTGTTCGAGTAGAGCCGCTCCTTGTTCCACAGCCACGGAACCAGGCAGTAGATCGCGCCGAAGGAGATGTAGCCGACCCAGCCAAGCGCGCCGGAATGCACATGGCCGATGGTCCAGTCGGTGTAGTGGCTCAGCGAATTGACAGCCTTGATCGACATCAGCGGACCTTCGAAGGTGCTCATGCCGTAAAAGGCGAGGCTGACCACCATCATGCGCAGCACGGGATCGGTGCGCAGCTTGTCCCAGGCGCCGGCCAGCGTCAGCATGCCGTTGATCATGCCGCCCCAGGACGGCATCCAGAGCATGATCGAAAAGGTCATGCCCAGCGTCTGCGCCCAGTCCGGCAGCGCGGTGTAGTGCAGGTGGTGCGGACCGGCCCAGATGTAGAGGAAGATCAGCGACCAGAAGTGGACGATTGACAGCCGGTAGGAATAGACCGGCCGCTCGGCCCGCTTCGGCACGAAGTAATACATGATGGCGAGGAAGCCAGCCGTCAGGAAGAAGCCGACCGCGTTGTGCCCATACCACCACTGGAACATAGCATCCTGCACGCCCGACCAGACGATATAGCTTTTCGGGCTCAGGAGCGAGACGGGGATGGCGGCGTTGTTGCCGAGATGCAGCACGGCGATGGTGACGATGAAGCCGAGATAAAACCAGTTGGCCACATAGATGTGCGGCTCCCGCCGGCGCCAGAGCGTGGCGAGGAAGACCAGCAGATACGTCACCCAGACGATGGTCAGGAACAGGTCGGCATACCATTCGGGCTCGGCGTACTCCTTGCCCTGCGTGATGCCGAGCAGGTAGCCCGTTCCGGCGATGATGATGAAAAGGTTGTAACCGAGAACAACGAACCAGGGCGACAGGTGCCCCGCAAGCCGTGCACGGCAGGTTCTCTGCACGACGTAGAGCGATGTGCCAATCAGGACATTGCCACCAAAGGCGAAGATGACGGCCGAGGTGTGCAGCGGCCGCATCCGCCCGAAATTGATCCAGGGCAGGTCCAGGTTGAAGGCGGGGAAGGCGAGTTGCAGCGCGATGAGCAGCCCCACCGTGAAACCCGCGATGCCCCAGACCATCGCGGCGATGGTGGCGAACTTGACCGGGCCCATGTTGTAGTTCGGCTTGCCGTCGATCTCACGCGGCGGCAGACCGCCAACGCGGTCGAAGCCGCGGTTGAGGATGGCGAAACAGCCCCAGACGCCGGCCGCAGCGAAGATCAGCATGTGAAAGCTGTAGCCGGCGTGCTGGCTGAGCCCGGCGATGATGATGGCGGTCAAGGCAAAGATGCCGCACAGCGCAGCGCCTGTGGTCTCGCCAAGGGTCATCCCGCGTTGCGCTGCCGCCGCCATGTTCCGCTCCACCATATGAGTGCGTCACTCTGGTCGCACGCGGCCGGCTCGGGAGGCTTTGATCAAGATCAAGCATTTCGCGGCGCCTCGTGGACCAAGGGCGCCCGGACGCTGGCGGCCGTTCGACGCTCCGCCGCAGCATGGGGCCTGTGTGTCATCCGTGATTGACGCTCCGCTCTGTCCGAGCTTAAAACCTTCAGGCACTGTATCCGCGCGCACAGGGGGAGACGCCTTGACCGTCGTGCTCGATGCCGCCGGCATCATGATCGATCGCGAAGTCGATTTGACGATGGCAGGCGGCTGCGTCAGCGCCGAATCATGTCGCTCTGTCTGCGCGACCTGCCGCGTTCGGCTTTTTGCCGTCTGCGCCGCCATGTCCGAACACGATATCGCCGAACTCGAACGCCTGTCGCATCATGTCGAGGTGGCGCCCCGCACACCGCTGTTCCTGGCCGGCGACCCGGCACAGTCCGTCTATACCGTCACGTCCGGTGCGTTGCGCCTGCAGCGTGACCTTGCGGACGGCAGGCGGCAGGTCATCGGCTTTGCCATGCCCGGTGACTTCATCGGCCTGTCGCCCGACACCACCTACAACTTTTCGGCTGATGCGCTGATCCAGACCACCCTGTGCCGCTTCGAGCGCAGCCGGTTCATGACGTTGTCGCGCGCCAGGCAGGGCCTGCTCGAGCGGCTTCACGTGCACGCAACCCATGAGTTGTCGATTGCGCAGGAGCACATGGTCGTGCTCGGCCGCAGGCGTGCCGAGGAGCGGGTTGCCGCCTTCCTGCTGAGTTGGCGCAAGCGACTGGCGCGCGTCAACGGCGCCTCCGCCACCGTGCCCCTGCCCATGGGCCGACAGGACATCGCCGACCACCTTGGGCTGACGATCGAGACCGTGAGCCGGATCCTGGCGCGCTGGATGCGCGAGCGCATCATTCTGGATGTGCCAGGAGGCGTGCGGGTGCTCGATCAGGAACGGCTGGCGGACATCGTGGCGGACTGATCGGCGGCCATTCGCGCGGCGGGTTTTCTCGCCGGACAGGCCAAAAGCACGCGTGGGCCTGATCGACCAGGTTCACGATCTTCGGATCGCGCTGTCTGCGACTTGCATGTTCTAGCCGCCGTTGTTCTTCAACCAGTCCCGCATCATGGCGATTTCCGCGTTCTGCGCCCTGATCACGTCTTCGCCGAGCTTGCGCAGCTCCGAATCCCTGCCAAACTGCAGCAGCACCTTCGCCATCGCGACTGCGCCCTCGTGGTGCGGAATCATGCCCTTGATGAAGTCGGCGTCGGGGTTGTTCGTGAAGCTCATCGTCATGTCCGCGTGCATCCTGGCGTTGATGTCGGAGTAGGCCTTGGTGACGGCAGCCGCGTCGGCGCCGCCCGTCACCGAGCCGTTGCGGGCGAGCCAGATGCGCATCTGGGCCATCTCCTTTTGCTGCGCGGCAATGATCTCGTTCGCGAGCTTCCTCACTGAGGCGTCCTTGCCGTAGCGCAGCACGGTCTCGGCCATGTCGACCGCGCCCTGATGGTGCGGGATCATGGCGCGCGCAAAGTCGGCATCGGCGTTGCCGCTGAAGCTGATGGCCATGTCCTTGTGCATCTTGGCATTGGCGGCGGCGAAAGCCTTCGCTGCCGGACCTGTCGCCTGGACTGAATGGCCGCCGTGCCCGCCATGCTGCGGACGTGCCTGCGGCGCGCCATGCTGATGCTGGGCGAGCGCGCCGGTGGCGGCCATGAGCGCCGCGATTGTGATGGCGATCAGTTTCATGCCGTGCTCCCGTGCTGGCTGGATTATGAAAAACTCGAACTCTTGCGCACCGGCATGCGCGTCAGTTGATGCGGCCCGTCGCAGTCCGGCCATCCTTGTCGGTGAGCTGGATCGCGCCGCGAACCCGGGTGATGGCGGCAGGCGCGGAGGCGGTGAGCCTCGAGCCGTCAGCCAGCGCCTGAAGCGGGATGCGGTGGGTTTTCCCGTCGATCACCATGATGGCGAGAGCCTTGAACTCATCAGCCTTCAATGGCCTGTCGGCTGCGTCGCTGACATAGACCTCCAGCAGCGTTCCCCTGCCGACGACTTCGACATGGTAGGTGCCGGCATCGACAAGTTCGCCACCGTGCGGGCCTTTGCGCGGTTCATGCGCGCGGGCTGCGGCGGGCGTCATCAATGCCGCAAGGCCTATCACCAGAGTGCGTCGATTCAAGTCCATGTCATGGTTCCTTGTCACGGGTCAGAAGGCTTCGATGGGCTTAGGAGCTCCGGGTCGCGCTCCGGCTGCCGTGGCAGACTGCTCCGCCTTCATGCTGTCGATGAGGCGCTGCAGCGGCCGCGCGCCATAGCGCAGGAACAGGACAGGCGTCAGGAAGGCGTCGAGCAGCGTGGCGCTGACAAGGCCGCCGAAGATGGTGATGGCGACCGGGTGCAGGATCTCCTTGCCGGGGGCATGGGCGTCGATCATCAGGGGCACGAGCGCCACGCCGGCTGACAGCGCCGTCATCAGGACAGGCGTCATCCGCTCCAGCGAGCCGCGCATCACGAGGTCCGGGCCGAACTGGAGGCGCTCGTGAAGCGCGAGATTGATGTAGTGGCTGACCTTGAGGATGCCGTTGCGCGCCGCGATGCCGGTCAACGTGATGAAGCCGATCATCGACGCCACCGAGAGCGGCTGCCCCGCCCACCACAATGCGGCCACCGAGCCGATCAGCGCTAAGGGCACCGAACCCATGACGATCAGCGCGAAAACCGCCGAGCGGTAGCGGCTGTAGAGGATGGCGAAGACCATGCCGAGGGAGATGATCGACAGCAATCCGATGGTGCGGGTAGCCTCCTCCTGGGCCTGGAAGGCGCCTTCGAAACTCGTGAAATACCCCGTTGGCAACCTGGATGCGGCAATCACCTTGCGGATCTCGGCCACGATCCCGGCCATGTCGGTGCGCCCGTCGCTGTTGGCCAGCACGACGATGCGGCGTTTGCCGTTCTCGCGCAGGATCTGGTTCGGGCCGTCGGTTTCGACCACATCCGCGAGATGGCGGACAGGCACCCAGCCCAGCGGCGTCTCGATCAGCATGTCGCCCAGCGCCTCAGTCGTGCGCAATGCATCGGGCAGCCGCATCACCACATCGAAGCGGCGGTTGCCGTCGACGAGGCGTGACACGATGCGACCATTGGAGAGGCGTTCGAGTTGCTCGGCAATGGCGGCGGGCTGGAGCCCGTAGAGCGCGGCGCGCTCGTAGTCTACGGTGATTTCCAGTTGCGGGATGCGCACCTGCTTCTCGACCTGCAGATCAACGACACCCGGCACGGCGGCCAGCTTTTCGCGAAACTCGTCGGCAACGCGGCGAAGGCTGTCGAGATCCTCGCCATAGACCTTGAGCGCGATCTGCGCCCGCACGCCGGAGAGCATGTGGTCGAGCCGATGCGAAATGGGTTGGCCGACATTGGTGGAGACCGGCAGCACCGCAAGCCTGGTGCGGATGTCCTGCACGATCTCGTCCCTCGAGCGCGCTGACGGCTTCAGATCGACCTCGATTTCCGATGAATGGACGCCCTCCGCATGCTCGTCGAGTTCGGCGCGCCCGGTGCGGCGGCCCACCTGCCTGACCTGCGGGATCTGCATCACCAGTTGCTCTGCGATCAACCCCACGCGGTGGCTTTCCGCCAGCGAAATCCCGGGGTTGAACAGCAGGTTGATGGTGAAGCTGCCCTCGTTGAAGGGTGGCAGGAAGGCGCGCGGCAACTGGGTGGCCGCGACCGCAGCGCTCACAACGCCGGCGAGCGCGCCGACCATCAGCGTCTTCGGGTGCCGGAAGCTCCAGCCCAGAGCCATCCGATTGCCGGCCTTGAGCTTGCGCACCAGCCAGCCCTCGCTGTGGTCGAGCCGCTTGAGGCCCGGCAGCATGTAATAGGCCATCACGGGCGTCAGCGTGATCGAGACCACGAGGCTCATCAGGATCGAGATGATGTAGGCCTTGCCCAGGGGAGCGAACAGCCGTCCCTCGATGCCGGTGAGCGCGAACAGCGGCACGAAGACCAGGATGATGATCATGGTGGCATAGACGATGCCGGAGCGGACCTCCTGGCTCGCCCCCACCACCACATCGAAGACCGAGCGCGGATTGCCCTTCTCGCGGTTCTCGCGCAGGCGGCGGAAGATGTTCTCGACATCGACCACGGCATCGTCGACCAGTTCGCCGATGGCGATGGCGAGGCCGCCCAGCGTCATGGTGTTGATCGACAACCCCATGAACCAGAACACGACAGCCGTCGCCAGGATGGAAACGGGAATGGCCGTCAGCGAGATCGCGGTGGTGCGCACGTTGAGCAGGAACGCGAACAGCACGATGGCGACGACGACGATCGCCTCCATCAGCACCGTCTCGACATTCCTGATCGACGTCTCGATGAAATTGGCCTGCCGGAACAGAATGTTGTCGACCTTGATGCCGCGGCCCAGCGTATTCGAGATGTCGGCAAGCGCCGCCTCGACCTGCCGGGTCAGGGTGATGGTGTCGACATCCGGCTGCTTCTCGACCGAGAGGATCACGGAGGGCTTACCCATGTACCCGGCTTCGCCGCGCTTCAGCCGCGCGCCGAAGCCGATGTCGGCAACCTGGTGCAGATAGATCGGCCGGCCGTTCACTGCCGCGACGGTGACTGAGCCGAGGTCTTCAAGCCGCATCGAGCGGCTGATGTTGCGGATCAGGAATTCGCGGCTGTACTGGTCGGTGAAGCCGCCGCCGGTGTTGGCGCCGAAGCTGGCCAAGGCCGCCTCGAGTTGCGGCTGCGTGACGCCGAGCGCCCGCATCGCGGCGGGGTTCGGGGCGACGCGGTATTGCCTGACCTCGCCGCCGATCGGGATGACCTGCGCCACGCCGGGGATGGCCAGCAAGCGCGGCCTGATGACGAAATCGGCGATCTCGCGCAATTCCATCGGCGAGACATCATCCGGCGCGGTCATCGCCGCGAGCACGATCTGGCCCATGATCGAATTGATCGGCCCCATCTGCGGGACGGTGTTCGCCGGCAACTGCTCGCGCACAAGCGTCAGCCGCTCGGCGATCTGCTGGCGATTGCGGTAGATGTCGGTGCCCCAGTCGAATTCGACATAGACGATCGACAGGCCGACGCCGGAGACCGAACGCACGCGCGTGACGCCCGGCAGGCCGTTCATCTGCGTTTCCAGCGGAACGGAGATCAGTTGTTCGACCTCGGGCGGCGCCAACCCCTCGGCCTCCGTCATGATGGTGACGGTCGGCTTGTTGAGGTCGGGGAAGACGTCGACGGGCAGCCTCGTGACGCTGAACGCGCCAAAGACGATCAGCACGGCGGCGAGCGCCAGCACCAGCAGGCGGTTCTTCAGCGATTGCGTGACGAGAAAATTGAACATCCGCCGCCCTCACCTGATCTGGTTGAGAAGTTCGGCGCCGCTGGTGACGATCCGCTTGTTGCTGTCCAAGCCCGAGATCACCAGCACGCGGGCGGCATCGAGCGGCTCGACACGAACCTCGCGCGGCATGAAGCGTTCGGCATTGGCATGTTCGTAGACGATGGTCTGCCCATTGCCGGCGCGCACGACGGCTGTGCGCGGGAGCGCGATGCCGCTTCTGACCTCCTCGGTTTCGGCGACGACCGTCAGCAGCGTTCCGAGGCGAAGGCCGCGCGTGCCAGCCGCCACCGCGAAATGGATCGGAACCGCCTGATTGCGATCGGCAAAGCCTGTGCCCTGATAGTCGAGCTTGACCGACTGGCCGTCGGCAAGCCGCGCGGTCCCGGTCTTCGCGCCGGCCAGCGCATCGAATGTCAGCGCCTCGACCCAGAGACGGTCCGGGTTGATGACCTGGAAAATCATGGCGTTGACTTCGACCACCTGGCCGGGACTTGCCGCCGCCGAGGCGATGACGCCGTCGACGGGGGCGACGAGGCGCTCGGTTTCCCGAGGCGCGCGTTCAAGATTGGCGCGGCGAAGCCTGAGGCCTGCCAGTTCCAACTCGGCATCCTCGATCTGAGAGCGCGCGACGATGTTCTGGATGGCGCGGAAGCGCTCCAGCCGCCGCTGCAGCAGCGTGATCTGCTGGTCGAGTTCGCGCGATTGCTGCTGCTGGGTGGTGATGTCGGCCGCGCTGATGGAAGGCTGCACGAGCGCCAGCACATCGCCCGCCTTCACATGCTGGCCCAAGCGGGGAAACCCGCCCTGAGGCGGCGAAAGCCGGCCTGTCACCGATGTCTGCACGCTGCCGCTGGCGGACGGATCGGGGATGACGCGGCCCGGCAGCGACACCGCGCGCCGGTGATCCTCGGGCTTCGCCATGAGGGTCCTGATACTGAGGATGCGCTGGGTCGCCTTCGGCACGAACACCGCGCCATCAGGAAAGCGCTGCGCCAGATCGACCGCAGCTTGCGACGACGGAGCGGCCGCCGCCGCATCGGCGCGGGCGGGTGGGGCCAGCGCCGGATGGAGCGCGAGGCCGATGGACGCGATGGCGAGGGCGGCGACCGTGCGGCGGCGGCGCGCGACGACGAGGCCCAGCAGGAACGCGGCGACGGCCACGGCCGGCAGCGCCGGATCATGGCTCGAAATCCGCTGCCTCAGCCCGTCGGCGACCGCACTGGCGACAAACCAGGAGGTCTGCACGGCGGGGGCGGCGCCTGGCGTTTCGGCAGGCACCTTCAAGGCACCTGTCAGCACATCGAGGTCGGCACCGGCAGAGACGGTGAAGATCAGGTCATGGCTCTGACCGGCTTTCGCCCACTCCGCGTCGAGGCTGAATGTGCCGTCGGGGTTGCGGACTGCCTTGCGTGCGCCCGCCGGCGTCTCGGCTTCAATCTCGGCATCTGTGACGGGTTCATTCGTGATGAAGCGGTCCACGAAAATGGTCAGCTTGCCGGCACGCAGCACGCCGATCAGCTCGAACATATCCGAAGAGGCATCGACCCGCGGTGCGATCGTCGTCGAGACCGGCGTCGGCGGCGCGCCGTGGTCATGCCCTTCATGCGCAGCGGCCGCGCCAAGACCAACCATCACTCCGAGCGTGATGACCGCAAGCAACCGGGCCAGGCCGCCGGCTGGATGGGCCGCAGCATTCCTGCCGTTCGGCATGCAATATCCCTTGGTGAACTCCACCATCGGGCGATAGCAAACCAGGCCTGCCGCCGTCTGTTACAAATTGTGTCGACCAGGGATATGCGTCCGATGCGGTTCGTGCCGGCCTTGACTGATGGGGCAACGCCACGCCCAATGGCTTGCCCGGTGATTTGCGACGAAAGCCTGCAGATGTGAAGGCCGTCCGCATCATCGTTTCAGCGCCTGGACACGTATGGCGCCGGGTGCTGGCGCGACATGACGGGCAGTTTCGTCTGCGGCGACGTCAGCGCCGCCGACTTTCGCAGGACGAGGCATGAACGAAGTCAACCCGTCACCGGTCGTCGACCACGGCCACGTGCTCATCGTCGATGACGATCCGCAGATCCGGCTCCTTGTCGCACGCCTCCTGCAGCGACATGGCTACAGCGTGTCGCATGCGCCAGATGGCCAGTCGATGCGCGAAGTGATGGCGCGCACGCCGGTGGACCTGGTGATCCTCGACGTCATGCTCCCCGGCCAGAGCGGGCTGGATCTTTGCCGCGAGGCACGCGCCACATCCCAGGTGCCGATCATCATGCTGACGGCACGCCATGAGGAAGGCGACCGGATCGCAGGCCTCGAAACCGGCGCGGACGACTACATCGTCAAGCCCTTCAGCGCGCGCGAACTGCTTGCCCGCGTGCGAGCCCTGTTGCGCCGGGTTCGCGGGCGAACGGGCCATGCGGCTCGCGCGGAGCCCGACATGGTTGCCTTCGATGGCTGGCGCCTCGACGTGCGCCGGCGCGAACTGATCTCGCCCCAGGGTGCGCTTGTCGATCTTTCGACCGGAGAATTCGACATGCTCATCGCCTTTGTCGAGCATCCCAACCGGGTGCTGTCGCGCGAGAGGCTGATGGAGTTTGCCAAGACCCGCGTCACGGACCCCTTCGACCGCACCGTCGACGTGCAGGTCAGCCGCCTGCGCCGCAAGCTTTCCGATGGCGGCGATGAAGGGCGCATGATCAAGACCGTGCGGGGCGCAGGGTACATGTTCGCCCCCAGAATCGGCAGCGCCCCGGAGACGCCGCAATGACTCGGCGGCTTTTTCCGGACACGATCGTCACCAGGTCAGTGGCCATCCTGATCGTCGCGCTGCTGGCGGTTCACGTGATCGGCTATCTTGCCTACAGCATCGGCGCGCGCGCGATCGCCGACAGCACGCGCGACCGGGCGCTTGCGGAGCGCATCGTCTCGATCAAGCGCGCCGTGGCCAGCATCCCGGATGCCTCCGAGCGTGACCGCGCCGCCCACGCGCTGTCCAGCGGCAGCCTCGAAGTGCACTGGAGCAAGGTCAGCCTCGTGCTGGGCAACGCGCCGCCAAGCGAGCGCACGCGGTCCACTGCAGAGCGGCTGAAGGAGATGGCGCCCGACCTTGCCGCCGAGTCCTTCCGGATCGGATATGCCGATGACGGCGCGCTCGCCTCCGGCGCTGCAGAGGCCTACCAGCACATGCTGCTCGTATCGGTCCGGCTGGACGACCAGAGCTGGGTGAACTTCTCGATCCCGCTCCTTGGCACCGCGACTGCGGCGGACCCGCGCATCATGACCCTTGCGCTGTGCATCGGCATCGTGATCGTCATCATTGCCGCCCTGCTGCTGCGCTGGGCCACAAGGCCACTGCGCGACCTCGCGGACGCTGCGGAGCGCTTCAGCCTCGATGACAAGCCCGAGCATCTCGACGAAACCGGACCGCTTGAAGTCCGCCGCGCCGCCCATGCCTTCAATGCGATGCGCGACCGGATCACGACGCTGGTCGGCGAGCGGACGCAGGCGCTCGCAGCTGTCTCGCATGACCTGCGCACGCCAATCACACGCGTCAGGCTCCGGTCCGAACTGTTCGCGGACGAGGAGACGCGCGCCCTGATCGAGGCCGATCTCAGCGAGATGGAGCAGATGATCGACGGAACGCTCGAGTTCCTGCGGGCCGGCGAGAGCAAGGAGCCGCGCAGGCTGCTCAATCTGGTCTCGATTGCCCGAACAATCGTGGATGACGCGGCGGATGCAGGCTCCGTCGCGAGCATGTCGGGTGACGACGATCTTGTCGTGATGGGACAGCATCTGGCGTTGAAGCGCGCCTTGAGCAACCTGATCGGGAACGCGCTGAAATATGCCGGCTCAGCCGACGTCGAGGTGCGGACGAAGGACGGCTGGGCCGAGGTCGCGGTATCGGACAGCGGCCCCGGCATTCCGCAGCATTGCCTTACATTCGTGTTCGAGCCCTTCGCGCGCGTCGAGAATTCGCGCAGCAGGCAGACCGGCGGGGTGGGCCTCGGCCTCACGATCGCGCTCGCCATTGCAAGGGGACATGGCGGCGACATCGTTCTGGAGAACCGGCAGGCAGGCGGATTGAAGGCTGTCTTGCGGATGCCGCTGCATGCCAGCCAGACGCCCGCAGACATGGCGCCGATCGCCTGACGCGATCAGGGGCTGCCACAACAATGGTTCAGACGCTCATGCGTCGTCTGATTTCGGCCTCGTCCATCCCGGCGCGGTCGCCGGCGAGCGTGATCTCGCCGCGGTCCATCACCGCCCAGTCGTCAGCCAGATCCCGGGCGAAGTCGAAATACTGCTCCACCAGCACGATCGCCATGTCGCCGCGCCGGCGCAAGTGGTCGATGGTGCGTCCGATGTCCTTGATGATCGACGGTTGGATGCCCTCCGTCGGCTCGTCCAGCACAAGCAGCTTCGGGCGCGTCACCAGCGCGCGGGCAATCGCCAACTGTTGCTGCTGCCCGCCCGACAGGTCGCCGCCGCGCCGTCCGAGCATGTCCTTCAGCACCGGAAACAGGTCGTAGATTTCCGCGGGGATGAAGCGGTCGGCACGCTTGAGCGGCGCGAACCCGGTCTCGAGGTTCTCCTTCACTGTCAGCAACGGAAAGATCTCGCGCCCCTGCGGCACGAAGGCGACGCCGCGGCGCGCGCGCTCCTCCGGCTTGAGCCGGTCGAGCGCTTCGCCGTCGAGGCTGATCGAACCCGAACTGACAGGGTGCTGGCCGACGATGGCGCGCATCAGCGACGTCTTGCCGACGCCATTGCGGCCGAGCACGCAGGTCACCTTGCCCTGGGCGGCGTCAAGCGAGACGCGCCGCAGCGCCTGGGCCGCGCCGTAATGGAGGTCGACATCGCGAACGGCGAGCATGGTTCAGCGCCCCAGATAGACTTCGATGACGCGGCTGTCGGACGCCACCGCGTCGATGGAGCCTTCCGCCAGAACTGACCCTTCGTGCAGGCAGGTCACCCGGCAGCCCAGCGCCCGGACAAACTGCATGTCGTGCTCGACCACGATGACCGAATGGTCGCGGTTGATTTCCTTCAGCAGTTCGGCGGTGGCTTCGGTCTCGGCATCCGTCATGCCGGCGACGGGCTCGTCGACCAGCAGCAGCTTCGGATCCTGCGCCAGCAGCATCGCGATCTCGAGCCACTGCTTCTGGCCGTGCGACAGCGCGCCCGCCAGCCGATCCCGGTGAGCGATCAGGCGGACCCTGGCCAGAATCGCGTCGATGCGCCCGGCCGGCATCCGGTTGCGCGCGCCGAACAGGGCCGAAAGCGGTCCGCGCTCGCCTCGCAGCGCCAGCAATACGTTGTCGGCGACCGTGTGGCTCTCGAACACCGTCGGCTTCTGGAACTTGCGGCCGATGCCGAACTCGGCGATGGCCGCCTCGTCATGGCGCGTCAGGTCGATGCGGCCCTTGTCGAACAGCACATCGCCGCCGTCGGGCCGCGTCTTGCCGGTGACGATGTCCATCATCGTGGTCTTGCCTGCCCCGTTCGGGCCGATGATGGCGCGCATCTCGCCGGGCTCCAGCGTCAGCGACAGGCCGCGGATCGCCTTGTAGCCGTCGAAGGCCACGTGAACGCCGTCGAGATAGAGGATCGACTGCGTCACCGTGCTCATGGCGCACTCCCGGCCACGGACTTTGTGGCGGGCTTGCGCCGCAGCCGCGCCACCAACTGGTCCCAGACGCCCAGCACGCCCTTCGGCATGGCAAGCGTGACCAGCACGAACAGCCCGCCAAGCGCGAACAGCCAGTACGAGGCGAGCCATCCCGTGGTGAAGACCGACTTCAGCCAGTTGACCAGCACCGCGCCCAACGCCGCGCCCACCAGCGTGCCGCGGCCACCGACCGCGACCCAGACCACCGCTTCGATGGAGTTGGCGGGATGGAACTCCGACGGATTGATGATGCCGACCTGCGGCACGTACAGCGCGCCGGCGATGCCGGCCATCATCGCCGAGACGACCCAGACCAGCAGCTTGTGGTGCTCCACCCGGTAGCCAAGGAAACGCGTGCGGCTTTCGGCATCCCGGATCGCCACGAGGACCTTGCCGTAGGTCGAGGCAACGATCAGCCGCGCGATGACGAACGTCAGCGCCAGGGCGATGCAGGTGATGACGAACAGGCTGGCGCGGGTGCCCTGCGCCTGCACGTTGTGCCCGAGAATGTCCTTGAAGTCGGTCAGTCCGTTGTTGCCGCCGAAGCCCATGTCATTGCGGAAGAATGACAGCCACAGCGCGTAGGTCATCGCCTGCGTGATGATCGAGAGATAGACCCCGGTGACACGGCTGCGGAAGGCGAGCCAGCCGAAGACGAAGGCCAGCAGCCCCGGGACAAGCAACGCCATCGCCACGGCATATGGAAAGGACTGGAAGCCCCACCACGCAACCGGAAGCTCGCTCCAGTTCAAGAACACCATGAAATCGGGCAGCACAGGGTGGGCATAGACGCCGCGCGTGCCGATCTGGCGCATGAGATACATGCCCATGCAGTAGCCGCCGAGCGCGAAGAACGCGCCGTGGCCGAGCGAGAGGATGCCGCAATAGCCCCAGACCAGATCGAGCGCGATGGCGAACATGGCGTAGCACAGGTATTTGCCCAGCAGCACCACTGTGCCGGTGGTGACATGCAGCGGCGACGAAGGCGGCAGCAGCAGGTTGCACGCCGGGATCATCACCGCCACGGCCGCAACGATGGCAAGGAAGACGAGGCCGCGCCCCTCCATCAGCCTGATCAGGCGCGCGGTCAGCATTGGGCATATCCCTCGGCCCGCGCTGTCATCCCGGCCTCGAGCCGGGATCGCTCGCCGTGTGACGACGCATGGACGCAACGCAACTCTTGCGCAGCGCCGAGCGATCCCGGATCAGCGCTTCGCTTGTCCGGGATGACGCGGTTTTGCGGGCGGCTCAACTCTCCACCGCCCTGCCCTTGAGCGCGAACAGGCCGCGCGGGCGCTTCTGGATGAACAGGATCAACAGCACGAGGATCAGGATCTTGCCCAGCACGGCGCCGGCATAGGGCTCGAGAACCTTGTTGGCGATGCCGAGCGTGAAGGCCGAGATCAGCGTGCCCCAGAGGTTGCCGACCCCGCCGAAAACCACGACCATGAACGAGTCGATGATGTAGTTCTGGCCGAGATTGGGCGACACGTTGTCGATCTGGCTGAGCGCCACGCCCGCGACGCCTGCGATGCCTGAGCCGAGCCCGAAGGTCATGGCGTCGACGAAACGGGTGCGGATGCCCATCGAGGCGGCCATGCGCCGGTTCTGCGTCACCGCCCGCATCTGCAGGCCGAGCGGCGTTGCCTTGAGAACAAGCAGCAGGACGGCAAAGACCACGAGCGTGAACGCCACGATCAGCACCCGCCCGGAGGTGAACTGAATGCCGAGATATTCGAAGGAACCGGACATGTAGGATGGCGCGCTGACCTCGCGGTTGGTCGGGCCGAACCACGTGCGCACCGCCTGCTGCAGGATGAGACTGAGGCCGAACGTGGCCAGCAATGTCTCCAGCGGCCTGCCGTAGAGAAAACGGATGATGCCGCGCTCGATGGCGACGCCGAGCAGGCCGGCGACGAGGAAGGCGAGCGGGATGGCAAGCGGCAAAGACCAGTCGAGCAGGTGGGGGAAGCGGGCGCGGAACACCTCCTGCACCATGAACGTGGTGTAGGCGCCGATCATCACCATCTCGCCATGGGCCATGTTGATGACGCCCATCACGCCGAAGGTGATGGCGAGCCCGATCGCCGCCAGCAGCAGAACGGACCCCAGCGAGATGCCGAACCAGACCGTCTGGCCAACCTCGCGGATACGCTGCCGACGCTCGATGGCCGCGATGGCCTGTTCGATCACGTCACGCAGCGCGCCCGTGGCGCTCGGCAAGGTCTGGCGCAGCAGCGCGATGCCGCCCTGATCGCCTGCCGCCACGATATCCCGCACGGCGGTCACCCGAACAGCTTCGGGCGTTTCGGGATTGGCCAGAAGGATTGCCGCGCGGGCTTCCAGCATGACGGCGCGCACCTTGCCCACCTGCTCTTGCGCCAAGGCCACATTGAGCGTGTCGAGGGAGGATGCGTCACGGGACCGTGCGACGGCTTCCGCCGCGCGCAGGCGCCGGGCGGGATCGGGCGAGAGCAGCGTCATGCCGCCGAGCGCCGCCTGCACGACGTTGCGCAGGCGGTTGTTGAGCCTGACCATCGTGGCATCTGCCGGAATGACGGCCGGCTGGCCGGTGCGGGCATCCTGGCCCTCACCCGCAACCGTGCGCAGAAACACCGCCTTGCTGGCGCCGGCCGCGAACAAACGCCGGTCGAGCAGGGCATCGAGGATGTCGACCCCACGCGGCTCGCCGCTCCGGGCGATCGCGGCGACAGCGGCCTCGGTCTCCGGGAAGCTGTCGGCTGCAAAGCGGTCGAGCGCGGCATCCAATGATTGCGCGAACGCAGGCGCTGCCAGCACGAACAAGACAAGTGACATCGCCGCCATACGGCCCAAGAACTGCCGGAACATCGAGGCAAGACCCATATCGCGAGACAGCACGCCGCCGGCGGGCGGCGGAAGACCGGCGCCACCCCGGACAGCGCGCCAGCGCCGGCCGGGATTGCCATTCCAGATGCTCAACCGCAGCGGTTGGTGACCTTGTTCCAGTTGCCGCACTTGCGCGTGACCCAATCGGCCTCGAGGTCTTTCGAGCCTGGCAGGTGATCGGTCCAGGCATCGCCCGGCACGAGGTCCTTCGTCTGCCACACCACGTCGAACTGCCCGTCGCCGCGCACTTCCCCGATCAGCACCGGCTTGGTGATGTGGTGATTGGCCAGCATCTTGGAGACGCCGCCCGTCAGGTTGGGGGCCTCGATGCCTGGCAGGGCGTCGATCACGGCATCGGGCGCGACGCTCTTTGCCTTCTCGATCGCCTTGATCCACATGTTGAAGCCGATGACATGGGCTTCCATCGGATCGTTGGTGACGGCCTTGTCGGACTTCTTGTAGGCCTTCCATGACTTGATGAAGGCCTCGTTGGCCGGGTCCTTGACCGACTGGAAGTAGTTCCAGGCTGCCAGATGGCCGAGCAGCGGCTTGGTGTCGATGCCGGCGAGTTCCTCCTCGCCGACCGAGAAGGCGACGACCGGTATGTCGGTGGCCTTGATGCCCTGGTTGCCGAGTTCCTTGTAGAACGGCACATTGGCGTCACCATTGATGGTGGAGACCACGGCGGTCTTCTTGCCGGCCGAGCCGAAGCGCTTGATGTCGGCCACGATGGTCTGCCAGTCGGCATGGCCGAACGGCGTGTAGTTGATCATGATGTCGGCGGGCGCAACGCCCTTGGCGAGCAGGTAGGCTTCGAGAATCTTGTTCGTCGTGCGCGGATAGACATAGTCAGTGCCCGCCAGCACCCAGCGCTTGGCCTCGCCGCCGTCCTTGGACATCAGGTAGTCGACAGCCGGGATGGCCTGCTGGTTCGGCGCGGCGCCGGTGTAGAACACATTGCGTTCGCTCTCCTCGCCCTCGTACTGGACGGGGTAGAACAGGATGTTGTTGAGTTCCTTGAACACGGGCAGGACGGACTTGCGGCTCACCGAGGTCCAGCAACCGAACACGGCCGAGCAGCCGCCGGTGATCAGTTCCCGCGCCTTCTCGGCGAAGAGCGGCCAGTTCGAGGCGGGATCCACCACCACGGGCTCCAGCTTGCGGCCAAGCACTCCGCCCTTGGCGTTCTGCTGCTCGATCAGCATCAGCATCACATCCTTCAGCGTCGTCTCGGAAATCGCCATGGTGCCCGACAGCGAATGCAGGATGCCGACCTTGATCGGAGCGCCCTGCGCGAAAGAGGGCTGTACGCCCATCGACAAGGCAGCCGCGCCGCCTGCTGCGGCTCCCAGAACGCCGCGACGTGTCATGCTCATGAGAAAGCCTCCATGTGTTGTCCGCATCCCCGTGCGCGGCCACGCCTCGGCTATAGCAACTCGCATGCCACCATATCTGACGTCATGGATGAGGCAGGCTTCGCGTGTGAGGTCGCCGACGCCTGCTTTTCCGGCAACCCGGAGCGGTGCTGCATGATATTCAAGCAGATCGCGCCAGGAGCCTGACTGAACCTGGCCAGCCTTCAGCGCCGCATCCTGCGCCTTGCGATCTTCAGGCGGCTGCCGGCAGCCTCGCGCCGAGGCACGGCACGAGATTGCCCACGAAAGCATCTGTTGCAGCCGGCCAAGACCGCGTCATGGCGAAGGCGCGGCAGTGGTCGCGCGATATGCGAAGCGCGGCCATGCAGGCCTTGCGCAAGTCCGTATCGAGCGCGGCCGCTCCCGTGCCGCCGAGCACGTCGACGGGACCGGTCACCGGAAAGGCTGCCGTCGGCAGGCCGGAGGCCGCCGCCTCCAGCATGACGATGCCGTAGGTGTCGGTGAGGCTGGGAAAGACGAACACATCGGCCGAGGCGTAGATCGCGGCCAGCTCAGGGCCTTGCTTCAAGCCCGGAAAGCACGCTTTCGGGAAGCGGAAGCGAAGCGCCTCGGCTTGCGGCCCATCGCCCACGACCACCTTCGAACCCGGCAGTTCGAGCGCCAGAAAAGCCTCGATGTTCTTCTCCACCGCGAGGCGGCTGACCGTCAGAAAGATCGGGCGCGGCAAATCGAGAGCCGGTGGCTGGTCCGGCCGGAACAGCGACGCGTCAACCCCCCGCGGCCAGTGGGCAAGCCTCACGAAGCCGTGCGACCGAAGCTCAGTGCGCATGCTGTCGGTCGAGACGAGCACGCGCTCTGCCGGGGCGTGAAAGTGGCGCAGCACGGCATAGGTCATCCATTCCGGCACCGGCATCCGGGCGCTGACGTATTTCGGAAAGCGGGTGTGATAGCTGGTGGTGAACCGTCGACCAAGCGCGAGGCAGGCATTGCGCATGGCCCAGCCGATCGGGCCTTCTGTGGCGATATGCACTGCGTCGGGCTGTTCACGGTCAAGAATGCCGCGCATGGCTCCTGTGGTCGCCATGGCAAGCCTGATGTCGGGATAGGTCGGCATGGGGAAGGTCTGGAAGTCATGCGGTCCGATGACCTTCACAAGGATGCCGCGCGCCTCAAGCTCGCGGATGGTCGCCTGCAGGGTGCGGACAACGCCGTTGACCTGGGGCTCCCACGCATCCGTGGCGATGAGAATCTTCATGCGCGGCGCCTCACGCAGCGATCGGCTCGGATGCGCGGCCGACGTGAGCGCCAGGCTCCGCCGCGCCAGTTCCGGCCTCGATCAACAGCGTCTTGCTCCTGCTCCACGCGATGATTTCGAAGGCGCCGTCCTGCCGCTCGACAAGGGCCGTGCTGCTTTCGACCCAGTCCCCGCAGTTCATGTAGCGAACACCGGCAATGTCGCGGATCGCCGCGTGGTGTATGTGGCCGCAGATCACGCCATCAGCGCTCTGGCGGCGTGCTTCGCCGGCAAGCGTGTCCTCGAAGGCGCTGATGAAATTGACGGCCTTCTTCACACGGTGCTTTGCCCAGGCCGAGAACGACCAATAGGTCAGCCCGAGCCTGCGCCTGACGACGTTGATGCGCTGGTTGAGGAACAGCGCGACCTCGTAGGCCCAGTCGCCGACCAGCGCGAGCCATCTGGCGTGCATCACCACCGCATCGAACTGGTCGCCATGGATCACGAGGTAGCGTTTGCCGTTCAGCCCTTCGTGGATGATGCGGTCCGTGATCTCGACGCCGCCCAGATGGCTGTCCTGAAAATCGCGCAGGAACTCGTCGTGGTTGCCGGGAACCAGCACGATCCGGGTGCCCTTGCGCGCCTTGCGCAGCAGTTTCTGCACGACATCATTGTGGTTCTGCGGCCAGTACCAGCTCTTCTTCAGGCGCCAGCCGTCGATGATGTCGCCAACGAGATAGATCACGTCGGCTTCGGTGTGCTTGAGAAAGCCCAGCAGCGCATCCACCTGGCTGGTCCTGGTGCCGAGGTGCACGTCCGAGATGAAGATTGCGCGGTAGCGGTTCATGCGTCGCCGGACCTCGTTCGCCACGTTGACCCCGTCCTTGCGTGATTTGTGTCTCAGTTTTTTGACAATCGGAGCCTCATGGCCGGCGACTTCGCAAACCTGTCATGCAGCGCAGCTAAGCGAGGCGTGACACTGTGAAGGATCACTGCCGCATGCTTGCCGATCTCGACCGCCCGACCGTGGAACGCGCCTACGCACGCTGGGCGCCGCTCTATGATGTGCTGTGCGGTCCGGTTTTCCTGAATGCGCGACGGGAGGCCACAAACGCCGCGAAAGCGGCAGGCCGCCGCATCCTCGAGGTTGGCGTCGGCACGGGGCTTTCGTTCACCGACTACGACGAGCGGCACGAGATCACGGGCGTCGACATCTCGCAACAGATGATCGCCCGGGCGCAGGCGCGCCATGCCAGCGGGCGTTTTCCATGGGTGAGCGGCCTTCACGTGATGGACGCCGAGCAACTATCGCTCCCCGACGCCGCCTTCGATGCCGTGGTGGCGCAGTTCGTGATCACGCTCGTCGCGGACCCGGAACGCGTGCTCGACGAGTGCGCGCGCGTGCTGGCATCGGGCGGCGAGATCATCCTCGTCAACCACTTCTATTCCGAACGCGGCCTTGCCGCGAAACTCGAGGACGGTCTGGCGAAAATGGCTCGCCCGCTCGGTTTGCGCCCGGAATTCCCCTTCGCGCGGATCGCGGCATGGGCGGCGGAGCGCGGCGATGTCACGATCATCGAGCGGCGCAGGATCGCGCCATTCAGGGTGTTCACGCTGGTGCGGATCAGGAAGCAGTGACGCGCAAGGCCGGCGGCGCGCCGGCAACGGGCCTGCCTGCTGACCCCTTGCCGGTTCGCCCCCTACCGGCAGTTGGCCGAAATCAGACGCCGCTGACACGCCCGAGGCCGCCAAGGACGTTCGTCAAGGCCGGTGCTGCGGACTGCGCAGGTTTGCCCGCCGAATGATGCGGAACGTGTCCGCGTCTGCCGCCTGCTCGAACAGCACCAGCGCATCGACGGACAGGCGCACGGTGCCGATGGCGTTGGCCATGGCGTCAGCCAGTTTGTCAGCTATCTCGTGCACATCGGCGATGTCGCCGCTCAGGGTCATGTGGAAGCGGTAATCGGGCCCGACGAAAGGGTAGCCGAACTGCTCCAGCGCGGCGCGCTGGCGCTCCGTGAGATGCGCGGGCTTGCGCTTCATGCGCTCGGCTTCGCTGAGAGGGGCGCGAAAGCGGTCGAACGCGCGGACCGCATCGGCTTCAAGCTGCACCAGCGCCGCAGATGGCAACGACGGGGTCAAGGCAACAAACCCGTGACCGCTGTCGTCGGCGATGCTCGTGACGGCGAGCGGGCCAAGATCGAAGGCGTCCCGCGAGGCAGCGAAGTCCTCCAGCGCGTCGATCAGGTTGGTGCGCCCGCATCCTTCAGCCAGACGAAATGGTGCCTTCAGCGTGCCATGAAAGCCGTAGGGGCGCGGCCTCATCGTGATCCTGCGCCACGTTGCAGGCTCGATGCCGTGCGGGGCAAAGCCGTGGATTTCGGTTACGCTGGCGGCGTCGTAACCAAGCACCTCTGAGCCGAACCGCCAGAGCGGCGTGCCGGCAGGCGGGGCGAGATAGATGGCATAACGTGCTGTTGACATGGAGGACGACCGATTTGAGCTTGCACTATCGCGGCAGCACGGATCGCAGCACCGACACAAACGTCTCGATGCCGTCGGTCAGATCGCCGTTGTTCTCGATGCGGATGTCAGCCTCGAGGGCCTGGTCCTTCAGAAGGGCACGCGCAAGGCGGTCGGCTCGGTCATTCGCGGCTTCGCGGCCGCGCTGCTCGAGCCGCAGCGCCAGAATCTGCGACGATGCCGTGACATGCACGATCAGGACGCGCGGAAAGCGGCTGCGGATGACCGGCACCATGTCGCGCGAGACATTCGCCACGATCACCCGCCCGCTGCCCAACTCGTCGATCAGGGAGGCGGGCAGACCGTAGCTCAAGCCGTTTGCCGTCCACCACATCGCGAAGCCGCCGCCCTCTGCCCGCAGCCGAAAAGCCAGCGGCGTGGCACTTTCGTAGGGTTCGCTGTCGTCCGCCGGCCGTGTGATCACGCGACGGGCGAACACCACCCGGCTGTCATCGGCAAACGCACGCATTGCGCCCGCGATAAGGCTGTCCTTGCCGGCCCCGCTGGGCCCGGCCACGGCAACGAAGATGCCTTGTCCGGCAGCCGAATGATTGCGGTCTGGAATGGCACGGCCCTCGGCGTCGACCTCCATCAGGTCACGCCACACGCATGCCGGAACGCCAGACCGTCCGGACCACCGGGCTGCCCGCCGGCATGGTGACGCGGATCAGGTCAGCGCGTTTCCCGGCGGCAATCACGCCGCGGTCATCAAGGCCCAGAGCGCGGGAGGGATTCAGGCTGACGAGGCGGATTGCGCCCGGCAAGCCATCGACGCCAGGACTGCCGGCAAGCTGGAAAGCGCCAAGAAGCAGGCTCGCCGGCACATAGTCGGATGACAATATGTCGAGCAGCCCGGCGTCCGCCAGTTCGCGCGCCGCGACATTGCCCGAGTGCGAGCCGCCGCGGACCACGTTCGGCGCACCCATGACCGTCGACATGCCCATCTGCCGGGACGCGGCGGCGGCTTCGATTGTCGTTGGAAACTCGGCGATGGTGACATTCTGCCGGATCGACTCGTCAACCTCATCGAGCGTGGTGTCGTCGTGGCTGGCGAGCGCGATGCCGGCCTTCTGGGCCATCTCGACCACAATGGGGCGGTTTTGGGCGGCCCGCTCGGCCCCAACCTCCCGGCGGCGGTTGACCACGGCTTCGACCTCTTGAGGCGTTTTACCGGTCTTGCCACCATAGTAGAAGAAGTACTTTTCGATGTCGCGAAACTGGCGCTGTCCTGGCGTGTGATCCATCAACGAGATCAGATCGACCTTGTAGCAGGCCAGGAAGCTTTCCAGCGCGCCAATCACATCGAGCGACGGCACCTCGCAGCGCAGATGCGTGCGATGGTCGACCCGCAACGTACCAGCAGCCCTTGCCCGCGCCAGCGCTTCTGCCAGTTGCATGGTGGTCGAGGTGATTGTTTCAGCATTGGCTTCATGCTCGTCCGTACCGACGCGGAGACTGTCGAAAACCGTGGTGATGCCGGAGGTGGCAATCTGGCCGTCATAGGCCTGCACGGCGCTGTCGACATGCCATTGTACTTTGGGGCGTGGCACGAAATGCGCTTCGAGATTGTCGGTATGGATCTCGACGAGGCCCGGCAGCAGGTAGTCGCCCTGCAGGTCGATGCCCTTTTCGGGCGCATCGCCGGTGCCGACATCGCGGATCAATCCATCCTCAACCACGACATAGCCGCGAAATCGATCATCGGCCGTCACCACCTCGGCGTTCGAGAAAATCCTGATGTCGCTCATGGCGCAGCCTCATAACGGGTCAGGAACGCGTCGATGGTCAGCGCGCGAAAGTCATCGAGCGCATCACGCAGCCGCTCGTGGCTCCAATCCCACCAGGCGAGGCGGTCGAGCCGCGCCCCGGTCTGCGCATCGAAGCGCTCGCGAATGAGCCGCGCGGGAACGCCTCCGACGATGGCATATGGCGCGACATCCTTGCTGACGACGGCGCCTGCGCCGATCACCGCGCCATTTCCGACCGTGACGCCGGGAAGCACGGTCGCGCCATGGCCGATCCACACGTCATGACCGATTGTCACCGCATGCCGGCGGCGCCAGTCGAACAGGTCCTGCTCGTGCGCCGCATCGCTCCAGTAATCGCCCGCGCGATAGGTGAAGTGGTGCAGCGATGCGCGCCATGTCGGGTGGTTGGTGGCGTTGAGGCGCACATGGCTGGCCATGTTGACGAATTTGCCGATCCTGGCGGTCCAGACCTCGCATTCGCGCATCATGTAGGAATAGTCGCCGAGACTGGAGTCGGTCACGTTGCAGCGCTCGGCAATCTCGGTGTAGCGGCCGATGTCGCAGCCGTTGACGGCGGCTGTCGGATGGATCAGTGGCTCTTCCGACAACCGTGTGCGGCGCGGCGCGGTTTTCGCCTCGGCGTTCATGCAGCCTCCCGCGCGGCAAAGGCGGAAACGTCGATGACGCGGTCGGCAACGCGGGCGCGCACATCTTCATCGTGAAAAATCCCGACAAAGGCCGCGCCTTCCGCCTTGCGCGCCGCCATCAGCCTGATCACCGCCTCGCGGTTGGCCGCATCGAGGGACGCCGTCGGCTCGTCGAGGATGAGGATCGTGTGGTCGCCGGCAAAGCCGCGCGCGATGTTGACGCGCTGCTGCTCGCCTCCCGAGAACGTGGCGGGCGGAAGTTTCCAGAGGCGTTCGGGCAGGTTGAGCGCACCGAGCAGATTTTCGGCGCGAGCCAGAGCGAGCTCCCGCGCCATGCCTGCCGCCATCGCCGGTTCGGCCACGATGTCGAGGGCCGGCACGCGCGGAATGACCCGCAGGAACTGGCTGACATAGCCCAGCGTGCGCCGCCGGATGTCGAGAATGGCGCGTGGCGCGGCTTCGACGATGTCGACAAGATCGGCGCCATGACGCACGCGGACATGGCCCGCGCCCGCGAGATAGTTGCCGTAGAGCATCTTGAGGATCGAGGACTTGCCCGCGCCGGATGGGCCGCCAAGCACGACGCACTCGCCGGCATGCACGACGAACCCGACATGCGAGACGACGGACAGGCGCGCCCCGCCGTGCATGTGCAAGGTGAAGCTCTTGCCGAGATCCTCGACGACCAGCGCCACGCGGTTGGGAAGGTAGCTCATGCAGCCAGCACCGATGACACGAGAAGCTGCGTGTAAGGCGCCTGCGGATCGTCGAGGACGCGGTCGGTCAGGCCGGTCTCGACGACATGCCCTTGCTTCATCACGACGATGCGGTGGGACAGCAGCCGCGCCACTGCCAGATCATGCGTGACCAGCACGACCGACAGGCCAAGGTCCGCCACAAGACCGCGGATGAGATCAAGCAGGCGCGCCTGGACGGAGACGTCGAGCCCGCCGGTCGGTTCGTCCATGAAAACGAGGCGCGGGCGCGTCACGAGATTGCGCGCAATCTGCAATCGCTGGCGCATGCCGCCTGAGTAGGCCGTCGGCTTGTCGTCGATGCGGTCAGCATCGATCTCGACACGGGCGAGCCAGGCGGTTGCCGCGTCGCGGATGTCGCCATAGTGCCGGTCGCCGATGGCCATCAGCCGCTCGCCGATGTTGCCGCCGGCCGAAACGTTCATGCGCAGGCCGAGCGCTGCATCCTGATGCACGAAACCCCAATCGGTGCGGGCCAGCAAGCGACGCTCCGCTTCCGACATCTCCGCGATGTTACGCATGACGCCGTCGCGCATCCGATAACGGACCATGCCTGTGTCCGGCTTCAGACGGCCTGACAACAGGTTGAGCAGGGTCGACTTGCCGGAGCCGGACTCGCCGACGATCGCCAGCACCTCGCCTGCATCGATGGTCAACGACACGTGCTGGCAGGCGGGGCGCCCGCCATAGCTCTTTGCCAGCGACCTGGCCTCCAGCAGCGGGGTGTGTCTTGCAGCGGCGGTCATTCAGCCGCCTCCCGTGCGGGCGGCGCAGCGGCAGCCGCATCGCCCTGCATGGCGCCGCGATGGCCCGCCTCGCGCCGGCCTTCGCAGAAATCGGTGTCGGAACAGACATGCATCCGCCCGCCCCTGTCATCGGTCACGACCTCGTCGAGATAGCTTTCGGTTGCGCCGCACAGCGCGCAGGGCATTTCGAACCTGTTTGGCTCGAAGGGGTGATCATCGAAGTCGAGCGAGACGACCCGGGTGTGGGGCGGAATGGCATAGATGCGCTTCTCGCGGCCGGCGCCGAACAGTTGCAGCGCGGGACAATCATCCATCTTCGGATTGTCGAACTTCGGGATCGGCGAAGGATCCATCACATATCGCCCGGCAACCTCGACCGGGTAGTCGTAAGCCGTCGCGATGCGCCCGTGGCGGGCGATGTCCTCATACAGCTTGACGTGCATCAGGCCATATTCGGACAGCGCGTGCATGGTGCGCGTCTCGGTCTCGCGCGGCTCCAGAAAGCGCAGCGGCTCGGGGATGGGCACCTGGTAGACCAGAACCTGGTCAGGCTTCAGCGCCGCCTCCGGAATGCGGTGGCGGGTCTGGATGATCGTCGCGGCGGTGGTGGAGGTCGTGACGGCGACGTTCGCGGTCCGGGCGAAGAAGGCGCGGATCGAGACGGCATTGGTGGTGTCATCAGCGCCCTGGTCGATGACCTTCAGCACATCGTGCGGCCCGAGGATTGCGGCGGTGACCTGCACGCCGCCTGTGCCCCAGCCATAGGGCATCGGCATCTCGCGGCTGGCGAACGGCACCTGATAGCCTGGAATCGCGATGGCTTTCAGGATCGCCCGGCGGATCATCCGCTTGGTCTGCTCGTCGAGATACGCGAAGTTGTAGGGCCGGTCAGGAGCGCATGTCGTCATTCGGCTGCCTCCGCCCGCGGCTGGTCGGCGAGACGCGCAGCGACGTCGGCCCGCATCTGCCTCAGCATGGCAATCTCGGCCTGGAAGTCGACATAGTGCGGCAGCTTGAGATGCTCGACGAAGCCGGTCGCCTGCACGTTGTCGGAGTGCGAGAGCACGAACTCCTCGTCCTGCGCCGGGCCCTTGCGTTCCTCGTCGAACTCGGCTGCCCTCAGGGCGCGGTCGACCAGCGCCATCGACATGGCCTTGCGTTCGCAATGACCAAAGCCAAGCCCGTAGCCGCGCGTGAACCTCGGCGGATCCGTCAGCGAGCCCTTGAACTGGTTGACCATCTGGCATTCCGTGACCGTGATGTCGCCCAGCGGCGCGGCAAAGCCGAGACCCTCGACCGGCATTTCGACCTCGATCTCGCCCATGCGGATCTCGCCGACGAACGGGTGATTGCGGCCGTAACCGCGCTGCGTGGAATAGGCGAGCGCCAGCAGGAAGCCTTCATCGCCACGAGCCAGATTTTGCAGGCGCAGGTCGCGGTCAGCCGGGAATCCAAGCGGATCGCGCGTCAGGTCTCCGGCCGGCGCGCCGTCCCGAGGCGCCGGATTGGCCTCGATCATGTCCTCGCCGGCAATGATGTCGGCCACGCGCGCCATGCGCTCGTCAGGGCCGGCGTCCGCAGTTGCCGGAGCGTCCACCTCGCCTTCCGCCGCAAGCGCGAAGTCGAGCAGCCGATGGGTGTAGTCGAAGGTCGGGCCGAGCACCTGGCCGCCCGGCAGATCCTTGTAGGTGGCCGAAATGCGGCGGCGCACCTGCATGGCCGCCGTGTCCAGCGGCTCGGAGAAGCCGAAACGCGGCAGGGTGGTGCGGTAGGCCCTCACGAGGAAGACCGCCTCGATCAGGTCGCCGCGTGCCTGCTTGATCGCGAGTGCGGCAAGCTCGCGGTCATAGAGCGAGCCTTCAGTCATCACACGGTCCACGGCGAGCGCGAGCTGTTCATCGATCTGCGCGACCCCAAGTTCGGGCACGGACCTGTCGCCGCGCCGCTTGTCAGCGAGCAGCCGGTGTGCGTTGGCGATGGCGCGCTCGCCCCCCTTTACCGCGACGTACATCAGCTTGCCTCGTCGGGAATGCGCGTGCTGCGCGGCAGGCCGACGATCCGGCCGGGGCTGGCGAAGATGACGTCGACCCCGAGCGGGAACCGCGCCCGGGTGGCCTGCCATTGCAGCTTGAAATCAACCGGCAGTTGCGTCACGCGCAACTCGGCGACACGGGCGATGCCCGGCCCGGCGATGACCAGCGCATCGCCGCCGTCCACGCTGTCGCACAGGGCCACCACGGTGGTCGAGCGGTCCGGATAGTCCGGAACGCCATGGGAAAAACGGCCGGGATCAAGTCCGTCGGCGCCGAGTGCAACCACTGCAAAAGCGGCCTGCGACGGCTCCGTCACCAGCGGCGCGCCCGTGTGGAAGCCTACGAACTCCGCGACGCCGGGCATGGCGGCGACGTGAGGGGCCAGATAGAGCGGCGTCTCGAAGTCGCAAAGCGCGAGAATGACAGCGGCGGCAGATGGCGTCAGAGGCGCATCCGGCATTGCGACGCTGACGGGCCGGATGCGTCCGGGGTTGGCCAGCGCCTCCATGACAGAGCGGAACGCGGCCTGGTTGTCAAAAACAGGATCGGCGAAACCAGGCGCAAGGGCGTTCATGATGTCGAGCTTATGGTCAGGCATCGCCACGCACCAATGTGAAGAAATCAACGCGGGTCGCCGCAGTTTCGGCCCGCGCCTGGTCGTTCTGGCGAGCAAGTCTTGCCCGGATCGGCGCGAGAACATCGCGCTCGACCGCCGGGCGTTCCGCCTCGTCCTGCCAGAGGGCGTCCATGATCGCCGCGAGCCGCGCCAATGACGGCTTGCGCCCGAGCATCTGGCCATAGCCGCGCCGCCCGCCAGCCAGTTCGATCACGGCGCGCGTGACGGTGGCTTCGCCGAGGTTGAAGGCGGCGCCGTCCCCGCCGGTCCGGCCACGCACCATGGCAAGCCCGATCTCGGGCTTTTTCAGGTCGCGGACCACAAGCCCGGGCCAGTTGCGCGACAGCGTCCGGGCCAGTTCCGGCTCGCTCGCCCGCGCCAGCAGAGCCATGGCGGCCTTTCGTTCCTGGAAGATGTCGGCATCGGTCAACATGCGCGCCGGAATGCCAAGCGAAGGTGACAGGCGCGTGACGGAACTCACAGCCTGCCTGTCCTTGTCCCAACGATGGCGAGACGCAGACGCGACGAGATCAGGTCGATCACCGCGACCGTGACCAGGATCATCAGGATGATGAAGGCCACCTGATCCCACTCATATGTCCGGATCATCTCGGCGAGATACAGACCGATGCCGCCTGCCCCGACAATGCCGATGATGGTGGCCGACCGGGTGTTCGACTCGAAGTAGTACAGGATCTGGCTGATCAGCACCGGCATCACCTGCGGAATGATGCCGAAGCGGATGCCGTGCAGCCTCGTGCCGCCGGTCGAGGCCACACCTTCGCCGGCGCGGCGGTCAACCGCCTCGATGGCTTCAGAATAGAGCTTCGAGAAAGCGCCGACATCGCTCGTCATGATGGCGAGGACGCCGGCAAATGGCCCCAGGCCCACCACGTTGATCCAGATCAGGGCCCAGATCAGCGTGTCGACCCCGCGCAGCGAGTCCGAGAAACGTCGGGTGAGAAAGCGCACGGCGGTGTTGGCCATGGTGTTGCGCGCTGCGAGGAACCCCAACGGAAAGGCGATGATCGCCGCGAGCAATGTGCCGAGGAAGGCAATCGCCACGGTTTCGGCCAAGGCCTTGAGCAGGAGCCAGAGTTGCGTGCCCGGCGTCGGCGGCACCATCATGCCAAGAAATGTGCCAAGCTGCACGATGCCCGAACCAAGCCGGGCAAACGAGAATTCGAGGCGGACCATGGCCAGCAGCGCCACGCAAGCCATCGCCAGCACGACGGCGAGCAAGATCCAGCGCTCGCGTTGCGGACCCGCCACGAGCGCGGCGTGTCGTTGCCTGACGGCGGCCTGATCGGCAAACATGCGCGAGGCTTTCATCGGCCGTGCTCCAGACTGATCAGGCGATGGCGGATGCGCTCGGTCACCAGATCGATGACCATCACCGTGGCAATGATCAGCAGCAGGATGGCCGAGACGTCAGAGTAGTAGAACTTGCGGATCGCCTCGATCAGGTCCTGCCCGATGCCGCCCGCGCCGACGAAACCCATGACCGAAGCGCCGCGCACGTTGATCTCGAAGCGCAGCAGCGCGTAGCTCGCGAAATTCGGGAGAACCTGCGGCACAACGGCGTAGCGGATCGCCTGCCAGCGCGTCGCGCCAGAGGCGACAGCGCCCTCGACCGGCTTCATGTCGATGTTCTCGACCACCTCGGCAAACAGCTTTCCGAGCGCGCCGATCGTGTGGATCATGATCGCGATCACGCCGGGGACGGGCCCGAGCCCGAAGGCGACCACGAAGATCAGCGCGAAGACAATCTCGGGGACGGTGCGGCAGAACTCGAGGAAACGGCGGGCGATGAAGCGCTGGGCCGGGTTGACCGCGAGGTTCACCGTTGCCGCAAAACACAGCACGAAGGCGCCGATCGCGCCAAGCAACGTGCCGAGATATGCAATCAGCACAGTGTCCCAGAGCCTGCTGAGCCAGCGCCCGAGGCCCCAGTACCATTCGCCGACGTCGGTGAAGACGAGCCGGCCGTTGTCGAGGTAGAAGATGCGCCCGAGATAACTGGTGAGTTGCCCGATATTGGCCCAGAATTTGGCAAGATCGACCTCGGCAACGCGCCCGGCCACCATGATCAGCACCGCCAGAACGAGCACGCCGACCAGCGTGGTGCGGCGCTTTGCAGACTGGGCTGAGCGGTAGGCTGCGGAAAGCGACGCGACCTGGTGGTCCTGCAGGCGCGGAATTGCATGTGCCATCGGCAGGTCAGCTCCGCCGCTTGCGCAGGTCGTCGATGAACGTCTGCAGTTCGGCGATGGTCTGATAGTCGGCGTGGCTCACCGGCGCAAAGCCGCGGTCCTTGCCGTCCGACAACTTGTCGAAGGCCGCCTTGTCCTTCACCGGCGCTTCGAGGAAGGCGCGCGCGATGGCGGCCTTCATCTCCGGCGGGAAAGCCGACGGCATGACAACCGGGCCGCCCGGGATCTTGGCCGAGCGGTCGATCAGGCGAAACTCGTCGGCCTTGACCATGCCCTTGGTCGCCATGCGCGCCAGATTGGAATCGGTCTCCGAGTTCCACCAGTTGTAGGCCGCGTCGACCGTGCCCTGGCGCAGCGCCAGGATCGCGTTCTCGTGGCTGCCGGCGTAGATCACCTTGGCGAAGAAGGTTTCCGGATCGATGCCGGCCTTGTGCATGGCGAAGCGCGGAACGTTGTTGCCGGACGTTGAGTTCGGATCGACAAGACCGAGGTTCCGACCCCTGAGATCGGCCAGTTGACGTGCCGGATCATTGGCGCGGACATAGGCCACCGCGAAATATCCGGTCGAGCCGTCGAGCAGCATGTTCGTGACATAGGGCTCGACGCCGCCGTTGGTGACGCTGTGGGCGCGCACATAGGACGATGCGCCATGATAGGCGATATGGATGGCGCCGGCGCGATGCCCCTCGATGATCGCGGCATAGTCGTTGACCAGCCGAAGCGTGACCTTCACGCCGAGTTCGCGCGACAGGTAGGCCACGAACGGACCGAAGCGCTCGGTGATGCCGCTGGCATTCTCGGCCGCGCCGCCGACGAAGACCAGTTCAGGGTAACGGCTGCGCCAGTCGGACTGCGCCGTGGCGAGGGACGGGAACGCGGCCGACGCGCCGGCCACGGCCAGAAACGAGCGACGATTGATCATGGCATGCTCCGGGGTCTGCGGGACAGTGGGGCGCGGGCTTCAGCCTTGACTGCTGACGCCCGCGCGAGGCGGTTGCCGCGTCAGGAACCGCTGCGGCGGCGCAGGCCGTCGACGAATTTCTGCAGTTCGATGGTGACCTGATAGTCGGAGTGCTGGGCCGGGGCGAAACCGGGCGACTTGCCGTCGGACAAGCGATCGAAAGCAGCCTTGCCCTTGGTTGGGGCGTCGAAGAAGGCCTGGCGGATGGCGGCCTTGGCTTCAGGCGGCAGCGACGTCAGATAGGCATAAGGCGAGCCAGGTATCTTCTCGGAACGGAACACGATCTTGAAGTCCTCCTTCTTGACCATGCCCTTGTTGGCCATGCGGGAGAGGTTGGAATCATCCTCCGAGTTCCACCAGTTGAACGCGACGTCGCAGGTGCCCTGCTGCACAGCCATCACCGCGTTCTCGTGGCTGCCGGCATTGACGACCTTGGCGAAGAACTTCTCCGGCTCGATGTTCATCTTGCTGAAGCTGTAGAGCGGGACGTTGTTGCCGGATGCCGAGTTCGGGTCGACAAGGCAGAGGTTCTTGCCGCGCAGGTCCTCAAGTTTGGTGGCTGGATTGCTGGCCTTTGTGTAGGCGACCGAGAAATAACCCGTTGAACCATCCACGGCCCGCAACGAGGCAAACGCTTCGACGCCGCCATTGCTGACCGTGTGGGCCCGAACATAGGACGATGGACCATAGTCGCCGATGTGGATCGACCCGGCACGCTGGCCTTCGATCACGGCGGCGTAGTCGGAGGCGATGCGCAGCGTGACCTTCACGCCGAGTTCCTTCGAGAGATGCTCCATCCACGGACCCATGCGCTCGGTCACGCCGGAGGCGTTCTCGGCGGGCACCACGGCATAGACGAGTTCAGGATAGCGCGTGCGCCAATCCTGGGCGAAAGCGGCACCGGACGATGCAAGGATGGCAAGGCCTGCGGCAGCGCCGAAGGCAAGACGACGTGTCAGCTTCATGGGATCAACTCCATCATGGTGCGGGTTGGTTTCGGGACAATGACCGGCGGAAGCGCTGGCTTCGGCAGGTCTCAGGCGACAGCCGGCATGGGCTGATAGACGCCGCCGGCAGCAGTTGGCGGCAGGATCGTCATGGCCTCGCCGGCCTCGAGGCCATAGAGTTCGCGCGCGGCGCTTTCGGTGAGTTCGTCCGGGGCACCGTCGAAAACGACCTTGCCCTGCGCCATGCCGATCAGGCGTCCGCAATATTCCTTGGCGAGATCGAGATCGTGCAGGTTGCAGATCACGGTGATGCCGAAGTGCCGGTTGAGGCGCTGGAGGCTGTCCATCACCACCTTGGTGTTGCGCGGGTCGAGCGAGGCGATCGGCTCGTCCGCCAGCACGATTTCCGGTTCCTGGACGAGCGCGCGGGCGATGGCGACGCGCTGCTGCTGGCCGCCTGACAATGACTCGGCACGCTGGCCCGCCAGCGCGGTGATGTCGAACTGCTCGAGCGCGGAGACGGCGATCGCGCGGTCATCCGGCGACCAGAGCTTGAGGAGCGAACGCATCCGGGAGGTATGGTTCAGCCGCCCCATCAGCACGTTGGTCATCACGTCGAGGCGACCGACGATGTTAAACTGCTGAAACACCATGGCGCACGAGGCGCGCCAGTCACGCAGGGCCTGACCTTTCAAGGTGGTGACGTCCTGACCGTTCCAGCAGATCGAGCCCGAAGAGACGTCCTGCAGACGGTTGATCATGCGCAGCAGCGTCGATTTGCCGGCACCGGAACGGCCGATGATGCCGACGAAACTGCCCTTCTCGATATCGAGACTGACATCCTCGACCGCACGCTTGGATCCGAATTCGCGGTTGACCTGTCGCAGTTCAAGCATGTGCCGACCCTTTGTCTCGCACCACGAGGCCTAGTGAGGCGGAGCGACACTTCGATGACGTTTCGATGCATGTTCGATGTCAGGCGGCGGCAATCCACAGGATGCAGGTCTTGTCGAGGCCGATCCTCTTGAGACCGGCGAGCCTGCGCCGATGGCAGGCCCGGGGCGTGCCTCGCATCGGCGCGCTACGCCGCACGCTTCAGCGCAAGCGGCGTTGCGCCCTCCAGCTTGGCGATCTGCGCGAGGGCGCGCCTGAGGGTCGGCAGGTCCATGGTCTCGACCGGCAGATTGACAAGACTGGTCACCCGTGCCGACAACTGGCGATAGGCGTCGCGCATGGCGGCGCGCTGCTGCACGGACGGAACCGCCGCAGGGTCGGCGATGCCCCAATGCGCGGTCAGCGGATGCCCTGGCCATGACGGGCAGTTCTCGCCGGCAGCCATGTCGCAGACTGTCACGGCAAAGTCGACCGGCGGAGCCGCCTCGGACACGAAGGCGTTCCAATCCTTCGAGGCCAGAGAGGATGTGTCGTAGCCGAGGTCGCCAAGCAGCCGCATCGCCTCGTCATGCGGTGCGGTGGCGGGCCTTGAACCTGCCGACACCGCCACGAAGCGGCCAGATCCTTCGCGATTGATCATGGCCTCCGCCATCAGCGAGCGCGCGGAGTTGGCCGTGCAAAGGACAAGGACACGGAAAGGCCGCTCCGGCCTGGCGCGCGGCCGGATCACCGGCACGGTTCTGTCGTGGCCGCCGAAGTCGATGCCGGCGTCACCGGGCAACCCGAAGGCTGCGGACAAAGATGTCATCAGCGCATTGCAGGCCTGCAGGTCGACGGCGAACACGCGCTGCCGGCCGTCGGGCCGCGAGCGCACGAGGCCCGCCTTCTCGAGCAGGCGCAGATGCGTCGACATCGTGTTGTGGGGCACCGCGACAAGCCGCGCGATGTCGCCGGCAGGCAGGCCGAAAGGCCGATAGCGCGCAAGCAGCCGCATGACGGCAAGCCGCGACCCTTGCGCGACGGCGGCCAGTTGCTCGACCGTTCGGTCGGGGTCGATCGGGTTGATGGCGCCACTTGTCACGCGTTCAATCCTTGAGGTTCCCGTCCTTGCCGATCAGGTCGATCCGGCTCTGCAGGGCGACCTTGTCGAGCTCCTGGAAAGGCAGGGCCGTGAAGATCGAGATCCGATTGTTGAGCATGCGGTAAGCGTCGGCGAAGGCCAGCGCGCGCTGTGCATCGTCGCCTTCGGCACGCGCAGGGTCAGGCACCGGCCACTGTGCGCCGAGCGGCAGGTCACGCCACGCCGGGCACTGCTCGCGCGCGGTGTCGTCGCACACGGTGAACACGAAATCGAGCACGGGCGCACCGGGCACTGCGAGCTCATCCCAGCTCTTCGAACGCAGCCGCGACGTATCACAGTTCAGGCGCTGCAGCAGGTTCAGTGCCAGCGGATTGATGTGGCCCAGCGGATGGCTGCCTGCGCTGTGGCCGACAAAGCGGCCATGGCCGTCCCGGTTCAGGATGGCTTCGGCCATGATCGAGCGCGCGGAGTTGCTGCGGCACAGAAACAGCACATTGTAGGGGCGGCGATCCATAGGGCCCGTGCTCCGTGTCAGGGTTGCGTGGAGATGCTTCCAGCGCGTTCGGGCGCGCGGGCAAGTGGCAATGCAATGGGCAAGGCTTGTGTCGCCAGCCAGCAGGTCGCCAGCATCAGCCCGGAGCCAATCAAACAGGCCTGGATGCCGCCGACCTGATACAGCAGGCCCGACAGCAGCGTGCCGGTGAAGCGGCCAGCGGCGTTAGCGGCGTAGTAGAAGCCGACATCCTCGGCCGCCTTCTCCGAGCCTGCATAGGCGAGGATGAGGTAGGAATGGACGGAGGAATTGACCGCGAAGATGATCCCGAACAGGCACAGGCCCGCGACCAGCACGAGATCGGGACGGGGCACGGCGAGGCTCAGGGCACCGGCCAGCGCGAACGGAACGAGCATCAGCACCAATGACCACATCCGCGCGGCGGGCACCTCGCTCGATAGCCCGTCGGTGCTGCGCTTCACCACGGCGGGGGCCGAGGCCTGCACGAAGCCGTAGCCAATCGTCCAGAGCGCGAGGAACGCGCCCACCATCGGGAAGGTCCAGCCTTTGGCATAGAGAAACACCGGCACCGCCACCACGAACCAGACATCGCGCGCGCCGAACAGGCCGATGCGGGCCAGCGCCAAGAGGTTGACGCCCCGGCTCTTGCCGAACAGTTCCTTCGCGCTCTTGCTGGCCTTGGCCTTGCCCTTCAGCGCAGGCAACGACAGCAGCACGCCGACCAGCACAAGGGCAAGCGCGCCCGCCATCAACCAGAGCGAGGGGCTGAACCCGAACGCTTCGAGCAGCACGCCACCGAGGAAAAAACCCGCGCCCTTCATGGCGTTCTTTGAACCTGTGAACCACGCCACCCAGCGGAACAGGCGGCCTTCGCCATCGCCCTTCGCCTCGGCCTCGGTGAGCTTGATGGCGGATTTGGACGCGGTCTTGGTCAGGTCCTTGGCGACGCCGCAGATGCCCTGCGCCAGCACCACCCAGGTGACCAGAAGCGCCGCCTCCCAACCCGGGTTCATGGCCGACAGGATCAGGAACCCGATGATCTGCGTGGAGAGGCCCACGGCCAGCATGCGCTTGATGCCATGCCGGGATGCGAGCCAGCCGCCCGCCATGTTGGCGAGGATGCCCGCCGCTTCATAAAGAAGGAACAGGAAGGCCAGCGTGAACGGCGAATAGCCGAGCTTGAAGAAGGTGAACAGCACCAGCATCCGCAGCGCGCCGTCGGTCAGCGTGAAGCCCCAGTAGGCTGCGGTGACGATGACGTAGTTGCGCATCCCTGCCCCTGCACCTGCGGGCGGAAGCGGCGCGGCTGTAGCCCCGGCCATGGTCAGAGCCCCTGCGCATCAAGATGACAGGCGAGATCGACCATGCGGCAGGCATAGCCCATCTCGTTGTCGTACCAGGCGTAGACCTTGAGCATCGTGCCGTCGGTGACGAGTGTCGACAGCCCGTCCACAATAGCGGAGCGCGTGTCGCCGAGATAGTCGGCCGAGACCAGCGGCTTGCTCTCGTAACCGAGGATGCCGGCAAGCGGCCCGGCGGCGGCGGCCATGAACAGGCCGTTGACCTCATCGACCGTCACGGGCCGCACCATCTCGAACACGCCATCGGTGAGCGAGGCATTCAGCACCGGGGCACGCACCGCGTGGCCATCAAGCTTGCCCTTGAGTTCGGGGTAGATCAACGCGATGGCGGTGGCGCTGCCGGTCGTGGTCGGCTGCAGCGAGAGCATGGCGGAGCGGGCGCGGCGCAAGTCCTTGTGCGGTGCATCGACCACGACATTCGTGTTGGTCGGGTCATGGATGGTTGTGATCTGCCCGTGGCGGATGCCGATCGCCTCGTGCAGCACCTTGACCACGGGCGCGAGGCAATTGGTGGTGCAGGACGCCGCCGTGACGATGTCGTGCCGCGCGGCCTCGTAGAGATGCTCGTTGACGCCGACCACGATGTTGAGCACGTCGCCGACCTTGACTGGCGCGGCCACGATCACACGCCTGGCACCGCGCGACAAATGCCCGTCAAGGGTCTCGCGCGTCAGGAATTTGCCGGTGCATTCGAGCACAAGGTCGACGCCAAGATCGCCCCAGGGAATGTCGCCAGCCGCCTTGTGTTCGGAGAAGCCGAGCCGCTGCCCGTCGATGACGACAGCGTTGGCCCCATCTGCCGCGATGTCCGCGCGCCATCGCCCTTGCGTTGAATCGAATTCAAGCAGGTGCGCGGTCGCAGCCGCCCCGCCCTTGATCTCGTTGAGATGCACTACGTCGAGGCGATTGCCCGCACGCGGATCATCGGCTCGCCGGTGAGCCGCGCCCATGGCCGCACGCAGCGCCAGACGCCCGATCCGGCCCATGCCGTTGATGCCCACACGCATGACGATATCTCCACGACTATCGACACGTATCTGAATCAAAGTCATGACGACTTGATGACAGAAGATTGCGGAAGCCTCTTGCGGACAGTTCCAGGGAGGTTTGATCTATCGCAATCGGCGCGTCACATGCGCCCGGCGAGCACAGTGCGGCCACATTCGGAGCCGCAAGTCGGGCGAACGAAAGCCTGGCCGTCCCCCGAACGGAGTCCATCTGATGTCTGTGCAATCAGCGTTCGCCTTCAAGGCGGACACACACCCGTCCAGATCGGGACATTTTCCGAAAGAGCTTTCCGCGCCGCCGGAACTGATCGGAGCGAGCAAGCGCTGCGGCAGGCGCGAAGCGTTGTTTCGTCAGGGCGATGCCGCGACCCATTTTTTTCGGATCAGGGACGGGGCGGTTGCATTGGAGCAGTTTCTAGAGGATGGCCGACGGCAACTGGTCGAGTTGCTGCTGCCCGGCGACATTTGCGGGCTGTCCGCTGGCGGTGTGTACACAGCGACAGGGATTGCCCTTGTTCCGACCATGTTCCACGCCAGCAGCATGGCCGAACTTGAGCGGCAGCCGTGGCTGGGCTGGGACATCGTGCATCAGTTCGAAGCGCAACTCGGCGCGGCGCATGAGCATGTCCTCGCCGTTGGCCGGATGGATGCCTTCGAGCGGGTCTGCTCCCTGCTGGTCCGCCTGACCAGGTCCGACGCGAAGTTCACATCGAGGTCGGCCAGCAGCAGGGCCGCCATCGCGATCCACATTCCACTGACACGCGGCGAGATGGGCGACTATCTGGGTCTGTCTCTGGAAACAGTCTGCCGGGTGATGGGCGAGCTTGATCGCCAGGGCGTCATCACGATCGGGCGGCGACATGGCGATGTGTCGATCAACGATCTTCATCGTCTGGAACGCGTGATCGGCTAGAGCATTTGGTTGCCGGTTGGCGCAGAAAGCGGAAGCGAAAACAACGAGCTGGGGCAATCGTGAAGGACCAGCCTGTGCCCATCCTCGAGATGATGCCGAACGGTGGACCTGCCGCAGCGGCTGTTCGGAGATGACAGCTTGAGCTTCCTTGTTCACGATCACGCATCATGCCGACGATTCTGACCAACACGCCGCTGTCCGCTCTGGAAGCGCTCGTTCTCGACACCGAGACAACCGGGCTTGATGTGACCAAGGCCAGGGTGATCGAGATCGGCATCGCGGGCCATGGCCTGCCGGCCGAATGGTCTAGTCTGGTCAATCCCGGTGTTTCCATACCTGTTCGAAGCACGGCAATTCACGGGATTGACGACGCCATGGTCCAGCATGCGCCAGTTTTCGGCGATGCGTGGCGCGAGGCGCGCGGCCTGCTCGGCAACCATGTCCTGATCGGCCACTCGCTCGGCTTCGACCTCGCCATCCTGAAGCGCGAATGCGAGCGTGCGGGCGCGCCATGGCACCAGCCTGTCTGGCTCGATACCCGCTTCCTCGCCATCCTGCTCGATGCACGGCTGCCTGACTTCACCCTCGGCGCGCTCTGCGCATGGCTCGATGTCCCGGCCATCGCCAACCACCGGGCCCTGGCGGATGCGCAGGCCACCTCGGCGATCTTCGCGGCGATGCTGCCGCGCCTGCGGGACAAGGGCATCCGGACCTTCGGCGAAGCGCTGTCCGCTTGCCGGCGCATTCAGGGCATGAGCGAGGATCTGGCGCGTTCCGGATGGGCGGAGCCGCCACAGGTGGGCGCACTCACGGATGGCGCCGGCAACGCAACCCAAGGACGGCATGGTGGTTTCGATGCCTATCCGTTCCAGCACCGTGTCGACGCGCTGATGAGCGCACCGCCTGTCTTCACGTCGCCGACCGAAACCGTTGCTGCGGCTGTCGCCCAACTTGCCAGGCTGCAGGTCAGCAGCCTGTTCGTCGGCGCGCCGCAGGATCACGCGCAGGATGTCGGCATCATCACCGAGCGCGACATCCTGAGGGCCTTGGCGCGCGAGGGAGCGCCGCTGCTCGAGCGCCCGGTTGACGCCATCGCCAGTCGTCCGCTCGTGACGGTTCGGGCCGGAGCCTATGTCTACCGGGCCATCGGGACCATGGCGCGGCTTGGCATCCGGCATCTTGCCGTCGTTGGCGACGATCAGCCTCAGGTCATCGGTGCGCTGTCGCAGCGCGATCTCTTGCGGCTGCGAGCGCAGTCATCGCTCATGCTCGGCGACGCGATCGAAATTGCGTCCAATGCGGCTGACATGGGCCGCGTCTGGGCCAAGCTGCCTGCCATGGCGCGCTCGCTGATCGACGAAGGCATATCAGCGCTGGACATCGCCGGGATCATCGCACGTGAACTCGGGGCACTGACCCGCAGGGCTGCCATCCTTGCGGAGCAGGATATGGCCAAGGCCGGCAAGGGACCGGCGCCGAGCGCATATGCGGTTCTGGTGCTCGGATCCGCCGGGCGCGGCGAAAGCCTGCTCGCGATGGACCAGGACAATGCCATCGTGTTCGCCGAGGGCGACCCGGACGGCGACGAGGATCGGTGGTTTGCCGAACTTGGCGCGCGTTTTGCCGCAATCCTGAACGAGATCGGCGTTCCGTTCTGCACGGGCGGCGTCATGGCGCGAGAGCCCTTGTTCCGCGGCTCGGTGTCAACCTGGCGCGAGCGGATGGAAACCTGGCTGGGGCGGTCAAGCCCAAGCGACCTCCTCAACGTCGACATCGTGTTCGACGCCCGAACGGTGCACGGCGATCCGCGCCTGTTCCACACACTTCTGCTCCAGTTCGGATCGGCGGCAAGCCAGAATGCGGCCTTTCTGAAATTGATGATCGCATCGCATCCGGATGTCAGCACTCCCGTCAGCTTCTTCGGCAGTCTGAAGGCTGACGGCGATGGCCGCCTCGACCTCAAGCGGCATTTCGTCAGCCGCGTGGTCGCCGCGGCGCGCGTTCTGGCGATCCGCCACCGGCAACTTCAGCGTTCGACGCATGAAAGGCTTGCCGCAATCCAGCGCCTCGACCTCGGGTCGCTGTCCAATCTTGATGACCTCGACCAGGCCTACGCGCGGGCGCTGGGCCTGGTGCTCAGGTCGCAACTCAAGGACATCGCCGACGGTCGGCCACCCGAGAACCGGATCGCGCTGGCTGACCTCTCGCCGCTGGAGCGGACGAAGCTCAAGGCCGATCTGTCGGGGATATCCGACCTTGGCGAGGTCGTCCGCTCAGCGGTGTTCTGACGCGGGCCTAGGACATGCCGCAAAAAAGTGGAACCGGTTTTCCCAAAAAGCATGGTCCAAATTATTGTCATCGATCACGGCCGGCGGGACGTCAGCAATGCCACCTGTTCCTGCCGCCAATCCTCAGCAGCGTGGATCGTCAATCGTCGCGATCGGATGGGCAAGCGACTTCAGCGCCTGGCGGTCATCAAGCGTGATCGCGGCCCCGTGGACGGTAACACGATAGGGCTGCAGCGCCGCGAAGGAGCGCGACAGGACCTCCGGCGCCATGCCGAGGCGCGAGGCCAGCACCTTCTTGTCGAAAGGCAGCACGATGTGCCCGGAGCTGCCTGACGCCGTATCCTGCGCGAGAATCCAGTTGGCCAGCCGTTCAAGGCTGGACCGCAGCTTCTGGTTCTTCAGTTCCTTGACGACACCGCGATAGGCGACCGCCAGTTCCATGGTCAGGGCGCGGGCAAAGGCTGCATCGTGCTCGAAGGCGTTCCGCACCGCCTCGGCCGGGATCAGCAGAATCCGGGAGGGAACCAGCGCGCGGGCGGATTTGAGATAGATTTGATCGAGAACAACCGCCGCGACAATGAAGCTGTGCCCGCCTTCGAGCACCGCCACCGTGGTCTCGCGGTCCCGGTAAGCGGAATAGACCTCGACCTGCCCGTCGACGATGACATGCAGGAAATCCGCCCGCTCACCCTCCCTGACAAGTTCGACATGCGAGGGGAAGCGCTGCAGATAGGCGCAGGACAACATGCCTTCGACGACGCCAGGGCTGACCTTGTCGAAGAGCGGCAGTTGCTTCATCCGGTCGATGTCATCGGTGCGCATGGAAGCCTCCTGTGATCGGGACCTGGGGACTTTCGGCAAGCCATCCCTTGATGTTTGTCATGATGCCGCACGATGGCCGCAGCAGCCTGCTTGATGGTTGATGAGCCACTGCTTGATCCGCCTGCCCACTGCAGTTGAATCGTTTCAAGAACATAAAATCCTTGATCCAGATCAGGTCGATCACGAATTGCCAGCGCCACCAGTAGCCCGTCCGGACCACGGCGTTCCGGGAGATCGGGGGCCGAGATGGCAGTCGGAACAGCAACGACAACTGGTGGCGGGATCGACAGGGGCGATCAGAGCCGGGCGCTCTGGTTGTCCACGTTCGCCTTCACGGTGTGCTTTGCGGTGTGGACGATCTTCGCCATCATCGGCATCCAGATCAAGAAGGACCTCGGTCTCAGCGACACGCAGTTCGGGCTGCTGGTCGGCACGCCGATCCTCACCGGTTCGCTGATCCGGCTGATCCTCGGCATCTGGGCTGACCAATATGGCGGGCGGGTGGTCTACACCCTCACCATGCTGTCGGCAGCGGTGATGACCTTCTTTCTCACCTATGCCCACGACTATCCCACCTTCCTGCTCGCTGCCCTTGGCGTCGGCATCGCGGGCGGCTCGTTCTCGGTCGGTGTCGCCTACGTTTCCAAGTGGTTCCCGAAGGAAAAGCAGGGCACCGCGCTCGGCATCTTCGGCGCGGGCAATGTCGGGGCTGCCGTGACCAAGTTCGCGGCGCCCGTGATCATGGTCGCCTATGGCTGGAAGACCGTGGCGTTGGTCTGGGCTGCCGTGCTCGCCGCCACCGCGATCATCTTCTTCCTGATGACAAAGGACGACCCGGACCTCGCCAAGCGTCGCGCCACTGGCAGCAAGCCAGAACCATTGTCGGCGATGATGGAGCCGCTGCGCAACATCCAGGTCTGGCGCTTCTCGCTCTACTATTTCTTCGTGTTCGGCGCGTTCGTGGCGCTGGCGCTGTGGCTGCCGCGCTACCTGATCGGCGTCTATGGCCTCGACATCGCCACTGCCGGCATGGTCGGCGCGATGTACTCGATCCCGGCCTCGATCTTCCGGGCTTACGGCGGACACCTCTCCGACAAGTATGGCGCGCGCACCATCATGTACTGGACGTTTCTCGTCTCGGTGGTCTGCACCTTCATCCTGTCCTATCCGCCGACGTCCTACACGGTGCAGGGCATACGCGGGCCGGTCGAATTCTCGATGAGCATGGGCCTCACCGGCTTCATCATCACCACCTTCGTGCTCGGGTTCTTCATGAGCCTCGGCAAGGCGGCCGTGTTTAAGCACATCCCGGTCTACTATCCGGGCCGGGTCGGCGCAGTCGGCGGCGTGGTCGGCCTCGTCGGTGGGCTTGGCGGCTTCATTCTGCCGATCGCGTTTGGCGCACTCAACGATCTCACGGGTGTCTGGCAGAGCTGCTTCTGGCTGCTGTTCGGACTCGTGTCGGTCGCCACGCTGTGGATGCACTTTGCCATCCGCAACATGGAGAACGCCGCAGCTCAGGCTGGTGTTCCAGCTGCCCGCCTGCCAGAGCTGCCCGAGATGCAGCCCATCCATGGCGCGGCTGAGGAAGGCGCACTTGCCGCCAAGGGCGCGCTGGCTGATTGGCGTCCGGAGGATGAGGAGTTCTGGGCCAGTGGTGGCCGTGCCATCGCGCGCCGCAATCTCTGGATCTCGGTGCCGTGCCTGTTGCTCTCTTTCGCGGTGTGGATGGTCTGGTCCGTGGTGGTGGCCAAGCTGCCGAGCGTCGGCTTTGCCTTCAGCAATGAGCAACTGTTCTGGCTGGCGTCCCTGCCTGGCCTGTCGGGCGCGACCTTGCGCATCTTCTACAGCTTCATGCCCGCCATGTTCGGCGGCCGACTGTGGACCACGCTCGCCACCTGGTCGCTGCTGATCCCGGCGCTCGGCATGGGCTTTGCGGTGCAGAACCCCGAAACGCCATACTGGATCTTCCTCGCCCTCGCATTGCTCTGCGGCTTCGGTGGCGGCAACTTCGCCTCATCGATGGCCAACATCTCGTTCTTCTTCCCCAAGGCGGAGAAGGGCAATGCGCTCGCCATCAATGCCGGCATGGGCAATCTCGGTGTCAGCGTCGTGCAGTTCGTCGTGCCGCTGGCCATCACGGCGGGCGTGTTCGGCGCGCTGGGCGGCGCCCCGCAGACCGCAACCGCCGGCGGCGTCACCTCGACACTCTGGCTGCAGAACGCCGGCTTCGTCTTCGTGCCGTTCATCATTGCTTCGGCCTTCGCGGCCTGGTTCGGGATGAACGACATCGCCACGATGAAGGCGAGCTTTGCCGATCAGGCGGTGATCTTCCGGCGCAGGCACAACTGGATCATGTGCTGGCTCTACACCGGCACCTTCGGCTCGTTCATCGGCTTCTCGGCAGCCTTCCCGCTGCTCTCGAAGATCCTCTATCCCGAGGTCAACATCCTGCAATACGTCTTCCTCGGGCCACTGGTCGGCGCTCTTTCGCGCGTCGCTGCGGGCAAGGCGTGCGACCGGATCGGCGGCGGGCGGATCACCTTCTGGGCCTTCATCGCCATGTGCTTCGGCGTGGTCGGCATCCTCTATGCCATCGGCATGAAGGGCGATCCGAGTTCCTTCCCGGTGTTCTTCGCCAGCTTCATCTTCCTCTTCGCGATGACCGGCATCGGCAATGCGTCCACGTTCCAGATGATCCCCGCGATCATGCGCAAGGAAGTGGCCCGGCTCGAGCCCGGCCTGAAGGGCCAGGACCTCGTCAAGCAATCCGACAAGGAAAGCGCCGCGATCATCGGCTTCACCTCGGCGGTGGCGGCTTACGGGGCCTTCTTCATCCCGAAAAGCTTCGGCACCTCGATCGCCGCCACCGGCGGCGCGGAAGCGGCGCTCTACGCCTTCCTCAGCTTCTACCTCATCTGCATCGGCGTGACCTGGTGGTTCTACACCCGGCCAGGAGGCCTGCTCCATGACATCGAGCGGGGCCGTGCTGCTCCGTCCGGTGGCACCCTCACCCCAGCCGAATGACCAAGGCCAGACATTTCCCGCCACTCTTCGAAAAGAGACGAAATCCATGTCAAACTTCATCGACCGGCTGACATTCTTCAACAAGGTGCAGGAGCCCTTCTCGAACGGGCACGGCATCACCACCAACGAGGACCGGCGCTGGGAGGACGGCTACCGCAAGCGCTGGCAACACGACAAGATCGTGCGCTCCACCCATGGCGCGAACTGCACCGGCTCGTGCTCGTGGAAGATCTACGTCAAGGGCGGCATCGTCACCTGGGAGACGCAGCAGACCGACTATCCGCGCACGCGGCCGGACCTGCCCAACCACGAGCCGCGCGGCTGCTCGCGCGGTGCCTCCTACTCCTGGTATCTCTACTCGGGCAACCGGGTGAAATACCCGCTGATCCGCTCGCGGCTGCTCAAGCAGTGGCGCGGAGCCCGCAAAGCTCTGTCACCCGTCGCGGCCTGGAAGAGCATCGTCGAAAACCCGGCCAAGCGCGATGACTATGTCAAGGTGCGCGGCCATGGCGGCTTCGTGCGCGCCAAATGGGACGAGGTGACAGAGATCATTGCCTCGGCCAATGCCTACACCGCCAAGACCCATGGCCCCGACCGCGTGTTCGGCTTCTCGCCGATCCCGGCCATGTCGATGGTCAGCTACGCTGCAGGCTCGCGTTACCTGAGCCTGCTCGGCGGCGTCTGCATGTCGTTCTACGACTGGTATTGCGACTTGCCGCCCGCCTCGCCGCAGACCTGGGGCGAGCAGACCGACGTGCCTGAATCGGCCGACTGGTACAATGCCGGCTTCATCATCCTGTGGGGTTCGAACGTGCCGCAGACGAGGACGCCAGACGCCCACTTCTACACCGAAGCGCGCTATCGCGGCATGAAGAGCGCGGTGATCTGCCCGGACTACTCCGAAGCGGCAAAATTTGGCGATATCTGGCTCTCAGTGAAGCAAGGCACAGACTCGGCGCTCGCCATGGCCATGGGCCATGTCATCCTCAAGGAGTACCACGTCGACCGGAAGGTTCCGTATTTCGAGGACTACATTCGCCAGTACACGGACATGCCGATGCTGGTGCGGCTCGACAAACAGGGCGACCAGCTTGTGCCGGGCCGCTTCCTCAGGGCCTCCGATTTCGTCAAGTCGCTCGGCGAGGCCAATAATCCGGACTGGAAGACGGTGGCCTATGACGAGACCTCCGGCAAGATCGTCGCGCCCAAGGGCACGATCGGCTTCCGCTGGGGCGAAAGCGGCAAATGGAATCTGGAAGAGCAGGAGTCTACCGGCAAGGACACCAAGCTCCGGCTCAGCCTGTCCGAGATCAAGGACGATCTGGCGGACGTGTCATTCCCCTATTTCGGCAACATCCCGACACCGCACTTCACCCACACCGATCATGGCAGCGTGCTGAAGCGCCGCATTCCGGTGAAGAAGCTGATACTTGCCGATGGCGAGGCGCTGGTCGCCAGCGTTTATGACCTGTTCCTCGCCAACTACGGCGTCGATTGCGGACATGGCGGGGCCAATATCGCGCGTTCGCACGCCGATGATGTGCCCTACACGCCTGCCTGGGCCGAGAAGATCACCGGCGTTTCCGCCGACAAGATCATCCATGTGGCGCGTGAATTCGCCACCAATGCAGAGAAGACCAAGGGCCGCTCGATGATCATCATCGGCGCTGCGATGAACCACTGGTTCCACGCCGACATGAACTATCGCGGCGTGATCAACATGCTGGTGATGTGCGGCTGCGTCGGCCAGTCTGGCGGCGGCTGGGCGCACTATGTCGGCCAGGAGAAGCTGCGCCCGCAGGCCGGCTGGGCGCCGCTCGCCTTCGCGCTGGATTGGGGCCGCCCGCCCCGTCAGCAAAACTCGACTTCGGCTTTCTATGCCCACACCGACCAGTGGCGCTACGAGACGATGAATGTCGGCGACCTGATCTCGCCCACTGCGCCCAAGGGTCCGGGCGCGGATGGCTCATGGGATGGCGCGATCATCGACTACAACATCCGCGCAGAGCGCATGGGCTGGCTGCCCTCCGCGCCGCAGCTCCAGACCAACCCGCTGCAGGTCTCGAAGGATGCCGCCGCCGCCGGCATGGAGGCGAAGGACTATGTGGCGAAATCGCTGAAGGATGGCTCGCTCAAGCTCTCCTGCGAAGATCCGGACAATCCGAAGAACTGGCCGCGCAACCTCTTCGTCTGGCGCTCGAACCTGCTGGGTTCATCTGGCAAGGGGCATGAGTATTTCCTCAAGCACCTGCTCGGCACCACCCATGGCGTGCTCGGCAAGGATCTGGGGCAGGAAGGCCGGACCAAACCTGCCGAGGCGGTCTGGCATGATCATGCGCCGGAGGGAAAGCTCGACCTGCTGGTGACGCTCGACTTCCGCATGTCGACCACCTGCGTCTACTCCGACATCGTGCTGCCCACCGCCACCTGGTACGAGAAGAACGATCTCAACACCTCCGACATGCACCCGTTCATCCACCCGCTGACCAATGCGGTGGACCCGGTCTGGGAGGCGCGCTCGGACTGGGAAATCTACAAGGCCATCGCCAAGGCCTTCTCGAAGGTCGCGCCCGAGGTTCTCGGCGTCGAGAAGGACGTCGTGCTCAACCCGATCAAGCATGACAGCGCCAACGAGATCGCGCAGGCCTTCGACCCGAAAGACTGGAAGAAGGGCGAATGCGAGCCGATCCCCGGCAAGACGATGCCCACCGTCGCCGTGGTCGAGCGCGATTATCCGCATCTTTACGAGCGCTTCGTTTCGCTTGGGCCCCTGATGGACTCCATCGGCAACGGCATCAAGGGCATGGCGTGGAAGACCGGCCATGAGGTGCAGCACCTGAAGGAGCTCAACGGCGTCCATGCGGACGGCCCCACCAAGGGCATGGCGAAAATCGTCACCGACATCGACGCTGCCGAAATGATCCTGATGATGGCGCCGGAGACCAATGGCGAGGTCGCCGTCAGAGCCTGGGAGGCGCTGGGCAAGACCACGGGCCGCGAGCATGCGCATCTGGCGCTGCCCAAGGAGGACGAGAAGATCCGCTTCCGCGACGTGGTCAGCCAACCGCGCAAGATCATCTCCGCGCCGACCTGGTCAGGGCTTGAGAGCGAAAAGGTCTGCTACAATGCCGGCTACACGAACGTTCATGAGCTGATCCCGTGGCGCACGCTCACCGGCCGCCAGCAGCTCTATCAGGACCATCTCTGGATGCGGGCCTTCGGCGCATCGCTCTGCGTCTACCGCCCGCCGGTCGACCTGCGCACCATCAAGCCGGTGATCGACCTAAAGCCGAACGGCGAAAAGCAGATCGTCCTCAACTTCATCACGCCGCACCAGAAATGGGGCATCCACTCGACCTACACCGACAATCTGCTGATGCTCACGCTTTCGCGCGGCGGGCCGATCGTCTGGCTGTCGGAGGATGACGCCAAATCGGCTGGCATCGTCGATAACGACTGGGTCGAAGCCTACAACAGCAACGGCGCTCTGGTGGCGCGCGCGGTTGTCTCCCAGCGCATGAAGAACGGCACGCTGTTCATGTATCACGCGCAGGAAAAGATCGTGAACGTGCCGGGCTCCGAGATGACCGGCAACCGCGGCGGCATCCACAACTCGGTGACCCGCGCCGTGCTCAACCCGACGCACATGATCGGCGGCTACGCGCAGCTTGCCTACGACTTCAACTACTACGGCACCATCGGCACCAACCGCGACGAGTTCGTGGTGATCCGCAAGCTGAAAACCGTCGATTGGCTGGAACGGCCCCTGAACCGGCCCGAACTTGCCGCCAATGCCGCAGCAACCAAACTCACCGCAGCCGAGTGATCAGGAGCTAGACCCATGAAAATCCGCGCTCAAATTGCGATGGTGCTCAACCTCGACAAGTGCATCGGCTGTCACACCTGCTCGGTCACCTGCAAGAACGTCTGGACCAACCGCGAAGGCATGGAATACGCTTGGTTCAACAACGTCGAGACCAAGCCGGGCATCGGTTATCCCAAGGATTGGGAAAACCAGACCAAGTGGAAGGGCGGCTGGACACGCAAGCGCAACGGCAAGATCGAGCCCCGCATCGGCGGGAAATGGCGCATCCTCGCCAACATCTTCGCCAACCCCGATCTGCCCGAGATAGACGACTATTACGAGCCCTTCACCTTCGACTACGACCATCTGCAGAAGGCGCCCGAGCTGGAGGCCTTCCCCACCGCCCGCCCGCGGTCGCTGATCACCGGCGAGCGCATGGAGAAGATCGAGTGGGGACCCAACTGGGAGGAAATCCTTGGCGGTGAATTCGCCAAGCGCTCGGCAGACGCCAACTTCGAAGGCATCCAGAAGGAGATTTATGGGCAGTTCGAAAACACCTTCATGATGTACCTGCCGAGGCTGTGCGAGCACTGCCTCAACCCGACCTGCGCCGCCGCCTGCCCCTCCGGCGCCATCTACAAGCGCGAGGAGGACGGCATCGTCCTGATCGATCAGGAAAAGTGCCGCGGTTGGCGCATGTGCGTCTCAGGCTGCCCCTACAAAAAGATCTATTACAACTGGTCGAGCGGCAAATCCGAGAAGTGCATCTTCTGCTATCCGCGCATCGAGGCCGGCCAGCCCACCGTCTGTTCGGAAACCTGCGTCGGCCGCATCCGCTATCTCGGCGTGATCCTGTATGACGCCGACCAGATCGAGGCCGCCGCCAGCGTGCCGGATGACAAGGATCTCTACGAAGCGCAGCTCAAGATCTTCCTGAACCCGAACGATCCTGCCGTGATCGAGCAGGCCCGCATCGACGGCATTCCCGACCAGTGGATGGAGAGCGCGCGGCATTCGCCAATCTGGAAGATGGCGATGGAGTGGAAGGTCGCCTTCCCGCTCCACCCGGAATACCGCACGCTGCCGATGGTCTGGTACGTGCCGCCGCTCTCCCCGATCACGGCGGCAGCTCAGGCCGGCAAGATGGGCATGGACGGCGAGATGCCGGACGTGAAATCCCTCCGCATCCCTCTGAAGTATCTCGCCAACCTGCTGACGGCCGGCGACGAGAAGCCGGTGGCGACGGGGCTGGAGCGGATGCTGGCGATGCGCGCCTACATGCGGGCCAAGACGGTGGATGGCGTCATCGATGAGAGCATCGCCACGAAGGTTGGCCTGACCGGCCAGCAGATCGAGGAGATGTACCACATCATGGCCATCGCCAACTACGAGGACCGCTTCGTGATCCCGACCTCACACCGCGAGGTGACGCAGGATGCTTACGAGTTGCGCGGCGAATGCGGCTTCTCGTTCGGCGATGGCTGCCTGCCCTCCGACAGCAAACCCAACCTGTTCGGCGGCATCAAGGTCAAGAACGACAAGCCGAAGATGGGAGCCTACTGATGAAAACGCTCAAGGTTCTCTCCGCCCTTCTGGGCTATCCAACGCCGGAACTGCTGGCGGCCTCTGCTGAGTTGAAGGCGATCCTGCGCTCGGAAGGCGTGCTGAAGAAGCAGCCGCTCGATGGCGTGACGAGCCTGATAGACGAGCTTGGCCGCGCCGATCTCTACGATGCGCAGGAGCGCTACATCCTGCTGTTTGACCGCACCCGCTCTCTCTCGCTGCACCTGTTCGAGCATGTGCATGGCGAGAGCCGCGATCGCGGTCAGGCCATGGTCGACCTGATCAAGGTCTATGAAGATGCGGGCTACACGCCGACGGCTTCCGAACTGCCGGACTATCTGCCGTTGTTCCTCGAATTCGCTGGCACGCGCGCCCCGCAGGATGCGCTCGACCTGATCGGCCAGCCCGGCCATGTCTTTGCCGCCTTGCGCGAGCGGCTGGCCAAGCGCGGCTCGCCCTATGCGGCGGTGTTTGCCGCTCTGGCTGCCTTGTCGAAGGCGAAGCTCGATCAAGCTGCGCTGGCCGCCTTGCGGGCAGAGCCTGACCCCGAACCTGACGACCTTGAGGCGCTGGATGCCGCCTGGGCCGAGGAAGAGGTCACTTTCGGGCCAGGCAGCGCAGCCGATGCCTGCGGCAAGGACGCATTGTCATCGAAGTTGCGTCAGGCGCGGCGGCCAGCACCCGGGCTGGAGCCCGTCCCCGGCGCGGCCCCGCGCACGGTTTTCACCCATCACGACACCTCCGGACACAACACCCCCAGACACGGAGCCTGAGCCATGCGCGACACGATCTTTCACATCCTCTTCGTCTGGTATCCGTATGTCTGCCTGTCGGCCTTCATCTTCGGCAGCCTGATCCGGTTCGATCGCGACCCCTACACCTGGAAGGCGCATTCCAGCCAGATGCTGCGCAAGAAGCAGCTCGCCTGGGGCTCCAACCTGTTCCACATCGGCATCCTGTTCCTGCTGATGGGCCACACGGTCGGCCTGCTGACGCCAACGGCGATCTACACGCTGGTGATCACGCCAGAAGCCAAGCAGTTGCTCGCCATCATCGCGGGCTCCGTCGCGGGCGTGGTCTGCTTCATTGGTCTCACGCTGCTGCTGCACCGGCGCCTGTTCGACGCGCGCATCCGCCAGACATCGACCTACATGGACCTTGCCGTTCTGATCATCCTGTGGGTGCAGCTCTTCATCGGTCTGCTCACCGTGCCGTTCTCGCTGGCCCATCATGATGCTGAGGTGATGCTGACGCTGTCACACTGGGCGCAAGGCATCGTCACCGTGCAGCCGGTGGACGCCAAGACGTTGCAGGGGCTGGACTGGCCCTACCTCGTTCACCTCGTTCTGGGCATGACGATCTTCCTGATCTTCCCGTTCTCGCGGCTGGTCCACATCTGGTCCGCGCCTGTCTGGTATCTCGGACGTCGTGGCTATCAGGTGGTCCGCACACGCAGCACCCTGTCGGGCCAACCGCGGCCTTCACGGCAGCCGGCGGAGTGAGCGCGATGACCACCGCACCTCTTGAGACCGGCTGCACCGTCAAGCCAGCCATCAACGCCAAACCCAAGGCAGTCAGCGTCAACGGCGTCCTCATCTCCCGCGCGGCCATCGGGCGGGAGACCCAGAACCACCCGGCCACCAAGCCGATCGAGGCCTGGCAGGCGGCGGCCCGCGCGCTCGTCACCCGCGAACTGCTGCTGCAGGAGGCGCGGCGGATCGGCCTTGCGCCAGAGCCGGCATGCGATGCCGACGGGCGGCGCGAGACGGACGAGGCCACCTGCCGACGTTACCACGCACAGAATGCCGGCCGCTTCCGCACGCCGGACCTTCATGAGGCGTCGCACATCCTGCTGCCGCTGGCTGGCAACGCCAGCGCGGCCGAGACAGGTGCTGCGGAAGGCGCGGCAGCCGCCATCATCGACGCCATCGGGTGTGACCCAACGCGCTTCGCGGCCCTGGCTTCGGCAAACTCGGTCTGCCCATCACGGGATGTCGGCGGCAACCTCGGGCAGATCGGGCGGGGCCAGACGGTGCCTGAATTCGAAGCCGCACTGCCCGGATTGCCGGTCGGCAGGGTGGCCCCCGCACCCGTGCGCAGTCGCTACGGGCTGCACATCGTCAGGGTCGAGCGCCGGATCGAAGGCAGAAGCCTGCCGTTCGAGGCGGTCGGCAGCCGCATTGCCGATTTCCTCTCCGACCGTGTCCGCATGGTCGCCGAGCGGCAATATCTCGGCATTCTTGCTGGCCGGGCAAAGATCGAGGGCATCGCCTTCGAAGCCTCGGTCACGCCACTCGTGCAGTGAAGGAGCAACCGCCATGAACCTCGGCCTTCTGATGAGGCATCTCGAAAACGAGGCCGATGCCGCCACAGCACTGGCAGCCCTCGGGGACATGACCTTGCTGGCTCAAGTGCAGGACATGGGTGCCCACCACGACGAGGCGCCAGGCGAATATGTCGCCAATGCCGCCCGCCGCTTCGCAGGACAGGCCTCCGATGAAGACTGGCTGGCATTGATGACTGCGATGGAGCGCGCCGACCAGCCGGGCCGGGCAGCACTCGACCGCATGATCCGCTGGTCGTTGGCGCGCGACGCAGCCGAACAGGCGGGGCCTGGATCGACCACGGGCGGTTGCACATGCGCGGGAGGTGGGGGAGGCTGCCATGGCGATCCGTGACGTACCGGACGAGGCGCTGGCGCTGGCGCCGGTTCCAGTCATGTTGCTTGAAGAGCCGCTGGAGTTCATCTTCGCCGAACATGCGCGCCAGCGCAGCCTGTGTGCCGCGCTGGTGCACTTCGCGTCCAGCGGGAAGGCACTCGCGCATCAGGCGCAATCGGCCAGCCGCTTCCTGCAGCGTGACATGCCGCTTCACCACCGAGACGAGGACGAGGACCTGTTCCCGCACCTGCGCCGCAGGGCACTGGCGCAGGATGAACTCGGCCCGACGCTCGACCGCCTCGGCCACGACCACCGGCTTGCCGAGCCAATGGAGCAGGCGATCATCGGAGCGCTCGGCAAACAATCAGCGTCGCGTTTCATCGCGATTGCCCCCGGCATGGCCGAATTGATGCGAACCTATTCTGCAAGCGAGCAGCGCCACCTCGCCCAGGAGGATGCCATCATCCTGTCGATTGCCCGCATCAGGCTGACGCGGGGCGACCTGAAAGCGATGAGCCAGTCCATGAAATTGCGCAGGGGGCTCTGACGACGATGTCGCGCACGCTCGACCATCTCTTCGACCGGAACGTCGCCTGGGCACACGGCAAGACGCGTGACGATCCGCAGTTCTTCCGCCGCATGTCGGAGCAGCAGGCCCCGCGCTATCTCTGGATCGGCTGCTCTGACAGCCGCATCACGGCGAATGACGTGCTCGGCCTCGATCCGGGCGAGGTCTTCGTCCACCGCAACATCGCCAACGTGGTGCACACCAGCGACATGAACATCCTGTCGGTGCTCGAATATGCCGTCGAGCACCTGAAGGTGGAGCATGTCATCGTCTGTGGTCACTATGGCTGCGGCGGCGTGCAGCGCGCGCTGGTGGCCGAGCGCGGTTCCATGCTCGATCACTGGCTGCAGCCGATCTCGATGCTGCACCGCAAGCACAGGGCAGTGTTCGACGCCATTGACGGCGAGCCGCGCCGCCTCGACCGCATGTGCGAAATCAACATCGAGATGCAGGTCAGGCGCGTTGCGCAAACCCCCATCGTCGAGAACGCCTGGGCGCGCGGCCAGACACTGAACCTGCACGGCTGGATCTATGCCATCCATGATGGCCTCCTGCATGATCTCGGGCCTCATCTGTGCTCGATTGCCGAGCGCGATGCGTTGCCGTCCATCGACCACCGCGTGCTCAACCCGGCAGAGCCGGTCAGTGCGACACGGCGGCAGGCGCTCGATGCCTTCACCTCCTTCGAACTTTCGGACATGGCGTCCCCGCCCTGCTGCATGCCGCCTGAAAGGCCCGTCTGATGCCCGATCCGAAACCTATCATCGCGCTGATCTACACCGACAGTGACGCCGCGGACGGCCTGCTGCGCGAGGTCGCCGCGCAGATGATGGAGGCTGGTCATGCGCTGGCGGGACTTGTCCAGCACAACCGGCCTAGACCGGGGCGCTCGCGCTGCGACATGGTTCTGGAAGAGCTTGGCAACGGCCAACTGGTGCCGATCTCGCAGGATCGCGGCCCGCATGCCCGGGGCTGCGCGCTGGACATCGGGCAGTTGCTCGGGGCGCTGGAGATCATCCGGCGCGCCATCGCCAACGGTCCCGACCTTGTCATCCTCAACAAGTTCGGCAAAATTGAAAGCGAGGGCGGCGGCTTCAGGCCGCTGATCGCGGACGTGATGGAACGGCAATTGCCCCTGCTGATCGCGGTGCCATGGCGCAACATCGAAAGCTGGCGCATCTTTGCAGGCGATCTTGCGACCGAGATTCCGATCGATGGAGCCGATGACCACGTCGATCTGGTCATGCGACATCTGCCTGAGCTTCGGCGCCGCACCGGCCATGTCGCCTGTCCGCAAAGCCCGGCCGCTTAAGATGAGGCACGTCCGAGTTTCAACACCGTATCCACCGTGACGATGATCCGTAGGCCGCGGCATTCCATGCGCCGGAGCGGCTTCCGCCTGGCGCCCGAGGCAGACATTGTTCATCCATGGCCCGAGAGCGGACGCTGGCAGAACTGTGACGTCTTCTTCGTCGCCAATCCGCCTGGCTCAGGAGACGCTGCGCAGACGAACTATGACGCCCGGTTCGGCAATGAAAGCCTCGAAGTTTCTCATCCCGTTCCGGCTGAACAGGATTGCTCGGCTTGTCTGGTCGCGCTTCGCCCAGCCGCGCGCGATCATGAGTTGCAGGAGCGCAGCGCCAAGGCGGCCCGCGAGGTGATGGCGGCGCTCGCTCCAGTCGAGGCAGGCGCGGCAGAGCGGGCCGCTTTTCGCCTCCAGCATGTCAAGATCGATCTGTTCGGCCATCATGCGGCGGCGCCCAGCGGACGAAAGGCCAAGCCCATCCAAGGTCGCAACGACAAGACCCTGGTGGACCAACGCGTCATGCAGCCGGACGCCAAGCGTGCCTGCGAGATGATCGTAGCAGACGCGGGCTTCCCGCATTTGGGGATCGCGTGGACCTGGCCTGGCCCGCATCTGGCCTGTCCGTGCCGCGAGCCCCATCAAGCCTTCCAGCGCGGCGGCAACATCGGGACCGGCCAGCCGGACGTAGCGATGGCGGCCTTGCACCTCCAACGTCACGAGCTTGCCCTCGACAAGCTTGCCAAGATGCGCGCTCGCGGTCTGCGCCGTTACGGCCGCCTCACGCGCCAGCTCGCCCGCCGTCAGCGCCATGCCCGACATCAGCGCCAGCAGCATGTTGGCGCGGGCCGGATCGCCGATCAGGGCGGCAAGGCTGGCAATGTCAGGACCTTCCTTCATGCAGAAAACCATACAGCAATTCTGCGCCGGATGCTTCGACCGTGGCCGAAGCATCAAGGCCAATGATCCGCCTATTGTCTCCGCAAATCAGGAAGTCCGACAAACGTGTCCCCGCTGGCGTGACACGCGGCATGCAGCCAATCCCATCGAAGCCTATCTCGAAAGCCGCTCCACATGACCACCGCAATGCCGTCAGTACGACCCTTCTTCGGATGGCGCGTCGTCGCCGGCGCGTTCGTGCTGGCCGTCTTCGGCTGGGGCCTCGGCTTCTATGGTCCGCCGATCTATCTCCATGCGGCGCGCGAGGCACGGGGCTGGTCGGTCGGGCTCGTCTCAGTCGCGGTGACCGCGCACTACCTGTGCGGTGCGCTCGTCGTCGCCAACCTGCCAAAGCTCTACGGTCGTTTCGGGTTGGGCCTCGTCACGCGGATAGGCTCCGTCGCGCTCGCGCTCGGCCTGGTCGGCTGGGCCAGCGCTTCGGCCCCGTGGCAACTCTTCCTTGCGACCGCGCTCACCGGTTGCGGCTGGGTGACAATGGGGGCGGCCGCGATCAACGCCATCGTCTCGCCCTGGTTCGTGCGGCTGCGCCCAAAGGCGCTCTCGACGGCTTACAACGGCGCGTCCGTTGGCGGCATCCTGTTCTCGCCCCTCTGGGTCTGGCTGATCGCAGCCTTCGGGTTTCAGACGGCGGCGGCGATGGTCGGGATTGTGACCGTCATGACCGTGTTCTGGCTGACTGCGGCCATTGTCACGTTGAAGCCCGCTGATCTTGGCCAGCAACCAGATGGCGACGAGGGCGTGACGGGCGCCACGACAGCAGCACCAGCATCGCCGATCACTGCCCTGCCGGGTCCGGCGCTCTGGCGCGATTGGCGATTCCGCACCCTGGCGCTCGGCATGGCGCTCGGCCTCTTCGCGCAGATCGGCCTTCTCGCCCATCTCTTCTCTCTGATTGTCCCGGCACTTGGCGAAGGGTGGGCGGGCATCGTCGCGGGCATCGCCACGGCTGCGGCAATCGCCGGCCGCACCGCCTTCGGTTGGCTGATGCCGCAGGGCGCCGACCGCAGGCTCTGGGCTGCGCTGAGTTACGGCGTCCAGATCGCCGGTGCAGCAACGCTTGCCTTGTCCGGCCTGACAAGCCCGGCCCTGATCCTCATCGGCGTGCTGCTCTTCGGCTTCGGCATCGGCAACGCCACCTCGCTGCCTCCGCTGATCGCTCAGGTCGAGTTCGCGAGGCAAGACACCGCGCGCGTCGTTGCTCTCATCGTCGCGATGGCGCAGGCGACCTACGCCTTCGCCCCTGCGATCTTCGGCCTGACCCGCGAGATGACGCAGACATATGGTGCTGACAGTGAAATCCTTGCCGTCTGCAGCCTTGCAGTTGCCGTGAAGGTTCTGGCGATTGGCGCGTTCATCATGGGGCGAATGGTCAAGACCTGAATGACGCTCCCTTGGGGATGTTGTTTATTCCCGGCTTGAATGTGGAGATGATTGGCCTGCTGCCGGTTTCGTGGACACAGAGATTGGGTGCTTCATGAAGCCGGAGGTGACCGATGGGAAGACGACGGTTTGGGCGTGAGTTCAAGATCGAGGCGGTGCGCCTGATCAAGGAGCGCGGGGTCAGCGTGGCGCAGGCGTCGCGTGATCTGGACGTGCACGAGAACATGCTGCGCAAGTGGGTGCGGGACTTCGCCGCCGATCCGGCGCAAGCTTTTCCGGGCCACGGGCAAATGAAGCCCGAGCAACTGGAGATCGAGAAGCTACGCCGTGAGGTCGCCAAGCTGAAGGCGGAGCGCGACATCCTAAAAAAGGCCGCAGCCTACTTCGCGAAGGACGTGACATGACGTTTGCGTTCATTGCGAAGCACGGGGCAATCTGGCCGGTGTCACTGCTCCGCTTCTCAAAACAACCATGTTGCTGCGTGACTATCCCAGGCTGCTGATCCATTCGCGGCCCGGCACCGCGTCGAACAGGCTACGCGTGTAGGGATGAGACGGTGCGGCGAATATCTCGGAGGTTGCGCCCCGCTCAACGATCTCACCCCGCTGCATGATGGCGATTTCCTCGCAGACGGTCGCTGCAACCCGCAGGTCATGCGTGATGAAAAGCATGGACAGGCCAAAGGATTTTCTCAGGTCGTTCAGGAGTTCAAGCACCTGCTTCTGCACCGAGACATCAAGGGCGGAAACCGGCTCATCCGCGACGATCAGTTTCGGTTTGACCGCCAGAGCACGGGCAATGCCGATACGCTGACGCTGGCCTCCCGAGAATTCGTGCGGGTAGCGGTCGACGGCGTCGGGCTTGAGCCCAACGAGACGAAGCAGCTCACGCGCCTCGGCAATCGCCTGTTCACGGCTGACCCCGTTGAGCATCGGCCCCAGCGAGATGATGTCGCCGACGCGCTGACGCGGGTTGAGCGAGGCGTAAGGGTCCTGGAAAATCATCTGCACATGCTTGCGAAAAGGTCGCAGCTCGGCGCGGGTGCGACCACTTATCCGTTCGCCGTCAATCTCGATCAAACCACTATCCACGCTCTCCAGGCCAATGATGCAGCGTGCCAGGGTTGATTTTCCCGAGCCCGATTCACCTACGAGCGCAAGCGAACTTTCCCGCTTGAGTTCGAGGTTGATCTTCTTGGCCGCGTGGACCTCTCGAACCTTGCCCCCGAAAAGGCCGGAAGCAGTGCGGTAGGTTTTTTCAAGATTGGTGACGCGCAGGAGGATGTTTGAATCGGCATCCAGTTCCTGCAGTCGTGGCTTGAGCCCTGGAACTGCCGCGACAAGTGCTTTCGTGTAGTCGTCCTGCGGAGCGCCAAGCACCTGGTTTGCCGGACCTTGCTCGACAACCTCCCCATGACGCATGACAGCAACCCGATCCGCAATTTCGGCAACGACGCCAAAATCATGCGTGATGAACAGCACCGCTGTTCCATGCGCGCGCTGCAACTCCTTGATCAGGTGCAGGATCTGCGCCTGCGTGGTCACATCAAGAGCGGTTGTCGGCTCATCGGCGATAATCAGTGCTGGCTCGAGCGCCAGAGCCATCGCGATGACCACGCGCTGGCGTTGTCCACCGGAGAGCTGATGGGGATAGCTCGCGATCATCCGCTCAGGTTCCGGCAGATGAACATCGCGGATCAGTTCAAGGACACGGCCGCGCCTTTCCAGCGGGGTCATCCTGGTGTGGATTTCCAGCACCTCATCGATCTGCTGGCCGACTTTCATCAAAGGGTTCAGGGCGGTCATCGGCTCCTGAAAGATCATGGCGATGCGTCCGCCACGGATCGCGCGCATGTCGTCATCCGACAGTTCGAGAAGATCACGCCCCTCGAACATGATTCTTCCGCCGACAGCACGCACGTGAGGAGCGGGCAGCAAGCCGAGAATGGCCTTGCCCATCATCGACTTGCCAGAACCGGACTCGCCAACAATGCAGAGAATTTCCTTCTGCCGAATGTCGAGTGAAACCCCGCCAACTGCGAATTTGCGGTCGGACCACCCTGGAAGAGCAACCTGGAGATCTTCTATCGAGAGAACGATGTCGGTCATAGATCGCTGAGCCTCGGATTGAGGGCATCGTTCAGGCCTTCGCCCACCAGATTGATGGCCAGCACAGTCAACAGGATTGCAATGCCAGGAACGGTCACGAGCCACCACGCATCGCGCATGAAGGAACGGCCAGCGCCAATCATGAAGCCCCAACTCATCAGGTTGGGTGCGCCAAGGCCAAGGAATGACAAGGCGCTTTCGACCAGAATGGCGGTGGCAATCAGCAACGAGCCCGTGACGATGAGCGGTGACAAGGTGTTGGGCAAAACCTGTTTCAACAGGATTGCAGCATCGCCCTGTCCGGCGACAACGGCTGCTTGCACGAATTCGCGCGATTTGACGGTGAGAACCTCACCGCGCACCACCCGTGCGATCGGCGGCCAACTGACTGTGGCAATCGCAACCACAAGGTTGAGCGCCGATGGTGACAGGATGGCGATCAACACAATGGCGAACAGGAACGATGGAATGGTCTGGAAAAATTCAGTGAAACGCATGAGCACATCATCGATCAAGCCGCCATGGTATCCTGCGACAGCTCCAATAAAGGTTCCAAAACCGACCGCTGCCAGGGTGGCCAGAACGGCGTTGAGGATTGTCGCGCGGGAACCGTGAATGAGGCCCGCCAGCACGTTGCGTCCAAGGCTATCGGTGCCAAGCCAGAACTCTGCGCCGGGCGCCACCATCGGCTTGCCGACAATCGCAAAGGGGTCGGTTGGCGCCAGAACGTTCGCTGAAATCGCGATGATGAGGAGTAGCCCCAGCCAGGCGAGGCCGAGATAAACGCGAGGATTGCCAAGGAAACGAGCCCAGAAGGTCTTCATGGCGCTCACCCGATCCGGATGCGTGGGTCGAGGAAAACATAGATGACGTCGACAATCAGATTGACGATGACAACAAGCACCGCAGACATGAAGAAGATGCCGAGGAGCAGATTGTAGTCACGCGCAAACAAGGACTGAAAGGCAAGCTGCCCCAGACCTGGCCACGCGAAGATGGCCTCGACAACCACCGAGCCTCCGAGAAGCCCGCCGGTCTGCACGCCGGCCATGGTCACCACCGGCAACAGCGCATTGCGGAAGACGTGGCGTGTGGTGATCTTGCGCTCGCTCTGCCCTTTGGCGCGCGCGGTGGTGACATAGTCCAGACCGCGTTGTTCCAGCATGGATGCGCGCATCAAACGGGCATAAAGCGCAAGGTAGAACAGCGAGAGGGTGAGCGTGGGCAACACGAGATGATGGGCGATGTCGACGACACGGTTCCAGCCTTCATGGAAGGCGACGACATTCTCCATGCCTGATGTCGGGAACCAGTCGAGCCAGATCGAGAAGACCAGAACCAGCATCAGGCCAACCCAGAAAAGCGGCGTTGCGTAGACAATGATGGCCGCAACCGAGATCACGTGATCCTTCCAGGTGCGGACCCAGAGGGCCGCCAGAAGGCCCATGAGAATCCCAAGCCCGAGTGAGACGACAAGCGTCGAGCCCATAAGCAGCAGCGTTGGCCATAATCGTTGCAGCAGCAACTCAAGCACAGGAGCGCTCTGGCGGAACGAATAGCCAAGATCGAGAACCAGCAAGTTCCTGATGTAGTTGAAAAGCTGGATGTAAATCGGCTGATCGTGGCCAAACCGAGCGCGAAGCTGATCGATATACTCTTTTGGAGCACCGCCAGCTTCTCCAGCCAGCACAGTGGCAAGATCGCCCGGCGCAAGCTGGAGCAGGAGGAAGTTCACGATCACGACGCCCAGGATGACCGGAATGGTCTGCAGAAGACGCCGGGCGATGTAGCGTCCCAATGATCCAGATTTCATGACCACGCACCTTGAGCAAACAAAGAGGGCGGCCAGCAAACTTGCAGGCCGCCCAATCGCTGGAGTTTTCAGTGCCTATTCACGATGCACAGTGGCAAAATTGCCGTAGATGCCCAATGGCGTGTCGATGACGTTCTTGAACTGCCTGTTGATGACGGTCGGATACTGCACTTCCAGGATGTAGGCGACAGGGCTCGCCTCGGAGACCTTTTGCACAAACTCGGCATAGAGTTTGCCGCGTGCAGCCTCGTTGGTCTCAACACCCGCCTTGTCCATCAAGGCGTCCGTTTCCGGGCTGGACCAGCGAGATCCGTTGACGAAAACAGTGCCGGGGCGGATGCGATCCGAATGCACGCCGCGATGAATGCCAAGCACAGGATCTGCGAGGTTAAAGAGGAAGTTCGAGGTGACGGCGAAATCATAGTCCGTATAGGTCCGCTTCAGCCATTTGGGCAGATCCTCGTAGCGCAGCGTTGCTTTCACGCCGATCTGCGCGAGATTCTGCTGAACGGTTTCACCAAAACGCTGCCATTCCTCACCATACGGCGTGATGTCATGGGTGAACTCGAAACGGGTGCCATCCGCCTTTCTTGGGAAACCTGCCTCATCGAGCAGCTTGTTGGCGCGCTCGATGCGATCAGCCACGGTGAAGTCGATCCCTGCCGCGAAGAGACCTGCAGGCTGGAAGTTGGAGCTGATGATGCCCATCGCAGGTCTGCCGAAACCGAACCAGACGTTCTCGATGGCGAACTTGCGATCTACAGCATAGGAGATCGCCTGGCGCACCTTCGGATTGTCGAATGGCGCCTGCTTGGTATTGAAGATCAACTCAACCATGGGCGAAATCATTTCGGTGCCCTTGGTGCTTATTTCGATGTTCGGGCGCTGTGCCAACTTCTTTGCGTCATTGTACGGCACGGCGCCAAGACCAGCGACGTGGGCCTCGCCCTTTTCAAGGACCGCCGTGCGGGTTGACGCGTCCGCGATGAAGCGGACCACGATCCGGTCGAGATAAGGCAATCCAGCGCGCCAGTAGGTCGGGTTCTTGTCCAGTCGCACAAACTCGCCGCGACGCCATTCGCCAAATTTGAAGGGGCCGGAGCCGATCGGCATGTTGGCGTTGGCGTGCGCCTTGATGTCACCCTGTCCATAGACATGCTTGGGGATCATCGGGCTCTCATACGAGGAAAGCGCCTTGAGAATGACCGGCGCAGGGGTCGCAAGCCGGAAGATCGCGGTGTGCGCATCAGGTGTGTCGACAGCCGTCACATCCCGAAATGTCGCGATGCCGCGCGGATGGTTCTTCTTGAGCACGTCCATGACGGTGAACTGCACGTCTTCCGACGTGAAGGGTTTGCCATCGTGAAATTTCACATCCTTGCGCAGCTTGAATGTGATTGCCTTGCCATCCGGCGAAACCTCGAAACTCTCGGCCAGGGACGGCTTCGGCTTGAGATCAAACCCATACTCCAGCAATCCGTCGAACACCTTTGCGGTGACCTGACCGATAGGGGCTGCGGTCGAGATATAGGGAGCAAGGTTCGGAGGCTCGGGCTGAGTGATCTGCACCAGTGTGCCACCGGGCTTTTGTGCCATGGCAGGCAGAGTGACAAGAGCCGTCGTAGCGAAAGCCAAAGCCAGAACAATACGTCTATTCATGTGAGTCCCTCCCATTTTCTCGTGCAACTTAATCTTCGGCGCAGACTGCGCTAAAGGCTCCGGCTTGAACCTTGGCACTCTCTCGTCATAGTAGGGCCACATTCCACTTGCGGGCAAGCACGGCTGGAGATTGCCAGATGCGGTTTTCGGAACTCTCGGTGCTGGACATCGCCCGCCTCAGCGGTGGTGGCCAGGTGTCGGCTCGTTTGGTCGCTCAGCATTTTCTCGATGCGATCGCCGCCGATAACGACAAATTGCACGCCTTTGTCGAGGTTTTCGCCGAATCAGCGATGCGTCGCGCTGACGAACTTGACATCATTGCATCCCGGTCGGCAGTGGTCGGCCCTCTGCATGGCGTGCCGATCGCCGTCAAAGACCTTGCGCAAATCGGTGATCGCTCCCCCGGATTTGGCTCGAAATGCTATTCGCCTCGGCAAGGAGCGGCGACAGCTCCAGCCATCCAGCGCCTGATTGACGCGGGAGCTGTCATCATCGGCATGACGCATATGGTCGAGTTTGCCATTGGCGGCTGGGGCACCAACCATGCAATGGGCACGCCGTGGAACCCGGTTGATCGCGATGTGCATCGTGTGCCGGGAGGGTCGAGCAGCGGTTCCACGGTGGCTGTCGCTGCCGGTCTTGTGCCAGCAGCCGTCGGCTCAGATACAGGCGGGTCAATCCGCATTCCGGCGTCGTTGTGTGGGATTGTCGGGTTCAAGCCGAGCTTTGGCAGCATTCCGCTGGACGGCGTTGCGCCGCTGGGCCCGACCTTCGACACGCTTGGACCGATCACACGGAACGTGGCGGATGCGCGCCTGTTGTTTTCCGTGATGGCCGGACTGCCGGCGCCAAAAAAGGCTGCCGAAAAGTCACTTCACATCGGGGTGCCGACAAGCCATCAGCTCGTGCCTTGCGATCCCGATGTGCTCGAGAATTTTCAGCGTTCCATCCAGTCTTTACGATCAGCCGGTCACAAGGTCGAAATCTTCTCGTTCCCGATGGCGCTGACCGCCTATCAGGCACTCAACGGCAGCATTGTTGCCCGTGATGCCTATCGCCAACACAGAGCCCTCGCCGAGGACCCGACAACCCCGCTCGACCCTCATGTCCGCACGCGCATCCTGGCCGGACGCGAAATTGATGACGCGCGATACGCTGAACTTCTGCAGGATCGTGCCGCCGCGATAGCGGAATTCCGTTCGGAATACGCCCGTTTCGACATCATTGCATTGCCCAGCACCCCCCTGCCTGCAGTCCCCGTCGATGAGGTCGATGAATCGACGATTCCCATGTCCCGCTATACCAGGGTCGGAAACTGCCTTGATCTTTGTGGTCTCAGTCTTCCAAACGGCGTCACGCCGACAGGATTGCCGACGGGGCTGCAACTGATGTCCTGGAACGGCGCAGACGCCGGGTTGCTGGATGTCGCCGAACAGATTTCTGAAGGTATCGGCGGCTGACATGGGCGGACTGGCCGACAGTTCGGCGTTCGATCTGCAAAGGACTACGGGCATGGCGAAGCGCCGACTGATCGGGATATTGGGCGGCATGGGCCCGCTCGCGACCGTTGACTTCATGCAGAAGGTGATTGAGGCGACGCCAGCCGAGCGGGATCAGGACCATGTCCCGCTCATCGTCTATTCCGTTCCACAAATTCCTGACCGCGTCAGTGCAGCTTCTGCAGGAACGGACGAACCATTGCCGGCCATGCTGACAGGCATCAGAACGCTGGAACAGGCAGGCGTCGAGGCGATCGCCATTGCCTGCAATACGGCGCACGCCTGGTATGATCATCTGGCGGCGTCCACCAGTGTCAGGATCATTCACATGGTCGACGCGGTGATATCAGCCGCTGCGCACAACAATGGGCCCGTCGCCTTGATGGCGACCGTGGGTACGCTTCAGGCGGGCATCTACCAACACCACCTGGAAAAAGCGGGATGGCAAACGCTGGTCCCTCAACCGGATGCTCAGAACCTGATCATCAACGCCATCGCTGCGGTGAAACTCGGGGAAATCGAAGGCGCACGGGCCAGCTTCGACGATGCCGCTGACAGGCTGCTGCAATCAGGTGCGGAGCGGCTTCTGCTTGCCTGCACCGAACTCCCGGTTGCAGCAAGAGGCTCCATCCACGAGGCACGCTGCCTCGATGCGACCGACTGCCTGGCACGGGCCTGTGTGGCCTTTTCCTTCGGTATCGATGACAGATCAGGGCAACCCTTCGACGCAGAAGAAGCGCGATCGTCGATGGCGATTGGCTCCACATATTGATGAGTCAGCTGCGGCGACTGCCAGCTATGAGCTCGATTGCCACCGGCAGGTGAACAGCAGGTTGCGCGCTACAGGTGACGTTCGCCACAGCCTTGTGAGCGGTTGCCGACAGCAGACGCTCCGGCGGTGAGCATGTTGGTTGCTTTTGCTCCGCGTCAGAGGCTTGACTTGCCGGGATATGGCCATACGGCGTGGGGAAGCCTTCTCCTGCCGCCTGAGCCTTCACGGCGAGATCGCCGTATCGGAGCGCAGCGTCCGCATCGAACGGAAGGATGCTGTCCGCAAACAGCGGCATGATGCCGTCAAGCGCTTCCAGACGCATCGCTTGGCGTTTGCCTTGAGCAAGCGCGCTGATGCCGAACTTCATCTCCGCGATGGCGATCGCCGAGATGTAGAGCGTCTGCGCCGCCTGACTATCGAGCCAGGCGTTCACCAACGGATATGGCAAGGCTTGAGGGGTGCCGAAATGACGTTGGTGTCGCGGAGGATCATGCCAGCTTTAGCTGCGCGCCCGGCAACCGCTGCCACTTCCACGCCGGTGTCGAGCACCAACGTCTCCTGACCGTTCATCCGTACGCAAAGCCGACACGTGTCCGTCTTGCCCGGTGAGCCATTCGCTGGGGCTTTGTCCTGACACGCGGAGAAACTCCCGGTTGAAGTTTGATTTGGTGTTGAACCCCGACGCGAGCATCGCTTCGGTGATCGACTTGCCCTGTTTGAGCATGCGCTGCGCGTTCCGGATGCGGGCGGCATTGATGTAGCGTGATACATTGCCGCCGGTGACGCGGTTGATCGCCCCCGACACCTGCTTGGCCGGAACCGCCATCTTGCGCGACAATCGCGACAGGGTCAGCTCCGGGTCGAGGTAAATCGATCTTTGTTGCATGAGCGCCTCCAGCCGCTCGACAATCTGGATATCCTGATCGGTGATTGGCCGTTCCGGTGGCTCGTCCACATCAACGGCTGTGGCTGTCAGCGCGCTCGACAAGCCCAGCCCGCCGACAACCAGCAGCATTGCGCTTGCAAACAGGCTGATGATCCATGGCTGCAGATGGGCTGCACCAAAGGCCAGCGCAGCGACAATCAGCACATCGCTCAGTGCGGATGCGATGAGTGCTGCGCCGATCACCTGCCAGATCCGTCCCGGGAGATCACCGGCTTCGATCCGCATGCGGGGCATGGCATCGGGACCGTTCAACCCCGCCCGCAAGATGGCCACACCGTAGCCAAGAAACAGGCCGGGAATGACGAAGTTCAGAAGATCGGGCTGAACGCCAAGGCAGATTCCCGCTACGATCGGACCAGCCACGTGCCTGCCATCTGACGGCCGGAAGCCACGGATCGCCGTGGCTTGAAAGGCGACCCAGGCCATCGGCGGGATCAGCGTTGCAGTGATCGGTTGCAGCAGGGCGAAGCCGGGAACGCGATAGAACTGCGCCAGCGAGATGATCACCCCCTGTGCGGCGCAGAGCGCGAGCAGCACAACCAGCGGACCAGCCCGCCGTTCGACCAGCCAGACACGCACAAGCAGGAAGCCGAGGACAAGCGCGCTGATCAGGGGGATCGGAAGGTTCGGCATGCCGGAGGCTCCTGTTTGGCCGGAGGTTCCAGTGATGGACCCAAGACGCGATCAAGGCGACCGAAAACCGGTTTCAGGACGCAAGATGCCGCACGTTCTGGCTCATCTCGTGGCGTTCACCCCTCACCTGGAGAGACGTCATGAAACCAGTCCTTGCAACACTCCTCGCAATCACGCTGTCAGCAGTCCCGGCTGCAGCCGATCCGGCAGGCTACGGCGCCATGAGCTTTGAGGCGCCCCACCACGGCCGCAGGGTCGTTGGGGCGATCTGGTATCCGGCGGGCGGTCCTGGCCGCACCGTCCTGTTTGCGGACAGCAAGGTGTTCAAGGGGGTGATCGTCAACGAGGAAGCGCCCGTGAGGAAAGGCGTCCATCCGTTGGTGGTGCTGAGCCACGGCATGGGTGGCAACATCCGGTCGCTGGCCTGGCTTGGCAGCGCGCTTGCCGAGCGAGGGGCAATCGTGATCAGCGTCAATCATCCGAACACGACCACGGGCGACGTCAATCTGGCGTCGGGCATGCGGCATTGGACCCGCGCACAAGACCTCAGCCTTGCGCTTGACACGCTGTCGGCTGATCCGCGCTTTTCCGCGCATCTGGACAAGACGCGTGTCATGGCGGCCGGCTTCTCCTATGGAGGCTGGACCGCCTTGTCGATGGGCGGGCTGACAGGAAACCTGACCGGCTATGTCGAGCATTGTCGCAGCCATGGCGAGGCATCGGCGATCTGCCCCCAGGTTCTTCGGCCCGACGTGAACCTGCCCGCCTTCCCTGAAGCTGCTTGGAACGCCAGCTATGCCGATCCCCGCATCACGCATGTCGTGGCGATCGAACCCGGGCTGATCTGGGGTCTTGATCCAAATGCGGCAGCCGGTCTGGTCAACCCTGTGCGCCTGATCGGTCTTGGCGCTGGAACCGACCGCATGCTTGCGACCGACTTCGATCTCAGCGGCCTTGCTGCTCTTCTTCCGGCGGCGAAGGTTGACCGTCTCGCCCCGGCCAACCACTTCACCGCGCTCCCGCTATGCACGGCGATGGGCGAGGCGATCCTGATCGAGGAGCGGGACGATGCGGTCTGCACAGATCCACCGGGCACCGATCGGGCTGCGGTTCAGCGCCAGATCGTGAACCTCATCGCGGCGGACCTCAAACTGTGACATATGCCGCTGCGACCGGATCGATCTAGCGCGAAAGCCAGACCAAAGCCATCGGGATGGCCTCCACATAGGTGATGGCGATCAGGACACCGATGGCGATCGCGAACATCGGCATCAGTTCTCGCGAGATCGCTCCGATGCCGACATTGGCAATGCGCGCCGCCACGAAAAGGGTTCCGCCGACCGGCGGTGTGTAGAGCCCGATGGCCAGATTGAAGGTCATGATCAGCCCGAGGTGAACCGGATCAACCCCGAAGGCCTTGGCTGTCGGAATGAACAGGGGCGCGGTCAGGATCAAGGCAGGCAGCGGCTCGAGGAACACCCCTATCAGGATCAGAAGGATGTTCAGAAGCGCCAGAAAAACCCACTTTGAACTCGATATCTGCGCGATCCATGCCGAGAACTGGGCTGGCACCTGCTCCGCCGTAATCAGCCAGGCGAGAGCGGCGGTTGCACCGATCACCACCATCACGACGGCACTGGTGATCATCGCCTGCAACGTCAGCCCCGGCAGGTCACGGATCGACAGTTCGCGATAGACCAGCAGCGCCACGACCAGGCCGTAGACAACAGCGATCGCGGCGGCCTCCGTGGGTGTGAACACGCCGCTGTAGATGCCGCCGAGAATGATCACGGGCGCAAGAAGCGCGGGCACCGTGTCGAGAAGCGTTGCGCGCAGAACCTTCAGATCAGGCTTTGTGCCACCGGGATCGCAGCCAAGCTTGCGCCCCTTGTAGACACAGAGCAGCATCAGGCAGGCCGCAAAAAGCAGGCCCGGCATGATGCCGGACAGGAAGAGTTCCGCGACCGAGACATTGCCGACAAAGCCATAGACCAGCAGCGGAATGGAGGGCGGGATCAGGATTCCGAGCGTGCCCGACGTGGCAACAAGCGCGGCTGAATAGGGTTTGGGATAGCCCTTGCGGGTCATTCCCGGGATCATCACCGAACCGATTGCGGCCGAGTCGGCCACGGCTGAGCCTGAAATCGCGCCAAACAGCGTTGAAGAGCCGACCGTGACGACGCCAAGCCCACCTGGAAGGAAGCCAAGCAGCACACCGGCAAAGTTGATCAACCGCCGACCAACCCCGCCCTGGCTGATCAGTTCACCAGCCAGAATGAAGAGCGGTATCGCCGCCAGATGCAGAGGCTCGACCCCGCCGACATAGGTCAGGAAAATCGCCTCCAGCGGATAGAAGCGGCCAAAGATCCAGATGGTCGAGATGGTGGTGAGAAGCAGCGACCAGACCAGCGGCATGCCCATGAGGGCAAGTCCGAAGAACAGGACACAGATGACGATCAGAACCATCGTTCAGGGCTCCACCGCTGTTTCGATGGCGGCTTCACCCCTCAGAAGGAGCGATGTGTCATAGGCGACGTAGATCGCTGTCAACAACGAGCCCACCGGCATCGCCAGATATTGCAAACCGACAGGCCAGTAGAGGACGCTCATCTCCTGATCCATGGTGCGATTGACAATCAGCATCCCGCGCCAGACCAGCAATGCGAGCAGAATCAAAACCCCGATCCGCGTGATGATCTCGAGAAAGTGGCGCAGGCCGGTTCCGGCAGCATCGACCAGTTCGGAAATGCGCATGTGCGATCCACGCCGCGCGGCTGCGGCCGCACCGATGAAGGTGGCCCAGACGAGGCAGAACTCGCCAAATTCCGTGTTCCAGGCTATGTCGACGTTGAGAAAAGCGCGCGCCAGCACGTTGGTGAACATGATCACGACAAGCGCTGTCGCGAGCCCCACCAGCACGATATCGACAAGGTCTCCCAGAGCCCGCAGGGGTGCGGGCTCTGGGCGTTTGGGTCTGTAGAAGAATGTGGACACGTGCGCCTTGTGCGGGCTGATCAGTTGGAAGGTGTCGACTTGCGAATGGCATCGGCGGAGGCCAGCATCGCATCGACATCTGCAGCCCCGAACGCATCCTTGGCCTTCTGATAGACCGGCTGGACCGCCTCGCGGAATGGACCGATTGCAGGTCGGGCAACCTTTGCACCCTTTGCGGTCATCTCTGCGAGTTGCTTGTCTTCATCGTCCCGCACAAGCTTGCGAGAGAGGGCGGACGAGTCTTTCGCAGCGCGCGATACGGCCTCGCGGTCCTCAGGCGAAAGGCGCTGCCATGTTGCCTCGGCAATCGACAGTGGCAGGGGCGAATAGACATGGCGGGTAAGCGTGATGTTGGGCGCCACTTCATAAAAACGCAGTGAGTAGATCGTGTCCGTCGGGTTTTCCTGCCCGATCACCGTGCCTTGCTGGATGGCGAGATAGACCTCGGTCACCGGCAGCACGATTGGCGAAAAGCCGATGGATTCCATGATCCAGCGGATCATGTCATTGGGAAACACGCGCATCTTCTTGCCTTTGGCATCAGCCGGGCTGTTCAGCGGCTCCTTGGTGGTGAAGGAGCGGAAACCTGCTTCCCATGTCGAGAGAATGCGGATGCCCTTCTTCGGCAGTTCATCGAACTGCGCCTTCAGCCAGGGCGACTCGTCATAGAGTTTCCAGCCCTGCTCATAGCTATCGACAAGGAAAGGCAGGCCGGCGAGATTGAGCGCCTTGTTCTGGCTGGCATAGGTGCCGGTCGCCGTCACGGTGAAGTCGATGCCCCCAAGCTGCAATTGTTCAATGGCCTTGGGATCGTTGGCGAGCTGGCCGGAGTGAAAGACCTGAACCTTGAGCTTGCCTTTGGAATATTCCTCGACCTTCTGGGCGAACAGTTCGGCCGCCTTCTGGCGTGAGCCGACGGGCGTGTCGGTGTGGCTGAACCGCAAAGTCGTCTGCGCCAGTGCAGCAGCCGACATCGTGCATGCGAGGATGGATGCGCCCAGAAACGATGTGAGATGGCGTTTGGTGATCATGGTTCTCTCCTCCGTGGTCACCGGCGTCAGAAGCCGGTTGATCCTGTTTCCCCAGCAGGCCGCTCTTGGGGGCGACCTTGCGATGACAACTCGCTGAAACAGGATTGCCTTCCCGTTTCGATCAATCTATGCATACATTAACAAACGCGTTCGTCAACGCGTCTTTTGCGAAAGGAGGCCCCGGACATGTCAGCAGCAAGCAAAACCATGCGCGGGGCCGCTGGCGATCCTGTTCAATCGCTGGACGACTTGTCGTTCATCGGCACCGGCCTCAGCCGACCCGAGTGTCTGGTCACCCATCGCTCCGGCCTTATCTTCGCGGCTGACTGGACCGGAACGGGTGGTGTTTCCATCATCGGTCCTGGCGGCAGTGTCAGCCGCATTCTGGCACGTGAAGGTGGCAAGGCACTCAGGCCAAATGGCATTGCGCTGGAGCCCGGCGGCTCATTCCTGATTGCCCATCTCGGCGCCGATGACGGAGGACTCTTCCGACTGCATCCTGACGGCCGCGTCGAGGATGTGGCCTCGCACATCGCGGGCGTTGCCATACCGCCATCCAATTTTCCCCTGCGTGACTCACGTTCGCGGGTCTGGCTGACAGTTTCGACACGCGTATCGCCGCGCGCGGATGACTATCGACCTTCTGCCCAATCCGGATTCATCGCCCTCATCGAGAACGGCACCGCACGGATCGTGGCGGATGGCCTCGGCTATGCCAATGAGTGCGCACTGTCCGCCGATGAGCGGCACCTGCTCGTCAACGAGACCTTCGCCCGTCGACTGACGCGGTTTGACATCGATGACAACGGCAACCTGAGCAACAGGACCACAATCGCGACCTTCGGTGCAGGCACGTTCCCCGATGGAGTTGCACTTGATCGCGAAGGCGCGGCCTGGGTCACCAGCATCGTTTCCAACAGGGTGCTCAGGGTCATGGCAAGTGGCGCGATTTCAACGGTGCTGGAGGATTCCGATCCGCGACATCTGGCCGATGTCGAAGCTGCCTTCCAGTCCGCCAGCATGGGGCGCACCCATCTCGATGCGGCCAGAAGCCGTGTTCTGCGCAATGTCTCGAGCCTCGCTTTCGGCGGGCCAGCCTTGCGCACGGCCCACCTCGGCTGCCTGCTGGATGATCGGGTTCCGGTGTTCGAGGCGGCAATCGCAGGCGCTGTGCCACGGCACTACGACTTTGACCTGGGACCGCTGACGGCCATGGCCGCAACCACCTCATCTGCATCACCGAGGACATGATGACATCCAACGACACATTCAACATCTGCGTCCTGCCCGGTGACGGGATAGGCATCGAGGTCACGGACGCCTGCGTTTCGGTTCTTGAGGCCGCCACGGCGCGGACTGGCGGCGTCAGGCTGATCCTCGATCGTAAGCCTGCGGGTGCCATCTGCTACCGCGATACGGGGATTGCGCTGCCAAAGCCCTCGCTCGATGCCGCGCGTGAGGCCGACGCCATTTTGCTTGGCGCCATGGGATGGCCCGAGATTCGCTATGCGGACGGCACGGAAATCGCACCGCAGATCGATCTGAGAATCGAGTTTGGCCTCTATGCCGGCGTCAGACCAGTCAAGACACTGCCGAACATGATGCCGGTCCTTGCTGACGAGCGCGCGAGGACACTTGATTTTGTCGTCATCCGCGAGTCGACTGAAGGCCTGTTCTCATCACGCGGCAAGGGCGTCGTCATCGACGACCGCGAAGCGCGCGACACCATGGTGATCACCCGCAACGTGTGCGAGCGCTTGTTCGACTTCTCATTCCGTCTCGCACGCAGCCGCAAGGCTGCCGGCGGCAAGGGCATCGTCACCTGCGTCGACAAGGCGAATGTGTTCGCAAGCTTCGCGTTTTTCCGCAAGGTATTCGACGAGCGAGCCGCACTGTTTCCCGACATCAAGGCCGAGCATGCCTACATCGATGCGACCGCGCTCTACATGGTGCGCAAGCCCTGGGATCTTGATGTTCTGGTCACCGAAAACATGTTCGGCGACATCCTGTCCGATCTTGGCGCGGGATTGATGGGCGGCATGGGTTTTGCGCCATCTGCCGATATCGGCGACACCCATGCGGTCTTCCAGCCATGCCACGGAACAGCCCCGGATATCGCAGGCCATGACAAGGCCAATCCCACCGCGATGTTCCTGTCCGCTGCCATGATGCTCGAGTGGCTTGGCGAAAAGCACGGGCGACCGCAGGCGATTGCCACCGCCCGCCTGATCCGGAGCGCGGTCGAGATGGCATTTGCGAATGGCGTGAAGCCCTTCGAGATCGGTGGGCGTGATGGCACCTCGGAGATCACAAGGCGTGTGCTTGATGCCTTGAAGACCGCGGAGCCGATTGCAGCATGACAGGCAGTCGTGTGCGCGTTGCCGCTGTCGGCACCGGCTATTTCAGCCGCTTTCAATACCGCGCGTGGGCGCGTCTCCCTGACGTCGAGTTGGTCGGCATCTGCAACCGGACGCTGACCTCGGCGCAGGTGCTCGCCGAGGAATTCGAAATTCCCGTTGTCAGCGATGATCTTGACGAGATGCTGGAGAAGGCGAAACCTGATCTGCTGGATATCATCACGCCGCCCGAAACCCATCTCGCGGCCATCAGTCTGGCGGCGGCCCGCAAGATCGACGTGATCTGCCAGAAACCCTTCTGCCAGACCCTTCTGGAGGCAAGGGAGGCCGTCAGAATTGCCGGTGAAGCTGGCATTCAGGTGATCGTGCATGAGAACTTCCGCTTCCAGCCCTGGCACCGCCACATCAAGCGCATGCTCGAGGACGGCGTGCTTGGGCACGTCTATCAGGCCAGTTTCCGGCTGCGCCCGGGAGACGGGCAAGGTCCTCGCGCCTATCTTGACCGGCAACCCTACTTTCAGAGAATGCCGCGGCTGCTTGTCCATGAAACCGCGATCCATCTGATCGATACGTTCCGCTATCTGTTCGGCGACGTCGAGGCTGTGTTCGCGTCCTTGCGAAGGCTGAATCCGGTCATCGCCGGCGAGGATGCCGGGCTGATCATGCTCGATATGGCCAGCGGCGTGCGCTGCGTTTTCGATGGCAACCGGCTCTCGGATCACAAGGCACGGAACAGGCGTCTCACCATGGGTGAAATGCTGATCGAAGGTGAAAACGGCGTGTTGACGCTCGATGGTGATGGCACCATCTGCTTCCGGGCACATGGCAGCAACGACGTTCAGACCGTTCCCTTTGCCTGGACGGATACAGATTTCGGTGGCGACTGCGTGCATGCCTTGCAACAACACGTGGTCGACAATCGACTTGGGCGCGGCCCCGTGGAAAACACGGGGGCAGCTTATCTCAACAATATCCTCATCGAGGAAGCCATCTATGCCTCCGATGCCGAACAACGGCGCATCCGCCTCTGATCCTGACCCAAGCCGGGTCTCCAATGCGGAGAGGGCTTACCGGGCTCTCAAGCAGTTGATCCTGACAAACCAGTTGCCGGCTGGCAGCCAGTTGCTGGAGCAGGAGGCTGCCTTGCGCCTCGGCATGAGCCGCACACCGGTTCGTGAAGCGATGGTGCGGCTCGAACAGGACGGCGTCGCCGAAATCAGGCCGCGGCATGGTATGCGGGTCTTGCCCGTGTCGGCCGACGACATGCGCGAAATCTACGAAGTCCTGACCTCGCTTGAATCAACCGCTGCCGAGTTGGTGGCGCGGCGCGGTGTGAGTGAGGCGGAACTGGCCGCCCTGCAGCGCGCCGTGTCCGATATGGACGTTGCGCTTGCCATCGATGATCTCGAAGCCTGGGCTGCGGCAGACCAGCGCTTCCATTCGCTTCTGGTGGAACTCACGCGCAATCAGCGCCTGCAGCAGATCGTGACGCAACTTGGCGAACAGGCGCATCGTGCACGCATGCTGACCTTGCGTTTGCGCCCGAAACCGGTGAGTTCGAACCGTGACCACGCCATGCTGGTTGACGCCATCGCAGCGCGTGATGCGGAAAAGGCGCGGCAGATCCATCACGATCATCGCGCCAGAGCGGGAGCCATGCTGGTTCAGTTGCTGGAGAAACTCGGCTTTCGCCAGTTCTGAGCAGCTTTGCTGTTCGGGTCCATCGAACCAGGCCCCATTTCTGCCGTCATGTCAGCGGCCGCGGCTCGAGCCTGAAGTCATACTTTTTATGGCCTTGTCCCGCCATCCACTGACCCGGCCAGCATACCTGCTTCAATGTGCTCGAACTTGCTGCCAATCCAGGTCGCATTCTTCGGTCCGAACCAGCCGATCCGGAACAGATCAGCCGGATTGTGCATGTTCATGTGCCGGATATCGGCTCCGCTGAACCCTTCCGCCTCCAGCGGCATGAATTCGCGGAAGGCATTGACCGGCGGCTGCGAGGGCATATCGGCCGCTGGCGTAACTAATTGATATGTTTGGAAATGGGGATTATCCCCTCGACGCAAGTTATGGCGGTATGGGGATAATCCCGTTTTCAAATCTCAGACATTTCATTCCGCAGGGGCGAGTGTTCTGGGCGATATTCCAGAAGGTCACCGGGCTGACAAGCAAGCACCTCACAAATTCTCTGAAGCGTCTCGAATCGCATGCCGCGAACCTTGCCTGATTTCAGCAGCGAGATGTTCTGCTCGGTCAGGCCAACCCGTTCAGCCAGTTCCTTCGACCGCATCTTGCGCTTCGCCAACATCACGTCGAGATGAACGATGATCGGCATTTCAGACAAAGCTCTCGTTCTCGTCAGCGATGCGCCGACTTTCCCTCACAACAAAGGCGAACGCATAGAGCAGAAGCCCGACAATCAGACACATGATGTCGGTCGTGCCGATCCCAACAGCGACCGTTCGTTGCCCTGGCGGGTTGGCGAGCGTGAGGAACAGGATCACAAGCGTCCGCGCGACAATGCCAACCACACCGGCTGCGACAGCAAGATACCCAAGACGCATCAGCATGTCGGGGATCCGGGCATCGAAGATGCGCCCCTGTCGGTAGAGCCCGAACAACTGCCTGACCTGCCAGAGGGCCAAACCGAAAAGGATGGCCGGGACCAGAGCCACTAAACCCGCAAGCCGGACCATCGTCTCAGGCGGCCGCCCGACGATGGCGGGTGCCTCGCAGGAGAGATGTTGAAGCAAGCGGTCGGTATCAAGCAAAAGATAGGCGGCTGATCCTGCCAGCAGGACAATGCCGGCAACCGATAGCCATTCAGCTAATTTGGCTATGCGCGCGACTGCCTTGTGGCTTTCTTCCCTGATCAGCGAAGGGCCTTCGACCGACATCTGATACTCCCGTTGTGACTGCGCTCGCTGTTTGACAAAATTAAAATAGAACAATAATTATTTATCGTCTAGAATGTTTCGCTACAAGATTGGAGCGAACAAGCCTTCTTGATCGCCAATGTGCGCAGCGCACGCAATCAAGCCATCTCCGCACGGCACATCAGTGTTGGTCATGTCAGTGACGGGCCTGATCGACTGGCTGCGGGAAGCCTGGGGAGTTCAGATGCGCTTCAGCGGATATACTGTTTCGGCCAGCTTTGCGTTGGGCCTCGCCGCCTGCGGCTCCGTTCCGCTGACATCCATCCCCGCACTGAGCCGGATCGATTTCAGGACAACCGACTTCACAGCCCTGCGCGCCGGCCTTCGCTTGCCGGATGCGCTGCGTCCCCAGCCCGGTGGTGTGGAGCTTGAAGTCACCCTGCGCGTGGACGGATCACCGGATGAGACGTCCGTGTTCCCGCTCGTCGAACTGCCTGCCGGGTCACTGCCGGACGGTGGGCAGCCCGCCAAGACGGATTTCATCTACCGTCTCAGCGATCAGGACACGCGCCGGTTCGACGCGATCCGCGAGAAGACCAATGTGGCGAGACGACAGAACAAACGAGGCTCGGTCGATCTGAGCATAGCGCCTAAGCAGTTCTGCCTGCTGCGCCCGCTGCCGGACGGGCCCTTGCCGGCCACAAGCTATATCCAGACGTCAGAGACGAAGCGCTTCGTGGTGCTGACGCGTGACCTTGACCTGCGGTCCGAGGCCCAGACGGCGGCATCCTTGCCAAATCTGTCGGCCTGCAGGAATCCATGATGGCCGGCAAGCATGATCGCTGGTCGTGCTGCAGACGGGCCGCTTTCTGGCGGCCCGTCTGCGTTCCGTCTTCGGCTCAGAACCGATAGTTCAGGCCGGCGGTCGCTGCGATCTGGCCACGCTCGACGCTGGTCGTGCCGGCTGGCAGCGTGAGCCGTTGCTTGCCGAATGCGGTGTATTCCAGCTCGCCCCTCACGCTGATGTTGTCGGTCAGCCTGTGTTCGACGCCGAGGCCGACGACAGCGCCCGCACCGTTGACGTTCCGGCGAGCTGCGGCTGTGGTCGCTGTCGCAGGAGCGGAAACCTGCAATGGCGCAATCGCAACACCTGCCGTTCCGTAGACCATGGTGGAGCCGAAGGAGTAGCCCAGCTTGCCTTTGAGGGCCGCACGGTACTGCTCCCTTGCGGTCAGGTTCGTTGCGGAACGCTTGTTCCCTGCCGTATTGAAAGTGCCCTGCGCCTCGACACCGTAGACGATGTTGCCGGACTGGAAATTGTAGCCCGCCTGAGCACCGAAGCCCGCACCCGTCACATTCCGCGTGCTGCCCTTGTTGCCCACGGCAGGCGCATTGAAGTTGAGGGCCGGAATGTTTGGAGCAGCCGATGCGGACCGGCGTCCATTGCCGACATAGCCGCCATGCACGCCGAAATAGGCACCAGACCAGTCTTTCTGCTTCAGGCGCGGAGGCTCGGGTGCAAACCGGCGCGCTGAAACGGGATCGGCAGCGACCGCAAAGGCAGGCGCAAGGACAATGGCCGCAACGGCGACAACCGCTGCGCCTCTGATGAGGGATGCGAACATTCTGGAACTCCTGAGCTTTGCATGCTGTGTGACGACCGCCGGTGCAGCGCACCTCGCGTGCTTCAGGAGATACGGGTTCAAGCTTGCCTCAACATTGCGTGAGGCAGTTGATCAGCTTCAATAGCCTTCGGGTGACCTGTTGGTGAAGACAAGGCGCACGGTGAGGCCGCCACCTTGTGTATCGCCGATCATCAGAGTGCCGCCATGGGCGAGCATGATGTCACGCACGATCGCAAGGCCGAGGCCGGTTCCATCGGCAGTGGCAGACAGCCGCGCGAAGGGTTCGATCACGTCATCGCGGCTTGCCGCAGGTATGCCGACCCCGTCGTCGGCAACCTCCAGAATACCCTCGGCAAGGACCCGCACATCAAGGCGCGTTGCGGTTTGGGAATGGCTGACGGCATTGGTGATGAGATTGGCGACGGCGCTTTGCAGCACAGCCTCGTTCCCGATGATCTGGACAGGAAAACTCGGCGCCTCGAAGCTCGCATCGAGCCCGCGATCGATGATGATCGGGCCAAGGTCACGCAGGACGCCCTGCGCGACGGCGGCAAGATCAACTGTCGTCATGGCGAGGCCTGATGCGTTTGCGTTCATGCGCGCAAGGTCGAGCATGGCGGCGACGAGCGAGGTCAGCCGCTGAAGATCAGCGACGAGGTTGCTCCGCAGTTTCAGATCTTCGATGACCTCGATCTTGACGCGCAGGATGGCAAGGGGCGTGCGGAGTTCATGCGCGGCATTGCTGATGAAGCGCCGCTGTTGACCCATGCTCTCGGCAATCCGGTCGAGAGCGGAATCCAGTGCCCGCGTCAGCGGTTGGAGTTCGATGGGAACCCTGTTGGAGTTGAGTTCGCCTTTCGGATTGTCGGGCGCGATTTCTGCAGCGGCCTGCGCCATCCCGCGAATGGACCTGGCAATCTGCCGGATGGCAATGCCGACGGTCGCAGCAATCAGGAGCGCGAGCACCACCGCGCCGAACATGATCCTGACCGCGTTGGCCTGCAGGTAGTAGACCACAACATCGACAAGGTTGGGGCTGGCTCCGCTGGTCGCCATGACGATCCGGCCTTCGAATGATGGGATCGTGACTGTACGGATCGACGTGCTGCGGTCACCTGTGGAGAACGCTGCCGAAAGGCTCGGTCCGTCGATGCGGATATCAACCGGCAGGACTGGCCTGGCAGGAGCATTGTGCTCGACCAGCGTGCGCCCATCGGACACGACGAACCACAGGTTCGGACTTTGCGCCTTGATCGTGCCAAGGGCAGGCGTCTCCGTGAGGGAAAACGCGTCCGCTGCGGCTGACCGCACGGATTTTTCCAGAATGTTGAGCGTCAGGGCATTGCGCAACTCGGCCGGGTTGCCGAGCGCGTCGATCAAAAGCGAGCCAATCAATGCGACGCTGAAAATCAGCGCGCCAAACGTCCCGAGATGTCGGGCCAGATTGCCTGCGATGGACTGTCCGACCCGGCGCATTCCAGTCCGCATGTGTCAATCAACACCTTGCCGCAGCATGTAACCCACGCCTCTCATGACATGGATCGTGACATCTGTGTCGGCCTCGCGAAGCCGGCGTCGCAGACGCGATATCTGGGCCTCCAGCGTATTCGACTGCACCTCATCATCGAACCCATAAACAGCAGCCTCGAGTTGCTCGCGGTTGACGATCCGGCCATGACGCTTGGTGAGCGCTTCAAGGATGAGATGCTCGCGCCGTGGCAGGGCAAGCACATGCCCCGACACCTCTGCAATGCCAGAGCCGACAACCAGCGACAGATTGCCGACCCGTATTGGCGCAAGTCCGGTGCCGGCGGAGCGGCGAAGCAGCACTCTTATGCGGGCCAGCAATTCGTCGGGCTCGAAGGGTTTGGTCAGATAGTCTTCGGCGCCATGGTTCAAGCCCTGCACAATGTCGAGCTTGGCTTCACGAGCCGTCAGCAAGAGCACAGGCGGTGCCGGACGCCTCAGCGAAGCCAGCAGGCTCAATCCATCGCCATCAGGCAGCGTTCGATCCAGAACAACAAGATCAAACGTCGATGTCGCCAGCGCTGCCTCTGCTTCGTCAATGGCGCCGACGGCATCAGCGATCATGCCCTGGCTGGCAACGAGCGCGACGATGAACTCACGCAGGACCGGTTCATCTTCGACCACCAGGATTTTCATGGACATAGTTCCGCATAGACAGAAGCAATTCCTGGGTAGCGATGACATATTGCCCGAACATTGCGGAACTGCGCGCGCGCGCGCAATGACAACGCAATGTTGCCGGTGCTAATGTGCCGCCGTTCCAATCACAATCGAAAGCGTGCGCATCCGTGTCGTCGTCGATTCTGCCTTCGAAAGCGACTGTCATCAGCGCCGTTTCCGGTGCCCTGATCGCGGCCGCCTGCCTCGGGCATGCGACCACCAGAGCGAAGGCTCAGGCGGCAAATGGGCCGCCTGCGACCAGTGTTGCACCGCGCGAGATCCCGAAAGTCAGCATCGGCAGGCTGCCGACGCCCAATCCGACCGGTATCCTGAGCACGATCGAGAGGGGCTTCGACACGCCGTCCAAGGCGATCGCCCAGACGGTCGAGAATGTGATCTCGCTGCTTGGAAGCCCCAACGCTTACGTCGTAGGCAATGATGTCAGCGGGGCTTTTCTGGTGGGCGGACGCTATGGCACCGGCGTCATGCACTCCGTTGTCGCTGCGCCGAGTCCGATCAGGTGGCGGGCCGTGTCGCTCGGTCTTGGCCTTGGGGCCAACTATGGCCGCGTCGTGATGCTGGTCTACGGCCTCGACAAGCTCGAGGACGTGTTCGGCCTCTATGGCAGCCTCGAAGGCAACCTTCACGTCGGCCTTGGCGCGAACACCACCGTGATCACCAGCGGCGCGGTCACCATCGTGATCGTGTCTTCAGGCCTGGGCTTGCGCTTGTCAGGCGACGCCGGCGGAATCTACATCGACCCCGAGCGCTGAAGGCGATGCGCTGAAGGGCACGCGACATCTGCTTCACTCGACCAGGTCTGGGCAAGTATGACTGCTTTGCGCCCTCATTGCGGCGCCTGTTCACGCAGTGTCCGCTCCCGGGCAATCAAGTTCCGGCCACCCTTGCAGTGCCCCCAGAAACCGCATGATGGATGCTTGCGTCTCGGACCTTCGTCAGCGCCTTGCCGAAATCGCGAAACGCCTTGCAGCGACGAGGCGCAACCTGTCACCCCACGGGGCCTTGCGCATGCCCCACCAGTAGATCGGCCTCACGCTTTGGTTCTGCAGGCCTGTAAAACCATGCGCAGCCAGATCGCCGTTGAGGCGTTCCACCGTCAAGCCGTCGCGGTAGTGCACCCGTGCAACAAGCCTGTTGTGCCCGCTCATGTCCACACCGCCATGCATGCCATCGCGCGGCGCAATGCGTTCGGCAGCCCAACGTAGCACGCGTCCAACGGGCGGGGTGTTGATCCAGTCGCCATCGACGATGAGCAAACGACCGCCGGGTTTGAGCACGCGCCGCCATTCTGCGAAGGCAGCGTGCGGATTGACCAGTGTCCAGACGAGATGACGTGCGATGACGGCATCAAAGCTGACGTCAGGTTCCAGCTTCAGGTCCTCCACGTCCGCCATCACGCCCCGAAAAGGCTTGCCAGCATGCTTGGCCCTGGCGCGGTTCAGCATGGGCTCGGCGAAGTCGACGCCGGTGACATGGGCGCCCATGGCGAGCAGCATGCGGCTGATCTCGCCTGTGCCGCAGGCAAGATCGAGCACGCGTTTGTCTGTGACATCACCGAATACCGCCCGAAACAGCGCCTGCCAGGCGGGCGCCTCAGCCGTGTCTTCGATACGGTGGCCAGTCGACTGGTCAAACGTCTCGGCACGCTTCGACCAGTAGGCCCGGATGTCTTCCTTGAGGTGGCTGTTCGAAAGGGCGCCGGCTGTGGTGTCAATCACGATGGTGTTCCGTTCGGCAAGTACGCTTCGATGGCGAGCGAGCCACGGCTGGTCAACCCACTCGCGAGTTCCACGGCATAGACGGGCCCGCACCGTTCGGTGGTCAACACATCGGCGGGTGATCCGTCAGCGACGATGCGGCCCAGGCCCATCAGCACGATGCGGTCGGCATGGCGCGCAGCGAGGTTGAGATCATGCAGCGCTGCGACGACGATGGCATTCTCATCGACCGCAACGCGGCGCATGATCGCCATGGCTTCGAGCTGGTTGCGCAGATCGAGCGCGCTGGTCGGCTCGTCGAGCAGCAGCACCGGCGCGGGACGCGTCAGCGCCTGGGCCAGCGCAACCAGTTGCTGCTGACCACCCGAGAGATTGCCGGCCATCCGTCTTGAGAGTGGGCCAAGGCCGGTTTGGTCAAGCGCCCGCTCGACGGCCTTGAGGTCAGTGCTGTCAGGCGAACCGCCGCCACCACACATGCGGGCTACCAGCAGCAATTCGAACACGCTCAGCCGTGCCTGCGTGGCATAGGCTTGGGGCACAAAGCGCACAAGTTGCGCACGCCGGCGCAAGGGCAGCGCTGCAATGTCTACACCGTTCAGCCGGATCGTTGCGCCGACCGTCCGCACCAGCCCTGCGATGGCCTTCAACAGCGTGGATTTGCCAGCGGCGTTCGGCCCGATCAGCGCCGTGACCTGACCGGGCTGCAGGGGCTGGAGCGCGACTTCCGAGAGCACGCGCACCTCGCCGTAGGATGCACTCAGGCCCTGAACTGTCAGCACCCCGCTCATGAGGCGCTCCGGCGCGACAGAACCAGCGACAGGAAGAATGGCACGCCGATCAAAGCGGTGATGATGCCGATGGGATAGATCACACCGGGCACGATGCTCTTCGAAACGGTCGAGGTCAGCGACAGGATCAGTGCCCCGGCCAGCGCCGAGGCGGGCGCAAACCATCGCTGATCCTCGCCCACCAGAATGCGCGCAATGTGCGGCCCCACAAGGCCGATGAAGCCGACAACGCCGACGAACGACACCGCCAGCGCCGAGAGCAGCGCGACCAGCACCAGCGTCTTGAGCCGAAGCCGTTCGACATCAACGCCCAGGCTGGCGGCGCGCTCATCGCCTGTGCGCAGCGCCGTCAGCGCCCAACGGTCCCGCCACAGGATCGGCGCGACGATGGCGAGGAGCGCCAGCGCCCACCCGATCTTGCCCCAGGTGGCGCGCCCAAGCGAGCCCATCATCCAGAAGACGATGGAGGCAAGCTGTGTTTCCGACGCCCGGTATTGCATCAGGCCGAGCAGCGCGTTGAAGGTGAACATCAGCGCGATGCCGAACAGGATCATGGTTTCGGGCGTCACGCCCTTGAGCCGCGTAAGTGCGAACACGGCGAGTGCCGCACCCAACGCAAACAGAAAGGCGTTGACCGTCACTATCAGCGGGCCTGCAACCGGCAGCAGGCTGAAGCCCATGACGATGGCCAGCGCAGCACCCACGCTTGCCGCCGACGATATGCCGAGCGTGAACGGATCGGCCAGCGGATTGGCCAGAATGGTCTGCATCTGCGCGCCGGCAACGCCCAGCATCGCGCCGATCACCACCGCCATCACCGCGACCGGCAGGCGAATGTCCCAGACGATCACGGTGACGCGCGGACCGGAACTTGACGCGTCCCAGATCGTGCCGAGCACTTGCCCGAATGGCAGGTCACCTGGCCCGATGGACACATCGAGCAGGAGACCGGCCGCAACGGCCACTCCGAGGACCAGCAGCACGATCTGCTTCCGCGTCGTTTCAACGCGGAAGCCGGCCAATTCGTCGGATGTCTGGACGACCGCCGTCACTGCAACTGCGCCCAGAACACGCCGCCCAGCGGGATCGGTGAAAAGCGGGCGTGATACTCACGCAGGGTTGCTTCCGGGTCCATGTCCTTGAACTCGTCCGGATACATCCACTTGGCCATCACCTGCAGCGCGACCAGATGGGCAGGGCTGGTGTAGAACTGGTGATAGATCGAATAGAAGCGCTTGGTCTTGACTGATTTCAAAGCCTCCCAGCCCTTGCGGTCGGCAAGGCTCTTCAGCGCTTTCTGGGTTGCTTCCGGTGTGGTCTCGTATCCGAAGGGCACGCCTCGCGAGCCAGGGGTCGACTCAGCCCAGTCCGCTCCAGTGCCGATCATGACGACGGGGTCAGTCGCGAAGATCGCCTCAGGGTTCATGGTGCCGCCGAGACCCGTGAAGCGAGCGGTGCCCCAGTTGATGCCGCCCGCCTCCTGGAGGAGCGCACCAAGATTGGCGTTGCCGAAAGTCATGCAGCACTTGTCTGGATCATAACCTGCGGCACGCTCCATCATCACCGTCACGCGCTGCTTGTCAGGCTTATTGCCAACGCGGGTCATCACCTTTCGCGTTTCGCGCAGGTAGAAGTTGCGGAACTCCGCCGCTTCCTTTTCCTTGCCGAATATCTCGCCAAGCAGGGTGAGGCTGGGAATGGTGTTTTCGGTCAGCTTCTCGCGAAAATCGACGAAGACTGTCGGGATGCCTGCCTTGTCGAGTTGGCCAAGGATGCCCGTCTCGGTAGCGCGGTAAAAGCCGGACAGCGGCAGCACGACGAGTTCGGCATTGAGCGCGATGGCTTTCTCAGCCGAAAAATCGCCGGAGTAGGCCGAGCCAAAACGCGGGGTCTTCTCGGCCTCAGGGAACTTTTCCATGAACTTCCGGTAGGTGCCCGGATCAAACAGGATCATGTCCTCGGCCCAGCCGACAACACGGCGGAACGGGTTGTCCTTGTCGAGAATGCCGCTGCCATACATCAGGCGGCCTTCGCCCAGGATGATGCGCTCGGTGCCCTGTTTGACTTTCACCGTGCGTCCGGCGAGGTCCGTGACCTCGATCATTCTAGTCTGCGCACTGCCCGGCGAAAGCGCAGCGACCAGGATCGCGGCGGCGGACATGAATCCGAGCGCCCAACGGCGAAGCTTTCGACGGGTGTTTTCTCTTGTCCTGGTCCACATGACCTTGCTCCTGTTCAGGTTGCGCGGCTTCAAACCGCCTTGTGTCCCTGGCTTGCAATCAGAGCTGGCTGAGGAGTTTTCAGGTGCGCCCGCCGACAAGCCGGAAAACCGGCAATGCGGGCCGGCGCGTTGATTGTGACTGATGCTGTGCGGCGCGATATCTAAGTTCAGTTCTTGCCAACCGCCTGCCGCACCACCGGGATCCATTTGGCCCTTTCGGCTGCATAGAAGGCATCGACCTCTGCAGGCTTCCACGGTGGAAAGAAGCTCGAGGCCAGCGCCGCCAGGCGCTCGCGCACGGCTGGCAGGCCAAGCACGGCCGTGATGTCCGTGTTGATCCGGTCTGCAATCACCTGCGGCAAGCCGAGGGGTGCGGCAATGGAGTTCCAGGTCTGCGCTTCGAAACCTGTCAACCCCGCTTCGGTCACTGTCGGCACATCAGGTGCGGCGGCGCTGCGCTGGGCAGAGGTGATGGCGAGGCCCCGCACCGCGCCGGACTTGATCTGCGGGATCGCCGTCACTGCCACATCGAACATGTGGCCGAGGCGGCCCGCGATGACGTCCTTCATGGCGTCGGAGCCGGCATTGTAGGGCACATGCTCGATCTGCACCCCGGCCGCGCGGGCCCAGAGCATGCCGGTGACATGGGTGGTGGTGCCAAGCGGGCCGGAGCCATACTGAAGCTTGCCGGGGTTCGCCTTCAGATTGGCGATGTACTCCCGCATCGTCCTGGCCGGATTGTCCGCCTTGACCGTCAGGATCATCGGCACGGCGTTCATCATGGCGACCCCACGCAGGGTCTTCGGCAGGTCGACGGGCATGGGATCGAACGTCGCAATGTTGAACACAAGCTGCGACGAAGTGCCGACCAGCAGGGCGTAGCCATCGGGGGCCGCGCCGGACACCATCTCGGTCGCGCGCATCCCCGAGTTCTGCGGCACGGCTTCCAAGACGACGCGCTGGCCGAGCTTCTTCTCCCACTCCGCAGCGATGATCTGCGCCACGATGTAGGCGTTGCCAGAGGCGGCGGAGGCCGTGACAAGCCTGATCGGCTGGCTCGGCCACGCGGGCTGCGCGCGCAGGGCTGGTGCTGCCAAAACGGCCCCGCTGCCTGCCAGAAATATCCGCCGTGACAGACGATGACGTGTTTTGCTCATGACAGCCCCTTGCGAATTCCTCCGAGTTGAAGAAGAAGCAGAGCGAGGGGTCAAGCGAGAAAACCGTGCAAAATCAAATTGATAATTCGAATAATTCCAAACAGGCCATTGTTGGGGCGGCCACTGAACGCGGTGTGCTCGGCATTGTCGTTGTGATTGCCGCCATGGTGCTGGCGTCCAGCGCGCTCATGCCCACGTCACTCTCAGGTCGCCTTCATCCGGGGCTCGTGCCGGGCATCATCGCGGCGCTTGCGCTGCTTGCAGCGCTGGCCTCGCTGATCAGGCCCGGCCTGTTCACGGTCTCCGGCGAACTGATCTGCCAGCCCGCACTCGCAGCGCCATGGCGCAGCATTTTCGCTGCCATCGCAACCATCACTATCCTTGCCTTTGCGACACGCACACTTGGCTTGTTGCCATCGGTGCTGCTGGCCGGAATGGTTGCTGCGCTTGGTGTTCCGGGCGTCGGTCTGGCCCGCGCAGTCCTGACTGGCGCTGTCCTTGCCGCCATATCGGCGCTGCTGTTCGTCGGCCTGCTGCGCCAACCGCTGCCGCTGTTGCCGGGCGTGTGGTGATGGAGGCGGTTCTCACCGGTTTGGCTGCCAGCCTTGCATTGCACAATCTGGCCTATGCCGGCTTCGGCGCGCTGATCGGCACGCTCGTCGGCGTCCTTCCGGGCCTCGGGCCTGTCGCAACCATCGCGCTTCTGCTCCCCGTCAGTTTCCAGATGAGCCCGGAAGGCGCGCTGATCCTGCTCGCTGGCGTCTATTACGGCGCGCAATATGGCTCATCGACCACAGCCATCCTGATCAACGTGCCGGGCGAGGCTTCAGGAGCCGTCACCGCGCTCGATGGCCACAGGCTGGCGTGCGCCGGGCGTGCGCCTGACGCTCTCGCGGTGGCGGCCCTTGCGTCGCTGGTGGCCGGCCTTGTTTCAGCGTTGGTGCTGGCCGTGGCGACGCCGTTCCTTGCCGCGCTGGCGCTGCGTATTGGTCCTGCCGAGACTGCCGCGCTCCTGCTGACAGGTGCGTTGCTGGCCATTGCCATCAGCGATGGCGGGGCTGCCAGGGCGCTGCTGATGCTCTGTCTTGGCGGCATGCTGGGCATGGTCGGCACGGCTGGCGGCGATGGCCAGCCACGCTTTGCCTTCGGCATCGGCGAACTCAGGGACGGTGTCGATTTCACACCTCTGGTGGTCGGCCTGTTCGGCTTTTCGGAAGTGCTGGCGCTGATGGCGCGTCCGAAAGGCAGTGCCGCCGCTGCGCCGAAGGGCTGGTGGCCCGGAAGGGTTGCAATCAGCGGCTGGCTGACACCAGCGCTACGCGGCGCAGGCATTGGTTCGGTGATCGGACTTTTGCCTGGTGCCACCACCTTGTTTGCGGCCTTCGCGTCCTACGCACTGGAGCGCAAACTGGGCGCAGCCGGCAGTGACAAGCCCTCGCTGGCGGGGGTGGCAGGACCGGAAGCTGCCAACAATGCTGCGGCCCAAGCCAGTTTTGTCATGCTGTTCGGGCTGGGCCTGCCTGCCAATGCTGCAACTGCCGTGCTGATCGGCGCCATGATGCTGCATGGCCTGCCGCCAGGGCCTGCGCTGTTCACCGCACAGCCAACGCTTTTCTGGACCTTCATCGGCAGCCTTGTGCTCGCCAATGTCATGCTGGTCGTGCTCAACCTGCCGTTGGTCGGCTTGTGGGCGCGACTGATCATGATCCCGCCAACGGTGCTGGCCCCGGCCATTCTGGTCGCCGCGTCGCTGGGTGTGCTGGCATCGGGCGGCAAGCCCTTCGATGTGCTGTCCCTCGCAGCCTTCGGCCTGTTCGGTTACGCCGCGCGACAAGCCGGATTTCCGCTGATGCCGCTCCTGATGGGTTTCATCATCGCAGCCCCGTTCGAAGATCATCTGCGCCGCGGCATCACGCATGCGCGAGGGGACTGGGCGGCAGTTGCGTCGGAACCAGGCATTCTATTGCTTATGGTTCTTACGGCAGCAGCAATAGTTGGCCTGCAGTATGTGAGGATGAAATAAAGAACTGCACCTCTAACGAATTGCGCCTCGAAGCGAACTCGGCAGGACTGTCTGACAATGACAGAACGGAACATTTGTTGTCGACCGCCGGCAGCTTCATTATGGAGTTTGCCCGATCAAACAGTTAGCAATGCAGCCAGAAGCTTGGTGGAACACAGCGCAGCGGCGCGGCATGGAGTAGAGCTTGGTCCCTGTGGCGACGTGCCAACTTTCAATTGCAACGCACGCAAACACAGAACATTATATGAACAACCAGACAAGCTAGGATAACCGTCATGCACGATTTTGGGCTCCATCTTCCAGGCATTCTCCTGTCCTACGCCGCTTTTCTGCTCGCAATCGCAAGCCCGGGACCCAATATCCTGGCGGTTATCGGGACTTCGATGAGCATCGGTCGATCATCAGGCATGGCGCTTGCGATGGGTGTATCTGCAGGTTCATTTACCTGGGGTGTTCTCACGGCGTTCGGGCTGACAACTGTCGTGGCGAATTATGCCTGGGCGCTTTTTGCCATAAAGATTTTTGGCGGGTTCTATCTCTTGTGGCTGGCCTACAAGTCATTCAAGTCGGCTGCATCACCGCATGATATCGACGCCAAGGAGTTGGCAGGCGGCTACCGCACGCGAGCCGGGTATTTCAGGCGGGGTTATGTCATCCAGATGACCAATCCGAAGGCCGCCCTCGCCTGGATCGCCATCATTTCGCTGGGTTTGAAAGATGGCGCCCCGCTTTGGGTAAGCGCAGCCATCGTCCTTGGGACCTTTCTGTTATCCGTTGTCATCCACACGCTCTATGCCGCCGCATTTTCGACGCCTGCCATGGTTCGCATCTACGGAAAGGCGCGCCGGTCCATCCAAGGCGTGCTGGGCGCCTTCTTCGCCTTTGCCGGGCTGCGCATGCTCATCAACCGGAGTTGACCTGCCAATGACATACGTTGATCCACATGCGGCCAACCTGAATATCGGGTTTGTGGTCGCCATCCATCTTGTTGCGAAGGAAGGCGAAGGAGATGCCGTCGCAGGCATATTGCAGCAACTCGTCGCTCCGACCATGGCCGAGCCGGGTGTGAAGTTCTTCATGCCCTATCGGTCGCCAACCAATCCTTTGGCGTTTTTCGTATACGAGCTTTACGTGGACGAAGCAGGTTGGGATGCGCACAACAAGTCCGCTCATTTCCTCGCTGTTGTTGATGAGCTGGTGCAAAAGGTGGCGTCTCGTGAACGCGTGCCGTTCGTTCCATTCATTGCTGGATGAGAGCAAGTCCATGTGCCCAACGGGCAAGACCGTTGTTCTATGCCAAGGAAAGCCGTGATGCGCATTTCGTTTCTCCATACGGCGCAGGTCCATGTTGCGACATTCGACGGCATTTTTGCCGAGCTTGGGAGCGACGCACAACTGGTTCACCGGGTTGAGCCCAAATTGCTGGCGCGCGCACGCGCTCACAGCTTGGAGTCCGTCAGGGCTGACACAATGGACGCTTTGTCTGATCTTGCATCTGCCGATGCGGTCATCTGCACATGTTCGACGCTTGGGCCTTTGGCAGACATTTTTTTCTCAAGACGTCAAACATGTGTTTCGGATCGATCGCCCCGTGATGGAAGAAGCATGCCGCATTGGCGGCCGCATTCTTGTGGCGATCTGTCTTGAAAGCACGCGCGAACCAACACTCGCACTTCTGGAGCAGTGTGCAGCTCAGTTAGGCAAGAACATCGATGCCGAGATCCATTTGTGCGATGCCGCGTGGCCATTTTTTGAAGCTGGAGACATCGACGGATTTGCGAACAGCATTTCCCGGAGTGTCAGGGAAAGACTTGGCACGCCTGGGGGAAGCGATTGCATCGTGCTCGCTCAGGCATCAATGCGTGTTGCTGCGAGCAAACTCGAGGATGTGGGTATCCCGGTTTTGACCTCACCCTTGATGGCCGCAAAACGATCCATCCACATCGCCACTTATTCGCTGTAGCAGAAAAAACGCTGAGCGGACGCTGTTGCGAGGTGCGATGCTTGAGAACCCTGAGTTTCGCAATATGCGAATGACGGTTTTCTATGTTGAAAATGAACAACCACCGCAATGGGACCCATCTCTACCATTGTACATATTCGGGCATGCCGTTCTCGAAAACACGCCAATCTTATGAACATGTCTGGGCTGAGCCACGTTAATTCGTGCGGTGCGATCAACGATATCTTTCAAGCATCATTGGAACCATGTCGATCTATCGGCGTTAATGACCATACTCGCGTCATCCCGATTTTTCAGGCCACATATGCAACCCGTCCCAACTCAAAGATACACGCGTGACATCGAAAAAACGTCCTCGGCGCACAAGCTCGAAAGTCAAATGAAGTTGTCAGGCTCACGGGCAACTAAGTTGTCGCTGCACAGCATCAACATCACCATCAATGGCGCCCAGACCTCTCTCGAAATCCCCGCGTGGACGACCCTTCTCGATGCGTTGCGGCTGCGCGTAGGGCTGACGGGCACCAAGAAGGGCTGTGATCATGGCCAGTGCGGCGCATGCACGGTTCTGATCGATGGGCGACGGGTCGTCTCGTGCCTCACGCTTGCTGCGATGGTCGATGGAAGTCGCATCACCACCGTTGAAGGTTTGGCGGCGGCCGATGCGCTGCATCCGCTCCAGTCGGCGTTCGTTGAGCATGATGCCCTTCAGTGCGGCTATTGCACGCCCGGACAGTTGTGTTCCGCAGTCGGCCTGATCGCCGAGGGAGACGCAAAAACCCGTCAACAGGTCCAGGAGGGCATGAGCGGCAACCTCTGCCGTTGCGGTGCCTATCCGAATATCATCGATGCCGTGATGGACGTGCTCGGGCAGGAGCGTAGCCATGCGGCCGTTTGAACTGATCAGGGTCGAGACGGTCGGCGAGGCGATCGGCGCCCTGTCACGTTATCCCTCTGCAAAAATGATTGGGGGCGGCACCAACCTGATCGACCTGATGAAGCAGGACGTCGAAAGGCCGCCTGTGCTCATCGACCTGACACGATTGCCGATGGCGCAGATTTCAGTGCTTGAAGATGGGGCAATCAGCATCGGCGCTCTGGTGAGAAATGCCGATCTGGCCCGCGATGCACACGTGGCGCATGGGTGGCCGCTTCTGCAAGCCGCCCTGCTGTCGGGAGCATCGCCGCAATTGCGCAACATGGCCACAACGGCCGGCAACCTGCTCCAGCGCACCCGCTGCTCGTACTTTCACGATACAAGTTCGCCCTGCAACAAGCGCGAAATGGGGCAAGGTTGTTCCGCACGGGCGGGGCATCATCGTTATCATGCCATCTTCGGTGCGAGCGAACATTGCATTGCCACCCATCCCTCCGACATGTGCGTCGCGTTGGCAGCCCTTGAAGCAATCATCGTGGTGCATGGACCTGGCGGAGAACGCAGGATTGCATTCGCCGACTTTCATCTGCTGCCTGGTGACGAGCCATGGCGGGACACGGTGCTGGAGCGCGACGAGATCATCACGGCCATCGTGCTGCCGCCGAACCGGGCTACCGGTCACGACTACCTGAAACTGCGCGATCGACGGTCTTATGCGTTTGCTCTGGTGTCGGTTGCGTGCATGCTGGAGGTCGAAGACGGCCTTATTCGAACTGCGCGTATCGCGATGGGCGGCGTCGCGCACAGGCCTTGGCGGAACGTCGAGGCCGAAGCTGAATTGGTCGGCAAAGCGCCATCTCGCGACGTGTTTGCCGCGGCTGCCGCGACGTTCATGCGTGATGCGGAGCCTTTGCGGGACAACGCTTTCAAGATTGACCTTGGACAAGCGGCCATTGTCCGGTCTCTGGCTCGTGCGGCTGCGATGGAACCGCGCCTCGATGATCCAGCATTGGCACACAGGGCGCTGTCATGAACAAAGCAGCAATGATTGCGACGGCGCAAGTCGGCAAGCCTGTCTCACGCTATGACGGCGTCGCCAAGGTCACGGGTCAGGCTCGTTATGCTGCCGACTTTTCGGTGCCGGACCTGGCCCATGCGGTGGTCGCATCGGCTACAATCGCTCGCGGACGGATCACGAAACTGGAGACAGCCGCTGCAATGGCGGTGCCCGGCGTTCTGAAGGTCTATTCGCATCTGGCATGTCCCGACGTTTCGGCCCGTGACAAGTCATATCAAGATCAGGTCTCACCACCCGGTTCGCCTTTCAGGCCGTTTCGGGATGATGTTGTCCACTTCGATGGCCAGCCGGTCGCGCTGGTGGTGGCCGACGATTTCGAGACGGCTCGCTATGCAGCCAGCCTGATCGACCTTGCCTATGCCGTTGAGACGGCGGCGGCCGCGTTGTCGGCTGGCGGCGATGAACCCTATGCACCGCCAAAAAAGCGGTTCGGCATGAAAGGACCGCCCAAGGCACGGGGTGACGCAAAAGCGGCACTGGGCATGGCCGCAGTGCGGGTCGATGCTGTTTTTGAAACACCGCCGGCTTTCCATCATCCGATGGAAATGCACGCGACCACGGCCATCTGGCTGTCGGACACCAGCATTCACGTGCACGACAAGACCCAGGGCGCACAGAACAGCCAGAACTACATTGCCGCCATTTTCGGCTATCCGAAAGAGGATGTGATTGTCGAATCCCCTTTCATCGGCGGCGCTTTCGGCTCGGGCCTGCGCCCGCAGTATCAACTCTTTCTGGCCGTGCTGGCAGCGCGGGATCTGAAGCGCTCCGTGCAGGTGATGCTGACCCGCGAACAGATGTTCTCGATGGGACATCGACCTGAAACTCATCAGACCGTGTCAATGGCGGCAGATTCATCAGGTCAGGTCAGCGCAATCCTGCATGATGCGGTCGCTGCAACATCCCGCTTCGAAGACTATCAGGAAGACGTCGTGAACTGGGCCGAGGCTCTCTACGCAACGCCTGCGTCCGAGTATGGCTACAAGCTGTCGAAACGCGACATCGCCACGCCCAGTGACCTCCGGGCTCCGGGTGGCGGGCTTGGTGTGTTCGCGCTCGAAAGCACGGTCGATGCGTTGGCCAACGCCGCCGACATTGACCCGCTGCTGTTCCGCCAGACAAATCTGTCCACGCGCGATCAGGCTGAGGATCGACCTTTCTCTACCCGTGAACTCAGCCGCTGCCTGGCGGAAGGTGCGGACGTTTTTGGCTGGAACCAGCGATCACGAACATCTGACCCCAACGATCCCGTCAAACGTGGATCGGGGGTTGCGACGGGCATCTGGGAGGCGAATGTCGTTCCGACCAACGCTCTTGCGCGCTGGCAGCCGGATGGCCGCATCGAGATCGAAACTGCGATGGCTGACATCGGCACGGGCACCTACACCATATGCCAGCAGGTCGCAGCCGATGTGCTGGACGTGCCTCTTGCCATGGTTTCTGTCCGGCTGGGTGACTCGCGTCTGCCGACGGCGCCTGTCGAGGGAGGCTCGTTTGGTGCGGCTTCCGTGACTGCTGCGGTGGAAGCAGCCTGCAAAGCCCTTAAGGCGAAAATGCTCAAGGCCGGGATCGACACATCGAATGACATCGAAGGCGTTCCGCGAAATGCGCCCCTGGAAGCAGAAGGCGGGAGCGACCCGTACTACCTGAATACGGCAAAAGCGCTGCTCGGATTCAAATCGACCTCCAGTTTCGCCCACAGTGCAGTGTTTGCTGAGGTCGCGGTGGACGTGGATCTGGCCGCCATTCACGTGGAGCGCATCGTTGTGGCTGTCGACGCGGGGCGCATCCTAAACCCGAAGACGGCACGGAGCCAGATCATCGGCGGCGTGATCTGGGGTCTGTCCATGGCTCTTCATGAAGAAGCCGTGCATGATCACCACACGGGGCGGCTCGCAACGCGATCCTTGGCAGATTATCACATTCCCGCCTCGGCAGACATTCCCGAGATCGAGGTCATCTTCATCGAAAAGCCGGACACCGATCTCAATCCGCTTGGCGTCAAAGGCCTTGGCGAAATCGGCCTCGTGGGCACGGCCGCCGCGATCGCGAATGCCGTCCATGACGCCATTGGTGTTCGCATGACCACACTTCCGATCACGCCAGACAGACTTCTTCAGAAGATGGCTTCAATGGCCCAATCCAGACGGGGATAGGCGACAAGGACATCCGCCTGGACCATAATTTCTCCAGACATTCCCGCCGCTACAGCGTGTGAAGATTCCGCTGTCTGCCCGCGTCAATCCCGGTTCTGGCCGCAGTGCCAACGGTGTGAAGGATCTGCGACACAGGGATTGTCACCGACCATTTGACCCCGTCTGGCTCAAACTCAAGAGACGATTCTCCAGACAAGGCCGCCTTAACCAGACGGTTCATGACGGTGTGACCAAATCCGGTCCGCTTGGGTTTGGCCACTGGCGGCCCTCCATGTTCCTTCCAAACGACGGCGAATACTTTTTCGTCGCCGATGCCGTCCTCGATCCGCCAGCGGAGAGCGATGTGTCCACCTGGTATGGACAAGGCGCCATACTTGGCAGCGTTGGTCGACAGCTCATGCAGAGCAAGCCCGAGGTTCTGTGCGGCATCGGGCAAAAGAGCCAGATCGTCTCCGGTGATCTTGATGCGGTCTCCATTCTTGCCCATGACGGCTGAAGTTTGGGTGCGCACGAGTTCAAGCATCGAGGCACTGCTCCAGTTCTCCTTGATCAGCAGATCCAAGGATCCTGCGATGGCCGTGATGCGCTTTGCGAGACCTTCGCTGAACGCCTCCACAGACACCGAATCACGCGCTGTCTGCCGTGCGATGGCCTGGACAACTGCAAGGATATTCTTTGTCCTGTGAGTCAATTCGCCCATCAGGAAGCGGACTTGCTCGTCACGCCTCACCCGCTCCGTGATATCACGCGTCGTGCCGAGAAGAGTCCTGGCTGGAATAACATCACCGAGCGTTCGCCCACGCGCGGCCAGCCACCTTTCATCACCATCATCGGCACGAATGATGCGGAAGTCGACTTCGAAAGTGCCAGCGCTGTCGAGTTGCTGCAGCTGACTGATCTGTAACGCAAAATTATCGCGATCTCTCACATCTATCATCTCGAAGATTTCGTCGAGCGATGGCGCGTCGGGAGCCGTTATCCCCCACAGACCGAACATCCTTTCGTCCCAAGTGTTCTTTCCTGTGAAAAGATCCTTTTCCCAGGTGCCTATTTCACCGGCATCAAGCGCCAGCGAGAGGTGTTCTGCCGTTCGAGCCAATCGGTTCTGGATGAGCCGTTCATCGGTGATGTCGATATGAACCCCGACCCATTCGATATTTTCGCCCTTGGCATTGACGACCGGGATGGCCTGCACCGAGAAAAGACGCCATTCGCCATCATCGCGCCTGACACGATGTTCGATCGAAAAGGGGCAAACCTGAAAATTGGCCTCACGCCACGCACTGAGCGTGGGCTGCACGTCGTCTTCATGGACAGCTTTTGACCAACCTAGGTGTGTGGTCCCGGAATGAGGTGGTGCGGGTTGATCTTGAAGATTGACGGGTCTTTCGTCCAGGCCTCGCAGATGACCTGATAAGGGGTTCGCCATCGCAGGGCCTTGAGATGCTTGGCGAAGTTGCGGGCAGCAACAAAGGCCAGGACATGGGCCTTCAGGCTTTCCAGGTCGTCGTAGTGGTAAACCTTCACGGTGGCGTCCTTGATCGTGCGGTTCATCCGCTCGGCCTGGCCGTTGGTCCAAGGATGATAGGGTTTGGTCAGGCGGTGCTCGATACCGTTTTCGATGCAGACGCGGCCGAAGATATGGCCGCCGGGTGAGCCGTGACCTTGGCTATCGCGATACTTGGGCAGGTCGGCGAAGGCCATGCCGTTGTCGGTGAGCACGGTGTGGATCTTGTAGGGGAAGACCTCGACCACATTCCTGAGGAAGTCTGATCCAGCCATTTTGCCGGCTTTGTCGTGGAACTCGACGTGGGTGAACTTCGAGACCCGGTCGATCGCCAGAAACATTATCAGCTTGCCGTCGGCGTGCCGCAGCTCTGCGCTGTCGATGTGGACGTAGCCGATCTCGTAGGTCTTGAACCGCTTGCGCTGCTCTTTGGTCTCCTCGACCGGCAGACGGGAGATGCCATGGCGCTTGAGGCAGCGGTGCAAGGCGCTGCGCGTGAGGTTGGGGATAGTGTCCCTCAAGCTGCCCAACACGTCATCCAACGGCAGAAGCGTCTTCTGCCGGAACGCCACCACAATGGCTTCTTCGGCCGGTGTCAGCACCGTACTCTTCGGCACCTTGGGTCCCATCGGCGCATCGGCCGTCGTGGTCCGGCTGCGCCACTTATTGACCGTCTTTGGGTTCAGGCCGTAGCGAGCGGCAAGGAACCGGGTGCTCTCTTGCGACGCTTGGAACTCGGCTCGAAGACACGGCGTCGTGCGGGCGCTGCCGTGAAGAACACTTGCCATAGGGCATCCTCCTCCTGACGACTCAGGGTCAATGATGCACCATCACAATCTGGGACTACACACCTAGATGCCTGTACTCGTCAAACGTCTGGCCAGTGAGTTTGCCCCAAGCTTCCTGCTCAACCAACATTTCGCCAGACGCGCTGGTCGTCCACAAAACACCGCGAACGGCTTTGATGGCTGCGTTGAAACGCAGTTCGCTCTGCTGGAGCAATTCCCGATCTGTCAACGACATACAACTTGGCCTCTTTGAGTGAAGCTCGTTCGTCGTTGATTTCTGACACGAGAATTGCAGCTTAGGGCAATTTGGCGAAACCCCGAAGTTTTAAATGATATGTCATACAATCGAGGTGGCGCGGTTTGACTGAACTCAAGCCAAAGTTCTCAACAACGGTTCACGCGCCCACTGACGCGTTGCAGCGGCAGCAACAAAGGCAGCGCTGTTCTTGCCGATTTCGATCACGCCGTTATCTCGACTGATGCCAGCTTTCTCGATCAACCGGGTGGCGTGTGGCGTAAACCCGATGGCTTTCAGATGACCGAACGCATCACGCACGAAATCGATAGCCGCTGCCTCGTCCAAAAGCGCATCACAGCCGCTTTCGGACACAACAAGAACCACGGCGTCGAACAAAACTGATGGTGAACCTGCAAGGTGACCGTCAACTTTGACCATTTTTCCGCTGCTGAGCTTCACGCCCCCAATTTTTGGAGAGATGACTTTCACGGTTGCGCCAGCGTTCTCCACGGCCTCTTTGACATGGGAGAACACGGCTGCGTCGCCATCATCGGTCAACAGCAACGCAATGCAGCGTCCCTTGAGCGACGGAGGATACTTGTCGATAAGCCTCAGGCTGGCTGAGCTGGCCATGTCGAAGGCCTCGCGAACCGCAGGTGACGCCTCAGGCAAATTCATTCCCAGCCCATCGGCGACACGCGCAGCAAGGGCTTGGTCGACATTGAGGAGATTGCCGACAATTCGCACCCGCACATGCTCCATTGTTACCTTCGACAACTCAAAGACCAGCGCGCTGGCAAGATGAGCCTGTTCGGTTGTCGATTGGGACCGGAAGAACATGCGAGCCTGGGAGTAGTGATCAGCGAATGTTTCGGCGCGCCATCTCACTTTCTCACCGCTCACCGTGCCCGGGAAGGACCTGAAACCACCTTTTGAATCTTCGCGCGGACCTGCCTCTTCAGACGCCTTGCTCAGGCTGTTGGGTTCATAGTTGGCCCGCCCCTGCGGTATGTGAGATTGCATCTGGCCATCGCGCTGAAAGTTCTGAAAGGGGCATCCTTTTGGCCGATTGATGGGAAGCTGATGGAAATTGATCGTGCCCAGACGCGATAGCTGTGTGTCCTGATAGGAAAACAGCCTGCCCTGCAGAAGCGGATCATCAGAAACATCGATGCCCGGCGGCATGTTGGTCGGCAAGAAAGCGACCTGCTCGGTTTCGGCAAAGAAGTTGTCAGGGTTGCGGTCGAGAACCAGTTTTCCCACGATCTGAATAGGAACCAGTTCCTCCGGGATGACCTTCGTCGCATCGAGAATATCGAATGGCAACGCATCAGCTTCTTCCTGGGTCAACAACTGCACGCCGAACTCCCATTCAGGAAACTCGCCTGCATCAATGGCTTCGAAAAGGTCACGGCGATGATAATCTGGATCGGCCCCGGCGATCTTGACTGCCTCATCCCATAGTGTCGACTGCAGGCCCAGTTTCGGCCGCCAGTGGAACTTCACGAACGTTGCCTCACCGTCATCATTGATGAGCCGGAATGTGTTGACGCCGAACCCCTCAATCATTCGCAGTGAGCGTGGAAGCGTGCGATCCGACATCGCCCACATCACCATGTGGGTGGACTCCGGCATCAAGCCGATAAAGTCCCAAAAAGTATCATGCGCGCTGGCAGCCTGGGGATAGCCCCTGTCGGCCTCCATTTTCACCGCATGGATAAGGTCCGGGAACTTCATGGCGTCCTGAATGAAAAAGACCGGGATGTTGTTTCCCACCAGATCCCAGTTGCCTTCGGTGGTGTAGAACTTGACTGCGAAACCCCTCACATCCCGAGGCGTGTCAACAGAGCCCGCTCCACCCGCCACGGTTGAAAACCGCGTGAAGACCTCGGTCTTCTTGCCGACCTCCGTCAGAATTTTCGCCCGGGTAAATTTGGCGAGTGACGCGGTCAATTCGAAATAGCCATGCGCCGCCGACCCGCGTGCATGAACGATCCGCTCGGGGATGCGCTCATGGTCGAAATGCTGGATCTTCTCGCGCAGGACAAAATCTTCAAGCAGGCTTGGACCTCGGGTTCCGGCCTTCAGCGAACTCTGGTTGTCGCTGATCGGCACGCCGTGATTGGTCGTCAACCGGTCAACATCGCCACGCGCAGTTTGATGCAGCTCACCGCCGATCCCGATCATCTCCCCAACGGAAGATTGTGGTTTTGCCCGCTTCGTTGTCATCGCGACGCTCCTTACCCAGGCAGCACTCACACCAACGTCTGGCGGGCCACACGTCCGTCAACGCAAAGCGGGCAGACCGGTTCCGCTGCCAAGGGCAGATCGTGCATGTCCAGTGAATCATGGATTTTGGCGATTTGCAGTTGTTTCAAACACACCAGTCAAAACAGACAGCTAGATGTCGTCATCCGACTGATCGGACACATCAATCTTTATTTTGCATAAGTGCGTTATTCGCGTCACTATACCATTGTATTTTCTGATCCTCAATTGGCCAGGTCTGCGGCTATAAAGACGCGTGCCAGGGATCCGTCCCGGTACGATGTCACTATTGCTTTGATTGGTGTTGCAACACCGTGTCAGACAGGGCCTTGATACCCTCATTGGCGCCCTGGTCCTTTTTCAGCACACGTTCGTGCAGGATCTTGGTGGCGGCGTATGTCGTCCAATCGAAGTCCGTCGCTATGGAAGCGGTGCTCATGGTCGATTCCATCCGGATTGCTTCGGGCTTCTTGCCGTCATTTGTGACCCCAAGAACATTTGCGACTCCAACAAATTTGTCATGAACCCCGGCGCGCCACGCACCAGCGCGCCAGTGCCGGGCTCGAATGGTCGAGCTATAATCTCATGCGATATGTTTTTTCGACGACACGGGTAGATATATTCAGCGCCGCATCTGTCTGTAATTGCTACAGTACTTGTGGATCAGCCCATGATTATGGCGAATCCATGAATAGGTCCTGTCACGGTAATCACATATCCGGCTTTATATTTAGTCAGCACAATCGGGGCAGATATTTCCGGAACCAAAGGACTTAATGGACGTTTCACTCTCGAGTATCTGAACGGTCTTGCCGGAGATCAGATGTCCACATTCTCGAGGAGGACTTCATGTTGAAGACATATACGCTCATGTTGGCAGCGACCATTGCAACGATCGGGGCCGCTATGGCCCAGCAGCCACCCGCCAATCCCAACGCACCGTCGAACCCGGCTGTTTCGAGACCTGGTCCATCCGCTCCGATGGCGGCGCCGGGAGCCAACAGCTTCACAGAGGCCCAGGCCAAATCCCGTCTCGAAAATCAGGGTTTCACCGGCGTCACGCCTCTCGTGAAAGACGCTGACGGCGTTTGGCGCGGCATGGCGACGAAAAGCGGTCGCAGCCTGAACGTTGCCGTCGATTACCAGGGCAACATCGTTGAGAAGTGACGACCGCGCTCTTTCACAATTTCAATTCAGGAGACCAAAATGACAACCAATATCTCGCGACTGTACGATACCAATGCCAAAGCCCAACTGGTCATGGCCGACCTCAAGACGGCCGGTATTCCGGATGATGACATCAGCTTGATCGCCAACAGCGGTGAAGGTGCTGAATCAATGCCGGACGCTGCCGAAGGCGCTGCATCCGGTGCCGGTATCGGCGCGGCTGTGGGTGGTGGCGCAGGCCTGCTGACCGGACTTGGCATCATGGCCATTCCCGGCGTTGGTCCGATCGTCGCCGCCGGTTGGATCGCCGCGACCATGACGGGCCTTGTCGCTGGTGCCGTGACCGGTGCGGCCGCCGGCGGTATTGTCGGCGCATTGACGGACAATGGCGTGGATGAGCGCGATGCGCATGTCTATGCCGAGGCCATCCGCAGGGGCGGTTCACTCGTCCTGGTCAGGACCGATGACGAGCGCCGCATGGCCGTGGAAAACGTCCTCGATCGTCACGCGCCCGTGGCTCTGGCTGAGCGCCGGACCATGTACGAAGGCGAAGGCTGGAAGGGCTTCGATGCCAAGAGCGAGCCATACGCCCGGACAGATGCCGGCTCGGTCCGCTCGACCCGCGCAATGTGAACGTGGCTCCCTGAACAATCTGAAGATGGCCTTGGCGTGAGATCGCTGAGGCCATTTTTTTGATCAAAAGCGTCGATGCATCAACTCACGGCAGGCCCAGGTGAGCGATGATTTATCGTTGTGATAGTGCCAAGGAACTTTGGACTTACTTGGACGTTTTCCTGAAATGGCCGTATTTTTCATTTCTGGCCGGAGGATGTCATCATGAACGGAATTGTTTATCTAGTCGGATTGGTGGTGGTCGTCCTGGCGATCCTCTCCTTCCTCGGCCTCCGTTGAGGCCTTTGTCATGGACACATTGAAGACTGTTTCCGCCGTACCCCTTGCCGCCGCAGACGCTCAACATGATCGCAGTTATGTCGACTGGGGCGCGATCGCAGCAGGCACGGTCATCGCATCGGCCATCACTCTTGTATTGGCTGGCTTCGGCGCGTCGCTGGGACTGTCTCTGACATCGCTTTCCGGCACAGGCATGTCCGGTGTCGGCTTGAGCATTGCTGCCGGCCTGTGGGTTTTGTGGGTTGCAATCACGAGCATGGTCGCGGGCTCTTACGTGACCGGACGCATGCGCCGGCGCGCTGGCGACGCGAATGAGCAAGAGGTCATTGTGCGAGATGGCGCGCATGGCCTGGTGGTTTGGGCATTGTCAGCCATTGTCGGCGCCATGCTTGCCGCCAGCGCTGTGTCAGGGATAGCGAAAACAGGGGCTGAGATTGCTCGGACGGCGACGTCCGCAGTGTCCACAGTGGCAGGTGCATCATCCGACTATGCCATCGATGTGCTGACCCGCAGCGAAACATCCGCCACCCCGCTGGACGAGGCGACCAAGCAGCAGATCGGGCGCATCTTGTCTCGGTCGGTTGTCGACGGGCAGATCAATGCCGATGATCGCGCTTACCTGACCCGCACGATTGCTGCCCGCAGCGGAATTGCGCAGGCCGAAGTTGAGCGCCGCATCGACAGCACCGTTGCGCAAGCGAAAGCGACGGCAGAGCGGGCACGTCTTGCAGCGGAAACAGCACGTCGTATCGGTGTGTTGATCGCCTTCCTGACGGCTGCGGCAATGGCCATCGCAGCCGCTGCCGCATGGTGGGGTGCAGGCGTTGGCGGTCGTCACCGCGACGAGAATGTTGATCTCTCGCATTTCACGCGTTGGTAAGGAGGCAAACATGGGACGAGGAATCTTGCTTTGGATGCTGGGAATACCGATCCCGATCATCATTCTGCTGGCACTGTTTCGGTAAAAGGGTGTCACATTGAACACCAAGCGCGGATGGGGGCTGATGCCCCCATCCTGATTTTCGTTTTTCGCAAGAGCGCTTGCGATGTGGCTGGTGTCGAGAGCACAACCAAAGACGGGATCTTTTTCTTGAAAGCCTGACATCTCTCCCAAGCAGAGGAAGGCGCAGGTGTCAGGCAATCAATCTCAGCGCTGGATGCGTGCGACGCAAGTCCGCAAGATCAAGGCAGGCGATAATTTGCTCAGCATGTCAGTCGCTTCACGGCCCAAGGATCGCGATGTAGTGCGTCTTCCAGGAAAAGATGAACGACAATACAATTTAATAATACATATAGTTATATACATATTTGCTTGTTTCTTGACGCATTCAGCTATCGCGCAGAACGTACCATTTCCACCAAATCGGCCTGCAAACCTTTTGCCGACCGCGCCCTCTCAGGTTGGGGCGGTAGTGAAACCTGGGAACGGACCAAACGCTGCCACTGATCTGCCCCTTCCGAATAACTCGGAGTGCCTGTCAAAGCTCGCTTCGCTGGGATTGACTACAGCAGTCGTTTCCAAGCCGGTGGGTGACAACATTGCTTGTCAGGTTAGCGATCCCGTTCGGCTGTTGACGATGCAATACAGGGATCGGATGTTGAACTTCCGCGATCGTCCGATACTCGACTGTCGAGCCGCTCATGCCCTTGTACAATGGTTGCGCGAGGTCGTTCTGCCTCTCGCTGAGATCAAACTCGGATCTCCTGTTACAACGTTTGAAACGGGTCCAGGCTTCGAGTGCCGCAACAGGAACCGGGCTGCGACGGGCAAGCTAAGCGCACATGCAACCGGTCTCGCCTTGGACATCGCCAGAATTGGGTTTGCGGACAAGACTACCCTTGTTGTCGAGAAGCCAGAAGGTGAAGCGCAAAAGCAGTTTCTGGAAACGATGCGCAGATCAGCCTGCGGATGGTTCACCACCGTATTGGGACCAGGTTCGGATGCAGCACATTCTGACCATCTGCACCTTGATGTTGAACTGCGAGGGTCGGGCGGCACGGGTCGCTACTGTCAATGACAGTGCAGCCAGAAGACGGTGATGAAGCTTCTGAAATGGGTCATTTCACCTGTCCAGCTTGCACCGCTGGCTTGCACGGGCCTGTTTCGCGTTCACATTGAGTGTTTACGCACTACATGTCTGGGTGGCGTTTCTCGGCGCGAGGAAACGGAACTCCGACCTTTTCAACATGTCCCAGGCGCGTTGGGTAGCGGCTGTCATGTGATCTGTTCTTTCAGTGGAAAGGGATGCGCGTTTCACGTGCGGCTCGAATTTTCGATGAATTACGCTGCGGCTCCCTTTTCCACCGGCGACCGCGCGTCGGCAAGAAGATCGGCAAGAAGGATACCCGCAAACTTCTGAATGATGCGATCTTCAGCACTTGCATCTGAGTGAAGAACATCCATATACCATCTACACGGATGGATAAAAATGGCGGCTGACATCACCCCGTTCAGAGCGAAACTCCTCGAGAACGAGAAGATCACGATCAATCTCGGTTTTGTCGATCTGGGCCGCATCGATCTGCTGGTGCAGGAAGGGTTTTATTCCAACCGCACCGATTTCATCCGGACCGCGATCCGCAACCAACTGGGTGCACAGGCCGATGCTGTCAGCCAATCAGTTGCGCGGCATACGTTCGAGCTCGGCCTGCATGACATCACCGCCGATGATCTTGAGGCTGTGCGAGTGGCGGGGGAACAACTGCACCTCAAGGTTGTTGGGCTGGTGCGTATTTCATCCGATGTATCGCCGGAGCTGGCGCTCGCCACCATTGGCTCGATCACCGTGCTGGGCGCACTCCAGGCCAGCCCATCCATCAAGGCCGTTCTAGGCCAGCGCATCCGCTGAGGCTGCACCACCACAGGACACGATCATGACCAGCCGATTTTTGACCGCGATGCGGAAAGCCACCGCGGTGACGCGGGCGTTCAACCCCGTCGGGGCAACGCGGCTGATCCAGGCCGCCCTGCACCGTGCAGGTTCCAACGGTTCAGGCATGAAGACCTGGACCGAGGCGCAGGGAGCGAGGCGAATAGCGGTGGAAGCAGCGAAACGCGAGGCCCTTGGCGATGTTGCACCCGAAGCGCGCCCTATCAGTGGCGACTTCACAATGCGATCGTTCCGATGTGCCGCTGGCGCACGAGACTACAAGCTCTTCGTGCCTGCCAATGGAGATGCTCCCAAACGAGGTCTTATCATCATGCTCCATGGCTGCACGCAGAATCCGGATGATTTTGCCGCAGGCACAGGCATGAACGCGGTCGCCGAGCGAGATGGCCTTATTGTTGCCTATCCAGCCCAGACCCGTGCCCACAACGCATCGAGTTGCTGGAACTGGTTTCAGACCGGCGACCAGATCAGGGACAAAGGCGAGCCGGCAATTCTGGCGGGCATTGCACGCGAGTTGATGGCGGAGTTTGGTTTTGTCCGCGATGAGGTGTTCATCGCAGGGCTGTCTGCCGGAGGTGCAATGGCGGTGATCATGGCAGAAACCTATCCGGATGTATTTTCGGCGGTCGGCGTCCATTCCGGTCTTCCGTACCAATCGGCCAGCAACGTGATGACGGCTCTGACCGCGATGCGCGGGCGGGCGCGAAGTCGCCCTGCAGCACTGGCCAGCACCGTTTCTGAACCGTACCCGACGCGCACGATCGTGTTCCATGGCAGCGCAGACAAGACGGTTCATCCGTCAAATGCCATGGGCATTGTCGACGATGCGAATTCGAGCGAAACAGGTGCGGTGCCGGTGACGGAGACCGGTGTCATCAACGGCAAGCGGTTCACCCGCATGATCATTCCGGGACCAGATGGGAAAACCATGGTCGAGAACTGGACCATCGATGGGGCGGGCCATGCCTGGTCAGGCGGCAGCACCGCAGGGACTTTCGCTGATCCGCTGGGACCAGATGCGTCATCCGAAATAGTCCGGTTTTTTCTTGCCGGGTAACGTGTGGCCTTGGACTTGGACCCGCCAAAAATCACCCTGCTGAGGTCGTCTTGGGCTTGAGGCAGAGAACGAACTTCCGATCTCGATCAATGTCCCGGTGATGTCCCTTACATCAATCCCTTGAAGTGAATCGCCCCGAGGCTTCCAGATGCCTCGGTTTGCGCCATGTGACGACGAACGCTCATTGACACGCGTCAAAGTAAACTTTGCGCCGACGTGATGAATTCAGTTCGCAAAGCCGTCGTTTCGGAGGCGCATTTCGATAAAGACGGTGAAGCGAAAACGTGGACCTCACAAGCGTGTTTCATCCTCATGAAGAAGTCGTTCCTGAAATTCGCCTTGGTAGCGATTGTCGTGATCCTGATAGCTGGCAGCGGCCTTTACGCCGCCTCCAATCGACCTGTCGACGTGAAGGTGGCTTCCGTCCAGACAAATGTGCCCATTCGCGTTTTCGGACTTGGAACGGTCGAAGCACGTATCTTATCGAAGATCGGCTTCGAGGTCGGCGCCACCCTCGTCGAACTCAAGGCAGATCATGGAGACCGCGTCAGAAAGGGTGACGTTCTGGCGCAACTCAGCCTGGGCGAACAGGAAGCGAAGGTCGCCAGAGCAAGTGCGAACGTTCTCAGCAGCGAAGTGGGCATCGGCAGGGCGGAAGCGAATTTCGAGAAAGCAAGCGCAGTCTTCGCCCAGAAGCAGGAAGCCAATCGGCGCAAGCAGACACTGGCGGATCGACACATCGTCTCGGAGCAAACCGCCGAAGAGGCAGTGCGCGACGAAGCCGTCGCCAGTGCGGACGTCTCGGTGGCACGAACCGAGATCGCCGTGGCGAGAGCGATGCTGGCCGATGCGCGCGCGCAACTCCGTTTCGAGCAGACGATGCTGCAGCACCGGACGCTGGTGGCCCCTTATGACGCATTGGTCGTGGAGCGCCACAAGGAGCAGGGCACTGTCATCAAGCCGGGAGATCCCATCTTCACGCTGATCGCAGCAGACACGTACTGGGGGCTCGCCTATGTCGATGAGGCACGCGCCGGCTATATTGATGAGGGCCAGAAGGTCGATGGCAGGATGCGTTCCCGGCCCATGGAGACCTTCACGGGCCAGGTCGTCCGCATCGGATTGGAAAGTGACCGCGTGAGCGAGGAGCGACGGGTTTATGTCAAAGGCAACAATCCGCCCTCGCGCCTGCACCTGGGAGAGCAGACCGAATTCTGGATCACGGTCGCCACGCTGGATACAGCGCTCTTCGTGCCGGAGGCTGCTGTTCACGGCTATGATGGTCGGCAAGGGACGGTCTGGACAGTCGAGGCCGGCCGCCTTCAGCGCCGGCTCGTCGGCTTTCGCCATCGCACCGAGGACGCCTCACTCGAAATTGTCAGCGGTCTGCCCGAGAAGGCTGAGGTGGTGACGTCAGTTGTCGCGGGCCTGAAGGAAGGGCGGCTGGCGCGCGTGACCGCCGAACCCACCGCAAGCGCGGGCAGGCCGGCACGATGAACCTCGCCTACCGCGACATCCGCCATGGATTGTTCAGGTTCCTCCTGACCTGTGTCGGGCTTGGGCTGTTGCTCGGCGTGGTGCTTGCCATGATCGGCATCTATCGCGGCCTTGTCGTCGATGCATTGACGATTGCGCGCTCGCCGGGCATCGATCTGTGGGTGGTGGAGGCGAAGACGCGCGGCCCCTTCGCCGAGGCCTCGCGCATTCCGGGCGACACGCGCGAAGCCATCGCGCGGATCGCCGGCGTCGCCGCAGCAGGCAGCATCACCTACCAGACAGTCGAAACCGATGATCGGAACGGAAAGCTGCGGCTCTACGTCATCGGCTTCGAGCCGACACGGCCCGGCGGCCCACCCGACATCATCGAGGGGCGCCACATCGGCCGCAGCCATTTCGAGTTGGTTGCCGACCGCACCAGCGGGCTGGAGCTTGGGGCCAGGATTGCACTTGGCCGCAGCATGTTCACGGTCGTGGGATTGACGCAGCATCAGGTCGCATCCGGTGGTGACCCTGCCGTGTTCATCACCTTGCTCGACGCGCAGAAACTGCAGTTCGACCTCGACCCGCCGGCAGCCCGCATCCAGCAGGCGCGCGGTGCGTCGGGCGCCGGCCGCGACACGGTCAACGCCGTCGTCGCCCGTCTCACGCAGGGCGCTTCGTCCGACTCTGTCTCGCAAACCGTGCGGCGCTGGAAGCACCTCGCCGCCATCACCCAGGAACAGCAGGAGTTGATCCTCACGCGCTCGCTCGTCGATCGGGCGCGGCGTCAGATCGGCCTGTTTACATCACTGCTGCTTGCAGTCTCTGCGGTGATCATCGCACTCATCATTTACACCATGACGATGGAGAAGCTGAAGCAGATCGCCACCTTAAAGCTTATTGGCGCGCCAGACCGCACGATCATCGGCATGATTGTGCAGCAGGCGCTGGCGCTCGGTTTTATCGGCTTCGTGACCGGGGCTGTGCTGATCGTCAACATCAAGGACTTCTTCCCGCGCCGGGTCGTTCTGGAGCCCGACAACATCGCCATTCTCGCGTCGATCGTTTTCGCCGTGTGCCTGCTGTCGAGCGCGCTGGGTGTCCGCGCAGCGCTGAAGATCGATCCGGCCACGGCACTCGGGGGGTAAGATGGCCAGCGCTTCCGATGCCCGGGCACTCGTGCGCGTGACCGATGTCTCGAAGCATTTCGGTGACGGCGAGGCCCGCGTCGACGCGCTGCGGGACGTGTCGATCGAGGTTCACCCGGGTGAGCTCGTCGCGCTGCTCGGACCATCGGGTTCGGGCAAGACAACGCTTCTCAACGTCATCGGCTGCATCATCGATCCGTCTTCCGGATCGATGATGCTTGACGGAGAGCAGGTGCTTCAGGATGGCCGCTGGCTGCGTTCGGATTTGCGGAAGCTGCGGCTCGACAAGATCGGGTTCATCTTCCAGTTCCACAATCTCATCCCGTTCCTGAATGCCACCGACAATGTCGCGCTTGTCCTGCAACTGGCCGGCGCCAACGCCGCCACGGCGCGTCGGCGTGCCGTCGAATTGCTTGACTATCTTGAAGTGGGGCACCGCAAAGCTTCGATGCCGTCCAAGTTGTCGGGCGGCGAGGCGCAGCGCGTTGCCATTGCGCGCGCGCTTGCCAATAGCCCCCGGATCATCCTTGCCGATGAACCCACGGCAGCGCTGGACTCCAAGCGTGCCGGCATCGTCATGGACCTGCTCCGGAAGCTCGCTGTGGAGCAGCAATCCGCGATCATCGCGGTCACGCATGATGAGAAGATCTTCGACCGGTTCGACCGCATCCACACTCTGCGCGACGGCCGGATCGATGCTGCAGCCGGAGCACGCATCGTCGATCACCCCGACGGCGTTGGGCCTGCACGCGTTCAGGCAAGTCCGCCTGCACCTTGCGGTGGGTCGTAGTTGCAAGCCCAATTCATTTCAAGAAGGCGACGGAGATTTTGACATGCCGCAAGACATGTCAGGCATAACCCAATTCACGCCGGTCGCTTCACTGTTCGGAGGTGCGCTGATCGGCCTCAGCGCCGTTCTGCTGATGTGGCAGAATGGGCGCATCGCGGGCGTCAGCGGCATCGCCGTCAGGTTGTTCCCGCCCTATACGGATCAGGAACTGCCGGGCCGGGTCGCCATGATTGCAGGGCTCGTCGCCGCGCCGCTGGCCTGCGGCCTCGTCACCAGCGCCAGTCCTGTGCCGACAATCACGAGCAGCTTGCCGCTTCTGGTGGTTGCCGGTCTTGTCGTCGGCTTCGGCTCGGTCTGGGGCCTTGCCGGCGTTTGCCCCGGCCCGGCCTTCACGGCGCCGACCAGCGGTTTGCCGGCAGTGCTCTTCATCGCGGCGATGCTGGTCGTCATGCTGGCAGCCAGAACCCTTGCGAGCAGGCCTGCGGCACCCGCCATGACCCCGCTTTTTGGCCGCCAGATGGCCTGCAGCCACAACTGAACCCGTCTCTACAACCCCATGCCGCGAGATCAGGCGCAGTTGCAGGCATCCAAAAATCTGCGCCACCGCAAGGAAACGCGTTTCCCCGCGCAGCATCATGATCAGCGTGCCAGCGACTGAAACGGTCGCGTGGGCCGACCGGGAGGTTGCCATGACAGCCGTACCATCCAGCAACACCGAACTGCTCGACACAGTTTCCCGAAGATTGCCTGCATCGCGTAGATCGAAGGCTCTTGGCCTTCCGCTGCTCACCGCATTGGTGGTCGGTTCGATGATCGGAGCTGGCGTCTTCAGCTTGCCGCAGAACATGGCTGCGAAGGCCGGACCTCTGGCGATCCTGATCGGCTGGGCGATCACCGGCGTTGGAATGCTGGCGCTGGCTTTCGTCTACCAATCGCTTGCATTGCGCAAACCCGCTCTCGATTCCGGCCCTTATGCTTATGCCCGCGCCGGTTTCGGTGATTTTGTTGGTTTCAACAGCGCATGGGGCTACTGGCTGAGCGCCTGGATCGGCAACGTCTCCTATGCGGTCGTCCTGTTCGGCGCATTGTCCTATTTCGTGCCGGCTTTCGGCGAGGGCAACACCTGGCAAGCCATCATTGGCGCATCCGTCGTGCTGTGGATCATTCACGCTCTGGCGCTGTTCGGCATTCGTGACGCCGCCATCACCAACCTCATCACCACGATCGCGAAGATTGCGCCGATCGTGCTTTTCATCGCTCTGTGCGGCATGGCCTTCAAGCTGGATGTCTTCGGCATTGATCTGTCGACACTGGCCCGCCCGCAACTCGGCGAAATCATGGCGCAGGTGAAGAGCACCATGCTGGTGACGCTGTGGGTCTTCATCGGCATCGAAGGCGCGAGTGTCTACTCGGGCCGGGCGGCCAGGCGCAGCGATGTCGGCATCGCGACGATGGCGGGATTTGTGATCTGCCTTGTGCTCTATGCGCTGGTCTCGCTGATCTCGCTCGGGATCATCAGCCAGGCCGAACTGGCAACCCTCAAGAACCCTTCGATGGCCACCGTCATGGAGCGTGTGGTCGGGCCATGGGGGGCGATGGTCATCAATCTCGCGCTGATCGTCTCGGTGCTCGGGGCCATCCTTAGCTGGACCTTGCTGGCGGCGGAAATCCCCTTCGTGGCCGCAAGCGACGGCATGATGCCCAAGCTGCTTGCGATGCAGAATGCAGCCGGCTCGCCCTCGGCATCGCTCTGGCTCACCAACGGGCTGGTTCAACTCTTCCTCATTGTCACCTACGTCGCCAACTCCACCTATCTGGCGCTGTTCTCGATCGCCTCGGTCGCGATCCTCGTGCCCTATGTCCTGTCAGGTGCCTATGCCCTCAAGATCGCGCTCGCCCGCGATGGCTACGATGCCGCGGAGAGCACGAGGGGCGACATCGTCAAGGGCGCCGTCGCGACGGCCTATGGCTGCTGGCTGGTTTATGCCGCCGATGTCAAATTCCTGTTCATGTGCGCGATGCTCTATGCGATGGGCATTGTTGCTTACTGGTGGGCGCGCCACGAGAACAAGGTTCGCATCTTCACTCCCATCGAGGCTGTTCTGGCCTTGGCCCTTGTCTTGGCAGGCGGGGCTTCGGCCTGGCTGATTGCCACTGGCGCCATCACTCCCCTGTGAGGCTTGGCCATGCTTGGTGTTCATTCCGAAATCGGCAAGCTGCGCAAGGTTCTGGTCTGTCGGCCAGGCCTCGCCCTGAAAAGACTGACGCCATCCAACTGCCACGATCTGCTCTTTGACGACGTGCTGTGGGTCAAGAAGGCGCGTTCGGAACATGCGGCCTTCGTCGATATCATGCGGCAGAGGGGCGTAGAGGTTCTCGACGTCAACGACCTGCTTGCCGACATCCTGTCACACCGCGAACCGCGCGCCTGGCTGCTCGATCACCGGCTGCCGCCGAACAACCTCGACCCAATCCTGCGAGACGAGTTGCTGGCATGGCTAGGCGAGAAATCGCCCGTTGACCTGGCAACCGCGCTGATCGGCGGCGTCGCCAAGGCCGAGGCACCCTTCAAGGGCGCAAGCCTGACCCTGGCCGCGATGGACGACGGCGGCTTTCTGCTGCCGCCATTGCCCAACCAGTTGTTCACGCGCGACTCCTCCTGCTGGATTCACGGCGAGGTGTCGGTCAACCCGATGTTCTGGCCAGCGCGCAGGCCCGAAGCGCTCAACATGGCAGCCATCTACCACTTCCACCCCGCCTTCCATGGCAAGGGCTTCGGGCTGTGGGGCGCGCCGGGCGTCGAGGACATGGGCAAGACCTCGTTCGAAGGCGGCGACGTCATGCCAATCGGCAATGCGACGGTCCTTGTCGGCATGGGCGAGCGCACGACACCTCAAGCGGTGGTGCGGCTGGCGCAGGCGCTGTTCCGCACCAAGGGTGTCGACCGCGTGATTGCAGCCTTGATGCCGCGTGACCGCAGCTTCATGCACCTCGACACGGTCTTCACCTTTTGCGACCGAGACCTTGTCACGATCTTTCCGCCAGTGGTCGACCGGCTGCGCTGCTTTTCGATCGTGCCCGGCAAAGATGAAAAACACCCGGACGTGTTCGAGGAACAGGCTCTGTTCATCGATGTGGTTCGTGACGCGCTGGGGCTGAAGACACTGCGTATCGTGCCCACGGGGGGCGACACGTTCGAGGCGGAACGCGAGCAGTGGGATGATGGCAACAATGTCGTCGCGCTCGAACCCGGCGTGGTGGTGGCCTACGAGCGCAATGACGACACCAATGCCAGGCTGCGCCGATCAGGCATCAACGTCATCACCATCGATGGTTCGGAACTGGGACGTGGCCGCGGCGGTGGTCACTGCATGACCTGCCCGGTCTGGCGCGATCAGGCCTGACAAGGAGAAGCCCATGCCTGTCAACCTCAAAGGCCGGAGCCTGCTCAGTCTCGACGATCTTGCGCCGGACGAAATCCGGTTTCTGCTCAGGCTGGCGGCGGAGTTGAAGGCGGCAAAGCTCTCGGGCACCGAAATTCCGCGCCTGACGCGCAAGAACATCGCGCTGATCTTTGAAAAGGACTCGACGCGCACCCGCACAGGGTTCGAGGTCGCTGCCTATGATCAAGGTGCGCATGTCACCTATCTGGGGCCAACGGGCACGCAGATCGGGCGCAAGGAATCCATGAAGGACACGGCCCGTGTGCTCGGGCGGATGTATGACGCCATCGAGTATCGCGGCACAAAACAGACGCTGATCGAGCAACTGGCGCGTCATGCGGGCGTGCCGGTCTACAATGGGCTGACCAATGAGGCCCACCCGACACAGGTGCTCGCCGACTTCCTGACCATGCGCGAATTCACCCACAAGCACCTGTCAGACATGGCGCTTGTGTTCATGGGAGACATTCACAACAACGTCGCCCGTTCGCTTGCGCTTGGCGCGATGAAGGTCGGCATCGACATGCGCCTTTGCGGGCCACAAGCCCTCATCCCCGACAAGGCCTTCATGGATCACCTGCGCACGCTCGCTGATGTCAGCGGCGCAAGGCTCAACGTGACCGAGGACATTCATGCGGCGGTGGCTGGTGCGGACTTTATCTACACCGACGTCTGGCTCTCGATGGGTGAAGACAAGGCGCTGTGGGGCGAGCGGATCAGATTGCTGATGCCCTATCAGGTCAACGCCGCGGCAATGCAGGCCACCGGCAACCCGCATGCGAAATTCATGCACTGCCTGCCAGCATTCCACGACATTGAGACAGAAATCGGCGCAGAGATCGCAACGGATTTTGGCGTGTCCGCACTTGAGGTCAGTGATGACGTGTTCGAGAGCGCAGCGTCGGTTGTCTTCGATCAGGCTGAAAACCGCATGCACAGCATAAAGGCCATCCTGCTCGCCACCATTGGCGGGTAGATCACACCGAAAGCCCAAGGGAGACAGCGCATGCGCATGCCGGGCATCATCGGCGCCATCGTGGTGACACTTGGCTTGGGCGCTGCGGCCTTCAGCCTCTGGCGGCCCGAACAGGTGCGCGGCATCGTCGCCTCGATGACGACGGTTGCCCAACCGGTCATAAAGCTTGTCAGCAGGCCAAAGCCAGACCCCGATCTGGTCGAGGCGTCGGGGCGGCTGGAAGCGCTCGAGATCGATCTGGCCGCGAAATACGGCGGGCGTGTGCTGTCCGTGGTCCCACGGGAGGGAGACGCCGTCGAGAAGGGCAGCGTTGTCGTGCGGCTGGACCGCACGGAGATTGAAGCCATGGCGCAGCGGGCCGATGCCGAACTGCTGCGGGCCCACGAGGGACTGGCGCAAGCGGAGGCGACGATCACCCAGCGCAGGAGCGACGTGGCCCTGGCCGATGCCGAACTGCGCCGCGCCACCAGCCTGCGAGACCGGGAATACCTGTCCGGCGCCCTGTTCGACCAGAAGAAGGCCAACCACGACAGCGCCGAGGCGGCTTTGCGCGCGGCGATCGCCAGCCAGCGTGCGGCGTCTGCAGGCGTAAGGGTCGCCGAGACCGAGCGCGACAGGATGAAAATCCAGACTGGCGAGTATGACATTTCCAGCCCGCGCAACGGGAGGGTTCTCTATCGGCTCGCCGAACCCGGTGAGGTTGCGGTGGCAGGGCAGCGGTTGCTGACGCTGATCGATCTCGACGACATTTCACTCACAGTATTTCTGCCGATGATGGAGGCAGGGCGGGTCGCCGTCGGGCAGGATGCCGGCATCATCCTCGATGCGTTTCCGGACCAGGCGTTGCCTGCGCGGGTCGAGTTCATTTCGCCGCGCGCGCAGTTCACTCCAAAGACCGTGGAGACGAAGGAGGAACGGACGAAGTTCGTCTTCCGCCTCAAGCTCAGGGTCAACGACAGCTTGGGGCTGCCGCTGAATCCCGGTTTGCCGGCCACAGCGCGGTTGCGCCTGAAAAGGGCTTCGGCGCAACCTGCCGCTGCGGGCTTGCGGCCATGACCGCGGCAACTGAGGCAGCCGTCGCCGCAACTGGATTGTCGCACCGCTACAAACGCCAGACGGGCATCGATCATGTCGACGTGACATTTGCGAAGGGGCGGTTTCATGCCGTCGTTGGGCCAGACGGTGTCGGCAAATCGACGCTGCTCGGGCTGATCTCCACCGCCAAAAAACTTCAGGAGGGCCAGCTCATGGTCCTCGGCGAGGACGTGCGCGATGCTGGCGCAAGGCGCAGGCTATCGCGGCGCATCGCCTACATGCCGCAGGGACTGGGCCGCAATCTCTATCCTGACCTCACGATCGATGAGCATCTCGATTACTTCGCGGCGCTGTTCGGCGTCAGCGCCAGCTACAGGCGCGCACGCGGCGCCATGCTGCTCAGACGAACAGGCCTTGCCGGATTCGAGAGCAGGCGTGCACGCAATCTATCGGGAGGCATGAAACAGAAGCTGGCGCTTTGCTGTTCCTTGATTCACGAGCCGGAATTACTGGTGCTGGATGAGCCGACCACAGGCGTCGATCCGCTCTCACGCAGGGAGTTCTGGGAACTGCTCAAGGTCTCCCGGCGAGACCAGCCCGGCCTGACCGTAGTCTGCTCGACAGGATATGTGGATGAGGCGTCTAACTTCGACGAGATGGCTTTCTTCGATGAAGGACGCCTTCTGCTGCAAGGCAGTCCTGCCGACGTGCTGAAAACGACCGGCGCGACCAGCCTGACCGAAGCCTATTCCAGCATCCTTTCCGTCGCCGGCGTTCCCATTCCTGCATCGCACAAACTGCCACCGGAGCCCTTGCGCCATGGGGAGACGATCATCGACGCAAAAGGGCTGACCAAGCGATTTGGACCGTTCATGGCCGTGGACGGCATCGACTTGACTGTGCGTCGCGGCGAAATCTTCGCCTTTCTCGGTCCAAACGGCTGCGGGAAGTCCACCACCATGCGCATGCTGACCGGACTGTCGACGCCGACCAGCGGCGAGATCAGCGTCTTTGGCGAGCGCCCGCGTGCAGGCAGCCTGAAACTGCGCTCCCGCATCGGCTACATGAGCCAGTCGTTCTCGCTCTATGGCGAACTGACGGCCCGTCGCAATGTCGACCTCAACCTCACGCTGCAGCATGTCCCGCTCCCGGAGCGCAGGCCGCGCGCCGACGAAGTGCTTGAGCGCTTCGGGCTTGCCGGTCTGGCCGATCGCAAGGCGTCCGACCTTCCGCTCGGCCAACGCCAAAGGCTGGCGCTGGCCTGCGCGGTCGCTCACAAGCCGCAACTGCTGATCCTCGACGAGCCCACCTCGGGCGTGGATCCACTTGCACGCGACGCCTTCTGGGCGGAACTGCATCGCCTTGCGCGCGAGGACAACGTCACGATCTTCATTTCCACCCACTATCTCAGCGAGGCCGAACGCTGCGACCGCGTCGCCTTCATGGATGCGGGCAAGATCCTGGCCACGGGGACACCGGCAGACCTGAAAGCCAGAAGCAGCAGCGAAACCCTCGAGGACGCCTTCATCACGCTGCTGGAGATTTCACGCGGCGCGACGACAGCGGAGCCTGATCCACCGCATTCGGCCGCTGCGGCCTTGCGCCATACGGGCGCTGGCTTCGCATCGCTGCGCAGACTGCTTGCCACCTCGCACCGCGAGTTCCGCGAACTGATGCGCGACCACGTCAGGCTTGGTTTTTCGCTGCTCGCCGCAGCCTTCCTGCTGATCGTGCTTGGACATGGCATCTCCATGGACGTCGAGCGAATTGATTTCGCCGTGCTTGACCAGGACCAGACGCCCGCATCGCGTGGTTTTGTGCAGGAACTCAGCGGTTCGCGATACTTTGTTCGTGAGCCCGATCCTGCCAATGACGCTGCCGCAGAGCGATTGCTGGTGTCCGGCAAGGCCGCCTTGCTGGTCGAGATCCCGGCAGGCTATGGCCGCAGCCTGCTGGCAGGCAAATCGCCTGAACTGGGGCTCTGGCTCGACGCCGGCAGCCCTGGCCGCGCGGAGACAGCGCGCTCGTATGCGCTCGCGCTGTTCGAGGGCTATCTGCGATCACTGAGCGAACGCGAGGCAAGGGCACAGCCTAGCGTCGCCTTGCCAGCCATGGAGGTGCGCTATCGCTACAATCCGACCGTCACCAGCGCCATTGCCTTCGCCCCCGGCTGCATCGGCATCCTGCTGATGCTGACCCCGGCGATGCTGATGGCCGTTGCGGTCACGCGGGAGAAGGAACTGGGCTCGATCCTCAACCTCTACACGACGCCCTTGCGCGTGCATGAGTTCCTGATCGGCAAGCAGTTGCCCTACATCGCCATCGGCATCGTCAATTTCGGGCTGCTCTATGGCATGACGCGGCTGCATTTCGGCGTGCCATTCAACGGTTCGTTCCCGACCCTCCTTCTGGGCGCTGGCCTCCAGATCGTGGCGGCAACCGGCTTTGGCATGCTGATCGCAGGCTTCGCGCGCAGTCAGGTTGCGGCGCTGACGGCTGCGCAGATCCTTTCGATCATCCCGAGCGTCGGCTATTCGGGGCTGGTGGTGCCGATCGCCTCGATGGAAGGGGCGGCGTGGTATGTCGCGCACGGGTTTCCCGCCTCCTACTTCCACAACATCGTCATTGGCACCTTCCTCAAGGGCCTGCAGTTCCCCGATCTCACCGGCAAGCTTATCGCCCTGCTGCTATTCGGCCTCTTGTTCTCAGGCATCGGCCTCGCACTCACCGCAAAGCAGGAGCGCTGAGAAATGCGCTTTGTCTCCGACATCATGGCGATGATGCGCAAGGAGTGGCGGGTTCTGCTTGGCGAGCCGGTCATGATCGGCCTGCTGGTCTACGCGTTCGCGTTTGCGGTGCTGCTGGCCGGAAGCACGCAGGGCGGCAGCGTGCGCAATGCCAGTGTCGCGATCGTCGACAATGATCACACAGTGCTCAGCGAGCGGATCGGTCAGGTGCTGCGCAGGCCCTTCTTCGTGCCGCCCCGACTTCTTGATGCTTCCGAGGTCGATCTGGCCATGACACAGGGGCGGATCACCTTCGCCCTGCAGATACCGCCGCATTTCACCGCCGATGTCCTGGCCGGGCGCAATCCCAGGCTGGAGCTGCTTGTTGACGCCACCGCCATGACGCAGGCCTTCATCGGGGCTGGCTACATCGCGACGTTCGTGCGTGACGAGGTCGCCGACTATCTGCGCGGGCGGATGCCGGACGCGGCGGCGCTGCCGCAAGCCAATGTTCGCGCGCGCTTCAATCCCAACCTTGATGGCAGCCGCTTCGGCGGCATCATGGAACTGGCGCAGATGATCACGCTGATCGGCATCGTGCTGACCGGGGCTGCGGTGCTGCGCGAACGCGAGCGTGGAACGCTCGAGCATCTGCTCATCTTGCCCGTCAGGGCATCCGCAGTATTGCTGTCCAAGATTCTCGCGAATGTCGTGGTGATGCTGATCTGCGTGTCGCTTTCGCTTCGCCTGATCGTCGAGGGCGCGCTGGGGATCAATGTCGTCGGGTCGATCCCGCTCTACATGCTGGGTTCGGGGCTTTACATGTTCTCGGTCACCGCCATCGGCGTGTTTCTCGCCCTCGCCGTCCGTTCGACGCAGGAGTTCGGGCTGGTCTGCCTGATCATTATCATGCCAATGATGGTGCTTTCCGGCGTGATGACGCCAATCGAGAACATGCCATGGTATCTGAAATGGCTGATGACGGTGCTGCCCTCCCCGCATTTCGTGCGCTTTGCGGCGGACGTGGCCTTTCGCGGCGCAGACCTGTCGGTCGTCTGGCCTGCCCTGCTGACGATGGCCGGCATCGGGCTGGCTTTCACCGGTGGCGCGATCGCCGTGTTCCGCATCGCCATGAACCGCGTTAACGGGTGACTGTGCTTCACAGAAAGGCACCAAGGGGGCGTATGATCGGCAGCAGGCGATCTGCCGTCAGGCCGACGCCATGGTGCGAGGCGCAATGGCCGTGCAGCCAGACGCCTGCCGCCGCCGCCTCGAAGGTGGGCATTCCCTGCGCCAAATGCGCGCCAATCAGCCCAGCCAGAACATCTCCGGACCCGGCCGTTGCAAGTTCAGGTCCGGCATTGTCGTTGATGGCCGCGCGCCCATCCGGCGCTGCGATGATTGTATCGTGGCCTTTGAACACCACGACGGCTTGGCTAAGCCGTGCAGCGGCGAGAGCCTGTTCCACTTTCACTTCCTGACGCTCGGCAGGTAGTTTGAGGAAGGCCTCGTCGTTTTTCAACTCGCGGCCAAACAGACGCTGGAACTCGCCTGCATGCGGAGTGAGGACCAACGAGGATTGGGGATCCCGGTTTGCCAGCACATACAGTTGCCCGGCCAAAGATGTGAGTGCATCAGCATCCAGCACGAGTGGCAGCCCCGCCTGAAGCAACACCGCTATCCGCGCCAACGTCTCACCACCCACACCGGCTGCCGGACCCATGACAACGCTGGAGAAATTGCCCTTGGACAGCAGGTCACGAAGCGCATCTGGAGTGGCAGCCTCACGCAGCATGATCGCCGTGACATGGACAGCGTGCACCATCAGCGCATCACGCTCGCCGGTGATCGTCACGGCGCCCGCGCCTGCATTGAGGGCCGCCGTCGCCGCGAGCCGTGCAGCTCCGGTCTGCAAGGCCGGGCCGCTCACGACAAGGCAGTGGCCGCGCTGATACTTGTGGCTGGCGAGATCGCGCACAGGGATGTCGCCAGCCCAGAGGGCGGGAACATTCCTCACTGGTGCCGCAAGAACCATCGCAATAACGCTCGTCAGGCCGAGACGGCCGATGACAGCTTGTAGGTCAGCATCTCGCCATCCCGGACGGAAACATATTCGCCCGGCACAAAAGCATGCTGGCCGAAATGAAAACCGGCCTCATCGTCGTCGTCCCGTGCCGGATCATAGTTGAACATCCAGGTCGCTCCGCCTGCCCTGTGCACAAGCATCCCGCGCATGCGCGGCTCATGCCCCCAGAAGCGGTGAACGACACATGCGCCGCGGTGCTCGTGCCAGCTTTTCGTATCGATATGGCCATGCTCGTCAAGCGGCGCGACAAACTCGAAGCCGTAGCGGCTCGACCCGTGGGCGTGATCTTTAGCGCGCGCAAGGTGCAGCGTGATCTTCTTGAGATGGGTGGTGGATGCCATGGCGTGCCGCTCCGTTTAGCCAGTGAAATTGCAGACAAGCCCGAGCGATGACTACATCTGAATGCTGCAGCAGCATGCGCTGGCGCTCGGGCGAATGACCGTACAGGAACGGGTCTGCACGCTGTTGGTCACCCTCATGGATGCAAAACAGAGCTTCGCAGCCAAAGACGTGAACTACGGCGGGCCGCACCACATCCATATGCCGATGACCCGAGCCGAAATCGGCGACTATCTCGGCCTTTCCCTGGAAACTGTCTGCCGGACAGTGACGGATTTGCGGCGCAAGAACGTGATCAGGATCGGGCATCATCATGGAGATGTCACCATTGTCCAGACCATCAGGCCGAGGCAACTGGCTGGCTTCTGCGACTGAAATCGATCTTCCGTCGCGGCGGTGACCCTTCTCTGATCCATATCAGCGAAACATCATCCTGTTTGCCAACATTTGTGCGTGCTGGAGGAGACTGACATGCAGAACCGGGACACAAGGAGCGGTCGCATTCCGCATAACGCCTGGCTGATCATCTGCGATGGTGCGAAGGCCATCATCGCCTGCAATGCAGGAACGCCTGACAAGCCGCGACTGCAAGTCCTCGAAACGCTGCATGCGCAGCTCAATCCAGCCAGCCACGAACAGGGGGCGGACAGACCGGGCCGCATGATGCAGCGCGGAACCCTCCGCAGAAGTTCTGTGGCTGCAACCGACTTTCACGACCTTGCAGAGAAGAAATTTCTGACAGCGGCAGCACAGCGCCTTGTTCTGGTTGCCGGGCAGCATCGCACCAGCGGTCTTGTGCTGATCGCCCCGCCGCGCGCATTGGCCTTGCTGCGAGAGGCTCTTGGCAAATCCATGCGCGAGCGAGTTGAGCTTGAAATCGACAAGGACCTCACCAAACACCCGATTGCCGAGATCGAGCAACTGCTCACGTTGGAACGGGTTTGACCTGCCGGAGACCGGAACCATGAAGATCCTGATCGTTTATGGCACCACGGAAGGTCAGACACGCAAGATTGCCTGGTTCGTCCGTGATCACCTCGCGGAGGCAGGCCACCAGGTTCGGCTGATTGAGACCAGCGATGACATCGATGTTGACCCTTTGAGCTTCGACAAGGTCATCATCGCCGCCTCGCTGCATACGGGTGACTATCAGCCCGCCGTGTGCCGTTTCGCGAGCACCCACCGCGAGACGCTGAACCGGATCGGTGCGGTCTTCCTGTCGGTCTCCCTCGCTGCAGCCGGCACAGATGCCGATGATGTCGAGGGTCTTCGCGCTTGCGTGGACAGATTTGCCGAAGACACCGGCTGGACACCCGCGCATGTCGAGCACGTCGCCGGGGCCTTCCGTTTCACTCAGTATGATTTCCTGAAGCGCTGGGCGATGAAGTACATTTCTTGGCAAAAGGGCCAGCCGACCGACACCACGCAAGACTATGAACTGACCAACTGGGAGAAGCTCGAGCATTTTGTCGATGGGCTTGCAACGCCTGTTGCGGGCTGCAGTTCACTGGCCTCGTGAAGCCGGTGCCCAGGTGGCATCCAAACACTGATCCACCTCAACGACCATGCAACCCAGACCAGCAAGGGTTGTCCGAACGAAACCGGACACCTCGCCATGCCGCAGCGCCAGCCGACATCCGGCACGATTGTTCCCTTGATCCAGCCTGGTACGGAGCACTCGATCAGGCATCCTCCGGCCAGGAGTGATCCTGCGGCGACGGCAGAAGAGACTGCCCCCACAAACAGCGCCAAGCCTTCGGACAAGCGCCAGGACGACGCGCCGGAACAGCCGCTTGATCGCCAGATCCACGCCGCCATTGCGCGCGCGACCGGCGGATTGTCGCCGATGGCACTGGCGGGAGCGTGGTTCGACTGGCTGGCTCATCTTGCCGTCTCACCGGGACGGCAGATGGAACTCGCCACACTGGCTGCTATGGAAGCAGTGCGGTTGAGCCACGAAGCCAAGCCGATGCTGCATGGACCGCTCCCAAGCAGGCAAGCCTTGCCGATGGATCGGCGCTTTGCGGATGAGGCGTGGCAGATCTGGCCTTTCCGACACCATGCCAACATGTTCCTGGCGGTGGAACGCTGGTGGGATGAGGCGACCTCCCATGTGCATGGAGCCACAGCGGCGCATCAGGCGGTGGTTGGTTTCACCGCCCGCCAGTGGCTCGATATCTGGTCTCCGGCGAATTTCCTGCTCGCGAACCCCGAAGCCATGGTCCGCGCGCTCAACACCAAGGGGCGCTCGCTGGCGGAGGGCTACAGGCACCTTCAGGAAGACATGCAACTGGCCGCAGCAGGCAAGCCTGCAGCAGGAACAGACGCCTTCAAGGTCGGCGAAACAGTCGCGATCACGCCCGGCAAGGTGGTGGCGCGGACGCCGCTCGCCGAGATCATCCAGTATGAGCCAACCACGGGCAAGGTGCATGCAGAGCCCATCGTGATCGTGCCTGCATGGATCATGAAGTACTACATCCTCGATCTGCAGCCCGCCAACTCGCTGGTGCGCCATCTGGCATCACAGGGCTTCACGGTTTTCATCATCTCGTGGAAGAACCCGGCCGAGGCCGAGCGCGATGTCAGCTTCGATCAATATCGCAGCGACGGCGTCATGGCTGCAATCGACGCCGCGACCGCCATCACCGGCGCGCAACATGTTCATGCCGCAGGCTATTGCCTGGGTGGCACGCTGCTCGCCATCACGGCTGCAGCCATGGCGCGTGATGGTGACGCGCGCCTGAAAAGCCTGACGCTGCTCGCGGCCCAGACTGATTTTCATGAGGCGGGCGAACTTCGCCTGTTCATCAGCGAAAGCCAGCTTGCCTTCCTCGAAGACATGATGTGGCAGCGCGGTTTTCTTGATGGCCCGCAGATGATGGGGACCTTCAACCTGTTGCGCTCCAACGATCTGATCTGGTCACGCATGGTGCGCGAGTACCTGATGGGCGAGCGCCGCCGCATGGTGGACGTGATGGCCTGGGCCACAGACACGACACGGCTGCCGGCGCGCATGCACACCGAATATCTGCGCTCGCTTTATCTCGACAACGATCTGGCCGAGGGCCGCTTCAAGGTGGCGGGGCAACCCGTTGCACTACAGGACATCCGCGTACCGGTGTTCGCGCTGGGAACCGAGTGGGACCATGTCGCGCCATGGCGCTCGGTCTACAAGATTCACCTGTCGCTCGATGTGCCGATCACGTTTGCCCTGACCAATGGTGGACATAATCAGGGCATCGTGACGCCGCCGGGCACGCCTGGCCGCCACTACCGGCAGGCGGAACGGCGACCGGGCGATCTTTATGCCGACCCTGATGCTTGGCTGGCCAACCATGCCCCGCTCGAGGGTTCATGGTGGGATGGCTGGGTTACCTGGCTCAAGCAGCACTCGCCAGTCGGAATGGTCGCGCCGCCGCCGCTTGGCAATCCCGAGGCCGGCTTCGGTGCCATCGACGATGCGCCGGGCACTTACGTCAGAACAACAAGTTGAGAGGTTTTAATGCCTGTCTTGCACCCATGGTTCGGGCTGCTGGCCGCGTCGATTGCCGCCAGCCGCAGTGCCTTCGATGTCATGGCGGGCATGGTGGAGGCTCCGCTGCTGGCCGATGCCACTTCAACCGACCAGCCCCGCGCGTGGACCACAGGCCACATCCAGTTGCACGAGTTGACGACCATGCGGGTGCTTGACTTCTCGCATGGCAGCCATGGCTCGGCCGCCATCATCGTTGCGCCATTTGCACTGCATGCGACGACAACGGCTGATTTCGCGCCGTCGCACAGTGTCGTCGAAGCCCTGCTTGCGGCAGGTGTCACACGCCTTGTGCTGACCGACTGGCGCTCGGCATCCAAGGAAACGCGCTACCTGTCGATTGACAGCTACCTTGCGGACCTGAACGTGCTGGTCGACGATTTCGGGGCACCGGCAGCGCTGGTGGGCCTGTGTCAGGGTGGCTGGCTGGCCGGCGCCTATGCCGCGCGCTTTCCCGAAAAAGTCTCGCGGCTGGCGCTGGTCGGAGCACCGATCGATATCGAAGCCGGGCAAAGCGCGCTGGCCGGGATTGCAGCCATGACGACGCCGCAGAGCATCGCTGAGCTGCTGAAATTGGGCCATGGCCTGCTGCTCGGCAAGCTGATGATGGCGATGTGGCCTGCCGCTGCGCCGACGAAGCGGGATATCGATGACGTGCTTCAGCTTCAGAAGCGCGCTAACGTCGCGGAGGCCAAAGTGCTGCATGAGCGTTTTGCAGCATGGAACAACGATCTCATCGACCTGCCGGGCGTGTTCTACCAGCAGACAACCGACTGGATCTTTCGCGAGAACAGGCTTGCCAAAGGCACATTCATGGCACTGGGAACACCCGTCAGTCTGAAGGCAATCACCTGCCCGTTGTTCTTGCTGGCTGCAGATGATGATGAGATCATCAATCCATCGCAGCTTCTCAGCATGGCGGATCATGTCTCGACAAGACGGGCCGACATCATGACGCGCAATGTTCCAGGTCGGCATCTCAGCCTGTTCATGGGGCAGCGCATCCTGACGCATGAGTGGCGCGAGATTGGCCGCTTTCTTGGCAAGGTTGCCGCGTGCGGGCCGGTCGCTGCATGACGGCGCAAGAACCTGATGCCCACCCCTCGCTGAACGGCAAGACGGGTCCCCTGAAGCAGATTTTCGCGTTCCAGAATGCCCTGCTGCTGGCGCCGGCCATGGCGCTGCTGGTCGGTGGCATTCTGTACTTTTCGGGCTTCGAGCCGTTCGCGCGCTGGGCCTGGACCGCTGGCATCATGCCTGTGCTCGCCGTGCTCCTCGTCAGCATCGTTGGCTCGCTCGCAAAGGGTGACTTCGGGCTCGATGTGATCGCAGCGCTCGCCATGGGCGGCGCCATCGCTGCGGGTGAGCCGCTCGCCGGTGCTGTCGTGGCGCTGATGTTCGCGGGTGGTCAGGCGCTGGAGGCATATGCCCAGGGCAAGGCAGAAAGCGAGATGACGGCGCTTCTGGGCCGCGTTGCCCGCACTGCCCAAGTGCATCGCGAAGATGGCCTCAAAAGCATCAGCATCGACGATATCGCGGTGGGCGACCGCCTGCTGATCCGGTCTGGGGAGGTGGTTCCGGTCGATGGGGCGCTGGCAAGTGCGGTCGCGTCGATCAACGAGGCAGCGCTGACGGGCGAGGCCTTGCCTGTGGAGCGCAGCCAAGGCGCGGAAATCCTGAGCGGCGTGACCAATGCCGGACCGCCCTTCGATCTCGTGACGCTGAAGCCCGCATCGGCCAGCACCTATGCCGGCATCGTCAGGCTGGTCGAGGCGGCGCGACATTCAAAGGCCCCGATGGCGCGGCTGGCGGATCGCTATGCTCTGGTCTTTCTGGCTGCGACGTTGCTGCTGGCTGGCGGCGCCTGGCTGATCACGGGTGATCCGCTGAGAGCCCTGGCCGTGCTGGTGATCGCGACACCCTGCCCGCTCATTCTGGCGGTTCCCGTCGCCATCGTGGCGGGCATGTCGCGCTGCGCCAAGCGTGGCGTGCTGGTCAAATCCGCGCGGGCATTGGAGGCTATGGCGCACATCCGCACGCTGCTTGTCGACAAGACTGGAACGCTCACCGATGGCCGCGCAAGCCTGCTGGCCGTCAATGCGGCGCATGGGGCAAATCCATCGGAGTTGCTGCGCATGGCAGCTTCGCTGGCACAAGCCTCGCAGCATGTCGTTTCGGAGGCGCTTGTGCGCGAGGCTCGCGGCCGGGGCCTCATGCTGGTTGCGCCCACGGGCGTGACGGAAGCCGCTGGCGCAGGCGTGTCGGGCCTTGTTGGCACCTCGCGCGTCTCGCTCGGCCGCGCCGACTTCGTGCATGGCACAACCGATGGCAGGCATCCCGATTTGCTGCATGGCCATAGCCCGCATCAAGCTGGAACAAGCACGGTCACCGTCGTGATCGATGACGATATCCACGGCGACATCGTCTTCGCCGACACCGCCCGCCATGACGCGGACCAGATGCTGAGCATGCTGCGCAGCGCGGGCGTCGCGCATATCGCCCTTGTGACGGGTGACAAACGCGAGATTGCAGAGAAACTTGGCCAGATGCTAGCCTTCGACGAAATCTTTGCCGATGTCACGCCCGAGGGAAAGCTCGCGATTGTCCGGATGCAGGCCGCGCTCGGGCCAACCATGATGCTCGGTGACGGGGTCAATGACGCTCCCGCACTCGCCGCCGCAGATGTCGGCGTGGCGCTCGGCGCGCGCGGTGCCGCTGCCGCATCGGAGGCCGCTGACGTGGTTCTGCTGGTGGACAGGCTCGACCGTCTGGCCGAAGCCATGATCATCGCCAAGCGGACGCGGGCCATCGCCACGCAGAGCGCCATTGCCGGCTTGGCACTGTCCGGCATCGGCATGATGGCGGCCGCATTCGGCTACCTCACGCCACTGGCAGGTGCCCTGTTTCAGGAGGGCATCGATGTGGCCGTGATCCTCAACGCCTTGCGGGCGCTTGGTGGCCACGAGCCAACGCAAGCCCTTCCGAGACCGGGAGAAAGCCCCCATGGAGCCGCCTGACAAACCGGGCAATGCCGCCCAACTCGCCAGTTCCTCCTTTCGCCTGCCAGCGCTCGATCAGGACTTCATCCTGGGCGACAGCACGAGGGGCGTGCGCTTCCTGCTGGAGTACCAGAAGGCCGAAGAGGCCCTCCGCGCTCATGCCATCATGTCGACCATTGTGGTTTTCGGCAGTGCCCGTTTCCGCCCCGAGATGGGCGGGGAACGGGCGCGCTGGTATGAGCAGGCGCGGCTGTTCGGCGCCATTGCATCGAAGCACGGGGGTGCACGTGATCAGGCTACCGAGCGCCACAACGTCATCGCCACGGGCGGCGGTCCCGGCATCATGGAAGCGGCCAACCGCGGGGCGCATGATGTCGGGGCGCACTCCATTGGTTTCAACATCACGCTGCCGAAGGAGCAGGTTCCCAACCCCTACACCACGCCCGATCTGACCTTCCGCTTCCACTACTTCGCGATGCGCAAGATGCATCTGGCGATGCGGGCCAGCGCACTGGTGGTGTTCCCCGGCGGCTTTGGCACCTGCGATGAGCTTTTTGAAATCCTCACCCTCAGACAGACCGCCAAGATGCGGCCCATCCCGGTCGTTTTGGCCACGAAAGCCTACTGGACGTCCGTGATCAATTTCGAGGCCATGATTGCGGCAGGCACGATTGATCGACGCGAGCTTGACGGATTCGCCTTTGCCGATGATGCCGAACAAATCTGGGCGGCGCTGGTCGCGGGTGGCTTGCAGGCGCCGTTGTTCAGTGATCCGGCTCAAGCGCCCGGCGCAGACGGCGGATGACAACCTGCCGGGCGCGCTCATCGGGCACCTCCGCGATGGCAGAGCTGATGTCGAGCAGCAACTTCGAAACATCATTGTGCCAATCGAGGCGCGAGACAGCGGCAGGTTCGATCCGCCGTTTCGTCTTGTTCGGCACGAGGGCCGCGCCGTCACCAGCCAGAGCAAAGCTGTCATCCATGCGTGGCACGACGACGTGGTTCTCTGGCAGGATCGCTTGCGTGGTGATGGCAGCTTTCAAACCCGCAATCGCCTCATCCTCGCCATGGACCAGAAACAAGTGCCTGGAGATTGGCAGGCGCTGCCTGATCCAAGCCAGCAGTTCCGAGCCATCAGCATGGCCTGAATAGTCCTCGATTGCGCGGATGCGGGCTTTCACGCTGATCTCATCGCCCTGAATTCGGACGGCATTCGCGCCATCCTGCAAGATGCGCCCAAGGCTTCCCTGTGCCTGAAACCCGACCAGAAGCACGGTGGCCTGCGGCTCGGGCAACCAGTTCTTGAGATGGTGACGGATGCGCCCGGCATCGCACATGCCACTGGCCGAGATGATCACATGAAATCCGGAAAACCGCGCCAGCGCCTTCGACTCAGCAACGCTTTCGGTGACATGCAGATGGGACGACGACAGCGCCTTGAGCAGCGCCTCGCCATTCTGGAGTTCACCAGCAAATGTCCTGAAGACCTCGGTGGCCTTGCTGGCCAGCGGCGAGTCGACAAACACCGGGGCTGAGGGGATGATGTTTTCATCCATCAGGTAAATCAGATCGGCAACGATCTCCTGCGTGCGCTCGACCGCGAAAGATGGGATCAGCAAGGCCCCTCCGGCCCGGTGCGCCTCGGTCACTTCGCGGATCAGTACATTGCGGCGCGCAGCATCCGTGACATCTGGCCGGTCGCGGTTGCCATATGTGGATTCGACCACGACATAGTCAAAGCCGGTCGGAGCAACAGGATCGGGTTGAAGCAGCTTGTGATCCGGCCCGATATCGCCGGAGAACAACAACCGTGTCGGCTTCGCGCCGTCCTCCGCGATCTCGATTTCGATGGAGGCCGAACCGAGCAGATGCCCGGCATTCCACCATCGCGCCCGGACGCCGTCAGCAACATCGACCCAAGCGGCATAGGCAACCCGGCTGAGCTGTTTCAGGCAGTCCTCTGCGTCAACAACGGTGTAGATCGGCTCCACGGTCGGTCGCCCGCGCTGTCTGTTGCGGCGGTTGAGAAATTCCACCTCGCTTTCCTGGATGTGGCCAGAATCCGGAAGCAAGCATCCCAGCAGCGCGACGGTTGCTCTCGTGGCAAAGATCGGCCCGGCATATCCTGCCAATGTCAGCTTCGGCAGAAGCCCCGAATGGTCGATGTGCGCATGGGTGACGAGCACCGCGTCGAGCGACCTTGGATCGAACGGAAATGCGCCATAGTTGAGCTGCTTCAGCGTCTTCGAGCCCTGAAACATGCCGCAGTCGATCAGGACACGCGCCTTGCCGCTTTCCAGAAGAAAGCACGAGCCCGTGACGGTTCCAGCCGCGCCATGAAACTTGAGGGTGCGAGACATGACAGACCTCATGTTTGAGATGGCATCAGCGCCAACCGGACGATGACAACCCCGTCGCCGACGGGACCGAACTGGCTCTGAAAGCCCAGAGCCTTGCACATCCCAAGCATGGGACTGTTATCGGCCAGAACCTGACCCATGATCGAACGGTAGCCTTCGGCGCGGGCAAAGGCGATCACGCGGGTCATCAGATCGTGTCCGATGCCGGCGCCCTGCTGATCCGTGCGAACCAGAATGGCGAACTCGCCGCTGGCGCCATTGGCGTCGCCATGCAGCCGGACGACACCGAGGATATCATGTGTCGCGGGATCAATGGCGACAAACGCCATCTCGCGGGCGTAGTCGATCTGCGTCAGCCTTGCGATGAGCGCGGTGTCGACAACGCGCATGGCCGAGAAGAAGCGCATGCGCAAGTCATCAGCATCACAGGCTTTGAGCATCGCCGTCAGCGCGGCAGCATCGGTTGGGCGAATGGGGCGCACAAGCAGCCTGCGGCCATCGGCGAGGTCGGCCAGTTGCTCGAGGTCGCGTGGATAGGGCCTGATGGCGAAGCGCCGGGCTGAGGCCAGCGCGCGGTCGTTTTCAGGGAACGGCGCGACCTGAATGCGGGCATCGAGAGCCAGCACATCAGCATCGTCCGCCAGCACGGGGTTGAGGTCCAGCCCGGTGATTTCGGGGTGATCCTCGATCAGGCGGGACACGCGGACAAGCATCATCGCAAGCGCATCAAGGTTTGCAGCTGGAACATTGCGGTAGCCTGCCAGAAGGCGCGAAACCCGCGTGTCCGCAATCAGCGCACGGGCTTGCCCAAGATCGAGCGGCAGCAAGGCAAGGGCCTTGTCGTTGATGACCTCGACCGCCGTGCCGCCATGACCAAACAGGATCACGGGGCCAAAGGTTGGATCAACCACAACCCCGATGATCAACTCTCGCGCGTGAGGTTTGTGGATCATCGGCTGGATGGTCACGCCATCAAGGCGCGCTTTTGGCCTGAGGCTGTGCGCGCGAGCCAGAATGTCGGATGCGGCATCCTTGACCGCGTCGCCGTTGCCAAGTCCGAGGCGCACGCCATCGACATCGGACTTGTGGACGATGTCGCGTGACTGAATCTTGACCACACAGGCGCCGCCATCTTTGAGAAACTCCGCCGCCAAGGCTGCGGCGTGCACAGCGTCTGCGGCCAGCCGAACAGGCGTCGACGCGATGCCATAAGCGTTGAGCACTTGGTGAACTTCGACCGGGTCGAGCCACGCCCGCGGATCCCCCAGCGCTGCGCTGATCGCGGCTGCAGCCGCCTGACGATCAGGCGCGATGCTTCGGGGCAGCGGCTCAGGAATGGCGAGAAGGCCGGCGCGCATCCGGCCAAGCCTGATCATCTGGCTTGCGGCAAAGATGGCGGCGCTTTCGGTCTCGAAGCTCGGAATGCCAACCCGTTCGAACGCGCCCCGCTGCTCGGCATCAGCCCCGAGCCAGACGCTGAAGACGGGCTTGTTCAGGCCACTTGCCCTGGCGTCCGCGGCGATGGCGCTGATGACAGCATCAGCAGCATCGGCTGCCGAGGTCAGCGCCGTCGGGCAGTTCATCACCACGATGGCATCATGCTGGTCAGCTTTCAGCAGGACGTTGAGCGCATCGGCATAGCGCCCAGCCGGTGAATCACCGATGATGTCGACAGGGTTCGAGCCAGACCATGTGGCTGGCAGGAGCTTGTCGAGCGCGCTGCGCAAGGCGTCCGGCAAAGGCGCGAGCTGGCCTGACAGATCGACGAGCCGATCAACTGCCAGAACACCCAGACCTCCGCCATTGGTCAGGATCGTGATGCGGTCATGCGAGGTGATAGGCTGCGTTTCCAGCGCGCCGACAATCGCAAAAAGTTCATCAAGGCCGCGGACACGAAGGCATCCCGCGCGCTGGAATGCGGCATCGTAGACCGCGTCCGAGCCTGCCAGTGCGCCGGTATGGGTCGCTGCGGCTTTCGCCCCTTCGACGTGGCGCCCGGCCTTGATCAGGATCACCGGCTTGACGCGCACGGCCTTGCGCGCCGCGGACATGAACTTGCGTGCATTGGTGATCGCCTCGATGTAGAGGATAATCGCCGTTGTGCTGTTGTCCTCGGCGAAATAGTCGAGACAATCGCCAAAATCGACGTCGATAGCGTCGCCCAGCGAAACGATGCCTGAAAAGCCGATGCCGCGCTGAATGGCCCACTCGGCCAACCCGGCTGCAATGGCACCGGATTGCGAAACCAACGCAAGCGGACCAGCCTTCGGCACGCGCGCAGCGAAGCTCGCATTCAGCGCAATGCGCGGCGCCAGGACACCAAGGCAGTTCGGCCCGACAAGCCGAAGCCCAGCCATCCGCGCAATGGCATGGGCCTGTTCTGCGACCGAACCCGCACCGCGCCCCAGCCCTGCCGTCAGGATGATGGCGGTCTGCGCGCCTGCATGCACCGCATCAGTGATGACTTGAAGGACGGCATGCGCGGGGGTCGCGACGATCACCAGATCAGGGGCTGCGGGCAAGGCGTCCAGAGTGGCGCGACAGGGAATGCCGAGCACCTCGCCATACCGCGGGTTGACGGCATGCAGAGCGCCCTTGAAGCCACCCTCCTGCAACCCCTTGAGAACAACGCCGCCCAGCGAACCCGGCTTCGGGCTCGCGCCAACAACAGCAATGAAGGCAGGAGCGAACAGCTTGTCCAGCCGATAAGTGCTCATGCCAGAACCGTCTGCCCTGTCTGTGGCGTCAATGCGACATCAGCAGCGGCGCTGTAACTCTACCCAGAATGTCGCGCGTGACGCCGCCAAAGAGCCATTCGCCGGTGCGCGAATGGCTGTAGCCGCCCATCACCAGAAGGTCAGCGCCGAGATAGCCAACCTCTTCGAGCAGCACCTTGTGCACCGGATCGCCACTGCTCGGCACATGCTTGACCTCGACTTTGACATCATGACGGGCCAGATGGCGGGCAATGTCGTCTCCGGCATTTGTCTCAGGCCCTCTGCCACCTGTGTTCACCACCAAAATGCGGACCTTGTCGGCCCCGCACAGAAGCGGCATCGCGTCATGCACGGCGCGGGTCGTCTCTCGCGTCGGGCTCCAGGCAATCAGAATGGTCTTCGGGGGCCCGCGACGTTTGAACATGTCTGGCACAACCAGCACGGGCCTGCCGGAATCGAACAGCGCCCCTTCGAACAGCAATTTCTGCTGGCCGGCGTCGCCGGCCGAAGACCAACCGATCACCGCCGCGTCGGCGTAGCGCGCCTGAAGCGCAAGCGTAGCTCCTTCTTCACCGCCCATGATGTCGGCCCGCCGCAGATCAGCACGCGAGCCTGCCTTGGCGAGCAATTTGCGAATGCGTTCCTCGGCTTGGGCCGCTTCCGCCACGGCTTGCTCCTGCACAATCAGCCAGGCATCGACGGGAGCTTCCGCGTAGTACGAAGCCGGATAGTTGGCCATGAAGCCATACATCAGTGCCGTGAGGTCCGCGTTCGGGGCCATCGCTTCGGCATAGGCCAAGGCGTTGTGAGAGGCTTTGCTTTCGTCGACATGCACCAGAATGTCATGAAAGAAATACTGGGCGTTGATGGCATGCTGGCTTGTGACATTGGCGTGTCGGGATGCGTGCAACATGATGCTCAGTCTCCAATACAAGGGAAGCTTGGCGTGACGAACAAGGCAGCTTTTCAGGATGAATTGCCGGGAGAGAGGCCCTTGTTGACACCGGCAGTCGCGAGGCTGGACATCACCGCGAAGTTCTTCTTGGCGATCTCGGCAAGCTTGCTGACCTCCTCGGCGCTGTCCTTGCTGACCGCTTCAAGAAAGGCGCGCTGAACATCTGAAGCCTTGGCTAGATCATTGGCGCTGCTCATTTTGCTCCAGGCATCCGCTTGCGCTGCCATGCAACGGTTGATGAAGCCAAAGGCGCTTGTCGTCGCTTCCAGGTTGGCCTGCATCAGTTTCTGCGGCATGGCGAAATAGATCCCGGCGCCCTGCTGCATGGCTTCAAAGATGGGTTTCGTGAGATTTGCGGCGCCGCCGGCCGCCTCGCTCGTTGGTCGGGGGTTGGTCGACATGGCTGGTCTCCTGCGATCAAGCTGCTGGGGGAATGTGTTCCCTGCCCAAACCAACCTCGCAGCCCACGGCCCGGAAAAGTATGCGCCACGTCAGAGATTGCATCATTGCAGGCGGCACATGATGTGGAATGCAAGACGTCACCAAAAACACTCGCCGCACCCTGCGGTGCTCCACCGTGTTGCTGCCGCTGTTGGTGGCTGCTGGCAGCGCCCTGCTGGTTGCCAACAGCTTCGCCATGCCAGCCGACGCGCAGCGCCCCGAGAATAGCGAAAGTGCCCGCATCGGGCGGCAGGTTGCGCAGCAGCATTGCGCGCGCTGCCATGCGATCGGACGGCGCGGCCCAAGTCCCAACGCCAAGGCTCCGCGTTTTCCGTTGATTGCGGAGCGCTTCGCCGGCAACAATCCAGCCCCCGTGCTGATCGACGGCACGGTGGTGCGCCACCCCGGCATGCCGGAGTTCAGTTTGCTCGAGCATGAAACCGATGGGCTTGTTGCATACATCCGGCGGATATCGCGCAATTACAAGCCGCCCAATTAGTCATACGTGCTGGCGGCAATTGCCAAGGTCAACAGAGCAACTGAACCGCCCCGGGATTGTCGGAGGCTCCAACTCCTGAGAAGGTGGAGCCATGACGAGCAAGACAACGAACAAGCATTCGCCTGAGGTGCGTGCCCGAGCGGTGCGGATGGTGCTGGATCACGAGGGGGAGCATCCATCGCGATGGGCTGAGATCGTGTCGGTCGCATCGAAGATTGGCTGTGCGGCGCAATCGCTGCACCAGTGGATCGGCAAGTCCGAGGTAGACAGCGGGCGCAAGCCTGGCCTGACCACGGACATGGCTGCCAAGCTGAAGGCACTCGAACGCGAGGTGCGTGAGCTCCGGCAGGCCAACGAGATCTTGCGCAAGGCCAGCGATTATTTCGCCAGTTCTTGATTCAAAGGCTGCGGAGCTCGACGGCCCCTTCAAGCGATGATTGCGTTCATCGACGATCATCGTGGTTTGCATGGGGTCGAGCCGATCTGCAAGGTTCTGCCGATCGCCCCTTCAACCCCCGCCTTCGCGGGGGCAGGCTCTACTATGCGCATGTCACCAAGCGTGACGATCCTGAGAAGCTTTCCGCCAGAGCACGGCGGGATATGGCGCTGGAGCCGGAGATTGTCCGTGTCTTCAAGGCGAACTTCGAGGTCTATGGCGTGAAGAAGATTTAGCATCAGATGGTGCGTGAGCGCTTTGATATCGCTCGCTGCACCGTGGCTAGGTTGATGCGCGGCATGGGCTTGGCGGGTGTCATTCGTGGCAAGAGCGTCAAGACCACTGTGCAGGGCAAGGCCGTCCCTTGCCCGCTGGATCATGTGAACAGGAACTTCAAGGCACCGGCACCGAACGTGCTCTGGGTCTCCGACTTCACATACGTCAGCACCTGGGCAGGCTTTGTCTACGTGGCCTTCGTCCTCGACGTTTATGCGCGCCGCATCGTCGGCTGGCGTGTCAGCCGGACGCAGCATGCCAGCTTTGTGCTCGATGCGCTCGAACAAGCCTTGCACGAACGACGCCCCGCGCATCGCGGCGGACTGGTCCACCACAGCGACAGGGGTTCGCAATACGTGTCCATAAAATACACTGAACGCCTCGCTGAAGCGGGCATCGAGCCGTCTGTCGGCAGTGTCGGCGACAGCTATGACAATGCACTGGCAGAGACCATCAACGGCCTCTACAAAGCAGAGGTCATCCATCGGCGCGGGCCATGGCGGAGCTTTCAGGCCGTCGAGTTCGCGACACTGGAATGGGTGGACTGGTTCAATCATCGACGGCTGCTGGGGCCAATCGGCAATATCCCGCCAGCCGAAGCCGAGGAACGCTACTACACCATGCTCAACGAGCAGAAGCTGGCAGCGTGACTCAAACGAAACGGCCTCCGAGGAACTCGGGGCGGTTCATTCCGGTGTGTTCCCGAGACGTGTCGTGAAGCCGGTTGTGGCTCTGGCCGTATCCCAGTGTCGCAGGGCCGGGCAAGTCATTGCGCTGACACACACCGATGCTCATATGAAAATCATGGAGATAGCACTGGGAAACGCCTCTCGCGTTCCCGCCCTTGTCTTCGCAGCCTTCAGTTCAGCATCCAGGCAGGCCGCCAACACAGCGGTTTTCTGCATGCGGAATGTTGTGCGCTTTTCTCAAACCGAATGGAATTTCCTGATGACAACCACACTTCACGACATCGTCGACACCGCCGTTGCTGCAGGCTCCTTCAAGACCCTCGTTGCCGCCGTCACAGCAGCAGAACTCGGCGCAACCTTGAAGGGCGCAGGCCCGTTCACGGTGTTTGCCCCATCCGATGAGGCCTTCGCCAAGCTGCCAGCCGGCACGGTTGAAGACCTCGTCAAGCCAGAGAACAAGGCCAAGCTTGCAGCAATCCTCACGTACCACGTGATGGCCGGCAAGGTCATGGCCGCCGATGTCTCCGGCAAGAAGCTCGAGCCAGCCACCGTCAACGGTCAGGCGCTCCATGTCGATGGCACGCATGGCGTGACGGTCAACGGCGCGAAGGTTGTGACTGCGGACATCGCCTGCACCAATGGCGTGATCCACGTCATTGATGCCGTGCTGATGCCCAAGGCCTGAGCTTTTTCTGACGATCTGATGAATGCCCGGAGTTCGCTCCGGGCATTTTTCATTCGGGGCCATCAGATGCCGCGATCAAGCCGTGGCCTGCGACATCGATGTCTCTGGCCATCGGCTGCCCGCGCTGCACATTTGGCGGCATGACACAGCCGCAGCAAAAGTTGCCGATAGAGGCATTCGCAAAGATTGATCCGACGGATGACGGCGCTTTCTATGCTGCGCCGCGCTTCGTCACGCATATCGACACGTCTGCGGTCCGGGCATTATCGCAATTCTATGCAACCGCGTTGCCGATGGATGGGGTTGTCCTCGACCTGATGGCGAGCTGGGTCAGCCATTTGCCACCAACATTTGTTGGCCAAGCGGTTGGACACGGCATGAATGCCGAGGAACTTGCTGCCAATCCGCAACTTAGCGACGACTTCGTGCAGAACCTCAACCTGCAACCGGAACTGCCACTGGCTGATGCGGCCTTCGATGCAGCGCTGTGCTGCGTTGGCGTGCAGTATCTGGCGCGGCCTGATGAGGTGTTCAACGAGGTGGCGCGGGTGCTGCGGCCCGGTGCGCCGTTCATCATCAGCTTTTCCAACCGCTGCTTTCCGACCAAGGCCGTTGCCGTCTGGCGCGCGCTGGACGCGCGTGGCCATGCGGATCTTGTCGCACTTTACCTGCGCAACGCAGGCTTTCATCGGCTTGGAAAGCATGTCCTGTGCGACGGCATATCTGGCGACCCGCTCACCGCGATGGTTGGGTATCGCTAGATATGGCAAAGCGAACATCGCCGAATGACGCCTCGCGCATCGTGGTTGCTGCGGATCTGGAAGAGGTGGTCACCGACAAGCGAGAGGGCTGGCGCGGTTCCGATGCCAAGGCCCGTCGGCGCCAGCGGCGCTACAAGCGGCTGCTGACCCAGCAACTCGTCAAGCTCGTGCCAGATGAAGCTGCGAGCCTTGATGACGATGACGGTGATGAGATCGACATGATTTAGGATTGAGCGGGGCGCGATGGCGATTGCCTGTCATGTGCCCGCCTTACGCAGCCCACCCTTAACGCTGTGACATCATGGGCGCTTGTTGCGGTTGCCAGTTCCGATCATCAGCTTGCCGCGTCGCGTCTCCGAGATCATCCGGCGGCAATTGGCAGAACAGAGGCAATCAGGTGATTGTGACCAACACTATAGACACGCGCCATGTGGGCTGATCCGCGCATCGCAGGCCTGATGCGCCTCGTATTGGCTGCGTTGAAGCCGCCACCCGGCGTTGGCCGGATCGTGCTGGCGCTCAGCCTCGGCCTTGCCTGCCACCTGACGTTCGCAGCCGCGGTCCTCGCCATGATCGCCGCCATGTTTTTTGGTCTCAGCGAAAGCTTCGGGCGCGTTCCTTGGCCGTGGGCAATCGCAGCCAACGCAGCACTCATCTTGCAGTTCCCGCTCATGCACTCGGTGCTGCTGACCGGACTGGGCGGCCGCCTGCTTGCGCGGCTCGTCCCCGGCCCGCATGGCGCAACACTCTCCACCACCACCTACGCTCTGATCGCCTCGCTGCAACTCTTGGCGCTGTTCATCTTGTGGACACCGTCGGACGTGATCTGGTGGCGTGCAGAAGGTGCGGTTTTCTGGCTTGTCTGCGCCGCCTATGCTGCAACTTGGTGTATTCTCGCCAAGGCAAGCTTCGATGCGGGCGCAGAGGTGCAATCGGGCGCTCTTGGCTGGATGTCGCTTTTGGCGCACATCCGGCCAATCTTTCCCAAAATGCCGACACTGGGCCTATTCCGCTACATCCGGCAGCCGATCTACGTCGCCTTTGCCCTGACGCTCTGGACCGTGCCCGTCTGGACACCTGACCAGTTCGCGCTCGCCATCAGCTTCACAGCCTATTGCCTGCTCGCGCCACGCCTGAAGGAACGACGCTTTGCGGCGCGCTATGGCGAGCGCTTCGCTGCGTACCAAGCGGTCACGCCATATGTGCTGCCGAGCCGCACTCACGGAAGGAAATGATGGTTATGACCACACTCGGGCTTCTGATCACTGCGCTCCTGTTTGGCGGGACAATTCTCTATTCCTTCGGTTTTGCTGCCTTTGTCTTCTCTGCCTTGCCGCCCGAGATTGCAGGCAAGACGCTGCGCCGTGCTTTTCCACATTTCTATCTGTTCGTGATGATCACTGCTTCTGTTGCGGCGGCGGCGCTCTGGCAACATGACACGCTATCTGCGACCTTGCTGGCCGTGACCGCCCTGACCACTGTTCCCACTCGACAATTTCTGATGCCGGCGATCAATCTTGCCACCGACACTGGTGCAAAGACGCGTTTCAAGGTTTTGCACGTCCTCTCGGTGGTTGTCACGCTTGCGCACATCACCATGGCAGGTGTGGTCCTCGCCCGGTTCGCCTGAGTGCGGTCTCAAAAAAAGGCGTCGCCGATATCGCCAGTATCCGCAGGCTCATTCGCCGCATCGGCAGCTAGTGATCGACACCTAAGCCTTTGACCCAGCCCCGCACGAATACGCCAGCCAGTAAAACGGCGTATTCAATGATGTGCCAGCTGCTCAATCGGCGCGTGATTTTCCAGTTCGCCCTTGACGAGGATGCGCTGCAATGTCCGCCTGTGCATGTTGAGACGGCGTGCGGTCTCCGAAACATTGCGACCATAGAACTGGTACACGCTTTGGATATGTTCCCACCGAACACGGTCAATTTGCATTGGATGCACCGGTACTGATGCCCTTTCGCCATCGCTGTGACGCAAGACGAGGTCGATCTCGTCAGCATCTGCGGGCTTCGCGAGATAGTCATCAGCGCCTGCCTTTACGGCGCCGACCGCTGTTGCGATGTTCCCGTAGCCCGTCAGCACAATACTGCGTGCGTCGGGGCGAAGTTCCCTCAGCTTCGCAACAATATCCAGCCCATTTCCATCAATCAGCCTAAGATCGACGACGGCATACGCCGGCGGATCAAGTTCAATCATTTTGAGACCGGTGGCAACGTCGGAAGCTTGCCGGACGTCGTATCCACGCAGTCCCATCGCCTTCGCAAGGCGTGGCAAAAAGGCAGCATCGTCATCCAGAAGCAGGAGGGTGCGTTCGTTGTGATGTACATTTTCCATGTGCAACTTACGGCTTCAGTAGAACGACGGACTTGAGCCAGTTTGCCGCACCCGGGACGTACGTTCCAAATCACCTGCGTGTTTGCCTGGCATTCGTCGACGCCTGCCATCCACGATTGCGACCTGCCGCTCACGACAGCGGCGTCCACGCTTTGTGGGCTGAGAAGCACCCTTTGGACCTGAACCAGATCATGCTGGCGTAGGGAGTCTTTAAGGGGGCGCCCCGATTCCCGAGGGAACTGCGCCCTGACCGTCGTGCACCGGACGAGGCTGCTCAGCGACAACGGCAGTTCCTACGTCAGCGAGGACCTGGCCAAGTGGCTCAACGGCAAGGGCATGGGCCATGTGCGAGGCGCGCCCCACCACCCGCAGACGCAGGGCAAGATCGAGCGCTGGCATCAGACGCTCCAGAACCGCATCCTGCTCGACAACTATTGCCTGCCGCGCGATCTTGAACAGCGCATCGCGGCCTTCGTCAGCCACTACAACCACGCCGGCCATCACGAAAGCCTCGGCAACATGCCGCCAGCCGACGTCTACCTCGGACGCGCCGAACAAATCCGCGCCGAGCGCGACAGGATCAAGCGCATGACGATCGCCAATCGCCGCTTGCAGCATCGCCTGCCGGCAGCATAACCTTCAACCCAGATGGAGCAGAGCCTCGCTTGCTGAAACGCTCCGATTGTCCAATTTGACCTGACGACGGACACCAATCGAAGCATTTGGTGACACAGAAACATTCGCCGCATTCATGCGCAAGCTTCAGCAAGTGGGCGTGAAGCAGCTATAAACACGCATCAGGCAAAGCTGGTTCGGTCGCTGGGTGGAATGATGCACAATAAACCGGAAAATGATGCTGCATTCACGCTGCACAATGCACCTGCGCCGGAGGATGTGAGTATGCGGGCCATATACGGTTGCTGTTTGCTCGCAACTCATGATGGTTGCCAAGGGAAGCAGGATCGTCTTTCTGCAACTGATGGCAAGTCAGAATAAGCCGCAGAGATCAGCAGTACGCGCCAGCGTCGTGACAATCGTCGCGCTCGTCACCGTCCAGGTGCTGCTGCTGATCCCGATGTTCGGCCTGCAGCGCGGAACGACGCTTGGTGATCCGGGTCTCAATGAACGGTTGTCCATCGCTGCAATCGCTGTTCCGTTGTGGGTGATGAGTGCAATTGTGGTGCAACTGGCGATGCTGCTGATGCCGCTGCGCTGGACCCGACTTTTCGGGCGCGACGGGCTGGTCAATCCATTTGGCTGGGCTGCGCTTGGACTGACGGCCCTGCTCGGCTACGGCCAAGTAACCGGTGTTGCGGCGTCCCTGTCGGCAACGGAACTGATTGCGGGCAACCAGCAGGGCATCATGCTGGTCATTGCATCACTTTATCTGGGCACCGCTGGTGTCATCCTTGCCGCATGGATCATCGACCGTTTTGGCATCGGGCATGGCTTCTGGATCATGCTGGCAGCTAAAGCCGTGATTGATCTGACCACCGAGGTCACGCAGGCCGTCTCCCTCATGTCCATGCACAGTCTAATCGAGGCCTTTGCACCATTCGCCATCACCGCAACGCTCATGGCGGTCACGGTTTTTGTGACCACGATTGTTGTGCAGCAGGGCGGGCGCTTCGAGATTGTGGCCTGGCCGCTGCTGTTGCTCACATTGTTCGACATGTCGGGATACCGGAAGGAAATGCCGGAAATCCTGATCCTGTTTATGCCATTGACGGTTGTGTTCATCGGCCTGGCTGGTTTCGCGCTGTTACGGCGTGCGGACCTGCTGCGCCTGTTTTTGCCTTTAGTCAGCGCACTCGCCGCGATAGCGTTGATGGAGTTCTATCTGATCGGGACATTTTCCAGTTGGGTATTGCCGCTCCCTGCGAGCCTGTTGGTCGCAAGCACTGCGATCCTCACCACGCTCTGGCATGAATGGCGGCCGCGCGCTGGCCTCGCAACGCAAACGGAGAAACACATCTGAGGTTCGCCCGTCATCTGCTGTCCCTGCTCATAGTGGCCGTCCTTGCGCCTGCCACCGCATGCGCGCAACTGTCCCGTCCGACGACAGATCTGACCATCGAGATTGAAGGCGATATGCTGCGTCATGGCGGCGTGGTCACAATTTACAACATTCCGGTTCCCAAAACGGACTGGCCTGCTGGTCTGGTGCAAAGCCCTGTCGCCACACTGAGGCTGAGTGCGCGCTATGCCGAGGTCCAGATGCCCCATCCCGCCGAGGGGACATTCAACTATCGGTTCCGGACTGCGGGCGCAGACGCGAATGCAACCCCGGATCGCCTGTTGACGCAGGTGCTTTCCGTCATTGGCACCAACAGTGACAATAGCGGCCCGCTGCTGAGCCACGGGTTCGTGGGCGGCAATCCATCCGGCGTGCGCATCATTCGCGTGTTGCCACTGGCCGAATATGCTGGCGTCGGCGAGGCTGAGCGCACGGCGGCACGATAGGGCGTTGAGGCGTTGCTATGCGCGCCAGGAGCTCGTCGGGAATGGCGAGGTTTTGGAAATGGCGCTTGGCCTCAGGAATGATGCTGCAACCGTCATTCTCGACCGAGATCTCGCGTGCATCCCATTCCTCGGCGAATTGTCGGATGTCGAAGCGGGGCCTCAGCCAGTCTCGCTTGTAAATCACTTCCTCGATGACCAGCAGCTTCAAGCCGAAATCCTTGAAGCGGTTGTCCGACGGCTTCGGCATCGGGAAATGCTTGTGCCGCGCCGCAAGCACGGCGGCGCGCGCAAGGATGTCTTGCAGAACCACCGTGGCGGCAGTCGGCAACTTGGCAACGACCGTTTCGGCTGCTTTCCTCGAGTGCGTCGATTGCGCCAGCGTTTTGGCGGCGTCTTGCAGCCGCGCCTCCTGCCAGCCGGTGAAATCGCTTTCGATGCGGGCACGCTCGGTTTCGTTTTCTGCCAGCGATTTGTGCATGTTCGCCGCATCGTCGGCGGTCGACATGCCAACCGGCGGCTTCGGAGGGGCCGCGATTGTCCTGCGGTAATAATCGATGCGCTGCTTCACATCGTCGGCAGCCTTGGCCGGCGTCAGGGGCTCAGCTCTCAGCGCGGGAAGCACGAAGCGATCGACGAAGGTGCTGCCAATCGGTTCCGGCCAGTCAGGCGCATCCTTCAGGATTTTCGTTCCGTTCTTGCGGGCAAAATTGTCCCGCCACGCGTGACGGCCGTGGATATCGAGGGCGATCCACCCCATCGGCACGCCACCGGGATCACCACGCTCCAGCACATAAAAGCGCAGCAGCCCGGCCAGTTCAGCCACGCCATTGGGGCGATGTTCCAGAGGGTTGGCGGTGCTGATGTCGCGGTGCTCGGCAACCCTCTTGCGCCAGCGCGTTGCCACACAGATAATCTCGGCCAATGACAGCCCGCAAGACCCCCGATGATCTCGCCGCAACACTGAGCCAACTGCCGCAGCCAGACATCGAGGCGGTCTGGCTCGGTGCCATGCTGACGGCGCGGTTCGCCGATGATGACCAAGCGCACAGTGCTCGTCGCATCTTCGCTGCGCTGGAAGACATGCGGGCATCGACGCTCGACGGCAAGATGATTGTCCTCGGTCCAGAGGCTGAACCGGGCACAGCGCGAGCACGTGCCGTGGCGCATTGTCTCGATACACATGCGCTTAGGCACGCCCTGATCCACGAATTGAAGCTCTCGATCAGCTATACCGACGGCAAGAAGCGGGCAACAAAGCGCATCGTCTGGCCGCTCGCGGTCGAAGATTACGGGCCGCAGGGCGCGATGCTAGGTTGGTGCGAACGGCGGGAGGATTTCAGGAACTTCAGGTTCGACAGGATCACCGAGCTGGCGATCATCCAGCAGCGGTTCGAAGCGCCGCGAAACGTGATGCTGGCGGTCCATGAGGCGCTGCTGAAGATGGACGCCATATTCTCACAATAGGCGCAGAGCCGGTCATCGCGATTCGCAAGCACCGTGAATTACCCACGTTGCCCGCTCGTCGTCAGCCGACTTTATTCAGCCACGTATCGCGCAACATTGCTGAGGAACGCCAGCGATTGCTTCTGGATGATCTTGTTCAGCACATTAATGGGAACGGGCTCCGGGTCACGCATGGTGCCATAGCGACGACCGGCACCTGTTTCTGCGTGCCCCATCAACATGTCGCGGTGGTCCTTTCTGACGCCCATTTTCTTGAGCCGATCCTTGAAAGCATGGCGTCGGGTATCCGCCGCCATGGGCCTGGAACCTGATCGGGAGACGGCCATGGGCGGCTCGTTCCACGTTCACGATCCATGATGATCTCTGCGGCATCGCGGTCAGCACGCTGCAGCGCGAGGCTGATCAACGGCCACTGCGGCAAGGTTTCTGACAGGACCACGCCGACGGCTGCTACCAAACGGCGAGCCACTTCACCCCTCGCAGCATACCATTCTGCGGCAGTGAGCCTTCTTGCGACATTGAGGGTGGTGATTTCGGTGTGGAACACCCCGCCTACCCTGTCATCGAAAGGCACATTGTCAGGCCGGCGTGTCAAATCACCACCAATTGCGACCGCGGCGCGGCGCAGAGTGTCTTCCTCGATCCGCTTTGCCTTGAACCACTCAGCCAGCTTTTCCCAGTCAGCAAGCGGCCAAGTCTCGGTGCCTATGACTGGATCAATCGGGCCGAGCGCAGCACGCACTTCCCGAAAACGCTTTTCGAAGATGTGGTCGAGTTCGAGAGCTTTTGCCCGGGCCACGAGCGGATCGCGCGTGCGCAACGATCGTTGGATCTGCGTCCTTCCAAAGCGTGGAGCAACGTCATCCGGCACGCGGCGAACGTACTGAGGCGTGGTGCCACGCCATGTCACATGGGTCGGCAAAGGCATCGTGTCGACATCCATGTTATGCATTTTGTTATGCAGTTTGGGCTCTTCAAGACCCTACACAGGACGACTTCATACCTATCTTCAATTGCTTAGCGCCAAAGTGCGGGGAAGTGGTGGGCCCTGCAGGACTCGAACCTGCAACCAGACCGTTATGAGCGGTCGGCTCTAACCATTGAGCTAAGGGCCCCACGCGGGCCGCCTGGAACCCGGATGCGAGTCTTGCGCGGCTACGAAACGTCACCCGACGAGATACGTGGCGGCGGGCACATCGTCAATCTGGCAGCGCCAGGCCGGCGGGGACTGCAAGCCTCATCAAAAAGCCCGGCTGACATGGTCAACCGGGCTCTCGCGTTGCATGGAAGCGGCGTCAGTTTCGCGGCGCTCCAAGTTCGGGATAGTCACCGAGCATCGCCGCGCCATTCAGCGGCTTCTGCACGCCCTGGTGGCAGGTTGCGCAGAAAGCCTTGGCGGCATCGCCTTCAGGCCCGAGCTTGTTGGCAGGATAGGTGGTGTTCAACGGCGCCAGATAGTTGGTGTTGACGTCGCGCAGCATGCGGATGCCGTGGAAGGCGTTGACGCGCTGCGGAGGCGCATCCTTCCACTCGCCGAAAGCACGGGTGTTGTGGCAGAAGGTGCAGTTCGCGCCGATGCCGGTCGACATCTGCATCATCAGCGCATGGGTCTGCTCCGTTGTCGCCAGAGGTTCGCCGGTGCGGGTCGGCAAGGCGGTGACGCCGGTGACGCGGATGGTTCCGGCCTTCTCGATCAGCGCGCTGAACGGGTCGGTCGGAAGCGAGGCGAAGCCGACATTGGCGCCGGGCGTGTTCTGCCCGTTGCGCGCACCTGCAAAGGGCGTGGTCATCGTGGCTGGCTCGCCCGCCTTGCCGCCGCCTGCAAACCAGGTGTTGGCAGGGATGGGATTGCCGCGATGGCATGTGTAGCAACTGACGCCGGTGGCGCCGACGTGGTTGGACCAGGTGGAGTTGATTTCGCGCGTCATCGAGATCATGCGGCGGGCGGTCTTGTATTGATACTTGCCCTCGTCCGCCATGTTGTTGAGGTTGTGGCAGTAGGAACAACCCTGGCCTTCGTCCGAACCAGCCACGCCGCCGGGCGCCACCCAGGCCGTCATGGCGACCATGATGCGGGTGAACTCGGTCTCGGAGAGGTCACCCAGGACCTTGACGTTCTGGTAGATCTGGGAGGCGCGCGGACCGTCCCTGTCCCCCGGCGGGATGACCTCCGGCGCGACGTTGGCTTCGTTGAGCGCGGCGACGGTGCGCGGGTTCTTGACCTGCTCCAGCGCCACGCCCCTGTAGCCGACCTGCTTGGTTTCCGGCGGCGGGGCCTCGCAGCCTGCCAGCGCCATGCCAAGACCGATCGCCAGCGACGCGGCAAGGCCAGCGCGAACGAGCGAGTTTGCTGTACTTCTCATTTCACCGCTCCTGGAAGAAGGGCTGGGTCGACAACCGGCGGATTGATCGGCGGATACGTCGGCGCATAGCCATAGTGCTGAGCCCAGAGATACCAGTTGTCGACCACGGTTCCGGTCAGCAGGATGCCGATGCCGCCGGTGATCGGGGTCAGGACCGCAAACCACCAGGCCCAGCGGTGGATCGATTCCATGGAGGCGTTGAAGCCCATGGTCCAGCGCCAGAACAGGGCGGCCCGTTCAGAAGCTGTGCCGCGATCGACGATCTGCTCGATCTCGCGCTCGCCGCCGTAGCGGGTCACGGCCAGGATGGTGCCGGCATGCATGGCGAACAGCAGCACAGAACCATAGAGAAAGACGATCGAGAAGGCGTGGAACGGGTTGTAGAACAGGTTGCCGTAGCGGATCGAGAAAGCGGTCGTCCAGTCAAGGTGCGGGAAGATGCCGAATGGCACGGCCTCGCTCCATGAGCCCATGGCGATCGGGCGGATGAAGCCCAGCACCAGATAGAGCCAGATCGCGGCGGCGAAGGCGAGCGGCACATGCATGCCCATGCCCAGCGCGCGGGCCCGGCGATAGGTGCGCAGCCACCAGAGCAGCAGCGACGCGGTCAGGAAGAAACCCGCCATCAGCCACCAGCCGCCTTCATTGAGCGGAACGAACGGGCTGATGCCGTATTTCGCCGAAGGGGGCTCGAGAGCCAGCCAGAACAACTGGCGGACGAACTCCTTCAGGTTCCAGTTGACCGACGCCAGCATGTTGAGGCCGATGATCTCGAAGGCGATCAGGCCGCAGGTGATCGAGGCGAGGCCCAGGAAGCCGAGGTAGAACGGTCCGACCTGCGCATCGCCGAGCTTGCCGAACCAGTAATTGTGCTTGATGGCCTGACCGCGCTCGTAGATGTGCGTCTTGATCGGCACGCCGACATCGTCAGGGCCGCGGACTTGAACCCGGGTGAAGATGTTCTGGTAATCAACGTTTGACAAAAGGCTCATGTCGTCCTCCCTCAGCCCCAGACCGGCAGGTTAAGCCACCAGGTCCACCATTCCGGCCAGCCGCGTGTCCAGAACGGACCGCTGATGACGATGCAGACAGCGCTCCAGAAGCCAGCGGACAGCGCCAGGAACAGGCCAAGCCGGTGGATGCCTATGGTGCCGATCGAATAACCGATGATGTCGCGGAAATATGCGTTCTCGTGTTCCGGCGTCTTGACGGCTTCACCAGCAGCGGGATTGACCGCCGAAAGAACCAGAGCGCCGTGCAGGGAAAGGGCGAGCGTGGTGGTGAAGAAGAAGGTCACCGCCAGCATGTGCGCCGGATTGTAGTGGAAGTGCAGGTACTGGTAGCCCACGTTGGACACCCAATCGAGGTGACTGAAGATGCCGTAGGGAAAGCCATGCCCCCATGCGCCCATCAGGACGGGGCGGATGACGACCAGCGTCACGTAGGCGAAGATCGCGAAAGCGAAAGCGAACGGCACATGATAGCCCATCCCCAGCTTTCGGCAGATCTCGACCTCTCGCAACGCCCAGGATGAGAAGGATCCGATCGCGCAGATCGTGATGATCTGCCAGAAGCCGCCCTCCTTGAGGGGAGCCAGGCCGAGGCCATAGGACAGGTCGGGCGGCGCGATATTGATCGTGAAGGGATTCCAGACGCCATCAAGGGCTGTGGAATAGAAAATCAGCGCCGTTCCCAGAAAGGTGAAGAAAAACCCGGTCACGCCGAAGAACCCGACGTAAAACGGTCCGATCCAGAAATCGAAAAGATCGCCTCCGATAAGGGTTCCGCCCCTGACGCGATACTTCCGCTCAAAACTTAGCATCGCCATGGCGACCCCTCCCCGATAACTCGGCGCTTCGATGTCAGTTGAGGTAGCCCAAGGCCGCAGTGTGCAGACTGCCTGCGGCAGCCAAGACAGCCGCGGCCTTGGCAGGATTATCAGACGCTGACGCGATCAATCGTGATGGCGGCGACGGATGTCGGCGCCTTGATTGACAGCTCGGCGGCACGCGGCGCTGCCCGTGTGCCTTCAATCCAGTTGAAGCGATTGGTGCTCAACAGGATGAAGTGGATCAAGATCGCCAGCGAGAACAGGAACACCGCAAGGGCGACCAGCACGCGGCGGGGGTCGAAGAGGAACCAAATGCGATACATCGTGCTCTCCCTCAAACGATCATTGACGTAACGGTGGTGACGCCATCAACAAGTGACGCGTAACCCCGCACTCCCGGGAACCAGGGCCGCCACATCCAAACCAGGATGTGCGCCACGATCGCGACGATCGTGAACCCGACCATGCCCTGCACGAAGAAGCTGTGAAACTCCCTCGCTTCCTGGTCGGTTAGTCCCGTGAGGGACTGCCTGTCTCTGTCAGCCATGACCTGACACTCCTCAAACTGGCCGAAGCCGTTACCGCGCCATCCCGCGCGGCTGGGTCGCCCTCGTGCAATCACGATGACTGCCTGACCGGTTGCCCGGGCAGGATTCCGAACTTCGCTCCAAGGGCCGGACGGGCCTTGCGGCCCCGTGCCGTCAGCCCATGAATGCGAAGGCGATTGTGGCCTCGCTGGCCCGGCGGGCCTGCGCGAAGATCGAGATGCGCCCGTCAGGCCTGGCCAGCAGGCCCCTGCCGACGGGTGCAAGACGCGAGATGATCGCGGCAACGAGGAACATCGGATAGGTCAGCGCGACCAGCGCCCTGAACGCGAAATGATCATCATCGCGCTGGCGGGAGCGGGGCATTTCGATTCGCATGTCAGTCATGGGTCACCTCTGACTATGTTTATAGCATTGTCTCAAAAAATTGACAGTCGTTTCGTCAATTTAATTTGACACTTTTGGATTTAGACATTCGCAATCCAATTTGAAAATTGAATTGAAAACTTCGTCTTTTTAACAGGTTAGCGCGTCGTTCTGCCCGACAGTGCGCCTTGCGCCCTCGATACAGAGCCTTCCGTCACTTCGCCCGCGCCGGTTTCGCGCGCATCACGCTCGGCTGCGTCCCGAAGACGCTTCGCGGCGGAAATGCGGACCAGGACCGGGTGCTCCTCGACGACACGGTCGAGCATCGCCTTGGCGTCGTTGCTCCAGGGCAGTTCCTCATGCAGCCGCGACGGGGTGGCCTCGATCGCGTCGAGATCGGTGCCGAGCGGCAGGATGTTGAACAGCGCATCGAACAACGCGTTGCAGACCTCCTGCACCAGGTAGGTCGCGCCCGCATACCCCATGAACGGCGTGCCGGTATGGCGCCGGATGATCGCGCCCGGGAACGAGGCCGGAATGTAGATGGCGCGACCGCCGGCCTCGGCCAGATACATGCGCTCGTTGTAGCTGCCGAAGAGAACAAGCGGCGTCTTCGTCTTGACCAGTTCGCGCACCTGATCGTTCAGCGTCTTCTCGCCGGGCTTGCGCGGAACGGCGAATGTGCACGGCAAGCCCATCTCGACTTCGAGGAACTGTCGGATGCCCCGGGTGTAGGTCTCGTTGGCGACAATGGCGAAGGAGGCGGTGGCGAAGAAATCCTGCGTCACGGAGCGCCAGAGATCCCACAGCGGCTTGATCGTGGTGTGCTTCTCTCGCTCGATGAACGGCTCCGGATCAAGGCCGGTCAGTTCGCCGAGCTTGCGCAGGAAACTGGTGGTCGAGTGCAGTCCGATCGGGGCCTGCAGATAGGGCCGGTCCAGCGCCTCGCAGAGCAGGCGGCCGAACTCCCGGTACATGCAGACATTGACCTCGGCATCGCCAAGCTTGTTGATGTCGGCGAGGTGCGTTCCCAGCGGAAAGCACAAGTTGACCTCAGCTCCGATGCCTTCGACGAGGCGGCGGATTTCGGCCACGTCAGATGGCATGTTGAAGGTGCCGTAACTCGGCCCGATGATGTTGACCTTGGGCTTCGCGCCTTCCTTGCGGGCCTTCAGCGCCGGCGTCTTCTTCGGGCCGAACTGCTTCCAGAGCCAGGCCATGGCCCGGTTGGCGCATTGCCATTGATCCTCGTCGATGGTGCGGGGCAGGAAACGGAGGATATTGGTGCCTTCAGGGGTGACGCCCCCGCCGATCATCTCGGCAATCGAGCCGGTGACCACGACGGACGGCAGACCCGAGTCCAGCGTTTTGTGGGCGCGCTTCATCGCGCCTTCGGTGCCATGCTGGCCGAGTTCTTCTTCGCCCAGCCCAGTGACCACGATCGGCAATTCATGCGGCGGCAGCGCATCGGTGTAGTGCAGCACCGAGGTGACTGGCAGGTTCTCGCAGCCGACCGGACCGTCGATGATGACCTGCAGGCCCTTGATGGCGCAAAACACGTAGATTGCGCCCCAATAGCCTCCTGCCCTATCGTGATCGAGGACGAGCATCAGACGATTTCCCCCGCCATGCCCATGTCGGTCTTGCCAAGCTTGGCAAGTTGCTTCTTGCGGAACTCCGGCCGGTCGCGCGGCGTGTCGCTCCAGACGCCGGCGGCATGGCCTTCGCCGACACCCTGAAAGAAATCCTTCATGACGTCCATGCGCGCCTTGTTGGCCATGGCCGCGTTGATCACGGTTGCCAGCGAACCGGCCCCGGCAACTCCCATCAGGGGCCGCGCGGAAATCAGGTTGGTGAAATACAGCGACGGCAAGCCGCGCGCCTTCGCGTGCTGCACCACCGGCGTCGTGCCGATTGCGAGATCGGGATCATGGAAATCCACGGCCGCCAGGTCATTCTCGAGCGAGGCGCGGAACTGGATATGGACGCCGCGCGCCTCGAGCCACTCGCGGTCGGGATCGGACCAGCGCGTGCGCGGGCAGGCAGTGCCGACATAGGGCACGTTTGCGCCGCTCTCGATCAAAAGCCGCGCCACCAGCAGTTCCGAGCCTTCATAGCCCGAGACGGTGATCTTGCCGCTGATCGGCTTGGCGGCCAGCGCGGCCTTGATCATCGGCAGGATCTGGTCCTTTGCGCCCTGCACTGTCGCTTTCGAAACCTGGCACGCCTCGCCGATGGCATCCAGCCAGGCGGCAGTGCCGTCATGGCCCACAGGGGCCGAGCCGACCACGGGGCGGCCGGCGTATTCGAACTCGCGGACCGAAGCGGTGTAGAACGGATGGATCGCCGCCACCGCCGCGCAATCCAGCGCAGCATAGAGTTCGCGCCATTCGCGGGTCGGCACGACCGGGCCGGCCGCCAGTCCGAGGGCGCCGAGCATCATGCCGATGCCGACCGGATCGCCCGGGAACATCTCGCCGAGCAGGGTCACGGTGCGCTTGTCGTTGCGGCCGCCGCGCGGGGCCGCCACCGGGCCAGCCTCGGCCTCCAGCCTCGCGAACTTCAGCATCGCGCCGGCCAGCACATCCTTGGCCTCGGCATGGGTCGGCACGCCGAAGCCCGGCACATCGATGCCGATGATGCGGACGCCGTCGATGGTGTCGGGCAAGAGCCGAAGCGGCACGCCGGAGGCTGTCGGCACGCACAGGTTGATCACGACGATGGTGTCATATTGCTGTGGATCGGCCAGCAGATGCACTGCCTCTCGGATGTCCTCGAAGAGCTTGCCGGTGACAAGCGTTTCGGAATTGAACGGCACGTAGCCGACGGTGCGCTTGGCCCCATAGAAATGCGAGGTGAAGGTCAGGCCGTAAACGCAGCAGGCTGAGCCAGACAACACCGTTGCCGTGCGGCGCATGCGCAGGCCGACGCGGAGCGAGCCGAAAGCCGGACACATGCTCTGCGGTTGGTCATGCGGGCCGACCGGATAATCGGCGGCATAGCGCTCCAGCGTGTCGCTGGCGCCTGCCGCCACTGCCGCCTTGCGCATCTGGTCCCGCCCGGCATGGCAGCCATTGCCCAGCGCCTCGGCCTTGGCCACGCCGGCGGTTGCCGCCGCGATCTCGACCGGAGAGGGGACGGCCTTTGCCGGCGCCACATCAAGCGGCGCGGCATCAGACACCTTGGCCCTGACCGGCTTGTCGAGATTGTTGATCAGCGTCACCATGGCGTCGGTCTCAGGCTTCGTCGTAGATGACTTCGAGGGTCTGCTTTTCAAGCACGACGCCGCCGCACATGTCGGCGAGCGAGGCGGGCTGCAGCACATAGTCACGGCCGGTCGTGTCGGCGGAAAACAACCCGAGCAAGCCGTCGGAGGTCATCGGCGCGGGGCGCATCGGCTTCGAATCCCCGACATTCCGGACCAGCTCCTCGAACATCGGGCCCCAGCGGTCGCCGGGGCGGCCGATGATGTGGTAGTTGGCGCTCTTGCGACGGATGTCCTCATCGGCCGGGATCGAGGCCAGCACAGGAATGCCGACCGCTTCGGCAAAGGCCGCAGCCTCGCCCGTGCCGTCATCCTTGTTGATGACCATGCCGGCGACGCCGACATTGCCGCCGAGCTTGCGGAAGTATTCCACGGCCGAGCAGACGTTATTGGCGACATAGAGCGATTGCAGGTCGTTCGAGCCGACCACGATGACCTTCTGGCACATGTCGCGGGCGATCGGCAGCCCGAAGCCGCCGCAGACTACATCGCCAAGGAAATCGAGCAGAACGTAGTCGAAGCCCCAATCATGGAAGCCCAGTTTCTCCAGCAGTTCGAAGCCGTGGATGATGCCGCGCCCGCCGCAGCCGCGACCGACTTCGGGGCCGCCGAGTTCCATGGCGAAGACGCCGTCGCGCTTGAAGCAGACATCCTCGATCCGGACCTCCTCGCCCGCCGCCTTCTTTTTGGCTGAGGTCTCGATGATGGTCGGGCAGGCCTTGCCGCCGAAGAGCAGCGAGGTGGTGTCGGACTTGGGATCGCAGCCGATCAGCAGCACGCGCTTGCCCTGCTGGGCCATCATGTAGCTGAGGTTGGCCAGCGTGAAGGACTTGCCGATGCCGCCCTTGCCGTAGATGGCGATGATCTGCGTCGTCGTCTCGTGCACCGCGTCTTCGGTCAGATCAGGCCCGGGCGCGGGCGCGGCGCCGACGCCATGGGCAGCCAGGGCCGCGTTGAGCGCGTGGTTGGGGGTCGGCGGCGCGAGGGTTGCGGCGGTCATGGGCAGGTTCTCCAGTCCAGAATCATCTTCACGCAGGCCGGATCGGCGAACGCGGTTTCATAGGCGCGGGCGGCATCGGCAACTGAGGCGCGGTGGCTGATCAGCCCCGACAGCGACAGTTGGCCCGCCTCGATCAGCCCCATCACGGCAGCCAGATCGGCGGGCAGGAATTCGGCGGCGATGCGCAGCCGCGCCTCGCGCATAAAGGCCGGCGGAAAGACAAAGGACAACGGGGCCTCGTAAAAACCTGCGAGCACGATCTCGCCGCCGCGCCTGAGGCGGGCGATCAACGTGTCGAGCAGATTCCCGTCGCCGCTGACATCGTAGATGGAAGCGTAGTCGCAGCGCGCATCGGTGGCGGGGTCGATGACGCTGTAGCCTTCCGCGCCGCTCATGCGCGCCGGATTCTTTTCCCACACGGTCGGTGATCCGCCGCGCGCGACGGCAAGGCGGGCAAGCAGGCGGCCAAGCACGCCATGACCCACGATCAGATCAGGCAGCGCGCCGCCCGCCAGCGCATGCGACGCCGTGGCGGCCAGCGCCAGCAGCACGCCATCCTCGCCAAGATCGGCGGGAACCGGGATGACCTTGGCCCCTGGCGCCACCAGATGGTGCGCGGCGCCCCCGAACAGGCCGCTGATGCCCTTGAAGCAGCGCGCGCCGGGCACGAAGACGTGCTCACCGACGCTGCGGCCAGACGCGCGGCCGGCCTCGCGGACGACGCCGACCGTCTCGTAGCCGGGGACAAGCGGATATTGCAGGCCCGGGAAATGCGGCATGCGGCCTGACCAGAGCAGGCGCTCGGTTCCGGTGCTGATGCCCGAGAACAGCACCTCCACCAGCACGTCGGTCTCGGTCAAATCGACCAGGCCCACCTCATCGAGGATGAGGTCACCTGGCTCCCTGAGAACGATGGCCATGGTGTTCTTCACGACACCTGATCCCTTTTTCGCGCAATCCAGGACGGCAGCGCCAATGTCATGATATCGAGACGCTTTTGACTGTCAATTTGTGTAGACACTTACTTGACCGGCTTTTTTGCGGCGATCAGACCGGTCAGAAGCGGGCGCGGCGTCGTGATCTGGCGCGCCTCGCCAAAGCCGGCCGCAGCCAGCATTGCGATCAGTTCGGCAGGCTTGCGCGCCCGCCCCTTGCCCATGGCAAGCAGGTAAAAGCCGAAATAGGCATCCGCCATCGGCGCGGAATCCGCATCCCCGGCCATCGGCTCGGCGATCAGGATGGTCCCGCCCGGCGCAAGCGCGACGAAGATCGCTGCCAGCAGCGCCCTCACGGTGTCGTCGCCATGGTCATGAGCGATCCGCACCAGCGTGACGAGGTCGGCGCCGACCGGCAAGGCATCATGGGAGAACGAGCCGCCAATCAGCGTGGCGCGGCCGGACAGCCCTGCGGCGGCGAAGCGCACCCTCGCAGTTTCGACCACGGCGGGCAGATCGAACAGCGTCAGCGCCAGATCGGGAGCGCGCGCGGCTGCGGAACGCAGGAACGAGCCATCACCGCCGCCGACGTCCATCAGTTGCCTATGGCGCGAGACATCGTAGGCATCGAGCACATCGGTGGCGACGAACTGCTGCGAGGCCGCCATCAGGTCGGTATAAGGGGCGATGTCGGCCGTCGCCAGCGATGCCGGGTCGGCACCTTCCGCATAGGGCCAGTAGCGCGCAAGCCGTGTCTCGGGCACCTCGCCGCGCAGCAGCGCCACCGGGTCCGCCATGTCGGCATAGAACATGGCGTGATGTTCGATCATGGCCTTGACGCCCGGGTTGCCCCTCATGGCCGCGCCGGTCTGGCCGAGGCCGAAACGATCCTGTCCGCGCTCCTGCACCAGATCAAGCGAGGCCGCCGCCAGCAGCAGGCGCCGCGCCGCGCCCTCACCAAGATGTGCGTGGCGGGCGATTTCAGCCAGATCGTGCGGCCGCCGTGCCAGAAATTCGAACAGATCGAGCTTCACGCAAGCAAACAGAACCTGCGAATAGACGAACCCCGCGCACAGATCGAAGCAGTCGCGGGCGCGGCGGGCCGAGATCCGCCGCGTGAGCGGAAAGCGCGCCGCCATGATCTGAAAGCGCTGGCTGGCGAGCAGGCTGTCGCGCGCGGCATAGGCGCGGTCCACAAGGCGAACCCAGAGCGACGGGCCGGAGGCCGGATCAGGCAACGTCGAGACCCGGTCCATGCCCCCGCTCCCGCCTCACGCGGCGCGGATATGGAGTTCGGCCGGCAGAAAGGCTGTCGCCTCACGCTCGATTGCTGCCTTCAGCACCATCTGGCCCGGGCAGACGGGGATCGCCTCGACGGCTTCCGCGATGAGCTGGTCGAGCCAGCGGACGGCGCCCTGCATGCCGAGTTCGGTGACGGCATTGGGCCGGCCACGCGCCGCGTCCTGACCGGCAGGCTTGCCCATTTCCTCGGCAGTGTCAGCCGCGTCGCGGATGTCGTCGGCGACCTGGTAGGCGCAGCCGAGCCGCTCGCCGAGCGTGCGCCAGGCCACAGGATCATGACCGGCGGCGAGCGCACCGCACGCGGTTGCGGCCGCGAACAGCGACGAGGTCTTGGCGCGGTGATATTCGGCGATCGGGATCATCGGCTCGCTTTCCCACGCCTGCCCAGCGCAAATGCCATGAGGCGCTCCGCCGGCCTGGGCGACGAGGCTGACGAGCCCGGCCATGCGGGCCGGATGGGCGGCGGCGCCGCGCGCGATCGTCTCGAAGGCCAGCACGATGAGCGCATCGCCCGCCAGAACCGCCAGCGGCTCGCCATAGATCTTGTGCACGGTCGGCTTGCCACGCCGCAGGTCCGCGTCGTCAAAGCAGGGCAGATCGTCATGCACCAGCGAAGCGCAATGCAGGAACTCGATGGCGCAGGCCGCAGCATCGGCCGCCGCAGGGTCGGAATCACCGCAGGCTTTCGCGACCGTGATGGCGAGGCGCGGGCGCAGGCGATGACCGCCGGGAAACACCGCATATTGCAGCGCGGAGGCGAGTTTGGGCGGGCATGAGGCCTGTGTGATCGACAACGCAGCCTGCATCGCCGTTTCGATCCGCGTCATCATGGCCAAGTTCTCCCGCATCGCGAACGAGCGTCAATCAATATTGACACTTGCACCGTCAATCAGAATGGACATCGAATTTCGCGCTGTCAATTGGGGTTTGTCCGGGCATCGCGGCGTCGGCGCGCCGGCTATATTGCGATGATGGACACGAGACGCGTCGTCATCATCGGGGCCGGGATCGGCGGGCTCAGCGCGGCGCTCGATCTGGCATCGGCGGGCATGCATGTGACGGTGCTCGAACGCGCCGCCGCGCCGGGCGGCAAAATGCGGCAGTTGTCGCCGGGCGGCATTGCCATGGATGCCGGCCCCACCGTATTCACCATGCGCCATGTCTTCGAAGCGCTGTTCGCCCGTGCCGGAACGACACTCGACAGCCATGTGACGCTGACGCCGCTCGACATCCTTGCCCGCCATGCATGGACGGATGGAGCGCGGCTCGACCTTTTCGCCAGCGTCGACGCCAGCGCCGATGCGATCGGGGCCTTTGCCGGCAAGGCGGAATCGGCGCGCTTCAGGGCGTTTGCAGCCGAGACACACGCGATCTATGCGTTGCTGGACCGCAGCTTCATGCAAGCCGACAAGCCGGGCATGGTGGGACTGGCCGCGAACATGGTGCGGGACGGCCTGCGCAACCCGCTCGACATGCTGAAGATGCGCCCGTTCGAGACGATGTGGTCAGCGCTTGGACGGTCGTTCGGGGATCAGCGCCTCAGGCAGCTTTTTGGGCGCTATGCCACCTATTGCGGCTCATCGCCCTTTGCCGCGCCCGCCACGCTGATGCTGATCGCGCATGCGGAACAGGCGGGTGTGTGGAGCGTCAAGGGCGGCATGCATGCGCTGGCGCGCGCCATCTGCGATCTCGCAACGGCCAAGGGGGCGGGCTTCCGCTTCAATGCGCACGTGGTGCGGATCAGGACCAGCGGCAACGGCGTCGAAGGCGTCGAGCTTGCCGATGGCGGGCTGATCCCCGCCAGCGCCGTGATCTTCAACGGGGACTATGCCGCGCTGGGGGCCGGGCTGCTCGGGCCCGATCTCGCGTCGAGCGTGCCGGAGGCGAAGTGCGCGCGGCGTTCGCTTTCCGCCATCGTCAGTTGCAGGTTAGCGGAAACCACGGGCTTCCCGCTGGTCCGGCACAACGTGTTCTTCAGTTCCGACTACAGGGCCGAGTTTGCCGACATCTTCGGCAAGGGCCGGCTGCCTGAGGAGCCCACCGTCTATGTCTGCGCGCAGGACCGGGATGACGGCGGGCCGGCCGATCTTGGCGCCCGCGAGCGGCTTCTGTGTCTTGTCAATGCACCTGCCAGCGGCGACAGCCGTGACTTCAGCGAAACGGAGATCGCGCAATGCGAGGAGAAGGCAGCGCGGCTGATGGCCAGGTGCGGTCTGGCGATCAAGCCCGGCGCGGTGGCGACGACGACGCCGGCGGGGTTCGACCGGCTGTTTCCGGCGACGGGGGGCGGGCTTTACGGCCAGGCGAGCCACGGCTGGCAAGCGTCATTCCGCAGGCCGGGCTCACGGACGCGCATTCCGGGCCTTTATCTGGCGGGGGGCAGCGTGCATCCGGGGCCGGGAGTGCCCATGGCGGCGATGTCGGGGGCGCTGGCAGCGGCCAGCCTGCTCAAGGACCAGATTTCGCGGCGGCCGTCGGCCAAGGCGGCTACCGCTGGTGGTATGTCGACGCCCTGAGCGACGACGGTCAGTTCGGGTTGGTCGTGATCGGATTCATCGGCAGCGTGTTCTCGCCCTATTATGCCCGCGCCCTGCGCAGGGGACCGGCCGACCCCGAAGATCACTGCGCCATCAACGTCGCGCTGTATGGAAAGGGCGGGCATCACTGGGCCATGACGGAACGCAACGCCAGGGCGATGCGGCGTGATCAATCCAGCTTCGTTGTCGGCCCAAGCTCGATGACGTGGGACGCGGGCAAACTGGTGATCGACATCAGCGAACGCACGACGCCGTTCCTGACCCGCATCGCCGGGCGGATCACGGTCATGACCGGGCCGCTGCTGGACCGCAGCTATCCGCTCGATGCCGCAGGCCGCCATGGCTGGCAGCCGCTTGCGCCATCCGCGCGGGTCGACGTCGACATGGCAGCCCCGCAACAGCGCTGGCGTGGCCACGGCTATGTCGACACCAACACCGGCACACGTCCCATCGCGCAGGACTTCAGGCAATGGCACTGGGCCCGCGCCAGCACCGCCCGCGGCGCGCTGATCCACTACGACATCATCCGCCGCGACGGCTCGGCTCTGCACCTCGGACTCGTGCAGGACGGCGGCGGCCGCCTTGTCGCCGCGCCGCAGCCGGCGTTCGCTCCTCTGGCGCGGACCGGCTGGCGCATCGCACGTCAGGCCCGCTGCGATGATGGCGTTTCACCGCGCGTCAGCGCCACGCTGGAAGACACGCCGTTCTATGCCCGCTCGCTTGTCAACAGCCGCATCCATGGCGAGGACGTTGTCCTGATGCATGAAAGCCTTGATCTCGACCGGCTCGACACGCGCTGGGTCGAAACCCTGCTGCCGTTCAGGATGCCGAGGCTGACGACGAAGCGATAGATCACGCCAGGTCTTGCAGGGTCTTGCTGGAATCGCCGGCGCCCGGACAACGTGTTTGACAGCGAGGCCTATTGGGCATGCGTTCTGTGAAGAACCGTTGCCACTTTTTCGCAGCCTGCTCCTGGACTTCAGCCCGTCACCTGCGCGCCATCCAGCCTGGAATGGGGTCCGCGGGCGGCCGGGGCGGTTCGCCGTTGGCTTCAGCCGCGGCGCGGGCGGCCCGGTCGCGCTCGTCCAGCTTCTTCAGCGACCGCAGTTGCTGAAAGCCGAAAAAGAGGATCCCGCCGAAAAAAGCGAAGAACTCGATGATCATCAAGGTTCCGATGTCCATCATGTCGATGTCTCCAGGTCTGGTCCTGCGAGCATGGCGCGATCAGGTCTGCTGTCGCTGGCCGGCGTAGCGCCTCATGTCCGTGACGGCGTCCGCCGCGTGTTGCGCCTCGCGCAGGCCCACCCGCTCGAACAGCTCGACCACGCCGACGGTACGGCGGCGGAAGCCCTTGATCGGGCTCAGCCACGAGAAGGCCTCCGGCTCGCGCGGCGCAGCGCGGCGCGGCTCCGCAGCGACGGCGTCCAGCAGAAACTGGGCCTCGGCCAACGCCGGATCGGTGACGGGCGCCTGCATCAGCCAGCCGGGCGCGCACGCCTGCGCGACGAGCACCAGCTTGCGGGCCTTCGACACGACGGCGCGGCCGGAAACGGAATCGTAGCCGCCGGCCGCCACGAGGTGGCCGATCTCGGAATAAACAAGCCGCGCCGCATGGATGGCGGCACGGCAATCCGGCGGCAGGGCGCGAATGCCGGCGCGGGAGCGGCGGTAAAGGCCATCCGCGACACCAAGCAGGCGGCGCACCACGCGGCCGACGCGGGCGTCGAACACCGGCGCGGCCAGCCAGGCATCGGGGTCGATGCCTTCCTCGATCAGCCAGTTGCGTGGCAGGTAGAGGCGGCCGTTGCGGGCATCCTCGCCGACGTCACGGGCGATGTTGGTGAGTTGCATGGCGACGCCGAGATCGCAGGCGCGTGCCAGCGTCAGCTCGTCACGGCCGCCCATCAACAGCGTCATCAGAACGCCGACCGTCGCGGCGACACGGGCCGAATAGTCCAGCACCGAGGACAGGTCATCATAGCGCCGGCCCTCGGCATCCCACGCGAAACCGTCGAGCAGCGCATCCATCACCCCGCGCGGCAGGGCGAAGCGCGCCACCTCTGCCGCCAGAGCCCGGTCGACCGCATGGTCGAAAGGCTGGCCGGCATAGATGCGGTCGAGCCGCTGGTGCAGCAATTCCAGCGCGCCGGAAGGATCATCGGACAGATCCACCGCATCATCGCTGAGCCGGCAGAACGCGTAGAGCGCGGTTGCCGGGTCACGCACCGATTTCGGCAGCAGGAGCGACGCCGCGAAGAACGACTTGGAGCCGTTGCGCAAGAGCTCGCGGCAGAGCTCAAGGTCGGCGGCGCGCGCCGGTTCAGGCAAACGCTGAGGCATGGGGCACAACCTGGTCCAGAATGCGGGCGGAGGTGACGACACCGGGCAGGCCGGCGCCGGGATGGGTGCCTGCACCCACCAGAAACAGGTTCTCGATGTCTTCGGACTTGTTGTGCGGCCGGAAATAGGCGCTTTGCAGCAGGATCGGCTCAAGCCCGAAGGCCGCGCCATGCACCGACAACAGATCGTCCTGAAAATCGTTCGGCGTCATGATCCTCGAGGTGACGATCTCATCTTCGAGGCCCGGCAGCAAGGTTTCTGACAAGCGCCTTGAAATCGCCTGGCGATAGCCTTCGGCTTTCGCGCTCCAGTCGGTTCCGCCCTGCAGGTTCGGCACGGGCGCCAGCACATAGAAGGCATCGCAGCCGTCCGGGGCCATCGAGGGGTCGGTGGCGGTGGGGCGATGCAGATAGAGGCTGAAATCCTCGGCGAGAATCTTCTTGTCGAAAATGTCCGTCAACAATTCCCTGTAGCGCGGCCCGAGCACGATGGTGTGGTGCTGCACTTCGTCGTAGCGGCGCTTCGTGCCGAAATACCAGACGAACAGGCTCATCGAATAGCGCGCGCCGCGGAGCTTCGCATCGCTCCACTTGCGGCGGGCGCCGGCTGGCAGAAGGTTGCTGTAGGTGAAGGCGCTGTCGGCGTTCGAGACCACGATGTCGGCGGCAATTTCCTCGCCGGACATCAGCTTCACACCCTTGGCCGTGCGGCCATCCAGCAGGATTTCGGCCACCTGCGCCTCGAAGCGGATCTGCCCGCCATGGCGCTCGATCAGCCTGACCATGCCTTGCGCCAGCGTATGGGTTCCGCCGATGGCGTAGTGGACGCCGAAGGTGCGTTCCAGATAGGCGATGAGGCCGTAGATCGCGCTGGCGCTGAACGGGTTGCCGCCGATGAAGAGCGGATGAAACGACAGGGCGATGCGGATGCGCTCATCCTTGATGTAGCCCGCCACAAGGCTGTGGATCGAGCGATAACCCTCGAGTCGGACGATGTCCGGGACGGCCTTGATCAGGTCCAGAATCGAGGAATAGGGCACAGTTCCCATATCCTCGAAGCCGATCTCATATAGGGTCTTGCTGCGCGCGAAGAAGCGCTCGTAGCCCTCGACGTCGCCTGGCGAGAGGCGGGCGATCTCGCGGCGCATGGCCTCGGGATCGCTCGACGCATCAAAATGCGAGCCATCGTCGAACCGCAGCCGGTAAAACGGCTCCATCGGCACGAGCTTGACGTCGTCCGACAGCTTTGCGCCGCAGAACTGCCAGAGTTCCTCGAACACGAATGGCGCAGTGATGATGGTTGGCCCCGCATCGAAGGAGAACCCGTCCTGACGGAACATGCGGGCGCGTCCGCCGGGCTGGTCGAGCTTCTCCAGCACGGTGACCTGATAACCGCGTGCGCCAAGGCGGGCGGCGGCGGCTAGGCCGCCGAGCCCCGAGCCGATCACGACGGCATGGGGCTTGGGGCCGCCGGCAGGCAGGGGGTGGCGTATCGGCGCGGTCATGAACGCTCCCCGGAGACGAGAATCTGGGCACGCCGCGCGGCATCGCGCGACGGAATTGACGGCGTGAGCGCACTGCCCGAGCCGATCTCGCGACCCTCGGCCACGGCAAGTTGCAACGGCCTTGCGTGAAAGGCGTCCTCGATCAGCCGCGCCACAAGGCCGGGCTGCTCCTCGTGCGCCAGATGGCCGAGGCCCTTGAGGCGGATGAGCTGGCTGCCCGCGATCTGGTCGCGCGACGTCATGCCGTCGGCAGGCGGCACCATCTCGTCGAGAGCGCCGGCAATCAGCAGCACACGGGCCTTGACCTTGCCAAGGTCACGCTTGAGGCCGGGCAGATCCCAGTTCGCCATCATGCCGAGCGCGGCCCCGACGTGGGCGGCGTTGCGCGCAAGGATGCGATACTGCGCCACGCCGTCGGGATCGAGCTTCGAGCCAGTGCGCTTGAGAAGATCGTCGACCACGTTCGGATCGGACGCGCGCCACGCAAAAATGCCGGGCACCACGGGCATCAGCGCCAGCATGCGGGCAATGGGCGCGAAGACCTGGCCGGCAAGCCCGGCGAACGGCTGCAGCGCGCCATTGAGGCTGACGATCAGCCCGGGCGCGATCAAATCGTCAATGTCCATGCGCAGCAGGACGGCAGCGCCGGCGGAATGCCCGACCCCGAGCGCCGGGCGGACGCAAAGCGCGCGCAAAAGCTCGGCCAGAACCAGCGCCATGCCATCGAGCGACAACCTGCCGAAGCCGCCATCGGAGGTGAAGCCATGGCCCGGCAGATCGGGCACGATGACCGTGAAGCGCCGCGCCAGCAAGGGAGCGAGATCGCGAAAACTATGGCTGCTCGCGCCGGTGCCATGCAGCAGCAGCAACGCAGGACCCTCGCCCATGACCTGCACATGCCATTTCAGGCCGCCAGCGTCGACAAAACGGCTGTGCTCGCGGTTTGGCCAGCCAGCGCCATCCTTGTTCCAGTCCAGCCGCGGGCTCATCGGCGCACCGGTTGCGCTGCCGGCGCACTGGCCCGGACGGCGTTCGAGATCATCTGTGAACTCGCCCTCGGCAGCGGCAGGTAAAGCGCGCCCATGTCAGCGGCGAGTTGACCGGCGCGCGGCTCGGGCCGGTTTGAATTGTCGACCAGCAAGGTGCGCAGCCCCTGGGCCTTGATCGATCTGGCGGCGATGCCCGCCTCGTCCTGCGCCTGGGCGCGCCCGCCGATGCCTTCGCGGGTGACATTGGCCCGTCCGTCGGTGATCAGCACCAGCGTCGGCGTGCGGCCCTTGCGGCGCACCTCGTCGGCCATCAACCCGGCGGCCATGATGCCGGCTGCCAGCGGCGTGCCGCCACCGCCGGGCAGCGCGGCCAGCTCCTTCCTGGCGCGGTGAAGCGAACGGGTCGGCGGCAACAGGACATCGGCCCCGATCCCCCTGAAGGCGATCAAGGCCACCTCGTCACGCCTGATGTAGCAATCGGCCAGCAGCAGTTCGACCGCGCCCTTGGCCTCCCCGAGCCGTTCGAGCGCAGCGGAGCCGGATGCGTCGACCAGAAAAATCGTGGTGGTCTGCTTGCGATCGCGGAAGCGCTTGATCCGGAAGTCATCGCGGCGGATCTCGATGGTCGGCCGCGCCGGGCCCCCCGCAAGGCTGTTGGCCCCCGCCAGGCTTTGCTTGCGCAACCGTTGCCACGGCGCCGCCGCGCGCAGCGTGTGCAAGAGGTCAAGCCGCACCCCGGAGCGCGGATCGCCGCGGCGTGCGCCGATGGGCCGGCCGCGCTTAACGGTGTTCTGCGCCTCGCCGGCCTTGCCGGTCTGGCCCGCCCGCAGGCGCTGGGCGTTGGCCTGCAACTGCGCAAGAAGGCCAGGCGGCAAGGCCGCAAGCGCCGCGTCCAGCACGGTGTCATCGAGCGTCTTGACGTCACCCGTATCATCATCGGGGCTTTCGGGAGGCTGTTCAGGCGGCTCCTGCGCAGCCTGCTCCTGTTCCTCATCCGGCTGTTCTGCCGGCAGATGCTGCGCGCGCGGCGCGATCACCAACCGTGCGGCGAGGGCCGCGTCCTCGTCGGCCACGCTCAGCCGGCCTGCAAGCGCAGCCGATGCCCTGGCGGCCTTCAACGCCAGCAATGGCGCGCGGGCCGAGCCGACACCCAGCGCGGCGCAGGCAGCGCAAAGCGCCTCGACCAGATGATCCGGCACGGCGACGTCCGGGAGGCGCAGACGCGCGGCAGATGTGTCTGGAGCGGCGCTCTCACCGGCCACATCGCGGTGAGAAAGTTCGCGCAGGTCGACATGAAACGCCAGCCTGTCCAGGAGCGCAGCCGGCGGACGATCATCATCGGCGAGGCCCTCGTCGAGCGCGATGGCGGCGAGCCTCGCGTCGCTGCGGATCGTCAACCCATCGCGTTCAGCCACCACCTCGCCCGAATCGAGAGCTGCGGCAATGTGAGCAGCTGGGGTGCGGGCGAGCCGCTCCGCCATCGGCAGCAGCAGGAGCCCGCCATGGCTGCGGGCGAGCAGGCCGCGCTGCGCCACGGTGTGGCCGGCCGCCAGCGTGGCGCTGAGATCAAGGCCGCCGAGCAGTTCGGCGTCGCCCGCGTCACACGGCGCGCGCAGCAACGGCGCGCCTGCGGGCAGCTCGGCCTTCAACCGCGTGAGCCAGGCCTCGCGCACCGTGCCCGCGCCTGCGCGCAGGACCACGCCGCCGAGGCACGCCGGATCGACGGCGAGCAGGTCGCAGGCCAACAGCGCATCGTCCCAGATCGCGGCATTGCGGGCGGCGGCCTCGCTCATCAGCCCAGCACCTCACTGAGGGCGCGCTCGATGCGCACGCCGGAGCCAACCTCATCGAGCGGATTGCGGCGCAGGCGGTGACGCAAGGCGGGCATGGCGATCGCCTTGACATGGGCCATGGTGGCAACATGCGCCTTCTCCAGTGCCGCCACCGAACGGGCGGCACGCAACAAGGTGAGTTCGCCGCGCAGTCCATCGGTGCCGAGCGCGACGCACAGTTCCGCCACCCGGCGGCGGGTGTCGTCCTCGACGTCAACGGTTGGCACAAGTTTCTTCGCCGCCGTGATCTTCTTGCGCAGGCGCTCCTCGTCAGCGGCAAAGGCGGCGGCAAAGGCATCCGGATCACGATCGAACGCATCGCGGCGCTTCACCGCCTCGACCCTGAGGGCGATGTCGGTCGGCGTGCGCACGTCGACCGACAGCCCGAAGCGGTCCAGCAACTGCGGACGCAGTTCGCCTTCTTCCGGATTGCCGCTGCCGACCAGCACGAAACGGGCCGGATGGCGGACGCTGAGGCCCTCGCGTTCGACCACGTTCTCACCGGATGCCGCCACGTCGAGCAGAAGGTCGACGAGGTGGTCTTCGAGAAGGTTGACCTCGTCGATGTAGAGGAAGCCGCGGTGGGCGCGGGCCAGCAGGCCCGGCTCGAAGGCCTTCTCGCCATGGGCAAGCGCCCGCTCGATGTCGAGAGCGCCGACGACCCTGTCCTCGGTGGCGCCAAGCGGCAGGTCCACGACCGGCACAGGCATGGTGCGGGTCTTCAGCTTCTCGGCGGACCTCGTGCCGCAGTGCGGGCACGAGCTTGCGGTGCGGGCCGGATCGCAATGATAGGGGCAGCCTTCGACCGCCTTCATCGACGGCAGGAGCTGCGCCAGCGCGCGGACGGCGGTGGACTTGCCGGTGCCGCGATCGCCGAAGATCAGCACGCCGCCAAGGGTCGGATCGACGGCTGCGACCAGAAGGGCGCGCTTCATCTCGTCCTGGCCGACGATGGCGGTGAAAGGGAAAGGCCCGGCCATTTCAGGTGCTCCGCAGCTTGGCGACGCCCGCGAATGGCGCGTTGAGCCTCACGATGGCGAGGTTGAGGCAACCCGCGATCGTGACCCACGTGAGGTAGGGCGCGAGAAGCAGGCTGGCCGTGGACGAGAGCGGCCAGATGAACAGCATGAGCGCCGCAACGGAGAGCCAGAGGAACGCGGTTTCGACCAAGGCCCAGTCAGGCCGCCGCAGCTTGAAGAACAGGATGTTCCACAGGATGTTGAAACCGGCATTGAGGGCAAACAGCGCCACCAGCCAGTTGCGCTGGCCGCCGGCCGACCCCGCCCATGCAAGCCCCGCCGAAATGACGCAGAGCGTGAAGATCGTGGTCCAGACAGGCCCGAACAGCCAGTTTGGCGGCTTCCATGACGGAAAGCGCAGCGAGTTGTACCAAGGCCCGATCTCCGTCAGGACGCCGCCGATCACCGCAACCAGGAGCGCGAGAACGCCGGCGACGGCAAAGGCCGGCCAGTGGGCTGCCATCGTCTCGATCACGTCCGGGCGACCCCGATCAGGTGGCCGAGGTCCTTGAAGAAGATGCGCACGTGCGCCATCGGATCGCGGCGGACCAACTCCTTGTTCATGTAGGCTTCCCAGGTCAGGCGCTGCACGTCCTTGTCCTTGCAGATGATGACGAAGCGCTCGCGCAGCTTGTCGCTGCGATACCAGAACCACTGCATGATGCCCAAGATCCAGAACACCTTGCCATGGGCCTTCATGAAGGCCTTGCGGGCTCCGGCGAGCGCGCGCGCGTCGCCCGTCGCCAGGGCCTGATGCACCGCATCCGCCGCGAAGCGGGCGCAGGCCATGGCATAGTAGATACCCTCGCCGGACGACGGCGCAACCACGCCGGCAGCGTCGCCCACCACGATGATGTCGCGGCCGTTGTCCCACTTCTTCAGCGGCTTGAGCGGGATCGGCGCGCCTTCCTTGCGGATGGTGGCGGCGTCGGCGAGGCCCAGATGCCGGCGCAGGTCCGCCACGGAGCCACGCAGCGAGAAGCCCTTGTTGGCGCTGCCGGTGCCGATGCTCATGGTGTCGCCGTGCGGAAACACCCATGAGTAGAAATCAGGCGAGAAGCGCCCGTCGTAATGCACGTCGCAACGCTTGCTGTCATAGGCGGGCGTGCCGTCGGCCGGCGCGCGGACAATCTCGTGATAGGCAAAGACGAACGGAATTTTCTCGGCACCGGGAATGGCGGCGCGGGCGACGCCCGAGACGGCGCCATCGGCGCCGATCACCACGCGGGCCCGCACCGACGTTTCGGGCTGCTTTTCGCCAGCCTCGCCGCTTGCAGCCTTCGGTGTGTAGTGCACCACCGAAACGCCGTCGTCGTCGCGGCTCAGGCGCTCGAAGCTGCCGCGCCGACGGGTCGCGCCCTGGCTGGCGGCGCGTTCGCGCAGCCACTCGTCGAAGCTTTCGCGATCCACCATGCCGACATAACCGCCGGTGTCGATCGGCATGTCGACGAACTTGCCGGATGGCGGGATCATGCGCGCGGAAGAGATCTTGGCGCAGAGCAGGTCGTCCGGAATGCGGAAATCACGGATCAGGCGCGGCGGAATGGCGCCGCCGCACGGCTTGATGCGCCCGGCTTTGTCGAGCAGCAGGACGCTGTGGCCCTTGGCCGCCAGATCGGCGGCGGCGGTGGCCCCGGCAGGACCGCCGCCGACCACGACGACATCGAACATTTCGTGCGCGCTCATGTGGATTGCTCCCGGTTCGGGTGAAGGGCAAGATGCTGACGAAGAGTTTCGGCAGGCGACGGCACGCCGCGCCCCAGCGCCGCTATCCGGGATGCCAGCCAGGCGGCGACAAGAAACAGGACAGCCTCGCCAGTGAAGACGCTGGCATAGGCGACGAACGGCGAGCCGCTCAGCCACTTGGCGACGTCGACCGCGCCTGCGCCGATCAGGCCGCCAGCGCCCATGGCCAGTGCCTGCCCGGCCCCCCACAGGCCCATGCGCGTGCCTTCGCGTTCGCTGCGGCCACTGGACGCGAGCAGCATCATCGAGCCGATGGCGGCGGCGGCATAGATGCCGTTGGCGACACCGAGCGCAAAGACATTGGCTCTCAGCGGCCAGGCCGGTCCAATATTGGAGGCTATCACCAGGGCCAGCAGGACCGCCGCCGAGAGCACGCAGCCGGCCATGGTCCAGAACGTCAGCGACCCGAAGCGGCCCTTCGCCAGTGGGCCAGCGATGAAGGCGACGAAGATCATGCCAAGCAGGACCCCGCCATGCTGCACGCCGGACAGCTTGGTGGAACCACCCGGCGTGAAGCCGAAGACGATGCCCGCGAACGGCTCGAGAATGAGGTCCTGCCCGCTGTAGGCCAGCATGGAGATGATGATGAACAGCGAGAACAGGCGTGCCTTGGGTTCGGCCCAGATTTCGGCCAGCGCCACGCGAAACGGCATCTCGTCCGCCTTGACCTCGCGCCGCCTTTCGGGCTCGGCCCGACCTTCGACGCCTGCAACAGCCAGCACCGACACCCCGAACGCGCAACTGCACAGGATGGCGGCCACCGTGATCATGCGCTCGTTCGAGAACGGATCGAGGAAGTGACCCGCCACGCCGGCGGTTGCGGCGAAGCCGAAGATCATCATCAGCCAGACCAGCGTCGCGGCCGGGGCGCGCCGGTCAGGTGTGACCCGCTTTGCCAGCAGCACCAGCAGCGATGTGCCTGATGCGCCAACGCCGATGCCGATCAGAATGAAGCCGACAATCGCCAGCGCGATGCCACCTGCGAGTGTGATCGTCATCAACGCCGTCGCCAGCGCGGCGACAAAGCCGCCGCAGCACAACAGGGCCATGCCGGTGATGATCCAGGGAGTCGCGCGCTGGCCCTTGTCCGCCCCGAAGCCCCAGCGCGGGCGCAGGACCTGCAAGGCGTAATGCAGCCCGACAAGCAATCCGGGCAGCACGGCAGGCAAGGCAAGTTCCACGACCATGACACGGTTGAGCGTGGAGGTGGTCAGCACGATGACCGCACCCAGCGCAGTCTGCACCAGCCCCAGCCGGATGATGCCGAGCCAGCCCAGTTGCCGTCCTGCCTCGTCATGGTGCACGAAGTCTGTGGCTGATGCGGTTGACATCGCTTGCCTCACAACGAACGCAGCGCGAATGCGGCGGCCAGCATGCCCAGCACGTAGAGCGTGGTGCCCGTCGCGTTGTACCAGATGGCCTGCTTGCGCGGATCGGAGAGCAGGCGCGGCATCAATGCCGCCTGCGCGGTCAGCAGCGCGCCGACCACCAGCGCATGCCAGGGCCGCCCGAATCCGACAAGCAGAGCGATGACGACGACCTGCGGGACAGCCATCACGATGCAGGCAAGGCGCGCGGCTGCGGACTCGCCGAGTTGCACCGGCAAGGATGCCACGCCCATCTTGCGGTCGCCCTCGACGGCCTTGAAATCATTCAGCGTCATGATGCCGTGGGCGCCGGCGGCGTAGAGCGCGGCGATCAACGTGATCTTCCAGTCGGGGGCCATCGCCGACATCACCGCAGCGCCCGTGAACCAGGGCAGGCCCTCGTAGGAAAACCCGACGGCTGCGTTGCCCCACCAGCCATTGTTCTTGAGCCGAAGCGGCGGCGCGCTGTAGGCCCAGGCCAGCGCGATGCCGACAATCGCCGCACCGAAGACCCAGATGCCAAGCAGAGCCGCCACCGCAAGCGAAACGAACGTCCACGCGATGGCGATATAAAGTCCCCAGCGGCCTGGGATGCGCCCTGACGGGATCGGCCTCAACGGCTCGTTGATGGCGTCGACATGACGGTCATACCAGTCATTGACGGCCTGCGACGTCGCACAGACCAGCGGACCGGCAAGCAGGATGCCCAGAACCATCTCCGGCCAGCGCTCCGACACCGCGACGCCCGACGAAACAATGCCGCATCCGAAGGCCCACATCGGGGCAAACCAGGTGATCGGCTTGAACAATTCCAGCACCGCGGAAGCTCGCGGATACATGCGAGGCGTCAGGCTGACGGCGGGGTTGGCAGGCGTCTGGAGGTCCGACATGCAACGACGCTACAAGCGGTGACCGGAAGCGTCAATTTGTGTTTACACTTAGATCGACCAGGTAAATTGACATGCGCGCTGCGGGTTTTTGCCGCGCGCCAAACAGCCCGATGCCGGGCCGCGACCCGGGGCCAGCCGGTCAATTGTCGCCGCTGAGATCGCCGATGCCGAAGCGGTGCATCTTGGCATAAAGCCCCTGCCGGCTGACGCCGAGCATCTCGGCGGCCGAGGCGCGGTTGTCGCCGGTCAGTTCGAGGGCCGCCTCGATGCACAGCTTCTCGATGATGTCGCTGGTCTCGCGCACCAGTTCCTTCAGCGGCACGCGACCGACGAGCTGCTTGAACTCCTCGGCGGAGCGCGGCAAGGCGGACGGCGCGCCCAGGCGCGGCTGGGTCCGGCCGGCGGGCCTGATGATGAAGCCGAGATGGTCCGCATCAGCGCTGAGCCCGCCAACGGCCGTGATGTCGACATTGTCGGTGGCGCCATAGGGACCACGCATGATGGTCGCGAAATTGCGGACGACGCCGCCTTCGCGCATCGCAGCACGCAAGACGCCGAAATCCACGCCGGCGCGGCCAAGCCACTGTTCGAGAGCCTGCCCGGTGGCGGAAGCGGCGCTGGCGAGACCGGCCATGTCCACGAAGGCGCTGTTGACACGCCTGATCACGCCGTCGCCATCGGTCACGACGAAGGCGTCCGGCAGCCGTTCGACGATGTCATCCAGCATCGCGGCAGAAGCGGCCGCCGGCTCGGCCCGGCCGACGGCGCCGGAAAGGCGCAGGAGGAAGTACGCCGCGCCATCCTGCCGGAAGAGCGAGACCTTGACGCCGACCTCGCACCCGCCATCGGCCAGCGTCAGCGCCGCCGACTTCGGCGACGTGCCGTTGCCGGCAGCGGACAGAATTTCCTGCAGGGCCTCGCCGCCCTTGTCGGCGAAAAGGCTGTGCAGCAGCCGCCCGGTGACGCGGTTCGGCGGCAGGCCCAGAAGTGCGATCGCCGCCGGATTGGCTTCCGAAATGCGTCTGCCGCCCGCATCCACGATCAGGATCGGTTCGGCCGTGAGCTGAAACAGCACTCGGTAGCGCGTGTCGGCGGCGCGCAGACGGCTGTATTCACGCTCCATCGATTGCTGGAACTGCACAAGCTGCTGCTGGAGCGCGGCAAGCGCCCGCAAATCGCGGCCAACCGCGAGAATCTGGCCCTGCTCATCAAGCTTCGTCGCCGAATACCTGATCGGAACCATGACACCGCCGGCGTTCGTCACATGGTTGATCTCGCGCAGGCGGCCCGGCAACCCGGCGGCGGCATCGGTCAGCAACTGCTGCGCCTTGTTGTGGCTGTCGGGGGCGACTGTCTCGATCCACTTGCGGCCAAGCCACGCGCCGAACTCCGACGGCAAGCGAGCTTCGGCTGCGAGCAGAACGTCCTTGACGATGCCGTCCCGATCCAGAATCACCGCGACATCAGCGCTGGCCATGACCATGCGCCCCGCGACGACTGGATCAACATGGACCACCGCAGGAGACGGATGGTCGAAGTTCTTCACCGGCAAAGCCCTCGATGTGGGCGCAGAACGCAGACCAGCGTTCGTGCGGGGGGACACGTAACGCGCCGTGCTTATACGGATAACGCCGGTTGTCGAGACAGAAGGCGGCGCGCGGCCATGGCGGCGTCGAACCCGGCCTCGATCAGCGCGTCGGCGCCGATCTCCATGGCCAGTTGTGGACGTTCGACAAAGGCCGGTCCGCCAACCAGCACGACCAGATCCCGGTTGGCCGAGCCCGCCCGAAGGCGCATGATCGTGGCGTTCAGCACATCGAGAAGGTGGGTGTTGCTGAGCGACAGCCCGACCGCGTCGTAGGGTCTCGCGGCGACCAGGTCCAGCAGGACCTCGGCATCATTGCTGTGCGAGAGGGTCGGGCACCAGCCGGCATCCTGAAACACAGCATCCACGATGGCGATGCCGAAACTGTGCTGCTCGCCGGGCGCGACGGAGAGAAGGATGCTGGGCTCGTTGTGCAGGGAGGCACCGGCGCAGCTCTCGCCGCGCAAGGCGTGCAGGATGTTGTGCAGGCGACCCACCACCATCGTGACGTCGGCAAAGCTGCACTCGTCATCGAGCCACATGTCGCCGATCATGCGGGCGGCAGGCCCGAGCAGATCGAGATAAAGCTCCGACCGCAGGATGCCGCGCGACAGCAGGATCTCGACGAGCGCGGGAGCCGCATCGGTTCCGGAACCGCGCAGCAGCCGGACAAAGCGCGCCACATCCGCCATGCGGACATGGCTGCCGACGAAATTCAGGTCGCGTTCGCCACGCTCGGCATTGAACCCGCCGTCGTGCCATGCCGAATGGCCGGTCGCGCAAACCTGCACGACCTCGCCTCCGATGATCCGGTTTGCAATGATCAGATTGGGGACAATGTCGCGGTTCACCACGCGCGAGAGGAGAGACAAAAGTTCGTCGCTGCCATCTGCCGGCCTGCCTTCGTCCCCGGATGTGCGGGCGGACATCTTCGACACGTTCGAGTAGGTCGAGTCAGACATCGCCGGATCTCCGATGTTGGCCACCCGCGCAACGATCTCTGCACGATGGAGAGATCGCGGTGGCACATGACGGGCCAGGATGCGGGCTCAGGGATGCTCCCCTCACCACGGCGTCTGTCATGTCGCAAGCTAGCACGGGAGCCATGCGGCGAACCCTCAGGGTGACTACGTAGGTATTCTAGAGCGGGCAAAAATGTAAAGTCAACTTGACGTTCTGCGGGATTTACAACAGATTTGCAGTGCGTACCCGCCATGCCTTTCCAATGCGAATGCGGGATCGCGGGGACCTGCGGGACACGAAAGGGGGAGCATCGAATGAGCCAGTTGCGCCGCCCTTTGCAGGCCAGGCCCCTTTACACGGACGACCAGCGCCGCCGTCGCGATGCCTCGCCGTGGACGCTGGTCCAGGGCATTCTTGCCCCCTTCCAGTTCGTCGTCTTCCTCGTCAGCCTTGTGCTTGTGCTGCGCTACCTCGCCACCGGGGAAGGTTTCGAAGCGGCGACCGCCTCCATCGTCGTCAAGACGCTGGTGCTCTACACCATCATGGTGACGGGCTCGATCTGGGAGCATGACGTTTACGGAAAGTATCTGTTTGCAGACGCGTTCTTCTGGGAAGACGCGGTCAGCATGGTCGTCATCGCGCTGCACACGGCGTATCTCACCAGCCTTTTCACCGATTGGCTGACGCCGCATCAGCAGATGTGGCTGGCGCTCGCGGCCTATGCCGCCTACCTCGTCAATGCCGTCCAGTTCATCCTGAAGCTGCGCGCAGCACGCCTTGGCGCTGCCGCCAGCCGCAGCGAACTCGCCGGATCGGCGACATGACGGCGCATGCAGCCCTCACGCCCGCGGCGGGCTGCGCCGAACCTGTCGTCCAGCGACAGCGCGGCCAGCATGCCGTGTTCTGCGGACTGACCGGAATCATCTGGATGCACCGCAAGATCCAGGATGCGTTCTTCCTCGTTGTCGGCTCGCGCACCTGCGCGCACCTGATCCAATCCGCCGCCGGCGTGATGATCTTCGCCGAGCCGCGCTTCGCCACCGCCATCATCGAAGAGCGCGATCTCGCCGGGATCGCCGACGCGCATGAGGAACTCGACCGCGTGGCCGGGCAATTGCTTTCGCGCCGCCCGGACATCAAGCTGCTCTTCCTCGTCGGCTCGTGCCCGTCCGAAGTGATCAAGCTGGACCTCGGCCGTGCCGCGCAACGGCTCGACAAGCGCTTCCATCCGGAATGCAGGGTGCTGAGCTATTCCGGCAGCGGCATCGAGACCACGTTCACGCAAGGCGAGGATGCCGCGCTTGCGGCCATGGTGCCCGGCCTGCCTGCGGCCACTGGCGACCAGGCTTCACTGCTGATCGTCGGCGCTCTGGCGGATGTGGTCGAGGACCAGTTCCGCCGGCTGTTTGCCGAGATGGGCATTCGCGACGTGGCCTTTTTCCCGCCGCGCCGTTCCACCGCCATGCCGTCGGTCGGAGCAAACACCCGCATGCTGCTGGCCCAGCCCTTCCTGGCCGAGACCGCCCGCCTGCTCGAAGCGCGTGGGGCGAAAAGGCTCGCAGCGCCCTTCCCCCTGGGGGCGGAGGGCACGACTGCGTGGTTGAGCGCCGCAGCCGCCGCTTTTGGCATCGAGCAAGGCGTCTTCGATGCGGCCACGACCGGCCCACGCGAGCGCGCGACCAGGGCGCTTGCCCGCCATCAGCCCGAGCTAGGTGGCAAGAGCATCTTCTTCTTCCCCGATTCGCAGCTTGAGGCGCCGCTGGCGCGCTTTCTCGCCAACGAGGTCGGCATGCGGATCGTCGAGGTCGGCGTGCCCTACCTGCACGCCAGGCATCTGGCCGATGACATGGCGCTCCTGCCCGCCGGGACGCTGATCACCGAAGGGGCCGATGTCGACCAGCAGATGGACCGCTGCCGTGAGGCAAGGCCCGATCTCGTGGTCTGCGGCCTTGGCCTTGCCAATCCGCTGGAAGCGGAAGGCCTCAACACAAAGTGGTCGATCGAACTCGTTTTCACGCCGATACAGGGCTATGAGCAGGCTGGCGACCTGGCCGAACTGTTCGCCCGGCCGTTCAACCGCAAGGCACGGCTGAAGGTCGGCGCAGCCGCTGCCGCCCCGTCGTCTTCCCCGTCTGGCGCCCGCACGGTGTTCACCCGCACGGAGGCTGCATCATGCAGTTGACGGTGTGGACCTATGAGGGGCCTCCGCATGTCGGCGCGATCCGCATCGCCACCGCGATGAAGGACGTTCACTATGTGCTGCACGCGCCGCAGGGCGACACCTACGCCGATCTGCTGTTCACGATGATCGAGCGGCGTGAAAAGCGCACGCCGGTGACCTATACGACCTTCCAGGCGCGGGACCTTGGCGGCGACACGGCCGACATCTTCCAGCGCGCCTGCCTCGATGCGCACGAGCGTTTCAAGCCGGCCGCCATCCTGGTCGGCGCGTCCTGCACCGCCGAACTGCTGCAGGACAATCCGGCAGGCCTCGCGGCAGCGCTCGACCTGCCAGTGCCGGTCATTCCGCTGGAGTTGCCGTCTTACCAGAAGAAGGAAAACTGGGGCGCTTCCGAAACCTTCTATCGCCTCACGCGCGCCCTTCTGGCCAGCAGGGCGCAGGGTTTTGCCAGGGCGGAACGCGCGCCCGGCACGCGGCCAAGCTGCAACCTGCTGGGGCCGACTGCGCTCGGCTTCCGCCACCGTGACGACATCACCGAGATCAGCCGCCTGTTGGCCCAGCTTGGCGTCGACGTGAATGTGGTCGCGCCTTTCGACGCGTCAGTGGCGGACATGGCGCGCATCCCCGACGCGGACTTCAACATCTCGCTCTACCCCGAGATTGCCGATGTCACCGCGCGCTGGCTGGAGCGGACATTCCGGCAGCCGACCGTCCGCACGGTGCCGATCGGCGTCGGCGCCACCACGGATTTCATCCATGAGGTCATCAAGGTGGCCGGCCTTGACCAGGGTGTGGCCGACAGGGTCATCGGGTCGCGCCTGCCATGGTATTCGCGTTCGGTCGATTCGACCTACCTGACCGGCAAGCGCGTCTTCATCTTCGGCGATGCAACCCACGTGATTGCCGCCGCCCGCATCGCCAGCGAGGAGATGGGGTTCACGGTCGTCGGCATCGGCACCTACACCCGCGAGTTTGCCCGCGAGGTCCGCGCGCTTGCCGAGAAACTCGGCGTCGAGGCGCTGATTTCGGAAGACTATCTCGAGGTCGAGGCGCGCATCGGCGAGTTGCAGCCCGAACTCGTGCTCGGCACGCAGATGGAGCGCCACATCGCCAAGCGCCTGCGCGTGGCCTGCGCCGTGATCTCCGCGCCCGTGCATGTGCAGGATTTCCCGGCGCGCTACTCCCCGCAGATGGGCTTCGAGGGAGCCAACGTCATTTTCGACACCTGGATTCATCCGCTGATGATGGGGCTGGAAGAGCACCTCATCGGCATGTTCCGCGGTGATTTCGAATTCTCGGATGGCGCAACGCCCTCGCACCTCGGTGCTGGCCACGGATCGCATTCCGCGACGCGGGCCCGGCCGGAAGCCGTGCCTCCAGAGGCGGCGCCGGTCGCCGCGACGATGCCGCCGGCCGCTACGGGCGCCTCGATCATCTGGGCCAGCGAGGCCGAACTCGAACTCAGGAAGATACCGTTTTTCGTGCGCGGCAAGGCCCGCCGCAACACTGAACGCTTTGCCATCCAGCACGGCGTGGAACTGATCACCGTGGACACCCTTTACGATGCTAAAGCTCACTTCGGGCGCTAATGCGACCCCGATAAGGGTCGCGCTGATCACGCTGGACAGCCATCTGGCCAGCGCCTGCGAACGGGCGCGCGCGGCTGTGGCGCGGGATGTGCCCGGCCTCAGCTTCGCCCTGCATGCAGCCTCCGAGTTCAACGCCGATCCCGAGGCGCTGACCCGCTGCATCGACGACATCGGCAAGGCCGACATCATCTTCGTCTGCATGCTGTTCATCGAGGACCACATCCACGCCGTCCTGCCGGCGCTGCAGGCCCGGCGGGAGGATTGCGACGCGATGGTCGTGTGCCTGTCCGCACCCGAGATCACCCGGCTCACCCGCATGGGCAAGCTGCGCATGGGCGAGACCAGCGGCGGCTTGATCGGCATGCTGAAGAAGCTGCGCGGCAAGCAGGGCACGGCCGAGCAGAAGACCGAATCGGGCGCGAAACAGATGCGGACCCTGCGCATGCTGCCGAAGATCCTGCGCTTCATCCCCGGCACGGCGCAGGACCTGCGCGTCTATTTCCTCGCCCTGCAATACTGGCTCGGCGGCTCCGACGACAATGCCGCCAACCTGCTGCGCATGCTGATCAGCCGCTACGCCGCCGGGCCGCGCGCCTCGCTGCGGGCGCTCGTCACACCGGGTGATCCGGTCGAATACCCGGAGGTCGGCGTCTACCACCCGTGCCTTGCCGGCCGCATCGGCGCCGATGCGTCGCTGCTGCCAAGCCACCGCGAGCCGAAGGGCCGCGTCGGCGTGCTGATCTTGCGGTCCTATGTCCTGGCCAGCAACAGCGCCCACTATGACGGCGTGATCGCGTCCTTGCACGCGCAGGGCCTCGACGTGGTGCCGGCCTTCGCGTCGGGGCTTGATGGCCGCGCCGCGATCGACCGCTACTTCATGAAGGATGGCCGCGCGACGGTCGACGCGGTGGTGTCGCTCACCGGGTTCAGCCTCGTCGGCGGGCCGGCCTACAACGATTCCAAGGCGGCGCAGGCGACGCTGGCGAAACTCGACGTGCCCTACATCGCCGCGATGCCGGTGGAATTTCAGCCGCTCGAAGAGTGGGCTCCGTCAGCCCGCGGGCTGATGCCGGTCGAGGCCACGATCATGGTGGCGATCCCCGAACTCGATGGCGGCACCGGCCCGATCGTGTTCGGCGGGCGCGGAGGCGGTTCCGCCGCGGGTTGCACCGGCTGCGAGCGCAAGTGCGCCTTCGACGGCGCGGCAGGCTCGCGCAATGTCCATTCCTGCGGCGAGCGGGCCGATCTTCTGGCCCAGCGCGTGATGAAGCTCGTCAGCCTGCGCAAGAGCGAGCGCGCCAGCCGCAAGGTTGCGATCACCATCTTCAACTTCCCGCCCAATGCCGGCAATGTCGGCACGGCGGCCTACCTGTCCGTGTTCGAATCGATCTTCCACCTCCTCGGCGAGATGAAAGCCGGCGGCTACCAGGTCGAGATGCCGGAATCGGTCGATGCGCTGCGCGACGGCATCCTGATCGGCAATGCCGCCCGCTTCGGCGCCAACGCCAACGTCATGGCGCGCATCCCCACCACCGAGCACGTGCGGCGCGAGCGGCATCTTGCCGAGATCGAGGCGCAGTGGGGCCCGGCGCCGGGCCGCCAGCAGGCTGACGGCGCAAGCATCCACGTGCTGGGCGCGGCTTTCGGCAATGTCATCGTCGGCATTCAGCCCGGCTTCGGCTACGAGGGCGACCCGATGCGCCTTCTGTTCGAGCGCGGCTTTGCGCCAACGCATGCGTTCTCGGCCTATTATCGCTACATCCGCGAGGATTTCGGCGCGCATGCCGTGCTGCACTTCGGCACGCACGGGGCGCTCGAGTTCATGCCCGGCAAGCAGGTCGGCATGTCCGCCACGTGCTGGCCAGACCGGCTGATCGGCGACCTGCCGAACATGTATCTTTATGCGTCCAACAATCCATCGGAAGGGGCCATCGCCAAACGGCGCGCCGCCGCCACCCTGATCAGCTACCTGACGCCGCCGGTGGCTCAGGCCGGGCTTTACAAAGGGCTGGCCGAGCTGAAGTCGTCGGTCGACCGCTGGCGCGCGCTCCAACCCGACACCAGCGGCGAACGCGAGGATCTGGCCGAACTGATACAGGCCCAGGCCGCCCGCGTCGAACTCGCCAGCGCCGAGCCGCAATGGCTCGACCCGGACAGGATGATCGCCAAGCTGACCGCGGAAATGCTGGAGCTCGAATATGCGCTGATTCCCTATGGCCTGCATGTCATGGGCGCCGCGCCCTCTGCCGAGGAACGCGCGGGGCTCATCGCTGCGCTGGCTGAAGCGCAGCATGGCTTGCGCCTCAGCAACGAGACGGCCGGGATGATCGCGAAGGGCCAGTTGATGGCCACCCTTCCCGATGGCCTGACGGCCGAATTGCTGGCCGGGTTCGGCCGCGTCAACCAGCTTCTGCTCGAACCGAGCGAAATGGCCGGCCTGATGGCGGCGCTCGACGGCCGCTACATCCGCCCTGCCCCAGGCGGCGACCTGTTGCGCACCACGTCGATCCTGCCCACCGGGCGCAACCTGCATGGCTTCGATCCGTTCCGCATTCCGAGCGCGTTCGCCGTGGCCGACGGCGCGCGGCAGGCGGAGCGGCTGCTGGTGCGGCACAGCGAGGACGGCAAGCCGCTGCCGGAATCCATCGCGCTGGTGCTTTGGGGCACCGACAATCTGAAGAATGAGGGCGGCCCGATCGGGCAGGCGCTGGCGCTGATGGGCGCGCGTCCGCACTTCGATGCCTATGGCCGCCTGAACGGCGCGGAACTCATTCCGCTCGCCGAAATGAAGCGCCCGCGCATCGACGTGATGATGACGCTGTCCGGCATCTTCCGCGATCTGCTGCCGCTGCAGATCAAGCTCCTGGCTGATGCGGCCTGGCTGGCCGCGAGCGCGGATGAACCGCTCAACATGAATTTCATCCGCAAGCACGCGCTCGACTATCAGGCCAGGCATGGCTGCGACCTCGAAACCGCCGCGCTGCGCGTGTTCTCGAACGCGGACGGCACCTATGGCTCCAACGTCAACCAGTTGGTGCAGTCCTCCACCTTCACAGACGAAGACGAACTGGCCGAGGCCTATTCGCGCCGCAAGTGCTTTGCCTACAGCCGCAAGGGCACGGTCGAGAAGAAATCCGAACTGCTGCAGTCAGTCCTGGCCGATGTCGAGTTGACCTACCAGAATCTCGACTCGGTCGAATTGGGCGTCACCACCGTGGACCAGTATTTCGACACGCTGGGCGGCATCAGCCGCGCCGTGCGCCGCGCCCGCAAGGAAGACGTGCCCGTCTACATCAGCGACCAGACCTCCGGCCCGGGCATGGTGCGCACGTTGCAGGAGCAGGTCGCGCTCGAGACCCGCACCCGCGTGCTCAACCCCAAATGGTACGAAGGCATGCTCAAGCACGGCTATGAAGGCGTGCGCCAGATCGAGGAGCATGTGCAGAACACAATGGGCTGGTCCGCCACCACCGGCGCGGTCGCCCCTTGGGTCTATCAACAGATCACCGAGCTTTATGTGCTCGACCCGGCCATGCGCGAACGCCTGGCCGCGCTCAACACCACAGCTTCGGTCCGTCTCGCCAACCGGCTGATCGAAGCGCATCAGCGCAACTACTGGACACCCGATCTGGAGACGCTTCACGCCCTGCAGGAAGCAGGCGAAGCGCTGGAAGATCGCCTCGAGGGCGTCGTCACGCCCCTTTCCCCAGCAAGCCATGGAAAACCCGCATGAGCACGATCGAACTGCCCATCAGAAAGCCGGTCGCCCGCAAGCCCGCCGGCACCGGAGACGGCGAAGGCTCCGTGCAGGTCCACATGGACGCGGCGCAGGACCTCGGCACCGCCAAGGTCTTCGCCGTCTACGGCAAGGGCGGCATCGGCAAGTCCACAACCTCGTCGAACCTGTCGGTCGCCTTCTCGAAGCTTGGCAAGCGCGTGCTGCAGATCGGCTGCGACCCCAAGCATGACTCAACCTTCACCCTGACCAAGAGCCTGATCCCGACCGTGATCGACGTGCTGGAGACAGTGAACTTCCACTCCGAGGAACTGCGCCGCGAGGACTTCGTCTTCGAAGGCTACAACGGCGTGATGTGCGTCGAGGCAGGCGGGCCGCCAGCCGGCACCGGCTGCGGCGGCTATGTCGTCGGCCAGACGGTGAAGCTCCTGAAGGAGCATCACCTGCTCGACGACACTGACGTGGTGATCTTCGACGTGCTGGGCGACGTGGTCTGCGGCGGCTTCGCGGCACCGCTCCAGCATGCCGAGCGCGCCGTCATCGTCACTGCGAATGACTTCGATTCGATCTTCGCGATGAACCGCATCGTCGCGGCGATCAAGGCGAAGTCGAAGAACTACGACGTGCGCGTCGGCGGCGTGATCGTCAACCGCAGTGACGGCACTGACCAGGTGGACCGGTTCAACAAGGTGTGCGGCACTGAAATCATTGCGCATTTCCCCAATCTCGACGCCATCCGCCGCTCGCGCCTGAAGAAGTCGACCCTGTTCGAGATGGAGGAAACGCCTGAAATCCTGGCCGTTCAGCGCGAGTACCTCAAGCTTGCCGCCACAATGTGGGCCGGCAACGAGGGCACCATCGTGAGCCCGCTCAAGGACCGCGAAATCTTCGACTTGCTCGGGTACGATTGATGGAAAGCGTCGCGCACCACACCCAGACCTACAAGACGCGCCGCGGCGAGCTTGAAACCTACTTCGACCGCACGGCGGTCGAAGCCTGGGCCAGGCTGACCACCGACGCGCCGGTCAGCCGCATCCGGGCCACCGTGCGGGCGGGGCGCGACGAGATGCGCAGCCATCTGCTGGGCCGACTGCCGGCTGACCTCACAGGCCGGCGCATCCTTGATGCAGGCTGCGGCACCGGTGCTCTCGCGGTGGAAGCAGCGCGGCGCGGTGCGGATGTCGTGGCGATCGACCTGTCGGCCAAGCTGGTCGGCATCGCCGCCGAGCGGCTGCCGCGCGATCTGGGCAAGGGCTCGGTCACCTTCGGCGTCGGCGACATGCTCGATGCGGGCTTCGGGCGCTTCGACCATGTCGTGGCGATGGACTCGCTGATCTACCATCCGACGTCGGACGTGGTGCGCTGCCTGAAATCGCTGAGCGACCGCACCACGGGCTCGATCATCTTCACCTTCGCTCCCCGCACGGCGCTGATCGCGGCGATGTACGGCATCGGCAAGCTGTTTCCGCGTGCCGACAGGTCGCCAGCCATCGTGCCGCTGGCGGAGGCGGAACTCGTCGGCCAGATCGGCGTCGAAGCGCGCCTGTCCGGCTGGCGCATTGCCGACACGCGCCGCATCTCGCGCGGGTTCTACATCTCGCAAGCGATGGAGCTGGCCCGCGCATGAGACCGGAGCTTCAAGCGCTGGCTGACGAGTGGCGCAGGTTCGGCCTGAAGCTGCTGCCGTTTGCCGACGCGGGCGGCGAAGGCCTGCCGCTGAAGAAGCTCCTGCGCCTGTCACTGTTCCAGGTTTCCGTCGGCATGGCGACCGCGCTCCTGATCGGCACGCTCAACCGCGTGCTGATCGTCGAGATGAACGTCGCCGCGTCCCTGGTGTCGCTGATGGTGGCGATTCCGCTGGTTTTCGCGCCATTCCGCGCGCTGGTCGGCTTCAAGTCCGACCACCACAAGTCCGCCTTCGGCTGGCGGCGCGTGCCCTACATCTGGCTCGGCACCCTGTTCCAGTTCGGCGGGCTGGCGATCATGCCGTTCGCGCTGATCCTGCTGTCCGGCGACACATGGGGCCCGTGGTGGGTCGGGCACGTCGCGTCGGCCGTCGCCTTTCTTGCGGTTGGCGCGGGCCTGCAGACCACGCAGACGGCCGGATTGGCCCTCGCCACGGATCTTGCGCCCGAGAAGGCCCGCCCGCGCGTGGTTGCGTTGATGTACACAATGCTGCTTGTCGGCATGGTGCTTTCGGGCCTGGTGTTCTCCCTGCTGCTCGCCGATTTCAGCCAGATCAGGCTGATCCAGGTGGTGCAGGGGGCCGCCTCGCTGACGCTCGTGCTCAACCTCGTCGCGCTGTGGAAGCAGGAGGCCCGCAACCCCGAGCGCGCCCGCGAGGCCGTTCCGACACCCGCCTTCCGCGAGGTCTGGGCGAAGTTCTCGTCGGCCGGGCGCGCCAAGCGCTTTCTGCTGGCTGTCGCGCTCGGCACGGCTGCCTTCAACATGCAGGACGTCGTGCTCGAGCCCTACGGCGGTGAAATCCTCAAGCTCAGCGTCAGCGAGACCACTGCGCTCACCGGCCTGATGGCCGCCGGCGCGCTGGTCGCCTTCGGGCTGGCGGCACGGCAGTTGATGCGCGGCGCCGATCCGGCGCGGCTTGCGGCCTATGGCGCGGTTGTCGGGCTGATGGCCTTTGCCTGCGTGATCCTGTCCGCCCCGCTCGAAATGCCGATGCTGTTCCGGATCGGCACCGTGCTGATCGGATTTGGCGGCGGCCTGTTCTCCGTCGGCACGCTGACCGGCGCCATGGCGCTCGAAACACAGGCTGGAACGGGCCTGGCGCTCGGGGCCTGGGGCGCGGTGCAGGCACTGGCGATGGGCTTGTCCATCGCCGCCGGCGGCGTGCTGCGCGACGTCGTCAGCCACATGGCCGGCAAGGGCCTGCTCGGCCCGGCCCTGACCGATCCGTCAGTCGGCTACTCGGTGGTCTACCACATCGAGATCCTGCTTCTGTTCATGACTCTTGCCGCGATCGGCCCCCTCGTGGGCCGCACGGCCGAGACCAAGTCCGCGTCCACTTCCCCCTCAACCTTCGGACTGGCGCAACTTCCCAGCTAGTCAGAGCCAATACCCAGGAGGCACCTATGTTACCCGGCTCCAGCCCACTCGGCATCGATCTTGCCGTCGTCAGCTTCTGGCTGTTCCTCGTCTTCTTTGCAGGCCTGATCTGGTATCTGCATCGCGAGAGCAAGCGCGAGGGCTACCCGCTCGCCAAGGATACCCAGGACCGCTACAACCGCTATGAAATCATCGGCTGGCCGGCGCCGCCGCCGGCCAAGACGTTCAAGATGGCGCACGGTCCGGACAAGGTGATCGCGACCGATGGCAATCCGGACACGCGCAATCATCCGCTGAAGGCGCTCGAGCCCTGGCCTGGCGCGCCGCTTGAGCCCGTCGGCGATCCGATGCTGGCCGGCGTCGGGCCAGGCTCCTGGGCCGAGCGATCCGACACGCCGGACCTCCTGCACAGCGGCAAGAACAGGCTCGAGCCGCTGCGCGTCGCCACCGACTTCTTTGTCGAGGGGCGCGACCCCAATCCGGTCGGCATGGAGGTCATCGGCGGCGACGGCAAGCGCGCCGGCGTGGTCAAGGACATCTGGATCGACCGCGCCGAATACGTGATGCGCTACATGGAGGTCGAGGTCCCGGTGACAGGCGGCGTGCGCAACGTGCTGCTCCCCACCAACTTCGCCCGCATCGACGGGTCGAAGCGGCAGGCCCGCGTCAATGCCATCTTCGCCAAGCACTTCGCCGATGTCCCGGGCCTCAAGAGTCCCGACCAGGTGACGCTGCTCGAAGAGGAAAAGATCATGGGCTACTATGGCGGCGGCACGCTCTACGCCTCCGCCGAGCGCGCGGAGCCTTTGCTGTGAGCGGCGGCGGATTCGTCAACGCACCGCATGACGATTATGCGGCAGAGCCTATTCCCGGCCTTCCAGCAGAATTGCCGGAGGGCGAGAGGCTCCTCTGGCAGGGCTCGCCCGGCTGGCGCTCGCTGGCGATCCGCGCCTTTCACGTGCGCAAGGTCGCGGTCTATTTCGCGGTCCTGATGGCATGGCGCCTCGCCTCTTCGGCATCCGACGGGGCAAGCGCATTCGAGGCCGTGTCGTATGCTGTCGGATTGGCGCCGCTCGCACTTGCAGCCATCTGCATTCTGGTGCTGCTGGCCTATGCCTATGCCCGAATGACGATCTATTCGATCACCAGCAAGCGGGTCATGATCCGTTCGGGCGTTGCCATGCCGATCACCGTCAACCTGCCGTTCAAGCGCATCGACGGCGCGGGGCTCAAGCTGCATGCGGACGGGACCGGCGACATTCCGCTGATGCTGTCGAAAGACGACCGCGTCGCGATCCTTGCGATCTGGCCCAACATGCGGCCATGGAAGATCAGCAAGCCCGAGCCGATGCTGCGCTCCTTGCCCGATGCGAGCGGCGTGGCCGACATCCTGGCCGCGGCCCTGAGCGGCGCGCGCATCCCCGCGATGCGCAGCGAACCTGCGTCAGCGCAACCATCGGCGCAGGGCGCCGGGACCGTGTCGCAGATGCTGCGGCCGGTCCATTGACCGGGGATCGGCGGTCGTGAGCGCCATGTCGATGAAGCCAGGTTTCAAGTTCAGGCCGCTTCATGCGATCATGCTCGTCATCGTGTTGACGGTCGCTTTCGCTGCGGTCGCGCGCCTCACCGGCTTGGGTGTTCTACGGATGCCGGAGCCTGCCATTGTGCAGTATCGTGACCTCCGGTTCACTGATCGGGCCGATGGCTCCGTGGGCGTTCTCGACGCTGCCGACGACGCCGTCATCGCGATTCTTGAGCCGGGACAAGGCGGCTTCATCAGGGGCGTGATGCGCGGCAGGGCGCGGGAACGCCGGCTTGGCGAGTTCGGGGCTGAACCGCCCTTCCGGCTCGCGCTTCACACTGACGGCCGTTTGACGCTTGAGGACACAGCAACGAAGGTCAAGATCGTGCTGAATTCCTTTGGCCCTAGCAATGCGGAGGCCTTTGCCGGGTTTCTGCCACAAAAAGGGGACGGCAAATGATCCAGTATTTTCTCGGCGGCGGCGCGAGCGTGCAGGTTCCGTGCACGGTCGATCTGCTCAACACCGCCGAGTTCGTGCATGCTCATGTCGAACTGGAGGGCATCGAGGTCGGCCCCGGCGACACCGTCATCGTGCATGATGCCCCGTCCGCCATCGCGTTCGGCGAGCACAGCGTGGTGCGCCGCATGGCCACTGTCACCCGCGCCACGGCGCTCGACAGGCTTGTCACGAAGATCACCGCCTATCTCGAACTGACCGAACTCTACGAAGTCGGATTTTCAGCGGGGAGAGCACGATGATACCGCAGGAAGGCGGGGGCGGAGCCCCCAACTACGTCACCAGCATGGCCACGCAGGACACGGTCCTGTCGCCGCGCTTCTACACCACCGACCACGAGGCGATGGACAAGATCGATGTCAGCCTGGTGCGCCGCGAGTGGGACGGGCTGATGGCCGAGATGCGGGACGACCCGAACAAGCACCATTTCAAGCGGCCCGATGATTTCGAGTTCGACCCGTCCGTGCTCAGCGACGAGCTGCACAAGGAGTTGCTCGACTTTCTGGTGTCCTCGCTGACCGCCGAGTTTTCGGGCTGCATCCTGTATTCCGAGATCAAAAAGCGGATGAAGAACCCGGACATGCAGGAACTGTTCTCCTTCATGGCCCGCGACGAGAGCCGTCACGCCGGCTTCATCAACGAGGTGCTGAAGGACTTCGACGTCGGCGTCGACATGAGCTTCCTGACAAAAGCCAAGAAGTACACTTACTTCAAGCCGAAGTTCATTTTCTACGCGACCTATCTCAGCGAAAAGATCGGCTACGCGCGCTACATCACGATCTATCGCCTGCTGGAGAGCCATCCGGAGCGGCGTTTCCACCCGATCTTCAAGTGGTTCGAGAACTGGTGCAACGACGAATTCCGCCATGGCGAGGCGTTCGCGCTGCTGATGCGCTCCGATCCCAAGCTCTTGCAGGGCGGCAACAAGCTGTGGATCAGGTTCTTCCTGCTTGCAGTCTACGCCACCATGTATGTGCGCGATCACATGCGGCCGGAGTTCCACAAGGCGCTCGGCATTTCGATCGAGGACTACGACATGCGGGTCTTCCGCATCACGTCGGAAGTCTCGAAGCAGGTCTTCCCGTTCACGATCGACATCGACAATCCCGCCTTCCTCGCCAGCCTTCGGCGCTTGCGCGAGATCGTCGAGGCCACGGAAGCGGCCAAGGAACAGGGCGGGCTGATGGGCCGCATCAAGCGTTTCGGGCTTGGCGTGTCGGGGGCGGTGACGTTCCTCAGGCTCTACATGATCCCGGTCAAATCGCACGAACTGCCCAAGGACATCCGCCTGGCTCCGGCCTGGTGATGTCCTGCAACCGCTCGTTTCGGGCACATTGACAGGAAAGGGGCGGCGGGATGTCGGAGATCGGGCTGCCCCTTCTGGTCGCCATTTTCGTGTGGTGGCTGAGCACGGGCGTCATCCTCTATCTCGACGGACTTGGCCGCAACTCCTTTCGCTGGAGCATGGCGGGGGCCAGCGCGCTTGCAGCGGCAGCGCTGTGGGGCCTGCATGTGACCAGCGGATGGGAGTCGCCCGCCGCAGCCTACATCGCCTTCGTCTGCGCCCTGATGGTCTGGGGCTGGAACGAAATGGCGTTTCTCATGGGCTATCTCTCCGGCCCGCGCCGCATTCCGGCCGATCCGGCCGCGCGGGGCTTCAAGCGCTTCCGGCAGGCCAGCGAGACGATCATCGACCATGAACTCGGGATCATCGCCTCAGGCGTCCTGATCGCCGTGCTGACATGGGGGGGCGTGAACCAGTTCGGCCTGTGGAGCTTCGCGATCCTGTGGATCATGCGGCTGTCCACCAAGATCAACATCCATCTTGGCGCGCCCAACATCCCGGACGAGTTCCTGCCCGCGCACCTGCGGTATCTGGCCAGCTATTTCCGGCGCAGGCCGATGAACGGGTTCTTCCCGTTTGCCATCACCGGGGCGACGCTGTTCACCGCGTTCCTGGTGCACATGGCCTTCGCGCCACAGGCGAGCGCGTTCGAGCGCATCGGCTACATGCTGCTGACGACACTGATGGCGCTTGCCGTGCTGGAGCATTGGCTGCTCTACGTGCCGATCTCGGCCACGAAGCTGTGGGCCTGGGGCCTTGCGTCGCATCGCAAGCTGGCAGGCCAGAATGTGGGCCACACTGCAGAGGCGGCGGGGCCGGCCCCTGCAGCGCTGGTGTCATGGTCCGCCGACCTCAGCCGCCCCTGCAACCCGGCGGAACTCAGCCGCGTGCTGAACGCAGTCATCACCGGTGATTTCGGCCAGGTTCACCGCATCGACGGCACGGCGCAGATCGTCGACGGCTGGCTGCGGTTTGCCGTCGCAGACGGCCAGGCCTCCCTCGACAAGATCACGGCCATGGGTGCAAGACAGGCCCGGGTGACGGCTGTCGGGCCAAGTTTCGACCGGGAGCGTCTTCGCGCCGCTTTCGCCGCATGTGCTGCATAAGAAGACCAGGACGGGGAGAAGACCCATGACTGACGACAGCGAGACCCACCAGGACATGTCCCGGAACCTCGACGACATGCCGGCGATGATCCCTGCGGCCAGGCGGGCTGCCTCTCCCGCGCGACGAAACGCGGCTTCGCTGCACCCGGAGCGCAATGCCTTCCGCAAGCCGCCGGAAACCTCCCCTTTCCTCGACTACGAGGTGTTCTTCAAGGGCAAGCTCGACGGCCTCAAAGCCGAGGGGCGCTATCGCGTGTTCGCCGATCTCAAGCGTCACCGCGGAGATTTTCCGAAAGCGACCCAGTTGCGCGACGGCGCCGAGCATGTGGTCACCGTCTGGTGCTCGAACGACTATCTCGGCATGGGTCAGCACTCATCCGTGATGGAGGCGATGCACGCCGCGCTCGACGAGTGCGGCGCCGGCGCCGGCGGCACCCGCAACATCGCGGGCACCAACCATCACCATGTGCTGCTCGAGCAGGAGCTTGCCGGGCTGCATGACAAGGAAGCGGCGCTGCTGTTCACCTCGGGCTATGTCTCGAACTGGGCAACGCTGTCGACGCTCGCCGCAAACATCCCGGGCTGCGTGATCCTGTCCGATGCGGGCAACCACGCCTCGATGATCGAGGGCATCAGGCACAGCCGGGCGCCAGTGCAGATCTTCCGCCACAACGACGTGGCCGATCTCGAGCGCAAGCTGGCCGCGCTCGACCCGCGCACGCCCAAGCTGGTGGCGTTCGAATCGGTCTATTCGATGGATGGCGACATCGGCCCGATCGAAGCGATCTGCGACGTGGCGGACGCCTATGGCGCGATGACCTATCTCGACGAGGTCCACGCCGTCGGCCTGTACGGTCCGAAGGGGGGCGGCATCGCCGACCGGGAGGGCCTCAGCCATCGCCTGACCGTGATCGAGGGCACGCTTGGCAAGGCCATCGGCGTGGTCGGCGGCTACATCGCCGGCTCGCATGCCATGTGCGACTTCGTACGCAGCTTCTCCTCGGGCTTCATCTTCACCACGGCCCTGCCGCCCTTCGTGGCCGCCGGGGCGGCCGCGTCCATCCGCCATCTGAAGGCGAGCGCCGCCGAGCGGGACCTGCACCAGGCCAACGTCGCCAAAGTTCGCGCGAAGCTGGCCAGGGCCGGCATCCCGATGATGGACAACGTCAGCCACATCGTGCCGGTGATGGTGGGTGACCCGGTGGCCTGCAAGCGCCTGTCGGACCGGCTGCTGGCCGAGCACGACATCTACGTGCAGCCGATCAACTACCCGACCGTGCCGCGCGGCACGGAGCGGCTGCGCATCACGCCAACCCCGATGCACAGCGAAGCCGACATCGACCATCTGGTGCAGGCGCTTTCGGCCGTCTGGCATGACGAAGGCATGTTCAACCGGGCTTGATCACCGGTTGCCAGTGAAGGCGCAGCGAAGCGATCCCACATTGAAAAAGGGCACCGTCACCGGTGCCCTTTGACATTTCTGGAGTGACGTTCCCGCTTACTGCGTGCGCTTGCCGTCCGGGCCCCACTGCTTCAGGAACGCGACCAGATTGGCGATCTGAGTTTCGTCCTTCATGCCGGCATAGACCATCTTGGTGCCGGGCGTGACGCCGCGCGGGTCCTTGATGTACGTGGTGAAATTTTCCACGGACCATTCCTGATCCTTGATGGCCTGGTACGCGGCCGAATAGGTGTAACCTGCTGCACTGCCCTTCTTGCGGCCTGCGAAAAGACCATTGAGCTGTGGGCCGACGCCGTTGCGCGCGGTCTCACCGAGTTGGTGACAGGCGCGGCACTGGTTGAACAGGCGCTCGCCGGCTGCCGCATCCTGGGCCGAGGCGAGGGTTGGTGCCATCAGGCCGAGCGCAAGCATCGCACCGGACAAGATCATTGCTGGACGCATGGGGTTGTAACCTCCGTTGAGTGCCGATTGTTGACGCGGCAAGTTTTAGACATGCACGTTATTCTTAAACACGCTCTTCATACGTGCAATCAAGAGCGCTGGACTTTTCTGCTTCCGATTGCCGCATCACGATCTGACAGCCTAACGCTGAACGAAGCTTGAATGCTCCGCGCCGAACAGTTGAATTTGTTTTTCTCATGCACTTCATTTTTTCAATTTATTTTCCTTATGAATTTTCCTGAGCCATAGCCGCCGGCATTGCCCTTCGGAGAATTGTCATGGCCGGCGTCGATGTCCTGATCACCAACCTTCTGTCTCCCATCGTGCTGGCGTTCGCGCTCGGCATCGTCGCCGGGCTGCTGCGAAGCGAGCTTGAACTGCCGGACGCTGTCCTGAAGCTGATCTCGATCTACCTGTTGTTCTCGATCGGCCTCACCGGAGGGCAGGAACTGGCCAAGGTGCGGTTCGCCGAAATCTCGACGCTGCTTGTTGTCACCGCAGGGCTGGTTGTCCTGATTCCGGTGGTCAGCTTCATCGTGCTGCGCAGGCTTGGCGGGTTCGATGCGGCGAACGCTGCGGCGGTCGCAGCCCACTACGGCTCGGTTTCGACCGCGACCTTCTTCGCCTCGCTTTCGTTCGCTCGCGCCATGAACACGCCTGCGGAAGGCTACATGCCCGCGGTGGTGGCGCTGATGGAGTGGGGCGTGATCGTGGCGCTGTTTCTGGCGCGCTGGTCGATGGGCAAGCAGGACGGCAACCTCTCCGGCAGGACGCTGTTTCTCGACACGATCCGGGGCCGCGGCATCCTGCTGCTCACCGGCGGAATGACCATCGGCGCGCTGATCGGCGAGCAGGGCTACCGCCAGATCGCGCCATTCTACGAGCACTTGTTCAGGGGCTTCCTGATGCTGTTCCTGCTCGAGATGGGCATGACCGCCGTCAGGCAGATCAGGGGGTTTGCCCAGGTGGGCCTGTTCATGACCGGGTTCGCGATCCTGTCGCCGCTGGTCTGGGGCGCGGTCGGCGTCACGCTCGGGTGGAGCGTCGGGCTGTCGCTCGGGGGCGCGTTCGTCCTTGGGGCGATCAGCGCCAGCGCCTCGTTCATCGATGCCCCCGCCGCCTGCCGCGCTGCGCTGCCGCAGGCAAACCCCGGCATCTACCTGACCTCGTCGCTGGGCATCACGTTGCCGTTCAACCTCGTGGCCGGCATCCCGATCTACTACGAGTACGCCCGCTGGCTCTATGGCTGAGGCTTTGGTGGAGCACCCTGTCGGTGCGCTAAACAAATCCTCAAGCATTGCAGGCATGATCCGGCGTGTTTTCATGAGCCAGGCCTGTCGTGACGCCAAACATCGCCGCCGCCATCCAGAGCCAGATGCTGCAGACCTTGCTGCAGGCGTTGCAGTCGGCTGACCAGACGATCAAGGCGGGCAACGCCGTCGAGGCGAAGTTCCTTGGCTGGTCGGGCATAGGTGAACCGGCCGCGTCGACTGCAGGCAAGCCGCCGCTCTCCGAAGCGCTGGTCCAGATCGGCGGCAAGGCAATCACGCTGCTGATCGAGGCCACGCCGGAGCGGCGGGCGCTGATGCAGCCGGGCGCGACGCTGACCCTGCAGGTCGATGCCGTTGCCGGTCCGGGCGCGCCAGCGCGGATGCGCCTGCTGACCATCGAGGCCGCACGTGTGCCGGGGACCGCGACCGGCCCTCACGGACAGGCGGCGGAGGATGCGGCCGCGCCCGCGCAACTTCCGTCTGCCCGGCCTGCCGCCGTTGCGGCGGAGGCCGCGCGGGCTGCGGCAGGCCCGCTCATCGGCGCGGCGCTGGGCCGCCAGAATGGACTTGCCCCGCTGTTTGCGGATCTCGATGTGCTGGTCCGCGCGCCGGTGCAGTTGCCGACGCAAGTCGTCGATGCAGCGACGCGCGCGCTCGGCATGCGGACCGATGCCGGGCTGATCGACAGGACGCCGGACATGCTGAGGTCTGCTGTCGCCTCATCCGGGCTTTTCCACGAAGCGCTGGTGGCCGGTGGCGCGCCCGGCGACGCTGCGAAAGACCTCAAGGGCGCCCTCATCGCCCTGCGGCAGGCGCTCAAGGATGGCCTGGGCCTGCAAGCTGGTGCCGAGAAGCCGAAGCTGCCCGCGCACGACACCGATGCGGCACGCGCCAGCGCGCCGCGCGCGGCCGCCGAAATGCAGGGCGCGGCACGGCCGCAAGCGCCGGTCCGCGGCGGCCTGCCGGCGCCGCAGGGCGTGGCAGAGCCGAGCATCGCGATCGGGGGTGACAGCGCCTCCACCATGATGGCCAAGGCGCTGGAGCGAACCGAAGGCGCGCTCGAGCGGCTGAGCATCAGCCAGTTCGCCTCGCTGCCTGCCACTGCCGAGGCAAGCCAGGGCGCGCCGCTCAACCGCTGGTTCGCCGAGTTGCCGCTGGCGCTCGATGGGCGCACTGCGGTTCTGCCGATCGAGATCGAGGAGGACCATGGCGGCGGCGGCCATTCCGGCCCGCAGGCCAAGCTGTGGCGCGTCAGGTTTGCGCTGGACGTCGAACCGATGGGGCCGTTGCATGCCATGGTGACCATGCAGGGCCGCGCCATCGGCGTCACGGTCTGGGCCGAGCGCGACGCCACCTCGCAACTGGTGCGCGACCATGCACCGGACCTGAAGGCCGCCCTGCTCGACAGCGATTTCGACAACCCGCAGATCGAAGTTCTGGCCGGGCAGCCGATGAAGCGGGCGGCCCATGCCGGGCACTATCTGGACCGCCGCACATGAGCGTCACCGGCCGCTACCGCCCCCTGCCCGGTCGCCGCATGGCGGTTGCGCTCGAATACGACGGCTCATCCGCGCCGCGCGTCACCGCAAAGGGTCAAGGCGAGATCGCGGAGAAAATCATCGGGACGGCGCGCGAGGCAGGTGTGCCGGTCGAGGAAAACCCGTTGCTGGCGCAGGCGCTGTCCTCCGTTGAGCTTGATGATCATATCCCCGAAGATCTCTACAAGGCAGTGGCCCAGGTGATCGGCTTCGTGCTGAAGCTGCGCCACAGCGCCCGTTGAAACCGCCTTAACCACCCGCACCCACGCTTCCTTAAGCGCGACGTGCTAGCCGACCACGATGGTCGACCTTCTTGCCCCTTTCCCGAACCGGACAGTCCTGCGCGACGTTTCGGCGCTTGTCGACGGGCTCGGGTTCGGCGATGCCGCCGGGATGACGCAGGCAAAGGGCCTGGTCGCCCGGCGGATCGACCTGGCCGACTATGTCAGCATGCAGGCGGCCTTCGACGATCTTGCAGGCCGTGCCGATGATCCCAACCCGTTCATGTCGCCCGCGCTCGTCGCCGCAGCCGCATCAGGCGTGGCCAGCGACCAGATCGTGATTCTCGCAGCCTTCGATGATGCAGATCCGGGCCGCTGGTTGGGTGTCTGGTGCCTCAGGCGCGCGCGGGATCTATGGTCGGCAGGATGCGAGGTGCTGCAGGCCCCGATCCTGCCGCGCTACGAATGCCTCGCCGCGCCGGTGCTGGACGCGGCCTGCGCTGCCGCCGCGCTGGCTTCCATGCTGGATCTGGTGAGGTCATCGGGAACGCTGCCGAGCCTCATCCGCGCCGCCACCTGGCCGCGAGCGCTTGATCGGCTGATGCCAGCGGGCTGGCGGGCATCGCCTGCCGAAACCTGGGAGCGCGCCATCCTGAAGCCCGTCGCGGTGCAAGCCGCCGATGCCTATCTCAGGCAATCCATGGGCAAGGCGCTGAACAAGCGCAACAACCGCCAGAAGCAGCTTGCCGAAACCGGCGTGCTCGCCATGTCTTCGCTGCGGGGCGCCGAGGCCCCGGCAGCGTTCGAGCACTACATCCGCCTCGAGGCAAAAGGCTGGAAGGGCCAGTCCGGCACTTCGCTGGCACAGACGCCTTCCGACGCCGCCTACATGCGCGCCGCCATCGCGAGGCTGGCCGACGCGAACCGCGTCTCCATCGACATGGTCACGCTGGACGGCAAGCCGGTCGCCGTCGGCGTGGTGATCGAAGCGGCGGGGCACAACCTGTTCTGGAAAGCGGCGTTCGACGAGGACCATGCGCGCTTCGCGCCCGGATCGCTGCTGCACCTGGCCGTGACGCGCCGGCTGTTCGCCGAGGCGCGCGCCACGCTCGACAGCGGCATGACCGAATTCACCACGCCGGCGCATCTGCCATGGTCAGAGCGGGAGGCCATGGCCCGCGTCACCATCGCGCATGGCGCAGGGTTCGGCGCCATGGCCGTGCGGCTGGGGTCGGCTCTCAGGCATGCCATGCGCCGCCTCAAGCATCTTTCGGCCACGGGCTAGAGAACGCAGCCTGCGACGACGCGCGCGGCATACGTGACACTCCCCAATGGACGTCATTCCTGATTGACACTAGCATGCACATGTCGAGGGACGTCGTGATGCCATATACACCCATGCTTGACCGCGTCAGGCTGCCAGCGGACACCCGCGATCTGACGATCGCCGAACTGAAGCAACTCGCCGATGACCTGCGGCAGGAAACCATCGACACGGTTTCGGTGACAGGCGGGCATCTGGGCGCCGGCCTTGGCGTGATCGAACTGACGGTGGCGCTGCACCATGTCTTCGACACGCCGCGCGACAAGCTGGTCTGGGATGTCGGCCACCAGTGCTACCCGCACAAGATCCTGACGGGAAGGCGCGACCGCATCCGCACGCTGAGGCAGGGCGGCGGGCTGTCCGGCTTCACCAAGCGCTCGGAGAGCCCCTATGACCCGTTCGGCGCGGCCCATGCCTCGACCTCGATTTCGGCGGCGCTCGGCTTCGCGGTCGGGCGCGACCTCCAGAAAGATGATTTCAACGTCGTGGCGGTGATCGGCGACGGGGCGCTGTCGGGCGGCATGGCCTATGAGGCGATGAACAATGCCGGGGCCATGAACAGCCGCCTGATCGTGATCCTCAACGACAACGAGATGTCCATCTCTCCGCCGGTCGGGGCGCTGTCCAATTATCTCGCCCGCCTGCTGTCGAGCCAGAGCTACATGTCGATGCGCGATCTGGGCAAGCGGCTGACGTCCAAGTTCGGCAAGACCGTGGAAGAAAGCGTGACCCGGGCTGTGGAGCACGCGCGCGGCTACATCACCCATGGCACGCTGTTCGAGGAACTGGGCTTCTATCACGTCGGGCCGATCGACGGGCACAACCTCGACGTGCTCGTGCCGGTGCTGCAAAACCTCAAGGCCGCGAAAGACGGACCGATCCTGCTGCATGTGATCACCCGCAAGGGGCATGGCTACCAACCCGCCGAAATGGCAACCGACCGGCTGCACGGGGTGGTCAAGTTCGACGTGGCGAGCGGCAAGCAGGCCAAGGCGCCTTCCAACGCGCCGTCCTACACCAAGGTGTTTGCCCAGAGCCTGACGCGGGAGGCGCGGAACGACCCAACCATCGTCGCCATCACCGCCGCGATGCCGACAGGCACCGGGCTCGACGCCTTCGCCAAGGAGTTTGCCGACCGCTGCTTCGATGTCGGCATCGCCGAACAGCATGCTGTCACGTTTGCCGCCGGGCTGGCTGCGCAGGGGATGAAGCCGTTCTGCGCCGTGTATTCGAGTTTCCTGCAGCGCGGCTATGACCAGATCGTGCATGACTGCGCCATCCAGAAGCTGCCAGTGCGCTTTGCGCTCGACCGGGCAGGTCTGGTCGGCGCGGACGGGCCGACGCATGCAGGGGCTTTCGATGTCGCCTATCTCGCCTGCATTCCGCATCTGGTGGTCATGTCGCCCTCCGACGAGGCGGAACTGGTGCACATGGTCGCCACCGCTGTTGCCTACGATGACGGACCGATCGCCTTCCGCTACCCGCGCGGGGATGGCGTCGGCGTCGAAATCCCCGAGACAGGGCAGGTGCTCGAAATCGGCAAGGGCCGCATCATCCGCGAAGGTTCGCGCGTGGCGCTGCTGTCGTTCGGCACGCGGCTGGGCGAGTGCCTGAAGGCTGCGGCAACGCTGGCCGAAGCGGGGATCACCCCCACAATCGCCGACGCGCGCTTCGCCAAGCCGCTGGACCGCGATCTCATCCGCAGCCTGGCAGACGGCCACGAGGCATTGATCACGATCGAGGAAGGCTCTGTCGGAGGCTTCGGCGCGCATGTGCTGCATGCGCTGGCCGAGATGGGGCTGCTCGATGGCGGGCTGAAAGTGCGCACCATGGTGCTGCCGGACAGCTTCCAGGAGCACGACACGCAGGAGCGCATGTACCGCGAGGCGGGCCTTGATGCGCAGGGCATCGCCGAACTGGCGCTCGGTCTCGTGCGACCGCGTCAGGGCGAGGCGTCGCGGATGTCCGAACAACCTGCCTTGCAGTTGAACTGATCAGCGCCCCGGCAGCACGATCACGGTCGGCTGGCGCGGCAGCGTCGCGCGCGAGACAATCAGCGTTGGCTGATCGCGCCTTTCCACCGGAAAGTCGGCGCTTGCCTTGGCGAGGAAGCGCTCGAGCGTCGCCTGCCCGAAGAAGTGCATCGGAATCATCACACGCGCCTGAAGTGTCTTCAGCACCTCGAACATGCCGTCCATATCGAGCGTGAAGCCACCATCGACCGGCACGAGCAGCACATCGACGCGGCCGATGGCGCGCAGGTGGCCCGGCTCAAGCGTGTGATGCAGATGCCCGAGATGCACCACGCACAATTCACCAACCTCGAAGATGAAGATCGAGTTGCCGTCATAGTCGGTCGCGCCGCTGAACGAGCGGATGTTGGTCGGCACATTGCGAACCCGCATGTCGCCCTCGGTGATGTCATGCTCGGCCTTGCCGCCCGCCGGATCCCAGCCACGCAGGAGATGGGTGATGCCGCTCTCCGGATTGCGCGAGTAGTGGGTGGTGTGGGCCTTGTTCATGGTGGCGATCACCGGCGTGACGCTGGCGCGCACATAGTCGTTGTAGTCCGTCGCGGCGGTCACGCCCCGCGCGCTTTCGATCAGGAAGGTTGAGTGGCCGACAAAGCTGATGCGCGCCTCGTCCGGCTTGAGCGAAGCCTTGACGATGTGGCCAGGCAAGGCCGCGACATCGGGCCGGCAGCCTGGCTCGGCGGCGCGCGCCAGACCGGCGAACATGATCGCGCAGGCGGCGAGGACCAGGCGAAACGGCAGGTGGCGATGAACTTGAGCGAGCATCCGAGCGTGCCTCTGGCGTGATGACCTGAATGATAGCGGCCAAGCGCCACATGACCAGTGCCCATGTGCCCCGCTCACGAAGGCGTGCGACGGTTCCTCGTTCATCGGAAGCCGCGCATCTCGAGCGGACGCTCGGTTGACTTCACCGTTGCGAGCCTCAGTCTGCAGCCATGACACATGATCGCCTGCCGCCGATTCCCGCCGCTGACCTGACAGATGCCCAGATCGATGCCAGCGCTGCCTTCACGGCTTCGCGCGGCACCGCCGTGTTCGGGCCGTTCGTGCCTCTGCTGCGCTCGCCCGAGATGATGCTGCGCGTGCAGAAACTCGGCGAGCAGTGCCGCTATCACAACCGGCTCGGGCTGAAGCTCAGCGAGTTCATCATCCTGATGGTGGCGCGACGCCACAACCAACCGGTCGAATGGGCCATCCATGCTCCCATCGCCGAGGCGGCAGGCGTCCTCGGCGAGACCATCGCCGGGCTGGCGGAAGGCCGCAGGCCGGGCACGCTGGATGCCGACGAGGCGCTGGTCCACGACGCACTCAGCGAGATGTGGTCGCATGACCAATGGAGCGACGCCACCTTCGCCGCAGTCCGGAACCGCTTCGGCGAAGATGGACTGGTCGACCTGTTGGTCACGGCCGGGTACTACGCCTTGCTGGCCAACGTGATGAATGTGGCGCGGACAGCGACCCCTGCCGGGCCGGAATTGCCAAAACTTGGCTTTTGAGCGTGGATGCTGCACAATAATTCGTCAGATTTGCCGCAATGCCCACTGGCGAAAAAATCTGGATGCGCCATCTTACCGTTGGCAGCCGTGTTTGTGAGCGGATATTCTTTGAATGCCCAATCGATTTCGAACGCTGTTCATTTCCGACATCCACCTCGGCGCAAAGAGCTGCCAGGCCGAATTGCTGCTGGAATTCCTGTCATGCCACGAGGCGGACACGATCTATCTGGTTGGCGACATCATCGACGGATGGCGGCTCAAGAAGAACTGGTACTGGCCGCAGGAGCAGAACGATCTGGTCCAGGCAATCCTGTCACGTGCCAAGAATGGCACACGCGTCGTTTTCATGCCGGGCAACCATGACGAGTTCGCCCGCGCCTATCTCGGCCAGATGTTCGGCGGCATCGAGATCGTCGACCATGCGATTCATGAGGGGCCGGACGGCAAGCGCTATCTAGTTATCCATGGTGACCAGTTCGATGCGGTCGTGACCCATGCCCGCTGGCTCGCCAAGGTGGGCGATTGGGGCTACCGCGCCACCCAGGCGATCAACGCGCGGGTCAGCGCGGTGCGCCGCGCCATGGGCCTGACCTATTGGTCGTTCTCGGCCTGGGCCAAGCACAAGGTCAAGAAGGCCGTCAACTTCATCAGCGACTTCGAGATCACGCTGGCTCAGGAAGCCCGCAGGCTCGACGCCAACGGCGTGATCTGCGGCCACATCCACCACGCCGCAATCCAGGACATCAACGGCGTCGCCTACATGAACTGCGGCGACTGGGTGGAAAGCTGCACGGCGCTGGCGGAAGGCGACGACGGCTCGTTCCGGATCATCGCCTGGAGCACCGAGCGGCTTCAGCCGAACATCGTGCCCCTGCAGGCGCCAGCCGAACCGTCGCCAAGGCCGCGGGTCGCCGCCTGATGCGCCTGCTGATTGCGACGGACGCCTGGGCCCCGCAGGTCAACGGCGTCGTGCGCTGTTTCGAGGCAACGATCAGCGAACTGCAGCGGCGCGGCGTCACGGTCGACATGGTTTCGCCGGACCAGTTCCGCACCTTGCCGATGCCGTCCTATCCGGAAATCAGGCTGGCCATGGTGCCGCGTGGCAGACTGGCCGAACGGCTCGCATCGGGTGCCTACGATGCGGTCCATGTCGCCACCGAGGGTCCGGTCGGGTGGGCGGTGCGCGGGGTGTGCCAGAAGCTCGGGCTTGCCTTCACCACGAGCTACCACACCCGTTTTCCGGAGTATGTCCGCGCCCGCGCGCCAGTCCCGGAAAGCTGGTCATACGCCTTGCTCAAGCGTTTCCACGGCGCGGGTGCGGCGATGATGGTTGCCACGCCGTCCATGATGCGCGAACTGGCGGGCAAGGGTTTCCGCAGGCTCGCCATGTGGTCCTTCGGGGTGGACACGGATCTGTTCAGGCCCGGATATGCTAGGGTGCTTGATCTGCCAGGCCCGATCTTCATCACCGTGGCGCGGCTGGCAGTGGAGAAGAACCTCGACGCGTTCCTGTCGCTCGACCTGCCGGGCTCCAAGGTCGTGGTCGGCGACGGGCCGGCGCGGGCGGACCTTGAGGCGCGCTATCCGGAGGTGACGTTCACCGGCTTCAAGGCCGGTGCCGACCTCGCCGCACTCTATGGGTCGGCGGATGTGTTCGTGTTTCCGAGCCTGACCGACACGTTCGGCCTCGTGCTGCTGGAAGCGGCCGCGTGCGGGCTGCCGATCGCGGCCTTTCCGGTTCAGGGCCCCGTCGACGTGATCGGCGGCGAACCAGTCGGGGTGCTCAGCGATGATCTTCGCAGCGCGGCATTGCAGGCCCTCGACATCCCACGCGAGACCTGCCGCGCCTTCGCGCTCCGGCACTCGTGGGCCGCCGCCACCGATGCCTTCCTCGCGGGGCTCGTGCGCGCGGATGGCGGCGGCGGCGCGGTCAAGCCCGCGCAGGCCTGAAACTGCTCATCTGCGGCGTCTGTTGCCCACACTTGCCGAAATCACGCGAAGCAGGCAAGATTTCGGCATGCTGCTTCGTCTAGCCCTCGTCCTGTGTCTGACATTTGCTGCGGGCAAGGTCGTTTTCATCGCACCTGCGCAGGCACAGTCGACGGCCGAGGAAGAGGCCAACCGCCGCGCCAACGTCCTTGAGAAAACGCCGGAATGGGCGGCCAAGGTGCAGTTCGGCAAGCGCAACACTCCTGCATCCAGCCTCGAAGCACGGGCCATCGGTTCGTATGCGCGCGGCTGCCTTGCGGGTGCGACCGCATTGCCAGTCGACGGCGCCACCTGGCAGGTCATGCGCCGCAACCGCAACCGGATGTGGGGGCACCCCGACCTGATCGCCTATCTCGAAGCCTTCGCAAAGGCTGCGCCCCGCGTGGCCAACTGGCCGGGAATCCTGGTCGGCGACATCAGTCAGGCGCGCGGTGGGCCGATGCTCACGGGTCATGCCTCGCACCAGATCGGCCTCGACGCAGATATCTGGCTGACACCGATGCCGCAGGGCCGGCTCGGGCACGATCAGCGCGAGAACATGCCGGCCACCAACATGGTGCGGCCGGACTGGATGGACGTGAACACCGCCGCCTGGACGGCCAGCCACACCCGCCTCGTGCTGCACGCCGCGAGGGACCGGCGCGTGCACCGCATCTTCGTCAATCCAGCCATCAAGGTCGCGATGTGCCGGGAGGCGGGCGCCGACCGCGCAGGCCTCAACAAGGTCAGGCCGATGTGGGGGCACAACTACCATTTCCACATCCGCATGGCCTGCCCTGACGGCTCCGAGACGTGCCAGGACCAGGACGCGCCGCCAGACGGCGACGGCTGCGGCAAGGAACTGAGCGACTGGCTCGCCACCCAGCAGAAGGCCATCTTCGCGCCGAAGCGCCCAAGCACCGGCCCGCCGCCGAAGCCCAAGCCGCCGATGTCGGTGGATGCACTGCCCGCTGAATGCCGACAGGTGCTGGTGGCGCGCTGACGAACGCGACGGCCTACTTCAGAAACGGATTGTTCGCGCGCTCCGCCCCGATGGTCGAGGCTGGCCCGTGTCCGGGCAGGAAGGTGACGTCGTCCGGCAGGGTCATCAGCTTCGCGCCAATCGAGCGGATGAACAGGTCATGGTCGCCATAGGGAAAATCCGTGCGGCCGATCGAACCCTGGAACAGCGTGTCGCCCGCCAGCATGAACCGCGAAGGCTCGTGGTAGAACACGACGGAGCCCGGCGAATGGCCAGGCACGTGCATGATCGTGAAGGTGTTCTCGCCAAGACTCACGGTGTCTCCATCGGCGAGATAGCGGCCGGGCGTGACGGGGCGCGAGCCACCGATGCCGAACATCCGGCCTTGCTCCGCCAGATTGTCCATCAGAAACTGGTCATCGCGGTGCGGGCCGGTGATCGGCAGCTTCAATGCTTCGGCCAGTTCCGCCGCGCCGCCCGCGTGGTCGATATGCCCATGCGTGAGCCAGACCGCGACCGGCGTCACGCCAAGTTTTTTGGCCGCGTCGATCAGTTTTGGCACGTCGCCGCCCGGATCGACGATCGCCGCCTGCATCGTCGAGGTGCACCAGACGATCGAGGCGTTCTGCTGGAAGGGCGTGACCGGGACGACGATGACCTTGATGGCAGGTTCGGGCATGAGGTTCTCCGGTCAGGATTAAGGAAGGCAGCCCGCAGCCAGCAACTGAAAGGCGCGGGCGCGGTGGGACAGGCCAGGGCTGCCGTCGGCGGGGAGGCCATGCTTCTCATCGGCGCTCATTTCGCCGAACGTGCGGTCATGACCGTCGGGCTGGAACATCGGGTCATAGCCGAATCCCTCCGGCCCGCGCGGCGGCCAGGTGCAGCGCCCATGGACGCGGCCTTCGAACAACTCCTGATGGCCGTCCGGCCAGGCCAGCACCAGCGCGGAGACGAAGTGGGCCTGCCATTTCTCGCGTGGCACGTGGCGGCGCTCCAGTTCGGCGACCACGCGGGACATGGCGGCCATGAAGTCGCGCGGCTGTCCGGCCCAATCGGCGGTGAACAGGCCGGGCGCGCCATCAAGCGCATCCACGCACAGCCCCGAATCGTCCGCCAGCGCCGGCAGGCCGGTGGCCTTGGCGGCGGCATGGGCCTTGAGGGCAGCGTTCTCGGCAAACATCCAACCGGTTTCGGCAGGCTCGGGCAGGCCAAGCGCACCAGCAGACGTGGTCTCGATGCCATAGGGCCGGAGCAGTTCCGTCATCTCCTTGAGCTTGCCGCCATTGTGCGTGGCGATGACAAGCTTGCCGATCAGCCGTCGATGCCCGCTCATGCGCCGATCGTGGCCTTCTGCATCCCGACGAGATCGGCAATGCCAGCCTTGGCCAGCGCCATCATGGCCGACAACTGCTCTTCGGAGAACGGCTCGCCCTCGGCAGTGCCTTGCACCTCGACAATTCCGCCCTTGCCGGTCATCACGAAATTGGCGTCGGTCTGCGCGCCCGAGTCCTCAATGTAATCGAGGTCGAGCACTGGTTGGCCGGCCACGATGCCGCAGGAAATCGCCGCGACATGATCCTTGAGCGGCTGGCGGCCCTGCAGCATGGCGCGCCCCTCCATCCATTTCAGCGCGTCGTGCAACGCCACCCACGCACCGGTGATCGAAGCCGTGCGGGTGCCGCCATCGGCCTGCAGCACGTCGCAATCGACCATGATCTGGCGTTCGCCAAGCGCGCCAAGATCGACGACCGCCCGCAGCGAGCGTCCGATCAGGCGCTGGATCTCCTGGGTGCGGCCGGAAGGCTTGCCGGTGGTCGATTCGCGCCTCGTGCGTTCCAGCGTGGCGCGGGGCAACATGGAGTATTCCGCCGTCACCCAGCCCTTGCCGGTGCCGCGCAGCCATGGCGGGCCTTTTTCCTCGACGGTCGCCGCGCAAAGCACCCGCGTCTCGCCGAACGTCACGAGGCAGGAGCCCTCCGCATACCGCACGACGCCGCGCTCCATGGTGACAGGGCGCATCTGGGTCGGGAGACGTTTGGAGGGGCGCATGTGGGCTCCGCTGGCAGAAATGGGCAATACGCCCTGTGCAGTCGCAAACCTGTCTAGGCGCGGGCCGCGACCTGCGCAAGGCGCGTTCCGGCCGACACCTCACCAGAAACGATCAGTCATATCAGCCATTGTCATTTCCCCGCGCGTGCCCGCTGGTTGACGCCGCGCCGCAAAGCCCGAACGATGAATGTCTTGGCCGCCGCATTGGGCGGCGATCGGAAGCGGGCCGGCGGCTCGCCGGAAGGGGCTGACAGATGGCGTGGCATTCACAGACATGGAGCTGGATCGACGGCAAGTGGGTGGATGGCAACCCCGGCATCATGGGACCGCGCAGCCACGGCGCGTGGCTGTCATCGACCGTGTTCGACGGCGGCCGCATCTTCGACGGCCTGATGCCGGACATGGACAGGCATGCGGCGCGGCTCAACCGCTCCGCGGTCGGCATCGGCCTCAAGGCAACCATGGAAGCCGACCACATCGTGGCGCTGGCGCGCGAAGGCGCGCGGAAATTCGCACCAGGCGTCGCGCTCTACGTCAAGCCGATGTACTGGGGCGAGGCCGACGGTCCAAGCACGATCATGCCGGACCCGGACTCCACGGCATTCTGCCTGTGCCTGTTCGAGGCCCCGATGGCACCGCCGACACACGGGTTTTCGGTGACGCTGTCGAAATTCCGCCGCCCGACCCTGGAAACGATGCCGACGGATTCCAAGGCCGGCTGCCTTTATCCCAACAACGCGCGGGCCTTGCGCGCCGCCAAGGCCGAGGGCTTCGACAACGCGCTGGTGCTCGACATGCTCGGCAACGTGGCCGAAACGACCACCTCGAATGTGTTCATGGTCAAGGACGGCGTGGTCAGGACGCCTGCCATCAACGGCACATTCCTCAATGGCATCACACGGCAGCGCACCATCGCGCTGCTGCGGGCCGAGGGCCATACGGTTGAGGAAACCACCTTGCGCTATGACGACTTCAAGGCGGCGGACGAGATTTTCTCGTCCGGCAACTATTCGAAAGTGGTGCCGATCATCCGCATCGACGACCGCGACCTGCAGCCCGGCCCGATCACCCGCAAGGCCCGTGAACTCTACATGGACTTCTCGCTTGGCGCGCTGGTCTGAGGCGCGCGCCGCCCAGGCAGTCTGAGCCTCAGCCTGACCAGCCGCGCGACGCTGATGGCCACCATGCCGTAGGCGGCCATCGCTGCGATGCCGAGCGTGACGGCAGCGGCCAGCGCCCCTTCACGTGGAACCATGACCGCCAGCGATAGCGCAGGGCCGCGCAGCAGCAGCGCCGCGATCTCGAAAGCGATGGCCCCGGCAAACGAGACGATGGCGGCCTTGGCCAGCACGTCATCGGGCTTCGTCCAGCCGCGCTTCAGGGCCAGCGTGTAAAGGATGCCAAGGTTGATCCAGGCGCCGACGGCTGTCGCCAGCGCCAGCCCCGCGGCGCCCAGCGGGCCGACCAGCACGATCTTCAGCAGCACGTTCAGCCCAAGCGCCGTGAGCGAAGCGACCACGGGCGTCGTGGTGTCGCCGCGCGAAAAGAAACTGGCGACCACCGAGCGGATCAGCAGGACCGGGATGAGCCCGAGCGCGTAGGCGAAGAGCACGCTGGACGCGACCTCCGCCGCTGCAGCATCGAACGCCCCGCGCCCGAACAAGGCCCGGACCAGAAGGTCCGGCATGGTCAGGAAAGCAGCGACGCACGGCATGGCCAGCACCACGGTCATGGCGACGGCGCGATTCTGCTCGCGCATGGCGGCGGGCTCGTCCCCTGCCGAAATCAACCGGCTCATGGTCGGCAGCACCACCGTGCCTGCCGCGATGCCGATGACGCCAACCGGCAACTGATAGATCCGGTCGGCATAGTAGATGGCCGAATAGGAGCCCGTCGGCAGGAATGACGCGATGATCATGTCGGCCAGAACGGCGATCTGCACGCCCGCCGAGCCGAGCACGGCAGGGCCGAGCGCCTTCAGAAAGTGCTTCACGTCGCGGTCGACGGCAGGCTTCGTCAGCGTCGCCATCACGCCGGCCCGGCGTGCGGCGATGGTCAGCAGCGCCCATTCCAGCACGCCTGCGATGGTGACGCCCCATGCCGCCGCATGCGCCGCTGACGGGAACAGGAAGGCCAGCGCGAGCGCCGCGATCATCGAAAGGTTGAGCAGCACGGGCGCGAAGGCCGCGGCCGCGAACTTGTCGTGCGCGTTCAGCAGCCCTGCCTGCAAGGTCACCAGCGTGATGAACAAGAGATATGGAAAGGCGATCCGCGACAGTGTGACCGTGAGCTGCATGGCCTCCGGATTGGCCCGCTGGCCCGGTGCGACCAGCGCGATGAGCCACGGCATCAGCGGCAGCGCCAGCGCAAGGATTCCCAGTTGCACCAGCACGATGAGCGTGAACACCCGGTCCGCGAACAGCCGGGCAGCGCCGGCTCCCGCCTGTTCGCGCAGCTTCGAATAAGACGGGATGAAAGCCGACGAGAACGCGCCTTCGCCGAAGATCGCGCGAAACTGGTTGGGCAGCTTCTGCGCCACGACGAAGGCATCCATCATCTGGCCTGCGCCAAGGATGGCCGCCAGCACGATGTCGCGCACGAAGCCGGTCAGCCGCGACAGCAGCGTGAACCCGCCAACAGAGAGAATCTTCCTGAACATGCCGGTCAGACCGTTGCGCGGCGCATCAGGCCGGTCAACTGCCGCTCAAACCGGAAGGCTTCAGGCAGCGGGCCTGTCGCGCCTGTGATCGTCGACAGCGCCTGCGGACTGAGGCACGGCGTCCAGCCCGACCGTATCGCCCACCAGGTAGAGCGGCCTGCGCTTCACTTCGGCGAAAATGCGCCCGACATACTCTCCGATCATGCCGAGCGAGATGAGCTGGATGCCCGAGAAGAACATGATCGAGACAACCAGTGTCGGAAAGCCTGGCAGGTCGGAGCCAAAGAAGATGGTGCGCAGCGCATAGAACAGCGCGGCCAGCGTCGACAGGCAGGCGATCAGGACACCGAAATAGGTCGCGATCTTGAGCGGCACGGTCGAGAACGACGAGATGCCATCGAAGGCAAAGCTGAAGAGCTTGCGGTAGTTGAACTTCGTCGCCCCGTGCAGCCGTTCGGCCACTTCGAACTCGACGCCGATGCTTTTGAAGCCGACCCAGGCATACAGGCCCTTGGAGAACCTCGCGCGCTCGCCCATCGCACAGAGCGCATCGACGGCCTTGCGGTCCATCAGCCTGAAGTCACCCGCGCCTTCGGGCAGCTCCGTTTCCCCGAAACGCTCGAACAGCTTGTAGAACACGCGCGCGAAATTGCGCTTGAGCGGCCCTTCGCCATCGCGGTCGCTGCGCACGCCGTAGATCATGCCGTAGCCCTCGCGCCACTTGGCGAGGAACGCGGCAAGCACAGCTGGCGGATGCTGGAGATCGGCGTCCATGATGGCGACGGCCCGGCCTCGCGCGTGATCGAGCCCTGCCGCGATTGCGATTTCCTTGCCGAAATTGCGGCTGAACGACACCGCCCTGAGCCTCGGGTCATGGCTGTTGAGAGCCCGGATCACCGCGAGCGAATCATCCGCGCTGCCGTCATCGACGAAAATCACCTCCCAGCCCGAGGTTTCGCGGTCGAGCACGGGCCGCAGCGCCTCGATCAACGGCTTGAGGTTTCGCGCCTCGTTGAACACCGGCACCACGACCGAAAGTTCGAGATCCGCCTGTGTCGCCACTGCCTTGACCAATGTTGTCCACCCGCTTGCCGCCGCCTGCGCCGACCGGGGAAGGCGAAGGCCGATGCTGGCAGTCCCCCGCCAGAAGACGCCAACCAGCCACTCACGACAAGGTAAAGTTGCAATGATGGTTGAGATGTCTCATTGGCTGGATACCAAGACGGACCTGAATGGATCATGACCCGCTTCGTGCTCTGCGCCGATGATTTTGCCATGACGGCGGGCGTCAGCCGGGCCATTGTCGAGCTTGCTGCGGCGGGCCGGCTCAGCGCCACGGGAGCCATGACCAACCGGCCTCACTGGCGCGAATGGGCGCCCCGGATCGCAGCCCACGCGGGCGTGACGGACATCGGGGTGCATCTCAATCTGACCTGCGCCGAGCCGCTGGGGCAAATGCCGATGCTGGCGCCGGGCGGCGAGTTGCCGCCTCTTGGCCGGATCGTCAAGGCGGCGCTGGCCACCCCGGCGGCAAGAGCCGAAATCAGCGCTGAAATCGCGCACCAGCTCGACGCTTTCGAGCACATCATGTCGCGTGCACCCGATTTCGTCGATGGCCACCAGCACGTTCACGCCATGCCCGGCGTGCGCGGGCTCGTGCTGAACGAGCTTGCACGGCGCTATCGCAAGAACAAACCCTACGTGCGCGATCCGGGCGACAGCATCGCCGCCATCCGGGCGCGCGGGGTTGCGGTGAGGAAAGCGCTGATCATCAGCGGGCTGGCGGCAGGTTTCGCAACGGCGGCGCGAACCGCCGGATTTGCGGTGAACAGCGGTTTCTCGGGTGTCTCCCCATTCGATCCCTCCCGCGACTTCGCTGCGGACATGGCCCGTTTCGTGGTCCAGGCTGGCCCGTCCCATCTGGTGATGTGCCATCCAGGCCATGTCGATGACGAGCTTGCAAGGCTCGACCCTGTGGTGGCGACGAGGGCGCTGGAGTTCGACGCCCTGCACGCCGGGACCTGCCTGCAGGCGCACGAGATTGTGCAGTTTTCACAATTCTTGCCGAGTTGATCCGCATCCTAACGCTGTGTTTACGGCTTTATTGCACGTTTCTGGACAGCGCAGCATTTTCAGGGCGATGCGCGCGGGGGCTGGTCGACATGAGCGGAATGCTGTCTTTGGGTGCCGTCAAGCGGCTGTTCCGTCGCGCTCCGGCTGCCGGCAAGCCTCGGGAAATCCGCTCGCTGGCGCGGGTTGTCGCCCTTGCCGCGTCCGGCACACTGGCGGTCGCCATTCTGGGTCTTGTCGCTGTCCTGGCCGTTCACAACCAGCGCAAATCGGTGACGGACATGCACGAGCGGATGAGCGCCATTTCGGCCGTGGTGGCCAATGCTGCGCAGAATGTCATGCTGAATCGCGACATGACAACGCTCAGCTACCTGCTCGAAACCTTGAAGCGCGATCAGGACATGAGGGCGGCCTTCATCGCCGACGACCTCTCGATCCAGGCCAGCGTCGGCAGCGATGAAGACGAGCGGATCGGGTTCAGGCCAAGCGCGCTGGAAAAGCACATCGGCAGCAACCTGTTCGACCTCACCGCGAAGGTGGACAGCCACCTGCATCAAACGCCGACGCGGTTCATCCTGCTGACCACCGTCAGGCTGGCCTTCAACAAGAAACACATCGGCTACCTGGTCGCCAGTTTCGACCGTACCCGCCTTGAAGCGCAGATTTGGCAGGAAACGCGCAACACGATGGCCATGGGCCTGGCGCTCAGCCTGCTGCTGAGCGGCGCGATCTACCTGTTGATCAGCCGCGTGATGAAGCCGCTCAAGGGCCTGTCGGGCGCCATTCGCGGTCTGTCGGCGGGCGATCTGTCCGTCACCTTGCCGAACACCCACCGCCGTGACGAAATCGGCGAGATCAGTTCCGCCCTCGAAATCCTGCGCGGCAACCTCAGCGAGCGCGCCGCGTTGCAGGCCGAACGGGAAGGCGCGAACCAGTCTCTCGCGCGCCAGCAGGCGACGCGCGAAAGCGCCATCAGCGCCTTCGAGACGGACATCGCGCGCAGCCTGTCCACCTTCGACCGGACCGCGGAAGGGCTCTCGATCGCCGCCTCGCAACTGCTGACCCGCACGGCCGACGCCGATCATGTGGCGCAGGGCGCATCCGCGGCGGCGACCGAATCATCCGAAAGCGTGCGCGAGGCAAATGTTGCGGCGGAGCAACTGGCCTCCACGATCCACGAGATCGAGGCCAGGATCACCAGGATGCGATCCGAGATCGGCGAGGCGTCACGCGAATCGCGCCAGAATTCGGATGCGATCCGTCAGCTTGCCGCCCATGCCAGCGCCATCGGCGAGGTCGTCAACGTGATCAAGGGCATTGCCGCGCAAACCAACCTGCTGGCCCTGAACGCCACCATCGAAGCGGCGCGCGCCGGAGAGGCCGGGCGCGGCTTCGCGGTGGTGGCGCAGGAGGTCAAGTCACTCGCCGGGCAGACCGCGACCGCGACGGAGCATGTCGTCGAGCAGGTTGCGGCGATCCAGTCGGCCACAAACGGCGTCGTCGCGTCAATCGACGCGATCGCGCTGCGCATGCAGGGCATCGAGACCTTCACGAACGAGGTCGCCGGTTCGGTCGTCGAGCAGGCCGGGGCGACCGGCGAGATCGCGCGCAGCGTAGCCGCCAGCAGTTCCGCGACCGAATCGATCGCCTTCCAATTGGCGCAACTCGCCAGCCTCGTCTCGGAAGCGGGAAATGCCGGAAGTTCGGTCAACACTGCAGCCGGCGACGTGCAGGAGGAGGCTGATCGGCTGAAACAGATGATCAGCCAGTTCCTTGGCCGCGTCGCCGCCTGACCCAGCGGCTGCCGGGCCGAGCCCGGCAGCGTGTCAGCTCACCGTCAGGCGACGGCCTTGCCGTACAATTCGGCCACGTAGTCCCAGTTCACAAGGTTCTCGATGAAGGCCTTGCAGTAGTCCGGGCGGCGGTTGCGGTAGTCGATGTAATAGGAATGCTCCCAGACATCGTTGCCGAGGATCGGCATCGCGCCGTGCACCAGCGGGCTTTCGCCGTTCGGGGTCTTCATCACCACGATCTTGCCGCCCTGCACAGCCAGCCAATGCCAGCCCGAACCAAACTGACCGACGCCGGCGGCAATGAAATCCTCCTTCATCTTGGCGACCGAACCGAAGGCGTCGACGACGGCCTTCTCGAGATTGCCAGGCATGTTGCCGCCGCCATTCGGCTTCATCCAATGCCAGAAATGCATGTGGTTGAAATGCTGGCCGGCATTGTTGAACAGCGCGGCATTCTTGCCGAACGAGCCCTTCACGATGTCTTCGAGGCTCTTGCCCTCGAATTCGGTGCCCTTGATCAGGTTGTTGCCGTTGTTGACGTAGGCCAGATGATGCTTGTCGTGGTGGTACTCGAGCGTTTCCTTCGACATGTACGGCTGCAGCGCGTCATGGGCATAGGGCAGGTCTGGCAGGGTGAAGGACATCGCATTCTCCTCGGGACTGATAGGGCGGATTGAAGGCGCGCGCAGTTGACGGACGCGGGCGGGGACGCCCGGACATGACCGCGAGCGGACATACCCAAGCCTTCTCGCCCCGATAGGTAAGCCTGTCAGGGCCGGAGGGCAACCGGCCATGGCGACCCGAATTTGGCTTTTGGGTCGCTTTGTGGTTACCAATGTTCATGGTTGTCTGAACGGCATGGTTGTGTCGCGGTTTTGGGAGTGTGCGGCATTGGGGCGTCTGGGACAGGTTGCTGGTCTGCTGTTGTTGGTCGCCGGAGCGGGCCTCGCCGCGTGGGGCGCGCCTTATTACATGCTGGATTGGGGCGGCACTTTCGTGATGACGGGCGTCGCCCTGGCGTCTGCCGGGCTGAGTTGCGCCCTGCTCGGGACCGTGCTGGTCAGGCTTGGCGCCTTGCGGACTGACATTGCCACCCTGCGCGCCGCCGCCGCCGTGGCCATGGATGCACGCCAGGCCAGCCCCGGCGAGCCTCGCGCGGTCGTTTCCCCCGAACCTGCCGGCACGCAGCCGGCGGGCGGCATCGAGGCCGGCAGCCCGGTTGGCGGCATCGGCACGGCAGGAGTTGCCGTGGCCAGCGTTGCAGCAGGCGGGCTTGCCGTCGCCGCCAAGTCGATCCTGACGTCGGTGACGGCCGAAAAGCCCGGTGCGCCGGACAGCGACGACAACAGCCCCGCTGAACTGCCGCCGCCTGCGCCTTTCGAAGCCGACGATCTTCAACTGAGATCGGCTGAACTGTCGGCCGGGGATCGCGCTTCTCTGGACGATCTGCTGGCAAAGCTGGCATTGCCAATGTCCGACGATGACACCGGCAAGAGCGACGCCGCTGCCCCGTCCGTCGATCCGGCTGACGCGCCATCGGTTGCGCCGCGCCAGGCGGACGCCGACGATCTTTATGCGCGCATCGACGATGCTGCGAAATCCCTTCAGGCCGAGGCGGCGGCCCCTGTCGCCGACCCGGCCGACACAAAAGCGGACATCAGCATGGAGCAGCGGATCGCAGACGAGTTCGCCGATCTGCGCGCCGAGCTTTCGACCATGCCGATCGACAGCCTTCCCGACAATGCAGCCCCGCCTGATCACGAGGCTGCCCTGCACAACGACAGGCCGGAGGACCACAGCGAGACGGGCGTGGAGGAGCCTGGGGCGGATGTCACGGTGCCGGGCGATGCCGGCGGGGCGGAACGCGACGACGACATACCCCAAGCTGCAGACTGGCAGGCCGAGGCCGCTGAGCCTGCCGAGCAGGACGCTGCGCGTGATGACGATGACAGCGCCGGAGAGACTGATCTTGACGATGACGCACCGGTGATGCCTGCGCCGCCAGCCGAAAGCGAGCCGACAGAGGCCGCGTCTGCACCGCTGGCCGAAAGCGAGTCGCCCGAGGCCGCATCTGCGCCGCCGGCGTCTTCGGAAGGCGTCGTCGCTGCCTACAATGTCGGCGACACGTCCTATGCGATGTTCGTCGATGGCCGCATCCGGGTCTCGACGCCGGATGGCCAGTTCATGCTGGAATCGATGGATGAACTCAAGAGCTTCATGGCCGCGCGCCGCGCCGCCGCCGATGCCGGCTCGCCAGCTTCAGGCTGACTTGATCAGCGGCGCCAGCGCCTTGAAGTCACTGCCGCCGGCGTGTTCGAGCCATTCGAAGACCACCATCTCCGCCGTCACGATATCCGCGCCTGCGGCTGAGGCGCGCGCGAGCGCTGTCGACACGCTGATCTCGGCGCGGCTGGACACCGCATCGGCGACGAGCGCCACGCGGTAGCCTGCCGCTGCCGCGTCCAGCACCGTCTGCAGCACGCAGACATGCGCCTCCGCTCCGCAAACCACGAGCGTGCCGCGGCCGCCGAGGCGAAGCGTGCCGCAGCGCTCCGCCAGCGCGGCGTCTCCAAGGCAGGAAAAGCTGATCTTTTCGAAGGTCATGGCGGATGGCGGCAACGCGTCACCGACCTTGGCCAGAGTGTGCCCCAATCCCTTGACATACTGCTCGCTCACCGTGATCGGCACGTCGAGCCGCGCGGCGGCCTTCACAAGCAACATGATGTTCCGCAGCATCGATGCGGGATCGCGGACGGCGGGCGTCAGCCGCTCCTGCACATCCACGACAAGAAGCTGCGACGATGCGGCCCGAAGACGGGAGATTGCCGCGGCCATCAGCCGACTTCGCCCGACATGTGCTTGAAGCCGTCCGCTGCCTTGATGGCGAACGCGTAGCTCAGCGCCGTTTCCTTGAGAGAGGCGAAACGCCCAGCCGCGCCGCCATGGCCTGCCGCCATGTGCGTCTGCATCAGGATGGGGCCGCCGCCGGTCATGCGCTGGCGCAACCGCTGCACCCATTTCGCCGGCTCCCAGTAGGTCACGCGCGGATCGGTCAGCCCGGCGATGGCAAGTATCGGCGGATAGCTCTGCGCCTTGACATTCTCATAGGGCGAATAGGACCGGATGGTCTGAAAAGCCTCGGGGTCGGTGATCGGATTGCCCCATTCGGGCCATTCCGGCGGCGTCAGCGGCATCGAGGCGTCCATGATGGTGTTCAGCACGTCCACGAACGGCACGTCGGCGATGATCCCGGCAAACAGGTCCGGCGCGAGATTGGCGACCGCGCCCATCAAGAGGCCGCCGGCGCTGCCGCCCTCGGCCACAATGCGGCCTGGCGCGGTATATCCGAGCCGCGCCAGTTCCTCGCCGACCGCGATGAAGTCCGTGAAGGTGTTCGGCTTCTTGTGAAGCTTGCCGTCCTGATACCAGTTCCAGCCCTTCTCCGTGCCGCCGCGGATGTGCGCGATGGCATAGACGAAGCCGCGGTCGACCAGCGACAACGGCCTGACCCTGAATGCGGCCGACATCGAGGAGCCGTAAGACCCGTAGCCATAGAGCAGGCAGGGCGCCGTGCCGTCCAGATCGAGATCGGCGAGATGCAGCACCGACACCGGGATCACCGCGCCATCGCTGGCGGTGGCAAAGACGCGGCGAACCTTGTAGCGCTCCGGATCATGGCCGGACGGCACCTCCTGCTTCTTGATCATGATGCGTTCGCGGGTTGCCATGTTGTAGTCATAGGTCTCCGCAGGGCGCGCCATCGAGGCATAGGTGAAACGCAGCCAGTCGGTGTCGAACTCGTAGCCTGCGTCCATGCCCAGCCCATAGGCCTCTTCGTCGAAGGCGATCGCGCTTTCCTCGCCACTGGCGAGGTCCCGGATCACGATGCGCGGCAGCGAATTTTCGCGCTCCATTCGCACCAGCCTCCCCTTCAGGCAGACATGACTGATGATCATGCAGCCAGGCTGGCAGGGCACCATCTCGGTCCAGTTTGCAATTCCGGGCGATGCGACAGGCGCCGACATGATCTTCATGTCGTCCGCGCCGTCCTTGTTGGTGAGGATGAGGAAGCGATCGCCATGATGCTCGACGTCATAGCGCAGGCCGCTCTGGCGCGGATGAACCAGCACCGCTGCCGCGCCGCGCAGCGCGAGGTCGACAAGCCTGACTTCGGACGTCTCGTGGTCGGAGACATCGATCAGCATGAAGGCGCCGGACTGCGTCTCGCCGATGGTGACGAACATGCCGGCGTCATGCTCCTCGTGGATCAGCACATCCATCTCCCGGGGCTGGCCCAGCATGTGCCTGAACACCCGTGACGGGCGATGGTTCGCATCGACCGCAACATAATAGAAGCCCGAGGCATCCGCGGTCCAGACCATGCCGCCGGCCGTGTCGGGCACGGCGTCGATCAGGTCTCTGCCGTCGGCAAGGTCGCGCACCTTGATGGTGTAGAGTTCCGATCCCGCCTCATCGGCGCTCCATGCCAGAAGGCGGTGATCGGGCGAATGGGCGTGGTCACCAAGGTCGAAGAAGTCCTTGCCGCGGGAGAGTTTCTGTCCATCGAGCAGCTTTTCTTCCTGTCCGCCATCACGCGGCCTGCGGCAGATCAGCGGATGCTCGCCGCCCCTGTCATAGCGCTGGTAATAGGCGAATGGGCCGTCCTTCGACGGCGGGGCGCTGTCATCCTCCTTGATGCGGGCCCGCATCTCCGCCACCAGCAGCGTCTGCAAGGTCTTCGTGTCCTTCATCAAGGCCGCGCAATAGCGGTTTTCGGCTCTCAGCAGTTTCCCGATCGGCTCCGGCAGCGTGGCGGGGTCGCGCAGGACCTCCTGCCAGTTGTCCGCCCTGATCCAGGCGTATTCGTCGGTCCAGCTTTGGCCATGGGCCGTCTGCGTGACTGGATCGCGCGATGCGACGGGCGGCCTGACGGGTCTGGACTTCGTCATCTGTTGTCCTGTCTGGTGATGAACGTCCGGTGCTTCGCGAACAAGGACGGACGACAAGCCGGGGCGGCGTGATGTCTCGTCCTTTACCATGACCCGCCAATGTCGGCATGCCGGATTTCGACCCGCTCGAGATGATGTTTCGAAGTTTCTTGCGGCATGTCGCGCTTGCTCCGCTCACATTCGTCAGATGGCGAGGTCGACCTTGGCAGGTATACTCCGAAGTCCGGAAGGCCAGCCATGGCGGCGGACCGCATGATGATGAGTTGTCATCGCCGCAGCCAGATCGTGCGGTCCAAAACTGACAGCGATGGCCCCCGATCTGTCGCAGCGCGGTCTCGGAAGTTGCAGATCGCTTCAAAAGATACTGCGACCCTGCTCCGGCAACAACAACTTCAAGCGAAAACAGCGCTTTTCCGTTAGTGATTTTTACTTGATGTTAGCTTCATGATGACTTATCTTCCACACGACGCCTACTTGCAATTAAATGCGTTATGCGTGCGTGGCGGCATCTGTCGGGCCGATTTGAGCCTCAATGATGTTGTTTGAAGAGTTTGAACCCGTTTTTCGTCGAAAAAAACCGCTTTTGTGATTTGGAGAGAATCAAAATGTCCGATTCGGGGGCTGCAAGCTATATCGAACTGACAGCCGACATCGTGTCTGCCTTTGTTGCGAACAACACTGTCTCGTCAGCCGATATTCCCTCACTGATCAGTGATATTCATTCGGCGCTTGTCAGGGTTTCTGCCGGACAGGATATTCCTGTGGTGTCCGAGCCGGCAAAACCGGCGGTGCCCATCAAGAAGTCGATCACCAACGACTACATCATCTGCCTTGAAGACGGCAAGAAATTCAAGTCTTTGAAGCGCCACCTGCGGACCGCCTACAACATGTCTCCCGAACAATATCGCGAGAAATGGGGTCTGCCGCAGGATTATCCGATGGTGGCCCCAAACTATGCTGAGGCCCGCTCGCAACTGGCCAAGCAGATGGGACTCGGGCAGAAGCGCAAGCGCGGCCGCTGACCTCACGGCCCGCAGCAACCCGACATCAACCCAACGCGGTCCGGTTTCCGGGCCGCGTTTTTCATGCGCGCAGCCTTGAGCGCACTCAGCTGCCGGGGCACAGCCTCGGCAAGAGTCAGGCGCAATTCGGGCCTGCCACGTCCCAACCTTGTCACAGCCGACGTCGGACACTGCGCAAACTGTGAAGACAACGCCGAAAGGGCTTGCACAGTGCGGATTTCTTGAATAGGAATTATGTCCTATTTAAGAGGACACAATCATGAAACCAGATTATCATCCTATCATTGGCGACTGTCCAGCCTCGGCATTGAACCCTGTTGCCGCAGCAGACGGGCCGGCGGGGAAGGCGGGGACCGCTTCCGCGATGGCGTCGGCCGGTGTTGTCACCGGCCCGCTGCAGCAACTTCTGGAACGCATGCACGATCAGGGCCTTTCAGCGCGGCGCGACCCGATCGATCCCGCTTTCGTCATCCTGGTGCGCAGCAGTTCGCGGGGATCGCTCAGCGCTGGCCGCGCGCCGCAAGCCCTGATCGAGGAAGGCGTGCGGGCCGGATGTCTCGTCCGGTCGCGGCAGGGGGCTGTCAGCCTGGCCAAAGGGCTGGACCTGGAAGCGCCCGAGACCGCCCTGCCCGCGTCGCCGGTCGTCGTTCCCCGCATGAACGACGCCGAAAGCCCGCTGCTCTGGCTGCATCGGCGGAAGGGCGGTGATGGCCGGCCGCTGCTTGACGAGGCCGGCTTTCTCGCCGGCGAGCGCTTCCGGCGCGACGTGACGCAAGCGGCGATGCTGCCGAGCGTCACCACCAACTGGTCCCGCATGGAAAGCAGCAGCGGCCGTGCGTTGCCGCGCGATCCCGCGCTCGCGTCGGATACGGTGATAGCCGCGCGCGAGCGCGTCCGGGCGGCGTTCCGGCTTCTAGGCTCGGACATGGGAAACTTCGTGCTGGACGTCTGCGCATTCCTGGTTCCATTGCAGGAAGCTGAGGCACGTCGCTCGTGGCCGCCGCGATTCGGCAAGTTGGTGCTGCGCATGGCGCTCGCCCGGCTTGCTGCACATTATGGTCTTGGTGAGGAGGCAACAGGTCAGGCCGAAGGGCGGATCACCGGTTGGCACAGCGACGCCGAACGTGCCTCGATGCACGCGTGGCTGTCTCAGCCCGACGCGTGAACCGGCGACGCCGCACGGCGCGCATCGGCCTTGATGCGGTCGACCATCGCCCGCACCCCGTTGGAGCGCTGCGGCGTGAGGTGCTGGGCCAGTCCCAGAGTCTCGAACACCGCGTTGGCATCCGTCGCGGCGATCGTGTCAGGCGTCTGGCCTGAATAGATCGCCAGGGTCAGCCGCACCAGGCCCTTGACGATATGCGCGTCGCTGTCGCCCTTGAAGACCAGCGTTCCGTCAGGCCGGGCCAGCGTCTCGATCCAGACCTGGCTGGCGCAGCCTCGCACCTTGTTGGCGTCGATGCGCGCCCCGTCATGCAGCGGCTCGAGGTCGCGGCCAAGCTCGATGAGATAGCGGTAACGCTCGTCCCACTCCTCGATCAATTCGAAGTTCGCCATGATGTCGGAAAGTGTGCTTGTCATGTGTCCAGGCCAGCCAACGCGCCAAGTGCCGCCGCGCGACGTCAGGACGCGACGAACGGCATGTGCGCCCACGCCCTCGACAAATCAAGGTTTCGGTCAGCGGCCGTTGGTCGCCCCGGGTTCACGGATGCGCTGCAAGGCCATTTGGCTCAGCTTGGAGGCAAGCGCGTCACGGCTTGCCGCATCCATGTTGCCGGCGGCTTGCAGGGCAATTCCCGGCGCCGTTCGCAGCGCTTCACCCATCATCGTGGCAGGCGCAGCGCGCAGAGCCTCGAGCCTGGCTTGCGGCGGCTGATCATGAACCGGCGAGAAGTAGGCCATCGTGCCGATCACGGCCGCATTGCGCAGGAATCCGAACATTGCCTCACAATTCCCTTCCGCTCCGGCCGAAGCCCGGCCTGACAGGACCATAGCAATCCGACCTGAAGATCGGGTTCGGCGGTCCAGCTGCATTGAAGCGGTTTCCTTCAGCTTCTGTTCACCCTGAAATCAGAAGCGGGAGTGCGGAATTTTACGGCGGGAAGGCATCTAAGCGTCTGATATAAAGACGAAAACTCAACCTTTCTTGCGTGGGCGCGTTGATCGTTCGATCGGCCCTTTAGCGTTCGCTTAAAGAGAGCCAGCGAGGATGCGCATCAACAAAGCGGGCCCTCGTTGTCGACGGGTCCCGGGAGTGGCGAGTTGCTGGCTGGTCGGTTCACACAAGCTCTTGGCGGCATTCTGGACAGGCTGGTGCATGCCGACGCCCGCCGTGATCGGCGCACGTCCGAACTGCACCTGCGCTTCATCGCGGCGCGCGTGCTGTGCGTCTGCGTGGCCCTCGCAGCGCTGCCGGTCTTTCTGGTCCTGCGTTCGGCGCCGCTTCTGTTCGAGATGACCGCGCTGGTCGCCGTCCTGCTGCTTCTGGTGCCCGCGCTCTATGTCTCGCGGACCGGCAACCTCGAGCGCGGCCATGACATGTCTTCGGTGATGCTCGGCGCATCCGTGGCTGCGCTCGCCTGGCAGTCTGGCGGAGTGCAGTCGCTTGCGTTGCCGCTGTTCGCCATCGTGCTGCTCGATACGGCCGTGTCCGGCTCGCGCCGCGCCTTGAGCGGCGCGTTCGTGATCAGCCTGGTCTTCGTGCTGGTGATGGCTGCGCTGCCGCCGCCCGCGCATGGCATTGCCTTGTCCGCCGCCGTGATCTCGGCCACGCTGGTGACGTATGCGCTGGTGATGGCGTGGATTTTCGTCAACCGCGGCGAGCGGCACGCCAATTCGCAGATGCGCTCGCAGGCGCGCGCCACCGCCGCGCTCGACACTGTCGGCGACGTCGTGCTCTGGCTCGAAGCCAGCGGCGAGGTTTCGTTCGCCAATGCCGCGGCCCATACCCAGCTTGGCCTCGACCGGCGCGCGTTTCCGGAAGCGCTGCTGTTCGAGCGGATCAACATCGGCGACCGCCCGGCTTACCTGAAAGCGCTGTCCGACGCCCGTCACGGCGCCGGACAGGGGCTTGCGCTGATCCGGCTGGCCAGCGACGCCGATGGCCAGCGCGGCATGCGCATCTTCGAGCTTTCGGCCCGCAGCGTTGGCCCCGGCGTGACCGGAGAGGCTGTCGTCATCGGCCTGCGCGATGTCACGGAGCGCCATGCCGCGGACGAATTGCGCGAAGTGGCGCGCATCGATGCGGAGCGCATCGCCAAGAGCAAGAGCCAGTTTCTGGCGACCATGAGCCACGAATTGCGCACGCCGCTCAATGCCATCATCGGTTTTTCGGAGTTGCTGGCCAAGGCCGATCTGGTCCCGCTCGATGATCCGCGCCGCGAAGAGTATGCCCGCATCATCAATGGCTCCGGCCAGCACCTTCTGGAAGTCGTCAACGCGATCCTCGACATGTCCAAGATCGAGAGCGGCATGATGACGGTCGATCAGGAGCGGGTCGAGCCTGCGCGCGTGATTGCCTCCAGCCGCGAGTTGCTGGCTGTGCGCGCCGCCGAAAAATCGGTTCTGCTGGTTGAAACGCTGTCTCCCGACCTGCCGGACATCATCACCGATCGCCGTGCGCTGAAGCAGGTCCTCCTCAACCTCATGTCCAATGCGGTGAAGTTCACCCCGGCCGGCGGCGATGTCACGGTCACGGCGGTGCGCGACCGCGAGCATGTCGAGATCGTCGTGTCTGACAGCGGTTGCGGCATTGCCGAGGACGATCTTTGCCAGCTTGGCATGCCGTTCTTCCAGGCTCGCCAGAGCTATGACCGCCAGCATGAGGGCACAGGGCTTGGCCTGTCCGTGGTGCGCGGCCTGCTTGGCCTGATGGGCGGGACGATGCTGATCGAAAGCGCGCCGGACGCCGGAACGCGGGTGGCTGTGCGCCTGCCGGTCAACGGCATCGGCGAGGATGTCCGTTCCGAACCCGTCAATATCACCACCCGCATCCGCGCCCGCCGCCCGGCGCTTGACGCGCTGGCGCCTCCAGCCGCGATCTCAGGCACCAGACTGATCGCATGAGAGGTCAGCTTGTGCTGCATGAAACACGGACTGCAACGATGAAGCGACCCAGAACCGGAACGAGCCAACCATGTCGATGACCCTTGCCGCCCGCGCCAGCCACGTCCATCACGTCTCCGCTCACGCCCCGTCGCGCCAGCGGGCCACGATGATGACGTCGCACTTTGCGCCGCTGATCTGGTTTCGCCGCAAGCTGAGGGCACGGCCGGGCACCACGCTTGCGCATTGCGTCTTTGCCGTTGCCGCCGGCATCATCCTGGCGAATGCGCTGGCGTTCCAGCGTCAGGACAGCCCGCGCTCTTTCATCGGCGAGCAGGCCGCGGCGCAACTCGCCAGCCAGAGCCGCGCCGGTCAGGCCCCGGCCGCGATACCGGTCCCGCCGGTGCGACCGACGGAGTTGGCCGCAAACCCGGCCCGCAGTCCGGCCGCCCCTGCACTTGCCGCGCCGCTGCAACCCGCCACGCGTCAGGCAGGACCGGCGGCATTGCCGGCGCCCACGCCACGTGAACAGCCGGTCGCCCGCGATCCGATCGGCGACCTGATCCGGTCAGGGCACGCCGCTGGCGGTCAGGCGGCGTCCGACGCATCCCGTGCGGCAACCGGTGTTGCCACGCTGCCGCGAGCGGCTGCCGAAACACGGCCGGTGATGGCGGCCCAGCGTGCGCTGAACCGGGTTGGTCTCGGACCGGTCAAGGCTGACGGCGTGTTCGGCGAGGAAACCCGCGCCGCGCTCGAACGTTTCGAGCGCGACCGCCGCATCCCGGTGACGCGCGATCTGAGCCCGCGCACGCTGCGCGAGTTGACCGCCGCCTCCGGCATCCGCATGGAGTGAGCGGACAGCCCGGTCGGGCGGCGCGGAGTGGCTGGCTTGGCGCGATTGCGCAGCGATTTCTGGGTATCGGCCTATCTGCGCCAGCGCGCCAGCGCCGGCGTCGTGGCGGTGTTGCGGCGGCGCGGCGCGGCCGAGGCCGGCGCCATTTTCATCAAGGTCGACAGGCTCGATGGGACCGCGCGGCTGTTTGCGCCGGCGCCGCCTGATCTGGATGCGCCAGTTGGCGAGCGCCGCTTCGAACTGGTCCTGGAGGGCGACCCTCTCGCCATCGAGGACCGCATCGGGCGAGAACTGCGCTTCGACAGCGATCTGTGGCTGGTCGAGGTCGAGGACCGCACCGGAGAGCCAGCGCTCTGATCGAGCCGCTGCGCGCCTCAGGAGCGTGCGCGAACCTGATCGATGATGTCTCGGCTGCCGGGCTTGCGCGTTGCGCCCGGTACGCCGCGCGAGGTGTTGCCGCCCGGCGCCATCGCCGGGACATGTTGCGTGCCCGCACGCGCGCTGCGCCGTGGCCAGCTTGCCGCGATGATCGTCTCGGCACTGGCGCGGGACGTGCTCCGCACGATGTCGACCAGCGCGTGCAGGGCCTGGCTGTCGCGCGCCAGCGCATCACCGGTCCGGAGCAGCATGCGGGTCGTGTCTTCCGGCCGGAGCCCGAGCCCGACGAGCGCCAGCGCGACGATTTCCCGCGTGGGGTCACCTGCCGCCGCGCTGACGAAGTCGCCGTCGCGCTCGCTGACGAGGGCCAGATCGGCGATCAGCGCGGGCATGCCATCGAGCGATGCCTCCATCAGGCGCGCCTGCTCGGCTTCGCTGGCCTCGCGATGCGGCAGGCTGAGGCCACGCTCGGCAATCCGGCGTTCGATCGCGGTGCGGATGCGCGCGCGCTGCCCTGTGCTGGCGGCCTGGTAGAGCGGGGTGATGACGACCGGGTCGATGTCCGTGCGGGCCAGCATCGCCTCTGCCAGAGCAGCATCGTGACGCGCGGCGCCGATCAGGGCGGCGACAACCGGGCGGCTCAGTTCGACCGAATGGTTCTGCGCCAACACGATGGCGAGAGCAGGTTCGGCGCGGCCGATCAGATGCAGTTGCTCGGCATCACTGAGGTCTGACCGCGCCGCAAGACGGGAGGGCACGCGCGGGTCGCCATGGCCCAGCGCTGCCTGCCGAAGGCGGGCCGGCAGGTTCCGGACGTCCGCGACAACGGTCTCGGCAACGCCGCCGCCCCGCGCGAACAGCGCCTCGATGAGCGCCGCTGGCGTTTCCGGCACGGGGCAAAGCTTGAGCGCGATCTCGCGCACGGTCGCCTCGTCGACCATCGGCAGCAAGGTCAGCGCCAGCGGCAGGAACTCGGCATCACCCTGCCCGGCATGCTGGACGAACAGCTCTGTCTGGACCTTGAGCGTGGCCCTCGCCAGCCCTGGACCGCCGCTCTGGGCCGTCAGCGCAAGATCATCGAAGGCAGAGAACCTGGCTGGCCGAGGTGACATTTTTGACGCAACGCTTTGACTGAACAACAACTTCCCGATGCTGCCAGACAAACATTAGCAGTCCGTTAACCATCGAAGGGCCTGATGCGATGAGACGTGAGTCGTTCCGTGGATCGAAGCGGCACTGCTCGGAAAACCTGTTCGCGATGGAGAACGTCATGGGTCAAGTGATCCCGTGGCCGGGACCAGAGCGCCAATCCGCGAGGCCCGCACCTGACACGGATGGGCCGACGGGGCGCATTCTTCTGTTTCTCGGCGTGAGATATGAGCGCCATGACGACGAAGGCGGCCCGCCCTCGGCTGCGCAGGCGCGGATCAACCGCAACGAGCGGCCCTCGCGGCGCCGCAAGCGCGGATGACGCGCGCTGCGCCGCTTCTGGGGCTGGCGCTGTTGTGCGCGGGCCTTGCCGGCTGCGCCGCGGACGTCGGCGACCTTGGCCGCCCTCGCCCGTCAGTCTGGCATTCCGAGATCTATCCCGCAGCCGGGGCCCAGTTCGCCTGGCTGCGCGGCGAGCCGGTATCAGGCTTTCATCTCACCGACGACGAGACCGAACTGCGGGACCGAAGCTGGCGCTACATCATGCCGGCCCATGAACAGTCATGGTTCGCCAAGCATGTGCAGGAACTGGCGCGGACGCGCATCATCCCGGTCGCCTGGCAGACCAGCGAGCCAGACCGCTATGGCGTTGCCCTGGTCAGCGAGCGGTTCCGCTCGGAGCACTCGCGCTATCGCCGCCTGTCCGAGGACGCGTTGGCGGATGCAGCCCTGATCGCACCATATTGCCGGATCGCGCGGCAGGTCGCCGCCGCCGACAAGGTGAGGCTCAAGACGGCGTCGGCGTCGCCGGCGGTCGAGCCTGCCACGACAGCGCAGGCAGAGGCCCGCGTCGCCGAGAATGACGGCATGATCGCCTGGGTGCGTGAACGGATGATGTACAGGCTGCAGACCTATCGTCACGCTCTCGACAACCTTGTGGTCCAGATGCCGTCACGCGAAGCGATCATGGCCGAGCGGGCGGTTCTGGCGCTGGAGCGCGAGTTGAAGACCTGCGCTGGGGCAGTCGTCCAGAGCTACCGGCTTGGCCCGCCGCTGGTGCTGAAGCATTGAAATCTGTCAGGCAGCCGTCCCGCACGCCATGTTCCTGACCAGCGCCTCGGCCAGCGGGCGGTCCGATGGCTGCCTGACCAGCGCCCGCACGACCACGATGCCCTGCTGCGATGGCGCGATCACGCGCAATTCGCGCTGGCTGTCGCCATCGTCGTCGTTCGCCAGCCTTTCCTCGAGTTGCGACTGGTTGAGCACCACGAACTCGATCACGCCGCGCTGGGCTGCCTTGTCCGTGACCGCATAGAACACGCCGCCGCCGCGCACATGGACCGAAAGCGCCAGCGGGGTGTGTCCGGAGCGGGCGCTGACCCGCAGCGGGCCATCCGACAGATCGAAACCGCAGACCCCGATCGCCGTCAGCGGATCGGCATCGATGATCGGGACGTCCTGGCCGGCGGCGGCGCCGATGAGATCGGCTCGCCCTTCCGCGCCGGAATTGACGAAAATTGAGGCCGAGTCGAGCGCAGCATAACGCGGTATCAGCAGGATCGTGCCCAGATGAGCGATGCCGGCCAGCACCGCGAACAAGGCGAGTGCATGCAGCAGCCTCAAGCCAAGCCGCGGCTTCAGGCGAAGAAGCCTGCCGCGCAGGTCTGTGGCTGGCGTTGCCGGCGTGCCTGACCTGCCCATGTCAGCAACTGCCCATGTCAGCGCGATTCCCTGCATGACAGCCGGTCGATGCGTGGCAAGGCCCCGGGCGGCAACTGGCCGATGGCGGCAGATGACGGCGTGTCATACAGGCGCATGATCAGCCCGAAACGGCCTTCGGACGGAAGCCTGAGCCACGCGCCCGCCGCAACCGTCGACGACGCCACCAGCCGCACCTCGGCGCTTTCATCGGTGATCAGGTCAGCGTCGCTGAGCGCGGCCGCATCTTGACCGGCGAGGGCGCGGTTGCTCCTGCCGACGACCGTCAGCGTCCAGCCGCGCGAGGGCAAGGTCGACCCGCCGATCAGGTAGCGGCAGCGCGCGTCGAGGGCTGAACCGGAACTGTCCGACTGCGCGAGGAACTGGATGCCTTCGCCGGCAGCGAGCGGCAGATGCGGTCCGCGCGCCAGGATGGCGCGGCCGTAGGGATCGACGTCGCTGGAGCCGATGCGCGGGAAGCTCTGCCATGGACCGACGCGCACGGCCCCGAACGGCGGGCGTTCTCCAAGCAAGGCCCAGCCCGAGCCGATGCCCGTCGCGAGTGCGCAGATGACAAGGACGAGCACATAGCGCGTCTTCATGTCGGCGCGGTGGCCCTCGCGCCGGTCCCCGCCGTGCAGGACAAGCGGGGTGGTCAGGCCGGATGGCTGGCTCACGTCACCGCACCTCGGTGATCCGGGCGGCCTGTTCGCCGGCAGACGCCGGCCTGAAGGCGCCTGCGGACTTCTCGGCAGCCGAGACATCGACCATGCGGGCCGGCTGCACGGACTTGAACATGTCCTCGACGCGCGTGATGACCTCGAACGAACGCCGCGACAGGTGCCCGGTGCGCAATTGCTGCAACTGCTCGGGGGTCTGAGTCACGGCGGTCGGCCGCGCGGTGGCGGCGATGACGGCGCGCGGATCGGCAAGCGGCACGACGACGCCGGGAATGGGTTTGAGGTCAAGCCCGGCATGGGCGAAGCTCATGATCTCCTTGAAGGTCATGGCCGGAAGCGAGCCCCCCGTCATGTTCTCGGTTTCGCTGGAGTCGTCATTGCCATACCAGACGCCAGTCACGAGATTGCCGGTGTAGCCGACATACCACGCGTCCTTGTAGCCGTTGGTGGTGCCGGTCTTGCCGGCGGAGACGACGCCGTCGATGGCCGCGCGCCGCCCGGTGCCCTCCACCGGAACCTTGGACAGGATGTAGTTCATGTCCTGCGCCACCGAAACAGGCATTGCCTGCTCGCCCTTCGGCCCATCACGGTCATGTCGCCAGATCAGCGTTCCGTTCGAGGCAAACACCTCGACAGCCGCGAACGGACGCGCGTGCCTGCCATTGTTGGCGAGCGTGGCATAACCGCTGGTCATGTCGAGGACCGTGACTTCGGCAGCGCCGATGGGCAGAGCGACGGAGTCGGTCAACGGCGTCGACAGCAGGCCCATCCTGCGCGACATGTCGACGATGCGGCGGCGACCGGCGGCGGCGGCGCGGCCGTCATGGGTCTCGCCCAGCGCGCGCCCCATCTGGATCGACATGCGCACCGGGATCGTGTTGATCGATTTGGCCATGGCCACCGTCAGCGGCATGGAACCGGCATAGGACCGGCCGTAGTTGTTGGGGCACCAGTTGCCGATGCAGACCGGCGCGTCGGTGACGATCGAACTCGGCTTGAACAGCCCTTGCGTCAGGGCTGCCGCATAGACGAAGGGCTTGAACGAGGAACCGGGCTGGCGTGCCGCATCGGTGGCGCGGTTGAACTGGCTGCTGCCATAGTCGCGCCCGCCGACCATGGCCCTGACGCCGCCATCGACGTCCATCGTCACCGCGGCCGCCTGGGTTGCGCCGTAATCCGGTCCGAACTGGCGCAGGATCTGCTCGACCGCCTGGTCGGCCTTGGCCTGGATGGCCGGATCGTGCGGCGTCTTGACGGTCAGCACCCGGTCCGCGCCAAACCTGCCCGCATCCGCCATGCGGGTCACGTCCTCGAAGGCCCAGTCGAGATAGTAGTCAGGCGACGAGCCGCGCGCCCGGTCGACCGGACTTGCCGGATTGCGCTTGGCGCTGTCGACCTGCCCGGCGCTGAGGAACTTTGCCTCGACCATGTTGGACAGCACGTCGATGGCGCGCGCCCTGGCCGCCGGAAGGTTCACATGCGGCGCAAAGCGCGTGGGAGCCTTGAACAGCCCGGCCAGCATCGCCGATTCAGCCAGCGACACATCCTTGACCGATTTTCCGAAATAATACTCCGCGGCAGCGCCGACCCCGAAGGCGCCGCCGCCCATGTAGGCGCGGTCAAGATAGAGCTTCAGGATCTCGTTCTTGCTCAGCCGCTGCTCCAGCCAGATCGCGAGGAAGGCCTCCTTGATCTTGCGGTCGAGCGAGCGCTGGTTCGACAGGAACAGGTTCTTGGCCAGTTGCTGCGTGATCGTCGAGCCGCCCTGCACGACACCAGACGCGCGGGCATTGACCGTGAGCGCACGGGCAAGCCCGATCGGATCGATGCCCCAGTGCTCGTAAAAACGGCGGTCCTCGGTTGCAAGGGCTGCCTTCACCAGGTGATCCGGCAGATGTTCGAGCTTGACGGAATCGTCCTGACGGATGCCGCGCTTGCCGATCTCCGACCCGTAGCGATCCAGGAATGTCACCGCCAGCGGCTGGCGCCGGACGAAATCCTCCGTGGCGTCGCGCACCGATGACTGGGCGAAGACAGTCAGGACCAGCAGCCCTGCAAGCGAGATGGTGATGCCCTCGCTTGTCGTCTCCGCCAGCAGGCGCGTCGGCCCCGAAACGGAAAAGCGGCCCATCAGCGAACGAAAACGCTCATAGCGCTCGCCCGCCGAACGGCCGGCGGCATACAGCGACGAATCGATGGCGGCATCCGCGCCAAGCGCCAGACGCCTCAACCTGCTCCAGATGGTCTTCTTGCGGAATTCCACGACGATCGTTCCTGATCCCGTTTTGACCCGATGCTGTCACGGCACGGGTCAACCATTCTTAAACCCTGTCTCACCGCGTGACGCAATCGGCCGCGCGATCAACAAGAGGTGCGCCTTGGCCTGCTGCCCAGCAAGAACGCCGCCAGCCGGCCTTGCGCCGTTAACCCTCCGCCGCATGCCAGGAGATGTCGTAACGTATTCCTGAAATAGAAAATCGGAAATTCCATAAAATTGCAATCAATCTAAGTAAACATATATGCTTAATGCACAAAAAATTCGTTAATTTTACCTTGTTCCGATGTTAACCTTGTGGCCATCGGGCCGATCTGGGACAAGCCCTGAACGATAGCAGGCAGTTCGTCTGTCAACAGTCCGGAGTTCTTAGCGATGTCAAAGCGCGCCCTCACGTCGGCCCTTGCAGGCAGCATCCTGATTGCAGGCTCGGCGATGGCCCTTGCCGGCGGCGACTGCCGTGGCAGCGCCTGTTACAAGCTGGTCGTGAGCCCACCGGCCTATCAGACCGTCTCCGAGCAGGTGCTGGTCCGTCCCGCCCAGCACATCGCGCGGCACATCCCGGCTGAGTACGGCACCGTGTCGGAAACGGTGACGGTGCGCCCGGCGCGGACGGTGGCCCGGCACATCCCGGCCGAATATGGCTCCACGTCCGAAACCGTGATGGTCGCCCCGGCCCGCAAGGTCTGGCAGATCAGCCACGACGCCCACGGCCAAAAGGTCGGCTGCTGGGTCGTCGTTCCGGCCCAGTATGCCACGCAGCACCGCCGCGTCGTGATCCGCGAAGCACAGACGGTCCACGAAACCATTCCCGCGGTGCATGCGGAGCGCACGCGCAAGGTCGTGGTCCGCCATGCCTCCGTCGCCTATGACACCGTCCCGGCCGCATACCAGACGCATCATCGCCAAGTGATGGTGCATCCCGGCTCCAAGAGCTGGGCTCCGGTTCACCGCTATTGATTTTCGATGCAGCCTCACCACGGCATTCCTTGCCCCGGCCTTCGCGCCGGGGCTTTTTTTGTCGCGTGGCCCATCACCACAGATGTCGTGAGGCATGACGGCCACGCCCGGCATGTCGTCAAAACGACATGCTGTTGGGCAAACCTGTTCACGGGCGGCACTTGCAGCGGAGTTGGCTGCACGCCACTTAAACGATGACGCTGACCGGCGTCTGCCATAACCAGAGGAGAGTGACGATGACGCCGCAGGAACGCGACGTAATCGCCGGCATTTTTGATCGGCTGAAGCAGGCTTCCAACCAGCCGCGTGATCCCGAAGCCGAAAGGTTCATCGCTGAGCGGCTCTCCCAGCAGCCCTATGCCCCGTATGCCATGGCGCAATCTGTCTACGTGCAGGAGCAGGCCCTGCTGAACATGCAAGGGCAGATCGAGCAGCTTCAGGCCCAACTCCAGCAGGTTCAGAGCCAGCCGCAACCGCAGCAGGGCGGCTTCCTGTCCGGCCTCTTCGGCGGCGGCGCTCCAGCCCGTCCGCCCGTGGCGGCCCCCCAGCCGATGCAGCGTCCGATGGGTGCGCCCGGCATGGCAATGTCGCCGCAGCAAGGCGGGCCGACACAAGGCGGACCTTGGAGCGGCCAGCAGCCCCAGCAAGCGGCAGGCCCCTGGGGCGCCGCAGCAGGGCAACGCCAGGGCGGCGGCTTCATGCAGACCGCCATGGTGACAGCAGCCGGAGTCGCCGGCGGCATGGTGCTCGGCAATGTGCTGATGAATGCCTTCCAGGGCAGCAAGACAGAGCCCGCTGCAGCGGCGGCGGACCAGAGCGCTTCCGCCGCTCCTGCCTCAGACACAGGCCCTGCCGACGGCGGTGAGGCCGAGATGCAGCCGGCATCATACGAAGATCCCGGCATGTTCGACGATGGCGGCGGCGACGAGTGGGCCTGATGCCCGCTTGCCGCCGACAGCGCTGATCTTCTGACCCGCCGGCATCCCCGGCGGGTTTTTTGCACGCGGGTTTTGCCGCCGGATCGACAAGGTCACCTGCGACGGCCGTCAGTCAACGTGCTCTTCACCCACCGCTTCTCCCCACTTGTCAAAATACTTGGAATTATTCTAAACTAGGACATGTCCAAACATTTCACCGACCTCACCGAGCCCGAAGTCCTCGCGCTGGCCATCGCCAATGAAGAGGAGGATTCGCGCATCTACCTCAATTTCGCGAGCCGCCTGCGCGAGCAGTTTCCCGGTTCCGCCAAGGTGTTCGAGGACATGGCGGTCGAAGAGCAGGGGCACCGGCACATGCTGCTGGCGCTGTTCGAGAGAAAATTCGGCAAGGAAATGCCTTACATCACGCGCGCCGATGTGCGCGGCTTTCTCAAGCGCCGCCCTGTCTGGCTGATGGAGGGGCTGCGGATCGATGTCGCGCGCCGCCAGGCCGAGATCATGGAACTCGAAGCCTCGCAGTTCTATGCGAAATCGGCGGAGCGGGCACGGGATGTCGACGTCCGCAAGCTGCTGGGCGATCTTGCCGAGATCGAGAAGAAGCACGAGAGCCTGGCGGCCAAGCTCGGCGAGGCCAATGTCACGCTGGACGTGAAAGCCGAGGAGGATGCAACCCGCAGGCGACTTCTGGTGCTTCAGGTGGTGCAGCCGGGCTTGGCGGGGCTGATTGACGGCTCGGTGTCGACCCTGGCGCCGATCTTCGCGGCAGCCTTCGCCACCCACAACACCTGGGAGACCTTCCTGATCGGGCTGGCCGCATCGGTCGGCGCGGGGATAAGCATGGGCCTGACCGAGGCCATGTCCGATGACGGCGCTATCACGGGCCGGGGATCACCCTGGCTGCGCGGTGTCGTCTGCGGCGTGATGACGGCGATCGGCGGGCTTGGCCACACGCTGCCCTATCTGATCCCCGATTTCTGGACTGCCACCATCGTTGCCGGCATCGTCGTGATCTTCGAGCTCTGGGCGATTGCCTGGATCCGCTGGAAGTACATGGAGACGCCCTTCACCCGCGCCGTGGTGCAGATCGTGCTTGGCGGCCTGCTGGTTCTCGGTGCGGGCATCTTGATAGGCGCGAGTTGATCATGAGAATTTGCATCCCTGCGCTCATCACCGTTGACAGGATAGACTAACCCATAGCCGACCAAGGTACGATGCTACCCCAACCTACAATGCGCGACCCAATCTGCGCGCGGCGTCGCGCCATCGCCGCAGTGCAACTACGGTTCTGATGACAACTTCAGGCGCTTTCAGGTGCCGCAGCACATCAACGCCACCTGCAATTTGGATCTCTGCGAGTTGACGATCCGACATAGCAGCATTTGCGTCCCACGCGCTGGTCCAGTTCACGAGCGCATGATCGTTTAGTTTTTTGGCGAAGAGCAGCTCTTGTCGCTGGCAGAGCACCTCAATACGGGAACGCCGACTTTCCTGATCGTCGAAGCCAAGAGACCAGAGCCGCGCGTGGCATGCCTCGTGAACGATAACTGATGCGATCATAGCTGGTGTGGTTTCTATACACATCACAAATCGGCGATCGATAGCTATAGATTGTGCCTTATCGTCGAAAAACCCAAGGTACCCTGGCAATAACCAGATACCGATCAGTCCAATATCTCTTTGTAACCGTCGATATCGCCTGGGGTCGTACCGGTGGATAAGAGCAAGCGCCTCCTCAATTCGATCTAAAGAAGTCCGATCGTCAAACTGATCTGGCAGAGCGGCCAGTGAAATTCCATCGACGACGCGGCGCTCGCACACCAGAAGTCGCAATCGCAGCAAGAGATGCAATCGCTTTGCCGGGCGCATTGACGGGCAGCTCCAGAAAGCCTGCAGCCAACCGCGGCAGGATGTCACGTCAAATAACGATCACACGCATGCCGACGCGAACGCGATTGTACAGATCGGTGACATCATCATTGGTCATGCGGATGCAGCCAGATGACACAGCCTGGCCGATCGTGTGCGGCTCGTTGGTCCCGTGGATGCGGTAGAGTGATGAGCCAAGATAAAGGGCACGCGCGCCCATGGGATTGTCAGGGCCACCCTCCATGAAACGCGGCAGATCCGGCCTGCGCTTCAGCATCGCGGCAGGCGGCGTCCAGTCCGGCCACTCGGCCTTGCGGGTCACGCTCTTCACCCCGGCCCATTCGAAGCCCGGACGGCCGACGCCGATGCCGTAGCGCAGCGCCCGGCCGTTTTCCTGCACGAGGAAAAGGAATTTTCGCGGCGTGTCGATGACGATGGTGCCGGGCCTGTGCGGCCCCTCATAGGCCACCTCCTGGCGCTCGAACCGCGGGTCGAGGACGCGCTCGATCGGCCGGTCAAAATCGCCTTGCGGCTGCAGGCCAGCCATCTGCCGCGACGCCGGCAGGGCCTGCTGCCCCGTGAAAGGGTCGATCTCGGCTTGCGGCGCACGTCGGCTTGTCATGGGACGCGCCAGGGTCTGCGCCTGCGGCTGGTAGCGGGCGCCGGGCGACGGATCGACACCGGTCATCAGGAACTCGATGAAGCCGCCGCCGAGCGAACCTGGCTGGTGCGCCGGACGCTGCTGGCCAACGGTGCCGGTGTGCCCGACACTGCGGGCCTGGGGCGATTGCCCGGCGGAGAGATAGGCCTGGGCCGCCGCCTGCCCTGCCATCAAAGCCGATGAGGCAACGCCAAGCACAAGCGCAAACCAGATTTTCGAGACGCGACGCATACGCACACTCACCAACTGAACCCAACTGGCGCAAAACTGCGCCTGCCGGTTCAATGGATGGTAAACGGCAACAGGACTTGGCCCTGTTGTTGTTCACCATTCCCGTTTTCCGTTTGGTATGGTTACTGCGCTGCGCAGGAACGCGGTTAATCGGAAATTATCTGCCCCCGCAACGGACGAAGACCATGATGCCGTAGCGATTGGCCACGCTCGGATCGAGCCAGCGCAGCACGAACTGGTTCGGCTGGAAGCTGACAAACTCGCGGTCCTTGGCGCCGCTCCGGTCACTGACTGGGCCGATGGTGGTGCGGCCCGTGAAGCCTGTCGCAATGACGTGCTCGCTTTTCTGCGGCTGGTCTGGCTGGTTGAGCATCACCCCGCCGCCTGGCCCCTTCGCGATCACGTAGGGCGCGTTGCAGAAGCCGCGCGCCGCCGCCGTGACCTTGGCCGCATCCGCCTCGCGGAAATAGGCGGCGAGGCCCCATCGGCCGACAAGCTGCTCGGCGCTCTGGGCCTCGACCAGGGTAGGCATCATCGCGAACAAGCCCAGCGCCGCAAGTGCGGACAGGGCGGCCCTGGGTGTCGTTCGAATCATGGCGCGGCTTTCAGCTTTCTTGCCTTCAGATAGGCCAGCAGTTGCCGACGGCAACCGCCAAGGTCGCCCGCCACGATGGTGCCGCCGTAGACCATCGCTCCAAGCAGGATCTGCAGGGCCAGCACAAGCGCTTCGGGCTGCATGGCACGCAGGGGCGCAAGGCACGCGCACATCAGGACCAGCCCCAGGCCGATCACGCCAAGGCTGCGCAGACCGGGCCGCACGGATGCGTGCCGCAGCGCGCGCACGGCTATGATCAGCGCAGCGATGACGAAGCCAGCCGACATGGCGACGGCAATCCCGGCCGGACCGAGCCTGGCTCCCGGACCCGTGAGCAACAGGCCGGCGAGAATGATGCCATTGACCGCAACCGCCGCGGCCGCCGACACCGTCGCCATCGCCGTCTTGCGGGCGAGCAAATTCACGGGGTTGAAGCCCACCTGCATGATCGGCACCGCCATGAAGGCCGGCATCAGGATCCACATGTAGAAACTGAAATGGCCCCTGAAGGCAGGCGGCACCACCAGCGCCTCGAACGCCGGCATGACCAGCAATGCGCCGATGCCGACCGGCAGGACAACGGCCAGCACGATCACAAGGTTGCGGCCGATGCGGGCATGGGCGGCGGCCATGCCGTCGCGATCGAGCGCCCGCACGGCCAGAGGCAGCAGCATGATTTCCAGCGTCGCACCAAGCGTGCCCATCAGCTTCACGCCGATGTCGGAGGCCAGCGCGAAATATCCGGCTTCGGCAAGGCCGTATCCGGCTGACATGATCGAGCGGTTGAGCAACGGAATGGTGGACAACAGCACGTTGGTGGCCACCAGCGGAAAGGCGTAGGCGGCGAAGATCCTGAGTTGCGGGCCGTCGATGGCCCTCAGCGTCAGCGGCGCATCCGCCAGCGAACGCCGGACCGCGACGAGCGCCGCCAGCGAACTCAGCGCCGAGCCGACCAGCACCAGCGCCGGATCCCTCGTCAGCCAGGCTCCTCCGACCATCAGGAGCAGGGCCAGCACGTTCTTGACGATCACCATCCTGGCATAGACGACATCTTCGGCCCGCGCCCGGGCAACGGCCTGCTGATAATCGAACAGCCCGCCGACGACCCCAGCCGCAACCGCACCGGCGACGATCGCGGTCGGGATCTTGAGGTCGACGCCTGCGATGATGGCGGTGAACAGGATGGCGATCAGCCCGAGCGTGCACAACGCCGCCATGCCGTCGAGCGTGGCGCGGATCGACGGTTCCGCCGCGCGCTTGTCCTCAGAATAGAAGCGGATGGTCGACAGCTTCAGCCAGTCGATGGCGACGGCGTTGATCAGCACCAGAAGCGCCGCCCCCAATGCATAGAGCCCGAATTGCTCTGGCCCGAGGAACTGCGCGATCAGCAGGCCCAACACGAAGTTGAGCGCTGAATTGACCGCGAATGTGACGGCAAGCAGCATGAAGTCCCGCGTCCGGTGAAGGCAATCCAGCGACGGGCATGACACAGAGCCACGAACAAATCGTTGCGTCTGGTGCATTGCCCATCGGCGCGGCCGTGCGCCGGGCGTGCTTCCACACGGGCGGCGGGACGGCTAACACGGCACATGTCTGCCGCTCCGTCCGCCGATGCCGCCGTTCCGGCACCTCCACGCCCTGTCAATGACAGCGACGGCGTGGCCGTCGCCGCGCTGATCGCGGCCTGTTTCGCCGAACACCCCGGCTGCCTGTTCTCCTGGGGCGAGTTTCCCGAACTTGTCGCGCCCGCAACCTGGGCGGCAGGCCGTGGAACCCGCATGTGGGTGATCGATGGCGCGGATGGTGTCATCGCCGGGTGCATCTGCGCCACGCCGGATGGCGCAGGCTCCGTCGAGCTGCACAAATTCTATCTGGCCGGCCATTTGCGCGGCTCCGGGCTGGCGCAGCGACTCGCAGCGAAGGTCTTCGATCTCGCAGGCGAAATCGGCGCTGAGCGCATCGTGCTCTGGACGGACACCCGCTTCACCCGCGCGCACAGTTTCTACGAGAAGCTTGGTTTTGTCGGGGACAGCGGCACGCGGGCGCTCGGGGACATCTCGAACAGCGAGGAGTTCTTCTGCTCCCTGACGCTTGCAGGCGCGCGATGACCGTGAGGCAACGCATTCTGGCCCTGCCGCCGCTGCTGCTGGCCAGCTTCGGCATTTTCCTGCTGACGGCCATGGATGCCGTCATCAAGGCCCAGATGCAGGCGCATCCGGTGTCCGTGTCTGTGTTCCTGCGCTTCGTTGCGGGCGGGCTGGTCGCGCTGGCTGTGGTGGCGATCCTCAAGCCGCGGAGGCCCACGGCCGCCGAGATCACGGCGAACGTGCTGCGCGTTCCGCTGGTCGTGCTCACAGCAGGTTCGTTCTTCCTCGCCATCAGCCTGCTGCCGCTGGCCGAGGCGATCAGCCTGTCGTTCCTGGCGCCGTGCTTCATCGCCGTGCTCGGGGTGCTCTGGCTGAAGGAGAAGGTCGACCGCTCGATCGTCATCGCCCTGGCCTTCGGATTTGGCGGCATGGCCGTGATGCTCTGGCCGAACCTGCAGGCTGGGCGGGCGTCATCGACGCTCGGCATCGCTGCCGCGCTGTTTTCCGCCTTTTCCTATGCCATCAACATCATCCTGCTGCGCAAGCTGGCGGTGAACCAGCACCCCGCCACGATCGTCGCGTTCCAGAATGTCGGACCGGCGCTCGTGCTGCTGCCGCTGGCCTCTTGGTTCTGGTCATGGCCTGACATGCGGGATCTGGCGATGTTCGGGCTTGCCGGCCTGCTCGGCGTCTTCGGCCACCTCGCCCTCACTTTCGCCTTCTCGAAAGCCGACGCCTCGCGCATCGCGCCGACCGAATACACTTCGCTGGTCTGGGCCGCGCTGATCGGCTTTGTCGCCTTCGCCGAGGTGCCGACCACATACACCTGGGCAGGCTCGGCGCTTATCATTGCCGGATCGCTGGCGCTGGGGCGCAAACGGGGCTGAGCGCGGCGTGGTTAACCAAACCTGCCTGACGCCGCCGAACACGCCCCGCCGTCCTTGACTCGGGCCTTGTCTGTCCCTATCTCCGGCTCACTCGCTGGCACTCAACTGATGAGACTGCTAACGACATGGGCCGCACCGGCCCGCTCACATGTTTCAATTGAGCAAAGGAAACACATCCATGAAGTTCCGTCCGCTGCATGACCGCGTGGTCGTCCGCCGCATCGAAGGCGAAGAAAAGACCAAGGGTGGCATCATCATTCCGGAAACCGCGAAGGAAAAGCCGCAGGAAGGTGAGATCATCGCCGTCGGCTCCGGTGCCCGCGATGAAGCCGGAAAGCTCGTTCCGCTCGATGTCAAGAAGGGCGACCGCGTCCTCTTCGGCAAGTGGAGCGGCACCGAAGTCAAGATCGATGGCCAGGAACTCCTGATCATGAAGGAATCCGACATCATGGGCATCGTCGGCTGATCGGCTGACAACGGTCCATTTCCGGCGCTGCGGCCCTCGCCGCACGTCCTCTTCCCATTCCCCGTATTCACTATCCCATAGGAGCTTACAATGGCTGCCAAAGACGTTCGTTTTTCGTCTGACGCGCGCGACAAGATGCTGCGCGGCGTCGATATTCTTGCCAATGCCGTGAAGGTCACGCTCGGTCCCAAGGGCCGCAATGTCGTGATCGAGAAGAGCTTCGGCGCACCCCGCATCACCAAGGACGGCGTCACCGTCGCCAAGGAAATCGAGCTTGCAGACAAGTTCGAGAACATGGGCGCACAGATGGTGCGCGAAGTCGCCTCCCGCCAGAACGACCATGCCGGCGACGGCACCACCACCGCGACCGTGCTGGCCCAGGCCATCGTCCGTGAAGGCTCGAAGGCCGTTGCGGCCGGCATGAACCCGATGGACCTCAAGCGCGGCATCGACATGGCGGTCGACGCCGTCGTCGCCGATCTCAAGAAGAATTCCAAGAAAGTTACGTCCAACGCCGAAGTGGCGCAGGTCGGCACCATCTCCGCCAACGGCGACGTTTCGGTCGGCAAGATGATCTCCGAAGCCATGCAGAAGGTCGGCAACGAAGGCGTCATCACCGTCGAGGAAGCCAAGACCGCTGAAACCGAACTCGATGTCGTCGAAGGCATGCAGTTCGACCGCGGCTATCTCTCGCCGTACTTCATCACCAACGCCGAAAAGATGATCGCTGATCTCGAGGACGTCTACATCCTCATCCACGAGAAGAAGCTGTCGTCGCTGCAGGCCATGCTCCCGGTTCTGGAGGCCGTGGTGCAGACCGGCAAGCCGCTGCTGATCGTCGCCGAGGACATCGAAGGCGAAGCTCTCGCCACCCTTGTCGTCAACAAGCTGCGCGGCGGCCTCAAGGTCGCAGCCGTCAAGGCGCCTGGCTTCGGTGACCGCCGCAAGGCGATGCTGGAAGACATCGCCATCCTGACCGGCGGCCAGATGATCGCCGAAGACCTCGGCATCAAGCTGGAATCCGTGACCCTCGCCATGCTCGGCCGTGCCAAGAAGGTGCGGATCGAGAAGGAGAACACCACCATCGTCGACGGCGCCGGCAAGAAGAAGGACATCGAAGGCCGCGTGAACCAGATCAAGGCGCAGATCGAGGAAACCACCTCGGATTACGACCGCGAGAAGCTCCAGGAGCGCCTGGCCAAGCTCGCTGGCGGCGTTGCCGTCATCCGCGTCGGCGGCTCGACCGAAGTCGAAGTCAAGGAAAAGAAGGACCGCGTGGATGACGCACTGAACGCCACCCGCGCAGCGGTGGAAGAAGGCGTGCTGCCAGGCGGCGGTGTGGCCCTGCTGCGTGCAGCCGGCGCCATCGGCAAGCTGAAGCCCGCCAACGAAGACCAGAAGATCGGCATCGAGATCGTCAAGAAGGCGCTTACCACGCCAGCTCGCCAGATCATCGAGAACGCCGGTGACGATTCGGCTGTCATCGTCGGCAAGCTTGCCGAATCGAAGGACTACTCGGCTGGCTACAACGCCCAGACCGGTGAGTACGTCGACATGATGAAGGCCGGCATCATCGACCCGACCAAGGTCGTGCGCACCGCCATCCAGGATGCAGCCTCGATCGCGGGCCTGCTCATCACCACTGAAGCCATGATTGCCGAAGCTCCGAAGAAGGATGCGGGCGCACCCATGGGCGGCGGCGGCGGAATGGGTGGCATGGGCGGAATGGACTACTGAGGTCGTCCAACCGCCCGCCTTCCGGGCAAGAGTTGAACAAAGCCGCCAACAGGCGGCTTTGTTTTGCGGAATGGACTACCGAGGTCGTCCAACCGCCCGCCTTCCGGATGCACACGGAACAAAGCCGCCACGTGGCGGCTTTGTTGTTTGATGTGACGCTGAATCACTTGCAGCCGGAACTTGAGGCAGCATTGGTTTGCGCCGCGCCACCGCACAAGAATGCGGGACAAAGAGGCAGCTTGCCGATCTTTCCAGGGGGTGTTGCAACTTTGCACTACCCGCACACGGCAAGTTGGACTAAACATACTTCAGGTTTTCTCTAGACGGTCCAAAGGGGCTCCAAATGAAAAAGTTCACTCTCGTTCTCGCCGCTGTCCTGACTGCAGCAGCACTCGGTGCATGCGCCGGCAAGGCTCCCATCGGCAAGGGCAAGTCCCCGGTGCTTGCTCCGCAGGCTGCTCCGATCGCCGTCCGCGGCTGATTGAGAGCCAAGTCTCTCATATCTTTGATCCGGCAGCTTGCGCACGCAGGCTGCCGGATTTTCTGTTATGGCATGCCTCCAAACGGCGGCTTGCAACGTATCGGTGGTCTTGAAGGAGGATTGTCCTGATGTGGGCATCTGTCAGAACAAGACGCATGTCCGCGTTTCGCGCACTCGCGGCGTTGCCGTTTGCAATTGCGCTGTCAGCCTGCTCGCCCGACAAGGAGCTTGATCTGGCCTCCCCTGCTGCAAGCAGGCAGGACGACACGCAGGTTGAAACCCCAGTGCCTGCCTTTGCGTCAGCCACATTGCAGGGCACGTCCGGGCGCACCAGATCGGGGCGCTCGTCACGCGCCGCCGCCGTGCAGCCGCAGCGCGAGACCGTCTACTACATCGAGTTCAGGGCGCGCTCCGCCGCAAGCTATGGCCACACCTTCGCATCGGTCGGCAAGCTTGACGCGGCCGGCAACATCGACACCAGCGAGATTGTCGGCCTTCACCCCGCAACCGACAGCGTGTTGCCGTGGATGATCGGGCATATTCTCCCGGTTCCGTCCGAAACGGGGGCCAGCGACGGCGACACCGAAGAGAAATACTGGACTGCCCGCTATCGCGTGCGCATGGACAAGCAGCGCTATGACGAGATGATGTCCGGCATCCGCGAGCTTCAGGCGTCGTCGCCGGCATGGCATGCGGTGCTCTACAACTGCAATGCTTTTGTCGGCGATGTGGCCCGCAAGCTCGGCTTGAAGGCTCCGTCCAACACCATGCTGTTTCCCAAGGAATACATCGAAGAACTGGCGACGCTCAACGGCGCCTGACGACACCATCCCCGCGGTACCCCGCGCGGCCCACAGACTTTGCTGCCCCACCCCCTTTGCGCCTGATGAAGAGAACGTCCATGCCCGCACATGTCCTCAAGCCGCTCGCGGCGGCAGCCCTTGCACTCGCGCTCACGGCCTGCATCGGTTCGCGCGAATTCGCCAGCCTTGGCGATCTTGGCGCCGGGCAATCCGATTTCAGCAGCCTGCCGACATCCGGACATCTGGTTGCGTCGCGTGCCGGCACCACCATACCTGTCATCGCGCTGGAACAGCGCATGCAGAACAAGGGCATCGGGGCCTCGCGCGGCAGTCATGTCCCATACACCGGCAAGGAAGCGCCGGGCACGATCGTCATCGAACAGTCGCGCCAGGCGCTCTACTTCGTCGAGGATGGCGGCAAGGCCATGCGCTACACGGTGGCCATCGGCTCCAAGCAGAATCAGTGGGCCGGCACGTCCGGCGTGACAGGCGTGCATTTGCAGCCGGGCTGGACCCCGCCTGCGTCGATGCGCCGCCCCGGTTTCGAGGCGCCGATCTATGAGAGCGGCGCGGCCAACAATCCGATGGGCATCGGCGCGCTGACGCTTTCGGGCGGCGACTATGCCATCCACGGCACCAACCGTCCCGACTCCATCGGCCGTGCGGTCTCCGGCGGCTGTTTCCGCATGTTCAATGAAGACATCGCCGACCTGATGAAGCGCGTCCGTGTCGGCACCAAGGTTGTGGTCAACCGCTGAGCCTTTCAGCGGGGCTGGAATTTGCCGCTTGCGGTTTCGGCCTTGCTGCACGCGTCCCAGGCTTGCCGCACTTGTCATTGCCTGCGAACCGGGCCACGCTTCCGTTCGTCTCCACCCGGCAAGCCAGGGCATGACTGATGGATTTTTCGCTTTCGCCAGCCCTTGACGAGGTGCGCCGCCGCACGCGGGCCTTCGTTGACGAGCACATCTTGCCCGTCGAAGCCGACCGCGCGAATTGGGACGAGCATGACAATATCTCCAACGGCCCGCTGCAATCGCTGAGGACCAAAGCGCGTGAAGCGGGGCTCTGGTCGCCGCAGGTGCCGGCCGCGCTCGGCGGCATGGGGCTGCCCATGATCGGCCAGGCAGCCATGTATGAGGAGGCAAACCGCTCGATCTTCGGCCCGGTCTGCTTCAACTGCGCCGCACCGGATGACGGCAACATGCGGCTGCTGTCGCAGGTCGGCTCCGAAGCCCAGAAGACGCGCTGGCTTGCCCCCATCGTCGCGGGCGACGTGCGCTCCGCTTTCGCCATGACCGAGCCGGCGCCGGGCGGCGGCTCGGACCCCGGCATGATCGCCACCCGCGCAACGCGGAGCGGCGGCGCGTGGCGCATCACGGGCCGAAAATGGTACATCACCGGCGCGGCCGAGGCTGGCCATTTCATCCTGATGGCGCGAACCTCCGATGATCCCCGCAAGGGTTTGACCGCTTTCCTCTTCCACAAGGATCAACCCGGCTGGAAGATCGTGCGCCGGATCGGCATCATGGGTCCGGAGGAACATGGCGGGCATTGCGAACTTGGCTTCGATGGCCTCGAAATCCCCGACGAGGACGTGCTGATGGGCGTGGGCGACGGGCTCAAGGCCACGCAGATCAGGCTTGGGCCGGCGCGGCTGACCCACTGCATGCGCTGGCTGGGGCTGGCCAAGCGCTGCCTCGAGATCGCGCAGGACTATGTCAACACCCGCGAGGGCTTCGGCATCCGGCTTGCCGACCGCGAAAGCGTGCAGATCAAGCTCGGGCAGGCCGCCAGCGCCGTCGAGATCGGCCGGCTGCTCACCATGAAGGCAGCCTGGGCGCTGGATTCCGGCAGCCATGCCAAGACCGAGGTTTCGATGGCGAAGGTGCAGGTGGCCGACACCCTGCACCTGTGCGCCGACACCGCCATCCAGCTTTGCGGCGCAAGGGGATATTCGAGAGATACGATCCTCGAATGGATCTACCGCTATGCCCGTCAGGCGCGGCTGGTCGATGGCGCTTCGGAGGTGCATGCCATGGTGCTCGCCCATGCCTACCGGGCGAAGGGCGACGGCTTCTGGCACTGGGGCTGAGCCATGGACGAAGCTGCGCGGCACAAGCTGGCAACCTGGCTCGCCGGCGTGCTCGGCGAACCCGTGACGATCACCGGCGCGGCACGATTGTCGGGCGGCGCCATTCAGCAGAACTGGCTGCTCACCGGCACGGCGGGCGCGTCGGCATGCGAGTGGGTGCTGCGCAGGGATGCTGCCGCAACCATCGGCGCAAGCCATGGGCGCCGCGACGAATTTGCGCTGATCGAAGTGGCGCACGCCGCAGGTGTGATGGTGCCGGAACCGATCGCCTTTTGCGAGGACGTGACCATTCTGGGTGGGCCGTTCGCCGTGTTGGCGAAGGCGGCAGGTGTCGGTTTCGGTCCGCGCATCGTCAAGGACATCAGCCTCGGCGGCGATCGCGAGAACCTTGTGCAGCAACTTGGACGAGAGCTTGCCGCGATCCACGCCATCACGCCCGGCCATCCAGAGGCCGATGGCAAGCTCGCCTTCCTCGGTGCGCCGCCCACCTCGCCTGCGCGGGCGGATATCGCCTTCCTGCGGGCCTCGCTTGACGCGCTCGGCGCCAGCCGCCCTGCCCTCGAATGGGGCCTGCGCTGGGCTGAATTGAATGCTCCGACCGCCCGGCAGGTCACGCTGGTCCACCGGGATTTCCGCACCGGCAACTATATGGTCGACCAGCATGGCCTGACCGCTGTCCTTGACTGGGAGTTCGCGGGCTGGGGTGATCCGATGAGCGATGTCGGCTGGTTCTGCGCGGCCTGCTGGCGCTTCGGGCGCGGCGACCTCGAGGCAGGCGGCATCGGCACGCGCGAGGCGTTTCATCGCGGCTATCGTGCGGGCGGCGGCGAAATCGATGCCGAAGCCGTCCGTTTCTGGGAGATCATGGCCCATATCCGTTGGGCCGTGATCGCCCTGCAGCAGGGCGAGCGCCACGCGTCGGGCCGCGAGTTCTCGCTCGAGCACGCGCTCACCGGGCGCATCGCGGCGGAGTTGGAATTGGCCGTGCTCGGCATGACCGCGCCGCTGCCAGGACAAGCCGCATGAGACCTGAAACAACGGGCCTCGAGTTGTTGGCGGCAATCGAGCAGACGCTTGCGCGCGACGTGGCGCCGACGCTCGCCGGCGAGGCACGCTTCAAGACGCTGATGGCCGCCAGCGCGCTGCGGATGGTGATGCGCGAACTGGCCGACGCTGAGGCACTGGCAGCCGCATCCTCACGCCTTGACGCGTTCGGGGCGCGTGCCGGCCTGGTCGAGGCGGTGCGCGCGGGTCGTCATGACGCGGATGCCGCGCTGCATGCGGCACTCCTGGAAGATGCCAGAGCGCGCACGCTGATCTCGAACCCCGCACGTGCAGCCTCGAAAACAGGGATTGACCGTTCCTGACCCTCTATTTGCGCGGCGTGCACCTTGAGCGCGCGGGCGGCTTGGTGTTTGCTGACATGATGACCAGCACCGCTTTCAAGACCCATCTCATCCGCCAGTTCGGCTCGCCGGCCGTGGTCATCGACCTTGATGTGGTGGAGCGCAATATTGCCCGCGTGCAGGCTGCCTGCGATGCGGCAGGCGTCGCCAACCGCCCGCACATCAAGACGCACAAGAGCCCGATCATCGCCGCCATGCAGCGCGAGGCGGGCGCGCGCGGCATCACATGCCAGAAGCTTGGCGAGGCCGAGGTGATGGCTCAGGGCGGCATCGACGACATCCTGATCAGCTACAACATCCTGGGCGACGACAAGGTGGCGCGGCTCGGCGGCCTTCTGCGCAGCACTCTGGTCACGGTCGCAGCCGATAATCCGGTGACGATCTCCGGACTGCCGATGGCCGGCGAGAGCGCAGGCCGGCCTCTGCCCGTGGTGGTGGAATGCGACACGGGCCGCAAGCGCGCCGGCGTCGAAACACCGGGAGAGGCGACGGCGCTGGCTCGCCAGATCGCCGCCTCGCCGCATCTGAGCTTTGCGGGCCTGCTGATGTATCCGCCAGAGGACCGCTGGCCCGAGACGCAGAAGTTTGTCGATGAGGTGCGTGCCGGCCTTCGGGCTGACGGGCTGGAACTCCGCATCATCTCGACCGGCGGCACGCCGAACATGGCCCATCTCGGCCAACTCAAGGGCGCGACCGAGCACCGGGCCGGCACCTACATCTTCAATGATCGCATGATGATGGCCTGCGGGCAGGCCGCGCTGGCCGACTGCGCGCTCACCGTCTACACGACGGTGGTGAGCCGCGCCGCGCCCGAGCGCGGCATTCTCGATGCCGGCTCGAAAACGCTGACGGCCGATCCCGGCGGTGGGCTGGATGGCTACGGTTACATCATCGAGCACCCGCAGGCGCGCATCCACAAATTCGCAGAGGAGCACGGCTTTCTCGATCTCGCCGCCTGCAATGAGCGCCCGGGCGTCGGCGACATCGTCCGCATCATCCCAAACCACGTCTGCGTGGTCTGCAACATGGTGGACCGCTATGTGGCCGTGCGCGGCGAAACGATCATCGGCGAGATCGAGGTGGCAGCGCGCGGGCGGCTGAGCTGAAGCAGCTCGACGGTGTCGTTCCCAGCGGCCCGTAGGGCCGGGAAGGGAATCCACCAAATCGAGCTTCTCGATGGTTCCCCTTCCCGCGCCGTCCCGGCGCGCCGGGGATGACACCAGGTGGGGCTCTCCTTCAATTCTCGCGCTTGATTGCGCTTTCGTGCCACTTTCGCAGGAAAAGATGCGAAATCCAGCTCGTCAGCAGGAAAATGGCGATGCCGGTCACCGAGATCATGATCAGCGCCGCGAACATGCGCGGGATGCGCAACTGATAGCCTGATTCCAGGATGCGGTAGGCGAGGCCGGAGGCGTTGCCGCCGGAACCGGCCACGAACTCGGCCACCACAGCGCCGATCAGCGCGAGGCCGCCCGAGATTTTCAGCCCACCGAGGAAATAGGGCATCGCTGCAGGCAGGCGCAGATAGCGGAGCGTTTGCCAGCGGCTCGCCTTGTAAAGCTGGAACAGGTTGACGAGGTTGTGGTCTGCCGAGTTGAGCCCGAGGATCGTGTTCGACAGGATCGGGAAGAAGGCGACGATCCAGGCGCAGATCAGCAACGAGAGGTTGATGTCGCCGACCCAGATGATGATCAGCGGCGCGATCGAGACCACGGGCGTGACCTGCAGGATCACCGCGTAGGGGAATAGGCTCATCTCCAGCCATTTCGACTGGGTGAAGACGATGGCGAGCGCCACCCCGACCGTAACCGCAGCGATCAGCGCGGCGAACGTGATGCGCAGCGTGATCCACAGCGACCCCGACAGCGTGCCCCAGTCATTGACCAGCGTTTTCGCGATCAGCCAGGGGCCGGGCAGAACATAGTGCGGGATCTGGCGGTAGTGGACGATCCACTCCCAGAAGCCGAGCGTGAAAATGCCGATGATGACAGGCGCGAGGATGCCCGGCCAGGTGCTTCTGGCGATGCCGAGGATGCGCTCTTCTTCGGTGAAGATCGGACGGTTCTCGGCGTCGGTGCCGCTGTCCTGCGGGATGGAGTGCGGCGCGGCGATGATGTCGCTCATCCGTGCATGGCTTTCATCAGGGCTTCCGAGGCGATGCGGCACAGGTCTGCATATTGAGCGGATGTCCGGAAGCCGGCATCACGCGGGTGAGGCGCATCGACGCCGAGGTCGGCCATGACGCGGCCCGGCCGGGCCGCCATCACGATGATGCGCTGCGAGAGATAGACCGATTCGAACACCGAGTGCGTGACGAACACGGCGGTGAAACGCTGCTCCCACCATAGCTTGAGCAGATCGTCATTGAGCCGGTGCCGGGTGATTTCGTCAAGCGCGGCGAACGGTTCGTCCATCAGGAGGATGGACGGTTTCGTCACCAGCGCGCGGGCGATGGACACGCGCATCTTCATGCCGCCGGAGAGTTCGCGCGGATAGGAGTTTTCGAAGCCCTTGAGGCCGACGAGGCTGAGCATGTTGGCGGAGGTGGCCTCCGCCGCGCGGCTGTCGACACCCTTCAGCGTCAGCGGAAGCATCACGTTCTTGAGCGTCGTCGCCCAGGGCATGAGCGTCGGCTCCTGAAAGACGAAGCCGAGATCAGGGCTGGCATGACCTTCCGCGTCATGCGGCGAAGTGGGCCAATCGATGCTGCCACGCGACGGATCGCCAAGGCCGGAAATCATGCGCAGCAGAGTGGATTTGCCGCAGCCGGACGGGCCGAGCAAGCTGACGAATTCGCCGCGCGCCAGATCAAGATTGACATCGCGCACGGCAATCGTGCCGTTGGCGAACTGCTTGGAAACATCGCGGATCGAAACCAGCGGGCGGGGCTTGTGTGCCCCGCCCGCATCTGCCGCGATGTCGAATGCAGCGCTCAAGCGCCGACGCCCTTATTGATGAAGTCCAGGCTGTAGGCCTTCCTGATGTCGAGCCCCGTCGGGAACACGCCGGTTGCCGCCATCGTGTCATAGAACGACTTCCAGCGCGCATCGGTCATCGCGCCGACGCCGAGCTTCAGCGCGTCGCCTGACCTGACGATGCCGCGCTCGTTCATGACCTTGATCGCATAGGCGATCTTGTCGTCGGTCATGTCCGGGTTGTCTTTCTTGATCAACGCGTTGGCAGCTTCGATGGCTGGCCCGCCTTTCATGTACTCGGCCCAGCCCTCGAGCGTTGCAGTGACGAAGCGCTGCACGAGGTCCTTCTTTTCGGCCACCATCTTGTTGGAGATGTTGATCGTGGTGTTGTAGTTCTCGAAGCCGGCATCGGCGATCAGATGCACGACCGGATTGACGCCGCCCTGCTGGATCGCGAACGGCTCGGATGACAGGAAACCCTGCTGCGACATCTGCTTGTCGGCCAGGAAGGGCGCCATGTTGAAGGTGTAGGGCCTTGCCTGCTCGTCGGTGAAACCGAACTTGGCCTTGAGGAAGGGCCAGAAGCTGGTGCGGCCGGCGGCGCCGATCAGGATCGGCTTGCCCTTGAGCGCGGCGAGGTTGTCATGGCCGACGCCGGGATGCGAAATGATGACCTGCGGGTCTTTCTGGAAGATCGAGGCGATGCACATGTACGGGATGTTCTCGCGCACGTAATTGATGGCCTCGAACGAGTTCGACATGATCATGTCGACCCGGCCGCCGAGCAACAGCGCTGACGGGTTCTGCTGAGGACCACCCATGCGGATGTCGGCATCGATGCCGTACTTGCGGTAGATGCCGGCGGCGACGGCGTGATAGAAGCCGCCATGCTCGGCCTGGGCGCGCCAGTTGGTCTGGTAGCTGAGCTTGTCGAGCGTCTGGGCGTTGACGCTGCGGCCGGACATCGGGATCAGCACGGATGCCCCGGCCCCGCCGATCAGGCCAAGCGCGGCGCGGCGGTCGATACGAAACTTCGACATGGTCATGGGCGGAACCCTCACTCCGTTGCAGCCATCCGGCGAGGCGGACGGCAAGTTGAACTTCGGCGTCCGGCGTGGCCGGGCCTGCCTCGTCGGGACAGCAATAGCCATGCCATGATATGTGGCCGTGGCGCGGGCGATCCAGATCACCTATGCTCAAATCGAAGGCAGAACTTTGCCGGAAAAACAAGCAGATTGCGCAGCCATCCACCGTGCAATCTGCTCTGACGGCGATATATTCGTCAATGCAAGGTAGCCTGCAAGGCTTCCACGATTGTCCGAGCGCACACGCCACGAAGGAACCCGGATGATGAATGTTGTGACCAGAACCATGCCGGACGGCGCCTCGCGCCACGATATCGCGGGCTTCCTGGCTGACATCGGCGATGTGCCGGTGATCACGGAGATGCAGAGCGTACGCCGTCGCAGCCGCGATTTCTTCTGGTATTCGCCAATCCTCAACGCCGAGCTTCACGGCAAGAGCGCCGACATCATCGCCTGCCCGCGCGACGAGGCCGACGTGATCCGCATCGCCGCCTCCTGCGCCAGGCGGCGCATCCCGCTCACGGTCAGGGCTGGTGCCACAGGCAATTACGGCCAGGCCGTGCCGCTGGAAGGCGGGGTGCTGCTGGACATCACCGGCCTCAACGCCATCGAGTGGCACAGGCCCGGCGTGGTGCGCGTCGGCGCCGGCGCCAAGATGGACGAGATGGATGCCGTGCTCAGGCCCAGTGGCTGGGAGTTGCGCATCCACCCCTCGACCAAGCGCATGGCCACCATCGGCGGCTTCGTGGCCGGCGGCTCCGGCGGCATCGGCTCGGTGACCTATGGTGGCCTGCGCGAACCTGGCAACATCATCGCGGCGCGGATCGTCACGGTTGAAGAAACGCCCCGCGTGATCGAGTTGCGCGCCGAGGCGGCCCAGTTCGTCAACCGCGCCTACGGCACGACCGGCATCATCACGGCGCTGGAAATGCCGACTGCGCCGGCCTGGCCCTGGATCGATTTCGTCGTCGCTTTCGATGATTTCGAGACCGCGATGCAGGTCGGGCAGGAGGTCGCGCTGGCTGACGGCGTGATCAAGAAGCTGGTGACGCCCATCGCCTGGCCGCTGCCATCCTATTTCCGTGAACTGCCGCACGCCTTCCCGGATGGCAAGCACGTGCTGGTCTGCATGATCGCCGAGGCTTCGACCGAAAGCTTCAGGATGATCCTTGGGCAGCGCGGAACCGTCACGCACGAGGCGCCCAACGAGGAAGCGCCCGGCAAGCTGCCGATCTACGAGTTCACCTGGAACCACACCACCTTGCAGGCGCTGAAGGTCGACCGCACCGTGACTTACCTGCAGTGCCTGTTTCCGCATGACCGGCTGATCGAAAGTGTATTGCAGATGCGGGACATGTTCCCCGGAGAGGTCATCCCCCATTGCGAGTTCATCCGCTTTGGCGGGCGCATGACCTGTTCGGCCCTGCCGCTGGTGATCTACAAAAACCCCGAGCGACTGAACGAGATCATCCGCCTGCACGAGGCCAACGGCGTCTTCATCGCCAACCCGCATGTCTACACGCTGGAGGACGGCTCCCGCCACAAGCGCGTCGATGCCGACCAACTCGGCTTCAAGCACGATGTCGACCCGCACGGCCTGCTCAACCCCGGCAAGATGCGGACGTTTCAGGCGAAGGCCTAGACGTCAACTCTGGAGCAATGGAACTGGGCGCGGCGGCAGCCTGCCGTCCTCGTCACGTATGGCGCGCACGACTTGTCACACGCAGGGCATCCTGCCAAACTCCATCTGACGTAGCTGGAGGCTGGTTCCATGTCGAAATTCGATCACCTTGCCATCACGGAATTGCGGGATCGCTGTCGCAGCATGGCCGGGCAGGCCGATCCGCGAGAGCTTGCCAAGATGCTGGACAAGCTGTTGGCGATCCTCGAGCCGCTGGCCCTGGCCGTCACGGTTCAGCGCGCCGATGCGGTGTCGATTTCGGTCGGCAGGGCCGCCATCCACATGAAGAAGGATGGGTCGGTCCTGATCGAAGGCGGCGACATCACGATCAAGGGCACCGGCAAGATCACGACGAAGGCCAGCGGCGAGATTGTCCTGAAAGGCTCCAAGATCCAGCAGAATTGACCACGGCGCAGCGATGCTGGCAGTCAGTCTGCAGGGGTGGCTTTCGCCGCAGGCAGGACGCACATGCGAGATCGTCTTGCTGCGCTCCCAATGATGGAGCCGACTTGCAGCGTTGCGAACCGCCCTTCTCACGACGTATAGCGCAAGCCTCGAACGGAGTTTCCGCACCATGCCCGCCCGCCACTGGGGTGATCTCACCACCCGCGATTTCGAGGGGCTGGACCCCGAGACCACGATTGCCGTTCTGCCCATTGCCGCCATCGAGCAGCACGGCCCGCACCTGCCGGTCTCGACCGACACCTCGATCGCGCAGGGCATGGTGGCGGAAACAATCCGCCAGTGCCCGGCGGAGATTGACGCGCTGTTCCTGCCGATCCAGGCCATCGGCAAATCAAACGAGCACATCCGCTCGCCCGGCACGGTGACGCTGACGGCCGAGACGGCGCTGAGGGCCTGGACCGAGATCGGCGAGGCGGTGCATCGCGCGGGCCTGAAAAAGCTTGTCTTCGTCAACTCCCATGGCGGCAATGTCGCGCTGATGGACATCGTGGCCCGCGAGTTGCGGGTGCGCTTCGGCATGCTGGCGGTGTCGAGTTCGTGGAGCCGGCTTGGCGTGCCGCCCGGCCTGTACACCGACAAGGAGCGCGCCGTCGGCATCCATGGCGGCGACATGGAGACCTCGCTGATGCTGCATTTCCGGCCAGAACTGGTGAAGATGGCGAACGCGAAGAACTTCGAGCCGAGCACGGTCGAAATCTCCGAGACCTTCGACATCCTGCGCCCCACCGGCATGACGGCCTTCGCCTGGATCGCGCAGGACATTCACAGCGACGGCACGGCGGGCGACGCCTCGATCGCCACAGCCGCCAAAGGCAAGACCACGGCCGAGCATCAGGCGGCGCTGTTCCTCAAGCTGCTGGCCGACGTGAAGCGGTTTTCGCTGGCCAGATTGGCATAAGCTCTTTTCCCACTCGGCCATTGATCGTCATGGCCGCCCTCGGGCGGTAATGGCATGCAGGTTAACCTCTCGCCCTGAAAAGTCCGCGCCGGTCGTTTCTGCTGCCCGCCTTTGCTGATACAAGGCGTCACCGGCGGACATGGACGTTTTTCAATGACAATCAGGCCTCTCATCATGTGTGGCGGCTCAGGCGCGCGGCTTTGGCCGCTGTCGCGCGAGTCGTTCCCGAAGCAGTTCGCCCCGCTGATCGGCAAGAACTCGACCTTTCAGGAAACCGTGCTGCGCATGGCCGACGCCAGCCTGTTCGGCAAGCCGCTTGTGGTCACCAACAAGCGCCACCGCTTCATGGTCGAGCGCCAGCTTGCCGAGATCGGCTGCGAGGCTGACCTGCTGCTGGAACCGATGGCGCGGGATTCAGGTCCTGCGATCGCGGCCGGCACGGCCTGGATCGCCCGGCAGAACCCGGATGAGCTGGTGATGGTGCTGGCTGCGGATCACCTCGTCCGCGACGTGCCGAAGTTCCGCCAGACGGCAGCGGCAGGCGCCTCCGCCGCCGAGGCCGGCTTCATCGTCACCTTCGGCATCGAGCCGACCATGCCGGCCACGGGCTATGGCTATCTCGAAGCGGGCGAAGCGATTGCCGGGAGCGCCGCCTCGCGTCTCAAGCGCTTCGTCGAGAAGCCAGACGCGGCGACCGCCCAGCGCTACGTGGCTGAGGGCTACTTGTGGAACTCGGGCAATTTTCTGTTCAAGGCGTCCACGCTGCTGGCCGAGTATGCCAGCTTCTCGCCAGACAGCATGGCCGCGGTCGAGGCAGCGCTGGCCAGATCCGTCACCGATCTTGGCGTGCCCGTCCTCGACGGCCCATCCTTCGAGCAGGCGCAGAAGAAGTCGATCGACTATCAGGTCATGGAAAAGACCGGCAAGGCGGCCGTCATCCCCGGCTCATTCGGCTGGTCGGACATCGGAACCTGGGATGCGCTCTGGGACATTTCCGACAAGGACGAGGCCGGCAATGTCAAGGTCGGCGAGGTCGAGACCGTCAACACCGGCAACAGCTATGTTTCCACGGATGGCCCGCTGGTCGGCGTCGTCGGCATGGACAATGTCGTGGTGGTCGCCACGCGCGATGCGGTGCTGGTCTGCGACAAGCGCCGCGCCGGAGACGTGAAGCACCTTGTCGACAATCTGCGCAAGAAGGGCGCGAAGCAGGCAAACGACCACGCGCGCATTTACCGGCCGTGGGGATGGTATCAGACGCTGGAACTCGAAGGCCGCTTCCAGGTCAAGCGCATCGTGGTCTATCCCGGCGGCCGGCTGTCCTTGCAGAAGCATTTCCACCGGGCCGAGCATTGGGTGGTCGTGCGCGGCGCGGCCCAAGTCACGGTGGGAGACAAGGTCGAGCTTCTGAACGAGAACCGCTCCATCTACATCCCGCTTGGCGAGGTCCACCGGCTGGAAAACCCCGGCAAGATCGACACTGAGATCATCGAGGTTCAGACTGGCAGCTACCTCGGCGAAGATGACATCGTGCGCCTTGAGGATGTCTACAACCGCAGTTGAGAACCTGTTTGCGGTTGGACATGGGCCATTGGCGCGCCTATGACATGAACAACGCCAGCATGGTTCCAATGACGAAAATCCAGACCGAGGACGGGCAACTGCTGGACGCCATGCGCGGGGTCATCGCCAAGGAAGCGGCGGCTCTCAACGCATTGGCGGCGGCAGTCAATGCCGACTGGCTCGCGGCGATCGCGCTGCTTGACGCGGCACGGCGCAGCGGCGGCCGCGTCGTTGTCAGCGGCGTCGGCAAGAGCGGGCACGTCGGCCGGAAAATTGCCGCCACGCTGGCCTCGACCGGCACTCCCGCGTTCTTCGTGCACGGCACCGAAGCCAGCCATGGCGACCTCGGCATGGTGCTGGCGGGCGACGCGGTGCTGATGCTCTCGGCCTCGGGTGCGACATGCGAGTTGATGGACCTCGCCCATTTCGCCCGCGCCAACGCGGTGCCGCTCATCGTGATCAGCCGCAAGGCCGACAGCCCGCTTGGCCGCCTGGCGACCTGCGTTGTCCGGCTGCCCGACGTGCCGGAGGCCTGCCCGAACGGACAGGCTCCGACCACGTCGTCAACCGCAACGCTGGCGGCGGGAGACGCGCTGGCGATCGGCCTGATGCAGCTTGCGGGCTTCGGGCCGGACGATTTTCGCCGCGTGCATCCGGGCGGAGCGCTTGGCCTGCGCGCGGCCGACGCAGACACCTGAACCGGTGATGGCGCAGCATGGCGCGCGGCCGATCCTGATGCGGCCGGACCTCGTGTCGGCGCCCGCGCGCAGGCTGCCGCGCATCATCGACATCTGGGGCGCGGGGCGGGCGGTGCGCGCCGTTCTGACGGTCGCCGCCCTGCAAGGTTCCGGGGCAAAGTTCCGCATCTGGTGCCGGCACCATTCGCGCGCCGAACTCCTGCGCATCCATCTGGCTGATCTGCCGCCGCTCGATGTCGCGATCGACGTCGCCGAGCGCCCGCCCGCCGATGGCGCGGGGCCGCTTGTGCTGGCGCTGGGCCTGCGCACCTCGCGCCGCTCGCGCCAGAAGAGCAAGGACGCCCTGTTCGAGGAGAACCTCGCCATCATCGAGCGGCTGCTGCCGGCTCTGACGGGCCGCACCGTCATCGTGGTGACCAATCCCTCGACGCGGCTGACCGCGCGGCTGGCCGGCCACGGCATCGACGCGCTCGGCATCGGCGTGATGAACGACCAGTTGCGTTTCGAGCGTGACGGGGCAGCTTCGATCCGGCTGGTGGGGGCGCACAACCCGTTCGAACTGGGTTTCGGCCAGCTTGGCGGCGGCGAGAACCTCGCCGGGCTCAGCTTCAGCCGCACAGCGTATCGCGACCTCGCAAACCGGCAGGATCGGCAGCGGCCGCTGCTTGATCCGGACGGGCTGCCGGCACGCTTCACGCCGGGCCTGCACGAAACGGCGTGGCGGCGCCTCGGCGCGTTGCATGGCGACCTCGATGCCGCCAAACGCTGGTATGCCCGACAGCGCCTGGCCTCGCGCTATCTCGAAAATGGCATCGCCTGCGGCCGCGCCACCCTGGCGCTGGCCGACTTTCTGACGGGCGAGCGCAGCCTGAGGCCTGATCTCACGGTTGAAGCGGTTATGCGCTTTGCCGACGGGCAGACCTGCGTCATCGGCTGGCCGTGGGACAGCCTGACAGGACAGCCACGCGCACTGGTTTTCGATGCGACGTCGCAGGAGGTCATCGCAGGGCTCGGCAGTCGCTACGCTGTGGCCTCAACCTCGGCAGCGCCGCCGCACCTCACCCTGCGCGCGCCCGGCATGCCGACCATCCGGTGCCAGGGCGAAGGGCTTGCGGCGCTGGTGGCGGACGTGGTTCCGTTGGCCGCGCTCGATCCGGGGAACGGCGAGGCGGCAAACTCCAGCGCCGACATCGACATCCGCCTGCTCGATGATCCGGACGCGCTGCCGGCACTTTTTCCCGGTCTTGACGTGCCCGTGCAGCAGGTGGCGCAGCACCGGGGCAAGAACGCCTTCGAGCACCGCGAACTGACCATCCAGCCGCTGCCCGGCAACCGGCGGCTGCTCAATTTCGCGGTCAGCGGGGCGCGGGCGCTGATCGATGACGACAGCCGCCAGATCACGCTGGCCGTGCCGCCCGGGCCTGCGCGTCGCGATGAATTCCGCAAGCTGCTGCGCGACCAGATCCTGACCCCGGCCTATGCCGCGTCCGGGGCGTGGGTGCTGCATGCCGGGCTGGTCAGTCATCAGGGCGCGGGCCTGCTGCTGCTGGGAGACTCAGGGGCCGGCAAAACCACAGGCGCGCTGCATCTTCTGGCCGGCGGCGCGCAGGGCAGCGGCTATGGCGCTTCGGAACGGGTGCTGGTGTTCCTCCGCGATGGCCGCCTGATGGCGCTCGGCGTGCCTGAATCACTGACCATCTTCCGAGGCTCGCTGCGCGGCCTGCCGAACTTTGCCGACCTGCTGCATGGTCATGACGCCGGAGCCGACTGGACACGGGCCCACAAGTTGCGCCTGTCTCGCGATGACGTGGTGGCGCGGCTTGGCAGCTTCCAGATCGCGCAGCCGATTCCCGTCAGCCATGTCGCGCTGGTGCGCTACCGTGCGGATGCCTTGCCGGGGGAACCGGAGCCGCTGTCCGCCGAGGCACGCCATGCCGCCCTCAAGGCCAATGACCTGACCACCGCGGATGACGTGCGCGCCGCGTGGCTCGAATGGCACCAGCCGCGGCGCGACCCTGCGGTCGTCGTGGCCATCGCCGATCCGGCGCTGCCGTTCAGCGCCGTCGACTGGTCGGGACCGACGGCGCTTGCAACGGCGCTGGCAGGCTTCACCACGATGCGGAACTGACGGACGGTTGCCATCATGGCCTGTGGCCGACGGCATCGCCCATCACCGCCGGCAACTCGAAGCCATGCGCCAACCTGTCGGCATCCTCGATGATGAACTCGCCTCGCCCCATCCAGTGGGCATTGCCGCTGACGTCCACGGTCACGGCCGCATGCGGTCCAAGCTTCATCGTTCCGGCCACCGCACCTGTGAAAACGCCCCCGGTGATGGAGTGGAAGCGGCGCGTCTCGCCGATCCTGACCAGGCCCTTGGCATGGTCGAGCGCCATCCGCGCCGTGACGCCCGAGCCGGTTGGGGAACGGTCGATCTGCCTCTCGGCGAAGATGCAGAGATTGGCGCTGTCATGCGGCGCTGCGGCCCCGTCGGTCAGGATCGTGCCATAAAGAAAGCCGAGTTCGGGATCATCCGGATGATTGATCGGCAGGGTTGCGCGGATGGCGTCGGTCAGGGCCGCCGCTGCATCAACGAGCTTCGGCACCGGCGTGGCACCATAGTCCAGCCCCATCGCCGAAGCGGGTGTAATGGCGTAGAACGCTCCGCCATAGGCGATGTCGCACTTTACCTCGCCGAAACCTGCCACCTCGATGCGCAACCCTTGCGCAAACACGAAGCTTGGCACGCTTTCGAACACGGCGTGGCTGACCACGCCCTTGCTGACAGCCGCGCGGACCTTGATCAATCCGCAAGGCGCTTCGAAAGCGAAGCGCGTTTCCGGTTCCGTGGCAGGCACGCGGGCGCTCTCCACGGCCCATTTTGCCAGCGCGATGGTGGCGTGGCCGCACATGGTCGAATAGCCCTCGTGATGGGTGAAGATCGCCCCGAAGGCCGCGCCGGGAAGCGATGATGCGACAGGAATGACACCGTACATGCCGGCGTGACCGCGCGGTTCCCACATCATGGCGCGGCGCAGATGGTCATGGAAGGTGAGCGCTTCGCGGCGCTTGTCGAGGATGGTCGCGCCGGTCAGCAGCGGATAGCCGCCGGTCACGACCCGCACCGGCTCACCCGCCGCATGCAAGTCGTCATAGGTCATTGTGGCCATGGATAACCCCGCAGCTTTCACCTCGGGCTCTTCTCACGCGCACCCGGCCATGTCCACTTGCCGAGACCGCCTGACGTGGCATCGCGCCGGATATCAGTGCACGATGGCATGCGCGTGGCTTTGCAGGACATAGCCAAGCATGCGCTCGGGTTCGCTGGCATTGACGCGGTCATACTGGCCCAGCAACTCTCTCAGCCCATAATCGCCGATCTGCGCCTTCAGCTTGACCGAGAGCATCGCCTCGACATAGCCCCGCGCAAAGTCGGCGGCCTTCAGGACGATCATCAGACCATCGGCGCTGCGCGCATGGATCGCCCGCAGGACGGTGGCTTCGCGAATGCCGGAGCGGGAGGCGAGGGCGAGAGCCACTTCGTCGAAGGCATCCATGCCGTACAACGCCACGATCTGCTGGTCGGTGATTTCGGCATCGGCTTCCTGCGGCAGGGAGTGAACCACCTTCATGGCCTCGCCGACGGCTTCGCTGATGTCACGGGCGCGCGCCTCCGGCTCGGCGTAGACAAGCGTGTTGACCACGACGGCGCGGGCAGCCGAGAGAAGCTGCGTGACAGCCGTCGCGGGCAGTTCGAGGCGGACCGCAAGAGCCTGCGCCACGACCTCGTTGCCGACGGCGACATCAGCCAGCGTTGCCGCGCCTTCCGTGGAGAGGTGGGCTGTTTCGTTGCCGACGAGCGCCACCAGCACCGATTGTTCGCGCCGGTCGACAAGCACGTCCGTCACCGCCGTGTTGATGTCGGGGCGCTGGGCAATGGCGGCACGGTGCGCCTCGCTCCTGTTGCGGGCCACATCGACAAGATCGCCCGCATCCAGCACCGGCGAATGCTGCAGCACCGGACTGGCCACGATCGCATAGGGGTCATTGGCGAGATCGCGGATGATTTCGCGCGGGGCGCGCTTCATCGGCCCGAGCTTTTCGGACAGGGCGAGCCTGGCCTGCAACTCGATGCCCTTCACGAGAACGCGGAAGACATTGTCATACAGTTCGATGTGCCTGTCGCTGAGGCGAGGTTCCAGTTCGAGATACTGGTTCGTCAATGCCGACAGGATGGCGTCCCGGCGCGGCGATTCCTCACCGGCGGCGACGTCCTCAAGCCCAGAAAGCGAAAAACCCATTGTCATGGCTGCACCCTTGCATGTCACCATGCCAACATGCGGGCGATTGTTTACGGCCACGTTCATTCAAAAGTTAGAATTGTCGGCAATTCGCGGAAAGAGTTTGTCAAGGACGCGCCGCCAGCCGTCCCACCAGAAAGCGGCGCGTGCTCTCAGCGCGGGATCGGACGCGGCTTGCCGTCATCATCCACCGCCACGAAGGTGAAGGTCGCGTCGGTGACCTTCTCCATCACGTTCGTGCGGAAGCGCTGGGCCCAGGCCTCGATGTTGATCTTCATCGAGGTGCGGCCGATCTCCCCGATCGAGGTATGGACGCAGAGCACGTCGCCCACCTTCATCGGGCGGATGAAGGTCATCGTGTCGACCTTGACGGTGACCACGCGGCCCTGCGCGCGCTCCACGCCCGCGATGCCTCCGGCCTGGTCCATGCGCGCCATGACCCAGCCGCCGAAGATGTCGCCATTGGCATTGGTGTCGGCGGGCATGGCGCTGATCTTGATCGTCAGCGCGCCGGTCGGAACGGCTTGGTTCGGCATGGTCCGGACTTTCCTGAAAGGGTGGCCGCGTCAGGCGTGGACGCCCAACTCCCTGCGCACGATGGCGGCGCCCGCGCTCAAGGCCGCAAGCTTGCCATAGGCCACTGCGCCAGACATAGGGGCCATGCCGCAATTGGTGCAGGGGAAAAGCTTGTCCGCATCGACGAACTTCAACGCGGCCCGGATGGTCGCGGCCACCTCCTCCGGCGTCTCGACATGGTCGGACGCCACGTCGATGGCGCCTGCCAGCACGTCCTTGCCCTTGAGCAGCCCGATCAGCTCCATCGGCACGCGGCTGTTGCGGCACTCGAGCGAGACCTGGTCGATGCTGCTGCGCGCCAGCACGGGGAACGTGTCCTCGTAGTGCCGCCAGCTTTCGCCAAGCGTGTTCTTCCAGTCGATGTTGGCCTTGATGCCGTAGCCATAGCAGATATGGACGGCGGTGGTGCATTTGAGCCCCTCGGCAGCGCGCTCCAGCGTGGCGATGCCCCAGTCCGCAACCTCGGCCATGTAGACATTGTAGGCCGGCTCGTCGAACTGCACGACGTCGACGCCGATGGCTTCCAGCTCGCGCGCCTCCTCGTTCAGCGCCTCGGCAAAGGCCATGGCGAGATCGGCGCGGCGGCCGTAGTGCTCGTCGGCGATGGTGTCGACGATGGTCATGGGGCCGGGCAGCGTGAACTTGAGCTTCCTGCCGGTGTGGGCGCGGGCTGCCCGCGCCTCGGCGCCATGCACCGAACCCATGCGCCGGATCGGGCCGACCACGGTCGGCACTTCGGCCATGTAGCGGTTGTTGCGGATGCCCATCATCGTCTTCTTGCCGAAGTCGATGCCGGACAGGTTGGCGAGGAAACCGTGCACGAAATGCACCCGCGCCTGCTCGCCATCGCCGACGATGTCGAGGCCCGCGTCCTCCTGCAGCTTGATCGCCAGAACAGTGGCGTCGAGCTTGCCCTGCGCAAGCGCTTCGCCCTCGAGTTTCCACGGGGCCCAGAGCTTCTCGGGCTCGGCCAGCCAGAGCGGTTTCGGCAATGATCCGGCGAGTGTGGTCTGCAACATGGCAATGCTTTCAAATGGCGAGATGGGCCATGTGGGCCGCACGGACGCGTCCGTCAAGCCGCCGGCCTCGTCCTCAGCCGCGGGGCGGCATGAAGCCAGCCGATCAGCGCGATGTTGAGGAGGTTCCAGGCAAGCCCGTTGAGGAACGCCATCCGGTATGAGCCGGACAGATCGAAGATGTAGCCGGAGGCCAGCCCGCCCGCCGCCATGCCCAGGATGGTGGCCGTGATGACGAAGCCGACGCGCGCGCCGGCCTCGCGCGGCGGCATGTATTGCCGTGCGATCATGGCATACATCGGCACGATGCCGCCCTGGAACAGGCCGAAGATCGCGGAAATGATATAGAGCGACGTCAACCCGTCGAACCACAGGAACAGGAACAGCGCCGCCGCCTGCATCGACGAGCCGATGAGCAGCACCGCCACCCCGCCGATGCGGTCGGCGAGGAAGCCTGAGCCGATGCGGCTGATGATGCCGAGGCCGAGCATCAGCGCCAGCATCTCCGCGCCGCGCGCCGCGCCATAGCCGAGATCGGCGCAATAGGCGACGATGTGCACCTGCGGCATCGCCATCGCCATGCAGCAGCCGAAGCCCGCCACGCAGAGCAGCGTCATCAGCGCGTTCGGCGAGAGCCCGAGGCCCGCGCGCGCCGCCTCGCTGGCCGCCTCCGCCTTCGCATGGTTCGCGCTTGGCGCGCGGCGGCGGAACAGCAGCGTCATCGGCAGCATGGCGCCCGCCAGGATGATGCCGATAGCCAGATGCGACCAGCGCCAGCCATGGCTTTCGATCATGGCCTGCAGCAGCGGCGACCAGAGCGCGCCAGCAAGATAGTTGCCGGTGGCGGCAATGCCGACGCTGAGCCCGCGCCAGCGCACGAACCAGTGCGAGATGTCGGCGATCAGCGGCGCAAAGCCGATGGAGGCGCCGATCCCGATCAGCAGATGCGCAGCGCCGAACTGCCAGATCGAGCCGGAGAGCCCCGCCAGCACATAGCCCCCGCTCTGGCAAAGGGCGGCGATGACCATGGCCGGCACGATGCCGAACCGGTCGGTCAGCCGGCCCATGCCGATGGCCGCGCCGGCGAAGCCGATCATCATCAGCGTGTAAGGCGCGCTCGCCGCCCCGCGCACCACGCCGAACTCCGCCTGCACGGCCGGCAACGCCACCACGACCGACCACGAGCCGATGCAGGCCAAGGTGGCGAACAGAAGCGACCAGCCAAGCCGCTGCCAGGCATGGCGGCTGTCCGGGGCGTAGGTGGATTCGGGGCTGCTCATGGGGTGAGCATAGGGGCTGGAAAGGCCCGCCCACAAGCGCACCCCGCGCGCGGGCGAACGGCGCAAGACGCGGGGAGGGCCACCACACCGTCATGGTCGGGCTTGACCCGACCATGACGGTGTGGGTGACAGATCTGAATTTTCAGCGCGCCTTCACGGCGGTGTCGGGAAAATCGCTGAACAGGCCGTCGATGCCAAGGGCGAAGTAGGCTTTCATCTCGGCGACGGGGTCGCCCTTGAAGGTGGAGGCGACGCGGCGGGGTTCGTTGCGGAAGGTCCATGTGTGGACGAAAAGGCCCGCCGCGTGCGCATCCTGCACGAGGCTGGTGGGCGGCAGCATGATGCGGTCCTGCTCGTCGATCTTGCCATCGGCATTGAGGTCCTTCGGCTTGCCGTCTGCGCCGATCTCCTGACGGCCCGCCATGATGTAGGGCTTCCACGGGCCGACGCCGTCGGCATAGGTCTTGATCTCGGCGAGGCCCTGCCTGGTGACGAGGTCCTTGAAGGTGCGCTTGTCGCCGGTGATGACGAAATCATAGGGCTTGTCATAGGGCGCGGCCAGCACGATGCCGCCATCCTTGTCGACATCGTCGGCATCGACCAGTTGCACGAGACGCACGTTGGTGAGCCTGCGCAAAGCCTTCAGGTTGGCGACCTCGAAGCTCTGGATGATGACCGGCGCATCCTTCGTGGTCCAGCCGACAGCATTGAGCGACCCGACGAGGCTCGGCTCCAGCGGCAGGCCCACGGCGGCGTGCCAGGCGGAATGCTTTGTTTCGGGATAGATGCCGATGGTGCGGCCTGTGCGGGCGCTCTCGGCCCTTGCGAGCGCGATGACTTCCTGCAGCGTCGGGATCAGGAACTTGCCGTTGTGCGACTGGTCGCGCTCGGCCGCAGCCTGCCTGGCCCTGAGCTGGCGAATTTCGGTGATGGTGAAATCGGCGGCGAACCAGTCGGTCGTGTCGATGCCGTCCACCTTCATGGTGCGCTTGCGGGAGGCGAACTCGGGAAGGTCGCCGACATTGGTGGTGCCGCCCAGCATCGGCTCGTGGCGCGCGATCAGGTAGCCGTCCTTGGTCATGACCAGATCGGGCTCGATGAAATCGGCGCCCTGCTCGATGGCGAGCTTGTAGGCCTCCAGCGTGTGCTCGGGCAGATAGCCGCTGGCGCCGCGATGGCCGATCACCAGCGGCGGCTTGCCGTCGAGCGTCTTGTGCTGGGCCTGTGCCTCGGCGGGGGCAGCGCCGGCCAAGGCGGCGGCTGCAAATGCGGCTGCGCAGATGTTGCGAAATGCGGTCATGATCGACACCCCTGAATGCGATTGCGATTGTAGATCCGGGCCGTTCGGGCCGAAAACCGTCGCCACTCTTCGGGTCTGATTGTGAAGCCGGCGTCACGGCTGGGCGACATTACGATGACGCCGGGAAATTCGCCGCTCCCTCAGCCGAACATCCGTTCCCCGCTCTGGTCGATGATCTGGCGGGCTTTCATGAAGGTCATCTGGATCGCGTCGTCCTTTGCCGGAAATCGATCGGCACGGATGAAGCGATGCGATTTCATCTCGCCGCCGACATCCTTCTCGATCACGCCGCACATCTGCCATTGGCCCTGTTCCTGATAGGGCGTGGCGTGGATTGTGAAGCCGTCATGCTCGCTTGTCGGGACAGGCTCGGCCGGCCTGGGAGCGCCACCGCCGAAGAGTTTCTTGAGAAAAGACATGGGCGGCTCCGGGTCAGCGTTCGGTGAAGGCCAGCCTGGCCGCCAGCGCTCCGAAGGCGGCCGCGAAGGAGCGGCGCAGCCACGCCATGACAGCGGGCCGGCTGACGACATGCTCGCGCATCGCCGCCGCGAACAGGCCGTAGAGCGCGAAGACAACGAATGTCATCACCATGAACACGGCGCTGAGACCGAGCATCTCCAGCAGCGGGCTCGCCGCCGCCTTGTCGGTGAACTGGGGCAGGAAGGCCACGAAGAAGATCGAAAGCTTGGGATTGAGCAGATTGAGCGCGATCCCGTCCACCATCACCCGGGCGGCGGAACGCGGGGTGCCGTCGCCCTCGATCCGCATGGCGCCTTTCTCGCGCAGCGTCTGCCAGGCCATCCAGAGAAGGTAGGCCACGCCGGCATACTTGACCGTGTCGTAAAGCAGCGCCGACGCGTGCAGCAGCGCGGCCAGGCCCATCATCGCCGCGAGCAGATGCGGCACGATGCCGAGGGTGCAGGCCAGCGCCGCGAGGACGCTCGCACGCCCGCCGCGCCCCAGCCCTGTGGCGATGGTGTAGACCGCGCCCGTGCCCGGCGAGGCAACGACGATGAAGGTGGTGATCCAGAATTCCAGCGACATGGCATGCTCCGCGTTCGAACGGACCATTCCAGAAGGCATGCCTCCTGTCGAGACGGGATATGCCCGCCTCGCCAAGAAGCGCCTGCGCCTCAGTTGTCCAGAAAGCTCCGGAGCTTCCTTGACCGGCTCGGGTGCTTCAGCTTCCTGAGCGCCTTCGCCTCTATCTGGCGGATGCGTTCGCGGGTGACGCTGAACTGCTGGCCGACCTCTTCGAGCGTGTGGTCGGTGTTCATGCCGATGCCGAAGCGCATGCGCAGCACGCGTTCCTCGCGCGGCGTCAGCGACGCGAGCACACGTGTCGTGGTCTCGCGCAGGTTGCTCTGGATCGCGGCATCGATCGGCATCAGCACGTTCGGATCGGGAATGAAATCGCCGAGGTGCGAGTCTTCCTCGTCACCGATGGGCGTTTCGAGGCTGATCGGCTCCTTGGCGATCTTGAGCACCTTGCGCACCTTTTCCAGCGGCATGGCGAGTTTCTCGGCCAGTTCCTCCGGCGTCGGCTCGCGGCCGATCTCGTGCAGCATCTGGCGCGAGGTGCGCACGATCTTGTTGATCGTCTCGATCATGTGCACGGGGATGCGGATGGTGCGGGCCTGATCGGCGATCGAGCGGGTGATCGCCTGGCGGATCCACCACGTCGCATAGGTCGAGAACTTGTAGCCCCGGCGGTACTCGAACTTGTCGACCGCCTTCATCAGGCCGATGTTGCCTTCCTGGATCAGGTCAAGGAACTGCAGGCCGCGATTGGTGTATTTCTTGGCGATGGAGATCACGAGGCGCAGGTTGGCCTCGATCATCTCCTTCTTGGCCTGCCGGGCTTCGCGCTCGCCCTTCTGCACCATGTTGACGATCTTGCGGAACTCGACGATCTCGAGCCCGGTCTCGGAGGCGAGGTTGTGGATATCCTCGCGCATGTCCTTGATGCGGTCCTTCTCGGACGCGACGAAATCCTTCCAGCCGCGCGAACCGAGCTTGGAGACGCGCAGGAGCCACTTCGGATCAAGCTCGCCGCCCTGGTGGTTCTTGAGGAAGTCCTCGCGGGAGACGCCGTAGGATTCGGCCAGCCGCAGCAGCCGGGTTTCCTGGCTGATCAGGCGCTTGTTGATGTCGTAAAGCTGCTCGACCAGCGCCTCGATGCGGTTCTGGTTGAGCGACAGCGACTTCACCGCCGTGACGATGTCGATCTTGAGCTCGCGGTACTTGCGCTCCTGGGCCGGCGTCAGCTTGGTGTTGGCCAGGCGGTGCTCGATGTCCTGGTCCTGGAGGCGGCGCAGCTTCTTGTAGTTGTCGGCAATCGCGTCGAAGGTCTCGAGCACCTTGGGCTTGAGTTCCGCTTCCATGGCCGACAGCGAGACGTTGTTTTCAAGGTCGTCGTCGTCCAAGTCCGGCGGCGGCACCATGACGATGTCGCCATCTTCGTTGACCGTGCGGGTCGCCTGCGGTTCCGGCTCGTCGAAGGCATCGGGGGCGCCTTCGACCTTGGGCGCGCCCTTGCCGTCCGGGCCGGCGTAAGTCGCTTCCAGATCGATGATCTCGCGGAGGAGAACCTTGCCTTCGTTCAGTTCGTCGCGCCAGATGATGATGGCCTGGAAGGTCAGCGGGCTTTCGCACAACCCGGCAATCATCGCCTCGCGGCCAGCCTCGATGCGCTTGGCGATGGCGATTTCACCCTCTCGGGAGAGCAGTTCGACGGAACCCATCTCGCGCAGGTACATGCGCACGGGATCGTCGGTGCGCTCGGAGGCAGACAGGTTCTGCTCCATCTTGACCGGCATCGCGGTGCGGACGGGTTCGGGGCTTTCGCCCTCGACCTCTTCCTCGGCATCCGCATCGGCGCCGGCAGGGGTCTCTGCAGCGGCGTCGTCATTGTCGTCCGACTCGACGACATTGATGCCCATCTCGGACAACTGGGCGTAGACATCCTCTATCTGATCGGAGGTGAATTCCTCAGACGGCAGGACGTCGTTCAATTCCTCATAGGTGACGAAGCCGCGCTTCTTGGCGGCCTTGATCATGCGCTTGACCGCCTGATCATTGAGGTCGAGCAAGGGGCCGTCGGATTGCGGCTTCTTCTTTTCGAGGGCTTCTTCGCCCTCTTCCTGCGCTAGCTTGGCCATCAATTCGCTCTCTCATCCGGCGTCTTGACTTCGAGGCATGGCCCCTACGTCAAAAAAGGGCTGCCACGACCTGCTTGAGGCCATGCACATCCCGTCTGATTCCCTCATTCGATCAGATGGCCCCGCAGCCCCTTTCGGAACCGTTACCATCCGCCGCGCCGGGCCACATCGGCCGAACGCGGTTTGCATCATTGTCCGGCGCTACCGCAGGCCCCAAAGCCCGTGCCCGGCGATGGCCGTCCGCTATTCCGGCGAAGCTTCCGTGCCCTCGAGCGAAGACAGACGGGACTTCACATCAAGCAGCCAGGCAAGGCTCTCCTCGCTTGCATCCTCGGAGAAGGCGCGCTCGGCCGCCTTGAGTTCGGTATGTAGCGTGCGTGCCCGCCGATGCAAGACAAGAGCCTGTCGAATCGTGTCAGAAACCGCATGTGCGTCTGCATCCGGCGCAAGACGGCTGCGATCCGCGCTGCTGACGAGCCGTTCGAGGCGGCCAAACGCCTCGCGCACGCTGGGTGATTCGGTCATCGCGGCGATTCCTCCGGCGCTGGCGTCGCCGTCCACCACCACCTGCAGCAGCGCCTGGCAGACCCTGAGCGCGGCATGGCCCTGCCAGTCGACCTCGGCCAGTTCGTCGGCCATCGAGCCAAGCAGATCGGGATGGCGGGCGAGACCGACGAGAATGGTCGCCTCGCGCGTGTTCTCGCCAATGCCGGGCGTGGCGAAAATCGGAGAGCGCGCCAGAGCGGGGCTGGCCCGCAGCGGCTGGCCTGCTCCGCCCACCACGCCAAAACGCGGACGCCCATGATTGCCATCGCTGCGGCCGCCGCGCGGTTCGTAGCGGCGGCGCTGCTGCTGGTTCGGAAACATGGCGCTGAGCCGGTTGTCCATCTCGGCGCGGTAGTGGCGGCGCGTGGCCTCGTCCTTCAGCGTGCCGAGCACGGTTCCGAGGCGGCGCTCGAAAGCGGCGCGGCGCTCGGGCGTATCGAGGGGCGCGGCCTCGACCTCACGCGACCAGATCAGGTCGACCAGCGGGCGGGCAGCCGCGATGACGCCCGCGACCGCCTCGGGGCCGCCGGAACGCAGCAGGTCATCAGGGTCCTGGCCCTCGGGCAACAGGGCGAATTTCAGCGATTTACCCGGCTCCATCACCGGCAGCGCCACGTCGATGGCGCGAAACGCGGCCTTGCGGCCGGCCTTGTCGCCGTCGAAACACAGCGTCGGCTCATCGGACATGCGCCAGAGCAGCGTCAACTGGTCTTCCGTCAACGCCGTGCCGAGCGGCGCGACGGCGTTGGCGAAGCCAGCGAGCGTCATGGCGATGACGTCGACATAGCCCTCGACAGCGATGACCTGGCCGGTATCGTGGGCGGCCTTTCGGGCATTGTGGTGGTTGTAAAGCAGCCTGCCCTTGTGAAACAGGCCCGTTTCGGCGGTGTTGAGATACTTGGCGGGCGCGTCGGCGCTCATGGCGCGGCCGCCGAACGCGATCACGCGGCCCTTCACGTCGGAAATGGGAAACATCACGCGGTCACGGAAGCGGTCATAGGGCACGGCGATCTCGTCGCCATGGATCAGCAGTCCCGCCTCGATCATCAGATCGGCGCTGACGCCCTGGCCGGCGAGGTGATCGCGCAGGGCGAAGCGCTCCGGCGAGGCATAACCCAGCCTGAAACGCCGCTGCGGCTCGCCCGCCAGCGCCCTGCCCTCCAGATAGCGCCGCGCCTCCGCGCCGCGCGGCCCGCGCAATTCCGCCTCGAAGAATTTCGCGGCAAGTTCGATGACCTCGTAGAGCCCCTTGCGGACCTCTTCCTGCCTGACGGCGTCCTCGGTGATCTTCGGCAGCGTGACGCCCGCCTCCGCCGCCAGCCGCTCGACGGCCTCTGGGAAGGACACGCCCTCGGTTTCCATGAGGAACTTGAAGATGTCGCCGTTGCGGCCCGACGAGAAATCGAACCACGCCTGCTTCACGTCGTTGACGAAGAACGACGGTGTCTTTTCCTTGCCAAAAGGCGAAAGCCCCTTCCACTCGCGGCCCGACTTGGTCAACCGGACGCGCCGCCCGACCACCGTGGAGGCCGGCAGACGCGCCTTGATGTCGTCAAGGACGGAGGGCGGGAACTTCATGGCCGGGTGTATAGCGCGATTGGCGCGAGGCGTCATGGGTGGGGCAATGGAGGGGCTGTGGACAGCTTTCACGCCATCTGCCGCCTGACCCAACGGCGGAAAAACGCGTCGACGGCACTCTGGCCTGCCATGTCCGCCGATGCAGGCCCGACTGCGACAGGCAACGGCTTCTGCATCTCCTGAAGCGTAAAGTGGAGCAACTCTTGCGGAACCGGCCCTTGCCCCATCTCGCGCGATGCAGCTTTCAGGGCCAACAGTTCCCCGATCTGCGCGCGCAACGCAGCGGGCATATCCGTTTCGTCGCACAGGGTCGGGAAATGCATCGGAGCGACTGCGCGGCCCGGACGCGCCTCGAGCCAGAGGCAGGCCACCAGAGGCCGCAGGACATAGAACAATTTCTTGAGCTTCGCCTGCCCGCCTTCGCCGTAAAGCAACGCGCGCTGCCCGAGAGCCAGATGCCTATAGTGCGACATCACTGCAGCGCGGTCGACGACCTGATCTGCCAAGGCCAGCATCTCGCGCCGGAACACCTCGTCCATCATGTAGCTGATGGGTGAGGTCAGCCACTCGACCACCACCGCACTGCCCTTCATGAGCAATTTCAGCGCCTTGGCCAGATCCCAGCCGTTCACGTCCAGCACGGGCGTCATTGGCAGTTCGATCACGTCGCGAACTGGAAACAGCGAGAGATACTGGTCATGCCTGCGGATGTAGATGAAACGGCAATCATAGTCGCTGTCGGGCGAGGGAAAGCCCCAAGCCCGGCTGCCGCTCTCGATGGCCAGCGGAATGAAGATGCTTTCCGCGCGCGTCAGCCCATCGAGATGGCTGATGATCTCATTGACGATTTGAGGGTTCATGCGACATCACACGTGCAATTGCCCTGAGGGTCAATCGCTCACCCGCTCAAACCCGCCTTCACCAGTCCGCTCGCCTTGGCGAAATCCATCTGGCCGGCATATTTGCCCTTGAGCACCGCGACGACCTTGCCCATGTCCTTCATCGACGTGGCTCCTGCCTCGGTGATGGCGGCGGCGATCGCGGCCTTGACCTCATCGTCAGAAAGCTGGCTCGGAAGGAAAGATGAAATCACGGCAATTTCGCCGTTCTCGGTCTCTGCCAGTTCGGGGCGGGCGTTTGCGGCATAGATCGCAGCCGATTCCTGGCGCTGCTTGATCATCTTCTGCATGACGGCGAGGATTTCGTCATCGCTGGCCTGGCCGCGGCCTGCCCCGCGCGATTCGATGTCCTTGTCCTTCACGGCAGCCTGGATCAGGCGCACGGCGGAGACCTTGGCCTTGTCGCCGCCCTTCATGGCCGCCTTCAGTTCATCGACAAGGCGCTCGCGCAAGGTCAGGGGTGTGGACATCTGGTTGGTCTTTCGTGAGAGGCACCGACCGCGTGAACGGACGGGCGTTGACGGACGTTGACGGACCTGCACAGGCAATTTAAGGCTCCCGCTCCAGAGGTTGGGGCGGGCAGGTCGCCTTGAATGAATTCAAATCCGGCGAAGCTTTTCAACCTTGCCGGTCTGGACACAGGCATAGCATGACAAGCGCCCAAGAGAACCCCGCGATCAGCGGCTGGACCGAACCGCGCGTAACTGCGCTGCTGGTGCTGGCCGATGGCACGGTGCTGGACGGATTCGGCGTCGGCGCGACGGGGACAGCCCGCGGCGAGGTGTGTTTCAACACGGCCATGACCGGCTATCAGGAAATCCTGACCGACCCGTCCTACAATGGCCAGATTCTCACTTTCACCTTCCCGCACATCGGCAATGTCGGCACCAACGAGGACGATACCGAGACGGTGAACGCCGCCGCCTCCACCGGCGCTTGCGGCGTGGTGATCCATGCCGCCATCACCAACCCGTCGAACTGGCGTCATACCCGCCATCTCGATGCCTGGCTGAAGGCCAGGGGCATCGTCGGCATCGCAGGCGTCGACACCCGCGCCCTGACGGCGCTGATCCGCGACAACGGCATGCCGAACGCGATCGTGGCGCACGCGCCGGACGGCGTCTTCGACATTCCCGCGCTGAAGGCCGAGGCCGCCGCGCTGCCGTCGATGGATGGGCTTGATCTGGTGCCGAACGTCACCGGCACCCAGCGTTACGAGTGGAGCCAGACGCCCTGGGTGTGGCCCACTGGCCATGGCGAGCGCGGGAGCGCCAGGCGCCGCGTCGTCGCCATCGACTACGGCGTCAAGCGCAACATTCTCAGGCTCATGGCCCGGGCCGGTTGCGAGGTCATCGTCGTGCCGCCGACTGCGAGCGCTGCCGAGATCATGGCGCTGAAGCCTGACGGGGTCTTTCTCTCGAACGGCCCCGGTGATCCGGCAGCCACCGGCATCTATGCCGTGCCGGTGATCAAGGGCCTGCTCGCCTCCGGCATCCCGGTGTTCGGCATCTGCCTCGGCCACCAGATGCTGGGTCTCGCCATCGGCGCGCGCACCATGAAGATGAAGCAGGGCCACCACGGGGCAAACCACCCGGTCAAGGAGCATGCCACCGCCAAGGTCGAAATCGTCTCGATGAACCATGGCTTTGCGGTCGACCCGGCGACCCTGCCCGTCAATGCGCGCGAAACCCATGTCTCGCTGTTCGACGGTTCGAATTGCGGCATCGCCCTGACGGATCGTCCGGCCTTCTCGGTGCAGCATCACCCCGAAGCCTCGCCCGGCCCGCAGGACAGCCACTACCTGTTCGACCGTTTCGTGGCGATGATCGACGAGCACAAGGCCAGGAAGGCTGCCTGACCCAAGATGAGCTGGCGCGATTTCTGGAACGGCGAGCACAGCATCTACGTGTCCGAGCGCCACAAGCTCCTGCATGCGCGCATCATCGCGCGCGGCATGGTGGCGCTCATTCCAGGTCCGGACGCCGTCGTGCTGGATCACGGCTGCGGCGAGGCGTTGCACGGCGATGCCGTGGCCGCCGCTTGCGGCAAGCTCTACCTGTGCGAATCGGCCCCGGCGCTGCGCGCTGTGCTCACAGCCCGCTTCATCAACCGCAGCCACGTCAGCGTCATCGCCCCCGAGACGCTGGACATCGGCATTCCCGATGGCAGCCTCGACCTCGTGACGCTGATTTCGGTGGCGCAGTATCTGTCGCGCGACGAGTTGAACGACGCGCTGCACCTCTGGCTCGCCAAGCTGAAACCTGGCGGCAGGCTGGTGATCGGCGATGTGATCCCGCCCGATGTCGGCATGGTGACGGACACCGGGGCGCTGCTGTCGTTCGCCTTCAACGGCGGCTTCCTGTTCGCGGCCGTGGCCGGGCTCATCCGGACCGCGTTCTCGGATTACCGAAAGCTGCGCGAGAAGCTGGGCCTGACGATGTACCAACCCGCCGAGATTGAGCAGTCGATCGGCAGGGCCGGCTACGTCGATGTCCACAGCATCGACAACATCGGCCACAACCCGGCACGGATGACATTCGTGGCGGTGAAGCCGGGCGCTTGAAGCATTGCGCCTTGCGACTGCATCCATCCAGATGCGGCGGACAAAACAAGGTTTCGTTGCCGCAATCTTCATCCTGAGCCCCGTCGAAGGACGACCTCCAGTTGGCGCGACCCTGGAGCTCCTCCTTCGTCTGGGCTCGGGACGAGGATTGGGGTGCCACGGTTTTGCCGTTCACCTGCATCAGCGCTTTTCGGCGAAGCTCCAGAACTTGTGCCCGGTGAAGCTGATCGCCATCACCAGCAGCGTCGTGACGACCTGCATCGGCAGGTAGGGCAAGCCCAGCCAATCGACGAACACGGTCATCAGCGCCCAGGTGGCGGCGAACCCGAGGCCGGCAATCGCCAGGAAGCGCCAGCCCGCCTCGGCATGCGTGCGCTCTGTCGAAAAGGTGAAACGGCGGTTCAACGTGTATGACACGACCGCGCCGACCAGATATCCGGCCAGCGTCGCCGGCACGGCCCTGACGCCGCCAAGCTCGACCAGTCCGACCAGCACCCCGTAGTGCGCGGCCGCCGTGACGATGCCGATCCAACCAAAGGAGATGATCTGCGAGGCGCGAAACATGCGCGCCTATAGCATGGCGTGGCGTGGCAGGCAGCGTTTTCGAAGATCGGGCTTCGGCGACGCGCACAAGCCGCGAGCCCGGCATGTGCGCGGCAAGTGCGCCGATTGTGGCATGGTTAACCTTCCATAGACGGAGCTGTGGGAAGTTATGGCGGCTGATCCGGCGTCATGCCGGCAGGAGAGTGGGCGTATGCGTTGTCTCCGTCGTGTTGAAGTCCGGCCGCTGGCGGCAGTCTTGCTGGCCATGCTGATGCCCGCTCCCGCCGCCGGAGCGGAGGCAAGGCCCGCGGCACAGCCGGGACCGGTTCGCGCTGCGCTGGCCGAACCGGTGCCGCAGACACCGCAGGCGGTTGTCGAAGCCGCCAAGGCCGCGCTGCCCCTTCATCCGCATCCGATGTATGGCCCGCAGACGCTGGAGCACACGCGCGCCGCCCTCGCCTTTTACGAGGAGCTTGCCTCCGGCGGAGGCTGGCCGATGTTGCCGAGCGCAATCCAGGGCTTGAAAGCCGGATCACTCGGCGGACTGGTCGAGCAGTTGAAGGTGCGCCTGATCCTGACTGGCGACCTTGACCCCGATGAAGCGGGCGGCGACGTCTTCGACAAGGCCACGGAAGAGGCGCTGAAGCGCTTCCAGCTTCGCCACGGGCTGTCGCAGACAGGCACTGTCGGGCGGCTGACGACGCGGGCGCTCAACGTGCCGGTCGATGTGCGGCTCAACCAGTTGCGCGCGTCGATCCATCGGCTTGAGGGCAACGCCTTTGCATTTTCGGCGCGGTACGTCGTGGTCAACATCCCCGGCGCGCAGGTCGAAGCGATCGACAACGGAGTGGTCGAGCGCCGCCACGTCGCCATCGTGGGGCGGCCAGACCGGCCATCTCCCGTGCTGGCGACGCGCATCACGGCGGTCAACCTCAATCCCAACTGGACCGTGCCGATGTCGATCATCAAGGCCGACATCATTCCGCATATGCGCAAGGATCCGGGCTTTCTCAAGAAGCACAACATGCGCGTCATCGGTGCTGGCAATCAGGAGGTCGACCCGGCCACGATCAAGTGGGCGACGCTGCAGAACCCGAATTTCTTCATCAAGCAGGACCCGGGCGCATTGAACTCTCTGGGCCAGGTGCGCATCGACATGCCGAACACGCACGCCGTCTTCATGCACGACACGCCGAAAAAGGAGTTGTTCCGCAACGACGTGCGCTTCAACTCTTCGGGCTGCGCCCGCGTCGATGGCGTCCGCGACCTGGCGAGTTGGCTGCTGAAGGGCAGCGAATGGGAGGACCGCACCCGCATCGATGCCGCGATCACCACGAACGAGCGCAAGGACATCAAGCTGGCTAAAGCCGTGCCGATCGCGTGGGTCTACCTCACAGGCTGGGCCGCCGGCGACGGCATGATCCACTTCCGTGACGACATCTACGGGCTCGACACGCCCGAAGGGCTGGTGACCTCGACGATCAGCCCGCGAAAACCCGCAACCGTGAAACCCGCGGCTGCACCAATGCCGCCGCAACGCCAGCAGCCCTATCCGCCGTCCCCGCCCGCCGGCGCGACGCCGGTGGCGTATGGGCGCTAGACCCGATCCCCAGCGCTTTTCACGGCAGGGCTGGACGAGGCAAAGCTGTTCCGCTTATGTTTCCGAAGCTTCGGACATGGACATGACGCGCAGCTTCTATGAATTCTTTGCGGGCGGCGGCATGGTCCGGGCCGGCCTTGGGCCGGACTGGCGTTGCCTGTTCGCAAACGATTTTGATGCGAAGAAGGCCGCAAGCTACCAAGCCAACTGGGGCTTAGGCGAAATGCGCTGCGCCGACGTGGCGACGCTGGAAACAGGAGACCTGCCGGGCCAAGCCGACCTCGCTTGGGCATCCTTTCCGTGCCAAGACCTCTCGCTCGCAGGCAAGGGCGCGGGCCTGAAAGGCCATCGATCAGGCACGTTCTGGGCTTTCTGGGAATTGATGAAGGGTCTGCGGGTGCAAGGCCGCGGGCCAGCCGTCATCGCGCTTGAAAATGTCGCAGGGCTGCTCACGAGCCACAGCGGCGCGGATTTCCGCGAGCTTGTCAGCGCGATGGTCGCGATCGGCTACCGCGTCGGCGCAATGACGATCAACGCAGAGAGGTTCGTGCCGCAGTCGCGCCCGCGCGTGTTTTTCGTCTGCGTCAGAAACGATTTGATGGTCGATCCCGACCTCATGGCGGCGGCGCCGCCCTCATGGTGCGCAAGCGCTGCGCTGCTAAAGGCTGCCAGCACGCTGGATGGCCATACGGCGCATCATTGGGTCTGGTGGCGGCTGCCTGAGCCGCCTGCACGAAATGTCGGCTTCGGCGACATCATTGAAGATGAGCCCTCGGGCGTCGGGTGGCATGACGCCGCCCAGACGGCGAAGATCATCCGCATGATGTCTCCGCTCAACCAAGCCAAGCTGGATGAGGCCAAGGCTTCGGGCCATCGGCGCGTGGGCGGGGTCTACCGGCGCACGCGGCCTGATGGAGACGGCGGCAAGGTTCAACGAGCCGAAGTGCGTTTTGACGACGTCGCCGGGTGCCTGCGCACTCCGGCGGGAGGTTCGAGCCGGCAAGTGGTGATGGCGGTCGGCGGCAATTCTGTCCGGACGAGGCTGCTGTCGCCGCGCGAGGCGGCGCGGTTGATGGGGCTGAGCGACGACTACAAGCTTCCCGCCAACTATAATGACGCTTATCATCTGCTGGGCGATGGCGTCGCCGCGCCTGTCGCGGGTTGGCTGGGGCAGAAGCTCTTTGAGCCGATGCTTGCACGGCCGCGATCCGCGATCCATCAGGCGGCAGAATGAAGAAGCCCACCATCAATCTGGAGACGGCCGAGTTGCGCCGTCTGCTGAAGGCCGCTTACGAAACGCCATTGCCCGGCACGACGCAAAGCGTCGGCTCCTTCACCTGCGGCGTCTATGCGTTCTTCGATTACGACGGCGAACCAATCTATGTCGGGCAGACTTTCGAAGGCCTCAGCAGCCGCATTGGCCGCCACCTCACCAATCAGCGCACTGACGCAGTGGCCATGTCGGTCCTTGATCCTTTCGAGGTCCGCTTCATTGAAATGTTCCCGCTGGTGGAGTTCAATGGCGTCAAGAGCAAAAGCCCGGAGTTCAAGCGGGCCAAGGCGGAATTGAACCGCATCGAGCTTGAGGTGTTCAACCGTTGCATCGCGCAAAGTGAGTTCCGCAACGTGCTGAACGAGAAGGACCCCGCCGTTGTGTCCCTGACCGGAATCATCCCGCCATCGGTTCGGGTCGAAGTCATCTCCGATGAAGTCATCAAGCTGAGGGATCATCCTGACGTTCGGATAGCGCGCAGGGCCCAGACGATCGCACGGCTGGCCCAAGTGATCTCGGAGCGACAGGTCCAGGTCGGGCTGCGGCGAACGCTGGTGGTTCAGGCCCAGCGGCTCGAGGTTCTGGCGCGCAAGCAGTTTGGTGCATGGGGCGGGGCTATGGCGGTCAACCGCAAGGCGCCCGATGAAGCCGAAACCGACGATTGACCCGGCCCGCTCGGCCATCATGCGCGCCATCAAGGGGCGCGACACCGGACCTGAGCTGACGGTTCGATCCTTGCTCCACAGCCTCGGCTACCGCTTCCGCCTGCATCGGCGCGGCCTGCCCGGCTCGCCCGACATCGTGCTGCCTTCGCGCAGGATCGCGATCTTCGTGCACGGCTGCTTCTGGCATCAGCACGGCTGCGCCCGAAGCCTTCGGCAGCCAAAGGCCAACGCGGATTACTGGGCGGCGAAGCTCAGGCGGAACGCGGAGCGTGATGCGGCTAACCTGCGCGACTTGTCGGCCTTGGGATGGCGCACAGTGATCCTGTGGGAGTGCAGGCTGAAGGACAAAGCAACGTTGACCGACCTGCTGCTGGCGGAACTTGGCCCGCCCGGCCCCCTCAATCCATCTTCAGCGCAGCGATGAACGCTTCCTGCGGTATGTCGACCTTGCCGAACTGGCGCATCTTCTTCTTGCCCTCTTTCTGCTTCTCCAGCAGCTTGCGCTTGCGGGTGATGTCGCCGCCGTAGCATTTGGCGGTGACGTCCTTTCGCAGGGCGCGGATGGTTTCGCGGGCGATGATCTTGCCGCCAAGCGCAGCCTGGATCGGGATCTGGAACATGTGCTGCGGGATGAGTTCGCGCAGCTTTTCGCACATGGTGCGGCCGCGCGCATCGGCGCGGGTGCGGTGCACCAGCATCGAAAGCGCGTCCACCGGCTCGGCGTTGACGAGGATCGACATCTTGACGAGGTCACCCTCCTTGTAGTCGGTGATGGCGTAGTCGAACGAGGCATAGCCCTTCGACACCGATTTCAGCCGGTCGTAGAAATCGAACACCACCTCGTTCAGCGGCAGGTCGTAAACCACCTTGGCGCGGGAGCCGACATAGCCCAGATCGATCTGGATGCCGCGGCGGTCCTGACAGAGCTTCAGCACGGAGCCCAGATATTCGTCCGGCGTCAGGATGGTGGCGCGGATCCACGGCTCCTCGATCGCCGCGATCTTCATCACGTCCGGCATGTCGGCCGGGTTATGCAGCTCGACGATCTCGCCGTCGGTCTGCAGGATGCGGTAGACCACCGAGGGCGCGGTGGCGATCAGGTCGAGGTTGAATTCGCGGCTGAGACGCTCCTGGATGATTTCAAGGTGCAGAAGGCCAAGAAAGCCGCAGCGGAACCCGAAGCCGAGCGCTGCCGAGGTTTCCATTTCATATGAGAAGCTGGCGTCGTTGAGGCGCAATTTGCCGAGCGCGCCGCGCAACTCGTCGAATTCAGCCGCATCGACCGGGAACAGGCCGCAGAACACCACCGGCTGAACCGGCTTGAAGCCCGGCAGCGGCGTCGCTGTTGGCTTCCTGTCATCCGTGATGGTGTCGCCGACGCGGGTGTCCGCCACTTCCTTGATCGACGCGGTGATGACGCCGACCTCGCCGGGCCCGAGGCTGTCCACGGTGACGAGCTTGGGCGTCAGGTAGCCGACGCGCTCGACATCGTAGACCGCGCCCGCGCGCATCATCTTGACGCGCTGGCCCTTCTTCAGCGTGCCGTCGATGATGCGGACCAGCACGACGACGCCGAGATAGTTGTCATACCAGCTATCGACCAGCATCGCCTTCAGCGTGGCGTCCGGGTCGCCCTTCGGCGCTGGCAGCCGGGTGACGATGGCTTCCAGCACGGCTTCGATGTTGAGGCCGGTCTTGGCCGAGATCGGCACGGCCTGCGAGGCGTCCAGGCCGATCACTTCCTCGATCTGCTCCTTGACGCGGTCCGGCTCTGCGGCCGGAAGATCGACCTTGTTGAGAACCGGCACGATCTCGTGGTTGGCGTCGAGCGCCTGATAGACGTTGGCGAGGGTCTGCGCCTCCACGCCCTGGCTTGCATCCACCACCAACAGCGAGCCTTCACAGGCGGCGAGACTGCGCGAGACCTCGTAGGCGAAGTCGACGTGGCCGGGCGTGTCCATCAGGTTGAGGATGTAGGTCTTGCCGTCATGCGCCTTGTAGTGCAGGCGCACGGTCTGCGCCTTGATGGTGATGCCGCGCTCGCGCTCGATATCCATGGAATCGAGCACCTGCTCGGTCATCTCGCGGGTGCTCAAGCCGCCGGTAAGCTGGATCAGCCGGTCGGCGAGCGTCGATTTGCCATGGTCGATATGCGCGACAATCGAAAAATTGCGGATGTTGTCGATGCTTTGCGTTGTCATGGCTGCGCACATAGCAGCGACACCCGCTTTCGTCGAGGGTAACGGGTGTCGCGGGTGCGATTGCGACACGACATGGCGGCGGGCCTGCCCCGCGGTGGCGAAGGCTTGGCCATTGCGCGCATCCGGAAATGGGCATGGGCACGCAAAGGGGATGACGAACCTTGACTTCTTCGATAGCGGAATTATTCTCAAATCGTGGAAGAAGATATCGGCAGGCATCTTTCAGGATGGTTGAGGCAGGCACGAACCGAACGTGGCTGGACCCTCGAGCAGTTCGCGGAGGCTTCGAAGGTCAGCCGCGCGATGATTTCAAAGATCGAGCGCGGCGAGGTCAGCCCCACGGCCTCCGTGCTGGCGCGGCTTGCGGCCGGGCTTGGCACCAGCATGGCCTCTTTGTTTCCATCATCTGCCGCCAGTTCGCCGATGCTCAGCCGCTGGGATGAGCAGCGTGACTGGCGCGATCCGGCTTCTGGCTATGTCCGCCGCAATGTCTCGCCTGCTAGCGCAACGGCTGAAATCGTCTATGTGAATTTTCCCGCCGGGGCGCGCGTGGTGTTCGACAACCACATGGCGTCGAAAGCCATCGAGCAGCAGGTCTGGGTGCTGGAGGGCACCATCGAGATGACCATCGGCACCGAGGCGACATTGCTCGGCACGGGCGATTGCCTGCTGATGCGGCTTGACCAGCCGATCGCATTCCACAACCCCGGACAGGATGAGGCGCGCTACGTGGTGATCCTGTCCAGGCGTCAGTTCTGAGGGGCCGCCAAGATGTCTGAAATCCCGTTTTCCATTCGCAGGCTCGATGCAGCCGAGGCAAGGGCGCGCGCGGGTGAACTGGCCGACATCCTGCTTGATTGCGTGGCGGGCGGGGCTTCCGTCTCGTTCATGGCCGACATGACCCGCGATGAAGCCCTCGCATTCTGGTCGCGCGTGGCGGACGAAGTGGCCATCGGCGAGCGCATTCTGCTGGCGGCCGAGAAGGCGGGTCGCCTGCTTGGAACGGTGCAAGTCGTGGCTGCCGGCACGCCGAACCAGCCCCACCGCTCGGACCTGGCCAAGATGCTGGTGCATCGCGATGGCCGAGAGCAGGGCATCGGCACAAGCTTGCTGGCTGCCGCAGAAGCCGCATCGCGCGACGCCGGATGGTGGCTGATGGTGCTCGACACCGTCGATGACAGCGCAGGCCACCGGCTCTACACGCGCTGCGGCTGGACCCGCGTCGGCGTCATACCCGACTATGCGTTGTGGCCGGATGGCCGACTTTGCGCGACCGTGTATTTCTACAAGGATGTTCGGGTTTCCGCGACATAACGGGGCGTTTCCGCCCTTTGAAAGACCGCCTGCGTGGCAGCATTGCTCCCTTCCACACCGTGATCGCAACCATCCCCTTCCTCGCCATCATGGCGAGCGCGCTGCTGCATGCCGTCTGGAACGCCATGGCGCGGGCGCACAAGGCCCCGGGCGACATCATCGCCTGCGCGGTGATGGCCGCTGGCATCATCAGCCTCGTGCCTCTTGCCATTCTGGGGCTGCCGCCGAAGACCGCCTGGCCGTGGCTGGCGGCAGGCACCGTGATCAACAGCATCGGCATCCGCGCCGCCATGGCTGCCTACAGCCGCACAAGCTATGGCCTGGCCTATCCGATCATGCGCGCCGGCATTCCCCTGCTGGCGCTGCCGATCGCCGTCCTGATGTTCGGCGAGTGGCCGAGCGCAGGCGGAACCTTTGGCATCATGCTGATTTCGCTGGCGATCATCATGCTCGCCTTCGTGGCGCGGCGGGCAGGCAAGGCAGAACTCTCCGGCGTCGGCTTTGCGCTGTTCGCGGCCCTGTGCGGCGCAGGCTATGTCGCCTGCGATGCCATGGGCGTCAGGCTCAGCCCGAACATCTTCAGCTATGCCTTTGCGGTTGCCGTCGGCAACGCCATGGTGCTGGCGCTGATGGTCCGTGTCGAGGGGCGCAACCCGCTGGCGTTGTTGCACACATATGCGTCCCGCTCGTTCGCCATCTCCGTCCTGTCGATGGCCAGCTTCTTGATCTATGTCTGGGCGCTCAACGTCACCCCGGTGGCGCTGGCGGCCGCCCTGCGCGAGACGTCGGTCCTGTTCGCAACCGCCATTGCCGCCTTCGTGCTGAAGGAACGCATCACGCCGCTGCACTGGTGCGCAGCGCTCGTGGCGCTGGCCGGCATTGTCTCGATCCGGATGTTCTGACCGGTCGACCGGTGATTGCCGCCAGCGGTCAAGTGTGGGATGGCAACGCCATGACCACACTCTCCCTTGCCGACGAACTGATCACGCTGCGCGACATGCTGCGCCATGCCGTAAGCCGTTTCCGCGCTGCTGATCTCGTGCACGCGCACGGCGCCACCACGGCGCTGGACGAAGCCGCCTATCTGATCCTGGAAACGCTGCATCTTCCGGTCGACCAGCTCGAGCCCTTCATCGACGCGCGGCTGACGCGGGACGAGCGCGAGAAGCTGATCGCCCTGATCGAGACACGGATCGTCACCCGCAAGCCCGCAGCCTACCTCACGGGCCGCACCTACATTCAGGGCATTCCCTTCAGGGTCGACGAGCGCGTGATCGTGCCTCGCTCCTACATTGGGGAAATGCTGTTCTCCGGCCTGTTCGGCGGCGATGATTTCACGCTGATCGACGACGTGCAGGCGGTGACGCGGGTGCTCGACCTGTGCACCGGCTCCGGTTGCCTCGCCATCCTCGCGGCGCACATCTTCCCGAATGCCATGATCGACGCCGTGGAGTTGTCTGCCGACGCGATGGCCGTTGCACGGGCGAATGTTGCCGAAAGCGGTTTCGCCGAGCGGATCACCCTTTTCGAGGGCGATCTGTTCGCGCCGGTGAAGGGCCAGGCCTATGACCTGATCATCACCAACCCGCCTTATGTCGATGCCGAGACCATGGCGGAGCTGCCGCCGGAATTCCGGGCCGAGCCCGCCATGGCGCTGGCAGGCGGCAAGGACGGCATGGACATTGTCCGGCGCATCCTCAAGGACGCGGGCACGCACCTGACGAGGTCCGGCGGCATGATCTGCGAGATCGGCACGGACCGCGAGATCCTGGATGAGGAGTATCCGTCCATCGAGTTTCTTTGGCTCGACAGCGTCGAAAGCAGCGGTGAAGTGTTCTGGGTCACCGCGAACCAACTCCGCAAGGCTTGAGGTCGTTGCTGCAATGCACAACAAAAGGGCTTGACCGTTCGGCAGTTTATGCTCCCTAGTCTTGTCATGAACAAAGACCTTTTGCTGGCTCCGCTCGTCGTTGCGCAACGCGCTCCGCTTCTATGGCTCGAAATGTGCGGTCTCGGTCAAGGCACGCGCGAAACCGAGCGCATGGTCGAAGAAAAGTTCGCCGCGGCCGCTGAAGGCGCGATGGCGATGCAGGTTGAAATGCAGTCGATCTGGTGGCAATCGACCCTGGCCATGTGGCAGGGCATCCGCCCCCCGACACTGATGCAGACGGGGACACGACTGACCCGGGCCGCGCTCAGGCCGGCGGCGCGCCGCGTCAAATCCAACGCGAAGCGCCTGGCTGCTCCGAAAAGCAAATAACGATCCGCGTCTTCCGGAGCTGCGCTCGCCAAGGTCTGCGCAACTGCTGTGCGCAATCACCCCAAGGCAAGACCGGCACGAATGCGCTACAGAACGTGCATGCGACCCAACGCCACAATCGAACAATGACCTTGTTCGCGCTCAGCGATGACCAGCTTGCCATGCGCGAGATGGCGGCGACGTTCGCGGCGGAACGGCTCGCGCCCCATGCGGTGCGCTGGGACGAAGCCAAACATTTCCCCGTCAGCGAGATGCGCGAAGCGGCGGCGCTCGGCATGGGCGGGGTCTACATTCGCGACGATGTCGGCGGCTCCGGGCTCAGCCGTCTCAACGCCGCGCTGATCTTCGAGGCGCTCGCCACCGGCTGCCCGACTGTCGCAGCCTACATCTCGATCCACAACATGTGCGGCTGGATGATCGACGCCTATGGTTCGGACGAGCAGCGCCAGCGCTTCCTGCCGAAGCTGTGCAGCATGGAGCATCTGGCCAGCTATTGCCTGACCGAGCCGGGCGCAGGCTCCGATGCCGCCGCGCTCAAGACCCGCGCCGTGCGCGATGGTGACGATTATCTCGTCACGGGCCAGAAGCAGTTCATCTCCGGCGCCGGGGTTTCGGATGTCTATGTCACCATGGTACGCACCGGCGAGGACGGCGCGGGCGGCATCTCGACGTTGGTGATCGAAAAAGGCAGCAAGGGCCTCGGCTTCGGCGCGGAAGAAAAGAAGATGGGCTGGAATGCCCAACCGACGCGCGCCGTGATCTTCGACCAGGTGCGCGTGCCTGCGGCCAACCGGCTTGGGCCGGAGGGCATCGGCTTCAAGATCGCCATGGCGGGGCTTGATGGCGGCAGGCTCAACATCGGGGCCTGCTCGCTTGGCGGCGCACAGGCAGCGCTCGACAAATCCATCGCCTACATGGCCGAGCGCAGGGCCTTCGGGCAGAGCCTTGACCAGTTCCAGGCGCTGCAGTTCAAACTGGCCGACATGGCGACCGAACTGGAATGCGCCCGCACCTTCCTGTGGCGCGCCGCCGCCGCGCTGGACGCCAGGGACATCGACGCGACAAAGCTTTGCGCGATGGCCAAGCGCATTGCGACCGACGCTGGCTTCGACATCGCCAATGATGCGCTGCAACTGCATGGCGGCTATGGCTATCTGGCCGACTACGGCATCGAGAAGATCGTGCGCGACCTGCGCGTGCACCAGATCCTCGAAGGCACCAACGAGATCATGCGGCTGATCGTGGCACGAAGCCTGATCGGACGCGGGAACAGAACCGAGAAGAAGGGACTGTCATGACCAACATCGCCTTCATCGGGCTTGGCAACATGGGCGGGCCGATGGCCGCCAACCTCGTCAAGGCCGGCCATGCCGTGACCGGGTTTGACCTTTCGCCAGCTTCCTGCGCCGAGGCGAAGGCAGCAGGTGTCACCGTTGCGCCGAGCGCCGTTGCATGCGTGGCAGGCGCGGACGTCATCGTCACGATGCTGCCTGCAGGCAAGCACGTGCGCAGCGTCTGGGCCGAGATCGCGCCACATGCCAGGGCTGGCGCGCTGATCATCGATTCGTCCACCATCGACGTGGAGAGCGCCCGCACCGTGCATGGAATCGCCGGCGCTGCGGGGCTCAAGCCCGTCGACGCGCCCGTCTCGGGCGGCACAGGCGGCGCGAAGAACGCCACCCTGACCTTCATGGTCGGCGGAGAGGATGAAGCTTTCGCGCTGGCCAGGCCCATTCTCGAAGCCATGGGCAGGAAGGTTGTGCATTGCGGCGGCGCGGGCGCAGGACAGGCCGCCAAGATCTGCAACAACATGATCCTCGGCATTTCGATGATCGGCGTCGGTGAGGCTTTTGCGCTGGCCGAGAAGCTGGGCCTTTCGCATCAGGCGCTGTTCGATGTGGCCTCGACCTCGTCGGGCCAGTGCTGGTCGCTGACGACCTATTGCCCGGTGCCCGGCCCGGTGCCGACCTCTCCCGCCAACAATGACTACAAGCCAGGCTTTGCGGCGGACCTGATGCTCAAGGACCTCAATCTGGCTCAGGAAGCAGCGTCCGCTGCCGGCGCTTCGACACCGCTTGGCGCGGCGGCCACCGAACTTTATGCTCTGTTCGCGGCCTCCGGGCACGGCGGCACGGATTTCTCCGGCATCATCCAGATGCTGCGGGAACAGAAGGACTGAGGCTGTCCCTCGCCAGCTTCAAGGCCTGCTCCAGCACATTGCGATCACCAATCTGGTTGGCCAGGATCAGAACCAGCGCCGCATTGAGCGCCGCACTCTGTTGGTCACCGAGGCCGCGATGGGCCTCGATGATCGAGCGGTAGGCAGCGTCCGGGTCGGCAAAACGGGCTTCGAGATCAAGCGCCATCACATCATCCCCGCGCGTTGCAAGGCAGCCACCAGAGTGTCGCACGAAAGCACGCGAAAACGCGCCGCCACATGACCGTCCGGGCGCAGCAAATAGGCTTCGGCATCGCGCATGTCGTAGCGCTGGCAGACCGCTGCATCGTCGCGTGAAACCTGCGCGAGCCGAAGACCACCCGGCATATCCGCGACATCGGCGCCGGACATGGCGAGCAGGACCGGCCCGCTCCCGAGACTGTCGCTCAGGAAGCCCGGCCCGAACGGCGCATCGACGAAGGGCGCGCCAGGGGGCGGGCCTGCCGTCCACCCGCCATCATCCTCTGTCGACAGGGCGCTGGCTGTGTAGGCAGTCGGCAAGGAAAGTCGTCCTGAATTCACGAAGCGCCGCGCGAACGGCGCCGCCTTTGCCAGGGCGAGCGCCGCATCGCGGAAGCGTGCTTCCATGGCACTGCGCGGGGCGATGAAATCGGTGGCGCGGGTCGAGTTGAGGATGTTTTCGTCGGCGGCCTCCGAACGCTCGGCATCATAAGTGTCAAGCAAGCTGGGCTGCGCAGCGCCACTCGCAACCGCCGCCAGCTTCCAGCCGAGATTGTCTGCATCCTGCACGCCAGAATTGGCTCCGCGCGCACCGAAGGGCGAAACCTGATGGGCGGCATCTCCCGCAAAGATCACGCGGTCATGCACGAAGCGCTCGAGCCTGCGGCACTGGAAGCGATAGATCGACACCCATTCCAGCTCGAAATCCGAATGTCCGAGCATGCGCTCGATGCGGGGGCGCACCACGTCCGGCTTGCGCTCGTGCTCCGTGTCGGCGTCGCGCGACAATTGCAGATCGATGCGCCAGACATCGTCCGGCTGCTTGTGCAGCAGGCAGGACTGGCCGCTGTGAAAGGGCGGATCGAACCAGAACCAGCGCTCGATGGGGAAATCCGCCGTCATCCTGACGTCGGCGATGAGAAACTGATCCTCGAATTGTTCGCCGACAAACTCAAGGCCCATCATGGCGCGGATCGGCGAGCGCGCGCCGTCGGATGCGACGAGATGATCGGATTGCAAGCGATAGGGGCCGTCAGGCGTGTCGATGGTCAGCGTCGCGCCCTCAGCGTCTTGATCAAGCGCCATGACCCGGTTTTTCCAGCGCAGGTCAACCCCAAGTTCCAGTGCCCTGTCGACCAGAAACTTCTCCACGTAGAATTGCTGCAGGTTGATGAAAGCCGGCATCTTATGGCCGGCCTCGGGCAAGAGATCGAATTGATAAAGCTGCTCGTTGCCCTGAAAGACCTTCCCTACCTGCCAGCGCACGCCTTTCGCCAGCATGGGTTCCGCCACACCAAGCCGATCGAAGATTTCCAGCGTGCGCTTGGCAAAGCAGATGGCGCGAGAGCCGTCACCGATGCGGTCTGAGTCATCGAGCAGGACAGGCTTCAGCCCGCGCTGGGCGAGGTCGATGGCAAGGCTGAGACCGACAGGGCCAGCGCCGACGATGATCACCGGATGCCTGACAGGCGCTGGTGCCGCCTGGTCCGGCGAACGCGCGTAGGCGAACTGGGCGAAGGGTGCAGGTTCCGGCCTCATCACGGCAACCGGGCGCGTTTTGCGGACTTCGCCATACATGATATATGGCGAGGCTGATGAATGGAGGGGGCAATGCGCAAGGCACAGGTCTTTCTCAGAGACGACCAGATCGCGAAACTCCGCGGTGTTGCCAAGGCGACGGGCCGTAAGCAGAGCGAGATTATCCGGCGAGGCGTCGATCTCGCCGTTGCTGAGGCGCAATCCACAGGACTTTCCGAGCGCAATGCCGCGTTTGACGCGGTGTTTGGCATGTGGGCGGATCGCGATGATCTCGATGACCTGCAATCCACACTTCGTGCAAACGCGAAACGGCGCATGGACGAATTGTCGTCGTGAGTGGTGTTCTGCTCGACACGTGCATCATCATCGACGTGTTGCGCGGTCGGCCTAACGCATTGACATGGCTGAAGCTGCAAACGGGAAGCCTCTACCTCTGCACCACAAGCATTTGCGAAATCCGGGCAGGCGAGCGCGGCATGAGAGAGAAAGCGCAGTTTGACAGGCTTCTGCAGCACTTCATCATGGTTTCGATTGACGCCGAGGTCGCAGAACAGGCTGGTGCTTTGCTGAAGCGCTACGCGAGAAGTCACGGCGTCGGTCTTGGTGACGCGCAGATTGCCGCCGCTGCCATGGCGGCGACCACCCATCTCGCCACCCTCAATCTCAAGCACTTTCCGATGTTCCCGCATCTCACGGCACCTTACTGACGGCTCAATCCTTGAGCGCCTGCCACATCGCCACGTCGCGCTCATCGGTCCAGATGCGGGGCCATGCGATGCCGCGGGCTTCGTCGTAGGCGCGGGAGACGTTGAAGGGCAGGCAGTGCTCGTAGATGGCGTAGTCGCCAAACGGCTTGTCCATCACCTTGCGCACTTCGCCCGACGTTTCCTTGAGGCTCAGGCCCTTGGCGACGGCGCGCTCGGCTGTGCCGTAAAGCGCGCTGAGAAAATCGCTGGTCCCGGCCATGGCGGCCTTGACGGTGGCAGCGCCGACCAGCGCATCGCCGCGCCCCGGCATCAAGGCCTCGGGCGCGAACAAGGCCAGCTTGCGGATGGTTTCGGGCCACTCGCTCAGGAAGGCATCGCCGCAATAGCAGGCCGACTTGTATTCGACGAGATCGCCTGAAAACATGACACCCGCATCCGGCACCCAGGCGATGGTGTCGCCGGCGGTATGGCCCCGGCCCGGATGCGAAATCTCGACGCGGCGCTTGCCGAGCCAGAGCGTCAGCGAACCCGTGAAGGCCAACGTCGGCCAAGTCAGACCCGGCACAGTGTCGACCCCGCGGAACAGGCGGGGAAAGCGCCCGATTTCGGAGGCCATGTCTTCCGCCCCACGCTCGACGATGAGTTGCCGCGTGGCCTCGTGCGCGATGATCTCGGATGCACCATAGGCCGACGCCCCGAGCACGCGCACGGCGTGATAGTGCGAGAGCAGCACATACTTGATCGGTTTGTCGGTGACGCTTCGCACGCGGGCGATCACGTCACGCGCCATGAGCGGCGTCGCCTGCGCATCGATGACCATGCAGCTGTCGTCGCCGACGATGATGCCGGTGTTGGGGTCGCCTTGCGCCGTGTAGGCGTACAGCCCCTCCCCGATTTCAGAGAAGGTCACGATCTTGTCTGCCGTGTCGGCATGTGAGGCAAATGCTTTGCCGGCCATCTATCCTGTCCTTGCCTAGTCCGCGTCAGGCTGCAACGAAGGCTGCGCTTTCTGGAACGCCTCAATCTCGCTCAGCGCCGCATCGGTGCGCGCGATCAGCGGGAAGCGTGTGAGATCGACGCCGAAGCGCCGCGCGTTGAACATCTGCGGCACGAGGCAGACATCGGCCAGCGTCGGAGTATCGCCGTAGCACAGCCTGCCGGGCGACGTCGCCAGACGCCTCTCGATCACCTCGAAACCGCTTTCGATCCAGGTCCGGCACCAGGCGGCGCGGGCAACTTCATCCGCACCATAGTCGACGGTCAGCTTGTCGAGCACGCGCAGGTTGCCAAGCGGATGGATGTCGGCGCAGATGGTCAGCGCCATCTCGCGAATGATGGCGCGGTCCTTGACCGAGCCCGGCAGAAGCGGCGGCTCCGGGTGCAATTCCTCGAGATATTCCATGATCGCGAGGGACTGCGACAGACCAAACCTGTGATCGCTCCAGAAGGGAACGAGGCCGGCCGGGTTGCGCTTCAGGAACGCTGCGTCACGCTGCTCGCCCTTGCGCAGATGCACGAAGCGGTGCTCGACCTCGATGCCCTTCAGGTTCAGCGCGATCCGCACGCGGTATGCGGCCGACGAACGGAAATAACCATAAAGGACAGCCGAGGTCGGCCTGGGCTCAGCCATGCTGCGCCACCTGCTGCTCGATCGCGCCAAAGATCGAGTGCCCCTTGGCGTCCTTCATCTCGATGCGCACCGTGTCGCCGACCTTTAGATATCCGGTCTTTGCCGCGCCGCCGATCAGGGTTTCCGCCACGCGCTGTTCGGCAATGCAGGAATAGCCCACTCCGCCATCGCCAATGGTCCGGCCCGGTCCGCCATCCGCACCCCGGTTGGAAACCGTGCCTGACCCGATGATCGTGCCGGCGGAGAGCGCGCGGGTTTTCGCAGCGTGCATGACCAACGCGGGAAAATCGAAGGTCATGTCGACGCCTGCATTGGCCCTGCCGAAGGGCTTGCCGTTGATGAAGGCGAGCAGCGGCAAGGCGACCTTGCCGCCATCCCACGCGGCGCCCAGTTCATCCGGCGTCACCGCCACCGGCGAGAAGGCCGACGAGGGCTTGGACTGGAAGAAACCGAACCCCTTGCCGAGTTCGACTGGAATGAGGTTGCGCAGCGAGACATCGTTGACCAGCATGATCAGCCTGATCGCGGCGGCGGCCTCTGCGCGTGACGGGCCCATCGGCACATCGCCGGTGATGACGGCGATTTCGCCTTCAAGATCGCAGCCATGCTCTTCGCTGGCGAGCGGAATGGCGTCGCGCGGCCCCAGAAAACTGTCGGAGCCGCCCTGATACATCAGCGGATCAGTCCAGAAACTGGCCGGCATCTCGGCGCCGCGGGCTTTGCGCACAAGTTCGACATGGTTCAGGTAGGCCGAGCCGTCGGCCCATTGGAAAGCGCGTGGCAGCGGCGAGGCGCAATCATGCTCGTGAAAGCGGAAGGACGGCACCGAACCGTGCTCGAGTTGTTCAGCGAGGTCAGCAAGCCTTGGCGAGATGCGCTCCCAGTCATCGAGCGCGGCCTGAAGGCTGGGCGCGATGAAGAACGCATCCGTCGCCCGCGTCAGGTCATTGGTGACGACCACGAGGCGGCCATCGCGGCCATGCTTGAGTGAGGCGAGCTTCATCTGTTTCCCCGTGTTCCAGAATTTCTGGGTGCAGTGTTCTTGTTGAACGGCTGCACTATCGCGGGTCTTTGCGGGTTGGGTCAAAGCTCTTTTTCATGGCCGCCCAACAATCGATATAGGTCTTCTGCAAGGTCGGCAGCCCGGCGGCGTGGGCCGTGACACGTTGCGGCAGCCGCGTTTCGAACATGAAGGCCATCGTGCCGGTCAGCTTGACCGGTTTCAGTCCGACTGTGGAGGCATGCTCGAAGGCCGGCGCATCCGGGCCATGGGGCAGCATCTGGTTATGCAGCGAATAACCGCCAGGCACGAAGCCCTCGGGCTTCGCGTCATACACGCCGTAGATCAGCCCCATGAACTCGCTCATGATGTTGCGGTGATACCAGGGCGGGCGGAAGGTGTTGTCGGCCACCATCCAGCGTTCGGGGAAGATCACGAAGTCGATGTTGGCGGTGCCGGGTTCCCCCGATGGAGAGGTCAGCACGGTGAAGATCGACGGATCGGGGTGGTCAAACGAGATCGAGCCGACGGCGGCGTAGCGGCGCAGGTCATACTTGCAGGGATAATAGTTGCCGTGCCAGCCGACCACATCTAGCGGGGACTGGCCGATCTCGCTGACGAACAGGTCGCCGCCCCATTTGACGAACAGCTTCGAAGGAACCTCGCGATCCTCGTAGGCGGCAACCGGTGTCAGGAAATCGCGCGGATTTGCGAGGCAGTTGGCCCCGATCGGTCCACGATCGGGCAAAGCGAATGCGCCGCCATAGTTCTCGCAGACATAGGCGCGCGCCGGACCGCTCACGAGTTCGCAGCGGAAGATCACGCCGCGCGGGATCAGGCAGATTTCACCCGGCTCGATCTCGATCACGCCAAACTCGGTGCAGAAGCGCAGTGAACCATGCTGCGCGACGACGAGATATTCCCCGTCGGAGTTGAAAAAATACTCGTCCTTCATGGAGCGCGTCACCATCACCACATGCGCCGCCATGCCGCTCTGGTTCTCGGCGTCGCCAGCGGTGGTGATCGTCTGCAGGCCTTCGACAAAACTGACCGGCGTCGTCGGCAAGGGCGACGGATCCCAGCGCAGTTGCCCCAGCATGGGCTTGCGCTCGGCGGTGTTGGGGGCGGAGCGCATCAGGCCGAGGTCAACCGGCGCGAAGTGCAGGGCGTGCTTCACGCTTGGCCGGATGCGATAGAGCCAGGAACGCTCGTTCTTGCCCTGTGGCGCTGTGAAGGCGGAGCCGGAGAGTTGTTCGGCATACAGTCCGTAGTTGCACTTCTGCGGAGAGTTCCGGCCGACCGGCAGCGCGCCTTCGAGTGCCTCGGTCTCGAACGAATTGCCGAAGCCGGACATGTAGCTCAGCTTTGCCTCGACCGTCGTTTTCGCGCCGCCGCTCATCCCTTCGGCCTTGTCGCGAAACGCCTGCAGCTTCCCGATCCCGCCCATGCAAACCTCCGCTTTCGGAAATCATGCCTCAAGCGCAAACAAGTTTCAAGATGGTTGCGTTTGTAACTTTATATGCAAACCTCTGACTGGCCCCAAGTCCCCCTTGCCCTCCTCGCCTCGCGTGGAGGGCAAGGGGGACAGTCGGTTTGCTTCAAAAACCCATCTTCGCCGCCATCGCCTCGATCTCGACAGTTGACGGCAGGCTTGGCTGAGCACCCGGTTTCGTGCAGGCCAGCGACCCGGCCGCGATGCCGCGATGCAGCGCGCCGGAAAAGCCAAGGCCCTTGTGCAAAGCTGCCGCAAAGGCCCCGACGAAGGCGTCGCCGGCCGCCACCGTATCAACCACCCGAACCTCGGGCGCGGGCACGGAGCGGCGCACGCCGCCTGACCAGCCGAGGCATCCTTCGGCGCCAAGGGTCGAGATGCAGGCGATTCCGAGTTCACGATCGACCCGCGCGGCGATCAGGTCAGGATCGCGCTCCTCCCAGTCCCGCGAGACCGAGAACACCACCGCCTCGTGCTCGTTGACGATGAGGACGTCGAGCAGATCGATCAGGTCGGCACTGACAGGGCCTGCAGGGGCTGCATTGAGGACGACGCGCGCACCCGCCGCCTTTGCCCTGGTGGCGACCGCGATGCACTCGGCCTCCGGCGTCTCGCATTGCAGCAACAGGATGTCGCCCGTGTTCCAGCTGTGGCCGGCCAGGCTCGCGGCGCGGGCCTTGAGGTTGGCGCCGGCCGTCACGATGATCTGGTTCTGGCCGCGCGCATCCACGCCGATGAAGGCGGCGCCGGTGGGCAAGTCAACCTGCTCGACGCCGGCCAGATCGACGCCCTCCTCGCGCAGCAGGGCGAGCGCCGCCTCTGCGGCCGCATCGTGCCCGACAGCGCCGCCAACCTTGACGGGCGCGCCGGCACGGGCGGCGGCCAGCGCCTGATTGGCCCCCTTGCCGCCTGGAAAGACCTGATAGGACGGCCCGATCACGGTCTCCCCCGGACCTGGCAGGCGCGGAACAAGGGCCACATGATCAAGGATGATCGAGGCGAAGACGACAATCATGTGCAGTCCTGAATGCTGGTTGCGGGCTCACATGGTCGCGCCAAGCTGCCACGGCACGAACTCGGCATCGCCATAGCCGAGTTGTTCCGATTTGGAGCGCTCGCCGGATGCGACCTTGAGCAGGCAGTCGAAGATCTCCTGCCCCTTTGCCTCCAGGCTGACACCATCGAGAATATCGCCGCAGTTGATGTCCATGTCGTCGATCATCCGGCGGAAGATGTCGGAGTTGGTGGCCAGCTTGATCGACGGCGTCGGCTTGCAACCATAGGCCGAGCCGCGCCCCGTGGTGAAGGCCAGGATGTTGGCCCCGCCCGCCACCTGCCCGGTGGCCGAGACGGGGTCATAGCCTGGCGTGTCCATGAAAACGAAGCCCTTCCCGGTGACGGGCTCGGCGTAGTTGTAGACCCCGGTCAGCGCGGTGGAACCGCCCTTCGCCGCCGCGCCTAGCGATTTTTCGAGGATCGTCGTCAAGCCGCCGGCCTTGTTGCCGGGCGATGGGTTGTTGTCCATCGACTGGTTGTTGCGGGCCGTGTAGTCCTCCCACCACCTGATCACCCCGACCAGCTTCTCGCCGACCTCGCGGCTGACGGCGCGGCGCGTGAGCAGATGCTCCGCGCCGTAGATTTCCGGCGTCTCCGACAGTATCGCCGTGCCGCCATGCGCCACCAGAAGATCGACGGCATGGCCGAGAGCAGGGTTTGCGGTGATGCCGGAATAGCCGTCCGAACCGCCGCATTGCAGCGCAAGCATCAAGGCGGACGCGGGCGCGGTTTCGCGGCCCTTGGCGTTGGCGATGGCCAGCATGTCGCGCACCGCCTCGACGCCAGCGGCAACGGTCTTCTTCGTGCCGCCGACATCCTGGATGGTCATGGTGCGAAAGACATCGCTTTCGGAAAGCCCGTAGGCCTCCTTCATCTTGGCGATCTGGAAGCCTTCGCAGCCCAGGCCGACGACCAGCACGGCGGCCATGTTGGGGTTGCACGCATAGCCCCATGTTGTGCGCTTCAGCACCTCGAAGGCCGGGCCGGAATAGTCGATGCCGCACCCGGTGCCGTGGGTCAGCGCGATCACGCCGTCGACGTCGGGATACTCGGCGAGAATGCCGGAGCGGCGCACTTCCTCGGCCATGAACCTGGCGACCGAGGCCGAGCAGTTCACGGATGTGAGGATGCCGACATAATTGCGGGTGCCGAACTTGCCGTTGTCACGGCGGAAACCCTGGAACGTCGCCTGCGCCTCGGGCGCAAGATAGCGCGTTTCCGGCGCAGCGCTGGCGTGGGCGTAGTCGAGTTCGACGCTTGCGAACAGGCAGTTGTGGCTGTGGATGTGCTGGCCGGGCGCAATCGCCTCGGAGGCATAGCCGATCACCTGGCCATATTTCCGGATCGGCTCGCCCTTGGCGATTGCCGCCACCGACATCTTGTGGCCGCGCGGGATGCGCGCCTGAGCCGCGACACCGCCGACGACCACGGACGGATCGACCGGATCGACCGCCACCACGACATTGTCGAGGGCCGAGAGCTTCAGCACCCGCGGCGGGCCCTGCGGCGTGCCGGAAGGCGGCTTCGAGATCAGGTTCATGGCGGCGTTGCTCACACTTGCGGTCCGGCGCGACTGGTTTGCAAGGTGACGGAGAACGGCCCGCGCGCCAACAGGAAAATCATCGCCGCAGTGCCGGATTTCCCCTCGCATGCGCAATCGGCTAGAATGAATTGCGTCGCCTCGATCCTGCCGCGCGTCCCTTTTCACCCTGTTTTCCATGGCTGACATGAGCATAACTCTCCACAAGGGCGATCTGCCCGCCGGTTTTGTGGCCGGACCTTCCCTCGCCGTCGACACCGAGACCCTGGGCCTCAATCCTCACCGAGACCGGCTTTGCGTCGTGCAGCTCTCGCGCGGCGACGGCACTGCCGATGTGGTCCAGATCATCAAGGGCGCCAGCCCACCGCCAGTGCTCTGCGGCGTGCTGGCAGACCCTGCGGTGGTCAAGATCTTCCACTATGCGCGCTTCGACATCGCGGCCTTGCAGAACGCGTTCGGCGTGGTCACAGCGCCGGCCTACTGCACCAAGATCGCGTCGAAGCTGGTGCGCACCTACACCGACCGGCATGGCCTGAAGGACCTGTCGCGCGAGTTGCTCGGCATCGACATGTCGAAGCAACAGCAGTCTTCGGATTGGGGCGCGGCCGAACTCAGCAAGGAGCAACTGGCCTATGCCGCGTCCGACGTGCTGCATCTGCACGAACTCAAGGCAAGGCTCGACGTGCTGCTGCATCGCGAGGGCCGCATGGAGATCGCGGCGGCGTGTTTCGGGTTCCTGCCAACCCGGGCCGCTCTCGATCTGCAGGGCTGGCCCGAGGTCGACATCTTCGCGCATTCGTGACCGCGCGCTGGTGCGCAATTGCCAGCTTCATGGTAACATCTTGGCCTTACAATCGCCGTGAGCGAGACCTAAGCGCACACCATGACCATGGCCATGACAGTGGAACAGCCTGCAAACGGGACGCGCGGGAGCAATTCCGGCGCGGGTCGGCGTGCGGAAACGTCGGCCAGGTCCTATCGGCAGGCCAGACGCCATTCGGTCTTCGTGCGGTTCCTGCGCGTGGCGATTCCGATCGGGGCGCTCGTCAGCTTCGGCATTTTCATCGTCTTTCCGTTCATCAATCCGTTTCGAGCCGGCGGTGTTTCCGTGGGGGCCATCAAGATGGACGGCACCCGCGTGACGATGGAAAATCCGCGCATGGCGGGCCATCGCAAGGACAACAGGCCTTATGAGGTGACGGCCGTCACCGCGGTGCAGGACATCCGCGTGCCGAATGTCATCGAGCTCAACCAGATGACTGCGCGGCTGGTCAACGCCGACAACAGCGTGCTCAACCTGACCGCAAGCAAGGCTGTGTTCGATTCCCAGAAAGAACAGCTTCGGATGCGCGAGGATGTGCGCGTCGTCACCGAGAACGGGCAGGAAGCATTGATGCGTTCCGCCGATGTCGACTTCAAGGCCGGCACGGTCCGGTCCCGCGAAGGCGTCAAGGTCCGGTTGCCGGACATGAGCGTCTCCGCCGATGAACTCGACATCGTTGACAGCGGTGGACAGATCGGATTCATCGGCCGCGTGACAGCCCTGATCGATGACAATGACACCAGGGCGGCCGCAGCACAGCCGACGGCGGGGCGTCTGCCCGCAGGCCAATCATCAGATGGAACGGCTGGCCCGGTTCCTGCGCCTGTGGCAACGCCGTCAAGGCAGGCGTCGCCGGCTGAGCCACCGCCTCGCCCGATACCCCGCGATGCCCGCGGCACAACCGTCATCGACCCAAATACGGGGCGCGCGATCGTGCGCCCCGCACCATGAGCGGACATACGCGATGAGTGACTTGACGAAGATGACTGTCTGGAACGCCATCGTGGTTGCGTTGTCGATTGGCATCGCAGGCCACGCTTCGGCCCAAAACGCGCGACCCCCTGCAGCGCAGGGCCAGACATCGGTTCCGCTCGGCAGCCTTGGCGAGAACTCCAAGGACCCGATCAAGATCGACGCGGACCGGCTCGACGTGTTCGACAAGGAGAGCCGTGCCGTGTTTGCCGGCAATGTCGTGGCCGTTCAGGGCAAGACGACCATCCGCTGCTCGAAAATGACGATCCACTACACCAACCGTGGCCAGGGGATTGCGGGACAGGCGCAGGCTCGGCCGACGCCCGCTGCGGCGGCGCCGTCCGGTGATGGGGGCATCAAACGGCTGGAGTGCGACGGCCCGGTGACCGTCACCTCCGAAGATCAGGTGGCGAGCGGCGACAAGGCCGTGTTCGACCGCGAGAAGGACATCGTGATCCTGACCGGCAAGGTGGCGCTGGCCAAGGGCCAGAACGTGACACGCGGCGACCGTCTGCTCTACAACACCAAGACCGGCATCGCGAACATTGACGGCGGGCGCGTTCAAGGCTTCTTTGTGCCCGGCTCGGATGATGCCGCCGCACCGCCGAGGCCTGCCCCGCGCCGGCCGGCGGCGGGCGCTGGTCCGACCAACTGAGCCCAGCCTTCCGGTGTGCAGCCGGGTGGCCCGGCGTCCCGACACGGCAAGCGAAGGCCCGACCACTTGAAGTTTCCGTTCCGCTTTCAAAAGGCCAGGCAGCCTGAACCCGTGCCGCAGGTTCCGGCCCGGATTGCGCTTGACCTGCAGGGCACGGCGCCCCGCGATCCGGACCCGGCAGCTTCGATCGCCGCGTTTGACGCCCTGTTTGCCCAGACGCCGGAGCCGCGCCGGGCACCGGCCGACGATGTCGTCACGGCGCCTTCGCAGACCGCCTCGCAGGCGCTCAACGCGTCGGGCGGCCCTGGCGTGCTGTCCGTGGTCGGCCTGAAGAAGAGTTATCGCGGTCGCGCCGTGGTCAACGACGCGGGCCTCAACGTCCGCAACGGCGAAGCTGTCGGGTTGCTGGGTCCGAATGGCGCGGGCAAGACCACGATCTTCTACATGATCACCGGGCTCGTGGCCGCCGACCAGGGCCGCATCACGCTCGACGGCAATGACATCACGCATCTGCCGATGTATCGCCGCGCGCGGCTTGGCATCGGCTACCTGCCGCAGGAACAGTCGATCTTCCGCGGGTTGACGGTCGAGGACAACATCCGGGCCGTGCTCGAAGTCGTCGAGCCCAGCAAGAAGCGCCGCGAGCACGAACTGGACGCCCTGCTCGACGAGTTCAACATCAAGCGCCTGCGCAAGTCACCGTCGATCGCCCTCTCCGGCGGGGAAAGGCGGCGTTGCGAGATTGCCCGCTCACTGGCGGCACGGCCCTCGTTCGTGTTGCTCGACGAGCCGTTTGCCGGCATCGACCCGATCGCGGTCGGCGACATCCAGGCGCTTGTGCGGCAACTCACCGATCGCGGCATCGGCGTCCTGATCACCGACCACAATGTGCGCGAGACGCTTGGACTTGTGGACCGGGCCTACATCATCCATTCCGGCCGTGTGTTGACCGAAGGCGCGCCGGAGGAGATCATCGCCAATCCGGATGTGCGCCGAGTTTATCTTGGTGAGGATTTCCGGCTTTAGCGCCCGCGACGAGGGCCGAATGCCGGCTGCGCACCTGTTAACGACAATCCGGCAGCGCGCCGGTTTTCTTTGACTTCCTCGCCCGACGTCATAGGTTCTTAACCGAAGGCAAGTTTCATGCCGAGACAATGGCGGCGTGAATTGCCGTTCTGGAATGGACTGGCCGGGCAAGATGGGCATTTCTGCCAAACTGGAAATGAGACAGGGGCAATCCCTTGTCATGACGCCGCAGCTTCTGCAGGCGATCAAGCTGCTCCAGCTATCGCATGTCGACCTGCAGGCCTTCGTGGATGCCGAGGTTGAACGCAACCCGCTTCTGGAACGGAGCGAGGGGGACGACGGCGCGCCCATGGCCGACGCCACCGGCGACGGTGCGCAAGGCGTGTCTTCCGGCCCGGAGGATGGCGGATTTGACGAACCTCCACCGCCAGACTGGTATTCCACGGAGCTGTCCACCGAGCGCGGCAATCTGGAAGAAGGGCTCGGCACCCGCCTCGACAACGTCTTCCCCGACGAGGCCCCGATCGCGGCCCGCCACGAAGCCAGCCCCGAAGCGACCTTGCCGATCACCGGCGGCAGCGCCGTCGGCAATGGCGGCTCGACCCATTTCGACGATGACCTGCCGGGTCTCGAGGAAACCTTGTCAGTCGAGCAGAGCCTGCACGACTTTCTGGGCCAGCAACTCGATGTCGCGGTCACCGATCCGCTCTCGCGCCTCATCGGCCGGCACATCATCGACGCCATCGACGACGCCGGCTATCTGGCCGAACCGCTGGAGGAGATGGCCGAAAGGCTGGGTGTAGGCGCATCGCGGCTCGAAGAACTTCTCGCGATCGTCCACACCTTCGAGCCATCTGGCATCGGGGCACGCAACCTGACCGAATGCCTGACCATCCAGCTCCGCGAGAAGAACCGGTTCGATCCGGCGATGGCGGCGCTGCTGGCCAATCTGCCGCTGCTGGCCAAGCGCGACATGGCGCAGCTGCGCAAGCTCTGCGGCGTCGACGACGACGACCTTCGCGACATGATCGCCGAAATCCGCCAGCTTGATCCGAAGCCCGGCCGTGCCTTCGGCGGCGGCGCCGCGCAGACCGTGACGCCGGACGTTATCATCCGGGCGGCGCCCGACGGCTCATGGCTGATCGACCTCAATCCGGACACCCTGCCGCGCGTGCTGGTCAACCAGACCTATCACGCCCGGGTCAGCAAGGCCGTGCGCAACGACACCGACAAGGCCTTCATCGCCGACTGCCTGCAGACGGCCAACTGGCTGACGCGCAGCCTCGAACAGCGCGCCCGGACCATCCTCAAGGTGGCGAGCGAGATCGTGCGGCAGCAGGACGCGTTCTTCGCCTATGGCGTCGAGCACCTGCGCCCGCTCAACCTGAAGACCGTGGCCGACGCCATCGCCATGCACGAATCGACCGTGAGCCGCGTGACCTCGAACAAGTACCTGATCAGTCCGCGCGGTCTGTTCGAAATGAAGTATTTCTTCACGGCCTCGATCTCCAGCACCGGTTATGGCGAGGCCCATTCCGCCGAGGCTGTGCGTCACCGCATCAAGACGATGATCGATGGCGAGGGCGCCGCCGATGTGCTTTCGGACGATGCACTCGTGGTGAAACTGAGGGCATCGGGCATCGACATCGCGCGCCGGACCGTGGCCAAGTACCGTGAGGCGCTGGGCATCGGCTCGTCGATGGAACGACGCCGGGACAAACAGCCCGTGCATCCCAGAATGCGTTGACAGTCGGCTTTCAAAGTCCGAACGTCGGTTGACCGGGTGCGCCGGTCGAGGCTTGATCATCGGCCAGCCGCTCTCCCGTCACGGAGGGACTAGACATGGGTTTGCGAGTATCCGGCAAGAATCTCGATGTCGGCGAAGCCATCCGCGCACAGGCGGAAGACAGGGTCGGATCAGCCCTCGGCAAGTACTACGAGGGCAGTTTCAACGGCCATGTCACCATGGCCAAGGACGGAACCGGTTTTCGCAGCGATGCGGTGCTGCACCTCTCCTCCGGCATGACGCTTGAGGCCTCCGGAATGGCGCATGACGCCTACCAGAGCCTCGACAAGATGGTCGACAAGATCGAGAAACGCCTGCGCCGCTACAAGCGCCGCCTCAAGGACCACTCCGGCAATGCCCAGGCGCGCCGGGCGCTGATGGAAATCCCGTCCTATGTGATCGAAGCGCCGAGCGAGGACCTGGAGGAGGACCACGCTGATCAGATGAATGGCACGCATCCGGCCATCGTCGCGGAGACCACCCGTTCGCTGCACGAACTCAGTGTGGGCGACGCGGTCTCGGAACTCGACCTGACGGGCTCGCCCGTGCTGGTCTTCAGAAATGCTGGCAATGGCCGCGTGAACATCGTATACCGCCGCCGCGACGGCAATATCGGGTGGATAGATCCGCCAACCGCCTTGTCATGACCGCGTTGAAGAATTTAGGGACAATCGCGACGCTCTCCGTGCCGCTCTGACCTCCCCGGTCGGCACGGTTGATGCATCTCACTGGACCAACATGATCATTCACGACCTACTTACACCTGACGCCGTCCTTGCGCCGCTGAAAGCGAATGGCAAGAAGCAGGCCTTGCAGGACATCGCCGAACGCGCCGCCATCGTGACCGGCCTGCCGGAACGCGAGATTTTCGACACGCTGCTGCAGCGGGAACGGCTCGGCTCAACCGGCATCGGCGACGGCATCGCCATCCCGCACGGCCGCTCGATCTCGCTTGACCGGCTGCGCGGCCTGTTCGTGCGCATGGAAAAGCCGATCGATTTCGAGGCGCTGGACGGCCAGCCCGTCGACATCATGTTCGTCCTGCTTGCACCGGAAGGCGCCGGCGCCGACCACCTCAAGGCGCTGGCCCGCGTGGCGCGCGTGTTGCGCGACCGGACAACGCTGGACCGCATCCGCCGGGCCGACGACGCCGACGCCATCTATGCCATCCTGACCGAGCGGGCAGCGCAGGCGGCGTGAGGGTCCGGAAGGCGACCTTCCGCGAAGCGTCGTCTTGATGCCTTTGCTCTGGCGCGGGCCTGCAGGTTTCGGTTACCAAGCAAGACAAGAACGGCCCGATCTGCGAACGCACGTTTACGCCCCGCACCGTTCAAACCTGCTGGAGCTTGCCGCATGAACATCACGCATCAACCGCTGTTTCCGCTTGGGCCGGACACCACGCCCTATCGCAAGCTGACATCAGATGGCGTGCGGCTGGAGAGATTCGGCGCGCACGAGATGCTGGTGGTCGAGCCCGAAGCGCTCAGGCTGCTTGCCGAACAGGCCTTCATCGACATCAACCACCTGCTGCGGCCGGCGCACCTCAAGCAGCTTGCCGCCATTCTCGATGACCCGGAAGCCACCTCGAACGACCGCTTCGTGGCCTATGACCTGATGAAGAACGCCAACATCGCGGCAGGCGGCGTGCTGCCGATGTGCCAGGACACCGGCACCGCCATCATCATGGGCAAGAAGGGGCGGCTGGTCTGGACCGATGGCGACGACGAGGCCGCCATCGGACAGGGCGTGATGGATGCCTATTTCAAGCGCAACCTGCGCTATTCGCAACTCGCGCCGATCTCGATGTTCGAGGAGCGCAACACCAAGAACAACCTGCCCGCCCAGATCGAGCTTTACGCCGAGGGCGATGCGGAGTTCGCGCAGGCCTACAAGTTTCTGTATGTCGCCAAAGGCGGCGGCTCGGCCAACAAGAGCCTGCTCTTTCAGGGCACGCCGTCGCTGATGACGCGCGAGCGGATGATGGCGTTCCTGAAGGAAAAGATTCTTACCCTTGGCACCGCTGCCTGCCCGCCATATCACCTCGCCATCGTGATCGGCGGTCTGTCGGCTGAGCAGACGATGAAGACGGTCAAGCTCGCCTCGACCAAGTATCTCGACAACCTGCCGACGGAAGGCTCGGAGATGGCGCATGCCTTCCGCGACCTTGAAATGGAAGCCGAGGTGCACAAGCTGACCCAGTCCCTCGGCGTCGGCGCGCAGTTCGGCGGCAAGTATTTCTGCCATGACGTGCGCGTGATCCGGCTGCCGCGCCACGGCGCGTCGCTGCCCATCGGCCTTGGCGTGTCGTGCTCGGCGGACCGGCAGGCGCTCGGCAAGATCACCGCGTCTGGCATCTATGTCGAGGAGCTCGAGCACAACCCGTCGCGCTTCATGCCCGACATCGACGAGAGCACGCTTGGCGGCGACGTGGTCAACATCGACCTCAGCCAGCCGATGGAGCAGATCCTGGCGACGCTGAGCCAGCATCCGGTCAAGACGCGGCTGTCGCTGACCGGCACGATCATCGTGGCGCGCGACCTTGCCCACGGCAAGATTCGCGAGCGGCTCGAGAGCGGGGGCACGATGCCCGAGTATTTCAAGGACCACCCGATCTACTATGCCGGCCCGGCCAAGACGCCGGTGGGCATGGCATCGGGCTCGTTCGGGCCGACCACGGCCGGGCGCATGGATTCGTATGTCGACCAGTTCCAGGCCTTCGGTGGCTCCAAGATCATGCTCGCCAAAGGCAACCGCTCGAAGGCCGTGCGCGACGCCTGCCAGCTTCATGGCGGCTTCTATCTCGGCTCGATCGGCGGCCCGGCCGCGCGCCTGGCGCAGGACTGCATCACCAAGGTCGAGGTGCTGGAATATCCGGAACTCGGCATGGAGGCGATCTGGAAGATCGAGGTCAAGGATTTCCCCGCCTTCATCGTCATTGATGACAAGGGGAATGACTTCTTCAAGGAACTGAACCTCGGTTGAGTTTCAGCGACCCGGCTGGCAGGCCGCGCAGAAGAACGTCGAGCGCCCCGACTGCACGATCCGCTCCACCTTGCTGCCACAACCTGGCGTGACGCAGGCCTCGCCCTCGCGGCCATAGACCTTGAATGCGTGCTGGAAGTAGCCAAGCGAGCCGTCCGTGTGGGCGAAGTCGCGCAGCGTCGAGCCGCCCGCCGCGATCGCCTCGGTCAGGACATCGCGGATGATCTGGGCCAGTTCGTGCGCTTTCGCCCGTGGCCTGCCGCCCCTGGTGGCGATCACGCCGGCGGGCAGCTCAGGATGCAGCCCCGCGCGGAACAGCGCCTCGCAAACATAGATGTTGCCAAGGCCGGCGATCAGCCGCTGGTCGAGCAGCGCCGCCTTCAGCGGTGCGGTCTTGCCTGCGAACAGCTCAGCCAGCTTGTCGCCGGACAGCTCATTGCCGAGCGGCTCGATCCCCATGCCGGCGAAGTGTTTCGACTGGTACAGGCCCGCCATCGGCACCAGGTCCATGAAGCCGAAGCGGCGGACATCGTTGTAGGTGATGCGGCCACCACCGCCGAGATCGAACACGACATGGTCGTGCGCCACATGACGCCCGACATCGGCATGAAACACGCCCGGTTCGCGGGCGGACGCGCCGGGCGCCTCGATGATGAAGCGGCCCGTCATTCCCAGATGCATGATCAGCCCCTCGCCGGAGGACAATTCGGCGATCAGGTACTTCGCACGCCGCATCAGCGCCTCCACACGCTGGCCGGTGATGCGGGCCGCGAAGCGCTCGGGGAAAGGAAAACGCAAGTCCTTGCGGCGGACAGTGAGCGCCTCGATCCGCGCGCCCACCATGGCGGGCTCGAGGCCGCGCCGGACAGTTTCGACTTCGGGCAGTTCGGGCATGGATGGGCGATCCCAGGAGTCAGCGGTCTGCCATGTTCACTGTGGCACAATGCCCGCATAGCGCGGCGCGCGGGTTTTCGCTATGTGTGCGTTCATGAGTAGCGCACCACCCCGCAAATCGCCCGCCGACGCCGACGCGGCGACGCATTTTGGCTTCGAGACTGTACGTCTCGCCGACAAGCAGGCCAAGGTGGACGACGTCTTCCACAAAGTCGCGGGCCGCTATGACCTGATGAACGATTTCATGTCGATGGGCCTGCACCGCATCTGGAAGGACGTGCTGGTCTCGATGGTGAAGCCGCCGCGCCACAAGCCTTTCCGCCATCTCGACGTGGCGGGAGGCACCGGAGATGTCGCCTTCCGCGTGCTTGAGGCCGGTGGAGACAGCACCCGCGTCACCGTGCTCGACATCAACGGCGACATGCTCGGCGTCGGGCGCGAGCGTGCCGACAAGCGTCTTGGCGCGGATCCACGCATCGATTTTGTCGAGGCCAATGCCGAGGCGCTGCCGTTCGACGCCAACCAGTTCGACGCCTACACCATCGCTTTCGGCATCAGGAACGTGCCGCGCATCGACACGGCGCTGAGCGAGGCCTACCGGGTTCTCAAGCGCGGCGGGCGTTTCCTCTGCCTTGAATTCAGCGAGGTCAACATCCCGCTCCTCGACCAGATCTACGAGACCTATTCGTTCAACGTGATCCCGCCCTTGGGCCGAATGGTGACGGGCGACGCCGAGCCCTATCAGTACCTCGTCGAGTCGATCCGCAAATTTCCGAGGCCCAACGTGTTCGAGAGCATGATTGCGGATGCGGGTTTCCAGCGCGCCAGCCACACAGCCCTGACAGGCGGGGTGGTCGCGATCCATTCCGGCTGGAAACTCTAGGGCCCGCCGGTTGTTCTCCACGCTTGCCTCTGTGCTGAGACTGTCGCGCGTCGGCTTCGTGCTGGCGCGCGAGGGTGCGTTGGCGCTGGTCGATCCTGCCGCGCTGCCGCCCGGCCCGCCGCGCTGGGGCCTGAAACTCGCGAGGCTGATCGAGCGCCGCAACGCCGGAGCGTCGGCCGAGCGGCTGGCCGCCGCGCTGACGCGGCTTGGGCCAAGCCACGTCAAGTTCGGGCAGTTTCTGGCGACACGGCCCGATGTGGTCGGCCCGCGCGTGGCGGCAGACCTGTCGCTGCTGCAGGACCGCATGGCGCCCTTCCCCACCGATGTGGCGATCAGGACGGTCGAAGCCTCGCTCGGACGCCCGCTCAAAGAAGTGTTCCGCGTTTTTGACGAACCGATCGCGGCCGCCTCGATCAGCCAGGTCCATCCCGCGCTGACCCATGACGGGCGCAAGATGGCCGTCAAGGTGATGCGTCCCCAGGTGCGCGAGCGCTTCAACCGTGACCTGAAGGCCATGCGGCGCGGGGCGGAAATGGCCGAGCAGTTCTCGCCGGAAGCCAAGCGCCTGCGTGTCACCGGGGTCGTCGACACGTTGATCCGCTCGGTGACCATGGAGATGGATTTCAGGCTGGAGGCGGCGGCCCTGTCGGAACTGGCCGAAAACACCGCCAAGGATGACGATTTCCGCGTGCCGAAGCCGGATTGGGAGCTGACCGGCAGCAACATCCTCGTGGCCGAATGGGTCGACGGCATCAGGTTGTCGGACCTTGCCGCCATCGATGCGGCGGGCCATGACCGGGTCAGGCTGGGCCAGTGCGTGATCCAGTCCTTCCTCAAGCACACGCTGCGCGACGGCTTCTTTCATGCCGACATGCACCCCGGCAACCTCTTCGTCGACGCAGACGGGCGCCTCGTCGCCGTCGATGGCGGCATCATGGGCCGGCTCGGCCCGAAAGAGCGGCGTTTTCTCGCCGAAATCCTGCTCGGCTTCATCACGCGCAACTACAGGCGCGTGGCGGAGGTGCATTTCGAGGCGGGCTACGTGCCGGCGCATCACTCCGTGGCCGATTTCGCGCAGGCGATCCGGGCCGTGGGCGAACCCATTCACGACCGCAGCGCCGACCAGATCTCGATGGCGAAGGTGCTGACCTTGCTGTTCGAGATCACCGGCCTGTTCGACATGAAGACCCGCACCGAACTCGTCATGCTGCAGAAGACCATGGTCGTGGTCGAGGGCGTGGGCCGCATGCTGGACCCGCAACTCGACATGTGGCGCACCGCCGAACCCGTGGTGCGCGAATGGATCGGGCGCAATCTTGGCCCCATCGGACGGATCGAGGATGCGGGCCGGGGCGTCATGTCGCTGGCCGGCGCGGTGGCGGGTTTGCCCGAGACGGTGGCGCGCGGCGAGCGGCTTCTGGCGCATCTCGAGGAGGCAACGTCGCGCGGCTTCACGCTCGACCGCGACAGCATCGAGGCCATCGGCAAGGCAGAGGCTCGTGGCCAGCGCGGCAGCAATGTCGCCGTGTGGGCCGCCGTGGCGCTGCTGGCCTACATGGTGTTCTTCGGCTGAGCGTGCGGCTGGTCCATGGTGTCATCCCCGGCGGCCCGCAGGGTCGGGAAGGGGATCCATGTTTTACTTTTTTAAGATGGCTCCCCTTCCTGCGCTAAGCGCGCCAGGGATGACGCCGATTGAAGATGCAAACTCGTCTGCACCTAGGCACAGTTGCCAGCGCCCACGGCCTTGCCTTATCTGAGGCATGACAGAGCACCGCCATTCTTCCACGCATGTCGCATCCAGCGCCGACGAGGCTGTTGACCGGCTTCAGGAACTCTATGAGGCGTCGACCGCAGCGATCCGCAAGTCGCTCGATGCCTACCTGACAGACCGCACCGCGCCGACCCCCGAACAGCGGGCGCGCTTCCGTTACCCCGAACTGCGCGTGACCTACCGGCCCGCAAACATCGCCGGCAAGATGCGCCGGGGCTACTCGCGCTTTGCCGCGCCGGGCATCTACGCCACCACGGTCACCCATCCGGGCGAGTTCCGCAGCTACCTGATCGATCAGCTTGGGCCGCTCGAGCGCGATTATGGCGCGGTCATCGAAGTCGGCATGAGCGACCAGGAAATCCCTTACCCGTATGTCCTGCAGGGCGGCGACGAACTGGCGCGCGGCGGGGTCACGGCGGCGGAGCTTGCGCTGCACTTCCCCGTGCCGCTGCTCTCCGCCATCGGCGACGAGATCGCTGACGGCACCTTCGACATGACCGGGCCGGGTCCGCGCCCGCTCAGCCTGTTCGATGCCGTGCGCACGGATTACTCGCTGAAGCGCCTGGTGCACTACACCGGCACCGACTGGCGCAGCTTCCAGCACTGGATCCTGCTCACCAACTACCACCGCTATGTCGACCAGTTCGTCCGCCACGGCATCGAGATGATCCGGAGCGGCGAGGCGCAGCGGCTGGTTGCGCCTGGCGGCCTTGTCATCGACGCGCGTTCGGCGGACGAATCGGCTGTCGCGCGGCTGGCGGCGGCGCCCTGGCACCGGTTCCAGATGCCGGCCTATCACATGGTCAAGAAAGACGGACAGGGCATCACGCTGGTCAACATCGGGGTCGGACCGTCCAATGCGAAGAACATAACAGACCATCTTGCCGTGCTCAGACCGAATGCCTGGCTGATGATCGGCCATTGCGGAGGCCTCCGGCAGGCGCAGGTCATCGGCGACTATGTGCTTGCCCACGCCTATTTCCGGCAGGATCGCATCCTCAACGACCTGCTGCCGCCGGAGGTGCCGATCCCGGCGCTGGCCGAAATCCAGATCGCGCTGCAGCAGGCGGCGGCGCGCGTCACGGGCGAAAGCGGCGAGGCGCTGAAGAACCGGCTGCGCACCGGCACGGTCGTGACCTTCGACGACCGCAACTGGGAACTGCAATGGACAGCTTCGCGCAAGCGCATCAACCAGTCGCGCGCCATCGCGGTCGACATGGAATCAGGCACCATCGCCGCGCAGGGCTACCGCTTGCGTGTGCCTTACGGAACGCTGCTCTGCGTCTCCGACAAGCCGCTGCATGGCGAGATCAAGCTGCCGGGCGCAGCCAACGCCTTCTATGAGCGGGCCGTGAACGAGCACCTCAAGATCGGCATCGACACCGTCACGCTGCTCAAGGAAACCGGACCCAGCATCCACTCCCGCAAGCTGCGCTCCTTTGATGAGCCGCCATTCCGGTGATAGTGAATTGATGAAGCCCGGATTTTCCGCCCCACGCATCGGGAGGGAGCCGCGCTGACTATTTGTGCAACCTGATGATCGAGAAGATCGGCGCACCCGCCAATGGCCCAGCAGAAATCCATCCTCCTGATCGTCGGCGGCGGCATCGCGGCGTATAAGGTGCTGGAACTCATCCGCCTTGCCCGCCGCAAGGACATCGCCGTGACGCCGGTCCTGACCAAAGCCGGCGCCGAATTCGTGACGCCGCTGTCGCTGGCGGGGCTGGCCGGGGCAAAAGTCTACGATGACCTGTTCTCGCTGACCGACGAGGTCGAGATGGGCCATATCGCGCTGTCCCGCTCGGCAGACCTTGTGGTCGTGGCTCCGGCCACCGCCGACCTCATCGCCAAGATGGCGAACGGCATCGCCAACGACATGGCGAGCGTCGCCTTGCTGGCCACCGACAAGGACATCCTGATTGCGCCGGCCATGAACGTCAGGATGTGGCATCACCCCGCCACGCAGCGAAACCTTGCGACGCTCGCCCGGGACGGCGTCGAGATTGTCGGGCCTGCAACCGGGTCGATGGCATGCGGCGAATTCGGCGCAGGCCGGCTTGTCGAGCCGCCGGAACTTCTGGCGGCCATCGAGGCCAAACTCGGCCGATGCCAGCCAAAACCGCTGCCGGGCGCTGGCGCGCTGGCGGGTCGTCATGTGCTGGTGACATCCGGGCCGACGCATGAACCGATCGATCCCGTCCGCTACATCGCCAACCGCTCGTCCGGCAAGCAGGGCCATGCCATCGCCGCTGCCGCCGCCCGCGCGGGCGCACGGGTGACGCTCGTCAGCGGGCCTGTCGCCATCGCCGATCCGCAAGGCGTCGCGACGGTCCATGTGGAAACGGCAGCGCAGATGCTCGCTGCGGTGGAGGCGGCCTTGCCCGCCGACATCGCAGTGTTCGCGGCCGCCGTCGCCGACTGGCGCGTTGCTGCGGCGGCGGAAACAAAGATCAAGAAGGGCAGCGGGCCGGTTCCGGCGCTGTCCCTCGCCCAGAACCCCGACATCCTGGCAAGTGTCGCCGGACGCAGGACAGGGCGACCTGCCCTCGTGGTCGGGTTCGCCGCCGAAACCGACAACGTGCTCGAACACGCCAGGGCGAAGCTGGCGCGCAAGGGCTGCGACCTGATCATCGCCAACGATGTCAGCCTGACCGGCTCCGGCATCAGCGGCGGCGTGATGGGCGCTGCAGACAATGCCGTGCAGGTGATCGGCCCGAACAGCGCCGAGACGTGGCCGACCATGAGCAAGGACGCCGTCGCCGAACGGCTGGTGGCCCGGTTTGCGGCAATCGCGGCGGGCTGGACATGAGCGATGCCGTCGACGTGATGCTGCGTTTCGTGCAGATGCCCCACGCCGAGGGGCTTGCCTTGCCGGCTTACGCCACCGACGAGGCCGCCGGCCTCGATCTCGCGGCCGCGATTGCAGCGGACGAGCAATTTACGTTGAACTTCTGTGAAAGAGGACTTGTCCCGACAGGCCTCATGCTCCACATGCCACCTGGCTACGAGGCGCAAGTCCGTCCGCGCTCGGGGCTGGCCATGAAGCACGGCGTGACCGTGCTCAACAGCCCTGGCACGATCGACGCGGACTATCGCGGCGAGATCAAGGTCATCCTGGTCAACCTCGGCAAGGAGCCCTTCACGCTTCGCCGGGGTGACAGGATTGCCCAACTCGTCGTGGCCCCGGTGGCGCGGGCGGTTGTCGCCAGGGTCGAGGGCCTCGAGCCGACGGGGCGCGGCGCAGGCGGCTTCGGGTCAACCGGACTGGCTGCGACAGGCAACGATGTTGCATGATTTGATGCGGTTTTTGCGAGAATAGGGTTTGACAACGATGATTTTGCTTTCGCGCCGCAGTCTCCTGTCCATTGCCGCCGTCGTCGACATCGCGCTGCATGCGCGGCCGCAGCCTGTATCGGCCAAGATGCTGGCGGCGCGGCACGATCTGCCGCCGCGCCATCTCGAAACCGTGCTGCAGGCGCTGGTGCGTCACGGCATCCTGAAGGGCGTGCGCGGCCCGCGCGGCGGCTACGAACTTGCGAGGGAGCGCCGGCGCATCACGGCCGGCGATGTGGTGCGCGCGGCCATGACCGCAACGGGCGAGGATGACCTGCCGCCACTGCCGCACTCGCGGCTGGTCGACGAAGTTGTCGGACCAGAGGTCAAGGCCGCCGGAGAGGCATTCCTGTCGCGTCTGGACGCAATTTCGGTGGATGACCTGTGCAAGAACGCCGAGCAGCGGAAGGTCTTCGACGGCGGCGTGCTGGCGGCAGATTTCACAATTTAAGGCGTAAAATATAAAATTTATCGCCAGGGATTGTGAAATAGGATACGCACCCTCATCTGTTGGACAGATGAGGAGGACGCCATGTCCCGGACAGCCCAAAAACCTGCCACCATTTCCGCCAAAGCCCCTGGCCGGGGCATGATCTATGACTCGATCACGGATACGATCGGCGACACGCCCATCGTCAGGCTCAGGCGCATCGGCGCGGAGCGCGGCATCGAGGCCAACCTTCTGGCCAAGCTCGAATTCTTCAATCCGATCGCCAGCGTCAAGGACCGCATCGGCGTCAACATGGTCGATGCGCTGGAAGCATCGGGACGGCTGAAGGCAGGCGGCACCCTGATCGAGGCCACTTCCGGCAACACCGGCATCGCACTGGCGTTCGTGGCTGCGGCGCGCGGCTACCGGATGGTGCTCGTCATGCCTGAAACCATGTCGCTGGAACGCCGCAAGATGCTGGCGCTGCTGGGGGCCGAACTGGTGCTCACGCCAGGACCGCTCGGCATGCGCGGCGCGGTGGCCAAGGCCAACGAACTCCAGGCCACGATCCCCGGCGCGATCATCGCCGAACAGTTCGAGAACCCGGCCAATCCGGACATTCACCGGCGCACCACCGCAGAGGAAATCTGGAACGACACGCATGGCCAGGTGGACTATTTCATTTCCGGCGTCGGCACGGGCGGCACCATCACCGGCGTCGGGCAGGTCCTCAAGGCAAAGAAGCCGAGCGTGAAGATCATCGCGGTCGAACCGGAAGACTCGCCGGTCCTGTCCGGCGGCAATGCCGGCCCGCACAAGATCCAGGGCATCGGCGCGGGCTTCGTGCCGAACGTGCTCGACCGCAGCGTGATCGATGAGGTGGTCACCGTCGGCAATCAGACCGCGTTCGACACCGCACGCGCGCTGGCCCGGCTCGAAGGCATTCCGGGCGGAATCTCGTCCGGAGCCGCCGTCGCGGGCGCCCTCGAGATTGCGGGCCGCCCCGGCATGGCGGGCAAGAACATCGTGATCATCATCCCGTCCTTTGCCGAGCGCTACATTTCGAGCGCGCTGTTTGACGGTCTTTGACAGGAAACTGACGAAAAGCCGGGGATAGATCGGCAGGACACCGCCGATTGTCGTTGTATTTTCGGATTTGCGCGCCAGTTTGCGCGGCAGTCATCATCGCTGCCGAACAAACCGGACCGTCTCATGAACGCCCTGCTCGCAACCATCGTCAACCACCCCAGGACGGAGCGGGTGGTGATGATCCTGATCATCATCAACGCCATCACGCTGGGATTGGAGACGTCGAAGCCGATCATGGCGGACTACGGCCCGCTGTTGATGATGCTGGACCGGACCATCCTGTCGATCTTCGTGATCGAACTTCTCGCCCGCATGATCGTCAAGCGCGGGGCCTTCTTCAGGGATCCGTGGAGCCTGTTCGACCTTTTCGTGATCGGCATCGCGCTTGTGCCGGCCAGCGAGTCGCTGTCGGTGCTGCGGGCATTGCGCGTGCTGCGCGCGCTCCGCCTGGTCACTGTCGTGCCGTCCTTGCGCAAGGTCGTGGCGGGACTGATCGGCGCATTGCCGGGCATGGGCTCGATCGGGCTGCTTCTGCTGCTGGTGTATTACGTGTTCGCGGTGATGGGCACCAAGCTGTTCGCCGAGACCAACCCCGAACTGTTCGGCAGCATCGGCGCCACGGCCTATACGCTGTTCCAGTCGATGACCTTCGATGACTGGTCGAACGGCATCGTCAAGCCGCTCGCCGAGAAGGGCCATGACTGGGGTTGGGTCTTCGTCATCCTGTTCATGGTTCTGAGCGCCTTCATGGTGCTGAACCTGTTCATCGGCGTTGTCGTCACCGCGCTTGACGAGGTGACCGCCAGCGAAGCGCCCAAACTGACCCATCCTGCGCACAGCAGCGAGGACGTGATGGCGGAACTGAAGGCGCTGCGGGCCGAGATCGCGTCACTGAGGGGCGAGATGGCCAAGCGCTGACGGGAGTTCCAACACTTCGGGAGATTTTTCCTGACAAGTGTGGGAACTTTCCGTCCGTGCCGCTACTGCGCCAGCACCCTGCCCATGATCTCGGCGCTCACGGCACCATTTCGCTCCAGCCAACGGGGCGCCGGCAAGCCCTTGCCGTGCAGGAAGTGCGGGTCGAACAGCTTGGACTGGTAGCGCGCGCCATGGTCGCACAGGATGGTGACGATGGTCTTGCCTGGCCCGAGATGCCGTGCGAGGCGGATCGCGCCCGCCACATTCACCGCCGCCGAACCGCCGACGCAAAGTCCTTCATGTTCGAGAAGGTCGAAGCCGACGGGCAGCGCCTCCTCATCGGGAATCTGGAACGAGACATCCGGCCTGAAGCCGTCGAGATTGGCCGTGATCCGGCCCTGGCCGATCCCTTCGGTGATCGAGGAGCCCTCGGCCTTGAGCGTGCCCGTGGTGTAATAGGCATGCAGCGCCGCGCCCATCGGATCAGCCAGCCCGATGGTGATTCCGGGCTTCACCGCCCGCAGCGCCCTGGCCACGCCTGCCAGCGTGCCGCCGGTGCCGACAGCGCAGATGAAGCCGTCGATCTCGCCGCCAGTCTGCCGCCAGATTTCGGGGCCGGTCGTCGCGGCATGGCCATCGCGGTTGGCGACGTTGTCGAACTGGTTGGCCCAAACCACGCCCTCCGGCGTGACAGCCGACAAGGCCTCCGCCAGGCGGCCCGACACCCGCACGTAGTTGCCGGGATTGGAGAATGGCGCGGGCGGCACCTCGATGAGCTCCGCCCCGGCGAGGCGGATCATGTCCTTCTTCTCGCGGGCCTGCGAATCGGGAATGACGATCACGGTGCGGTAGCCGAGCGCATTGCCGACCAGCGCGAGGCCGATGCCGGTGTTGCCCGCCGTGCCTTCGACAATGATGCCGCCGGGCTTCAGCACGCCGCGCGCCTCCGCATCCCGGATGATCGCGAGCGCGGCCCTGTCCTTCACCGACTGTCCGGGGTTCATGAACTCGGCCTTGCCGAGGATGCGGCAGCCGGTCAGCGCCGAGGCGCGCCTGAGTTCGACCAGCGGCGTGTTGCCGATCATCCCGATGACGTCCCTGGCGATGGTCATGGCCTGCCTGTCCCGAATTTCATTCCTGCCGATGCCTGAACCTGATAGGCGGGTTCAACGCAAAAATCATCTGCCCACACCCGAAAGCAAGCCGTTGTCCGCACCCGTGCCATATCTTCTGACCATCGACCGCCTCGGCGCACGCGGCGACGGCGTCTCCGGCGAGGGCGGATCAGCCACATTCGTGGCAGGGGCGCTGCCGGGCGAGGTCGTGGAGGTCACCGGAGTTGGCGAGAATGCGCGGTTGCTGCAGATCAGCACGGCATCGCCCGACCGCATCGAGCCGATCTGCCCGCTCTTCGGCGCCTGCGGCGGCTGCGCGGTGCAGCATCTCGCCCCCGCGCCTGCGGCGCTATGGAAGCAGGGCCTTGTCGAGCAGGCGTTGACGCGCGCCGGCATCACCACACGCATCCTGCCGCTGATCGACGGCCATGGCGCCGGAAGGCGGCGCGTGACGCTGCACGGGCGGCGACGCGAGGCGGACTCGCTCGCGGGCTTCATGCGCGCCAGGAGCCACGACCTGATCGAGGTGCCGCACTGCCCGATCCTCACGCCGGAACTGAGCCGTGCGCCACAGATCGCCAAGGCCCTGACCGGCGCGCTGGCAGCCTCGGGCAAGCCGCTCACCATCCTGATCACGGCGACGCTGAACGGCATCGATGTCGACGTGCGCGGCAACGGGCCGCCGAGCGAGAAGCAGCGCATCGGCCTGACCCAGTTGGCGAACCAGCTCGATCTGGTCCGGCTGTCGATCCACGGCGACACGATCATTGCGCGCGGGGATGCCGCGCACGCCATGGGCCGCGCCAGGGTGATCGTGCCGCCCGGCGGTTTCCTGCAGCCGACCAGCGCTGGCGAGGAGACGCTCGGCAGACTGGCTTGCGAAGCTGTTGCAGGGGCAAGACGCGTGGCCGACCTGTTCGCGGGTTCAGGACCGTTCGCGCTGCGGCTGGCCGAAAGCGCGGAGGTGCATGCCTTCGAGAGCGAAGCGGCGGCGCTGACCGCGCTGGACAGGGCCGCACGTGCCACGCCCGGCCTCAGGCGCATCGCCTTCGAGGCCCGCGACCTGTTCCGCCGCCCGCTGCTCGACCATGAATTGAAGCCGTTCGACGCCGTGGTGCTCGACCCGCCACGCGCCGGGGCGGAGGCGCAATGCGCGCAGCTTGCGAAATCGAACGTGGCGACGATCGCCTATGTCTCGTGCGATGTCGGCAGCTTCGTGCGCGATGCGGCAAAACTGCTGCAGGGCGGCTATGTGCTGGAGCGCGTGACGCCGGTCGACCAGTTCCGCTATTCTGCCCATGTCGAGTTGGTGGCGGTCTTCACCAAGGCCGCCCAGCGCAAGAAAAGGTGACATTCCGCCGATGGATGGGACACTCGAGCGCTTGAGCGCCATCGTCGGAGCGAAGCACCTCGTCACCGACGCCGCCGGGATGGCCCCGCACCTCAGGGAATGGCGTGACCTGTTCACCGGCAGGGCGCGCGCCGTGATCAAACCTGCCAGCACGGCCGAGGTTGCGGCAATCCTCGCACTCGCCCACGAGACGAACACGCCGGTCGTGCCCCAGGGCGGCAATACCGGCCTGGTCGGCGGGCAGATCCCGATTGCCGACGGGCGCGACATCGTCCTGTCGCTGGCGCGGATGGACAAGGTGCGCGCCGTAGATGCCGCCAGCGACATGATCATGGTCGAGGCTGGCGTCACCTTGAGCCGTGTGCAGGAGGCGGCGGACGCTGCGGGGCGTCAGTTTCCGCTGTCGCTGGCATCGGAAGGAAGCTGCACGATCGGCGGAAACCTGTCCACCAATGCAGGCGGCACAGCCGTGATCGCCTATGGCAACACGCGCGACCTTTGCCTCGGACTGGAGGTGGTGCTGGCTGACGGCCGGGTCTGGAACGGGCTCAGCACCCTGCGCAAGGACAACACCGGCTACGATCTCAAGAACCTGTTCATCGGGGCCGAAGGCACGCTCGGCGTGATCACCGCCGCTTCGCTCAAACTGTTCCCGAAGCCGCAATCGCAGGCGACGGCATTCCTGGCCTTGCCTGATCCGGACCGAGCGCTGGCGCTGCTGAACCTCGCCAAGGCCGAGGCCGGCGGCCAGCTCACCACTTTCGAGATCATGCCGCGTTTCGGGGTGGAGGTGGTGCTGCGCCATGCGCCTGGCACGCGCGATCCGCTGGCGGATCCGTCGCCATGGTATGTGCTGATGGAGCTGTCATCGCCGGGGCTGGAAGGGCTCGACGCAACCATCCAGACGCTGCTGGAGAAGGCGCTGGAAGCCGGCTTGATCAGCGATGCCACGCTCGCGGCGTCCGAGACCCAGCGCGACGACCTGTGGCGCATTCGCGAGGCGATGAGCGAGGTGCAGCGCTTCGAGGGCGGCTCGATCAAGCATGATGTCTCGGTGCCGGTCGCCGCCGTGCCTGCCTTCCTCAGGCAAGGGATGGCATTGGTCGAAGACATGGCGCCGGGCTGCAGGCCCCTGCCCTTCGGCCACCTTGGCGACGGCAACATCCATTTCAACGTCACCCAGCCGCTCGGCGCCGACAAGGCAGCGTTCCTTGCGCGCTGGGACGAGTTCAACGCGGCAGTGCATGCGCTGGTCGGCACGTTTGGCGGTTCGATCTCTGCGGAGCACGGCATCGGCCGGCTGAAGAAGCACCTGCTGCCCGGCGTCAAGGACCCGGTGGGGCTGGCGCTGATGCGCGCCATCAAGGCGACGCTCGATCCCAAAGGCATCCTCAACCCGGGAGCGGTGCTGTGATCGACATCCGCGAGATGACCGACGCGGATGAAGCGGGGCTGATTGCGCTGTGGCACGCAGCGGGCGTCTCCCGGCCCTGGAACCCGCCCGAGCGCGACATCGCCTTTGCCCGGCGCGGCGAGCATTCGGCCATTCTTGTCGGGCTTGCGGATGGCGAGCTGATCGCCAGCGCCATGGTCGGCGAGGACGGGCATCGCGGCTGGGTCTACTACGTGGCGGTCGACCCGGGCAGCCGGGGCAACGGCGCGGGCCGCGCCATGATGGCGGCGGCGGAGGCCTGGCTGAAGGCACGCGGCGTCTGGAAGGTGCAATTGATGGTGCGCGCCGACAACGCCGCCGTGCATGATTTCTACAAGGGCCTCAACTACGAGGCGACCGACGTGGTGATGTTCCAGAAATGGATGACATGAGGTCCGAGATGAACACTGACCTGATCTGGCGCGAGGTGCTGAGCCACGGCGCCAAGGGACGCAAGGCGTCGCTGCGCAAGCTGTTTGCCAGGGACTCACAGCGCTTCCAGCATTTTTCGCGCACCTTAGACGACATGCTGTTCGACTTCTCCAAGACGACGCTGACCGAAGCCGCGCTTGCAGGCCTGCTGTCGCTCGCCCGCGCCAGCGGCGTCGAGGCGAAGCGCGACGCGATGTTCGCGGGCGAGGCGATCAACAACACCGAAGGCCGCGCGGTGCTGCACACGGCCTTGCGCAACCGCAGCAAGCGCCCCGTCATGGTGGACGGCCGCAACGTGATGCCGGACATCGACGCCGTGCTGTCCGACATGGAGCGGTTCTGCGATGGCGTGCGCTCGGGCGCGATTGCAACGGCTGACGGCAGGCCCTTCAGCGATGTCGTCAACATCGGCATCGGCGGATCGGACCTCGGGCCGGTGATGGCGACGCTGGCGCTTGCACCCTATCATGACGGATCGCGCGCGCATTTTGTCTCCAACATCGACGCCGCGCACCTGCATGACACGCTGAAAGGGCTCGATCCGGCACGGACGCTGTTCATCGTCGCTTCGAAAACCTTCACCACGGTCGAGACCATGACCAACGCGCGCTCGGCACGGGCATGGGTCGTGGCGGCACTTGGCGAGGCGGCCGTGGGCGCGCATTTCTGCGCCGTGTCGACTGCGCGCGACAAGGTCGCGGCGTTCGGCATCGATGCGTCGCGCATCTTCGGTTTCTGGGACTGGGTCGGCGGGCGCTATTCGGTTTGGTCAGCGGTCGGCCTGCCGCTGATGCTCGCCATCGGGCCGGAGCGATTCGGGCAGTTTCTCGCTGGCGCGCATGCCATGGACGAACATTTCCGCACCGCGCCGCTGGCTGACAATCTTCCTGTTCTGCTGGCGCTGACCGGCATCTGGCATCGCAATGCGTCGGGCCATGCAACCCGCGCCGTGCTGCCCTATGACCAGAGGCTGGCGCGCCTGCCGGCCTATTTGCAGCAACTCGACATGGAATCGAACGGCAAGGGCGTCACGCACGACGGTCAGCCGGTCAGCCGCTCCACCGGTCCCGTGGTCTGGGGCGAGCCCGGCACCAATGGCCAGCACGCCTTCATGCAGTTGCTGCACCAGGGCACAGAGGTCATCCCCGCCGAGTTCCTGATCGCGGCGGAAGCGCATGAACCCCATCTCGCCGAGCATCACGCCATCCTTGCCGCCAACATGCTGGCGCAGGCCGAGGCGCTGATGCTGGGCCGCACGCCGGGCGAGGCGCGCGCGCAGCTTGCGGCACGTGGGCTCAGCCCCGCCGAAGTCGCGCGGCTGGCCCCGCACCGGGTCTTTCCCGGCAACCGGCCCTCGACCACATTGGTCTATCGCAAGCTCGATCCGTTCACGCTCGGGCGCATCATCGCGCTCTACGAGCACCGGGTGTTCGTGGAAGCCGCGATCTGGAACATAAACGCCTTCGACCAATGGGGCGTGGAACTTGGCAAGGAACTGGCGACAGGCCTGCAAGCCGTTGTCGAGGGCAAGCAGTCAGCCGAAGGCCGCGATGGCTCGACGCAAGGGCTGGTGAGGTGGATGAACACGCTGAAGCATCGTTGATCGTCGCCATGCTGGCGCTCGATTGCCGATGGTGGCAGACTGATTTCGCAGATCGGGCAGCACTCAATGGGAGCTTGTCTTGCAGAATCTGATCACAGACGTGCCGGGCGTGAAGGTCGGCAACGCCGAGGACGTGAAGCTGGGCTCGGGCGTGACCGTCATCCGCTTCGATGAGCCTGCGGTGGCATCTGGAACGATTTCGGGCGGCGCGCCCGGCAGCTTCGACACTGCACTGCTTGAGCCGGAGATGACCGTCGAACGCATCGACGCGGTGTTCCTGTCGGGCGGCTCGGCGTTCGGGCTGGCCACAGGTGTCGGCGTTCAGGCTGCGCTCAGGGCGCAGGGCCGCGGCTTCGCGGTTGGCCCGGTGAGGGTGCCGATCGTCACCGGAGCGATCCTGTTCGACCTCCTCAATGGTGGTGACAAGAACTGGGGACGGATGGCGCCTTATCCAGAGCTTGGCTTTTCCGCGACCGAAAATGCCAGCGAGAATTTCGCGCTCGGAACGGCAGGGGCTGGCTTCGGGGCCACGACAGCCAACCTCAAAGGGGGCCTGGGCTCCGCCAGCGCCATGACGTCATCGGGTTTCCTTGTGGGGGCAGTGGTGGCCGTCAATGCCATCGGTGTGGTCACCATGGGCGACAGCCCGCATTTCTGGGCGAACCCCTATGAGGTTGGCAGCGAATTTGGCGGACTCGGCGGCACGTCGTCCATGTCTTCCGGGGCGCTGAGGGTCCGCGTCAAAGGTGACCGGCCCTCCACTACAGTCGCCTGCGTGGTCACGGATGCGATCATCACAAAAACACAGGCCAAACGACTGGCGCTGATGGCCAATGATGGGCTGCCTCACGCCATCCGCCCTGCACACGCGCCGTTTGATGGTGATTCGGTGTTCTTCGCCTCCACCGGCAAGCGTCCGCTTGGCCAGAATAGCCTGCGCGACATCACAGAGATCGGCACGGTCGCAGCCGATTGCCTCGCCCGCGCCGTTGCGCGTGGCGTGTTCGAGGCGCGCGCCCTGCCCTATCCCAACGCCCTGCCGAGTTGGCATGATCGCTTCGGCACGCGGTGAGCCACCGGCTGGCTCATGATTGACATCGCCGCCCCGCATCCGCATATTGGGATCGCCGTCGGGCCAGTTCCGGCGGCATTTGATTTTGCGCTTTCATCGAACGGTCAAAGCTGATGAGCACGTTGGGCTGGAATTGGGTGGGGTCGCGAGAGCGACGATGATCTCCACGGCGGGGCACCTGTTCCCGCGTGCTGTCATGCTCCGTTTTCCCTTCCGTGCCCCGGCGCCGTGACACGCGCGCCGCTTCCCGCTTCAAGGACCTGCCCGATGATCACGCCCATTCTTCCGACCTATGCCCGTGCCGACGTCGCCTTCGAGCGGGGCGAAGGACCGTGGCTGATCGCCACGACCGGCGAGCGCTATCTCGATTTCGGCTCCGGCATCGCGGTCAACTCGCTCGGCCACTCGCACCCCCATCTCGTCAGGACGCTGCAGGATCAGGCGGGCAAGCTGTGGCACACCTCGAACCTCTACCAGATGCCCGATGGCAAGCGGCTGGCCGAGCGCCTGATCGCGAACACGTTCGCCGAGACGGTGTTCTTCTGCAATTCCGGCGCGGAGGCCAACGAGGCCGCCATCAAGATGGCGCGCAAGTATCACCACGCCCATGGCAAGCCGGAACGCTACCGGATCATCACGTTTGACGGTGCGTTCCATGGCCGCACGCTCGCGACGATCGCCGCAGGCGGGCAGAAGAAATACCTCGAAGGCTTTGGCCCGAAGGTCGACGGCTTCGATCAGGTGGCATTCGGCGATCATGACGCTCTTAAGGCGGCGATCACGCCCGAGACGGCTGCGATCATGATCGAGCCGATCCAGGGCGAAGGTGGCCTCAGGCCCGTGCCGCACCAGTGCCTGCGGGGCTTGCGCGAACTGTGTGACCAGCACGGCCTGCTCCTGATCATGGATGAGGTGCAGACCGGCGTCGGCCGCACCGGCAAGCTGTTCGCCCATGAGTGGAGCGGCATCACGCCGGACATCATGTCGATCGCCAAGGGGATCGGCGGGGGCTTCCCCATGGGTGCCTGCCTTGCCACCGAAGCCGCCGCAGTCGGCATGACAGCCGGCACGCACGGCACCACCTTCGGCGGAAATCCGCTGGCCATGGCGGTCGGTAATGCCGTGCTCGACGTCGTCCTGGCCGACGGCTTCCTGACCCATGTCAACGATGTGGCCATCTCCTTCAAGCAGAAGCTTGCCGCCTTCGCCGACAGCCACCCCAAGGTGATCGAGGGCGTACGCGGCCAGGGCTTGCTGATCGGCGTCAAGTGCCGTGTGCCGAACACCGAGTTCCAGGCGGCAGCCCGCAAGGCCGGCCTTTTGAGCGTCGGCGCGGGCGACAACGTCGTGCGCCTGATCCCGCCCCTGACGATCACCGAAGCTGACCTCACCGAAGCGATGGGGCGGCTCGAGCAGGCCGCCGCCAGCATTGAAGCAGACCTGTCGCGGGCGGCGGCCGAGTAGACATCCTCACACCAGGGCATCGCGCACGAAAGCGGGCGCAGGTTCCGTGCATAGGCAATGCTCTGCGTGATTGCCGTCGATCATCTTTCCGCATTGGGCTCAGTCCGGTCTCAATGCAGAAATATTCAACTGGAGTGCCGTGATGGTGCGTCATTTTCTTGATCTTTCCGACTTCACCACATCGCAGTTGCGGGCGCTGCTCGATGCCGGCTCGGCCATCAAGTCCCGCCGCCGCTCCCCGGCTGCGGAGGCCGACAAGCCGCTCGCCGGCAAGGTCGTGGCGATGATCTTCGACCAGCCAAGCCTGCGCACGCGCGCCTCGTTCGAGGTGGGCATCCACGAACTTGGCGGCACCCCGATGTTCGTCACCGGCCGCGAGATCCAGCTTGGCGAGCGCGAGAGCGTGGCCGACACGGCGCGCGTGTTCTCGCGCTATGTCGACGGCATCATGATCCGCATGCTCGACCACGGCGCGCTGCGCGAATTCGCAGACTACGCCACTGTGCCAGTGATCAACGGGCTCACCAAGACCTCGCACCCGTGCCAGGTCATGGCCGACATCATGACGTTCGAGGAACATCGCGGCCCGCTTGCCGGGCGCAAGATTGCCTGGACGGGCGACACCAACAATGTCCTGACCTCATGGATCCACGCCGCTGGACGTCTCGATTTCAACCTGCACATCGCGACGCCGGAAGAACTTCAGCCCTCAGCCGAACTGATGACCTGGGCTCGGGACAATGGCGCAAGGCTGACATTGACCCGCCGTCCCGAGGAAGCGGCCGAAGGCGCCGACTGCGTCATCACCGATTGCTGGGTCTCGATGGGCGATGCCGAAGGCAACCGCCACAATCTCCTGCGACCCTATCAGGTCGATGAAAAACTGATGAAGCGGGCCGATAAGCGGGCCGTGTTCATGCACTGCCTGCCAGCATCGCGCGGCGAGGAGGTCACCGACGAGGTGATGGATGGCGCGCAATCTGTCGTCTACGACGAGGCCGAAAACCGCCTGCATGCACAGAAGGCCATCCTTGCCTGGTGCTTCGGGCAGGTTCAGGCGTGATCGAGATGGCGGCTGATGTCACCGACGGCAACCTGCCGATTGCCGATCCACATCCTGACGACCGTGTCGTGCCGTTCACCGTCGAGGCGCTGGATGTGCGAGGCCGCGTGGTCCGGCTCGGGCCTGAACTCGACAAGATCCTGCATCGCCACGGCTATCCCGAAGCTGTCGCCCGGGTGGTGGGTGAAGCCGCCGCGCTGACGGCGCTCCTGGGCACCGCGCTGAAATTCGATGGCCGCTTTCAGCTCCAGACGAAGACGGACGGCCCGATCGAGATGCTGGTGGTCGACTTCGACGCCCCGGACCGGATCAGGGCGATGGCGCGCTTCGATGCCGACAGGCTCGGCGATGCGGTTGCCGCCGGCCAGACAAGCACGGCAGCCCTTCTCGGGCGCGGCTACCTGGGCATGACCATCGACCAGGGCAGCCATGCCTCGCGCTACCAGGGTCTGGTCGAACTCGACGGCGCAGACGGGCTCGAGGCTGCCGGGCACCGCTATTTCCGCCAGTCCGAGCAGATCCCGACACGGCTCAGGTTGGCCACTGCACGGGTGGTCGGCAGCCATGGCGAAAGCTGGCGGGCGGGCGGCTTCATGGTCCAGTTCCTGCCGACCTCGCCTGACCGTGTGAAGCAGCAGGACCTGCACCCCGGCGATGACCCGATGGGCGCGCCGCCGCCCGAGCGCGACGAAGACGGTGTCAGCGATGATGCCTGGGCCGAGGCGCGCGCCCTCGTCGAAACCATCGAGGATCATGAACTGGTCGACCCGACGCTCGAAAGCGAGCGATTGATCTACCGGCTTTTCCACGAACGCGGCGCCCGCGTTTTTCCAGCCATGCCGGTGCGGGAACAATGCCGCTGCTCGGAGGAGAGCATCCTTGCGATGCTCCGGCGCTTCACGCCGGAAGATCGCCGCGACATGGTGGCGGATGACGGCGCGGTGAAGGTGACCTGCGAATTCTGCTCGGCAGCCTACAGTTTCCGCCCGGATGAAATCGAACTGGATGCAGGCGAGCGGCGTGGAGCCGCAACCCGGCCTTGAGCCGGGACGGCGCGCAGGATCAGGAATTACTCACGCACCCACTCGATCGCGTCCTCGAGGCGATCATCGCCCCAGAACAGCTCACCATCGGGCGTGACGAACGCCGGCGCGCCGAAGATGCCAAGCGACTTGGCCAGTTCGGTTTCGGCTTTCAGCCGGCCCTTGATCTCCTCGCTCTTGGACAGGGTGAGCGCACCCTGCGCATCGATCCCCGCCACGCGCAGCGCTTCGACGATGACAGCCTCGTCCTGGATGGACCGGCCCTGCCCGAACTGGATGTCGAAGCAGGCGCGGGTGAAGGCCGGCGTCCAGCCGGCGTCGCGCCCGGCCAGTGCAACGCGAGCCGAACTGAGGGAATTCTGCGGAAAAGGCTGAGGGCGCTTCAGCGGCAGACCATATTTCCGGCAGCGGCGCTCCATGTCGCGCCACATATACTTGCCCTTGAGCGGGAAGAGATTGAATGGCGAATTGTTCCAGCCCTGCGCCGCAAAGATCGGGCCCAATAGAAATGGCTTCCACCGAATGTTGATCCTTGCTTCGTTGGCAAGGTTTTCGATGCGCATGGCTGTGAGATAGGAATAGGTCGAGGCGAAATCGTACCAGAAGTCGAGCGTTGGCCGATTGGGCATGAAAACCTCTTCCGATTCGCGAACTATTCTATGCCCTCGCGCCGTGAGTTCAAGTGCAACGGCATGTTCGGCAATGTTGCACGGATCGGCGCCATCGGCTACCGGACCAGATGACACCGGCTGTTGAGGACAAGCACCACACCATGGCTCAGAATAGCAAGCGCGACACCAAGCGCGTCAAGAAAGTCGTGCTGGCCTATTCGGGCGGCCTCGACACGTCGATCATCCTGAAATGGCTGCAGACAACCTATGGCTGCGAGGTCATCACCTTCACGGCCGATCTTGGCCAGGGAGAGGAACTCGGCCCTGCCCGCGACAAGGCGCTGCTGCTCGGGATCAAGCCCGAGAACATCTTCATGGACGACCTGCGCGAAACCTTCGTCAGCGACTACGTCTTCCCGATGTTCCGCGCCAACGCGGCCTATGAGGGCGTCTACCTGCTCGGCACGTCCATCGCCCGCCCTCTGATCGCCAAGCGCCAGATCGAGATCGCCGAGGCCATGGGGGCCGATGCCGTCAGCCACGGCGCCACCGGCAAGGGCAATGACCAGGTCCGGTTCGAGCTGACCTATTACGCGCTGAAGCCGGACATCACCATCATCGCGCCCTGGCGCGAATGGGACCTGCGCTCGCGCGAGCAGTTGATCGCGTTCGCAGAGCAGCATCAGATTCCCATCGCCAAGGACAAGCGCGGCGAAGCGCCATTCTCGGTCGATGCCAACCTGCTGCACGCTTCGTCCGAGGGCAAGGTGCTGGAAGACCCCGCCCAAGAGGTGCCGGACTACGTCTACTCGCGCACCGACGGCCCGGAAAGCGCGCCCGACAAGGCCACCATCATCTCGATCGACTTCAAACAGGGCGACGCGGTCGGCATCAACGGCGTCGCCATGACGCCCGCCGCGCTGCTGACCGAACTCAACCGGCTCGGCAAGATCAACGGCATCGGCCGGCTCGACCTCGTCGAGAACCGCTTCGTCGGCATGAAGTCACGCGGCATGTACGAGACGCCGGGCGGCACGATCCTTCACGTTGCTCACCGTGCCATCGAGAGCATCACGCTCGATCGCGGCGCGGCGCACCTCAAGGACGAACTGATGCCGAAATATGCCGAACTGATCTACAACGGCTTCTGGTTCTCGCCCGAGCGCGAGATGCTGCAGGCGCTGATCGACAGGAGCCAGGAATTCGTCACCGGCACGGTCCGGCTCAAGCTCTACAAGGGCAACACCATCGTGATCGGGCGTGACAGCGTCTATTCGCTCTATGATCAGGACCTCGTCACCTTCGAGGAAGGCGCCGTCGCCTACGACCACCGCGACGCAGCAGGCTTCATCAAGCTGAATGCGCTCAGGCTACGCACGCTCGGGCAGCGGAAGAAGAAGCTGGGGTTGTAGTCACCCACCGTCATCCTCGCGACAAGCGCGAGGACGATGGCGCTGACGCTATTCCTCGCCCTTCAGGTCGATCACGCGCAGATTCTCCACCGTCGGCATCGAGGTGATGTGGAAACCGGCGTCGATATGATGCACCTCGCCGGTCACGCCGCCTGAAAGGTGGGAGAGGAAATACAGCGCAGAGCCGCCGATCTCGTCCAGCGACACGGATTTGCGCAGGGGCGCATTGGCGCGCTGCCAGGCATACATCGCCCGCGCGTCGGTGATGCCGGCGCCTGCCAGCGTCCGCACAGGGCCGGGCGAGAGCGCGTTGACGCGAATGCCGGCCGGGCCGAAATCATTGGCCAGATAGCGCACCGAGGCTTCGAGTGCCGCCTTGGCCACGCCCATGACGTTGTAATTCGGCATGATCCGCATGGAGCCGCCGTAGGTCAGCGTGATCATCGCGCCACCGTCCGGCATCATCGCCGCCGCGCGCTTCGCAACTTCGGTGAACGAGAAGCACGAGATCACCATCGTGCGGGAGAAGTTCGCGCGGCTGGTGTCGGCATAGCGGCCTTTCAGTTCCTCCTTGTCGGAGAAGCCGATGGCGTGGACCACGAAATCAAGCTTGCCCCATGCGGCCTTCAGCGTCTCGAACGCCGCATCGACCGAGGCAATGTCCTCGACATCGCAGGGGATCACCAGCTTCGAGCCGATGCTGTCCGCCAGCGGCTTGACGCGCTTGCCCAGCGCATCGCCCTGATAGGTGAACGCGCATTCCGCCCCATGCCTCGCAAGCATCGAGGCGATGCCCCAGGCGATGGAATTCTGGTTGGCGACGCCCATGATCAGGCCGCGCTTGTTCGCCATCAACTGCATGACGTTCAAGCTTCCAGCCGCTTCATCACGATCGTGGCGTTGGTGCCGCCAAAGCCGAAGGAGTTCGACAGCACGCAAGCCAGGCCCGCGTTGTCGACGCGCTTCCTGACAATCGGCATGTCGGCAAAGGCGGGGTCGATTTCGTCGATATGGGCGCTCTCGCAGACGAAGTCATTGTTCAGCATCAGCAGCGAGTAGATCGCTTCCTGAACGCCGGTCGCGCCGAGCGAATGGCCGGTCAGCGATTTGGTCGAGGAGATGAGCGGGGACTTGTCAGCGCCGCCGAACACCTCGCGAATGGCCTCGATCTCCTTGGCGTCGCCCACCGGCGTCGATGTGCCATGCGGGTTGATGTAATCGACCTTGCCCCCATAGGTGGCGAGCGCCTGACGCATGCAGCGCACCGCGCCCTCGCCCGATGGCGCGACCATGTCATACCCATCCGACGTCGCGCCATAGCCGACAATCTCGCCGTAGATCTTCGCGCCGCGCGCCTTCGCGTGCCCGAGTTCCTCAAGCACCACCACGCCGGCCCCGCCAGCGATCACGAAGCCGTCCCGGTTGAGGTCGTAGGCGCGGCTCGCCATCGAGGGGTTGTCGTTGAACCTGGTCGACATCGCGCCCATGGCGTCGAACAACACCGACAGGGTCCAATCCAGTTCCTCGCAGCCGCCGGCGAACATCACGTCCTGCTTGCCGTACTGAATCATTTCGTAGGCATTGCCGATGCAGTGGTTCGAGGTGGCGCAGGCGGAACTGATCGAATAGTTCACGCCCTTGATCTTGAACCATGTGGCAAGCGTGGCAGAAGCCGTCGAGGACATCGCCTTCGGCACGGCAAAGGGGCCGACGCGCTTCGAGTTGCCGCTTTCCTTGGCCTTCTCGTACGCCTCGATCAGGGCAATCGTCGACGGGCCGCCCGAGCCCATGATGATGCCGGTGCGCTCATGCGATATCTCGGCCGCCTCGAGCCCCGCATCCAGAATCGCCTGATCCATGGCGACGTGGTTCCACGCCGAGCCTCCGCCATGAAACCGCATTGCGCGGCGGTCGACGATCGTCGATGGATCGAGCGTGGGGCGGCCCGCGACCTGGCTGCGGAAGCCGTGGCTGACGAAATCCTGCTCAAGACTGATGCCGGAACGGGCCTCGTGAAGGGATGACAGCACTTCCTGGGTGTTGTTGCCGATGGAGGAGACAATGCCCATCCCGGTGACGACGACGCGCTTCATGACGGAAGGTCTCCAATTCAGCAGATCTGCGACGCCCCGCGACGAATTGCGGCAAAGCTTCGCCAGCAAGCGCTATGACTTGCCTGCCTCATAACTGCAAGTGCAACGAGCCGGTTTCAAGACCTTGCCCAAATCAACTTCCGGCCACGTCGTGCGCAGCCGTGATCAGGCCGCCTCGGGCTTGAAGAGGCCCACACGCATGTCGCTGGTGGTGTAGATGCGCTTGCCGTCGGCCTCGAGCCAGCCATCCGCGATGCCGAGCACGAGCTTCGACTTGAAGACACGCTTGAACTCGACCCCGTAGACAACCTTCTTGACGGTCGGCAGCACCTGGTCGGCAAACTTGACCTCGCCGACGCCGAGCGCGCGGCCGCGGCCCGGAAGACCGAGCCAGCCAAGGAAGAAGCCGGTCAGTTGCCAGAGCGCATCGAGCCCGAGGCAGCCCGGCATCACCGGGTCGCCCTTGAAATGGCAGGGAAAGAACCAGAGATCGGGGCGCACGTCGAGTTCCGCCGTGACCATGCCCTTGCCGTTGATGCCGCCGGCCTCGTCGATGTTGGTGATGCGGTCGAACATCAGCATGGGCGGCATCGGCAGTTGCGCGTTGCCCATCCCGAACAGTTCGCCACGGCCACAGGCGAGGATTTCTTCGTAGGTGAAGCTCGATTGACGTTCCATGGTGCCCGATAGTCCTTGCTTCTTCCGTCTTTTCTCGATGCCCGGACAGTTTTATCCAGGTCCGGTTACATCGAGCGGTAGAGCAAGACACGGCAAAGCGGAAGCCGTTTTTTGCGACCGCCTGCGACCGGATCGACCATCGCGCGATCCGTATTGGTCGTTTTCCTTGGTTGAAAGCAGACCGGCATCGTCATATGTTCTTGCGACATGGATCGGCCGCCCGGAACGGTCGTCTGCGAACAGGATCGTCGTGAGCAAGATGGATCAGGACAGCACACATCAGGCCGGCAAGCGCTCGCTGGCGGGCTGCCCGGTGCATTCATTGCGCGAGAAGCTGCGCGGCGTCGGCCTCAGGCCAACGCGTCAACGCACATCGCTGGGCTGGCTCCTGTTTGCCAAGGGTGACCGGCATGTCAGCGCCGAAATCCTGTTCGAGGAAGCGATGAAGGCGCGTGTGCCGGTGTCGCTTGCCACTGTCTACAACACGCTGCACCAGTTCACCCAGGCAGGGCTGCTGCGCGAACTGGCGGTCGATGGCGCGAAAACCTATTTCGATACCAATCCATCCGATCACCACCACTTCTACATCGAAGGCGAGGATCGCATGATCGACGTGCCGTCGCACGCCATCAAGGTCGCTGAATTGCCTGCCCTGCCCGATGGCATGGAGGTGTCGCGGGTCGAGGTCATTGTCAGGTTGAAGCCCAAGGCCACCTGAGACGGCGCGCCTCACAGCGGCGCCTGAGCGACGGGGCAGCAGCGACGGGACGCGTCCAAGCGCTCACCGCGTGGGTTTTCAGTCCATGCGTTCGTTGGGATAGACGCCCCAGAGCCGGTCCTGCTTGATGAAGCCTTCATGATCGGCGACCGAGACGCGGCACCAGCTTCCGGCACACGACTTGACGCTCGCCAGCACGCTCGGAGCCAGCCGCGCCACGATCTGGGCATTGTCGTCGGCGCGCTCGCGCAAGGCGATGGTGTCATCAGCCTTCTTGGACCATGGCATCACCAGCGCCGTGCGCCGACCGGACAACAGGCTGTGCAGAACCCAACCTTCGGCTCCTTCCGCGTCGCGGATACGGCGCCAGATTTCGAATTCGCCCGTGATCTCCACCGGCAACCCGGCCCGCTGGAAGACCCAACTGGTGCGATGCTCCTTCGAGGGGCCTTCGCGCAGGTTGACGCGGTCATTCTTCAAGCTGACATAGCGCGGCACCGGCAGGCCCGTCACCGAGCCGGTTATCTCGCCTGCCGCACGAACCGGGGCGTCACCCAGCACGAGCGCCGCTCCCGCGAGCAGCACAGCCAGCATCGATCTTGCGCTTATCCGAGATGTCATGCCGTCACCCATCGCCATTCCTCAACCGTGCATTCCACAGCGCAATTCCGGCCGACGCGAGCCTCGCTGCGAGATAGCCGGATTGTGTTCCGTCAAAGCCCTGCTAGAGAACAGGTCAGGGTTGAGCACCACCGCCGACCTGCCCCGCTGCACCTTCGCTGAAATGGCGTTAACGGCTGGTTGAGGCAATTGTCTGGCGGGCCATGTTTGACGCGAATGTTCGCGAGTTGGAACGTTCGACCTGGCGCAGTGCATGTTGTCAATCGTGACGGAGACCACGATGCCGAACAAGAAAAAGCCGCTGGTGGTGGTGACGCGCAAGTTGCCTGAAGCCACCGAAACGCGGATGCGCGAGCTGTTCGACGCGCGCCTCAATCTCGACGACAAGCCGATGTCGACGGATGAGCTGATCGAGGCCATGAAGACCGCGGATGTGCTGGTGCCAACCGTGACCGACGAGATCACCGCCGAGATCATCGCCGCCGCCGGGCCTAACCTCAAGCTGATCGCGAATTTCGGCAACGGCTTCGACAATATCGACGTGCCGGCGGCCGCATCCCGCGGCATCGACGTGACCAACACGCCCGGCGTGCTGACCGACGACACGGCCGACATGACCATGGCGCTGATCATGGCCGTGGCGCGCCGCATCCCGGAGGGCGCACGCCTTGTGCCCGACGATAAATGGCAAGGCTGGTCGCCGACCTGGATGCTCGGGACGCGCATCACAGGCAAACGCCTCGGCATCATCGGCATGGGCCGCATCGGGCAGGCTGTCGCTCGCCGCGCCAAAGCGTTCGGATTGTCGATCCACTATCACAACCGTCGCAAGGTCGACGCGCGCATCGAGGAAGAGCTTGATGCGACCTATTGGGACTCGCTGGACCAGATGCTGGCACGCATGGACATCGTGACGGTGCACTGCCCGCACACGCCCGGCACCTATCACCTGCTGTCCGCGCGTCGGCTGAAGCTGATGAAGCCCGACGCCATTCTCGTGAACACCGCACGCGGCGAAATCGTCGACGAGGTCGCGCTGACGAAGATGCTGGATGCGGGCGAACTGGCGGGGGCCGGACTGGACGTGTTCGAGCATGAGCCTGCGGTCAATCCGCGCCTGCTCAAGCTCGCGCGCGCCCACCGCGTCGTGCTCCTTCCGCACATGGGCTCCGCCACCCATGAAGGGCGCCACGACATGGGCGAGAAGGTCATCGTCAACATTCGCGCCATGATGGATGGGCACCGGCCGCCCAATCGCGTGCTGCCGAGCATGCTCTGAGGCAGGATCACGCCGGATTCTGACGGACCCGTCAAAGCCCGGACAATGTGATCGATCACAATTGCCGAGAGCCTGCCGCGAAGAGGCGCGACCATCTTGTCGTTGGACGCATGCTCCGGATCAGGACAACCCCAGTGCACCCAGCGCCCGCTCGCCGGCGCCCCAGGCTGCGCCGACCGTGCCCCACTGCTGGTGATCGGTCATCTCGCCGGCAAAGGCGAGGCGGCCAGCCACTGGAGCCGCCAGATCATCGCGGATGTGGGCGAGGCCGGGCGGCACGCTGGACCACGATCCGCGCGAGAACGGATCGGCCAGCCAGTCGCTGACATGGAGCACCGACAGGTCGCTGATGGCACGATGCCCGAAATGTCGGCCCAGAAGCTCGCGCACCGCAATGCCGGCCCGGAGCCGGCGAGGCCTACCGAGCGCCCGCGACAGCGGCTCATCCAGTTCGAGGTAGTGCAGCGCCGTGCCGTCAAGCCGGGTCAGCAGCCCGACGCCGTCGAGGCGGCTGCAGGTCAAGGTGGCGATGCGGTCCGCGCCCTGAAACGGCGCCGAGGGCCAGCGCAGCACGACATGCTCGTAGATCGCGGCGCGAAAGCCATGGATCGCGGCTTCCGTGGGCTCCGGCAGCGCGGGCGTGAAGCGGATCGCGCCATTTTGCAGAACCAGCGGCGGCACCGTGACGATCACGGAGTGCGCCTCGATGACGCCGCGCGACGTCTCGACGCGCAGCACGGGGCCGGACCAGTCAACCTGCGTTGCAGCCGTGCCAAGCTGAACCACCACATCGCGCGCAAGACGCGCGATCAACCCGCCGAAACCACCGGGTGCGAAGAGGTTGTCGGCGTATTCGGCGCTGGCGAAATCAAGGGCGCTGATCTCGCTGACCGGCCTGCCGCAGACCAGCCCCGTGATGGCCTTCACCGGCCGCCGCCAGGGCCCGAGGAAAGGCAGCAGGGCTGCCGCCGGCAAATCCGTGCCGCCGTCCATGCTGCCTTCCGCACGCGCACGGCTGAGCGCCGCGTCAGCCCGGCCAAATGCTGCGCCATAGGCCAGGCGTTCGGCGTGCATCCGCGGCCTGCCGTCGTGAAGCAGGTGCATCTCAAGCGGGGCGCGCCGCAGTGCGATGTTCTGGCGGCGTGCCAGCGCGACAACCGGGTTGATCGGGCCGGCATGAAGCCAGTGGGCGCCAAGATCGACCGCATGACCCGCGAAACCTGCCGTGACGACGCGCCCGCCAATGCGGTTGCGCGCCTCGACGACCGTCACGCTCAGGCCGCGCTGCCGTGCCATCAAGGCCGCAGCCAGCCCGGCCGGGCCAGCGCCGATCACAGCCAGATCCACAACCGCGCTCATGACGGCCGCGGAGCCGGCATCAGGACGGGCGCGCCGACTCGAACTGGCCAGATTTGCGGAAGCGCCAGAGGTAGCCCGGCACGATGGCTTCGATGCTCGAGGGGGCTATGCCCAGCCCCTGCAAGGTGCGGCCCTCACTGGAGGCGGCGGCCGAAACCACGTTGTCCGACTTCAGCAAGATCACCTGGTCGCGCGTCATCTTGATCGCATCGGGGAGCAGGCCGAGCGTCAACCTGTCGACGACCTCGAGCACGCCGGCCTGAAGCGCGGCCAGCGGGAAGGGCAAGGTCGCCAGAATGCGCTTGCGGCCCGTCACCTCGCAGACATATTCCAGCAGTTGCCTGAAGGTTTTCGGTTCCGGCCCGCCAAGCTCGTAGACCGTGCCGGCAGCCGCTGCACCATCCACGGCCCTGGCGATGGCTTCGGCCACATCGCCGACATGGACGGGCTGAAAGCGGGTTTCGCCCCCGCCGACAAGCGGCAGCACCGGCAGCATCCGCGCCAGAGCCGCAAAACGGTTGAAGAAGCCGTCCTCCGGCCCGAAGATGATCGAGGCGCGCATGATCACCGCAGATGGCATGCCCGCCAGCACCGCAGCCTCGCCTTCGGCCTTGCTGCGCGCATATGCGGACGCAGACGCCGCATCGGCCCCGATGGCCGACATGTGGACGAGCGTGCCGACACCGGCGCGGGCCGTGGCGAGGGCGACTGCGCGCGCACCTTCCGCCTGCACGCTGTCGAACTTCTGGCGACCCTGTTCCTGCAGGATGCCGACAAGGTTGACCACCGCGTCAGCGCCATCGACCGCGCGCTGGACCGATTCCGGATACCGCAGGTTGGCCTGCACGGCATGCACCTGGCCGACCACGCCAAGGGGCTGCAGGTGGCCGGCGAGGTCTGGCCGGCGCACGGCCGCCCGCACGCGGTAGCCGCGCTTGACCAGCGCACGCACGACATGGCGGCCGACAAAGCCGGAACCGCCAAACACCGTCACCAGTTTTCCGTTCGTGCCGGACATCGCCGTCCCCAAAAGTTCGCCGTCCATACCTGACGTGCTTGGTAGTCGATGCGCATCCCTGTGTGAAGCTGTTCAACGGTCGCAACCCGCCCTTCGCCACAACCTTGTGCACCCCGGCGTGACATGAAGCTCTTCTTTCCGTTGACAGCGCCGAAGATGGCCCATACACGGGCGATCGTTGCCCAGGTGGCGGAATTGGTAGACGCATCAGCTTCAGGTGCTGACGCTCGCAAGGGTGTGAAGGTTCGAGTCCTTTCCTGGGCACCAATTTCCCGCTGACGATGTCAGCGCACTGAAAAACCGGCCTTGAGGGCCGGTTTTTTGTTGGCTGTCAGCGGAGATGGGATCGCCTCAGATCAGTTCGTAGCGAATATCCATTGCCCCTTCCCAGAGCACCTTGCGACCCAGCGCGTTGATGTTCTCGAGGCCCGAGGTCAGCGTGATGAAGTGATTGCCCGAGAGCTGGCCGGCCTTGGAAGCGAAATTGACGTTGCCGTAGGCCATCAGGATTTCGGTCTCGCTGACCCCGCCCGGATACAGGATGATCTGGCCGGGCGAGGGATAGCAGGTGTTGTTCTCGTAGCCGACGCCGAAATCGAGTTCGCCGAGGGGCGACCATACGCCTTCGCCGCTCCAGCGCACATGGATGATCTTGCTGACGAACGGCATGGCCTTGATGAAGGCGGCACAGGTTTTCGGCGCAAGCTTCTCCTCGAAGTGACCGGTGAAGCTGAAGGGGCCTGCGCTGACTCTGACCGGTGTCATGAAACTGTCCTGTGCTTGATGCCTGCACCGGAGCAAATGCCGATCCGGTCGAACCAGATCGGCGCTCCGGGTGCTTGTTCCGTCGCCTTTGCCGCGTATGAGCCGCAACCCGGCCAACGTGACATTGCCGTAGCTGTGTAGCCTCATTCAGCCACGGCTGCCAAGATGCGCATGCTTGCGCCAGAGCCCCGAGGCTCAGCCGGCGCGCGCCAGAATCTTGCGCAACTGGCCGACAAGGCTGCCCGGTTCGGCCTTGTTCGCCTCTTCGCAGGCATGGGCGAAGCTGATCGCTTCTGACGCGATGGTCGGCTTTGCAAAGACAAAGCCCTGCACGGTGTCGCAACCGAAGCCGCGCAGGATGGCGAGTTCCTCATCTTTCTCGGCTCCCTCCGCCACCACCGTCATGCCGAGGCCGCGACCAAGCGCGATCATGCCCTGCAGCAGTTTGCGCTTGCGCGGCTGCTCCACGATGCCGTCGATGAAGCAGCGATCGATCTTGAGCTTGTCGAACGGCAACTGGGTGAGATAGCCGAGCGACGAGTAGCCCGTGCCGAAATCATCGAGCGCCAGCGTGACGCCCAGTTTCTTCAGCGCCGTGAGGGCGCGGCGCACCCGCCCCTCGGCGTGATCCGCGAACAGGCTCTCGGTCAGTTCGAGGCACAGGAGATGCGGCGGCAGGCCGGTTTCGTCGAGGATGCGGGCAACGTCCACCTCTAGCTCGGTCTGCCAGATCTGCGCTGCCGAGACGTTGACGGACAATTCGCGCGGGGGTTCGCCCAGATCAAGCCAGAGCTTGGCCTGCACCGCGCTCTCGCGCATGATCCACAACCCGAGATCGCAGATGAGGCTTGAGCTTTCAGCGATCGGTATGAATTCATTCGGCGGGACATAGCCCCGGGTCGGGTGTTTCCAGCGCATCAGCGTCTCGAAACCGCTGACGCGATTGCTGGCAAGATCGACCTGCGGCTGATAGCGCGCCTCGAGACCGAGATTGCCAGCCACGGCATGGCGCAGGTCGCGTGCAAGCGCCGTCTTCTGCTGCACCAGATCGTTCATGTCCGGCTTGAAGAAGGCAAGCCGTCCCCGCCCCCCTTCCTTGGCGCGGTAAAGCGCCAGATCGGCATGACGGAGAAGTTCTTCGGAATCGGACCCGTCGCGCGGGATCATGACGACCCCGATCGAGGTGCCGATGTGAACCTCGCCGCGTTCGAGGCCGAACGGCTGATTGAGGGCCGCAATGACCTCGCTGGCGATGCGTTCGACCAACCCCTGCCCGCCGGCATCCCGCACGATGACCGCGAACTCGTCGCCGCCAAGCCGGGCGAGGAAGCACTCCTGCCCGATGATCCGGCTGATGCTGTGGCCGACCTTGCCGAGAAGTTCGTCGCCCGCGGCATGCCCGAGCGAATCGTTGACCTCCTTGAAACGGTCGAGATCGAGCAGCAACAGCGCTGCCGGTTGTCTCGTCCGCTGCGCCCGGTCGAGCACTTCGTCGATCTCGCGGCGGAACAGGGCGCGGTTGGCAAGACCTGTCAGCGGATCGTAGTAGGCCAGCTTCTCGAGTTGCTCCTCGGCCTGCTTGCGCTCTGAAATGTCCTGGATCGTGCCGGCAAAGCCGATGACCTGTCCGGCGGGATCAACCACGGCCTTGCTTGTCACGGCGAAATCGCCGATCGATCCGTCGCCGCGCAGGCCCTTCACATCGACGGTGCGGATGCCGCGGTTGCGGACGACATCGCTCTGGGCATCCAGCAGGCGCTGTGCGCCGTCGCCCTGATACAGGCCCATCACGGCGGCACGCGTCGGCACGAAAGTCGCTCCGGAGTAGCCCATCAGGGCGAAAATCTCAGGGCTCCACCAGATTTCGCCGGCGCCGAACTGATAGCTCCAGTCGCCGATCCTGCCGAGCTTCTGCGCCTCGAGCAATTGCTCCGAACGTTCGCGGAGCCGGGTCTCGGCCAGCTTGAGGTCGGTGATGTCCTGGATGATGCCGAAGGTGCCGGCGAAGCGGCCCGCGGCATCATGTTCGAGATCGACGCGGAGCTGGAAATACCTGACTTCGCCGCCGGGCTCACGCTGGAAGCGATAGTCCTGATCGGGCATGATGCGGCCGCCTTCGAGTTCCTTGAGCGCGGCGACAAGCGGCTTCCTGTCCTGCTCGCAAACCTTCGCGACCAGTTTCCGCAGGTCCGGGACGCGCTCGTCGGGCCCGAAGCCGAGCATGACGAAGACGGATTCGGACCATTCGAAACTCGCGTCTGCAGCCGTCCAGCGCCAGTAGCCGAGCTTGGCAACATCGCTGGCGCGCTGGAGCGCAAACTGCTGCCGGGCCAGAATCTCGCGCCGAACCATGTCGTCCGACACATTGCGCGCCGAGCCGCGGTAACCCGTGAAAACCCCCGAGCTGTCAAAGACCGGCTTGCCGCTGGCCTTGATCCACGCAATCGAGCCGTCTTCATTCGGGACGCGATAAAGCATGTCCTTGAAGGGGCGGCGAAAGGCCAGATCGCGCATGTGCGCTTCCAGAACCGGACGGTCTCCGTCAACGAGCGGCAGGTCGATCCGCCGCTTGCCGATGTAGGCGCTGGAGCCAAATGTCGCCCTGCGGCCCATGAACGTGTCCGGATCGACAAACCGGTGCTCAGCATCGGTTTCCCAGCACCAGTCGGCGGCCGCATCGGCAAAGTCGCGGAAGCGCTGGTTGCTTTCTTCCAGCCGCTGTTCGGCCAGCATCTTGTCCGTGATGTCCTTGTGCAGGGCGATCCAGCCGCCATCGGCGAGGCGGTTGAAACTGATCTGGACAACCTGGCCGTTGGCGAGCTGGCGCGTGCGCTCGCAAGACCCGCGTTCGGCAATCTCCGCAAGCGCGTCGGCGGCATCCTCGAGCGTCCTGCCATCTCGGTAGACGCCGCGCGATGCGGCATCGCCGACAACCTCAAGCAGGTGGACGCCAGGCACGAGTTTCTCCGGCGGCAGGTCATAAAGCTCGCCGTAGCGCCGGTTGGAGGCGACGAGCCGGTGTTGCCCGTCATAAATGCACAGGCCATGCGACAGGCTTTCGATCGCACCGGCAAAGCGCTCGTTGCTGAGTTGCAGGCGGGCGATCCTGGTTTGCAGTTCGGCACTCAGCGTCTGACCACGCTCGGCCACGGGCTCGGTTGCGCTGCCTGGCGGGACCGGCCCGGGCGGGGATGCCGGAAAACCCGCGTCCAGGCCTCCGCCTGAGCCCACGCCCTCGCCGCCAGCCAGCCATGCGCGGCCGACGGCGCCATCAGGCCGGTCTCCATCATTGACCTGAGATTTCAGCACGGGATCCAAAAGGCAGGCTCGGTTCCATCGGGTAGCAAGGCGTGCATTCGGCGGGGCCGTACAACCAAGCAGTGACAATATTCAGAGAATTAGCCTGCTCGGGATATGTAAAAATTGCGTGAGCATCTTCCCGGACATTTCACTTTTCAACCGACAGCTTGCGCCGACCGCATGATGGACTGGATCATCAAGCGTGTCGGAGGGAATTTTGCTCGTGCTGTCTGTCTTGATTTTGTTTCAATGTCTTTGTTGATGCGTATTTGCTTCAATATTCAAAATAAAATATCGATCTTGATGATTTTCTCCGTACTGTATTGCGCCTCGACGATCGATGACTTCGGTTCTGGTTGCAAAAAATACAATTCAGGGTTGTATACCTGCTTCATCGAGGCCGAACCACCAGGCGCACAGCGACGGGCAACAGCAGACCGACGGCGACAAACCGCACAAGATGGTGCGCACCGACATAAAGCGGATCAAAGCCCAGCAAGACCGCGAGCATGGCCATGGCCTCCAGTCCGCCAGGCGCAAACGCCACGAATGCGGCGCCATAGCTGACGCCAGCGAGCCCGGCTGCAGGCCACGCAAACAGGGCGGCGACTGCGGCAGAAGCAACAAAAGCGGCCATTGCCAGCGGCAGCAGCGTGCCCAACGATCTGCGGTCAAGCCCGCCCAGTCTCGCCCCGATCATGCCTCCCAGGATGATGAAGGCGAGGATCGCGAACGGCCAGGGCAATGCGCCACGGACCAGATCAAGCGCGTGCAGGAGCATGCTCGACAAAGTCGAGCCGAGGATCATCGGCGCCACGACGCCGAACCGCCGGAGGGCAAGGCCGAAGCACAGCGCGGCTGCCAGCATCAGGCCCGTGTCCATCCAGGTAGGCTCAACGGATCGGGCAAGACCGGCAGGCGCGCCGGCACCGCCGACCACCAGAAAGCTCGGGATCGCCGCGACCAGCACGAACAGGCGGAAAAACTGGATGATCGCGATCCGCCTGATGTCGGCGGTCGTGTCCTGGGCGACCGCCATCACGGCCGAAAGGGCCCCGGGAGCCGACGCCAGCAACGCATCGAGCCGCGTCCATTTCCCCACCATCACCAGGAATGCTCCCGTCACCAGGACCGTGGCGGCCATCGAGGCGAACAGGAGCGCGATGCTTCCCGGATACCGCGACACGGCTTGCAGCGCCTCGGGCGTGGCGGCGGAGCCGATGATGATGCCGGAGAGCAGCATGCCCGTCTGCACGACCGGACCCGACGGTCCGCTCCATGGCCTCTTGAGCGAGACCAGCGCCACCAGCAGCATCGCACCAGTAAGCCAGCCCGCCGGCACCCCGGCCAGATGCAGCGCAAGGCCTCCAGCGGCGGCCGTGGCGAGCAGCAGCAGATCTTCGTGTGCAGGCTTCATGGCAATGCCCATGCAGCCCGTTTGCCCGATGACGGCAAGCAAGTCACGCCTTGCCGACGCCGGGCAGGGTTGAAACGGCTGCAGTTGATGGCAGGCACGCGGCAGCCGGTGTCGGCAATCCAGACCGGCTTCGCGCCGGCATCAGACGAGATTTGCCAACAGGTCGCTCGTCAGCGGCTTGCGCATCACCAGGACATCGGCAAACTCGCGCATCGCGAAGACGATCTCGGCCATCGGCAATCCCGAAATGACGATCACCTTCGGCGCTGACGGCAGGGCGGTGACACGGCGAATGACTTCGGTGCCATGCTCGCCAGGCAAACCGAGATCGACGAGGACGACATCGCTGGCGGCGACCTTCTCGCCAGAACCGAAACTCTCGCCATCGGGGTAGAGTTCGACCCGGTGCCCAACAGAACGGCACAATTCGGACAGGGCATCACGAACGCCGTGGTCATCCTCCACGATGTGAACCGTCATGCCGCTTTTCGCCCGGGACTGGCTTATTCCCATGCCTTGCCCAATGCCTTGTCCCACGCCTTGCCAGGACAATGGCATTGCCACGATTGGCGAGCGCAGCGAAGTCCCCACAAATACCTAGTTGAGGGAAAGCTTCGCAAGCCGCGTCGCCGTGCAGGGTGACGTCAGGCGCGGGCAGGCTCGCGATAGACCAGACGGACGAGTTCGGCAGTGTTGCGCGCCTTCAGCTTCTCCATGATGCGGGCACGATGGACCTCGATGGTGCGCGGGCTGATGCCGAGCAGCCTGCCGGCCTCCTTGTTGGACGCGCCGGCAACGATATGTTCCAGCACATCGACTTCGCGCGCCGTCAGCGTTTCATGGCCGGGGAATGCGGGCAGACGCCCATTCATCGAAACCGTGGCGTTGCTGGCGACGCGCGCCATCGCCTCCTTGACACGCGCCAGGACCACCGGCGCATCGAACGGCTTCTCGATGAAGTCGAACGCGCCGTGCTTCATGGCGTAGACTGCCATCGGCACGTCGCCCTGCCCCGAAATCATCACGACCGGCGCATGGTAGGCGGCGCCGCCAAGCGCATCGAGAATGTCGAGGCCGGACCGGCCGGGCATGTGCACGTCCATCAGCACGCAGCACGGCTTCAGGTTTTTGGCTTCGGACAGGAAGGCCTCGCCGGTCTCGAATGTCTTGACCCGCAGGCCTTCCATCTCGAGCAGGACGCTCAAGGCATCGCGAACGGCAGCGTCGTCGTCCACAATCACGACATCCAGCTCAAAATCATGAAACGCCTGATTCATTCCGATGCCTCCTCCGTCATGTTTTGTCCGCTTCGGCTGCAGCCGCCAATGGCATGGCGGCTGCGCTGTCGCGATTGGCGGCTTTTTCTGCAGCCGCGATTGGCAGGCGAACGGTGAACCTTGCGCCCTGGCCTTCGCCGCCGGGGTCAACAAGCAGTTCGCCAAGGTGATTCTGGACGATGGCGCGCGAAATGGTCAGGCCGATGCCCATGCCGGTCCCGGTCTCGCTGCGGAATGCGTTGAACAGGATCCGCATCTGCTCGGGCGGAATGCCGGGCCCGTTGTCGCTGACGCTGAAGCAGACCGCATCAGCCTCGAACCAGGTGCGCATCGTGAGCGTCGGCCGGTCCTCGTGCTCGCAGGCCTCGATCGCGTTGCGCGCAAGGTTGAGCACGACCTGCTGGATCTGGACCGGGTCGACAAGCACCACGGGCAGGTTGTCGGGACCGTGCCGTTCGAGGTGGACATGGCGGCGACGACCGAGCATGGCCAGTTCGAGCGCTTCGTCCACCACCTGGTTGAGATCGGAGCGCCGGCGCTCAGGGGCCCGCTTTTCAACCAACTGGCGCACCCGCTGGATGATCGAGCCGGCGCGCTGGGCCTCGCGCTGGGCCTTGCCGAGCAGTTCCGCCGCGCGCGGCTCCATCGTGCTCTGCGCGCCTTGCAGCCGCGTCACCTCGCGTTCGAGGGCCTGGAGATAGAGCATGATCGCCGTCAGCGGCTGGTTGAGTTCATGCGCAAGGGCCGACCCCATCTCGTCGAGCGCCGAGACGCGCGTCATGCGGATCAGGTCTGCCTGCACCGAGGCAAGGCGGCGTTCGGCATCGCGACGGGCGGTCAGATCGCGGATCACGCCGATGAACTGGCGGCCATTCGGCGTCATCGCCTCGCCGACCGACAGGTCGAGCGGAAACAACGAACCGTCCTTGCGGCGGCCTTCGACCTCGCGCCCGATGCCGATGATCTTGCGCTCGCCGGTCGAGCGATAGCGCTGCACATAGAGATCGTGGCTGTCGTGATGCTCATGCGGCATCAACATGTTGACGTTTTCGCCGAACACCTCATCGGCTTCATAGCCGAACAGCTTCTCGCAGGCCTTGTTGAAGACCAGCAGACGCGAAGCCTCATCCATCACGATGATGCCGTCAGGGGCCGTTTCGAGAACGCTCTCGAGACGGGCTTCCGAGAGTGTTGGCCTTCGGACGGCCTGCATCTCACCAACCCACGTTGTCGTTTAAAACCCTAGAACGATTGAATTGTCACACATATGGGGCAAAACGCAAGCACGACCAGCCCTGCGGCGCATATTGCCGCACGACTTACGCACAACGCGCTGAAAGTTCAGGTGAACTAAATGTTTAAATAGTCAGGAAGAAATGCTGAAGCCGCCGCACGGCCTCGGCAAGATCCTCGTGGCGGCGGGCGAAGCACAACCTGAGGCCCGCGTCCGCGCCGGCGCCGAAAGCCGCGCCTGGCGCCAATCCGACATTGGCTTCATCGACGAGGCGGATCGCGAAGGCGCGCGAATCGGTCATGCCGTCGACCTTGAAGAAATAGTAGAAGGCCCCGACCGGAGCGGGCCCCTGCACCTTGCCGGTGGCCTTGAGGCCGCCGACCACGATGTCCCTGCCCTTGATGGCGCGCTCGATCTGGTGGGCGACAAATCCATCGCCGTGATCAAGCGCCGCGATTGCCGCCCGCTGCACGAACACCGGCGAGCCCGACGTCGCATACTGGATCAGGTTCTCGATCACCTGGCCGAACTGCGAGGGGGCCTCGAGCCAGCCGATGCGCCAGCCCGTCATCGCCCAGTTCTTCGAGAAGGTCTGCACGAACATCACCTTGTCGTCCGGTTCCATCACGTCCTTGAAGGACGGCGCGCGCGACGAACCGTCATAGACGAAGCGGCCATAGATCTCGTCGGCGATGATCCAGAGGCCGTGCTGGCGCGCCAGTGCCAGAATTGCGGCCAGCTCCTCGCGCGTCGCCGTCCACCCCGTAGGATTGGCCGGGGAGTTGATGGCCATGGCGCGGGTGCGCGGGGTGATCGCGGCAGCAAGCCGGTTCAGATCCAGCGTCACGCCATTGCTGCCGAAGTTCATCGGCACATTGACGGCCGTTGCGCCGTTGACGCCGATCGCAGCGCCGAAATTTGGCCAGGCCGGCGTCGGGATCAGCACTTCGTCGCCAGGGCCGGCAATCATCTTCACGGCGATCTGCACCGCCTGCATGCCCGAACCGGTGACGAAGAAGCGCTCCGGCGACGTGGCTTTGCCATAGACACGGGCATCATAGCGCGCGAGCGCCTCGCGCAGTTCCGGAATGCCGCGCTGGTAGGTGTAGAAGGTTTCGCCGGCCGCCAGCGAACGCGTCGCCGCCTCCATGATGAAGGCCGGCGTCGGCAGGTCGCCCTCGCCCACCCAAAGCGGGATCAGACCCGGCTTGGTGCGGCCATGATTGACGACATCGACAATCCCGCTGGGCGGCGCAGCGGTGGCCTCGACCCGCAGATCGGCGACGGTCGGAGCACGCAATGTGGCGGAGGCGAGCGCTGGCGCGGATGACGGGGCGAGAGGCGACGACATGGCAATTCCTTCGATGCTGGCGCGTGACATAGGACATACCTGTCGCCGCTGCCATGCGCCCGGCCATGAATATTGGCGATGGGAACATCACACGGGCGGATCGCGAGAGCGACGGGCAGCGACGCCGCCCATCCCGACGGCCAGTCAGGCTGCATGTCCCGTGCCACCGACGCTTGCCCGCCGGCACGAAAAAGCCCGCAAGGCTTTCACCTCGCGGGCGGGACTTCACCAGACCGGATCAGCACGGCAGGCTCTGCCGCCGAACTGCCGTCACTTCTTGAGGGCGTCGCGGATTTGGGTCAGCAGCACGACCTCGTCGGACGGCGGAGCGGGCGCGGCAGGCGCGGTCGCCTCGGCCTTCTTCATCTTGTTCATGCCCTTCACGACCAGGAACAGGACCCAGGCAATGATCAGGAAGTTGACGATCAAGGTGATGAACTGGCCGTAGCCCAGGATCGGACCGAGTTTCTTGGCATCGGCATAGCCCACGCCTTCGGCGACCTTGGGCCCGAGCGAGGCATAGAGGTTCGAGAAGTCCACGTTTCCGAACATGCCGACGATCGGCATGATGATGTCTGCAACCATCGATTCGACAATCTTGCCAAACGCGCCACCAATGATCACGCCGACTGCGAGATCAACCACATTGCCTTTCATGGCGAAATCTTTGAATTCCTGAAGCATCTGGCTTTCCTTCACTTGGTTCAATTCGAGGGATACACCAGCCCTACCCAGCAAGGTGCTGAATTCCCGATAAACCAAAGCTTAATCCAATAGAAGCGGAAAATTGACTGTTTGCCGGCACTTCGGTGCAAAAGTCGACAACATTCGAAAGAAGCCTGCAGAAGCCGGTTGATGTTGGCGGGGCTCCTGCAACGCTCTATGGTCCCTGTTCAGGAGTTCCCAAAATGCTTCCGGGCTGGTCGATTGTCTTCAGCGCCCTGATCTATCTGTTCTTGCTGTTTGCCGTCGCCCATGCGGCCGACGGAGCGGGCCGACGACTGATGCGCGGGCCGGGCAGGACCACGATCTATGCGCTGGCGCTGGCGGTCTACTGCACGTCCTGGACATTCTATGGGTCGGTCGGCTTCGCCAACCGCGCAGGGCTGGACTTCCTCGCCATCTATCTTGGCCCGATGCTGGTGATCGGCCTCGGGCACAGGCTGGTCGCCCGCATCGTCAGGCTGGCCAAGGCTCAGAACATCACCTCGATCGCCGATTTTGTCGGTGCGCGCTATGGCAAGAGCGAGCGCGTGGCGGCTCTTGTCACGCTGATCGCGGTGCTGGCGGCATTGCCATATGTCGCGCTGCAGTTGAAGGCGGTGTCGTCCTCGCTGGCGGTCTTCCTGGAGGTCACGGACGGCACGCGGCTGAGCAGCCGGTTGCCGGTGCTTGGCGACCTTGCCTTGCTGGTGGCGCTGGTGCTGGCAGCGTTCGCGGTTGCTTTCGGCACGCGCCATATCGACGCCACCGAACATCAGGACGGGCTGGTGGTGGCCATCGCGCTGGAATCGCTGGTCAAGCTGCTCGCGTTCCTGATCGGCGGCATCTTCGTGGTCTACTGGATGAATGACGGGCTTGGCGCCGTGATGGCAGCGGCGCTGAAACCTGCGGCGGCCGACATCGTGCCGATTTTCGAGCGCACGTCGAGTTTTGGCACTTTCCTGACGCTGACAGTGCTGTCGGCCTTCGCTGCGCTGCTGCTGCCGCGCCAGTTCCACATGGCCATCGTCGAGAATCGCGACGAGCGCGACATCCGGCGCGCGGCCTGGCTTTTTCCGCTCTACCTGATCGCGATCAACCTGTTCGTGCTGCCCATCGCCATATCCGGCGAGACCCTGCTGACGCTAAGGCCGGACGAGCGCGACATGACCATGCTGCTGCTGCCGCTGAGCCAGGGGGCCGGCGTGATCGCGCTCATCGTGTTCATCGGCGGGCTCAGCGCGGCGACGGCCATGGTGATCGTCGCCTCCGTGGCGCTCGCCATCATGATCTCGAACCATCTGGTGATGCCGGTCGTGGTGCGCGGGCGCGGCATGGTGAGCGCCTGGCGCGGCGCGGCCCTGGCGGTGCCCTCGCTGGAGAGCGGCGGCGGCGATCTCGGCTCGCTTGTCATCACCACCCGCCGCATCGCCATCGTGGTGATCGTGATGCTCGGCTATGTCTACTACCGGGCCGCCGGCGATGCGGCGCTCGCCACCATCGGCCTGCTGTCCTTCGCCGCGACGGCGCAAATCGGGCCGGTCTTCATCGGCGGGTTGGTCTGGCGGCGCGGCACGGCGCTCGGCGCGTCGTGCGGGCTTGTCATCGGCCTGCTGACCTGGATCTACACGCTGCTTCTGCCGAATGTGCTGGGGACCGATCCAGCCTGGATGCCGCTGATCCAGAACGGGCCGCTCGGCATCGACGCCCTCAGGCCGACGGCCCTGTTCGGCAGCGCCATGCCGCAACTCAGCCACGGCGTGTTCTGGAGCCTGACGCTCAACTCGGCGGCGTTCGTCATCGGCTCGCTGCTCCGGCCGGCCAACGCCATCGAGCGCTTGCAGGCGGCCTCATTCGTCTCGCCGGCCGGGCCCGGCATGGCGCAGAACCTCAGGCTCTGGCGCTCTTCGGTCAGCATGGACGAGTTGCAGGGCACCATCGCGCGCTATCTGGGGGCCGACCGGACGCGGGCCGCGTTCGCCGGCTTCGGCCGCAATGCGGGACGCCTGGAGGGGCAGGCGCGCAAAGGCCACGAGGAAGCCGACATCCACGCGATCCGCTTCGGCGAACACCTGCTGGCGTCGGCCATCGGGGCGGCATCGTCGCGCCTCGTGCTCTCGGTGTTGCTGAAGCGCCGCAACCTGTCGAGCGAGACCGCCTTCAAGCTGCTCGACGATGCTTCGGCGGCCCTGCAGTACAATCGCGACCTTCTGCAGCATGCGCTCGACCAATCCGGCCAAGGCATCACCGTGATCGACAAGGAATTGCGGATCCTGTGCTGGAACCAGGCGTTCATCGCGCTCTACGAACTGCCGCCCGACATGATGCGCGTCGGCACGGGCCTCGACGAGATCGTGCGCTTCAACGCCGAGCGCGGCTCCTATGGCGACGGGCCCGTCGATGATCTGGTCGCGACCCGGCTGGAAAGCTTCCTCAATGACCGCGAGCCGGTTCGCCTCAGGCTCTACCCGTCCGAACGGGTCATCGAAATACGCTCCAACCCGCTGCCCGACGGCGGCCTCGTCACCACCTACAGCGACGTGTCGGACGCCGTCGCGGTGGAGGAGGCGCTTGAAGACCGCGTTCGCGAGCGGACCGAGGAACTGACGCGCGTGAACAGCGCGCTGCAGATCGCCAAGCAGCAGGCCGAGAACGCGAACCTGTCGAAAACCCGCTTTCTGGCGGCGGCCAGCCATGACGTCCTGCAGCCGCTCAATGCCGCAAGGCTTTACGCGCACTCTCTGGGCGAGCGCGACCGGCTGGCCGGCAAGCCCGAACTGGCCGAGAATGTCGAGGCCTCGCTCGATGCCGTCGAGGAGATCCTGACCGCACTGCTCGACATCTCCAAGCTCGACGCAGGCGCGATGAAGCCCGAACTCACGAGTTTCCGGATCGACGAGGTGTTCAGGCAACTCCAGCGCGACTTCGAGCCGTTGGCGCGGGAGAAGAACCTCGCGCTTGTCTTCGTGCCCGCCAGGCTGGCGATCCGTTCGGACCGGAGGCTGTTTCGGCGGCTGCTGCAGAACCTCGTCTCCAATGCCATCAAGTACACACCTTCCGGCACGGTGCTTGTGGGTTGCCGCCGGCGCGGCAGCCACGTCGCCATCCTGGTTCTGGACAGCGGGCTCGGCATCCCCGCCGGCAAGCAGAGAATCGTGTTCCGCGAGTTCGAGCGGCTCGACCAGGGCGCCAAGGTGGCGCGCGGGCTGGGCCTCGGCCTCTCGATCGTCGAGCGCATCGCCAGCACGCTGGGGCACAAGCTGGCCCTGCAATCGGCGCCGGGACGCGGTTCGCGGTTCGAGATTCTGGTTCCCCAGGCTGCAGCCTTGCCCGCTCCCGTGTCGCAGATCGACAGGGCAGCCAGCGCCTACGCCCCGCTCAAGGGCATGCTGGTGCTGGCCATCGACAACGAGCCGACCATCCAGCACGGCATGCAGCTCGTTCTCGGCGGCTGGGGCTGCGAGGTGGTGACGGCGGCATCGGCGCAGGAGGCGCTCGCCGCGCTTGCCACGACAGGCCGCGTGCCCGACGCCATGGTGGCCGACTTCCACCTTGACGACGGCGACGGCATCTCGACGGTTGCCGTCCTGCGCGACGCGCTCGGCAGCTTCATTCCCGCTACATTGCTGACGGCCGACCGCTCACCGGAGGTCAGGGCCAAGGCCGAGGCGGCCGGCCTGACCATCCTGAACAAGCCACTGCGTCCGGCGGCCTTGCGCGCCTTGCTGTCGCAATGGCGGATGACGCGGACGGCGGCGGAGTAGTCACCCCGCCCGGCGCATCGCGCCTTCGGCATCGAGGAAGGCCTGCACTTCCGGGCTCGGCGGCGGGCTGGCCGCCGTCACGCCCATCTCATCCATCATGATCTGGATGCCGACGAATTCCCTGGCCCTGCGGTCATAGAGACCGGCCCGCACCAGCGCCACCGCATTTGTGATGGCCTGGCCCTTGCTGCCCTTCGAGACCAGCCGATGCTCGATCACCAGCCAGGTCTCGGCCCAGCACAGCACGCGCGTTTCCAGCGTGAACGGCTTGAAAAAGCGCAGTTCGCGTCGAAACCTGATCTTGCCCGCGCTGATCACCGGCATCCAGCCATGCTTCAGCCACGCCCGCCAGAGCCCGCCGCGCAACATGAGATCCGTGCGGCCCAGGTCCATCAAGGTCCAGTAGCGGCCATTGTTCATGTGCAGCGACGTATCGAGATCGTGCGGCCAAACGCGAAATGACAGTCGCGACACCTCGAACGGCACAGCCAGCGCGCCGCGAAAGCGGGCGCTGGCAAAAAGCCAGATCAGGCGGAGCCAGAGGTTCATGACGTTGGGCTCACCACCAAAATCGTCATGCTCGGCACGAGGACGAGCATGACGTCACAAGGGTCTCGCGTTCCGAACTCACGCCGCCTTCTTCGCCTTGGCGTAGTAGCTGCCGCCCGCCTTGGCCATCTCGACCAGATGCTTGTTGGGCTTGAAGCGCGGCCCGCAAGCCTTGGCGAGTTTCTGGCACATCTCGACGAAACGGGCGTGGCCCATGCCTTCGATGTAGCTGAGCGTGCCGCCGGTGAAGGGGGCAAAACCGAAACCAAGGATCGAGCCGACATCTGCCTCGCGCGGATCGGTGACGACGCCTTCCTCGACCGTGCGGGCCGCCTCCAGCGCCTGGATGGCGAGCAGGCGGTTCTTCAGTGTCTGCATGTCAACCTGCTCGGGCTTCAGGTGCGTTGGCTGCAGGGTGTGCAGGTCCGGCCAGAGGCGCTTGGGGCCAGCCTCCGGATAGTCGTAAAAGCCCTTCTTCGCCTTGCGGCCTGTGCGCCCGAGCTTTTCGACCATTTCAATCAGCATCGCCTTCTGGCGCTGGTCGATCGACTTCGGCCCGAGTTGGACTTCCGTCGCCTTCATGATCTTGAGACCGAGATCAAGCGCGATCTCGTCGTTCAGCGAGAGCGGGCCGACAGGCATCCCGGCCTGCTTGCCAGCCGCTTCTATCATCGCGGGCGGCACGCCTTCGAGCAGCATTTCGTAGCCTTCGGCGATGTAGCCCAGCACGCAGCGGTTGGCGAAGAAGCCGCGCGCATCGTTGACCACGATCGGCGTCTTCTTGATGGCGCGGACGTAGTCGATGGCCATGGCCAACGCGGCATCCCCGGTCTTCTTGCCCATGATGATTTCGACCAGCAGCATCTTCTCGACCGGCGAGAAGAAGTGGATGCCGATGAATTTGTCGGCAGCCTTTGAGGATTTGGCGAGGCCGGTTATCGGCAACGTCGAGGTATTGGAGGCGAAGACCGTACCCTTCCTGATGTTGGCCTCGATCTTCCTGATCACCTCGTCCTTGACCTTGGGGTCCTCGAACACGGCTTCGATGATCAGGTCGCAGGCCTTCAGCGCGCTGAAATCGGCTGTCGGCGTGATGCGCTCAAGCAGCGCCTCACGATCAGCGGTCTTGGCGCGACCCTTCATGATCTGGTCGCTCATGAGCTTATGCGAGTAGGCCTTGCCCTTGTCGGCGGCTTCCTGATCGCGGTCGACCAGGATCACGTTCATGCCGGCGTTGGCGGTGACATAGGCCACGCCCGCGCCCATGAAGCCGGCGCCGACGACGCCCACCGTCTTGATCGACGTTGCGGGTTCCGCCTTCGGGCGACGCGCGCCCTTGTTCAGATCCTGCATCGACATGAACAGCGTGCGGATCATCATCGCAGCTTCGGTCGAGCGAAGGATCTTGGCGAAGTAGCGGCTCTCGATGCGAAGGCCGAGATCCATCGGCACCTGCAGGCCTTCATAGACCGATGACAGGATGGCTTCGGCAGCGGGATAATTGCCTTGCGTCTCGCGCCGATAGATGGCGTTGGCCGGTGGCCAGATCTGCATGCCGGCTGGTGAATGAACCTTGTTCGATGGCAGCTTGAAGCCCTTCTCGTCCCAGGGCGCGACAGCCGAACCACCTGCCTTGATCCAGTCCTTTGCCGCCTGCACGATGGCGTCTCTGGCCACGACCTGATGCACGAGGCCCATGGAGCGGGCGGGAAGGGCCTTGATCTGCTCACCCTTGAACAGCATCTGAAGCGCGTCGCCGGTCTGCATCAGGCGCGCGACACGCTGGGTGCCGCCTGCGCCGGGGAACAGGCCAACCTTGACCTCGGGCAGGCCGACCCGCGTCTTGGCGTCGTCCGAAATCACGCGATGATGGCAGGCCAGCACCAGTTCGAAGGCGCCGCCGAGGCAGACCCCGTTGACGGCGGCGGCGAATGGCTTGCCGCAAGTCTCGAGCGCGCGGAACAGCAAGGACAGCTTGCGGCTTTCCTCGAAGAAGTAGCTCATCGCCGCTTCCTCGCCCTTGGTCTTGACGAGCCTGGCATATTCGAGACCGAGGCCCTGCAGCATGGTTAGGTCAGCGCCGCCCGAGAACTGGTCCTTGCCAGAGGTGATGACGCAGCCTTTGATGTTCTCGTCGGCGACAACCTTGTCGATGACGGCCTTCAGGTCCGACATCACCTCCGGCGTGATCACGTTCATCGACCGGTCGGGCATGTCCCAGGTGGCGAGGGCGATGCCGTCGGCGTCGGTCTCGAAGCGGAAATTCGTGAGTTTCATGGTCATGATCTCCGCTCTCAGACGCGTTCGATTATGGTGGCGACGCCCATGCCTGCGGCGACGCACAGCGTGATCAGGGCGGTCTGCTTGCCGGTGCGCTCAAGCTCGTCCAGCACCGTGCCAAGGATCATCGCGCCCGTAGCTCCGAGCGGGTGGCCCATGGCAATCGCGCCGCCATTGACGTTGAGGCGGGCGGGATCAAGATCGAAGGCCTGCCGGTAGCGCAGCACGACAGAGGCAAAGGCCTCGTTCAGCTCGAACAGGTCGATGTCCTTCAGGCTCATCTTCGCCTTCTTGAGCACCAGTTCGGTGACATCAACCGGGCCGGTCAGCATCAACGCCAGGTCCGATCCGACGGTGGCATAGGCGCGGATGCGGGCACGCGGGGCCTTGCCCATCGCCTTGCCGGCCTTCTTCGAGCCAACCAGCACAGCCGCAGCGCCATCGACGATGCCAGATGAATTGCCGGCGTGGTGGACGTGATTGACGAACTCGACATCGGGATGGGCGTATGTGGCGACCGCATCAAAGCCGCCCTGCTCGCCCATCATGGCAAAGGCCGCCTTCAGCGAGGCCAGGCCCTGCATGTCGGCGCCAGGGCGGATGGTCTCGTCGCGGCCCAGGATTGTGAGGCCGTTGATGTCCTTCACCGGAATGACGGACTTGTCGAAATAACCTTTCTCCCAAGCGGCATGGGCACGCTTGTGCGACTGCACGGCATAGGCATCCACGTCATCGCGGGAAAAACCGAACTTGGTGGCGATCAGGTCGGCGGCCACGCCCTGCGGCATGAAATAGGTGTTGATGGCGACGGACGGATCGACCGCGATGCCAAAGCCGGAGGCGCCCATGCCGACGCGGCTCATGCTCTCGACGCCGCCGCCGATGGCAAGCTCCTTGTTGCCGCTCATGACCTGTGCGGCAGCGAAGTTCACCGCGTCGAGGCCCGACGCGCAGAAGCGGTTGATCTGGATGCCGGGGACCGACTGGCCGTAGCCAGCCTTCAGCGCCACCGTGCGGGCAATGTCCGCGCCAGCCTCGCCGACGGGGTCGACGCAGCCGAAGACCACGTCTTCAACGAGGCTGACATCGAGATCGTTGCGCGCCTTGATCGCCTTCAGCGTCTGGCTGCCAAGCTCGATGGCGGTGACTTCATGCAACGACCCGTCGGCCTTGCCCTTGCCGCGCGGGGTGCGCACGTGGTCGTAGATGTAGGCTTCGGCCATGGGGAATCCTCACCGTGCTCACGTTGTCATCCCCGGCCGGAGCGAAGCGCAGGGGAAGGGGATCCATTGTCGAGTTGCGCGGGGTGGATCCCCTTCCCGCCGCCTGTTCTGGCGTTGCCGGGGATGCCACCGGCAACTGCATTCATGGGTTCCGGGTTCGCACCAATCGGCGCGCCCGAAAAGACGACGACAAGCCTAGAACTGCTCGGCAGTGAACGCCATCGTCGTGTCCGCGCCCGTCTGGATGCGGGCGACATGGGCGGCGACCTCCGGCATCGCGCGCTCCATGTAGTAGCGCGCCGTGACCAGCTTGGCGTTCATGCGCTCGGTGGAGCCGTTTGCGCCTGCCTTCAACTTGTCCTGCGCCACCCTGGCCATCTTGGCGTGCATGTAGCCGAGCGCCACGAGGCCGAACAGGTGCATGTAGTCATGCGCGCCAGCCCCGGCGTTGTTGGGCTTGGCCATGGCGTTCTGCATGAACCACATCGTGGCCTGCTGGAGTTGCTGGAGGGCCGCGTTCAATGGCGCGACGAAGGGCTTCATCGCCTCTTCGGCTGCGTTGTCCTGACAGAAGCCGCCCACCTCGCCGAAGAACGTCATGATGGCGCGCCCGCCGTCGCGGCCAAGCTTGCGACCAACCAGGTCCATCGCCTGCACGCCGTTGGCGCCCTCGTAGATCATGGCGATGCGGGCATCGCGCACGAACTGGCTCATGCCCCATTCCTCGACATAGCCGTGGCCGCCGAACATCTGCTGCGCCTTGACCGCGTTGTCGAAGCCGACATCCGTGAGCACGCCTTTGATCACCGGCGTCATCAGGCCCATGTGGTCGTCGGCCGCCTGGCGCTCCGCCGCATCCTCGGAGCGGTGCGCGACGTCGGCCTTCAGCGCAGTCCAGAGGACGAGCGCGCGGGCGGCTTCGTTGAAGGCGCGGATCGACATCAGGTTGCGGCGCACGTCGGGGTGCACCAGCAGCGTGTCGGCAGGCTTATCGGGTTCGGCGACGCCGGTGAGCGCGCGGCCCTGGCGGCGGTCCTTGGCGTAGGCGACGGCGTTCTGGTAGGCGACCTCCGAACAGCCGAGGCCCTGGATGCCGACGGCAAGCCTCGCCTCATTCATCATCACGAACATGGCGTTGAGGCCCTTGTTCTCGTGACCGACGATCCAGCCGGTCGCGCCGTCATAGTTCATGACACAGGTCGAATTGCCGTGAATGCCCATCTTGTGCTCGATCGAACCGCACGAGACCGGGTTGCGTTCACCGAGCGAGCCATCGCCATTGACCTTGAACTTCGGCACCACGAACAACGTGATCCCCTTGGTGCCCATCGGCGCGCCCTCGATGCGGGCCAGCACCAGATGGATGATGTTGTCGGCCATGTCGTGCTCGCCGGCGGAGATGAAGATCTTGGTGCCGCTTATGGCGTAGGACCCGTCGCCGTTGGGCACGGCCTTGGTCTTGAGCAGGCCGAGGTCAGTGCCGCAATGCGGCTCCGTCAGGTTCATGGTCCCGGTCCATTCGCCGGAAATCATCTTCGGCAGGTAGGTCTGCTTCAGCTCCTGCGAGGCGTGCTCGATCATCGCCGCGATCGCGCCCTGGGTCAGGCCCGGATACATGCCCAGCGCAAGGTTCGACGATGACAGGAATTCCTGCATGATGGCGTTGAGCGTCGAGGGCAGGCCCTGGCCGCCGAATTCCTCTGGCGCCGGCAGGCCGAGCCAGCCGCCTTCCTTGTAGGCCTCGTAGGCCTGCTTGTAGCCCTTCGGCGTCGTCACCGAACCATCGGGATTGCGCTTGCAGCCCTCCTTGTCACCGGACAGATTGACGGGCTGAAAAACCTCTTCGCAAAGCTTCGCGCCTTCCGAGAGAATGGCCTCGATCAGGTCGGGCGTGACATCGGCAAAGCCGGGCAGATTGTTGTAGCGCTCGATCTGGAACACATCGTTGAGCAGAAACATCACGTCTTCGACAGGGGCCTTGTAAACCGGCATCTGAACATCCTCCCAAACATCGCTTGCAGGCAAGAACCCGGATTTTGTGGTGCGATCATGACACCGAACCGGACGCCTTCGAAACTCGATGGTTCATATGTAAACTATCTCCGCACCGTTGGGAAGTGGCCTGACGCGGAATTTTGAAGGCTGCCATCGAGGACAGCCGAAAACAGCAGAACCCCGCGCCGGCGGCGCGGGGTTCTGCTGAGGTTCACGACAAGGGCTGCAACAGCGCGAGGATGATCGCACCCGGCAGGGATGCTGCTTCAGATCACCTGATGCCCACCACGCTGAGCCGAATTACGTCGTGATCGCTCACTTGGCGGGCACAAGCGCAGTGCGGCGTTCCTCGAGTTCCGCGATGGCGGACTGGCATTCGGCAAGCTGGCTGCGCAGCAGTTTCAACTGCTCCTCGATCTGCGGAAGCGACAGCTTGAGGCCGCTCTTGCTTTCGCTGTTCTGGGCGACCATCGCCCTGATCTCGGTCAGGGTGAAGCCGAGCTTCTTGCCCTTGAGAATGAGTTCGAGCCGCGACCGGTCCTGTTCCGAATAGTAGCGGTTCATGCCCTCGCGGCGAGGCGACAGCAGGCCACGGGACTCATAAAAGCGCAACGTTCGGAGCGTCACGTCGAAATCGCGGGCAATGTCACCGATGGTTGCCCACTCGGTCTGCGTCGATGCGGCGGTTTTGCCCTTTGGCCTTGCCGACAACTCGTAGGTTGCTGTCATGATGTTTTCCTCACCCTGTTGGCGTTGCTTGCATAACCGGCTCGATTAGAGTTTGGCCGTTGAGTGTGGCATCACTTAGGCTCAGGACCTATTAATGTGCAAGCGAATGTGATTCAGAGTCCCTTTCGAGGAGATTCTGATGAGTGGCCTGTTTCTGCTGAGCGAGCGTCAAATGGCTCGGATCACACCGTTTTTTCCCTT